>Ga0070741_10000002_pt1 | contig 1190824 bp, 1020 predicted proteins | sample Coa_R1_4_FD_66440 | JGI IMG/M metagenome (GOLD analysis project Ga0070741, IMG submission 66440) | Surface soil microbial communities from Centralia Pennsylvania, which are recovering from an underground coalmine fire - Coalmine... | ecosystem: Environmental > Terrestrial > Soil >...
CTGGACTACGTTCGCAGCGGCAAGGCTTTGGCCAAGGTGATCGAGTATTCGGGCGAGGCCATTCAGGAATTGAGCGTCGATGAACGCGCGACCATGACCAACATGGCCGCTGAAATCGGGGGCTTCACTGGAATCGTTGCTCCGGACCGGAAGGCGGTCGACTTTCTCGTTCAACGGCGCGGAATAAATCCTCGCGAGGCCCAGCAGATGCTTGAAGGACTGGAGAGCGCTCCCGACGCTCAATACGCGCATGTCATCGAGCTTGATGCTGCTGAGATCACGCCCATGATTGCGACTCCGGGCGATCCGGGAAATGGCAAATACGTTCGCGAGCTGAACACTCCCGTTCCGGTTGAGCTCGCCTATGGTGGCACTTGCACCGCGGGCAAGAATGAGGACATGGATATGTACGCGCTGGTCCTCGCGGATGCGTTGCGGCGAGGCCGGCGCGTGGCAGATTCCGTGCAGTTTTACATACAGTTCGGATCTCAGGAGACGCGCGACTATTGCATTCGCAAAGGGTACCTGGAGATCTTTCAGAGCGCCGGGGCACGCGTGATCGAGCCCAGTTGCGGGGCTTGCATCAATGCTGGGCCAGGTGTTTCCACGCGCAACGATCAGGTTGTTATCAGTGCCCAAAACCGAAACTTCCCCGGTCGCAGCGGCCCAGGACAGATGTACTTGGCGAGTCCTCTTACGGTTGCCGCTAGTGCGGTTGCGGGGCACATTGTCGAGTACGAACCCAGCGAAGAGTTGGTTACTGCCTAGACAGTCGAGAGTGTCGCAGTACCTTTTTTACGTATTGCGCTTCAGGAACACTTGCCTCATACTCAGGGCCTTCCCCAGGTCTCGTTTGTAAATTGTTTCTCGCGTTATTGAGACCCATTGCAAGACGATGAGCTGTACTGATGCTGGTGGAGGTTCCATCAATGTCGTCGTTCGCCTTTTTTCGAAAGAAGGGGAACATACTACTTCCCTTACTGCTGATTACCGCCTCCGCTGGCGCTTCGGTGTTGTCAGGAACGACCAAAGACAGTACGGGAGCGGTCGTTGCCCATGCCAAAATCGAGGTGATCGGAGGGTCCCTTTCCCAGCCGCTAACGATCACCTGTGACGACGTCGGGCAATTCGCAACTCCAGACCTGAATCCTGGAACTTACTCTTTGCGAGTATCTGCGACGGGCTTCGATAGGTTGGAGCGTTCTGTGGAGTTGACCGAGTCTCCGTTGCATGTTGACTTGGTTCTTGCACTGCCGGTTGCAATAGAGGAAGTCACGGTTAATGGCAAGTATGCACAGCTTGCAAATTCCGACCCGGTTTATCGCAGTCTACGCAACGTCGGATTGGGAAATAGCTTTGCCGTCGAAAACTTCACATTTAAATGTGATGTCGCGATTTTTCAACTGAAACGCGGCACACTGACGTTCCTGTCGCCAGTCGAGGGTACAGTGACCGGAGCAATATTCACCGGCGAAGGGCACTTCAATCTGAAGCCGATCACCAAAATTGCAGAGGCGGAGATCAATCGCCGCACCAAAAGCGACCAGGTGGATGAAGACTTTACCTCGGTAATTTTTCGCTACGCTGGACCTGCTGCCCGAACGTTACTGTCGGCGGCACGGAATAAGACCGACACCCCAGATGTGATGGCAGCATTGCAGCATTGGCGCGAAACGGTGCGTCAACGTCGCGAAGTCCCGTTAGGTTTTTCTGAAGAAATGCTGCACGGCGATGCTATGGAGAATGTCGATGCTGAAGTGTTGGCGGCGCTCTATAACCCGGAACGCCCGGGTTTTTTTGATGCCTATATGCGCGGCGTGAAGCACAAGGACTTGCGCTTCTTCTTTCGTCCGAGGGGCGGTGCGATTCCTGACCTTAACTCGCCAGAGGAGGTCGGACTGGTCAACTACGATCCAGAGGGAATGGACGATGGTGTTTGGTATTTGGACCACTTCGCGCTGGAATACGCAAAGGGGACCGCCAGTTCGAGCGAGGAATGGCGATATGTGCAGGCAAAGGGCTTCAAGATCGAGACGGTGATTGGCAAGAATGACCACCTGGCGAGTGTGGCAACGATTACCTTTGTTCCTCTTATAGCAGGCGAGCGAGTGATAAAGTTCCGACTGCTGCCGAACTTGCGGGTGACGCGAGTCAGTGATTCGTCAGGCAAAGACCTCTACTTCATTCAGGAGAGCCGGAAGCAAGACGGCTCTTTTTACGCGATAGTCCCCGAACCGCTACCTATAGGCAAAGACTGCTCTCTCACGGTTGAGTACTCCGGCGACAAAGTTTTGTTGAAGGCGGGAAACGGCAGCTACTACGTGCGGGCAAGGGAATCGTGGTATCCGAACCTGAATGGTTTTAACGAACGCGCCCAATACGACCTTACTTTCAAAATCCCGAAAAGATACAAGCTCATCAGTGTGGGCAAACTCGACCGGGAATGGACGGAAGGAGATTTTGCCGCCAGTCATTGGTCCACAAAAAATCCGATCGCCGTGGCCGGCTTCAATTTTGGGAGTTACGAGAAACTCGAACTGTCTGACGGCAAAACTGGATATCAGATCGATGGGTATTACCTGCCAGAATTGCCGGACAATTTGCGAAGCTTTCAGGCGCTGGCCGCGATGGCACCAAAGAGCATGACTGATTTCGCATTGCAAGAGACCCGCGCTCAGCTTCAAGTATGCGACTACTTCTTTGGCAAGAGTGGCTTCGATCACATTTTCATAACGGAGCAACCCGATTTTGCCTTTGGGCAGTCCTGGCCAAACCTGGTTTACTTGCCAATTTCGGCTTACATGGATTCAACCCAGCGATGGATGCTTTTCGGGAGAATCGACAATAGCTTCACGGCATTTGTGCAGGAAGTGACCCCTCACGAAGTATCGCACCAATGGTGGGGACATGCGGTGGGCTGGGCGTCCTATCACGACCAGTGGCTTTCGGAAGGCTTCGCGGAGTTTTCAGCGGCCTTATTTTTGCAGCAGACTCGCGGAAAAGAGTGGCGGAAGGATTACCTCGAATTCTGGGATCGCTTGCAAAAACGCGTCCTGCAGAAAAATCAATTCGGGGTATCTCCTAATGACGCCGGGCCGGTATGGATGGGTTTGAGGCTCATCTCGCCGCGTTCGGAAAACGCGTATCAACAAGTTACTTATGCGAAAGGTGCCTACGTCTTGGCAATGTTGCGATCGATGATGTACGGGGCGGATCCGAATGCGAAAGATGCGGACCAGCCTTTTATCAATATGATGCACGACTTCGTGCAGGCACACCAGGACCGCCTGGCATCGACGGAATCGTTCAAGGCGATAGCAGACAAGCACATAACCCGGCAAATGGATGTCGACGGCAATGGAAAACTGGACTGGTTCTTCAAGGAATGGGTCTATGGAACGGAGGTCCCACGCTACACGTTCCACTATGATTTAACGCCAGCCGCAGACGGCAAGACCAAGCTTCATATGACCATGCAGCAGAGCGAGGTTGATGAAAACTTTGTGATGCTGGTCCCCGTGTTCGCGGATTTTGGAAAGGGCATGGTGCGTTTGGGGCAACTAAAAATCGTAGGCAATGGTGAGCGTACCGCCGATGTGCTGCTGCCGGCAGAGCCCAAAAAGGTAGCATATAACGCCTACAAAGAAATCTTAGAGAGGTAATTAAAAAAAGATTACATTGGGCTATTGGCGATGATGAGATTTCCTCAATGATTAGTACACTCGCGCGTCGCGGCCTGTGACATCCGTCACAGATGTGCATATTCTCCGTGGCTTACCCTGAGCCGGGATTGTCGTCCCCGAATAGCAATGCTCTACAAAACGCTTAGCGCCGCGGTCTACGGAATCGACGCCAATATCATTGAGGTAGAGGTGGACGTCTCCGGGATCAAGTGCGAGGAAGACCATTTTCACACTGTGGGTCTGCCCGATGCGGCGGTGCGGGAGAGTCGCGATCGGGTGCGCGCGGCTTTAAAGAATTGCGGCTATGACATTCCGCCCACGCACATCGTGATCAATTTGGCGCCGGCTGACATCAAAAAAGAAGGATCGGGCTTCGATCTCCCGATGGCCTTAGGCATCCTGGGCGCGTACGGCGGCCTGAACAAAAAGGAAATCTCCGATTGTCTGTTCGTTGGGGAGCTATCGCTGGACGGCGGAATTCGAGCTGTGCGTGGCGCCCTGCCGATTGCGATAGAGGCGCGCGGCAGAAAGATTTCGCGAATCGTGGTTCCGCAGCTGAACGCGAAAGAAGCAGCCATGGTCAGCGGTGTGACGGTCTATCCCGTGAAGTCTCTGCTCGACGTGATTCACTTCGTCAACAGCGGAAATGGCATTCAGCCACTCGCCGTAAACCAGCAGGAGCTGCTGAATGAATCGCAACACTTTCCGGTTGACTTCAAAGACGTGCGCGGGCAGCAAACCGCGAAGCGGGCACTGGAGGTCGCTTCTGCCGGCGGGCACAATATTTTGATGATCGGACCTCCGGGTTCCGGCAAAACAATGCTGGCCAAGCGGATTCCGACAATCCTGCCGCCGTTCACGTTCGAAGAAGCGCTGGAGACCACGAAGATTCACAGCGTGGCGGGTGTACTTGATCCGGGAGCGGGTTTGGTAGGACTGAGACCGTTTCGCTCACCTCACCACACGATCTCTGATGCCGGGCTGATCGGCGGCGGCGTGGTGCCACGGCCAGGCGAGGTTTCGCTGGCCCACAACGGGGTGCTTTTTCTCGATGAACTACCGGAGTTTCCCAGGAATGTGCTCGAGGTGATGCGCCAGCCGCTCGAGGATGGAACCGTCTGCATCGCTCGTGCTTCGATGTCGTTGACCTTTCCTGCGCGGTTCATGCTGGCAGCGGCGATGAACCCATGTCCCTGTGGATTTTTTAATGACCGATCACGCGAGTGCCACTGCACGCCAGCGATGATCCAGCGCTACATGCAGAAAATATCAGGGCCGCTGATGGATCGGATTGACATTCACATTGATGTTCCGGCGGTGAATTACAAAGAGATGCGGGCAGGGTCTGAGCCAGAAGCGTCGAGCCAAATTCGGGCCCGGGTTGAGCGGGCGCGCGAGACGCAGCTAAAGCGCTTTTCCATAGATACCAGGCACAAGATATATTCGAACGCGCAGATGGCGGCTCGGCAGATTCGAACATTCTGTGAATTGTCGGATTCCTGCGAGCGCTTGCTCGAGCGTGCGATGACGCAGCAAGGGCTTACGGCGCGGGCACATGACCGAATCCTCAAAGTGGCGAGGACCATAGCCGACCTGGAAGATTCGCAAGTGATTGAATCTAAGCACATTGCGGAAGCTATCCAGTATCGCAGCCTGGATCGGGTCTTCTGGGCTTAGGAACCCGATCTGGTGCGCTCCCGTTCCGGCATGGGAGTTCCAAGTTATGCACAATCGAGTTAACGAAAACTCTTGACGACGGGGGATGTAACTTGTAACTTAAAGCGTTCCGACGGTCTTGGGCCAGATTCCCGATGAATCTCCGCTCGGAAGGCTCTGGTCGATGTAACCGAGAAACTTTCGGCCACTTCGGAGCATCTATACAATTAACCAGAGCATTTTCCTGTAGAACTCATCTGTTTTCAGTATCTTACAGTATTCTGGTCGGTAGGCGTTCGCCAGGCTCTCCGGCAACAGAGCTTCGATTGCGCCAGTTAAATCCTAAGAGAAAGGACAATCCCCATGCGCTCTGATCGTGTTTTTGACGCTTTACATACTTTGCGGAACCGTTATATGCTCTGCCAGCTTGCCTCCAAGGCTACGCGGAAGTTCCATAAGCCGAACACCAGAATCCAGGAAACCATGAACGAAGTTCTGGATCGGATTGCAAGCTCTGAGAAGCAGACGGTCCTGTCGGAACCGGAGCATTTTGTTGAGGCACAACGGCGGGCTGCTTAAGAGCAGCCCCAACCCTTCCTGCCTGAAGTAGCCTTGATCTCCCTGAAAATACCTTCCTTATTTCGATCTCCTCGCAGGTGAGCCAATGACCATTGCAGAACTCAAAGAAAAAAACATAACTGAATTAACCAAGATCGCCCGCACGCTCGACCTCCCGGGCGCCAGCGGAATGCGTAAGCAGGACCTGATTTTCAAAATCCTGCAGGCGCAAAGCGAAAAAGAAGGCCACATTTTTGCCGAAGGCGTGCTTGAAATTTTGCCTGACGGCTACGGATTTCTGCGCTCCCCGGACTACAACTATCTTCCGGGACCCGATGACATTTATGTCTCGCCGTCGCAGATTCGCAAATTCGACCTGAAGACCGGCGACACCATCAGCGGCCAGGTTCGCCCGCCGCATGAAGGCGAGAAATATTTTGCGCTGGTCAAGATTGAAGCGGTCAACTTCGAGTCTCCTGAAGAAGCGCGCAACAAGATTCTTTTCGACAACCTGACCCCGCTCTATCCGCAGGAGCGCATCAAGCTCGAAACCGTGCGCGAGAACATCAGCGCCCGCGTTATGGATCTTTTGACTCCGCTCGGCAAAGGCCAGCGCGGTTTGATCGTTTCGCCTCCGCGCGCCGGCAAAACGATGTTGCTGCAGAATGTCGCAAACTCCATCACCACCAACCATCCGGAAGTGGTGCTGATGGTGCTGCTCATTGACGAGCGCCCGGAAGAAGTTACCGACATGCAGAGGTCGGTGAAAGGCGAAGTTATCTCTTCGACCTTCGATGAACCCGCAGCCCGTCACGTGCAAGTGGCCGAAATGGTGATCGAAAAAGCCAAGCGACTGGTGGAGCACAAACGTGATGTCGTCATCCTGCTCGACTCAATCACGCGTCTCGCACGTGCCTATAACACGATCGTTCCGCCCAGCGGAAAAGTTCTCTCCGGCGGTGTTGACTCGAACGCATTGCAGCGCCCGAAGCGGTTCTTCGGTTCCGCACGCAACATCGAAGAAGGTGGATCGTTGACCATCATCGCCACCGCGCTCATCGATACCGGTTCGCGTATGGATGATGTGATCTTCGAAGAATTTAAAGGCACCGGCAACTCGGAAATCATTCTTGACCGCAAACTGGTGGACAAGCGCACATTCCCAGCCATCGATATTCAGCGCTCCGGCACGCGAAAAGAAGAGCTGCTGATTCCCAAGGACGATTTGGCGCGTATTTGGGTTTTACGCAAAGTGCTGAACCCGCTGTCACCGGTTGAAGCAATGGAGCTGCTCATCGAGCGTTTAGCTAAAACTCAAACCAATAGCGAGTTCCTGGCGAAGATGAGTCAGTTGTAAAACTGCTCTCAGCCATCAGTCGTCAGCCGTCAGGAAAATCTTTTTGATTCGGGCGTTCTCGCCCGTGCAAAGAAAATCCGTGCGCGGATCCTCGCCGGGTTTACAAGCCTTTACCAACCTTAACTACTCTTTACGCAACTCCAGCAACTTTCCTTAAAAAGCGCCGCATCAGTCTCGAAGTAACTCCAAAAAAATTCTGAAGGAGCGCTTCGTGATCCGTTTGAAACCGGCACCGCTAGGTATTGGTCTGCTTGCATTGATTACAACTTTGTTCAGCACAGGATGTGGATCGGGCAGCACGCAGGTCAGGCTGATGAACGCGATGGATGGGCAGGGTAGCGTGAACATGCTTCTCGACAACAACACGGTTGCCAGCGGTGTCGCCTTCGGCTCAGCTTCTGCATTCGCGTCGTCGAGCGCAGGTTCGCATTCGCTCGAGTTGCAATCGGCGGAAACGACGCTGCTGAATCTAAGCGTGAGCCTGAACGGCGGAAACAACAACACCATCCTGGCAACGAATTCTGGTGCTACCGTGTTCCAGGACAACAAGTCTGCGCCTTCTTCCGGGAATTTTGAGATCCGAGTCATTAACGCCGCCCAATCGCTAGGGACAGTGGATGTCTACATCGTTGCACCGGGGACGGACATCTCGACGGTGAATCCAAGCGCGACCGCTCTCGCCTTTCAGTCCGCGTCAGGATATCTGACGCTCGCTGCAGGGAGCTTCGTAGTCGAGTTCGCGCAAGCCGCATCGAAGAACGTCATTCTTGCCACCAACCCGTCTTCCTTCATCTCCGGCCAGATTCGTACGGTAGTTTCGCTGGACGGGAACGGAGTCTTTAGTACGGCCGTGTTGTCTGACCTGAACTGAGAAAACAGCGAAGTCAAAGTCCCCGCCCCTTCGACTTCGCTCAGGGCAGGCTTTGTCTCGCCAAAAAACGGCGAGACAAGGACGGGGCACCGTCGATGATGTTTGTATATATTCAACTGAAACGTGAAACGTCCGAAAACATGTCCCAGGGTCTACGCCATTCTTGATACATCATGCTTCGCGAGTTCGTCTCAGTTATTCGCGGCAGGAGAGGATCTGGTCAGAGCTGGCGTGACGCTGATTCAATATCGGAACAAATCAGATGATCCGGCGCGAATGCTTGCCGACATTCGCGAACTTAAGTCGCGGGTTGGCGCGCGCGCGACGTTGATCATGAATGATCGTGCTGATCTCTGTCTTACAGTGGAGATTGATGGGGTTCATGTGGGGCAGGACGATCTCGCTGCTGAGAGCGTGCGCAAGATCATCGGGCGGGAACGCTGGCTCGGAGTTTCGACACACAATCCCGAGCAGGTGATCGAAGCCAATAGAACTTCGGCCGACTACATTGCGATCGGGCCGGTATTCGCGACCGGGAGCAAGAAGAATCCTGATCCTGTTGTTGGGCTCGAGGGAGTGCGCCGGGCGCGGGAATTGACGCGCAAGCCCTTGGTCGCTATTGGCGGAATCACCCGGCAGAATTGCCGGATGGTGACCGAGGCAGGAGCGGACTCAGTAGCGGTAATATCCGATCTGGTGCAGGATCCGGCCAAATCAGCTGGCGAATTTTTCCGCATTCTGGGGTAAAGTTGTGAAAACCAGTGGCTGGTGAATCGTGGCTCGTGCTCCGTCATCCCGGAGCAGCTAGTCACGAACCACGGGCCACGAGCCGCGAATCACTCGTCTTCGGAGCGTTGCCTGAGCGTCCATACCAAAACCGCCCCTGCCAGTCCACCAATTCAAGCATCTCTTCCCACTGACCGTGAATTTATCAAAGGCCTCGGCCTGACCAGCTCGACCATGCTGGTGATGGGCTCGATGATCGGATCGGGAATTTTTCTGGTCTCAGCGGAGATTTCTCGCGAAGTGGGATCGCCGGCGCTCCTGATTGCCGCGTGGCTGGTTACCGGATTTCTCACCATCACGGCGGCACTCAGCTATGGCGAACTTGCCGCGATGATGCCGCACGCCGGCGGGCAGTACGTTTATCTGCGGGAATCGCTCGGCCCTTTGTGGGGATTTCTTTACGGCTGGACCTTGTTCTTAGTCATTCAGACCGGGACCATCGCGGCGGTTGGTGTAGCGTTCGGGAAATTTCTCGGCGTCTTTTTTCCTTCGATCTCTTCCACGCATTGGCTGTTTCATGTCGCGAAGGTGCCGCCCATCCATGTGGGATCGATGGTCCTCGGCAATATGGATGTTGGCGTGAACACCCAGAACCTGATGGCGATTTTGCTGGTGGTTGTGCTCTCGGTCATCAACATCTTCGGCGTGAGGACCGGAGCGCTGATCCAAAACGTGTTTACAGCCGCGAAAGTTGTGGGACTGCTGGGGCTGGTGATCGTTGGGATTTTTGTTGGCCGTAATGCACAAGCCATCGCGGCGAATTTTGGCGCGAACTTCTGGCATGGAGCGTGGTCGCTGCATTCCATTCAGGTTGGCGTTGGCGGCCCGGTGGTGCTGGTGAGTACGCTTACCATCCTCGCCGTCGCGCAGGTAGGATCGCTGTTTTCCGCCGATGCCTGGAACAATGTGACGTTTACCGCAGGCGAGGTGATCAATCCCAAGCGCAATTTGCCTTTGTCGCTGGCTATGGGAACGGGCGTGGTGATCGCTTTGTACGTTGCCTGCAACGTGATTTATCTCAATATCCTGCCGTTGTATGGTTCAGCGAGTGGCCCAACGATTCTGCAGCGGGGCATTCAATATGCGACGGAAGATCGGGTCGCAACTGCCGCATTGACGCAGATGTTCGGGAACATCGGCGGCTACCTGATGGCGGTGGCCATCATGATTTCGAGCTTCGGTTGCAACAACGGATTGATTCTCTCTGGCGCGCGCGTCTACTACGCAATGGCAAAGGATGGTTTGTTCTTCCGCAGCGCGGGCAAGCTGCATCCCAATTACAAGACGCCGGTTGCATCGCTCATGGTGCAGATGGTGTGGATCTGCATTCTTTGTATCTCGGGGAGTTATGGCCAGCTTCTCGACTACGTCGTCTTCGCCGTGCTAGTTTTCTATATCCTGACCATCACGGGTTTGTTCGTGCTGCGTTTCAAGCAGCCAAACGCCGAACGGCCATATAGAGCGATCGGATATCCGGTGCTCCCAGCAATTTACATCGTGATGGCAATTTTCATTGACATTGTGTTATTGCTCTACAAGCCGCAATTCACTTGGCCGGGACTGATCATCGTGCTACTCGGGATTCCGGTATATTACGCGTGGCGTTCGCGGCGCGGTACGGTCGAGGCAGCCGCGGTTTGAGGAGAAGCTTGTTAAATGGCTAACCTGTTTGCCAAGAAACCACTTGAACAACTGATGACGGAGGCGCAGGAGAGTGATGAGCACAGCCTTCGTCGCGCGCTTGGACCAATCAATCTCATAACGCTCGGTATCGGGGCGATTATCGGCGCCGGAATTTTCGTTATCACCGGACAGGCGGCGGCGCAATTCGCTGGGCCCGCCATCATTATTTCTTTTGTGTTAGCCGGGACTGCATGCGCATTCGCCGGGTTGTGCTATTCCGAATTTGCTTCGATGATCCCAATCGCCGGCAGCGCGTACACGTATTCGTATGCGACGCTCGGAGAACTGGTCGCCTGGATCATCGGCTGGGATTTGATCCTTGAATATGCATTCGGTGCAGCAACCGTGGCAGTTGGTTGGAGCGGCCATCTGAGAGCATTCCTGACCGACATTGGACTGGGTCTTCCAGCAATGCCAACCTCTCACTTTATGCTTTTTGGGCAGGCACTTCAGCTCAAGTACGACTACATAGGCTTCATCATCATTGCCGTGATCACGACCATCCTCGTGATTGGAATTAAGGAATCGGCAAATTTCACGACCGCGATCGTGATACTTAAAGTTCTGGTTGTGTGCATGTTCATCGCGCTGGCGACGGCGTTTCTTATGTCGCACAATTGGCAGCCGAACCACTGGCATCCTTTCATTCCCGCGAATACAGGTGAACGCGGGCAGTTTGGGTGGTCTGGAATTTTGCGCGGCGCCGGAGTCGTGTTTTTCGCGTACATCGGCTTCGATGCCGTATCCACAGCGGCACAGGAGGCGCGAAATCCAAAGAAAGACATGCCACTCGGCATTCTAGGGTCGCTGGTAATTTGCACGCTGCTTTACATCCTGGTTTCAGGATTGCTCACCCACCTTGTACCTTACACACAGCTCAACGTTCCTGATCCGGTGGTGATTGGAATTCGCACAACCGGACATCCTTGGGCGACGTTCCTGGTTGAACTCGGTGCACTTGCCGGTTTGGCGACCGTGATGTTGGTAATGTTGTTGGGCCAATCGCGCGTGTTCTATTCCATGTCCCGCGACGGCTTGCTGTGGCCATGGGCGAGCAAAGTGCATCCGCGCTTTCGGACTCCCTATTTGAGTTCGATCGTGGTGGGTGTATTCGTCGCCATTCTGGCAACCTTGGTTCCATTAAGCGTGCTCGACGAAATGACCAGCGTAGGCACGTTGTTGGCGTTCGTGCTCGTGAGCGCAGGGGTGTGGGTGATGCGCAGGACCCATCCAAATGTCCCGCGTCCGTTCAAGACACCATTGGTGCCGCTGGTTCCGATTCTGGCGATTCTTTTTTCTGGGTTGCTGATCGTTTCCCTGTCTTATTGGACGCAGCTCCGATTGGTGGTCTGGCTGGTAATCGGCCTGGTGATCTACTTCACTTATGGCCGCAAGCACAGCAAAGTACAGATCGCGAAACAAGTCGCCGCATCGGCTCCAAAGCCTGCGCCGACCATGGCGGATTGAGAGAACAAGCTTTTAGCTCTTAGCTTTAGCTTTCGATATCCTCCGCGTTAGGCGTGACTTGCTCGATGGCGCGTTTTCAACTTTCCCTATTCTCTTTCCATGTTCGGTTTAAGCTAAAGGCTAATAGCTAAGAGCCAGAAGCTGCCTCATGAAAATCGTCACTTCCTCCGAGATGCGCGAGATTGACCGCGTGACCAGTGAGCGGTTCGGTGTGCCCTCGCTCACGCTGATGGAAAATGCGGGAACGGCGGTCGCGGAGTTCGCGCTGAGTTCGTATCCGCGTGCGAAGCGTTTCGGGGTGATTTGCGGGAAGGGAAATAACGGTGGCGATGGCTTCGTCGCTGCGCGCAAGTTGCACGAGGCGGGCAGGGAAGTGCGGCTGCTGTTGTTGGCTGATCCGGCGGAGTTGAAGGGGGACGCCGCGGAGAATTACCGGAGACTCATAGAAGAGTCAAATTTCCCACCCTGTCGCAAAGAACGCGACAAGGATGGGGCACCCCGTTCATGTACTACACCACTCGAGGGTGCCCCACCCTACGCGATTTTCGTAGGGTGGGAAAATTCAGCATCGAACTCTGTTTTCTCTTGCGACATTTTGATTGACGCAGTTCTTGGCTCCGGGTTCAAGCCCCCCGTACGTGGGGTCTATGCCGAAGCTATTTCGAGAATGAATGCAGCCAGTGCGCCGGTGATCGCGGTTGACGTGCCGTCGGGTAGCGATGCCGACGTCCTGGGCTCGCAAGGCGGCGCAGTCGCCCGGGCTGATGCAATCGTAACGTTTACCGCTCCGCGGCCGGCGCACGTCTTCGGAAATCTCACTGAAGGGCCGATTGTGATTGCACCGATCGGTTCGCCGGAGGAAGCAATTCAGTCTTCACTGAAACTGAACGTGATCACGCCCAGTGACATCGCTTCCCTCATGGGGCCGCGCCCGCGCGATTCGAACAAGGGGATGTATGGGCACGTGCTGGTAGTCGGTGGATCGCTCGGCAAGGCTGGCGCTGCAGCAATGGCGGGATTTTCGGCGTTGCGGGCCGGGGCAGGCTTAGTAACCGTCGCAACACCCAATTCTGTTTTGCCTACGGTCGCTGGTTTCCATCCCGAGTTGATGACTGAGCCGCTGGAAGAAACTGGTGATGGAACAATTTCGCTCCACGCCCTCGAAATTCTTGAAAAGCTCTCTGAGAAGAAGAGCGTGCTGGCGATTGGACCGGGAATATCAAGAAATGAAGAAAGTGCGGAAGTCGTACGGAAGATGGTGGAGAGCTCTGACACCCCCATTGTGTTTGATGCCGACGGCTTGAATGCATTTGAGGGAAACGCAAAAGCTTTTAACCGCAGAGCGCACAGAGGTGGCACGGAGGAGGCAGAGAAAAGCGCAAGACCGCCTCTGGTTCTTACGCCTCATCCAGGCGAGATGTCGCGGCTCACTGGCTTGAGCATTGCGGCGATTCAGCGGGATCGAATTAACGTCGCGCGAGATTTCGCGCAGCAGCACCGCGTCATTCTTGTGCTGAAAGGCGATCGCACGATCGTGGCGAACTCAGATGGCGAGTGCTGGGTGAATACGACGGGAAATCCGGGGATGGCGACCGGCGGCACGGGAGATATCCTGACCGGAGTTATTGCCGGCATGCTCGCACAGAATCCGAAACGCGCGTTTGAAGCAGTTCTGGCTGCAATCTACTTGCACGGATTGGCCGGCGATGTGGCCTGTGAATCGATGGGAGAGCATTCGCTGGTCGCCACAGACCTGATCACCGCACTGCCGGAAGCTTTCCGCCGAATCCGTGCGCAAGCGGAAGAAAAATGGGTAAAACTCGGAAGCGATCACGCGCAAACAGCTTGAATTTGTACAGTGGGCTTCGGTAATCTCGCGCCGATTTGGGCAGAGTGCCATATTGGAACTGCCATGACACACTTTCCCCAGTGTAATCCTGCGCATCGTCCCACTCGTATCAAACTCCAAACCACACCAGCCCTGATCCGGCTCAACGACGGCCACCGTGCCAAAGGCAAGCTCCAGGTTGTCTCCACCACCGGTGGGCTCTTGCAGTTGGCGAATGCGATTGCCGAAGGCGACTTTGTCGAGGTTGCGTTTCAGGCGCAATCCGGCATGGTGAACGGGATGGCGGAAATGCTGAATCCGGTGCATAAGTCACCGGGCAGCGTCTTTCAGCCGTTTCGTTTTATCGCGCTCGCTGACGATGATCAGGACCACCTGCGGCGGCTCGTGCAGGATTGCGGCGACCAGAGCTTTCGCGGGCTGCGTTCGAGCAAGTGGAATCACGAAACCTGAGCAATCGCGCGGCTATACTGATTAACTCCCTCGATCAGATGCTGCGCGAGTACACAACCAATTCTCCTGACGAAACAATTGCGGTTGGCCGCGAGCTGGCGTCGTTGCTCACACCGCCGAAGCTGGTTGTGCTGACCGGCGACCTGGGCGCCGGGAAGACCACGCTGGTGAAGGGAATTGCCCAGGGATTCCAGGCGGCAGCAGAAGAAGATGTGACCAGCCCGACGTTCACGCTGATTCACGAATACCGCGGTCCATCAGCGACGCTCTATCACATCGACCTGTATCGCATCGACACGTCGCGTGAGTTGGATACGTTGGCGCTGGATGACTTAATGACCGACAACAGCGTTCTTCTGATTGAGTGGGGAGAGAAGTTTGAAAGATTGCAAAAGGAAAGGGATGTGGAGATCGTTCTAGAAAGGGCCTCAAACGATAGGCGTAAGATCCGCGTGCTAACAGATTTGACGACATTCCATAAGGTCTCACAATCCGCGATTATTCCACCCTTGTCCAAGTTCAAGCTTGTTCGCGGGGATGAGAATACGCCCAACTGGAAAAGCGATATCGGAAGAGTCTTTCGAGTCGGTTATTACAGCAGACAAGATGGGACCGATTGTATTTGGCTGGTGAATGAGAAGGGAGAATATGAGCAGACAACCGACCGAGATTATCTTCTTAAATATTTCGAGCCAATAGAAGTTTCAACTGAGACGGACCTGTTTGGAGATTCGAAGCCTCCCTTGGGACCGCTATGAGATGAGAATGAAAACATCAGCCGGCCAGGGAAGGCAAGCACAGGCTAAAATCCCATGATGTTATATCCGCAATCTACGTAAATCGTTTCTCCAGTAATTCCAGAGCTTGCATCCGATGCCAGAAATACTCCTGTCGCGCCAACTTCATTCACGGCGACGTTGCGTTTTAATGGAGCACGGTCGGCATGGGATTTCAGCATGTCGCCAAGCCCTGAGATGCCTCGTGCAGCAAGGGTTTTGATTGGACCGGCGGAAATAGCGTTCACGCGAATCTTTTTCGGGCCAAGCTCGTTCGCCAGATAGCGCACCGTGCACTCGAGCGCGGCCTTGGCTACGCCCATCACATTGTAGTGAGGAACAACTTTTTCCGCGCCGTAATACGTCATGGTGATCACGCTGCCGCCATCCTCCATCAGCGGAGCCGCGGCGCGGGAAACTGCGATCAAGGAATAGACGCTGACGTCGTGCGCCATCCGAAAACCTTCGCGAGTGGTATTCACGAATTCGCCTTTCAATTCTTCGGCAGGCGCAAATGCCACGCTGTGCACCAGAACGTGCAGCTTGCCGTACCGCTCCTTCAACTGCGCGAAGACTCGCTCAATTTCGTCATCTTTTGATACGTCGCACATGAAGGCCTCGGCGCCGGGAAGGGACAGGATCAAATCCTTGGCTTCTTGTTCGAGACGTTCATTCTGATAAGTAATCGCGAGCTTCGCGCCAGACTGGTGCAACCCCTGGGCGATCGACCACGCGATGCTGCGCTTGTTGGCAACTCCGAAGACGACAGCCACGCGGCCTTCGAGGGAAGAGGACATGTGTTCTCCTGCAACGGGGTTTGTCTCCCACCACATCGCAAGGAACGCGACAACAGTGGGCCTTCAATATGGAATCTGAATGCAAGAGAATATCAGCGGGGCTGGAGAATATGCCAGTGCGGAACAAGCCCTCACCGGCCGCGCTGCTTGGGGCGTGCTCGGGTCGGCGGCCGGTTGGGCGTGTTTTCCTTCTAGTACGGGAAACCCATCCCTCTGGCGGAAGTTTCGCGAAAAGTTGTGAAAATCGTGAGTGGCTGATCTTTTCCTACGCAGCCTTGTGCGGGAGACCACCAACTTCCCGCAAGTTGTTGTTAAATCAATCTTGTACAGCGAAGGCGGCCATCCGGTGCACCCGAGAATGCTAACCTAAATGGCTGAACCGGAACTCTCTTGACCCCAGAATCAATCCGCAAGCTATTCGAGCAGGTGCGCGCGGGGAAGCTCTCGCCCGATGAGGCTGTTAGCGAACTGCGGCATCTGCCTTTCGAAGATATTGGCTTCGCCAAGGTCGATCATCATCGTGCTCTGCGCGTCGGAGTTCCGGAAGTGATTTTGGGTCAGGGCAAGACACCGGCCCAGGTTGCAGGTATCTTCAAGCGGATCGCACAGCATGGAAACAATGTGCTGGTAACCCGCGCGAGCAAAGACCAATTCAAGGCTGTAAAGAAAGCGGTTCGTGCTGCGAAATTTGAAGAGCAAGCGCGAGCGATTGTCCTCCGCCGCGATCGCAAAAAATACGGCAAGGGATTGATCACGGTGATCTCCGCCGGGACCAGCGATGTTCCCGTTGCGGAAGAGGCGGTGATCACGGCCGAGCTCATGGGTAACGAAGTGGAACGGCTCTATGACGTGGGGGTGGCGGGGATTCATCGTTTGCTCGCCCACCAGCGGGCGATCAGCAGGTCGAGAGTGGTCGTGGTTTGCGCGGGGATGGAAGGAGCATTGCCCAGCGTGGTGGGCGGGCTGGTCGGGGTTCCGGTGATTGCAGTGCCGACGAGTATTGGCTATGGGGCCTCGTTTCAGGGCATGGCTGCATTACTGGGCATGATGAACTCCTGCGCCTCCAATGTCAGCGTTGTCAATATTGATAATGGATTCGGAGGCGGCTATGTTGCTTCCTTGATAAATCGGCTCTGACTCCGGGAAAATAATTTGGCGTACGTTGGCGCATCTTTTTTATTGATTTTCAACAGCTACAGCGGATTAGAATGAGGGCAGATGGAGGCGCGACATGGTTTCCAAATGCGCCAACCCCGAGTGTTCGACTCCTTTCCGCTACTTTCACACAGGAAAACTTTTTAGAGTTGAAACCGCGACCGGCTATGATCGGCGGCGTTCCATGGGACAAGATGGGACGGAAGTCAAGCCTCTGCGGCGACTGGAGTTTTTCTGGCTTTGCGAAAACTGCTCGCGGGGCATGACGATCATGTTCGACAAAGATTGCGGTGTGACGGTGCGCGCGCGCAATTACGCACTTTCCGCAGCGGCCTAGGTTTTGATTGCGTACCTTCCCGCCAATGTGTTGCGGCGAATCAGCAGAATTTCGCCGATCATGCGAAGGCCATCACGAAGCGGGTGAATTCTGGTTCCGGCAACATCGGACCATAACACGGGCACTTCCTCGACTCTCAATCGAAGTTTGCACGCCAGAAAAAGCAGCTCGGCATCGAATCCCCAGCCATCGATTGTCTGCATGGAAAACAATTTTTGTGCGGCGGCGCGATTGAAAGCTTTGAACCCGCACTGCGTATCTTTGAATTTCAATCCCAGTAGAATTTGCAACAGCAGATTAAACGTCCGCCCATAAAACTGGCGCAAGAGTGACTGCCGGTGAGTCTGGGTTTCCGGCTGCAGCCAGCGCGATCCGATCGCGACATCTGCACCAGATTCGACGGCCGCGAAAAGCTTGCTCGCCTGCTCGATGGGAGCAGAGAGATCGGCATCGGTAAACAGTAGGATTTCTCCCTGTGCGTTCAACATGCCATTACGCACGCTGTAGCCTTTGCCGTGATTACCAGGATTTTCGAGCAGACGAAGACGGGGATTCAGGAGTGCACGGGAGCGGACCAGTTCCGCGGTGTTATCTCGCGAGCCGTCGTCCACAACGATGACATCTGCGTCCCAGTTCGATGCAGCCACGTGAGAGAGTACGCTGTCGAGGGCTGCACCTAGACGGGCGCCTTCGTTGTAGGCGGGGATGATGATGCTGTATTTCGGCATCCGAGGTGAATTGATGGCGGCAACAGCGACCTAGAAAAGGTATCACGACAAGCGAGGTACAAGGTCAATTGCAAGGATGTTGCAAGAACTATGCTACCCGCTGTTGCTGGTCCAGCATGGAAAGGAAACTATCGACCAACTCGGGGTCCCAGAATCCGGCGCGGGCCTCATCCCGCATAGTGGCGGCGGCATGATCGTGGGTGAGTGCCGGCTTGTAGGGCCGGGTCGTGGTAAGTGCGTCGTACACGTCGACCACCTGAAGAATTCTGGCGAGGATAGGAATGTTTCTGCCGTCGAGCCCATCCGGATATCCGGTACCGTTGAAGTGCTCGTGGTGGTTGCGAATAATCGGCAATACGAGGCGCAGGGATTTCAGTGGGCGGCAGATGTTCTCGCCGGTGACGGGGTGGCGGCGCATAATCACCCACTCTTCCGAGTTCAGATTTGCGCCCTTTTTCAGGATCTCGTCAGGAACGGCAATCTTGCCCAAATCATGCAGGTAGCCGCCGCGCCACAAGGCGGTGATTTCGTCATCGTGCAACTGTAAATAGCGACCAAGGTTGCTCGCGTTTTGCGCCAGTCGCTCACAATGACCTTCAGTGTAAGGATCGCGGCTCTCAACGCTCAGGCCGAGAGTGCAGAGAACGCTTTCTGCAGTTTCAAGTTCGTCGGTGAATTCTTTCAGTTTCAGGAGCGACTTTACGCGGGCAAACAATTCTTCCGGAAAAATGGGCTTGCTCAGAAAATCATCGGCGCCGGACTCGATTCCTCGAACGCGATCTTCGCGATCGGTGAGGCCGGTAATGAGCACGAAAGGAATCAACCGGGTTTGGGGATTTTCTTTCAGCTCGCGGCAGAGCTCATAGCCGGATTTGCCGGGCATGATCACGTCGGAGAGCACAAGATCCGGAGGTCGGCGGAAAATCTCAGCTTCCGCATCGGCTGCCGTCGGAACCGCAATAACGTCATAGCCCCTTGAGGAGAGCAGGTCCTGCATCAAGGTCATGGTGTTGGCGTTATCATCGACAACCAGAATGCGGGGCAAACGACGGCGGAGGGAAAAGTCGCTCGCGCTCGAGGCGTCCGAACTGCGCGAGTATAAGGTTGAAACCTTCCTGGGGGACTCCATACGGACGACCGCAAAGGGGTATTCTACCGAAAATAACGTTTTCCCGAAGGTTATTTTTAGTCCGGAGTACAGGGAATCAACAGAACCAGAAAAGTGAGTAGTGAAATTATTTAGGCGTTTGCCGAAAACTTTTGCGTGTTCCTGCCTTTGGCAATGCCATATTGCCGAATCTTGTACAGCAGGGCTTTGTAGCTGATCTGAAGAAGCGCGGCAGCCTGCTTGCGGTTCCAATTGGTTTCATCCAGAGCTTTGGCGATGGCTTCCGCTTCAGCCCCGTCCTTGGCGCTGCGGGCAAGCGATTTCAGTCCGCCCGAAGATTCTGATCCATTGCGTGGAGGTATCGGTTCAAATTCAGCGCCCGAACCGTCGGTGCGAGGCCTCAGTTCGTTGATGGCGAGCTTTTCATCGCCCAGCACGAGATATCGTTTAACGAAATTTCCCAGCTCGCGAAGATTTCCTGGCCAGGGATAGTTGGCGCAGGCCTGCAAAAGCTCCGGTGAAAAAGGCAGAGGCGGACGCGCATATTGCTCAGAGAGCTGGCTCATGAAATGGCGAAGCAGGATCGGAATCTCTTCCTTGCGCTCGCGCAGCGGAGGAACCTGAAGCGTGAAAGCGTTCAAACGGTAGTAGAGATCTTCGCGCAGGCGCTTGGAGGCAAGCGCTTCGGGAATATTGATGTTGGTAGCAGCAAGAATACGAACGTCGACTTTGACCACTGAGCGACTGCCGAGCCGCGAGAACTGCTGGTCCTGAAGAACGTGCAATAGCTTCGCCTGTAAAGATGGGGGCATCTCACCGATTTCATCGAGCAGGATCGTGCCTTTGTTGCAAAGCTCGAACTTACCCGGCTTGGCATGGGTTGCGCCGGTGAATGCTCCGGCTTCGTAGCCGAACAGCTCGCTCTCTAGGAGATCCGCCGGAACAGCGGCGCAGTTCACTTTTAAAAATGTGCGGTGTGCGCGCGGAGAAAGTTTGTGGATCAGCCGGGCCATCACTTCTTTTCCAGTGCCGCTTTCGCCCAGCATCAGAACTGGAATGTCGACGTTTGCAACCAGCGCAGCCTGGGAACGAAGCTTTCGCATGTTCGGACTGGCGGCGACGAAGAAAATTTCTTCGCCCAGGTCCTCAACTTCGCCTGTGTAATTCTGCTGGTTGGTCCCCAGGCATTGGTCGATTACGGCATCGAGTTCCGCTTTCTGAAATGGTTTGGTGATGTAGTCAACGGCGCCGAGACGAATTGCCTGAACAACTTTCTTCGTGTCGTTGACGCAGGAGAGCATCACGACTTTCATGTTCGGCTGCAGCTTGCGCAGGCCGTCAAGAGTCTCCAGACCATCGATGCCGGGCATGAGCAGATCGAGCAATACCAGGTTTGGCTGCAAGCCCTTCTGCACAAGTTCCAGAGCCTGTTCGCCGGTTGAGGCAGTTTCGACGTGATGGTCGTCGATTTCAAGCAGCGTCTTGATGTAGCGCTGCATTCCGGGTTCGTCGTCGACCAGCAGGATCTTGGATTTCTCGTTTGTCATCTTTTCCCTTCGACATCAGCCACAACGGGATTCAATGGAACGATGAACGAAAACTTGCATCCAGCACCGGGTTCACTCTCCACCCAAATTTTCCCGCCCATGCAGAGCACCAGGCGGCGAGCGATGGAGAGCCCCAGGCCCATGCCTTCCACTTTGTCGCTGCTTGGAAGTCGGAAAAAATCGTCAAAAATCTCCAGATGATATTCCGGGGGAATTCCGGGACCGGTGTCCGACACGCTGATTTTGACCGAGTTCGGTTGCGTTAACGGCCGGCGGCGGCGCTCCTGCACCACAGCCGGCTTTGCAATCGTCCGGCGTTCCCACATGTAGGGCTCGGCATGGAGCCACACAGTGCCACCACTGGGCGTGAACTTTGATGCATTCTCGAGCAAATTGGAAATGACTCGTTCAACTTTGGGGGCATCGAAGGAAAATCCCGGAACCTTTTCGTTGGCAAGGAAATAGAGGGCCAGTCCGCGTTCCTGGAAGCGCGGCGACCAAAGCCGGCAAACTTCCGACAAGGATGCGTTGATATTCCCCGGCTCAAACCTCATTTTGAGCTCGCCGGTTTCGAGTGCACTGAAGCTCAAAAAGTCCTGGATGTAGCGCTGCAATCTTTCGCCGTTCGAGCGCATGTCGCGCAACACTTCGCGCTGGCGGTCGTTCAACCCGCCAAGTTTTTCGCTCTGAAGCAATTCCACGTATCCGTTCAGGATTGCCAGCGGGGTTTTTAGATCGTGTGCGGCGGAAGCCAAGGCATTGGCGGTTCGGAGATACCGTTCCTGCAGGATCGAGAACTCCTGCAATTCCTGAGCTGAAGAAGGATGTCGAGTCGCACCAGACAGGCTATCGCCTCCCGACGCTAGAGCTTCTTTGGGTATGGAGGACAATTGGGGCATCCTGAGCAATCACTAGAGGGAGGGACGGCATCAGCGTTTTTTTTGGCTGAACTGATGGCCGTATCAGAATGCTAGGTTAGGAAGCTTTGGGTGTCAACGAAAAATGCAAAAGAGTTGCCAGTTTCGGTAAAGTCTTTCCAAAATTTGCCAATTTAAAACCCGCTATTTACCGCACTAAACACCTCAAAAGACGAACAATTACGGCGAAACAGGGTAATACATGGCGTAAAACGGAAATCCGAGCAAAGGATCATGTTAAACGGCAAACACGCCGGAAGGGTTTGGCAGTTAAGGTGCGACAATTTGTGAAAACCCGGTAAAAGGGGGCCACTCGTTTGAATCGTCGGAACGTGCCTGAGCGTCGTGCGTGGACGCGACTGCCGCTACTGATTCCCCTCTTTGTCCGGAGTCGTGACCGCAACGGCAAAGATTTTCTCGAATTCGCTTCCGCTCTGAACATTTCAGCCGGTGGGGCGCTGGTGGCCGTTCACGGTGCCCTGCGGCCATCCGCACAGGTTTTGCTGGAAATTCCCAGCGCGCCGCTGCCCGCCTCTGCGCCGGTCCGCAAGAATTCCCGCCACCTGAGGGCGAAGATTGTTCATGTAAGTCATGCAGAAGGATATAACCTTGTGGGGCTACGGTTCCTCCAACCTCTGTTAGATCCCGAGGCTCCACGGATCCCCATGCGAAGGAAAGTTGCTTCTCCCGTGTGAAATGTTTTTCCCTCCGAAAGCGGGCCATAATGGTCCGACACTTGATCACAGTACCTTCGCGTAATGGGAATGCCTGGAAAGCATAAGCCCAAGCTTTTAAGAGACTTAACCTTAAAACATAGGCAAAGGTAATTCCTCTTTGGGGTTTGGTGGACAGGGTGCACAGTATTTCCTCGAAACAGCAATGTGGTGAATAAATGTCGAGCACAATGACAAATTCTGTCAGTTCGCTGGCGCAATCAGTAGGTGAAATCCCGCCAGAGGCGGTGGTTTTCGGTCAGTCTGAGGCTATGCAAGGGTTGCGTTCCCGGCTGGACCGGGTGGCAACGGCCAATGTTCCGGTCCTGATTCACGGTGAGAGCGGGACGGGCAAAGACATCATTGCTCGCCTGGTTCATGCCTGCTCGCCGTGGAAGACCGGTCCATTCGTTAAAGTGAATTGCCCAGCGATTCCCGGCACCCTCCTCGAAAGCGAACTGTTCGGATATGAACGGGGAGCATTTACTGGCGCCTATGGCTCGAAGCCCGGGAGGGTTGAATTGGCGCATCGTGGAACACTCTTCCTCGATGAGATTTCAGAGCTCGACATGTCTTTGCAGTCAAAGCTGTTGCAGCTTTTACAGGACGGTCAGTTCTGCCGTATCGGTGCACAGGCAGACAAGAAAGTTGAAGTTCGCGTCGTTTGCGCCACAAATCGCAAGCTGGAAGAAGAGATCGCAGCAGGAAACTTCCGCCAGGATTTGTTTTACCGCATCAACGTTGTAAACCTGTACATGCCGCCATTACGCGAGCGGCGTGCGGACATCACTGCGTTAGTGAGCTACTTCCTCGAGTACTACAATCGCAAGTACAACTGCAAGGCGCGTCCGCTTTCGCCGGAATTGATGGAAATCCTTCAGAAGTATCATTGGCCAGGAAACATCCGCGAGCTGGAAAACCTGATGAAACGGTATGTGATCCTGGGAAGCGAAGACGTAATCAGCACCGACCTGCAGCCGCGCGAAAACGATCTGCTGGCTTCGGACATCAACCTGGATGGGCCGATTTCGCTGAAGAAGCTCACTCGCCAGGCTACGCGGCAACTGGAGCGCAAGATCATTTTGAAGGTGTTGCACAATCATCATTGGAACCGAAAGCAGGCGGCAAAAACATTGAATATCAGCTACCGCGCCCTGCTCTATAAGATTCGCGACGCCGGCCTGCCTCCGAACCGTGCCCGCCGCGAGCCAGATGCAACCAACACCCAGGCCGCGGCGGATTAAGATTTAGCGCGACCAAGTGGCTTGGGTGAAAACCCTTAGTAACCCTGTACTCTTCGACCATCGTCGCGATAATGTCCCGCCTTCTCTATTGACGCGTAACTAACTCCGTACTACATTCTTGCTCTCCCCACGTAAGTAGCTGGATGTGTGCCCGAAAATGGATTCTCATCTGTTACCGGCCTTTTGGAGACCTCAATGAAACCTATCCGCTTCGTCCATCTGCTTTCATTGCTTCCTTTATTTCTATGCTTGCGATCGTTCGCCGATTGGCCGCCGATCAGCCCCGACGATTTGAAGATGACGAGCATCAAGGAACAACCGGGCGCACCCGCGGTAGTTCTGGATAGGGAAGAAGTGGATGACGATTTGAACAATTCTCATTCTGTTTACATGCGGATAAAGATTCTGACCGACGCGGGGCGAGAGTACGCGAATGTCGAGATTCCCTACGGACGACGCTATTTTCACATTGGCGGCATCAGTGGACAAACCGTGCAGCCTGATGGAACGGCGGTGCCATTTCAGGGCAAGCCTTTTGACAAAACAGTTGAGAAAACGGGCGGATATCGCATCAATGTGAAGTCATTCACGCTTCCCGATGTACAGGTTGGAAGCATCATCGACTTTCGGTACAGCTTGCGGTATGACGATAACCGAGTAGTGCCCCCCGAATGGGAAGTGCAGAACGAATTGTTCCAGCGCAAAGCTTACTTCAAATTCATTCCGTTCCAGAATCACGGAAATGTGGAGATCCAGCTCGACCACGGCCAGCTTTCAAATGGGGTTGCGTGGACGCCGTTCCTGGGAAGTGGACCGCAGCCGGAAAAGCATCAACTGCCGCCAAGTGCCGCAGCCACCGTGCACGACGCCAGTTTTTGGGTCGATCTCACCTTGGCTGACATTCCGGCATTCGTGAAAGAACCGTACATGCCTCCTGCGGACCTGGCGAAGGAGCGTGTGTATTTCTACTATCAGGCAAATCTGAAGATGGACGATTACTGGAAGGCTGAGGGCAAATATTGGAACAAAGAAGTCGACGAGTTCCTCGGCAGAAATAAAGGTGTGGGCGACGCGGTTGCGAAACTCGTTTCCCCGTCAGATACACCGGAGCAAAAGGTCAAGAAGATATATGCCTTTGTGGCTTCGCTTGAGAACCGGGACTACATTCCCGAACGAAGCAAACAGGAAAACAAGACGCTCGAGTTAAAGCCGATAAAAGGGGTAGCAGATGTGCTCGAGGAACACAGCGGCGATCATGATGAATTGAATCGCTTGTTTGTTTCGATGGTGAGAGCGGCGGGAATACCGGCTTCGATGATGTGGGTCCCAAACCGTGAGCGCCAGGTGTTCGTGAGGCAGTTCTTGAGCACATCACCACTGGAAGCTGAAATCGCGATTGTCCAACTTGATGGCAAAGATGTTTTTCTCGATCCCGGCACGAAGTTCTGCCCTTACGGACTCACCGACTGGCGTTACACAGGAATTGAAGGAATTCGACAAAGCGGCAAAGGCACAGAGATAGCACAAACTCCGTTGCCAATGTATACGCAAACGATTACTACACGGCTCGCGCGAGTGACGCTCGATGAACACGGGACGGCTTCGGGCACAGTGAACTTGATGTTCAAGGGCACGGAAGCCATGCAATACCGCCAAGACGCGGCAATGACCGACGCAGAAGGCCGGAAGAAAATGTTGGAGGACCACCTGCGAGAACTTCTTCCCGGCAACAGTGAGATTTCGCTCACCAATTCTCCGGATTGGGATGGTGTGGAATCTCCTCTCATTGCTCAATTCCATGTTACTTGCCCATTCGCAGTAGCGGCGGGCAAGCGTCTGATGCTCCAACAGCAGTTTTTTCAGGTGAATGAAAAACCCCTGTTCCCGGCAAACGACCGCAAAAACACGATCTATTTCCATACTCCATGGCAAGAGGCGGACGAGGTACACATCACGATTCCTGCAGGAATGGAAGTTGAAAGCCTGGCGCCGGACGACACGGTGAAGCTACCCTATGCGCTTTACAGAGTGCAGCACAAGCAGGAAACTCCAAACCAGATCTTCACGCGCCGCGATTTCATTATGGGCGAGGAGATTTTCATTCCCAACCAATACAAAGAGGTCAAAGGTTTTTTCGACAAGGTCAAAGCGGATGATGACCAACCCGCGCTAGTGAGGTTATCGCAGAGTGTTGCGACTGCTAAATAAGGGTACGTTACTTATTTTTTTGCTCTTAAGTTTTCAGCCGAGCTTGATGGCTGGAGGCATCAGTGTCCCTGACTGGGTGCGCTCGGCAGCGGCGCAGAAGGTCGGAACTTATCCTCCAGAGACCAAAGCGGTCGTCTTGCTCGATCAAACGGACTACACCGTTACTGCGCCCGGTGACTACATCGAGCACTCGCGCTGGATTGTCAAGATTTTGAGGCCGGATGGTCGCGAAGAGGCGGACCTGGCAGTCGATCTCAGCAAAGGTGAAAAGCTGAACTATTTGCACGCCTGGACGCTCGATTCTGCGGGACACGAATATGAGCTAAAGCAGAAGGATTTTACGGAGCGTAGTTTCCCTTCGTTTATTTTGTACGACGATATTCGCTTTCTGACCGCGACTGCGCCCGCTGCGAATGTCGGTTCGGTAGTGGCTTTCGAATTCGAAGCTCGCAAGCATTCCTTTACCAACCAGATCAATCAATTCTTCCAGGAAGATAATCCAGTTCACGAAGTGAAGATCAGCCTGACATTACCGGACGGGTGGGAGTTCAAAGACTCATGGCCGGTGACAGCGGGAGTCAAGCCTACACAAACGTCGCCGAACCATTGGGAGTGGGCGGCACAGGATCTGGCTGGCATAGAACCGGAGCCGATGATGCCTGAGCGGCACTCGCTTCTTGGCAGGCTGGCGATTGCCTACTTCCCGCCGGGAGAAAAAGGGAATATGGCTTCCTGGTCGGCTCTCGGCCAGTGGTATGCGACTTTAACCTCCGGCCGCCGCGATCCTACACCACAAATCACTCAGGAAGTTGAGCACTTAACGGCGGGCAAAACGGATTTTGATTCCAAGCTAAGGCTTCTGACCGCGTTCCTGCAGTCTGAAATTCGTTACGTGGCGATCGAAATAGGGATTGGCGGCTACCAGCCTCATAGCGCCGATGACATCTATCGCTACCACTACGGGGATTGTAAAGACAAAGCAACGTTATTGAGTAGCATGCTCCACGTTGCCGGTGTCAATTCAGACTACGTTTTGATCGACACCGATCGCGGGTTCGTGAATCCTTCCGTGCCTTCGGTTTGGTTCAATCATGCGATCCTCGCCATTGAGTTGCCGCCCGATGCAAAAGCGGACAGGTATTCCTCGGTCATCACAGCGAAAACGGGAAAGCGATACATCATTTTCGATCCCACCGACGAATACACGCCGGTCGGTTCCTTACGTCCTGAATTGCAAGACACCTATGCGCTTCTGGTAGGGGATTCCGGCGGCGAGCTGATTAAAACACCATTGCTCGCGCCGGACACAAACACGCTCCAGAGGACAGGGCATTTCGTCTTGACTGCTGATGGCGGCCTTAGTGGCGAAGTATCCGAGGAACGAGGCGGAGATTTTGCTTCCCAGGAACGGGGACGCCTGCACAACTGGGATGAGCGAAAACGGACCGACTATTTTGAACACTACCTTGGAAGATCGCTGCAGGGCTTTACGCTTGAAAGCATGAATGTTCAGCAGGCCGATCAGCCGCAAAAAGATGTGCTCATCAACTTCAAGTTTTCTACCCCGCAATATGGACAGCAGCGGGGCCCGCTGATGCTTGTTCGCCCGAGAGTACTTGGAGAGAAAAGCCAGTACGTAGAGCACAAGCCGCGGCACTATTCGATTGAGCTGGAACAGACGGCGCGGGAAGTTGACAACTATGAGATCGAAATTCCGAAAGGCTATGCCGTGGATGATATTCCTGATCCCACGAACATAGACGTGGGTTTCGCCAGCTACAAGAGCAAGATTGAAGTAGATGGAACTAAGTTGAAATACTGGCGGGAATACGTCGTCCGTGATCTGAGCGTGCAGGCGGACAAATTCCCGGATTGGGTTAAATTGCAGGGCGTGATCGGCGCCGACGAGACCGCAGCAGTAGTGCTCAAGCGCGTTCCCTGATTCTTAATTCCAGAGATTACTCAACCGTAAACTGAACGGTGGTGGTGCGCACGGCGGAGCCGGAAGTCGCGTTCACCGGGACGGTGTAGGTTCCGGCTGGCGTTCCGCTGGTTGATGTTCTGTTTGAGCTGGAACTGCAGCCGCCGAGGAACAGCGTTGTTCCCAGCGCGAGGGTCAGAAGAATTCCTAAGGCGATTCGCCGCTTACGCGAACTGGTTCCAACCAGACCTACTCCGAGAAAAGGCAACCAGAGCCCGAACGCAATTCCTCGACGGAGAAGTCCAGCAGTGGTTGTGACCCGCGCGGTGGTGGAAATTGCGAGCGTGCGGCTTTGCGGGCCGTTGCTCATGCTCGAAATCGTTGCGCCCTGAGGTGACGAGAACTGGCACTGCGAGCCCGCCGGCAATCCCGTGCCGCAAGCCAGCGTGACTGACTCCGGAAATCCCGCGCCGGTCGGGGTGACGTTGATCGAGAAATTGACCTGACCGCCCGAGGGAATTGTGCTGCTGGTGCTCGGAGCGGCGAGCGTAGCGCTCACGCTGTAATCATTGAGCTGCGCATTACCGCTGATCGTTGGAAGGCTGCCTCCAGCGAAACTGAGCGCGGCGGCATTGCCGATCGATCCGGTGCCTTGCAACACGGTGGTCGGCGCATTGACCTTGACAGTGACGGTTGCGGCCGTGGCCACGCTGGTTGTGGAACCGCAACTGTTGGCGGTCGAAAGAGTCGTTTGCGTCGAAGTGTTGACCGTGCCCAGGGTACAGGTAAGCGTGCCGGTTGTGACTCCGGTCTGGCAACTTCCCACGCTGCTGGTGGCGGTAGTGGAACCGGAACCCGGAGCTAGCGTGTCAGTAAAGACCACACCTGAGACGGGATCGCCTGTATTGTAGATCTGGTAAGTGAAGGTGATCTGATTGCCGACTCCAACCGGCGAGGGACTCACCGTCGGATTGGCAGCATTACATGCAGGTGTAGCGCTGGCCGAGGTCAACTGCGGCATCGAGAGTCCGGAAGTGTTCGGACCCAGTTCGGTCACGAATGCATCTGTGCCACCGGAAAGCGAGCCACCGCTTGTCAAAGGACTGGCCGTAGGGAAATTGCCGGAATTTGTCTCTCCCGCAAGATAGGTGTTCAGCGAGGAATCGAGAATGATTCCGGTACCAATGTCCGTGCCCGACCCGCCAAGATAACTTGCCGTGCTTGTATTTGTGCTGGTTGAGGTGCCAGTTGTATTCAGGCGGGCGATAAAGGCATCACGCCCGCCGCCGGAATTGGGCTGCGGCTGACCGCAGGTGGTAATTGAGGATCCTGCGCACAGGTTGCTGGAATCGGTAAATCCGGTCACGCGCGCATTCCCCAGAGTGTCAGTGACAATCCCCAAACCAACGGTGACCGAGCTTCCGAGATAGCTGAAGTAGTCAAGCGGCACGGTTCCCTGAGTTGTGCCCGTGACCGCAGGAACTCCGAACTTTGCCACAAAAGCATCGGTGCCCCCGGTGTTTGTTGCCTGGAAGGCCAAGGTGGTGCTGGGCGGCACGATGTCGGTGGAAGTTGTCGATCCCGTGATGTAGGTTTGGGTGCCGTCGGTGGCGACTCCGTAGGCTACGTCGTCGCCCGTGCCACCGAAGTAAGTGCCATAGGAAAGTGCATACTGCTGCGTATTGTTGGCGGGAGCATTCAGCTTGGCCGCCCATACGTCAATGCCGCCTTTGTCCGCCGCCTGGAATGCATTCAGAATCCAGGGATTCGGGGTTCCCATGTCAGTGAAGTTCGTGCCACCTGCAAGATAGACATTGAAGTTGGTATCGACTGTAATTGCGCCACCCAAGACAACTCCGTTTGCCGGGGTCGCGCCGCCGATATAGGTCGAATATTGCAGGCTGTTCGCAGTGTTCAATGCCGGATCGATTTTGCTGAAAAAGAACTGATTGGTGGCGTTGGGCCCAGGCTGCAAAGCGCCGAGTGTAGTCGGGAAGTTGGTGGACGTGGTGGTTCCCATCACATAGACGCGGCCAAGACTATCGAGCGTCATGTTCGCGACGGTGTCCACGCCGTTGCCCGAGAGATAGGTCGAGTAAAGATTCAATGAGCCCGTGGGGTCGAGCTTGGTCACGAAACCGTGATTGTTTCCGGCGGAAACGGGCGCGGTCTGAAAGCCGGAAGCGGTGGTCGGGAAATCTGGCGCGTTAGTGGTGCCGCCAATGTAGACGTTAAAGCCGCTATCCACGCCGAGACCAGTTGGATATTGAATGCCTGAGGAGCCGCTGACGTAAGTAACGTAGTCCAGACTGGGCGTCAACACGCCGCCAGTAGTGCTCAGGCTGATGCGAGATACGAATACATTTTCCGCGGTCTGATGGGAGTTGGTGACGATGGGAGTTGATCCGCCGAACGTTCCCGCCGAGGTAGTCGCGCCTGCGATGTAAATTCGCGGGCTGGGGCCGGAATCGACCGAGATCGACGGGCAGTGGGGAACAAAACCCGCTGCTGCGCCGGTGATGGCAGTACAGCTTTCATTTCCAGCACCGCCGAGATAGGTGGAAAACGCGAGGATCGGATCAATTACCAACGTGCGACTGCGATCATAGTTGCCGATTTCAAATCCGGCGCGTTTGGCTCCGCGAAGGACGAAGGAGCCTGCAACGGTCTGAACTCCGGCATCGGTGTTCTGGTAAACGTGCGGAGCTTCGAAGCGCAGTTCACGGCCATCGAAGCCGAGAACGAGGTCGCCATTTTTTGCTACTGAGACGTCCGTTGCGCCCTCAAAGCTCAACTCAATTTGGTGCGGATCCTTGCCCGGCGAAACCGAAAAGTCGTACTCCAGGCGGTCCTGCTTGCCATAGAAGGCGAGATCGATTCCAGGATAGATCTCCCGATACTGAACGCGGGCGAACTGGGGAATGTTATGCAGCCAGCGGGAGGAATCGTTTCCGATGAAGTAGTTGCTGTGGCCGGGAAGCGGTTCGGCGCCGCTAAGCCTGGCGGATGCCGAGGAATCTTCGAATTTCATAGCCACAACCGATTGCTCAAGGCCGGCGGAGGAGCGACGGGGCAGGCTCAAAATCGCGGCGGTCGGGGTCAGATACAAACCGTATCCGCTGCCGCGAGCGAGGAACCTCACATCCCTGCTGGTCTGGCCCCGGTTGGGTTCAAAACTCATGGGAAGGCGCGCGAAAGCTGCCTGAAGCTCGGGCTTGGTAAATCCGGGGGTTGAGGATGGTGGGTTTGCGGCGTCGTGCTTCAGCAGAAAACCGGCGCCTGCAGCCAGAAGAACCAGCAGAACCAAAGCGCGCGCACGCGCTAAAACCGGCCCCGCCCCACTGCGATTAACCATCAGAACCCTCCGAGTTCCCGTTCATGGAGAAGAATATGGGAGAACGACACCAGACGCGCGATTACCCCAAAATTTGACATCCAAACCTTGATATCAGTGCAGTTGGGATTCGACTTGGCCTGTCGGGGCCCGATCGCGCACCCGTTGTCTGAATGGCTGAAAAGTAAGTAAATACTTAAACATCTGACGGATAGGCTGTCAAGTTGTGCTCCCACCAGCCGAAGTTTTTGGGATTGAGCTTCCTCATGTCTGATGCGGGGGGATTGGCTCAGAGATGCCGGAAAAAAACGTGACTCGTGAGTCGTGGCTCGTCAGTCGTGGCTCGTGGTGAGTGGTCGGTGCTAAGTTTGTTTCAGTATTCGCAAATCAATGAATCACCGGGAACCACGAAACACCACTCACGACCCACGGCCCACGACTCACGACTCACGACTTTTTTAACCCCTCCATCTCTCTTCGCAACTTTGCATATTTGCGCGTCAGAATCGCGAGATAGACGCCATGAATAACCCAGGTGGCGGCGTAGGCGGCATAAAGATAATGCATTGAATTCATTGGCGGACCTCCCTGAGAGATTCGAGAGCCTGCGTTTCCTCAACCTCTCGCTTTATGACCTCAAGGCGATAGCGGGTGATGCAAAGAAGCCAAGCCAGGCACAGGAATGCGGCCCAGTTAATGAGAAGAACGTACGCCATCCGTGAATCGAGGTATCCCCCGCCGCCGATGACCGGGGACGGGTGTTGCCCAACCCACCAGCGTATCGCCATATAGTCAAGAGGAACGTCTAGCCCTCCGAAAATAGCAAGTATGGCAGCGAGCGTGGCTGTCTGGCTGCTGTTCGAAAAACGACGCAGCACCAGGTAGGCAATGTAGATCAGCCAAAGAGCGAAGGTCAACGTCAGGCGCGGGTCCCATGTCCACCAGATCCCCCAGACGGGTCTTGCCCAGATGGGGCCAGTGACGAGAACGACGGTACAAAAAACTACGCCCACTTCGGCCGCGACCAGGGCGAGAATGTCGGCTTTGGCGCTTTTCTTGGCGAGGTAAAGGATTGACGCAACAAAATTGATGCCGAAAAGCAAGAATGCCGTCCACGCCGAGGGCACGTGGTAATAAAAAATACGCTGCACATCGCCCATGGTTCGTTCCGTAGGCGCAAGAATCAGGGCCGCGTACAAGCCGAAGCACAGCATGACCGCTGTAACGATGGCGAGCAATGTGAATCCGCGTTTCATTCCGCTTCGTTATTCCGCTTCGAGGACCAGACCAAACAAAAGCAGACAAGCTGCCGTGAACACGACATCATACGCCAGCAGCAAAGCGATCCAAAAACGCGCCGGTTCCTCTCCGGTGAGGATGGCGGTAGTCGCGTTTACCATTCCAAGAAGCGCGGGAATAGAAATTGGGAACAGCAGCAGAGGCAGCATGATTTCACGGCTGCGGGTGCGTATGGAAATCGCGGCAAAAAAAGTGCCGTTCACTACTAGGGCCCAGGTTCCTAGTAGCGCTATTGGCCCGAGTTCCCACGCAGGGCCCAGAGCGCGCAATTTGTAGAACACGATGAACAACGGCGTCATCAAAACTTCGAGCAGGCTGACAAAAATAAAATTGCCCAAAGCTTTCGCGAGGAACAGGGGATTCGCCGGCGCAGGGGAGACGCGATATGCATCGAGCACTTGATTGCGCAGTTCACGCGCCCAGGTTTGATTCAGCGCCACTACCGCCGCGAAGAGAAATGCCACCCAGATCAACCCACCGGCGATCCTTCGGGATTCTTCTGCCGTCGGATCAAAGCTGAAGCTGAAGATCACGACTACCAACAGCGCGAAAAACAGCATGGCGTTAATGGCGTCTTTCGAGCGCCACTCCAGGCGAATATCTTTTGCCAACGTCGCGCGGGTGAGGGCAAGAAAGCTCATTGCGAGACCGTCCGCAGTTTTGGAGAACGGTCTACAACTTTTCCCGATTCGATGTAGATGAATTCGTCGGCAATCGATTCAAGCACCCCGGGTTGATGCGTTACCACGAACAATGTCTTGCCGGCATCGCGCATGTGAGCGAGCAACTCTGCCATCTGCTTCGCCGAACGAAAATCAATATTCGAGAACGGCTCGTCAAGTAAAAGCAATTCCGGATCATTCAGGATTGCCCGCGCGAGCGACATTCGCTGTCGCATGCCTTGCGAGTATTGGCCGACAGGACGATCGAGGTCAGGATCGAGCTTGACTGATTTGATGACTTCGCGGCACCTTGTTTCGGTCGCGCCGTAAAGTTCGGCAAAGTAGCGCAAATTCTCCATCCCAGTCATCTCGTCGTAGAGCATGGAGGGATGTGCCATGTAGCCGATCCGGAAGCAAACTTCCTTTATGTTCTTGCTCCCCAGAACTGAGATAACGCCGCGTGTTGGTTGCGCCAGGCCGGCAATCGTACGCAGTAAGGTCGTTTTGCCGGCGCCATTGTCGCCGAGAATCACATAGAGCCTACCCGGCGCGAACTCAGCGGTTACACCGCGAAGGGCGGCAAAGCGCCCGAAGTGTTTGATCACGTCGGCGGCAACGACGACTGCATCCCGAGCTTGAGTTTCAGCCATTTTCTCGAACCCATCTTTATAGCACTTGATTCGGAATTGTCAGGTTAGCTGTCCCGTCTGTAGAAACTCAGCGATGCATCGCTCTGGTCAAGCCGGCGAACGCGTTTTAGCTCCCCAAATTGTTCGCCGGGATCAAATTTCTTCTCGTGCTCCGCGATTATTCGTGCCTCAACGCTGAGTTCGGATTCCGCCAGCATAAGCAAAGTTTCGCGGTAAAGATTCTGCATCGCGTAAGGCGGATCTAAAAAGACGAACCCAGGCTTGACTTGCTGCGAGGCAAGCCTGGGAATTGCGCGCCCAACGTCCTGCTGCAGAACTTGAAATTTTCCGGCCACTCCAAGCGGATCCAGATTCTGCCTGATCAGTTCTGCTGCTGTTTTGGAGGATTCGACGAAATAGACCATGGCAGCGCCGCGGCTCAGGGCTTCAATTCCCACGGCTCCGGTCCCCGCGAACAAATCCAGCCAAACAGAGCCTTCGAGCGCCGCTGGATTTCCCGCGCAGAGCACGTCAAAAAGCGTCTCGCGAAGCCGATCGGAAGTTGGCCGAATGTCTGAGCCGCGTAACGACCGCAGTTGCCGGCTGCGAAATTTACCCGCGATAATTCGCATGTGCTTTCCGAAGAAACCGCACTGGGCGTGCGGTCCCTGAAGTCTTTCCCACTCACCTCTCGAACCCACAGACCACACTTAACCGTATAAGATTACAGAAGGCATATGCGAACCTGGTCTCTTCCTGCGGGGCGACTTTTCGGCATAGAGGTGCGCATTCACGTTTCCTTTGCTTTGTTGCTTCTCTATGTGGGATTGAACGAGCAACTGGCCCGGACTGTAGTTGCGCCCTGGCGCGATGCCGCTCTGATCGCGATTGTTTTTGGGGCAGTAGTCCTGCACGAACTCAGCCATGCGGTTGTCAGCAGGAAAGTTGGCATTCCACCCAAAGCGATTGTCCTGTTTCCGACCGGAGGTGTCACCATCTTCGACGAAGCGCAGCCCGAAATAGCTGCGAACTGGAACCGCGATGTCTGGATCGCAGCCGCTGGACCTGCCGGCAATTTTGCGGTCGCCGGCATCGCGGCAGCCATCATGAGCGTCACCATGCCGCATAACGGATTGTGGACAGATCCGTATATGAATTCCACAAACCTGCCACACAGCCTGGTGTGGGCAAATCTGTGGCTGGGACTCATAAACTTGCTGCCCGCCTACCCAATGGATGGAGGCCGAGTTTTGCGGGCGTCTTTTGGCCGAACCATGGATCCGGTGGCCGCCCTGCGGCGGGCGACTAACATTGGCCGTGGTTTTGCGTTTGCATTCATGCTTTCGGCCTGGGTATGGAATACATGGCTGGCGGTGATTGGCGTCTCATTATTTTTCGCCGTACAAATGGAAGACCGTTCAGCGATATTCCGCTCGGTGCTCGAAACGGTCCGCCTTCAGGACATTATGCTGACCGACTTTGCGACGCTCTCGCCGGCTGATACTTTGGAAGACGCGCTCGAAAAGGCGGTTCACTGCCTGCAGGATGATTTCCCGGTCATTCGGGGAGCCGACATGGTGGGCGTGGTCTCAAAGCAGAAGATTCTGCAGACCCTGCGCCGCGAAGGGAATGGCTATGTGCAGGCGGTGATGAACCGAATCTTCGACGTAGCGCAGAAAACAGAATCGCTGTCTTCTGCTTTTCGCAAGCTGAGCGCCCGCAACTTGAGCATTATTCCGGTGGTTGAAAACCAGCAACTGGTAGGGATTGTGACCTTGCAGAATCTCATGCACTCCATGGCGCTGCTGGCAGAAACGCGCAAGCTGCGCAAGGCAGAGCTCGAAATTTGAGCTAGAAGCGCAACACGATTCCCGCCGTTGGCTCGTCGAGCCGGCCTTTCACTCCCGTGAAAAATTGCTGCACCCGGAGGGTCGGCTCTTTGTAGACCAGACCCCGATATTGCACCCGCAAAGCTAAGAACCGCCATAGGCGGTAGTCGGCGCCACCACCATATAAAAAAGCGAGCGAAGTTTGGGTGTAGGCGTAAAAAGTGCTCTGGACGTTATCGATGTAAGTAGTGCCGGGATAGAAGCGAAGCGCGCCCGCCCCGGCAAAAAGGAACGGCTCCAGTTTCTTGAATTGAAATGGGCTGAAGACGTAGGCGCCGCTGTATTCGGTAATCGAGGTCTTGAGGCGATAGCTATCGGGTGGGATCAAGAAAATCTGCGAATTGCTGGTGTGGCCGATATTCAGCTCAATCGAGTGCATCGGGTTGAAGCGGAAGCGGAAGGTTCCCAGGATCAGGCCGGAATTCGTAGGCGAGAGCGTCACGGGCCCGATCTTGCTGCTACCGCTACTGCTGAATACCCCACCTGCCGCCAGGCTGGCGTCGAAATGCTCGAACTCCTGCGCCGCGCAACTCACGACGAAGAAAAAAAATAGTGCTCCCGAGAATACTTTCTTCCGCATCCAGTTCCTCTTGTTGACGTAGAAATCAGTGAATTGGGGCGACGCAATTATCTGAAGCGCATCGTGTGGCATGAGCGCTCAGGCTACGCGTAAATTCCCCGCTGGCGAATGGTATAAGCTACGCGGTCGATCGCCAACATGTAAGCCGCAATGCGATTATTAACGCTGTGCCGTTCGGCGTAACCGGCCACGTCATGAAACGCGCTCACCATGATGTCTTCCAGTTGGTCATTTACGACCGATTCCTTCCAGAAATAACCCTGGCGGTCCTGCACCCATTCGAAGTATGAAGTTGTGACGCCACCGGCGTTACAAAGGATGTCAGGAATCACGAAAACTCTCTTTTCCGCAAGAATTTCGTCTGCGCTGGCTGTGGTTGGCCCGTTGGCGCCCTCGGCAAGGATGCGGCAGCTTATCTTTGCGGCATTGCGGCTGGTAATTTGATTTTCCGTGGCGGCCGGAACCAGAATTTCGCATTCCCGGCACATCAATTCCGCGGGGTCGGCGCTTTCGGCCTCGGAGAAGCCGGTAATGCTGCGCGAACGCTCGCGGTGCTTGACCAATGCATCGACATCGATTCCGTGTTTGTTGTAAAGCGCGCCATCGACTTCAATGACGCCAATGATTTTGTAACCTGCATCCGACATCAGCTTGGCGGCGTTCGAGCCGACGTTGCCGAAGCCTTGCACGATTACGCGGGTACTTTCGGGCTTCAATCCCAATTTTTTTATCGCCTGATCGCAGACGATCATGATTCCGCGGCCGGTGGCTTCGCGGCGGCCGCGCGATCCCCCGATATTGATCGGCTTTCCGGTCACGACTGAAGTGACGGTCTGCCGCATGTGCATGGAGAACGTATCCATCATCCATGCCATGACCTGTTCGTTGGTGTTCATGTCGGGGGCGGGAACGTCTTTTTCCGGGCCAATGAATTCGATCAGTTCGGCGGTATAGCGGCGCGTCATGCGCTCGAGTTCGCCCTGCGACATTTTGTGCGGATCGCAAATCACTCCGCCCTTGGCGCCACCGAATGGGATGTTCACCACGGCGCATTTCCACGTCATCCAGCTGGCAAGAGCGCGGACTTCGTCGAGCGTGACGTCTGGCGAATAGCGAACGCCGCCCTTCGCCGGGCCACGGGCGATCGAGTGCTGCACCCGAAAGCCGGTAAAAACTTCAAGTTTGCCGTTGTCCATGGAAACCGGAATGTGGACGATGAGCTCGCGGTTGGGATAGCGCAGGACCTTCCACAGGCCTTCATCGAGATTAAGTTTTTGTGCGGCGAAGTCGAAGCGCGCAGATTGCGCCTCCCAGGGGTTAATCTCCTGTTCCAGAGAAACTGTCTTCATATGAACTCCGAATTATGACCACGTTCGTTCTGCCGGCGAGGTTGGAATAGGTACCGGCAGGCAAACCCTCAGATTCTAGACAGCGCACGGGTTGGAAGCAAGCTACCCGGATGAATTGACAACACCGAAGCAGTAAGACTCATTTCTTTTCGGACTTTTTGCTGGAGCTTTCCGTTTTGGGCTTTTTGTCTTTGTCCTTGTCTTTGCTTTCGGTCGAATCTTTGGTCGATTCGGATTTCGAGCCCGAGTCGGAGTTTGACGCCGATGAACCGGAAGATTTTTTGGCATAGTCGGTTACGTACCAGCCGGAACCCTTAAACTGCACGGCCGGCGCGGAGATTAGTTGCTCGACCTTACCTCCGCAATCGGGGCATTTTTTGACCAGGGGATCGGAAAAACGCTGAATGCGTTCGAAACGATGACCGCATTTTTTACATTGATATTCGTAAAGTGGCATGAAGGAATGTGTGGCGCGGGCGCTCGCCCGCGAAGTCTGAACTTGATTCTAGGGTGCGAGAGAAGATGCCGTCAATTTCTGATGCTACACTCCCGCTCATGGCTGGTGACGACCTCGCGCCCGGGCTCTACCTGGTTGCCACTCCGATTGGCAATCTCGAGGACATCACGCTACGCGCGATTCGTGTGCTGAAGCAATCCGACCTGATCGCGTGCGAGGACACACGGCAGACGCAAAAGCTGCTGAACCACTATGGCATTCTGACGCCGACGATCAGCTATCACGAGCACAATGAGGCTTCACGCGCTGCAGAGTTGGTGGAGAAGCTAGCACAAGGCGCGCGAATTGCCGTAGTCAGCGACGCTGGCGTACCAGGCGTGTCTGATCCCGGATTTCGACTTGTCTCTCTCGCCATTGAACGCGCGATACCGGTAGTACCAATTCCCGGCGGGGCGGCATTTGTTTCGGCGCTGGTTGCGAGTGGCTTACCGGTTGATTCTTTCAGCTTTCATGGATTCTTGCCGGCGAAATCGGGTGCACGACGTCAGGAACTGGGAAAAATCAAGGATTCATCGACGACCGACATTTTTTATGAGGCGCCGCACCGGATTTCGGAAACGCTGGAAGATATTTTTTCTATGCTCGGCGCCAGCAGACGAGTTGTAATAGCGAGAGAGCTGACCAAAATTCACGAGGAGTTCTTGCGCGGAACGGCGGGTGAGTTACTGGACATCGTCAAAAACCGGGCAGAAGTGAAAGGCGAGATCACGTTGTTGATCGGTCCCGCAGAGAAGGGAACTGCTGAATCTGGCTCTGTTAGTATTCCCGATCGCGTTGAGCAGATCATGCGCGACGAGAAGATGGATGAGAAGGCGGCGCTGAAGAAGATAGCCAAAGAACGTGGAATTTCGAAGAGCGAAGCTTACCGCGAGTGGCAACTGCGGCCGAAACGGTGATCATTAGCGGCGTTTGAGGGCTTCGAGCTCATCCATGGTGCGCGGCCAGTCGGAACGCAAGAGGCGAGAAAGACTGCGATCTGCTAAAAGCTTTCCTCCTGTCTGACAGCGGGGACAATAGTTGGTTTCGTTGTCGGCGTAGCGAATGCGGCTGGATCTTTTCGCCGCATCGCGGACATAGTTCACCATAACGTCCGTGAACAGACATGTCTTTGCGAAACGCGGTTACTTTTTCCGGGAATTTGATCGCAGCTTCGGTGCCTAGCTGCGTGATCCATCGCGAGAGCGTGTGGCGCGTGGCGGCGTAGAGACGTTCCCATTCGTCCGGCTTCAATTTGTGAGTAAGCGCGATTGGCGAAAGCTGCGCTGCATGAAGAATTTCATCCGAGTAGGCATTGCCGATTCCGCTGAGAATTCGCGGATCGGTGAGCGCCCGTTTTAATGTTCGGTTCTCTCTGATCAGTGCCGCACGAAACGAATCGAGATCGGCGGCAAGAACATCGATTCCACCGGGATCAACGGATTGCAGCGCCTCCTTTCCGCGTAGCAGATTCAGGGACGCGCGATGTTTGCTGCCGGCTTCAGTGAGCACGAGAGATCCGTTGGGGAAATCAAATGCTGCGAGATTTTGGCGGCCCGCCAGCTTTGTTCCGCGAGGCTTCCAGTGCAACCGCCCGGCGATCATCAAGTGCAAGACGAGCCAGAGATCGTCCTCCGTTCCGATTACAATGCGCTTGCCGATTCTGCGGAGTTCGCGAACGGTTTTTCCTTCTGCAGCCGTAAGCGGTGGGTCGGCGCTTCGGACGAGGAATGGGCTCGCGATCCGGATCTGCTGAATCGGCTTGCCCACGATTCGCTCTTCGAGGGCGTGAATGTAGGCGGTGATGTCGGGCAGTTCGGGCATGGACTGAAAAAGCCTTTAACCACAGAGATCGCAGAGGAAATCCGCCGAGAGCGCAAAGAGAATTACTATTATGGGGCATGGACGGAGTTCGTATCGATAAATGGCTGTGGGCAGCGCGATTTTTTAAGACCCGCAGCCTCGCCGCGCATGCCTGCGAACTGGGGCGGGTTCACTGCAATAAGCAGCCGATTAAGCCTTCTCGGACCGTTCGAATTGGCGAGCTGCTGGATGTTCGCACTGCAAGCGGGGAATTCGAACTCGAAGTTCTGCTCCTGAGCGAAATTCGCGGGCCGGCGCCTGTGGCGCAAACTCTCTACCGTGAAACGGAGTCGAGCCGAGAACGGCGTGAAAAAATTGCGCAAGACCGGAAGGCTGGAATGTACTACACGCCCTCTCCTGCAGGCAGGCCTTCAAAGCGAGATCGCCGGAGGATCCGGCAGTTTCGCGGTGAAATGTAAGCTACCGCACACTCAGTCTAGGCGCCCCTCCGCTGCCGCAAAATAAGCCATCGATACCCAGAGTTCAAGAATCTAATGTTTTGTGAGACGTACAGGGCGGATAGCCGCTTTCATCGCAATTCTCCAATCAGTTCTATTCCTGGCTCACTTCTTCCTCTATAAGACTTGGATTTTCCAGAGTTCGGGTGGCACTGCGGCGTCCTGGGGGAAAGTTGCTTTGGGCGTGTTGTCGGTGACGTTTGTCCCTGCCTCGCTACTCGCCTTCCGTTACACCAGCCGGTTTGTGCGGGTTTTTTACAAAATTGCTGCGGTCTGGATAGGACTCTTAAGTTTTCTTGCGATTGCGATGGTCTGCATCTGGATTGTTTATGCCGCGGCTGTGGTCGCGCGACTCAATTTGAACTTCCATCTGTTGGCCGAATCCTTGTTTGCTATTGCGATCGTTGTCGGACTTGCTGGCGTGTTCAATGCGAGCTGGACGCGAATCACACGAATGACGGTCAAGCTAGAGAATCTTCCGGACGCATGGAGAGGCCGGAAAGCCGCACTGATCAGTGATCTGCATCTCGGGCCGGTGCGGAATGGGAGTTTCTTGCGGCGAATGATCGCCAAAATTCTCAACGAGCAGCCACATGCGATTTTTATTGCGGGAGATTTGTATGACGGTACCGCGATTGATGCGGCCAGTGCAGCGCAGCCACTGAGCCGCCTGACTACTGCACCGAAAGGCGTTTATTTCGTCGCCGGAAACCATGAACAGTTCCACGATGAAAGCGAGTATTTGCGTGCGGTTGAATCCGCCGGAGTCCGGGTGCTTACGAATGAAAAGGTAGAAATTGATGGGCTGCAACTCGCCGGCGTCCCATATGGAAACGCGGCCAATCCACGAACCTTTGCTTCAATACTTCGCAATTTACGGCCGGATCCTGATCGAGCGAGCATTCTCTTGACCCATGCTCCAGACCATCCCGAAATCGCCGAAGCCGCCGGATTTTCTTTGCAACTCTCCGGGCACACGCATCTTGGACAGTTCATTCCCTGGAGCTGGATTGCGCGCAGAATTTACAAGCAATTCGTCTACGGATTGAGTTGGATCGGCAAGATGCAGGTCTTTACTTCGAGCGGAGCGGGAACCTGGGGACCACCCCTGCGATTGGGTTCAAATCCGGAAATTGTGATGTTGCAGTTCGAGTGATCAAATTTATCCCACCCTGCCGCAAAGAACGCGACAAGAGTGGGGCAACCATTTTTTATTTCCCGCCGCGTCATTTTCCTGCTAATTCTTTTTTTACGGCTTCACTCACAATTTTGCCATCCACGCGCATGCCCTGCGCGGAGAACTTTGCCATGGCATTCTTCATCACCGTTCCCATGTCCTTCATGGTTGGTGCGCCCATCTCTGCAATGACCGACTTGACTCCGGCCACAATGTCGGCCTCGCTCGCGGCTTTCGGTAAATAGGTTTCGATCAGCGCGATCTCCGCTGTTTCTTTGTCCGCCATCTCCTGGCGCCCGCCCTTGGTGAATTGCTCGATGGAATCTTTGCGCTGCTTGATCAGCGTGCTCAGCACTTGCTGCGCCTCTTTGTCATCGAGCGGCGCCATCTTCTCGATTTCGCGGTTCTTGAGTGCGCTCTTCACCATGCGAAGTGTAGAGAGCCGCGCTTCTTCGCGGGCCTTCATCGCCGCGACAATGTCTTTCTGAATTTGATCAACGAGAGGCATGGGGGAATTATAAATACGTCGTAGGTCTTTGGTCGTTGGCCGAATGCCAGTCGTTGATCGTCAGTCGTTGGGTCTCTGGTCAGCGAGCCAGAACACTCACGTAAATGCGGAGGGCTCACATCGCCACGATGAGGCAAACCTGTAAAGCCTTTTTGATTCGCAGACCAAGGACAAACGACCAAGGACCAAAGACCAACGACGGTTCTGCCACCCTATCGTTTTTCCCGATGCGGCCTATGCAGGAATCGCATCCGGCTTGAAACGCCAACAGCCATTTCCGCGATAAAATACAAGGTACTTCCCTCGGTCTTCAAATTTCATTTTCAAGGACTATATTCATGCTGCTGAAGAACCGTCTCTTTACACCTGGACCAACCCCGCTCCTTCCCGCCGCACAGAATGCCATGGCAGCATTCACGGCGCATCACCGAACCGCCGACTTCAAGGCGCTTTATACGCGCGTTCTGGCCGACATGAAGGATTTCGTCGGAACAGCGAACGACGTTCTGGTGATTGCGTCTTCGGGCACAGGCGTGATGGAAGGATCGATTTCGAATCTCACTTCTCCCGGCGACCGGGTTCTCGTGCTGACCGCAGGGAAGTTTGGCGAGCGCTGGCGCGACTTGGCGAAAGCGTACGGGTGCAACGTCGATGTGATCGAAAGGCCTTACGGTGAAACCTTTTCGCTCGATGAAGTTAAGGCGAAGCTCACTCCCGAGATCCGCGCCGTTTATGTTCAGGCGACCGAGAGCTCCACGGGCGCGCGTCATGACGTGAAGGGTATTGCAAAGCTAGTCCGCGCAAACGGGGATGACACGCTGCTCGTTGTAGACGCCATCACCGGGCTTGGCACAACACATTTCGATGTAGACGGCTGGGGCATTGACGTGATCATCGGCGGATCGCAAAAGGCGCTGATGATTCCCCCAGGCCTGGCCTATTGCGCGATCAGTGAACGCGCGTGGAAGCGGATGGAGAGCACCAAGAATCCGCGCTACTACTTCGACTTCCGCAAAGAGCGGAAGGCGGCGGCGAAGGGTGAATCGGCATTTACGCCGGCCACCTCGTTGTTTGCGGCTCTGGGCGCGGCACTGGATTTCATCCGGCAGATGGGCAGCGGAGATCTCGCCGCCGGCCGAAAGGCATTGGTCGATAACGCCGAGCTCGCAGCCGAAATGACGCGCGCCGGCGTACAAGCGCTGGGGCTGAAGTTGTTTAGTTCCTCGCCGGGTGCAGCGCTAACCGCAGTCGTTTCCCCCGCCGGTCTCGACTCAGGAAAGATCGTGAAGGAATTTCGGGAGTCATTTTCCGCGGTGGTCGCGAATGGGCAGGGTGATATGAAAGGTCAGTTGTTCCGTATCGCGCACATCGGCTACTACGATTTCATCGATACGGTGGGAATTTTGGCCGCACTCGAGCATGTTCTGGCGACCTTAGCTGACAAGCAGGTCGAGTATGGGTCGGCAGTACGGGCGGCGCAGGAAGTTTTTGCCCGCAGCCGGAGTGGTGAACTGGTAGGGGCGAAGTAAGAAGTAATAGGATTCCGCCTTTCGGGCTGAACGAAAGGCGGACCGGCCTCCGGCGTGAAACAACAAGTGCGAGACGAAGACTAATTGATTCTGAAGTTCACTGCTGTCGAAGTCTCAGGCAACGTTCCTCCGCCGTACTGGCCTCCAGGTGTGCCGGGGTTGGTCACAGTAACCGGCACAGTTCCCGAGCTCGCAACAGCAGAAGCCGGGATGCTGGCCGTAACCTTAGAGGCGCTGGACCAAGTGGTAGACATTGCGGCACCGTTGAAATTCACGGTTGCCGAAGATCCGAAGTTGGAACCGTCCACTTCGAGTGTAAAAGCTGAGCTGCCCGCGGCGGTACTCGGGGGTGTCAGTTGGGCGATTGTAGGTGTTGTGCCTGGGGCCGCCGGCATGTTCGCGGGTTTGGAGTAACCGCAACCAACGCCAATTGCGGCCAACAGAACTACCACGAAAAGTTTCATATGTTTTTCCTCCCTGAGCGTGCAAACTGAGGTAAGTTTAGGAAACGCCTCGCTCCGGAGTGTCGAAAGGCTGTAACTTTCTTGTAAAGGAATCATTGGGATGAAAATCATAGTTGCAGAGAAAATGTCGTCTTCCGCAATCAATTTGCTGCGTGAGCCGGAGTGGACGGTCATTACACCCGATCAGCTCAATGGCAGCTTAACGAAGGAAATTGAAACCGCTGACGCGCTGCTGGTTCGCTCGGCCGTGCAGGTGGATGCGGCGCTGCTTGCCAATGCCGCAAAGCTCCGAGTCATTGGGCGCGCGGGAGTTGGTGTCGACAACATCGAGCTCGAACCCGCTACCCGCAAAGGCATCGCGGTAATGAATACACCCGGCGCTAACGCAGTGGCCGTGGCCGAAATCACCATTGGGCTGATGTTGAGTATGGCGCGCTTTGTCCCGCGGGCAAACCAGTTAATGCACGAAGGCAAGTGGGAGAAAAAGTCCTTACAGGGCACCGAACTGAGGGGCAAGACGCTTGGCATTGTGGGCTTGGGAAAAATTGGAATTGAAGTTGCCAAGCGGGCGCGCGCCTTCGGAATGGAAATTGTTGCTCATGACCCGTTCGTTTCCGCTGGCATTGCGAAAGACAATGGAATTCGCCTGGCTGAGCTCAACGATGTGTTTGCGATGGCCGACTATTTGAGCCTGCATGTCGGCCTGACTCCGCAGACGGAGAACATGATCAATGCCGAGTCGATCAAGAAAATGAAGAAAGGTGTCCGGCTGGTGAATTGCGCGCGCGGAGAACTGGTGAATGAAGACGCACTGATTGCGGCGTTGAAGGATGGCCACGTTGCCGCTGCCGCCTTAGACGTTTTCGTGAAAGAGCCGCTGAAGGATTCGCCGCTCCAGAAAATGGAAAACGTGATTCTCACGCCCCATATCGCAGGGTCAACGAATGAGGCGCAGGAGGCGGTGGGCCAGCAGATCGCGATGCAGGTGAAAGAGTATCTGAAGCACGGTGTAATTCAGAACGCCGTGAACGTGCCTTCGGTGTCGCATGACGAGTACCTGCAGATGAAGCCATATATCGTTCTGGCGGAACGGCTGGGATCCTTTCTGGCGCAGATTTCGGGTGGCGTAGAAGAGATTTCAATTTCATATACCGGACACATTGCGGAATGGAGGACGGATCTCATACGCAACGCAACGATTAAAGGCATCTTGAACGTTGCCGTGGATGAGACTGCAAACCTGGTGAATGCCGCGACTCTCGCGTTATCACGTGGCCTTGATGTTCGCGAGGAGCGCAAACCAAAGGCATCGACGGGGGGAGTGGGTAGCGTGCTTTCAGTCGAAATCAGGACCCGGAAAGAGACGCACGTCGCAAAGGGCGCGGTGTTACGCGAGAACATCGTTCGCTTGCTGCACGTGGATGGAATCGAGGCCGAAGCTCCGCTAGAGGGGAATCTGGTCTACCTGCGCAATCAGGATGTCCCCGGCGTTATCGGTAAAGTCGGCACCATTCTTGGCAAACATGACATCAACATTGCGAACTTTTCCCTGGGGCGTAGAAGTGGTGAGTCCGAACCGGGAAAGCCACTTGAGGCGATCGCAGTTGTCCGAGTAGATGGAGAGGTTCCCGAAGCGGTGGTCAGCGAACTACGCGGAATACCAGCGGTGCAGCAGGCCAAGGCGATCCGGCTGGAGTAGGTTTCCTGATAGAGCTCATATGCAGCCAAGGAAACAGATGCTGGGCAAGTTTGCTCAGGCGGGAATTTGTTTCCTGTACTTGATTACGAGTTGGAATTTTTCACTGCGACTAGACGAATCTGAGTTCAGCGGTGGAAGGGTAACCGGACCACTGCTGAACATCTCTGACGTCGGCAGCCTTCTTTTCATTGTCGTTCTGTTGTTGATGTTTTTCTTCAACCGGGTTTCCGCCGCAATCATGGTTTTGGCTGCTTTCCTCAGTTTGCCGTTGTACATCTACTTCATTGCTCCAGGCCCATTTCGCTGGGTGTTCCGCGGAGAATACTCGGTTCCTCTGCGGAGCAACTTCGAGTGGCACTTCGAACTCGTGTCTCGCGCGATGCTTCTTGTGCTTGCGATCATCGTTGGCGTTCACATTTTGCTGTCTTCGGCCAGAGCTAGAGTCGCGGGTTAGGAAGGGCTGAAACCGCGCTTTTGCGCGTTGCTTTCGCCAATTTGGCGGAGGATAATCTAGGTAGCGCTCGAGTATTGAAGTGAACCTGCCGAATTCCATCACGCTGATCCGCATCTGTATGATCCCGCTACTAATATGGATGCTTTCCACCAGCCGGCTCTCGAGCGCCAATGGCGAGAAGGAAATTCTGGCTTCTGCTCTCTTCATCGCTGCCTCCATCACAGACGGAATCGACGGCTATATTGCGCGCCGCCGTGGACAGATCACGACTATGGGGATTCTGCTCGACCCACTGGCCGACAAACTTCTGATTGCGGCGGCCTTTGTGACGCTCGTGCAATTCAATCCGCGGCTGGTGCCAGCCTGGGTCGCGATTGTGATTATCGGGCGAGAATTCCTGGTGAGCGGACTGCGGTCAATCGCGGCATCGGAAGGATTCACGATTGAGGCCAGTGATCTGGGAAAACTGAAGATGTTTGTCCAGATCGTCTCAGTGGTCGCCGTCATTCTCGATCATCGTTGGCAGGAGTGGCCCGTCGGTCCTTATATTTTTCCCGTTCACTGGATCGCCTTTCTTGCGATCTGGTTCATGGTGGCTGTGTCTCTGATATCCGCCGGCGATTACTTTATTGCGTTCTGGCGGCGAATTGATCGTCATGTAGTGAAGCGGCAGCGGCGCGCATTCATTCTCAGCCGGCGCAAGAAGCGCAATGTCGCAGCCATCTGAGCAGTTGTCCTCAGGTACCAGCTCTTTGGGAACACAGCCGGAATACAACCAAGAAGAACGGAAGCTCTTGTTGAAGATCGCTCACGAGTCCATTCTGTCGCTGGTTGAAAAACGGGAGGCTTCGGTTTTTGCCACCTCCCAACATCTCTCCGAGCCTCGCGGAGTCTTCACCACGCTTTATTCAAATCGGCAACTGCGCGGCTGCGTAGGATATCCGGCAGCAGTTCTGCCACTTTACCGCGCGGTTTTCGAGACTGCCCGATCCGCAGCATCTGACGATCCGAGGTTTCGCCCGGTACAGATCGACGAAGCGCGGCAGTTGAAAATTTCAATCAGCGTCCTCTCGCCTTTGCGTCCGATATCAGCGGAGGAAATCCAAGTGGGACGCCATGGGCTGGTCATCTCCCGCGGGGGTCAGCGAGGTCTGCTGCTTCCGCAAGTCGCGATTGAACATGGATGGGACAGAATTAGATTTCTCGAACAAACGTGCTTGAAAGCCGGATTGCCACCCGAGGCCTGGAGCGCGGGGGCGCGGATTGAGGCTTTCACGGCAGAAGTGTTTGGAGAGGCTGGGTAGGACGACTGGAAATCGACGCGGTCAACGCGCTGTTCTTTCTTATAGTCGTAATCTGGGTCGAAGTAGAAGGTACCGAAGTGTTTGATCAATTCTTGCTGCTGGCGAGAGCGAACTCCTCCATCGAGAGTGGCTCGATGCGGCTCTTTCTTACTTTGAGCCTTGGCGAGTGCCCTTTTATTTTTACTCAAGCTGAGCTGTGTCACCCTTTTCCTCGCTATTTTTCTAGCTTCTCACGAGTCCGAACTTTTATTTGAGGCAAAAGTTTGGGGAAGGATTGCTCCTTCCCCGCGAAGTGAATATATGTGGAAGAACTCTTATTGACGATCGACTTCGACGCTATCTCCAAGATGTACCGGTTCCAGCGAGAAAACGATCATGCCGGTTGCGGTGGTTGGAGTAGTGCTCAAGATCACGATTTCCCCAACCCCCCTCCGTGGCATCTCGTCTGTATGAATCACTGGTCCGTGAGACCGATCAAGAAGCGTGGGATTGACTTCGGGCGGATACTTCTGGGTCATTTCGTAAGAAGTTGCGCTAAAAGAGAGCGAGTCCACCGGGTTCTGCAAGAGTTCACCAGCGGTTCTCTCAACCCTCAGGAAGTCACCGACTCTTACACCCTGATTGGCGCCGATATTGATATAGACCTTCCCGCCGTTACCGAGTTCAGAGTCGAAGTCTTTTGAAAGCACGATTCGGCCACTTGCCTGTCCGCCGGAAAGCGCGTAGCGATCGAAGCGCACCGGAGGATGAAAAGGGAGCGTGGTGGTTTCGACGTACGGAATCACCAGGTCGCCTGGAGAAACCGTATCGCAACCGAACTCGACTCGTGCCACCGCCATTCTCGGGCGGGTATCGAAGACCCTGACGATGGCGACTTCTGAATACGCATCGCCCGCAGCCTTCAAGGCAGCGAACTGGCCCGGAAAAAGCTCGAAACGGTTGGGATCGGCGAGTTCGCGCACCACTGTATATTTCTGGCCGGCTTCAAAGCCCTTGCCGTGCAGATAAATAGCGTCGCCGACGCCGAAAAATGCTGTGAAAGGAGACTCCAGTCCGCCAGTGACGAATCGGTTCTTCGGTTCCGACTTGCTGATGAAACCGGCGCAATTGAGGTCGGCCTGTGTCGGCGTAATAACTCGCTCGATGGGGAATCCGATCGTTGTCGCTACGGTGCCTTCCGGAGTTGGTTCTGACGTAAGACCTTGCTGCGCCCAGGAAAGACCTGCCAGTAGCGGCAACAAGCAAAATACTGCTCTCTTCATATTTCCTCCGCAGCGCTCTCGCAAATTGCGAGTTGTGCTAAGTCGCTTAAAACAAAGAAAGTTCCAATGTGGAAACTATCAACGTAACCACAGCGGGTCAAGGTTACGCACGTGTCATTGGGCGGGTTGGCAAAAAGTTTAATGCCCTAGGTCGGTGCAAAGAAGTTGCATCGGACTGTATGTCCCTGTAATATCGCGCGGTTACATGGACTCCGGAAATAACAACTATTCCAGGCTCTTGCACCTGCGTTTGCCCAAGGTCTGTTTGGCGATCGCGGCTCCGAATCCCGCTGAGTTGATCGAGAAAGCAGAAGCAGTTTCGCGGGATAACCCTTTTGTAGAGTTCAGGTTAGATTACATTTCGCGCCCCGGGCTGGCGTTCGGAAAAATAAAAGAGTTTACCGAGATGCATCCCCATGTGGCCGTGATTGCCACTTGCCGCCGGGCCGCCGGGGGAGGAAAGTTCAAAGGATCCATTGGCTCTCAAATCGACGTTCTGAGTCGAGCGGCGGAGGCCGGGTGCCAGTTGGTCGATATTGAGATGCAGAGCGCCTCCCGGCTCAAACCGGCACAGTTGGCGAAGCTCAGGTCTAGAGCGGCTCTGGTGCTCTCATTCCATGACTTTAAGGGTACGCACAAGTTGGAAGAGAGCCTTAAGAAGATGTCGGGCTATCCCGCTGATTTTTACAAGATGGTGGGCACAGCGACCAGCCTTTATGACAATGTGACCATGCTCAAGTTCCTTGAGTCTCATCAGGATACGCATAACTTGGTCGGGCTCTGCATGGGAGAGCAGGGCATTATCAGTCGGGTGGTAGGCGTACGGGCGGGAAGTGCGTTCACATTTGGCGCGCTGACGGCGGACGAGAAAACAGCCCCGGGGCAGGTCACGGCACAGGAGCTGCGAAGCATCTATCGCATCGATCAGGTTGATGCCGCCAGCAAAGTCTTCGGCGTGGCCGGGGATCCGGTCTCGCACTCCCTTTCGCCGGCGATCATGAACGCTGCCATGCGTCGTGAAAATGTAAACGGAGTTTTTCTCGCGCTGCACACCAAATCTTTGAAGGATCTCCTGTCCTGCGTGAAGGAAATTCCAATTCATGGTCTTTCTGTCACCATGCCGCACAAGCAGGCGATTCTTAAGTATTTGGATAACACCGATCCCCAGACTGCGAAGATTGGGGCTTGTAACACGGTTGTGCGCTCACAAGATGGCAAGCTTTATGGCTTTAACACCGACACTGCTGGCGTAGTGACTCCGCTCGAACAGCGGATTCCGTTGGCTGATGCTCGCATCCTTGTACTGGGTGCCGGGGGAGCGGCCCGAGCAGCCGTGTTCGGCTTGAGGGAGCGAGGCGCCGAAGTTTTTGTTTTGAACCGCAACGTCGAAGCGGGGCAGAAGCTCGCGCGTCAGGCGAAAGCCCGCACCATGAAGCGCGCGAACCTGAAGAAGTTCGACTTTGAAGTGATCATCAACGCCACGCCTGTGGGCATGGGAAATCCACGCGAGTCGCCGCTCAGCCCCGATGAGATCCGCGCCAAATACGTTTTTGACATGGTTTACGATCCAGCCGAGACGCGGCTTTTGAAATTGGCTAAGGAGCGAGGCGCGGAAGTAATTCCCGGCAGCGTGATGTTTGTGAATCAGGCAGCACGGCAATTTGAAATCTTCACCGGCAAGCCGGCGCCGCGGGAAGATATGTTGCGCATCGTGATGCTTGCGTTATCGGAACGCGCGGCGGGGGGGAGTTCGTGATTCGTGATTCGTGATTCGTGAATCGGGCCTGGTGGTTCGTGCCTCGTGGTTATATCTGAATCACCGACGGTTTTCCTCAGTCTAGGTGCATGGGCTAAGTGATCTTCGTCACAGCCTGCATTCCTCCCTCCGAGTATGATTTCCCGCGTGAAGGATCAGAATTATCTGAACATGGGGCCGGTCCGTCACTATCCGACTTGGTTGTGTGGCAACAGGCTTTGAGTCTGGTTTCCGAAGTCTATTGGCTCACTCAGGAATTTCCATCGGACGAACGCCATGGGTTGACAGCGCAGATCCGGCGGGCAGCCGTATCTGTTCCGAGCAATATCGCGGAGGGGCAGGGTCGATGCTCAACGGGAGAATTACGGCAATTCCTGGGACACGCCAGAGGGTCTTTGCTGGAACTCGAAACGCAACTCCTAATCGCCAATAATTTGGGCTATTTGACAGGAGCTACAAGCGCTGGAATGGGGAGGCACATTGAGAAGGTCGGCCAAATGTTGAATGCATTACTGAATTCGTTAAGAGACCGTTAACTACAAGCCACGAGCCACGAAACACTGGGTCACGAGCTAATAGTCAGGAAACACAAATCACGAACAACGAGTCACGAACCACTGGATTCCAACTAGCCACTGATCTCCAAAAAGTTCGCGATTAACTTCTTGCCTTCACTTGTCAGCACGCTCTCGGGGTGAAACTGCACGCCTTCGGCCGGAAATTTCTTATGGCGCAGTCCCATGATTGTGCGCGAGCCATCGGGTTCTGTAGTCCATGCGCTGATTTCGAGCTCCAGAGGCAAACTTTTTTCCTCGACAATCAGCGAGTGATAACGGGTGGCAGTGAACGGCGATCCAAGGTCTTTAAAGACGGTGCGGCCATCGTGCTTTACTTTGCTAGTTTTGCCGTGCATCACGTGGGGTGCGCGAACCACTTTGCCGCCGAACGCCTCGCCCAAGGCCTGGTGTCCCAGACAGACTCCCAGAATGGGAAATTCGCCGCTCAGCCGTCGGAACAGGTCAATGCTGATGCCTGCGTCCTGCGGTGTGCATGGGCCGGGGGAGATTACGATCCGCTCGGGGCGCATCTGCCTGATTTCTTCGACCGTAACCTGATCGTTGCGGCGCACCACGACTTCCTGCCCTAACTCGCCCAGATATTGGACAAGGTTGTAGGTGAAGGAGTCGTAGTTGTCGAGGACGAAGACCATTTGTAGATTTTAAGCTATCACTGCCATGTGAGCGTGGCTCGTATTCCGTGGCTCGTGATAGTGGGTGGATCGTGACCGGGGATCAGTGGCTCGCCTAATCACTTGAAATCGAAGACGCTGTGTTGGTTCACGCGTTCTGAAGAATCTGCGTCGACCTCCACTGCACCAGTCACGAATCACGACGCACGACCCACTGCTCCCTTCAACTTCCCCTTGACATACCAAGGACAAAGTTACATCCTTACATGGGTTTAGGAACATTCCTTATGGCAGTGGAAGTCCAGCAGGCTGAAAAGCGGGCCACAAGGCGCTTCGCGTTACGGTTGCCGGTTGCGGTTAACTATGCCGGGGATGCGAACGTCACGCTTGCCGCACACACCAGAGATGTGAGCGCGCGGGGTATCTGCTTTTATCTGGACGCGCCAATGAAAACTGGCTCGGCGATCGAGTTCACCATGACCCTGCCGCCTGAAATTACCCTTACCGAGAGCATTCGAGTGCACTGCAAGGGCAAGGTAGTGCGCGTTGACAGTGAACTTGCAGATGCGAAGGTGCCGGTCGCGGCCATTATTGACGAGTACGAGTTCCTTTCGGAAGCGTAGCGGCGGCCATGATTTATTCCCGCGCGGCGGTCGACCGTCCCAGAATGTTGGAAATACCAATTCCGATAAAAGTTAATTCCCTGACTGAGGTTCTTAGGATCCGCGGAGTTGGTGTATACGTCCATTGGTCTGTTTTCTTGATTGCCGCACTTATTCTCTCGAACGTATTTCGCCACCCGTTGTCCACCCTGATGGCGCTCACCGCGTATGTGGGAATACTCCTGGTTCACGAGTGCGGGCACATGGTTGTGGCGCAAAGGCTGAAGTGTGAAGTTTTTTCGATCGAACTGTATCCCATCTTCGGTTTTTGTCGATTTGAAGCCCCGTGGTCTAGATTCGATCACTGCGTCATAGCATGGGGCGGCGTCATCGCGCAGGCAATCGTAGCGACTCCTTCTGTCGCCTATGTCCTGGTTTTCGGCTACACGCGGTTCAATTCCCTGAACGCTGTCCTAGCGTTGCTTGGATTCTTCAGTATAGGAGTCGCAATCTTTAATCTCCTGCCATTTCGCGGACTTGATGGATTCATGGCGTGGCGCATCATTCCCGAAGCGATAAAACGAGTCCGACTGGGGAAACTGGAGTCACCTATCTGGCGGCGTTGAGCTTTATAACCCCGCAAAGTAGTGCTACTCTCAATCCGTCACCTTCCACAATCAGGATTTGCCCTTGTCTCGCGGCCGAGCCCATTCCTTCGCGCTAATGCTGGTTGCATTAAGTGTGTTGCCGGCAATTGCCGCCGAGCAGCCAGCCGCAGTAAAAGTGGTCACGGTCGTTCCCGCAGACGGTGGAGCGGTTCTGCAGATTGTGGCCAGTCGGGCTCTGACTCCGCAGGTCCAGACGGTTGAGAATCCGCTTCGTTTGGTGATTGATCTTCCCGGATCGAATCTGGCGACGGTTCGCAAGCGGATTCCGTTCCGCAACCAGCAGATCAAAGATGTAAGGATGAATCAATTTCAATCAAGTCCCGCGATTGCGCGCATCGTCGTCGATCTGGCTGCGCCCGTAAGCTTTACGTGGGACGCCATGGGCAACCGCCTAAACATTCGGATCCACTCAGACGACCATGCCGGCGCCAAGCCGGCCACGGTTCCAGCTATGACTCCGGGAGTGCAACCCGTAGCCGTCCCATACGCGGAGGGGACTACCGGCACGCTAGTTGAGGCGGGCAGCCGCGTGGGCAGCGGATCATCCATTACGGCGAAGGACGAAACTGCGGTATTGAGGCTTAGTCGGGGCGGCGAAGTCAGAGTCTGCCCGGGAACAACGCTGTCAGTTGCGACATCTCCGGCCGGAAGCGACCTGATGCTTGGCATGAATACAGGTTCGATTGAGACTCACTACCATCTCGATGAATCTTCGGACTCGATTCTGACCCCGGATTTTCGCATCGTGCTTCCTGGGCCGGGCGAATTCAATCTGGCGATTAAGTCTGACCCTCGCGGCGATACCTGCGTGAGTTCGCTCGCGGGAAGCAACTCTTCGGTCGTGGTCGCGGAGATCTTGGGAAATCAGACCTATGAGGTCAAACCGGAACAGCAGGTGCTGTTCCGGCAGGGAAACATGCAATCGGTAGAGATGCCGGTGACGGCATGTGGATGTCCCCCACCGCAGGAACGAGTCATGCGGGCTGCGGCCGATCCTGCATCGGCGCCGCCCCGAGTCACTTCGGAAGACAAGGCTGGTTCGCAACTTGCGCTTTCAAATTCAAATGATCCACAGCCTACGGACGCAGCGACCGGAACTGTGGCTGAAGGCTCGACAGCGCCCCCCAATGCGCCGGCCGGATCCGCGAGTGACCCGAAACCGACAGAGCCATCAGAGGCACAGGTCTCAACTGGTCTGGTATTCAATGCCAAGGAATTGGCAAGGCAGCGAGCGGCAGCAGCCCCCCCCCCGCTCACGGCTGAGGTTGGTACGCTGCCGCTGTCCTCGAAACCCGCCGGCCAACTGCCGCCGGTGGTGGTATTACCTCCGCCCGAAGCCGAGAAGCCACAGCACAGAGGTTTTTTCAGCAGGCTCTTTCACGCGATCTTTTGAGGGTTGCAGCACCAAGCGCGAGCAGGTTATCGGCGCCTGGCCTGCTTCGCCAGCGGAGTCACGCGGTCGCGCAGTTCATCCGCCAAGTCGGAGCCCCGCTCTATGACTTCATCTGCGAAGTCTTTGGCGTTTTCTTTCCAGTCGTCGAAGGTTTCGCGGGCGGTTTCATACTGCTTGCGCAAGTCGCGCCGCATCTGGCGGCCGGCTTTGGGAGCAAACAACATTCCGACGACTGCACCCGCGCCCAGACCGATCAAAAGAAAAGTGATTGCCGTACCAACATTTCCGCTGCGTTCGTATTTTCCTTCTTGCATGAATGCACCTCAATGAACGGACTTTGATTCTGGTTAGGCTATTTTAGCTGTCCAGCGCGGTTCCCGTGCTGAATTTCAAAAGATCGAGTGATCTGGCGATCCAGGCCATCTGCCATCGGACCACCGATGATGGGATGACAAGATGTGCAGATTCCCAAATTTAACCAAGCCATATAAAATACACAGGTTAGCCCACACCAGGCTTGGCTGCTCCAGTCTTCGGTCGGCGGTCGGCCGCAAGAGTCTTAGGGAAGCCTTCGAACAGCAAATAAGGAGAGCAATTCAGCAATGGCAATTCCAGCCACCCAACTGCGTCCCGGCATGATCATTAAACATAATAATGACCTGCATTCGGTCTTCAGCGTCGAGCACCGCACGCCCGGCAACCTGCGGGCCTTTATTCAGGCGAAGCTACGCAACCTGCGCACCGGCGCAATGTTCGAGCACCGCTTCCGCTCGCCTGACCCGATCGAGAAGATCAACGTTGATGAGACCCAGATGGAATATCTCTACAACGACGGCGACGATTACTACTTCATGAACACGGAGAACTACGAACAGACGCACCTCACCAAAGACATTTTGGGCGATGCAGTGGACTACCTGACGGCAAATCTGCCGATTAAGGTCGAGTTCTTCGACGGCAAGGCAGTAGGAATTGAATTGCCGCAGACGGTGGAATTGACCGTGATTGAAACCGAACCGGGATTGAAGAGTGCCACTGCTTCGAGCGTGACCAAGCCGGCAAAGACCGAGACTGGCCTTGTGGTGCAGGTACCGCCGTTTATTAATGAGGGCGAAAAGATCAAAGTGGATACGGCGGAAGGAGTTTATTTATCCAGGGCGTAAGTGAATGGGATGCGGCGATCGAAGCCTTCGGTGAATGCGCCACAAAACATTTAACCGCAGAGACCGCAGAGTGCGCCGAGCGGAGCAATGGTCAAATCGATCTCTGCGAGCTCGGCGTCTCAGCGGTAAATCTTGGTTTTTAAATCCTGATGACCCGATGACCCGATCACCCGATGACCCGATTGCTCGAAGTTACATCGTCCGCGGACGGGTGCAGGGCGTGGGCTTTCGTTGGTTTGTTGAACGCGAGGCGCATATGCTGGGGATTGCCGGCTGGGTACGGAACCGGGCAGACGGAACTGTGGAAGTTCTGGCGATGGGAAGCCAGCAGCAGCTCTCGAACTTGCACTCGAAACTCAGGCAAGGGCCGCGAGCATCGCGCGTGGACGAAGTCGAGGTTTCGGAAACGCAGCCGGTTGAGGGACTCAAGACTTTTCGCATTGAAGGAGCGTGGTAGATGGTCAATGCCTCATCGAAGGCACGCACGAATTGCGAGCACTTGAAAAAGCTGATCCGCGAAATTCCCGACTTCCCCAAGCCGGGCATTCTTTTTTACGACATCACCACCCTTCTTAAAGACAAGCTCGGGTTTGCCACGCTGATCGACGCACTGGCCGAACATTACATTGGGAAAGACATCGATCTCGTGCTCGGCATGGAGGCGCGGGGATTTATTTTTGGGCCGGCAGTTGCTTACCGGTTGAACGCCGGATTTATTCCCGTGCGTAAGCCGGGGAAACTTCCTGCTGCAACCACGAAGTTCGATTACGCGCTCGAATATGGGACCAACACGCTGGAAATTCACCAGGACGCAATCAAAAAAGGACAACGGGTGGTTATCGTCGATGACCTGCTTGCCACGGGCGGGACGGCGGAGGCGACAGCCAAGCTGGCTGCAAGTGCAGGAGCGGAGATTTGCGGCCTGGGATTCGTGGTCGAGTTGGATTTTCTGAATCCTCGCGAGAAGCTGAAGGGGTACGACGTGTTCTCGCTGCTGCATTACGATAAGTAGCTTCCGTTACTGCCAAGTTCCCGTCATTCCGAACCTACGCTTAACGGCGTTACAAAATGAGGTGTCATCCCGAAACTGCTTTCCGAAGAAGGGCAGGAGAGGGACCCAACGTCGGATTGAGTCCATCGCGAAGTCGGGCCACGCACCAATTATTCTGTGCCGTGTAGCTGTCCCAATCACGTCCGCGGTGCGGCACAGATATCGTCAGGTCCCTCTTTCGTCCGCGTTCCGCGAACGAATTCGGGATGACAGCTCAGGGGTTGATTTCATTTCCTAAACTCCTTTTAATCTGATCCGGCACGCCTCTTGCTCATCCCATCCGCGAGGCACTCTCGTGGACAGCGGCTACTACGCAGCTTGCACGGCGCTAAAGACCCAATCGAATGTCCTTGAGTTGGTGGCGAATAACGTTGCCAATGTGAACACCGCTGGGTATCGGGGCGAGCTGCCGACTTTCGAATCGCTGCTGGTTCAAACCGAGCGTTCCGGGCAAAGCAATGGCTGGAGCCACTTGCTGAACGAGTTTGCGGTGTTGAACGGCTCGCGGCTTGACATGACTGAGGGCAACCTCGAGCGCACCGGAAATCCGCTGGACTTGGCTCTTGAAGGCCCGGGATTTTTTGCGGTGCAGACCAAAGCCGGCACACTTTACACCCGCAACGGCAGCCTTCAGATTTCAAAAACTGGGCAACTGGTAACTTCGGCGGGTGATCCGGTGCTGGGGGCGGCGGGCCCGATCACGCTGCCCTTGAATGCCGAACCCGCGATCAGCCCGGACGGGACCATCTCCATCGCGGGCGCAGTCGCGGGGAAGGTGCGCCTGGTCGAGTTTGCTCCAGGCACGCAGTTGTCCGCAGTGGGCGGCGCATACTATTCGGCGCCCCCGAAATCGGAGACCACGGCAGTTCACACCACCATGCAGCAGGGGATGATCGAATCCTCGAATGTCAATCCGGTCGCGGCGGTGATCCAGTTGATCTCCGCCCAGCGCGAGGCGGAGATGGTGGGACGGGCGATGAACGCGTTTTACTCGGACTTCAATCGCATCGCGGCAGACGAACTGCCGAGGGTGTGATGCGCTTACATGGAGCGACGGGCGTCCTCGCCCGCCATACACGGGCGGGGACGCCCGTGCCCCCACAATAGAAGGAGCACATATGCTGCGAGCTCTCTATACCGGCGCCAGCGGAATGAGCACCCAGGAGATGAACCTGGAGAATGTCGCCAACAACCTGGCGAACTCGAGTACCGCTGGATTCCGCAAGCGGCGACTGCAGTTTGAAGATTTGATCTACCAGAACGTGGTCATGCCGGGGGCGGCTTCGACCCAGCAGACGACGGTTGCGACTGGCTTGCAGATTGGCCTCGGAGCGAGGTCGGCGGCTTCCGAGATTGTGCAGACGCAGGGCGACTTCAGCCAGACGGGGAACTCGCTCGATCTGGCAATCCAGGGCCAGGGTTTTTTTCAGATTAACCTGCCATCGGGTGAAACTGCCTACACTCGCAGTGGCGCCTTTCATCTCGATCAGCAGGGCAACATCGTCACGGCTGATGGCAACCCGATGGACCCGGCCATTACGATTCCGCCAAACGCGACTTCGGTCACCATCGGCTCCGATGGCACCGTGAGCGTGACCTCACCGGGGCAGACCCAGGCGCAGCAGGTGGGGACCATACAGCTGGCCTTGTTTCAAAATCCCGGCGGTCTGAACAGCGTGGGCAATAATCTCTTCCTTGCCACCACGGCCTCGGGCGATCCTATTGTTGGTAATCCGGGCGGGACCGAAGGCGAAGGCACGATTCAGCAGGGATATCTCGAGCAGTCGAATGTGGATGTGGTCGAGGAATTCATTCAGATGATCGTCGCCCAGCGGTCGTATGAGGCGAGTTCGCGCGTGGTGCAGGCGGCGGATGAGATGTTTCAGGACGTGAACAGTTTGGGCAAGTAAACGGAGCAGGGCGGAATGAAGCCAGTTTTCATCGTCGCGATCCTCGTTAGCGCGGCCTGCACATGGGCGCAGGACAGAGTGCAGTTACGAAGCCAGGCTACGGTCCTTGGTCGGAACGTACGGCTCTCCGATCTGCTGCCCGAGCCGAGTTCTTCTGCCATGAGAGGCGCGGCGGAAAATGTGGTGCTGGGACGCGCACCGGAGCCGGGCAGCATACGGGTATTCGCCGCCAGGGAAATAAAAAAGGTTATTGGCGAAGAAGCATTCGCCGTCCCGGAAGAAATCGTGGTCCGTCGGGCAGGCTGGCGGCTCAATCTGGAGGCGATTCGAAGACGCGTGCAGCAGTCGGCTCAAGCCCGCGATTTCGATCTGTCGCAGGCAGCGATCACTTTGCCGGCAGGCTTTGCGACCCGCGTTCCGAATCCGGAGCTTGAAATGACAGGACTGCGCCAGGATCCGCCAAATCGACTGCTGATCGCAACCTTGCGCTGCCATGATCGCAGCGAGTGCGGCAGTTTCCTGGCAAAAATATTTTTGTCCGGTCCTGCACGTGCGGCCGCATCAACTGGGTTAAGCGTCGCACCTGTTACCGACGAGGCAACCTCTCCTGCCCGATCTTCCGCAGCTTCTATGACTGCATATTTGGTTCAGCCCGGATGCGCCGCGCTGCTGGTGATTGAAGCAGGTGGCATGAGAATCACTGAGACGGTAATGCCCGGGCGGCGGGGAAGACTCGGCGAAGTCCTACGCGTGCAGGACCGTGCCACCCATCGGTCGCTGCTGGCCGAAGTCACCGGCGCTGGCTCGCTCCGTCCGGCTACAGCCGCTCAGCAAGGGGCGACGAGATGAAAAGAATGTTTGCAATCACGCTGCTCGTTGCCGCTGGCGGTTGTCAGCTTGCAGCCAAAGACAAAGATAAAAGCAAAGACACGAAATATTCCGGACCCATACAAAGCGAGTCTCTTGAGTCTTATCTTCACCGCATGCAGCAGGTCATACCCCAACCGAATGCGTCCACGTCGGGGAGCCTGTGGGTTGAAGGCGGACGGCTGACCAATGTCTCTTCCGACTACAAGGCGCACCAGGTCGGGGACCTGATCACGATCACGGTGAACCAGAATATTACCGCCACCAATGCGGGTAGCGTCTCCTCGCAGCGCAATATGAGCGCGAGTTCCGGGATTTCGGCGTTGCCGGGGCAACTGAAGACAACCGGCGTCTCCAGTCTGTTTTCGCCCGCATCCACGTACACGCTGGCTGGGAAAGGACAGGCGGCGACCAGTTCCAGCCTGACGACAAGCCTCGCCGGACGGGTGGTGGCGCTTCTGCCGGGCGGTGCGTTGGTAATCGAGGCGGAGCGCAAGCTGACCATGAACAATGAGCGGCAGACGGTGCTGCTGCGCGGAATGGTGCGTGCTGGAGATATCGGCCCAGGCGATACCGTGGCTTCAAACGCCATCGCCAATCTCGAGCTGGAACTCAAGGGTAAGGGCGTGATCAGCGAAGGCAACCGTCCGCCGAACCCGATCGTGCGGGCGATCTTGCGAGTGCTGAATTTCTAAAGGGATAGGTTCGCGAATTGAGCGCTAGTTTAGGGCTTTAATCGCAAAGTGCGCGGAGAGCCGCCGCAGAGTACGCAGAGAAAATCGAAATCTGAGATAACGGAATGAAATCGCGAAGCAATCTTGTCCTGTTGCCGGTCCTGATCGCAGGCTTGCTGGTGTCAGTCGCCAATGCCGACGAGACGGTTCACAGCGCGCTGGTGCGCGACATCGCAACCATTGAAGGGGTGCGCGACAATCCCGTGCTCGGCTATGGACTGGTGGTAGGGCTAAAGGGCACTGGCGATCGTCAGCAGACGATCTTCACGATCCAGACCCTGGCGAATGTGCTGCAGCGCATGGGGGTGCAGATTCCTCCCGCTACTGTCGTGGTGAAAAATGTGGCGGCGGTTTTCGTGACCGCGACGCTTCCGCCCTTCGCTACTCCGGGAACACGCCTGGATGTAACGGTCTCATCGGCTGGGGACGCGAGAAGTCTCGAAGGCGGAATGCTCCTGCTCACTCCTCTCTACGCGGCAGATGGGCAAGTCTATGCGGCCGCACAGGGTCCGCTGACGCTTGGAGGCTACAGCGCAGGTGGGGGCGGAAACGCGAAAGAGCTCAATCACCCGACCGTAGGCAGGATCCCGGACGGAGGTTTGGTTGAGCGCGACAGCTCAATCGATCTGGAGAAAATGAACGTGCTCAACGTGTTACTTTCCGAACCTAATTTTTCGACGGCGGAGCAGGTTGCCGGAGCAATCAATGCTCAACTGCACAACGTGACCGCAACCGTGAAAGACAGCCGCCGCATTGAAGTCGCGCGCGGTCCAGAAGAGCACGACGTACCTGCGCTTTTGGCGCGCATTGAGAATCTGAGCGTCGAGATGCATCGCCGGGCCCGGGTGGTGGTTAACGAGCGCACTGGAACCATTGTCATGGGGAGAGATGTGCGGCTGGGAGCGGTTTCCATTTTGCACGGAAGCTTTTCGATTGAAGTGGCCACCCAGCTGGCGGTATCGCAACCGGAAGCGCTCTCGAAAGGGGAAACTAAACTCGTGCCCGAGACCACACTGAAGGCAGAAGAGGGGACATCACGGCGAATTGAGTTGAACGAAGGAGCGAGTGTCGACCAGTTGGTGAACGGCCTGCAGAAAATTGGGGCGACGTCGCGGGATGTGATTGCGATCCTGCAGGCCATAAAAGCGGCCGGCGCTTTGGACGCTGACCTGGAGGTAATCTGATGAACGTGACTGCAGTTCCTCCGTCAAGCGCGGCGCCTGCCGATGAAATGGTTGCGGCCAAGGCGAGAAAGGCCGGGGCGCAGTTTGAAGGCATCCTGCTCAACATGGTCCTCGGCGATCTGGAACGGGCCTTTACAGCGTTGCCGGGTCGAAGCGAGGACGCAGTCAACAAGAGTTATAGCGGGTTTGCTATGGAGACGCTCACCTCCGGTTTGGCTGAACGTGGAGGCGTCGGGGTGGGAGCCTTTATCGCACGATCGCTGATCGCGCACACCAGACGCCAGGGCCAGAGCATTTAAAGTTTTCTAATTTCCAGCCGATATCGTAATTGCAGGGGCTAAAGGTAGGTAGACAAAGAAAATGAGAATCGACTTAAACACCAATACAGCGGCTTCCGGGGCACAGACTGAAAGAGCGCATTTGTCTTCTCAGTCGGCACACAGCGCGGCGACGCAAGCCGGTAATTCGAGGATTTCTGATAGCAAAGCGGATGTGGGTAGTCTGGCTGCTGCTGCGATGAGCGCACCGGAAGTCCGCAGCCAAAAAATCGCGGCACTGCAGTCGCAACTTCAGGCGGGAACTTATCACGTTTCATCGACTGCGGTGGCGAGTTCCATGCTTGAACAGATGCGGGTGAGCGTGGCCTGAAACGGAGTGAACCTGGGCACAATATGGCTGCCGACGATCTTTCTGCGCCGAAGCTGCCGCCAGTCACCTGGCCGGGCGATTTGAGCTCCCGAGACACGAGCCACAACACCTCCGAACGCGGCCGAGAAGTACGCGGGCGGAAAGGAAGCGAGAAAGTAAAGCCAAGGGAGATCGATTTCGAACCAATCGAGCACGAACTGGACAGTATCGCGTGACTGAAAAACCGAACCATCCCGCTCCGCCGGTCGAGCGGGCCCGCATTGTGATCGAGGAGCTGGCTTGCGCAATCGCCAACGCGCAAGCCGCTTTGTTGGCTGGACGATATCAGGACCTTGAAACATGCGCCAGCCGGATGCAAGAACTCTGTGGATGCCTGAACGGGTTGCACGAAAATTCGCCGCACACTCTCAACCGAGTGGAGGATCAAATCCATCTGGTCCCCACAGCCCTCGTTGTTCAGCAGCAGAATAAGATTTTTGCCGCGGCGCTTGGGCGCATGCGCCGTCATCTGGATGCGTTGCGCAATCTTTTGAAGGGGCCGTCGCTTACCTACCATCCACAGACCGTCGCGTTGCCGGAGCGGAAGCGTTAATGTCGAGTCTGCTGGCAACCATGTATGTTGCGACCGGCGCGATGGCCGTTGACCAGGGGGCGCTCGAAATCACCGGCAACAATGTTGCGAACGTAAACACGCCCAGTTACTCGCGCGAAGTCCCCACGATTGAGGAAAATACTCCGGTTGTAATTGGAAATCTAACCTATGGGACGGGCGTGCGTTTGCAGCAGGTGCACAGCATTCGCGACCCCATCCTGCAGTTACGGATCCAGCAGGAAACTCAACAGCACGGTCAGTTGAATGCGTTCGTCACCGCGATGAACCAGGCGCAGACTCTATTCAATGCAGGCACAAGCGACCTGGGCTCCGAGATTTCGAATTTATTCGCCAGCATCGCGCAACTTTCCACTGATCCATCCAGTGTGTCGCTACGTCAGGGAGTATTGACCGCAGCATCGAACCTGACGACTTCATTTAACAACATTGCCAGCAGTCTGGCGCAGCAGCGCTCGAACCTGGATCTGAACGTGACCCAGTCGGTGCAACAGGTGAATACGCTTACCCAGCAAATTGCAGGGCTGAACGGGCAAATTGCCAGCCTGGAGAATATCGGCCACGATGCGAGCGCGTTTGTCGATCAGCGCGACAATCTGATCAATCAGCTTTCCGGATTGATCGACGTTTCCGAAATCAAAAGCGACTCTGGCATCGCGCTCACCACTTCAAACGGAACCGCGCTGGTTGCGGGAACTCAAAGCTTCGCTTTGAGCACCCAGCCTGACCCATCCGGCGAACAGCACGTATTCGCGCAGGGCAAAGACATCACTTCGACATTGACTGCGGGCGCGCTTGGCGGCGAGATTCAAGTAAGAGACCAGGCCATCCCCAAATTGCAAAACCAACTGGATACCCTTTCGGCGGGCATTGGCAACGCGTTCAATGCCGCGAATGCCGCCGGATTTGATTTGAACGGCAACCCCGGGGGAGACCTGTTTGTTCTGCCGCCGGCCGGGGGAGCGGGTGCGGCCACGAACATGGCTCTCGCTATTACAGATCCCAGCCTCATCGCGGCAAGCTCCGATGGAAGCGCGGGGAGCAATGGAAACCTGGCCAACTTCACCGCGATTCAGAGCCAGGCACTCATTTCCGGTGAGACCCCGACTGACTATTATGGCAACCTTATCTTCAATTTGGGGAACGATGTATCGAATGGCACGGCAGAATTGCAGTCATCACAACTCGTGCTGCAGCAGTTGCAGGACCAAAGGGGCAGCATCTCCGGCGTTTCCCTCGACGAGGAAGCTGCCAACATGACTCAATATCAACGCGCGTACGACGCTGCCACGCAGATCGTCGTAGCCGTCAACCAGATGCTTGAAACCGTGATCAACATGGGCACGATTGCGACTTCCTCATGAGCTCGATCCGCGTAAACCCGTATGTGCTGCCCGACCTGCTTGCTGACCTGAACAACACCCAGCAGCAGGCCGACACTGCGTCGTTGCAGATGGCGACAGGAAGCCGCATCAACAAGCCGTCGGATGATCCAGCGGGTGCGGCTGCAATGGTATTCAACAATGCGCAGAGCAGCCAGGTTGACAGCTTTCTGCGCAGCATCAGCAGCGTGAACGGTTTGCTGCAAACCGCCGATTCGACCATCGGCTCCGTGGTCACCGCATTGCAGCGAGCGGTACAACTCGGCGTGCAGGGGGCGAACGGCACGCTCTCCGATACCGACCGCCAGGATGTGGCCAACGAACTGAGCGGCATTCAGCAGCAGCTACTGAGCCTGGCGAATACCTCTTATCAGGGTGAATTTGTTTTTTCTGGAACGGCGACCGTGCAGCCGTTCATGGCTGATTCAGCCAGTTCTTCCGGGGTCACTTACAAGGGCAACGCGGGAACCAACTCGGTAGAGATTGGCAACAATTATTCGCTGCAGATCAACCTGCCGGGCTCGCAGATTTTCACCGGCGGCTCAGGAAATGTTTTTCAGTCGATTGCTGATCTCATAAATGCATTGCAGACCAACAACAATATCGGAAGCGCGGTAACCGAGGTCAGCAAAGCTTTCACTTACGTTACCAGTCAGCGGGTGTTTTACGGGAACGCATTAAATCAAATTCAGGCGCAGCAAATCGTTCTGAACTCCGACAAACTGGACCTCGCAACCGCAGCCAACTCTATTTCCGCAACCGACATGGCCCAGGCAGCCACCAACTTCAGCCAGGCCGAAATCGGCTTAAACGCCGAACTTGCGGGCATCAGCCGGATTTCCCAGGTGAGTTTGTTTGATTATCTGAAATGAAGGCGTTCGGGGCACCGAGCGACGAGCCGTGAGCAATCAATCGCTCTGATCTGAATCAGCTCAAACTGGCGGTTGCTCGCCGCTCATTGCTCGCGGCTCATCGCTTCCTACACCGGCACTCTCGTCTTCCTTGCCGGATTGAAGAACGGCAGTTTCACGACCTTCGCTGTCGCTTTCTGCCGGGCGGCTTCAATCGTAACTTCCATTTGCACTGTGCCACCGGGGTGTGCGTGCGAAGTTTCGAGGCTCGCGAGTGCAATTAATTTCTTCAGCACCGGAGACCAGGTTGTCGAAGTTGCTTTCCCGACCTGCCGATTGCCCAGGTACACCGGGACGTGTACGCGCGAAGTCTGGCTGGGCGCGGCAGGAGTCAGGCCCAGTTTCTCGTACAAAGCTTCAATGTCATTCCAGTCGAGTTCAAGCCCTACTAATTGACGCTGCACTCCATTCTTATGGTCTTTTTCTAGCGCGGCTTTGCCCACGAAATATTCTTTTTCGAAATGCACCATTTTGCCGAATCCGAGCTCGTACGGTGAAAATTTCTGCGAAGCGATGAGCGCCTTGCGTGAGCTGGTGTAATCCACGTCGAGCAATAGCAGCCCAGCTTCAACCCGGGCCACATCGAGCGCCAGCATGCCTGTTGGATGTAAATCGAACGGACGTCCCGCGACCGTAATTGCGTCCCATACTCTCACTGCGTCTTTCCATTCGACCCAGATCTCATAGCCGAGATCTCCCGTGTAGCCAGTGCGCGAAATGTCTACGGGCACGCCGGCGATTCGTCCGCTGGTCATGCGGAAATATTTCAGGTTAGAAATTTCCGCGTCGGCAATGGTCTTGAGCAGCTTCGCCGAAGTGGGTCCCTGCAGTGCGAGCGCCGCAATTTGCTCGGAAACATCCTCGATTTCTACATCCATATTCAAGCCGTTCTGGTGGAACCAGCGGATATTGGGCTCGGCTGCGGTCCAGCGATAGCGGTTTTCTTCAAGGCGCGTGATGGTGCCGTCATCGATGACCTTTCCTTGCTCATCGCACCAGCAGCAATAAATTACCTGCCCTTTCGCGACCTTATTGATGTCGCGCGTAATTATGCGGTTCACGAGCTTGGTCGCATCTCGCCCGGTGATCAAATATTTATAGAGCGGCGTGATATCGATGAGCGCGGCTGCGTTGCGTATGGCGTTATATTCGTGCTCATGGTGCGCCTCATAGGCGCTCACCGTGTAATATCCCGACCACTCGCGGTAGTTGAGACTTTGGCAGAGCGGGAAAGTGCGTTCGTGAAATGCGGTTCCGATAGGCATGGCAGCTCTTGTCGATGATCTCCGAATTTTGGATTATACCTGCTGGTGTGGCCCCGAATTCGTTGCGGGAAAACACGACGCCGTAGAAACCACTCGACCAATCGCATCAACGCGCATATTTCGAGAGGGAGACCAGGGACGGGCGGCCGCAAGATTTTTCGACCAGGGCGCTCGGCGATTAAAGATTTTTGAACAACTCGTCGCGTGGGTCTTCGGGATTCAGCTTCGCTAGTTCGCGCAGCAGCTCCTTGGTTTTTTCGTCGCGTGGCATGGGCACGGTGACCTTTACTTCCACAATTTCGTCTCCGCGGACGCCTTCTTTCGTCGCCGAAGGCACGCCTTTTTCGCGAAGCCGAAGCTTTTGTCCTGATTGAGTCCCTGGAGGAACTTTCAGCAGTGCGCGGCCATCGATGGTCGGAACTTCGATCTTCGATCCCAGCGCGGCTTCGGTCGCGGTAACAGGAACGACAACATGAATGTCGTCGCCATCGCGGTGAAACACAGGATGACTTTCGGTTCGGATGATCACGTAAAGATCGCCGGGCTGCCCTCCGTGAGTTCCGGCATTGCCTTTTCCTGCGATGCGAATGCGCTGCCCGTCGCGCGTGCCCGCTTTGATTCGCACTTCGAGTGGCTCGGTTCGGTTGATCACGCCTTCGCCGTGGCAGACCGGGCAAGGCGACACATTTTTGCCGCTACCGTGGCAACGCGGGCAGGTCACGTTGAACTTCATGCGATTCGCGCTCTGCTCGATCGTACCTTTGCCCTTGCACTGCGGGCAGACGCCCGGTTGCTCGATCACTCCATTGCCATGACAATTGCCGCAAACGTCCTGGCGCGTGATGTTCAGCCGCATCACGCCGCCGCGAATCGCCGTCCAGAAGGGAACGTTAACTTGATATTCAAGATCGGTACCGGGCTCCGGACCTTCCTGAGCTTGAGAAAAGCCCCCACGACCGCCGCCGAAAATTCCGGAGAAGATGTCGCGAAATCCACCGCCGCCACTGCTCGACGAAGTTGTACGTCCGGCGCGCGCGCCTTCGAACATATCGCCAAAATCGAATCCGCTGAAGTCGAAAGGAACGCCTTGACCTTGCCCCGCTCCGCCTTGTGCCCCGGGAAATCCGCCGAAGCCCCCGGCTCCGGTTGGGCCTCCGCGTGCATAGGCCTCAGCGGCCGCTGGATCGATGTTGTCCGAATAGAAACCGAGCTGGTCGTAAATCTTGCGCTTCTTGGGATCGCTGAGAACGTCATTCGCTTCGGAGAGAGCTTTGAATTTTTCTTCCGCTGATTTGTCTCCGGGATTGACGTCGGGATGATACTTGCGCGCAAGTTTCCGAAACGCCTTGCGGATTTCGTCCACCGAGGCCGACTTCTTTACGCCAAGCGTTTCGTAATAATCTTTTTTGGTGGTGGGAGGCATGAGTTTTACTTCCGCCTGCTGGCAATCTTAGCGACGGATTCGGCATACTCCGCGGCGCTACGACGCCGGGCGTCGATCTCCCTAAAAAGGTACTCGAACACAAATCGCACTTTGTCGAATATCTCGATGCATTCCTCTTCTGAGCGGCGGTGAATGCCATCGCTCACCAAATCGTGCAGCCCGTCAATCGGGTTATGGCCCCCAGGTCGCAAGCTTGGGGGAAGGATATTTACGGCAAGATCAATCTTGTCTTTAAACAGTCCCTTGTTCTTGGTTTCTTCTACCTTAGCAACCTGCTCAGGCGCGAAGCCGACGCCTTTTGCTTCTTCCGCGATCATGTCCAGTATGGAATTAATTTTGTCTTCAACCACACGCCGAAGATACGCGAGCGATCCGAGCCCCAGTCCCTGGTTCCGGGAACGAAGAGCTTTGTAATAGAGGGAGAGGCTGCCTCTGTCGAGATTCTTCTGTAACTCTCTCGGGATTCTCTCCTCTAGTGACGGCCACTGACCTACCTTGAAGAACAGGAGCTTGCCGCTCTTGGCGTCGCCCCAGTAATAGTGATATTTCACGTTCTTCTTGCCGCAATTGCGACAGGTGTACGTTGCGTTAGAGAAGCCCTCGCGGTAGTTGTGATTGCCGTAGACGGTTGTCTGCCAGTTTGTGCGCTGGTCACAGTTTTCGCAGAAAAGTTGGATCGAAGCGGGCAACAATGCAGCGTTGCTCGTGTCGCTATATACCAATTCCTGATAAAGCGGTGCCTCTGCCAGCGACTCGGAAATCGCGATCGACACTTCTTCTACGCTTGTGAAATTCTTTGCCTCGGCCATATGACGACGTATCCGCTGCTCCGATTATGACGATAACGTCGTTTCATTCCCCAACGTCGCTAGCGATCCATACTTCTCCGCGTCCACGTACACTGGAATACGATGGACTCCCTGCGCCGTGGGCGCGAAGACGTACCAGCGGCGTTCCTGTTCCACGAATGCTAAGAAATAATCTTGCTCTTTAACTTTAAATTGCAATTGATTTACCCCTTTATTCAAAATCTGAGGGTGCCCCACCCTTGTCGCGTTTTATGCGACAGGGTGGGGAAGTTGACTTCCTTTAAGTAAAACCAAAATCAAAATCCCCGCCCTGTCTCGCAACATCGGCGAGACAAGGACGGGGCACCCGGTCTCACACTTTATTTCTTGTCTACATCCACGTACTCGGCATCGATTACGCCTTCGTCTTTCTTGGCTTCACCGTTGCCGGGCTGCGAACCGCCGGCGCTGCCGCTCGGGCCCGCATCACCACCTGGAGGCGGAGTCTGCGCCTGCGCCGACTTGTACATCTGCTCGGCCAGCTTGTGCGAAGCTTGCGTCAGAGTCTCCCGGGCGCGGTCCATCTGCGCCTTGTCGTTCGACTCGAGCGCCTTCTTGGCATCGGCCAGCGCGTTCTCGATGTCGCCCCGATCCGAGCCGGCAACTTTGTCTCCCTGCTCCTTCAGCATCTTCTCGATCTGGTAAACCATCGAGTCGAGCTGGTTCTTGGCTTCAATCGATTCACGCTGCGCCTTGTCTTCGGCCGCGTGCGCATCGGCATCCTTCGCCATGCGCTCGACCTCTTCCTTCGACAAACCCGAAGACGATGTAATCGTGATCTTCTGGTCTTTGCCGGTCGCGTTATCTTTCGCTGTTACGTTAAGAATTCCGTTCGCATCGATATCGAACGTCACCTCAATCTGCGGAACGCCACGAGGAGCCGGAGGAATTCCAGTTAAATGGAATTTTCCAAGGGTCCGGTTCTGCGCCGCCATCGGCCGCTCGCCCTGCAGCACATGCACTTCAACCGATGTCTGACTATCCGCCGCGGTCGAGAACGTTTCCGTCTTCTTGGTCGGAATCGTCGTGTTGCGCGGAATCATTGGCGTTGAAACTCCGCCCAGCGTTTCGATTGCCAAGGTCAGCGGAGTCACATCGAGCAACAGCAGGTCCTTTACTTCGCCCTTGAGCACTCCGCCCTGGATCGCCGCGCCGACCGCGACCACTTCGTCCGGGTTCACGCCCTTGTGGCCTTCTTTGCCGAACAGCTCTTTTACGATCGCCTGAATGCGCGGCATGCGCGTCTGGCCGCCGACCAGCACGACTTCGTTGATCTTCGAGGGATCGACGCCCGCATCCTTCATGCATTGCTTCGACGGTCCAACCGACCGCTGCAGAATGTCTTCAACCATGCCTTCGAGCTTTGCGCGCGTGAGCTTTTTCACCAGGTGCTTCGGCCCGCTTGCGTCCGCGGTGATGAACGGCAGATTGATCTCCGTTTCCATCGTGGTCGAAAGCTCGATTTTGGCGCGCTCAGCCGCGTCACGCAGACGCTGCAGCGCCATCTCGTTTCCTTTACCTCGCAGGTCCAAGCCTTCATCTTTCTTGAACTCGTCAATCAGCCAATCGACCAGTCGCTGATCAATGTTGTCGCCGCCGAGGTGCGTGTCGCCATTCGTGGCCTTTACCTCGATCACGCCTTCGCCAACTTCGAGAATCGAAATGTCGAAGGTGCCGCCGCCGAAGTCGTACACGGCGATGGTCTCGTCTTTACCTTTATCTAACCCGTACGCGAGCGCGGCCGCCGTCGGCTCATTGATAATTCGCTTCACATCGAGCCCGGCAATCTGGCCGGCGTCTTTGGTGGCCTGGCGCTGCGCGTCATTGAAATACGCAGGCACGGTGATGACCGCTTCGGTCACCTTTTCGCCGAGATAGTCTTCGGCCGCCTTCTTCAGTTTTTGCAGAATCATGGCGGAAATCTGGGGAGGGGTATATTCCTTCCCCTGCGCCACGATCGCCACGTGGTCGCCCGACTGCACGACCTTGTATGGGACCATCTTCATTTCTTCGTTGACTTCGTTGAAGCGCCGTCCCATGAAGCGCTTGATCGAATAAATGGTGTTTTCGGGATTGGTAATCGCCTGGCGCTTGGCCACCTGCCCGACCAGCCGCTCGCCGGTTTTGGTGAACGCCACTACCGACGGGGTAGTGCGGCCGCCTTCTTCATTGGCAATGACCTTGGGCTCGCCACCCTCCATAACCGCGACGCACGAGTTGGTGGTGCCGAGGTCAATTCCGATAATCTTGGCCATAAAGTTCTCCTTAGAATTAGTGCTGCTTGACGCTGCTCTCGGTCCTTAGTCCTTGGTCGTTGGCCTGGGCCCTTGCCTTGTTCCCCGGGGTTTTGGCCGACGACCGACGACCAACGGCCGACGACGTGTTTTATAAGTGCTTTCCTTTCAACTACTCACCCCATGCGCTCTGGATTATTATGAGAGTTGAGTGAGATATTGTCAATGTTTAGATGATCTAGAGCGTGCCTGGGATGCGGGTCTTTCCCAAAACTTCCCTTGCTTCTTTTGGCTTCTTATGACATCTTATGGGTAGGAATTTTAGACAGACACACTTATATTCCTGTGTCACCCACAAAATGGTCGCCTTCGGGCGGCCTTTTAGTTTTTGTCCCAACCGTCGATGATTGGTTTCCAACGCTCCTGCATCTCATCCTGGTATTGACCAAGCAGTTTTGTGGCATCTCTGTAATGATGCAATCCCGCCACGGACGTGCCATCTGCTGGAGCGAATTGCACTAGCCGAACTTCTTTGTAAAGGGTTGCTGGATGTGCCTTGAGCACACGCAGGAACTCAGGGGAATGCGTCGAGACCAATATTTGATGTTGGGTGCCCGCCACCTTTTTTAGCAATTGAAAGCGTTCCGCCAGTAGCAACGGGTGTAGCCCGTTCTCAGGCTCTTCCAAACAAACAAGTTCGTTTCCGGCGGTGTGTAGTCGCCAGAGCAAAAACGTGGCAAGGAGAACCCCATCGGATTCTTGAGGCGCACGCACAGGCTCGAAGCTACGAGTAGTTCTATAGCTGAGTCTGACTCCCAAGAAGTCGTTTTCGAATCCGATAGCCTGCACGTGCGGAAACAACTGGCAAAGTCCTTTTTCTATGGCTTCGAAGATTCGACGCTCTGTCGGGCTGTTTTGGAGATCTTGAAGCTTGGCAGCAACGCCCCAACCGTTCTCAGCAACATAAAGACTGCGACCGCGCTCGGTGGGACGTTTGACGAAGGCGGCAATATCAATCGCGCTTGGTCGGTAGCGCCACGCTTGGCCGAAGTTCTGAGCGAATTTCAGTATCGGATCAATAACGGGACGAGCAGTCGTATCGTTAATGGCCGGATTAACTAAGTAACGGAGCGTTGCCCTCAGTGGAGATGTATGGACGAAAGTTCCCGGCTTTCTGTCAGTCGGATGTTCAAAGGATTCGCCCTCGTTGATTTCTATCCAGCCGTCTCCGGCTCGAATGCGTTCGTGAGTGACACTCCAGCCTTCGGCTCGTTTTCTCAGTTCCAGGGTGTAGTCTGGCTCTTCATCGATTTTTGTATTAATCCACACTCGAAATCGCATGGGCAAACCAGAGTTGCCGTTCCATACCAGATCATCGAGAGTTATTCCGGGTTCTAGGAAGAACTGGCCCTTTGAGCCGCGCACGGGAGTTCCATTAAGTAGCTTGGAAAGAACAACGATTGCCTTGAATATCGCTGATTTTCCAGATCCATTTGGTCCGATAAAAACTGTCAACGGATCTAGGAGTACGCTGACATTCTTTAACGACATGAAATTTTCAACTTCGAGCTTATAAATCATTCGCGAACTCCGATCGTAAAGAAGCGAAACTTGACAGGAATATACCAGAGTCAGACGCTCGCTTGAGCAGGTAGCCCACTCAAGCCCGGTTCAGGGCTTGAGCGGGTAATTGAGTTTGGTGCCCCGTCCTTGTCTCGCGATTTGTGCGAGACAGAGCGGGGAAGTTGACGGTCATCGATCCAAACCAAAATCAAAATCCCCACCCTGTCGCAAACACCGCGACAAGGATGGGCACCCTCGTCGAATTCCTATCCACCTGTCATCCTGATCGAAGTATCTGCTTCGCTTCGCGAAGCAGAATTCAGCTCCGCTCAGGACCACAACGCAGGAGAGGCAGCTGACACCATGAAGTTGAGGACGGGTGGCCCACTCAAGCCCGATTTTGGCTTGAGTGGGGATCGCGCTAGGTACACCCGTTCTTGTCTCGCGATTCGACACGTAGTCCCGGACGCCCGTAGCTTGCCCTGAGCGAAGTCGAAGGGTCCGGGATGTGCGGACGAAACGTCCGCACATGGAATGTCAACACGAACTTCGCGCGATGCTCCGCATGGCCGTGCGGGTGAGGGCACCCGCCCCTACGTGAATCGTGCTAGCGATAGATCGGTCTTGCCCTTGGAACCAGACTCACTATTCCTTCGTAATAACGTCTATCAGCTTGCATCCGTCTGTCTGTCCTGGGACTTAAAAAGAGGAGAGAGGCAATGAAGAGAATTGGATTGGCGATACTGGTGCTAGCGGCTTTTGCACTGCCGGCCGGCGCGGAGCAGTGGTCGAAGACCTACACGATTTCAAACGCGCCGGATCTGCGGGTCGATACGACTGATGCAAATATTCGCGTCGACACATGGGAGCAGAAATCGATCGAAGCGACGATTACCAGCGCTTATTACAAGTTCGGCTCTGGCGGTCTCAGGGTCGAAGAGCACCAGAGCGGTGACACCGTGGAGATCAATCTGCATTTTCCTCATGAATTTCACTTCGGCGGTTTCACCAGTCATCGCGTCGATATTGAAATCCACATGCCGCGCAAGGGTAGCGTCAATCTGCACACCGGCGACGGCAAAATCGAGCTCGCGGAATTCGCAGGTGACATGGACATCAGCAGCGGTGACGGTGCAGAGGATATTCACAATGTGGAAGGAAGGCTTCATGCCACTACCGGCGATGGCCACATCAGTGCGGATGGCAAATTCGAGGTGTTGAACTTGAAAACCGGTGACGGCCACCTCGACGTTCGCGCGATGGCCGGATCTAAAGTTTCGGAAAAGTGGATGTTGCATACTGGCGACGGAAGTGTGAGTCTGGAAGTGCCGCAGGACCTTGTCGCAGACCTACATCTGCACACCGGTGATGGACACATTGATGTCGACTTCCCTATAACTAGCGAAGGCAGGATCAGGGGCAACGATGTTCACGGCAAACTGAATGGCGGTGGAAATTTGATCTCTGTTCAGACCGGCGACGGATCGATCAACCTGCGCAAAGGATAGTTGTCAAGGGCAGGCAGCCAAGTATTGGCGGCGAGTCCGGCGATAGGGCGGACTGGTAATTGCGGCTGAGCTCCGCTTCAGCCTCTATCTCGCAGGGTGAGCCTTGTTGATTGCAACAATACTGCCGCCACGCGCCCGGGCTAGTTTTTCACTCCCGGGATCGACAGCTTGACGCGATATAAGCTGGTGCTCGCGGTAATGTAGAGCGTTTTTCCATCCGCATCGCCCCAGGCAACGTTACTCACAATTTCAGGAAGCTTAAAGGTCGCAAGATGCTTCCCCTTAGGCGAAATGATCCATACGCCGCCTGGGCCAGCCCCGTAAATATTGCCTTTCTTGTCTACGCGGATTCCATCGGGTCCTCCACCAGACTTGTCGGCGGAAGCGTCGAGCAGAACCTTGCCGTCTCCCACGGAGCCGTCGGGATGCACCGGATAGCTCATCCACACCTTTTTGCCGGAATCGGCGATGTACAGCGTCTTCTCATCCGGAGAGAACGCAATTCCATTCGGCCGCGGCAAATCCTTGATGATGAGCTGCAGCTTGTCGCGGTCAGGCTGAGATCCGGGCTTCTGTTCAAGCGCGTTTGGGATGCGGTAGACGCCGTTCACTTTCAGTTCTTTCAGAGGATCGTTGTCCTGCTGTGTCGGCAAGCCATATGGAGGATCGGTGAAGTACAACGAGCCATCCGAACGATAAACAAGGTCGTTCGGACTATTCAGCTTTTTGCCTTGATAAGAGTCGGCCAGGGCGGTGATGGTTCCATGCGGATCGAGCGTCTCCAATCGCCACACGTTTCGTCGCGCATGGCCCGCGACGGTAACTCGACCGTCCTTATCGAGCGTCATTCCATTCGATCCTGGCTCAGGGCCGTCGTATGGCGCCGAGCCGGTATAGCCGCTGGGGTGCATGAAAACGCTGGCGCCCTTGGCTGGCGACCATTGCTCGATTGTGTTTGCCGGGATAACTGCGAAAAGAAGGCTGCCAGCGCGGGTCCAAACGGGACCCTCAGTCCATTTGTCGAAGCCGGTGGCGACTCGTTCCAGCTTGGCATCCTTCGCGATGAGTTGATCGGCTGCAGGATCGAGCCGCTGAATTTCCTGTGAAGAGGCAACGCATCCCAGCAACGTGAGGAGGACGGCAACCGCGAAAACCTTTGGCGTTTTCATACGGCGCACATCTTACACTCAAGGCGCGCCTGAGTACACTGCCCGTTTTTCTATGAATCGGCAAGGTGTTCCGCGACCGTGGTGCACTGCACACGGAGGGTTTGAGAGGCCGGTGGCCCGGATGGCCTCCACCGGGTCACCGCTTTTGCGACTGCGACTATGCCGCGGATCGAATTTCCTGCACTTGAGCTTTTTGGGAGCTTCGTCGTCCGGCACCGGTAGAGGCGCCACCCATGGCGGCGAGCCAGCCCAGGAACAGACACAAGAAGATCATCCAGCCCAGGTCAGCAGTGAGCGTCAGAGTATAGGAGCTGTGAGTTCCCGCCGCGGACGTCTGCGGGCCAAAAATGCTACCGGCCAGAACCGTAAGCACGATAACCGATGCTACCGAAAGTCCGAACATGATCATTCCGTGAATCAATCCGTCGTGACGGGTAGTGACCGCAGCCAAACGGCCAGTTTCAAGGCCAGCAACGTACATGGCGATGATTGTGAGCACGATCGCCCAAATGCCCATACCCACGCTCATTCCCATGATCGGTTGAGCTGCATTGGGATTGGCCGAGCTGGCAAAAATGGCCATGCCGAGAAAGCCAAATACTGACCAAATGGCGATAAATGTGAATACACCCGCCCAGATGGCGCGCCAGTCTGTCGCCGGCGGGCGCACCGCGACACTTTCGTTTGTATATGTAAGTTGAGCCATAGCGTTCCTCCTAATTGGTTGGATGGGAAGATGCGCGCCCACCGATGTCCAGAATATCGTGTCAGAATATAAGTAGTCGCCCGCTCTCAAGTAATCTCCGGAGGAAATTACCGCCAAGTTTATTGTTGTATGACTATATCGTGTCACGATATAATTGTTTTTAGTCCCGCCCGTGGCACCTCGCTGTAAGGCGGTGATGTCAGGAGAACGCGATGATCGCGGTCCGGTTGGTACGGCTCATCGAGCGGCACTCGGATGAGCTGACAGACGAGCTGTTGCGCAAATTTCAGACTTCTCCGCGTACGGGAGAACTGAGCAAGGTCCCGCTGCTGGAACTCCGTAGCCGCAGCGACGAGATTCTGCGCAACTTAAGTGACTGGCTACTGTCGAGGTCCGACAGTGACGTGCAACGGCGATACCGCGAGATCGGAGCTTCGCGGGCCGCCCAGAACGTACCCTTGGCGCATGTGTGCTGGGGCATTGTTCTGACCAAGGAGCACATCTGGAATTTTCTGCAGCGCGAGGGGTTCCTGAGCGGTCCGCTCGAGATTTTCGGTGAGATGGAGTTGCTTCGTCTGCTCGACCAGTTCTTTGATCGCGCCATCTGTTACTGCACCGAAGGATACGAACAGGCCAAGGCGGAAAATCTGGCAGCCGTGCGTGCCCCCCATCGCGGGGCGCGTGCAACGACTGCCTTCTGAGCACGCCGTACGACGAAGTTACAGCAGCAATCATTTCACAGGGTTGTAGTCGAACTTGTCCGACCCTTCCTCATAGAAGAGTGCGCCTTCTTTTTTGTCGCCGCCACTCCAGTGCTTGTGACCCCCTGGGACGCGAAGGAACTCCCCCGGGCCCACGCGCTTTTCACCGTCTTCATCCTTGTAGAGGTAAGCGCCCTTCAGCACAACCAGCCACACATCATTGGTGTGAGTGTGCATTCCTGCATCATATCCGGGGTTGAATTTCGTGAAGGTTGCATGTGCGCCTTTGGTAGCATCTCCCCAAATTGGTGCGGTTGACACGTCCGGGTTTCCCTGCAAAGTGCGGTAGGTGGCTTTTGCCGAATCAACAAATAACGCCTTGCCTTCTTGTTGTCCCTGAACCCGGCCCAGGGTCCAAGCCATGACTAAAGCTGCAACGACGCCCGTCGAGAACAGTGATCGCTTCATCTCTTCCTCCTGGTCGGACTGTTGACTTCAAACTCGAAGCGCAGGGATTGTACAACGGCGGCAGCTCAATCCACTAAATTTGCACGGCCATCATGATGCGACGACCTGGAGTACACTCAGCGTGACCGGGCCGTACTGGTGGAGGCAATATGAGGTACACCGTCTTCCTATGCACGACGGCGTTCATGCTGTGTGCGATGCTCGAAATTGAACCGACAAGGGTTCAGGCACAAGCGCCGGCGACAATTTCAACGACGAAATCGTACACAATCGATTTGCCTGCGAAGAGCAAATGGGTTGACACGAACGTCGATGTTCGTGGCGGGGCAAAGCTGCGCTTCACGGCCACTGGACAGGTTACATACCCTGCAGAGAACTCCTACGGCGGCAAATTGCGAACTGCAGGAACGTTCGGTCCAGACGGGTTGCCGCGAGGGTTTGCAGACCTGGTGCACCAGTATGCGGTTTCAACCGCGGGTCATGGCGCTGTGGTCGCGCGAATTGGTTCCGAGTCGTATGCTCGGGCATTCCTGGTCGGCGCGGACAAGGAATATGAAGTGCCGGTTGCGGGCCGGTTATTTCTGGGCATTAACCAAAGCGAAAAAGATGCAGAAGCGGCGACTGGAAGTTTTCAGGTCAAGATTGAAATTCTGGAGGAAGGTTCCGGCGACTTAGCTGCCGCAGGAGGTCCGGCGGAGAGCCGAGTGGCGGGCATCACGCCTGAATTGTTGAGCAAGATTCCACGCCGGGTCTCTGATCCTCAGCACAATCCAGGAGATATGGTGAATGTCTTGATCGTTGGGACGCAGGAGCAACTTGTTCAAGCATTCACTACGGCGGGATGGGTACAGGTGGATAAGACGGTCGGCACGACGGCAATGAACGCCCTGCTCGGATCGATCGAGAAAAAAGACTATCTCACGATGCCCATGAGTATTCTCTATCTTTTTGATCGCGCCCAGGATTACGGTTTCGCGCATGCCGAACCTGTTCGGGTCGCGATGTCTCGAAATCACCTGCGCGTATGGAAATCGGAGTACGCGGTGGATGGCCGTCCATTATGGTGTGTAGCGGCCACCCACGATATCGGATTCGAACGTGATCAGCGGAATAACGGACTCACGCACAAGATAGACCCCGCAATTGATGGGGAACGCGAATTTGTGAACGGTACATTGTCAGGCACGGGACTGGTGGCCTACCGAGACCACGTGAGCCCGGCAGATCCGCTTACTACCGCCAAAACTGCCACGGGCGGAGAGTTTCATTCCGACGGGCGCATTCTGGTGCTGGTTCTGAAAGACAGCAAAAGCAATTGATCGGAGGTAAGGACGATGAGATTCGGCTAGCTGTCGACGTGGCGCCCGTAGTTGGGCGTTGTGCTACGCTTCTGCTTCTTCGAAAGGAGAGTTCATGCGTGGTCGTTCGCTTTTGCTGGTCGTGTCGATTTGGCTGATTTCAGCTCTTTGCGCTTCTGCTCAACTGAAAACGGTAGCCGAGCGGCTGGGATATCCGCCGGATTCGAAGTTACTCATCATTCATGCTGACGATCTGGCGGTGGCGCATTCGGTGGATTCTGCTGCCTTCGAGGCGCTCGAACATGGAGCGGTGACTTCTGCAAGCATCATGGTTCCGTGTCCGTGGCTGACCGAAGTTGCGGAATACTCAAAAGTGCATCCTGATGCTGACCTGGGCCTGCATCTCACATTAAATGGCGAGTGGAAGTTTTATCGCTGGGGACCGGTCGAATCGAAGGACAAAGTTCCGAGCCTCCTAGATCCAGCAGGTACGTTATGGAGCACCTCAGAGCAAGTGGCAAAGAACGTAAAGCCCGCGGAAGCGGAACGTGAAATTCGTGCCCAGGTCGAACGTGCGCTGGCTGTCGGCATCCATCCGACGCACCTTGACACGCACATGGGATCGCTGATGGTGAGCCCGGAACTTATCGCTGCATATGCGAGAGTCGCGCACGAGTATCATCTTCCATTTTTATTTCTGAAGATCCCGGGCATGGGGCAAGATGTTCTGTCTGCCCTCAAAGACAATGACGTAGTTCTCGACTCGGTGAAGCTGGCGAATCCATCTGTCGATCCGGACCATTGGAAGGAATTCTATTTGGAGACGATTAAGACCCTGAAACCGGGGCTGACGGAGTTGATCGTCCACCTGGGTCACGACAATGCGGAACTGCAAGCCATAATGGGGGGTGTGCCATTTGGCTCCGAGTGGCGGCAGCGAGACTTCAACGTGGTCAACAGCCCGGAATTCAAGAAGGCATTGCAGGAAAATCATGTGATTCTGGTGAAGTGGAAAGATCTGCAGAAACTGATGAATAGCCGGAACTCAGGTTCTGTCTTTCAGGTCCAGCTAACCATTTGTAGGGAAGTGAAGCATCTAATTTCCAGCAGAGACATTTGTAGGGGGCTTCCATGAAAGCGATGAAAATCTTCGGGGCTGGAGCTGTTCTGGTGGCTTCAATTGCGCTTATCAGCGCTCCGCAAGCTTTTGCCCAACGCGGAGGTCACGGCGGCGGAGGTTTCCATGCCGGTGGAGGATTCCGTGCTGGCGGCGGCTTCCATGGGGGAGGTTTTGGTGGATTTCGCGGCGGGAGCTTCGGCGGTTTCCGCGGCGGTAGCTTTCGTGGGTTTCATGGAGGCTTTGGAGGCTTTCACGGTGGCTTTCGTGGCGCTCGGTTCATCGGCTTTCCGGGCTGGGGTTGGGGATTGAACTTTGGGTTTGCCCCTTATTGGGGCTATCCATATTATTGGGGCTACGCGCCTTGGTGGGGACCGTATGCGTACGGATATCCCTATCCGCCGGACTACGATTCCGATCCTTATTATGAGGATGGCGGTCGTGACCGCGACCGGCGTGACATCCCTGATTACCGTCACCCTGATGATCGCAATGTCCCCCCACCGACAAACATTCCCCGACCTAACAGCCAGAGCGTTCCGGCAAAGCCGTCAAGTACGCCGGCAGTGCAGAGTCCCGCCGGGAACTATGCAACCATGACGCTGGCGGAATATCGGGTTTCGGGAGTTTCGAACCAGATGAGTCCGGCTGTCCGGAACGTTATTGCTGCTTTGCGGGCAATGCCGCCCGAGGCAAGGCAGCGGCAGGTCGACTCCGGACGATACAATGGGTTCTCGCGGGAGGAGCAGCAGCTTCTGATCGAAGCTTCGAAAATTCAGTAACCGAATTCAAATCGCCCGCCCTGTCGCGAAAAAAACGCGACACGGACGATACGGCCGGCGAGTTCATTTTCAGTTTGCTAGCATGGCGGGATGAAAATCCTGTTCGCCTGCATCGTTCTAGTTCCGGCAATCGCCTCGGCCCAAACTCCCCACTCGCGTCGAACCGGTGACCCGCTCGAGCACCTTCCTTCAAATATCGAAGTGCTCACGCATTTTGGTGAACGCGCCGATATTTCCCCGGACAATCAGCGTGTCGCATTCATGGCGAAAAGTTTTGGCGACGCCATGCTGATCGATCTGAAGACTCGCGTGATTACCTGCCTCACCTGCAACGTGCCGGCGGCCGCATTTCTGCGTGTGATGCACTTGGTCAGCGGTGACTACATTCTGATCGGCGCCGACCATTTCGAAGATATTCACATCAGCCGCACTCGCGACAACGAACTTTGGTTCTTGAGCAAAGAGCGAGGAGCGAGGCCGGTCAAACTCGGACAAAAGATGAGTGAGGGCGCGGCGATTTCCAAAAAGTCAATGAAGGTTGCATTCTCGCAGACGCACGACCAGGCACCGGACCTCGCGCCCGGAGCATCGCGACTTGTCACCGCCGAAGTTGATCTCTCGAGTGGTACGCCAAAGCTCATCAATAGCAAAACTGTGTATGAGAGCAAAGACAGAAGCTGCACGCTTGAGGCACAGGACTTTTATGACGATGACAAAAAGATGGTGTTTACCTGCTATGAGCCGAACAGCGCGGCATCTGTGATGGGCGTCGATCTCGCGACCGGCGAGGGGACGCATTTTTCAAAAGCGCCCGGCACATACAACGAGCCAGAAGGAATTTTCCCGGATGGTCTATATACAACCGTTGAAGGCGACCGCCAGTGCAAAGACTACGGCGGTGGCTGCGGCCCAGGAAACATCGACATATGGAAACTGAGGCTAGATGGGACGGGAAAAGACTTTGTCCGGCTTACGCACTTCAATGACTATGAAGGTGGAAAAGCCTCGAACCCGGTGGTTTCAACCGATGGGCGTTTCATGGCATTCCAAACTGCGAGGGCCAGTGATCCGGCGGGCGTGGGTTACGGAATTTTGCTTTACTGGTTCAAACGATGAGAAACTATGCAAGCGGAGGTGGATTATGCGCCGGAGCTTGTCCATTCTATGTACAGTCGCCCTCGTAGCATCTCTGGCTAGCGCGAAAAGTAAAAAGAAGTCCACACTTCCTGACTACATACTGAAAGCGCGCACCGTTTTCGTTGTCATCGCTCCGGACGCCGGGGAGCCGGTGACTGACCCGATGGCTAATCGCACCGCTCAGGACAATGTTGAAAAAGCGATAATGAAATGGGGAAGGTTTGAACTTGTGCCCGATGTACAAACAGCGGACCTGGTCATTGCAGTGCGAAAAGGACATCCGCCTGGAGCCACGATTCAAAACTCTCCGGCAGACAATCGACCTGTGGTGATTCAATCCACGGAAGGGAATACCCGCGTGGGTGCTCAGCAGGGCCGCCCTCCCGGTCTCAGTGGTCCTGAGTGGGACCCAGCAGGGCAAGGTCCTCGAATTACAAACGAGATAGGACCTACGGAAGATATGTTCGAAGTGTATATGGCTGGCGGAATTGAATATCCGTTGGATGGAGCGCCTGTGTGGCGATGTATGGGAAAAGATTCTCTGAAGGCGCCGCGAGTGGAGGCTGTAGAACAATTCAGGAAGGCGATCGATGATTCAGAGCAGCAACGGCAACGCAAGCCGTGAGCTGTCAGCTACTGATGATCTGCTCATAGCGGAAGCAGCTAGTGAGGTGATCGTTCACCATTCCAACTGCTTGCATGTAGGCATAGCAGATGGTCGAGCCAACGAAGCTGAAGCCGCGCTTCCTGAGATCTTTACTCATTGCGTCTGATTGGCGAGTCCGAGCTGGAACTTGCTTCAATCGTTCGCGTCGATTCGTGAGTGGTTTGCCCTCGACGAACTGCCACACATAACGGTCGAAGGAGCCGAATTCCTTTTGCACTTCTAAAAATGCTAGGGCGTTCTTTACGGCGGAAAGTAACTTAAGGGGATTGCGAATGATGCCCTGATTTCGCATCAATGAATTGATTTTCCGTTGATCGTAGCGTGAGATCTTAGCGGGATCGAAGTTGTCGAGCGCAAGCCGATAGTTTTCGCGCTTTCGCAAAATCGTGTCCCAGCTCAATCCAGCCTGCGCGCCCTCAAGAATCAGGAATTCGAACAAGTTGCGATCGTCGTGGCAGGGAACGCCCCACTCGCGATCGTGATAGGCGATGGAGAGATCATTGGTTGCCCAGTCGCAACGCGCCAGGCTTTTTTCGAGATTCTTATTTGCGGAACGCATTCAGTTTTGCAGAATCACCTTCTTGCCAGCCTGAAGCCAATGAAGGCGGTCTCCCAGTCCGGCAACCGAGAACTCCTCCGAGATCACGTCGCGCGATTCTGAAAAATGCGCCCACCCTTCGTAATGCAAAGGGATGATGGCCGCGTCCGGAAACGCCCGTGCCACTAAGATTCCGTCGGCAGCAGTCATCGTCAATGGCGAGGGAGTCACTTCAGGCACGCGCGCCGCGCCCATGAACAAGATCGCCGCTGTTACATGAAAGCGTTTCGCCACTTCTGCCACGCCCTCGTACCACACCGTGTCTCCGGAGATGTAAAGCACATTTTCAGGATCTTGCGAACGCGAGAGCAGAAATCCAGTCACCGGGCCGCGATCCATGTTTGCTGGACCGTGGCGGCAGGGCGTTCCCGTGATCGCAAAGTTTCCGGTTATTGCCGCGGGAACCTCAGTGGACTGCCAGCTTTCGAGGCCAACTGCATTTCCGCCCAGCCGTTCCGCGCCGGCTGCTGTAGTGATAACTTTTTTCGCGCGCGAAAGTAATTCGCGTCCGGAACGGTCGAGGTTGTCGGAATGATGGTCATGGCTGAGCAAAACTACATCGATCGGGCCGAGGGATTCCGCCGGGATACTCGGCCCGGCAAGCTTCCTGAGAGTTGCCGATCCGCTCTTATATTCGCTGCCCGCGGGATCAAAAGTCGGATCGGTTAAAAAGCGCAGACCGCCCCACTCGATGAGCGCGGTCGGGCCACCGATGTAAGTTACGGAGATGCCTTTCATCATTAGTATTCGATGGAATCGGCAAGGCGAGGATTCGGTTAAAAAGAGCGGAGTTGCGAATGCCGAGTTTACAGAGCCACCACTGTGCAGGCCATGATTGAACAATCATTCCCCAGGGATATTGGAAACGTAGTCGAGGCTCAAGGCGAGTCTGTGAGGTAGAATGCAGTTCAGATAAGACTCTGCGCGGTCAGGAGATCTGGAGAGCAGTGCTTCTTCCAGGCGAAATGCTATAGAAGCGATATCCGTAATTCGAGGTCGCGCAGATAACACTGCTTTTTGTTTCTCGATCGTAAGTCGCGGTGAGACCGGAACCTCTGGCCGCGGCCCAAAGGTTTCAGCACCAAGTCCCAGTGAGGCCTTCACGGAACTTTGTGTATCAGTCGATGCCAGGCATACCCCCAAATCGTCGGATGAGTGCGTAGCTTTGACTCCGCAACCAGTGGCTTGCGAGATTGAGATGTGCCACGAATCACTTCAGGAATGACTTTGGCGAGATGTTGTAATCCCATGCCAAGTTGAATCCACCGATAAGTAGCGAAATTGTCGCGCGCATCCGGACGGAATACGGCTTGTGCTAGAACGTCCCCGGTATCGATGCCGGCATCTACGCGATGCACCGTCACACCACATAAATCCGCACGCTTGTCGACCAGGGCCCAATAAGCTCCATGGACTCCGCGATAGAGTGGAGTGATTCCGGCATGAATGTTGAGGAGCGGACAACCAACACTTTGAATAAATTGTCTGCTGACGATTCGCGTGCCGGCAAGCACGATTACCGCTGGCCGTATGTTTTGAATTGCGGTAATTGTTTCGTCGGCGTTCACTGACCGCACATCAATGCCATCGACAGGCAGTGTGTTTAGTCCGAACTGTTGTTTAATTTCTCTGATCCGTTCCGCGGCCCGCCATGCTAGCCATGGAGAAAGCAGTAGCTGGAACCCAAGTTGGCCGGCTACGGTCATCGCACCGAGCTTCTTGAGCCGCCTTTTCAGAAACGTGGAACGGGATTCCGGTTTTTCAAAAATCGCCGATACATCTCCAATTGTCGCGAGAAAATTGCACACAACATAAGTAGACTCAGAGTGCCTACCCAGGACAACAACCCTAGCAGGCATGGCTAGCGACTTCACTCATATTTTGGCTTTGCATTCCATGCAGCTCACGCATCTGAGTAAAGAATTGAAAAATCTCTTGAAGAAACGACAGATTCTCTTCCAAGTGGGCGCCGAAATTATGCGGATGCCACCAGAGATGATAGATTTCCCCAGTCTCTGCGGCATGCTTAATTCCGCTCGTAATGCGCTTTTTGCGAAGTTCATCTAAAAACGCAAGCTTTGCGCTGTATGGCCTGAGAAAACGACTGGAAGGCAAATTGATTGGCTGTCGCGTGCAATCTGGCGCATACGTGTTGTGACCCGACAAAGTGACATACGCATCAAGGAGACGCCCCATGCGTTTCCATTGACTTTCGCCCTTACGAGAGCCTTTCTTGTAAAGCCAGCTGGCCTCGTTGCCGCGATAGCACCGAAGCCCCACCTCGCGGCAGACATCGAGATATGCAGCGTCGGCTTGATTGCGTGGGAATACCAGGCTGAAAAAGCCCAGGTCCAGGAGGCTTGCAGCTCGCCGTGCAGCCTCCAGATCATAGCGAAAAGACTCGAGCGTTTGCCCGGACTCGCAACAGTAATAGTGCGAAAAGGTATGCGTCCCTACTTCTTGACCGGGGCATGAGCGAATTAGATCAATGAGTGAGCGGCCAAAGTGATAGGGGTCGCTGTCCTCATCTTTGCCGACGCAATCCATGTCCGAATAAGGAGAGAGGGTCCGGATCGAATATTCCGGCGTAACGGCGGGGAGCGCCGAAAGCAACTCAGACTTGGTGCGAAAGAATAGAAAACCAACCGTGGCCCATGTCGCATGGATGCGGTAAGCCCTGAACATTTCCAGCATCGCAGGGATCGCTTTTCGAGCACCCAAGATATTGGCGCCATAAGATGCAATCGAACTGTGATCCCGCACCCCCCAAAAGAGCTCAAAATCCAGCGAAATCAACAGCGTTCCCCGCATCATGACTCCAAATTATATTGTCGATAATCAGCTTACTTCGATGCGGATGAGCGAAGCGGGAGGATTACCTGCGATGCTTCAATGGAAGGCGCAGAGGAGGATTGATTCATGAGTTGCTGAATTTGCGGCGAAACAGAGAAGGGAGAAATATATTCGTACGGAAGCTGAAAAAGCTGCATGCCTATTCCAGATAACAAATCCGTGACCGCGGTGGGAGTCGCGTTGGCACTGGGTAAATAACTGGTATCTAGATGCGTCCCGGTGCTATGGGGCAAGATTCTGATGTTTGCTCCCTTAAGACCATCGACCACGAAGGGACTCAATGCCATGCTGATCACCACCTTAGTTGCCCCTGCATGTACCAGGATGCTGGTTACGGGCTCCGGAAAATTGTCGTTTCCGAATTGCGAGAAGAATGCAGAAAGTTGCGGTGAGCCGAGAGTATAAGTCTGACCATTGATCTCGATTTTTCCATTTCCCGAGCCGCCGACCATGAACAATGGCAATTGGAGGTAGGTGTCTGCGTCGATTTTTGGAATTTGGATCTGAGCCAGATAGTACAACGGGGTTGAGGGTAACACCCCTCCGGTGAGGAACGTATTAGGTCCGCTTGCGAGCGGGAAGATGAAGTCACTTTTGGGAGGGAGTGTGATCTGCATGCCTCTGCTGCCTAGGGTTTGTGGAGGCGTTGATAAATTGTCCTGAGTAGTGCCGTAAAATCCTGCGATATCTTCTTGGTAAGCCCTGTTAGATGGGTCATAGATAGGATTGATGGGGTGGACGACTAAATCGGGATCCTGCGATAGCTCATCAACCGAGGCGATGTCGTTGTTGTGGTCGAAATAGTACACTCCAAGCATGGCATCGAACATCATCCATCGGCCATTCACGTTCACTTCCGGAACCACGTGTCCCGACAACCACCAAACTCTGCTTTGATAGCCTTGCCACTGCCAAATGGTTGCCAGCGCGTTGGCAAAATCGTCACAGTAGCCATATCCGACAGAATTGATGAAGAGCAGGGGATCATAGTCATGAAAGTCTGCTGTGAAGGGAGTGTAGACGTAGGCACGGGCAGTCAGAAATCGCCAGGCCTTTTGGTAATCAGGTTCGTTTGGATAGATCGGTGGAATTGAGGCAATATAGGCCAGCAACTGATGGCTATTGTGGAAAAGGTAGCCTCTGATAGCTAGGTCGAATCCCTCGCTCGCACGTCCAGCGTTGGTGATCCGCACCAAGCCCGCAAATGAGGGTGCTGTCGAAGGCGAGGTTGCCTGGCTTTCGTAAAAGCGGGCATTCCGAATATGAATCGCGCGCACGGAAGCTCGCGCAGTATCATTGCCGCCGCAGGAAGTTCCAAAGATTGTCTCAAGGGCAAGCAGGACAGCTAGAAATCGACGGCTCATGTGGATCCCTCCCCAGGGTTCGCTTGATCCGATGAGTACAACCAGCTGTTCTAGTGAAACGCGTAAGTCGCGAAATATAGCACGGCAACCCTGCTAGTGGAATGGCAGTTTTGGTACAACGAAGCTTTCGTGAGCTACTGATTCTTCACCATCATGCGGGGAGCTGCGGTTCCTGGCTCGTGCACATTCTTTACGGTCGCGCGAACCGGATGATTTGCATCCCCCTCAAACCAGACCGCGCGGACGAGCCGCTTGTTACCATCTTCTACCGTCAACCCGTCTACGGAGACGTTGAGCTGGGGCCCGGGGCTGTATTTTGAGCCGAACGACGTATCCGTTGCATTGAAATACAATCCGCATCGGTTCATATTCTTCGTTTGTGCCCCTGGATTTTTAATGTAGGTATTTCGAAGGGTGATGGATGGCTCATTGGCCGACCAGTCCCGCCAAAGCACCCCGGAGCCGTTGGGAGAGATGATTCGCGTACCTTCAATGACGATTTGACCTTCTACTGGCTTCCTGGGGTTGAGACCGCCTGAGGCGAACAGGATTCCGCCATGGTAAAGACCGATTCCGTGATTGTGTTGACCGTCACTCTCTGAGAGCAAGTTGGCAAGGTGAATCGAGACGCTGCTTGACATGTCATGGATGGTGAACTGCACCCCCGCACCACCGTTTCCCGAGGTAGACACATCTTCCAGGTCGATATGGTCCAGGACCTCGCCAGGTACGCCGTTCGGTTCTATGTCAATTCCGGCCCAGGGCCCATGCTCTCCTGCTCCACGACCGTTCGGCGATGTATTTTTCAGAATCGCCTTTCGGACGGTCACATTTCGTCCGGAAATAATCGATATGCCATTTCGCACGCATCTATCAGCGGAAACGCCAATCAGTTCGACGTTTTCTGATGGTGGGATTCCTTTGATAGTGAAACCATCCCCGCCAGCACCCCTGACTGCAAGGTTTTCGATATGAACGCCGCGAGACGAATAGATATAGACGCCGGCGCGCCACTCACCGTCAGTGTACTCATCACGGTTCATGAGAAGGGTTGCATTGTTGCCAACAATCGTCACATCATGCTGGCCCGAAATGGTGAGGAACGAAGCTTCTTGATTGGAAAACGAACCGCGCAATGCATGCAGGGTGGCTCCTGGTAGAAATTCCAGCCACTGGTTTGAACCCAACTTCAACGGGCCTGAGACACAATTGTTGGGGACAATAACCTTCACCGGTGTCCCAGAGGGAGCTCGCGCGGCATTGAGCGCACCTTGAATCGCCTGAGTGTCATCATGGACCCCATCGCATACTGCGCCAAGCGATTTCACATTGTGAGTCCCGGTCGGCTGGTTTGAGGTCTGGCCAGCGGTCTTTGGCGCTACAAAACCTAGCGAGGCGATCATAATCACGCTCGCGACTTGGGTCGAAAAGGCAGTCAATGACCGAGAGTTAGGCATTAAATTCCTCCATGCTCATACTATTCGAACAGCCGGGTGAATCGCACAGGTCTCATAAGCTTCTGGGTGACTGGTGTGATACAAGAAATCAGAGATAACGAAAAATAATCCACCCGATCTCGCCCCGCTTCGGCGAGCTGCCCAATTTCCTGGCAAACAAATCGTAGCGGCAGTCGGTGATCAGCAGGATTGCTATAGCAAGGAGGCCATCAAGCTCCTGATTCGTTGTCTCATGTCCAGCGCACAGAGATGGGTATTAACTGCTTGTTTAGTTCGATTGGAATCGCGACCGGACCAAACGCCTGGCAAACAATCCACTAACACGGTATCTTCAAAGCACTAGATAGAAGCCGCTGCACTTTTTACAGAAACGGAGTAAAGCCCGAGTTTCACAATATGGATCTGCTCACGATGACAACGGTTGAGAAATTCCTGTTCGGAGCAAGGAATAGGTTCGTTTTCCGGCAGGATAATTTGTTGTACCCCGTACTTAGCGGCCAAGTCGGGAAGCTCGTTCCAGTGTCCGACGACCTGCATGCCCCACACGCGTCTGCCTAAGTCGGCCCCCCCGTTCATATCGATCAAGCCAGCACAGCGTAGCTCTTTGCCTCGAAGATATCGCAAAGCAATTTCGGCATGCTCAGAAGTCCCGAGCACAAACACCGGGGGTTGCGATTGAGTGGGCCAGCGAAGCTGAGCAAGAGAGTCCCTGAAGAACGATGCTGACTTCCGGAGTGCAAAGAGCAGCCACCAAGATAGAAGGAAATCGAGCGCAAAGACGAACCGTGAAAATCCGGCGAAGCGGTACCAAGCAACCAGGGCCAGGACTGAAATAATTTCACCTATTACGGTGGCCCGGCCCAGGGCATAAACGTCCGAAACGGAACCCCGCCACCAGGAATGGCTATAGACCCGGGAAAAATACAGGCTTAAGAATTTGATCCCTAGGATAAGCGGCCATGATCGCAGGAACAAAGCCGCATCTCCGGGGAGAACTGACCTGCCAAATCGGAAGAAATATGCTAAGTAGTAACTGATCGAGAGCACCACAGGGTCAAGGAGGAATACCAGGGCATCCTGGGACAAGATGCGCGAAAGGGAGCGTGATTTTTCGGCGTTCCCTGTATGAGGTTGACCTGAAAGGTCATTTCTGAATAGATGAATGCCAAAAACTGCCAGGAACAGGAACCAGAACGCGATAAGTCCGACCGCTTGAGGGTAGAGGAAGCCTCTCAAGAGTAGTGCCACGGCGCCCGAGGCGGCGGTTAAGCCGTACAGAAGCAGAACGGCGTCACGTTCACGCAAGCCAAGCCTCACCAAGCGATGCGAACTGTGATCGGTACCACCCACTGAAACCGGCTGGCCCCTCAGCCGACGGGTAATCGAGACGGCAAACGTATCCAGCAGCGGTACAGCCAGCACAGTAATTGGGGCCAGTACCAGGCCTGGAACTCCCGACACGTGCGTAATCCCGAATAACGATACGGTCGCCAAAAGGAAGCCGATGAATAGGCTTCCACCGTCTCCCATAAATATTTTTGCCGGATAAAAATTGAAAACGAGGAAGCCGCCAATGGACCCTGCCAGAATCGTCACCAATAGCGCAGAACCTTGTGGTGCGCGCCCAAAGAAGAAAGAGCAGAGATACAGCGCGGAGATCAGGGCCACGCCAGCTGATAGGCCATCCATATTGTCAAGCAAATTGAAGGCGTTGGTAATCCCCACAATCCAGAGAACCGAAAATACGCCATTCACCAAGATACTGTCGCGCAATGGATAGAAGAGACCACAATTCAAAACCAGCAATGCTGCCGAAACTTGCACCACGAACTTAGGTCCGGCGCGAAAGTGAAATATGTCATCGGAAACACCGAGCAGAAAGACTGCGGCGGCAATCGCGATGACCTTCCAAAGCAAGTGGTAGGAGAAGGGCAGGAGTGCGAGCGCAGTCAGCATGAACCCGCACCAGATCGGCACACCTCCAAAAAACGCAGGAGTGCCCTTATGCCAGCGATCAGAGCGAGGTTTTGCCACCCAACCGCGCTTACGGCATAGGCGAATGGTAAACGCAACCAGGGCTGAGGTCGTTGCAAACGAAAAAAGCCCGGCTACACTGATTTTCGCGATCAACGGGAGCTGTAGGGTCAATTGCATAGGTGTAAGTGTGGTCAATCGGCTGGGACAAGGTCCGCAAACCGTGATTCTTCCTTTTGAGAAGTCCTGAAATGCTCAGTCACGGCATGCACAATTTGCCGGATGGTTTTGGTAGGAGCGTATCCGATGGTTGTTTTGACTCGAGTAAGATCCGGCACCCGGCGCCGCATATCCTCGAAATCTTTTCCATAAGCTTGTTCATAAGAGATGTGCTCGATAGCTGAGTCTGAATCTGCGATTTCCTTCACCAGGGACGCCAACCCATTGATCGAGATTTCTTCGTCTGAACCAATGTTGAAAATACGGCCCTCGGCTTCCTCAATTTCAGAGAGACGCATGACAGCACCGACCACATCGCCGACCCAGCCAAAGCATCGTGATTGATTTCCGTCTCCGTAAATGCGGATTGGGTCCCCTGACAATGCAGCCTGGACGAAGCGAGGGAGGACCATTCCATACATTCCAATTTGCCTTGGCCCAACCGTATTGAAAAAGCGCACGATCACCACCGGTAAGCGACGTTCGCGATAATAAGAAAGCGCCAGAAATTCATCGATTGCCTTCGAGCAGGCGTAACTCCACCTGCCAAATACCGGCGGACCGATTACGAGATCATCATCTTCAGAAAAGGGTATCTTGTTCGACTTGCCGTACACCTCTGAAGTGGAGGCCACGATGACTTTCTTCTTCTTTTTGGCTGCCATCTCGAGTACCAACTCGGTCCCACGCACATTCGTGTGCAGAGTCTTCACCGGGGACTCGACAATCAGGCGCACTCCTACGGCAGCCGCAAGGTGAAAAATGACGTCCGCTTCGTCCACAAGTTCTGCGAGCAAACTTTTGTTCATTACAGAATCGATCACATGCTGGAAACCAGGCTTGTGCCGGAGGTGAACAATGTTGCTGATGGAGCCCGTAGAGAGATCATCGAGCACCATGACCCGGTGTCCGCTCTCGATTAGTTGTTCTGACAAATGGGAACCGATAAAACCGGCCCCGCCTGTGATCAATGCACGCATTTAGACCTCCGTAGAGTTCAACGTCAAAATTTGAGTGAGGATGTATATCGAAGTACGTTTAAGTTTCAGGTATCGAGTCCGGCGAAGCCACGACCACAGGGGCAGGTATAGTTAGCAAAGGCACGATGGGGTGGGAGATAAGGCCCTTATGCATGGCGAGCTCGAGATATAAGCGCTCTAAGTCGTCTGCCAGTCGATGAACGGAGTATTTTGTTCGGACAAATTCGCGACCTGACTTGCCCATCGAATCGCGCAGACCCGGGCGATCCAGCAAGTACTGAATTGCCGAAGCGATTGCTGAAGCTTGACGAGACACCAGTACACCATTCTCAAAGATCTCCATCTCAGGCATGACCAGCGGGTTTCCAATCATCAGATCCCGGACGCCACCTGCCTCGGTGGCAATGAAACAACGTCCCGAGGCCATGGTTTCGAGCAGGGCCACAGGCGTACCTTCGTTGTGCGAGGTCAAGATGACGAGGTCAAGGTCGGAGTAAATGTCAGGCAAGTCGCGGCGCCAGCCCAGGATGACAACTCGAGAACTGAGATTTTGATCACGAATTCTTGATTCACAGAAAGGGCGAAGTTCTCCATCTCCGACCATTACGAACCGGGCCAGCTCAGGAGGACACTTCGCAGCGGCATCGACCAACAAGCTGGGCGCCTTCACAGGAGCAAAGCGCCCGATCCAGCCCACTAGCGGAACGCGCGCGGGACAAGATAAAGATCGTCTGAATGCACCCTTCGTCCCGCCGATCTCAAGAAATGGATCAAGCTCGAAGCCAAGAGGAATAACATCAATCTTTTCGCAGGCGGCAATTTTGAACTCCTGGCAGAGCTCCCGTTTCTGCGATTCGCTAACGGTAACAATGCGGTCCGTGAAACGGGCCAGTAACCGCTCGATAGCAAGGAATAGAGTCGTAAGCGGTTTAGAGAAATATCCTCGAAATACATGACCGTGGAATGTGTGTACGCGGACTGGAACGCGCGCAAGAACGGCAGCAATCCGGCCCAGCGTCCCTGCCTTTGCCGTGTGAGTATGCACGATCGCAGGTTTCTCCCGTAGAAAGGTGACCCAAAGTTTCCAAAGAGCGATCAGGTCTCCGCCAACTGAAATCCGTCGGGCTAAGGAGTCTAGCTTCAGGGGTTTGACGCCCTTGCTGTCGGCGAGGTACTCCATACTCGCTTCCCCTGTTGCAACTTCGCCGGTCAACAGAATGCTGCGGAAGCCCCGGCGATTGAAGGCGTCGGTCATCAATATGGCTTGTATTGCTGGGCCACCGACGTTAAGGCGGGCAATGACCCTGGCTATCGAAATGTTTTTCTGTGCGCCCATGCGGGTGAATCACTACGCAGGAACTAACGACTCGTACAACTGCTCATGTTCTGACACCATGCGCTCCAACGAGAACCTCTGCTTCACCAGATCGCGACCGCGCAGTCCCATGAGCGAACGCTTTGCGGCGTCGCCTATGAGAATGTTCGCAGCCGTTGCGATCGCCTGGGGCGACCGAGGAGGAACTAGAAACCCGTTTTCCCCGTGTACTATGATTTCAGGGTTTCCTCCGACATCAGTTGCGATTACCGGCTTGCCGCAGGCGAGCGCCTCGAGTAATACGTTAGAAAACCCTTCCGTATCAGAAGCGCAAATATAGATGTCGAGCGCCGCAAAGACTCGCTCCGGACACTGATGGCTCTCGACCAGGGCAACGTTGTCAAATAGCCGCAGGGCACGTATTTTTTCTTCAATTTCAGCCCTGTTTCCGTGATCTGCCCCTACCATGACGAACTTGATCCGGGGATGTTGGCTTAACAGCAGGGCGGCGGCGTCGATAAAGTCGCAATGCCTCTTGCATGGACGAAAATTCGCGATCATCCCAAGAACAACATCATCTGCCGACCACCCCATTTCCATCCTCCATGTTCGAGGAAGGTCGGCGCAAAAGCGAAGCGTATCGACTCCGTTGAAAATCGTGTGGCATTTCCGGGTTGGGCAACCGGCCGCGACCATACCCGCGCTCACGGCCTTACTATTGGCAAGGGTCAGATCTGCCAAGCGGAAGGCAAAGCTATCTACAGTCTTAGTTACGAAACCCCGGCCGGCGCGATAAAAGTCCGGCAGAGAGCGACGACTTCCAATTACGATCGGAACGTGAGCAATCCGGCCCGCGAATGCTCCAAGGATGCTAGGCCCCGGCAAGAAGGCGTGAAGGATGTCGCTTCGCCAAGACCTTAGCCGCTTTTGTAACCGAACCACGGCGCGCAGCAGAGATGGCGTCCGATGAACCCACCTGGAAACGCCGGCCTCCGCGATATTGAGAATTTCGAGATCGTCAATGTAGTCAGGCAGCCGGTGTCGGCCTGAATCTTCCATCAGAATCAGCGAAGGCTTGAACCTGCGACGGTCGAGCCGTTTCATCAGTTCCAACGCCTGGCGTTCGGCCCCGGCATAACAAAGGGAACCGAGCAGGTAAGTAACCGCGATCTTCTTTTGAAGTTCTCTGTGGGGAGAAAAACTCACCACTTCATCGGGGGTCTGCGACATCATGAGGCAAAATGGATGCGGCGCTTCATAAGTAGTGCTGAGGTATGCGCTTTTGCATAAATGCCGTCTAGAAAATGACGGGAGCGAAACTGATATTGATCTCTAGCAAAACTCACGCTTGCGATACGATCATGGTTTCGTTCAAGGGACTGCTTGAATTGGAGGAAATCCTCTTCCGACCATGAATTGTGGTGAAAACAGACTGTCCACAACCCTAATGGCCTCCATCGAAATCGCCAAAGCTGCTGGGGAATCCAGAACATTCCCTCTGCATCGGTATGGGGGAAAAATGCGAACCCATCACTGATTGTCTGCACCCCAACTCGCTTCAGCGCCAGCAAGGTTGAGCGATCGAAAGAGTGGGAGGGCGCGATCCAAACCTCGGCGTTGACAGACTCTCTCCTGAATATCTCGATTGCACTCGACAGCTTGGTTTCCTGCGCAGCCAGCGGGAGGCCGGCGAACTCACTCTTGTTTGGAAAACCTAGAATTCCGCCAGAACGGTTTGTATATAAGTGCTGGTGACCGTGGAGGCCAATGGTCCACCCTCTTGCTTGCCATTTGCGCACTTCGGCCCAGAAGTCGGGGCGGGGCTCGGATACCATGAGTTTCGAGTCGCGGTTTTCCGGGACCACAGCAAGGATCGGCGAGACTCCGAATTCGAGCAGCAATGCTTCAATCCGTGACCACATGGCCCAGTTCATCGTTGGGCAGATGTCGTCGAAGCGAACCAGGTAGCGGGCACTCATTGTCCAGCCTTCCTGAATTCGACGATGTCCAGGAGCGGCGACGAATAGTCGAGCGACAGTGAGGAAATCGGATAAGCTTGTATAAGTTTGGCGATGCGGCCTCTCGGGGGCATCGGGTGACCGATTTTCCACCCGAGAAATTCGTTCAGCCAGTATTGGACGGTTCTCGCCCCTGAGGGGTTTGAAAACGCGGGCGTATTGCACTCGATGTATCCCATCCCGCCGGGCTTGACCAATGAGTAAAAAAGCCGCGCAAATTGTCGGTCGCTACGACCGTAGTACCAGCAGACTCGACAAAATACCAGATCAAACGGCTCCGGATTGAGCTTAGCCGCACTTTCAAGGTAGCCGAGCGTGTACCGCAGCCGCACTCCCATTGCATTGGCACGCGCTTCCGCGATGTTTCGGTACTCGCGGCTTATATCGTGCCAAGTGACCTCAGCTCCCCTTTGTGCGAAAAGAACACTGTACTGACCAGGTCCTCCTCCCAGATCCAGAACCCGCCGGCCCCTGAGGCCTCCAACTCTCGCATCAAGCGACTCAACCAGAGAACTGTCCACCCGCGAAGATGAAAACTCGGCGTAATCTTGGGCGTACTCTTGCGAGATGGGATCCCAACCGCTCTCTACACGATGAAAGAGGCTGTGAAGGTAGTTGAGAGGCATGGAAGGAATTATTTTCCGTTCACACCGGGCAGGCGTGCGAATACACCTTCGTTGATTGCAGCCAATTTTCGAGAATCAATAGGCGCCACAGTTGCACATGCCAATTCCGCGCTCCGGCACAGTGCTCCTGCAACATGGATGCAAGCTTTCCTTGGGAAACCAGGCGGCGAATTTCGCTAGATGTAGCCAGCAACGATTCGTGTGCGAAATCCCGCAGCTCGTGACGGAACCATTTTGAAAGCGGCACGGTAAAGCCGGACTTTTCGCGGTGAAGAATCTCCTTTGGCACGTCGAGCGAAAATGCGTGCTTCAGGATTGCTTTCTGCTTCCGGCCACTGATTTTCATGGCACTCGGAATCCGCGCACAAAACTCGACCAGTCGATGATCCAGGAAAGGTGAGCGCACTTCCAAACCGCAGGCCATGCTGGAAATATCCACTTTCACGTTGAGGCATTCCGGAATGTAGCGTACCGTGTCGCTAGCCATGGCGCGCGCCAGGTCATCACTTTCACCATGGCCATCCCAAATGACGAGACCATCGGATGACGCGCCGCTGAGACTAGCTCGAAATTCGGCAGTGTACAGATCATGCCATTGTTCGGCCTCCATCATTCCCAGGAAGGCAGCGCGATATTGCCGTTCTGGAGTTCGCCCGAGAAGAGAAAGCGACTCGCGAAGGTAGCGAAGTTTGCTGCGCCGACTGCTGCTATATGGTACGAGGGACTTTAATTTGGCCAAGTTCTTAGCGCCCGGCAGGCGTCCTGCTAGTCGTAGACTCTTAATTGCCAGATAGCGCTGGTAACCACCAAAAGCTTCATCTCCTCCGTCCCCACTCAGTGCTACTTTTACGTGCTCACGTGTCAGCTTTGATAGATAGTAGGTGGGCACCGCGGAAGGGTCTGCGAACGGCTCATCGAATAGCTCAGCCATCCGGGGGACGAGATCAATGATTTTCGGCGAGGCCCTGAATTCATGATGCTCGGTTGAAAAACGCTTCGAGAGCAAACGGGCATAACGCGATTCATCAAACTCCGGCTCGCCGAACGACACCGAGAATGTTTTTATCGGACCGCTGTTGGCCTCGCGCGCGGCCGCCAGCACGCACGCGGAATCCACTCCGCCGCTTAAAAACAAACCTACCGGAACATCCGCGATCAAACGCACTCGAGTTGCCTCCGCGGTAAGGCGTTTCACTTCTTCCGCGATTCCTCGCTCTTCATCCTTCAGGGTACGGCCATAGTCAAGGCACCAATACTTCTTGATTTGAACTCCCGCACCCTCTTCCCAGACTAAGAGCGCGGCTGGAGGAAGCTTGTTGATCTCGGAAAATGCGGTGTGAGGACTGGGAATGCATTGCCACACCAGGAACTGATGGAGGCCGTCAAGGTTTGGAGTAGTATCGACCTCCCCGCTGTGAAGGACGGCCTTAATTTCGGAGCCAAAAAGCAGGCGCGAATCATTGACGCTGTAATACAGTGGTTTCTTTCCTAAGCGGTCCCGCGCCAGAAGCAATTTTTGCGCACGCTCGTCCCACAGGGCGAAGGCAAACATTCCCGCGAGGCGCTTGACGCAGTCGACACCTTCTTCCTCGTAGAGGTGCAGAATCACTTCGGTATCGGTGCGCGACTTAAAAATGTGATCCTTGCGAATTAATTCTTTGCGCAAATCCTGAAAGTTATAAATCTCGCCGTTAAAGACGATCCATACCGTGCCATCCTCGTTGGACATGGGATTGCGGCCCGCTGGCGAAAGGTCGATGATCGACAACCGCCGGTGTGCAAGCCCCACACGTCCACTAGTCCAGATGCCCTCATCGTCAGGACCGCGATGGCGGATGGAGTCGCTCATCTCCCGCATCTGTGCGGGGTCAACCGGTTGGTGTCGATCAAAATTGAGCTTTCCGACAATGCCGCACATGGTGAATTAGCTTTCGGAGTATGCGTGACTGTCCCTGGTCGCCGGTTGAGTCGCCGACGGCTGAACGACGGAAATCAATGTCGCCGCAAGCCTGGGCAGGAGCGCTTTTACGCTATAACGTTGCAACACCGTCTCACGACCGCAACGCCCCATGCGGCCTGCGAGTTCAGGATTTTCCAACAGCAATGACAGGGCTTCAATCCAATCATGTTTGCTGGTCGCGCCCAGGCCCACGTGCGCTGTTCCCAGAACTTCGGCGTTCATTCCGACCGGACTCACCACTGCCGGAATCGCGCATGCCATGTACTGCAGCATTTTGAAGCTGCACTTTCCACGCGCGGCGACAGAATCGTCCAGGGGCATGATTCCCACCGTCATTCTTTGTATTTCTGTGACCTCTGTCGCTCGTTGGTACGGCACGTATTGCAATTGCGACGTTGGAAGCGCCGGCAAATGAGGGCGCTCATTCGAGACTATTCGCAAGACCACATCTGGATAGCGGCGCAGCACGGCGAGCAGGGCGGGTTCGATGCGGTACAGGAAGCGAAAGCCGGAGCTGAGTCCGAGCCAGCCGATGACTCGCTTCGTGGTAGTTACGGAGCCATCTGGCACGAATCGGTCAGTATCCACGGGGGTGGGCAACACGCTCACCTGAGGGTTCCAGTCTGCGAACCGCTCGGCAACGAACTGATTGCCGCAGATAATGTGCTGGCACATTTTCGCTAGTTTGCCTGCGAAGCGGCCGCCGCGGTGCACCCACACCGCATCGTCTACATCCAGTATCCGCGGCCGTTTTGTAAATCTCTCCAGTGTCACGAGCGTGCTGAGCATTTCCCGTTGAAACAACACCGCGTCATACTGGTGTGAACGTAAAACTGCGGGCACCCGATCGATCAGACTCCATCCACCCCAGACCGGTCGTTTCCACCTGCTGACGGGGGGATACATTCCGGCACGGGATGGGGCCTCAGTGATGGCAATGCCCATTTCTTTCAAGCCCGGAATGTAGCTCTGGACGCGGGGAACCCGGCTGGGAGCGTTGTGACCGCCGGTAAAAGCAATGATATTCATGCGAGACATGCCGTCCGGAATAGCTTAGGCCGGGGCTGATCTTTCAAATGCATCGGAAATCTCCCGGCGAGAGAGGTCGTTGAGGTAAATTACAAAAACCGGCAACAAGCAGATAAGTCGAAGATATGTAAGCGAAGAGAACCCAAGTTCAAATGCAAAAATGGCCGAAAATAAAGCTAAAAGGTGACGCTTCGAAATCAGATTTCGCTTGAGAAAGAAAAACAACCCGCCGTACATACAGACCACCAAAACAACAGAACCGCGGAGAAAGTACTCGACGGGACCAGAGTCGCCGAAGAAGAGGTCACTTCTATACCCGATGCCAACCGGGGAAAAGGGACGATCCTTGATGTACTTAACGGTTGTGTACAAGGTGCCAAGCTCGGAAAAACGTCCCGAAAATCCGTTCACGTCGGAGGTAGCCGCCGCTTGCTCGGCGAGGACGACGGCGTCACTGGCTGCCCGGATATCGAGCGAATAGTGCTCGACTACGATCGTCACGCACGCGGCAGCAAGCGACGCCCCGAGCACGAGCTGTCGCCAGTTTCGACGCGCAAGTAACCATACGAGTTGAGCGGTTGCAACCGTCATCAGAACGACGCCCGTGACAGAAAACAAGGCAAACCCTAAGGCGATATAGCCAAGAGCGAAGCCCAGGTATAGCTTACGCTTGAACACCGCAAATGACTCCAGGTCCAGTAGGAACAATAAGTAGAAGAAGAAAGCGGCCGCAGAATGGCTGCCGAAGGTTAGTACCGGCTTGCCTAAGTCGGTCATTGAACTCACAAGCTCGGGATAGAAACTTGTGTAGTGGGTCACCAGGAAGTTGTCAATCCATGAGCTGTGAGAAATGACCGCAGCGCCCGCGATAAGGTTGAGGATGTTGGTAAAGATGAAGGCGATCCTGAGATAGGGGCCAGCGGTCAAATCCTTCATGTTGAGGGTATAGATGAGGGCCAGCACGGTGAACGGCAATAGTCCGCCCCAACGATACTCAGGAAATGGAGAGACCAAAGAAGACGCTATGATCGCGGCAACTAAGACCAATGAATTAATGACGGAAAAGGGGCTTCCAATTCCATTTGGTCGAAAAGACGCCGCGAGTGCGACCAAACCTATAAATCCAAGCGCTCCGAGCCAGAGGGGAATGGAATAGGTACCGGAAAATGAGGTCGGCACATACAGCCCGAACAACAACAAAAACCCCAGCAACACCATGGCGGCGCGGCTGGGATGCGGAGTTGAACTACCTGGTGTCATCCTACTCAGAACCTACCGTTCTGCGGCGCAGTGTGTTTACGATCGCGCGATCTTCAGAGTTGAGGAAGAGAAACCAAGCACTGATAACAAATACAAAAAAGACCACAAAGAGAAACGTAAGTTTCGTAAGCGGCGTAACAATCAGAGAAGCGACAGCCAAAATGCACATGGCAATGAAAACGAAAGTCCCCATCAACTGGTTCAAGCCCTTTCGCTCGAGGAATGTTTCGGCAACGATGAACAGGAGTAGACCGTCGAGAATAACGCGAACGACCCAGGCCACAGCAGCGCCTTCGATCCCACGCGCCCGAATCAGCCACCACGCTCCGGCGAGGTAAAGCGGCAATTCAATGAGATGCAATTTCGCGGTTATGTCGGGCCGGCCGATTCCTTGTATGAAGGTCGTCGGCACCAATGCCAGGCAGTTCACCAGGGTGCCTGCTGCCAACCAACGTGTCACCGATGCTGACTGGTCGGCAAAGGCCGGTCCCAACCACAACCTCAAACCTTCGGGGGCGAAGGTGACGATGAGCAGAACCACGGGGAACACGACCAGGAAGATAAATTTCAGGCTGCGCGCGAGCAACTTCAGCAAATGATTGTGATCCTGCGCATAGGTCATGGCAAAGGCGGGAAAAAGAACCCCAGCCACAGCCGCGGGCAGTATGGAGATGCGTGAAATCACATCGAATGGAGCCGAGTAATAGGCGACCGCACTGACCGACAGGAGCGCACCGATGAGAAACCGGTCCATACTTTGCATCAGAGGACTTACAACATTACTGACAGTAACCCAGCTTCCAAAGCTGAGCACAGGACGGATAATCGCCGCTCGCAATGCAAATCCCGTGAGCAAGGAAGGCATACTGTGCAGGCATGCTAGACCGTAAACAACGCACAAGAGGACACGGCCAATTAGTAACAGGGCAACAATCGGGACCAGGTGATTGGAGAAGGGAATGACCAAGAGAGGGCCGGCGAACGTGAACGCGCCCATGGGGATCCGAATGGCGTTAACAATTCCGAAGCGTTGTTGTGCTTCCAGTATGCCGCGAAAGCCAGTGGTCGTAATCACGAATGGCGTCCCGAACGATAGCAGGTAAAACGTGTGGAGTGTTTCGTAGTGCAGGTAGGGAGGGATCCTGAGCACCCGCGCGACGAGCCAGGGCGAGAGCGCGGCCATGCAAATTCCGCCAATGATACCCAACAGCAGCATGAGCGCAAGAGATGTCCATATCAACGAGGGAAGCTCGTGTTCCGTGTTGGTCCCCAAGCGGTCAGCAACGAACTTGGTGAGCGCACGACCGACCCCAAAGTCGAACAGACTGAAATATCCGATCAACATCCAGGAGATGCTTAGGACTCCATAGCGATCGACACCGATATGGCGGACCAGAATCGGGATAGCGACCGCCGCCACGACAAGAGGCGATCCCTGGCCAATAAGATTCCAGACGGTGTTGCGCGCCAACAATGAGCCACTGGTCAGATTATTCATGTGCGATATGGAGAGTCTTGCGGGGGACGAAGACCTTTTTGAAGAATTCTTCGGAGCGCCGATAGGCGGCATGCCGCCGCAAGTTGGAGACGACCTGGGAAATGAAAACCCGATAGGGATCGTCGGGATCGCGCCTGTTCCATTCGTCTGACAGCAGGGCAAGAGCACAACCCAGCAGCAAACCAAAAATGCCACCTAATATCATTTCTATGGCGCGGTGAGGTCCCCATTTTTTGTGGGGAACGTCAGCAACGTCAAGTACCCGTACCGTCGGGATTTCTTTGGCCTCTTCGACCTTGGCCATTTCGTACTGTTGGGTAAGGACCTCGTACACCGTCTCTTGAATTTTGGCGCGGCGGTACAGATCCGAGTAAGTGGCACCCAATAACGGGAGTGCGCGGATCGAGGGAAACGGCATGCTTTGGCTGGCAGTTGCTTCCTCGCTGTTAGCTCCGCCACTGACATTGTCGAGTTGCTTTTTCAATTCGTCGATTCGAGCTCGCAAACTCCGTACCCTCACGTTGTTTTCGGCATAGATTTGGGAGAGACCTTGCAGTTGTGACTCAGCGGCGATCAATTCGCCCTGTAGATTGGCGGCCGCGGTCACCATCGCGATTCCCTGAGCTTTGGGGTCTAATGTCGAATTCTTGCTGGCGAACTGGCTGAGTTCGCGTGATGCTTCGTCCAGGTCTTTCTTCACTTCCACCAGCCGCTGCTCTAAGAATGCCCGTTCGCGTCCCGCCGCTGAGGTGCTCAAGGTGGCGATCAACTTATTGAGCTGATCCACGTAGCCGCGGGCCAGCAAGGCGGCGCGATCAGGCCTGGTATCCGTGACCGAAATGCTGATGATCCCACTTTTGCGGTCTTCGGAAATCTCGGTCTCGCGCTCAAGTTCCTTGACCGCATCTTCCTTCGAAGCGCGTAAGTGAAGTTTCGGAAAGCCGTACACGCTTCTGAGATCGAACTGATCGACCAGATTTTCGCGCGCGGTGCGGCTCTGCAAAACACCAACAAAGACTGCTCCCTTGCTCTGCAGTCCGAGGGCATCGCCCGCGAAGGTGCCCATAGGGCTTCCTCCCAGCTGGCTTGCGACGCTGGCCAGAGCCGCCAGACCGGAGGTATTTTTTGAGTCCGGGGGCATCAATTCCGTTGTCGATCGATACTGGTTGGGCAACAGCAGCGCCACCAGCAGTGTTACGGCTGCAAAGTAGCCGGCAACTCTAAGAATGAGGCTCCGATCACGCCAAAACACAGAAAGCGCGTGCAACATTCGGTGCTCAGGCGGGATTGACTGCCGGGAAACGCGAAGGGGAACCGGTGGAATCGACTCCAACTCAGTTTCGTGAAGAACGGCTTGCCCGCGATTGTCCATAGTTCTTGTTTAGAAAACCCGGTTGATTTTTTCTATTTGGTGCTGAGCCAATGAGGATAGAACGTAAGCTGGATCGAAGCGGTCACATCAGACTTTGCAGCCGGGTCCAATGCGGGAAAGTTCCAACTTTCATACTGAAAAACGCTTCGAAGGGACAGGCTTGAGGTGGGTCTAAACTCAGCTTTTATCCCAAAATCATTGAGCCCGCCTCCGCCCAGGAATTTTTGAGAGACCACCTCTCGACGATACTCAAGTTGAAGGTCGGTGCGCGGCGATATCCAGTAGGTTGCCCAAGCCTGTCCGCCTTTGCCAGCACGCCCAATCCAGCTTCCCATGATCTCGCCATAGTTTGTGTAGCCGGAGCGGTAGTGGCTGTTTGAATAATAATTTCCGATGAACACGGTGTTAGGAGCGTCGGTGTAAACCGATTCAGCACGGAAATCCAACTTGTTCAGCCTGGGAATTTTCGGGAGATAGATTCCAAGCTGCAAAGCCGGACGCGAGGAGCCGATTGGTGAGATCTCGTCTTCCACCAGAGAGTCTCCGTACAACGTGATCCAGTCTCGAAGATGAGGCAGGCGATAGCTGAAGTCGGCAGTGGATCGGCGGTCACCATAGTTGTTGGCGGCGAGAGAGGTCGAGCACTGGCCGACGGAGCATCGCACACTGTAGGTCTTGAAAAAACTCCCGAAAGTTACGGGGGAGCCTGGGCCACCAAAAACCGAGCTAATGCCCATGCCGAACTCGAAATTATCAGTCGGCCTGAAACTTAGCTTTTCAACATGTACGAACGGTTGGTCGCTGATATCAGGGCCGAAGAATCGGTTCTGGGAGAATACCCATTCCGTTCCGGACATCCGGCCAATCGCAAATTCCGTTTGCATCGGGCCGAGGAGGCGAGACAATCCGGGGACCTGCACGGGAGACACTTGCTGCACTCGCACCATCGTGATTGGTTCGGCATTGTCGCTAAAAAGGAAGGGACCACTTGCTCCCGGTCCAAGCCATAAACTCTCCTTTCCCACTGACACCTGATAGCCACCAACTGTGAATCCAACCGAGCTGTTCAGCAGGCGAAGTCGGTTTGCAGCATTGGTAGGGTTTGGCAGCACAGGAGTGCCATCTTCCGCGGCGGCTATCTCTTGGAGTGCACTGAGCGGTTCGGATGGGAAGGTTCCGGAATTCTGATATTCACCCTGGAGGCTGAGGAAGAAATTTCCTGCTGTCGCGTGGGCGGTGATTCCGGCTATGTTGTTAAACCCCCCGGCATAAGGTCGCCCGTAGTCATTGATGATAGTCTGCCCGAAGTGGTAGCCATCACGCAGCGGTGTGCCCGAGATTTCAGTTGCGCGCATGTAGACGCTATCGAAGCTCAGGCCCAGATTTGCGCCGCCATCCAGGCGGCGCGTTTCCGGGAAGAATTCTTCGGACAGGTCCTTGACCATTCTTGCGGCTTCGCTGCTGTGGTCATCTTCGTCGCCGATCCGCTGCTCGACTTCTTCAAGCATTCGGGCGCATTCCATGCGCGTCCAAGGGCGGATTCCGAGATGACCGGTTTTGATGTAACCAATAGCAATCAAGCGTTCGAGCGCGGGATAAACCCAGCTATCGAGGGGAACGTCAGGAGATCCCATGTTTTCCGGATTACGCACCTTTTCTCTCGAATCGTCGGGAAGGAAGTTTCCCCAGGAATCGCCACCCAAGCTGGTGTCGTGGTGAGCGCGGTAGACCTGGCGACCGAAGTACCAGCCAAGCGCACTGCCAATGATTACGTCCGAGGCGAAATGCTGCTGGCCGGTAACGCGAGTTGCGCTTACGCCCGTGGCAAGTCCGTAAGCAAGGATTTTCGTCAACGTTCCCGGGTATTCGTGAGCCATCACACTTGCGACTGACCAGGCAATGGCGGCATGTTCTGATGGGAACGAACTGCCGTTTCGAAAGAAGTTGCCGTTGCCATTTGCCTGAAAAGGCCTCTCGCGCTGGGTGATGCTCTTGAAGGCGTATGCCACGGCGGTACTGTTGATGGCCGCTTCGCCGCTCAATAAGCCGGCTTCAGACATTTGATCGTCTCCCTTGATGTGACCGAGCAGAAACGATCCGGCGCCAGCCCCGACAAGCGAGTAGGTTGCGTAGTTGGAAAATTTCTTACTGTGGTCGATCTGGCCTTGCGGAATCTGCTTTGAAATCCAACTGTCGCCGCGCGTGAAGCCAGCGGTGACTCCGACAAAGGGAGCAATCCATTCCAGGTCGCGCGGCTTGAAGTGAACGGGCGCAGTCCAGAACGCGTATTGGTCGGTCGCAAGATGCTTCACGAAAGACGGACCCAAATGATTTTCCGGGTCAGTTCCCGGTTCGATCTCGTAACCTGAGTATTCTTCATTTGAGGAACGAAATGGGTTTGCTTGTAACTTGGGATCGTGATCTGGCAGATCGCCGGTGGTCCGGCTTTCGGCGGCTGTTGACCCTTGGGCAGCCCCTGCGGAGCTTTGGGCCTGCGCCCAGCTTACTGAATGCAAGCACACGCTCAACACGGCTCCCAAGGTGACATGGCGAAGCGAGAACATCTGGACCTAAAAGCTTCTTCCAACCTGAATAGCAATCCCGACGGCATAGGCAAGCTGTGCCGACTCAAGAGTGGTCTTCCACTTGGTAGTGCCACTGAAAGCCTTCTCGGGAACCATGACCAGATCGCCGGGGTGCAGTCCGGTTTTCTCGACTCCGCCGGTGAACAGGCCGCCGGCGCCGCCCGCGACTGAGCCATCCGCTCGAATTACGAATACGGCCTTCTTGTTGGCAGAGTTGGTCGGGCCGCCGGCCTGCTTCAAATACCAGCCGGCGTCTTTGCCGGGCTTGTAAGCGACAGCGGTTGGGTTGTAGACAGATCCCTCGACCATCACAAAATTCGGCCGCTTGGGAATGTAGACCACATCGCCGGCGCGTACCTGAATATCGGCGGGAGTATTCGCCCACTTTTTCACGTTTGTGCTGATGTGAACCACCAGCCGACCGGTTGGTGGCTGGTCCTGCAATTTCTGAAGCGCTGCCTGCCATTGGTTAACGGCAGCTTCTTTGGCCAGTTTTTGATCCGTGTCCTGTTCGGGAATCAGAGTCAAATTCGCGCCATCAATGCGCACCTGACGGATAAGCTGGGCCCGATTTTCCTCTTCCAGTTGTCGAACTTGCTTGCGCTCGAAGAGCACGCCATAGGGATAAGCGTCGCTGCGGAAGCCGCCAGCTCGTTCAAGGATTGAGCTGAGGCGTTCACCTTCCTGAATCCCGTAAGTGCCGGGGTGGATGACTTCGCCATTGATCGTGATGCTCGCGCCCACGTCCTTCCAGCCGGTAACCTCTTTTATGGTGAGTACGTCGCCATCATGCAAACGGACGTCGGTATCAGGTTCGCCTTGCATGGCTTTAGCGATGGGCAGGGTCACGCTTTCTCCCGCGACGTTGGTGCCGTTCACCAGTTCATAGTGAGTCAGGTCGGCAGTCTCGGTGTAAGCACCACGCTTGAAACCCCCGGCAAGGCGAACCAGGTCTGCCGCGGTCATATCTTCGCCCATCGGATATTTGCCGGGCCGCGCCACCTCGCCTTGAATGGTGACAATCGCCGGATCGATCTTGTTCAAATCGCGGTGAACGAAGATGCGGTCTTTCGGTTCGAGGAGCAGATTGTCTTTTTCGTCTCCGCTCAGAGCGCGGCGGAGATTGACGCTGATGACCTTGAGCTTCCCCTCCGGGCTGTGACGAAAAACCTGGGCATTGTCGAGTGAGGCGTCGGGTGTGACCCCGTTCGAAAGATAGATGGCATCACGCAAGCGGGTCACGCCGTTGGTGACATGATCACCCGGGTCACGGACTTCCCCACTCACGGTGACGATCGGCTGGTCTTCAAAATCGTACCGGCCGAAAATTCTTACCGTGTCGAAGGGCTTGAGCGTCAGGTCTTGCTCTTTGCCCTCGAGCGCATCGCCGAGATTGAAGGCGAGAACCGTCGGCGTGTAATCGGGTCCCTGCAGACGAATGATCTCCGCATGCTGCTTGTAAGGCTCAGGCAGCAGATCGCTGTAAGAGTGAATGAGATCGGTGAGCCTCATGCCGTCGCGATAGGCGTACTTACCGGGATGGAAAACGTGGCCGTCGAGGTAAACCGTCTTGTCTGAATAAGGAAGGATCGGCGAGATGCGGATTTTATCGCCATCCTGGACGGTGAAGTCGTCGAGAGCTTTGTTGACCGCCTGCGCGTCGTTCGTGTCCGGCATATCAATGCGCAGCATGGTGTGGTTTTCGTGGGCAATTACACGTTCAACTTCGATGTGACGGTAGGTGCCGGAGGGAAGCACCCCGCCGGCAAGTTGAAGAGTCTCCGCCAGGGTTTTTTCGTTTCCCAGTTCGTAAATGGCCGGGTGCATGACCATTCCTTCGACGGTAACTTCAGCCCCTACCGGAGGAACCTGAATCGTATCGCCAGACTGAATTTTTGCGAGGTCCCCGTGCACGCCGTGCAACAGAAGATCGTAGGCGTCAACTTCCTGAACCAGATCTTTGCCGCGATACAAACGCAGATGACGCAAAGAGCCGCGCGATGTGGGACCACCGGCGGCGTAAAGTGCATTGAGCGGAGTCGAGAGCGAACTGACGTCGTAAGGACCGGGGTTTTCAACTTCGCCGACGACATAGACGCGGACACTGCGAATGCGCGAGAGGGATACGTCAGCTTCGACCTCATGAAACTGCGTTCGCAACGCGGCCTGCACAACCCGCTGCACATCTCCGAGAGTTCGGCCTGCGACTTCCACAGTTCCAACCTCGGGAAGCGCCAGGCGGCCAGAGGGATCCACGACGCGACGCAGTCGTTGCGCGACTCCGCCCCAAATATCGATACTCACGCCGTCGCCGGGGCCAAGAACGTAATCCGGGCCGGCGGGAAGATCCATTGGCAATCGATCGATGTTGCCTGCGCCGTTGCGGAAAATGCTGGTTCCGAAATGCTCGATGGTTGCAGGGCGAGTTGATACTTGTGAATAGAGATCATAGAGCGAAGGCACGTTGGCATAGGGATTCACCCGCCGGCGAATTTGCGGCCGGTCGAGATTGAGATCTTCGGCGGACGGAGTTCGTCGTTGCGGCGTTTCGAATTTTGCCCGCAGGTCGTTTTCGGTCTGCGGACCATTAAGATCGGTACTTGATGGGGGACTGATTTCAGCTGGAATGCCGCGCTGAAGTGAATCGCCATAGTTCGGAGTTTGAAGCGGCTTGCCGGTTCGGTTACGAAATAGGGAAGCGGGCGAATTTTCATCAAGCGAGGCCGCATTCATGCTGGCTGAAGCGCTGGCGTTGAGCACGGCGGGAAGCTGGTCGGGAGTAATGCGGTCCATTGCGGCACCAATGGCGGCTTCCGAAGACTCCGAAGCCATTCCCATGCTGTCATAGAAATCCTGGTTCTGCGGCGGCATACCCGTCATTTCCATCTGGCGTTGTGGGTTCGCTTCTTGTGGGTTGACGGGCTGTTGCATTGCGGGAGGCGTTGGCTGGAACTGATCCGGCATTAGCTGTCGCGGAATCGAGTATTGCTCGTTTTCCTGATCGCGACGTTTCCAATACGCATCTTCCTGGCTCAGTGCCGCGGATGTGGTTTCCGGTTTTTGTGTTTCCGATGCCGACGTGGTGCGAGTTACGCCAAGCCGAGCGTCGAGCTGTTTCTGCTGCTCAATTTCCTCTAGCGTCGGTTTTGCTCGCACGTAAGCGCGATCTTCGATTTCCTGGGTAGCAAGCACGCAAATTTTATGGTCCTCATGCAGGAGCAGGAACAAAGCATCGTCGGTGAGGTCTTCGGGGTCGAGGATACGGCCTTGTTCATAGGCCTTTCGAACCAGCATCTTTTTCACCTGCAGGAGCAGTCCTGGCTCCTGGCGAAGCAGGTCGATGATCTTTTCGGGCGAGAGCGCCACCTGGGTTTCCGCTTCCTGCTCGGCCCGTGACTTTGCGGTTTGAGGCGTCGCGGTATAAGGGTTGCTTGCTATCTGCTGAGCAACAGCATTTGTCACAGTCGCGACGATAAAGATCGCCACTAAGAAGTTTGCTATGAGAATTGGGAAATTATTCTTGCTGCGCATGCAGAATCTCCTGCGCTGATCGGAAATTTTTGAAGAGTCAATTTGCCGGTTCACAGACATCAAATCGCTTCCAGGTCGGCCCCATCTATTTCAACTGCTACGGAGCGCATGAGGGCGTCGACGGAGATCACAACCCGGAACTTGTCCTTCTTACGCGAAAGAACACCCTCGGCACCAGCCATCGGCCCAGCTTTGACGCGAATTCTCTTTCCAACTTGCAAGTATGGGCAAGGCTCAGCGTGAACATCGTTCTCAAGCGCATTTCGCAGAGCGTCGATTTCGCGTTGCGGCAGTGCTGCCATCTTTCCGTTGAAGCTCACCACGCTGACGGCGCCAGGGACCTTCAATACTTTCAACTTGTGTTCTTCGCCAATTCTTACGAAGACATAACTGGGAAACAGGGCCAACTCCACCTGCTTGCGGCGGTCCTTCCATCGATGCCAGGTACGGTAAAGAGGAAGAAAAGTCTCCACCTGCCTCTCTTCCAATTGCCTCGCCACAACTTTTTCGTGACGCGCGTTGGTGTAAAGGGCATACCAATGCGAATTCGCGACTGAATTTGTCTCGCCTGCAAATCTTGCAATGGTGTGTGGAGACATCAGTTGATTTCCGCTCCCACTTACAGCTCCGCCACCTCACTTACATCCCGGCTTTTGTGAGATAGCCGCCTAACTCTCTTTTTTCAAAGCACTTACTGTAAGGACAAAAACTTGTATGCCAACGTCAGTTGAACTACATTACCCTTTCGAGCCGAGAGTGAGTTTTGCCGCGAATTACGTTCAAGATTCCTTCTTCTGAACTTTCGACCGGAGTCGAACGAATGTCAGACCAGAAAAAAACGCTGTCGTTTTCTTCCGGCGCGACTGCCAGCACCTTTACCAATGGGTGATGGACGAGCAAGTAGTCGCAGATCGGGGGTCGAACTCCCGCCTGGTCAAGAGCGATGATTACGAAGTCTGGATTCGAAGCCGCCACAGCCTCTGCGATCTTCGAGTCATCCTCCAGTTCACCCAAAACTTCAATATCTGGCTGCTCAGAAATGGTGGCGAGCACCAGCTCCCGCATAAGGCGGGGCCGATTGGCCACCAATACTTTGATTTTTTGCATAGAACACTCCCAAGCACACAGGCGGACGCGAGTGCAAAGATTATCGACGTGAGTTGCTGGAAATATAAGGAACAAATGTGTTCCTGTGCTCCGGTGAGGAACTAGGGCAATTCCTGGTACCAAGCGGGCGTGGAGTACCAGTTAAAGTCGGGCGTGAGTACCTGTTTTGTACTAATTATCGCGAAAGTGCACATTGTGGAGTGCATTTCGCATTATCCGATGGTACAGAATAGGAAGTTTTTTTTGAAATCAACCACCTGAGGAAAAACAATGGTCAAAATTTGGATTCCGGTTCCCTCAAGATGATGGTTCAGACCGGAATGCCCTCGGTGCGGCAGATATCGACGACCGCGAGGCGGTGACTGGCGCCAAGTTTGCGAAGCATACGATGAACATGATTCCGTACAGTCTGTTCAGCTAACTGCAACCTGTTGGCAATCTCCTTATTAGTTAGGCCTTGTGAGATCAAGCCCACGAGTTGCTGCTCACGATTGGTCAGGCCAAGGCGTCTGCGGGCATAGAAACTGGGCATCTGGTTCTGCTGGGCGGCGAAACGAAACAAAAAAGCGCATAGCTGAGGAGGGCAGAATGCTCCGCCGCTGACCACCGTCCGTATGGCGGCCACTACCTCCAGCGCAGACGCGTCTTTGACGACATAACCCAGAGCACCCTCGCGAATGGCGTGCAGAAACGTCTGCCCTTCGGCTTCCATACCGATCACCACCAGCTTGATCCCCGGCAATCGTTGCACCACTTCGCGCACGAATTCCACATGAGGAAGGTTGGCTGCAAAAGAGTCGATCAACAAAACGTCTGGAGAAGCAAGCGTTATTTCGTTGAGAGAGTCTGATGTGAGCGTGGAGGCCCCGACCACATGGATCGATTCCTTCTTGGAGAGAATCTTCGACAACGCTTCGCGAAGAAGCCGGTTTTGCGCTAAGAGAAATACATTGGCACGCCCGTCAACGCTCATTGCCACAGCCACTCCATTCCGCTGTACTTCTTTGGCGCTCTTCCCAGGTTTACAGCTGTGTTTGGGGGTGAAGCCCTGGCTTTGTAACTCTTTCTCGGGTCCTTACCGTAGGTCGTCTAAGGTCTGCCATTGCATTCTACGTCCTCGGGTTACATTTTCCACTGAGGAAAAAGTGTCACCACCTTGGAAATCTTGGTACCTCGTACCAGTACGGGAACGGGAAATTGCTTGCGAGACAGACTTGCCGTCTCGCAAATGGCAACCCTTCAATGAGGACGTGTGAAATTGCTAGAATCCCCTTCTCGACCGCGCGGCACACGTATACGGTCCGGCGGCCATCGAACGCCTATAGCGTTAACCCCAAGTGAGAGTGCAACATAGCTGGATGCGCTTGCGTCTATTCGTCCCCTCCATTTACGGAAATAGAACAGGATCGAATTCAAGTGTTACTTGATTAAAATCTCGGTATGTCCATGTCAGCAAAACGTAAGTGCACTGTTCGATGCCGTCAATTTCCAGCGCGGACGAGGGGACGCTTTCGAAACGCTAGACTCGGGACTTGTGTTCCGATTTCGTAACAACGCAGGTGATTTGAAGTCTTTTTTGAACTTGGAGACGCGCGGCTTGCCCGGATAACGGAAGGCGACACGCTCGCGCTCGAGCATCAGCAAAGTCGCTCGAGGCCCAGTTTGCTGATGTAGAAGTCGCTGGTCGGCTGATAATTGCTTCGGGAATGCCACGTGCGCAACGCCGGCGAGCGAAAAGTCTAGGCGCTTGCCGGCGCCGATAGATGGCGAGGCCCACGGTGCCGCATTTCACAGTCCTGAATTTAGAAATATTTCTCAATCACCCCATACCCAGCCACAGATACACCGAATGATCTGTGACAGGTGCGGTTTGGCCAGAGTTTGTTTACAACGCGCGCAACCACGAACCCACATTTTTCCTCCCCCTTACCCAAGACGAAGCGAACCCAAACTGCTTCGCAACTTCATGTCCTCACCGCAACAGCGCTGTAGCACACCACAAAACTGGCGCCTGACCATGCAGGTCGCCAATGTTCTTCTTGCGGTCGAGATAGTACTGCAGATCGTTGTTTTTGCCCGTGCCTTCACAGACATTGCGAATGTCCCCATTTGGCTCCAGGTACGAGATGATCGCCAGCCAGCCTTTCCGCGCAACGGTGGCATATTTCCTGCCGTCCAACCAGCCCTTCTTCACGCCCGTGATCATCGCAAATGTGAACATCCCGGTGCTGGAGGTTTCCGGGTAGGATTGCGGATGATCAATCAGTTGATGCCACGTACCGTCCTTGTCCTGATAAGGAAGCAGCGCTTTCATCATCTTTTGGTATGCGTTCATAATTCGGGCGTGCTTGGGATGATCTTCGGGGAGGGAACTTAGCAGTTCGGTCATGCCAGCGGCGACCCAACCATCACCGCGTCCCCAGAAAAAGGGAACGTCTGGTGCGTGGTAAAAAAGCCCATTCGGCTGCTGCAGTTTGTCCAGGTAGGCGGTCATCTCCAACGCGGCGCGGTCCAGGTACTTGCGATCGCCGGTGGCGCGATAGGCTTGTACCTGCACGATGGTGACCATGTACATATCGTCAATCCAGAAGCGGGTTTGTGAGGTCAGGCCCTCCGGCGTGGGGTTTGCCCATTGCCGGTCTGCAAAACTTTTCCCCAGGTCGAGATATTTTTGTTCCTTCTTCTGCAGATAGATTTCGAGGGGTACGGCGGCAAAAACCGTATTATCCACATGCACCGGGTTGGGGACGAGATTGGATTCGTCGCCGAAAAGGGGCTGAAAGCGCTGGATCAGCCGGGAATCGAGTTGCTGATTGCCGCTGACTCTGGCGAAGGTCAGGGCTCCGTACCAAGTGACAACTTCGGGGTAGATGATCTGGGTCGGCGGCTCGGGTTTACCAGAGTTGAAGTGGGGTGTTTCGATCAGACGATTAGCGACGCGAACGCCGACTTCCTGGGGCGTATCGCCTTTGGGCCAATGCTTGAATTCTCTAGGCTGATTTTGAGCTGGTGAGGGTAAAGCAACTGCCATCACGAGCAGCGCGATCAGGATGCAACAGTTGTGACATCGCGGCATTGGTTCCTTTAAAAGATCGAGCGACTATTAAATTGACAGACTGAATGCCGGAGTTTGCGACCGATAACGATAGAAATGGTCGCTGCATCTGTCAAACCGTAAGAACTGAACTCCTATCTCAGCCGAATTAAAAAGCGAGATTCGTGCCGGCGCAAAACTTTTTCGAGTGCCAGAATCTTTGTTGAGTGACTGAATGCAGCTTCACTTTTTCTGCTTCAGGACCGAATGCTCGATGTCCGCCGCCGCTGGTGTATAACAACGGAGAATCCGACGCTGAGGTTAACAAGGCAGCCGTGAGAGATAGCATCCTTGAGCCTTGCGGAAAACAATCGCTACAGAAACTCTTTCATGGCATTTCCTCCCACCTCCGGGAAACCGGCAATGACAAGTCCCGAGCGAATAGAGGATGCACGGCGGATACCCTTGCCTACTAGCATAGGGCGCTTCCGCTGGGTCATCTGCATGCTCCTGTTTTGCGCCACCACCATCAACTACATGGACCGCCAGGTGATCAGTTACCTGAAAGAATTTTTTTGCCGGCCTGCAGCACAAGGCGGGTTCGGTTGGAGCAATTCGGATTTTTCCTATCTCACTTCCGCTTTTACCGGCTTCTACGCAGGCGTGACGGTCCTGGCGGGGTGGTTCATCGACAGGATTGGGACGAAGCTCGGCCTGGCCTTCTCTCTCATCATCTGGTCGATTTGCGGTATCGCCAATGCTTTTGTCGGTGGGCTCTTGCGAATGCACATAATTATCCGCAGCGCATTCGCTGTAGGGGAGGCAGGCAATTTCCCTGCATCTATCAAAACGGTTGCGGAATGGTTTCCCAAACGAGAGCGCGCGTTAGCAACCGCGATTTTTAACGCGGGCTCTAACACCGGTGCAATGATTGCCGCTCTGCTCGTACCCGCAATCATGGTTCATTTTGGCGATGCCAAAGGCTGGCGGATGGCGTTCATCATCACTGGCGCAATGGGTTTCCCGTGGCTGATCTTTTGGTTTTGGCTCTACAACCATCCATCGCGCCACCCTAAGGTTTCGAGATCTGAACTCGACTTCATCCGCGTGGATGACGCGCAGGTCACGGCGGAAGGTGACGATGACGGAAAAGTATCGTGGTGGAAATTGTTTCGTTATCGCCAGCTCTGGTCGTTCTTCACGGGAAAATTCATGACGGATGGCGTGTGGTGGTTTTATCTTTTCTGGTTGCCTGACTACCTGAATAAACAATTCCATATGACCAAGCAGCAGGTCATGCTACCGACGTTCATTGTCTACGGCGTGGCGATCATCGGCAGCATTTACGGCGGTGCGATTCCTAAGAAGCTGATCGAGGGTGGAATGAGCGTGTACAAAGCGCGTATGACGACGATGTTCATCATTGCGTGTTTTCCGTTGTTGGTTTTGCTGACGCAATTCTTCGGTGACGTGCAGCGGTTCGGCGGAGCGGCTGCTGTGCTTGCTGTGGCGATGATCTGCGTCGGAGCCACGGCGCATCAAGCTTGGTCGGCGAACCTGTATACGACGGTCTCGGACATGTTTCCGAAGAAGAACATCGCCTCAGTTATCGGCATTGGCACGATGGCAGGCGGAATTGGGGGCGTGCTGGTGCAATTGCTGGCTGGCAGGCTGACCGACAGTTTCATCCAGCGGCCGCAGACCGCCTATCTTATTATGTTCGTCGTTTGCGGGTTGAGCTATCTGGTAGCGTGGCTGGTAATGAAGGTTCTGGTGCCTCAGCATCGGCCGATTCTGGAGGTGTAACCCAATGCCTTCTCCAACGCGAAAAGCGGAATGATTCTCGAAGATTTTTGTCTCGACGGAAAAAATGCGCTGGTTACCGGCTCAAGCCGCGGACTTGGTGCGGCGATCGCAATCGCCCTTGCTGAGGCCGGTGCAAATGTCGCATGTCACGGACGCACGCAGGAGAGCAGGGCCACAAGCGACGCAATCCGGCAACTCGGCCGCAAGAGTGTTCATCTTGCGGGCGATATTTCGCAACACGAAATTCAATCGCATCTCATCTCCCGTACCGTCGACGAGTTCGGATCCATCGATATTCTGGTGAACAACGCTGGAGTAATCCGGCGCGCCCCGGCAGCGGAGTTTCCACTCGACTATTGGGATGAGATCATCGCTACCAACTTGAGCGCGGTATTCAGGGTCGCGCAACTCGCTGCGCAAAATATGTTGAAGCGTAGTGCCAAAGGAAAGATTGTGAACGTTGCGTCGCTGCTTTCGTTCCAGGGAGGAATTCTGGTCCCGGCCTATGCCGCTGCGAAAGGCGGAGTGGCGCAGCTTACCAAGGCTCTGGCCAATGAATGGGCGGGCAAGGGAATCAATGTGAACGCGATTGCTCCCGGCTACATGGCGACCGATAACACGGCTGCGTTGCGTAATGATCCCGTGCGCAGCCGCCAGATACTGGACCGCATCCCAGCCGGCCGCTGGGGTGAGGGGAAAGATATTGCCGGTGCTGCCGTGTTTTTGTGTTCAGGCGCCAGTGACTACGTGAGCGGCCACATTCTTGCCGTCGACGGCGGCTGGTTGGGCCGCTGATCTACTCGGTCGCGAGTTGCTGAATCTCTCTTTTACGGCAACTGCGTTCTTGGCTTAGAATTTCTCGGTTGACCTCGCACGCGCGCAGGTAAACAATTATCCGTTGCAATCACGAGTTGCGCGATTTCAAACCTTCAACCGTAGTGCACGATGAAACTCGCGGTAGCATAAAATCTTGCCGGAGGTAGTCGGCATGCCAGAGTTCGACCAGCAGACCGAAAGAGCAGCAAAGAGATTCTCCCGGCGCTCATTTATCAAAGGCGTCATCACCAGCGGCATCGCAGTTTCCTCCGCCAGCTACATCTTCCGCGCGGCAAGCTCGGCCGGAGCGGCAGCCGGCCTCGGCGAGCGCCTTGTCACACTGAACGTGAATGGCCAACAGCGCCGTGTTGATGTGGTTCGCCAGGAAACGCTGGCGTGGACCCTTCGCTACAAACTGGGTCTTACCGGAACCAAGCTCGCCTGCGATCGCGCGGAGTGCGGCTCGTGCACCGTGCTGATCAATGATGTGCCGCACTATTCGTGTTCCGTTCTTACTCACAGCGTTCGCGACAAAAAAATTCTGACCATCGAAGGCCTGGCCTCGCCTGACGGCAAGTTGCATCCGGTGCAGCAGGGGGTCGTGGATGAGCAAGGGTTTCAATGCGCGTACTGCATGCCCGGGTTCGTGATGTCCGCCGTCGGATTTCTCAAGACCAATCCCAATCCCAGTCGCGCCGAACTCGCGCATGGAGTTTCGGGAAATCTTTGTCGCTGCCAGGACTACGACAAAATCCTCACCTCGCTGATGCGCGGGGCCGAGTACATGAGGAGGACGAGCCGTGCCTAAAACCACAGAAGCTGCACCCGCTGCGGAAAGACAATACGGCGCCAAATATAAAGTGATCGGCAAGAACTATCAGACGGCCGACCTTTATGCGAAAGTCACCGGTCAGGCGAAGTACGCCGAAGATTTTCGCGCCGATGGAATGCTCTTCTGCAAGCTGCTGCTCAGTCCTCTGCCGCACGCGCGCGTGAAGCATCTCGACACGAGCAAAGCTCTCGCAATGCCAGGGGTGAAGGCGATCCTCACCGCCGACGATCTTCCCGCGCCTGCAGACAGCCTCACCGATCTCGGCGTCGTGATCAAGGCGAATCCGCGCGGCGAGCGCGGCCTGACGAACGAACCTCTCTATCAGGGCGAGCCGATCCTCGCTGTCGCCGCTGTCGATGAATACACCGCTGCTGAAGCAATTGAAGCAATCGACATCGATTTCGAGCCGCTGCCGTTTGTTCTCGATCCCCTTGATTCCCTCCGACCCGGCGGTCCGAATCCTCGCATCGAAGGAAATATCTGGGTGCAGCAGCCGCCTCCTGCCACGAAGCCCGGTGAAAAACCAGCAGGACCTCCGCCGCCCGAAGTCGGCGAACTGAAATGGACGAAGGCCGATTTCGCCGACGCAGAAAAAGGCCAGCTTCCCATGGGGAAGGCTCCGCAGACCTGGTCTTATGGCGACGTCGACGCGGGATTCAAGAATGCCGCGCTGGTTCTCGACGAAAGCTTCGTCACCCCGGACACCAGTCACCAGACGCTCGAAACTCGTAGTGTCCTAGCCTACTGGCAGAACGGCAAAGTCTATGTTCACAGCGGAACCCAGAGCACGGTGCAAACCGTGCCCGCTCTCGCCCGCTGGCTGCACCTTGATCCCTCGAATGTCGTCCTCATCAGCGAGTACACCGGGGGTGGCTTCGGCAGCAAAGTAACCGCGGCGATCACCGCGATGATCCCAGCTCTGCTCTCCAAGAAAGCAAATGCGCCGGTGATGATGCGAATTACTCGCGAGGAAGAAAATTTCATCGGTCGAGGCCGCCCGAGTTTGCTCGGCAGAATGAAAGTTGGCTTTGCGAAAGACGGCCGCATTACCGCAGTCGACATGTTCGTCATCTGCAACACCGGCCCATACGACGCCGTAGGCGATGCCGGCGCTGCAGGTCTGATCGTTTCGCTCCTGTACCAGCCGCCGGCAATGCGCTGGCGCGGCGCCACGGTGATGACCAACACTCCGCCGCGCGGTCCGCAAAGTGCTCCCGGTGGAATGCAGGGCATCGTGATGATGGAGCCGCTCATTTCAAAAGCAGCGCGCAAGCTTGGCCTCGATCAGGTTGCGCTCCGCCGCGTCAATTGCCCGGAAGGCAAAGCCGAGTTTGGACCAGAGCGAGATGGCAAAAGGCAGCACTGCACCGGATCTTTCATGAAAGACGCGCTCGACCGTGGCGCCGAACAATTCCGCTGGCACGAGCGTGTGGCAAACAAACCGAAGCAAGCCGGTTCAAAAGTTCGCGGTTTGGGAGTATCGCTGAGTTGCTTCTTCGGTGGCTCAACAGGCTACGACGGCCTCTTTGTTATTAAGCCGGATGGGCGAATCGCGATTCAGTCCGGCATCGGCAATCTCGGGACGGAGTCAGTCATCGATTGCCATCGCGTGGTCGCTGAAGTTCTCGGCGTGCCCTGGGAAAAATGCGATCTCACCTGGGGCAACACCACGCAGAATCTGCCTTGGACCTGCATTTCCGGTGGAAGCCAAACTACCCACGCCATGACGCGCGCCGCGCACGCGGCCGCGATGGATGCGAAACAAAAACTTCAGGAGATTGCCGCAAAAACTTACGGTGGCAAGCCCGAGCATTACGACGTTGCCCACGAGCGCGTGTTCGCGAAAGGCGGCGGCGCGAGTATGACTCTGGCGCAAGCCGCACAGCATGCAATCAAGCTTGGCGGGAAGTACGACGGCCACGAGCCTCCTGAAGACATCAACAAATATACGAAGGCTTCAGTTGCAGCTCTTGCCGGGCAGGGTCTGATCGCAGCCGCAAAAGACAAGTATCCGCACGACGGCACTTCAATGTCCTTCGTTGCGACGTTTTCCGAAGTGGAAGTTGATCGTGATACCGGCAAGTATCACATCATTGATTTTCTTGCGTATGCCGATGTTGGCACTGTGATCCACCCGCGCTCTCTCGGCGGCCAGGTGCTCGGACGCTCGACGCTCGGCATTGGCCACGCCATCGGGCAGAAATGGGTCTTCGATCCCGAATACGGCCACATGGTTTCGCGCCGCTTCTATCAGACCAAGCCGCCGAGCATCCTCGATATTCCCGTCAACATGCAATGGGCGGCGCTCGACATTCCTGATCCGGAAACGCCGGTTGGAGCTCGCGGAATTGGCGAGCCTCCAGTGGGTGGCGGTTGCGCTTCGATTCTGAACGCGCTGGCCGATGCTGTCGGCGACGATATTTTCCGCCGCGCCCCGGTGAATGCAGACACGATTCTTACCTCGCTCGAGGCTGGGCGGCCCATGCAAGATCCATTGACCGCGCATATATAAGGAGTACCGGAGAGAACTATGGCTGTAATTCGAGATGTGATGCCTAGCTTCGAACTGCTCCAGCCAACTTCTGTGGCCGAAGCTCAGAGCGCACTCGCACAGCATGGGAGTGACGGCTGGGTGCTGGCAGGCGGGCTCGACAGCTTCGATTGGCTGAAGGACCGGATCAAGAAGCCGAAAGCTGTCATCGACCTCAGTGGAATCGAAGAACTCAAAGGAATTCGCGAGACGAGTGATGGCCTTGAGATCGGCGCAATGACTACGCTGAGCGAGATCGCGAGTCATCCGGTCATTAAGCAGAAATATGATGTTCTCGCCCAGGCCGCATACCTTGTAGCCTCGCCGCAGATTCGCAACCAGGGCACAATCGGCGGCAACGTCTCTCAGGACACGCGCTGTTGGTACTACCGCGCCGGTTGGCCTTGCTACCGCGCTGGAGGAAATATTTGCTACGCGGACACCCCCGTGGGCCGCAACCGCGAGCATGCGATCCTCGGTGCTGAGCGCTGTGTCGCGGTTAATCCTTCCGACACCGCTCCAGCGCTTATTTCTCTTGACGCGAAATTTATCCTCCGCACGAAAAAAGGTGAGCGCGTAGTTGACGCCGAAGATTATTTCCTTGGACCTGATATCGACATCACCCGCTTGAACATCCTGCAGCCGGGTGATCTGCTCACGGCCATCCGCATCCCTTCCACGTGGGCAGGCGCGACTTTCTACTTCGAAAAAGTTCGCGACAGAAACGTATGGGACTTTCCGCTGCTGAACGTCGCCTCCGCGATGAAGCTTTCAGGGGACACGATCCAGCAGGCGCGTATCGCCGTGAATGCCGCCGCGGCTCGTCCCCTCCGCCTGAAGCGGGTTGAAGATGCGATTCGCGGGCAGCAGCGCAATGCGCAAACCGCCGAGAGCGCCGGCAAGCTGGCGGTTGAAGGCGCTGTGCCGCTTACTTTCAACGGATACAAGATCCCGCTGATGCGAAACCTGGTGAAGCGTTCGATCGTGGGAGTGCAGGAGGCCGCATGGGCATCCTAGAATGGGCGACAAGTCCGTGGGGCGAAAGAGTCCCGATTCATATTGCATGGTTTTTCATTTGGGTTTCGCTGATTGCCGGACTCGCGTTCCTGGTTATCCACGCGATCTACGTCAAGTTTTTCGCAAAGGCAAAAGAATTCGCAGGCACGATTGCGCCGGAGGTGAGTGGGCGCTTGCCGGAAAAGATCGCCCGCCATTCGCTTGCAGCGCGTCTTTTCCACTGGATCATGGCTGCTGCGATGCTCGTACTTCTGTTCACGGCATTTCTGCCCAAGGTCGGCGTGCAGTTCAACTGGGTGACCTATCACTGGATCGCGGGAATCGTGCTCACCGCCTCGGTGCTCTTCCACATCATTCATGCTTCCTTCTATCTCGATTTCTGGTCCATCTGGCCCGACAAGATCGACCTGCAGGATTCGGGGAAACGCCTGGCGCGATTTTTTGGAAAGCCCGCACCGCTGCCGCGCAGGTCAGGGAAGTATCCGCTGGACAACAAGCTCTACCATGGCGTGATCGTCCTTTGCGGGCTTGCCGTCGTCCTCACCGGCATTTTCATGATGTTTCGCGTTCGCACCGGCATCCTCCCCCGCAATCCCTATTTGTTCGGGGATATGACCTGGGGTCTGATGTACGTGCTGCATGGCCTCGCGGGTGTCGGCCTCATCGCGCTGGTGATTGTGCACATTTACTTTGCGATTCGCCCTGAGAAATTACCGATCACGTACTCGATGATCTTCGGCACCATGAAGCGCGACTTCTACTTACACGAACACGATCCCGAGCGCTGGGTGGTTGCTCCCAATCCGCCGCCGCGCGAATCGCGAGGCTTAGCCGATGCCGACTGAGGCGGCAAACCTGGCGGAAATCGAAGATCGCTGCGATGCCATTGAGGAATGTTATGAATTCATGCTCGCCTTCGCGGGGAAGGGACTGCCCGGCGACGAGGGCAGCCAGGTGCGATACCACTTGCAGCGCGCCGTTGATGCCCTACATGATTTGGCCAAAGCTTTCGCCGACTTCGTAGAAAAAAATCGCCTCGAGCCTGCGACAAAATTCCAGGCATTCTTGGGCGTCTTGAAACGCGACGCTGCCGACTCACTTGCTGCTTTAGAACTCGTGCTCGCGCAACCCACAATCAGCTCCCAATTGATCGACAACCTGAATGCTTCAATTCATCTGCGCGCGCTGCTGACGGATATCTTTTTGCTCGACGGGATCCTGAACGAGCAACCGAAGTCGGATTCACCGAGTGCCGAATAGTCTTAGCCGCTCAGAGAGTTTTCTCCGCTGCATTCTCTAGATAAGTGTCGGGAAGCGGTCGACTCCGCATTAGCTCAAAGTTTTTGACATTTTCCAGCGCGAAGGTGGATGCTGCATCACGCGGTACCTTGACGTGGGTGAAATCTGCCCCATCGACATCCTCGAGAATGAACGCCGGACGCACATCGGGTTGCATTGCCCTGATTTCCACATCGCGCATGGAAATGTTCTTTACATGGCGAATGAAAAAGCCCTGAGCAGGGATGGGGCCGAAGCGTCCGGGCTCAGGATAGTCCTCTTCGATCTCCGGCACAATAACAGCAGCGGACTCCTTGGTTCCTCCGCCGCGATGCTGAATAAAAATGCTGTCGAACTTTACATCTTCAATGTAGTGGCCGGGGATGCCGCTGATGATCGCCGCCTGCCGCGAGCTGGCATTGGATACCACAACGTTGTTGACCAGGACACGGCGCAACTGACCAACCGGAACGCCCTGTGGGCCGCGCATGCGGCTTCCCAGGCGGAAGAAGAACGGTACATCCACGATGTCCCGCATGGCGATATTGCTGATTGTGACGTCTTCGAGCAGGCCGCCATCAGCAGTTTCAAGCGCAATGCCGCGGCAATCTTCGATTGCGCAATTCGTGATCGTAAGATTCCGGAAGCCGCCGTTGCTTTCCGTGCCGCACTTGATGCGCCCGTTGCGAGCCACCTTGAAGTCTGGCGCAAATTTCTTGAACGTTGCGTCGAGCAACGTCCCTTCTTCGTAACCGCCAGTTACGTAACAATTCGCGATAGTGACATTATCTGTCGGACGCGAATAACCCAGAGCGTATGAACTCTTGGGGCAGATGCCGTCATCCCAAGGTGAATTCACGCTGCAATTCGAGATGCGAACGTTTCGGCAACAATCAACGTCGATGCCGTCCCGATTAGTGTCGATCAGCAGATTGTCAATGGTGAGGTTGTCGACGCCAGTCGCGAGAATCGCAAAGTGTCCGCCATGCAGAATGGAAATGTCGCGAATGGTTACATTGTGGCAATTCTTCAGGCTGATGCTTTTATTTCCAACCCCGGCCGGCAGCACGTCGTCGCGATCGCCTCGGCTCAGTCCTTTTCCCCAGATGCGGCCCGGGCCTGAGATCGAGATGTTTGCGATATCCTCTCCCCAGATTAGGCTGTTATGCCAGTGGCTGTGGCCGAAATCTTGATAATGATCCCACTGGTTCGGCTCCGGGGGATCGTATCCGCCAGCGCCAGACGCAGGGCTGTCGGCGGCAACGATGGTGGCTCCTCCGCCAATGTACAAATGAACGTTGCTCTTGAGGTGAATTGAATAACAAAGATACGAACCAGCAGGGAAGACCACGGTACCGCCGCCATTGTTAGCAGCGGCTTCAATTGCGCGGTTGACGGCGGGTGCGTCGATGGTTTTTCCGTCAGCTTTTGCGCCGAAAGCCGTCACCTCGAACATCGTGCCGCCGGACGCCGGTTTTGATGCTCCTAATGCGTTTCGCCCGGCCAGCATGGAGACTGCAGCTCCTGCAGCTCCAATTTTTAAGAAATCCCGTCTGATTGTTCCGTTGTCCACGCTTGCTCCCGATGAATGATGCGCGAAATTATACTTCCCGTCAGTGAGCTGCAACATTCAGTGTGCAGCCCACAACAATGTTTTCGGTCACAGCTTGCAGGCAGCGAATTTCCGCATTTTAAGTACAAGCAGGATTATTATTTTCCCGTTTAATACGGGAAAGCTATTTTGAATTTCAAATCCGTGAGAACTTTCGGCCATCTAGCACTTCTCGGCTCACTGTTCCTGGCCAATTCGATCTTTGGCCAATCGCAAGTGAACACCCTCCACCGGCTGTATGAAGGCTTCCAGAACCCGCCAGCGGATTGCCGGATCATGATGCGCTGGTGGTGGTTCGGCCCGTCGGTCACCAAGCCTGAGTTGGAGCGCGAGTTGCGTTCCATGCGGGATGCAGGAATCGGGGGAGTTGAAATACAGCCGGTTTACCCACTCGAGCTGGACGATCCTGAAACTGGTTTTCACAATTTTCCTTATCTCTCGGACGAGTTCATTGACGATCTGCGTTTCGCGGCGGAAAAGGCACGGGAGCTTGGCTTAAGGTTCGATCTCACGTTGGGGAGCGGCTGGCCATTTGGCGGGCCGCATATTCCGATTACTCAGGCTGCAGGCAAGCTGCGCGTGATTTCTGTGTCGATTCCACCCGGAACATCGAGCACTGCAGTGCCTGCGACAACAACAGGAGAGACGTTGCTGGCCGCATTCACCAGCACAGGCAAGTCATCCTGGAAAAGCCTGAGCCTGGCTGAAGTTCACAATGGCCGATTGGCGGTGCAAGTCTCCCCGAAGCCGCGCATGGTGGAATGGTTCATCTCAAGCCGCAGCGCGATGATGGTGAAACGCGCCGCGGTCGGGGCCGAAGGTTTTGTTCTTGATCATCTTGATCAATCCGCGATCGAAAATCATTTGCGCAATGTGGCTGTTCGCCTGTTCAGTGCCTTCGATGACAAGCCTCCCTACGCGGTTTTCAGCGACAGCCTTGAAGTCTATGGTTCGGACTGGACCGGCGACTTGCTGCAAGAATTCCAGAAAAGGCGCGGTTATGACCTCACTCCAAACCTGCCGGCGCTGGTCCAGGACATTGGCCCTACTACTTCAGATATTCGGCACGATTGGGGAGAAACGCTCACCGAGCTGGCCAATGAAAGATATTTGACGCCATTGCGCCGCTGGGCTGCAGACCATGGAACGAAATTTCGTTCGCAAACCTATGGAATTCCTGCGGTCACGCTTTCGAGCAACCGGCTGGTCGATTTGCCCGAGGGCGAAGGCGACAGCTGGCGGAGTTTTTCCCCGACGCGGTGGGCTTCCTCTGCCAGCCATCTATACGGACAAAATATCACTTCTGCCGAGAGCTGGACGTGGCTTCACTCGCCGGCATTTCGCGCCACGCCGCTCGACATGAAAGCGGATGCGGACCGGTTCTTGCTTGAAGGGGTGAACCAAATTATTGGACATGGCTGGCCATACTCACCGCGGGGAGTTCCGGAGCCGGGATGGAGCTTTTACGCCGCGGGAGCATTTAACGACCATAATCCGTGGTGGCCGGTTATGCCCGAGCTCACGCGATATCTGCAACGAAGCAGTTACCTCTTGCGGCAAGGCAAGCCGGTTATCGACGTGGCATTGCTTCTTCCCACCGACGATGCCTGGGCCGGGTTCACGGCGGGAAACCCGGTGAGCGAGACCTCCACATCGTCGCCGTCAGTCAGCGATTCCATGGAACGTCTGCTCGGGCCGGATGTGATTCCGCAAATCCTCGAAGCCGGATTTAACTTCGACTTCATCGATGCTGAAGCCATCGATCGAATCGGGATTCGGTATCGCGCCCTCATTTTGCCGGGCTGCATCCGCATTCCCCTGGCAACATACTTGAAGATCGAAGAGTTCGCGCGAAACGGCGGAATCGTGATCGCAAGCGGAACGCTTCCCTCGAAGGCGCCTGGAATGCTTCAGTCTGAGAAGGATTCGCCGCGAGTGCGGCAGATTTCGCAGGCACTCTTCCGGAACGGAGACGGAAGAGGCTACTTTGTCCAGGACGCGAAGCGCTTGCGCGCGATGCTCGTCGCACATCTCCGGCCTGATCTCGTCTTCGAAAGCCAAACCGGCGAGCTGGGTTTCGTTCATCGCTCGCTGGCGAATTCCGAAATTTACTTTGTAGCGAATACAAGCAACCGCCAGCTTACCGGCTCGGCGAAGTTTCGGGTAAAGAAGCGGAACCTGCAGTTCTGGGATTTATTTTCCGGAGAAATATCAGCTGCCGGGAGCAATACAAATGTTCGACTCACGCTGGAGCCCTACGAATCTCGCGTTCTCGTTTTCAGTGATGATCCCATGCCTCTGCAAGAAACCATTGCGCCCACCGCTGAAGATCGGGACGCGAATCCCTTAGCAACCGATTTGCAAGGAAACTGGAGTGTGACTTTCCCTGGCTTGCCGCGCAGTACTCACGTAGGGCAGTTGGGCTCCTGGGCCGATAACGAGGCTACGCGCTTCTATTCCGGGGCAGTGATTTATGAAACCGAGTTCAACTTTTCTCCCCCGCAGGGCAAGCGAGTTTATCTCGATTTTGGTCGAGGTACTCCGACCGGGGAGATCGACATGCACGGCCGCTTTTTCGCGGGTCTTGAAAGCCCCGTGCGCGAGGCGGCTCAGGTTTTCATCAACGACAAACTTGCCGGAGCTATCTGGAAACCTCCCTACCGAATCGAAGTGACAAAGCAGCTTCGTGCTGGCAGCAACCATTTGCGCATAGTTGTGTACAACATCGCTATGAACGAACTGGCGGGACGAGCCCCGACCGACTATAGCTTTCTAAATAACCGCTATGGCCAGCGCTTCTCGCCACAGGACGTTGAGCACATAAAACCGCTACCTTCGGGATTGCTGCGAGCACCCCAATTGATAATCGCGGCGGGCAGTTCGTAAGATATCTAGTGCTCGCCGCGGGCGTGCGCACGCATAAAATGTGAATTCAAAGGAAGCGCAAGGGGTCCGGTGACTCTCGCGGTCTTCAAATCTCCTCCACTACGCTGACTACGAGTATTTTCTTTGAGTTACGTTAGCTATCTGGTGCTCATTTAGGCTGCTTTTGGCCTCATTAGACACAATTGAGCACTAAACGAGCACCAGGATTCTATTTCTCACCACTCACGCTCCGGGTCTGACCATCGCTCCGGCCATTCCTCAATCCAGAAGCGGGTGAGAGCTTCAATTCGACTTAGAAGCCTTAGCGCGGTTGCAGGCTGGAGAAGGGCGTAGCAACGGCGCTTTTTATCGAATCCGCGTTCGAGGTCACGCATCGCTCTGCGAAGTAGGTCTTGAACGTCCGAAAAACATAAGCTGGAGAGCTCCTCCTGGAACTTTTGATCGGGGCAAGAGAACACCTCTTGATACCGCATTTGGTCTGGATGTGGCCAACTGAAAGGGCTGCGACTTCTCATTGGTTTTTCCTCCTATGGTCGATCTTCGACCCAGGCCACAGGATAGGGGCAGAGTAGTCGGAGTTTTACTTCAATCCGCGTGAGAATCAAATTGCGTTCCAAAAATTGTAAGACACTATTAGTAGGACTTGACCGACAAGGAATGTTGAAGGTGAATATTTCAGTTCACCCACCGCGTAGCCGACTCCTCGATCTGTGCCTCTGGCGGCGACAGCACGTCCCAAATGATGTCCCAGACCGTGCGGTTCTCCTGCTTGAGCCGCTCGATCTCCGTTTCGAGTTCTTCGTAGGTTGGCTTTGGCATGGAAGTAGAAACCGCGATGCGCTCGCGGTTCAGCGCCGACGCTTTTCTCCGAAACAGGCACGCCGAAGGCCTGTTCGAGACTCCGTAGCAAGAGCCACCCGCGCTCGAAGCGGTTCCCACAAAATCAAACTTCCATCAGCTCGGAGCCCGACGCTCGACCGCTCATTTGTTCGCGCAGGCGAGCTTCCTTGCGGAGCTTCTTCAACTTCGCCGTCGGAAATTCCTGCTTGCGCTTCTCCCACGTCTTGAGCTGGATGTCCGCGTTCTTGAGGCGCTTTTCCGCGAACTCCAACTTGGTCACAGCATCTTCGATGGTCGCGTTCGCCATCTTGCGGTCGTAACGAGCATCTTGGCCGAGGGCCCCGGACTTTTGCAGTTCGGCCAGCACTGACCGCGCCGCGTTGATTCGTCCCTTCGCCGCAACTATCTGTGCCTGCGCCGCGTCACGCACGTCCTTCCAGTACTTCAGTTGTTCACCAATCGCCCACAGCTCGGCTTCCAAATCGCCTAACGTTACGCGGTCGATCTTGCGCAAACGTTCCAACTCCTGCGCATCGTGCTCAGGATTTGAACTTTTCGTAAGTGTGAACTCGCTCGCTAGTCTCGGTGCTTGGTTTTCAATGCTCATAATTTGTTGCTCCTTCCGAAGTGCTGCCCGATCACTCGACGAGACCGGCCAGCTCTGGTCGCCAACATCGAACGCACTCAAGGTCGAGCGGCGAAACTTATAAACCTAGGTCGATACCGGCTGCGAGCGTCGCTTCCGTTTCCGTGAGACCGAGCTTCTTATAAGACTCGGCCATCGACTTGATCTGCTGGTCCGACTCGACAGCAGCGGACGCTTTCACGATCTCCCTTGCCTCGCTGTTGCTCATCAAAGGCGTCGCTTCTTCGCTCACCTTGATTCCGTACTTCTGTGCCTCAGCTTCGGTCAGCTCGCGCTGGAACTCCGGCGCTTCGGCAAATTCAATCGCCACTCGTTTGCTCATCGGTGTTCTCTCCCTGCTGGCGTCCTCCATGTCCAAGATCACGTCCACGTAAGAGGTCGTGCCGTCTTGGTTGAGGACCTCAATCTTTTCGTCAGCCATCGTCGTTTACCTCTCTGTGCTGCTACGCGAACGATTGTCACAGTCACTCCCGATGAAATTACTCCGACAGAGCCGAATCGTTTGTTTTCTGCTGCTTACTTCGCACTATCGCAAGCGCGAAAAAATTCGGCACAGCTCTTGCACGTCGGCGAGCGGCCAAGCCATGTGCCATGCGATCTCTTTCGCGGACATGCCGGACACGATCATTGCGGTCGCCATCACCTTGCGATTCACCTTCTTCGTACGCGGACGCCGTTGCAATGCGGAGCGCAGCGCCGATTGCGCCAAGTAGGTTTTAATCCTTGCTTTCATCGTCGATCAGTCCTTCGCCGCGCCGTTCGATGTAGCCGATGCGCTTCCAGTCGCGATAGCCTCTCCACGGCTGCGACATTCGTCTCGCGCGTCCGATAGCTTGTTCTGGCGTTCGCCCAAAGGCGAAACCATTCTGGCCGGCGATGCGCGCCCTGAAGAGTCCGCCTCTTTCTGTGACCTCAAACTTGATCGCCATGTTCAAAATCCCCCTCGTTTGCGGATACGGTCGAGCGCGAACCGAGTAGCGTCCGACATCACTTCTGGACCGATGTAACCGTCGATCTCGTTGAGCGATGCGAAGGTAGAATCACGGTCGGGCATTAGCGTCTGGCGCAGTTCTTCCTTCTGGTACATCTCGGCCTCCTGTTCAGCCCGCGACGGCAGTCGCAGCATGTTCTTATCAAGCGACCGAAAGTCCTTCTGCGAGATGAACGCCTTCATACCGTGGCAGAAGGCGTCTGGAATGTCGTCGTGCTCGCCGACCGGAAACTCGGCCATCTGGTGGATGAAGTCATCGTTCCAATCCCCACGCAGCAGCGAGACCAAGCGACCGGCGGTCATCGGCGTCACGCCGGTAGCGCGGATGATCTTCGAGTGGACCGGCTTCGCGGCGAGGTGCGGGACCAGCGAGACTTGGCTCTCGATCACCTGAATTAACTGCGTGCCGGCGTTCGCGTCCTCGACCACCAGCACCGGCGCGAGGCGATAGGTCTTGAGCAGCTCTAGGCAACGCGCCTTAACGATGCGGACCAGATCAGGAAAGTCCACGCGCATCTTGATCGCGTCGAGCACGACCCAGTTGCCGCGTACCGTCTGTGCGATCACCACGTTCGCGCTGTAGTCGTGCTTCGCGGAAGTTTTACTGGCACAGTCCCAGGCGCTCACGATCATGTTGAGCTCCTCACTGTTGACCCCTTCGACGATCTTCCAGCACTCGGGCGGGAAGAGCTGATCTTCGGCGGTGAGCGGCGATTGCATGTAGAGCGCACTGAAACGCGAAGGCCCGAGGTCGGCCTTCTTACCTTCGAGTTGCTTGCGCGAGAACGAGTACGGCTGGCCGGTTTTCGACGCCAACGACCTGTACTTCTTGAAGAACTTCTTCTCTCCCGTGCGCGTGTCTAGCACGAACGAATCTTCGCCGCTGTTCCATGCGGCGAGCGAGACGTAGATGAACTGCCGAGCCAACTTGTCTTGCTGTGCTCGTCTCAGTAATCTCCCGATAGGATCGTCCAGATGCCAGCGGGTTCCAATGCCGACGATTCGGCCATTCGGCAACAGGCGGGTCTCGGCGCAAGAACTGAAGTTCGACCAGACCTTCTCCCTGATCGTCTCGGAGAAGGCGTCGGCCTGACTCTTGACCAGATCGTCGAATATCAGGAGATCGGCGCGAGCGCCGGTTACTTGGCCGGAGATTCCAGCGGCGTGGACTGACGGTCGTCCGTCGTTGCCGGTGATGGTGAACTGTGTCTCGGCCTGCTTGTCGAACTGGAGCGGCCAGCGTTCCTGCACGGCTGGCGATTGCAGGTTACGCAGGATGTTCGATGACGCCATCCGCGCCAACTGGTCCGAGTTGGACAACGAGATGACGTGCAGCTTCGGGTCGTGGCACAGTGCGTGAGTCGGCAACAGAATTGAGACCAGTTCGGTCTTGCCCGCGCCGGGCGGCGTGCTGATGAGAACGTCGCGCCCGGACTCCAGTTGCTCGCACAGAATCCTGTGGTACCAATCGGAAACGTAACTCGGCTTAATCAGTTCGATGAAGTCAATCAGTTGCATCGGCGTCCTCCCCGTCGGTCAGTAACTTCTGTTCTTCTTCTTCGTCATGCCATAAAGGGCTATCGTCGGGCGGTTCGGCGGACGGCTTCGTGCCCGGTAACTCTTCGAGTTCGCGACACAGTGCCCAGATACGTTCAAACGCAGCTTCCGGCACCCAGCGCGTCTCGTGGATGAAGCGGCGATAGAGCGGCAAGGTCTTTGGGTCAACGTTGTTGCTGACGTGCGCCACGATGGCGCGGGACTCGGCGGCGGTTCCGCACAGCTTGATCTCCTCGCGCAGAATCGCGAGTGTCAATTCGATTCGGCGTCCCGCGCTGAGCTTGTTGTCGGCGAGAATCTCGCGCATCTTGTTTAGCTCGTCCAGTTGCGCCTTGCGCCATTCGGAGACCGATTCCTGATTCGCCTGAATCATCTCGGCGCGGGCGTTCGCGATGTGGCGATGCACGGAGCGGACAGCGATGCCAACCTCGGCGGCGATCTGTGGCGCGGGCTTATCGAGTCGAGCGAGAATTTCCGTACGCGTCTGTTGTGCCTTAGCAGAACGCTGCCGATTGACTGCCTTAAGTTTGTCGCGGATGGGCATAACGATCTCCTTTACTCCGGTCGCTCGAACTCCAGCTTGATTGTCTCGACCAGTTCGTATTGGCCGTCATAGTTGGGTGATTCCACTCTCGTGCAATGCGAAGTCGTCAGCCCGAAGCACCCGTGGATGTGGTATCTCTTGCAGTACTTGCACCAAAACCGAACGGTGCCGGACTCATCGCGCTCGGCGAAGATGATTGGAATTTCGATACTCATGCTGCCTCCTGCAATTGCGCGATCTTCCCCAGCCATTCCTCGACGGCTGACCGGCTGAAGCGCAAGTTGCCGTTCAGTCGCAAAACTGGAAATGGAATTTCCATGCGTACCTGTGAGCGTTTGCGCGTCAGCGTGTACACCTGACCGCGCGTCATCTTTAGCCATGCTGCGACCTCATCGATGGTGAGAATCTCGGTCATGGCCAGATTAGCGGAGCTGTCCTTCTTTCAGGCTCTGCTCGACAAGGTCGTTGCGAACGAGCCAAATTGATCTGCCGGTCGCGCCGTCTACCAGCGTCAGCACATCCTGCTCCTGAAGCCTCTCGGCGATCTGCTGAAACTGCTCGCGGGTAACGAGAAAGTTCGGGCCACAAATCCGGTTGTAAACGTCGCCCATCCGGCCGCGTCCCCACTTCTGGAGAAAGCGGCGCAGCCGTTCCTCAATTACTGATTCAAGGTTCGTTACGGTTAGGGTGGTCATTTCTGTTGTTCTCCTTTTCAAAACGGAATCTGATCGTCCTTCAGGCGGCGCTTCACCGTGCTGTCGGAAACTTCAAAGCCTTCGTCCCTGAGTGTTTTCGCTATCGCGTTCTTGCGCAGCCCATCCTTGAGTAGCTGCTGCGCTCGCGGCAGCCAACCGTCATTCCCTCGCGGGCGGCCTTTCGTCTTTTGGGGCAACTGTGCGCTCAACGACTCACAGCTATCGGGCTTGTCGAAGATCGGGAACCGGCCCTGGTCGAGGTGGGAATTGCCGCGCTCGTCGAGGGTGGTAATGGTGAAGCGGATGGACTTTTTAAACCCGCGCCCCTTGATGCGCTCGATCAGGACTTTGGAAGTATCGTCAATTTTTCGGAAGCCATAGCCCACGTCGATCTTGCCTCCGAAGGTCACAGAGTCCTTCAGGTATTCGGTCGGGTCGATGACTGTATTTCGCGCGCCTGCCTTGGTCGGGTGCGCGATCAGGATGACGGCGGCGCAGTTGTCGTGCTTGACGAGCGCCCGGAGCTTCTGGAAGAAGGCGGTCCACTCGGCGCTCTGGAACGCATCCTTTATATGGGCGTAGTCGAGCATCGTGTCCAGCACTAAAATGCGACCATCTACCGCTCGCTTTAGGCGTGGGTCGTCGAGTTGCAGCAGCGCGTCGGCATCGTGGCGAATGACGCGCACCCCCGAGTCCTCAGCCAGCCCGAACTGCGCGGCATATTCAAAGAAAAGCGACGGCGACATATCGGGGCAGAGATACAAAACTTCAGGCGCTGAATGGACGGGGAAGTGGTCGAAGGCGGGGCGCTGCTGCCGGACGGCGGAAACGATCTCCAGCGCGGCCATCGTCTTGTAGCTCTCGAACAGGCCGGCGAAAACGTGGATGCAGCTCTGGAGCAGAAGATCCTGGACAATCGGCGTCGGCTTCGGAATTTCGCGATAGCTGCCGAGCAGCGGAAATTCTTCGGCCCAAGTCTCAGGGTCGATCGCTTCCGGTTCAGGCTTCGCGTGGAAATTTTCGAGCGCCTTGTCGAGCGTGCGGGTAACGTAATCGGCGCGGCCCAGCTTGTCTCGCTTTAGGCCTGAACTTTTCCAGACCTGCTCGATCAGCTGCCGATTGCCGTTGAACTTCTTCGCGAGAAGCCCACAGAGGCGCAGGTCGGCCTCGCTGTCGCCGGTCGGGTCATAGCCAAGTTCGGCCAGCTTGCCGTTCATCAGCAGTGCGAAAACCTGATCTTCTTTCAGGACGGCTTGGGTGGCAGGTTCCTTTTTCTCGCGGGTCGCCTCCACCGCGGCGATCAGTTGATTAAGTTCCTGCTGGCTGAGGCGATGAATCTGGGCGCGATCTTTGGCAGACCAGCCGGTAACCGTAAAGTAGCGGCCAGTCAGGTAAACTTCGGCGCACTTCGTCCGAACGCCCTTCTTATCGGGCGGCTGAACGCCCTCGGCGAGTTTGTACCAAAGGTGGAAGCCGCTGCGGGAGGGAGTCAGCTCGGTATAAGTGGGCGGCAGGGCGGCGATCAGCTGTTTCGCCCAATCTGCAGTTTCGGCCTTCGGCTCGTCGTAACAATGATCGAGGTCGAGACCGACGTAGCCATCGGCAATGACACAGCCGACGCCGGTGCTGACTTCATCCTTATAAAGGGGATGCGGCGGGAAATTGTGTAACTCGGCGAGCGCAGCCTGAAACGTGGCCCAAGTCGCAGGGTCGGTTGAATCCGCGCCGACTTGGGGATTTGCAACCTGCCGCGGGAGTTTGCAGCGTTTTCGCTGGTCGGAATCTTCCAGACGCCACAGCACCCAGAGCTTGCGCTCGCGCAGCTCGGCAGGGAAGTTATCGAGCGAGTACTTTGATTGAGGATTTTCGGCCATGACGATTCGCAGTTTGCCTTGCGAATCTAGGCCGATACGGGAGATTATCGACTTCGAGCACCCACCGAGCCGGACGGCTCAAGCAGCTCTCTGATTCAAGACGAACTCTAGCATGACCTCGATTTTGTTTTACTTTTTATTTTTAGAATTGTTTTTCTATCAAGAGTGAAGAGTTCTGCACCATGACAAAAAGTGTCAAGTGCGCTGGGTCAAAAGTTCAAAAGTGGTTCAGAACTACTTCTGAACCGGCGCACAAGAGCACCAGCAGCACGCAGCAGAAAGCGTAGCTGCTGCTGTGCAGATTTTTGGGTCAATAATCCAATACTAGGGCTTTTGACTTTTGACCCAGTCACCTCTGCGTGTGTCACACTTAAAGTCTAGTCCCTGAGTAGAGATTATTTCGTCGAGACGATCTCCCCGACTGGGTCAAAAATCGTTATCGAACGCCGAAGGCCTAAGGTTCACGCACCGGCTCACGTAGTCTCTATAACTCCGCGAGGATTGTAAGTAGCTGAAACCCCGAGGCCTTCCGGCGCGTGGTGCTCGATTAGTGCTCAATAGCCGCGCCGGAACGCGCTCCGGACGCTCATCTCAGAGCTGCGCTGTCAAGCGCGATCTGCTAGCTACCGACGCGCCTGAGCGCGAAGGATTGCGCCTGTGTAGCAGTTTCAACAACAATTCACTCTTGCTCGCGCCGGAAGCTTCTGCTTACGATGTCGGAATGAATGGTCAATGGCTCGGCAGGTACTCCGGCACAACTTCAGGCGCAATGATCGTTAACATCGACGAGCGCCACGATTTCTACCGAGGCGCAGCTTACCTCATTGAAGATGACCGTAAGCTACCAGACTCGCTCACAGGATTTCAGACAGTAAATAAAGAATCGCCGTTCGAATTTCGCACCGAAGTAATCTTGCCACTTGATCCGATCAACGGCGCAGGTCTCTCGCTGGAAGAACTCAAGAAGCGTTACGGTGAGGATGAAGTTTGGTCCAAGTATGCTGACGTGAAAGGAACTGTAGATCGCGACTCATTGAATATGTCATGGGTGACCGATACAGGTGTTATAGGCGAATGCGTGCTGCCCCGATCAAAAGCGGACCAACCTTCTGAACTGATCGCGCAGTATAGGAATTGGGATGAGTTTCGGCAATATGTCTCGGGGTTGAAAGAGTCGAGATTTCTGTTCAGAGGGCAAAACAAACCCTGGCGCTTGCGTACATCATTCCACCGCAGTGGTAGGGCCGATCTTGCTAGATATTTGAATGAAGATGTTCCTGCACTATACAAGCATCTTAGCGCCAGGACGAGACATGTATTCAATCGGAACGACCCTGATGAGAATGGGGCATTCTTCAATCTAATTCAGCACCACGGTTATCCCACACCGCTGCTGGATTGGACATACTCTCCTTATGTTGCGGCGTTCTTTGCCTATCGCGGAATATCAAATGAACAGGCTGCCTCTGCCGAGCCGAATGCGAAAGTCAGGATTCACATTTTCGATCAGGAGCAATGGAAAAAGGACGTAAGTCAAATTCTTTTTGTCGTCGCACCAAGACTCAATCTCTCAATCGGCGAGTTTCTGGCGATTGAGAACGAGAGGATGATTCCTCAGCAAGCGGCGTCCACGATCACGAACGTTGACGACATAGAGGATTACATTAATTCGATGCAGAGAAATGGGACGGTTTATTTGTGGGCGATCGACTTGCCCGTGAACAATCGTCGTCAAGTCGTTCGCGATCTGACATACATGGGAATCACAGCGGGGTCACTGTTTCCCGGTTTAGACGGAGCCTGTGAAGAATTGAAGGAGCGAAACTTCGAAATCTAACCGCCGTTGCTCGACGCCTTGGCTTCCAGCAGCTTCATGCCGGTCGGCAGCGCGTTCTCGGTGCGCTTCTTGTAGTGCATCGCGGTGGTCGTGAGCGACTTGTGGCGCAGTAGTTCCTGTGCCGCGACCAGGTTGCCGGTGAGATCGACGAGAATCGTCCCCGCGCCTCGCCGACCCGCGTAGAGACCTTTCCAGGCGAGCTTCTCCTTGTGCAAGATCGGTCGGATGATGCGCCGCGCCATGTCGCGCAGGTTCATCGGTCGGTTGTGGATGTTCGGAAATAGCCATCCCTCTGTGACATTCCCCGACTGCTTGCGCCACAGCTCCAGCGGTACGCGCACTTGGCCGATGATCGGGAGCATCGCCGCGCTCTCTTCGGTTTTCAGCTCGTCGATAACCCCGTCCACAACTCCGCGCCTGAGAGTGACGAAGCTGCCGTCGAAGTCCTCCCACTTTAGGCCGGCGATCTCCGACGGCCTGAGGCCGGTAAAGAAGGACAGGGCGATGACGAGCTGGCAATCGACGTGGTCCACGAGCGCGGAGATGATGTTCTCAACTTCTTCTAACGTGTAGTGGGGCGCTTCGCCCGGCGCTTTCACCTTCGCGAGAATCTTCACCTCGTGCCACGGGTTCGAGTCGAGCAGCCCGAGGTTCACCGCGTGGGAGAAGATGCCGCTCGCGAGCGAACGAATGTGCGCGATGGTCCTTCGACCGAGCTTTTCCTTCGCGAGCGCGGTCAGATATTGGCTGCCGTCCACGGTCTGGTAATCGGCGAGCATGCGCCCCTCGAAGTGATCTTTGAGCCGCTGGTTCCAGATGCCCTTGTATCCGTTGATGGTCGAGGCACGTTTCTCCGACTCGACCCAAGGCAGGTAGGTTTTCTCCCAGAACTCGGTCACGAGCTGGTCGCGGCGCTGCGCCTGTCGCGGCGTCTGTGCGTTGACGCCACGCATGAAGTCCTCTTGCTTTTGCCGAACGGCCTTGCAGGTTTTCGAGTAGTGCTTGTCGTCGCGGTCGCACAGGAACTCCGAACGCTGCACGCGCTGCGGTTTTCCGTCGATCAGTTCGGTGCGGTAGTATCGAACGTAGAAAACGCCGCTGCGCTCGTACACTGTGCCAGTCTGGTAGCGCGGTCGCCTCGGTAGTCTCATGAGCAGAGTACCTCCGAGCGATATTGTAAACGAGCACCGATTGAGCACTAAAAATCTTTGGTAACGAGCGCGATGTGCTTACAAGCAGCAGAAAACAAGCGGTTTATTCTCAAGTGGAAGCGTAAGGGGTCCGGTGACTCTCGCGGTCTTCAAAACCGTAGATCGTTATCTTTGATGGCGATGGTGGGTTCGACTCCCACTCGCTTCCGCCAAGTCTAGAGTTCCTCTACTTCAGTTCCGCCACTGCTTCAGTAATCGATGAGTGACATAGAGATCGTCAATAATCAAAGCGCATTTGACTGCGGTATGATGCCAGCGTGAAGCGCGACACATCAGTTGTCTTAACCCTCGCGGCGGTTGTCCTAGCTTGTGGCTGCACGAAGAAAATGGCGCCTCCGCCACCGCCTCCTCCGCCCGAAACCATTCTCGGAAGTGAATCAAATATGGCGCAGGATTCGCTCTTCCGGGGCGACCAAGCTGTCTTGTCAGATCAGGATATTGCCAGAATACTCAACACGCGATTGAGCCTTGCCGATCGTCATCGCATGGCCGTTCTTAATGTTGGTTCCAGCGCCTGGTGGTCGGAAAGCCTCGCCGATATGGAAGCAAAGAATTTTGACGCGCTCTTGCAAGCGCTAAAGGCAGATCCCCAACTGACTGATGTTCGCTTGTTGCCTTCGCTCCTCGTCCCAGAAAAACGGACCGTACCTTATTTGCGCGAAGCGGCAGCCCGTATTCAAGCAGATCTCCTGTTCGTATATGCGACGCGCATCCAGACGTTTCGCCGAGACCGCTTCCTCAAGCCCAACGAAGTACATGCGCAGTGCGTCGCCGAATCTGTTCTTTTGGACGTCCGAACCGGAATTGTTGCCGAAACCGCGCGTGCTACAGAGAACATCTCTTTAACGAAGACAGCCGCTGATTTGAACTTCGAAGAGACGGTTGCTCGGGCGGAGTCGGACGCAAGAGGCAAAGCTCTTGTCTCGCTAGCGCAAACGGTCGTGAAGCGTCTGGCGAAGGCCGACTAAAAGCACGAAAGGATGGACACTCGGGGGGATGAGTGTGTCGCTTCCGCCATCAAGTCAGGTTCGTTATACTGGAGCCGGATGGACGTCGAACGCACAATTTCGGATATTGAGCGGTTGGAGCGTTTATTCGCGACCCCGGACACTCGTCCCCTGACCGCTACCGATATCTCGGCCGCCAATCGTCGCCATGATGAGAAGCAAGCCAACAGCCCGTGGTTTCGGCTATGGCAGGCTTACGGCCTCTGCTGCCGGACTGACGCTCCAATTCTTCAACTGCCGGAAGGCAGACGGTAGTCTTCCCGCCAATTTTCAAATCCGACGCTCAGTGACAGCTTTACTTCTGCTTGACCGCGATTACGGAAATCTCAACCCGGGCGTGGTTGACCAGCGCTCCTGCCTGAATAGTCGTTCGTGCCGGTTTCGGATCGGGTAGAAAAGCTTTGTAGACTTTATTCATGTCGCCGAATTCATTGATGTCGGCCAGATAGACGTTCACCGACACAATATCCTTCAGCTCGAATCCCGCCGCCTTCACTACTTTCTCAATCGTCTCAAGCGTGGCTTTGGTTTCCGCGCCGATTCCGCCGGGAACTAGTTTGCCAGCCGCGTCTAATCCCTGTTGCCCGGCGACATAAAGAGTGTTGCCGGCGACGATTCCATCGCTGAATGGCAGATTATTGGAGCTGGAGAGATTGACAGCTTTGTTCTGGGCGTAGCCGCACTGCCAGGCGGGAACAATCGCTAGCGTGAGCGCTGCGAGAAAAAGCACAATTCTTGAAAGTTCCGAATGTAATTTCATTGCTTCCTCCTAGTCAACGATTCCTAAAATCATTTCGTTAGATACGGTAGAAATCCTCGCGTTTTGGTTCGAATGCGATAGACCGAAGTGGTCGCCGTGATGTAAAGCGTGCGATAGTCCTTGTCACCCCAGGTCAGGTTTGCCGGTTGTTCCGGAGTGACGATTGTGCCGAGATGATTTCCGTTCGCATCCCAAACCCAGATGCCCTTCGGCCCGACGACGAACAGATTCCCCTTCTTGTCGGCCTTCATTCCATCGGGCACGCCTTCGCCTTTGTTGCCGGTTTCGTCTCCGAACACATGGCCGTTGTTGAGCGAACCGTCGGAGGCCACATCATATACGCGGATCTTCTTGTCGTCGTCGCTGTCTACGTAAAAATGCTTGCCGTCGGGCGAAAACGCCAGCCCATTCGGCTGTTTCAGATCCTGAATCAGCAGGCGCAAATTGCCTTTCTCGTCGAGGCGATAGATTCCTTCAAATGGCAGCTCCTGAGTCATGCCGGCAACGAAGTCCATGGTCGGATCGGAGAAATAGAGCGCGCCATCGGGCCCGACGATCACGTCGTTGGGCGTGTTCAACTTCTTACCGTCATAGTGGTCGGCGAGAATGTTGTATTTTCCGTCCGGCGTCACTTCAATGATCGCCCGCAAGATGCTGGCGCAGTCAATCAGGCGGTGCTGGCGGTCGAAAGTATTTCCGTCCGGATCGCCGAGCGAGATGACTTCGTCTTTTTTGCCGTCCGGGTAGAGACGAAAAATTTTGTTTAAAGTTTCATCGCTGACGTAGAGAAATCCCTTGGGGTCCCACATGGGGCCTTCGGTGAATCCGAAACCGGAGCCTACTGTGTCCAACTTCGCGCTGTGGTCGATCAACTTCCAAAATTGCGGCGAAAGAGCTTCGAGCTGAAAGTCGCGTTTTGGTTTTTGTTCCTGGGAAGAACCTGGCGCTGAGAAGAAAAATAAAGACGCGGTAAAGACAAAAGCAAGAAGAGTGTTCGAATGCTTCATGATTGCGGTTCCTCGCGAAAAACCTGACATCTCTAGTGCGGAAGAGCGAAAACGAAGATATCGCTCTGCGCGGCAATAGCAACATATTGAACGCCATCAACCGCATAAGTCATTGGCGAAGCGACAAATCTTTGTCCCGTGTTGAAATGCCAAAGCGCGCGGCCGGTTGCGGCGTCCACGGCTTCGAAAGATTCGGAGTCATCGCCGAAAAACACCAGCCCTCCGGCCGTGGTCATGGTCCCGCCCCATGAGTAGCCACGGCCGATTTGGTCATAGCGCCACGCAGGCTTCCCGTCTGCCAGGGACAATGCCAGCAACACTTTGTGAGAGTGTTCGTCAGGCGGCCGTTTTGTGCCGGTGTTGTAGTAAGTTTCGCCCCGAACAAACTTCCTCGGAATGGCGAAATATTCATCACAACTCTCGAGTGCCATTACGTAGAACAGCTTCGTAGTGGGGTTATAAGACGGTGCATACCAGTTTGTAGCGCCTGTGACTCCCGGACAGATCACCGTGCCTTTCGGCGTAGGAACTAATCCGCTAAGTACCGGGCGACCGGTCGCGTCGATGCTTTTTGCCCAATTCAATTTTTCTACGAAAGGAGTTGCACTCAGATATTTCCCGTTCGTGCGATCAAGAACATAGAAGAAACCATTTCGATCAGCCTGGGCGAGCAAATGACGCGTAGCACCGTTCTCTTCTGTGTCGATCAGCACCGGAGTTTCGGTGGCATCGTAGTCGTATAAGTCGTGCGGCGTGAACTGGAAGTACCACTTCAATTTACCGGTGTCGGGATCGAGAGCAAGGACGCAGGCGGTGTAGAGATCGTCACCCGGGCGAGTGTCGCCGACATAGTCTGGCGCGGCGTTGCTTGTCGTCCAATACAAGAGGTTGAGCTCCGGATCATAGGTCCCCGGCAGCCAAGTTGTACCGCCACCGTACAGGTATGAATCTCCCGGCCAACTTGAGGAGCCGAATTCTCCAGGGCCGGGAATAGTCCAGAATTTCCACCTGAGTTTCCCGGTCTCAGCATCGAACGCAGCGATGAAGCCGCGAACGCCGGAGTCGCCGCCGGACGTGCCAACAATCACCAGGTCTTTTACCACAAGAGGCGCGCTGGTTGCGCCATAGTGGTCGCGTTTGTCGGCGTACTGAACATCCCATCGCAAGCCGCCGGAGCGTGCATCAAGGCAGAGCAAATGTGCGTCATCGGTTTCTGAATAGACACGGTCATGCCAAACCGCCACACCGCGGCTCTTGTGTGCTGCGGCATCATCGAGCAAGCCTGAACTGATTGGGCGTTCGTAGTGCCAGAGTGCTCGGCCGGTACGCGCGTCCAGTGCGAAGACGTTGTTAGCGGAGGTCACGAACATCACTCCGCCTACAACGACCGGCGTGACTTCCAGATTTTGAGAATTGCCGGGATGAAATACCCATGAGGCGCGCAGTTGCGCAACATTACTCGTATCGATTTCATGCAGGCTGCTGTAGCGGCGGCCGCTATAGTCGCCGTTGTAGGAAGTCCAGTTGGCTCCGACTGGTTGCGCGACCAAGTCTTCCGATTGAACGTTGATGGTTGCCGATATCGGGGAGGCAGTCGATTGTGCGGTTACGCACAACCGAGTGGAAGCAACAAGCAAGATCAAAGCGAATGTCGGACCCAATCTCATCAATGGCTGTCCCCGGTATCGATGCGCACTTCATTGAGAGATCCGCGGTCAACGCCGTTTTCGTCCTGCAGGTGAAGTGATACGCGAGCGGAGTTGGCTGGAGGAGTAAGTTCTCTGTCGAGCGAAACCAGCTCAGCCGGAGTCACATCAGCGACAGGACCAGTGCCAAGAAACGCGCCGTGCTCGCTATAGAAGCGTGCTACGAGATGTCCAGCGAAGAAGACTCCGAAGGAACCCGAAAGCCTGAGTTTGCCATTCTCCTGCGTCGCCAGGAGAGGCTTGATCAAAACGCCAGCGTCAGTCACACCGTGAAACTCTTCTCCAGCGCGGGTGGGAAACCATTGCGTCTCGAATTCGCAGCTTTCGCCAGCGCGCAATTTGCACATGGGACTATTCAGCTCAGCTTCCAGATAAGTAGGGCTGGCATCGGGATCGGCGGGCATGGAAGGAATTCCATCGTCACTGAGGTGCAGCTCAGGGCCATTGGTCCAGAAGATGACAGAAGCCTTGCCGGGATACTGCTTTGTTTCTTCGTACTCGAAGCGTTCGACCATAGCGTAACGACTGTTGCCGTCGACCACTGCGAGCCATCCTCCGGGTGAATCGATCCAGAGCTCAGCCGCCATGTGCACGTAGTGTACGGTGAACAGCCCGTCGTCCCTTACTTTGACCGCAGGATTTTGTGCCGGACCGAAGCGAACGTGATAGCGATTGAGATAACTGCTTGCAGGGTTTGCAGGAGTGAAGGTCCGGAAATTCTGATTGAAGCCGGTGGGCGAGGAGGAATCGGAGGTGTTGTATTGCGACACGGATTGCATCGACCAGTCGACAGTGTGGCCGGAAATATTTTTCATCGTTGCGTGGAAGCGGATGCGTGGTGAATCGCTGTCGATGCGGATGGTGCGCGAGAACTGAATCCCGGTTTGCGGATCGGCCGGGCCGGTCAACTCCACCTCGCAATTATTGCCTTCCGAAAGTTTTCGAAAGGTGAATGCTCCATCGTCGAGAAGATCGGAGTTACCAACCCAGTGCTGTTCGTCGTCGTTGCCCTCGGGAAGCAGCCATAGCTTGTCGCCACCGTAGTTGAACCATTTGTCATTCGTGGGTGGAAGATACTTGCCGGCTAGCTGCGGATTCACAAACAGATAAGGATGGCCGGCGAAGGTGACCTGAATGAGCCGTCCGCCATTTTGGGGCACGAAGACCAGTTGTACCCAGCTGTTCGACAGTTGTTGCGCATTCCACCCTTTGTAGTTTACCGGTTCAATCCGGCAAGTTGCCGCGCTTTGCGGTTTTGCTGGAGGATGTGCTTGTGCGGCGACGGTGGTTGCCAAGACAAGCAGCAGAGCGCGAACCGCAGGTCGAAAACGTTGCGTTCTCATAAGAGTCAGTTTCCTGGAGAGCTAATGAGCGTACCATGCCGGAAGAAGAACTCTGCGCCAGAAACGCTTTAATAACGCAAAACAAAAAACAATGAAACGAAACATTTCGATTTGCGTCAAGCACATTCTGTGATATATCAAAAAATTGTGATCAACACACGGGGTGAACTCCAGTGGCTGTGTTCGCGCCTCAGCATCGTCGGCTTCTTGCTTCTGACCGCGTCTTCGGCTCTGGGCCAAAGGCAAGTCGATCCCACCTGGTTGTATCGCTTTGTTCCCCAACTCAGCCCTACGCAAGTTGATCTGTCTTCTTCGTCTTGTCACTACAAGGCAATTTTCGGTGAAGGAGACAGCGAAGATCGCGCAATGCAAAATGTGGCGCGCTTTGGAGAAGCCGCGATAGACGCGAGCGGAAAATGCCAGGAAGTCCAGTATGACCGGAAGGAAGAGCTCTACTTTGTTCTCGAAGGCAAGGGGGTTCTGCGCTACGCCGGTCAGGCGTATCCGTTACGGGCGAACGATTTCACCTACATCGCGCCGGATACAAAGCATTCCATTGAGAACAATTCTGGGGAACCTTTGCGCGTGGAGGTCATGACGTTCAAAATTCCGTCTTCAATCGCGATCGCCGCTCCGCCGAAAGAGCCGAAGATCGTAAATATGGACGTTTTGAAGGAAGAGACCGTAGGCGGTCATCCGACATCGGTGCTTTACAAACTGATGGCCGGTCCGCGAACCGGAACGCGCGACGCGATCGACCAGGCGTACGTGGTGGTCAGTCTTTTTTGGATGGATTTCGCGCCGGGCGGAACCAACTTTCCGCATCACCATGAGTCCGCCGAGGAGATTTACCTGGTTGTCGACGGCCAGGGCGAAATGGTTGCCGGTGGCGGAACGGATGGCGTCGAGGGGCGCCATCCATCCAAAGCCGGAGATGCGTATTATTTTCGCCCTAACTGTACTGTAGGCTTCTACAACCAGAACAAGCCGGGAGCCAAGGCCCATATTCTGGCGGTACGGTCGCGAATTCAGCTTCCCAAAGAGGAAGACTAATTTGTCTCTGTTGCTTTAAGGTAGAGCGGTTACTGAGGAGATTTCATAATGGAAATTCAGAATTCCAGTCGGCGATCTTTCTTTAAATTAGCAGCCGCTGCACCACTTTTGACGCAAATTGCCGCGCGCGATCTTTATGCGCAGGCCGCGACTGCGGTTGGCAAGGATCCACGGAGGAACATTTACACGGAACTCGGGGTGAAGACGATCATCAATTGCCGCGGAACGTGGACATATCTCAGCGGATCGCTCGAATTTCCTGAAGTGCGGCAGGCGGAACTCGAAGCCGCAAAATATTTCGTCAACATGTTCGATTTGCAACGTGGAGTTGGGCGGCGCCTGGCGGAGTTGACAGGAGCTGAATCGGGAATCGTAACCTCCGGTTCGGCGGGCGCGATGGCTGCCGCAACTGCCGCCTGCATTGCCGGAACCGACGACAAGAAAATCTGGCAATTGCCGGATACTACCGGCCTGAAGCACGAAGTCGTCATGGTTGGCGGTCGCAGCGCATTTGACAGCGCGATTCGTCTCGCGGGCGGGAAATTAGTGCTGGTTTATTCGCCGGAGGAACTGGCCAATGCGATCAACGAAAACACGGCCATGATTTACACCACCGATCTCGGCGACAAGCTACAGAAAGAATTGAACGTCGCCAAAGACCACAAAGTGCCGATGCTGCTCGATGACGCCGCCGGAATTCCGCCGGTTGAAAATGCCAAGCTGTACGCGAAGATGGGAATCGATCTCTATTGTTTTTCCGGCGGCAAAGGCTTATGCGGACCACAGTGCACGGGACTGCTTCTCGGACGGAAAGACCTGATCGAAGCCGCGCTGATGAACAGCAATCCGCGGGAAGGCGCGGTGTGCCGGCCGATGAAAGTCGGGAAAGAAGAGATCATTGGCTGTCTTACGTCGCTTGAGACGTGGCTGAAACTCGATCTCAAAAAACTCAATGCCGAGTGGAATGCGCGTATCGATAAAATTCGCAAATTGGTCGACACAGTGCCCGGAGTGAGAACCGACGTCTACATTCCCGACGATGGCAATCGCTACCCGACGCTCAGGGTTTATTGGGACACGCAGGCCTGGAACTACGGCGTCTCTGACTGCGTGAATGAATTGAGGGCGAACGACCCTGTAATCGAGGTTTTGGGCGCAGATAATCCGAGCCTGGTCACAGCGGTGCGTGAGGGAAATCCGAAGCCGACGGCGAAAGAAAGAAAAGCTCCCGACCACATCGAGTTAGTTTCAATGACCATCAAGCCGGGCGAGGAAATTATTGTCGGACAAAGACTGCGCGCGATTTTGCGAGCGGCACAGAAAAAGTCTAAAGCTGCATAGCGAATGGAAGGTTGCGACTTGAAAACGCGCGCTCAAAAAATTCGCGTTGATTTCTGTCTGGCGGTCAGCGTGCTCTTGTTAGCCGTGCCCGCAGGGGCGCAGATCAAGGCTGTTAACTCCGAACAATCCGCGCAAGAGAGCCGTTTTTCGTCACCGGCGGTTGATGCCGGCGACTACGTTTACATTTCCGGCCAAGCTCCCAGGCGCGCGGACGGCAGCATGCCCGCTGCATTTCCCGATCAAGTCCGCCAGGCGCTCGAAAACGTGAAGACCATCGCCAAAGCCGCGGGACTCACGATGAACAACGTCGTGTATACGCAGGTTTACCTCGAAGATGTTGGCAAATACGAAGAAATGGATCACATCTTTGGCGAGTACTTTCCCAAGACTCCTCCTGCTCGGGCTGTGCTCGGCGTCGCAAAAGTGCCCGGTGCAGCAATTGAGATCAATGCAGTTGCCGTGCGCGACCTGACCGGCAAGCGCGCTATCGTCCCGCCAAATTTCAAATCGATGGGTTCAGCTTCCCCGGGCATGCTCACACACGATCGGCTTTTTGTTTCGAGCATGATGGGCGCTGATCCAGCGACCGGAAAAGTACCGGACGATGCCGCGGCTCAGGTCGATCTCGCGCTCGACGGGGTTCATGCGGTTTTGAAAGCCGCCGGCCTCGATATGGCGAACATGGTTTTTGTGAATCCGTATCTGACCTCTGAAATTCCGCATCGAGTGATGAACGAGCGGTATGCGCGGCGGTTTGAATTCGGCAACACGCCCGCGCGGGCAACCATTGAAGTGACCAGCTTGCCGGGCGGAGCACACATTGAATACACGGGCGTCGCTGTCCGTGACTTAAGCCAACGTAAAGCGGTTCGCCCCAAGAACATGCCACCGAGCCCAACCGCCAGTCCGTGTGTTTTTGCCGGTGACACATTGTATTGTTCGGCGAAGGACGGGTTCATTCCCGGGCCACACGGCGGGATTTTTGCCACCACGACTCAACACCAACTCCGTCAAACCATGCGCAATCTTCTCGACAACCTCGAAGAGGCAGACATGAATTTCGACGAGGTCGTCTCGACAAACATTTATCTCGATAACTTGTCGGACAAGTCCGTGTTCGATCCGATCTATGCCGAATATTTTGGTCCGGTGATGCCGTCGTCAACGACCATCCAGCAGATTGCGCCGACCGAGCGCAAAGCCGACGACAAGGGGCAATTTCCCGGGCTGGAGCAAGTTTCCCTAATCGCAGTGAGAAAACGTGGCACCAAGTGAAATGCGGCAAAAAGCCCGGCCTTTCATTCCCCTTCACATCGGTGTGAGATGGTCCCCCGAAGCCCCAGTATTTCTTGATTTTGGTGCTCTGCTTTCATTTCTTGCTTGACAACGTACCTATTCGATCATAAAAGATAACGAACGAAATGATACGCTCAAGAACTCAGGCCGCCATCCGGCAGGCCTTCGGTGTCTCCTGCAATCGGTTTGCGCTGTTCTGCGTTGTTCTCTCTTTTTTTACGATATCCAAAGCGGTGTCCGGGTCGGATGAGACGCCTTGGACGCACTATGTTCGCATCGGTGCGTATGGCTTGCGAAGCGACAACGCTGACCAGATTGTCCAAAATGCGCAACGCGATGGAGTTTTCGGCATTGAGGTCGACAACGACATCGAAGGGCGGTACGAAAGCTTTAACGATCCCAGGGAAAAGTTAAAAGCCATTCACGCGGTCGCTGAAAAGGCCCATGCGGCAGGGAACTACGCGTTCGTCTACGTTGCCGGAACGGAGTGCATCACCGCGAATGCAGACAGCACACCGCACTCACTGGCCAAAGAACATCCGGATTGGCTGCAGCGAAAGATCACCGGCGAGCCGGCAATTTTCGGCGGGGGAACTGCATTCTGGATCAGAAAGGGTGACGAAGATGTCTGGGTCAGCCCCTATGCTCCTGCCTGGCGCAAGATCTACATGGAGCGGATCAGGCAGATTGCGGGCACCGGAATCGATGGGATCTATGTCGATATTCCTTATTGGATGACGCACTTCGAAGGCTGGGAAAACACCTGGGCGAGCTTCGACGACTACACGGTTGAGGCATTTCGCAAGCAAACCGGCCTGAATGCCAAGAAGGACCTGAAGCTAGGAGATTTCTCCGATCCAAATTTTCGCAAGTGGGTGGATTTTCGGATTCAGACATTCACCGACTTCATGCACGAGATCGCGCAGAATGCGAAATCAGTCAGGCCGGACATTCAAATCATTCCCGAAATTTATCCCGGAATTGAGGAAGCCGCGGTGCGCGTCGGGGCCGATGTGTACAGCCTATATCCCGTGGTAGATGTGATCGCTCATGAATACGAGTTCGGAGAAGGCGATCACATGGCGGTTTTGCGAAAGCCGCTGGACTGGTTCGACTATCAGGTTGGCATGCATTCGTTTCGCGCATTTGCCGAAGGAAAGCCGACGTGGATTCTGAACTATTCGTGGGATGGGCAGAAGAACCTCGATCGTCGCGAAGGAATGAAAAACCTGGCCATGTCAGAAGTGATGGCCAACACGAATTTCTGGGACGCTCCCGGACACTCGATGGCCGGCTCAAACGACTATCCGACGCGGCGGGAAATTTTCGCGTGGATCAAAGCCAATGAGAAGACGCTCTACGATCCGCGCACTCCAATTTCTCCAATTGGCGTGTATTTCTCGCCGGAAACGCGTGATTACTTCGCCGATGAATTCATCTCGTCATACCGTGGGATATTGATCCTGCTGATGCAAAAGCATCTCGAGTTTCAGGTTGTGACGCCACGCACTTTGGCGACCTTCGCAGGCAACACACTGGTTCTTCCGAACGCTCGCATTCTCAGTGACGATGAAAAAACGCAGTTGCGCAAGTACGTGGAGAGCGGCAGGAAGCTGGTTGTTACAGGTGAAGACGCGACCCAACTAGGCGGCGAACCGAACGTCGTAGCTTTCAGCAAATGCCCCGGAGCGGACTACTACGCCAGGCTGCAGAAGAATTTCGAGTCGGCCACTCCCGATGACGAAAAAGAGTTTCTCGCGAGCCTGAAATCGATGCAGAAAATCCAGGTGACGGCAGGGACATCCGTGGCCACGTCGATCGCGAACGTAGATGGATCCGCGCACGTTTTTTTTGCGAATTTCACCGGCTTGCAGAGTAGAGGGAATCAAGTCCAGACGGCGCAGAGTGGAATCGAGGTCAAGATCCAAGGAACAAACAAGCAACAGGGATTTTTTCTTCCCTTTCTCGGCCAGGCATCGCCGCTCGAAGGCAAAGCCGACGGTGATGGAATGATCTTCAACCTGCCGCCAATACAGAAAGGCGCGGTCTTCTGGCTACAGCCTTGAGCTTTGGGGCGGCAAACTGTCGGCAGATCACGAATTCGGGTTTCAATATCCCGAAGAAAGAGTATGGAGCTGATTATGAAAAACACTGCGAAATTTTCTCGCGCACTTCTGGTTGCGTTGGCGGTGTGTGTTTCGGCGATTGCGCTTTTCGCCCAGGGAACTTATCGGTCGCAGATCAGGGGCGTTGTCTCGGACTCGAGCGGCGCCGTGGTCCGCGATGCCAAGGTCACGATTACAGAGTCGGGGACAAACATAACCAGTTCCATCAAAACTAACGACAAGGGCGAATATTTCTTTACCAGCCTTCGCCCGTCAACCTATTCCGTGAAGGTTGAGGCGCAGGGGTTTCGGCCGGAAGAACAGACCGGCATTGTGTTGGCGGTCGATCAGCAATCCAGTCTGAATTTCACGCTCTCTCCCGGCTCAATCAGCACCGAAGTGCAAGTAAACACCACCGCTCCACTACTTGATACCGGAAGCTCCACCCTCGGAACTGAAGTCACCAATCAATACATCAAGGAGATTCCGCTCCCCGGCCGCAACTTCTTTGGCCTTGCATTTCTTTCCGGTGGAGTGACTGAAACCGCCGGGTCAGGCACGACTGACAACTACCCTTCGGGAACAAATTTCGTTTCAAACGGTCAACGCAACGCGACGGCGGAAGTTCGCATTGACGGGTCGCTGATCAGCGCGCCGGAACAAGGCGAAGGTGCGACCAGCAACGTGTATTACGAACCTTCCGTTGAAGTCGTTCAGGAATTCAAGGTCCAGAACAACAGCTTTTCCGCGGAGTTCGGCAACAATGGCGGCACGGTCGTGAATATGGCGCTGAAGAGCGGCACGAATAATTTTCACGGCAGCGGCTGGTGGTTCGGACAGCGATCTGGGACTGACGCGCGCGACTTTTTCAATCCGGAACCGAATGAAAAACCCAAGCACGTTCGCGATCAGTATGGATTCTCGGTTGGCGGGCCCATCATTAAGAACAAGACCTTTTTCTTCGGCGACATCGAGAAGGTGCGCAATAATTCACCGGTAAACATCGATGCCAGTGTGCCCACGCTTGCCGAGAGAACCGGTGATTTTTCAGGGACCGTAAACCCAATTTACGACCCGATCATCTGTCAGCCAAACTGCCAATCGAGGCCGCAAGTGGGTTCGCAACCCGGCGGGACGCTGAATGTAATTCCGCAAAATGAGATTGATCCCATCGGGCAGGCAATGATCAATTTATATCCGAAACCAAACCTGCCGGGAGAGTTCAACAATTTTCGTACGACTGTCCTTTCGCAAGGAGGTGACTACCAGTTCGATATCAAGGTTGACCATCAACTTTCGAGCGCACAGCGGCTTTCCGCCCGCTATAGCCGGCTGAAGAGTCATTTCAGTACTCCTACCGTCCTGGGTGACGGGGACACGTTTTCAGATGGAATCGCCGGAGACTCCGTAACTGCGCAGAACGCTTCCCTCGAATATGCCTGGACGATCAATCCTCGGGTTGTGTGGACCAATCATTTTGCGATTGATCGCGTCCGTGAACCCGTAACCGAAAATTATCCTACTTTGACCAGTGTTGGATTGCCCTCTTACCTCGCCGCGAATTCCGGTATTGACCGCATGCCAACAATTGGAATGTGCGCCCCCGACGGAGGTTGTTCTCAGCCCTGGAGCAGCCTGTACGACCAGTGCTGCACGGACACAAATTTTGCCCATACGCTCTATAGCTACTCCTCGCAACTGTTGATCTCGCACGGATCGCACCTGATGACAATGGGTGGCGAGCAGCGAGTCTTTTTCAATAATTTCTTCCAGCCGCCGAATCCCACCGGCCTGTTCAACTTTACCGACGACGTCACATCCGGCAGCCCGAACAGCGGCGCCGGCTGCCCGCCGGTTGGCCCCGCTTGTGGCTCGCAAGGAAATCCCTTCGCAAGTCTTCTGTTCGGATACCCAGACAACGGCAGCAGCCTTAACATCTACCCGGCAGTCGCGAACAAATCGATAGAAACTGGGTTTTACTTCCAGGATGATTGGAAAGTGAACTCAAAGCTGACCTTGAACCTGGGCATGCGCTACGAGTGGAGCACGCCCTATACGGAGCGGTCGAATCGAATCGAGTTCAGCGATTTCACCGGCGACAGCGGAATGAACATCGATTTGAGTAGCGGCAATCAACTGGTACAAGATGCAAATGGAAATACTCTTAATTTTGGGCTTCAGGCCTTGGGAGTAGGACCGAAGCAACTGGTAGGAACCACGCTGTTTCCGAACACTGCGCACATGCGGCACGTTCCTGTGGACCGCAACAATTGGGGGCCACGCCTCGGCTTTGCGTATCAGCTGGACCAGAACACGGTGCTGCGCGGCGGCGCTGGAGTGTACTACGGGATGAGTGTAGCCACCAATTTTCAGTATCCGGGAACGGCGTTTCGCAAAAGTGCGACCATGTTCTTCACTACAGACAACTTCAACACCCGTGCAGCCACCCTGTCCGATCCGTTCCATGGTGGCGTAACCGGTCCTCAAGGCGAAACCTATGGCAAACTCGCGGAGTGGGGCTATGCGAACGGGAATGATCTTGGAACTACAGAAGCCCAAAACGCGGATATTTACCAGTGGAACCTTGGGATTCAGCGCCTGCTCCCAAGTCAAATCGTGATTGCAGTGGATTACTCTGCCAACCGCAGTACCCATCTTCCGTTCGGCGGATACTCCAGCACGCGCAATCGGGACTTCATCTCCTCCGCACTCTTAGCCAAGCTGCGTAACGATCCCAATTTCTTGGCGATCGGCGGCACAGGCGATCCTTCTGATTCGCTGGCTACACCGGTAACAAATCCGTTTTGCTCACTATTTGGCGGGAGCGGCTGTGCATTCAATGCTGGCCCCGCGATCTTCAACGAGCCCGATTCTCAATACGGCAACCCGACACTTCCGCTGGTAAACCTTTTACGGCCCTACCCGCAATTTGACGGCGACTTTGAAGGGCTTCCGCGGCTGGTCGCCAACTCCTGGTACAACTCGATGCAGATCCGGTTCCAGAAGCGCACCACGCACCACGTGAGCTTCGAAGGAAGCTACACGTTTTCAAAGTTCACGGACAATTCCTCGACCGGCGCCAACGCATTTGTGGGCACGCTCAACAATGGCAACCCGCAGCAGTTAGATAATCTCGCCGCGGAACACAGCATCAGCGCCAATGACACACCCCACCGCCTTGCAGCGGCCGTCGTTTTTGATTTACCCATCGGGCGTGATCGCTGGATAGGAAGCGGAATGAACCGCGTATTGGATGCGGTCATCGGTGGCTGGTCAGTCTCGACGCTAGTTTCCGAACAGTCGGGTCAGCCCTTGTCTATATATATGAGCAATAACCGGCTGCAAGACGGAAATCAGAGGCCCAATGTACTATGCGGCGGCTCGACAGGAATTGGATCGAACCGGGGGGCGGTAACCCAGCTGCCGGTTTTGAATCTTGCCTGTTTCGCTGATCCCGGCGATCAGGTGCCCGGCGATGGCCCCCGATATTTCTCAGGACTGAGGACGGATGGCATTCACAACTTCGACGCCAATCTCTACAAAGAGTTCACGCCGCGTGAAGGCATGACCTTACAGTTGCGGGCCGAGGTCTTCAACACATTTAACACGCCTCGGTTCGCGCCTCCGGATACGTCTGCCGATCCGGGCAACCCCCAATCGCAGTTCGGCCTGATCGAGTCAACTGCTTCCGGATACTCGCCACGAAGTATCCAGTTCGGCGTGCGATTCGAGTTCTAAAGATCCGTGGTTTGTGGCTCGTGAGTCGCGATTCATCGCTCGGGGGCTGGTGACTCGTAATTGACGACGAAATGCCCGTAAGTCGTGCTTGATCTTACAAGAATTCGTCGTTTATATAGCGCACCGCGTAGGACGTCACGAATCAGTAGCCGCTCAATTACGAGCCACTAATCACGAATCACCGAGCCAGGAATCCGATCTAGATACTTTTGTGTAGTTTCATAGCCTACACAAATGCACATTTGAGATCGAATATGATCGAAATCTCAGATCGTTCAGATCGAGAAGAATGGCCGAAATCTGGTAAGTGTTTGGAATATCGGAAATAACTGCTACTTTCGTTTGACTGCTGTATCGTAGAATTTGATCCGAAATGCTCGCTGAAGAGAGACGTTTTCAAATTCGCGAAATTCTGACCGGACAACGGACGGTATCGGCCTCCGAGCTTTGCAACCGGTTGAGAGTGACATCAGCCACCATCCGCCGGGACTTGGCCGCATTGGAGCAGGAGGGAGTCCTGGTTCGCTCGCATGGGGGCGCGGTATCGCGCATGTCGAGCACCAACTTCCAGCCCACATACGACGCGTTGCTGAGGAGCGAAAACGAAGAAAAGCGGGCAATCGCACGCGCGGCTGAGCAATTAGTGCTGGACGGAGATACGATTTTTCTTGAGAGCAGTACGACCGTATTTGAGCTCGCGCGGCGCCTGGTTCACCGGCACCGCCTGATGGTCGTGACGAATTCTCCCACCATCGTCTGCGAACTTCAGCGCAGTGCCGGGGTGACGGTCATGTGCACCGGGGGCGATTTGATGAAAGACACGTTCTGTCTTTCGGGGGAGTGGGCGCAAAGGGCGCTATCAGAAATACGGCTGGACAAAGCGATCCTGGGCGTAAGTGCAATTGATCCGGCATACGGAGTCTCAACTGCGCACCACGCGGAGGCGCAAATAACCAGAATGGTTTCAAGGGCGGCGAAGACCCGGATCGCGCTGGCCGATCACACCAAATTTGGGCGGCAAAGATTTGCGTTTGTCGGACCGGTGAAAGATATTGACATTTTGATAACTGATGCCGGCACGGAACCTGAATACATTAGGGAACTGCGTGATGCCGGACTCCAGGTAATTATCGCTGATTCTGGTGAAGCAAAGGGAACAATTCAAGCACATTCACACAACAACGTTGACAATCGCTCACATGCAGACTAGCCTAGGGCTGCAACTTGGCAAGAAATTAGCCTTGTTCGTCACGTTCCGCGGAAAACATCGACAATGAACATGACTTCTTTATCTACGCCGCGATTCCCGTGTCTGGCCGGAGAGATCTTCGGTAGAGGTGAAGCTTGCCAATTTTGACGCCGAAAGATGGAGGGGGACAACCGTCAGATTTTGGTAAGTATTCGCTTGCCGAGATTGCCTCGCAGCCGCAGTGCTGGATCAATTGCCTGAAGCGGCTCGAGAAGGGCGGAACCCTTCGGGAAATCGCCAAAAGATTTGTGAGCAGTCCGGAGTGGGTTTTCGTCGGATGCGGATCGAGCTACTACATTGCGCTTGCGGCGGCCGCGAGCTGGACCTCAATTACCGGTACGCGGGCACGGGCAGTGCCGGCTTCTGAACTGTTGCTTTTTCCGGATTTGGCGTTTAGCGGGATGAAGGAGTTTGTTCCGGTTTTGATCTCGCGTTCCGGGCAGACGTCTGAGGTTCTGCGAGTGGCGCAGTTGCTCAGCGACAAGCGAATCCCGAGCGTGGCGATTTCATGTGCTCCCGGCCAAAAATTGGAAAAGATGGCGACCGCTGCCATCCTTCTTCCCGACGCTGACGAGCAGAGCACAGTCATGACACGATCTTTTACGTCAATGCTGCTCGCATTGCAGTGTTTAGCTGCAACGGTTGCGGGTAATCATGGTCTTCTCGAAAGCTTTCAAAGTCTGCCGGCTGTGGCAGAAAGAGTTTTACGCGATCTGCCGCAGAGGATGCGCAAATTTATCGATGATAGTTCGTTTTCGGATTACGTATGCCTGGGACAAGGGCCTTACTACGGCCTTGCTTGCGAGTCGGCCCTGAAAGTAACGGAGATGTCGTGCACCTACTCCCAGTCGTTCCATACACTTGAATTCAGACACGGCCCTAAATCGATCATAAGTGGCTCAGTGCTCACGACCTTTCTGCTTTCTGGCAGCAACCACGACGCAGAGGTCGAAGTGCTGGAGGAGATAAAAGAGTTGGGGGCTAAGACCCTTGTAGTTGCGAGCCATGTTTCCCGACGTGCTCGCGCGTCTGCCGATTTCGCCGTGGATCTTGAATGTGATCTTCCGGAAATTTCGTGCCTAGCGCCATTCGTCTTCGCTGGCCAATTGGCGGGCGCTTTTACAGCCCTCCGAAAGGGCCTTGACCCTGATAATCCCGCCAACCTGAGCCGAGTAGTAGTTCTGGCGGATTGAAGCAAGCGCCGCGCGAGATGCCTCAATTCGACGTCACAATCGCTGGGGAATTGAATCTGGATCTGGTTCTCTACGGGCTGCCAAGCGATTTGCCGCCCGAGCGAGAGATCATTGCCAATGACATGGCACTGACCCTCGGCGCTTCCTCTGCCATCGTGGCACACAATCTTGCCATCCTTGGCGACCGGGTCGGATTCATTTCGCGCATCGGCAAAGACTCCCTGGGTGACGCGGCGCTTGATCGACTTCGTGGGGCGGGGGTCGATGTGTCACACGTGCGCCGATCAAATGATGCGGGAAGTGGACTGACAGTCATTCTGCATCATGGGACATGGCGGAATATTCTCACCTATCTGGGAACCATTGCGCAGTTGACATTCGAAGATCTGGATATCAAGTACCTTTGCGCGGCCCGTCACTTTCACCTTTCGTCTTTTTACCTGCAAACAGCGCTGCGCCCTCGAGTCGTAGACCTTTTCAAAGTTTTGAAGGCTGCGGGACTTACCATTTCGATGGATACAAATGATGACCCCGAGGATCGTTGGGAGGGGCTACGCGAAGTGCTTCCATACGTTGATGTGCTGCTTCCGAATGAACGGGAGGCACTGAAAATTTCAGGTGAGCTGGACCTCAACGGTGCCCTTGCCAGCTTGGCGGAGCAGGTGCCCACAGTGGTCGTCAAGTTGGGACCCGAAGGCTCGATCGCCCGACGCGGCAGAGAACAATTCCGCGGTGTGGCAGTGAAAGTGGATGCTGTCGATACGATCGGCGCCGGCGACAGTTTTGACGCCGGCTTCATCAATCAGTACATTCGCGGCGCTGACCTTGAAACTTGTCTCACCTACGGAAATCTCGCGGGAGCACTATCGACCACCAAGCCTGGCGGAACTGAAGCTTTTCGCGATAAATCCCACCGGGAGCGGTTCTTTCGAGAGCACAAAATCGCCGGTGCTAGCTCGGGTAGAAACTAGCAGATATTAAGCGTGTTCCAGGGTGCGAGTGATCCGTTCGCCCGACCTATAGTCTCCGTCTAAAGGCGCTGCAGTCTGTCTGCTTGCTTTAGTTAAATATCGATCAAATATGCACGTTGATCTTGACAAAACGCGCACAACATAACTATATTCGCGCACAATTGAGTTTCACATATGGTCTGTTGACGTTTCCGAGGGGGAACTATGAAACGCAGACTTACTTTGGCTCTTTTCCTGGGCCTCAGCACCGCTCTCACCGCGTTCGGTCAGGTCGATACCGCTACGATTACCGGCACCGTAAGGGATTCTTCTGGCGCGGTTCTTCCGAATGTCACCGTAACCGCGACCGAAACAGACACCGGGATTGGAAGCACAGCGAAGAGTGATGGCAATGGCAACTACGTCATTACTCCTCTTAAGATCGGACGCTACTCGGTTTCGGCGGAAGGCACCGGATTCCAACCGGAGATTCGCCAGAACATCGTTCTTGATGTTCAGCAAAATCTGCATCTCGATTTTCAGCTTCGCGTGGGGTCGGTAAATCAAACTGCCAATGTCACCAGCGAAGCTCCCTTGCTTGAGACGGAAACTGCGTCGCTAGGCGACGTGGTTGCGGCGCCGCAAGTGGAAGAGCTGCCATTAAACGGGAGGCGCTACACCGACCTGGCGGAATTGACTACTGGAGTAGCGAAAGTCATTGAAGGCCCGGTCAACGGCGGTAGTTCTCCTACCAATGGGAACACGGGTGGAAGTTTCTCGGTCAACGGAACTCGCGGCGATCAGAACAACTTCATTCTCGACGGCATCGATAACAATTCGAATGACAATGGCGATGTCAGCATATTGAGCAGCGTAGACGCGATCGCCGAATTCAAAATTCAGACCTCGAACTACTCACCGGAATTTGGACGCAGCGGCGGCGCCGTAATTAACGCGAGCACAAAATCAGGCACCAATAGCTTTCACGGTGAAGCATGGGAGTTTCTGCGCAATGATGCGCTCGATGCGAGTCAATACGGATTTGGATCCGATGTGGCGAAAGCGCCATATAAGCAGAATCAATTCGGCGGAACTCTAGGTGGGCCGATAGTGAAGGACAAGGCGTTTTTCTTTCTGGATTACGAAGGAACCCGTATTCATCAGGCCCAGACTGATTTTGCGAGTGTGCCCGTTGCGGGAGAGAGTACTGGCGATTTCAGCAGTATTCTGGGTGGGCAGTCGCAGTCGTGTGGCCCGAATGGTGATCAGGCATGCGTCGACGCACTCGGTCGTCCTGTTTTCGTGAATGAGATTTTTGATCCATCCACGACTAGAACGGTGGGGGGCTCTGTTGTGCGTGATGGTTTTGGGTTCGATCCGGTCACCGGCTTACCGATTCCTGGACAGGCAAACATTATCACTTCGCCTTTGAGTTCCTTGGGCCAGGCCTATGCCAGTCTTTATCCCGCGCCGAATCAAGCCGGAACAGCCAACAATTACGTTGTGAATGCTCCCGGGTACGAGCAGACCGACCAGATGGATGCTCGAGCAGATGAAAACTTGACCAGCAAAATCCAGCTCTTCCAGAGATTTTCGTACATCAAAGACAGTCGTTTCCAAGCACCGGTATTTTCGGGAATTGCCGACGGTGGCCACTTCAATACCGGTAACAGACCACTGAACGGGGAAGGCCTGGTGCTCGGCCTGACCGACACGATGACGCCGAACTTGGTAAATGCGTTGCGGGTCGGTTTCAATCGCGTACATTACATCTCCAACGTGCCGTCGTATGGACAGCATTATCCGCCACCAAGCCTGCAACTACCGGGTGTGCCAAACAACCCTTTGATTAATGGCCTCGCGCGATTTACCCCTGCCGGTTACAACGGACTGGGTGAGCCGCTATTTACGCCGACCCGCAGCACCACCCAGGACATTCAGCTCAACGACACCCTGAGCTGGGTTCATGGCAAGCACCTGATCAAAGTCGGGCCGCAAATTCATTTTGACCAGTTCAATCTTTTGCAAATTGGGCAGCCGCGAGGGAACCTCTCCTTCAGCGGTCAGTTCACATCGGATTCGGGGTCGATCGCTGATGGAAGCGGGAATAGTGTGGCCGATATGCTCCTGGGGCTTCCCGTCAATTCTGTGATCTCGACGGTCACATACTTCGGCAATCGGCAGCACACCTATGGAGCGTTCGTCGAAGATAACTACAAGGCAAGCTCGAAGGTCACGTTTGATCTTGGATTGAGATACGACTACGCGACACCCGTCTACGAGGCGCACAATCACCAGAGCAATTTTGATTACACAAAAGGGATCATAGTGCCGGCGGGTACTCCTGGCTATCCAGAGAAACTAGCTACTCCGCACAAGGACAACTTTGCCCCGCGCGTCGGCTTGGCTTATACGCCGTTTCCCTCAAAGCCGCTGGTGGTTCGTGCAGGATACGGCCGGTTCTTCGTGTTCTATGAAATCCGTACCGGCGATCCCTTGCAGATTGATTACAACCTGCCGTTCTTTTTTGAGCCCACATTCAGCAGTGACGGGATAACGCCTTCGCCAGTGACCCTGGCGACCGGATTTACCGGACTGATCGATCCCAGCAACGCTACGTTCGCCGGTGTCACCAGTCAGGATTTCAATCCCGAGACGCCGGTGTACGACCAGTGGAACGTTGATCTCGAATATCAACTACCCGGCGGCATTCTGATCAGTCCTGCGTACGTGGGGACTAAAGGAACTCACCTGCAAGTGTTGCGCGACCTGAATCAGATTCCAACTCCGCAGGCTTCGTTTGATCCCACACTTGCGCCCTACTGCGAGCCACTGAGCCCGGGCGTCTGCCAGTTTGCAACATTCACATCGATCCAGAACCGCGGGAATTCCACTTATCATGCATTTCAATTGAAGGCGGAAAAACGGACGAGCCATGGTCTCTACTTCCTGAGCGCGTTTACTTACAGCAAGGCAATCAACGATCAGCCGGAAATCTGCTGCAACGCTCCCTGGCCGCAAGACAGTTACAACATCGCTGCCGAGAAAGGGTTGGCCGACTTCGACAATCGACTGCGATGGGTGACCAGCGTCGACTACGAGCTGCCGGTCGGGAAGGGGCGGCAATACTTGAACCAGGGCGGAGTGACCGATGCGATTCTTGGGGGATGGCACCTGGGGGGAATCATCACCTTCCGTTCGGGTTTCCCATTTTCTCCGCAAATTGGGTTTGACCCGAGCAATACAGGGTCCCCGGGGCTGCAGCGATCGAATCAGATTGGCAGCGGCCATCTGGCGAATCCGACTCCCGCCCTCTGGTTCAACATCAACGACTTTCCGGTTCCGAATTGTCCGCAAGGATGTTTTGGAAATGCCGGCAAAAACATTCTGGAGGGGCCGGGGGAAAAGACAGCAGATTTGTCGCTGCGGAAATTCTTCAATTTCACGGAGCGGACGAACCTCGAGTTCCGCGCTGAGCTGTTCAACGCGTTCAATCACCCGGTGTTTTCGCAACCCGACCCTTTCATTACGGATGGGCCGGGAGGTGCGGGGGTGATCACGTCCACGGTAATTCCGCAGCGGCAGGTCCAATTTGCTTTGAAGTTGCATTTCTAATTCGCGATCGGGGGCGAGTTTTAGAAAATGAAGCGCAGAGACTTTCTGAAGACTAGCGCCGCCTTGGCGGCCGCCGCCGAACTCGGAAGTAAAGCCCACGCGGTTGTCCCGGCCCACAACTGGGGCAAGTATGACTTCGGTTCCGGTCCGCCCGTAACAGATCGCCTGAATCAAGGGCCGTTTCCGCAATACGCGCCTTACGCCGTTATTCCCAGTGATGAAGTTGTAATGAGCACTACGCCTTCTGAAGACGTGGTCCCGAACTACGGGATGGGATTGGTCACCTACATCACCGCAGATATGGGGACCGATGAAATCAAATCCGACAATGTCTCGCAGGCGATTGAGGACCTGGTCCGATTTCCGCTGGGACAGAAGCTCTACATCCGTCCTACATGGAGGGAAGTTCAACCGAAACCCGGAAAGCTGGAATTTCCCGACTATCTGAAGCAGATCTTCGATCTAGCAAAAACAAATGACAAGCGCATCGGTCTGCGCATTCAGATGAGCGCTCCCGATTACTGGCACGCGCCGGCGCTGCCGGATTTCGTTCTCGACAAAGTGCCCACGGTTGATCTCGTAATGGATCCGCACGAGTCTCCGAAGTCAGGGGAAAGATTCCTCAAGAATCCGTACACGAAATCTCAGCCGCGGTTCGACCATCCGTTCTTTCAGCAAGCCTTCAAAGAACTGGTCGAGCAAATGGCTGGGGAATTTAATGGGAACGCGATCATTGAGTTCGTCGACACATTTTTGTATGGGTTCTGGGGCGAAGGACATACATGGCCTTTTGCGAACAATCCCTTTCCCGACTACCAAACCGCTGAACGCACGTGGATTGACATGTGGAACGTGCAGCAGGAGCACTTTACCAAGACTCCCCTGGTTACAAATACCGAACCGGACTACAGCCGGGTAGGGAATTCCGAAGTCCTGGATCGCACTGTCCGAAGTAACAACTGGATTCGCAGCGACACGATCTTTATTGAGAACGAACAAATCGAAGCGTTAAGTAATCGTCCGCCATGGACGGCGGTGATGATAGAGCAGGGAATCCCGGGTCAGCCGCCGGAAAAAGTTACCCTGCACGAAGGCATTTCGCCCTCAGATGACATCATCGCGCATGTAATGGATGTGGGCGCGAATTACTGGTCGTTGTGGAACTTCCACGAGATTAACGCCAAAAATCTTGCTGCCTACTATCAGGCGTTTCCGAAATGGTTTGATCGTATCAACCGACGAATCGGGTATCGTGTGCGGCCTTCGTTTATTTGGAGCTACGAAGATAACGGGTATCTCGGATTGATCATCGGCTTCGCCAACGACGGAATTGCCGGAGTGCCGGGAGTATTGCGCGTGACGGTCGAGAGTGAAGATGGAAAGGCATTGAAGAGCGGCTGTCTCGATGCCGGATATCCGCTGCCGGGAAAAGTGCGGCAGGCGCAATTTATTCTGCCCAAGGGAACAAAGTGGCAAGGGCTTAAGCTGCGCGCGGAAATTGAAGTGAAGGGCATGACAAACCCGGTGCGCTGGGCTTGTCACCAAAAATTGAATGATGACGGCACGCTCAGTCTGCGGCCGAATGGGCGTCACGGATAAGCACAGAAATCCTGGATCAGACTTACGAACAGTTACGGATTATTGCTGACTGAATAAGGGAAAATTTGTTGGACAACAACGCGTCCTCGCTTGCATGCACTCCACCCACGCTTTCTCGCCCGATGTTGATAACTCTTGACAAAAAATACGTGCTGAGAGAGAGTTTCGATTCGAAGCAAAACGAAACTACATCAACGATAAAGGCCAACACTGTGGGCACCAACGGAATGCTGAATGAGGAGCGCCGCCGCGCGATTGTTGACATTTTGCGGCAGAGCAAGCGCGTACTGGTTGCCGATCTGGCACGGGAATTCAGGACTTCGCAGATCACCATTCGCAAAGATTTGGAGGCGCTCGATAACCAGGGACTGATCCAGCGCACGCACGGCGGAGCATTGCCGATCCAGACGAGTGCGTTGCTCGACCCAACGCTCCGTGAGAAGGAAAAGCAGCACCGCAAGGAGAAAGGGCGGATCGCCGCCGCTGCTGCAAAGATGGTGGAGCGAGGCCAATGTATCGTGCTCGATTCCGGCACTACCACGACCGCCATTGCCAGGGCCCTTAAGGGCGTCGGTGGGCTCACGGTGGTCACGAATGCCATCAACATTGCTGCCGAACTCGATGGCAGCGAAATCGAAGTCATTCTCACCGGAGGGACGTTGCGCAAGAACTCATTTTCGCTCGTGGGCCCAATGGCGGAGCAGTCATTGCGGCAACTGAGCGCGGACATCCTTTTCTTAGGGGTGGATGGCTTCGATATCAAGACCGGGCTTTTCACCCCCAATCTTCTCGAAGCGCAAGTGAATCGTGCGATGGTCGAAATTTCGCGCAAGACTGTGGCAGTATGCGATTCGAGCAAGTTCGGCCGGCGCAGCTTGTGCAACATTATGCCGGCCAGCGCCGTGCAGCACGTGATCACAGACAAGAACCTTGCCAAGCCGGATCTGCAAGCCATGCAGGAAGCAGGAATTTCGGTAACCATGGTTTGACACTCGGCCGTCGGCGTGAACAGACCAGGCATACCACTGCAAATCGACAAATAGATAAATAAAGGATAGGCGTGTCATGCGCAGACGAGATTTCGTAAAGACGAGCTTGGGCCTGACGACCGGCGCCGGCATTGCGCCGCGGCTTTGGGCCGATGTTCCCGATCATCTCTGGGGAAACTATTTTCCGCCTCCCTCAGTCACGAACCGGCTGAACCAAGGACCTTTCGGCATCAGCCAGGATGAAGGCTGGTACACGATTTTCGTCACCGATCCTTCGCGCGAGCACATCCGTAATTTCGGTACCGGACTGGTCGGCTACACCTGGGAAGAAAACGGGCCGGCGCTGAAGGTCCAATGCGGAAAAGAGACTCTTGAGCAAGCTGTCGAGAAAATGGCTTCGTTGCCTTTCGTCGATGTCCTATACATCCGTTGCGATTGGCGTGACATTCAATTGCAACCCGGCAGGCTCGACCTTTCACCAGTCTGGCAGGCCACATTCGAAGCCGCAAAGCGCCACAATCTGGGTGTTGGATTTCGCGTACAGCTTTCCAGCCCGAATATTGAACCGCAGAAAATTTCGATGCCGGACTTCTTGCGCGAGAAAGTTCCGGTCGTGAATATCGGGGGGAAATCCAAAGAGCACAAGACGAGTTTCGATTTTTATGAGCCCCGTTACGACCATCCTGAATTTCAGAAAGCATTCGAGGAGTTGAACCAGTTGTTGGCCGAGAAATTCGACGGGCATCCGCAACTGGAATTCATGGACCTGATGATCTATGGCTTCTGGGGCGAAGGCCACACAAACGACCTGCCGAGTCCTTTCCCGGACTACTTGACCGCAGAAAAGACCCTTGTCCGCATGACGCAATTCCAAATCGATACGTGGAAGCGAACGCCCCTGGCGGTAAACACGCAGCCGGACATCAGCAACGTTGGCAACCGCGAGATACAGGACCTCGCGGTGCGCTCCGGTTGTTGGCTGCGCTCGGACAGCCTAATAATGGATGAGCCAATCCAGATCGAGGAACTTGCCAACCGGCCGCCGTGGCTGGCAACGGTCCTTGAGGACGGCGAGAACCGCCATTACGTGCTTCCAGAATATGCAGCTGAAGAACGCGAGTGCCTGAGTAAACTGTCCCCGGCGATGCTGGCATTTGTCGGCGGAGACAATGAGGCCTATCCGAACGATGACTATCCTCATCGGATTGGCGGCCCGATCAGAGTTCCCTATCGCGAGACCGCCGGATTCCACGCGCTCGATATCGGCACGAGTTATTTCGGACTGTGGACTGAAGCCGACAACATCCGCCGCTACTACGAAAAGTATCCCGATTCATTGCGAGCAATGGAACAGCGGCTGGGATATCGCGTTCGTCCATCCTTAATTTGGCAGCGCAAACGGTACGGCACGATGGAACTGATTATCGGTGTGGTGAATGATGGAGTGGCCGGCGTGCCGGGAGTGCTGGGTGTCTACGCCGAAACTCCCGACGGAAAGGTCAAGCTTGGAGGGAATCTTGATCCCGGCGAACCGCGCGCCGGAAAAATTCGGCAGGCGTCCATCATTTTGCCGAAGGGCATGGATGGCGAGCAGATTATTCTTCGCGCGGAGTTGGAAGTGAAAGGCGTGCGCCGGCCGGTGCGCTGGGCATGCCGGCAGCCCACAAACCCGGATGGCTCGCTCACGATCCGATTGAAAAAAGCCAGTGACTCTGATTGGAGAAAGGGAGTATAGGTGTCGAATTCGAACGACACGCATGATAAATCGCTTGGCCTGAATCAGCCGATCTGCCGGCGCGATTTCCTGAACTCGACTCTGTTAGCCGCAGGAGGTGCACTGCTCGGTCCTCTGAGTCCGCAGCAGTTGTTGGCTGATGCGAGTGCCGCCAGTGAGTGGACGGGTTATGGCGGCGTCGGCGACTACGCAAATTCGAATGGGAACACGCTCGAGGTAATGACCGCCGGCCACCAGATTCGGTCTGGCGTTTTCAATGAATCGTTGCCTGCAGACACCATCGACACGGGCGAGGTGTTTGATTGCGTGATCGTGGGTGGTGGCGTGAGCGGTCTTTCTGCTGCTCTTTTCCTGGAGAAATACGGTGGGTCGAAGCTGAGTTGCCTGGTTCTCGACAATCATCCTGTTTTCGGAGGTGAATCCAAGCGCAACGAGTTCATGGTTGATGGACAGCGGATCATGGGGCCGCAAGGCGCCGATCATTTCCAACAGCCTCTTCCGCACAGCTTCATGGCGCGCTTTTTTGAATTGATCGGCCTCGATTGGCGCCGATTCGAATACCAGAGTTGGGGAAGTCCGGAGCCGGAGATTCCTCTGGGCTACAGCTTTGAAGATGCGCGAGGGCCGGACGCATTCTACTTCGGTGCGAAATTCGGGCAGAACCCGGGGAAATGGCTCATCGATCCGTATAAGAATAAGTTGCAAGGCGCGCCGATTTCCGAGAAAACACGCACCGAGCTTCTCAGGTATAACGAGCAGCCAAAGAGAGGTTTGCCTTTCGACTATCCCGGAGATGAGAAGTCTCGCCAGATTGACAGCGTCACGATCGAACAATATTTGATCGAGAAGTATGGCCTCAGCCAAGAGACGATCCAGACCTTCATGGCCGAAGAGGGCGGGGGATTCGGAGCTGGCCCGGATGTTGTCTCTGCGTACTGCATTTATGCGTTCGATGTGGATCTCTCAATGGACGCACCATCGCTGTCGTTTCCCGGCGGGAACGCCGGGATAGCGCGGCACATGGTGAAGACGCTGATTCCCGATTCCATTGCCGGACCAAAGACCCTCGACGCCGTCTGCCGCGGCAACATCAATTTCGACGCGCTTGATCGCCCGGAGCAGGCGGCTAGAATTCGGTTGGGTAGCACGACGGTTTGGGTGAAGCACGAAGGCGAGCCTTCCAAAGCGAATTTTGTGACCGTCGGATACACGCGGGGTGGAAAAGTCTATCGGGTAAAAGCACGTTCCGTGGTTATGGCCGGCGGGTGCTGGACCTCGAAACATGTTGTCCGGGATCTTCCCGCAACACATCGCGAAGCTTACGATCAGTTCTACCGCTCGCCTTGCATGATGGCGAATGTCGCGCTGCGCAACTGGCGCTTTCTTTACAAAATGGGCATCTCGGGCTGTCAATGGTTCGAGGGATTGGGCAGTTTCGCAGCGATACGAAAGTTGCCGACATTCTCGACCGTTCAGAAGACAATTGGTCCGGATTCTCCGGTCGTGCTCACGCTGAAAGTGCTCTTTCCTCATTACGGTCTTCCATTACAGGAACAAGGAAATCGTGGCCGGGCGCAATTGCTTGCGACTCCCTTCCGCGACTACGAACGGCAGATTCGTGCGCAACTAACCGATATGTTTTCGGCTTCCGGGTTCGACGCGTCGCGTGATGTTGCTGGAATCATTCTCAACCGTTGGGGACATGCGTATGTGAGCCCGCAGCCGGGATTCTTTTTCGGCAAGGACGGAAAACCTGCGCCACGTACGGTGCTGCGTGCGGCAGCCTTTGGACGAATTGCGTTTGCAAATACAGATCTATCCGGCACGCCAGATCATCGCACCGCGATCGGCGAAGCGCATCGGGCGGTAAATCAACTTCTTGACCAGGTCTTAGTCTGATCAGGTGGTTGGATCAAATCTGATTGTTTGGGGGATAGTAATGAATCGTCGAGATTGGCTACATGGAGTGGGTCTTGCGGTCGGCGCCTCTGCCGGATCGAAAGCTGCGTTTGGGGTATCGAGTGCAGACTCGGAGGCGAACTCGAAGGCAACTGGCAAGGGAAAACCCCTGGCTCTTGCTGATTATGAGCCGAAGAGCATGCTTCACACGGAAGAGACGCACGTACCACGCGCCGCGTTCCCGGTCGTCGATGTGCACACTCACATTACCGTCTCGGCAAAGGAGAAGAACGGAGTATCGCTATCAGCTAAGCGCACCTACCTCGGCCAGCCTGACGAACTTCTTGCGGTGATGGATCGCAAGAATATTCGCGCGATGGTCAATCTGACCGGCGGCTACGATGAGGGTCTGGTCGATGCCATCTCCAAATATGACAACGCGCACCCCGGCCGTTTCTACTGTTTGACCGAGCCTTGCTACGAGAAATTTCTCGATCCGACATATCCGCAGATACAGGCCGATGAAATTGAACGCGCACATCGCGCCGGAGCCAAGGGTCTTAAGATTCTTAAAACACTAGGCCTCTACCTGCGCGAGAACATCACCTCAGGGAAGCTGGTCAAGATCGACGATCCACGGTTCGACCCGATGTGGGACGCATGTGGGCAACTGAATATGCCAGTGGCGATTCACATTTCTGATCCGGTTGCGTTCTTTACTCCCACCGACCGCTTCAACGAGCGATATGAAGAACTTAATAACCATCCTGACTGGTCTTTCTACGATCATGATTTTCCGAGCAACGCCGAGTTGATCGAAGCGAGGAATCGCATGATCGCCCGTCACCCCAAAACGCAATTCCTCGTTCTGCATGTCGGGAACTTTTCTGAGAATCTGGACAATGTCTCCGAGAACCTCGATCGCTTTCCCAACATGACGGTTGATATTGCGGCAAGAATCGGTGAATTGGGCCGGCAGCCGCGCCGTTCACGCAAATTTTTCGATAAATATCAGGACCGCATCCTCTTCGGGACTGACGCTACTCCACATGGCGATGAATTTCCGCAACAGGTCTTCAACGACAAACTCTACGAAATTTATTATCGCTTTCTTGAGACCGAAGACGAATATTTCGACTACGCTCCGGCGCCAAAGCCCCCGCAAGGACGCTGGCAGATTTATGGCATCGGCTTGCCAAAAGCGATCCTTGAAAAGGTGTACAACCAGAACTTTTCGCGCCTCTTCGAGATCAAAATATGAGGCTTCCATCTATTCGTTTGTTGTTTTCGACTCTGACGGTGTGCCTCGCTCTATCAGGATTCGCGTCGGGGGTCACCCCCAATATCAGGAGCATGCAGGCGAAAGCCGACGTCCCTCTCACCACAAATCGAGACTCACCTTTCTGGCGCGGCGCGCAACCCGTGTACATGGATACAGATTCCCAGGGGAGGCTCGTTCCAGGGTATCGGACAGAGGTGCGCACCCGCTGGACCAAACAAAATCTATATCTCTTATTTATATGTCCCTATAAACAGCTCAACCTGAAACCTGACCCGAAGACTTCAACTGAGACAAATCAATTGTGGAATTGGGATGTGGCTGAGGCATTCATCGGCTCGGATTTCAAAGACATTCAACGTTACAAGGAGTTTGAAGTTTCGCCACAGGGTGAATGGATTGACCTCGACATCGATCTCCATAAGCCCCATCACGAAGATGGCTGGATATGGAACTCAGGATTTAAAGTATCGGCGCGCATCGACCGCTCTGCCCACATCTGGTATGGCGCTATGAAAATTCCCTACTCCGCCATTGACACGCGTCCTGCGGCTGCGGGAAACACGCTGCGAATAAATCTTTTTCGGAGCCAGGGCCCCGAGGCGAATCGCCACGACATAACCTGGCAGCCCACCATGTCCAATACGTTTCATGTGCCTGAACGTTTTGGACTGTTGCTTCTTGTTGAATAAAACCTTGTTCAATAAAACAAAGATGGGTGCCCGCTCAAGCGCTTGGTTGGAGGAAGCCTGAGGCGCTACTCTGGCGCGACCTCGAGCAGCAGATGTCCGCTGAAGTCGACGTTCAGTTTTGCATTTCGTCCTGGGATGCTCCCGAAGCTTTTGCCGTTCTCATAGTCTTGAACGCTGTACTTATGATCGTCCAGTCCGCGCAGTTCGATCGGCCCTTTCCAGTGCCTGGCGTAAAACGCGTAGTACATAGTATTGTCGCGGCGGATCACATGTGTTTCAGGTAAATCAAAGCCGATGTCGTAGAGGTTTCCGAGGTAGTGGCCGTGAGAGAGCATCTTGTCGCGATAGATGCCGAGCCACTTCTTGAACTGTACCTCGCGCGCGGCGGTCAGGTCGGATTTACCGTGTTTCTGAACGAGGGACGGTAATACGAACTCGGTGCCGAGCACTCCGCCAATGCCGAGCGTTGAGGCAAAGTCGTTTCCACCATCGCTCAATTCGACGTGATCACCAAAAAACGGCAGGTCGTCTCCCATCAGTGCTTTCAGAGTTTTTCCTTTTGACCGCACCTGAAATGAACTCTCAGGATCGGAAGCCACGGACATGTTGAAGTACGGCATGGTGAGGAAGGAATAGCTGGTGCCGCAGGGGCAGAATTCGACCAGCGCTCCCGGCTTGACCGCCTGCGCGGTCTGGTAAATCGCGCGAAAAAAATCGGGCATCGCTTCAACCGAATCTTCAGGCGAGGCGTGGTGGTGCGCGCGATTGTAACAGGCTGGCGCCCCATTCATGTGCTGGCCATCAAGCTTCAGGCCGTCGAAGCCCCAGTCCACAAGGATCTTGCGAACAAGGGCTTTGTGATATTCGACCACGCGCTTGTCGGCAGGACACAAATAATAAGAATTCCACCAGGAAATTTTCTGCTTTGAACCATCCTTATTAAGGAGTGCATAGTCAGGATGTTCTTTCAGCAACTCCGAATTCGGCACCGCGCTGAGGGGCGACCACCAAAGCTGCGCGCGGAAGCCCTCCTGGTGAATACGATCGACAATGGCTTTCATGTCACGATCGCCATTCGGATATTTCTTGGGATCGAGGGCCCAGTCGCCAACATTGTTCTGCCAACCGTCATCGAGAGTGACCCACTTAAATCCAAGCTCTTTGACCTTCGGCAGAGAGTCGTAAATTTGCTTCGGCTGCACCGTGCGCCCGTAGCCCCATGCGCACCAGATTGTGCCTTGAGCGTCCTTCGGAGGGGTTGCCAATTGAAGGCCTTGTGCAACCATGAAACGACGGTACTCAACCAGGGTGCTGAAATAATCCCGCTGATGAACAGCGACGAAGGTGCGCAGGGTATGAAAACTCTCGCCCGGCTTCAATGTAATTTCTTGTTTCCGTTCGATGGCGATGGTGGCATGAGTGGAATCGGGCATCGACACAGGAAGTGAGACCAACCTCGGTCGCAACTCCACGTGGCCGACCGCGATCCCCACATCTCGACGCCATACGTCAACAACAGGAGTGCCTCCGCCGTAATCGCTGGCATTCATACCGAGATAATTTTCTTGCGAGAAGTTTGTCTTTAGCGGCAACACCCAGTTCGGCCGCCTTTCGTATGAGCCCGTTTGGTATGACCAGAACGCCGGAGTCGGAGCGTTGGGTTCCGCATTCACTTTGTAGCGGTTGTTGATCCACTCCGTGACCGGGAGATTGGCTTTGCCGTTGTTCATGTACTGAACATCGAAAACGGCCATGGTTGGGAAATTGTCGTAAATGCTGACCACGACTGTTTTGGTCAAGACGCCGGATTTTCCGACTAGGATAAGCTTTTTCCCGCCACCGATCTCGTCCTTGAACTCATCGGCAGTTTGCGAAATCAGGAGGAACTGTGCCCACTTCGTAGCCGGTGTGCTTAGGGTTTCGCTTGCTGAAAAAGGTCCCAGGACTATTTCTTTAGTGTCAAAACGTGCCACCACCCGGCTCCTTAGGTGTCGGTCGAATTCGACACGCAGGTTCTTGCTTTGAATATGCGCGTTGACGCTGGGAGCGGGGCTAGGTTGAGCATTCAAAGTTACTGCGATTAGGACGATCAAAAAAAACTCGCCGCCGAAACGGCTGAAGAGAGCCACCCATACGCAGGTTGCGAAATGCTTCTTTTCATTGCGAATTGTTTCCCTCGAAGACTATCGGTCAGAAGCGACTGGAAGTCAAGCAAGGAAGATTCATGGCCGACTATGAGGGGATTGATTTTTCTGGCCGATCGGACCAGGACTCGAGTTCGTTAGATGTCGGCTGTGTGGGAACCCGCTTCGTCATGTGCCCAGGCTTGGGAGGGATCGGTTTCGGGCAACGGACGAACGTCCGAGTTGCTCATAATCATGCGGGCGCAGGTGTTCCATCGCAGGACAGCGTCATCATTCCCGGGCGGCGCGAAATCGATTGCTCTTTCATAATGAGTCATCGCTTCACGCAATGCGTGGTAGGCCGATGCACCGCCCTCTGCTCCGCGACGTATGCGAGCATTCCCCAACCGCTCCCAGATGATGCCAGCGTAGTACTGCTGCTCGTAGTCCCCTTTGATTTGCAATAGAACTTCCTGAGCAGTTCGGGCGTTCACGGTCGGAAATTGATCAGTCCGTGCGAGAAGGAGCGAAATGAGCGCTTGCTGATGATCGGGGACAATCGCCAGGATATCGAGGCAAATGCTTTCAGCGAGAACCGGCTCGTTCAGAAGCCGGTAACGTTCTACTTTTGCCAGCGCTTCGGGAATACTTTCGATAGAGATGGATTTAAGTTCGAAATGCATAACAGCTCCTACGTTTTCGCGTTGCTGAAGATTCTGAACACCCTCGCCACCGGATCGAAGAACCGGTCCACCACACGCTCTTTTAGCGGAATGATCGCGTTGTCGGTAATCGTAATGCTTTCAGGGCAGACCTTTGTGCAACATTTCGTGATATTGCACAATCCAATGCCGAATTCCTTTCTCAATTCTGCGGTTCGATCGACTGTATCGAGCGGATGCATCTCGAGGGCGGCTGCGTAAGTAAGAAATCGGGGCCCGATGAATTGATCGTGCATGTGATGGTCACGAAGCACGTGGCAAACGTCCTGGCACAGATAGCACTCAATGCACTTGCGAAATTCCTGTACTCGTTCGACATCCTCCTGCGCAATGCGCCAGGTGCCGTCGGGCGCGTCGGGCTTGCGCGGCTGAAATTTCGGAATGCGTTTCTTAACTTCGTAATTCCACGAAACGTCAGTGACCAGATCTTTCATATGAGGGAAGCTTTTCATCGGTTCGATGGTGACCGGCTGGTCGAGGGCAAGCGTGTTCAGCCGTGTCATGCACATGAGCTTGGGCATACCGTTTATTTCTGCGGAGCATGAGCCACATTTTCCTGCCTTGCAGTTCCAGCGCACGGCAAGATCACCGGCCTGTTCGGCCTGGATCTGGTGGACCGCGTCGAGCACCACCATGCCGGCTGCAGCCTCGGTCGTATAGTCGCGGAACTCGCCTTTGCCGTTTTCACCCCGCCATATGCGAAAGGTTGCGGTCGCCATTACTTCATCTCCTCGATGATCTGTTGCAATTCCTGCGGCATGGGCCGAATCGGCTCTCGCGTGAGTTGCATTTCGCCATTTGGCCCTTTCCGCGCCACAATGTTGAATTTGCCCGCTTCTTCGCTCTTCGCTGGGAAATCGTCGCGGAAGTGAGCGCCCCGGCTTTCCTTTCTTTCTAAGGCCGCTTTCGCGACAATTTCCGCAACCGTGAGCAGGTTCCGGAGATCGAGTGCCGTGTGCCATCCCGCGTTGTATTCGCGATTGCCATAGACGCTGACCTGCTCGCTCTTGGCCTTCAGTTCGCGTATCCGCTCAAGCGCCTGCTGCATTTCCTGTTCGGTGCGCACGATTCCGACAAGCTCCTGCATCACATCTTGTAACCTGAGTTGGAGGGCGTACGGGTTTTCGGATGTCTTGCGATCAAAGGGTTGCAGTGCCCATGCTTCAGCCGATGCGAGTTCCTGACCGCTTACGTTGCCCAGGGAACTTTCTTTGGCGAACTTGGCCGCGTATTCGCCGGCGCGCTTGCCGAAAACAAGAAGGTCGGAAAGAGAATTGCCGCCAAGGCGATTGGCTCCATGTAGTCCCGCTCCACATTCTCCAGCCGCAAAAAGTCCGGGGACGTCGGACATTTGCGAATCTGCATCCACCTTGACTCCGCCCATCATGTAGTGGGTGGTAGGGCCAATTTCCATTGGCTCCTGCGTGATGTCAATATCGGCAAGCTGCTTGAACTGGTGATACATGCTGGGCAGCTTCTTCTTTATGTGTTCTGCGGCATTGGGAAGTTTTTCTTTGATCCACGATATATCGAGGAACACGCCGCCGTGAGGACTTCCCCTTCCCTCGCGAACTTCTCTTCTGATACAGCGGGCGACGTGGTCGCGTGTCAGCAGCTCCGGCGGACGCTTGGCGTTCTTATCGCCCTGCGTGTACCGCCATCCTTCTTCTTCTGACGTAGCGGTTTGGTTGGCGTACAGCTGCGGAATATCTTTGAACATGAAACGTTCGCCATCTTTGTTGCGGAGCACTCCGCCTTCGCCGCGCACCCCTTCAGTCACCAGAATCCCCCGAACACTGGGCGGCCAGATCATTCCCGTGGGATGGAACTGTACAAATTCCATGTCCATCAGCGCGGCGCCGGCATGATAAGCGAGCGAATGGCCATCGCCTGTGTACTCCCAACTGTTGCTGGTGATTTTGAAGGCGCGTCCGATTCCCCCGGTGGCGAGAATCACGGCCTTGGCGCGGAACAGATGAAATCGTCCGCGTTCGCGGTCGTAGCCAAATGCTCCGGCGATTCGGTCGCCATCTTTCAAGAGCGTGATGACCGTGTGCTCCATGAATACATCGAGGCCGAGATGGACTCCGTGGTCTTGCAAGGTACGAATCATCTCAAGGCCAGTTCGGTCACCGACATGGGCCAGCCGTGGATATCGATGTCCACCAAAGTTTCTCTGCAAAATTCTGCCGTCGCTGGTGCGATCAAAAAGCGCACCCCACGCCTCCAGTTCGCGGACGCGAGCGGGCGCTTCTTTGGCATGCAGCTCTGCCATCCGCCAATTGTTCAGGTATTGTCCGCCGCGCATGGTGTCGGAAAAATGCACGCGCCAGTTGTCGCGATCGTCTACGTTCCCCATGGCCGCCGCGACGCCGCCTTCGGCCATAACTGTGTGAGCTTTGCCGAGCAAAGATTTCGTGATAACCGCGACCGTGACCCCGGCTGCAGAAGCCTCGACCGCCGCCCGCAACCCAGCGCCTCCCGCGCCGATTACCAGCACATCATGTTGATGCGTGATGTATTGGGCCACTAGAGGATCCTCCAGTCGTGCCAGATTCCCATCGCGCAGAGCCGCACATAAAGATCGCAGAAACCCACGGTGAACAGGCTGCACCAGGCGAAAAGCATGTGACGGCGATTCAAACAGCTAGCGCAGTCATAAACCTGCTTGCGAACAGGAGCTCCCGCCAGACGATCGCGAAATCCACCAACAAGATGACGAAGAGAGTGGCATCCGAACGTGTAGCAGGTCAGTAATACGAGGTTCGTCAAGAGAATCAGGGTGCCGAGGCCGATGCCGAATCGGCCGTCGAACCAGAATGCGTTCCACACATCGCGTCCCAAAATGATCAGAAAGATCAATGCCAGATACAGAAAGTACCGGTGAATATTTTGGATGATCAGCGGAAACGATCGTTCGCCGAGGTACTTCTTTCGTGGCTCGCCGACGGTGCAGGACGGCGGATCGGCCCAGAATGCTTTGTAGTACGCGCCCCGATAGTAGTAGCAGGTCACACGGAATCCACCCGGCGCCCAAAGGATGAGCATCGCCGCCGTGACCCACGCGGGAATCCAGCTCGGGCTCTGGCCGAACCAGGCTTCCTTCGAAACTCCGAACAATTCCGGCGAATAGAAAGGCGAGAGATACGGCCCGAATCTGAAGTACTTCCCTTGCAGAGCGGCCCATGTGGAGTAGACGATGAATATTGAAAGACCGAGAAAAACCGCCAGCGGCTGCACCCACCAATTGTCCCGTCGGCGAGTTTGACCAAAACCCGCGCGTGATAACGGGACATCAATATGCGACATCGAACCTCCTCACTCGCTTGAGCTGAATTTTCATGAGCTTCCCGGATAACGCCTTTTGGCGCGGGCCTCAATCGATCAACAGGGAGCTAGTCATGATACAGGTAAATCTGTCGCAATTGTCGAGCAATCGCGACGTCACACGTCCGTCCGAAGCTGATTCAGAATTCCGTCAAAAAAAAGCCCCACTCCTCGCCTTTGGGGAATGGGGCAAAAGGCGCAGATCAAGCTTAGTGGCCGCACCCTGCACTGATTTTGGTCAGCACATTGTTTTCCGAAGCAATTTCGCAGTTATATGGCCGGCTGCCTAAGTTGAAAGAGGTGTAATGTTGCGAACTCATGATTGGGCTTGCATCGCTCGCAGTCGCTGAATTGCTGACTGTACTGAAGTCTTCGATTCTCCCGTTGTGCAAGCGGAGTTTGCTGGCTTGATATTTCTGAGTAGTCGCTACGGTAAATCCGAATCTAGCGCTACTGACAGGGAAGATGAAGTCGACGGTGATTGGGAAGCTGAAACTCTGCGAGCTCACGTCGAAGCCGCCCCTGCCGAAAGAGGTAGTCAAAGAATTTACGCTGTTCTGAACTGTCGTTTTCTGGTCGAGGACAGAAGCGTTCACCGTATCGAAGTCGATTGCCTGCGTACTCGAGAAATTCTGCTCTTGCGAAACCGAGGTGGTTACTCTTCCGTGTGAAGTGTCGATGAAACCTGCAATCGTGAATGCGCGCCTTTGGTGAACGTCGATATCTCCGGTGACTGTCGATGTGCCCTGAAGGTTCTCGGTCACAGTTGGAGACGGAGCCTGCAAGGTGTTCTGAAATACTTTGCCTGAAACATTCGAGCTCCCATGATCGAGAAAGAGCAGAAGGGAAGCAGTAGTGGAGAAATAATTGTCGTCATTGAATACGCTGATCGCGACCGTGTGGGGCTTGCCATCACTCAACACTCCGGCAAACGGGGTCAGGTTTACGCGATAGGGAACGAAATCGAGAGTTTGGACGGCGGGAATTGGCGCCCATTGATCGGGCAGGAATCCGGTGTATACCCACGGTGAGACCGGCGCGATTCCGGCGGGCTGCCCGTCGATGGTCACTTCGGTCTCGCGGAAGTCGGTATTCCCGCAACCGTAAACTTCGTTGATGCTGCTCAGGTCGTTGGGAAAGCAGCCATACCACTGCTCATCGGTCGATTGGCTTTGCGAAACCACGTCGAGGTAGACCTGCTCAATATTGGTCGGCAGATTGAACGCGGTCGAGAGCTGGTCGGATGGCGAAGATAAGATCACCGGCAGATTAAATCCGCCGCTTCCATTTGGCTGAACCAGCGGCAAAACCATATCAGCGGTTCGTGGCGCAAAATTATCAGCCTGAGTGGGATAGAACTCGAGCTGCGCGCTCACGGTGAAAACGCCGGTCAGTTCGGTATTAAATGGCGGGGGGCAGTCGGTTGTGCAATTTTGCAGAACCATGGTCCCTTGCTGGTCAGTTCTGAGCAGCGCGCTGTAATCGGTGATGTCGCGCTCAATGTGCCAATGGTTGGGAGAGGATCGCAGCGGCTCAGGCGTTGTCCCGAAATACAAATCTGTATTCGCGATGTAGAGACTGGCTGTGCGATCGAATTGCCGCCCGGCATTCTCGTTGAAATTTATGTCCAGGATCACTTTCTGCCAGGGCCCTGCACATCGAGCCGGAGGCCTGAACGAGAAGTTCTGGTCGGTCTGCGAAAAAAACGCGAACTGCAATTTGCTAAACAGTGGAACGATGCAAGGCTTTTCATTCGGACGTGGCACCAGCGGATCCGCCGTCGCAGTGGTCTTGTTGCCGATTTTCCTGTTGGTGCTTTGGCCCTGCGCGGCAGGCGCGGAAATCATCAGAGCAGCGAGAAAGGCGAACAATATCGGGAGAGAAAGAATTTTTGCGTTCACAGCCCACACTCCTTGTGGAAGTTTTCGGTTGGGCCACCAAGCGAGGCATCCCTTATCGCACCAGCCACCTGCGACTGTCAAGACTTAATTGAGCGAATCGATGGAAATCAATCAAATGACTGAAAGGCTAAGCGGCCCACATTTTCCGGCCGGAGGCCTAAACCCGACGAACGTCAATGCCACGTTCCGTGAACATGGCCACGGTTTTATCCGAAGCGCGCGTGTCAGTGATCAGCATGTGGATGTCTGAAACCGGGCAGACGAGCGCTGGCGTCACGGCGCCGAGCTTGCTCGAATCGGCGACGACGATCGCCTTCTTGGCTTGCCGGATCATAGCACGAAATGTCAGCGCTTCTTCGGATTCGATCACTGTGACTCCCCGCACCACATCAATTCCGCAAACACTGATGAAGACTTTGTCCATGTAGATATCGTTCAGAAATTCGACTGCCGCATGGCCCACAAGTGAAAAGGACCCCGCCCATTGCACAAAACCTCCGGTGACGAATGTGCGCAGGCCATCGCAGTTACTGAGCTCCATCGCGATGTTGACCGCATTGGTGATTACGCGGATATTGCGGCGATTTCTCAGGCTGCGGGCGACGTGAGTAGTGGTAGTCCCGGCGGTAAATCCGACGGTTTCATTCTCCTGAATCAGTTCGCCGCCGGCAAGGCCGATCCTACGTTTCTCCGGAGCACGATGCTGCTCGCGATTTTGAAAGACGGAATCGTAGCGAAAAGGCTCGTACAGCAAAGGCTCGACCAGGGTCGCGCCACCGGGTGTGCGTCGCACCAGACCGTTCATTTCCAGTTTCGCGAGATCGCGACGGATGCTGGCCGGTGAGGCGCGCAGGCCTTTTACAAGATCCTCCAGGGACACATTGCCTTTGTGCCGCAGCTCGCGGAGGATGCCCTCGACACGCTTTTCACCACGAAGTTTCATCTGGGCCCACGATGGAGAATTTCTTACCCGCTGATCCGCTTGATACGAAGGCATGAGTGTACATCACAATGGCATGAGTGCCGGGCCTTCCTTGCCTCTAGAACTCCATAAAAATGATTGAAAATGTAAAAAATAATCAATTTTGCTTGACAGTTCCTATTCATTCTCGCTAGCGTCGCATGTTGAAGCCAAATCAGGAACTCAGGCCCGGATCGCGTTCGAGATTCAGGAGGACCTCATGAAAACCAGTTTCTTCCGTCAGGCATGCCTTTGCTTATTGATGGCAACGTTGGCGCTGACTTCGGCACTGGCCCAGACCGTTACTGGTTCCATCACCGGCGTGGTGAACGACCCTAGCGGCGCCGTAGTGGTCGGAGCGACTGTAACAGCAGAGAACACCGCCACAGGTGTGAAGACAACCGCCCAAACGAACGGGGCCGGCGTTTATACAATCAGGTTCCTCCCGGTTGGTACGTATACGCTGGCAGTGGACGCGAAAGGCTTCGCGCCCGCGAAAATGGCCCCGTTCTCGATTGAAATTAACCAGACCGCGAAAATCGATGTTGGGCTGCAGATTGGCGCAACAGAAACCACGGTGGTGACGGCTGAAGCTCATCCCATTCTTGATACGACTGACGCGACGCTGGGAAATACGCTCACTACAACTGAGATCCAGAACATTCCGCTGAATGGCCGGAATTTCTCGTCGCTCACGCTGTTTCAACCCGGGGCCGTCAACACTGACCCGACGGGATTAACTGGGAACAACGCAATCGAGCGAAATACTTTCAATAGCGGTATCGTCACGATCAATGGTAACCGTCAGCAGGCAAATAACTATACGCTTGAGGGCGCCGACAACAATGAGCCGCAGAATAATTTGATTGCCTACAATCCTGCGCCCGATGCAATTGCCGAATTGCGCGTCATTTCTGCCAACGCGAATGCCACGTACGGAAATGCCAACGGCGGTGCTGTGATTACCATTCTTAAATCCGGAACAAACAATTACCACGGATCCGCATACGACCTTGTCGAGAGTCAGATACTCGACGCCAATACATGGGGGAACGAATTCCATGTGCCGGTCCTTCCAAAGAATTCCTATACCCAACAGATTTTTGGCGGCACCTTCGGTGGACCCATTCTTAAAGACAAGCTTTTCTTTTTTGCCGATTATGAAGGAGTTCGCAGACACAAAGGCGGCAGCGCGACAGCCAGCCTGCTCACTCCGGCGATGCTCAGCGGAGATTTTTCCGCGCTATTGAATCCTGCTGTACCGGGCGGTCCAATTCAGCTTTTCGATTCGCAAAACAATTTCACTCCCTATGCGAACGATCAAATTCCTGTGGTGAACCCGGTGGCAGCGTTTCTGGCTGCCCACCCGGACGTGTACCCTGCGCCAAATTCCGCGCCAACGGACAAGCTGATCGCAAACAATTTCCAGGGATTGCAGTCGAGCTTTGTCTCAAACAATCAGGAGGATTTCAAAGTTGATTTCACGCCGGGTAGCATAGGGCGATTTAGCGGCTTTTACTCGCAAGGCACGGGAAGTGATTTTACGAGCCCCATAGTCGCCGTCTTCTTCCCGGCCCACAACACTTATCCGACAAAGATCGGCGGGGCGAGTTTCGTACACACTTTCTCACCTTACCTGGTAAACGAATTCCGTTTCGGCTTCACACGAGTGCGTTGGAACAATGGCGTGCCTAGCGATCCATCAGGTCTCTTCGGCTTGAGTGGTGATCAAAAGGTGGGGATTCCTTTCGGCACCCAGAAGTTTGAGGGTTTCACCGGGCAGAGCATCGGCAATGGCGCTAACTATATCGGGACCAATGCCAATCCTCAGGTGTTCACTGACAACACCTTCAACTATTACGACAACCTCACCTGGCAAAAAGGGAAGCACTACTTTTCGATCGGCGGGCAGGCGACACGGTACCAGCAAAATTACCTGAACGCCGGCAATGTTGGATTTCTCGGCCAGTTCGGGTACACCGGACAATACACGGGTCTGGCGACCGGTGGCGGCTATGGGCCAGCGGACTTCGTCCTCGGGTTGATCCAGAACGTACAGCTCGCTTCGCCGCTCGGATTGGTTGGCAATCGGCAATGGCGTCTTGCCGGATACTTCCAGGATGATTTCAAAGTCACCCCCCGCCTGACACTCAACCTTGGAATCCGCTACGAATACGATCAACCGTGGTATGAGCAGAACGACAAGACCGCAAACGTACTACCTGGCGGAATCGTAGAGTATGCCGGCCGAATTCCTGCCCAAGCGATTCCTGGATCCAAACTCTGCCCCACACGCGCGTGCTACAACGGAAATTACGATCAGTTTATGCCGCGAGTAGGGTTCGCTTACCAGGCGATGGACAAGCTCGTGATCCGCGGCGGATACGGTGGAACCAGCTTTTTTGAGGGCTACTCGTTTAATCAGCGACTGACTTCGAGCCCACCGTTTTCGCTTGCAATCAACAGCAGTGCCACCACTCCGTCTGCTGGTTCTGGGGGAAATCCGTTCACCGTAGCCAACGCATTCAGTCAGCCCCTCGGCATCAACAATTCTCTGTATTCGGTGTGGCCGCAAGATGTGCAGCCCGCATATATCCATCAGTTCACGTTGATGACTGAGTACGCGCTTACCAACGAATTATCGCTGGCTGTTGGCTATCACGGACAAATTGGGCATCATCTCGCCAATTATCGCAATGGCAATCAGCTCACGACAGCGCAGGCACAAGACATCGCGCCGCTAGGAGCGTGCAATGCGGCCAGCTTCCCGGCTGCGGACCAACCGCCGTACTTTGCGCTGGTCGGAGAGTGCGGAAGTATTTTGATCACCGAATCTCAGGCCAGAATGACTTACAACTCGGGCCAGGTGACTTTACGCCAACGCACTCACCATGGACTTGAATACACCTTGAATTACACCTACGCGAAGTCGTTGACGGATTCATCGGGCAATTACTCGATCTCTAACACCAGTTTCAACGGCCTTTCTTTCCAGAATGGGTTCGACCCAAATGCAGACTACGGCCCATCAGGAATGGACGTGCGCCACAGCTTGAATTTTGTGGGCGTATACGAGATTCCCTTTGGTCGAGGCAAAACTTATGGTGGAAGTGCCAACGGCTTTGTGGACGCGGTGCTTGGAGGATGGAAGGCTTCGACCTCGGCCATCCTGTACACAGGATTTCCCGTTACCATCTTCGGTCCCAACAACAGCAACACCAACAATGGAGGATGGGGCCTTACCCGTGCCAATCAATATCGTCCAATGATCATCAAGAATCAGTCGTTGACTGACTGGTGGGGCACCGATCCTTCCGCGCAACCCTGCGTGCCGAATACCACGAATCCAACGGGGGCAGATAACGGAATTTGTGCGTACGGCGTCGCGAATCAGTTTGCGTTCGGAACCGCCCACAACAGCACCGAGCGTGCGCCGGGTTATAAACAGGTTGATATGTCACTGTTCAAAGACTTCCATGTCTGGCACGAGCAGGTAATCGGATTCCGCGCTGATTTCTTTAACATTTTCAATATCGCCAGCTATGGAAATCCAGACAACAACATAACCGACAGCAATTTTGGTCAAATCACCAGCGTGCGCTCCCCAGCGCGGCAGACGCAGTTGAGCTTGCATTACATCTTTTAGCCTTCGGGCTTCCGCAAGCAGCTTCAGCGGAGCCGGGCGTGGGCCGTGGTTTGTACGGCTTAAGGCAGCGTATGAGGGAACCAGTCCTTCTGGAGATTTGCGCCGACTCGGTCGAATCGGCGGTAGCCGCTGAACGTGGCGGCGCCCGCCGAGTGGAACTGTGCGCCAATCTACTCGAGGGCGGCGTGACGCCCAGCGCTGGATTGATCACAACGGTTCGGCAGAAGCTGGAAATCGATCTCTACGTCATGATTCGTCCGCGCGGCGGCGATTTCTGTTACACAAGCGAAGAATTTGAAACCATGAAGCAGGACGTTCTGCTCGCCAGGCAACTGGGAGCGAACGGAATTGTTTTTGGCATCCTGCAGGAAGATGGAGAAATTGATAACGCGCGAACGCGTTGCCTGGTTGAAATGGCGCGGCCACTCAAAGTTACGTTTCACCGGGCATTCGACATGTCCCGCGATCTTGGGAAGTCTTTGCGCGATGTGATCGAGACCGGTGCAGACCGTGTCCTCACCTCGGGCGGCGAGCAGAAAGTGGAAAATGGGATTCCTGCAATCGTGAAATTGATGCGCAGCGCCGATGGCCAGATTGCAATCATGGTCGGCGGGGGCATTACCTCCTCGAACGTGCACGATATTATCGAAGCCACCGGCGTGCGCGAAATTCATGCGAGTGTCCGAGTCAATGTGCCCAGTCCGATGCGCTACCGCAACGAGAAGATCTCGATGGGAATGGCGAAAGGCCGGGAATATCAGCGGGTGATGGTGTTCGAAGAAGAGGTGCGGCGCCTGGGAGAGAGTGCGAATAACGGGTTACAACATCGGACGAAAGTTCGCTGACAGAAAAATGCTGCGTGGCCCAATTCGCGTACTCGGTTTTTTTATACTTGCGGTGTTCCTGCAGGTTTCGGTAAGTGCCGCCCAGAATTTCGCAGACATCAAACCTTCGCCGCAACAAAACGAATGGCAGGACCTCGAGTTCGGAGTCATCATCCACTTCGGCACCAACACCTTTCTTGACCGCGAATGGGGTGATGGCAAAGCATCACCGCAAGTATTCGCTCCAACCGAACTCGATGCCGAACAATGGATGCGCGCAATAAAAGCAGCTGGAGCGCGATACGTCGTCTTGGTGGCGAAGCACCATGACGGATTCTGTCTGTGGCCTACCGAGCAGACTGATTACAGCGTGAAGAGCAGCCCGTGGAAGCAGGGACACGGCGATGTTGTCCGAGAGGTCGCGGACGCCGCACGAAAATCTGGATTGCAATTTGGCGTGTATCTTTCGCCGTGGGACCGGCATGAGCCCAAATATCAGGATTCAGCGGCCTACGACGACTACTACGTTGCCGAGTTGCAGGAGTTAGCAAGCAACTACGGCGAACTGGTGGAATTCTGGCTGGATGGCGCAGGCAGCGGCGGGCACGTCTACAACTTTCCTCGCTACATAGAGAACCTGCGACTGTACCAGCCGAACACGCTGGTGTTTGCCGATGCCGCATTGTTCGAGTATGGCGACATCCGCTGGGCAGGAAACGAGGATGGAACGATTCCTTACGAGAACTGGAATGTTCTGGACCGGCACGGATATCTTCGCTGGCGACCGGTCGAGGCCGACACGCCTCTGCACAAGCAGCATTGGTTTTGGCATCCGAACGACGAGGCGAGTGTGAAGAGTGTCGATGAACTATTGTCGACATATGAGAACTCCGTCGGACACGGCGGGCAACTCATGCTCGGCATCGCTCCTGACCGGAGAGGCCTATTGCCGGATGCAGACGTAAAGCGTCTCGAGCAATTCGGCGCGGCGATTCGCGATCGCTACGCGAACAATGTGATTGCGAAAGCACACATTCACAACTCGGCGACTGAAGCCGCATTCGATGGTGATCCATCGACCTTCTGGTCTGCGCCTGCTGGTTCACATCATGCCGTCCTGGAAGCCGATTTGAGTCATCCAGTAACCTTCAACCGAAGCTTGATCATGGAATGGCTCAACGATGGCCAGCACGTTCAGCATTTCCGCATTGAGGCCTGGGACGGCAAGGCTTGGAAGCAAGTCACGGACGCCCATGCAATCGGCCATAAAAGAATTGACAGCTTTCCTCCGGTGACTGCTTCACGCATTCGCCTGAATATTCTCGAATCAACTTCAGAGGCGCATATTCGCGAATTCCAGGTTTTCAACGATGCCGGCAAATAGAAAGGTGATCATGCGGCGATCTTTTCTCCTCTTCCTGATGGGGCTGTGCTTGAGCGTTCCCGCGCTGTCGCAGGAAACCGATTCAAAGAAGCCTGCTTTATTCAAGCCGATCCTTGATCACCTGGCATCGCTCACGACCATGCCGCTGCCGGATTGGCGCGTTCACGACGATATTCCGCATCCTGAGGATCCCTCGCTCAGTGATTCCAGTTGGCAGCACATCACCGCCAATCCTTCCCGTGAGGACAACGACCCGAATCACTGGAAGGGCGCGCGCGTGCTTCGGCGCTGGGTCGAAATTCCAACAGCGATTCACGGCTACTCGATGAAAGGAGCGAAGATAAGACTGGATCTGAATTTCGGCAGTGATGCGGCAATGATGGTCAGCATTTTTGTAAATGGTTCACTGGTCTCGCGTGCTTCCGAAGAACAGCAACAGCCGATTTTGTTGACCGGAAAGGCACGACCCGGAGACAGGTTTCTGATTGCGGCGCGGATCGACGCCAAGCAAGTAGATACAGCTTTCTTTCGCAGTGATCTTCTGATTGAGCCGGCTGCGGGGCGCCCGGATCCCTCGTTAATAAGAGAAGAGGTGTTGTCCGCGCTGCCGTTGATTGCTGCCTACCCCGAGGGCAAAGAACAACGCGAGCAACAACTCTCAGATGCGGTGCACGCGATTGATTTTTCTCCGCTCGCCAAAGGGAACCAGAGCGGCTTTGACCAGTCATTGCACCAGGCGCAAGTGAAGCTCGAAGTGTTAAGGCCGTGGATGCAGCAGTTCACTATTCGCGCCGTCGGCAACTCACATATTGATATGGCATGGCTGTGGCCCTGGACAGAGACCGTGGAAGTTGTACGCAACACGTTCCGCAGCGTCTTGGACCTGATGCGCGAATATCCCGATTTCAAGTTCACTATGTCGTCCGCGCGGGCATACGAATGGATGGAAGAAAAGTATCCCGACCTTTTTGACGAAATCGAACAGCGAGTGAAGGAGGGCCGCTGGGAAGTGATCGGAGGAATGTGGGTCGAACCAGACTTGAACATGCCCGCCGGCGAATCTCTGGTGCGGCAGATTCTGGTAGGGAAGACTTACTTCCGGCAGAAATTCGGCGTGGACGTGAAGATTGGCTGGAATCCGGATTCATTCGGCTACAACTGGCAGCTCCCACAAATCTACAAACGATCGGGGATCGATTATTTCGTTACGCAAAAGCTTTTGTGGGCGCACGAGTTCACAACTTTTCCCTACAAATTGTTCTGGTGGCAATCGCCTGACGGAAGCCGCATTCTCACCTATTTTCCGCACGACTATGCGGGAGGCATTGAGGCCGAGAAACTCGCGACGGATGTTTCGCAGTGGATTCCGTCGATGTATGGGCCCCAACTTCGCGACAACCCCGAGATGATGCACCTATATGGCGTAGGAGATCATGGCGGCGGTCCAACTCGCACGATGCTGGATAACGCGGATCGTTTGATGTCACCGAATGTCGTTTTTCCGAAATTCGAGCTAAGCACCGCGACGGCATTCTTCAATGATCTTGACAAAAAATTGCCTGAAATGAGTGTGCCCACATGGAACGATGAGCTTTACTTTCAATATCACCGTGGCGTATTTACTACGCAAGCAGAAACCAAACGTCGAATTCGCCGTAGTGAAGAAGCCGTGTTGAACGCGGAGAAATTCTCATCCATCGCCTCGCTGTATGGGCGCGCTTATCCGCAGGAAGAATTTCAGTTGGCGTGGAAGCAACTGCTATTTGACCACTTCCACGACATAATGCCCGGCTCGGGAATTGCAGTGAATTATCTGGATGCGAAACGCAATCTGGAAGATGTGCAACGCATGAGCGCGGAAATCACGCGCGGGTCCCTGAGCGAAATTTCCGCGCACATCAATACGGTCGGGGATGGAGTTCCGATCATAATCTTCAATCCGTTATCGTGGAACCGGCAGGACGTGGTGGAAATTGAAGCCCAACTGTCCGCGCCGGCGCAGCGGGTTGAGGTGATCGATTCAACTGGAAATCAAGCGCAATCACAACTTCTCAGCATGGATGCCGTAACACATCGAGTACGGCTGCTGCTGTTGGCCGACGTCCCGAGCCTTGGATACAAGACGTATTTTGTGCGCGTCGCTAAAAGTTCGGGGAACAGCACTTCGACCTTAACAGCGTCGGCGACCACACTGGAGAATGAGTTCTTCCGCCTGAAAATCGATACCCACACCGGCTGCGTCACCAGCCTTTTCGACAAACGTGGTCAAACCGAAGCGCTTGCTCCCGCAGAAACCGACACCGGCGGTCCAAAAGACAAAGTCTGTGGAAACTTGCTGCAAACCTTCGTCGACAAGCCGAAACAGTGGGACGCGTGGAACATCGATGCCGATTTTGAACAACAGCATTGGGACCTGGACACCGCCGACGGTGTCGAGCTGATTGAGAGTGGACCGTTGCGAGCAGTGATCCGGGTGAAAAATCATTTTCAGAATTCGACATTTGTTCGCGATATCACGATGTACGCAGGCGTGCCGCGGATTGATGTGAAGATGCACGCGGACTGGCACGAGAAGCACATCCTTCTGAAAGTGGCGTTTCCACTTAGCGCGCACAACGAAAAGGCGACTTTTGAAATCCCTTTCGGATCGGTGCAACGACCCACTACCCGCCGAACTCCTGCCGAGCAAGCCGAATTTGAAGTTCCGGCACAGCGCTGGGGAGACATTTCAGACGCGACCCACGGTTTCAGCCTGCTCAACGACTGCAAGTATGGATACGACGCGAAGGGCAATGTGCTGCGGCTTTCGCTTTTGCGCTCTCCGGAATGGCCTGATCCACATGCCGACGAGGGAGCGCATGACTTCACATACTCGCTCTACGCTCACGGCGGAAACTGGAAAGATGCGCAGACAGTTCGCCGGGGGTACGAGCTCAACTATCCGCCGGTGGCCTACACAACCGCTCCTCATGAAGGCGAGTTGCCAGCCGACCAGTCGTTCCTGCAAGTGAATGCGGACGATGTTGTAGTTACGGCTCTCAAACGGTCCGAAGATGATAAGACCCTAGTCGCGCGATTTTATGAATGGGCAGGAAAAAAGACCGACGTCCAGCTCCACTTTGCCGCTGCGATGCAAGCTGCTTCGGAAACGAACTTAATGGAAGAACCGGCTGGCGAACTCGCAACCACAAATGGAGATTTGGTTGTGCACACGAGTCCGTACGAGATCAAAACTGTTCGCGTAAGTTTTGATTCGAGACACTAATCTCATATCGGCACAATCTCACTCGTCGAGTATCCCTAATTAATCGGTTTCGCCGACTCCGACTGGTGGCTCAACGCCCATACGTAAGCTGCAACATCGGAAACTTGGTCGGGTGTGAGTTGCGCTCCGCCCATCGGCGGCATGGGGCTGCGAAATTGCTTCGGCTGCGGCACGCCGCCGATAATCGTCTTCTTGATTCCTTCGAAGGTGCCGTCACTCCACATCCACTTGTTGTGCGTCAGATCGGGACCGAGCGGCGAACCAGCTCCGTTTGCGCCGTGGCACCCGGTGCAAGTCGCTCCGCCTTCCTGGCCGTGATAGATGCGGTCCCCGAGCGCGACCATTTCTGATGTGGCGCCCGCTGGGACCGGCAACCCAGCGTCTGGATTTGTTCCCTCGGGCGGCTTCGCTTCGGCGCGGACGATTTGTCCGGCCGGAGCTGCGGCATCGGGACATGGTGTTGGAGCAGAGCCTGCCGCCGCACCACCTTTGTAAGTCACGCGGTAAATTCGGCCGCGAATGTCATCGGAGATGTAGAGCGCTCCATCAGGCCCGACCGCCAGACCGCTCGGACGATGTTCAGCACCATCGGGAGTCTTCACTGCTCCTGCGAATCCGTCGGCAAAGATCTCGCAGTTGGCGGAGGCATGGCCATCAAGCATTGGCTGAAACACAACGTTGTATCCGCCTTGAGGATAAGGCGCGCGGTTCCACGATCCGTGAAAAGCGATGAACAGGCCTTGCCGATATCGCTCAGGGAATTGTTTCTTATCGTAGTAAACCATTCCGTTGGGGGCCCAGTGAGCGGGAAATGCGGCGGCAGGCGCAAGTTTGTTGGCGCACTCGCCGACGCTCTTGCCGCCGTCTCCGCCATATTCCGGTGCAAGCACCAACTTCTTCTGCCCGGGATCGTAATAGCATTCCGGCCACCCGTAGTCACCGCCTTGCTTGAGGAGCAAGACTTCTTCGGCGGGAAGCGTGGCTTCTTCTTCCGGCTTGTATAGATCGGGCCAGTTTGAGTGCAGCTGATCTCTGCCGTGTTGCGTCACAAAAAGCCGCCCCGCGGAATCGATTGCGAAACCTTCCCCATTGCGGATTCCGGTTGCGAAACGGCCGGAAGGTGAGAATGTCTGATTGGTCTTATTCGTGTCATAGCGCCAAATGCCGCCACGAGTTTCAAGTTCTGTGCAGGGGTTTGCTCCCGGAGATTTCAATTGCCGGTTTTGCAATTGGCAGGAGTTTGTCGCACTGGCAACGTCGATGTAGATGAATCCTTTGCCGTCGATGATGAACGGGTGCATGGGATGATCACCGCCGAGCGGCAGCCCGGAGACGATCGTTTCGGGGGAACCCTGGGGGACGATACTCCCGTTAGCCAAGGGATACCGAACGATCTTGTCGTTGATCTCGGCGTAGAGCGCTCCTTTATATATGCCGATCCCAGTTCCGCCGGCTCCGCCGGTCTTTTCGGTTTCGCCGAAACGCTGAACCACCTCGGCCTTTCCCGTGCTGCTTTTACCCTGTAGCGCAACAAGGAATCCACCTTCAGGCGTGTTTTTATTATCGTAGTAGCGGCCAGACCAGGTGTTGACGTAGACCACTCCATTGGGCGCGACCGCCATATGTCGCGCGTGGCCTAGGTTGTCAGCAAAAATTGTGGCACAGAAGCCGGGGCTGAGCTTGAGGCCGCTATCATCGTTCGCGCAGGAAGGAGTGCTCCTACTGCCGGAAGTTCCGGCAGGCTGTGCGGACAAAAGGTGCGCGGCGCACAAAGCGACGAACGTGACAAATGGAGACAACGCTGGTCTGGATGAAAGCGCTCGCATTCAAGCCTCCGAATCAACGGCACCAATATTACAACGACAGCGGGGCTCGGCAGTCAGTCCTCGATTGATGGAGGTAATTTCTCTCCATCGCGCAACGTCGTGATTTCGCGGTAAAGTAACTGCGATGAAATTCGCTTGCTGCGCAACACTATTGCTCATCAGCGCGACCGCCTTCGCCTCCGAAAATCAATCACAGTTCGATGAAAAAGCAGCCGAGCGATTCGCGAAACTCGCGCTGGCGTGCGTGCACAAAGAGTATCCGAACCACATCAGCCATACGTTAAACAGTGATGCAGATGTGGCTCCGCCGCGCAAACTGACGCCGGCCTTTTATGGATGTTACGACTGGCATTCGTCCGTGCATGGCCACTGGCTGCTGGTGCGGCTTGTCAAGACCTTTCCGTCTGCCAATTTTGTAGGGCCTGCACGCCAGGCCCTTAGCGAAAGTTTGACCGCAGAACACATTGCACAAGAAGCTGCTTACCTTCGTGGGGAAGGGCGCGCCAGTTTTGAGCGCCCATACGGGTTGGCTTGGCTGCTGCAACTCGAGGCTGAACTCGACGAATGGCACGATCCAGAGGGAAACGTACTTTCTGCGAATCTTCATCCGCTTGCCGAAGCTGCGCGGGAACGTCTGACTAGTTGGTTGCCGAAACTCGCAAATCCCGTGCGGATCGGAGAGCACGATCAAACCGCATTTGCCATGGGTCTGATGCTTGATTATGCGCGCGCGATTAAAGACCGGCAATTCGCTGCATTACTAGAGGAGAAGGCGCGGCAGTTCTTCTTTCGCGATAAAGATTGTCCCCTGGCATATGAGCCTTCGGGTGAGGATTTCTTATCCCCATGCTTGGGCGAAGCCGACATGATGCGTCGCGTGCTGCCGAGTGGAGAATTCGCGGCTTGGCTCAGCGCGTTTCTTCCGCAGATTTTGCAGCCTTCAAACAGCTGGCTGCAACCTGTAGTGTCACCGGACCCGAGCGATCCGAAACTGGCGCACTTGGACGGCTTGAACCTGAGCCGTGCCTGGATGCTGGAGGGAATTGCTTCGGCATTGCCGAATGGCGACCGGCGTTTGCCTGCCATCGTGATGAGTGCGGAGGCGCATCGGAAAGCAGGACTAGCATCTGTGACCGGTGAGCACTATGAAGGAGGGCATTGGTTAGGAAGCTACGCGGTGTATCTGGTAACGCGTAGGGGCATTCAAAGGAGCGCGACCGACAACCTGCATACCGGCTCCGACTAAAATCTGTATCCCACCCCGATGGAAATAATCGGATAGAAACGCAGAAACGTCACCTCGCGCGCGATCTTTGCTTGCTCGGAATGTATGCTGCTGACTGCACCGGGATTGCTTGAAAGAGAGCTGCAGCCTCGACCTTTTGGATCGCATCCACTCCCGTTCATGTTCAGTGACACCGTGGGTGATCCCTCGAAAACAAAACCAAATTCAACCGGAAAAGAAATCCGATGATGGTGAGAAAGCAGGTTGCCCCATCCGAAGGTAAGGCCGGGTGCGATTTTTCGAAAACTCATCTTCGCGGCTCCGTTGATGGGATCAGATGGATCGCTCTCATAAGTATTTTTGGTGATGCTGAAGGTGTGGCCTCCGGGTACCACGAGGGCCGCATGGACGCCAGTGCCGTTGTAAACCAGGGCGGTGGGGCTTACGCGAAATCCGCTGCGAAATGGATACCAGTCATAGCTCGCCTGTATGGAACGAAAGTTCAGCTCTCCCCGATAGCCGAAGCCGGAATCAGCGAGGTCACGATCGTAAATGAAGTAGTTGAAGCTCGTCCGCAGGTTCGAATGCTGAAAGAGTGGTACAGCAGTTTCGATTCCAGCTCCCAATGACGAGAGCTTGATTCCGATGCCAATACGTCCCAGGTGTTTTGTGCTCTGCTCTTGCGAAAAACCCGCTTGGGAAAGAAACAAGACAGCACATATTACAGTCGTCAAAACGTTCATCGTGCTCGCTCACCAAATCTTGCGGTCGCGGGCAGTGGATAGCGATCATTTGCGGGACCTACGAAATTTCTCAGGACTGACGAGGCAAGCGGTACCTGAGCGCCCGAATAAACACTCGTTGGATCACTTACCGAGTGTCTTTCGATTTGTTTGTACATCGGACGATTGCAGAGACGAAGGAGTTGTATGAGCTGCATGTGAAAACTTATCAATCCCAAAAGCCTCAGCCCAAGGTGCAGAGCTCACTTAATACAATCGACTCCAGCGCTAGTAAAATGAACAGGTTCTATTCCGGAGTAGCCGCATGGCTTCGCCCTCTGTCCTCACCCATGCCGAGCAGCAGCAAAGCCCACTAACGAAAGTAAGCGCGCGATGTGTGCTGGTTTTGTTCGGCGCATCGGGTGACCTCACGAAACGCAAGCTGGTGCCGGCGTTGTTCAATCTGGCGAAGGCCAATCTCCTTCCTGAGAATTTTGCGATCCTTGGCGTAGCATTCGATGATTTGGGCCTGGAGCAATTTCGGGATCAGGTCACGTCATTTGTGCCTCCGGCGGACAAAGGATCACCTGTGCTGAACTCGTTTCGCGATCGCTTGTACTATCAGCGGGCCGATTTCGGGGACTCGGCGACCTACCCCGCGCTGCAGAAGCGGTTGGGGGAGCTTGATCAGCAATATTCGACGGACGGAAATTATCTTTTTTATCTCGCGGTCGCCCCGAAATTTTTTGGAACGATTGTGCAGCAACTGGGACAAAGCCAACTGTCCAGGCAGGACAACGGGAAATGGCGGCGGGTCGTAATCGAGAAGCCGTTTGGGAGCGATCTGGAAACGGCGCGCGCTCTCAACCGGCAGATCAAGTCGGTCCTGGCGGAGAACCAGATTTACCGCATCGATCACTATCTCGGCAAAGAGACGGTGCAGAACATACTCGTGTTCCGTTTCGACAACGCGATCTTCGAGCCGATCTGGAACCGGCGGTACATCGATCACGTACAGATCACGAATGCGGAGACTGTCGGTGTCGAGCAGCGCGGCGGGTATTTCGACGCCGCGGGCACATTGCGTGACATGGTTCCGAACCACGTGATGCAACTGCTCAGCCTGACTGCCATGGAGTCGCCGGTGTCTTTTCAGGCTGATGCTGTCCGGGATGAGCAGGCGAAAGTGCTGCATGCGGTGCAACTGCTCGACTCAGAAACTGTGCTGCAAGATAGCGTGCGTGGCCAATATGGCGAGGGCACGATTGGCGACCAACGCGCGCCCGCCTATCGGTCAGAGCCGGGAGTTTCGCCAGAGTCGCGGACCGAAACGTTCGTCGCTTTGAAGCTGAACATCGACAACTGGCGCTGGGTGGGCGTGCCGTTTTACTTGCGTACGGGAAAGCGCATGGCGAAGCGGCACACGGAGATCACCATCCAATTCAAGAAGACCCCGTTTGAGTTGTTCCGAAATGCGCCAGTGAAAAAACATTCGAACCAGCTGGTGATTCAGATTCAACCAGTCGAGGGAATTTCACTGAGCTTTGGAGCCAAGATTCCGGGACCGATCTTGAAAGTGGGCTCCGTTGATATGAGCTTCGAGTATTCGAAATATTTCGGCCAGGATGCATACACCGGGTATGAGGTGCTGCTCTATGACTGCATGATCGGCGATGCGACGCTGTTCCAGCGTGCCGACATGGTGGAAGCCGGATGGAATATTGTGGATCCGGTGCTGGATGTGTGGAAGGCGCTGCCGCCGCGAAAATTCCCGAATTACGCAGCGGGAACTTGGGGGCCAAAAGAAGGCCATGAGTTATTGCAACGCGACGGACGGGAGTGGAGGAAAATCGAATGATTCTCGCAGGCGACATTGGTGCAACCCGTGTGCGAATGGCGGTGTTCCAGAGCGAGGGCAGCCAACTGCATCGGGAGGTGGAACGCACGTACAAGAGCCAGCAACATGGCGGACTGGCAGAAATTGTAAAAGATTTCATCAGCAGCGAAGGTGTTCTGGTGCGCAGCGCGTGCTTTGGAGTGGCCGGCCCCGTGCGCGGCGGTCGAAGCAAGATTTCGAACCTTGAATGGACGATTGATGCGGCGAACCTGGCTTCGCAATTAAAGCTCCCCGAAGTTGGACTGATCAACGATCTTGAGGCGTACGCGTATGGAATTGACGCACTTGAATCGAAGGACTTTGTGACGCTGAGTGAAGGCTCGGAGGATGCAGAAGGGAACCGCGTGGTAATCTCGGCGCGAACGGGCCTTGGAATCGCGGGTTTGTATTGGGATGGATTCAGACATCATCCATTTCCGTGCGAGGGCGGTCACGCGGATTTTGCTCCGAAGAGCGATCTTGAGATGGAGCTGGCGCAGTATCTACGGAAAAAATTCGATCACGTAAGCTGTGAGCGAATTCTTTCAGGGCCTGGAATCAGAAACATCTACGAGTTTCTCCGCGATATGAAAAAAGTCGACGAACCGGACTGGTTACGCGATCAGCTAAGCCAGGCGAAAGATCAGCCGGCGTTGATTTCTCAACTGGCTCTTGAACAAAAGGCGGCGATCTGCGAGCAAGCGCTTTCGATTTTCGTCAGTGTCTATGGCTCGGAAACCGGAAACTGCGCCCTGAATTTTATGGCGACGGGCGGAGTGTTCATCGGTGGAAGTATTGCGGCCAAGATCGTTCCCAAAATGCAGGATCCCATCTTCATGAAGTCTTTCCTCGGCAAAGGCAGAATGCAGTCACTGCTCGCCGACATGCCAGTGAAGATCATTTTGAATGACGACTCGGGAATCATTGGCGCGGCAAGATACACGCTGATTAAGAAGGCATTTTCAAGAGACAAACGGGCAATTGCATGATGCCCGCGAGCGGACGGCTGGAGGATTGTTATTTATCCAGAATAGGCAGATTGAGCGGCGGCTGGACGTGGAACTCGAGCCGCGTGATCTGCTGCATTGCTTGATCCACGAGCGAGGACGGGCACGGCTCGAGAGTGATCACGAAAGGGAGTTTGGATGATGGGAATCCGGGCTTCTGGAAAACGGAATCGATGTTGATGCCAAGATTCGAAAAAATTAATGCCAACTTGGCGATGATGCCGGGCTCATCCTGCACGGTAAAGCGCATATAGTGGCGCGAAGTAAAATCGGCGCTGACCTGGATTTCGGGAACTTCACTCTCATACAGCGCTGCGCCGTTCACCTGGCGAGATCGCGCGATCGCAATCAGATCCGAAACCACCGCGACTGCTGTTGGATGTCCCCCAGCGCCATGACCGGCAAAAATGGTCTCGCCGCCGAACCTTCCCGTGGACATTACGAGATTACGTGGCCCATCAACTCCGGCCAGCGGGGATGAGGAATGCACCAGGCCAGGTTCAACTGAGGCCAGCAGCCGGTTGTCTTCCTTTCTTGCGCGCGAGAGTTGGCGAATGGTGCAGTTCAGCAGCCTGGCGTATTCGAAGTCGATGGGCTCGATCGCGGAAATTGTGCGCGCGGGAATGCTCTCGAGTTTCGCTGAGACGCGAAGTCCGGTGCGTGCGAGAATTGCGAGTTTTGCGCGGGCGTCGAGACCATCGACATCTTCGGTGGGATCGGCTTCGGCAAAGCCGAGCTTCTGCGCTTCACGCAGCGCGTCAGAAAAAGACACGCCAGTTTCGATCCGGGTGAGTATGTAGTTGCAAGTGCCGTTGAGGATTCCGACGAGCTCGACGAGATCGTCTCCGGCAAGGCCTTCCTGCAATCCAGAGATGACGGGAACGCCGCCGGCTACCGACGCCCCGAAGGCGATATGCTGGCCGTTTTCTCGCGCCAGCCGGATCAGCTCGGCCCCGTGTCGCGCGATGAGCTGTTTATTCGCTGTGATCACCGACTTGCCGGATTTCAGTGCGCGGCGAATCGTCTCGCTTGCTGGCTCGAGTCCGCCCATCAACTCGATGACAACCTGCGCATCGGACGAGAGAACATCGTCAATATTCTCGGTCCAGCAAACAGACTCGGGAAGCCAGTTGACGCGCTTGCGTTGGACGTTGCGATTGCAAACGTGACTGACGCAAACCCCGGCAACAGAACGCTCAGCGAGAATGCGAGCGACAGAGCTGCCGACGGTGCCAAAGCCGACGATGGCGACGTTGAAGCTGGCAGTGCTGTTATCCGCCACAGCTTGGGACTCAGTCAAATTGGCGATGGGCTTCATGATGCCTTGTCATACTACGGGCAGGACGCCCGTAGCTCCAACTCCAGATTTGCTGGTTCTTCCATGAACACGTGTTCGCAAATTCGAAGCAGCGCGCCCGTTCACGCGCGATTGTTTTTCGATGCCATTTGTTTTGCGGGATGACGATTTCCGTGATGCGGGGAAGAAGTGCTCATGCAGATGGAGCACTGCTCTGGGAACGTCGCTTTCCTGGACAACGCAACTGATGTTGATTTCCGATGCTCCCTGCGAAATCATGCGGATGTTCACTCCCGCAGCCGCCATCGTATTGAACACGCTGGCCGCGATACCGGGCTTTCCATGAATGTCTTCGCCGACCAGGCAAACAATTGCTTGGCGATCTTCGCAATTCACATCAGCGATCTGCTCCAGTTCCGCAAGCAACGCCTCGGGCAGACGCTTCGTCTCCATGGTGAATGACATACTGACTTCCGATATGGCGACAATGTCCACGGGCATAGAGTGGCGGTCGAGGGTCTCGAACACAGAGCGGAGAAAGCCGTGCACCATGACTCCGCGTGAAGCGACTACGTTCACGATGCTGACGCCGGTTTTTGCCGTGATGGCGCGGAAGATGTCGTTACTCGGAGGCGCTTGCGCCGTGATCTCGGTCCCTGTGCTCTTCAGGTTGCGAGAATTCAGAACGTAAACCGGAATATTTTTGTGAATCGCGGGAAGGAGAGTCGCGGGGTGAAGGACCTTGGCGCCAAAATAGGCGAGTTCGGCGGCCTCATTAAAGCTGATCTGCTTGATGGTGCGGGCGTCCGGGCAGAGCCGCGGGTCGGTGGTCATCATGCCTTCAACGTCGGTCCAGATTTCGATTTTGTCGGCATCGAGGGCGGCGCCGACAATCGCAGCGGAATAGTCCGATCCGCCACGGCCGAGAGTTGTGGGTATGCCTTCGGAAGTGGCCGCGATGAAACCTCCCATCACCGGGACCCGCTTCTTTGAAAGCAACGGCACGATTTGCTTTTTGCATTTCGCTCGGGTCTCGCTCATTTGAGGGGCCGCGCGGGTGTAGGTCGAGTCGGTGACCAGGCAGGCGCGGGAATCGACCCAGGCGGCGTTAAGTCCGCGAACGGTGAATGCGTCAGCAACGATGAGGCTCGAAAGCAACTCGCCAAAAGAAAGAAGATAGTCGCTGCCGCGTTGTGTGAGTTCTTTTACTGCCGCCAGGCCACGAATGAAATTTTCGAGTTCCGAAAGATGTGCTTGCAACTTTGGCCGCAAGCTGGCGGCGCGCTTGGCGCCGAGAAGTCCAGTCGCAGTGTTAAAGTGCCGCTCGCGAAGGGAACGGAACAACTCAAGGCTGGACTCGCAGTCGCCGGACGCCGCGGTCTGCCCCATCGAAACCAGTTGGTCGGTGACCTTGGCCATGGCGCTGACGACCACAATGGGTTTCTGGGCGCGGCGGCTGGCGACGATTTTCGAAACGCGCTCGATTGCCTCCGCGCTTTCGACCGACGTACCGCCAAATTTCATCACGATCATGCCGACACCTTCCAGGGCATATTGTTTCAGACTTCGCGAATTTGCCATATAAACGAAAGACCCACCGCCCTTTTCGGCTGTGGGTCTCGAGCAGAAGTCTTGATTCCAGCTCAGCGCCCACGCCAGACAGTAATTCGCGTCCCGGTGGTTGTGTGGGACATGCGTGTCTGGAGCGTGGACGTCATGAATTACCTAATATACATGGCGCGTTGATCTCGAGGCCAAGCAGGATTTTGAATAGCCGATATCAGAAAAATTGCATTAACTGGCGCGCCCAGTGCTGTTTTGATCCAAAGGTGCACTCTTTGATTTTTCCATCCGCCGCATCGAAATTCTGAATTGTACTTTTGACCCCAACTCGCTGTAACAAAGATATATACGGGCTGAACTGCGCGCTAGCCTGTCATTCCCGTCTGGAGATCCGTCTGAAGCAGTGGAAGACCATCAACGGTTTGCCGCCGGCGCAGGGCCTTTACGACCCGGCGCACGAGCATGATGCTTGTGGAATCGGCTTTGTGGCTAGCGTTCGCGGCGAGAAGAGTCATCAGATCATTGAACAGGGAATTCAGGTCCTGATCAATCTGACGCATCGCGGCGCCTGCGGCTGCGATCCTGAAACCGGCGACGGCGCGGGTGTGCTGATCCAAATTCCCCACAAGTTTTTTGCGCGCGAATGTGCGACGTTGGGCTTTACCTTGCCTGCTCCTGGCGAATACGCCGTAGGAATGACGTTTCTGCCGGTGGAGAAGCGTCCACGCCTGAATTGCGAAGGAGTTCTTGAGCGGATCGTCAGAGAGGAAGGATTGACGGTTCTCGGTTGGCGCGACACGCCGGTGGATGGTGATGCCATTGGTCGAGTGGCGCGGGCTTCGCAACCGTATATCCAGCAAATTTTCGTTGGTCGCCCGGCGGAGATGGAAGAAGACGCATTCGAGCGCAAGCTTTACGTCGTTCGCAAACGCGCTGAAAACGAAATTGCTGAGTCCGAGATTGAAGATAAAGAGTTCTTTTACATTCCATCGCTCTCGTGTAGAACCATCGTCTACAAAGGTCTCCTACTCGCGCCGCAGATCGCGAACTTCTATGGCGAGCTTTCTGATCCCGATGTAACCAGCGCGTTGTGTTTGGTGCACCAACGTTTCTCCACAAATACCTTTCCTAGCTGGAAGCTGGCCCACCCCTATCGCTACGTTGCGCACAATGGCGAAATTAACACTTTAAAAGGGAACGTGGCGTGGATGCACGCGCGGCAGTCGATTCTTGATTCACCGCTTTTCGGCGACGACATTAGAAAGTTATTTCCGGTTATTGAACCAGGCGGGAGCGATTCCGCGAGCTTCGATAATGCCGTAGAGCTTCTGCTTCAGTCGGGCCGGACCCTCCCCCATGTGATGGCCATGCTGATCCCAGAGGCGTGGGCGGGCAATCCGCACATGAAGGCGGAGAAGCGCGCGTTTTATGAATATCACTGCTCGCTAATGGAGCCGTGGGACGGCCCTGCGGCCATTGCTTTCACCGATGGCCGGGTGATTGGAGCGACACTCGATCGCAATGGGTTGCGGCCAGGGCGATACGTAGTGACGGACGACGATCTCGTGGTGATGGCGTCAGAAGCGGGTGTGCTTCCTGTCTCGCCAGGAAGGGTGAAGCGCAAAGGAAGGCTGCAGCCGGGGAAAATGTTCCTGGTCGACACCGTCGAAGGCCGAATCATTTCGGACAAGGAAATTAAGACGCGGCTCTCAGCCCGTCAGCCCTACGAGCAGTGGCTCAAAGAGAATCAGATTACGCTCGATCAGTTGCCGGAGCCGGTCCGCGTGCACGCGTCCGATCACGCGACCATCCTTTCGCGGCAGCGTGCCTTCGGCTACACCGATGAAGATTTGAAGATGATTCTTGAACCGATGGCTGTCGGGGGCCAGGAACCAGTGGGCTCCATGGGGACCGACACGCCGCTTGCGTGTTTGAGCGACAAGCCGCAGCCGCTGTTCAATTATTTCAAGCAGCTCTTCGCGCAGGTCACCAACCCGCCGATCGATCCTATCCGCGAAGAGATGGTGATGTCGCTCATCAGCTATATCGGAACTGAGCGCAACATCCTGGATGAGACTCCGGAGAATTGCCACACCTTGAAGCTGGCGCAGCCGATTCTTACGAATCGGGATCTTGAAAAGCTGCGGCGGGTTTCGCAAGGCGATCTGCTGGCGATCACGCTGCCGGCACTGTTCCGTGCCGAAGATGGCGAGGCGGGATTACGCTCGGCGCTCGATGAGCTCTCACGCCGGGCATCGCTCGCCGTGAAGTCGGGATACACACTGTTGATTCTTTCCGATCGCGGCGTGGACAAGAACTACGCGCCAATTCCAAGTTTGCTGGCGCTTGCAGCGGTGCACAACCTGTTGGTACGCGAAGAGACGCGGACCCAGGTTGCATTGATCATTGAATCCGGCGAGCCGCGCGAAGTGATGCACTTTGCGCTGCTGATCGGCTATGGCGCGAGTGCCATCAATCCTTATCTTGCGATCGAGACGCTCGAAGAGCTGGCCGCTCGTGGATACCTTCCCGGCGGGATGACTCCAGATGTGGCGGTCAAACACTTTGTCAAGGCGGTCAACAAAGGTCTGCTGAAGACATTTTCCAAGATGGGTATCTCGACGCTGCAGAGTTATCGTGGCGCTCAGGTATTCGAAGCGATTGGGCTGAACGAAGACTTGGTCAATTCCTATTTTGCTGGAACAACCTCGCGAATCGGTGGCATTGGACTGAGCGTGCTCGCCCGCGAGGCGCAACTCAAGCACGAATTCGCATTCCGCACTCTGACTGAAGCAGACACGGAGCTCGCAGTGGGTGGCAGCTATCACTTCCGTGTGAACGGCGAGTATCACCTGCTGAACCCGCTCACCATCAGCAAACTGCAACACAGCGTGCGTGAAGGGAGTTACAAGACCTTCCAGGAATTCGCTGAGTTGATAGACAAACAGAGTCAGAACCTAGCAACTTTGCGCAGCTTGATGAAGATTAAGAAGGCGCGTAAGCCGGTAGCGATTGAGGAAGTCGAGCCGGCGAAAGAGATCGTGAAGCGATTCACGACGGGCGCGATGTCGTTCGGATCGATCAGCAAAGAGGCACACGAAACGCTGGCCATTGCCATGAACCGGATCGGCGGCAAGTCCAACACCGGCGAGGGTGGGGAAGACGAGGAACGCTACAAAAAAGACAGCAATGGAGATTGGCGTCGCAGCGCAATCAAGCAAGTTGCATCAGCGCGATTCGGTGTGACCACCAACTATCTAGTGAATGCCGACGAACTGCAGATCAAGATGGCGCAAGGCGCCAAGCCCGGCGAAGGTGGGCAGCTTCCCGGGCACAAAGTCGATGACGTAATCGCCCGCCTGCGGCACTCGATTCCCGGCGTTGGTCTGATTTCGCCGCCGCCGCATCACGATATCTACTCCATTGAAGATCTCGCGCAGCTGATTTACGACCTCAAGAACGTGAATCCGCAGTCGCGAGTGTCTGTGAAGCTGGTCTCAGAAATTGGCGTTGGCACGGTCGCCGCAGGAGTCGCGAAGGCACACGCCGACGTCGTGCTGATTTCAGGAGATTCCGGTGGCACGGGTGCATCGCCGCTCAGTTCGATCAAGCATGCCGGAATTCCGTGGGAGCTTGGCCTTGCGGAAACGCAGCAAGTTCTCTTGATGAACGACCTGCGCAGCCGCATTCGCGTGCAGACCGACGGAAAGCTTCAAACCGGGCGTGATGTTGTAATCGCCGCGCTGCTCGGCGCCGAAGAATTTGGTTTCGCTACCGCGCCGCTGGTTGCAATGGGCTGCATCATGCTTCGCAAATGTCACCTGAACACTTGCTCGGTCGGCATTGCAACTCAGGACCCCGACCTACGCAAGAAATTTGCCGGCCAGCCAGAGCACGTGATCAATTTCTTCTTTTTTGTAGCGGAGCAGGTTCGGCAGTACATGGCCGAGCTCGGCTTCCGCAAAGTCGATGATATGGTCGGCCGCGTCGACATGCTTGATGTGCAGCCAGCAGTCGATCATTGGAAGGCATTGGGCGTTGATCTCTCAGCAATTCTCTACAACCCGCCGCTGCCGGGGCGCGTAGCTCGCCATTGCGTGCAGGCGCAAGATCATGGGATCGATAAGGCCCTTGACCACGAACTCATCGCGGGAGCAAAGCCTGCGCTCGAAAACAGGACTCCAGTCGAAATGAATTTCCCGATTCGCAATGTACACCGCACGGTTGGCGCGATGCTCAGCGGCGAAATTGCGCGCAAGTATGGGTCGGCAGGACTTCCCGAAGACACGATTCGAATCAAGTTCGAAGGCTCCGCCGGTCAAAGCTTCGGCGCATTTTTGGCGTCGGGCGTGACCATGACGCTCGAAGGCGATGCGAACGATTATGTCGGTAAGGGGCTGTCGGGCGGCAAGCTGGTGGTGTATCCGCCTAAAGGATCAAAGTTCGCGGCGGAAGAAAATATTCTGATCGGCAACGTGGTGCTGTACGGCGCGACCAGTGGAGAAGCTTTCTTCAGCGGCGTTGCCGGCGAACGATTCGCCGTCCGGAATTCGGGTGCGACGGCGGTCGTCGAGGGGGTCGGAGACCACGGCTGCGAGTACATGACCAACGGTCTCGCGATCGTGCTCGGCTCCTGCGGCAGAAACTTTGCAGCCGGCATGAGCGGCGGCATCGCTTACGTCTTCGACGAAAAAGGCGACTTCACGGAGAAGCGCTGTAATCTGGCATCAGTCGATCTTGAGCCGGTGATCGAGCCGCGCGATGTGAAGCTGCTTCGCGGACTCATCGAGAAGCACTGCGAGCTCACGGGCAGCAAGCGGGCCAGGAACATCCTCGATAGCTGGGCCGAGAGCCTGCCGCGCTTCATCAAGATTTTCCCGCATGAGTTCAAGCGCGTGCTGGGTGTGGCCCGCAGCCGTTATCAATATGTTCCCGGGCAGCCCGTTCCTGTGCCCGAGTTGGTGGAGGCGCTGCATGGGTAAGGCCTCCGGCTTCATGGAATTTGGGCGCGAGACCGCAACCCGGCGTCCGGTCACCGAACGTGTAAATGACTGGTTCGAGATCTACCAGGACTTTCCCGAAGAAAAGTTGCGGACGCAGGGCGCACGCTGCATGGATTGCGGCGTGCCCTTCTGCCACACGGGATGCCCGGTCAACAATCTGATTCCAGACTGGAATGATCTCGTCTATCGAGGGCGCTGGAAAGAGGCGCTGCGGCAACTTCACTCGACAAACAATTTTCCGGAATTCACGGGCCGCATCTGTCCCGCGCCATGCGAGGCAGCTTGCGTGCTCGGAATCAATGAGCCCGCGGTCACGATCAAGCAGATCGAAAAGAGCATCGTCGAGCGCGGATGGGAAGAAGGCTTGATTCGTCCCGAACCGCCAAAATTCCGATCCGGCAAGAAGGTCGCCGTTGTTGGCTCCGGACCAGCGGGACTCGCCGCTGCACAACAACTCAATCGCGCGGGACACTGGGTCACCGTCTATGAAAAAGCCGACCGCGCCGGGGGATTGCTGCGCTACGGGATTCCCGAATTCAAAATGGAAAAGCAGGTTCTCGACCGCCGTCTTGAGCAGATGGAAGCCGAGGGCGTGAAGTTCGTGACTGGTGCGCACGTCGGGCATTCCGTCCCGGTGGAAGATTTGCAGCGCGAGTTCGATGCGATTCTCTTGGCTGGAGGGGCGGAAGCTGGGCGCGACCTCACTGTTCCGGGAAGGGAACTCAAGGGGATTCATTTCGCTATGGAGTTCCTGCCGCAGGCGAATAAGCGTTGCCACGGCGACGAACTTGATCCGGCGCAGGACATTCTCGCAACCGGGAAGCGCGTCATCATTATCGGCGGCGGTGATACGGGCGCCGATTGTCTGGGCACAGTGCATCGCCAAAAGGCGAAGTCGGTTCATCAATTCGAAATTATGCCCATGCCGCCGGCCGATCGCTCGCCGCTTACCCCGTGGCCGCTATGGCCGATGCAGTTGCGCATCGAAGGCGCGCATGAAGAAGGTGGTGTTCGCGAATGGAGCGTGGCGACTGCAAAGTTTACCGGCGACGAAAACGGAAATGTCAGGCAATTGCATGGCATTAAAGTTGGCCCTCCCCCAAAGTTTGAGCTAGTCGCCGGTACTGAGTTCGTGATGGACGCCGATCTGGTTCTTTTAGCGATGGGCTTCACCGGCCCGGTGCGTACGGGAATGATCGAGCAACTTGGAGTGAAGCTCGACGGGCGCGGCAATGTCGAGACCGCAGCTGATTACATGTCTTCGGTTCCCGGAGTATTCGCAGCAGGCGACATGCGGCGTGGCCAATCGCTGGTGGTTTGGGCGATTGCGGAGGGGAGGAAGGCGGCCACGTCAGTCGATAACTATCTGGCCAGGCAATCTGCCAAACTTGCGGCGAAGACGAAATCACGGCGCGATTTGGTCTCCGCCTGAGTTGCAGGTTCCTCGGCGTGCTCGGCGTTCTCGGCGGTGAAAAGGTTTTAACCGCAAAGGTGGCAGAGAAAATCCGCCGAGTTCGCGAAGAGAGCCCGGGTTGCTGAGCTATCACATATAAATGTCTAGACCTGTTCTCATGACAACTAAGCCAGCCAAAGCGCCGCAGCCGGCAGTCACGCTAGCTGCTGTTCGTGAAGCCCTCGGCCGGATCCGCGATTCAATCTATCTCTCGCCCTGTGCGCGCTCCGAGCATTTTTCCCAGCTCACCGGAAATTCGGTCTACCTGAAACTCGACAATCTGCAGCGTACCGGCGCCTTCAAAGAACGTGGCGCACTGAACAAGCTTTTGACCCTCACCCCCGAGGAGCGCTCGCGCGGAGTCATCGCGGCATCGGCCGGAAATCACGCGCAGGGAGTCGCGTATCACGCAGGCAAGCATGGAATTCGGGCGCAGATCGTGATGCCGCTCACCACGCCGCTGATTAAAGCTTCGGCGACAAAGAGCTACGGCGCGGAAGTGGTTTTACACGGTGCAAACTACGACGAGGCTTGCGAAGAGGCGACTCGCCGCAGCCAACAGTTCGGCATGACCTTTGTCCATCCATTTGACGATGAAGTTGTAATGGCAGGTCAGGGGACGATGGGTTTGGAAATTCTCGATCAGGTGCCGGACGTCGAAGCCGTGATCGCACCCATCGGGGGCGGCGGATTGATTTCCGGGGTCGCTTGCGCGGTAAAGGAATCGAACCCGCGCGTAAACGTGATCGGCGTACAGCCGGCTCGGCTGCCTTCGATGAAGGTCGCCATTGCGGAAGGTCACCCGACTACCTTGAGTCCAGCGGCCACAATTGCCGATGGCATTGCGGTACGCCGGGCGGGCGAGAGGACTCTGCCGCTGGTTCAAAAGTATGTTGACGATATCGTAACCGTCGATGAAGAAGAGATTGCCAACGCCATTCTTCTCTTATTAGAACGCGAAAAAACTTTGGCTGAAGGCGCCGGGGCGGCGGCAATCGCGGCGCTCATAAATCGCAAGACTTCGCTCAGCGGAAAGAAAGTTGCCGTGCTGGTCTGCGGCGGAAATATCGACGTCAGTCTCCTTTCGCGCATTATGGAGCGAGGCCTGGTCAAAGATGGCCGTTTAGTGCGGCTGCGGGTCCATCTGCCTGATTATCCGGGCGCGTTGCATCGGCTTACAGGAATTCTGGCCCAGCATCGTGCCAATATCGTGGAGACAGCCTATGATCGCGCTTACTACGGCGTGAATCTCGGTGATACCGCCATCGACATCACCATGGAAACCCGCGGCCCAGACCACATTGCGGAGCTGCTTTCGGCGCTGAGCGCCAGCGGTTACGTTCACGAAAGAATTCTGTAGCTCAGAGTTCCCCGCCCAGCGTTTCTCAGTTATGTTTGGGAATTCAAAGCCCCCAGCTGTCGCAAACTGCGCGACAAAGCCGGGCATCCGGCGAGTGCTAGAGTCTGATTGACCCGAATATCCCTTCGTAACTGGCAACCCGATTTTCCTGCGCTATATTGATTTTTGATCGTGCCGAACTTCCGTCTGAAAAAGCCGCTCATGATCCTCGCCGCATGCGCATTGCTTGCCGGATGCGGCCGACATCGCGAACGCGTGCTCGAGACCGATTACGTTTCCGCGCCTCAGGTGACTCTGCGCGATCAGTTGGCGCAGGTCTATAACAAGGTGGGCGCCGCAAAGAATGGCGAGCGCGTTGAGGTCGTGGATCGCGAAAGGCGCTTCGCAAAAATCCGCACAGCAAACGGGCAGGAAGGCTGGGTCGAGCAACGCTACCTCGTTAACCAACAAGTGTTTGACGCCTTCCAGAAGATGGCACAGCAGGGGAAAGACGCTCCCATCGAAGGCACTGCCACAACGCGCAATGATACGAACCTGCATGTCGAGCCTGGACGGGACACGGAACATCTTTATCAGCTTGGCGAAGGCGCCAAGGTTTCGGTTCTTAAGCGTGCCACCGTCGAGAAAAATCTTCCCGGGGTCGGAGCGCAATCGCCGGTGAGTGGCTTAAAAATCATCAAGCCCATGGAAGACTGGTGGCTGGTTCGCGACTCGCAGAACCACGTTGGCTGGGTGCTCGGCCGGATGATTGACCTCGACGTTCCGCTTGAGGTGGCGCAGTACGCCGAGGGGCAGCGCATTGTCGGCTGCTACGTCCTGAACGAGGTCAGTGACGCCGATAAGAAAGTACCGCAATATTTAATGTTGCTTACCGAGGCGAAAGATGGCATGCCTTTCGACTACAACCAGGCCAGAGTGTTCACCTGGAATACTCGCCGTCACCGATACGAGACGGCGTACCGGGAGAGAAATATCAACGGGGTGCTCCCGGTTACGATCTCGCACGAGGTCTTCGGAAAAGAAGGCGACCTGCCAATGTTTGTTTTACGGACGAAGGATGCCGCCGGCAACACGGTTGAACGCAAGTACAAGATGAATACCCCCATCGTAAAGCGCGTGAGTTGAACCTGTTTTCCCGTAATAAATCCCGCTGAGCGTACAGCTAGTCCCACAAATTTATACACGATTCCATATAGTCGCGACTGACTTGATACTGTTTTTGGTATTTGTTGGCCAGGCTGCAGAAATATCAATTAAATAAATCTAATTATTTCATTGTCTTAGGTTGGAACATCCTTTGGAATGTGATTTGCAAAATTGCAGACACGGTAAAGGACTGTAAAGTTCTGGTCGGCCCAAGGTTCGACACAAAATTCCAGAGTTTCTTTGGTTTAGGAGAAATCGCATGAATCGCGTTCTCAACTTCAAGGCATTTACATGGGTAGCATCGCTGTTTGCGATGGTCGCCCTCAGTTTCGGCTTGGCATATGGACAGGCCATTAGCGGAAACATAACGGGAAAGGTCACGGATCCCTCCGGAGCAGCGGTGAATGGCGCCACCGTTCAGGCGGTAAATGTGGCGACTGGACAGATAGCCACGACCAAGACACAGGCCGTTGGGGACTACCTGTTCTCAGATTTGCCAGCAGGCGCGTACAACATAACTGTTACCGCCCAAGGTTTTAAGAGCACCACGCTTTCGAATGTGCCTGTCGAGTTGAATAAGACCGGAACGGCAAACCTACGCCTCGAAATTGGCAGCAGTTCGACTACGGTTGAAGTGGCCGGAACTCCGCCACCTGTGGATACGTCGACCGCGCAGTTGGGGAGTAACTACGACACAGTAATGTCTTCGAGCCTGGGAATGACCGGCACGGGTGCACTTGGTGCCGGCGTTTTGAATTTGTCGCTGCTTAGTCCGGGTGTTACGAACGCGAACGCTATGGGGCTTGGCATGGGGCCATCCGTAGGTGGTCAGCGTCCCCGCGACAATAACTTCACCATTGAAGGCGTGGACAATAACAATAAGACGGTGACTGGTGCTCTCGCACAGGTTCCGAACGACGCGGTTGATAGTTTTACGCTGCTTGAGAACCAGTTCAATTCCGAGTTCGGTCACTCTTCCGGTGGACAATTCAATACGACCGTGAAGAGCGGCACCAATGCCTTTCACGGTTCCATTTACGAATATTTCAGGAACAAAAATCTCGATGCGGTGGACAACACCGCGGTGTTGCAGGGGCTAACCTCAAATCCCCGGTTGGACTCCAATCGTTACGGAGCCACCTTCGGTGGTCCGCTCGTTAAAAATAAACTCTTCTTTTTTACTGATTTTGAGCGTCAACCCTATGGTTTTACTGCTCTCGGCGGACCTACCGTCCAGACTCCAACCGCGGCGGGATTGGCTGCGATCTCAGCTGACCCGAACGTGAGCGCGACAAATCTAGCCATATTCACGAAATACGTACCCGTGGCGCCATCGGCAACGACTTGTATCCAGTACGACGGTCATAAGCCTGGCAGCGAGGGAGGCGCACAGTTCAACACCTTCAGTGCGCCCGCGAATGGAACGTGCGCAGCGGGCAACGTTGAGGTGGGGGATATATCGCTTGTACCGCATGCTTTCGATAACTTCGAAAATTTCGTTCAGAGTATTGACTTCAACATGTCCGAGAAGGACCAGCTGCGTGGGCGTTTCATAATGAATCGCCAGGATTTCCTGGACACGGTACCGCAGCTTTCGGCGTTCTTCACAACAGAACCAGTACGCTTCTATGTAGCGACGCTATCGGAATATCATACATTCAGCCCAAGCGTAACTAACGAATTTCGGCTTGGATTCAATCGCTTCAACCAGCAGATACCGGCCGGGAACTTTCAATATCCTGGGTTAGATACGTTTCCCAATATCACCTTGTTTGACTTAGGTGGCGGATTGGACATCGGCCCGGACGACAACGCTCCTCAGTTTACGATCCAGAACTTCTATCAGGTTGTCGACAACATCAGCATCACCAAGGGTCGTCACAGTTTGAAATTCGGTGGTGAATATCGTTGGTACATCTCGCCTCAATCATTCACTCAAAGAGCTCGCGGAGATTACGAGTGGAATAATACGCAGATGTTCTTGGACGATTTTTCTCCCGACAACTTCGGGCAGCGTAGCTCGGGTTCCACTACGTACTATGGCAACGAAAAGGCGATCTATTGGTTCGCGAACGATACCTTCAAGGCTACTTCGCACATGAGTGTCAATCTGGGTTTGCGATATGAGTACACCACAACACCTATCGGAGAAAATCGCCAGAGCCTGAATTTGATATCGAACGCACCGAATGTCATCGTCCCGCAAGTTAATCAGCCGCTGGTGTTCACCAATCCGCAGGCGCCGAAGAACAACTGGGCTCCCCGAATTGGAATAGCGTATTCTCCGGGAAGCAATGGCGACACTTCGATCCGCGCCGGATTTGGACTTGCTTACGATACTCTCTACGACAACATAGGTATTCTCGCCGTGCCTCCGCAAGTTGGCGCGACAAGAAGTGTCACACCGACCGCGACTGCTCCTGGTTTCCTCGCCGGCGGAGGATTGCCGGGAGGCGGAACCGGCATCACGAATATTCCTGACCAGGCGACTGCCAGAGCTTTGACCGGGAACTGGATACCGCCGCAAGTAAAAGATCCCTATTCAGTCAACTGGAACCTAGGCGTACAGCATTCGTTCGGCAAGAACTACACCGCTGAAATCAACTATGTAGGAACTCGTGGCAATCACCTGAGCTTTCAGGACATTATTAACCTGATTTCTCCGGTGACCCCGCAAAATCAACTTCCAACTTATCTGCAGGCGCCATCGCAGGCGACTTTGGACGCGTTGCCGAATCATCTTTGTATTTTGGATCCAACACAATCATTCTGCGCGAGCGGGTTGGAGTCGCTCAATCCCATCTATGGTCCGATGAACGCGGCTGGTTTCAATGGAAGCGTTCTTACGGCCTTCATTCCCGCTGGATGGTCTACCTATCACGGTTTGCAAACCAGTTTGACGCGTCGCTTCAGCAATGGGCTTACATTCCAGGCTGCTTATACCTGGAGCCATACCATTGACAACAGCACCGCTGATTTCCATTCAACTGACCTCACGCCACGCCGTCCTGAGGATTTCTTTAATTTCAATCAGGACAAATCTACATCTGCGCTGTCTCGCACCCATCGCCTAACTTTCGCGGCGGTTTACGATCTGCCGTTCTTTAAGAACAGCAACTGGCTCGTGAAGAACGTCATCGGAAACTGGAATCTGAGCCCTGTGTACACGTATGAATCACCTGAGTGGGTAACCGTGCAGTCCAATTTGGACTCGAACTTGAACATCGACTCGGCTGGTGATCGAGTAATCTTCAATTCTGCTGGAGTCCCCGGAACAGGCAGTGACATCACGCCGCTGTGCACAAGTGCCAATCCGTGCAGCTCGGCAACACCCGATGTTGTGGCTTATTTGGCAAACAATCCGAGTGCACAGTACATCGTCGCTGGTGCCGGAACGCTTCCGAATACCGGCCGAAACACACTCTCAACCAGGCCAACGAACAACTTTGATTTCTCCGTTTACAAGGAAATCAATATCACTGAGCGGGTGAAGTTCCACTTCGGAGCGCAGGCTTCGAACCTGCTGAACCACCCGCAATACATCCCTGGCGTTAATCCGGCTGCAGGTCTCGGAGTCAACGACGTGGGTGGTTTCAACACGACTGGGGGGAGCTTCAAGAGTTATGTAAACCCAGCCGACCCCAACTTCAACAACCCGAAGTCGGTCTTCTCAAGCAGTGCGAGAACGCTCGGGTTAGTGGCGAAAATCACCTTCTAGTAAGTTGGAGGTTTTTGATCAAGGCCCGCGGACGCGGGCCTTTTATTTTGGAAGCTGGCTGCTGTACGGTTGTCCCTTCAAACAAACGGTTAGTCCCTACTGAATTCCATATCTATGGAATGGCTACAAGCCAATTAACGGCAGTAAAGGTTTTATTTTCAGTGGCAAAGAAGTATTTACATTTGGAACCTGAGTTGCACTCGCAAGTTGCAAACTCAAATGTCATCGTGTTAGTACACGGCATTCTTCACAAGGAGAAGATTTCAATGCAGCTTCATGCTCGGATGATTGTGTCCACAGCTTTGCGTAGCTTCCTGATAACCACATTCTTTGCTGTCTCGGCACTGGCACAAACCGGTTCCATCCGCGGTACTGTCACTGACAGCAGCGGTGCAGTGGTGGTGGGTGCGCAGGTTGAGGCCCGGAGCGTTCAGACCAATACGACGCGCACGGTGACCAGCAGCAACACTGGAACTTACACCATGACGAATCTTCCTGTCGGCACCTATGAGGTCACCGTCGACAAGGCCGGTTTTCGTACCTTCAGGCTGCAAGCCGTCGTTTTGACCGTCGATCAGGCATTGACTGCCGACGTTCGGCTCGAACCGGGCGCCACAACTGAAGCCGTCGAGGTGCGCGGGAGCGAGCTTCCGCCGGTTGATTTGGAGACGGCGCAGGTGAGTAACCTAGTCGATTCGCGTCAGATGCAGGATCTGCCACTGATCACGAGAGATCCATACAGCCTGGTATTGCTCTCTCCAGGCACCTCACAGACGAACACCGGCCTGGGCGGCTTCACCGTTAACGGTTCGCGCGAACGCAACAACAACTTTCTGCTCGATGGCGTCGACAATAACGACACATCGGTTCCCGGTATTCCTGATGGTCTACTGAGCGCGAACCCTGATTCGACCGAAGAATTTCGAGTTATTACCAATAACTTCAATGCCGAGTACGGCCGCAACACCGGCGCAATTATCGATGTAGTCACCAAAAGCGGAACGAACACGTTTCACGGCGAGGCCTATGAATTCGGCCGCTGGAACAGCTTCGGGGGCGCTAGGGACTGGTTTAATCCCAGGGTGGGAGGCGACGGGAGCATCAATCCGATGAATCCTTACGTTCGCAATCAGTTCGGGTTCTCAGTCGGTGGTCCGATTATCAAGAATAAGACGTTCTTCTTCTTTAATACTGAGTTCGATCGTTTTCGCACCACCCTTACAAATAGCGCGACGGTGCCCACAGCGGCATTCAAGACTGGCGTGTTTACTTATAACGGCGAAGCCATAGACCTCACTCCGGGTGGGGCGAACAACGCGACAGGTGCCCCGCTTGATCCCACGATGCAAAAGATTTTTGCGCTGTATCCGAACCCGGTTTCCTCGGCAGACGGATTGACAGGCACTGCATTTTTTCCCAGCAGCTCGGCTACAAACAGCTACAACCCAGTGCTGAAAATTGATGAGCAGATCACCAGTAAGCATTCGCTGAGCATGCGCTACGCCTACAACCATTCGTTCGATCCCAACCCCTTCCACGATGACATTCTGCCGGGGAATGTGGGCGGAGTAAGCAGCAAGGCGATTGTGCAGGGCGCGTCCGCAAACCTAACCTCGACCCTGAGCACCAGTTTCATCAACCAGTTCCTGTTCGGATGGAACAAGTTGTATGACAACTTTGGCTGCACGGGCACGAACGTTTTAGACAGCGTGAGTCCGCTTGACCAATTCGGCAACGGCATCGATTATCTCTTCGATGCCCCATTCACCAACTTTGGCTGTGATTCGCTGGTTTCGGACGGTCAGTGGCGAAAAACAGGTACTACCAGTTTCGGAGACAATTTCACTTGGGTAAAAGGCAATCACACGTTCAAGTTTGGTGCTGATTTCCGCGATATCGGGGAGCAAGGTCCAAACAGCTTTTTCTCCCGGCGGGAATTGACAATGACTACCTTCATTAACCAAACGGGAATTAGCTTGATTCAGGGAGTTTCTCCGGCCAATGACACGCTGGCTCTCGAGAATTCGGCTATCGCGCTGTACGGTTTCGCAGGCAACGATTTTGCAGGTGAGTTCTTCGATAAGAGCGGAGTGCGACAGGGCTCTGATAACAAGCATTTCCGGCAGCATGAGTATGACTGGTTTGGGCAGGATACGTGGAAGGTGAAGCCTAATTTAACTCTGAACCTCGGGCTCCGCTATCAGCTCGATGGAGTGCCGTATGAAGAGAATGCCAATTTCTCAAACCTACTGGCCGATCCAAGTTCCTTCCAGGCTGGACAAGACGTCGTAATGTCCATTGTTGGTCCGGGAACGGGACACAGCTTATATCAACAGGATTATTCGAACATTGAGCCGCGCGTTGGATTCTCATGGGACCCATTCAGGGATGGCAAAACCGCAGTGCGCGGGGCATTCGGAATCTTCCATGATCGGGTGTTCGGAAATTTATTTGGAAATGCTCGCGGAAATCCGCCGTTCGAGCAGGACTATGTCAACAATCCATTCGACACGCTGAATCATTTTTTTGGCGCGGATGCGTTTTTTCCTGGCAGTGGTTTTCTTCCAGCGACTGTTCCCAACACAACTCCATCGCCTAGTATTCCAGATGATTCATTCCTTGCCCCGGTGCTTTTCAATACCCATTTCCGGAATACCGCGAGCAATAACTGGAATTTCGGAATTCAGCGTGAGCTGCCCGGGAACAATGTCATTGACCTGGCTTATGTTGCTTCAGAAGGACATTTCATTCCAAGACAGATTGATGGCAATCCCCCGGATCCAAACCTGGTCAATCAGCTAGTCGCTTATTGCAGCAATCCAGGCAACGCGACCGGATGCAGCCCCGACGAAGTATCAGGCATTCTGCTGTACGAAGGCGGTCAAGGGCCGAATGACTTCGGCATTCTGCCGTTCAATGCTGTGAACAACAACGCGATGGTTCAGCCGTTCTATCAAGTATCCGTGGTGAATTCGATTTACAACTCTTTGCAGCTCAAAGTGACCCATCGTTTGAGCCACGGGCTTCAAGTTCAGGGTTCCTACACTTGGGCCCATGCGATCGACGATGGTGTCGATCCATTGGCTCCAGCTGCGGGAAATCGCACCTTCCCGCGTAACTCCCGCGACCTTGAGCAGGATCGCGGCAACTCTGACAATGACATTCGACATGTCGCTGTCATTAACTACATCTGGGAACTTCCGCTCGGCAAAGGGAGAGCCTACTTCAACAACGGAGTACTGGGAAAGGTGTTTGAAGGGATGCAATTCTCCGGAATCACAACCCTTCAAACTGGACATCCATTCGAGATTCGCAGCAGCAACGATAGCCAGCGCACTGGCGTTTCTGCCTGGGCAAATCTGGTGGGCGATCCATACACCGCTGCCGCGGACCCGACTTGCCAGCCTGATACCTCGGCGGGTAAGGCGTATTTCAGTAATCTCTGCGCCTTCGCTCAGCCTGCGATCGGCAGCGGTCCTGGAAACATAGGACGCAACCAGTTCTTCGGGCCCGGATTTGCTGATTTCGATCTTGAATTCGCCAAAAAGGCAAAACTGACTGAACGCGTGGGCTTGGAATTTAAGTTGGAAGGTTACAACATTTTCAATCACCCGCACTTCACGAATCCGGGCGCTGATGCGGCGAGCGCCGGCAACTTGCTCGCATCCGGTCCGCTTTTTGGCGTGATTACATCAACTGTGGCGCGGCCGGATGGAACAACTTCGGCGCGGCAACTTCAGGCAGCAATAAAGCTCAGTTTCTAGCCTTCCAAACTCTCGCACGCCCTTGCTCCTGCAAGGGCGTTTTTTTTGCGATTCCAAACCTCATGGTCCGAACATTGGATAGTGGCTTGCCGCGCCCATGAGGAATAACAACGGAAGCGTGAGCCATGCGTTGATCCGGGCGGTGAGGAATGCCATTCGGGCCATGCGCGGGGCTTTGTCGGGGATTGGTGTGCCGTTCTCCACATTCGCCTTCGTCCAGGCGATGAGGCGCTTCTGAATGCGCCAGACGACGCCCCAGACGTTCAAGAGCATCATCCAGCCGATGCCGCCGCCGAGACCAATAGCAAGCAGGCGATTGCTCTCCCAGCCGCCGCGATTCAAATGCAAGAAGAAATGCATGGAGTGAAGAATGATGATGATGTAGAGAATCGCCAGGAACCAGCCTTTGTCCAAAATGCCTTTCCCGGGGATCAGCAGGGCATAGAGGATCGCCCAGGTTACTGTCCAGGTGAGAAAGAAGCTCCAGATCGGGGTCGCTGAGGAGACTCCTGCATTGTGAGCGTCTGAGCTGACGATTTGTCCCCAGTACGCCAGCCCGGCAAGTACGGTGACCAATGCCGACCAGCGAAACCAGTGCAAGACGCGGAGCATAAGGCCGGGAGTAATTTTGGCTCTTGTCGGTGAATCGAGCTCCTTCATGAAAGGAATGCTGACGACATTTAGAAAGTAGAGAAGCCCGATCCAGGTGATGCCCGCGACAAAGTGGATCCAGCGCAGGAGCATCAGGAAGTTGGTTTGGAAGTCTGTGGGGAAAGAGAAGTCGCCGACGGCGTAGAGCATGCTTTCAGGCCTCCGGGAATATAGCGGGACAGGGTACAGGAAAGCAGTGGTCAGTGGCTAGTGATCAGTGGCTAGACGGAAGAACCAGATTGATCGATGTCGGAGGTCATGGACAATTCTTGTGACCTCTTAGGCGGAATGACAGCGGTCGATTTGAGTCGTTGTCGCACAAGAATGTCCGACCCACACGCTCTTCCTCAAAGTCAGCTACTTCATCGCAACCAGGCGAGCGTTCAGGCGCGACTTGTAGCGGGAAGCTGTATTCTCGTGGAGAACGCCTTTCTGGATCGCCTTGTCGAGGGCAGAAGCGGTCTTGCGGAAGGTTTGCTCGGCAGCGGCTTTATCGCCCTTAGCGAGGGCCTCGCGCATATCGCGGAGAGCAGAACGAAGGCGTGAGGTGTTGCTGCGGTTGCGGGTCGTGCGGCGTTCAGTCTGGCGGGCCCGTTTGAGGGCAGAAAAATGGTTAGCCATTACAGGTAAATGCCTTTCTATTGGGTTTCCCACCGGATTTCCCGTGGGTTCGAATAACCTATTCTACTGGAGGGAGTTACAAGGGTCAACGGCCCAAGCGTATTGTGGTTGACTCTGCCGATTGCCCAACGGTAGGCTTTAACAGAATTCTTATCTGCCCACCTCATGCGGCGAAGTACAATCCGTGGAAGCGCGCCGAGCGGCGTTCTTCACTTCAACATCAGACATCTAATAGCAAGCTGCGCAACTGCGCCCGAGGGTACCCGGAAACCGGAAACTGAATGAAGAAGAGTATTGAAATCAGCCCCAATATTGAGGCGCTATTCGGCACTCGCGATGAAAATCTGCACGTGCTGGAAGACGGCCTGAACGTCAACATCGACCTTCGCTCTGACTCGATCGAACTTGAAGGAACTCCCCGCGACGTAGCCCGCGCCGAGCAAGTGTTCTCCGAATACGACCAACTGCAGCGTAGCGGTCACACCTTCAACAATGGTGACCTGAACAGCATGTTGCGCGTTTTGGTCGCTGACCCCAAGGCCACACTAAAAGGCCTGGTTGAAGCGGGACGCCAGCGGTCGCTTGGGCGGCGAACGGTACAGCCGAAGAGCTTGAATCAACGCCGATATCTGGATGCGATCGAGGCCCATGACATGGTTTTCGGCGTGGGGCCGGCAGGAACTGGGAAAACTTACCTGGCGGTGGCGATGGCGATTTCCGCTCTGTTGTCAAAACGCGTGAACCGCATCATCCTTGCGCGGCCAGCAGTCGAGGCCGGCGAGCGGCTGGGATTTCTGCCGGGGACGCTGCAGGAAAAAATCGATCCCTATCTGCGACCTCTGTATGACGCGCTTTACGACATGCTCGATCCGGAGCGCGTCGATCGCTATCTGGAAAAAAATGTGATCGAGATTGCGCCGATCGCGTTTATGCGCGGCCGCACGTTGAACGATTCCTTTGTAATTCTCGACGAGGCGCAGAACACCACGTCCGAGCAGATGAAGATGTTCGTTACGCGCCTGGGCTTCAATTCGAAGGCTGTGATCACTGGAGACATAACACAGATCGATCTGCCGAATGCCCGTCGAAGCGGGCTGCTCGAGGCCATTGACGTGCTCAAGAACGTGCAGGGACTTTCATTCGTTTACTTCGATGAGGGCGATGTGGTGCGTCATCATCTGGTGCAGCGGATTATTCGCGCCTACGACGAGCACAAGAACCGCAGTGTCGAAGAACAGATGGACTTGCTCGAATCCAAGCCGGCGAACGGAAATGGATCGGCTTCGGATGTGAATCAGCGCGTTGAATAGAACCGATTGCTGATGAAGGGGGCGCAACCTGCGCCCTCGTTTTATTTGCTAATTCAATGGCAGAAAAGTTATCAAGACCTGTGATCATTCTTGAGCGGAACTCTCCTGGTTTGAATCCGCGAGAGTTGGAGGTTTTGACGGCGAAGGCTTCGCGAGCAGCGGGCCTGACAGGGGCTGTCAATGTTCTCATCACGGGAAGCGCAAATATCCGGCAGCTCAATCTTCGTTTTCGAGGCAAGCGGCAGGTCACAGATGTGCTCTCCTTTCCAAGTGGAATTTCGAATGGTTGCGCTGGAGACATCGCGATCTGCCTGAGCGTAGCTGTCCGCAATGCCAGGATGCTTGGGCATTCAGTTTCGGATGAGGTACAAATCCTGATTTTGCATGGAATTCTGCACCTCGCGGGATATGATCATGAGAATGATCGCGGGGAAATGGAAAAGAAAGAAATCAGTTTGCGGCGAAGACTCGGGCTGCCGCTCGGTTTGATTGAACGGACGCAAGGTCAATCGTCGTTGGCCGTAGATCGTTCGTCGTTTGTCAAGCCACGTAACGGGCGGCGTTCGGGCCAACAATCCAGCACCAGTTTCCAACGGCGCTCACGCACATGAACCTGGCGATAGCCATCACATTGTTGGTTTTGTTCGGGTTGCTCACCCTCTCCTCATACGTAGACCGCGTGTACGCGGAGATTGGCAAGTTTCTGTCGCGAGACTTCCAGGACAACATAGATGCGTTTGAGCAGATGGTTGAGCCGAAGCTCAAGGTGAGCCGCTCGCGTGCCGCATTGTCGATGTCTGTGCTCACGCCGTTGTTGATGGCAGCAGTTGCAATGGTTTTGGGTTTTGCGCTGTTCAATGATGGAGGATGGACCGCGGAGGAGGTGCTGGAAGCGGTACTGAGCTTGATCCTGATCGTCATTGTGTTCAACCGCTTTCTGCCGTTCGTTTTCTTCTCGCGGACCAAGGGCAAGTGGCTGGTGCGCTGGGTGGTGCTGATACGAGCTCTCATCTATCTCACATTGCCGATTACGCTGGTCCTAGGCTTTCTTCAATCGGTTGCGTCGTTGACCCGTGAACATGGCGAAGCGCAACCCGAAACGCAGGCCGAAGCGGTTGATGCCTTGATCGAGGCGGGTCAAGAAGAGGGAATTCTCGACGAAAGCAATCGTGACCTGATTCAGTCGGTGGTGCAATTCAGCGAAAAAACAGTCCGTGAAGCCATGAAGCCGCGTCCGGAAATGATTGCGGTGCCTTCTGACACGACGGTGGAAAAGCTTATTGAGCTGTTGCGCGCCAGGCCATTCTCGCGGGTGCCCGTGTTCGAAGAAAACCTGGACAATATCGTGGGTATCGTTTTCGCGCAGGACGTTTTGCAGGTGCCAGATGCTGAAGCCCACACTCGCACAGTAGCGTCGCTCATGCGTAAGGACGTCCTGTTTGTACCAGAAACGAAGCTTGGCAGCGACTTGCTGCGTGATATGCAGAGACAGAAGGCGCGCATGGCGATCGTAATCGATGAATACGGCGGCGTTGCCGGGCTGGTCACGATAGAAGATCTGGTTGAAGAGATCGTTGGCGAGATCAGCGATGAGCATGAGACAGCGCAGATCGTCCGCGAAAGTGATACCTCGTACCTGGTACCTGGAAATACGGATGTCGATCGGCTGGAAGAGTTGTTAGGCGTGCGTCCGGATCGACGGGGAGCAGCCACAGTCGCAGGACTGGTGAGCGAGTTGGCCGGGAGAATTCCTAAGAAAGGCGAGGTCGTTGAAGAAGATGGACTCCGCCTTGAGGTGTTGCAGGCGACCGACCGGAAAGTGGAGCGGGTGCGAGTGTCAGTCGTAAATTCACAACAGATGAAGCTGATCTGAAATGTCCTTCCGCTCAGGCTTCGTCGCGATTGTAGGCCTCCCCAACGCAGGCAAGTCCACTTTGCTGAATGCTCTCGCGGGCGAAAAACTCGCGATCGTAAGTCCCAAACCTCAAACTACGCGCACCCGGGTTCTTGGCGTACTGCATCTTCCGAAGCAGAAGGGCAGATCAGGCGCGCAAGCTGTATTGATCGACACTCCCGGGGTTCATCGCGCTGGCAGTTCTCTCGACCGAAAAATGATGGGTGAGGTGCGGGAGGCGCTGGATGGAAGTGACTTGATTCTAATGATCACAGACGCCTCCAGGAGAAGAGAAGCCGGCGAGGAGTTTTTGTTGAGGCTGGTGAAGAGTGCGAACACGCCTGCGTTTTTGCTGCTGAATAAGATCGACTTGCTGCGGGCCGAAAAGCAGCAACTGCTTCCGTTGATCGAGACATATTCACAAATTCACAAATTCCGTGAAATTGTCCCAATTTCGGCGCGCAAATGCGAAGGCCTTGACGTGCTCAGCGACAAGCTATTGGCTGCGCTTCCAGAGGGACCTCCTTATTTTGCCGAAGACCAACTTACCGATCAGCCGATCAGATTCATGGCGTCTGAATTAGTGCGTGAGCAGGTATTGCTCGCCACCAGCGAGGAGGTACCGCATTCCGTGGCAGTGATGGTTGAAGAATTTGAGGAAGGGACGAAGCTGACCCGCATCGCGGCAACAATCTATTGCGAACGCGAAGGTCAGAAACGAATTCTGATTGGCCATCGAGGCCAGATGCTGAAGAAAATTGGCACGGCGGCCAGAATGGGAATTGAAAAAATGCTTGGGACCAAAGTCTTTCTCGAACTCTTTGTAAAAGTTCGCCCGAACTGGCGCGACTCGCGCGGCTTCGTAGAGGAATTGGATTGGAGGCGGCAGTTGGAAAATCTTACAGGCAAGCTGCGCACCAGTTGACCGCAGCCTGACTATTCTTTTAGCGCGATTCCCAGCGCTCTCATTTTCCGGTAAAGGTGACTCCGCTCCAGACCGAGTACTTCAGCCGTGCGGCTGATATTCCCATGGTTCTCGTCCAATTTTTTCAAAATGTAGTCGCGCTCGTAAGCGGCGCGGGCCTGGTGCAAAGTGAGGAAATCGCCGCCGCGACGGCTGCCGTCGCGGTAAACAAGAGCTGGCAGGTGTTTGCGATCTAAGCGCGAAATGGTGGGATTCATGATCACAATGCGTTCAACGACATTGCGCAGTTCGCGCACATTGCCTGGCCAGGAGTAACGCATGAGCGCATCAATCGCGTCGTCTGAGATTTCGCGTTGCTTGCGCCCGTAACGTCCGGAAAACTCTCTTAAAAAATGTTCTGCCAAAAGGGGAATGTCTTCCTTGTGTTCGCGCAAAGGCGGGACGGAGAAGGGAACGACATTAAGTCTGTAGAAAAGATCCTCGCGGAAGTTTCCACGAGAAATTTCTTCTTCCAGGTCTTTGTTGGTTGAAGCGATAACCCGCACATCGACGTAAACAATTTCATCGCCACCGACCGGCGTAAAGTTTTGCTCTTCCAGCGTGCGAAGCACCTTGGCTTGCGTTTTCAGGCTCATGTCCCCGACTTCATCCAGAAAAAGCGTCCCGCCATGAGCTTTGAGGAACTTGCCCTCTTTGTCTTCGATGGCGGATGGGAGAGAACCTTTGCGATGCCCGAATAACTCGCTTTCGATCAAATCTTCTGGAATCGCAGCGCAATTCACCTCGAGGAAGGTTTCGTCTTTCCGCAAACTTTGCGCGTGGATAGCGTGCGCAACCAGTTCCTTGCCCGTGCCCGACTCACCGAATATCAGAACGCGCCCATTCGTCGGCGCCATCAACTGGATCTGCTGACGGAGCGCCTTCATGGGAACGCTGTCGCCAACGATCACGCTTTTTGGTGCGAGTTGTTTTTTGAGTTCCTGGTTCTCTTGGCGCAGCTTCTTGGCTTGCAACGCATTGGTCAGCAGGATCAGCGTCTTGTCAATAGACAGCGGTTTTTCGAGAAAATCAAAAGCGCCAAGCTTGGTTGCGCGAACTGCCGTCTCGATGGTGCCGTGACCGGAGATGATGATAACTTCCGGAGGATTCTCCATCTCGCGAATTCGTTGAAGCACGTCGAGACCATCCATTCCCGGCAGCCATATGTCGAGCAGGACGACATCAAAAGACTTTTTGTGCAGAAGGTCGAGGCAAGCCTCGCCACTTTCGGTCGCACTGGGCTTGTATCCCTCGTCTTCAAGCACAGCTTGCAAGGACTCGCGAATGGAGGCCTCGTCATCCACGATCAGAACGTTAAGCATGTTGGGTTGCGCGTACCGGGGTGACCGAAGCAACAGGCAGTTCGATGATGAACCGGGCGCCGGCGGGCTGATTCTCCTCGACACGAATCGAGCCCTGATGATCTTCGATGATTCGGCTGACGATCGCCAGGCCTAGCCCAGTCCCGCGTTTCTTAGTCGAGAAGTATGGCAGAAAGAGACGTTCCTTCACCTCCGGCGTGACCCCAGGTCCGCTGTCGGCCACGGAAATCTCGACGAAATCACTACCGGGCACCAGGCTGGTAGAAATTTCAATTTCCTTGACCAACGAATCCTGTACCGCCTCGGCCGCGTTATCCACGAGATTGGCGATTGCCCGTTTCATGGAATCGGAATCCGCCATGACCTGCGGCAAATGAGCGCCAAACGCCTTGCGAATATGAACGCCATCGACTCTGCCATTGAACATGGCCAAGGCGCTGTCTACTACAGCATTGACATTCGTCGGCTCGGGCCGCGACGAAGGAAATCGAGCGAGAGTCGAGAATTCGTTCACCAGATTGCGAACCGTTTCCGCGGCGCCGCATATCGTTTCCGCACAACTGCGAACTACTTCAAGGGATGCAGGGTCGACATTGTTACCGCGGTCGAGATGCCGGAGAATGCGGTCCGCGGAGAGCGTAATCGGAGTGAGCGGATTTTTGATTTCGTGGGCCACACGCCGCGCCACTTCCCGCCACGCTGCCTGTTTTTGAGCGCGAAGTAAATCCGACAGATCTTCGAACACTACCACATAGCCAATTCGCTTTTGCACGTGTTCGAGGGTTGCTACAGTCACGGCTACGTTCAATTGCACATGCTGGATGGCAAATTCCATCTGCGTCGTGGTAGTACCCATGCGGTCTGCACGGCGCAGAAGATGCTCGAATTCATCGAAAACTTCAGGCGCGAAGAGGTCGCGTAGTTGCGCGCCGATCAACACCGCAGGGACCTGTGGCTTACCGGAAGGCCGAAGCATGCGCAACAGGGCCGGGTTCACGTGACGGACACATAACTGTGCGTCAAGTGAAAGAACGCCGGTGGGAATACTCTCGAGGATCGTCTCGATGTGCTGCCGACGTTGCTCTAATTCCGAGTTTGCAGCGGTCAATTCCTGGCTGGCTGTTTCGAGTTTGCGTCGGCTCGTGGCGAGTTCGGCTGCCATTTGATTGAAGGACCGGACCAGATCCCCGAGTTCGTCGGCAGCCGGAACTTCGACCCGGTAGTCCAGATTGCCGCGGGAAATTTCCTGGGTCGCTTCGGCAAGGGCGACAACCGGTCGTGTGACCAGGCGTGAAAGATACAGCGCGAGCCACATGCTGGCGAAGAGAACCATTCCCGTGATCCACCACAGAAACACCATATAGGTGCGGCGCACCGTTCGACGCGCTTTGGCCAATTCAAGGTATCGTTGCTGGCTGGCTTCTAATTGTTTTTGAGCTTCGGCGAAATTCTTAGGCAACGGCATGGCGACCAATATTTCCCCAGCATCGCCGACCTGTGCGGCGCCCAAAACATACTCAACTCCGTTCAAGTTGATGTGCTGCGGTTCATTGGCCACCGGCGGCAATGGGATTCTTGGTTTCAACAAAGGCCATGCCATGGGGGCGTGAAAACTGGCTTCAGCTTCGCCAGAAAGTATTGCAATGGCAAACCCGCCCTGCAGGGTCGCTTCATGCTCTTGGAACTCGTTCAAAACCGCGGAGAAGCTGTGCCCCTCGAATGCGTGCTGCGTTTCAGCGGCAGCCGCGATACCCGTAGCCTCGGCACGGGCATTTTCGGCGGCGTATTTGGCCAGCAATTGCGACATCAACGCGGTGTCCTGGCGCACTTCTTCCACTGGTGTGGAAAACCATCGTTCGATGGAACGGTTCATCAAGCCGTATGCAAACCAGAACATCACGATCACCGGAAGAAAGGAGAGCAACAGGCTTCCTACCACCAGGCGCGTACGGAATTTCGATCCCAGGACTCCAAGCCGGCGTTCGGCAAAAAGCTTGATGAGATTTCGCGCGAGGACAAACGTCAGTGTCACAAACAGCAGAAACACAAGCGCCGACAAGGCAGCAAGGAAGACCGTTTGCTCTGTCGTGCTCGGATTGATGAAAGGAACGTCGAACGAAGACTCCCACAGCAAAACCGCAAACAAGAGGAAGCTGCCGGCGGCCAGCAAGAGGATCAAGCGTTTTCGCTTTTGACTTGGTTCGACTGGACCTGAGAGGGCCATGGGATCGCGGTAAGTCGCCTCAAATTACAGGAACCCCAATTATATTCCGCAATTGACCGAGAGCTATCCAGCCAGGCTTGAGATTCTTAGTGTTCTTTTCACCATGAAGAAAGCCGGGAGAGCAAGGATCTGGGCACCGACAGAAAACGCAAGCAGAAGAGGAAGTGAGACGTCGTAAAGCCTTCCAATGATCACGCTGCCCAGGAACCAGGAAACTCCGTAGCTGCCGGTGAAAATGCCGTAAGCGGACGGCCTGCGCTCCTGCGGAACCATGGTGGCGACGGCCGCCGGGATGATCGATTCGTGCACGCCCATGCCAAGTCCCCAGAGCGCAACCCCAAGCAGCGCGACTCCGAATCCGCCAAGAAAAACCATGGGCGCCGAAGCCGCCGAAAGAATCGTGAGCGGAAGAAGAATCCAGATTCCGGTGTGGTCGAACAATTTGCCGAATATCAGCGAACCCAAACCGCTGGTTGCCATCGCGATCGAATAGAAAATTGGTATCCAGATGTTCGGCGCGATTGCATGTTTCTGAAAATGAAACGCGACCAGCGAAAAGTCCGCGAACCCGGCAGCCACCAAAGAAGCGCCAATTAAGTAAACCCAAAACACACGAGGAAGTCCGCCAGACTGCACCGGAGATGGCTTGACCTCCAGGTCCTCGGGTTTGGGATATAAAATCCGCGCAAGCACGATGAAGCTAAGCGTAATGACTGCAGGAATGGCCAAAACCGCGAACGCACTTCGATAGCTGCCGTGCCGTGCCAGAATGAGCGCGATGACAAGCGGACCGAGCAGAGCTCCAGCCTGGTCCATCGCCTCATGCAAGCCGAATCCGAAGCCCAGGCCAATTTGTTTTGATGCATGGGAGAGCATCACATCGCGTGGGGGGTTGCGGATCGCCTTGCCGATGCGTTCCAGAACGATGAGCAATCCAGCGATCTGCCAATTCGGGGCCCAGGCCAGCAGTGGCACCGCTGCCATCTGGACGAAGTATCCGAACAGTGTCATCGGCCAGAATTCCCCGGTTCGTTCGCTCAAAGGACCGGAAACAAGACGCAGACCGTAGCCCAGCAGCTCTCCTAATCCTGCGATGATGCCAACGAGGGTTGCGCTGGCGCCAAGAATAGCCAGGTATGGTCCGTTTACGCTTCTCGCGCCCTCGTAGACGAAATCTGCGAAGAAGCTTACAACCCCGATCAAAACAACAAATCGCAGCGCGTGGTTTTTCATTTTCGGGAAGCCGTCATGTGTACACAAATTTAGCCTGTCATGTGCACAGTGGTACAGGGCGAACTTCCTGATTGTCCAAAGTGAAACAGGAATGGTCTGATTTTAAGGAACGGCAACTGCGAGCTATATACGGTTAGAATCCTTGCGTGTCATTTTTTCTGGGAATCGACGGTGGCGGAACGAAGACCCGTTGTCTGGTGGGAGATCAAGACACGCAGCTTGGTGCGGGAAGTTCCTCCAGTTGCCGGGTGCAGAAAGTGGGTGAAGCCTGCGCTCGTGATGCGTTGTCCGCCGCTATTCACGAAGCGTGCGTGCAGGCGGGGGTCTCTCCGCGACAAATCGTGAGAACCTGCGCGGGGATTACGGGTGCGGCGCGGACCGAGATTTCTAGCGCGATGCGGGCATTGATCTCCAGTCTTGTCGGAGGTGACATTGAAGTTGTTGGAGATCCTGAAGTTGCGTTCGAAGATGCTTTTGGGGGTGGACCTGGAGTTTTGGTCATCGCTGGAACAGGGGCCATTGCCTATGGACGTAATCTCGCTGGTGCCACGGCACGTGCATCGGGATGGGGACCTGCGGTTTCAGACGTGGGTTCTGGAAACTGGATTGGCGTTGAGGCGGTCCGCTTAGCTCTACGCGCCCACGATCGCGACCAGAACTCGGGGCTCCTAACTGAATTAATCGCGGGACTCGGAGCGAAGGATTTCGAGGACTTCATTGTGAAGGTGAACACTACGCCGCCTCCGGATTTTTCTGCCCTGTTTCCAGTTGTGTTGTCGCGCGCTGAAAAGGGAAATGCAATCGCCCGGGACATTCTGGATCAGGCAGGTCGCCAACTGGCGATTTCGGCGGAGGTCGTCCTCACGAAATTGTTTAGCGAAAAAAACTGCCCAGTAGCGACGCACGGCGGCATCTTCTCGAATAGCGCGATTGTCAGGAATAGCTTCGCGGAGCAGTTACGCACGGAAGCCCCGGAATCCCCTTTGCTCAGTCGAGACGTTGACCCGGCCCGCGGGGCTTTGCAGTTGGCGAGAAGGAACTTCGAGGTAGCAAAAGGCGGGTAGGCCGAAGGGGACCCTTTCCCCGACGATCATCATGAATGTTCGGAAGGATGAAAGAGTAGAGCAGCCAGCAGCGCCGGATAGACGCGATGCCGACCTTGATGGGGCGCTGACTAACGAGGATGCTGCGTTGGCACTTCTCAGGAATGCTCAGGTCAGTTCCGACGCACTTTCGCAACTTGCGAGAAGCTCCGTAACGGCGAAAAGCCGGAAGGTGCTGCTTGGGGTTGTCGAGCATCCACGAACTCCCCGGCACCTTTGCATTCCGCTACTGCGGCGGATGTTCACGTTTGATCTGGTGCAGGTGACGCTTACGCCAACGGTCGCGGCGGACATCAAACGCGCCGCGGAAGAACAGATTAAAGTGCGGCTGGAGTCGGTTCCGACAGGCGAGAGAATCACACTGGCCCGGCGTGTTTCAGGGAGAATCGCTGCGGAGTTGCTTCAGGATAGGGATGCACGGGTGACTACTCCGGCGCTGGACAATTCGCAGCTTACGGAGGCACTGGTCGTACAGGCCTTAATGAAAAAGGACGCGCCCGCGGGCTTATTCAGGCTTGTGAGTGAACACCCGAAATGGTCATTGCGTCGCGAGGTGCAGATTGCGTTATTGCGCAGTGAAAACACGCCGCCGGATCGCGTACAGGAACTTGCAAGGAACTTTTCGGCGGATTTCTTGAGAGAAATTCTGCCAGAACACACATAACCCACCCTTCGGAAAACTGAAGGGTGGGTTATTCGATCGAATCAGAGCTTATGAATCGAGCTCTACTTTTTGCTTGGATCGTCCTTGGGATTCACGTAGTTGATTTGCAGTGGTGACCGCCCATGAATCTGCACAACTACTTCGCCACTCGCCATCGCGTAGTGGTGCATGCTTGGATCAAGATATGCAAAACTCCCGGCAGGGAAACTCATCATCTTGCTTTCGTCGAAATGATCTCCCATGCCAACTTTGAATGTGCCCGAGATGACGGTCACATTCTCGCGCTTTGGATGATAGTGTGGCGGGAACTTGTAGCCATCAGGCATTTTTAGGCGAACGGTGTAGTCGCCTGTTGTGCCCATGGGATTGCCTTCGAGCACAGCCAATTGTGCTCCTGCCGGCACGGATGCTGGGGCAGGGCCGTATTGAATGGAATCGGGGGTAAATGCATTTTTTGCCTTTGCTGCTGGTGCTGCAATGGCGGTAGTCACTAAGATATGCTGCGTGACCGCCACTCCCGCGAGCAAAGTCACGATTGCACAAAAATAAATGAGTCGCTTCATAAGAATTCATCCTTTCCGTGCGAAATTTGCACCGACAAGACTATAACCGGAGCCGGTTGAATTCAATTAAAACCAGAGATTTCATCTTGCGTTGAGGCACAAGCTTCTTGCCCCGGATGAAACCTCTGGGAGAATGCGCTAGAGCAGCGGTGTGGAGTGCATGGGTCCCATTCTCGCGCTCGGTCAGTCGCACAGGGAGGCTGTGAGTGCGAGAGATCAGCCGCAAGCGAATGATCTCTCTTCCCTCAGAATGACAGGGATATCAGTGCCACGATGGCGGTGGCTCGGGTTCAGCGGAACCGTCCGCGCGGGGATCAGACCCGCCATAATTAATTCCAGATTTCGAATCATGCAGCACGGCGTTGCCGCGACCCATCACGTCAGCGTATTCCTCGTGGACGGTCAGAAGATCGCCCATGCTGGTGAGCTTGTCGCGAACTTCCGGCGTGACACGCGATTCGATGTTTATATGGCAGCCGCGGTCAGGGTGAACGGTGAAGCGCGGGACTTCGAGAGCCTGCTGGATGTTCATTCCATAATCAACGACATTCGAGACGAACTGCGCGTGAGCTAGCGGCTGGTTCGCCCCTCCCATGATCCCGAAACCGATGTGGATGTCGCCGCGTTCCATGAAGGCTGGGATGATGGTGTGAAATGGGCGCTTGTGGGGAGCGATCACATTCGGTGAGTTGGGATCGAGCGAGAACAACGCGCCTCGATCCTGCAAAACAAATCCCATGCCCTGTACGGTGATCCCCGAGCCGAAGCCTTCGTAATTGCTCTGAATGAGCGAGACGATATTTCCGTCGCGATCGACAGCAGTGAGATAGGTTGTATCACTGCGAGGCGCTCCATAACTCACATTGCAGTTGGCGTGAACGGGATCGATGAGTGAGGCGCGTTGCTTTGCGTAGTCCTTCGAGAGCAGGCCCGCGACGGGAACTTTCGCGAAGCGCGGGTCGGCGTTGTAATGTTCGAGATCGGCGTACGCCAGCTTCATAGCTTCGATCTTCTTGTGCAGCTCGGCCACGCTGGATGGACCGTCGGCCGAAGCCGGCGCAGTCTCCATGATGTTCAGCATTTCGAGCGCAGCCATGCCTTGCCCGTTGGGGGGAAGCTCGTAAACCGTCCAATCGCGATAGGTGGTTGAGATTGGCTCGACCCACTCGGGCTTGAAGTCAGCGAGATCGGCGGCGGCCATCGTGCCGCCATGGGCCTGCGATGTCGCCAGAATCGCCTTGGCAATTGGGCCTTTGTAGTAGGCGTCGGCTCCGTTAGTGGCGATCAGGCTGAGGGCCTTCGCGAGGTTCGGATTGCGGAAAACGTCTCCGAGTGCAGGAGGTTTCCCATTGGGCAGATACGTGTGCTGGCCTTCTGGATCGTTCGCGAAAACCGGGGGAGCGTCGCTGAAGTATTCCGAGTCGAGTTCTCCGGCCGGGAAACCCTGATCCGCGTAGTAGATGGCCGGCTGAAGGACATCTTTGAACGGCAGCTTGCCGAAGCGCTCGTGAAGTGCGTTCCAGCCCGCAACCGCGCCGGGAACGGTCACGGAGTCAATCGAGCGGAGGGGAATTTCCTTGAGGCCCTTGGCCTTCAGGTGTTCGAGTGTGAGGGCTTGTGGCGCCCATCCGCTCGAGTTCAGGCCGTAGAGCTTGCCGGATTTCGCGTCCCAATAGATTGCAAAGAGGTCGCCGCCGATTCCGTTCATCATCGGCTCTTCGACGCCAAGGACGGCGTTGGCCGCAATGGCCGCATCGACAGCCGAGCCGCCCTTCCGCAAGATCTCTGCGCCAGCCTGCGACGCCTGGACATAGCTGGTGGCGACAATTCCATATTTGCTGACCACCATGGAGCGCGCTGTGTGGCGGTCCTGGGCGAAGGTGGTCGCCGTGACGAGAAATACCAAGGCGAGAGTTCGGACGTAAGAGCGCATGGTTAGCGAATTTAGCACAAGTTCCACTCGACCTCAGCGGCTAAAGCCGGGAGTTTTTCCTGCTTTTCTCGGCTACTTTTGAAAATGTTGCAGGATGGCCTCAGCCTGAATTTTCGTCACCACAGCTGAAAGCGCCGCCACATCCGCCTGTTTCACCGCTTGCAAGCTGCCGAAGTGTTGGAGCAATCGGCGGGTGGTGCTCTCGCCGATGCCGGGAATTTCGCGGAGTTCGGTCGAGCGGTCGCGAATCTGGCGCCGCTTGCGATGAAATGTGACGGCGAAGCGATGGGCTTCGTCACGGATCAATTGGATGAGGTGTAGCACCGGATTGTGGTGGTCGAGCATAATTGGGTCGTCTTCTAATCCGCAGACGTAAATAATCTCCTCGCGCTTAGCGATGGAGGCGAGCGGCTGATTGATGATCTGCAAGGAATTCAAACCTTCGGCTGCGGCATGGAGCTGACCCAACCCGCCATCGATCAGGATCAGGCTCGGCATTTGCTTCTTTTCGTCAATCAGCTTTTCTTCCTGAATACGCTTGTATCGGCGGGTTACCACTTCGCGCATGGAAGCGAAATCGTCCACGCCGTCGACACTGCGGATGATGAATTTGCGGTAATCAGATTTCTTCATCTTCCCGTCTTCCCAAACAACCATTGAGGCAACCGTCTCGGCACCCTGGATGTGGGAAATGTCAAAGCACTCGATTCGCGTTGGCAACTCTGGGAGATTCAGCGCGTCCTGCAATGCTTCCTGAATGGCGCGCGCGTTTGGCTTCATCACCCGGAAGCGCTGATCGTAAAGCTGCTTGGCATTGTTCGCGGCGAGGTCGATGAGCGAGCGCTTGTCTCCGCGCTGCGGAACGGTGATATGAACACGTGTAGGGCGGGCGCCCTCGCCCGCCAATTGCTCGGAGAGTAGTTCCTCGAGCATTTCCCGATCTTCGAAATCGACCGGAACGTAGACGTTTCGCGGAACGTAGGGCTGTCCGATGTAAAGCTGCTTGAGTAGGGACGAGAAGAATTCGGCCGGGTGAAAATCAGGCTGTGGGGGAACGGGCGCTCCCGCCCGTGTGGCCGAGCGAAGGTCTTCAGGTTCATTCATCGCGGAGCTCCGCTCCGCCGGACGGGTGAGGGCACCCGTCCCCACGCGATGATTGCTGTCCCTGTCTTCTGCGGTCGATTCGAACTCGGGCAGGTCTTCCCAGAAGAATTCGCGACGATCCAACACCTTTCCGCCCCTCATATGGAATAGGTTGACCGCCAGCATGTCGTTTTCGAAGTGATAGCCGAATACGTCGGCATCGTCGCCTTCAACTGCGGCGATGCGCTGCTTTTCCTGCAACTGCTCGACTGTCGAGATCAGATCACGGTACTTAGCTGCGCGCTCGAATTCCTGGGTTTCGGAAGCTTTGGCCATGCGCTCGCGAAGAGATTTGGATAAATCTCCGGTGCGACCCTCGAGGAACAATTTCACGTCGCGAACCGCTTCCTGGTAAATTTCCGGCGTGGTAAGTCCCTCGACACACGGTCCCAGGCAGCGTCCGATATAGAACTGCAAACACGGACGTGGATGAAACCGTCGTAGATCGACATAGCACGATGGGACCAGGAAATTGCGGTGAATTAAATCGACAATCCTGTACGCCAGATTGGCAGGGAAGTATGGCCCATAGTAGGCGCTGCCGTCTTTTTTCAGCCTGCGGGTAACGTAGACGCGCGGGTACTTCTCGCCCAGCGCCAGCTTCACATACGGGTAAGTCTTGTCATCCCGCAGCAGGATGTTGAAGCGTGGCTGCTTCTGCTTGATGAGGTGGTTTTCAAGTGCCAGCGCCTCTTTGTTGTTGGCGACGACGATGTAGTCGACATCGACGGCCTCCCGCAACAGGGTTCCGGTTTTGGCGTCTGCAACCCGGCCCTCGTGGAAATAGGAACTCACCCGGTGGCGCAGGCTCTTGGCCTTTCCGACGTAGATAACCTCACCCTCGGCGTTCTTGTAGAGATACACGCCAGGCTGGGCGGGAATAGACCGGATTTTCTGCTGAAGATCCATGTATCAAAAGACGCGGGGCTGGTCAGCGCCGGTGTGGGCAACAACTGTTTACATTTTATTAGATCGTTGCTGGTCCGCTGAGATTCGTCTTGTGGTTTTTGCCGGTAAATCACCCGAAGTTCCACGGTGTGTACCCAATTTCGTAGGTTCCGGCCTCAGAAAGTGGATTGTCTATGACATTTCCAGAGCACCAAAGGTCGTATAAAATTTCCTCGATTTCCAGCGGGTACATACAACGGGCGATATACTGGAATGGCATCTAAGCCTTGTATGGTGAGTGGGTTATGGAGTACGAGATGGGACATGTAAGTTGGCAACTCTCGTGCTCTGGTACAAGGTGGGCTGAACAAGCCTCCCGTTCCAGGCGGGCTAAGTTTTGATCGATGCGCCCCAGCGTAGTCGATCTTAAGGCACAGAATTCACAGTCACTGTTGCCCCAGGTTTTGAAAGAGAGGAAGGAGTCCTCAACACATGAATCGCACTTCGTTAGTCCTTGCGCTGGCAGCCAGCATGGTGGCGTCGGTCGGCTGCGCCAGCAAGAAGTATGTCAAAGAGCAGACGACGCCGATTATTAACAAGACCAATGAGCTCGACGATCTGACCGCGCAGAACACCAAGGCGATCAAAGATGTCGATGCCCGCGCCCAGGCCGGCATTCAGGACGTGAACACCCGCGCGGCTGCGGCCGACCAGAAGGCTCAGAGCGCCGGACAGCAGGCGGCCCAGGCGCAACAACTAGCCGACAATGCTGTGCACCGGGTTGGCGTTCTCTCCGATGCCGTTGCTAATCTCGATAACTACAAGGTCGTGAGTGAGACCTCGGTCCACTTCGGCTTCGACAAAGACTTTTTGACCAAGCAGGCGAAAGACGAGTTGGATAAGCTCGCCGCCACAGTCCCGAATACCAAGGGTTACATTATTACGGTTGAGGGCGGGACGGATTCCACCGGACCTGCGGACTACAACTACGACCTGAGCCAGCGCCGCGCCGACTCGGTGATTCAGTATCTGAGCTCGAAGTACAACATTCCGGCCCACAAGATCTATTTGATTGGATTGGGCAAGGACAAACCAGTACAGGACAATCACACCCGCGACGGCCGCGCGGCCAATCGCCGCGTCGACATCCGCCTGATGTCGAACAGCACGACCGCGAGTGCGCGGCCTGCACCTGGTGGGGCTTCGGCTCAATAATTGTTTCCCTCCTCCCCGGAGGACTTCGCCAACAGGCCGTTCCACGTGAGTAGAACGGCCTTTTTTCTCGCGATCGCGAACTCACAAATTTGTCGGCGCTCTGTGAAACCTCTGCGTTCTCTCCGGTTAAAATCATTTAGGAACCTCTAACCGCAGAGGTCGCCAAACTCCACGTGAGATCGCGGAGAAAGACGGTGATGTTCACTTTTCGTATTGCAATCCTATGTTCGGTCTTGCTCTGGCCAGTGATTTCAATAGCCGCGCAACAGGATGATACGTCTGTGCCAGCTCAGGACAAGAATTCCGATCGCGCGCGGGCGACTGAAGAGAGTTCGAGCCGGGACACGCGTATCGACCTGAGTCCACCGAAAGACGATCAGAAAAATCACCCGCTCAGCAGCATTCCGACCGATGATTCCAACGAATCATCCTCTGACGTGCAGGAGATGCATCCGTGGGACCCGCATAAGGCGGCGAAGGATGTCGAAGTCGGCGACTATTATTTCAAAAAGAAAAACTATAAGGCGGCAATTGCGCGTTATCAGGATGCCCTGATTTACAAGCCGAACGATGCCGTCGCGCAATTCCGCCTGGCCGAGTCGCTGGATAAAACTGGGAAATCAGGTGAAGCGGTTGAGCATTATCAGGAATATTTGAAAATTCTTCCTCACGGGCCGTACTCAGAAGATGCGCAGAAGGCGCTGGCTAGGTTAAATGCGACTGAGCCTGCCGCAGCCGCGAAACAGTGAGCCCTCAATCTTACTATCTGCCCTGCTCTGCGATCTTTGCGAAATCTCAACGAACTCTGCGGTTAAAGGCTTTGCGTTTTGCTCGGGCCGAAAAGCTCTTAACCGCAGAGGTCGCCGAGGATTCCCGGAGTGCGCAGAGGAAATCAACCGCCTAAGGCGAAAAAAATTCGTCTGGCACAATCGTTACTTGCCCGATCGCTGATCACTGCCCACCGGCCACTAGTCACTGATCACGAACCACGAATCACGAATCACGAGCTTCGAGCCACTATCTTTGCAGAAACTCGTCCGTGTGCACCACGAATTCCGGATACGCGTCTGCGCCCAGCTCATGCAGGTCCAATCCCTGCCGCTCGCCGTCAATCGAGACGCGATAAGGGATGAATCGGTTGAGCAGCCAGTTCGAACCGTAACTCATCGGGAACACGAACCCCAGCAGAGTTGCGACTCCAACCAGTTGTGCCATGAACTGGCCCGACACATCAGAGAAAATTCCCGCAGCAAGCAGTCCCCAGATTCCGCAAACTGCGTGAACCGAAACTGAGCCGCAAGGATCGTCAACTTTCAATCTGAATTCAAGAAACTCGACTGAGAAAACCACGAGTGCTCCCGCGACTATACCGGTGAGTACGGCAGTTGCCGGCTTCAGCGTCGCACAACCGGCGCTGCTGGCGACGAGGCCCGCCATCCATCCGTTGGCGATGAGCGATGCGTCAGGCTTGCGGAAACGGATGCGTGTGACCGCGGCCGCGGTGAGGGCGGCGGAGCAGGCTGAGAGGGTTGTGTTGATAATCGCAATAATGACGTGTGTAGGCTGCATTCGCAGTATCGTGTGGAGGATTGCTCCGGCGCCGTTTAGACCCAACCAGCCCAGCCACGACAATAAACAACCAAAGAGCACGAACACGCCATTGTGCGCTGGAATTGCGGCAGGTATTCCGGCTGAAGAATATTTACCCTGGCGCGCCCCGAGCAGCCATGCGACAGAGAGCGCAGTGATACCGCCGGTTACGTTGATGAATCCGGAGCCCCCCGCATCCATAAAAAGATCGCCCACCACGAGTCTGGGCGCTCTATGTACGTGAAATCCGGTGTTCGCGAAGTTAACAAATAAGGGGTAAATCCATCCTGCAAAAAGAAAAGTGGAGGCGCAGCAGGCCGATAATCGCCAGCGGTCACTTGCGGCTCCAAGGGGTATGAGGGACGCCAGTCCTACGCTGAACATCGCAAATAACGCAGGGAGATACAAGAAATCCAAGTTGTCGTTGGCGCCCCGAAAAAACGTTCCCAGAGATCCAAACATGCCATTTACGCCGGGGAAAGGGTCCATATTGCCGCCCTGTATTGCGAACCCCCAGGCGAAGTACACCAGAGCCGCAACGCTAATTGCGCAAATCGAAGCCGTCATGGCATGCGACGCGCCTCTCGAACGCCCGAGGCCGACGTTGGTCAGGGCAAGTCCAACCACTGCCAGCGGTACCAGGAGAATAAGCATGAGAAGGAAGGTAAATGCAAAATGGTATTCAGCTACGGCTTCGGGCCTCATCCGTTCTCCTTAGGCGGGCAGATGCGCTCTGGCGACGAGCACCAATCCGACAACCTCAACTGCGACTCCCGCGATGAGGAATGCTGAAACAGCGCCGCCGTGCAGCAGGATGAGTGCTGCAATCACGATTGCCCATCCAGAAAGCAGCAGCAAAAATCCGAGTAGTTTCATTATTCGAAAGGTTGGATCGCGAGAAGCAACTCCCAAATTGCCCAAGAATTATACCTACCGCCGCGCGTGTGGGTCGGACATTCTTGTCCGACTGATTTCCGTGCTCGTGGGGAGCCGGGCGTCCGCGCCCGCCGAGAGAGAAAGCGGTCGCCTGCACGGGCGCCCGTGACCCCAAAACCAAAACGAAGACTCGGACACGAATGTCCGTCCCACTCGGCCTGTGGTAGCCTGACTTTTCCCTGATGGCCACTGCTGATATTCCTAAGCGCGAAGCTCCGGATTCACTGATGCTGACCGGCTTCTGGTATCGCGCGCTGCCGTCTGACAAAGTCGAAGTCGGACAGCTGCAAAAAGCGACGCTGCTCGAGATCCCTCTGGTGATTGGGCGCGATCTCAATGGAAAGACGTTTGCCCTGCGTGACGCGTGCCCGCATCGCGGCATGCCGCTTTCCGCGGGATGGTTCGATGGCCAGCAGGTTGAATGCAGTTATCACGGATGGAAGTTCGACGGGCACAGCGGTCAATGCCGCGCCATTCCGTCGCTTACGGCCGATCAGAACTTGAAAACCGAGCGCATTTACGCGGGGAATTACGGCTGCGAGGAGCGCGACAGTTTTGTTTGGGTGTTCATTCCGGACGCAGGATCGGCGGGCGCTGGTTTCACCAAGCGTGAAGAGCCGCCAACCCTTACGCCTCAGGTGCCGCTTTTTACCGGAAAGTACAAGACCGCGTATCTCACGGCCGACATGCCTTCCACGGTTGATCACGGAATTATCGGTCTGATGGATCCGGCGCATGGGCCGTTTGTGCATCAGGCGTGGTGGTGGCGGACGCGGCACAGTATTCACGAAAAGACGAAACATTTCGAGCCAATCCCGAACGGCTTTCGCATGAGCGCGCACACGCCGAGTGCGAACAGCGCGCCATACAAGCTGCTGCGAATCTACGGCGACGCGGATTCGATCACGACCACGATTGATTTCGTTCTCCCGAACCTGCGCCTCGAAACAATTCGAGCAGGGAAGTACTGGTTCTCATCGCTGACCACGGTTACGCCGATCATGCGCGACCACTGCCGCATCGATGTGGTCGCCTGCTGGAACATCTTTCGTTTTGTTCCTTTCGGGCCATCGTTGCTGAAATTCGTATTCGCGAAATTCGTCGAGCAGGACCGGCGGACTATGGAGCTGCAGACGGAAGGCCTAAGAACAAATCCGCATTTGATGTTGATCGACGATGCCGATCGTCCAGCGAAATGGTATTTCGGATTAAAGGCCGCTCATCTCGAAGCGAAACGCTCAGGCGGAGAGATGAAGCACCCGATGAGCGGGCCGGTGACGCTGAGGTGGAGAAGTTGAGAAACCAATGGCAAGTGATTAGTGGCTAGCGGTCAGTAGTCAAATGCTGTGGTCGATGAATTTGCTGCGGCTAAGCCACCAGCCACTGAACACTAGTCACTAGCCACTGACCACTGGTTTATCCCTACTTCTGCTTCACCCTCACCACCGTAATTTTCGAAAACCCTTCGTCGAAGGTCGGCGCCTTCAGCTTCGCCGACATCTTTCGCATGACATCTTCCGGAACGAGCCGGTCGCGGCGGTGATGCCGCTCAATGCAGGTTTCAAGTGGCACATCGAAAAATACCGCCTGGGCTTCATAACCGAAATCTTTGGCGAGCTTGATCCAGTTGTGGCGCTCGTGCGGCGTCAAGTTCGTAGCGTCGACGTAATTCGTTGGGCGGCGCGCAATTAGCCGAGCCTTAAGCATGGAGCGAAGGTTTGAGAAGACCAAATCCTGAAAACGCTGCTCGGCGGGATCATCAAAGAGCATCGTGCGCAGAACATCGCTCGAAAGCGGAACGATATTGTGACGCTTGAACCACGAACTCTTGCCCGAGCCGGGAAGTCCGACGGCGAGTACAACAACCCCTTTGGGCGGCTGAGGCTGAGGTGCCGCTTGGCGAGGGCTTGGCACACTCGGCGCGGAAGCATCTGCCGAATCCGATGACGGCTCAGAGGTCAACTGAAGGTTAGCGGCGGCCTGCGATTGCTGTCCCGGACGCCTTCTACCCCGACCGCCCCGTCGTCGTCGGCGAGGACGCCGAGCAGTATCCGCCGCCTGGCTGGCTGGCGGCGTAGCCGATTCGTTCGCGACGTTCTTTTCCTCCTGGTCCGGTTCTGCTTCTTTCACCTCACCTTCGGCCTCTTGAGTTCCAGTCGCCTGCTGTTTGGCAGTCGTGGATTCTTCTTCGGAGCCGAAATAAGCGGGCTGCAAGGGAGCGGGACCTGCAGCGGCCTCTTCCTGCGACTTTTTACGTCTTTTCAGCTTATCGCGCATCCATTTACGCATGTCAGGCTTGTAACACAAGGGAGCACTTCGGAGCAATGAGGGACTGGGCGCTTGGTCGATCCGATGAGGCCTCAGGAAATCGAAACTCAATGTCAATTCCAGCTGAAATTCGAGATCGGAGATACATCTTGCTTACTTCATTTCGGAAGAGCGGAATCGGAGTGAGCACGCCGGTGTGGTTTGCGGAACGAAACGGGAAGCTCTATGTCGTGACTGAGAAAGCCTCTGGCAAATCAAAGCGTATCCGCAACAATCCAAATGTCAGAGTAGCGCCATGCACGATCCGGGGAAAAGTAACTGGGCCGGAGTTTGCGGGAAGAGCGCGGATTGTGCCTGACGCTCAAGAGTCGGTTGCGGCCCGCCAGAGTATTCGAAAGAAATACTGGCTGGCACGATTGTCCTTTCGTCCGCACAAAAACGAGTATCTTGAAATTGAGATTACGGAGTGAGCCGTGTTTGGCAGGACCCTCATCCCATTTGCGTTGATCGCGCCGAAGGGAAACCCTGGAGCCTTTCTTACAAACCAAAGCGATTGAAGTGATTCGATTTTCTGCTGATGGTGCATTTGCGGCGCTGCGGAGATGGCTGTTAACATTCTTATTTCCCTTGAAAGTTCTCGAGCAGTCCGTACACACCTCAAATTCATCTTGGAGACGAAATGGCAATCAAAGTAGGAATTAATGGATTCGGGCGCATCGGAAGGAATGTACTGCGCGCTTCGTTGAATGATCCGAATCTCGAGTTCGTGGCCGTCAATGATTTGACCGAACCGAAGACGCTGGCCCACCTCCTGAAATACGACTCGGTGCTTGGCAACTTGCCTAACAAGGTTACCGCGGGTGGGGATTGCATTCAGATCGATGGGAAGCCAATCCGAGTTTTCAAAGAAAAAGACCCGGCCGCGCTGCCGTGGGAAAGTGTGGGCGCGCAGGTCGTAATTGAATCGACCGGACGGTTCACCGATGCCAATGACGCAAAGAAGCATCTGCGCGGTTCGGTGAAGAAGGTCATTATTTCGGCCCCGGCGAAGAACGAGGATGTCACGCTGGTGCTGGGCGTCAACCACGACAAATACGATCCTGCCAAGCACAACGTGATTTCGAATGCCTCGTGTACTACGAACTGTTTAGCGCCGATCGTTAAAGTTGTGCATGATGAATTCAAGGTTCTAAGCGGGACGATGACCACCATTCACTCCTACACGAATGATCAGGTGATCCTCGACTTCCCGCACAAAGACCTGCGGCGCGCACGCGCAGCGGCGCTTTCCATGATTCCGACTTCGACCGGCGCGGCAAAAGCATTAAAGCTGGTCATTCCTGACATGGCCGGTAAGTTGGACGGATTCGCGGTGCGCGTTCCCACACCGAATGTTTCGGTCGTCGATCTGGTTGCGTTGGTGGAAAAGAAGGCGAGCAAGGACGACGTGAATGCCGCACTGAAAAAGGCGAGCGAAAACGGCTCTCTCAAGGGGTATTTGGGATATGAAGAGAACGAACTCGTCTCGACTGACTTTCGTGGAGATGCGCGTTCCTCGATCGTGGATGCGCTTTCAACCATGGTTGTAGGGAATCTGGTGAAAGTGGTCTCCTGGTACGACAACGAGTGGGGCTACTCGAGCCGAGTGCGGGATCTGATTAATTTCATCGGAAGTAAGGGCCTGTAAGAACGAGTGGCTAGTGGCTCGTGAATCGTGGCTAGTGCTGGATGCGCTATCCACGCACGGATTACTAGCCACGAATCACTGGTCACTTTCTGTTCGACTTTCCAGAGGTGAAACCACATGTCCAAGCTTTCCATTCGCGATCTGCCATTGAACGACCACCGGATTTTCATGCGGGTGGATTTCAACGTTCCGCTTGAAGACGGCCGAGTTATGGATGACACGCGCATTCGCGAAACCTTGCCGACAATCGAATACGCTCTGCGGCATGGCGCACGGTTGATTCTCGCCTCACACCTGGGTAGGCCAAAAGGAAAACCGAATGCGAAGATGAGTCTGAAGACGGTGGCCGAGCGGCTTCGCATGTTGCTGGACAAGGAACTGGCGCGGGGGGAAAACGTGGGCTTCTGTCCCGACTGCGTTGGAATAGAAGCCGAAGAAATGGCGGGGAAACTGGAGAAAGGTCAGACCCTGCTGCTCGAAAACTTGCGTTTTCATGCAGAGGAAGAGGCGGACGATGAGAAGTTTTCGAAGCAACTCGCCGCGCTTGCCGACTACTACGTGAATGACGCGTTTGGCACCGCGCATCGTGCCCACGCTTCCACCGTGGGTATTACGAAATTTGTCCAGAAATCTGCCGCCGGGCTTTTGATGGAAAAGGAACTCGACTATCTGGGACGCGCAATGTTGCATCCAGAGAAGCCGTTTGTCGCGATTCTGGGAGGAGCCAAGGTCAGCGATAAGATCGCGGTAATTGAAAGTTTAATGAAGAAAGTCGACACGCTGATCGTCGGCGGCGCGATGGCGTACACCTTTCTGAAGGTTCGGGGTCATGCCGTGGGGAGATCGCGGGTGGAAGACGACAAGCTTGAACTGGCAAAACAGATTTTGCGTGATGCGGAAACGCATGGCGTGAAATTCCTTTTACCGGTCGATCACGTGGTGGCCGACAAGATTGACGCCAACGCGAAGACGCAGACCGTCAAAGACATCCCGGAAAGTTTGATGGGCCTGGACATAGGACCGCAATCAGTCGAGCTGTTTTCGGAAGAAATTTCTCGTGCGGCGACCATCGTGTGGAACGGTCCGATGGGAGTATTTGAAATGGCGCCGTTTGCCAAGGGAACGTTCAAGGTCGCCCGAGCGGTCGCAGACAACGCCGGCGCGACTTCGATCGTTGGTGGTGGAGACTCGGTTTCTGCCGTCAAAGCGGCAGGCGTAGCGGACAAAATCTCGCACATTTCGACCGGTGGAGGCGCATCGCTCGAATTTTTAGAAGGAAAGCAGTTGCCTGGTGTGCAAGCGCTTACCGACAAACGTTGAAGTTTTGATTCGAGTTATTCCGCCCTTCAAAACCTTTGCACATGATCTTCTTTGACATCGATGGGACTTTAATTGATCATGCCAGCGCCTCAGCGGGAGCCGCCGCTATTTTCTTCGACAAAAACGCAGGCAAGATTCCCTTTGCGCGCGAACACTTTCCTGCCACGTGGGAAGAAATTCTGAACAAGCATTTTGACCGCTTCTGCCGTGGCGAGATTTCTCTTTGGGAACAACGACGCGCGCGCATGCGAGATGTGTTCGGCGCCCCTGGCATGAGCGACGCGGAGGCAGATGCTTACTACCAGAAATTTGTTCGTGAATATGAGAAGTTGACCTCTGCTTACGATGATGCAGGGCCCTGCCTGGAGAGGCTCGCAGGCGAATCCCTGGGCATTATTTCCAATGGAGCACGCGAACAGCAGATCGGAAAACTGCAACGGGCAGGCTTGCTGAAATATTTTTCGGTAATGGTGTACTCCGAAGATGTTGGATTGGGCAAACCGGCTCCCAGCATTTTTCTTGAGGCATGCCGGCGGGCCGGCGATGCTCCTGAGCAATGCGTTCACATTGGCGACAATATCGATGCTGACGTGATTCCCAGCCGTGCTTTGGGCATGCGCGGAATTCACTTGAACCGCCCGGGACTCGCAACCGTTGAACCTCCGACCATCGTTTCTCTCCGAAATTTACCGGCATTGATCAATTGAGATACAAGCCAAGAGGACACAAAGCATGAGCCGCAAAAAGCTGATGGCCGCGAACTGGAAAATGTACAAAGACCCTGCGCAGACCGCAAAATTTTTTGATGAATTCCTACCTCTGGTTTGGGACCACGGCCGGGACGAGATTGTGGTTTGTCCTCCATACGTCGATTTGTACGCTGCTCTGGAGTCGGTGAAGGATTCCAAGGTGGCAGTGGGCGCGCAGGACGTGTACTGGAAAAATGAAGGCGCATACACGGGAGAAATTTCTGCGCCTATGCTGGCCGCGGTTGGGTGCACACACGTGATCATTGGGCACTCGGAACGGCGGCAATACTTTGGCGAAACCGATGACTCTGTGAACCTGAAACTTAAAGCAGCACTTGAACATGGTTTGACGCCGGTTGTGTGTGTCGGCGAAGTTCTTGAAGAGCGGGAAGCTGGACTGACGGAAGACGTCCTTCGGCGGCAGTGTGTACGGGCATTCAGTTCAATCTCGGCGGAGAAGGCCGCTAAGCTGACAATCGCCTATGAGCCGGTCTGGGCAATTGGAACCGGGAAGACAGCAACCCCGCAAATGGCCGCGGATGCGCACGTGATCATTCGAGCCGAAGCGGCGAAAGCCTTTGGGGATGAATTCGCAAGCCGCTTGCGCATTCTATACGGGGGATCGGTCAAGCCGGAAAATGCAAAGGCGTTGATGTCGGAAGAAGAGATTGACGGCGCGCTGGTGGGGGGGGCCAGCCTGGATGCGAAATCGTTCGCAGCGATCGTGAAGTACTAGACGAAGCTCTACAGCTTCTTCTGGTATTCAAACAGCTTCATTCCGAAAAAATCGGTGACTCGATCGGTCGCGCGAAATCCATTTCGCTCGTAAAATCGCATGGCTCGTTTCAGCGGTGCGGTCGTGTCTAGAGTGATCCGCCTGCAACCCAACTGGCGCAGTTCGCTCTGCGCTTGCTCGAGTAGTTGTTGAGCGGCGTCCGTTCCCTGCCAGGGTGGCAGCACAGCCATGCCGCGTAAATAACCCTCTTCGACGTCGACCATTTTGCACGCGATGGTACCAACCACCACTCCCGATTCGCTGAGCGCGATGAATATGATCATTTCGGACAAGCGTTGGTTCAGGGCAGCCCCATCCAGGACGGTGTCCGCATACGCGTCGCGGGTGTAGCTCGTTTTGGACGGCTCAAAAGCCGAATGTAAGCATGTCAATATGCCGTCCCCGTCGGCAGGGTTGGCCCGGCGAACTATGAAGCTTTGGGTTCTTCTGTCATTCATTTCACCGAAGCCACTCTTCGAGCTCGATTCCTCGCTCAGTTTTTTCATCGCGATACTTCACAATCACCGGAGTATAAAGTGAGACTCCCCATTCGCCCGCTTTACCCTTGGTAACTGCGCGAGCGCCCGGGACGACAACGGCGTTTTCGGGAACCTCGAGCGGCTCGCCTTCAGATGCGCGGTACACTTCTCCGCGAACGAGATCGTGCAGCGGAGTTGACCTAGTAAGAATCGTTCCCGCACCTAACACCGCCCGCGCACGGACGACCGTCCCTTCATAGACGCCGCAGTTGCCGCCGACCAAAACGTCGTCTTCAATGATTATGGGCGAAGCATTGACCGGCTCAAGCACACCACCAATTTGCGCGGCTGCGCTCAGATGAACGCGTTTACCGATCTGCGCGCAAGATCCTACCAGGGCGTGCGAGTCGACCATAGTACCTTCGTCGATGTACGCGCCAACGTTAATGAACATCGGTGGCATGCAGATGACCGAGGGCGCTATATAGGCGCCTAGCCGAGCGGAGGAGCCGCCGGGAACCACGCGTACTTTCTCAGCCACGGAGAATTTGCGGGCTGGGTACGTGTCCTTGTCCACGAACGAAAGACATTCGCCGCTGCTCATCTGCTGCAACTCGCCCAGGCGAAAACCGAGCAGGATTCCTTGTTTCACCCAGACATTGACTTTCCATTCGCCATTGATTTGTTCAGCCGCGCGAACTTCGCCGCGAGTGAGGGCTTCGCGGAATTCGAGGAAAATCTTGCGGGCGTCTGGGTCCGGATTATTGGCCGCTGCCAGCCGCTCAATCTCAGACTGTAGGTTCATTGGAAGTGAAAGTATAGCGGACGGGAAAGCAAAACCTTTCACCGCAGAGTACGCCGAGCACGCCGAGAAGTCAGTTGAGCGGCAACTGCGAAACCCAACTACTCAATTTCTTAAATGCACTTGCATTCGCTGCGGATAAGGACGCTCGGCAATGTTTGCGTCACCTGGCGGGCTTCTGCAAGCGTGGGATAAGGACCATGCCAACGCGCATGATTCGCGGAATGGCCGGCCGGCCGGGCTTTTCCATTGCTGCACTGGCCGCAGGTTGACCGGTGCAAAACCGCTTTGTGTGGCCCCGATGCCCAGTTCTCGTAAACGAAAAACGTAGCCGAGTTGGCGGCTGAAGCAGCGGTCTTCGCAATTATCCCAACTTCGCCAGCAATCTTTTGCAGCTTGGAACGTGTATCCCGGCGGACCTGGACCATGGGAAGACGATAGGCTTCCTCGATGCGGCCCATCATGGCGAGCACAGCTTTCACCGGCATAGGGCTGGATTCGAGGAAGTTCGCCTGCATCAGATGAAGGTATTTGTGGAAGATCTGCCGCGCGGAACCCCAGTCGTTATTCAGGGCAGCGCGAGTCATTTCTGACATTTCTCGGGGGATCTCGTTCGAGGCAACCGAGATCAGGCCGATTCCGCCAATCGCAATCACCGGCAAAGTCATTGCATCGTCGCCGGATAAGACTGCGAAATTAGGTTTTGCTGCGGCGCATATTTCAGCGATTTGAGTCAGGTTGCCGCTCGCCTCTTTGACCCCGGCTATGTTGGGAATTTCCGCCAAGCGCGCAATGGTTCCGGGTTCAATGTTCGCGGCCGTGCGCCCGGGAACGTTGTAAAGAATGACCTGCTTGTTTACCGCCTCGGCGATGGCTTTGAAATGCTGGTACTGGCCTTCCTGCGTGGGCTTGTTGTAGTACGGAGACGCGGTGAGGATGGCATCGACTCCCGGGCGGGAAGCGAGTTCCTGGGCCTTGGCAACTGCATCGCGGGTTGAATTCGAAGTTGCACCAGCAACGATCGGAACGCGTCCGGCTGCCACTTCAACCGTAACATCGATCACGCGCAGCCACTCTTCGTGTGTAAGCGTCGGCGTTTCGCCTGTGGTGCCGCAAGGGACAAGAAAATCAATGCCGGATTCAATCTGCCAGGAGACAAGATTTTTCAGCGCCTGCTCATCAAGAGATCCATCCGCATGAAATGGGGTGACCAGGGCAGTACCGCATCCACGAAGCTGCATGGAAATAAGATAACTCGTAAGAGGAGTGATGGGAAACCGAGACAGCCCACTTCCGGCAAAGTCGGCCAGAAGCGGGTCACCCTGCTTCCGCACAAAACGCGGAGACAAGGATGGGCACCGGAAACTTTTATTTGATTTCTCGCCAGATATCTTTGAAGTCGAAGAAGCCCTGCTTGTCGGCGATCCACTCGGCGGCGCGGACTGCGCCTTCAGCAAAACCAAGGCGCGATTTCGCGTCATGGCAGAGATAAATAGTGTCGGCCGGCGAGTCGAAGACGACTTCGTGCATTCCCACGACTTCGCCCTCGCGGAACGACGTGATCTCCACTTCGAGGTCGGGACTTTGTTGTAACAGCTTTTGAATCGTCACCGCTGTGCCCGAGGGCGCGTCTTTCTTGTGAACGTGGTGACGTTCGTAGATGTGCGGCAGGTATCGATGTTGAATGGCAGGCGCGGCGGAACGGACGAGATCGAAAAAAAGATTTACGCCGATCGAAAAGTTGGAGCCGAATACGAGACCTGTCTTGGCCTTCTCCACCTCGGCGCGGATTTTCGGGATCTCGGAATACCATCCAGTTGTGCCTACCACCATGTTCTTCCCCGCCGCAACACAGGCACGAATATGACCAAGCACGCAGTCGGGGCCGGTGAACTCCATGACCACATCGATTGAACGGAGTCGCCCGGCACTGAGCGCTGAGGCATTCGGATTGTCGATCGATCGCAGTGTTTCGATCTGATGTCCGCGAGCGAGGGCGGCCGCTGCAACCAGCGATCCTGTCTTACCGGCTCCGAGAAGTAAAAACTTCATGCGAGATAAGTGTAAACGGCGCGGCGCAAGAATTCAGGAGCGAAAACGAGACGAGCGAGAGCCACGCCCTGCACTGGCGCTGCTCAGGCAAAAACCGCGGAATCGAGGTCAGCAAAAAATTTTTTGTGCAGACGCTGCACTACGCTGGGAACTTGTTCTTCGTCAATCACGAAAGTCAGATTAATCTCGGATGCGCCCTGCGAAATCATGCGTATCTTGACGTCCGTGAGCGCTCCGAAGACGTGCGCCGCGATTCCAGGGACCTCGCGCAAATTCTCTCCTACCAGGCAGACAATCGCTTTCCTGCCCTCGTACTTCACATCCGCAATGCGCGAAAGATCGGCGGCAAGCGCGGGGATTGAGTGATTCGAATCCACGGTGAGAGAAACACTGACTTCGGAAGTTGACACGACGTCGATGGGAATGCGATGGCGGTCGAAAGCTTCGAAAATAGCTTTGAGAAAGCCATGCGCCAGCAGCATGCGAGGCGCTGAGATGTCGATGATTGTGATCCGTTTTTTGGCCGCAATTGCTTTAAAGAAATTATTGGAGTGCGGCGCGCGGGCAGCGATGCGAGTTCCTTCACACGATGGGTTACGAGAATTCAAAATGTAAACCGGAATATTTTTCTGCACTGCGGGAAGCACGGTAGCGGGATGCAATACCTTGGCGCCAAAATAGGCCAGTTCTGCGGCCTCGTCGAAGCTGATGACCTTGATTCGGTGAGCGTCAGGACAGAGATTCGGGTCGGTGGTCATCATGCCATCTACATCGGTCCAGATCTCGATCCTTTCCGCGTTCAGCCCTGCGCCGACGATCGAAGCTGAAAAGTCGGAGCCGCCGCGGCCGATGGTAGTTGTGATTCCTGCGTGAGTTGCGCCGATAAAGCCCCCCATTACCGGCACGCGCCCCTGGTCCAGCAGTGGTTGCACACGTTCGGTGAGCTTCGCGTTGGTTTCTTCAAAAAGAGGGGTCGCGCGGGTAAAAGCGTCGTCTGTAACAATGCACTCGCGAGAGTCGAGGCGAGTTGCCTCAACACCGTTTGCCGAAAGCGCCGCCGTCACCAGCTTGCTGGAAAGTGTTTCGCCGAATGCCGCCACCTGGTCAGTGCTGCGCGGCGTGAGCTCGCCCACAGCCGAAATGCCTCGTATGAGTTCTTCTAACTCTTCAAACTCAGTTCCCAGGTCGCCATGGAATTCTGTGAAGAGCGCGGTGCCAAGCAGCTCGCCGGCGGTATTGTAGTGACGTTCGCGAAGTTCGCGGGCCAGAGTTAACGCAGTCTTGCGATCGCCACTTCCGGCCGCGCCGGCCATTTGCAATAATTGATCAGTGACGCGAGCCATCGCGCTCACGACAACGACAGGATGTTGGAGCAGGCGTTCGCGAACGATGGAAACGACGCGCTCGATGGCCTTGGCGTCCCCAACTGAGGTGCCGCCGAATTTCATGACGATGGAGTGGGCAGGCATCCGCTCGTTAGCCTTTAGCTCTTAGCCAAGGATTCAGCCGAGAAAAGCCAAGAGCTGGGCTGAGTCGAGCAATCACCCCAGATATCCTTGTGATCTGAGAAGCTCCGCGTTCAGTAGTGCCGCCCCGGCTGCGCCGCGAATCACATTGTGTGATAGCACGGTGAACTTCCAGTCCAGCACGCCGCATGGGCGAAGACGGCCAACAGTCGCAGTCATGCCGTGCCCGGAATCCACATCAAAACGCGGCTGCGGACGATCGCTCGAATCAACGTAACGGACGGGAGTATCGGGAGCGGTTGGGAATTTCTTCTCTTGCGGAATTCCTCTGAACTCCGACCAGGCTTCGAGGATATTTTCTTTATCGGCCTTCTTTTTGAATTTCACGGAAATAGATTCGGTGTGGCCATCCTCTACCGCGACGCGATTGCATTGCGCGCTCATTTTGAACGGGGCAAGCACCACGCCGGCGCCGTTCAAGCTGCCCAGCAGCTTGCGCGTCTCCTCTTCCATTTTCTCTTCTTCTTTGGGGATGTAGGGAATCACATTTCCCAAAATGTCGAGCGAGGCCACGCCCGGATAGCCCGCACCGCTCACTGCCTGCATGGTGACGGCCATCACGGTCTCAAGCTCGAACTTCTTGTGAAGGGGAGCGAGCGCCAACACAAGACCCATTGCCGAGCAATTGGAATTTGTTACTACAAAGCCGCCCGAGTTACGCCGCCACGACTGGCATTCAATCAGTTTCGTGTGATCGGGATTGACCTCAGGAATCACCAGCGGCACATCCTTCGCCATCCTTAGCGCGCTCGAATTGGTGATGACGGCGCAACCCGCCTCGGCGAAACGTGGTTCGAGTTCGGCGGCAATCGAGGCATCAAGCGCGGCAAAAATGATCTTCGGCGCGCCGTCAGGATTTGCGGCTGAGACTCGCATTTCGGCAACTTTTGCCGGAACCTGCGTTCTCAACCGCCAGCGGACAGCCTCGGCATAAAGTTTGCCCTCCGAGCGATCAGATGCTGCCAGCCACGCCACTTCGAACCACGGATGGTGCTCCAACAGTTGAATAAAGCGCTGCCCAACGATGCCGGTCGCACCGAGAATACCTACAGGAATTTTCGTCTGCATAGGGAACTAAAATTTTACAACACGAGAGTTCGTGACGCTGAAAGAGGCTGAAGACGGGGCGCTCGATATCAAGAAAGTTCGTTTTTGAGCACGTGAGCGACGCGTTCGGCGGCATGGCCATCCCACAGCGGTGGAATCGCTCCCTTTTTCATCCGGCCTTCAACGATGTTGGTTAGCTCCGCTCGCAATTTTTCCATGTCGTTGCCGATCAAAATATTGGTACCGATGTCGACGGTTACGGGGCGCTCGGTGTTTTCCCGCAGCGTAAGGCAAGGTACTCCGAGGAACGTAGTTTCCTCCTGAATTCCGCCGGAATCAGTCAGCACGACGCTTGCGCGCGATTGCAGCGCCAAGAAATCCAAATACGGAAGCGGGTCACAAAGGTGCAAGCCTGCGGTTGGAATGTTGAACTCTGCTATGCGCTGTCGCGTCCGCGGATGAACGGGAAACACAATTGGAAGGTCTTTACCCACCGAAAGCATTGAATCCAAAATGGTTCGCAACTTTTCTGGACTATCCACGTTACTCGGACGGTGCAAAGTGACCAAAGCAAATCGCCTGGGCAGCCCGTTTTGCGGTTTTTCAAGGGCCTGAGGCAGCAATCGGACCAAGGTATCAATCATGACATTGCCGACCAGATGAATTCGTTCCGCAGGCACTCCCTCGCGGTGTAGATTTTGGTCGCCATCCTGGGAGGGCGTAAACAGCAGATTCGAGAGCTGGTCGGTTACCAAGCGATTGATTTCTTCCGGCATGGTGCGGTCATTTGATCGAAGGCCCGCCTCCACATGTGCCACAGGAACCAGCAATTTAGCGCAAACCAGGGCCGCCGCAACCGTCGAATTCACGTCTCCGTAAACCACCACGACATCGGGCTTGCGTTCCAGCACCACGGCTTCGAGCCCGGTCATGATTGAGGCGGTCTGCTGAGCATGGCTGCCAGACCCAACCCCCAGATTCACGTCCGGTTCCGGAATATCCAATTCGCGAAAGAAAACCTCGGACATGTTGGGGTCATAGTGCTGGCCGGTGTGGACTAGGGCCTGACGCTGTCCTGCGTCCGATAGAGATCGCAGCACTGGCGCTGCCTTCATGAAGTTCGGGCGGGCCCCAACTACATGCAGGATTCGGGTAGGCACAGATCCATTGTAGGAATAAGAGCTCACGCCAACAACTAGGGGCCACGTGGGAAACGTCTGGTAGTTTGTTTAAGGTGCCCGCCAGAGACTATTCTGAACGATACCTTCATCTGGTTTATGCATCATAGCGTGCGGAAAATTTGACAGAAGTCTCACCGGAAAAGGCGTATTATTCCTGTCCGGCAGATTCTGGGGACGTGGACGTGCGCTAGACCCGGTCGATAAGAGGGCCACTCTCTGCGCCAGTTGCCAAGATCGGGAGGCGACTAAGAAGCGCGAACAGCTTGCCGATAGCAATTTATCAGTTCCTCGAATTACTGCAGAGGAGATTGACTATGCAGTTTTCTCTTCGCCTAATTGCACTTCTCCTGGTGGTACCAGCCGCCAATTCTTTTCTCAGCGCAGGGGTCCCAGATATTAGTAGTCCTGCTCCGGAAGCAACGCAGAACAGGGTAAATAGCGGTGCCTCGGTCGAAGTCTCGCAGATAACCATCCCAGGACCCTTGCGGTCTTTCGAGCGGATGGCTGGGATCAGCCAAAAGATTCCGCCGGAGCAACTGATGCCGCTGCTCGCGCGCAACGTGTATGTGCAGGGCTATATCGGGTGGAAAGATTCAGGCACGCCAACCGAGTTTCTAATCCTGCTTGGAAGATATGTAAACCAGGCAAAGGAGCTTGCCGCACTCGCTGGCGAAAGCGGAGTGGTTCGAATTTCTGGCTGTGACCAGGCTGGCCCGCTCTTGAGAATTATTGGCTACAGGCTGAGGGGAGAGTGTGGACAAAGCAGTGCCGTGCTGGTCACGGATGAGGCGGAAAGAGCTTTTCTTACTGTTGATTCCGGCTTTCCTTTGCCTGCCCTCGAAGAGGCGCTACGCAAGCGGCAGTCATTCACATATCCGTATGCCAGCTCCTCAGTGCCAATGTTTTTTACCGAGAATGACTGGGAGAAGGCGGTAAAACCGGGACGCCGCCGAACTTATGATGGTATCGAACTATTTTTGTATCACCCGGCAGTGGCTCGGCTCTACTGGGCGATGTCCCGGATCGATCCTGAAACCCGAGTGGCTCTACAGCAGTCCGTCGGGTTGAGAAAGCTTTTGCCACTCGCTGCTGACCTGGACTTTTATGGGACGCAGCTTTGTATTCGTGGCGGCCGGGTCCAGGTTCCGGGTGGCGCGAATGCACAAGCTGAGTGGAAGGACTTGGTGGGCGAAGATCCCGGCAATCCCGGAGAGTTCGTTCAGAAGCTGTTGATGAAAGACAACGGGTGGCTGGCCGCGTACTATGACTCATTAGCGCGGATCAGCACTGACCGCCAAGTCCGGTTTACAGAATCCAACCGTTTGAAAACTCTGTACGCCGCGTTTCGCGGTTCCGATTTTTCTTCTGATGCTGCCCGTCCGGCGTTTCGTTTGGCGCCAGGTTTGTTGCTGCTTCTGACCAGGCTGCAGTGGGACAGCAATGGGCAGCCACTCGTTCCCGGAGGCCTCGGGTTCTGGAAGCAGGAACTCAATCAAAAGTCCGATCACAAGCTGGTTCGCGAGTGGGGCAGACGCCTGGAACAATCGAATCAGCCTGAACAACTACTTGACGCGATGTTTGCCTTTTCGCGCCTGGGCACGAATGAAGGCCCATTGCAGATGTATCTGCTGTTCAGTGAACTCGATGCAGGTCGAAAGAATGGCCATCAACTGAGCGCCGACACCTACCGCGCTCTGGCGAAGAGGTTTGACGATTACAGCGAGCAATACCTGATCTTCTCAGAATTTCCGGAACTGGACGATGCGTCTGTTACCGGCTTCATCGCAACCGCCGATTCGATAAACGGAATCGGCAATCACACTCTGCGCGGCAATGCCATGGGAACGTTCCAGGCGAATGTTGGGATTTGGGAGATACTTGCACGCCAGGGACAAATCCCTCGCGCGAAACTCAATGAATCATTTCAGCAGGTACTCAAGCCATTCTCGGGGTTAAGCAGTCCGGCTCAGTTGTTCGAGGCCGGGCGAATAGCCCTTGGCGTGACCTTGCAGGCGGCCAACACGAGGGCGACGGCGTCGCAGGACGAGATCATCGATCTGCTTGCGGGTCCGGAAGAAGTCGGAACTGACGCCCACCAGGTACGCCAGGAAATTGCCAAGAAAATTCATTCTGTGATGGACGGACAGCGGCTGGTTACGCTGGACACCCTATTCGCACTGGATACCGGCCTTAACGAATTCGCGAAGGGTGCGGTTTCGGGCACTTCGTTGCTTTCACTGGCGGGCGGATTGCGGGAATTCGAAATGCCCCGTCCGATCTTCACGTCGTCTGAACGCGTGGAATGGGCAGCGGGAGTCTACAACAACCGGCACACCGAATTGCAGATGCAGACGGACCTCACCAAGGTGCTCAAAGGGTCGCCGTCGCGCGCGAAGCTGGACGATGCTCGCGGGCAACTCGCGCCGTTCCTGCGCGATACGCTCGTGGGCCTGAACTACGCCTACTACCAACCACCCGGAGCGCAGCTTCTACGAATTAACCCCCTGTTTGTGCGTTCGCACGATTTTTCAGGAGACAGCGTTGCCGGCGTCGAAGGATTGTGGCGTTCTTCTGAATTGTTCGGCCAGGGATCGGCGGCCGGCGGAGGCGCGCATCTAGTGGGATCTCTGGCAGACCTGGCCTACGTCTTGTCGGACGCAGAGCAGGATTTTATCTCCCCGGAAAATGTGCAGGCTTTGATATGGAAAGAGGTCGTTCCGGGCTTGCTGAGCGATGCCATTCTTGGGAGATGGTGGAACGTGAGCCGCAACGAGATGCATGCAGTTGCGCTCTACCAGCGCGCCGGAGAAGAGCTCTTGACGGCGTCGGTTGGGGACCCGCAACTACGCGCCAAGGTATTGGGAATTCTCTCCCAACGGATGACCGTTGAGAGGGCGTCCTGGCTGAACGATCAACTTAGTAGCGGGCACGTGGATGAAGGGCTCAAGCAGGTGACCCCTGCCGATACGTTCTATCTCACGGCAGAATTTCGGCGGCGTTTTGCTAACGACAGCAATTCTTGGGGGCCGTCCGGCCAAGAGCTAGATCGTTTGTGTCACGAATATCCCGCCGAGGTGAACCTGGAACGGCTGTCACGGGATTTCGGTGTGCCCCACAGGACATTGGCGCAGACCTACACTCCCGAGTTGCTGAACGTAAAACCATTTCCAGCGTTTGCCGGTTACTCCAGCCGACTGATGGCGGAATCCTGGGATTCAAACAATCTTTACTGGGCGCGACTGGCGGATGAGAAGGGTTACTCCCCGGTCATGCTGAATTTGATGGCGCCGGAGTTGACACGACTTATGGTTGAGAAGATTTTCGCCACCGATTTCGAGGACTGGCAGGCTCTCTTACGTGCCATGCGCGAAGCTGGTGATGAATTCCGACGGGGGAAAATCGCAGTCCTTCCGGAGAATACAACGACAGCGGAGCAATTTCATGTTGAATGACGCGAGATCGTGGTTCGTACGTTTTCATAATGTGGGTAGTTTCAGGGACCTCATCATGCAAAGGAAATCTCTCCTCACGCTCGGTGTACTTCTGCTCATGCTTCTGGCGATTCGGCCAAGATCGCTGGCCCAACAGGGAGAAGACCAGGCCGCTTTCCGAGTGACGGTGAGCATGGTGCAGTTGAACGTGGCGGTTACGGACAATAAGGGCAATTACGTAACTAGTCTCCGTCCGGAAGACTTCGTCATCAATGAAGATGGTATTCCAGAAAAAATCGCAACTTTTGGGGAGGGCGACAGTCCCGTACGGCGCGTGGGAGAGCTGGCGTCGTTGACCGGCGGTCCAGATTCGGCGAAGGACCAGGCGTCTGACCTTCCTAGCACGGGCAGTGTTGGTTCTCTCAATTCGCTGCTCGCGGGATCGAACGTGTTTGTACTTTTCGACACTAGCAACTATATGTATCGCGGTTTCGTCTTCGCACAGGACGCGATCGCAGACTTTGTCCGCTCTCTCGAGAGCGTGAACCGGATTTCGTTCTATTCCTATAGCCGCGATCTTTCGCGTTCTGTGGAATTGACGAGTGACCGAACTCAGGTGCTGCGGGCAGTTCGCACCACCGTCGCCGGGGACGACGCCGCGCTCTACAACTGCCTGCTGCTTACGTTGAAAGATGCTTCGCAATACACCGGAAGGAAAGTGGTGGTCGTTTTTTCGAATGGCCCGGACAACGTCAGCGTAGTTCCGCCGGAGGATGTTGCTGAACTGGCACAATCGGCCGGCATCGTGATTTATATGGTCGCCACACAGCAGGCCCAATTGGATCCGGTCTCGACCGCGGTTTTCGAGCGCATGACTGCGGCGACGGGAGGGAAGGCTTATTTCGCGAAGAACTGGCACGAGCAGAAGCAGGCCTTTTCTTCCATACGCGATGACCTTGCTCATCTGTACTCGCTGAGCTATTACCCCAAGGCGAACCCGAACCGCGGCTGGCGTTCTATTAGCGTGAAACTGACGCCGGAAAAGGCCAGGAAATATCACATCCGGACGCGCAACGGCTATCGTCCGGTACCATTGCGCGCTTCGATTGATGCCCATTCGGCTCCGACGCCATAACAGGGGCTACTCCCGGCTGGGGGTCATTTCAGTGGGACGCCTGAACTGCATCGCAAGATGGAGTTTTGCACGGTGCAGTCTCCATTTTATGGACTTTGCAGTAGCCGCCTGCCTTCGATAGAAAGCGTTCCTAAGAGCTTTGGTGTCGATGGCGGATTTGACCGGGTCCAGGAAGAAACTGGCCACCTTGTCTCTGTCCATGCCAGGGGTGCCAAGCCAATTCACGACGCGCTCTGACAGAGCATCAACATCCGTGAATATCTTGCTCAAACCCATGCCGGTCGAGGGGCAAACATTCTGAGCTGCGTCGCCGATCAGCACGATTCCTGGTAAAGGTCCACCTTCGGTTCGGTAGAGATGAATAATCGAACTTTCCACCTTGCTCGTGATCCGGTACTCGCCGATCGCGCTTGCCAGTTTGGGGAAACACTGCCTGAGACCTGACTCAGGGTTGCGAATGAAATCACCAACCCAGTTGTCGGCTGCGTCCGGAAACGCAAACAGGTTGGCACGCATACCACCACGAATCGGGAAGACCGTAATGTAGTCAACTCCTCTGGCCGGACTGATCGAATAGTAACTTGCAGAGTCGAATGCAAATTGCCGCTTGTCTGCGCTTGCCAGCGTGAATGCAAGCGCGATCGATTGATGCTTCTGAATGATGAGCCTTTTCAATCCGAGAGCGGCAGGAAGATCTGCGTTCAATCCCGAAGCCAGGATAACGAGGCGGCAGGTCAGTTCTTCTCCGCCGGCCAGGCGCACACGTTGCAAGCTGGCGGTGCTCGAAATCTGTACAACCCGGTCCTGTATGCATTGGACATTTTGTGGGAAACAATTCCGTAGCGAATTGACCATGTCGCTGTAATAGGTGCCGTACTGCTCGGTATGGCTGGTCCCGTAGAGCCTTCCGTTGAAGAAGGCGTGAATGTTGCGAATGGGCGCGGCGCGTGATAACAGCACTTCGGAGATACACAGCTTGCGCATAAGCCGTAGCTGATCGGGTTCAATTTTTTCGGCCTTGAACACAGGAGGGCAATTCGGCCGGGGATCTACTAACGTCACGCGCACGCCAAGACGCCCCAGAACTGCAGAAGCAGTAGCGCCGGCAAGTCCCGCTCCTACTATGATGAGATCACTTTGTTTTTCAGCGGGAGGTGGGCCGGAGGAGAACAGATCATTTCCCCGCAAATTCAAGCCGAAAATCAGTTAGCGTGGCGCCGCGGAAATGACGCGCGGCCAAGCTGAACAGTTGATGCAGGTTGTCGTAGAGCCCCTCAACGTCGCGATGTTCCGGGAAAAAGGGGCTGCCGCCGGGCATGAGGTTGGAAGAGTGTATGGCGAACTGCACGCAGGGCCGCGTGGACGTGATCGACCTCCGGACGACTTCCAGTAAAAGCCTGATGTTGTGTCGCGTAGGAGCAAGCCACGCGAACTGCGGAGAAAAGTAATTTATTGCCCGGTATGCTAGAGACTGCCTGCGGAGTCGGCGAGTGATGGTGCGCAGGGCCGGGGGTTGCAACTCCATAGCCGTAACCGGAACTTCCAGCAAGCTCGAGCAGCCAGGACGGCTGATATCGTCGAGATCGACAAAATACGGCAGGAGCGGGAACCCAGAATAGTCCGGCCCTCCTTGTTGTTCCGGATCGCCCGCGTGTTGCGTCCATGAAATAAGTGGAGTTACGGAACAATCCGCCAGGTAGCCTCTCTCGACCAGCAAGCGAGCATAGGTCTTGTTGAATCCCCAGCGCCCACCGCGATGAGAGGTCATTTTTCTGCCGAAGGTCTCTTCCAGCAAATCGGTCATGAAGTTGACTTTGTCCCGCATCACCGATTCCGGATATTCCGTCAGATAAGGGTGATAGCGCGAGTCGTCCGGGGTGAGAGGGACCAAGGGCAAACAGTTCCAGGCATGCAAATGCATGCCGATTTCACCGGTTTGGCGCTTAAGCACGTCACGCCCAAACTCCTGGAAAACCGGCGACTCGGCCATTTCGAATGTGGTGAGATACGTTGGTTTCAGGCCGTAGGATTCACACAGGGCCTGAAAGCGAGGAAGAAACTCCGCATTTACCGTGCTGACGGCCTTATTTTGCGACCAGGCATCGTCGCACTCAGTATCGACCGTGATCAAAAAGCAAGGACGATGATCTACCTGCGCTGTCTCCCGAGGTGGGTGATGACTCTTACACGCTTCTAATTCCGAGGATTGTTGCCCAACGCTGGACATGGCCAGAATCAGCAGTTTAGCTTAATGTGAGCCTTTGGCAGAAGATTTCTTTAGCAGTCGCTTGACTGCACGTAACCTCTCGATAAGACCGAGTTTCAGGCTGGGACGTGCGAAAACCACCCAAGCCATTTGCCTGCAATCTTTTGCCAACGATCTTTTATATCGCGCATCTCCCGCTAGCAGATCGTACTCGGAAAATCCCGCCTGAAGGCAGTACTGAATCGCACAAACGTGCGTCACCAGACCGGGTTTCAAACGTTTATCGGGCTTGTACTGGAAGCCGCTTTGGAAGAAATAGACTTTGCCATCCCGAACGAAGTTGTAAAGTACACCGATCGTTTCCGTGCCAGCCGATACTCGCAACATCTGAATTGATCCACTAGCAAACGCCCGGCGGATCAGCGCCCGGTGAAATTCCAACCTTCGCCCTGGAGGAAATGCCCCTGTCTCACCAAGCCGTTCCCATCTTGCCTGGTGCATCTGCCGCAGCTCTTCGAAGAACTCCTCGGACTCACTCAGGCTGGAAGCGACTTGTACTCGGATTTCGCCTAGGGCGGAGTAGAGCCTCATGCTACGGCGAAGCTGTTCGCGGGTGTTCGACGACAGTGTGCTCTCGAAAGGCTGGCTGATGCTCCGGAGCTGTTCGAGATTCACATAAAAACTTGGACGGTCGAGACTGGTCGCCGATTGGGGTAGAGCCATTTTAAGTGAATTGAGGACCTTGCCTGGTAAAATTCCGTCGACAGCGAATTCATCCCAACGAAGCGTCTGCAAATGTTCGCTTAAGACCTGTGAGACTGCATCCTCCCAGCCCTCGCGGCAGAGCAGGCCGTTGAATTCCATCAACGTGCGGTCGTCGACATCCTCGCCGGAAGTATTCATGTAAATCTGCTTCACCCGAAATGGACCTCGGCGCTCGATGGATTCAACCAGGAGACAGACGGCTACAGCGAACTCTTCGTTTTTAAATACGAGAAGTTGGGGCTGAAGCAATTCGCCGAAAATTTCCAGCCAGGCCGCCGTCCAGTCAGTGCTGAGATAAAAGGAGGAATAGGGCGAACTTTTTTCGAGTTCGCCCCAGAAATGAGAGATTTGCGGCCAATCGCGCGCCGAATAAATGGAAAGCTGGATCCCGTTTGATGTCGCCTGCGAACTCGTCAAAACGATAGTCGAAGCCCAAACTGCACTAGCCGCGGGTTGTTCACGGTCCCGTTTACAATTCCAAAACTAGGCGAATTTATGTCCTGTTCGCCACTGCCGCCAAACCCTTGCAGATAAAACTGCGGGTGATTGAACAGGTTGAAGAATTCTGCGCGGAATTGCAGGTTCGCACCCTCGCGGAATGCCAATGGGAAATTCTTCATCACCGAAAAATCAGTATTCACGAACCGTGGACCGTAGACGGGAGCGCGTGGAGCTGTTCCGAGTTCCCCGGCTGGGGCTTGCTGGAACGCACATGGGTTGAACCAGTTCTGGAGTGTGTGGATCCGACTCGGTGCGGCGCAGCCTGGATTCGCCGCAACCGCGCCGGGTTTGTCAGGATCGCCCACTTCGTTTGGCCGCTGCAGCGTATTGCCGTTGTATGAGAAGAAAACACCTGATTCATCGGCACTATCGACCACAAAGAGTGGGAAGCCAGATGTAGCTCGCTCAATCAAGTTCAGACTCCAATTACCAAGAACCGCGTTGGTTGCTCCACCCCACTCACTTCCGTAGGTCTTTCCCCTGCCAAACGGCAAATCGTACAGAATGCTTGCCGTGAAACTATTGTTGAGATTCAGCTGTGACAATCCCCAATCAAGTTTCTGGAATCCAGGCAGAGGGTAGTACATCGCACCGGGATTGGTACCTAATCCGTCGGTCAGACCGGAATCGAAGTTGCGCGAATAGGTATAGCCGATCAAAGCATAAAGACCATGCTTTGTGCTCTTGGTTTCAGCCTTGACCTGCAGAGAATCGTAACGGGCTGAACCGACGCTGTTGTTGGTGTCGACGCTCTGAAACGGTAAAGCATAGGGAAACGATGGGAAGCCGCAGCCAATGGTGTAGCCTGGAACCACTCCGCACGCGCTAGGAGAAGAGAGATTTTCGTTGAGTTGACTCACCAGAATATGCGCGCTTCGTGAACCCGCGTAGCCCACCGTAAGAACCACGTTTCCCGGGAGTTGCTGCTCAACGTTGAGATTGAATTGTTGAACGATCGCTTGCTTAAAGTTGCGATTCATGGATTGGATCGTTCCCGTATAAGCCTGAGGGCTGACCGGAGAACTGTATACCGCGCCACCCGTTACGGGAGTAGTGGAGGGCGTCCCATTGGGGAGGAGGAAACCACCCGATAAGTGGCCGACCGTACTACCGAAGGGACACGCGTTCGGAGTAAAAAAGCAAAATGAATTTGTGTCCACTTCGGCATAGAAAGGCGGATTTTGCCACAATCCCTGTCCACCCTGGTTCCAAGCCGAATCGTGGAAAATGGCGTATCCGCCGCGGAGTGAGGTCTTTTCGCTTCCCCATGGCTTCCACGCGAATCCGATGCGGGGTTCTAGCGCCGTTTTGTCAAATTGAATGCCAGCAGCGGCATCGGTGCCAACGCAGTCCGTGCATCCCGTAAGTCCCGGGCTGCCTTTAGGCACATACCATTTCAGGGTTTGCACATCGAAGTTGGCCTGGCGATTTTCAATCTCAGTTTGAGGCGTCGCCAACGCCCAAGCTATTCCAAGATTCAAAACTAAGTTGTTAGTAAGGCGCCAATCATCTTGAACGAACGGACGGAATAACTTCCAACGTCGGCCCGTTGTGGCTCCGAGGAAAGTTTGATCATGCGCAGCAAAAACTCCCATGCTTCCGATAAGCAGATCAGCTATGTCATCGCCGGTGAAAGTGCCGCTGTCTACCACAAAGCCATCCTGAAAGGCATTGTTGCGGACATTCATCTGGTTGGCGCGAAATACACCGCCAATGCTGATGCTGTGCTTGCCGCGAATGAGTTCGAGCGTGTCGGAAATGGAGTAAACATTCGTTCCGCCCTGGTAAGGAGCGAATCCACGATCGCCGATGGCAAAATACGCGGACATGAGGAAAGAAGTCATGCCGCATCCAACGCATTCTTTGGGCGAGGGGTTCAGACTGGCGGGATAGCCCGTGATACTGTCGCACTTACTGGCCAGATCGGCCCCAGGAATACCGACAATCGCTGCTTCGCACGTCCCGGTGCCGAAGGAAAGAATGTGATTGAAGATGCGGTTGTAGCCGACGTTCACCTGGTTGATGGTTTTTTCAGAAAAGACGTGCGTTTCCGAGAGCGCCAGGTTTCGTCCATGATTTTCGATGTGCTGGTTACTACCGAATGCATTCTGCTCCGACCAAGTTGGTGATCCACCCGGTACGAAATTGGTAGCTTGGTCGTAGCTGAAACGCGCGAAGGCAGAATCCTTGCTTGAGAAGTTGTGGTCCAGGCGGATGTCGGCAGTTCCTTCGTTGAGCCTCCGCACTGGTTCGTTGGCATAGTTTGTCAGAGTTGTAAGATTGGCAACACCACTTTGGGGATACAGGGTAGCCGCAGCGTGACCTGCTGGATCAAACAGGGCGCTCGGAATTTTGTTGCATTGGTTAGCCGTTGCGGTTTGGGAGCCGTCGGGGTTTACGGGTGCCGGATTCCCAGCGTTATCACAGAAAAATGGCTGGAACGAATAGGGATTGGTGAGGTTCGGGAAAAGGATCTTATTGCCGTACTGAGATTGCGCAACACCCCGGGTCAAACCCAGGGGATCTAGCGTGAAGTCACCGCCAATCATCGCGGGGGTTGGAACAACCCCGGTGAACGGGATCCCCCGGCGTTGCATTTTGGCCTGATAGTCTATGAAAAAGAAGGTCTTGTCTTTTTGAACCGGTCCCCCGAACGATCCTCCAAATTGATTCAGATTAAATTTCCCTTGCTGGTGCGTGAAATAGTCTCGAGCATCGAGCTTGGTGTTGCGGAAATACTCAAAAAGTGAGCCGTGATACTGGTTAGTTCCTGATTTCGTCGTCACCAGCACCGTCGGACCCGCGCGCTCTCCATATTCGGCCGAGTAGTTGTAGGTCAACACCTTGAATTCCTGAATGTCGTCAATGGAAGAAAAGATCGCGATTCCACCCTCATCCAACTGATTGTTGTCGTTTCCATCGAGCAGCCAGTCCGTTTCCTGTTCACGCGAACCGCCTGATGAGAGCGAAAACGATCCGCGAGTAGCGGCCTCGCTGCTGGCGGCGCTAGTGAAGAAGCTATTGGGATTTGTCGAGGAAGTGGTACCCGGCGTGAGAGTTGCCAATTGAACGAAGTTGCGCCCGTTGAGCGGAAGGTCTGCCACCTGTTCGGAGGTGATGACCTGGCCGAGTGCGGCGTTGGTGGTTTCGACAGCGACCTCCGCAGCGCTCACTTCAACATTGGTTGTGACCGAGGCCGGCGCAAGAGTGAAGTTAAGTTCGCGGCTCTCATCCACCTGCAGCCGCACATCTTTTTGTTCAACGGGCTGGAATCCGGAAGAATCTACTCGCAGGGTGTAAGTGGAAACTGGCAGCAACGGCACCAGATAGTGGCCGGAGGCATCGGTCGTCGCCTCGCGCGAAGTTCCGGTGGCTTGCGAAGTGACCGTCACCTTTGCGCCGGTTATGACTGAACCCGTTTTGTCCGTCACTGTGCCGGAAAAACTTCCGTTTGCCTGTGCATAAATCAGCGAAGTTGTTGAGAGTAGAAAGCAGAATGTTGCCAGCCGGAGCGTATTCTTGGCGGACATGCGCACCCCTTTTCGCGAGTTCCAAGTAAAAGAATAAAGGCTGAATTGGACGAAGTCCCAAGTAGGGAACTCGTATACTAGGCGGCCACGTGCTTAGTCAAGACTTTTTATCCGGGTCACCTGGCGTCGGACAATAGAAAATCCGAGGTTCGTTAGTGTCTGCACGTGCAGAATCGATTTTGCTGGCTACGAACCCTCACGTTTGGCCCATTCCCGATCGAACTGTGAACGATCACAAAAAGATTTCTGCGTGCCTGCGCCAGTGGTAGATATTGCCGCATAAAGATTGGCACGTCGGACCGCCTCTCGCTCCGGAATTCCTTCGCCTAGAAATGTCGCGAAGCTGCCGATGAAGGCGTCACCAGCGCCGGTGCTGTCGACAGTGTTTACTTTGAAGCCGGGCAGGTGCTCCATGCCATCTTTGCTGGCAAGAAGAGATCCGTTCGCGCCGAGCGTTACGATCACGCCGCGCACGCCTGACTTTAGAAATTTTTCAGCGCAGTGTCTTGCGTCGTCAGCGTTGCGGATCGGGGTACCGGTAATTGTTTCGGCTTCACTCTCGTTTGGAACGAAGTAGTCGAGGTCCGTAATCGCGTTTACGTCGATTGCTTGCGCGGGCGCGGGATTGACGATGCAACGAATCTTATTTTCCCGGGCGAACTGCACGGTGTAATAAACAGTCTCGAGCGGGATTTCGAATTGCAGGACGATGCAGTCGGCTGACTTAAGCACATCGGATGCGGAATCTATGTCTACGCGCCTGAGTTCGTCATTGGCCCCTTTGACCACGAGAATTCGATTCTGACCGGACGACTCGACGAAAATAGGGGCCACGCCGCTCGACACGCCTTCTACCTGGCGGACGTGCGAGGCATTGATTCCAAGCGACTCGAAGTTCTTGATGGTTGCCGGTCCGAACAGATCGCCGCCGACGCGCGCAATCATGAAAACTTCAGCGCCGCAGAGCTTCGCCGCTACGGCCTGGTTCGCGCCCTTGCCACCAAACCCCAGATCGAACTTGTCTCCGAAGATGGTTTCCCCTGGCTTGGGAAAGCGGTCGGTGTAGGTGACGAGATCGATGTTGGCGCTGCCGACGACGGCGATGCGGGGGCGTTTAGGCATGGGAAATCAGAAAGTGTAGTGATGTGAATCGGAGAGTGTCAAACAAGAAAAGACGAATCATTCCCCGTACGGCACCCAGATGTTCTTTACCTGCGTTGCGTGTTCGAGGTACCAGCGGCCTTCCGCCTGCTTTGGGTCGAACCAGTCGATCCGGCGGCCTTCATTGGTAAACACCTGTTTCAGGTTTCCTACGGAATACGCCTTCGCTGCCGCCGCGCTGGCTTCATCGGCGAACGACCAGATCGCATCAACGTCGTCGTGCTCGGCCAACGTCTTAAGCAGTTGCGAACCCGGCCCAGCAACAATATTCACCGCCCCTCCCGGCAGATCGCTGGTGTCGAACAACTGATACAAATCACCGGTGATCAAGGGATAAGTTTCGGAAGGCACCGCGACGACACAATTTCCGCAAGCAAGCGCCGGCATGACCAGCGACAAAAATCCGAGCAGCGGAACCTCGTTCGGGCAGATGACGCCGACCGTTCCTACGGGTTCGTTCATGGCGATAGCAATCGTCCGGAATGGCGGATTGTGAACGCTGCCGTCGAACTTGTCCGCCCAAGCGGCGTAGGTGAAAATGCGCTGGATACCAAAATCAACTTCTTTTTTGGCCTGTGCTTCGCCGACTGCACCTGCAAGTCGATGTGCAATCTCGTCACGCCGCTGCGATAAGTTTTCAGCGATGTAGTAGAGCACCTGCGCGCGATTGTGCGCGGTCGACTTCGGCCATGCTGTCGCTTTGCGTGCGGCTTCAACCGCGTTACGAATATCTTTGCGATTGCCGAACGGAGCCTCGCCGAGCAAAGCCCCATTTGGCGAGCGGACTTCCATGCTGTAGCCGGAGTCGGGGCGTACTTGTTTTCCGCCGATGTACTGCTTAACCGTTCTGTCGATACTCGGCACGGCGATTGAGGCCTCTTCACCGTCCTTAGCTTCATTTCTCTGCGAAGCCGGCAACTTCGGCGCATTCTTGAACCAGACAGGTTCCAGATATTCGCGCAATCCCTCGCGTCCGCCCTCGCGTCCGTAGCCGCTTTCACGGTAGCCACCGAAGCCACAAGCCGCGTCGAAGAGATTCGTGCAGTTCACCCAGACCACTCCGGCTTTGAGCTGCGCTGCAACATGCAATGCGACATTCAGGCTCTCGCTCCAGACACATGCGGCCAAGCCATAAGCGGTGTTGTTGGCAAGCTCGACTGCCTCCGAAGGGGTGCGGAAGGTCATCGTAGCCAACACGGGACCAAAAATTTCCTGTTGCGCCACAACTGAAGTCGGGTGCACGTTGCTGAGCAGAGTCGGAGGATAGTACAGTCCGCGGGCAGGCAACGTCATCTCCGGCTGCCAGCAAACCGCGCCTTCAGCGACGCCCTGATCCACCAATCGCCGGATCCGATCAAGCTGCACGGGGGCAACAATCGCGCCGATATCGATTGCCTTATCAAGCGGAGGTCCGGCGCGCAGCGTACTCATGCGGTCGCGCACCTTGGAAATCAGGGCCTCAGCAATGCTTTCCTGCATGAGTAGCCGTGATCCCGCGCAGCAGACTTGGCCCTGATTGAACCAGATTCCGTCCACGAGGCCTTCAACCGCGCTGTCGAGATCGGCATCTTCGAAGACAATGAAGGGAGACTTGCCGCCGAGTTCAAGAGAAAGCTTTTTGTGAGTGGGTGCAGTCGCTGCGCGAATCGCCCGCCCGACTTCGGTCGAGCCAGTGAATGCGATCTTGTCCACGCCCGGATGTTTGACCAATGCTTCACCGGTCGAGCCATCGCCGGTCACGATGTTCACTACTCCTGGCGGTAACCCAATCTCAGTACAGATTTCCGCGAAGGCTAGAGCAGTAATTGGCGTGAACTCTGCTGGCTTCAGGACGACTGTATTTCCTGTTGCCAGCGCAGGCGCAATTTTCCAAGCCAACATCAGTAACGGAAAATTCCATGGAATGATCTGGCCGACTACTCCGCACGCGGTGTAACTGGGAAATTCTGATTCCAGCAACTGCGCCCAACCGGCGTGATGATAAAAGTGCCGAGCGACCAGCGGGATATCTATGTCGCGGCTTTCACGGATGGGTTTCCCATTGTCTATGGTTTCCAGTACTGCCAGACGTCGCGAATGCCTCTGCACTGCACGCGCCATTGCATACAGAAATTTCGCGCGCTCGTGGCCGGTGAGCGCCTGCCATTTTGGAAGCGCATGACGAGCAGAGTTGACCGCAGCGTCCACGTCTGCTGGCGAACCTTGCGCGACGGAAGCAATCTTTTCTCCGGTTGATGGATCAATCGAATCAAAAAACTCGCCCTTGACTGGCTGCTGCCACTCGCCACCCAAGAAATGTCCGAACTTTCGCTGATGGCGGTCCAGCCAGAGCAGCGCCTCCTTTGGATCTTCCGGCGCAGGACCGTATTCCATGGCGACGAATTTTTCAGCGATCGACATTCAGTGTGCGAGCAGCTTACGCCTTCCTTCGTGCGCCTTCGTGCCCTTCGTGGTTAGTGCCTTACGCTCATGCAATCGGGTGCCGATAATCTGCCGAGTATCTTCCGGTTGCATGATGTTCCAACTGCCGCTCAATGTCCGCGAGCAACCCGCTGGCTCCAAAGCGGAAGAGATCGGCCTTCATCCACGGATTGCCCAGTTCTTCTTTCATCAGCGACAGCCAGTCGAGCGACTGCTTGGCGGTGCGAATCCCGCCCGCGGGCTTGAAGCCCACTGCCATGCCAGTTTCCTGTGCATAGTCGCGAATCGCGCGCACCATGACCAGAGAGACGGGCAACGTAGCATTCACGGATTCTTTCCCTGTCGAAGTCTTTATGAAATCCGCCCCCGCCATCATCGCCACCAGGCTCGCTCGCCCGACGTTACGCAGAGTGAGCAGGTCACCTGTTCCAAGTATCACTTTCATGTGAGCCGGCCCACAGGCCCGCTTGAATTCGGCGACTTCGTCGTATAGCTCTCGCCATTTTGCACCGAAGACAAGCGCGCGGGTTATAACTACGTCGATTTCATCCGCTCCGGCTTCCACCGATCGGCGAATTTCCGCGACGCGCTCTTCAATAGAGTTGAGTCCTGCAGGGAATCCAGTTGAGACTGCCGCGACTTTAATCCCGCTGCCCTCGACGGCTCGGCGCGCGGTGTCAACGAACCGATGGTAAACGCAAACGGCTGCTACGCGAATGCCGAAGGTTTCCACCTCGAGCTGCTTTACTAACTCATGTTGAAGCGGATGCCGTGCTTTGGCGCAAAGCCTACGCACACGTTCGTCGGTGTCGTCGCCTGAAAGCGTAGTCAGGTCCATGCAGGTGATTGCGCGCAAAAGCCACGCGGCCTGCCATTCCTTCTTTACAGTTCGGCGCGCAGTGTGAGTCTGTGTCCTGCGTTCGACCGCGCTGGTATTGACGCGCACACGATCCAGCCAGTCAATGTTCAACGGGATGCCGCGATTCGGGAGCAACACGCGGCCGCCAATCGTGGCCAAAGGCGCCTGAGAAACCGAGGCAGGGGGAAATCTCTCGAGCACCGACTCTGTCCCCCGATTAGTAAAGGCCAGCCGGCTTGGTTGTTCACGCGCCATCGGTTGCATTGTACGGCAGGAGACTGGAACCGGCAGGTTACTCCCAGATTCAGTCAGCCCCCAAGGCAAGAATCGCTTTCTCCCTTGACACCTTGGTTAACCCAAAGCTAGGCTCAGTTGCCACTTCACTCAGGAGACTAAAGGCCTGAAACGCGCCACTTGCCGCAACCTCGCTCGGAGCTTGCTTTTCACAACCGTCCTGGTCGCAAGCACAATATCTCTCGCCGCCCCGAAGAAGATAATTCTCGATACCGACCCGGGCAGCGACGATGCTATGGCCCTGATGCTGGCCTTGAACTCGCCTGAGTTGGATGTTCGCGCTGTCACGGTGGTTCCAGGAAATGTGACAGCCGCGCAGGGACTGGAAAATGCCCTGCGCATGGTTTCCCTGGCCAATCGTTGTGACATTCCCGTCGCGGCCGGAGCCCAACACCCGCTCTTCCAGAAGCTAATTACCGCTGAATTCTGGCACGGAAAGAACGGCCTTGCGAACATCGAACTTCCCGCCAGCAAGTGCACGGTTGATGCGCGCTTCGGCCCCGACCTGATCATTCAACTCGTCCATTCATCTCCGCACGAAATCACGCTGGTACCGGTAGGTCCCCTGACGAACATCGCGCTCGCTGTGGAGAAAGATCCTTCTATTGTCACCCTGGTGAAAGAAGTGATCATTATGGGCGGCGGTATTTCGGGCGGAAATGTGAACGCCGCCGCCGAAGCCAACATCTACAACGATCCCGAAGCTGCTCAGATTGTTTTTCAGGCGGGCTGGCCGCTGACGATGGTGGGACTCGATGTGGGCGATAAGACACTCCTTTCAAAGAAGTATGTCGATCAGCTTGCGAGCACCCACGGACCGGTGAACGATTTCATTTCCGGAGTCGCCAAATATCTGCTCGACCTGTCTGCCAAATTCGGCTCGGATGGAACGCCGATGTACGACCCCCTCGCGGTCGGCGTCGCTATCGATTCCACCCTGGTCGAAGCTCCGGAAATGCGCGTGGATGTGGAAACTCGTGGTGAATTCACGCGAGGAGAAACAGTAGCCAATCGGCATGGGTACATCGAGCGAAACGTGTTACATGGCGATCACTTTGTGATTGAGGGAGTGGACCAGGTCCGGCCAAATGCGAAGGTTTGCGTCAACGTTGATGCGCCACGTTTTCTGCAGCTTTTCGTTTCGAGGATCCAGGGGAAATGATCCGACGCCGCGGTGGAGGAAAACTGAATGTACACACCACATAGTCTCGGCATTGCGCTTGCCATGATGATCACCAGCGCGGTCTGTTGGGGATCATGGGCCAACACATACAAAGGTGTGAAGAATTATCGTTTCGAGCTGTTTTATTGGGACTATGCCATCGGCATCTTCGTTATTTCCCTGGTTCTTGGCCACACCATGGGCAGCACGGGGCATGACGCCTCGAGCCTGGTCAACAACATTCATTCCGCAGATTTCTCGAATGTGCTCTATGCGCTTCTGGGAGGTGCGCTGTTCAATTTAGCGAATCTTTTGCTGGTTGCCGCAATTGATATGGCGGGGCTGGCGGTGGCGTTTCCGGTTTCAATCGGAATCGCGCTGGTAGTCGGAACGGTTCTGAGCTATATCTTGCAGCCCAAAGGGAACGCCGCATTTTTAGCAATTGGCGTAGTCTGCGCGCTTATCGCCGTAATTCTGGATGGAAAGGCGTACGGCAGTCGTGGCGGAGCGGGCCGATTAGTTACGAAGAAGAGCATCGTCGTTTGTATCGTCTCCGGCGTGCTGATGGGACTTTGGGCGCCGTTCATGACCCATGCCATGACTACCGGCCGTTCGCTTGGCCCTTACAGTGCGGCTGTATTTTTAACCTTGGGTGCATTGCTATCCTGCTTCCTCTGGAACATCTACTTCATGAAGCATCCATTGGTTGGTGAGCCAGTCAGCATCAGCGGATTTTTCAAGGCTTCAATCTCCAATCACCTGCTTGGTCTGGTGGGCGGGTTTGCCTGGGGATTGGGTACGGTGTTCAATCTCGTGGCCGCGAGTCTGACGGGTGTTGCAATCTCATATGCGATCGGCCAGTCCGCGCCTATGGTTGCCGCCCTATGGGGGATTCTTGCCTGGAAAGAGTTCGACGGTTCCGGTACGCGCGCGAAGGCATACCTGGCGCTTATGTTTGTTTTCTATGGCCTGGCAATATTTTTGGTGGCGCGCGCCAATGGCTGACCTATACGCGTGAGACCTGCATCAGAGGACTGGGTTGCTTGCTGGTTATCGGCGCCCATGAATACTGATGAGACCCTCGCACCCGATCTCCACCGATAGCCTTTCCAATTCCGACATTTCCGAGTTGTTAGCGCTCGCCGCCGAAAGTGCAAAGATGCCGCTACAAAAAGCGCTACGGCGTGCTTCGCGTAAAGCGCTTATGTGGCCGGAAGAGACCGCCACGCTCGTTGCAGAGTGTCGGCCACTAACTGAACTGGCAGGCGTGGGTCCAAGCCTCAACCGGATTATTCGTGGCTGGATTGAGAATCCTCCGGAAGTTCCGAAGCCGCCGGAAATCAGGCAACGTTTTTTTACTCTGACGCGTGCTCGTGCGGTGCTGGCGAAAAGTCCCGAGTGGGCCCGCAATTTAAAAGGCGATCTGCAGATGCACACGCAGTGGAGCGACGGCTCCGGTTCGGTCGAGGACATGGCGCGTGCAGCAATCGACCGGGGATACGAATATATTGCGATCACAGATCATTCGAAAGGCTTGAAGATCGCGGGGGGAATCGACGAAGCACAACTGAACCAGCAGGCTGAAGAAATTGAGCAGGTGAATGCCGCCGTTGCGTCCGAAAAGCATAAATTCCGAGTATTGCGCTCAATTGAACTCAACTTCGACCCGCGCGGAAACGGCGATATGAACTCGGGTGCTCTGGCAAAATTGGATCTGGTGCTCGGGTGTTTTCATTCAGCACTTCGGAAAAAAGACGACCAGACGGAAAGATATTTCGCTGCGCTGCGAAATCCGGACGTTCAAATCCTGGGGCATCCTCGCGGACGCATCTACAACTTTCGCTTGGGACTCAATGCTGACTGGCGGCGCGTTTTCGATCTCGCGGCGGAGATTGATAAAGCGGTCGAAATCGATGCCTATCCCGATCGCCAGGATTTGAGCTTCGATCTCGTGCGGCTCGCGGCGAAGGCTGGGTGCCGGATTTCGTTCGGTACCGATGCCCACGATCCCTTGCAGCTCAGATTTATGGAATATGCGCTCGCCTCGGCCATCGAAGCTGGGGTTCAGAAGGAACGAATCCTGAATTTCCTCCCGGTAGATGAACTTGTGGACTGGGCAGCAAGCGTTCGGCAATAATGAGCTTCAACTAACGCTTATTTCGATGTTGGCTTGCTTCTCTTTCACGTGTCAGCACCATTTCATCGAATGCATGCAGCAGGGTTTCACGCTCTGAATAGGGCCCGGGTTTGTAGGCCCGCGATTCAATACCAGCTTGAGACAGTTCGCAAATTTTCCAGTCTTCCTTGTTTGTAAGGTCCCAAAAGTCGATTGCGTCGTTGGATTCAAAATCCGGCTTCTTCATTTCGTCGGGATGGAAATGCCACTCGGCAATAATCTCGGTCCGATCGACAGCCTTAGGCCACAGAGTCGCGGTCATCATGTAATCGGGGTGCAAGCTCAACAGGAAATTCGGAAAAATGGAGTAGTACGCAACTTTTTCTCGTTCCTCCGCGTTCAATCCGGGAAGATAGTCGCGGCGGCGTTTGCCGTCCATGCTCATCGTCTGGGCACCGTCGCGAAAACCCATCGAGCCGCCTATGTAGGTGCGCTGTGGAGTTTCGTTGTCAGCTCCCAAGTAGTTCGTCAGCCGATTCAGCGCCGGATGCAGAACCGGGCAGTGCAGGCACTCGTTGTAGTTCAGCATGATCAACTTCCAGTTCGCCTTTACGTCATACACGAGGCGCTTGTGGAGACGCAGGTCCTGCATGCGCCACGGGCCAAACTTTTCCGGGAGATCTGCGAGTTGAACTTCAAGTGGGCTGGCCTGCGGATCAAGGTTGATAAAAATATGTCCATCCCAAACGGCTGACTGGACTTTATTCAGCGGATAGTCCTCGCGGCAAAATCCGGTCGCCTCATCCATGTGCGGAGCGCCGATCAATTTTCCGTCTAGCCCATAGGTCCATCCGTGGTAGCCGCACTGGATTCGGCCGGAAAAACTTCCCACAGGCTCGGTCACCAGACGAGTTCCACGGTGACGGCAAACGTTGTAGAACGCACGAACCTTCTGCTCGCGGTCGCAAGTGATGATGATGCTTTCTCCGGCGACTTCTCGCAGAAAGTAATCGCCAGGATTGGAAACCTGCTCGGTTCGACCGGCGCAGACCCATGACTCGCAGTAGAAACGTTCTAGCTCGTCGAGGAAAACCTGGGGATCGGTGTAATAGCGAGCTGGCAAGGTCTTTACAACTGATTCAACTGGGGTGCTCATGTTAGCTGCCTTGGATTATCAACGAATCCGAAAGTGAGGGGCAAGCAAAGAACGCATACGAGACTGGAAATTTTCAGATCGTCAAGTTTACGACTGCGTTCGCTTGAATATCTGAACGGTATAGCGCGATGTCGGACGGTAATTCTCCGCGTCAGCCTCCCAGGCGTAGTGAGTCTCACCAAGAATGTCGACCATTCCATCCAGCAAGTAATGGTCGGCGACGTACTTCTGCGTCCATTGCAAGATCAGCGTCTGCGAACCCTCTCGGCGCAGCCATGAAGTGGGAACGTTAACAAACACCAGAAACTCCGGCTGCGCCTGCTCGATTTGAGAAATCATCTCCTGTTGCATGGTCAAGGCGTAAGGCTGTTCTTCCATGAGCGGATAGGTGTAGATGTACCCAGTAGCAGAATGGCGCCGAGCGTAAAAACAAATTTCCGGTTCCGATCCGAGCACAGCGATCGAAGCCGACGGAGATGCGTGCGTTCTTAGGAACTTTGCTATCTCCACGGCTTCCGGAAACGGATTAGGTCCGTAGACCGAGCGCGAGGCCGTGATGGGATCCATTTCAAACCAGAAATCCCATTCATGCGCGAAGGCAAGACCGAAAGCGGTGAGAAAAACCAGCACTGGAACAGCGCGGAGCAGCTTCGAACTGCGGTCCCGAAGTTCGCGAGTCATCAGACTGACCGCCGCTCCGGCCAGCATGGCAATCGCGGGTAACATCACGATGAAATAGTGCTCTCGAAAATAGAAGCCGGGGCAAACCGCCAGAAACGAGAACGCAAGAAATCCGGTAAGGAACAGCGCTGAAGAATTCCTTCTCCACCAAAGGACGACCAAACCTACGGCCGCAATGATCCAGATTCCAGCCTCGGGGCGGATTACCGCAAGACTGTTCGTGAGAAATATGCCAAACGCATCGTGAAGGCTGACCATGGTTCCGTAGAGGCGCCCGTAAGTGAAGGTCCAAAACCAAAATCGTCCAAAGACGCCGGCCTTCCACAGCCAAAGACATGTCAGAAGGAACGGGAGAGCCGCCCCGGCAAGGAATGCTGAACATTGAAGGAAAAGAGTGCGCCACCCGACCCGATCACTGAACTGTGTTTTGACAAGGTACAGAAATCCAAAAAAGATTAAAAAAAGGCCCGGTTGCTTCATCAGGAATGCCAGTCCAAGCAGGACCCCACTCAGCACAAGCTCCCAAGCGCGTCTCTTTTCCATTGCGCGCAACAGAAGCAAAATTCCGGCTAGCCCGGCCAGCACGAGAAAGTGGGTCGCGTGTCCGGCGAAGCCCAAGACAGAGGGGCCTGCGGAAAGAATCGCATAGCTGGCCGAGGCGACAAGAGCTGCCAGAGAATCCAGGAGTCGCCGCGTAAGCAAGAAAACCAGAATGATGCTGACTGAATTGACAACTAACAATCCCGCGTGAATTCCGGCGCCTGTCTGCCCGAAAACAGCCATGATCAAGGCATACGCGAGATATGTCCCGGGAAGCTTCATGTTGAATGCAAGCTTGTAGGGTGGAATGCCTTGCAACAGGAGCTGTCCGGCATATGCGTATTCGCCTTCATCACGCTCGAGCGGAATATTCATTGTCCGGACGCGCACAATGGCAAAAACCAGCACGATCAAAGCCAGAACATAAAATGGAACTCGCGAATTTAAGCCAGCTTCAATCGGAGCAGGCGTTTCAGTGGGTTTCGCCATTTACCCAATTCTTCCAGACTCTCGTCGCAGAAGGAATATGACGAAAGAGTCTTCCGTGTGTGCTTTCGACTGACCGGAAATATCTCAAGCTTGCCGCGGATGCGAATCTGCTCAATAATGAGGCGCGTTCTTGGCGTGTCATAACGTGTCCCGCCGAACCGCGGGGGCGAAGAGCAAATCACGTTCAGTATTGAGCGGAGGTGGAATGAATCGAAGAGTTTTCAATAACAGAATGGCGGCCGCTTTAATTTCTCTACCTTTAGCTTCGGCCTCGCCGCTCGACGGGGTCGTTTCAAGCGAGACAACATCGTCATCATCAAAAGTGCCTTTTGGACTCTCAATCATGTTGTGGACCGTCTTCCGTGACATGCCGTTCGAACAGCGCCTGGAGAAAGTTGCCGCCGCTGGATACAGAAATGTCGAGCTTGTCGGGGAATACGAAAAATGGTCCGATGCCGATTTTGAACGCGCCAACGCTAAGCGCAAGGAATTGGGCATTACTTTCGATTGCACCGCCGGACTGAAGCACAGTTTGTGCAATCCGGCAGAACGCGACTCTCTCGTCCAGGAGTTACGCCAGACTTTGCCGATCATGGAACGGCTCCACTGTCCGGCAATTATTTTCCTTACCGGCAACGTGGTTTCCGGAATGTCCACCGAAGCACAGCAGCAGAGTTGCGTCGATGGACTGCGAGCGGCCGCAAGGGTCATCGAAGGAAAGAAGATTACTGGCAAGCCGGTGCGGATATTGCTCGAAAATATTGATCCGGAGGAAAACCCAAAATATTTTTTGACCTCGGTAGCTCGTGGATTCGAAATTGTGAAAGCTGTAAACCATCCCCAAGTACAATTTCTCTATGACTTCTTCCACGAGCAGATTTCGGAAGGGAATCTGATCGAAAAGTTGGAGAAGAATATAGAGCACGTTGGGCTAGTCCACGTTGCGGACGTTCCCGGGAGGCATGCGCCTGGAACGGGAGAAATCAACTACGAAAATATCCTGCGCAAATTGGCTGAGTTGAAATACGACAAGATTGTAGCTATGGAATTCCTTCCCACGGGAGACCCGGTCTCGGAATTGCGCAAAGCGCGCGAGATGGCGCTACGTGCAGGGCAGAGCAGAGCCAGCTGATCTGTGTTGCCCCCGGGCTCAATCGGCAAATTCACACTTAATGGAGACGGAATGAGTTGGGCCAGCAAAGTGAGTGATCCTTACCGGGTTGAGCACGGCAAGAAATTCAGGCTGAAAGACTTTGATCCGGCGGATACCGGACGCTTTCGCTCCAGTGAACACGCGCGAGAACTGCTGGACAAAGGCATCGCAGACATGTCCGAGCTGCAGGACAAGCTCTATGCCCAGGATCGCTGGGCTGTTTTGATTATTTTGCAGGCAATGGACGCAGCTGGCAAAGACGGCGTGGTTAAGCACGTGATGTCGGGTTTAAACCCGCAAGGATGCCAGGTACATTCATTCAAACAACCGTCGTCAGAGGAGTTGAACCACGACTTTATGTGGCAGGCCAATGCCGCGCTTCCCGAACGTGGGCACATCGGGATTTTCAACCGCTCCTACTATGAAGAGGTCTTGGTGGTGCGAGTGCACCCCGAGATTCTGAAGAACGAAAGGATGCCGGAACGGCTGACGGAGCAAAACCTTTGGAAGGACCGCTTTGAAGACATCTCGAATTTCGAGCGCTACCTCACTCACAACGGGGTTGTTGTTCGCAAGTTTTTCCTGCATCTCTCGAAAAAGGAACAAAAGCGGCGGTTCCTGGCGCGGCTGGAAAATCCGGAAAAGAATTGGAAATTCTCGGCGGGCGATATCCATGAGCGGGAATATTGGGACGATTACATGAACGCCTATGAAGAAATGATCGGGGCGACCTCAACAAAGCATGCTCCCTGGTACGTTGTGCCGGCCGACAATAAGTGGTATACGCGCCTGGTGGTGGCCGCAGCAGTCGTCGAAGCGCTAGAAAAGTTGCACCTCTCATATCCAGAGGTGAGCTCGGACGAGAGGAAGCAATTGGCAGCAGCACGAAAAGAGCTGGGCCACAGGAAAAGTTAGGAAAAAGCCCATGCCGTCCCCGCCCACCGTTGTCGGACTTGGTGAGATTCTGTGGGACCTTCTACCCTCTGGAAGGCAACTCGGCGGCGCTCCAGCAAATTTCGCATATTGCTCGCATCTCCTGGGATCTCGGGCGGTGGTTGCCAGCCGGGTGGGTAACGATCAGCTCGGCGAAGAAATTCGCGCAACACTAACTCGGGAGGGAATTAGCGATGAGTTCATTCAATGCGATCCCGTTCATCCGACCGGCACTGTGCACGTTCAGATTGACGAGACTGGGCAACCGAACTTCGAAATACTCCAACCAGTAGCCTGGGACTTCCTGGAATGGACCCCAGTCTGGCGGAGGCTCGCAAGTTCTGCCGGAGCGGTATGTTTCGGGTCCCTCGGCCAGCGTTCGCCTGCATCGCGACGAACTATCATTGAATTTCTCGACGCCACAACTCCTGACTCGCTACGCATCTTTGACGTCAATCTGCGCCAAGACTTCTACTCGGCAGAGACCATCACGGAATCTTTAAAACGGGCGAGCGTGCTCAAGCTGAACCATGAAGAAGTTCCAAAAATTCGAGAGCTGCTCGCCATGGAAGCCGGCAGCGCAAGGGCCGCTGGTGATGAGCTTGCCTTTTGCCGTGCGCTGATGGACCGTTTCGCCCTAAGGCTCGTGTGCGTTACGCGCGGAAATCGAGGCAGCCTGCTGTGCGATTCGCGGGGCTTCGACGAACACGCGGGCTTTCAGGTGAGAGTAAAGGACACGGTAGGCGCAGGGGATGCATTCACTGCGGGCTTAGTTCATGGGCTTATGCAGGGAAAGTCCCTTAACGATCTAAACCAGGGAGCAAACCGCATGGGCGCGTGGGTGGCGTCGCAGGCCGGGGGCATGCCACGGGTTCCGGAGACGGGCCTTCAAGAAGCACTGATGACGGTGGCGTGATCCCTACCAGGCAGTCACGTCGGCACGTCCAGGCTGGAAAAAGTTCTGGTGGTTGAGCAAAGCTTCGATGGCATGGACCACTTCGCTGCCGGTGTTCTTTGATAACGTACCGCGAAATCCGGCATTTCGGGCCTGACTGTTTAGTTCTTTCGAAACTTGCTGCACGGTGAAGAGCAGCATGGGAACTTCGGGGTCTTTCTGAGCGATTTCTTTAGCAGCCTGAAATCCATTCATGTCGGGCATAGCCAGATCGAGTACCACAACGTCAGGCTTTAATTCCGCGGCTTTATCCACAGCTTCATGGCCGTCACTGGCGGCGGCGCAAACTGTCCAGCCATTATGAGTTTCAATCAAACGACGCAACAGGCGCCTGATGGCGGCATCATCGTCGGCGATGAGAACACGTACTGGCATCAGAGGAGTAGAGTGCAGCACATCCGCAAACGGCGGAACATACCCGAATCAAACTATTATGCCTAGAAGGGTTCCCTTAATTTCAATACCCTCAATGCTGGATTACCTTGCGTATTCATAGGCCTAAAACCCCGTATCAATGGTTATGGGTTATGGATTACAGCCGGTCTCAAGGCAAATGGTTGCGTTATCGTTCGAGGAACACTCAGGTTGCGCGGCAGGGATGCCTGAGCTAGGCTAAGTTCTGCTCTCTGCGATTCTCCCTTCCTGCCTTGCCTCGGCTATTTCAATTCGCCCGAATCGCATAGTGGCAGCAAAATGATGGGTTTTGGCCGAGTTACCCACAACATATGGTGTTTTAAGTATTGACCCGGGTGCAAATTGGCCGATACAGTATCTGCAAGTTTTGCCGCGTCCACTCCAGTCGATGGTGTTTGTGACGATTCGAAGTTTCGGAGGAACTTGATTGGTAACTGCCTGAAGTTGGGCATCTCTAGATGCTTAGCTCTCGCGCTATTCACATCAAACGGGACTGCAGGTCGCTCGACTCGCCGATGACTCGTAGCACGGATCATCAGCTCTGGTCGAGGGGACAGAGTGGAAGGGGAGTGCACGTTGCTCAAACTTAAAAGACTCCAGATTCTCGGATTCAAGTCGTTTTGCGACCGCACAGAACTCAAGTTTCATGGCGAGGGCGTGGCGGCGATCATCGGCCCAAACGGATGCGGCAAGTCGAACATCGCAGATGCAATTTCGTGGGTTCTCGGCGAGCAGTCGGCGAAAACTCTCCGCGGCTCGCGCATGGAAGACGTTATCTTTGCCGGGACGCGTGATCGCAAGCCAACAGGAATGGCCGAGGTTTCTCTGACACTGATCGACCCCGACGTCTATGACGGCGCGGACAAAAACGATCCCACGGAGCTCGATCTTCACGATGAAATGCCGGCTGACGATTGGGACGAGGCTGAGATTCGGGCACGCGCTGCCGAAGAAGTCGAGCGATTGAGCGAAGAGTCGCAGCCGGGAAGAACCGAGGAAGTCGAAGTTCCGCGATCCAAAGTAAACATCAATTCGATTGCCTTTCCCGACGATGAGCCGATTTTCGCGATTCATTTGGTTAAGGGCGAGTTCGTGACCCAGCTGAGCACGGTGGAAACAGCCCCTGGCCATGTGGTCCTCAAAATCAGGCGGCGCAAGTTCAATCAGCAGCCAGCGCGAGCAGGCGAGATTGCCGTCACCCGGCGGCTTTTTCGTTCCGGTGATAGCGAATATTTGCTGAACGGCAAACTATGCCGACTTCGTGACATTCAGGAATTGTTCATGGGAACTGGTCTAGGGCCAGAGTCCTATGCGCTGATTGAGCAGGGACGCATCGGCCAGATTCTGAGCAGCCGTCCGACCGATCGCCGCGCGATCATCGAAGAGGCGGCTGGAATCACAAAATTCAAGACTAAAAAGCGCTTAGCTGAGGCCCGTCTCGAGGACGCCAAGCAAAACCTGACGCGCGTAAATGACATTTTCGATGAAGTTACGCGTCAGATGAACTCGCTAAAGCGCCAGGCTTCGAAAGCGGAGCGCTATGGCCGCTTGCGTGATGAGATGCGGGCGAAACTGCGGGTTGTAATCGCCAGCAAGTTCGCGCAGTTCGACCAGCAGAGCAGGGAATTGGACGCGCACGTCGCTTCCATTAGTGAAGAAATGCGGCATCAGAGCGAAATGGTTCGCGAAATGGAGACGGAACTATCAGACCGCACGCAGCGCGGATATTCAATCGAGTCCGAGATTCGTGAAAATACCGACAGGCTGAACGACATCAAGCTGGAAGTGGATCGCAAGCAGGCCCAGCGCAAACACAATCTGGAACGCTGCAACGAGCTCACCGCTCGCGCAGCTGCATCTGAGAACGAGCGTGAACAGGCGCTTGCCAGACTGGCCGAGCTTGAAGTCGAGCTCAATTCGAATCGCCAGATTCTCGACTCTGCGGCGTCTGATCTGGCGGTGGCGCAGCAGGAGCTCGAGGCAAGGCAGCAGAACGCCAACGGCGCCGAGAGCTCGCTCGAGGAATTGGAATCTCAGCAGGAGCAGTCCCGGATCGCGATTCTCGACTGTGTGGCGTCGCTTTCGAATTTGCGTAACCAGCTGACGCAAACCGAAGAGCGCATGGCCGCTGCCGACCGGGAATCTCAACGCCTCCAAGCCGAGATGGCGACTGCACGTTCGCAAGCCGAGAGCTTTGGCGGAGAGCGCGGGCAGATTGCTTTGGAATTTGAATCGGTGTCGCAGCGGGTTGCGGCCTTAACAGAGGAAATCACGCAAACGCGTGACTTGCTTGCCTCAAAGAAGCGGCAGGAATCTGAAGCCAAGACTCGCCTCGATGGACTACGCGCTGAGTATGCCACTGCCCTGGGAAAAAAGAGCTCGCTCGAAGCAGTCATCGCGGAGCATGGCTATTCCACCGAGTCGGTCAGACGGCTGTTTCAGTCCGGCGGACTTCAAGGTGGTCGTGCGCCGGTAGGCGTGCTGGCTGATTTTCTCGAGGTTGAGCCGCGGTATGAGTCCGTGGTCGAGGATTTCTTGCGCGATGAGTTGAACTATATCGTTGTGAAGTCATGGGATGCAGTTGATGAAGGCCTGCGGCTTTTGCGCTCGGACGTTGATGGGCGGGCTACGTTCCTCGTCCACCCGGAAGATTCGCAGGCACGGTTTTCTTTTGCCGTTCCTGAAGGTCAGGCGTCGCCACCGCACGATTCCATTGTTCCCCTGAAGCACACGATTCGTGTTTTGGATGGATTCGGAAAGTCACTCGAAGTGATTCTTCCGAAGTTGCGCGACGGTTATATCGTACCCGATCCGCAATTCGCGCGCGATCTCGCGCTCGAAAATCCGGACGCTTTTTTCCTCGCACAAACCGGAGAGTGTTTTCACAATGTAACCGTCACTGGAGGCAAGCAGCGTGCCGAGGGGCCGCTCTCTATGAAGCGTGAGCTGCGGGATGTGCTACGGCTCTTAGCGGAACTCGAAGACTCGCTTCGAAGTGAAGAAACGCGCGTCTTAAATCTCGGACACGAGATCAAGGAGTTGACTCTGCTGCTGGATCGGATCGAGGAAGAGAAGCGCGCCTCTGAAAGTCAGGTGATGACTTCCGGTCATGCTCTTCGGCAGTTGGATTCCGAGATGGCTCGCGCTCGCGAACGCTGGGAAGTTTGCGAAAAGGAACTCGCGCGACTGGCAACTGAACGCACGGGGAACGAAGAAGTCCTCAGCATTCGAAGATCTGAGATTGCTCTTCTCGAACAAAAGCGCCTGGAACTCGAGCGACACGCCACTTCTGCCCACGAGCAACTGACGGCATTGCGCGAGAGCCGCAATCTGTGCGTGCAATCAGTTTCCGAAGGCCAGGCGCAGGTGGCCGTTCTCGAGGAGCGCCACCGGTCTTCGACTCTCGCGTTGCGGAGAATTGAACAACTTGCCGGAGAAATGGAGACTCGGATAGCGGCTCTGATCTCTCAGATTGAGTCAGCCACTGAGGAAAAGGCGCAACGAGAGATGGAGAACCTGGAAATTTCAGGGAAGCTGCTTGATTTCGAGGCCGAACGCAACGCTTGCGAGACCCGTGCCGGCCTGCTGCAGGTGGAATCCGAGCAAGTTCGCGCGCGCGCGAGCGAGATTGACGCGTCGTTGCGTGAGCTTCGAAATGCTATGGAACTATTGCGGGACCGTAAAGCCGAGGCGTCTACATCTGCGGTCAAGCTGCAGTCCGACGCGGAGTACCTGGCCCAGACCTGCCTCAACGATCTCGGAGTGCCGCGGGCGGAGTTGATGGCGGACTCCACCTTGCCGCGTTTTGCAGGCGACGAGCTTGCAACCGAACAACAAGCATGCCAGGAGATGCGCGCGCGGCTCGATGCTATGGGTCCGGTAAACATGATGGCCCTCGAAGAGTACAAAGAGACAGCCGAACGCCAGGCGTTTTTGGAGACACAACGAAAAGACCTGCTCGAATCGATCGAGAACACGCAGGCGACGATCAAAGAAATCGATACCTTCTCACGGCAGAAGTTCGAAGAAGCGTTCAACAAGATCAACGACAATTTCCAGATCACGTTTAAGAAACTGTTTGGCGGTGGTAATGCCCTGATGCGGCTGACAGATGAAGAGAACAGCGCCGAAAGCGGCATTGATGTCGTGGCATCGCCCCCAGGAAAACGATTGCAGAATGTCCTGTTGCTCTCCGGCGGTGAGAAAGCCATGACCGCTTTGGCGCTGCTGGTGGGAATCTTCCAATATCAGCCCAGCCCATTCTGCATTCTTGATGAAGTTGACGCGCCACTGGATGAAGCCAACATAGGTCGGTTCACGGAGCTCGTAAAAGAAATGAGTGTGCAGACCCAGTTCGTGCTCATCACGCATAGCAAAAAGACGATGAGCATTGCGCCGGTCCTCTATGGCGTGACCATGCAGGAGCCCGGCGTCTCGAAGCTGGTGTCGGTCCGGTTCGGCGCGACCGCGTAATACGTCGCCAACTCCTGTATTACAATGTAGACGCGAGTATCCCGATGCCAGAATCCTCCGTACTAACTCTGCGTCTGAACCACAATTTGAAGAAAAAGCTGGATCGTCTTTCCTCGGCCATGAGTCGCAGCCGTTCCTTCATCGTTACTGAAGCCATTCGCGACTACGTCGCATTGAACGATTGGCAAATCGCGGAGATCAAGAAAGGCATTGCCGAGGCGGACCGCGGAGAATTTGCCAGCGATGCTGAAGTAAACCGGACCCTCCGCAAATGGACCAAGCGGCGTGCACGTTAAGTGGCTTGAAACTGCCCTCAGGAATCTGAACCTCGAAGCGGAGTATATCGCCCGAGACAGTCCTTCCGCAGCCGCGCGCCCTGTGCAATCAATTTTCGACGCTGTGAAGCAATTGGAAGACTTTCCGGCGATCGGACGTCCAGGCCGAGTTCCGGGTACAAGAGAGCTCGTTGTGACCGGAACTCCGTACATCGTTCCATATCGCGTTCGGCTGGGGCATGTAGAGATATTGCGCGTTTTTCACGGTGCGCGTCGCTGGCCGAACTCGTTTTAGAATTTCACCCACAATTTCCACAAATTCCACATTTTCAAATGGGCAATGAGCGTTTTGTCGCAGCAAAAAACGCCTGTCAATTACACGATAGTGGAAAACGGAGTAGCTCAAAATCGGCTATGATTCTCCCCCGTTGACAAAATTTTCTGAGCGGCTAGAATACGCGACGGTTTTTACATCTAAACTTACCTCATGACTACCGAAACTCTCGATTCCGTTCTCCTACAAACCGACTTTCCGGAACTTGAACTTTTTGCCAGCGGCAAGGTGCGCGATGTGTACCAGGTGGGCAGCGATCACCTCTTGTTCGTGGCGACCGATCGCATTTCAGCTTTTGACTACGTACTCGCGACCGGCATTCCGCACAAAGGCCGCGTGCTTACGCAGCTTTCGCTGTTCTGGTTTGAGTTCCTGAAGGACGTCGTGCCCAATCATCTGGTGACCGCCGACGTAAACCGTTATCCGGCCGAGGTCAAGCAGTATTCTGACCAGCTTCGCGGACGTTCCATGCTGGTTCAACGCGCTGCAATGTTCCCGGTAGAATGCGTGGTCCGCGGCTATCTCTCCGGTTCCGGATGGAAGGAGTACAAAGCCAGCGGTAGCGTATGCGGAATCAAGCTTCCGGCGGGACTGCGCGAATCCGACCAGTTGCCGGAGCCGATCTTCACGCCCGCAACCAAGGCCACTACCGGCCACGATGAAAATATTTCATTCGAGCGCATGTCGGAGCTCGTCGATCCGGAAGATGCGCGCCAATTGCGTGATTTGAGCCTGAACGTTTACAAGAAGGCATCGGAGTATGCGCGGCAGAAGGGAATCATTATTGCCGATACGAAGTTTGAATTCGGCCGGACGGCTGCTGGCATCACCCTGGCTGACGAAGTACTCACACCGGATTCCTCGCGTTTCTGGCCGGCAGATAAATACAAGCCTGGCATGACCCAGGAGTCCTTCGACAAGCAATATGTTCGCGACTATCTGGAGGAGATTCGCTGGAACAAGCAGCCTCCCGCACCGGCATTGCCCGCCGAGGTTGCGCACAAAACCAGCGAGAAATACGTGGAAGCTTACCGGCAGCTTACCGGACGTGAGTTGGATGTCTGATTGCTGGATTTCCAGTCGTGGCGCACATGGAGACCACGCCGCGTGAACTTCGCAGACATTTGCATTTTGTTTGTAGTGCTAGTTTCTGTTATTCAAGCGATAATTTCGGGTTTTTTTCAGGAAGTGTTTGGAATCGCGGGTCTGGTGTTTGGGTATTTGGTCGCCGCGTGGAAGTATGAACGCCTGGCCGACTATTTCACGCCGTACATTACGAAACGATGGATTGCCGAGAATGCAGCATTTCTGGTGATTTTTCTCGGGGTGATGCTGGTTGCAGGAATTCTGGGAAGGATCGTCCATCGCATCGTCAAGACGGCCGGACTGAGTGGGATAGATCGTTTATTGGGAGGACTGCTCGGCTTGGTTCGGGGCAGCCTGATGGTGGCCATTGTGCTGCTTGGCATGACCGCATTCACGCCCGCGGCAAAATGGCTGCAGACTTCGGCACTGGCGCCGTATTTTTTGGTCGTGGGCCGCGCCGCGATATGGGTGGCGCCTTCGCAATTGCGTTCGCAGTTTTATCAGGGACTGGATTACATCAGGCGTGGACAACCTCCAACGCCGCCGCACGTCAGCAAACATTAGACATTTTCACTCTGGCCGCGAGTTAACTGAAAGAGAGATCCCCCGTGAAAGATCAACTGGAAGCGCTCGTGCTGCAGATGTACAAGAGCAACATTCTCTACTCCGAAGCGGTCAGAGAATTCAAGAAACGCTTCATTGCGACCGTGCTTGAGGAGAACAAGGGCAACCAGTGCCGTGCTGCGCGTCAACTGGGAATGCACCGCAATACTCTGAGTCGCACGATCGGCGAGTTGAAGATTGATGTTCGCGAATTCCGCGACGGCGGCAAGCGCCCGCCCCGCGGCACGCGCCATGCCGCGTACGAGAAAAGATTCGCGCGCTAGCGATACGCAGGTTTTCGGGGCGATCGCCAAAAACAAAGGCAGCCATCACTGGCTGCCTTTCTGTTTCTTCGCTCTCAGCAGTTTACTGAGATTGCGGGCGATGCGCCGGACGCCGGTGCACGGGCGGTTTCTTCGGCGCGGGTTCACCTGCCTTCTTCAACAACTTCCCATCGCTCATCATCATCATGAAAGGGGTCGGTGTGTAGGAAGCGGGCGTCCCTTCGAAGTCGAACGTATCGCCGACCTTAGGTAAGCGTGCTGCCGGAATTGGACCGGACATGGTCAGGGTGATATCGGCACGATTAGCTTCGATATCATCCTCACTGCCGGCAATGTGCAACTCCGTCGGGCTTGTGACCTCAATCACTTTGCCCTCCATCTGCAGCGGCACATTCTTGATAACGTCCCAAACTTTGTTCTGGTCATCTTGTACACCAGCTGAAAGGACCAGTTCCCATTCTCCGAAACTCAATTGTTTGATTTGGTCCGGAGTCTTATCTTTCACCAGATCGGCTGCCTGCTGCGCTGGAGTGGGCGGAACGTACTTCGTGATCTTGGTACCCCAGTCTGCTGGCGGGGCGGTCGCGGCCTTAGCTGTGGGGAGTGCATAGTCGGTCCAGCCCTCGTCCGAGCCGTGATAGTTTTTGTAAACCTTTTCTCCGTAAGTTTGAATTTGCGTCTGAGCAGGTCCTGCCGGCGCAAGAGAGACCGCTCGAGCAATGTAGAACAGGCCGTTGAGAGTATCCGGAGGATTAGCTGTCAAATAAGCCATCGCCAACGGATAAACGTTCTGCAGATCGTTCGGATTGTCTTCGACGGCGGCTTTCAAACACTGTTGGGCTTTCGCATAGTCTTTGTTGTTGAGAGCGGCGAATCCGCATCCTCCGTTGAAGATCGGCGCGACCTGTTTCTTGAGCTTGTCGTAGTCCTCCGTCGACATCGCCGCCGGTTTTTGTCCACTCTGCACGCATTCCAGGCCCTTATCTGAATACTGAGTGAGATCAGCCAGATTCTGTTGCGGGTTCTGGCCCGCAGCCACGCTCTGGCGGGCGAGAAAACTCAATAACGCAAGAGCCCGAAGGTTGCATGCGTCAACCGTAAGGAGGCGCTTCGCGGTTTCAACTACCTTGGGCTGATTTCCGGTTTGCTGATAGGTTGCCATCAGCAGCTCAATGGCGGGAATTTTCATTACGCTGTTGGGATATTGGGTGAGAAAGGCTTCCAGAGCGCTGACCTTAGCGTTGTTATCCTGCTGCTGGACGGCGCTGACGTAGGCATTGTATTCGGCGGGATCCTTGATCTCCGGGGCCGCGGCTTGTCCCGAAGACTGCTGCGCTGCTCCACCCTGTGCCGGCGCGGCTTGCGGCTGTGATGCTGTGGCCTGCGCCAAGGCTTGCTGCTGAGCTGCAGCGCTTATCATTACCGCGAGGAAAACCGCCAGAACACTAGTTTTCATTCCAATCGCTCCTCAAATCTCAGGAAAATTGAACTGCGGGAAAACGCTGCAAAAGCTGAATTCTGAACTATGGCATCGACTACAACGCAGTAGTGAGCCGGCCCGAGCAAGACGCCGGAGACTCATAGTCCTGGGCGACGGCCGGGACGAAAGATGAGCTCCGGTGACCGGGATTATATGTATGTCGTTCAACTTAAGCAAGTTTGTCTATTGCTCCAATCCTACCCATACTCGCTTAAGATGCAGAAGATGAGAATGCGGGTGGTTTTGTGAGTTCAAGCTGGAGGCAGGCAAAATGAGTCGTGGTGACTTTACAGTACTTTCCGGGCAAGTGGCTGTTGTAACCGGCTCTGGGCGGGGCATCGGCGCTGCAATTGCGCGCAAACTGGCATCCCTGGGAGCGAGAGTGATTTTGTGCGGACGCACAATGAAATCGCTTGAGACGACTGCGTCGGAGGTCGGAGATCAGGCCACGATCAAGCAATGTGATGTGAGCAGCCTCGAATCGGTGAATGCGCTTGCCGCGTTCGTGGAAAAAAACTTCGGCAAAATCGACATCCTGGTCAATAACGCTGGAGTCGGAACTTTTGCCGCTCCGCTACATGAATTGACACCGGAGGATTGGGAAAAGGTCCTGAACACGAATTTACGAGGCGTGTACTACTGCATCCGCAGCTTTGCCCCTATGATGATCCGGGAAAAGTCCGGCCATATCGTGAACATTTCGTCCCTTGCCGGTAAGAATGCCCTGCCAAACGGTGCCGCCTATGCAGCTTCCAAATGGGGGTTGAACGGCTTGAGCTACTCGGTCGCTGAGGAGCTACGGGTCCACAACATTCGGGTTTCGGTGGTGTGCCCGGGATCGGTGAATACTGAATTAGGCCCTCACACCGGAAAAAATCCCAGCAAAATGCTTCAATCGGACGATGTAGCTCACGTGGTTGCGATGCTGGTGACCCAGGCGCCACAATCTTTCGCCAGCGAAGTGCTGCTCAGGCCGACGCAGAAGCCATGAGTCAATCTTTCTTCGCTAATCTTTAAACAGATCGTCGAATGCCTTGCGGGCGCTGTTCGGCTTGGCTGCTGCTCCGGTCGAGGTTTGTTTTTCGACTCGCAAGCTTATCGAGAATGAGGGGCAATCGTTGCGCGCGTCCTTTTTCGCTACTCGCTCGGCCACCGGCTGCATGCACTCAAACCTTCGAGAAGGATCAAAGTACGTGCATTGCTTGCAGGAGTGCAGCTCGAATGCACACTTCGGGCATTGCCCAAGCGGTTCGGCAAGCATGGTCAAGAGAGTTCCGCATTGTCCGCAGCGCGAAACGGTATGAGTTCCGAGCATTTGCACGGGGCGAGGGCCGAAGATATCTTTCTTGACCGGCCGCGGCGATTGAATACTCTTCTCGCGTTCGGTCCCGCTGTCCTGATATCCATGCTGGCGGTATTTGCGATCGGACACTGAGAACTCCCAAATTAGAGAAAGATCCGGAACGAGACATTCTCTCGCTTGCTGAGCGGCGATACAAGGCCGCGCGCATTGTAATTCACTAGGGCGAATGCTACCATCCGTGATGCGGTTATAGTTGGGGGTAGTTATGTCTGAACGAAATGGACACGGCTTCATGTGGTTCCTGATGGGCATAGGAATTGGTGCGGTAGTAGGCCTCCTGTATGCTCCTCAGTCAGGAAGCGAGACCCGTGAGATTTTGATGGCCAAAGCAGAAGAGGGTAGTGAATATCTGCGTAAGCGGGCGCGCGAGGCCCGGCAACAGGCGGAAACCTGGGCAGATCGGGGCCGTGAAATGTACAACGCGCAAAGGGAGCAGATACGCTCCGCGGTTGACGCGGGACGCCAGGCGTATCGCGAGAAGACGGGCGTTGGCAGCGGTGATGGCGAGAACGTCTAGTTCATCAGAGTAAATATGAATGGGTTGCTTATAGCCTTTATCGCGGTGACCGCGTTTGCCGTACTCCTGCAAGCAGGAATCCTTGCCGGCATGTACGTCGCGATGCGGAAGACCAGCGCAAAAGTCGAATCCCTCGCTGATGAAGTCAAAAATAAAGTCCTTCCAACGGCTGAGCTGGCGCATTCAATGATGAGCGATCTGCGCCCCAAGATCGAAACCGTGGTCGATAACGTCAGCGTTTCAACCACCATGCTGCGCACGCAACTAGAGCGTGTGGATGCGACGCTGACCGATATTGTCGACCGCACCCGCTTACAGGTCATTCGCGCCGATGAATTTGTCAACAGCACCATGGACAAGTTGGAAGAAACACGGGAGGCGGTGCAACGCACCGTGGTCTCTCCCGTCCGCCACCTGACCGGACTCATGCACGGCCTGGGTGCGGGTTTTGAAGCATTCTTTTCTCGCAAGCGAGGAAGAACTCCGGTGGCGGCGTCGCAGGACGAGATGTTTATCTAACTCAGGCCCTCCTTTCTCTCTCCTTTCTGATCTACCGCCACTTTGCCGTTGACACGGTCGCGCGCCCATTGCGCGGCGCTAGCAACGACCGAATCACTGTCCGAACAGGCGCGCTCGAGTACTGGCAATAAGTTCTTGTCACCGCTATTTCCGATAGCAATTAACGCATTCCGTCGCAGGCCTGAACGCTTGGTTCGTTTGATGGGAGACCCACGAAATTTTTCGCGGAAATCTTCCTCTGAAATTTCAGCGAGCCACGCGAGTGCGGGATTGAACAATCCTTCCCGCGGCTGGAACTCGGGCTTCTCGGTAGCCGGGGCTTTCCGGTTCCACGGACAAACATCCTGGCAGATGTCACAGCCATAGACCTGGTGTCCAATGCCGTCGCGCAGTTCTTCCGGAATTGCCCCGTGCTTCTCAATTGTGAGATATGAAATGCACCTGTTCGAATCGAGTTGATATGGAGCGATTAATGCCTGGGTTGGGCACGCATCAATGCAGCGAGTGCAGCTTCCGCAACGATCTTCCGCTGCATGATCAGGCGTCAGCTCGAGAGAAGTGACGATGACTCCAAGAAACAGCCATGATCCTCTGTTCTGGTTGATCAGACATGTATTTTTGCCCTGCCAGCCAATTCCGGCGTATTTCGCATAAACACGTTCGACTATCGGGCCGGTATCGACATAAGAACGAGTTTGGATCCCAGAGGAACAATTCTGTTTTATTTTCGCTTCCACTTCGCGCAATCGGCGCAGGACGGAGTCGTGGTAATCTTCGCGGCTCCACGCATAGCGGGAAATCCACCCGTGTCCAGGATTGCTTATCTGGGTGGAATATGGGTAAGCGGTGTTGTAGTTCATCGCGCAAACGATAACGCTTTGAGCCCAGGGGAAAGCCGATTTCAGCGAAGCGCGGCGCAGCTCGCCGGAGTCATTCCTCGATTCGAGGTACTTCATCTCCCCTGCATGCCCTGAATTGATCCATTCGGAAAAATGGCTGAGTTCGGGGGCGACGACCGGCGCGATACCGCACAAATCAAAGCCAGAAAGGCCCGCCGCTTCTTTCACACTGGAGACGACTTGGGAGACGACGAATTCCATTGGAGACCAGTGTTAACCGGTGAGTTTGCTACGCCGAATGCGGAGCAGCGGCCTCGCGCGGCAGATATGTACTAGACAGTACCTGACTTGAAAAGCTCGGCCAAGGGGACTAGATTTCCCGGTACAGAGTCACGCAACTTCCCCTGCGCGTTCTCCGAATCAGTTCATTAAAGGAGATGCTATGCCGCAAAGCGCTCAAACTCCAATTCACATCTCAATTATCAACGCAAGCACGGTTTTGCATGACGACGAGATTCCACCCGTGGTCGCAGCTCTGCAGAAACAGGTCACGCATGATTTTCTTCCCCCATGGGGAGTCAATGCCAAGCTCACGTTTGTCCCGACTGGAGAAAAGCCGGAACCAGGAACCTGGTGGCTTACACTTTTAGATGATGCAGACCAGGCCGGCGCGCTTGGCTATCACGATCTGACGAATGAAGGACTACCGATCGGCAAAGTTTTTGCGGGTACGGACCTCAAATATGGAAGCTCCTGGACGGTAACCGCTAGCCATGAGTTGCTCGAAATGCTGGGCGACCCGAATATCAACTTGTCAGTTCTGGTACAAACCAACAAAGAAACCGCAGGTACCCTTTACGCGTACGAAGTTTGCGACGCCTGCGAGGACGACAGCCTGGGGTACAAGATCGATAATATTTTGCTTTCGGATTTTGTTTATCCGGCGTGGTTTGAGAGCTTCCGGGCGCCCAAATCCACCGACTTCGATAAGCAAGGAAAGATCGCAAAGCCGCTACAACTATTGAAGGGCGGCTACATCGGAGTGTTTCACATCTCTTCCGGAAGCGGCTGGACTCAGATCACGGATGAAGAACCGACAAACACGTCGTTGCGAGGTAATGTGGGGAGCCGCCGGGAACGAAGAATGGTACCTCACCAGAGTTGGGTTAAAAGCTTGCCGCACACCGAAATTACAAGCAATGCTGGAAGGTATCGCGAGAGGATTCTCGAGGTTGCCGCGAAGAGAAAAGCCGCTTAACCAGCATCGAAGCAAAAGCCCCGCGTTTGACGCGGGGCTTTTTTCTCGAATTCTTCGAAAGCGTTACACGCCCAGCTTCTTTACTTCTTCGTTGTAATATTTTCGGTAAAGGATGTCCCATTCCTGGCTGCCCTCCAGGATGGTGCGCTTCTGGCTTTCGATCTTCTGGCGTGCAGAGTGGTCTATTTTTTCTTCCTGATTAAGAAGGTCTTCGAGGATCTTTCGGATCTCCAATCGAATGGTGTTGCGATCTTCTACAAAATCCACTTCGTCCGCCGCGGCCAGGGCGTCAGTAACCACATGGGCGACCTTGTTAGCCTTGTCACGGCTCACCCTCATAGCACCGCCCTGTATTTTCGGACAAGCTCGTTCTTCACCTTGCGGAACATCTCCTGGTAGTTGGCGCCGCTGGTGCGCATCTCGTCGGAATAAGCTTCGAGAATTACGCGAACTTCGTCGTTGATGCGGTCCTCGAGGCCGAACTCATCGAGCATGGCTGCATGCACTTTCTCCGTGAGTACAGGCAGGTTCTTGCTTTCGATGAACTCAGAGGCGATCAGTTTTTTGACGGTTTCGCGGGCCAGGTAGCCCACGTATTCTTTCGAGAGCAGCATGCGCGATCAGAAGTTGTTGATGAATTTTTAGTTTAGCACAGAGGATCTGCTATCAGCCGTCAGCCGTCCAGTCTCACCACGTTCTCCAGCGGCATCTCGGCGAAATCCATGGCGGCTGACAGCTGACGCCTGACCGCCAACTGGCATACAATGCTCGATTAGCAATGTCTAACCTGCCTGACAATCTCGCCACATTGAAGGACGATATGGTGGCCTTCGTCGAAGGCCATGGCATGCGCCGTTTCCCCGGCTACATCGATCACGAAGAGGTGCAGACGGTGATGTGGAAGGCCGGAGAAAACGCCGCCGAAGGTTGGAAAGATTTCGTAGAGCTGGCAAAGGCTGCCTCATCTCCTTTTCTGACGATGGACTCGTGGACGCTCGAAAAGGAAGAACTGGATGCGATGATCCAGCGACTAAGCAATGCCGAATTTTCGAGTGACGAGGATCTGGAAGATGCGCGTTGGCTGCGGACCTATCTTGGAAAGACCGGCTTCGTGCAGCTGGGGTTCGCATTCCAGGGCGTGATGATGGTCTACGAGGCCTCGACGGAGTGGTATGACCATTACCAGCATCTGATGGAAGTCTCAGAAGACTTCGGCGGTATTGCAATTGACGGTTCCGGTGGAGCTGAAGACGAGCCGTAATTGTGCGCTGGAATTTCCGACAATCTGATCCCGCGCAAGTAGAACCCCTTACTGAGGCCCTTTCGTCGCTACCAGTCTTCCGCAAAGCCCAAGGCATTACTCGAACCATAGCTGCACTGCTGGTCTCGCGGGGAATCGCGGACGGCGAATCCGCCGTCCGCTTTCTCTCTCCCTCTCTCGATCATCTGCACTCGCCTTATCTCATGACCGGCATGAAGTCGGCTGTCGACCGAATTGAGGCCGCGATTGAGCGAAACGAGAAGATTCTCGTTTACGGCGACTACGACGTCGACGGTACGACCGCGGTCGTAATCCTGAAAACTGCGATCGAGCTCTGCGGTGGCAGTGCCGATTTTCATGTGCCACATCGCATCCGTGAAGGTTACGACTTGCGTGGCGATGTAATCGAACGCGCTGCTGCCGGTGGCATCCGGCTGGTCATCAGCGTCGATTCAGGTACACGCGCCTTTGCTGCAGCAGAGAGTGCCCGGCGCGCAGCCGTGGACCTCATCATCACCGATCATCACCTGCCGGGGCCGGACGGATTGCCGGAGGCATTCGCCGTTGTCAATCCCAATCAGCCGGGCTGCGGATATCCGTGCAAATCGCTTTGCGGAGCTGGGATTGCATTCAAAATTGCGCAGGCTTTGTTGGCGAAACGGTTGTCGAATCGAGAGCAGTCATCCTTGCTCTTGTCATTCATGAAAATTGCCGCGATCGCGACAATTGCAGACTCGGTCCCGTTGCTGGACGAAAACCGCGTTATTGCAAGCCTTGGCCTGAGCGCGTTGCGAAGAGCGGTAAATCCAGGGCTCAAGGCGTTACTCGGGGTAGCGCAACTCGGCGACAGGCCCTTGAGTTCGGAAGAAATCGCGTTTCGTATCGCACCCCGGATCAACGCAGCGGGGCGCATGGACATTGCCGGCGACGTGATCGACCTGTTCACGGTCAAGGATCCAGCTCGCGCGAAAGACATTGCCGAGCGCCTTGACAGGCTTAACAGCGAACGCCAGGAAGAAGAGCGACGGATCGTTGAGGCTATTGAAAGGCGCTTGGCTGAAGATGGCGCACTGAGAGAGTCCTACTGCGTGGTGATCGAGGGCGACGGCTGGCATCGCGGCGTCATCGGGATCACGGCGACTCGGGTTGTGGAGCGCTACGGGCGCCCTGCAATCGTGATTTCAGTTGATGGCGACGAGGCGCATGGATCAGGAAGATCGATCCCGCCGTTTCATCTATTAAATGCGCTTGAATCCTGCTCAGACTTGTTCACCCGATATGGCGGACATTCTCACGCGGTTGGACTCTCTCTACCTTCTGGCCGCATTCCTGATTTCAGATCCCGGATCGACAATTATGCCCGGACGCGACTGACGCCTGCCGATCTGGAACCGACACTGACCATCGATGCCGAATTGCAGCTTGATTTCATAACTCCAGAACTACTTGAAATTTTGGGAAAGCTGGAGCCCTTCGGGGCAGGACATCATGAACCGGTTTTTTGTTCCAGGTCTGCGCGTTTGGCTGCGTCTCCGAAAATCTTGAAAGAAAAGCACGCGCGAATGAGACTGAATTCCAGTGGAGCTGGCGCGACTGGCTGGCGGCGCGCGTTGACCTACGATGCCATAGGATGGCGGCTCGGTGAACGGGTCCAAAGGGAACAGATGCTGCCTGGCGATCTACTGGATGTCGCATTTACGGTAGGTCACAATGACCATGCGGAGTTGGGCGGCATTGAATTAGCTTTGAAAGATTTCAGAGTGACAGAAAAAGCTGGGGCGAAAGCAACAGGTTCGTAGAGGTACTTGGGACTATTTTGCGGCCGCTGCTTTCTTTAGCTCGGCCGAGACTTCCTGCGCAAATGAGTTCTCACTGGCAGCGAAATCTTTCAGAAACTGCAGCGCATGTTCGGACTTTTTGGCAGAGAGGGCATGGAGCGCAGCGCGGCGAACTTTGTCATCCAATTCAGCATTGCGAAGTATCCGGGCCAGAGAATCGACCGCTTCGTCCTCGTCGATATTGGCTAGGATTTGCACCGCCTTTCTAGATGCCCCGAGATTCCCGCTGGCGGTGCGAATGAGTTCCTCCAGTCCCTCGATGCTTTTCACGTGGCGAAGAAACATCAATTCGTTCAGGGCTTCGTCTAGAATGTTTGGCGCCAGCTTTGTCAGCGATGCCGCTAAAACCGGTGCTGCCCGAACGGTGCGGCTATGGATGATTGCCTTGAGTGCCGCTTGCTGGACGCGGGCATCCGGATGTTCAAGGGCTGGAATAATGTGATCCGCTAGGTCAGGGTCCTTCAATTCTGACAAGACACCACAAATGTTTCTCACTACATACCAGCGCTCGTCTTTCAGGTATTTGTATGCAACTCCGATGCTGGCGCTGCCAAGTTGTCCGATGAGCCGGACAAGCGCCAGGCGGTTGCGCGCGTCGCGTTCAAGAATCAGGTGGTTGAACACGCTTTCTATACTGGCGGGAGCGGCAAAGCGCAAGAGAGTCACTGCGTTCTTGCCCCATCCAGATTCGCGTTGCAACAAGAACAGTTCAATAATGCGCTCAATCGCCGCCGCGGGAAGCAGCCTGCCTAAGCCGGTTCCGCAGCATTTTTTGTGTTTCTCCGGATCACGGTTGTATGAAGCCTCAAGGAAGCCGCCGATGGCCAGGACCTCAGGAAAACTCTCGAATGAAGCCACCGATTGAGCAAGTACGATCAGTGCGGTTGCCGCCTGGGCGTGAATAAATTCAGAAATATTTTCCCGCAACAGCGCTTTGCCTAGACGTTCAGCCGCTTTCATCGCGAAATCGCCCTGCGCAAGTGGGATGATTCGGATTAATTCGGGAGCACGGCTCAGTTCAGAGACTTCGATCTCGCCGTTTTCGTCGAGAAATTCAAAATAGTGACCTGCGAGATTGATAACGCGTTCCATCTCGCGCAATTTCATCAGCTCTTTGATCAGGTCGATAAGGCGGCGGAACTCAAGCGTCGAATAGTGTTTTTTTGTCAGCAGGTACTCATATCGTTTCGTGCTCGTTAACGTGGTCCAGTTGAGCTCCTCACGCATTTTTTCCTGCAAATGCTGAGGCACCGCGAAATCGGAGATGAATTTGGCGAGCTTTTCCGCCAAACGATCCGCCATGTGTGTGGCTTTCAGGCTTCTGGCCAGCACTCGAACCACTTCTTCTTCAATCACGATTTTCTGCGACTGCCCTTCGGCGGCTTTGAGCTTTTTACCCGCAAGCTCCAGGGCAGTATCCTCGATATATTCGGCGGCCAGCTGTTCTGGAGGCAGAGTGTTCAATTGCTCGCGGCGCTCCGCCGGAAAGTTAGCAAGAATTTTGTCAACACCCATGTTGCGCAATATGCGTGCCAGGGATGTGTACGACTTCTGGGGATCGCCGCGTTCTTCGAGAAGGGACCGCTGCACCGAGGCCTCGACCATTTCCATGAAAGTCCCGGAACCGGCACCTGGAAGTCCCATCGCATGGCGCCAGCCGCCGCCGGGCTCGGATGAGCCGCCGCCTGAGCCACCTGGATATCCATAGCCTCGCGCTCCACCTTCTCCCGGCCCGGAACCTGCGCGCGAGCCATCTCCTTCGATTCCCGTTCCGCCGTTTCCAGGCCCATGGCCCGCGCTCCCACCTGGACCAAAACCCTGTCCGCTTCCGCCTTCTGCGTATCCGCCTCCCGCTCCACTTCCTTCCCCGCTCAAACCCGCTCCGCTCACAAGGCTACCGCCGGACCCATCCGTCGCAATCGGCCCGGGCTCATGTGGCATCGACGATCCTGCACTACCTGAATTTGCATTTCCGGCATTGACCACTATCTGCCCTTCTCTTACCGGAACTAGGTTTGGCATGGGAATCGGAACGCCGTAGCCGCTGCCGTCGAAAGGTTTCGAAGCAAACTCCGAGAGTACTTCATTGCGCACGTTGGGATCGATGCAGCCGGATTCAAGCAAGGAGTCGATTGAATCCAGGAAATCGCGTCCTCCCTGCTCGTCTGCCATTTGTTTCGAGAGAATGTAGGCCTCTGAATCGGTATCGATAATGGTGTCGCCCTCGGCGTCTTTTTTCTGGTTCTTGGCCGCAGGGAGAATGCGTGCCCCTTCCACCTCATTGCGATCGAGGAAATTCAGCGTTCCCCCCGCATCATCGATCTCCTGGGTTGGCACCGACAAAACGCTGACAAGTTTGCGGTACCGGCCGAGGGTCAGGCCCGGTTCAAAGGTGACTGCCGCGATCCCGCGCTTCAGGAATTCAGTTTGCAAGTGATTGAGGGACGTGTCGGTGGTAAGGAGATTGTTGAGGATGATCTGGTTGTCGATAAAGCCGAAGGTGAACTGTCCCGACTCCTTGAGTAGATTATTGAGCAGTTCGAAACTCTGCTGGACCGGTCGTTCAACGCTTTTGTGGTGAATCGTAAACATGACGGCAGTCTTCACCGTCATCTGCAGGGCGCGGGCAAAACGCAGCCCCAGAGCCTTAATTTGCTTGTTATCGGCCACGTAGCGCTCGAATGGTGACGTACACAGCGGCCCGTTGGCCGCCCAACACGTGCTTAAAGTATGGAATCGGACACTGGCCAAAGCAACTGCACGGCAGAGCTTGGTGTGCCTTTGGTAACCCTGGCCCCAGAGGGCGGAAATCAGTTGTGTGCAAGGAGTTCCGAGCAAACAATCTGTTTGTAAATCGCACCAGAATTACAGCAACAATTAAAAGCCCGGCTTATGCCGGGCCTGATGGATCATTTGCGCGAATTTGAGAAACGGAAGGCTAAACCGAGGCCTTCATCCGCTCAACATGCGGATGTGGCATCGTGTGAATACGGGGCGCATCGGTGTGAACTTGGTGAATCTCGAAATCCTGCAGATCGAGCAAGCCTCCGGAGATTGCTTCCAGACTGGCGCTCGATTTTGACAACACCGAAAGTAAATGTTTTCTCGCGATCGGCCGGTCGGCTGGATGAATGTGTTTCCACCAACGCTTCACCGACTCCTGCACGTCGTCCTGGTTCTTGGCATCCTCAACCAAACTGTCGATTAACCGATATACCTTGCTCTTGACCGCCTGATACGAGACCGAAATCTCCTGCCCCATTGTTTGTAGGACTCCTTGCGATCGTTAGAGCACGAGCGTGGCCAAACTGCATCTCTGATTTCGTGGGAGTTACGTTTACCTAATTTTCACATTCTCCAAGTTGTTGGAGAATTCACACCATCCACTATGGATTTCCGTATAAGAAGAGCCTCGATCCTCGGATTTTCAACAGATGTACAATTCGGACTCCAAAGCAGGACCGGAGGGCTCCCGGCTTTGGTTCTTTTTACAATTCGCACGCGGCGGAGGCTCAGTGAAATATCTTTCCATTGCCGTTGTAGTTGTCTTGTCAATCGCGGTGAGTCAAGCGCAGGTCGGCTCAGGCCGGGTTGCTTATGACCCAATCGATTCAGATAAAAACCAGCGCATGTTCTTCCCCTCAGACACGCTATGGGGATACGCGCAGTTTGAGATAGCTCCGCCCCATAACGAAATCGATCCCAACATTTGCGCCTCTGATGCCGGCAAATTCGGCGGGGTGAATGCCCCATGCACCGCATTCGCCCGCTACATGCTATCGGGCGTGGTTGAGGTTCGCCCTTTTGGACGTGGGCAGTTGCGCCGCTTCATGTTGTTCGGTGAGCCGTCCTTTCTCTTTGGGAGGAACATTCCTCAAACCTTGTACACGTGGTCTTTTGACGCGATCGGAATCGAACACTCGTGGGGCGCCGCAATCTACTTAGGCAAAGGCTTCGAGGCCCGCGTGACCCAACATTTCCTATTCGATCGGTTCGGGGCGCGCGATCGTTATTTGGGCGCGGCTGATCTTGGCCCGAATGGCCCGTGGGGGCGCTACAACGCGATCGGTATCCGCAAGTATTTCGGTACGCGCCGCTGGTGACCTGAGCGCAACGCGCTGCTTGAGAATGCTATGCTGATCTGCCCAGCCGTCGTATCTGCCGCTCGAATACCGATCAGCTACATGTCACCCAGTGAAGAGCCCGCAAAAATCGAAGCCGGAGCATTGGAATCGATTCCTTTCCGTGATCCCGGGTCGGCTGGAGAACGGCTCAGGCAGCTCGCGAATTCCTTGGTTCCGGCGGTAGCCAACACGCTCCCGGGGTTGCTGGCGGACTGTCCCGATCCTGATTCTGCGCTCCTGTTGCTGGATCGGCTCGTTGCCGGTGCACACGAACTGCCTCGCATTTTTCAAAGTCATCCATTCTTAGTCCACTATTCAGTCGCTGTGTTTGGTCATAGCCGGTACCTGGGCGAGACTCTGGTTCAGAACCCCGAGCTCCTCCAGACATTCCTGCGTGAGAAAAAACTGGACCGCAGCTTCTCGCACGAAGAATTCTCTGAAGCACTTGCCCGCTTTCGCTCCCGATCATTCGAGCGGGACGTCTCGCTGCTGCTTGCCCGCTTCAAGCGCCGTGAGTACGTGCGAATCATGTTGCGCGATGTTCTCCGGCTTGCACCCCTGGCGGAGACGACCGCAGAAATCTCTGCTTTGAGCGATGTTCTTCTTGAAGATGCTCTCCGGGAAGCTGAGAGCGCCATGGAACGCAGATTCGGCTTGCCACAGCACCTGGATCCCGAAGGCAGAGCTGTCAATACGCCCTTTGCAGTTCTTTCGTTAGGAAAGCTGGGCGGTAACGAGGTGAACTACAGCTCCGATGTCGATCTGCTCTTTCTCTATGGGGATGGGCGTGAACCTGAGACTGCGCCCATTTCCAGTCGCGAATATTTTGTTCGCCTGGCACAGCACTTGACCGAAATATTGTCGCGCGCCACGAGTGAAGGAGCCGTTTTTCGTATTGATTTGCGTCTGCGGCCCCAGGGGAATGAAGGAGAACTCGCGATTAGCCTGTCGAACGCGCTTCGCTACTACTCGGAAACCGCACACGATTGGGAGCGGCAGGCCCTTATAAAAGTCCGCCACTCCGCGGGGAATCTGGCGCTGGCGCGCGAGTTCATCCGGCGCGTGCAGCCCCAGGTTTATAGCGAGCGCATCAACTTTGCCGCGATCAAGACCGCTCTCGTGGCGCGCGAAAAAATCGACCGCAAGCGTAGACGGCAGGCTGCAACCGACAAGCACGATTCCATCAATGTGAAGGTCGACCGGGGAGGCATCCGCGACATTGAATTTCTCGTGCAGTGTCTTCAGCGTGTCTACGGCGGAGCGGAACCCTGGTTGCGCTCCGGGGGCACGTTATTCTCGCTGCAGAAATTGCACGACAAGCGCCATATCAGTGGCCATGATTTTCAGGAACTGACCTCCGCGTACACATTTCTGCGGCATCTCGAACATCGAATGCAACTTCGCGAGGGCCAGCAGGTTCACCGATTGCCGATTGACGAGGGTGATCTGCGAATTCTGCAGCGCTCGATGGTTGGGCTTACCCCAGGTTATCGCCTGGGTGACCTTCAAAGTGCCGTCCAGGAACGAATGGCTGCGGTTGCTGAAATCTACCACCGCGTCATCTATCAGCAGCAGGCGCGAACCCCCGCCCCAGCCAAAGAGGGCGAATTCCGTCTGCAAACCTTGTCTGGAATTCCGGCAGTCGATCAATCTAACCAGCAGCTGCTGGAAAGGCTGGCGGAGGATGCGCCGCGACTCTCTCGCGTTCTTCGCGGGGTCGATCCCGCAGGGCGAAAAAATCTGCTTCGTTTCCTAAGTTCTGCCTATGGTTCGTCTGAGCGCTATTCCGCGCTCCTGAACTACGAAGACGCGATCATTTGTTCGTCATCGGTATTCCAATGGAGCGAATATCTCTCCGAATGCCTGACCCGCTATCCCGAAGAAGTCAGCACTCTCGCCGACATTCATTCTGCTCTGCCTCAACTTGCAACGGCAAACCTCTTCAATTTATCGGTGTCCGTTTTCGGCGAGCCCGGTACGGAGCGGCGCGATGCGATCTTCGATTACATCGCCAATTCGACGGCTTCACACGCGGAAAAGGTGGCGCTGCTCCGTCGACATTTTCGACATCTCTTGTTCGCGTCCGGGGTTCGCGATCTGATCGAGCCACGTTCGATCTATTCATCGCTTGCCGAGAGCACAATGGCTGCCGAAGAAGCGATTTCGGCGGCATTTCGAATTGCGGGTGCGCCGCAGGGACTGGCGGTGCTCGCGCTCGGGCGGCTCGGGACGCGTGAATTCGACCTGCTCTCCGATGCCGATCTGCTTTTTGTCGGAGATGCCGAACAGAATCGAGAGGCGCTGACGAAGTCGGCCGAGCACATCATGCAAACGCTCGCCGCTTATACCCAGGAAGGTCTGGTCTTTCCTGTCGATGCCCGGCTACGGCCGCGTGGGTCGGAGGGAGAGTTGGTGGTGACACCGTCTCATCTCCACGCATATTTTTCCAGCGAAGCCCAGCCTTGGGAGGCGCTCACCTATACCAAGCTGCGGTTCATTGCCGGGAATGCCGAACTTGGCCGTGAAGTGACCCAGATTAGCGAGAATCTGTTTCGCCGCTTCGCCGAAGACCCCCGCTTTCCGCAGGCCATTCGCGACATGCGCCAGAAACTTCAGGATGCCAGCGCTCCGGAAAAGAGCATTCGAACTTCCGCCGGCGGATTCTATGACATCGACTTTCTTTCCAGTTTTCTGCTCGTCAAGCATGATCTGCGCCCAAAGTCTGGCACTTTGCGCGATCGAATCTGGAGATGTTCCGGAGCCAATGTTCTGGAAAAGCATGAAGCCGCCACTCTTGACCATGCCGCCGAAATGCTCCGGACCGTGGAACATGTTCTTCGACTGGCAACCGGCAGGAATAGCCGCTGGCTTCCCTCCGCTGAGCATGCGCGACGGGCAGTGGAAAAGCTTGCCTCACAGACTTTGCATCGGGAGTTCGCCGACGGACTGGAGCAGGAGCTCCTTCATACCTTTTCCGAGGTGCGCCGGATTTATGATCAGGTCGTCGGATGAAGCTGCTGCAGCCGAAAGCCGGTCTTAGCAGCATTTATAATTTCTGTTCTCATTTTGCGGAGGAAATTCATGGCGGACTCATACAACGGCGTGCCAGTACCACGAGATGGTGCGCGAATTACATATCAATCAGGACGTGTCCAGGTCCCAAATAACCCCGTCATTCCATTCATCGAAGGCGATGGCACTGGCCGCGACATCTGGAAAGCTTCTGTTCGCGTGTTCGATGCTGCCGTCCAAAAGGCATACAACGGAAAACGCCGGGTGGTCTGGTATGAAATTTTCGCGGGAGAAAAGGCCAAAGCCAAATTCAATGACTGGCTGCCGCACGACTCGGTTGAAGCCATTCGCGAATTCCGTGTGGCCATCAAGGGACCGCTGACAACGCCGGTCGGTGGAGGAATTCGTTCACTGAATGTGACCTTGCGTCAGGTTCTTGACCTTTACTCCTGCATTCGGCCGGTGAAGTACTACAAAGGAACACCCTCGCCGGTGAAGAATCCCGAGCGCATGGACGTCGTTATTTTCCGTGAAAATACGGAAGACGTTTATGCCGGAGTCGAGTGGGAGCAGGGAACTGCTGAAGCGGCGAAACTGATCGACTTCCTGAACAAAGAGATGTTGAAGAGCGGGAAGAAGCAGGTACGCACCGATTCCGGAGTTGGCATTAAGCCGATTTCGATTTTTGCTACCAAGCGGCTCGTACGTATGGCGATTCAGCATGCGCTCGAAAACGGACGCAAGACGGTGACTCTAGTGCACAAGGGCAATATCCAGAAGTTCACCGAAGGCGCATTCCGCAAGTGGGGATATGAACTCGCGACCGAAGAGTTTCGCGATAAGGTCGTTACTGAACGCGAGAGCTGGATCATCGATAACAAAGATAAGAACCCGAATTTGTCAGCGGAAGAAAATGCAGCATTGATCGAACCCGGAATTGAATTCGCGCCTCCAGAATTTCGCAGGGCAGTGGCTGAAGAGGTGCGCACGGTGCTCGACGGCATCTACGCAACCCATGGGCAAGGAGCATGGAAGAAGAAAATAATGATCAACGATCGCATTGCCGATTCTATTTTCCAGCAGGTCGTGACGCGAGCAGATGAATACTCGGTGCTGGCCACGCCCAATCTGAATGGAGATTACATTTCCGACGCCTGCGCTGCCCAGGTCGGCGGGCTGGGTATCGCTCCCGGCGCGAATGTCGGCGACGGTTATGCAGTCTTTGAAGCCACCCATGGTACCGCCCCGAAATACGCAGATAAGGATGTCATCAATCCAGGCTCGGTCATTTTGTCCGGCGTAATGATGTTCCGTTACCTGGGGTGGAACGAAGCTGCCGATCTGATCGAAAGCGGCCTCGAACGCACCATTGAACAGAAGAAGGTCACCTACGACTTCGAGCGCCTGATGCAGGGCGCAACCAAAGTCAGCACCAGCAAGTTCGGAGACCACATTATCGAGAACATGAGCGCGGGAGTGCTGACGACTGCGTGAAAGCATTCAGCCGTCAGCACTCAGCATTCAGTGGCCGAGTTCCGGTGCTGCATTACTCGGTTGTGCCTGAATGCTGATTGCTGAGTGCTGAGAGCTATTGAAAGGATTTTCATGCGTAAGAAAGTAAGTATTGTTGGTTCTGGAAACGTTGGCGCTACCGCCGCCCACTGGATCGCTTCAAAGGAATTAGCTGACGTCGTCCTTATCGACATCATCGAAGGCGTGCCGCAGGGCAAAGGCCTTGACCTGCTCGAAGCCATGCCGATCGAAAAACGTGACTCGCACGTCATCGGCACGAACGATTACAAGGACACCGCCAATTCCGACATCGTCGTGATCACGGCCGGCATCCCGCGGAAACCGGGCATGAGCCGCGACGACCTGCTGAATACGAATTACAAGATCATGCAAGACGTGGTCAGCAAAGTCGTCCAGCACTCGCCGAACTGCATCTTGATCGTCGTCTCGAATCCGCTTGATGCAATGGCGCAGGCTGCCTACAAGCTCAGCAAATTCCCGCGCGAACGCGTGATCGGCATGGCCGGAGTGCTCGATTCAGCCCGTTTTCGGACGTTCATCGCCGACGAACTCAAAGTCAGCGTGGAAAATGTAACGGCGTTTGTACTTGGAGGTCACGGCGACACGATGGTTCCTTTGTCGCGCTATTCCACCGTCGCCGGGATTCCGATTACAGAATTGATCGCGCCTGACCGGCTTGCACAATTGGTTCAACGCACCCGCGACGGCGGTGCCGAAATTGTGAAGTACCTCAAAACAGGGAGTGCCTACTACGCTCCCTCATCGGCCGCGACCGAGATGGTTGAAGCTATTCTCAAGGACAAAAAGAAGATCCTGCCCTGCGCGGCCTATCTCGAAGGTGAATACGGAATCAAAGGCCTGTACGTCGGCGTGCCGGTCAAATTGGGCGCCAAAGGAATCGAGCAGATCATTCAGATCAAACTCACTTCTGAAGAACAGGCCGCCCTGAACAAGAGCGCGGACGCAGTGAAAGAACTGGTGGGAGTGATTGGGGTCTAGCCTGGTGAAGCCGCGCTCCCGGAGCTGGCTGCTACTCACATTCGCATTTCTCGTCTGCTGCTTTGGTTGTCAGCAAAAGCCAAAGCAGTACGCTGACCACCCCCGGCTAACTGACAAAGTACGCCTGCAAGATGTCACATTCTACAGTCCCTCTCTGCGGCGTGAAATGCCATACCGCGTGGTGTTGCCGGCAAATCTTACCTCGGGCGCGAGGCTCCCAGTTGTCTACCTGCTGCACGGAGGCGGCGGCGAATTTCGCGATTGGTCCAACTATTCGGACGTGGCACAGTTTGCCCAACGTGGTTTGGTCCTCGTCATGCCGGAGGGCTCCTCTTCCTATTACGTGAATGCAGCCGAAATCCCGAATGATCGATACGAGGACTATATAACGGAAGATTTGACCTCTGACGTTCAGCGCAAATTCCCGGTCGCTTCAGAAAGAGCTGATCGCGCAATCGTTGGAATTTCCATGGGAGGATTTGGAGCGATCACGTTGGCGCTGAAGCACCCAGATCTCTTTGTGTTCGCTGGAGGCCTCAGTTCTGCGCTGGATGTGCCGAGCCGGAGGCTCTCGATCAAACGAATCGGCCAATATCGGCAACATAGCCGGATTTTCGGTCCTTGGGGAAGCGAGTCTCGACGGGAGAACGATCCGTTTTTTCTCGTGTTGAGGGCTGATCCAACGCAAGCTCCATTCATGTTTTTGGCTTGCGGTGACCAGGAAGGCTTGCTGGCTGCCAACAAACGCTTCGCGGCTATCCTCAATCGCCGGGGGTTTCGATATGAATTCCACTCCGGGCCGGGCAGTCACGATTGGAATCAATGGAACCAGCGGTTGCAGGATTTGTTCGAAAGCCTAAGAGCTCACATGGGTGCATGAAAGAGTTGTTCCGATGCGTTGCTGGGCTGCACTCACTCCGTTATGATCTAGGCAATGAGTTTTCCGGATACCATTGTCCTGTTCATCCTTGCCCTGCTCCTGTTCGGGCCAAAGAAGTTGCCGCAGATCGCCCGCCAGATCGGGAAGGCTCTAGGGGAGTTCCGCCGGGCTTCGAACGAGTTTAAAGCACAGATTGAAGCTGAGATATCGCAGCTGGAATTTGAAGAAAAGCGCAAGGAACGGGAAAAACAGGAACAGGAGCAGCAGAAGGCATTGCCGAAACCGGAGCCCGTCAGTGAGGCCGTTTCGCGCTATAGCATGGCTGCAGAAACATCAGAGTCAGCAACATCATCGGAACCGGCGACGCCTTCGCCGGATGTGAATACGCCCGCCCACACCAGCCATGCCTGAAGTCGAAACCGAAATAGAGCCGCGTGAGACTGAACCGGAAGAAATGCCTTCCATGAGTTTCCTCGAACATCTCGAGGAACTCAGGACACGGATTTTTCATTCAATCATTGCCGTTGCCGCCGGCATGGGCGTTAGCTGGATTTATCGCGAGAGATTATTCGGCTACATGCAGAGACCGATTTTCGATGTGCTGCGACACGCCGGACTTCCGGAAAAGCTGGTCTACTCCACACCTACCGAACCCTTTAACCTTTACTTGAAGATTTCCGCGCTGGCTGGTCTATTTCTTACCTCTCCGTACGTTCTTTACCAGGTATGGCTTTTCATTTCGCCGGGCTTATATCGTCGTGAAAAAAAGTACGCCGTGCCGTTCATGCTTTCGACGATTTGCCTGTTTGTTGCCGGCGGATACTTTGGCTATCGCATGGTCTATCCCGTGGCGCTGGACTTTCTTGTCGGGAAAATGGGAACGCAGTTCACGCCGTTGATCAACATCCACGAATACACAGACCTCTTCCTGGAAGTGATTCTTGGGCTCGGTTTGGTTTTTGAAATGCCCATCCTCATTTTCTTTTTGGCGCTGATGGGAGTGGTGAGCGCGGGCTGGCTGTGGCGCAACGTGCGTTACGCGATTCTGGTCATCTTCATCATTGCGGGGGTGCTGGCGCCACCTGACGTTGCCAGCATGGTCATCTTTGCCACTCCAATGCTCGGACTTTATTTCGTAAGCATGGGCGTGGCGTGGTTTGTTCATCCCACTCAGCGCGAAGCGCGCGCGGCGAGAAAAAAGGCATGAACGTGTGCGTGGGGTGTTTTCTGTTGCCGCTGCTGTTGATGTTTGCGTGCAGCAAAAAGGACGCCGCTACATCAGGCACGAGTGTTGCCGCTGACACCGCTCAGGCCACACCTCCAGCATCTTCGCAAGCAGTATCTCCCGCGAATCCCAGTCCGCCCCCGGCTTTTGATTCTGGTCGTGCGATGAAATACGTGAAAGAGATTGTTGCGCTCGGGCCGCGGCCGATCGGGAGCGAGAACCACAAAAAGGTGGAGAACTATATCCTCACGCATCTCAAAGGTCTCGATACAGAGCAGGATGCGTTTGACATTCATCCCAGCGAAGGCACGTTTCCGGTAACCAACATCATCGCCAAGTTCCCAGGAACGAAAGATGGCATCATCGTGATTGCCAGTCATTACGAGACGAACTGGCCGCTTCGCAATACTTCGTATATCGGCGCCAATGACGGAGCTTCATCGAGTGCGCTGCTGCTCGAATTTGCCAACCAGCTTCGCGGCAAGAAGCTGGATGGATACAGCGTCTGGCTGTTATGGGACGACGCCGAGGAATCCATGCAGTTGCCGTGGTACGACCCGGAAAGCCTTTACGGAGTGCGTCACCTGGCTGACAAATGGCAAGCAGACGGCACGTTGAAGAAGATCAAGGCCTTCATTCTGGAAGACATGATCGGTGACGCGGATTTGAACATTTTGAAAGATTCAAATTCGAGTCCCTGGCTGGAGGATCTGCTTTATCTGGCGGCTACCAATCTCGGCTATCAATCGCACTTTTTTGGTGTACAGGGACCCGAAATAGACGACCACCTTCCATTCACGCAGCGTGGCGTTCCGGCGATTGACATTATTGATCCGGTGTACGGCTATAACGACGTCTTTCATCACACCACCGAAGACACGGTCGACAAGCTCAGCCCGAAAAGCCTGGAGATTGTGGGCACGGTCACGCTCGAAATGGTGCGGCTGCTGAATCAACGCTGAGCTTTCGCTGCCAGAATTACACCCGCACAGAACAGATGAGCAAGCGACTTTAGCGAGGCTCTTCGACACTTTCGCTTTCCTCCGTTTTCATTTCTAATCCATCAAGTACCTGAGATTGCCAGTGAACCAGATACTGCTCTGGGTGATATTCAATGTTTTCGTTGCAGCAATGTTGGCGCTTGATCTCGGCGCCATTCATCGCCATGCGCGTGTCCCCTCACTGCGGCAATCGCTCTTGTGGAGCGGATTCTGGATTCTTCTTGCCGGGCTGTTCGCTTTATTTCTTTACATTTGGCAGGGGCATACTGCAGCGCTGGAGTTTTCAACCGGCTATGTGATTGAGCTCTCGCTGAGCGCGGACAATCTGTTCATTTTCTATCTAGTGTTCAAGTATTTTCGCTTGCCGGAGGGCCAGCAATACCGAGTCCTGTTCTGGGGGATCATTGGCGCCATTGCCATGCGGGCTGCGTTCATTTTCGTCGGCGTCGGCCTGATCCGCCGGTTCCACTGGATTATTTATCTATTCGGCGCGTTGCTTGTGTACAGCGGGTTCCGGCTGTTATTCCAGCGCGGGGCACAAATCGATCCGGAGAAGAACCCGGCCTTGCGATTCGTGCGGAAGTTCATGCCAGTGACGCCGGACTATGTAGGTGAAAAATTCTTTGTGCGCGAAAATGCCGGATTGTGCGCTACGCCCCTGCTGCTTGTGTTGCTGGTGATTGAAACTACGGACGTGATCTTTGCGATCGATTCAATCCCCGCAGTGCTTTCTATCACGCTGAATACGTTCATCGTTTACACATCCAACATTTTCGCAATACTCGGGTTACGTTCGCTGTTCTTTGCGCTCAGTTCGCTGATGAACATTTTTGAATATTTGCACTACGGAATTTCCTGCGTGTTGTTATTTGTCGGAGCGAAGATGGTGCTTTCCCACTATTATCCGATTCGCACTGACATCTCGCTGGCAATTATTGGTGTAATTCTGCTGGTCACCATTGTGGCTTCAGCCCTGAACCCGGACGAACCTCGGGACGTGCCCAAGACGCCGTCCTCACCATAGGCAGAGTGTTTATTTTTCTTCAAAGTCAAGGTTTGTTGGCTCGGTTGCGTCGGAGCGGAGTTGGCCACCCGTTATTGGCACTCCATCGTTCACAATTTCAATCCGGGCGTCGCTTAGCCAAACTTCGCCTGAACCGCTAAGCAGGATTCCGAAGAAAATACCGCTCGCATCCTGAGGCACGTCGAGGACGACGTTATATTTCTTCCAGTCGCTCGTTCCTTTGATTGGCCGGCTTTGCATGTTGTCAAATGCGACTGATTCCGGACCTTTGTCAATGCGCATCCAAAGACCGGCCCGGTCGGCCTCTGAGCTTTTCACGAAAGCGCTGAAACGAACTCGCCTGCCTTGGTAGTGATCGGCGCGAAATTCCTGCATTAAAGTGCCAAATCCGTTAATGCGCGAAGATTTGGAGCGCAAGTAGGCGCTCGGATGATCGTTGTGCATTCCGCTCACGTCCAGGCCGGAGTCGTACTTGTCAGGTTGGTCGCCTGCGATGAACCAGCCCTTCGGAGAGGCTGCGTACATCGTGGCGGAAAAAAGGGCGAACGCAACAACACTCAGTACAAGTTGGATCAGCTTTCTCATATGACTTACTCCCTACATGTCCGACATCATACGCCTGTGTAATGCAGAGCTCTATTCGAACCGAATTTGATCGCCAGCGACGACCGAGTGCTTCAGGAATCTTGCGTCGTTGTGGTCGGGGAAGTCTGTGCGGTAGTGCGCGCCACGGCTCTCTTCGCGCGCAAGCGCGGAACGCGCAACTAGTAATCCGGCGATCTGAAGATTGCGGGCTTCGAACTCGCGCCGACTGTGAGGACGCGAGACTTTTTGGCCGATCTGCTCCAGGGCGTCGATCGCCTGTTTTAAACCACTCGCGGTGCGGACTATCCCTACATCTTTCCACATCATTTCCTGCAGTTCGCCGATTGCGGATTCAACTGGTAGCGTCACGGGACCGTTCGAGTATGCAGCCGGGGGAAGCTGCTCAATGCGTTGCGATGAAGCTTTGAGTTCGTCACGCATTTTCTTTCCCGCACGTGCGCCGAAGACCAAGCCTTCGAGCAGGGAATTACTGGCCAGCCGGTTCGCGCCATGAACACCGGTTCCAGCCGCTTCGCCGGCAGCGTACAGGCCTGGCAATGTGGTGCGGCCCTCGAGATCGGTGCGAACTCCGCCCATCGCATAGTGAGCCGCAGGGCGAATCGGCACAAGCTCGCTCGTAATATCGATGTTGTACTGCATGCAGGTGGCATAGATCCGCGGAAATCGTTTCCGAATTTTGTCGGCATCCAGATGCGTGAGATCGAGATAGACCACCGCCTCTTTTGCGCGGCTGCGTTCGAGCTCATGCATGATTGCCCGCGCCACCACATCGCGAGGAGCCAACTCCGCGAGCGGATGATATTTCGGCATAAATCGCATTGTCTCCATATTCCGGAGATATGCGCCTTCCCCTCGCAGCGCTTCAGAAAGAAGAAAACGCGGCGCCTTTTTCAGATAAAGAGCGGTGGGATGGAATTGAATGAACTCGAGGTCCGTTACCTCAGCGCCGGCCCGATGCGCCATAGCAACCCCATCACCAGTGGCTACGCTCGGATTGGTGGTGTTCGCGTAAAGCTGGCCCATACCCCCAGTGGCGAGAAGGATCGCGGAAGCAAAAATCAAGCTATGGGCGCCACGCTCGTCGAGGATTTCTACGCCGCACACGCGGCCACTTCTAACGATGAGGTCGGTTGAGAACTCAAATTCCCGAACGGAAATTTCCGGAAGCGTTTTGGCCTTGGCATAGAGTGCGCGCTGAATTTCGCGGCCTGTCGAATCACCATGGGCGTGCAGAATGCGATTACGGCTGTGCGCACCTTCGCGCCCAAACGTCAGCCTCGTGCCTTCCCGATCGAACTGAGTTCCCCACGCGATGAGTTCATCGATTCGTTCGGGAGCATCTTCTACTAGAACGCGGGCCGCTTCCGGGTCGCAAAGCCCGTCCCCGGCGTTGAGCGTATCCTGCAGATGAAGGCTGATTTCGTCTTCGTCGCTGAGGGCAGCGGCAATTCCTCCTTGCGCGTATTGCGTGCTGGAATCGGCAATGTCGCGCTTGGCTAATACCGTTACCCGGCCGGCAGGAGCAAGCTCGATAGCCGCACGTAATCCGGCGACTCCGGCGCCAATGACCAGAAAATCTGTCTCAGAGCTGTCGGCTGGCATTCTCGAAAATGGTACACCCTGAAGCTTGGGCATTGCACAGCGCCACGCCTTCATCGAGCGCGTGCTTGTTATGATAATTCGCAATGACCCGCATCCCGGTCAAAATCGCTTCGCACAGCTACGACGTAGTGATTGAATATGGTTTGCTCGCGCGCACGGGCGAGATTCTTCGCGAACTCCTTGGCGGCGGTTGCTCAGTTTTTATCGTGACCGTGCAGCCGGTCCGGAAGCGGTGGGGCAAGCTCTTGGCGAACTCGCTTAGGAAGGCGGGGCTCACACCGCAGTTTGTTGAAATGCACGACGGGGAACAGTTCAAGCGGCTAGCAAGTGTCGAGTCATTGGCCGAGAAATTGTTGAAACTCGGAGCCGATCGCAAGGCGGTAGTAGTTGCATTCGGCGGCGGCGTGGTCGGAGATGTCGCGGGAATGCTGGCCTCGGTCTACATGCGAGGAGTCAAACTCGTTCAGGTGCCGACTACCGTTCAGGCGCAGCTCGACGCGGCAATTGGCGGCAAAACCGGCGTCAATTTAAAGTCGGGAAAGAACCTGGTGGGCACGTTTTATCAACCGGAGATCGTACTGGTAGATCCTGGGGTCCTTTCCACTTTGCCGGAACGGGAGTTTCGCGCCGGAATGTATGAGGCAGTCAAAGCTGGAATCATCGGAAATCCCGAATTGTTTGCGAAGCTGGAGCGGACTTCAATCAAGTCCTTGCGAAAAAATCGCGAACTGCTTACCTGGGCGATTGGTGAGTCCGTGAAATTAAAAGCTGAGGTTGTTTCCGCCGACGAAAAGGAAGGCGGGCTCAGACGTGTGCTGAACTATGGCCATACGCTGGGTCACGCCCTCGAAACGGCAACCGGGTATCGGCAGTTCTTACATGGGGAAGCAGTGGCCTGGGGAATGATCGCTGCTGCGAAAATCGCTGACGAAATGCGGCTTTCGAGCAACGGCACGTTTTCCAGGATTCGCGACGCGAGCCTGGCATGGGGAAACCTTCCTAAAGTGAATCTCACAGCCGCAAAGGCGATGGCACTCGTGCGATCGGATAAAAAGACAGAATCTGGCATGGTGAATTTTGTGCTCGCAAAAGAAATTGGCAAAGTGGAAGTGGTGAGCAACGTGTCGGAGAATGCGATCAACGCGGCTCTCGCGGAAATTCGGCGGCTTTCGCGTGGCTAGGACGGCAGGAGAGATGGTGACTGAGGATCGCGTCCGGGGAGCTGCTCCCGCAGGAGCGTCTGATCGCGAATCGGCCTCGCGCGCGATACGAGAAATGTTCAGCGCCATCGCGCCGCGCTACGACCTGCTCAACCATCTCTTGTCGGCAAACATCGACAAACTCTGGTGGCGGCGAACTGCGCGAGCTTTTGCCCACATTCTCGCTCGACCCAGCGCGGAAGTACTTGACTTGTGTTGCGGAACCGGTGATATGGCATTTGCCCTCCGAAATCAGGGGGAGGCTCCGATAACCGGCGCGGATTTTTCCCATCCCATGCTGGTGCGGGCGGCGAAGAAGTCATCTGGCTCACGCCGGATGAAATGGATTGAAGCCGACGCGCTACGGCTCCCATTTGCAGACGAGCGGTTTGATCTCCTGACGTCGGCGTTTGGCTTTCGCAATCTTGCTGACTACGACATGGGCTTGCGCGAAATCTTTCGCGTGCTTCGACCTGGTGGAGAATGTGGAATTCTGGAATTTAGCGAGCCGGAAGGAATCACAGGAAAGCTGTACAACGTCTACTTCAAATCTGTTCTGCCTAGAATAGGCAGGATGATCTCGGGTAATACAGGGGCGTACTCATACCTGCCGGTCTCGGTTGAACGGTTTCCCCAGCCGCACGAAATGCTTACGAGAATGCGGGCTGCAGGATTTCGCGAAGTTTCGTGGATACCGTATACCTTTGGCATTGCTGGCCTATATCGCGGGTCGCGATAACTGGAAACCACCACTCAGCCCCCTTCGACTCCGCTGGGGTAAGCTCCGATACAGAAGCAAAGTTATAACTTCGCTGCCGGCGCAGCCTCCGTTTTGGTTTCTTTGCTCTTGAAACACTCGGCGAATGCGTCCGCAACCGGGAAACGGATAACGTCCTCGTATTCGTGACCTAGGAAATGTTCCAGCCGCGCTGTGCTCATCACGGTGTCTGATGTCATGTAGGGGGCGATGTCGGGAGGAATGGTGGAGAGCCGGATCGCCCAGAGAAGGCGCAACACGAGCGTAAACAGGTTTTCGGTCGGAACACGAAGCAGTTCTGCATTTGCCAGTCGCACGCACTGGGCATAGGTAAGAGAGCCACCACGGCCCGCAACATTCAGAATTGTGAGCCGCTGCGATTCAGGTTCAGTTTTGTTGAGAATGAAAGCCACGAGCCGAGCAACGTCATCAATGTGAACGAACTGGATGCGGTTGTTCAGGTATTGTTCGCCAGATGGCAACATGCACGGAAGGCGCTTGCCCTCGTTTCGCATTCGCTGAGCACGCTTGCTGGTTCCGCCCGGAATGCCACGAAAAGCTTCCATGAAGTAGTTGTCGATTCCAGCCCCTGCGAAGATGTGCGGACGCAGAATGTAAGCGCTACAGCCGCGCAGCGCAGGTGCGCGTTGCTGCACGACACGGTCCGCCTCCATTTTCTGCACGCCATAGGCATAGGTGTGGGCGGCCAGGGGTGTTTCTTCGGTTGCGGGAGTGGAAAGTCCTGGCCCATAGGCCGCGACACTGCTGAGGAAAATGAACTTCTCCACCATCGGCCACTCGCGGTTTGCTTCAGTTACAGCTTCCATCACGCGCGCGGTGCCGGCCACGTTTGATTGCCAGATGCGATCGTGGTCGGCAACACCGGTCCGAATGGCGTCCATGACAAACGCGAGATGCACAACGGCTACTGGGCGCACCTCGCGGAGCAAGCTCAGAAATTCCATGCAGGACGATTCTAGCGAAAAGTCCATCTGCACGAACTGCAGAGCATTGGCGGTATGAGGCGCGCGGAAATCTGTTCCTACTACTCGGAACCCCGAAAGCATCGGCAGAAGCCGTTGCCCGAGGTTACCGGATATGCCAGTTACAACGATGGACGGAAGTGAATCCGCCATTAGTGATTACCAGGGGTCGAGCGTGGACCTGCTTGGGATGTTGGTGTACCGCCAGGGTTCTTCAGCGACGGTGGTGCGGGCGTTGCGAAATACGCGTCGTCGTACGTCGCTTTCGCCGAACTTTGCAGAGAGTCAAACGCATTCTTTATGTTCTGTCCCTGAATTGCACGTGCAATCTCGTCGTGGACGGTCGCCAGCGGCAGGTCTTTGATCTCGTCGACTTTGTAAATCCTATAGCCTGAAGGATCGCTGAAAACCTGCGAGACTTCGCCTTTCTTCAGGTCGAAAATCGCAGCATCCGTAGTGGGAATGCTGTTCTTGCGCATGTTTTCCAGCTTGACATCGGTTGCTTTCGTCTTGCTTCCCGCAAAGTCATAGGCTTCCTGCTGGAGTTTGGTGAAATCCTCTCCGGCAGCAGCGCGGGCGCGCAATTTGTCAGCTTCTTCTTTCATGTCGGGTTCGGTCGCCGCACGCTTTTTCTGCGCATCCGGATCATTTGCGTTATCTTCAATTTGCTTCTGACGAGGAATGAAGACTCGGTCGAAAGTAATGCTTTTGTAGTCGCCGGCGTGCTGCTGGTAATAGTCGGTGATCGCGCTGTCTGTCACATTGGCAGCATCTCTTTGGACCTTTTCCGCGGCCTGACGTGATAGTAGCTGCAGCCTGGCCAGATACATTTGTTCATCGAATTCGGGACCTTTGTCGAGGCCGAGTTCATGACCCTTTTCCGCGAGCAACAGGACAGTGACGTAGCGGGCGGCAAACTGTTTCTTTGCCGCCGGGGGCATATTGGGCTGCACCGCATTCACAATTTTCTCAAACTGCGCGCGTGTAACCACGGTTGAACAATCCGAAGGCATCGCGCTGCCGTTCCCGGGTTTCTCACAGAGTCCCTGCACGGTAATTACCGGCGTATCGGGCGCGATTACGGTGTTTGGCACGAGCTCATTCGGATCGGCAGGCCGAGTCTTGAGGGTAGGAGTAGAGCTGCTCGTCTGCGCGACTACCACAATCGACAACGCAAGGCAGACGAATCCGGTAATAATGCTTTTCAAGGAAAACCTCCGAAGAATTTGCAGGGTAATAGAAAATCCTAGCACATGCCGAGAGGCAGCAATGTTCACCGAATCCATCTTGGCGTAACCCTTTGCCGAAGCGATAATTCTTGTATGTCTGGGGCGCAAACCTCATTCGGCATGGATGCCATGCGCACGGAAAAACGGCGTGCGGCAGCCAATTCACTGATTGCGGCCCTGGCAATCACCGGCCTGAAGATCTTTGTCGGGATTACGACTGCAAGCTTGGGCATTCTTTCGGAAGCCGCGCACTCGGCTCTGGATCTGGTAGCGGCAACGATCACCCTGTTTTCGGTGCGTGTTTCCGACAAGCCCGCAGATGCAGATCATCAATACGGCCACGGTAAGGTTGAAAACTTTTCGGCGTTTATCGAGACGGGACTTCTGCTTGTAACCTGCGTCGTTATCATTTACGAAGCCATCAGGCGGCTGTTCTTCCATCACGTGCAAATCGAGCCTACTCTCGCCGCTTTTCTGACGCTGCTTTTCTCGATGGCGGTTGACTTCTGGCGCTCGCGCGCGCTGGGGACGATTGCGGCCAAATACGACAGCCAGGCATTGCAAGCCGATGCGTTGCATTTTTCAACCGACATCTGGTCAAGCGGGGTGGTCGCCTTCGGTCTAGGTCTGGTCTACGTGGGCCGGCGATGGCAAGTACCATGGCTTGCAGATGCCGACCCAATTGCAGCGCTCTTCGTAGCTGGCGTCATCATGTTCGTCAGCACGCGCCTGGCGCGCCGCACGGTGGACGCCTTGCTCGATGCCGCTCCGGCAGGCGCGCGAGCAAAAATTATTGCCGCGCTCGAAAATATCGAGGGCCTGCTGGAAATCGACCGTGTTCGCATTCGACGTGCCGGGAACCACTATTTTGCCGACGTTTCGGTTGGGCTGGCGCGAAACGTCACTTTCCAGAGATCGGGGCAACTGGCTGACGAAGTCACCAACACCGTGCACCGGGTACTTCCGAATGCAGATGTGGTCGTACGTTCAATACCACGGCCTGCCTCGGCTGAGAATATTTTTGATCGCGTTCGCGCGGTCGCGACCCGTCATAATTTGAACGTTCACGATGTGAGCGTGCAGGATGTCGACGGCCGTTTGCACGTAGAGCAGCATTTGGAACTCGACGAGCGTCTTCCGCTAAAGGACGCTCATGATCGCGTTAGCCTGATGGAGCGTGAGATTCGCGACGAAGTGCCGGAGGTCAGCTCAATTCTTACCCATATTGAAAGCGAGCCGGCCACGATTGAATCCGCCGAACAGATCACCCGTGACGGGCAATTGGAAAAGCGATTAAAGGCCGTATCCGCGGAGTTTCCGGGGATCCTCGATACGCACGATCTCGAGGTCAAGCGCGTTCAAGGCAAGGTCTACATTTCCTGCCACTGCACGTTTCCGGATGACATGCCGCTTTCACGCGTCCACGATCTTTCAACCGCACTCGAAACGCGTTTCAAACAGGAAGCCCCGGAGTTGTTCCGAGTACTAATCCACCCGGAGCCGAAGACCGATAACCGGAGGTGAATTTGGTGCACGCGACTGCCAAGTGGTCTGGAGAAATGCAGTTTTCAGCGACCGGCAACGGTGGGCATTCCTTGCTGATTGACGGGGACGGCAAAGTCGCGAACAGCCCAATGCAACTGGTGCTGCTCGCTCTCTGTGGATGCACCGGATACGACGTCGTCAGCATTCTGCGCAAGAAGCGGGAACCATTCACTGCGATCGAGATCAAGGCAGAAGCGGAAAAAGCCCCTCAGCCGCCGCGTGTCTACACCGAGATCAGACTGACCTATCACGTTAGCGGCAACGTGAGTCGGAAGGCGGTGGAAGACGCAGTTCGCTTGTCCGAAGAGAAATACTGCTCGGTTTCGGCTATGCTGGGCAAAACTGCGCGCATCACCTACCAGGTTCGTCTGGATTCGAAGTGACGCGGACCGCGGGTTCGGCCACTTCTGCGTCTGTCTCAGAGTCAAAGCCACAGAACTCGGCGCGTGGCTTGCTGTACATCGCCTTGGCCGCATTCTTCTGGGGCGTGTCCGCCAGCCTGGGACGGGCGGCATTCACCGGCAGATTGCTGCCAGATGCTGGAATTCGCAGCGTAGATCCCTTGATTCTGTCGCAGTGTCGCACCGGGTTCTCATTCCTGGTTGTTGCTGTGGGACTGATCGTGCGCCGTGGACTTCGGAAACTCCAGGTTCCGCGCGGTGACCTCGCCAAATTATTGTTTCTCGGTCTAGGAGGAGTAGCGGCTTCCAATTATTTCTACTATCTGGCGATTCAGCGAACCAACGTGGCTACCGCGATCATTGTGCAGTACACCGCCCCGGTATGGGTCTTATTGATTATGGTCATGCGCGGTGCTGAGCGCCTGACGCCTCTGAAATTGGCGTCGGTGATTCTCGCAATCACCGGTATAGCACTGGTCATAGGTTTGCTGGGACAAGGCCGCCTGCAATTCGACAGCATCGGCGTAGGTGCAGCATTGGTGGCAGCATTTTCTTTTACCTATTACAACGTTGGTGGGCACGCGATTTTGTTGCGATACGACCGCTGGATGGTGTTGCTCTACACGACTCTCTTCGCGTCACTGTTCTGGATCGTGGTCAATCCGCCGACTAAGATTCTGGCTCCCCACTATTCAGGATCGACGTGGGCATTTCTGGCGATATTTTCATTGCTTTCAGTCTTGCTGCCATTCAGTTTGTATTTTGCCGGGCTCGAGAGACTTGTTCCTACGAAAGCAGTGATTGCGAGTTGCCTGGAGCCGGTGTTTTCAATCGTGATTGCAGCCGTCGCCCTGAAGGAAGTTGTAGGGCTCCTACAGGGGATTGGCGTGGCCATGGTTTTAAGCGCAATTGTGCTGGCGCAACGAACCGGCCGAGAACTTCAATCAATTCCCGGCCAAGTCGATTGAGGTTCCATTAGCGGCTCATTTCTGCCACTTTCCTGGTACGTTGCAGCAATCCGAAGTAGTGTTGCGCCCGCGCAATGTCAATCTGAATCTGCTTCCGCAGTTCCTCGACCGAGCTGAACTTGATCTCATCCCGAATCCGCGACAGAAATGAGATTTCAATCTCAGTGTCGGCAGTCAGATCCAAAGGATGAAAGTTCAGCAAATGAGTTTCAATGGCAAACGAAGGACCGCCAAAAGTCGGCCGATCGCCGACATTGGTCAGCGAATCGAAACACTCACCGGCAACGCGCGTCCGCGTGATGTAGACGCCATCTCGCGGGGTGAGTTCGTCGTAGTGGCTCAGATTGATCGTAGGCACTGTGTACTTGGAACCATAGCCACGGCCGCGACCGGCGGTTGAGAGGATGCTGAATGATCTACCGAGGAGGGCTCTTGCGCGCTGGACGTCGCCGTGCGTGACCAATTCGCGAATGCGTGTGCTCGAAACCGATTCGTTTCTAAGTCGTAGCTCGGGATAGACAATCAACTGAAACCCGAGCTCCCCGCCAAGATTCGAGAGCAACACGATGTCTCCCGCCGCTTTGTGACCGAAGCGAAAATTGTAGCCTTCGTGGAGTTCCCGCACGTGCAAGCGGTCACAAAGTATGTGCTCGACAAAATCCCGAGGCGCCAATAAAGACAAGTCGCGAGAGAAGGGAATGACTACTGTCGCGTCGATCCCTGTTTGCTGCAGAAGCCGGAGCTTTTCTGCATCCGGGGTCAGCAGCTTCAGCCTGAAGTCGGGTCTGAGTACACGCATAGGATGCGGATCAAACGTCACGGCGACGGATTTCCATCTCAGCCGCTTCGCACGGGTCACAATTTCGTTTAGCACTCGAACGTGCGCCCGATGAACTCCATCAAAATTCCCGACGCTCACGATGGAGGGCCCGAATCCGGCGGGAATATCGTCAAGTTTGCGAAAAATCTGCATCCGTGTTCTTCGTTTACTTTCGTGGTCTTAATAAACTTTGGCGTTCCTTTTCAGTTGAGCTTCTATATCTCAAAATCCAACTTCATTCCGTCGTAGGAAAGCCTCACATTCTCTGGCATGCTGGCGTTCGTTTTCTCGTGTGGCAAGTCGTGGCAAATGTGGGTGAAAAAAGCTCGCCGTGGTTTCAGCCGCTCCACAGTTTGCAAGGAGTGCTCGACGGTAGAATGCGTTGGGTGCGGCTTGTAACGCAGCGCATCAAGAAAAAGCACGTCAAGATCCTTTAGCTTAGCCAGCGAGGTCTCTGGAATCTCGCTATGGTCCGTGAGGTACGCGGCAGAGCCAAAACGAAAGCCGAGAATTTCCGCATCTCCGTGAATGATGACGATCGGCTCAAATCGCGCGCCGAACAAGTCGAGTGGGCCATTGATTGGCCGTAGCTCCAGTTGCGGAAGCCCTCCGAACTTGTATTTTGCGTCGAAGATGTAGCCGAACATTTTGCGGATAAAATCAGCCGCATCAGGTTGTGCATACAGTGGTAGCCGATTCGGTTTGTGAAGAAAGCTGAGCGGCCGCAAGTCATCGATGCCCAGCAGATGATCGGCGTGGGCGTGCGTGTAAAGCACCGCATCCAGGCCGCGAATGTTCTCGCGAATCGCCTGCTCGCGGAAGTCTGGGGTGGTGTCGATCAACACTGCGCGGCTGTTGTATTCAACCAGTACCGAAGGACGGGTGCGGCGGTCGTGCGGATCAGGGGAGTGGCAGACAGGGCAGTCACAGCCGATGGTCGGTACTCCCATCGACGTGCCGCTGCCCAGAACGGTCAGCCTCGCCTTCATTTTGCGGCAGGGACCTTTTGCGGACCCTTGGCGATGGCATTGGTAACTTCAACGTAGGCCATGCGCAGCTCGTAAAGCGCATTCTGAAGAAAATTTTGTTCCTTGGAGGTCAAGTTATTCTTCGTCTTTTCCTGTAACAGCGCCAATGTATCAATAGTCTGGCGGGCGCCGATCAGGTCAACCTGAGGTGGCATTCCTTGTTCGTGCATCAGCCCTAGCTGGAGCATCCCGGTCATATAAAGCGACGCAAGGAAACGCTCGAAAGTGATTTCCATTTCTTTGGCGGAGATTCCGCTCAGTTCCGCCTGGCGGTCCATCTCCGCGGAGGATTTTTGGTAGGCCTGAGCTTGTTCGTGCTGCTCTGCGGCAGAGGGAGCTGGTGGCTCAGGGTTGGCGGCGGACTGCGTCGCTTCTTCTGAACTCGGCGCCAAAGGTTCCGATGGCTTAGATGGTGCTTCTTGTTCCTCAGGAACATCCTTGCGAAGTTCGCCTTCCGAGTTGAAGAGCCGGCGATCAGTTACCGTAAAGCTTGCTTTTTTTTCAGCCATAGGGCACACGTGTGAGTCGGACATTCTTGTCCGACTCCAATTCAAGAAAATATTTTGGTCAGTGGCAGGGTCACCGGTTTTACAGCTGTTCCAGCAGCGGTCAATTGCCTGTCCAGAAACTCTTTTCTTAGATACCCGAGCGCAAGCCATTTTCCGCGTAGCTGTTTGTTTATAGCGCTAGTGATCTCGCCTACGTCTTTGCCGTCGTTCTGGATCTTTGTTCCCGCGGGGACGATTCCTTCCATTTCAAATCCGATGAAGGTCCGGTGTACCGACCCGCGAGCGCGAATACGCTCTACAATTTCCTGCCCGATGTAGCAGCCCTTCGCAAAATTCAAGGCGCGCTCCTGGCCCGTTTCCTGCGGGAGGATCTTTTCGCGGATATCCTGGCCGAACTTAGGAAAGCCGCAGAAGATGCGGAAAATCTCAAGTGTCTCCTGGCTGACTTCCTCACATTCAGCCCGTGCCAGAGCGTCGCGAAGGGAGTCCTGGACATCTCTTGGCACCCACAACTCAAAAGAAGGGAAGTAGGGGTTATCGTTTCGAACGAGCGTGACCGGCGAATTGTTCCAGTTCGCGTCGCGACATTCCAGACTCTTGAGATCAGCATTCAAGCCAATATTGGCGAGCGCCTCGGCCGATTTCGGACCGATTACACCTAAGATCGCTAGCTTATCGCTGTGATCTTCAATCTCCACCTTATCCATAATGATGTAGCGCCTCAGGATCTGCATGAGCGACTGGGCTTGTTCACGCTCAATTTCTGCAATCAGGCCCTCACCGCGATTAAAGACGTAAAGATCGCCAAGGATATGAGCCTGCGGATTCAAAACAAATGCATAAACCCCATGACCTGCAGCCAAATCTCGAATGTTGTTGCTGACCATGCCGTTCAGCCAGCGCACGCGGTCGCGGCCAGTAATCGAAAACAGTGCCCGTTCTGCCCGATAGAGGCCACAACCTGTGGTCAAGGCGGTAAGGTCGGCGTAACCATCGCCAATCTCATTTGTGGCTGCGTCCTGGTTCACGACCAGCTCCATATATCGATTATAGCGAAGGGAAAAGTGGCTCGTGGTCAGTGATTAGCCTTCAAACTTTGTGCCTCTTACACGCTTGCTACTGACCACTGACCGCTTGCCTGTGATACCTTTCCACGCGTGGCAGAAAAGAGAAAGATTGCAGTTATTCCCGGCGATGGCATCGGGAAAGAAGTAATTCCGCAAGCCATAAAGGTGGTTGAGGCTTCTGCTGCGCCGCTCGAGTTCACGCATTTTGACTGGGGCGCCGATCGCTTTTTAAAAGATGGCACCACGGTCCCACGCGACGGATTTGAAATGCTCGGACGGGAATTCGATGCCATTTTCCTCGGAGCCATTGGAGATCCGCGCGTACCCTCGAACATTCACGCGAGGGAGATTCTCCTCAACATGCGCTTTAAGATGGATCTTTATGCCAACGTCCGTCCGGTACGTCTGCTGGACTCGTCTTTGTGTCCACTGAAGGGTGTAGAACCTGAAGATGTAGATTTCGTTGTAATCCGTGAGAACACGGAAGGCGTTTACGTGAACTCGGGCGGAATATTCAAGCAGGGAACTGCCGAGGAAGTTGCGATTCAGGAAGACATCAATACGCGTAAAGGTGTCGAGCGGGTGATTCGATTTGCCTTCGAGTATGCCATCGAGAACAAGAAATCCAGCGGAGACGCTCGAAAGCGCGTTCTGATGTGCGACAAGTCAAATGCTATGACCTACGCGGGGAGTTTATGGCAACGAGTGTTCAAGCAGGTGAGCACGGAATTCCCGCAGATCAAGGCTGACCACATGTACGTGGATGCCCTTTGCATGCAGATGGCCCGCGATCCCCGGGGATTCGACGTAATCGTAACTAACAACATGTTCGGCGATATCATCACCGACCTCGCCGCCGCATTGCAGGGCGGGCTTGGCATGGCGGCCAGTGGAAATGTGCATCCGGGTAAGACCTCGATGTTCGAGCCTGTCCACGGCTCCGCACCCCCACTCGCTGGGAAGAATGTTGCCAATCCAATTGGTGCGATTCTGACTGCCGCGATGATGCTGAATCACCTTGGGCTTGCGCAGGAGTCCGTCAGGATTGAAGCCGCCGTTCGCAAAGCCGTCCACGACAAAAAGCTGACGCAAGATGTGGGCGGAAGATTGGGCACCGCGGAGGTCGGCGAGTGGATCGCCAGCCAGATTTGACTCGGTTTTGACAAGTTCTCGCTTGCAACGCGGAGTTTGCCGGGTAGCCGTGCTGCTAGCGTAGGCATCCAAGACTATAATTGCCTGGGGTGCTCGTATGCGGCCGCGCCTGGTTCCTTTCTCGCTGGTTCTCCTGCTTCTGGTTTCGCTCTCTCGCGCGGACGACAAGTCTTCCTCTCATCTGACGGAACAGCATCGGATGGAGTTGATTCGAACGTTCAACTCCGACCTGGTTTACATCCGCACTAAATTCCCGATGGGAAAAGTTGGTTTGACCATAAAAGATGGCAACGTCTCGCCCAGCGGCCAGGCGCTGGACCAACTTTTGGCGCTCTGGGGTCCGTCCGTCAAGCCCGGCGATCAGGCGATCATTACGAAATTCGAACTCAAAAATGATCGTATGCATTTTGAGATAAATGGCGGGCCGGTGAAGAAGGCGAAGTGGTACCAGCATATTCAGGTAGGGGTTAACGGCGCTGGTGGAACTCCCGGGGGCGATGTAGACCCAATCAATAATCCCCGAGGTTCATACGTCGATCTGGTTTTCAATCACCATGTTCCCGACGTGACCGTCGAGCAGATCAAGCAGATGCTCCGGCCGGTTTTTGATTTTGATTCCAAATCGCCGCTTGATGCTTATCTCGAATCCGTACCTCCGAAGGTCAAGGAAGCGATCAAAAATCACCAGGTTCTGGTCGGGATGAATCGCGAGATGGTGATTTACGCAAAAGGCCGTCCGCCGAAAAAGATCCGCGAGAAAGATGACGAAACCGAATACGAAGACTGGATCTATGGTGAGCCGCCGCAGGATGTTGACTTCGTGCGGGTCGTCGGCGATGAGGTGGTTCGCGTCGAGACGATGAAGGTGAACGGCGAAAAAGTTCTTCGCACCGAAAAGGAAGTCGATTTGGGAGGCACGACGGTAGCGAGCGCTGCCCAAAAGGAAAACAAACCGACTCACGCCCCGACGTTGCGGCGCCCTGGAGAAGAAGCTCCCAGCAACAATTCAGGAACCGGCACCTCCGCTCCCCCGCCTGTCATGCCGATGCCTGATCCTCCGACTGCGCCTAACGGGCCGAATTTCCGCTCGCCTGCCGTGCAGTTCTAGCGTCACTTCACTTGGCCGTCAATTCCCTGCGCCTTTACACTTAATGTGTGAAGATCGCGCTGGGCCAAATCAACCCCGTCGTCGGCGATTTCGCGGGAAACTCTGCGAAGATCATTGATTACGCGCAGCGAGCCAAATCGCTAGGCGCCGGCCTGATTCTTTTCCCCGAATTGTCCGTCTGCGGCTATCCTCCACGTGATCTTGTAGAGCGCGCTTCGTTCGTAGAGCACAACCAGCAGAGCGTCGAACATATCGCTGCAGAAACTCAGGGCATCGCTGTCATTTGCGGCCTCGTTACTCCAGCGGATGCAGATACTGGCAAGTCTGTAATGAATTCGGCCGCGTTGCTCATGGATGGTCGAGTCAAATTTGTGCAATCCAAGATGCTGCTACCCACTTACGATGTGTTCGACGAAGTGCGCAACTTTGCTCCGGCCCGTAGCCAGGTGCTATTTCCTTTCTGCGGCAAGCAGATGGCCCTGACAATTTGTGAAGACGCTTGGAACGACAAGCATTTCTGGAACCGACAGCTCTACAGCGTTGATCCGGTGGAAGCGCTGGTGCGCGCAGGTGGAAATTTCGTTTTGAATATCTCGGCATCGCCTTTCTGGGCGAAGAAGCGCGAATTGCGGCGCGACATGCTGGCAACCATCGCCAGAAACGATCGCGTGCCGGTAGTATTCGTGAACCAGGTTGGAGGAAATGACAGCCTGGTCTTTGACGGTTCGAGCCTGGTATTCGATCGCGACGGCAAGGTGATAGCGCAAGGGAAATCATTTGAAGAGGACTTGATCTTTTTTGATTCCGACACGTTGACGGGCGACCTGCACGAGCAGATTGAAGGCGAAGAGGCCAGCATCTATGCTGCTCTGGTGCTCGGCACGCGCGACTATGTTTGCAAATGCGGATTCCGACAAGTCATCATCGGGCTGAGCGGGGGAATCGATTCGGCACTGACCGCCGCGATTGCCGTCGATGCCATAGGCGGGGAAAACGTGATGGGAATAGGAATGCCCGGACCGTATTCGTCGGAAGGCTCGATCAGCGATGCACGCGAACTCGCAACAAACCTGGGAATCAGATTTGAAGTTCTGAAGATTACCGAGATATTCGAGAGCTACAAGTCTGCTCTTCGTGTCCTCTTCAAAGATCGTGGCGAAGACGTTACCGAGGAAAACATTCAGTCCCGCATCCGGGGTTCACTGCTGATGGCGTTGTCAAACAAGTTCAATGCCCTGGTTTTAAGCACTGGCAACAAAAGCGAGTTCGGAGTCGGCTACTGCACCCTTTATGGCGACATGGCGGGTGGGCTCGCCGTCATTGCAGATGTTCCCAAAACTCTGGTCTATCGCTTGAGTCGTTACGTTAATTCTCGGAAATCCGTCATTCCACAAGCCACGCTGGAGAAGCCGCCGTCGGCCGAGTTGAGGCCCGGCCAGAGAGATACCGACTCGCTCCCGGATTACGAAGTGCTCGATGCTATTCTTGAGGACTACGTGGAGGATTCGCGTTCGGCGGAGGAGATTTCAAAAAATCACGGATTTGAGCTCGCGCTGGTCAAGGACGTAATCCGCATGGTGGAACGTACCGAATATAAGCGACAACAAGCCGCGCCGGGAATCAAGATTTCTCCCAAGGCATTCGGTTATGGGCGACGTTTTCCAATCGCGGCGAAGGCAGACATCTGATTCATTCTTGTGGAGCATGGGCGGGCCCTCGGCACACGATTCAAAAAGGAAAAACATGCGCAATCGATTGACATTGGTTTTATCTTTGTTGGTCCTCCTGAGTTTCGGCTTAGCCCAGCAGAAGCCGGCAACCAAAAGTGCTTCGAAGAGCCAGCTTGGAACTCATGCAACGCCAAACCTGCCCTCGGAAGAGGAAGTCAATGCCTTCCTGCAGCAGACCTTTGGCTACGATCCACAACTGAGCTGGAAAATTACTGCGATCAAACCGAGCGCCGCTGAGGGGCTTGCCGAGGTGAACGTTCTTATCAGCAGCCCTCAGGGCCAGGGCGAACAAAAATTCTTTGTCAGTGAAGATAGAAAGCACGCCGTTGTGGGTGACATTATTCCTTTCGGTCCCCATCCTTTCGAGCATGCGCGCGAGGTTCTGGAAAAGAAGGCCAACGGACCCTCACGTGGCCCTGCAAATGCGCCGGTGACAATCGTCGAATTCAGCGATCTGCAATGCCCACATTGCAAAGAGGCTAATCCTACAATCGAGCGGCTTCTGACCGAAAATTCAAACATTCACTTCATTTCGCAAAATTTTCCTTTGCCTATGCACAACTGGGCCATGAAGGCGGCCGAGTACGCGGATTGTGTCGGTCGATCTTCCAACGAGGCCTACTGGAAATTCGTAGATGCTGTATTTGAGGCGCAGGCGCAGATCACAGCCGATAATGCCGATCAGCAGTTGACCGATATCGCGGGGAAATCCGGTGCAAATGGACCGGAAATCGCGACCTGCGCTGGTAAGTCGGAGACGGAGTCTCGGGTACAAGAATCGATCACCCTGGGCAAGTCTTTGGATGTGAATTCGACGCCGACTTTGTTTATCAATGGAAGACCGGTTGGGGTGAGCGGGAACAACTACGAAGTGTTGAAGGAGATCGCGGATTTCGCGGCCAAAGAAAAATAGCAGCTATTTCGGAATGTAGACTTCGGTATTCTCTCCCATGCTGCGCCGGGTAATGTGGGGAGTGATCACGACCAGCAATTCATCGTCCTCAATTTGCTTCTCGTTTGTTGCAGTGAGCTTGTTCAGCCCGGGGACTTGACTCAGTCCCGGAATGCCCGCCAGATCGCGAGTCTCACTGTGACTGACTTGGCCTGCCACGATCGCCGGCTCGCCGTCTTGAAGATTGATGCTGCCCTTATATTCCCGATTTCCGATAATCGGTACGCCGTTGATCGATTGACCGGCGAGAGCTTTCAGATCAATCTCCAGTTGCAATTCCACATTCCTATCGGCCGTGATTGACGGCTTGGCTTTCACCGTGAGCCCGAGGTCTTCGTAGTTGAAAGAAGGAAATGCGGCCTGGAAGCTGTTGTTCTGGATGACTTGCGAGATGGCTGCACTATTAAACACGGGCGCGAAGCTGGCGTTGAGAATGGGATATCGCGATCCCATGCGGAAAGTAGCTTCATTGCCTTGCGTTGCGCGCAATGTTGCCTGATCGAGCGTCTTGACCCATCCCTCGTTTAGCGACAACTGGGCGGAAAGCTGATCGAGGCTCACTCCTGTCAACGTTTTGCCGCCTCCGAATGTCGCGAGCGGCTGGCTGAAAATCGAATTCTGCTGGCTTTGCAATTGCGCAAGCAGCGCAGACAGTGCAGTGTTATTTGCCTGGTTGATGCCCCCGCTTGAAATTAACTGGTTGATCAAGTCCTGGATATTTTGGCCACCCAACGCCGCAAGCGCCCCGGCCGGAATGTTGAAAAGATTGAAATCGTTCGGAATATGCACACCGATATTGCGGGCGAAGGTGTGGCTCACTTGGTAGATATGAACATCAAGCATCACCTCGGGCCGGTTACTATCGAGGCTTTCCAGGAAACGAGTGGCTGCGTCCAATACCGGCTGAGGTGCTTTCACAACCAGAGAAGAAGTGACTGCATTTGGCGTAACGTACCGGATCTCAAACAAATTCCGCAGAAGATTGACGATTCCCGACATCGTGCCCGGTGCGTCTGATCCCGTTCCTCCGCCGCTGTTCATTCCGGGCATATAGAACGTGCGCATGGCCATGCGCTCGTAGAGTCGATGGTTTTCGGGCGTGTCCTGGAGCAGCAGAATCTGCTTCTCACTTACCGGTGTCCAGAAAGTCTTCGTCACGTCGCCGGCAATCATCATGGCTTTGAAAAAATCGACATTGTCGACGTCAAAGCGAACTCGTCGGGAGGGGACCGAATCGTCGAGCTGCGCGGAAATTCCGTAAGAACCCGCGATCACGGTCAGCAGCTCTTTGCTGTCGCCACGGAAGTGAAAGCTTGCCAGATTTTTTGACGGGAAGAGGCGGATCTCCGGGGATTGATCGACGATTGAAACCGGAGCTTCAGGTTCAGGCACCGCGTCGCCCACAGCATCACGAACCCGCTGCTGCGCGAACTGGTTCGTGGGATCAAGACTGATGGCATTGCGAAAATCTGCCAGCGCCTCGACCTGCTTGCCGCCATCCAACTCTGCATTTCCCCGTTGAATGTGGTTGTAGACCAGTTGCTGCTTCGCCACTTCGCGGGCCGTGACATATTCGAGGTTCCGCGGTACCAACGAGGCGGCCTGCTGGAACTCTTTATATGCCTCGTCCGGAGCATCCTTTTGCAGCTTCAGACCGCGTGAAAATGCTTCTTTGGCTTGCTTGAGGTCGTGTTTGGAAGGGTTACACTGGGCATCGCTTGCAGACGGCGGGCACGGAAGTAGGGGTGAAGCAGCTTTCTCGTCTCCGAAAGCTGATACTACCAACAGCGCAACAACGCAAAACGCAGCCCACCGCATCTGACGATTGTAATTGGGAACATCCACTTGTAATCCAGGTTTCAAGTGATACCTGTACTTTCGGGGAACGCCGGTAGCTTGGAAACTTGCCGGTTTAAGGCGTATAAAAGTTAGTTGCGGCGTCGTTTTTCGTCTCTCATGCGGCCACAACCAATTCATCCATCCAGCGAGGAAAAATGTCCAGCCTGACTATGACGCACGCGCCCAAAGGGCTGGAGGGCGTGGTCGCGACGACTTCGAAAATCTGCTACATAGACGGTGACCAGGGAGTTCTGGCCTACCGCGGCATTGATATTCACGAACTCGCCGACCACTCCACGTTTGAAGAGACCTGCTATCTCCTTTGGAACGGCGAACTCCCGACCAAGAGCGAGCTAAACAGCTTGCATGAGCAGCTAGCGGCAGAGCGCAAGCTGGATCCGGCGATCATTGATATGCTTCGCAGGCTGCCAAAGGGTGCAATGCCCATGGACGTACTGCGCACTGCTGTGTCGGCGCTGGGTCTTTACGATTTCGAAGAAAAGAAGAACGACCACGACGCCAACGTCCATAAAGCCATCCGCCTCACCTCGCAGATCGCGATGATCGTTGCCGCTTACGATCGTCTGCGGAAAGTAAAAGATGTAGTTAAACCCGATCCGAAGCTTTCACACGCAGCCAACTTCCTGTTGATGCTGAACGGTGCACCGCCTTCGCAAACCGCCGAACGTGCGCTTGACATCGCTCTTATTCTTCATGCGGACCATGAGTTAAATGCTTCCACCTTCGCCGCTCGCGTGACTGCCGCAACCCTTTCCGACATGCACTCGGCCATTACTTCGGCAATCGGCGCGTTGAAAGGCCCGTTACACGGGGGCGCGAACGAAGCCGTATTTCACATCCTTGAAGAAATCGACCGCCGTGGAGCTGATCCGGTTGAGCACATTCGCGGCATGTTGGCCCAGAAAAAGAAAATTTCCGGCTTCGGCCATCGCGTCTATCACACCGAAGACCCCCGGGCCACGCACCTGCGCAAAATGTCAGAAGACCTCTGCAAATCCAGCGGACAGTCGAAGTGGTTTGAGATGTCGCGCAAGATCGAGCAGTTCGTAAAGTCGGAAAAGAAGCTGAACGCGAACGTCGATTTCTACTCGGCTTCGACTTATCACGTGCTCGGAATCGACGTGGATCTGTTCACGCCAATTTTCGCAGTGTCGCGAATCAGCGGCTGGAGCGCGCACGTAATCGAACAGTTGGATGACAATCGGCTGATCCGGCCGCGGGCCGATTATGTCGGACCTGCTTACCCGCAACGCTGGGTACCTATGGACCAGCGCTAAAGACCAGCGCTAGTCAAATCAGCTTATTAATGGACTATCTGTGAGCCGGCCCTCCTGCCGGTGCTCCGCCAGCGTGCGAGCTTGGCATTGACGGTGCAGGCGCACTATGAGAGCTGGGCATCGACGGTGCGGAATGTGAACTCAGCCCCGATCCCCCTGCACCGGAGTGAGCGGCTGAGCCCCTCGAAGCTGCGTTCGTTCCCGCAGGACCTCGCCCCATTCCAGTTCCCGTCCCGGTCATCGCAACAGACGGCGTTGATATCCGTTGACTGACGGAGCCTCGAGTCTCAACTTTTTGCGACATCTTTCCCAGATTGCGAATGTCTCCTCGAGGTACACCCAATCCCGCCGAATTATTTCGCACTACTAACTTCTCACCCGAGAAAACCGACGCCGGCCCACGATTCACTACAAGCGTCCTGGTTCCACTTACCGGAGGGCGAGGTGGCACAAAAGTTTTGGGTGCGTTTACCACAACCGGCTGTGTGTAGACCGGTTGCCAAACGCCGCCTGGTTGCCAAGCCCATCCGCGGCCCGGAATAAATACCCACGATCCCGAATGATACGGCGTCCATCCCCATGGATACGCGGAAACCCAGCCAAACCCCCAGCCTGGGAAGTATGTCCAGGCACCATCCATGAACGGGTCCCATCCAACTCCGACGAAATACGGCTGCCACAACATTCCATAACTCGGGTAATCAAAAAAGCTGCCGTAGTAGGAAAGATCAGTCATACCGTAAGCGTAAGGTGAATAGTTGTTGTTGGACTTCATTGCGTAGCGGGTGTGATATTCGTTCTGCTGATCGTCCCATTCGTCCCACGGTTCACGATGAATATTCTTTGCGAGCTGATATTGAGCGCTGCCCGATATTTCGAAAGTCAGGGTCTGGTTCTTCTTGAGTTCGACCGTACCCGAGGGGCCATCTACTTGAGCCCCCCCCTTAAAGAGCGCGATTGACGAGAGCGGATTTCCGTAATCGATGCGCAAGTGCGCTGCCTGGCTCAGACTGACTTTCCCTCCGCCCACACTCAAGGAAAATTCAGCATCTTTCGAACCGGCGAAGGTTACGTACACCGTACCGGCTGAAACGTTGATGTCGGAAGCCTTGATTCCCGAATCGCGCAACGACAGAGTGGTGAACTCAACGGCGCTTCCGGGGACAATGCGCAGAGTGCTCCCATCCTCGAACTCGATTTCCGCCCGCCCGTCATCTTCTGTCTTGAGCTTCATTCCTTCCACGATCGGCAGGTTGACCATCGCCTTTTGATAGTCCTTTGAATCGGAGCGTGACACCAATACGCTGCCATCCATATAGCTCAGGCGCACAATCCGCACGTGAGAATCCGCCAGAAGGGGAAACGACATCGCAAGCGACAACAGAACGACTAGAGAAAAGCGGGGAATTCGGAACCTGGGGCTAGACATAAATGCCTCCGAGAGCACACGCTTAATTAGAGCACTTTTGCGGATAGTTTGTTGTCTTTTCTCAAACTCCAGAGTAGTTGCCGGGCCGGGACCAGCGCGCAGGGAACACTGAAGCTAAAAAAGGGGTGCCAGAACCAGCTTAATGTGGCACCCCTGCGGCCCTAGCGCTATTTTCCGCCGCGAGTCGCAGCGTCGGCTTCCAGGGCAAGCTCGCGCATTACTGCGAAAAACTCCGGCGATTGGCCAATGAACAGCCCCATGTCGGTGAGGAATTTAACCACACCCATAGCTGCTCCCTTTGTTTCCGTTGGCCGTATTACGGAACATCTTGGAAGTTTCCGACTGATGAAAGGGCAGGGCTCGGGCATGATCAGATTGGTTTGAAATAACTGTCCTCCGAACGGAGGAGCGTTTAGATCGGGGAAGGTCAATCCGTTGGTAGGATCCGTCAGGGGCGGAGCATTCCCAGCCTTGTCCGACCAGGTCTGGAAGTGCATGGTCTCGGTCGGGCCAATGCTGATGAGAATTCTCAGGACCTCGACGCTGGTTGCTCGCTGTGCGAGCGATGGATATAAGCTGCTTCCGCCCTGCTCGATCGTGGGCATATGGAATCCCGCGGTATTGGCGATTGCCTGAATGTGGTCTTTGGGTTCGAGGTCATCGTCAGTCCTTGGAATTGCGGTGAATTGACCCTTCGCCAAATCTGGAACCGCCTGAGGGAATTTGAAGGTGGGATCGAGGTCAGGGTTGTGGGCGCTCGAGCGGTAGCGTGTCCACCAACTGGTATCGAGCGTGAGCTGCATCAGGTTGGTCAGCCTCGGCTTTCCGCTTGAGCCTGTCGCCGTGCTGCCGGGAAGCACACGGAATTGTTCGAGGCTTACGGGGTCTGCGCCTTTTGATTCCAGGTACTTATTCAAAAAATCCTGATGGGTGAATTCATCGTCTGTGTTGTCGTGGATGTATTGCGCAAAGTCGGAATCCAGCTTTTGCAGTTTGGCTGTGTAAATGGGATTCCCGGTGCCACTCGGCAATTCGTTATCTTGAATGCCCCCTAGTTCGTTGTACTGCACCCAAAAATCTGTTTCCAAAATTTCAGCCGCCGCCGCAAACCGAAGCAAGGCCGCGTCGCCTTTGGTTAAACTGCCACTGTTAACGGGATCGTTCTGGTCTGCGAAAACCGGCGAGCCGCTGGCCAGCAGTGCCGTGCCAAGAGTTGCAGTTCCGGCGGTGGCAACACTTTTTTTGATGAACGAGCGCCGGTCTACAGAATTTTTCGATTTGTTGAGCAGGTCTTTCATGCGGTACTCCTTCAAGAATTCATCGTGCGCACAGACCGGAGTTGCAGGCTAAGGCACGATCGGTAAGCTGAACTTAGTCCAGCAATTCTTAGGAAATGTCACTTGAAAGATTTGCTTGTGTAATTTGTTAGTCGAAGAAATGTCAGCAGAGTTGCTTGGTACCGGTTGAGTTGTCCCCGAGCGCGACTGTGAGTGCGGAATACAATAGAGATATGAGGCGAGTCTACCTCGACAACAACGCAACCACGCCGGTATTGCCGGAAGTATTCGAGGCGATGCGGCCGTATTTTGTCGAGCACTTCGGCAACGCGTCTTCTATCCATCACCATGGGCAGGAGACACGCGCCGCTGTGGAACGCGCGCGCGAATCTGTCGCAGCTCTGCTGGGTTGTCGTCCGGCGGAGGTCGTATTTACGAGTGGTGGCACCGAAGCTGACAATCTGGCGATTTTCGGTCTGGTACGGCCCGGCGACCATGTAGTCACGTCGACGATAGAACATCACGCCGTGCTCAATTCGTGTAAGCATTTGCAAGAACGGGGAATTGAAGTCACATTTGTAGGGGTGGACGGCCGTTGCCTGATTGATCCCGGCGATGTGCGGCGCGCTCTGCGCCCCAATACAAAGCTCGTCACCATCATGATGGCGAACAATGAGACCGGAGTCGTACAGGCGGTTTCAGAGATTGGAACAACCTGCGCCGAAGCTGATGTCTACTTTCATACCGACGCGGTGCAAGCTGCCTCGAAGATTCCAATTCGCGTGAAGGAAATTGGTTGCGATCTGCTTTCGATCTCCGGCCATAAGTTCAACGCGCCGCAGGGTGTCGGAGCGCTTTATGTTCGAAAGGGAACGACTCTCGAGCCCCGCTTCTTTGGTGGAAGTCATGAGCGCTCGCGACGCGCAGGAACGGAAAATGTTCCCGGGATTGTGGGTCTGGGGACAGCCGCAGAGCTGGCACGTAAGGGATTGGAAAGCGGCGCGGATAATGCGATGGCAGCATTGCGGGATCGACTTGAGTCGTCAATTCTGGAGCAAGTCGATGCGGCAGGCGTAAACGGCGCAGGTGCTCCGCGTGTTCCGAACACGACGAATATCTATTTCGACTACATTGAAGGCGAAGCGCTGATTATCGCGCTCGATCTGAAAGGCCTTGCGGTCTCAACCGGGGCGGCCTGTTCTTCCGGCGCGATTGAGCCATCACATGTGCTCACCGCAATGGGTTTGCGCCCCGATCGCGCCCGCGCCAGCATCCGCTTCAGCCTGGGGAAGCAAAACTCTGCCGAGGACGTGGAGTTCGCGATTCAATTGATTCCCGGAGCGATCACGCGATTGCGTGAACTCTCGCCTTTGTACAACAGACAACCCGTGTAGCGCCGGCCTCGGCCCAAGCTTCACGAGCCACGCACCAATTACAAGTACAATAACGTTATGGATGCAGGTAGAATGCCTCGCCTGTGCTTTCAATTCTGAGTCCAGTGGCTGACACCAGGACCATCGCCGTTGCTATGTCGGGAGGAGTCGACTCCTCGACCGTTGCGGCTATGCTGCGCGCTGAAGGCCACAACGTCGTGGGCCTCACCATGCAGCTCTGGAACCAGCGTCGCCTTGCCGGTCGCGAGGGCATGCCTGAGGCCGTGACCGGCCGCTGCTGCTCGCTCGATGATGTCTACGATGCCCGCCGGGTCGCCGAGACCATCGGCATTCCTTATTACGTCGTCAATCACGAGGACCGCTTTGAGCGCGACGTCGTGCGGCCGTTTGTCGAAGAGTATCTGTCAGGCCGTACGCCGATTCCGTGCAGCCTCTGCAACAATCACCTGAAGTTCGATCAGTTGCTCACCGTGGCGCAGCAGATCGGCGCCGATGCGGTCGCGACCGGCCATTATGCGCGCGTAGACTTCGACGACAAGGCTGGCCGCTGGCTGCTGAGCCGCCCGACAGATCGGTCAAAGGACCAGACGTATTTTCTTTTCGGACTCACACAGGAGCAGCTCAGCCGCACGTTGTTTCCACTCGGCGGGATGACCAAGCCTGAGGTGCGCGAGCTCGCGCGCAAGCACGGCTTGGCGCTTGCCGAGAAGCCCGATTCGCAGGAGATTTGTTTTGTCCCCGGAGGCGACTACAAGAAATTTCTCGACGCCTACCTGGCTGAGCAGGGCGACTCGCTTCCGGATACAGCGGGCGAGCTTGTGACAACGGATGGACGCATCATCGGGGAGCATGGCGGCATTCACAACTTCACCGTCGGTCAGCGCAAGGGGCTGGGCGTCGCGACCGGCTCACCACTTTACGTTTTGCAGATCAAGGGAAACAGCCGCCAGGTGGTCGTGGGCGAGCAGAAAAATTTGTATTCGCGCACGTTGTTGGCCAAAAGAACAAATTTAATCTCCATCGATGATCTGGGTGACCCAATGCAGGTCAGAGTGAAGATTCGCCATCGCCACGAGCCTGCCGGCGCGACGATTGAAAAAACTGGCGCAAGTGAAATTCTGGTCACATTTGACGAGCCGCAGCGCGCGATCACTCCGGGGCAGGCTGCCGTTTTCTACGACGGAGATGTAGTCGTGGGTGGGGGCTGGATTACTTAGTTCCTATGTCATTCCGGGGCGTCTCGCTCGCGAGGCAACGAGGAACGCTGGTTCGTGATGAATAGTAGATTCCCCGCCGCTGAAGCGGATGGGAATGACCAGGGTCCCGAGCACAGAAGAAACTTATGCCACCTTTTCGCCTCATCGAATACAAAGACGCCAGCGCCGAGGTCCGCGCCGTTTATGACGACATCATGACAACCCGAAAGACCGACTGGATCAATAATTTTTGGAAGGCCCTGGCCAACGATCCTGTCACGTTGAAGCGCACATGGGAAGACATCAAGCAGATCATGGCGCCCGGTGCGCTCGATCCGTTGATGAAAGAGTTGATCTACGTAGCCGTGAGCGTCAGCAATCAATGTGGCTACTGCATTGCCTCGCACACCGCTTCTGCACGCAAACAGGGTATGACGGACGACATGTTTCGCGAGCTCATGGCTGTGGTTGGAATGGCGAATGAAACCAATCGGCTCTCGGCCGGATACCAGATCGAAATTGACGAGCAGTTCAAGGTATAAATATGGCCCATCAATTCAGCACCTCATACATCGAAGATTCGCTCTCCCTTTTTCGCTATTACAAAAAGCTTGGCGAAGGAGCCATGGAGCAGGTCTCTGACGAACAATTGTTCACGGCCTTCGATGAAGAGATGAACTCAATCGCTATCATCGCCAAGCACATGGCCGGCAACATGCGCTCGCGTTGGACTGACTTTTTAACCAGCGACGGCGAGAAACCCGACCGCAATCGCGATAGTGAATTTGTCGCACCGCCAAAAACGCGCGAGGAATTGATGCGTTTATGGAACGACGGCTGGTCACGAGTCTTTGAAGCCCTGGAGCCGCTTTCAGATTCCGACCTCGATCGCAAGGTGTTCATTCGCGGCGAGGCGCATTCGGTGATGCAGGCTATAAATCGCCAGATCGCGCATTATTCCTACCACTGCGGCCAGATGATTTTCCTGGCCAAGCAATTGAAGGGAACCGCTTGGAAATCGCTGAGCGTTCCGCGCAACAAGTCCGCAGAATTCAATAAACGCGTGCTCGCCGGGGAAGCCAGCCAGCGATAGCTTTGGCGCTGTTCCGGCAGCACTCCGACTAGGCAACCAATCGCAGCCGCGCTTGCAACTAACTAATTAGTTGTTACCTTTTTGAGCTTCGGTGGTGTAGAAAGCAAAGGGTTTAAGGTGCCTCGTAGACAATCAGCCACACTGACGGAAGCGGAACTCCGCATCATGAACGCGCTCTGGCAAAAGGGACCCGGGACGGTCCAGCAAGTTCTTGACTGGCTTCCAGAAAAACCGGCCTTAGCCTACAACTCCGTCTTGACCACAATTCGAATACTCGAGAAGAAGGGTTACGTCGGCCATCTCAAAGACGGCCGTGCGCACGTGTACCAGCCGCTGATAGACCAGCAGGAAGCGAGCCGTTTCGAGATACGTCATCTGGTTGGACGCTTTTTCCGCAATTCGCATGAGGCCTTGTTGCTGAATATCCTCGGTGATGAAGAGATTGATGAAGAGGAAATAAAGCGGCTGCGAGACATGTTGAGGGCTGATTCGACTTCCTCGTCCAATCGACAAGGTGGCCCGCGATGATGGCCCTCGATTTCCAGACTCTTGCCCAGACTGCTGCCAGCCGTGGCCTCAACACGCTGTGCGAGGGGTTTGCAATAACCGGTTTGAGCTGGATTGCACTGCGATGGAGTGGAACCCGCAACTCGATGACCCGCTTTGCCGTCTGGTTCTCGACCCTCCTTGTCGTAGTTATGCTGCCGCTACTTACACCGAGCGAAGGCCCCGGCTTCAACTTACATGCGTCTTTGGTTTTTTCGAGTGGGTGGGCAGCATGGCTGCTTTTCATATGGGCACTGATTGCAGGCTGCCTGCTACTACGTGTGGGACTTTCGTTGTTGCATGTGGCTCGCATTCGTAAACAGTGCCGTGAAATCGAACCGGGCTTGCATCCCGAATTGCTCGAACTCCAGTCGCAAGTCTCTTGCTCCCGCCGTATCCGCTTTCTTGTTTCCGATTCTCTCCGCCTTCCCGCCGCCCTTGGTTTTTTCCGTCCCGCGGTGGTACTGCCCTCATGGGCTTTGGTCGAGCTTTCTCCAGAGGAGCTGAAAGCGGTTGTGTTGCACGAGTTGGCACATATTCGGCGCTGGGATGACTGGACGAATCTGATGCAGAAGATTCTCAAGAGCGTGTTCTTCTTTCATCCGGCAGTGTGGTTTATAGATGGCCGGCTCGCGCTCGAGCGCGAGATTGCATGTGACGACCTGGTGCTTGAGCAAACGGCGAACGCAAAGATCTATGCGGCATCATTGGTTTCAGTAGCAGAAAAGGTCATCGCGGAAAGAATGCGCATGGGCAAAGCCTTGGCACTTGCGCAAACTGTGCTGGGCCGGGTGCGAGAGCTTTCTATTCGACTTGCGCAGATACTTGACGTCAACCGTCCCCGCTCAGTGCCTGGCTGGAAGCCTGCGTCGGCAATGATCGGTGCATTGGCTATGGTCGCAGTTGGAAGTGCTCCATACGTCCCCGAGGTGGTTTCATTTCGCAGTCCCACCAATTCGGGCATGGTGAGCGCATCATCGATTGATCGAGCAACATCGGCAATTGCGATCCCGGCGAAGTGGGTGGAGAAGAGCACGCCGGTCGTGGCGAGCGCCGTGAGCCCGAATTCTCAAAATCGTTCGCGGGTAGCTTCGGTCCCGCAACACAAATCGAACGGAATGGTGATTCCGGCGAAGATGAAAGCGCCCAACCAGAACCGTTCGCCACGCGTCACCATGGCCAAGTCATCCGACCGCACAACAGAGGAAAGAACCTTGCTGGTGATTCGCTCTACTCCATTCGACGCGGATGGGGCGGCGCTCTGGACACTTTCCGTATGGCGAGTTCGCGGCATGAATGGTGAACAGATTCAAATCGTAATGAATTCAATTTGAGTGGAAATTTTTTTGTAATCACAAACTAAATAATTAGTTGTAAAGGAGAATGAAGATGAGTTGGTTTGAAGCAATCAAGAAAAAGCTGACGCGGCGCTTGATCATACCCGCGGTGGCGATCGTGACTACCGTCTCACTGGGGACATACGAATTTGCCAAGCCGGCAAGTGCGGCGGCGCCCGCTCCAACCCCGGCCGCAGCCCCACTTGACGACAATAGCGTAAGCGCACTGCTTGCACTGGATCACGCGATGGAAACGCTGGCGGCGCGAGTCACGCCAGCGATTGTCAACGTGACCGTCACCTCTAAAACGTCGCCCGATAACAACGACGCCGAGGAACAACAAAATGGCGAGAACGGCGATGACTCGAATGGCCTACAACAATTCTTCGGGCCATTCTTTGGTCCATTCGGCAAACGCTTTCAAATGCAGCCGCAACAGCCACAAATTGAACACGGGCTCGGAAGTGGTGTAATTATTTCGCCTGACGGCTACATTGTAACCAATAATCACGTAGTCGACGGCGCGACTGACATTCGCGTAACGCTGCACGACCGCCGGATCCTGGCCGCGAAACTGATCGGCCGCGATAAGCTGACCGACCTGGCGGTCATTAAAGTGAATGCAGCCGACCTACCCAGCGTCCCGTGGGGCGACTCGACTCAGCTCCACCCCGGACAAAGTGTGCTGGCATTCGGCAATCCGCTCGGACTTCGCTTCACTGTGACGCGCGGAATCGTGAGCGCCTTGAATCGTCCGAATCCATATGCCCAGGATCGCCGTTCCCCTGGCGAGTTCATTCAGACCGATGCAGCCATCAACCCTGGAAACTCTGGTGGCCCGCTGGTGAATGCCCGCGGGGAAGTCGTCGGCATCAACACCTTCCTGATTTCTGAGACTGGCGGATTTTCCGGCATGGGATTTGCCATTCCCACACAGATCGTTCGCCCAACCGTCGCTGCTTTGATCAAGAACGGCAAAGTCGAGCATGGTTACATCGGTATCGGCATTGCTGACGTTACGCCCGACGAAGCGAAGTTCTTCAACGTGAAGACTGCGACCGGCGCGGTTGTGAGCCAGGTTGAACCCGATTCGCCTGGGGAAAAGGCGGGTCTGAAGGTCGGTGACGTGATCACCGATCTTGATGGCAAGCCAGTCAACGATGCCGGTGAACTCCAGGTGGAAGTTGGGCAAAAGCAGCCTGGCAGCAAACTTGATCTCACGGTCATGCGCGATGGCAAGAGCATGCAGGTTCCGGTAACGCTTGAGGCCATGGGCGCTCGCGACAAAGGCTCCGAAACCGCCAGCGCAGAGAACGGAAAACCACGGTGGGGAATCGGTTTGTCTGACCTTACGCCGGACGTGCGGCAGCAGGTGCAAGCTCCGAGCGACGTTCATGGGGCCGTGGTCCAGCGCGTTGTTCCCGGCAGCTCTGCCGATGACGCCGGACTGCAACGCGGTGACATCATCACGGAAGTAAATCGTCACCCGGTGCATTCGGCAGCTGACGTTCAACGAGAACTGGCGAATACGCCGAAAGGTGGAGACGCGCTGGTTCTGGTTTGGTCTCCTAATGGCGGAAGTACCTTCCGCGTGCTGCACCCGACGCAAGGGTAAGTCACAATTGACCAGTGACGGGCGGGAACGCCCGTCACCCCACAATTGACTCTCGTTGGATAAAGAGAATGCCGTTCCAAAAAGGAGCGGCATTTTTTCGAGCGCGCGAAAACCATCCACTGGGCGAAAAGGCGGTCTTCCGCTAAGTTTTCAAAAGCTGCCCGTTTCCCCGGCGCTGCTGGTCATGTAAGATTCCGTTTCCAAGATGCCAACTTTCTACGATCGTTTCATCGAATGCGCCGAACGCTGGCCCGGGAATGTCGCTGTCGAGGTGCAGCGGACTGACGGGCTCGAAAGCTACACGTACGCCGAGTTGCGGCAAATGGCGGAGTCCGTCGCATCGTGGCTTGCGGCGAGTGGCATTCAGGCGGGCGATCGCATTGCCATTCTGGCGGACAATCATCCGCGATGGGTAGCGGCGTATTTAGGGATAATCGCGGCCGGGGGGACGACGGTACCACTCGACACGGCATATCATGCGGATCAGGTTGCGAAGTTGCTCAGGGACAGCGGTAGCGTGCTTCTGATCTGCGATGAGAAGCACGAGCAGGTGGCGAAAGAGGCGGCGGAGGGGACGCAGGTTGGTATTGTCTTAACCAATTTTCAAACAGGGTCGATGGCGCCCGGGACACCACAGTCAAAATTTGAAACGGATTTCGACAGTATCTTTGCGCAATACGCGCCGGGATTTCAGCCGGTCCCGCGCGGCCAGGAAGATCTGGCCTCGATGCTGTACACGTCAGGTACGACTGCAGATCCTAAGGGCGTGATGCTCACGCATGCGAACCTGCTGGCGGAAGCCGATGCGGTTTTCGCATGGGCACATATTGGACCGAACGATGCTATTCTCGGCGTGCTGCCACTGTTCCACGTGCTCTCGCAGATGGCGAACTTGCTCCTGCCGTTGGTGGCAGGCACCCGGGTAGTTTATCTCTCCACCTTGAACACAACTGAATTGCTGCGTGCATTACGAGAGCGCAAGATAACGGCTTTCGCGGTGGTACCGCAATTTTTCAATCTGATCCACGAACGGATTTTCAAAGAGGTGCAACAGCGCGGATTTCTGGCGCGGTTCGCGTTCAAGCGGCTGGTGCGCGTAAATGCCTTTTGCAGGACCTTCGGCATAAATCCCGGCCGCGCGTTCTTTCGCAAGATTCACAACCTCTTCGGCGACCGCATGCGGTACCTGGTGACGGGAGGGTCGCGTTTTGATCCTCAAATTGCGCGCGATTTTCACATGCTGGGAATCGACGTGCTGCAAGCGTACGGACTGACCGAGACGTGCGGCGGCGCGTTCGCCAATTCGCCGGGAGAGAACGTCATCGGCTCCGTAGGCAAGCCGTTAAACGGAATCGAAGGAAGAATTCTCGATCCGCAACCTACGGACGACGGCTCGCCGGCGAGTGGAGAAATCCTGATTCGTGGTCCGATTGTGATGAAGGGATACTGGAACCGGCCGGATGTGACGGCGGATGTGCTGAAAGATGGCTGGCTGCACACGGGTGATCTTGGCTATTTCGATGAGCGCGGGAATCTTTTCATCACGGGGCGTAAGAAGGACGTGATCATTCTCGCGAATGGGAAAAATGTTTATCCCGAGGAGATCGAGGCGCACTATCTGCAAACGCCATTCATAAGAGAACTGTGCGTCATGGGCATTGCGGAGGGTGGACAAGAGAAGTTGTATGCAGTGATTGTTCCGAACTTCGAAGTGCTGCGGCAAAGGAAAGTTGTGAACGCTAAAGAAGTAATTCGCTTCGACGTGGAAGGGCTTTCCGCAAAGCTGGCGTCGACTAAGCGACTTGGTGGCTACGAGATCTGGCAGGAGGATTTGCCGCGCACGACCACCCGCAAGCTCAAGCGCTTTGAAATTGAAAAGCGAGTCCGCGCAGGGAAGCGGGAGCAAACGGGTGAGCTGAGCTTTGTCAGACCGCTGACAGAAGAAGAAACTGCGTGGCTGGAGCGAGCCGATGTTCAACGCGCGCTGAAGGTAATTCGCGAATATGCAGTCGGCAATCCCGAACAGATTCGGCCGGCAGATAACCTCGAACTTGATCTGGGACTCGACTCCATGCGGCGCGTGGAGTTACTGGTCGCGGTTGAGCAGGAACTCGGAGGACATGTCGAAGAATCACAGCTGGCGAACGTTTACACAGTCCGCGAATTGGTCGATGCCGTTCTCGACAGCACAAAATCGGGCAAGAGTGCCCGACCCACACAGACGTTTGCTGGTTGGGGAGTAGTGCTGCGAGAAGACCCGACCGATCCCGATGCGATTGCCGCCGGAAAGTCTCGCTCGGTAACCGACACGATTTTGTACATCCTGACGCGAGTCGCAAGGCTGATCTGGCGGATGCGCGCCCCTGTCACGTATGAAGGTCTGGAGAATTTGCCAAAGGCTCCCTACCTGTTGTGCTCGAACCATCAGAGCTTTATCGATCCCTTGGTTCTACTCATGATTCTTCCCCGGCGCGTGCTGCTGCACCTTTTTGCAGTGGGCACAAGCGAAGTGTTCGGCACAGGCTTCATGCGTCGAGTAGCCCGCATTCTGCGAGTGGTCGTTGTCGATCCCGATGCGAATCTGATCCCAGCAATGCGTGCGGGTGCATACGGGCTGCGGCAAGGAATGTCACTGATTCTGTATCCGGAAGGCGAACGCAGTATTGACGGCACGCCGAAGACGTTCAAGAAAGGCGCGGCGATTCTTTCTATTCACCTGCAGGTTCCAATTGTTCCGATCGCGATTGACGGCGTGTTTGACGCTTGGCCGCGCGGAAAACCGTTCCAGAGGTTCGCCCCCCTAAAGATGAAGTTCGGTAAGCCGATCCTGCCTCCGCCGGAATCAACGGCGTCGGAAGAAGCTTACGCGAAGCTGACGGCAGAATTGAAAGAGAGAGTAGTCGGGATGTGGGAGGAAATGCGGGACATGAAAGCCACTGGTAAGCCCGCCTGAGGCTTGGCTATGATTAATGACGGAATGAGTGAGCTAAAGGAACTGATAACCAAGGACCCCGATGTGCTCGGGGGTACGCCTGTATTTCGTGGAACCCGCGTGCCGTTTCAAAATTTGCTTGACTATTTGGAAGCCGGCCAAACGATTGACGAATTTCTCGACGATTTCCCCACTGTGAGCCGCCAGGCAGCAGTGAGATCGCTCGAACATGCGAAGGCGCTTGTGCTTGAGCAGCTTTGATGAGAGTCCTACTCGATGAGTGTGTTCCGAGAAAGCTCAAACGCTATTTGCCAGGCCATGAATGTCGGACAGTTCCCGAAGCAGGTTTTGCGGCGAAAAAGAACGGCGAGTTGTTGGCGTTGGCCGAACAAGAAGGCTTCGATGTCTTTCTTACCTTGGACACCGGTATCGAATATGAACAAAATCTGGCAAAGCACAAGATCGCCGTTCTCCTCATCCGTGCCAAGACAAGCCGGCTGGACGACGTTGCGGATTTCACTTCAGAGATATTGAATGCCTTCCGGTCGATCCAGTACGGACAGCTAATCAAAATTGGAAAGTGACGACGAGTGTCCTACTTCGCCCTGGGGTGCGTCTGGTCGTACACGCTGAGCAGGTGCTTCATCGAAAGCTGGGTGTAGCGCTGAGTTGTTGACAGACGCTCATGTCCCAACATCTCCTGGATGGCGCGCAGGTCGGCGCCTTCTTCGAGCATGTGCGTGCCAAATGCGTGACGAAGCGTGTGCGGATGAACATCCGGTGAAAGGCCTTTAGCAACTGCGATCTTCTTTATGATCCGTCCCACGCTGCGGGTTGTTAGCCGGCCTCCACGCTGATTGATTAGCAAAGCTGGCGTGTGCTTGCGGGCTTCTGAAAGCACGAGTTGGCGCGCGAGAAGATAAGATTTCAGAGCTGATCTCACTGCGTCTCCGAATGGAACGTACCGTTCTTTCTTTCCTTTGCCACGAATCAAAATTGCTTCAGCGCTGGATCTCACGTCATCGAGGTTGATGCCAACCAGCTCTGAATTCCGGATGCCGCATCCATACAGGAGTTCGAGCATGAGGTGGTCACGCTCGGGGAAAGAGGCGACCTCGGGCAGGTCGCCGTCGAACACCGAGTTCATCTCCTCGAGGGTAGGGACACGTGGAAGTTTTTTCGGCAGCTTGGGAGTTGAGACAAGCGCCGCCGGATTTTGTTCAACCACTCCCTCCTGGGCCAGCCATCGATAAAGCGACCGTACTGCAGCTAGCGCTCTCGCGACAGAAGTTTTGCTCAGTCCGTTTTCGTAAAGCCTCGAAAGAAAACCGCGAATCGCGATGTGGTCGATATCGCCGAATTTGCGTGTTCCGATATAAGAGGAAAAGGTGGTGAGGTCTTGCGTGTAGGCCTTGATAGTATGCGGCGAAGCGTTCCGTTCGGCCAGGGATTTCAAAAACTTATTTATCACGTGTTGGGCGTTTTTCATTGTCATCAGTTGGCGGTCATTCCCAATTGCTTTAGCGGTAAGGAATGGGATTTGTTAGTAAGGACCAGCAGATTCCTCGTGGTCTCGCAGGCGAGACGCCTCGGAATGACAGAACTATTTCTCCGTGCCTCGGTGGTGAACTCGCGGTCACCTTGCCTTTGCCCGCGGATGATGCTTCTGATACACACTCTTCAACCGGTCGAGCGCCACATGCGTGTAAACCTGAGTTGTTGAAATATCCGCGTGCCCAAGGATCGTCTGCACGGTGCGCAGGTCAGCACCATTTTCGACCATGTGCGTTGCGCAACTGTGGCGCAGCATGTGCGGGCTAGCGTGACGCCCGGTTGAATTCGAAGTCGCGCTTACCATCTGCCACACACGCTGGCGGGTCAGCTTTTTCGCACCGCGCGCGATGAAGAGGTAAGGCGAATTTCGTTTCGACGCAAATTGCGGACGAGACTCGCGAAGATAAACCGCTAGCGCTTCCTGGGCTGAGCGCCCCAAAGGCACAATGCGTTCTTTGTCGCCCTTGCCGCGCACGAGCACATACCCCATATCGAGCTTCAGATCCTCAAGCTTCAGCGAAATAATTTCGGAAACCCGCAGCGCACCCGCATAAAAAACCTCCAGCATGGCGCGATTGCGAAGGGTGAGCGCTTGACTCTGGTTAGCACTAGTTTCCCGGCCGCCAAGCATAGTTTCAATCTCGTCGCGGGCTAAAGATTTTGGGAGAACTTTCCACTGCCTGGGAAGAGGAATGTTCAGCGTGGGATCCCGGTCGATGCGCTTATCGAGAAGCAGAAAACGGTAAAGGTGACGCAATGCGGAGAGTTTGCGGGCTACGGAGCGGCCGTCGACCGAATTCGCGAACAGTTGCTGCAGAAATGCCCGCACGTCCTCGCGGCGAGCGTTTAACAGAGTATGCTTGCTGCGATCGAGAATGGCTGCGAACTGACCGATATCCCGCGTGTAGGCCGAAATCGTAAGTGTGCTCAGACCCTTTTCGACCTTGAGGTAGTCGATGAACGAGGAAAGCACACGGGAATTGGCGTCAGACGTCACGAACTGAGTATGCGCATTATCGGACACTAGAAAAAGTAACGAGCAAGATTCAAGCGCGGATTGCACGGCAGCCGCATGGATCAACAGTGGTCACATCCGCGTTGATGCTTTAATCCGTGGCGACATATTTTCCAGCTCCCTTTAAGACATCCACCGCATAGAGGGCCCCTTGCGGCGTTTCTTCATGTTTGAAGTAAGCGTACGCATCGCGGCCGGCGGCAAGGTGTTCGTGCATGCGAGTGACCATGCCAGCTCGTTCTTCAGGCGGGTATTCGGGCTTGCGATAGCGGTAGTAACAAAAATCAGCGGTAACAACGTCGGGTGTCACACGATCCTCGGTTTCAGCTACGCATAGAGCGCGATTGTGCTGTTTCAGGCAGGAAAAGATGTCATCTGCGAACCACGATTCATGGCGAAACTCGAAGGCCGCTTGAACGCCTCTCGGGATTGTCGCTAGGAATGATTGGAACAACCCAAGATCGGCCTTCATGTTCGGCGGAAGCTGAAACAGCACGGGACCGATTTTCCCGGCGCGCGCAAGCGGTTCGACGCTTGCGATGAATCGAGGCAAGAAATCTTCCGTGCTCTTCAGGCGCTTGATATGTGTGATTACCTGGTGCGCCTTGATCGCGAATCGAAAATTGGCCGGAGTTTGTGCGATCCACTTTTGCGCAGTCGTGTCTTTCAGCAGTTGACGAAAGGTCAGGTTCACTTCAACGGTGTTCAACTGGCTGGCATAGTAGGTGAGGAACTTCGTTTGTGCCAGCTTTTCCGGATAGAACGCAGGCTTCCAACTCGGGTATGCCCATCCGGACGTGCCAACGAAGAGTTGCGCCATTTTAAGAGCCTTTACCGCAGAGCACCCCGAGTACGCCGAGAATTTGTCCCGCCCGATTATATCTTTCGCCGAGATCTGGCCGATTTAGACGCCGCCGAGCTTGCGCGCCGCGCGCTCGAGTTCGGGATTGCACTTTTCTTGTGCGGGATTGTCTTCTGCGCTTGCGCAGCCATTTCGAGCCCTGCCGCAACCGCGTCGGCTTCGCCTTTCCCGATTCCGGGCAGTTTGGGTAATTTTTGTTTGAGTTCGAGCAATGGCGCGAAAAGATCGCCTATCTTCTCGGCACGAGCTAGCGTCTGGTGCGATTCAAAGACGAGCAAGCTGGCGTCCTTCTTCTTCAGGCAATGCTCGACTTCCTCCCATGTGATGGGAGTTGAGACGGTTGGCCTCTCGCGGGCGCGCAGCGCATAGACGCTGACTGTGGTTTTGTGCTCGTCGTTCTGGCTCCAATCAACGAAAATTTTGTTAGTGCGAATCGCCTTTTTCATGTCGGAGACCACAAGCTCGGGATGCTCATTCTCGAGCAGGCGGGCGAGCGCGTGGGCCAGCGGCTTGGTTTCGTCGTAACTGGTTTTTGTGTTCAGTGGAATATAAATCTGCATTCCCTTCGAGCCGGATGTTTTTGGAAAGCTCTGAAGTTTGAAATGTTCGAAAATTGTGCGGAGCCAAATCGCGACCTGGCAACACTGGACGATATTCGCCGGCGGTCCGGGGTCGAGATCAAAGACGATGGACCGCGGACACATGATGTCCTGCGCGACGGAAAGTGAAGGATGTAATTCGATCGAGGCCAGGTTTTCCACCCATATCAGCGTTGGAAGATCGTTACAAAGAATGTAGTTCACATCGCGCTGATTGCCGTGGCTCCATATGGGAACGGTTTTTACCCATTCGGGGCGATATTTGGTGGCGTTCTTCTCGAAAAATGGGGGCTGGTTCACGCCGTTCGGATATCGCTTCAGCGTCAACGGATGGTTCTTGAGATGCGGGATGAGAACCGGGGCGATCCGCGCGTAATAGTCGATGACTTGGCCCTTGGTGAATCCAGTGGCAGGATAAAAGACTTTTTCGAGGTTCGTCAGCTTAAGCTGCTTGCCTTCAATTTCGATGATCTGGTCGCTGGCCATACGAGTCCCGAGGCTTGGATGCAATTAGCACCCATGATGCTACAGACAACAGTGAACCACGAAGGGCACGAAGTCACACGAAGGAAAAAACCCGAAGCTGTTATGCGTTGGCCTTGATCATCTGCTCGGCGTGCTTCAGGGATGTATCGGTCAGCTTGGCGCCGCTGAGCATGCGTGCAATCTCTTCCGTGCGCTCCTCGCCAGTGATGAGCCGAACCGTGGTCCTGGTGCGACCGGAGGCCTGTTTTTTCTCAATCAAATAATGATGTTCCGCGAAAGTGGCGATCTGCGGAAGGTGGGTGACGCAGATGACTTGGTGCGCTCGCGAAAGCTCTTTCAGTTTTTTACCAACAGCTTCTGCAGCGCGGCCGCCGATACCGGTGTCAATTTCGTCGAAGATAAGTGTGCGCTGTGCCGAGCTTCGCTTCCTCGTTGCGCCGGATTCGACACTGGCCTTAAGCGCCAACATGCCGCGCGAGAGCTCACCACCCGAGGCGATCTGATCCAGCGGATGCAGCGGCTCGCCGGGATTGGTGGAAATCAGATACTCGGCCTGATCGAATCCGCTGCGAGTCCAGTTGATCTCTTCATCGGTCCCGCTGATGTCAATGCGGAACTGAGATTTCATCGCCAGTTCATTGATCTCGGATTCGACCAGCTTCTGCAGTTTCTTAGCGGCTTCGTAACGCTTTTTTGAAACTGCCCGTGCTTGCTGCAAGTATTCCTCTGCCGCGAGAGCCAGGTCATTGCGCAATTGCTGCAGAATCTCGTCCTTATTTTCGATTTCTGAAAGCTTGCGAGAGACGTCTGTGCTCAGATTAATTGCGTCTTGCAGAGTCGGCCCGTACTTGCGTTTGAGTCGATCGAGGAGCGCGAGCCGGTCCTCGATTTCAGCAAGATGTTCTGGCGACGACTCAATCTCTCCAGCATAATCGCGCAGACTCCCCCCGACATCTTCCACGCTGATGCGCGCCGACTCGAGAGCGGTGAGCGCTTCCTGGAACTTCGGTTCGTAGCGGACAAGTTCTTCGATCTGCTTCTGCGCGGACCGCAACGTAGCAGATGTCGAGCTTGTGCCTTCATATAAAAGATCGAAGGCGTTCATGGCTGCGCTGTAAATCTTTTCCGCATTCGCGAGCACACGCTTTTCGGTTTCAAGGCGCTCGTCTTCGCCGGCCTGGAGCTTGGCGTCTTCGATTTCGCGCTTCTGAAACGTCCATAGATCGACGAGCCGCAGACGCTCCTGCTCTCCCTGAAGTAGCTCATCGATGCGCGACTTAATCTGCCTCCAACTAGCGAAGGCTTGCTCCATTGTTTCGAGCTGGATACCCGCAAATTGATCGAGCAGCTCCAAACGAACAGCAGCGTCGAAAGAAACCAGCGATTCGTTCTGCGCATGAATGCTGGCCAGATGCGGCGCAAGCTGCTTGAGCAGAGCGACCGTTGCGGGTTGATTATTAACGAAGACACGGCCCTTGCTGGAGATTTCACGGCGAAGGATTACGCCTGAGTCATCCGCGTCGATGCCATTTTCCTCGAAGATGCGATCGACAGCTTTTTCTGATCCTGCCTCGGTTTCAAACACGGCAGATACGACCGCGCGTTCGGCGCCGAATCGAACCACGTCAGGAGAAGCCTTGCCGCCGAGGAGCAGAGCAAGAGCGTCGATCAGCATGGATTTGCCAGCGCCGGTTTCGCCTGTAAGCAGATTCAGTCCAGCACCAAACTCGACCACGACGTTCTCGATGACGGCGAAGTTTTCAAGGCGCAGTTCGACCAGCACGGCTCGTCCTGAGAGCAGAGAAGTTGAGCGCAGGATAGCATGAAAACAAGTGGTCAGTGATTAGTGATTAGTGGCTGGTGTAGGAGTCTTCAGGCTGCTGGCTTGAACTTTAGCAAAATGGCAATCGAGTGTCGTACTTGAGCCTGGAACCCAGAGATTGACGCCTGAGGCCTAGAACCGGATGGCTAAAGCCTAAAGCCTGGAGCCGCTGTTTTCCGCCGCAGGCGCCTTCGCGAAGAGAATTTCGAATACCAGCAGCCCCGCCCCAACCACAATTGCGCTGTCCGCCACGTTGAACGCCGGCCACTCATATGAGCCGAGATACACCAGAAGGAAATCGACTACCCGGCCGCTCAGCAAGCGGTCCCACAAATTCCCCAGCGCGCCGCCCAGGATCAGGGAAAGGCCGACGGCCGTAGCCGTCATGGTATGGCTGCTGCGCCAGAGCAAAGCCGAAACGATGACCAGAGCGATGATCGAAAAGAGGACTAAAAGCGCTATTTTTAACTCCGAAGGCGATTCGGCAAAAAGACCGAAAGCGGCACCTCGGTTTTCGACGTGCGTAATGTAAAAGATGTGCTTGATGACAGTGATGCTGTCATGAAGAGAAATGTCTCTCGCCACCAACCACTTAGTGTATCGGTCGAGCAGCAGGACGCCCAGAGCAATGAGTAGAGTGAATCGGCGCATCAACTATTCTGATTTTATCAGCAGGCAACTAACAGTTGGACAGGCCAGACGGCCCGGAGCCTTCGATTTCCTTCACCACCGGGGTGCAGCGCTCGCATAAAGTCGGGTACTTCGGATCTTCGCCCACCCGCGTCGAATAATTCCAGCAGCGCTCGCACTCTATGCCCGCCGCTTTGGCAACTTCCACCGCGAGATGTCCGGTGCCATTGCGCGATGGCCCACGTTCTAGCTCAACCTGCGACACGATAAAGGCGTAACGCAGATCGGGGCTATACCGCTCAAGCACTGCATAGTAGGGATCGGAAGCAGTGACCTTTACCTGAGCTTCGAGGCTCTTGCCGATTTCCTTCTTGTTTCTGGCCTCCTCGAGCGCTTTTAACACGCTATCGCGGACAGCGAGCAGTTTGGTCCAATCTTCCTCGTGCTTGGGATCATCAACCGGAACGCCTTCGCCGAGAACATCTTTTGCTTCCGGAAATTTCGCAAGGTGAACGCTGGCTGGACGGCCATCCAGCTTCGGTAAGTATTGCCAAACTTCGTCGCAGGTAAAGCTCATAATGGGCGCCAGCAGCCTCGTTAAAGCCTCTCCGATGCGCCAAAGCGCCGTTTGCGCGGCCCGCCGCCCTTGAGATTTCTTACCAAATGTGTAAAGGCGGTCCTTCACGATATCGACGTAGAACGCGCTGAGTTCGACTACCACGAAATGGTTCACGGCGTGATAAATCTTGTGGAACGCGAACTCCTCATACCAGCGGATAACGTCTGCGGCTAGCGTCGAGGCCTTGCGCAGAATGTATCGATCAACCGCCTCGAGCTTGTCAAAGGAGACGGCGTCAGATGCGGGATCGAATCCGTCAAGATTGCTCAGCACGTAACGGAATAACTTGTTGCGAATGTCGCGGTAGGTTTCTGCGATCCGCTGCATCAGGTTCTCTGATCCGACCACGTCTTCGCGAAAATCCACCGAGGCCACCCACAGGCGCACGATCTCTGCGCCCATACGCTTGGCGATATCGACAGGATCAACGTCGTTGCCGCGCGACTTCGACATCGCCTGGCCTTTTTCGTCGAGCGTCCAACCGGGTGTCACCACGCCCTTGTAGGGCGCGCTGCCTTGTGCACCGAGAGAACACAGCAGGGAAGACATAAACCACCCGCGGTATTGGTCGCCACCTTCGAGGTACAAGTCCGAGGGCCAGGGCTGATTGGGCTCGGTCCCGACCTCGACCAGATAGCTGCATCCCGACTCGAACCACACGTCGAGAATGTCGGCTTCTCTGTGGAAAGAAGTCCCACCACATGCGCACTGCGCGCCGTCTGCGAGATTGTCTGCATCAGGCCTGTACCAAGCATCAGCACCGGATTTCGCGAAAAGCTCGACCGCGCGCCTGTTCACCTGCGGATCATTCAGTGGCTTGCCGCATTTCGTACAGACAAATATTGCGATCGGCACACCCCAGACCCGCTGGCGGGAAATTGTCCAGTCCGGGCGCGTCGCGATCATGTTGCTGATGCGCTCTTCGCCCCAGGCCGGGTCCCATTTCACTTTCTTGACTTCCTCGAGCGCTCGCGAACGAAAGGTCCCGCCGCCCGGCATTGGCGTTTCCATCGAAATAAACCACTGCTCAGTAGCGCGGAAGATCACAGGATTGTGGCAACGCCAGCAGTGCGGATAAGAATGCTCCAGCTTTTCCTCGTGCAGCAAAGCGCGGCGGGACTTCAGAAGCTCAATAATCGGCTGGTTGGCTTTGAAAATCTGGAGGCCATCGTATTCCGGAAGACCATTGTGGATTTTTCCAGCTGCGTCGACATCGCAGGTCGGGTCAAGCTTGTAGCGCTGGCCGGTGGCAAAGTCTTCCGCGCCATGTGAGGGAGCGGTGTGGACCACGCCGGTTCCTGTGTCCATGGTCACGTAGTCGGCAAGAACGCCAAGAATTCGCCGCCGCTCCCAGGGAAGAAATGGGTGATAAAACCACGTGTGTTCCATCACGCGGCCGGGGAAATGCGCAACTGGCTTTGCGTCGGGAAATCCGCATTTCTCCGCGACAACCTTCGCAAGCTTCTCAGCCACAATGTAGATTCCGTCCTGCGCCTCCAGCGCTACATACTGCTCATCGGGATGGAAGGCGGTCGCCATTGAAGCCGGCAGGGTCCACGGGGTGGTCGTCCAAATGATTGTGAATACAGGTTTTTCTTTGGTGATACGAGCATCGGCAAGGGAAGGATCGATCGTCCGCGGATCCGATTGCAGCCGGTAGCGAACATAAACGGCCGGGCTGGTGTGCATTTCGTACTCGACCTCAGCCTCAGCCAGCGCGGTACGATCATGCCAACACCAGTAAACGGGTCGCAGCCCACGATAAACATAGCCTTGCTCGAAAAACTTGTAAAAGGTATCAAGCACGACCGATTCGTACTCGGGAGTCATCGTTGAGTAGGGCCGGTCGAAGCGTCCCAAAACTCCTATACGCTTGAACTGTTCCCGCTGTAGATCGAGATATTTTTGAGCGTATTTTCGGCACTCCAGGCGCACATCCACAGGCTGCATCTGCAACTTCTTGCCGCCGAGTTGCTGGTCGACCTTGATCTCGATCGGGAGGCCGTGACAGTCCCAGCCGGGGATGTAGGGAGCATTAAAATCCGCCATGTTTTTCGATTTGACGATGAAATCCTTCAAGCATTTGTTTAGCGCATGACCGAGGTGGATTGGCCCGTTCGCATAAGGCGGCCCATCGTGCAGTACATAGACTGGCGCGCTTTTCCGGGCCTCGCGGAGCCGTTCGTAGAGCCGCATTTCGGCCCATCGTTCCAGGATTTTGGGCTCGTTTTGCGGGAGGTTTGCCTTCATTGGGAAGGCAGTCTTAGGCAAATTGATAGTAGATTTCAGGTCCACTCGGCGGGAGCTCCAAACACTTGATGTAGTTCATTATAGGGAGCAACGGGTGATGACGTCTATTGGCCCCCTGAGTTGCGGCATACGAGAGCTCACCGCCGAATTTACAGACTTGTCGCAAGAAATTTACCAGTCATCGAAACAAGAGCTCTGGTTTTCTGTAAAACTTTGGGTTATGGCTTGAAATGGGCATAACAAATGCCCTCCGCAAGAGTACAATTTCTTCCCGAGGTTACGTTTCTCGAGAGGCAGCATCTAATCTGGAGTTGGAAGCGTCATTTGGGCTGAGGTTAAACAGGCAGCTTCCAACGTGTTACACGTGAGGTCACCGCATGTGCAACTTGATCGGGACGCTCATCACCTAAGAGATTGGATATTGTGGCAAGCACTGGCTCAGAGAAGGCCAGAGACTAGCCTGTTAACTAACGACTCGGGTAACATAAATGGCAACCTTGGAATTTAAACCACCGCAAAGTTCCGCACCCGAACGTGAGCCCGAACTGAATCTGCTCATGCCGAAGGGCTTTGAGCCGTCGTTGTGGGACTCGCTTCGCCAGAATTTCAAAGACACCTTCTTTCCCAAGAAGCAGCCGCCATTGGTGCTGACTTCGAAGCCGGTCCCTGTAAAAGAAATTTGGGGTTTCTACGACCACAAAAGAAGTGGAGCGGCCCTTTCGACGGTGATGCATATCATTGTCATCAGCGCGATACTGGTCGGAACCTATTACCTGGGCAAGCAAGTAGTGCAGAAAGCGCCCGAGCAGGTGACGCTGATCGCGCCGCCGATCGATACGCCTCCCATAAAGCCTTCCCCGAAGGAAGTGGCTGGGGGCGGCGGTGGCGGCGATCGCGACAAATTTCAAGCGCCCAAGGGTCGCATTCCGAAGCAAGATCTTCAGCAGATTACCCCTCCCGCGATTGTGGTGAGGAACGATCATCCCAAGCTCGCAGTGCAGCCGACTGTGGTGGTACCTCCTGAGGTAAAGCTGCAAGCGGCCAACACGCTGAACCTCGGAAATCCGACCGCTGCAATGCCTTCTGGTCCTCCTTCTAATGGCGTGGGCTCTGGCGGCGGAATCGGTTCTGGCAACGGTGGCGGAATCGGCGTAGGCGCTGGACCGGGGGTTGGCGAGGGCCGAGGAGGCGGGATTGGTGGAGGAGTATTCCGCATCGGCGGTGGGGTCAGTGCTCCGAAGGCGATTTACGATCCTGATCCGGAATATTCGGAAGAGGCGCGTAAAGCCAAGTACCAGGGGACGGTTGTGTTGAGCCTGATCGTGGGCGCGGATGGGGTCCCGCGCGATATTAAAGTCGCTCGTAGCGTTGGCCTTGGTCTGGACGAAAAGGCGATTGAAACCGTGAAGACCTGGAAATTCGAACCAGGAACGAAAGATGGCAAACCAGTAGCAACTTACGCAACCATCGAAGTTGCGTTCCACTTGTACTGAGGGTTATCTGCGAAGTTCGACAGGCCTGACTTTTGTCAGGCCTTTTTGATTTTCAGTTATTCCTTCAGTTCAATATGAGTGACGTCGTTCATTGGCTGTCCCAGAAAAAGCTTTCCGAGACGTTGAAATTTCTGAGTTGAGTCTGTGACAAAAAACTTGAGAGACGCCGGCCTTCGCGCCGGGCGCGTTTTGTCAACCGTCCCGTTTACGATTTTTGAGACTACATGCGCGGTCGATTCAGCCGAATCGACAAGCGTGACATTTGGGGGAGCTACTCGCCGCAGGACGGGCTTCAATAACGGATAGTGAGTGCAGCCAAGCAATAATACGTCTGCCGAGGCGAAACCGTTGCTGAAAGCTTCGTTGAGATAGATCTGCGCCACCTGCTCGGTTACTCCGTGGTCAGTCCATCCCTCTTCAACTAACGGAACCAGAAGAGGGCAGGCTTTCTCGCAGGCCTCGACCTGCAATTTAGCCAGGGCATTCCGATACGCGTGACTGCTGACTGTGGCTTCAGTTCCGATAACAACTGCTTTGCGATTGCGGGATGCCGCCGATGCCTGCTGCGCGCCTGGTTCAACCACGCCCACAACTTGCACCGACACTGCCTGCCGAATCTGCTCAAACGCCAGTGCAGTCGCCGTGTTGCATGCAATTACCAGCAACTCGGCCCCCTGCTGCTCCAGAAACGACGCCGCCTCACACGCGTATTTGGCGACAGTTTCAACCGATTTAGAGCCGTAAGGAAGGCGAGCTGTGTCGCCGAAGTAGAGATAGTCGGCGTTTGGAGCTACTTCAAGTAAAGCTTTAAGAACGGTCAGGCCGCCGAAACCTGAGTCAAAGACACCGATCTTAGTCGTGGGAGTCACTCCGGACTGGTGTTCTGGTCAAAGTTGAATCACGCTCCTGCACCGCACAACAGTTACCGGGCGGAATCGGCGCGCCGTGTGGGCAGGTTTTAGGATGTCCCAAAAACGTGCAGATCTTGTCGGTCGCTTCCGGCGAGAGGATGTGCTCGAACTTGCAGGCCTGCTGTTCGATCTCTGTCTCGCTGTCCATTGCCAGGCTGTCGGTAAACAAGCGTTCGGCAAGGCGATGCCGCCGAATAATATCTCCCGCGCGCTGGCGTCCCTTTCCAGTCAATTCGACGATCATGCTGCCATCGCCAATCGACACGCCTGAGGGCTTCAGTGCGTCGTGGCAGGGGTTCACGAAGGTTTTGTGGTCGTGCTGAATGGGCGGATGCGGCTGGGTTTCCACCAGTCCCAGTTCGCGCAACTTATCAACTGCCACGCTGACTGGCAATGCGCCGTGCACTTCCATGTGCTCGATCTCTGCGATCTGCTTATGCTCATCCAGAACCCAGAGCTCTTCCAGGACTTCTTCAAGTTGCTCCTCGTCAGCCATAGCGAAGACTTCCTGGGCGGCAATCTTGCCGTGGTGCAGCTCAATCCTGCGATCACCGAGGCGAGCGACAACCGGATCATGCGTCACCATCACGATGGTACGACCCTGCTTATGCAAGTCGCGCAACAGGTCGAGCACGATCTGCTCGTTCATGGCATCGAGATTTCCCGTAGGCTCGTCAGCCAAAATGATCTTGGGATCATTAATCAAGGCTCGGGCAATACATACTCGTTGCTGCTCCCCGCCTGAAAGCTGTGCCGGCAAATGCTCCGCTCGATCACCCAATCCAACTCGCGTCAAAGCGTCAACCGCTTCCTGCTCATCAGTCATGCTGTGGAAGTATTGCGCCAGCATGATGTTTTCAACGGCAGTCAGGTAAGGAATCAGATGGAACTGTTGAAAAATGAATCCAATCTTTTCTGCGCGAACACGGGTAAGTTCTTTGGCCCCGAGCCGGGCAACATTCTCTCCATCCAGCCAGATCTCACCCTGGCTGGGACGATCCAGGCAGCCGATTAAATTTACCAGCGTCGATTTCCCCGATCCGGACGGACCCATTACCGCAATCCACTCGCCGGGTTCCACGTGCAGAGAAAAATCGTCGAGCGCGCGGATTGTGCCGCCCGGAGCCTCCGCCCTGGCTGGATAAAACCTGCTTACACCGTTAAGCCGGATCATTTACTCGCCTCTCAGAATCATAGCTGGCTGAATCTGGCGCAGCAATCTTAATGGCAGCAGGGTAGCGAGTAGCGTGATCGCAAGACATCCCGCCAGGACCGGCGGAAGCACATCGAGACGCGGAGCCACTGGTGCGTGAAAGTTTGCCCGGCCAATCCACGCCGCCATGCCAATACCGGCTAAGTATCCAAGCAGCGCGCCGGCGCAGGCCAGCACCGCCGCCTCGCCAGAAACAAACAACGCGATCAGGCGATCTGAGGCGCCAATGGCCTTCATGATGGCGAAATCGCGGCGCCGGTCGAAGAGCCATCCGGTTAATGTTGCTAGAACACACAAAGCTGCGGTGATGATGATGAAGCCCGACGACCAAAACAAAGTTGACCGTGTCTTACCGAGAACCTTGGCTTCCCCTTCTGTCACCTGCCGAACCGGATGCACATCGGCAGAAGGAACCGCTTTCACGAGTGTGGCTAAGGTCGAAGTGATGTCTGCTGCTGAACCGTAAGCAACGATCTCAACCACCGACGGCTGCAGGCCGGTCCACGACTCGAAATCCGCCAGCGAAATGTAAATCCGGCTGTCCTCACCGGCGCCAGTCCGAACCGTACCAGTTCGAACAACGCGTATCGTGCGGTTTTGATATGCGAGCGCGAAGGGCGCATTGTCGGGAGCGACAGCTTGCGCTGCCCGTACCCCCACCAAACCTTCCCCGGAGCGGCTAGGCCAGGTCGAAACTGCCCACCACGGATTTAACTTTCGCACTAAATCAAAATCGGTTCCGGCCACTACAACAGGTTGACCGCTGTGAGTTCGCGCGACCGCATAGGCAAACGGAACCGCCAATCCTCGACTTCCCAGAGTAGAGTCGATCCGCTGCAGATCACTTGCGGTGAAGCTCGCGCCAGTTTTCGTTTCAACCACAATGTTGGCTCCAAAGCCGCGAAACTCCTTGCGCAACTTGGCTTGTACATCAACGAACAGATTCAACATCGCAGTCGCGGCTGCGGCCGCAATCGTGATCGCGAGCAAAGCGGAAATTGCGGCTCGCTTTCGTAGTATCGCGGCGCGGACCAGCATCCGGAAAAACATCGGGGCACTGTTTCTACGGCGTGGCTTCATGCTTCGCCTCGTAACGCCCGTACTGGATCGAATTTCACCGCACGCCGAATTGCAGTTGCGCTTCCCACAAAAGTTACGATGATTGCAATTGCCAAAACTAACGGAAGTAGTACAGGTTCCACGACGATCGCTGAACCGAAAATCGTGTGACCCAGGGTTCGCGCCAGAAACGCGCCACCCACAAAGCCCAATATTCCGCCGCCGCAGGCCAGGAGCACGCATTCGGTGATGAAAATTGCCGAAAGCATGAAGTGTCCCGCGCCGAGTGCCTTCATCAATCCGATTTCTTCACGGCGTTCGAACATGGCGGTCGCCATCGCGGCCGACACCGTCAATCCGGCGGTGAACAGGGCCGCCAGCGTAATCAGCAGCATCAGGCCTTCAATCCGCGAGAGCACCAGTCCCTCAGTCTGCGCAACCTGCCGAATCTGTTCAGCATGTGAGTGGGGAATTGCTTCTTGCAGTTGATAAGCAATGGCCTGTGGATATGCAGTGCAGTACCAGCGATCACGATCGGCGGGGCTGAGCGTGTCCGGATTCCGGCGGGCGAAAGCATCTTCTGGTTTGGTGACCGCACTTACGAATATTTTGCTCACCGCGCCAGGCTGGGCAGAAATCACCTGTGCCACAGCGAGCGGTGCCACAATTTCGGAATCCTCCGCAGCACCTGTTGAAAGAATTCCTGAGACCCAGTACGGCTTCCCATCGAGCTCCAGTTGCTCCCCGGGCCGGACATTGCGCTCGCCAGCCAGCTTCTTGCCGACGAGAATTTCGCTGGAATCATCCGCAGGCCAGGTTCCTTCCACGCGCCACCATGGAAACGCGGTGCGCGCACCAGTCGTAAATTGCTCGGTGCCAAACTGAAGGGTCTTCGAGAAATATGTTCCGAGCAGCGTCGTATTCATGTTGCCAACTTTGACGCTGACCGGAAGTTCGGGCGCAAAGGCAGCGATGTTGTTGCGCCAAAAAATGCCCTTGATCTTCGGCAGATCGGCTTCGTTCAAATATGTGGCCCGGACAGGTTTCAGGTACACACTGCCGATTTGAACGTCCAAAGCCTCATCATCGGACGTGACCACAATGTTGGCGCCGTAAGTGCGCAGTTCATGACCGATCTTGTCACCAATATCGGTGGCGATGGCGATCATGGCAGTCGATACCGCAGCGCCGAGGGTGACAGCGATGGCCACCAGTAGCTTGCGCCTGGTCTGCCGCCGGAAAGATTCGTAAACTAGGCGAACGAACATGGGTCCATATCAGACGAAGTCTAATTAGAGCGATTTCCTTCGTGTCCTTCGTGGTTACGAGCCGCTCCTGGTCGAAAAAGATGAACACGGCGTTTAACCGAGGTTCGCGACCAAAGCGCAAGGGCGCGAAGAACTACCGCTGAAACAACTTGACGCGCGCCGCCAGGTCTGCCTCTTCAATCACGATAGCATTGCCGTTCGAGGTCGAATGTAGCGGAACCGGATTGCAGCCTCCCGGATTGCCAACCGACTGCGAATTGATTGGCGAAGCGCAATTCTTGCAGACCAGGCCATTGGTGCCTTTTACGAAGCCGACCGATCCGCAAATTTCGCAGGCGTCGAAAAGAGCAACAACTTTTCCGTCCGGTTTGCGATAGAGCAAAAAGCGCATCTCGGTTCCTTTCTCGCGCGCCGAGTATCGATGCAGGTCGCCATCGGCAACTTGGGAAAGCGGAATGCTCACCGAACCGTTCGTGAAGCTGACCTGGGTTGCAGGCGAGAGTGAGTTTACGCTCTTGGCGTAGATGAATTCGGCCGTGACCAGAACGATAAAAAGAAAGGAGCTAGCGTAAACCGCGCCCATCCACAGGCGTTCCCGGCGCGCAGTCCACAAGGCCTTGCGTCTTTCGGCGGGAGACTCTGCCGGCTTTTCCGGTTGACGACTTCGCGCTTCAAACAGCACCATCAAGGCGGCTAAGGCTAGGATCGTGGCAAAAAAGAACCACTCATTACTCACGATCGGCCCAATGATCGCCATCTCTCGTTTCGACGATGGCAGCGCCCCGTATTCGGAAAGTTCGTGCAGCCCGGAGATGAGCAGTTGTGCGGCAACAAAGAAAAGGATGACAGTCGTAACCCGAAAGAACTTCTGGAGATTGATGCGCACGCTGCCTTTTACGAACATCACGCCGAAGACGATTGCGGCTAGCACTCCCAGCAGTGTTCCCAGGAAGCTCAGTAGTGCGCTGCTTTCGAGCGACACCGCGGACAAAATCAACACCGTCTCGGCGCCCTCGCGGAGAACCATTAGAAAGACAAAAAGGAAAATTCCGAGCTGCGAGCCTCTGCCGGCAAGTGTCCCCAGCTTGGTTTCGATGTCACCTTTCATTGTTCGCCCGGCGCGCATCATGAAGACAATCATAGAAACCACAAACAATGCCGCCACTAGCATCACCCAGCCTTCAAACAGGTCTTCACTCAGATTGAAACGCGAGAGGAGAATAGCAACGCCAATGCTGGCGACAAAGGCTGCGCCGAGCCCTGCAAAAACTGTTCTGCGCAGATCCGCCCGTCCGATCTTATTGAGATAGGCCAGGGTTATGCCGATAATGAGCGCGGCCTCGACCCCTTCGCGCAACGTTATGATGAATGCCTGAAGCAAAAGTAGGTACCTGGTCTAGTTGCGACCCAGTCGCAAATTGTCGTCTTCCTTAAGGATATCTGCCTGCGGAGAAAGGGTCAAACTAGAGGATCTTGAGGAATCGTTTTGCCGCATCGATTTGCGGGAACTGTCGCTCTTCTGCCTGAAACTCACGCGAGTGCACGCATCGCCGGCTGCCCCGCAGCTTCACTGGGTGCTTCAGGTGCAGCATCTCGTGATACACGATGTATTCGACTGCGTATCGTGGAACTTGGGGTCGGTCGAATACCTGACTGACCACAATTGCGTTGTGTGCCGGATCGTAGTGTCCGAGGCGGTTGCGCGCTTTCTCGCTGCTCCAGGTCATTTGAGGCCGCGCCAGTAATCCATGAAAGAACCGAGCATTCAGATCATCAAAGATGACATCCAGGTCGTAGATCCGGCCCCGCGCCGAGGCGATGTGTTTACGTCCTCTCAGTTGCCGGATCAGGTGCGCCTTTTCCGTCATATGATGGGAAGAGACATATCGGCGATAACGGGCGGTGTGCGTACGATCCAGAGACTTGCGGTATATCTTGGCAAACAGGATATGGGCAATGGAGCGAAGCACGTTCTCGGGTGCACCTTCGAGCAAGTCGGAAATTCGCACCAGCAGCTTGCCTTCACGGAGGCGGATCGTGTTGTTCACATTGGCAAAGCTGAAGAACTCGACGCTCAGTTCGGGGAGCGGTGAACGCGGTCGAAGTTCACGATAGCTTTCCTGAAACAATTCAATCAGATTGCCCACTGTGGTGAGAGTAGCACGAGCTATTCAGAACGCGCCGAATCGTCCTTGTGACTTTTCTTCTTGTGCTTAAAAGCTTCCTCCTGCTCTGCGAGCAGGTCGCGATGGTCCTTGGCTCCAGAGTCAACAGCTTCGAGCGCGCTGCCGACCAGAAAATCGTCGTCTCGGGCTTCCTGTGTGCTGCCAAGCGACGACTTGAACGCCCGAATTTTGGCGCCGAACTCGGTGTCGGCTTCAATTATGAACTTCAGCGGCTTGCGAATGTCTGTGCCGCGATCGGCATAAGTGTCGACGTTTGTGTCGAGTTCGTCGTAAACATCCACAAAATCCTGCAGCGCATCACGGGTTTGCTGCTGCCGGTCGGTGGCTTTAGGATCCGCGTGTACCTGCTGCAGCTTTTCAAGCCTGGCACGGGAGAATTCGACATAAAGCTTGAGCCGGATATCGGGCATTTGGGCCGCATCACGAATTTTGTCGATCTCGGCGTTGGTGAGTGGATCGTGGTGATGAGTCTGGGCGAAGGCCAGAGAGGTGCTGAGGAGCACCAGAGGAAGAATTCGCTTGCTAATCATGGCTCCTGGAACCAAACATACTCTTCAAAAGCTCGGTACGATAAGCCTCGAGCTTATCGATGGTTGCCTGCACCACCGGTTGATCATCCGGATCGGCGTTAGCTTTTAAATCGCGCAAATGCTCCGATACCTGGCGAAGCTTGATCTCAGTATGTTTGAGGTGCTTCCCTGATTGGATAGCTGCCGAATGGCCTTTCCCGGCATAGTCAGTGATCTGCTCGAGTGCAGAGCGACCATCCTCGGATTTGTTCTTGCTGAAGGCCTCAATGGCCAGCTTCATCTCCCGTTCCGCGACCTGCATGCAGAGGTCCGCCTGTTGACCGCCAGAGGCTGCATCCGCCTTAGCCATTAATTGCGGAAGCGTCTCCTCCTGGCGCGCGAAGCAGATCCCGCAGGCAGCCAGGCACAAGACGGTCGCAAAAACTTTGCCAATCATGGACTTATTTCTTGGGTTCAATCGCAATCAGCCTGTGCTGCGCCTGCCACTCCTGATCGGGATACTTGCCCCCGGCGACCTCCAGAAATTGATGATAATACCTGGCCGCTTGCTTCGGATCGCGCAGATGATCGTAGGCCGTCGCGCGCAGGAAGTAACTCATGGGATTCTCCGGAAGATATTGTGCGCGTGTGTCGGTTGCCTTGATCGCCAACGCGTAGTCTTTGTTTTCATCGGCAGCTATCGCCAGTTCGCCATACGCTTCACCCCACTGCGGTTTGAGCTGGACGGCCCTGACCAGCTCCTGCTGCGCTTCCGCGGGCTTCTTTTGTTTCAGGAGTATCCGTCCCTGAGCGAAGTGCAGGCCGCCGTCATTCGGGTTCGAGCGCAACAGATTTGAATATAGTTCCGCTGCCCGGTCGTATTTCCCCGAAGCAGCGTACATGTCGGCCAGATCGCGTTGCGCCCGGCTGTCAGCGGGATCCAGCTTCAACCCAGCCTCCATCTCTGCCGCGGCCTCATCATTTTTGTTGGAAATTGCAAGCATTCGCCCCAATTGAAAATGTCCGCTCGCGTCGTTCGGATGTACGGAAACAAGTTTTTTAAGGATGGTCTGCGCCTCGTCAAACCGTTTCTCGCGCATGTAGAAGTTGCCTATGGCGCTCAGGGTGTCAGGAGAATCAGGCGCGATGCTCAGCGCTTGCCGGTACTCCTGCTCTGCCTCTGGAATCTTTTGCTCTCGTTCAAGCAATGTGCCTGCGGTAAGGTGAGGTTCTGGATCGGGTGGATCGAGCGTCTCCGCCTTCTGAAAAGCTGTAATTGCTTCATCGGACTTGCTGTTTTCAAGAAGCTGGCCCAGCGCCATCCACGCGCACTTTTGGCCCCGTGTGGAATTTGACGTGGGTTTCAGTTTGGTCGCGGCCCTTAAGTATTGTTCGGCTTGTGGATCTTCCGCCTGGGCAAGGATCAATCCGAGATTCAAGTTCGACTCAAACACATCAGGCTTCGCCGTAATCGATCTCTTGTAAGCGGTAATCGCATCTGTATTCTTTCCGACCGCTTGATAGAGATAACCGAGGTCGTACCAGGCTGCATAGCTCTCGGGATAGGTTTCCAGGTATTTCTTCAGCAGTGGCTCAGCCGCGGCGTAGTCTTGCTTCGCCAGGTTGGTTTCGGCTTCGTTCAGCAGGTCTGCGCCGACATCCTGTTCCTCGACGCGATGATGACGGACGGTTCGTCCGGTCTGTTGGGCCAAGGTTGTTGGCGCAAAAGAGACAATACTCGCGGAGATGGATAAGGCGAGACAAATGTGCCCGGCCGCTGATTTAGTTTTGCCCATTGGAACGCGAAGTCCCATTTCCGTTCAGCACCCGTGTGAGAAATTGCCCGGTATAGGAATCTTTCAGTTGGGCGATATCTTCAGGGGTTCCTTCTCCAACAATCTGGCCGCCACGCTGACCGCCCTCCGGGCCCAAGTCGATGACCCAGTCGGCAGTTTTAATGACTTCGAGATTGTGTTCGATCAGAAGAATCGAACCTCCTGCTTCAATAAGACGCCGGAACGCCGAGAGTAGTTTACTGATGTCGTCAAAGTGCAGCCCGGTCGTGGGCTCATCGAAGATATAAAGAATGCGCTGACGCGATGCGGGCCTATTTTTCGCCGCCGTTGCCGGCTGCAGGTGGGCCGCGAGCTTCACTCGCTGTGCCTCGCCACCCGAAAGCGTGGTGGCCGATTGTCCCAGCCGCAGGTATCCGAGCCCGACTTCATCCAGAACGCGCAACTTATCGGCAACTTTCGGCGCCCCGGCAAAGTGGTGCATCGCCTCACGCACCGTCATTTCGAGCACTTCGTGAACATTCTTCCCTCGGTAGCGGACCTCCAGCACCTCCGGCTTGAAACGTTTGCCCTTGCATTCTTCGCAGATCAGTTCCACGTCAGCCAAAAACTGCATTTCAACGACAACCGTTCCATCGCCCTGGCAGGTTTCGCATCGCCCTCCCGGAACATTGAAGGAAAAATGTCCCGCGCCAAATCCGCGCTTATGTGCTTCGGGCGTCGCCGCAAACAAATCGCGGATTCCGTCGAAAGCCTTGATGTATGTAACCGGGTTCGAGCGTGGGGTCCGGCCGATTGGCGACTGATCAACGAGCACAACATCGTCTATAAATTCGTCCCCGGCGATTTCCTCGAACGATGCCGATGTTAACGGCGCGTCGTTCGTTTGGTTCTTTCGTGCCCGAAGTCCGTGGTAGAGAACATCATGCAGTAACGTCGACTTGCCCGATCCTGACACTCCCGTGATCGCCACCAACATTCCAAGCGGAACCATCACATCAATCTGTTTCAAATTGTGTGCCCGCGCTCCGCGAATCGTTATACGCTGCCTTCCGGGTTTGCGACGGTTCGTGGGCGTCTGGATGCGCAACTCGTGCGCCAGATAGCGACCAGTGAGCGATGTCGCTGTCTCTTTTATCTGATCGTATGTGCCAGTCGCAATTACTTTCCCTCCATGCTCACCGGCTCCGGGGCCCAGATCCAGGATGCGGTCGCTGGCCCGCATCACATCTGGGTCATGCTCCACCACCAGCACCGTGTTTCCCAGATCGCGCAATCCATGCAGGATGTTGATCAAACGATGCGTGTCCCGGCTGTGCAGCCCGATCGAAGGCTCGTCGAGAACATACAAGGTGCCCACAAGGCGCGAACCAAGGGACGTGGCGAGTTGAATGCGCTGCGCCTCTCCTCCAGAAAGCGTTGAAGTCAGGCGGTCGAGCATCAGGTACTCGAGCCCTACATCGTTCAGGAATTGCAGGCGGGTTCGGATTTCATGCAGGAGTTTCTCGGCAATGTCCGCTTGCTCGCGAGTGAGATGGACCTGCTCGAAAAATTCCGCAGCCTGTTCGACCGTCATGCAGCAGACTTCACAGATACTTTTCCCTGCAATCTTCACCTGTCGCGCTTCTCGTCGCAAGCGCATGCCGCTGCAGTCTGAGCAAAGCGTGTATCCGCGATAGCGGCTCAGGAACACCCGAACGTGTAATTTATATTTCTTGCGCTCCAGGTATTCGAAAAATCCGCGAATTCCAGGAAATTTCTTTCCGCCATCGACAATCACGCGTTGCAGCTCAGGATCCAGCTCCGCCCACGGCACATCCAGCGGAATGCCGGCTTGGCGAGCGAACTTCTTCATCTCTGTCGCATAAGCGCGATATTTCGGCTTGGTCCAGGGCTCAATGGCGCCTTCATCGAGAGACTTCGACTTATCAGGAATCACCAGGTCAAGATCGAAGTCGATTGTGTTCCCGAAACCTTGGCAGCGCGGGCACGCGCCGAATGGGTTGTTGAACGAGAACAGCCGCGGCTCCGGCTCTTCGTAACGAATGCCGCAGTTCTTGCATTCAAAGCGTTGCGAGAAGCGTAGCTCCCGTGCGCATTGATCGTCGCGAGGTGAGGTCTGAAAAATGACTTCCCCGCTTTCGCGAAAGCCGGTTTCAGTCGCATCCACAATGCGCGCCCGTGAATCAGGCGAGACTGAAATACGATCAACCAGCACGAAAACCGGGCTGGCGAAGTTGATGTCGAGCAGGGACTCGGGCGTCGAGAACTCAAAGATTTCTCCGTTCTGAAACAGCCGGTTAAACCCCTTTTGCCGAAGTTCGAACAAGCGCGACTTGATGCTATCTGCCGGTCCGGTCGGAGGGGATTTCTTTTTTCGACCTTTGGGTGCCTCCTTGTCAGCGCTGTTCTCCTGGGATTGCAGAGGAAAGAAAACATTCAGCCGTGTTCCCTCGCCGAGCGCCAGCACTGCTTCTGCAACCTCATCAACTGTATCCTTCTTCACTTCCGAGCCACAGCTCAGGCAATACGTTCGTCCCACTCGCGCAAACAGCAGTCGCAAGTAGTCGTAGATCTCCGTCGCGGTCCCGACCGTTGATCGCGGGTTTCGAGTTGTATTCTTCTGCCGGATAGCAACTGCGGGCGCGATTCCTTCAATATGATCAGCATCTGGCTTTTCGATCCGCTCCAGGAACTGCCGAGCATAGGTCGATAAGGATTCGACGTAGCGGCGTTGCCCCTCGGCATAAATGGTGTCGAATGCGAGCGAGGATTTCCCGGATCCTGAGACGCCCGTCACCACCGTGAAGGCGTTGTGGGGAATCTCGAAATCAATGTTTTTGAGATTGTGAGTGCGCGCGCCGCGCACCACAATGCTGTCGTTGGGAAGCTCGGACATTGTTCGAAGACGTCAGCTCGTCGCTATGCACACAGACGCTGCGGGATGCTGAGCCGAATTCTTTATTATAAGGGACTCGATTGACGGACTTGAGCTGCCAGGGATGGTCTGTTTACGCTGCCGCCTGTAATTCGCCGGTTTTCGACTCGCAAAACTTCCAGGCTGGGAAGTCACGATTGAGAATCGATTCTAGTTCCTCGACTTCGGGACGGAAGAGTTCGTAAAGCCTGCACGCAAGATCCGGGGGCAAAGCCTCAAATTTCGAACCGCTTCGCAACAAGAGCTTGAGAAGGACTTTCTTTTTTGCCGCTGCAAGTAGGCCATCCATCCGTTCGGCCTTGAACCATTCTGAAACCCCATATGCCATTTTGGTCAGAAAGTAGCTGCGGGGATGTGTCAGTCCTTCTGATTCGTGAGTGCGCCGCATTTCCGAGAGACTGAGTTCAATCCGTGGAATACCGATGAAGTCAGAGATTGTATTCAGGTAAGTCTGAGGATCACGTCGCAGGTCCTCATAAACTGTTACCAGCACCTGATCTCTCCCAAGCGTGTTTTGCCATGCCTTGAGGTGAGTGGCGTAGCGGCCGGATTCAACAAGTTCTGGATCCTTTATCACTGCCTGTTCAAAGCTCCAGGGCGACATCCCATAGGCACGTTTTAATCGGTAAAGCGACAGGACGCGATCCACCGGGTTGCGGAACACGCATACCACCTTGGCCGATGGGACTAACTTCGCGATGTGTTCTCTTGCCTCGGCAGAAGCGAAATAGGTAGGAGCCACTTCGCCTCGAATCCGAGGCTCACTACATTCCGGGAAGTGCGCCAGGTACCAGGAGAGTCCCCGGTGAAAATGCAGGTCGAAGTACCGGGTCTCCTTTGTAGGAAATGGCAGGCTGGTTTTTTGCCTGAGGACTTCGTAGAGCCAGGTGGTTCCGGTGCGTGGCGGACCGAGAACAAAGAAGGATGGAAGTACATCCGAATGAGAGACTTTGCCGTGCGGCGGCTGCACATTGCTAGCCACGAAAAGCACCCCCCGAACAGTTTTTGGGCTTGAGAAGTCTCAAAGCAGCGCTGACCCACGGCTTAGATGAAGCTGCCGAGAGTAGGTTTTCCTCTAATTGGAAATTTTTTTTAGCGCCCAAGTTGAAGAAGAAGAAAGATGTAGATCCAGAGTACGGTCATGAAATGCCAGTACCAGGCCGCAACTTCGATCACAATGCGACGTTTCTCAACCCTTCGACGTAACCAAAAGATTACGCCGGCATAGAGCAAGACAACCACCCCACCGGCCAGGTGGAGAGCATGAGCACCGGTCAGAATATAAAAAAATGGGCTGGGAACACCCGTAGACATGTGAAATCCCTGCGCGCTCAATGCCATCCAGGCTGCCCACTGCCCACCCAAAAACAACAATCCTAGAAGGATAGTTATTGCCAGCCAGGGAATACCGAGTTCCCGGTCGAGCGCAATCCCGGGAATGGAACGCACGGAAGCCAGAACCATATCTCGTGCTACGGAACGCCTTGCCATTTCAATGGTGAAGCTGCTGACAGCCAGAATAAGAGTGTTTAGCAGGAGGAGCTGAACCGGCAATTGGACCGGGACCCATTCACGAACATAGGTCCCGCTCTGAGGATCGAAAACCGCTGTTCCGTGCCGGAAGAGGAAGAAAACTACAGTCATCGTTACAAACAGCACGCAAATCGAAACCAGTGCCAATACCAGGCCAACTTTGGCACGATGGAGCCGCCGACTATAGTCGTAGGAACCGTCGCCAGGACCGTTGTCTCCACCCCCGCCACGCACAGGCGGGTGCGTGCCACCTCCACCATGGCCCGACTTCGGGTTCTCGACTGCAATGGGCGGAGAAACTACCGGCATACTGCCCCTGTGATCATGCTTACTTCGCTGCTGGTTTGAAGGAACGCACGTACCTGACTACCTGATCGATCTGTTCGTCGCTCAACTGGTCCGCGAAGGGAGGCATATTCGTCTGCCCGTCATGGACGATCTTGTGCAATTCAGCATTGGTTTTTTTCTGAACTTCTTTTGAATGAAGATTTGCCGCTTGCAGTTGTTTGCCAAGAGGCGTGTTCCCGCTTCCATCGGCGCCATGGCAAAGCACGCATTTGGACTTGAAGATTGCCGCCCCTGCGTCATCTGCCGCCCAGGACAGATTAGACACAGAAAAAAAGAAAGTTACTCCAAGAAAAATCGGTACCAGGTATCGCACACCTGAAGTGCTTTTCACCAGGCTCCTCCGCTCTGGGATTGTACTCACAGTGCCTGCCCTGAAATTCCATGGCGGGCTCAACCGTCTTAGATCATAACCGAGCCGGTTTGGTTTCTGCCGGTCAGATAGAATTCCGATCTATGTCTCGCAATCGCTCCGCGGTCGGGCACAGCAGCAGAACACACTCTCTTAAAAAGAACTTCTGCTTCGGTTGCGGCCACGACAATTCCGAGGGGATGCACCTGAAGTTTTCACTGGATAGGGAAACCCGTCGCGTGGTTGGGCATTTTCGTTTGAGCAAGCGCTACACCGGCCCTCCCGGCTATTGCCACGGCGGAATCATTGCGACCATTCTCGACGAAGCCATGAGCAAACTGAGCAAGTTTCGCGATGTGATTGCGCCTACCGCAAAGATGATCGTGGAGTATCGGAAACTGGTCCCTTTGCACAAGCGCCTGCGAGTCGAAGCTCACGAGATCGGCAAGCGTGGAAGACGTCTCACGCGTGTGGCACAAATAGTAGACGAAAAGGGAACTGTGCTCGCCAGGAGCAGTGGAGTGTTTGTAGTCATTGACCCTGAAAGAGTGTTTGCGCCAGAACGTAGCAAGCCAAAGCCACGGCGGAGCGCGTAGACGCAACGAATTTATGAATTCCGAACAATAGCACGATCGGTCCCCCTGATCTTGACAGGCGCGATTACACTACAAGTTCCCTTTGACTCCCTGGAATTAACCGCAACGACCTGCCTCTCAGGCCGAATCTAAGTAGTTGCTCGTAATTCTGTTCGTTTTTCGTAAACTTCTCACGAAATTTTGAACGGCATTGCCCTGCTGTGGTCAACTCGATGCAAGCTTCAAAACCCCAGCCGTCCCTTCAAAAATTTTGGCGAAAGGCACCGAACGTGAGAAATGCTCTAAGGGCAGTCGTTTTCGCGACGTTATTCGCGCGTTCGATATGTTTGCAGGCCGAAGTTATCGTCATTCATCCCCAAGGCCCGGTCACAGTCGGCGACAACGCCACCATCGGTCTTCTTTATCGGCCAACGCCAAAACGATTGCTTTACAAAGCCGGACGGCACACAAGGATCGTTCCGGTAAGCAGTCAACTCGGCGGTACGTCTAGCACGCTCGTTTTTTCGAACAATGCTGGTTCCGGGTTCGGCGTGATCCACTCACCCGGTATAGAACTGCTGAATTTTCTTGGTCCGTCTGAGGTGGATCCCGCAAGTCGTATTCCAGATGAAGTAATCAGTCTCCTGAATGAGCAGACCAACGGGCCGGATTTTTTCTAGGAAGGCGGGTTATTTCGGCTGTCTTAACGGATGAGGGTGCAGCAATCAGCTTCTTGCGAGGGAGTATGGATTACTCTTTTTTGCGAAAGTTCTGGCAAGTGGCAGGCGCAACGGTGTTGTCTGTTTTCCTTGCTTTTGGTATCGAGCACTTCCTGTCTATGCAGACGCCCGGGGCAATCGTCGCAGCATTGGTATTTCCCGAGAAAGGAACGCCTTATGACCCGGCGGTCGTCATTGCAGTCGTCGTAATCAGCGACTCTTTGTTCTGCTTTGCGATTCTCACCGGTCTTTATCTGCTTATTTCCAGATTCTCCAAAAGGAGCGCAAGGTGATTCGAGTTTCGAAGCCGCAGGTTTTTCTCGTGCTTGTGTGCGGAGTGTTCCTATATTCGATGGGTTACGCCCAGCAACCTCTAATACGAATCACTTCGCCATCTGATCAGTCGCTGGTGTACGAGGGGCAACCACTAACTGTCACTGTCGCCGCGGATTCGTCCGTTCAAAACCTCTGGGCCGTTGCAGAGTCTCCCTTACCAGAGGGGCAGGCTACCTCCACTCCGGGCCAGTTCACGTTCAATCTTCCAACCAACATACCACCGGGCCTTTACCAGATTGGGGCCATTGGCTCGACCTCGACCGGAGGCATCCAATCTGCTCCCGTCGAAGTGGATATAGAACGGCAAGACGCGCCAAAGTATCTGGTCGCGAGGCCCGCATCAGTTGTGCTGCTTGCGATTGGCGACACGATGCCAATAAATGTTCTGGGCGTCTACCCGACCGGCGGCGCGCTAGCGTTCAGTCTCTGAACACACCAACTCCGCAAGCGGGAAGCACGGTCGTGGTGAATGACACCGCACCGAGCGGTGACCGTTACAACTTTAGTGCGGTGGAGGTTCTTCCACCCGGCGATTCGGGTGGCGGGCCAGCGACTCGCCTTCTCATGCCTGACATTCGCTCAAACACACTAGCTGTCGTAGATTCAGAATAAGAGCGGTCAGGTCTTGCAATCCGCCAGCGGGCAGGCGCAGAATGCCTCGGGCGATCTCATGTTTGAAACCCGGGAAGAATCCCGCCCCCTCGCGAAGTTTGCTCCCGCGCTGTTTCTGCTGACTGTCAGTTTCATCATCAACTACATCGATCGTGGCAACGTCTCGGTCGCCGCGCAACTGATAGAGAGGGAGTTTCGTCTTTCCGACTCACAGTTGGGAATCCTCCTGTCCGCATTCTTTTACACCTACACGGTCATGCAGTTTCTAATCGGGTGGCTCGTGGATCGCTTTGACGCTAATCGGGTGCTTGCTGCCGGGTTTCTACTTTGGTCGCTCGCGACGGCAGCCACCGGCATTGTGAGCGGTTTTGCCCTGCTGCTCGCAATGCGCTTTATTCTCGGTGTGGGTGAGGCGGTGGCTTTGCCCTGCGGTTCGAAAATTCTGGGAGAACACCTGCCGGAGCAGTATCGCGGATTTGCCAGCGGCTGCGTAATGTCAGGATTGAAATGGGGACTCGTCATTGGCACCGTTGGGGGCGGGTTGCTCATGGCGGACTTCGGCTGGCGCCCGGTTTTCATCGGGATCGGCCTGATCAGTTTGTTGTGGCTGCCCGCGTGGTTGAAGTGGATGCCGCGCCGCATTCAATCGACGGTCGCGATCGTCAAAGATGGCCCGAGATTTCGGGATATTCTTTTACACCGCTCGTTTTGGGGAACTAGCGCCGGTCATTTCGCCACGAACTATTTGTTCTACTTCCTGCTGACTTGGCTGCCGACATATCTGTTACGTGAGCGGCATCTTTCGATGAAGGCCATGGCGTTAGCTGCCGGCGTCTGTTACGGGGTGGACGCCCTTTCGGCGGTCTCGACCGGCTGGCTGCAAGATTTCGCAATCGTAAAGGGCTACGCACCAACATTGGTGCGGAAGTCGGCAATGGTGATCGGTTTTGTGATGGCGGCAGTGGCACTACTCGGATGCGTCCTCGCCAGCGGAAATGGATATTGGCCATGGATGCTGGCCGCTGGCTTCGGTTGCGGAATGACCGGGCCAGGTCTCTACACATTTCCGCAGACGCTCGCTGGACCCGAAGCAGTGGGGAAGTGGTACGGCTGGCAGAATGGCTTCGCAAACTTCGCCGGCATTACCGGTCCTGCACTTACCGGATTTGTATTGCAGCACACCGGCAAATTCCTGGCACCGTTTGCAATTACGGCCGCCGTCTGCATCGGGGGAGCGCTTGCCTGGGTTTGCATAGTGGGCAAAGTTGCCCAGGTCGAGTGGAAATCTGTCGGCAGGTCCGCGGCGCCAATCGGCGTTAGTGCCTAGCCACCGTCGATTCAGTGGAAATTGCGAAAACGCGTTCCCGGCGTCCTCCGCGGTTAAAAGCTTTTGTTTCCGTCCCATACAGGTTCTTTTAGTCTGAAGCCACTCAGGCTGTAAAATAGATACCAGCCCCCACTCTTCACGATCGTAAAGGTATCCAACATGTCCCAGAAAAATGGCAGTTCTTTCAACGGAAACACCAGCCTGCGTCTGAAAACCGGCCTTGCCGAAATGCTCAAAGGTGGCGTCATCATGGACGTGACCGACGCGCGCCAGGCAGAAATCGCCGAAAAAGCCGGAGCAGTTTCGGTTATGGCGCTCGAGCGTGTGCCGGCGCAAATCCGCGCCGAAGGCGGAGTTGCGCGCATGGCCTCTCCGAAAAAAATTCGCGAGATCATGGAAGCCGTTTCGATCCCCGTCATGGCTAAGTGCCGCATCGGTCATTTTGCTGAGGCGCAGATTCTGGAAGAGCTGGGTGTGGATTACATCGACGAATCCGAAGTGCTCACTCCTGCCGACGAAGCCCATCACGTGGATAAGCACGCGTTCAAAGTTCCATTCGTGTGCGGCGCGCGAAACCTGGGCGAAGCCCTTCGGCGCATTGCCGAGGGTGCAGCCATGATCCGCACCAAGGGCGAGGCCGGCACTGGTGACGTGGTGCATGCGGTCAAGCACATCCGTCAGATCGTGCAGGACATGAAGATTCTCACCGTACTCGGTGAAGAGGAACTCTACGCCAAAGCAAAAGAATTGCAGGCGCCTTATGAGTTGGTGAAACTGGTCGCGAAAGAAGGGAAGCTGCCGGTGCCAAATTTTTCCGCTGGAGGAATTGCCACGCCCGCCGATGCTTCGCTGGTGATGCAGCTTGGCGCCGAGGCCGTGTTTGTCGGCTCTGGAATTTTCATGAAGAACTCGACTGAATTCGCTCCGCCAGAAGAAGCCGAAAAGCGCGCCCGGGCGATTGTGAAAGCTGCTACCCATTACAACGACCCTAAAGTGCTACTTGAAGTCTCCTCGGACGTGCCGAGTGCGATGAAAGGCCTGGCAGTTTCGGCGATGGATGAAGCCCAGATGCTGCAGACGAGGGGTTGGTGATCATCTGGCCCGACCACACCGGTGGGGTCTATCACCAGACCTGGTGGACAGAGGCACATGCTTCGTGGGCGGAGGCAATTGCGCTAGTACTCATTTTTGTGCTTGAACTAGCAGTGTCCCGTCTTCAACTTGAGGAGAGGCGAGAAGCAAGGTACGAGCGCCGGCAACTAGAAATTTCCAGGCAGCGAAGCGATGTTACGTGTGCCGGTGTTACTTCAATTCTCCGGTCCCTTCCCGAGGTGGAACTCTGCAAACACTTGTGGGCCGGACACTTCAGACACGCAGGATTTGCATTGAAAAGGGCTTGTATGGTCAGCTGCCGGAATATTTGCGGCGCAAATGCGACCCGTTTGAAGATGAAATAAGCAGACCCATTTCGATACAGGAGAACCAACAGGCGCGATTCCTCCTGGTTTTTCTGTTCCCGTATCCCAGATTTGACGCGATTCTAGACGACGTTAAACGCTTGAACTTCGGCAACGTCCATCTGGCATGGGATGACGAAGGGAAGGCGATGAAGCTCCCAAGATGGTGAGCGGACATCGGGGGCGGGATGGATGGCCCACTCACCTCCCTTAGGGTCGCGGATTCGTTCACTGCGTCATCCCGAAAGTCCCGCGCACTCACCAGCGGGACGAGGGATCTAGCGCGCACCGCCTGGGCCTGATGTTCATCCGTCACAGACGAGCTAGTCCCAGTTGTGCAAATGTGATCCACGCCAGATTCTTCGCTCGACTGGAGAAAACGCCGAGCTTCGGAATGACTCATCGCGGTTGGTGTTGGCGCGCGATCGTCAGGGTGCGTCCTGAGACCTTGGCTCTTCTGAGTTCTGTGCTCATCAATTCCCAGTGCTCGGCCAATTTTCTGGTGGCGTCATCCCGAAAGTCCCGCGCACTCATCAGCGGGACGAGGGATCTAGCGCGCACCGCCTGGGCTTGATGTTCATCCGTCACAGACAACCTAGTCCCAGTTGTGCAAATGTGATCCACGCCAGATCCCTCCGGAGGCTGAAGAGCGCCGACGTTCGGGATGATGCAAATCAAACTTGAAGTGGTATCACAACTGGAATGTTCCAATTTCAACGCTGCGTCATTCCGAAGTCCTGCGCTTTCACCAGCAGGACGAGGAATCTGGCGTGCAGTGGCAGAAACCCAGCGTTAGAAGTGACCTCGCATCGCTCCGCGCAGGATATCGCTCGCCTGGAGAAAACGGCGAGCTTCGGATGACGCACTCTGGATTTGTTAACCCCGCTTCGCGAATTTTGATTCACTCAGGTCCAGTTCGCGTTCGAGGTCGCGGAGGAGTTCGTCGCTGATGCGGCGTTGGTTGCGCAGGCGGACTGCAGTCTGGCGCTCGACTTTCAGCAGCTTGCGAGTCACTTCCACATATTGTTTGTAGAAGGCAGGCGCGAGTCCATCAGCCGGCTTCCCATCAGCACCGCCGTCTTCGTTCAAACTGGCGAGGCGCGCCTGATAGTGATGGGAAAGGTCGTCATAGACTTCGGCAAGCTCGGGTTTTTCGCGAACATCTTCACGAAGTCGCTCCAGGTATTCCAAAGCTGCGGTGAGGATGGTGCGCCTGGCGTCGCCTTCTTCGGCAGAATGCGAACCCACCGCGCCAGCCAAACCGAACGCGCGAATCAGCGGCGGCAAGGTGAGTCCCTGAAGCACCAGCGTGACCAGGATGGCGCTGAAGGCGAGAAAAATAATCATGCTGCGCTGCGTGAACGGCGTGCCGTCAGCAAAAGTCTGGGGCAGAGCAATCGCTGCGGCGAGCGAAATGACGCCGCGCATTCCCGTCCAGCCGGCAACGAAGATCGCGCGTGCCGGCGGCATAGGTTCCTTTTGATGAAGGAAGTGCCTGCGGATGAGATTTGAAACGTAAGCGCCCGGGAACATCCATATGAGCCTCAGCAAGATCAGAAACGCGCTGAACATGGCGCCGTATGCGATCAGCGTTCCCAGTTGGTGATCGCGAATGCTCGCGAGCACGAAATGCAGTTGCAGGCCGATCAGGACGAAGACAAGTCCGTTGAGGATGAAAGTCAGAGAATCCCAGACTGCCCAGACTTGCAGGCGAACACCCGGAGAAAAGAAATGGGAACTCTGGCGGCTGAGATAGAGTCCGCAAACGACGACGGCGAGTACCCCGGAAGCGTGCAGGGCATCGGCAGTCAAATAGGCGACATAGGGAGTGAGAATGCTGAGGACGATTTCGATCGGGCCGTCATCGATGCGGTGCTCGACAAAGTGAACGATGGCGCCAATCGCGAGGCCGATGAGGATGCCGACCGCCGTGAGGTAAACAAGCCGCAACAGGCCGAAAGTAAAGGTTGGTTTTTCGCCACCGACCAGGAGGGCCAGGCCGAATTCAAGCGCGAGTAGTGCGCTGGCATCGTTGAGTAGGCTTTCACCTTCGAGAATGTCGACCAGGCGTTTGGGCAAGCCGACGCGTTTCGCGATCGAAGTTGCGGCGATTGCATCTGTAGGCGCGACCACAGCGCCGAGCACCAGGCCTAAGCGCCAGTCGAAGCCCGGAAGGAACCAGTGCCCCAGGCCGGTCACTCCGAGCACGGTGAAGGTGACCAGACCGAAGGCCAGGAACAGAATGCTCACCAGGTGATAGGAAAAATCACGCCACGATGTGAGCCAGGCTGCGCTGTAAAGAAGTGGCGGCAGAACTACGAAAAAGATCAGATCGGGATTGAGTTCGATCCGCGGTGTGCCCGGAACCAGGCTGAGCAGCAGACCACCGATCACCATCACGATGGGATAGGGCGTTTTCAGTTTCTTCGAGAGCACGCCGAAGATCACGACGAAGAGGAGCAGCAGCAGGAATACGATTTCGGCGGCGTGGACGTTGGGCTGCATCGGCGGCTCTCCACGTCAAAAATACAACAGGAGAGGGCGGAATAAATCTGTTTGTAGTTTCTGGCTTTGGCATTCTGATGACTCGGGATTTACAAAATGGAGACGAATCAAGAGAAAGTGCGGAGGGTGTTGCTGCTGATAAAATTCGTCCGCGCAACAGGGCGCGGCACTTCAGTAGACAAGACCAACCGTTGCCCGTCTGCGGAGCAGATATGAATCGCCGCAACTTCCTTGCAAGCACATTGAGCCTGGCTCCGTCTGTGCTTACGCGGCGTGCTTTCTCCGGTAGCTCTGAATCGCAAGATGAAGTGAAAATGCGTCTCGATCTTTCGCGGACGATGGCGACTATTCCTGCAGATTTCACCGGTTTGGGCTACGAAATTTCTTCGGTGGCGCGTCAGGGGTTACTCAGCGCAGAAAACGCGGTTTACGTTCAGCTCGTTCGAACGTTGGGAGAGCGAGGTGTGATACGGATTGGAGGCAACACCGCGGACTACGCGTCCTACTCTCCTGAGGGCTCTCCGATGTCGCTGCCGGAGACCAAAGGATCAGTAGTAAACGAGGCCGTATTGCGTGATCTGGGTAAATTCCTCGCGGCGACGGGATGGCAACTGATCTGGGCCTTAAATCTTGGAGGTAAGGACCAGGCAAATGCAATCCAGGAAGCGAAAGCAGTAGCTGCGGCCGCAGACGGCCGGTTGCTCGGCTTTGAAATTGGAAATGAACCGGACCTTTTTTCGGGCCGCCATCGGAACAGCAATTATTCTTACGCAGACTATCTGGCTGAATTTCGTCAGTTAGGTGGAGCTCTCCGGCGAGCTGTTCCAAAAGCTTCTCTCATTGGGCCCGATGCGGCGCGCGAGATTGACTGGGTCACGAAGTTTGCTGCCGATGAAGGGAAGCATACAAAGCTCTTGACTGCGCATTACTATCGCGGAGGAGCAAAGGACCCCGCCAGCACGATTGATGAACTTCTGCACGATGACCCAAAACTTGGGCCGATGCTGCAGTCGCTCAAGGCGGCCTCTGAGTCGGCGGCAATACCGTATCGCATCTGCGAAACCAATTCCTTCTTTGGCGGCGGAAAGCCGGGGGTCAGCAATACATTTGCTTCCGCTTTGTGGGTCCTTGACTTTATGTTCACGCTGGCGTCCGCGGGCTGCAGCGGGGTGAACATGGAGACGGGAGTGAATCAGCTCGGATTCATCAGCTCATATTCCCCGATTGGCGACGACGAGCATGGAAAGTACTGGGCCGCGCCCGAGTACTACGGGATGCTGGCTTTTAGAGAGTCAGCAGGCGGGAATATTGTTGGCTGTGATCTGGACCGCCGGGGCAAAAACATCAAAGCCTACGCGGTAAAGACTCCGGATGGGAACCTGGTGCTCACACTTATAAACAAGGAACCGGCTTTGTCTGTAACGGCTCTGGTTGCACTCGATCAATCTGCGAAAGGGATTACCGGGGTTCGCCTTTCGGCGCCGTCGCTGGACAGCAAATCGGAGGTCAAGCTGGGTGGGGCAACTGTAGCGCGTGATGGCTCGTGGAAGGCAAGCGAAATTGAAAAGCCCGACGTATTGGCAGGCAAGCTGCGCATCCGTGTGCCGGCCGGAAGTGCGGTTGTGGTCAAGGTGCCGATTGAGCCACGTTTGTGACCAAACAGCTCTCGCTAACTTCCTCGCGACCAGGATTTGTAACGAATTCGGAACAGGATTTGATTTCTGCACAGGGCGGCTTCGGTTCATGCTACTGTCCAGCGTGCAACTCACGTATTGAGTTGTGGAGGTAGACATGTCCTGGACGTTCGAAATTTCGACGGGCAAGCTCTATGACGCCAGCGGCAAATGCGTGGCCACGGGTTATGCGGGTGGGGGTTTAGGCAAGGAGCCCGAGGCCAAAGACAATCCCGCCGCCGAGCCACTGAAGGGAATTGGTCCATTGCCGGAGGGCCGGTACACGCTCGCAACGCCCGTGCCTAGCTCTCAACTTGGCCAGTTTGCGATTCCGTTGGTCCCTGATGCTGCCAACCAGATGTATGGCCGCAGCGGATTTTATTGTCATGGAGATTCGATCGAGAACCCGGGGTGCGCGAGCGAAGGCTGCGTGATTATGCCAAGAGCGATACGTGAAGCGATGTGGAATTCGCCTGACCACGACTTGCAGGTGGTGGCGACCTATTTGACTTCAGGTGGAACCGAACCGAGAGCCGCAGGCGCTACCCAGGTGGCGTAAATAAAGGATCTAATTTAGAAAGCCGAGCTACTCGGGAGCTAAAAGGTATTGCCTTACGTCGATGCGATTCATGTTGGCTTTGCGCGCGCCTTCCAAGCCTTCGTCAGAGTCCTCGAAGACCAAACACAACTCTGGCGGAACCTGCAGGCGACGGGCGGCTTCCAGGTAGAGTGCGGGAGAGGGTTTGCCCTCCTCGACATCATCAATGGTGACGACCGCGTCGAAAAGATCGAATAGACCGCAAGCGCGAAGAGTAGGCTCGACCAGAGATCTTTGACCACCTGAGGCAACTGCCATGGGAACACGTCCTCTGTGCTCGCGGGCAATGGAGGCCACCAGTGGAAACTCGCGCACCTCGTGAATGAGTTCGGCAAAGCTCTGTTCACTATCAACTTCGGTTGCAGCCCAATCGATCCTGATGCCAAACTGCTGTTCGTAAGCCCGCAGCAGGGGCGTGCGCGACAGCCCCACCCGCTCGCGATACCAGGATTCTTCGATTGGCAATCCCTGTTTACGGAAGGCTTCCTGTAAAGATCGAAAATGGAAGGGAGCAGTGTCGGCCAGCGTGCCGTCGCAGTCAAAGATCAGGGCGCGATAAGAAATGCCGCTCAGGTCGATTTTGCTCACCCACCCAGAATAAACGCAACGTGGTTACCGGGCGGCGGCTGCAGACTTAGCATTGCCTGCTCGAGATTTGGCGCGGAAGCGGGCCGGGGGGACTTCGAATTCGCGTTTGAAGGCGCGATTGAACGCCGCTTCCGATTCGTATCCGACTTCGCTGGCGATTTGCGCAACCGAATAACTCGTCGAACCGAGCATTTGCGCCCCTAACTGGAGCCGCCAGCGGGTGAGATAAGCCATGGGAGTTTCGTTCAGGTAGTGGCGAAAACGCTCCGCAAGAACTGAGCGTGAAGTCCCCACCTTGGCTGCCAGGCTGGCAAGAGTCCAGGGCTCGGCGGGGTTGCGATGCATCAACGCCAGAGTCTTTCCCACGTCGGCGTCGCGCGCACCAGCGAGCCAGCCAATTTGTTCTGGCGGCAACTGCCCGATGTAGGCACGCAAGGTTTCAACGAACAGGACTTCGGAGAGCTTGGCCAGCACCGCTTCGCCTCCGGCGCGCGCGGACTCCGTCTGATTGACAGAAAATTTGATGGAATTCTCCAGCCACCGCCCGGAAGCGTCATTCCGAATGCTGACTTTGAAAAGCGGCGGCAGTCCGCTCAAAAACACCTGGCTGAGTTGCGGGTCGCAGGCCATGTAACCGCATACAAAACGCGTGACCTCACCGCCTCCGCCCATGCGCCACACCTTCAATCCTTGCGACAGGATGTCGGGCCAGTTTTCGGAATCATCGACGGTCGCTGTCTTGCCGTTCTCCATGATGTGCGGGTCGCCATGCGGGACCATTACGATATCGCCGGCGTTGAGAGTGACGCGTTCGCCGGAATCGAGTTGAACTAGGCAGCGTCCTTCGGTCATTAGGTGATAGATGATGACGTGCTTCGCGCCTGGGACAAAAAACCGCGCAACACCGGGCGAGGAGGCGGCCCGGACGCTCCAGGGAGCAGAAAACTCGCCGTTGAAGAAAAAGGCGCCCTGAAGCTTCACTACCCTCAACACTTCTGAAAGCACATCCATATAAGCCTCGGCACACGCTCGGCAAACGTTTCAGGACTTTGGGGCAAATCATCATACCGCACACGCCTGGCAGGCAAGAAAATCAGACGCGCGGGTAAGTCTCCTAAACAGATTCACTTCATAGTCGGAAAGTTCGAGAAAGTTGTTCAAAAAGATTGTCAACAAAGGAGACAAACCCTTGAAATCCAAATTCACGAAGTTTGCTTTGTTTGTGGGCTGCCTGACGCTGGTGGGCACGCTTCAAACGTTTGCACAAGAGCAGGCCACCGCCCAGGGGGATGACCTGGCGCACAACCACTCATCACACGAGCACCCGTTCAAGATCGCTCCCATCGTGGCGCTCGATGAATGCGAACCAGACAGCTTCAACGCAGTACTTGGCGCTGATTTCTGCAAAAACGTAGCGCTCGCGCCACTGGGATTCACCACTACATTCGCGGATTTGTTCAGCGAGGCCGCAGAAGGCAAGCCGGATCCCGGTTGGGATTTCGAGCCGGACGTGCTTCGCGTGGAGAAGGGAACCACGTTGGTTGTGACGAACCAGGGCGGCGAGCCGCACACCTTCACCGAAGTCAAAAAATTCGGCGGCGGATTCGTCGATGGACTGAATCACGGCGAACAGACCGTTCCCGAGTGCTCCGGCGGATTCAAGAATGTTGCGGTTGCACGGACGCGGATTATCCAGGGCAGCCAGATGGAAGTCACGGATCTTTCGCAGGGTGAGCACAAGTTCGAGTGCTGCATTCATCCGTGGATGCGGATGACTGTAAAGGTGAAGTAAGCGAATAACGAAGCGTCAGCCACGTTTATTACGAGAAGCGGGTGCCGGCCTTCAGAAAGTCAGAGAAAGGTAACTGATCGAAGAGTCAAACAAAGGAGAAAAACATGAAGAAATACATCATTGAACGAGCAATACCGAAGGTCGGCACTTTGGGAAGGGAAGACCTGCGGCAAGCAGCGGGCAAGTCGTGCGATGCGTTGACCCAGTTGGGAACAGACATTCAGTGGCTGGAGTCATTTGTCGCAGAAGACAAAACCTTCTGCGTGTATCTGGCGAAAAATGAGGGAATCATTCGCCGCCATGCGGAGCTGAGCGGATTCCCCGCGACCAAAATCACGGAAATTCGAGGAATCATCGACCCAACGACTGCCACGCCGGAGCAGGAATTGAGAGTTCAGGCGAGCGCAAACAAGGGCTAGATCGTTAACGAGCCGGACAAGAAGGAGGACGAAATGAAACGGACGTTGGCGCTCTTTTACGGAGTGATGGTCTATGTGTTTTTCCTGGGAACTTTTCTGTACACCATAGCGTTCGTAGGAAACTTCGGAGTACGGAACGGAATTGATAGCGGGCGGATTCCTCGGTGCCGGCCGCGATTGCGATCAATCTGGTCTTGCTGGCTGCCTTTGCAGTTCAGCACCAGCGTGATGGCGCGAAAAGGCTTCAAGAAGTGGTGGACGCGGTTCGTTCCCAAGCCAGTAGAGAGGACCACATTTGTGCTCTCTGCAACCATCGCGCTGGCGGAACTTCTGTGGCAGTGGCGAGCGATTCCAAGCGTCATCTGGGACGTGCGGGATTCGCACGCCGCAACGTTGGCTCTGACCGGACTATTCGGGCTTGGCTGGGCAGTTTTGCTGGTCAGCACGTTTCTGCTAAATCATTTCGAGCTGTTCGGTTTGGAGCAGGTGTGGAATTATTTCCTGGGCCGTGAGGCGCGACCTGCTTCTTTCAAAACGCCCGGGTTGTATCGCGTCGTGCGGCACCCGATCTACCTGGGATTCGTGATAGGGTTCTGGGCCACTCCATTAATGACGACTGGGCACTTGCTGCTTGCAATTGGGTGCACGGCATACATTTTGGTTGGTATAGCGTTCGAAGAGCGAGACCTGATCGCCGCGTATGGGCAGAAATACCTGGAGTACCGTCGCCGGGTAACGATGCTGATGCCATCTTTCAACGGGTCAAAGAAGGCGCCGGAAGGACTGGTTGCAGGTCTACCGCACTCGTACCAGGAACTCACGTTCGAAGACATCATCCAGCGAATGGATGTTTCGTAATCAACGCAAACTCCCCCAAGGACCCGCCTGCAGTAATGGGCGGGGATTTTTTCGCCGGCGCGCATCTCCTCAGCTCACGACACGCGAGATTTAGCGACAATCTCTTGACAATTCTTTACGGTTAAGCCTCTGTCCCACATGGGTTTGGCGCAACTTTGCGCGCGCCGCAGTGTTTCCATTGATGTAGGTCGGAGGTGATGAGAATGAAGAAGGCAAGCTTAGTCACAGCGTTGGGATTAGCGGTGATATTCGGAGTAGCCGCTGCGCCGAAGGCGAACGCGGAAGTCATTGTGGGAGTTGGTGTGGCGACACCGGCCTATGTGGCTCCCGTCTATGTTGCGCCTGTGCATTATCGCTACTATACACCGCGTCCGTTTGTGGCGTACGGGCCCGTACCTGTTTACCGGCGCTACTGGGTAGCGCCGCGATTTCGTGCCCGCTGGTATGGACCCCGGTATGTTCCACGTCGCGGTTTTTATGGCTGGCGGCGCTAACAGCGAGCGCTAGCTGGTTGGAGACGGGCTGCTCACAAATGAGGCGATGAGCAGCCCGCAGTGTCTAGGGTGAATCGCCACAATTGAATTTTGAGATTTCAAGAAAGGTAAGGAATATGAAACTACGAACGTTAGTACTGAGCATGGGGATGATTGCGGCTTCACTTTCATTCTCGATGCAGAATGCGATGGCTTCCGAGCAGGGAAGGATCGCGATCGAAAAGCAAGTGAAGCATGAATTGAATATGCTGCCGTATGTGAATGCGTTTGACTACATGTCATTTACGGTGGATGCAGACAACACTGTCACGCTGATGGGTGCAGTTACGAATCCCGTGGTCAAGAGCGATGCGGGAAACGTAGTGAAAAGGATCGAAGGCGTGGAGCAAGTGAACAATCAGATCCAGGTGCTCCCGGTTTCGTTCTTTGATAGCGGCCTGCGGGTCCGGTTGTTCCGTACGATCTACGGCTATCCGACGCTGCAGAAGTATTCGCTTGGCGTGATTAAACCGATTCGGATCATTGTGCAGAACGGCCACGTCACGCTAATGGGTGTGGTTGATAACGAAATGGACCGAAACCTCGCTGGCATTCGCGCGAACAACGTGCCAGGAGTTTTCTCGGTCGACAACCAACTGCAAGTTGTAAAGGGTTGATGGAAAACCCGCTCAGGCACAACCTGCTCTCATTTTACTTGGGAGAGCTTTGAGCCTGGGCGGGTCCTCTGTTTCTAAGGTATCTCACTTACATTACAAACCCGACGCCGCGCGGCCAGCATCCAACCTTAAAGCAGTCTCCATTGCAAGTAGAAGAATTCCACCACGCCACTGAACGCAGCAGACGCAATTTCGTCTATCCACTCGGAGCGGTAGGCCTGTTCAATTCCATCTCGGAGTGATGTTGTGAAAACAAATTGTTCCTCCCGCGCTTTGACCGCTGCGGCGTGTTGCTGTCTCGTGATGTTTCTTGTTTCGTGCGGTGGTTCGCATACGCCAACGCCAACCGGATCTGTTCCACCCCCAAATACCACACTTAAGGCTCAGACGAGCAACAACACAAGCACGTCTAGTGGTTTTAGTGGAGAAACCAACGGCAACGCTGGAGCAGGAAATGTAAGCAAACTGCCGCTTGCTTCACTGCTTTATAGTGGCGCGACCACAAAGATTTATGCGACGTGGCTGGGTTGGTTCGGGTTACCGAATCACATCAGCGTGGGCTACAACTCGAACACGCAGGCGGAGGTTCACGCGCAAGTCGAGGATATGATCAGCCGCGGCATGGCAGGCGCGATTTCCGATTGGTATGGCGCAGGCAACACATTCATCGACGGCGCGACCATGCTGCTAAAGAATGAAGCCGAGGCGCATTCCGGCTTCCAGTTCGCGATCATGGAAGACAAAGGCGCGCTTGGACAAGCGGCAGTAAACAACAATTGCGACGTCACTGATCAGTTGATTTCCGATCTCACCTACATTGCATCGCAATATGAATCTTCGCCCGCCTATGTAAAGGTGAATGGCAGACCAGTGGTGTATTTCTTCGATGTCGACGGTTTCTACATCGATTGGACTCGAGTTCTGTCTTCTGTTCCCGGCAATCCAATCATTCTGTTTCGCGGCACGAATGGCTTTACCAAGAGCTATACCGACGGCGCATATTCGTGGGTGAGCATTCAGCAAGACCAGCCCTTTAATCCTGAATTGAGTTTTCAAGATTCATTCTTCCAGGCTGCCCAGCAGGCGCCTTCGCGCATGGCGGTTGGCACGGCATTCAAAGGGTTCAACGATACACTCGCGACGTGGGGTACCAATCGCGTCATCGATCAGGACTGCGGGCAAACCTGGTTACAGAGCTTCGCGGAAGCGGGAAAGTTTTATTCCAGCGGCAATCAATTGCCAGCGTTGCAAATCGCAACCTGGAACGACTACGAAGAGGGAACGACGATTGAACCCGGCATAGACAATTGCGTTTATCTGGTGCCTTCGCAATCGGGCAGCACGATTAACTGGACGGTGAACGGCAACGAGAACACAATCGACCACTACACGGTTTACATCAGCACCGACGGCACGAATCTCTCGCCGCTGACGGATGTGCCGAACGGCACGCATGCGGTCGATCTCAGCAAGATGACCCTCTCGCCTTCGACAACGTATTCCATTTTCGTGCAGGCGATTGGCAAGCCTTCGCTGCAGAACAAGATGTCGCCGCCAATCGGATACCGGGCCGGAGACACGCCACCGGCAGCTTCGCTGAATATTTCGCAAAGCAACGGCCTGACTTATAGTGCGTCCGTCTCGGGATCTTCCGGCAGCGTGGCAAAATCTACCATTGACTTTGGGGACGGCACTGTCGTGAGTGGACCTTCCGCATCGCACACTTACAACGCCGTCGGGAGCTATCTGGTGACGGCAACCGTGGCAGATTCCTCGGGAGCGTCATCGGTAGCAGTGCAGCAAATTTCGGCGAAGCCCCCCGCGGGTGGACTTGTAATTTCTTCGCCGGGAAATAATTCGACAGTGAACTGGCCGACGTCATTTGTTGCGTCTGCGAACACGGGAAGCCCAGTTGCAGCCATGCAAGTGTTGATCGACGGGCAGGTTGCCTATGCAACGCACGGCGATACGATCAACACACAGTTGAAAGTAAACACTGGAACACATCAGATTCAGGTACAGTCGCTCGATTCCTCCGGGAATGCAACCGGCACCGCGACGTTGAACGTGAATGCGGAGCCGAATGACGTTCCGCCGGTCGCGAGAATCACCCTCACTGCGTTGCCAAGCATTTCGCCGACAACGGTGCTTGGCTGTACGGCAACTTCATCGGATTCAGACGGGTTCGTCAATAGCCGTCAGATGACGTACTCGAACGGCAGCAAGTTCGGCTCGCCGGCTGCGCTCGAGACGTTTGCTTCGCCGGGGACCTATACCGCAACCGTTACGGTAGTAGACGAATTCGGCGCAACCGATACGACTTCGACGACGTTCACCATTTCGAACGGAACGCTCTCAAGCGTGAATTCACCAGGCGCGAAGTAGGCATGTTCTGGCGCTGATAGCCCTGCTGCGTCATCCCGAAGTCCCGCGTTTGCACCAGCGGGACGACGGATCTGGCGTGCAGCGAACGCTGATGTTGATTGCGATAACAAAGCAGGGTTGATCTCGCGAGATCCCTCGCTCGGCTGGAGAAAGCGCGGAGCTTCGGGATGATGCAGCAGATGGATGCATCTCCGTTGCGCAGCCCTTTCATGCCGTTTACCTGAGATTTGAAGTTTTGTCCCGTTTCGCTTTTGCCCAGCCTTCTTTTACGACTTGTTTGGCGCGGCCGAGCGCGAGCGAGTCACCGGGAACATCTTCGGTGATGCAGGAAGCAGCAGCTACGTAGGCGCCTTTTCCAACCTTGACCGGCGCCACAAGTGTTGAATCGCTGCCGATAAATACGCCATCATCGATTATTGTCTTGAATTTGTTCACGCCATCGTAATTACAGGTAATGGTCCCGGCACCGATGTTCACGTTTTCCCCGATTTCAGCGTCGCCGAGATAGGTGAGGTGATTTGCTTTTGACCTTTTGCCAAGCCTGATCTTCTTGGTCTCTACAAAATTTCCCACGTGAGCGCCTTCGCCAATTTCGCTTCCAGGACGGAGATGCGAGTAGGGGCCAAGCAAAGCTCCATTTGCCACAAGTGCTTCGTCGAGCACGCATCCAGGGCGGACCAGAACGTCATCTCCTATCCGCGAATTCTGAATAATGGAATGCGAACGGATGCGGCAATCGCTGCCAATACGAGTTTTTCCCAGTAGCTGAACGAATGGTTCGATCGTAGTGTCAGCGCCGACTTCAACATCCCAGTCGATCACGCAGGTTTCGGGATAAAAAATTGTTACGCCCTCGGTCATTAGTTTCGAGCACTTCTCCATCCGCATTTTGCGATCCAGATCAACCAGTTCAGCGCGGGTATTGCTGCCGAGAATTTCGGAAGGATTACTCGTAGCTGTGGCGGCGACTTTCTGCCTGGCAGCGCAGAGTACCGATGCCATATCGGTAAGGTAGTACTCGGAGTGCGCGTTATCGGTTTTCAGACGCTTGAGATTTTCAAACAGCGGCTTGGTGGAGAAAACATAAAACCCGGAATTGATCTCGCGCAGTTTTCTTTGAACCGGAGTGCACGCTTTTTCTTCGACGACGGCTTTCACATCACCACCGCGGCTGCTGCGAATAAGCCTTCCATATCCGGTGGGATTTTCTAATTCCGCACTCAGGATCGTCATAGCGGCATGCTTCTGCTGATGAAAATCGCGCAGCTTCTGAATGGTGGAAGCAGTGATGAGGGGCGCATCACCTGAGAGGACAATCACCTGATCGTATTTTGCAAGCGCTGACTCGGCGCACATGAGGGCGTGTCCGGTGCCACGCTGGGGTTCCTGCAAGACGAATTGGACGCCGGCATCTTTTACAGCATCGCGAACCTTTTCGGCTTCGTGTCCAACGATCACATAAATGTCTGCTTGCGGAACGACCTGCGCTGCAGCTGCTATCACATGGGCGACAAGCGGTTTCCCTCCAACCTCATGCAGCACCTTGGGATGCTTCGACTTGAGCCGGGCCCCCTTGCCGGCTGCCATGATGGCGATCGCGGTTCGGGGCTGCGCAACGTTTGGGGATTTTTTCATCGCAACAAATATAACCTGCGAATACTTCAGGTCGAAAATCGGTGATTTCACCCCTACATTTCCACAGCAAGAAAGAGTTCGTAAATAGCTGGATCGACAGGGCGTTAACAGGCAAGATGGAGAAAAGAATCTGCTTTATCAACAAAGATTTGTTGTGCAATCGACAAATGGCTCTGCTAGAGTTCGCGCCAGAGAAGTTCCGCGCCTGAACTCAAAAGCACTTCATGTGGCAGGTTCTGTACGAGGAATTCTTGGCCACCAATTCTCCTTGCCGTGTTCCAGAAATAGTGGAACCACGAGGTCGGCGTGTATGGGGATGATTTGAAGCATTTGCGGCGTCGCAGCAGAACTGCAGGCAAAGCACATCTAAACGGAATTCTCGTGCGCTCGGCGATGTTCGTCGCCATGGTCGTGATTTGCGTCCTGGCGATTCGCTTCGCGCGTGATCGAGCCAGCTCTCGTGATCAGTCCTGGCGGCAGCCTGTCTCCGAGAGTGTGAGCACTCCCTACACGTTCCGGTTTCAGCGGCGGGCGGGTTCTCCATCCCGCAGCAGACGTCTTGTATACCCCTACTCGGTTGTGCCCGGGGGAGTAATTTCAGGGCAGGAGCTGCGCGAGGCGGCATCGCATGACCCAGTCGTTGCGAAGCACTATGCAGATTTCGATTACCGGCGCGCGCGCATCATCGAACTGAAAGAACCGAAACGGGTCTATTTGTCATACCGGCTCGGTAACAGGGTTTTCTGGACGCGCCAGCAGGCTCTGCTGCGCGTCGGCGAGAAGTTGCTGACGGACGGCAGCACGACAGCCAGGACCCGATGTGGCAATCAGGTCTCGGTGGCACCACATGCGGATGTCTCCCCTGGCGAACCGGCGATGTCTGAATTCGAACAACCGGATGCGCTGGCTAGTGGCAACTGGGTACCGGGGCCCTCCAACCTGAGTTCAAATCTATTGCAGATGGATCCGGCGATGCCCATAGGACCTGGCTCGCCGCGGGCGATGGCCGGCCCTTTGACTGGAGCATCAGGTGGAGTCGTGCCGCCAGTCGGAGGGGGTGGTTTTGGCGGTGGCACAGGAGGCAGCGGACCACCGGGCGGAGGCGAAGGTGGAGGCGGCCCTCCACCGCCCCCCGTTACACCTGAGCCGGGAACAATTGTTTTGGTCGCCTCGGGCGCCGGATTGATCTTCGCGCGTTATCGCAAGCGTTGATTCGCTGTGTCACGAATGGCCGATTGCTGGGCAGTGCTAGTACTTCCGTGTCAATTTGCGACACCGCTGCGCTGCTAGAATCCGCTCAGGATCATGAAGTTCCCCCAAAAGCTTTTTCTGGTCTGCACATCAGCCCTCCTCGCCATTCCTGCCTTCTCGCAGGTGGGAGCGCAGGCAGTGGTGCAAAAGATATCAGTAAGCGCGGAAAACCCCGTCCAGGTACAGGTCCAAACCAGTTCTCAAGTCACGCCGCAGGCGCAAATCATTAGCGATCCGGAGCGGCTGGTTATTGATGTTCCGAGTGCAACACCGGGGCCCTCTCTCCATAATCAAAACCTGAATCGAGACGAAGTTGAGCGCGTACGCGTGGGGTTATTTTCGAAGACGCCTCCAATCACAAGAATTGTGCTCGATCTGAAAGCGCCGCAATGGTACCGCATCACGCCAACAGCCAGTGGCTTTACGGTGTCGCTGGGAGCAAGTGCTCCGACTACCGAGAGCGCCGTTGAATCTGCAAAAACGGTCGGTTGGATCTCCTCAAAGACAGTGGCGATTAATGTTGCGCGATCAGATCCTTTCACGATCAAGAGAAGTCCGAATGTCGCCCTACCCAATGGAGTTCGCGTGCAGTTCGATCGCGGGCAGCTTGAGATTCATGCACGCAACGCAACGCTCTCTGAGGTGTTGTTTCAAATCCAGCGGCAAACGGGAGCGGAAATTGCGATTCCTGCCGGCACAGAGCAAGAAAGGGTGGCGGCAGACTTGGGGCCTGGTCCTGCAAGCGTGGTACTGGCGGGACTGCTCAACGGCTCTGATTTGAACTTTGTTGTTGTTGGATCTGAAGCCGACCCGAGCGCGCTCCGGAGCGTGATTCTGAGCCACAAGGGCGCAGGCTTTGCAGAGTACATTCCGAGTCCGAATCAAGCAACAGTCGCCGACAACAACAACGGAAATAGTACGGAAATTCAGCCCCAGGTAGAGCCGCGGCCAGAAGATATTCCTCAACAGCCCGATCCCAATGCTGCAGGCGACCAACCGCCGGTTGATCAACCCGGCCAGGATCCTTCCAATTAATTCCTAAGTAGGGCGGGTCAGAGGTAGCTGATACTACATCCCAGCTCTCAGAACGCGACCCATGGCTGGCTGCCGACATATAACAAAACCGCAATTGCTGCAGCAATGCCAAACGGCACCTTCGCGGCTTCGGGATTGTCGATGGTCAGGTCCGCTCCGGGTGTGCGAAACACAACAAACGAGAACAGGATACGTCCGATATTGCGAACTGTCTGGCCGAGGCGCTTTCTCCAAAGCACGAGGATGACCGCCATGAACAGATTGATCAGCAAGGTAAGGAAGAGCACAACAATGAGGCGGCGCGGCTCAAAGAACGCCCCCAGCACTCCAACCAGCTTCCAATCTCCACCACCGAGTTGGCGCAAGAGCACAAAGGGAAACAAAATGGCGAGTCCGAGGGCGGCCCCTGCCAAGGATAGGAGAGCTGCGTGTCTTCCAGCGCAAAGCCAATGAAAGGTGATTGCAATCGGAACCGCGGGGTAGGTGAGCCAATTGGGAATCTTGCGCCAGCGGAGGTCAGTGATTCCGGCGGCGAGCGCAAATGATGCGGCTAAGATCCAGAGGGCAGTGGCCAATGTGTTCTGAATTCTAACTGGCGCTACTTCATCGGGAAAACAAAACGGCCCGCTTTAGGGGCCGTTCTTCGTTTAAGGACACGTACTCAAAAGCAACGTACTTACCGAGCCAGAGTACCGCTGTTGCGCTGGGCAATGATTTTCTTGGCGTTTTCTGCCAAGGCTCGCGCCTGTGGAAGCAGCTCGAGCCCCTTGAGCACTTCGGGATCGGTTTCAGCCTTTACCTTCAGGCCTTCTTCCTGTCCGAAGGCATCCACGAAGATTTCGCTCTTAATGCTGGAGCGGATCCACTCATCGTTTTGCATTAAATCGGTTTCGCTGTACGGAACTTTGTCCGCGTCGAGCGACTTGCGAAAATCTTGCAGGACTGCATCGTCAACTTCGAAGTTCTTGGTTATGTGATGGCCGACGATGTAATGCTTGGCGAAGTTGAAGAATGCGTAGTGTTGCAGGAGCGTGTCCTGGAAGTGATTGCTTTTTAGCGGGTCAATTTTGACGTCGGGGGTGATGCCACCACCGCCGTAAACGGTGCGTCCGCTGTCCGTGAGCTTCACTTCTTTGTTAGCGGTATCGCCAATGCCATCGCGATCGAAATAATAGTCATACAAAGAGACATTGCTATAGTCGCGTTGGATCAGTCGGCCGCTGGGCGTGTAGTACTTCGCCGTAGTGAGGGCGAGGCCAGTATCGTTCGAAAGCGGATATACCGTCTGCACCAAGCCCTTGCCAAATGTGGTTTCACCGGCGACCAGACCGCGGTCGTGGTCCTGAATAGCTCCGGCCAGAATTTCAGCTGCCGAGGCCGTGCCGCGATTCACCAGAACAACCAACGGATAGTCTCTTCCGCCGTTACCATGGGTCGCGGTGTAACGCCGTTCCGGTGAAGAACGCCCGTGATGCGAAACGATCACCTGCCCCTTGTGCAGGAACTTATCCGCGACTCCGACGCCCTCGTTGAGCAACCCGCCGGGATTCTGGCGCAAGTCGAGAATCATTCCCTTCATTTCGCCATTCTGGTTGAAACTGTCGAGTGCGTCCTGCACTTCCTTTTCTGTGGTCTCGTTGAATTGCGCGATGTGCATGTAGCCGATGGCGGGGCGGATCAGGAAGTGAAGGTCGACGCTGTAGCGCGGAATCTCATCGCGAACTACGGCGAATTCCAGAGGTTTGTCTGAGCCTTCACGAAGGATAGTGATATGTACGGTGGTTCCCTTCGGTCCTTTCAGCAGGTCGGCAACATCGCTGGTGGTCATGTTGTCGGTCGGTTTCCCGTCGACGGCGACAATGATGTCTCCGGGGTGGATGCCTGCGCGATAGGCAGGCGTGCCGGCAAATGGCGCGATGACAATGACTTTATTGTTGCGCGGCCCGACCGTCATGCCCACGCCGTAATATTTGCCGCGCTGATCTTCGCGCAGCAGGGAGTAGGACTTAGGATCGAAGAAATTGGAATGCGGATCGAGCACGTGCAGCATGCCTGGAATAGCTCCGTTGTAAATGGCCTTATCCGGATTCACAGGCTCGGCGTAATTCTGCTCGACGATGTTATAGACCTCGCTGAACTGTTTCAGGCTGGTGCTGACATCGGAGTCGCTGTCATGCGCGGTCGCTGGATTTTTTTGGGCAAACACCATACCCAGAAATCCGCAAAGCGCCAAAAAAATCACAATGAGAATGGAAGAGCGGTGAGAACTACGGGCCATCTTCAATTTCCTCGTGCCGGGCTCGGAAGGCGCCCAGGCAAGCTAATTTTCGCAGTATAACATGCGGAAAAACAGAAGCTTAGGTGGTTTCCGGGACCATTGGTCACCTGGAAAGTCACCTGTGTTTAGGATGCGGGAAGCTGCTGAAATGATGCGTTTTGTGAGTTTGGAATGACCCGGAAGGGAGTCGCGGTTCGGGCAAACCTTAGGTGGCGAGTTTCTTCAGGAATTCCTGCTCGTCAAGCCGATATTTAAAGGCCTTTCGGCCGTCGATAAACACCACCGGGACCTCGTCCGTGAACTGGCGCTTGAGTTGGTCATCAGTTTCAACGTCGACCTCGCGCCAGCGAAACCCGCCGCGCCGCTCGAGCTTGGTAAGCTTCTCCTTCACGATCTCACAAAGGTGGCAACCCTTGCGCGAGTACACGATAACTTCGCGAAGCAGCGACATCGCGCAGAGTCTAGCAAAGAGCAGGCAAGTTGGCTATACAAACTGTGACCTATGAGGGCCCGGAATCTACCTGCACCTAGAAGGGCAGGGGCCTACGGGGGAGGGTCCGTTTAGACTACCCGGGCAGAAGCGAAGAAACGGTACAATCCCGCAATGCCAGTCCGCAAGCCGTTGACGGGAAAAGTCGCGCTGGTGACAGGAGGAGCAAAGCGCCTGGGTAAAGCCTCGGCGCTGGCATTGGCTCGGGCCGGAGCCGATGTCGCCATAACGTATCTGACTTCCGCCAAAGAAGCACAACGAACTGTCAAAGAATTGCGAGAAGGTGGAGTCCAGGCGATTGGGGTGCGTTGCGATGTAACCGATCTCCGAAGTGTGCGTGCAGCAGTTAGACAGGTGGCAGAGGAACTGGGAAGGCTCGACATCCTGGTCAACAACGCGGGTACGTACGAAACCGTGACCTTTGACCGCCTCACGATTGAACAATTCGATTACATTTTCGCTACTAACGTACGCGGCCCGTTTCTTCTGGCGAAAGAAGCCCTGCCACTTTTACGCAAGTTCAGAGGCCGAATTGTGAATTTGGGATCCGTAGGTGGCTTGCGGCCGTGGCGCGATCACGTGCACTATTGCTCGTCAAAAGCGGCTGTGCACATGCTGACCAAGGGGATGGCCAAGGCCCTCGCCCCGGAGATTTCAGTAAACTGCGTAGCTCCTGGAATGATTGACATGGGAGAAGGGGCCGCTTTGCAGTTCATGGCCCGCCTGGCGAAACGGACTCCGATGAACCGGAATGGAGCCGGAGACGATGTGGCTGATGCGGTCGTTTTCTTTGCCACCGCCCCGAAATTCATTACCGGCCAGATTCTGTTTGTCGATGGTGGATTGGGACTCTAACTGAACGGCATATCTAGATATTGAGGAGCTTCGTGAAAATCAAGCCAATACTTCTCGCGTTGCTTTGCTGTTTGGCAACTGCGTCAGGTCAGACGAGCGGTGACAAGCCCGAGACGCCGCATCTGGAGAATGCGAAACCGAATCCCAGCGAACGAAACCTTTTCGCCGAACCAAAGACTTTTCCGCTCTGGGAACAGAACGTGCCTGGAGCTCAGGGCACGGCCGACGATGACGTTCCTACACTGACGATCTATCCCTCTGTAAACCCGGCATCGACGGGCACCGCCGTGATTGTCGCCCCGGGAGGAAGTTACGTCATGCTCGCCATGAATCACGAGGGCAGGCAGGTGGCGAACTGGCTGAATTCATTGGGCGTCACTGCGTTCGTCTTGAAATACCGCCTGGGACCGAAGTATCACCACCCAATTGAACTAGGGGACGCACAACGTGCTATCCGCCTGGTTCGCTCGCGAGCAAAGAAACTGGGCGTTCAGCCCGATCGGATCGGGTTCATGGGATTTTCTGCCGGTGGCCATCTGGCATCGACTGCGGGCACGCACTTCGACAATGGGAATCCGAAGGCGAACGACCCGATTGATCGCGTCAGTTGCCGCCCTGATTTTCTGGTATTGGCTTACCCGGTGATTTCGTTCGTCGCTCCTTATTCACATTCCCAATCCGAGCACAACTTGCTTGGGTCCGATCCGGACTTGAAGTTGCAGGAGGAACTTTCGAATGAATTACGCGTGACGTCACAAACCCCGCCAACGTTTCTGTTCAGCACGAGTGCGGATAAGACGGTGCCGCCGGAAAACTCGGTCGCGTTCTATCTCGCACTGCAGGCTGCGCGAGTGCCGGCAGAAATTCATATCTTTGAGAAAGGCCCGCACGGCGTAGGGTTGGACTTAGCTGATCCGGTGCTTGGGCAGTGGCCCACGCTTCTCGCCAACTGGATGCGGCAAAGAGGGCTGCTGCGGAAATGACGATACCTCTTTTTCGCAGTTGGTGCGGTATCTGCGCGGCTCTTTGCTGCGTTCTCCTCGGGACCCTGGTTGCGGCACAAAGCGGTCCAGCACCTGGGAGCACCGAAATTCAGGCGTGGACTGCGGGTGGATACTCGGTGCCGGGTGGCCGTGGACATACGGGAGTGTGGAATGCGGGATTCCGGTATGGATGGGTGCTACTCGGGCCGCACGGACCAGGTTTTCTGAGGGGCGAATTTGAGTACGCGATTGATGCTGTCCCGCTTTTTCTCGTCTTCCAACCGCGGAATACTGCGCATGGGGTGGGCTTTAATCCTCTAAATTTGAAATGGAATTTCATTCGGGGTACAGGTGGGCCGCAGCCGCCTTCGGAGCTTCTTGCCAGCCGTGTATTCATCCCCTATGCGGAACTCAGCGGAGGAGTTCTGTTCACGGATCACACGGTGCCCGCTTTTACGGACACGATCAATTTCACCCCATCGGCGGCGCTCGGATTGCACATACTTCGTCCGGCTCTCACGTGGACGGTGGAAGCACGCTATCTGCATATTTCAAATGCAGGGCTGGAACGGCTGAACCCCGGAATCAATACGTTTGAGGTAAAGCTCGGGGTAGGGAGGTTCCGAAAGTGACGCGCTATAGGTACTCTGCGAACCTCTCAGTAGCGAGTTAGATGTCTCGAAGAATGGCGCGAAGCAGGCAAGGGCCGATCACTTCGCCCGAGTGGACCGGAACAGTTGTAACTCTTCCATCAGGATGCCTTTAGAAAGACTTGGCTACCGCGAGTCCGAATCACCTCAAAACTAATTTCTGGAGAACTCTGACAACTTCTTTTCCGTGAACTCCGCGGAAAACGGCTCATACCGAGACTTGCTGCGGTCGTCCGGGGCGCAATCAATCGTAATATTCCAGCCCCAAATGCGTGATCAACTCTTCGCCTTTCAGGTGACGCAACGTGTTCTTCAGCTTCATGAGCTGGATGAACAGGTCATGCTCTGGATATAACCCCGGCAGCGTCATCGGCGATTTGAAATAGAAACTGAGCCATTCCTGAATTCCGATGTCTTTCAAATCAGAGCAGCGCTGGGCGAGGTCGAGGAAGAGAACAAGATCAAGAACGATTGGCGCGGCAAGGATGGAATCGCGGCACAGGAAATCGACCTTGATCTGCATGGGATAGCCGAGCCATCCGAAGATGTCAATGTTGTCCCAGCCCTCTTTGTTATCGCCGCGTGGCGGGTAATAGTTGATACGAACGACGTGGCTGAACTTGCCGTAAAGATCGGGGTAAAGATCGGGCTGCAGGATGTGTTCCAGGACCGACAGCTTGGATTCTTCCTTGGTCTTGAATGAGCCGGGATCGTCGAGCACTTCGCCATCGCGGTTGCCGAGAATGTTGGTGGAGAACCATCCCTTTAACCCGAGCAGGCGAGCTTTAAACCCTGGCGCGAGAATGGTCTTCATCAACGTCTGGCCGGTTTTGAAATCCTTGCCACAGATCGGGGCCTCGTTCTTACGCGAGAGCTCGTGCATGACCGGCAAGTCGACGGTCAAGTTGGGAGCGCCATTGGCGAACGGGACGCCTTCCATCAGAGAGGCGTAAGCGTAAATCATGGACGGTGCTATGGCGTCGTCGTTAGTTTGCAGAGCTTTTTCAAAGGCCTTTACTGATTGGTGGGCTGCGGTGGGCTGCAGGAAAATTTCCGTCGATCCGCACCAGATCGTGATCAGGCGTGAGGCCTCAGAGCTTTTTCTAAAGTCGCGAATATCTGCCCGCACCTGTTCGGCAAGATCCATCTTGTTCTTGCCTTTTTTCACGTGATGGCCGTCGAGCTTCTTCACATAGTTGCGATCGAACACAGCCGGTCTCGGCCTGACGGAACTCAGGAAAGGCTTGATCTGATCGAGTAGATCGTGTTCGAGCACGCCGGCTTTGCTCGCAGCAGTGTGCATATCGTCATCGAAGGGATCCCAACCGGTGAACACCATATCGCTAAGGTTGGCGAGAGGAACAAACTCCTTGACCAACGGGGAGCGCCCGTCGGTCCGCTTACCGAGCCGAATGGTGCCCATCTGGGTGAGGGAACCGAAGGGATTAGCCAACCCTTTGCGCACCGCCTCGACGCCGGCTACAAAAGTAGTGGCTACGGCGCCCATGCCGGGAATCATCACTCCGAGCTTTCCTTTGGCCGGTTGGATGGAAGGGGTACTGGCCTTATCTTTAAGAGCTTGTCGACGTGCAGCCATTTAGGGCATTTTCCTTGCGTGATTATGAAGTTGTGGGCAAACGGGTATGTTCTCGTATTGACGAAGCTTTTGCAACTTGGCGGCGTCGAATGGGGAAGCCGGAGCATCGAACAGTAACAGGTAACTCCGCAGCGACAACTTGCGTCCAACCAATAGGGGTTGCTTTGCCGCACGCGCGATATAATCAACTAACGGTTTGAGTGGGCGATCTGGAGGTTTTTATGAAGAGTTTGTTGTCACTTAGCGCGGCCCTCGCGCTGGCTGTTTGCATGGTTTCGCCCTCATTGGCCAGAGACAAGGATAAAGACAAAGACAAAGCGCCTGCCGCGGCCGATAGTTCAACTCCGACCGCAAATGGTCCGTCCGCAAATACGGTTGAGCCCTCGGCAACCAAAACCCCGCATGACGGCAGCATCAATGACATTGACGCAATCGGAAATCGTAATGTTGGCTGCGCCAAAGGTATGGGCAACTGGTACAGCCTGGAAAAGCAGATCGCCATGGGAAAGCAGATTTCCCAACAGGTGGAAACGCAATCCAAGGTGATCAACGACCCGGTCATTTCGGAGTACATCAATCGCCTGGGACAGAACCTTGTCCGTAACTCGGACTCGCAGGTGCCGTTTACGATCAAGGTGATTGATTCCGACGACATAAATGCGTTTGCGTTACCGGGCGGTTTTTTCTATGTCAACTCGGGATTGATCCTTGCCGCCGACGAAGAAGCGGAACTCGCTGGCGTAATGGCGCATGAGATTGGCCACGTCGCAGCCTGCCACGCGGCCCGCGAAAACACCCGCGCCAACCTGATGCAGATGATGACCATTCCACTGATCTTCATGGGTGGGCCGATCGGATACGCAGCCTACGAGGGCGCAGGCTTGGCGGTGCCGTTGACGTTCCTGAAGTTCTCGCGCGGATTTGAAGCGCAGGCCGATTATCTTGGTGTGCAGTACATGTACAAGGCCGGATATGATCCGGCTGCCTTCGTCTCATTCTTTGAAAAGATCCAGGCGCTGGATAAGAAGAAGCCGGGAACGATTTCAAAAGCCTTTGAAACGCATCCCCAGACGCCGGATCGCATAAAAGAGTCGCAAGAGGAGATCGCGAAGATTCTGCCGGCAAAGTCGGAGTACATCGTAACCACGTCGGAGTTCGACACTGTCAAATCCCGGCTGGCCGCGATTGAGAACCGTCATAAACTTAACGACGAAAAAGACGGCAAGAAGCCGTCTTTGCGACGTGCATCATCGACCGACAAAAATGGGACGGATGACAAGACCACGGACGATGGACGTCCGACGTTGAAGCGGCGGCCTGATGACAACAATAACTGATTGAATTTCCGTAAATGGAAAAAGGCAGGACGCGAGTCCTGCCTTTTTTGGTTGTCTTCGTGGAACTCTAAGCCGCTTCTTTCGTGGCCAGCGAACGGACAGTGGCACGCTCAGGTTGTGCGTTAACAATTTTCATCTGCTTCCAGTCGTAGGGCAGCTCTTTCCCGCAATCCAAACAAACCACATACGTTCCGGTGGGAAATGCGGCCCGACTACGCTGGGCCTTCTTGATGGTGATCGGGAAGCTGTAATGCTGGTGCCAGCAGCCAAAGAAAGCGTTGACTACACGCGACAACATCTTTCTACCTCCACAGAGTGCTTTCGGCCTGGGAGCCGGGGAAGCATCATCTACTTAGATTCAGCTTCTCTGGAAAGGGTTCGCAGGGATTACACGAAACTAGTTGTCGTGCAACCCTGCTGAATGAAAGGAGTTACCGCGCTGCGCCTTCGGGGCCTGATTTCTTGTGAGACTTGCACCGGGTAGCTATTGCCGATCGGAGCTTGGTTTCGAGGTCTTCTGGGAGTTCGTAGAGCTTGGAATCGCGATAGATTTCAATGGTCTTCTTGGTGGTATCGCAAACGACATAGCAGTTGTGGCACCAGGAGAGATGCTCTTCCAGTTCTGATTTTGTGTTGGCGTCGATTACGCCATCCAGGTAATCGGTCAGTTCGTGAAGAAACTCAGAGCATTTCACTGGATGCCATCTCCACTACCAGGTTTCGCTTGCGATCCATTCGATCTGTCTCTCCTCTGAAAATACTTGTTCAGCCGCTCACGCAACTGCAAACGAGCCCGCAACAGTCTCGATTTCACCGCCGGCACGCTCAAATCGAGCGCCTCAGCAGTCTCCTCGGTCGAAAGACCTTCGACATCCCGCAAGACAAACACAGTGCGAAACGTTGCCGGCAGCCCATGGATGGTGCGATCTAAGATGTCGCGCAACTCAGCCTGGCTGTACTGTTGCTCCGGATTCGGAGACCAATCGGCAACTTCCCGCGGCACCGAATCGTCTTCGGTCTTTACTTCCTCGTCGAGTGAAACCGTGCGCTCCGGACGCCGGCGCCGAAGCTTCATCAGAGCTTCGTTCACCGCAATCCGCACTAACCAGGTGTAAAACTTCGATTGCCCCTGGAACTGGGCGAGATTGTTGTACGCCTTTAAAAACGCGTCCTGGACGACATCTTCCGCATCCTCGCGGTTTTGCGTTATGTGCTGCGCGATGCGAAAAACGTTGCGGTCGTAGCGGCGAACCAGCTCTTCGAAAGCCTCTACATCACCTGCTTTAGCCCGCTGAACCAGCGCCAGCTCATCGCTGACCGGTTCTGTCACTTTTGGTTGGATTGCGCCCATTGGACATTCGATGCAGGATTTTTCACATTAAACGGAGCGTCAAATGGAAAGGGGACCTGGATCGTTTTTACATTTTACTTGCTGACGGCCAGTTACGCCATCGCGGCCGATGCTTTGCCTGGCAGGTTTCCTGCACGCGTTGTTCGCACAGAAAGATAAAGGCTTGCCGGAACTTGAGAGGTCAGGCGTTACGTCCGTTACCTTCCCGCCGGTGCAGGGCAAAGTGAGAATACATAACCAAGCGAGAATTACACAACGATGTTGCGAAAGCCCACACTAGCGCTCTTACTGTGTCTGACACTGTCCCCGAGTCTGCTCTTTGCCAAGCAGCTCGCGGTTGTTACTGATACTGCAAATACAACAGCCAATCTGACTACGGCAGACCTGATCAAACTATTCACCGCACAGACGCATAGTTGGGCGGACGGCAAGCTGGTCACGATCGTCATGCGGGACCCCACCAGTTCGGATATGGAACTGGTGTTGCGAAAAGTCCTGAACATGACGCCGGCGCAGGCGCGAGCATTCATTCAAAGTCACAAGGCTGCCGTTGTAGTGGCAGACTCCGACGATGCCGTGCTGCGGTTCGTCTCCAGCAATCACGGCGCGATCGGCATCGTTGACCTCTATTCACTGACCAAAGGGGTCACGGTGATCAAGATCGATGGAAAGTTGCCGGTCGAGCAGGGCTATCTTCTACGAGGAAACTAGATCAATGAAATCAGCCGCACTGGTTGTTGCCTTCACTCTGGCATTCGGAGTTTGCACGACTGCTCAACCGAAGAAGCATGCACGCCCGCAAAGTAAGGATTCGCTGCCGCTGAGCACGAAATCGGCAAAGGTGCTGCGCTTGCTGGATCAGGCCTGGGTGCTGGATTCCGACAAGGGCGAGCCGAAAAAATCCATCGAGTTGATGCACAAGATCGTGAAGCTGGATCCAAAGTTCGCCATGGGCCACGAAATTCTGGCGCAGATCAGCCTGGATCCCGCTGAGCAAGTAAGCGAGCAAGCAGAGGCAACAGCAACCAAAGGCAACGCCACGCCTGTCGAGCAGACGTTGATCGATTGGTTCCAGAATGTCGCCGACCACAATCTGATCCCGGCTATCACCAGCATGAATGAAGTTCTGCGGCAGTACCCGCACGACCGCTGGGTCGTGTTTCTGGCCAACTCGTGGCTGATGGCGCAGACGCAATACGAGCGCGCTGTGGAAGTCTACGAAAAGTCTGGAATGAAGAATTCACCGGGGCTGATGAACAATGCCGCCTATACCTATGCCCACATGCGCCAGTTCAAAAAGGCGTTCGGGTTGATGGACCAATACGTCAAGATGATGCCACACGACGCGAATCCCAACGATTCCTATGCCGAACTGTTGCGCTTGGCGGGTCACTATAACGCGGCGATTGTCCATTACAAAGCAGCTCTGGCGATCAACCCTCAGTTCTATACCTCAGCTTACGGAATTGCGGATACATACCTCTTAATGGGCGAGGAAGTGCGGGCGCGTCAGGAATATAAGAAGGCGTTCGAGAAGTTCCCATCTGTGCCTGAGATGGAGCTGATCCAGTGGAGAACTCGCGAGGCGACCACTTACCTGTACGAGCACGATATTGCAAGCGCAAACAAGGCCTTTGGATCGTTAGCTGAGTACGCACACTCGAAGCAGATGAGTCAGGTAGAAGCCGATACGTATCGCCAGATGGCAATGTATCAGCCACATGCGGCGGATGGATTGAAGTTCTTAACCAAAGCTGAGCAGGCGCTGCATGAAGGCAGTAACACCACGAAGGCTGAAATTCACCAAGAGGCAGCGCAAATTTTGCGCGCCCGCGTCGAACTTGCAATCAAGGCAGGCGATCTCAAAGCCGCCGACGCCGCTGTGATTTCGCTGGCTCAACTCTCGGAAACCTCGAACGACAAAGTGATCGATGCTTGTTATCAGGGTGCGGAAGGAGCACGTTTGTTCTCCTCCCATAAGTACAAAACGGCGATTTCACACCTCGAGGAAGATGAAGATAACCCGCTTTCGATAAGGCGTCTGGTGGTTGCGTATCGCGCCACCGGCTATGTTTCCGGCGCGAAACGAACGGAAGAGGTTCTTGCCACCTTCAGCGATCCAACCGTAGAACAGGCTCTCGTCGTGCCGGCCTTTCGCAAGTGCCTCGGCAATCCCAACTGCAATGCGAATGTGCGCGCGGCGACCATGAAACACTAGCTCTCCGATCGTAGCTTCGAACCAAACCTGAAACTCTCATCTATAATTCTCGGTTTCTGAAATCACCTGATCCGAGGATTGCATGAAGGGCATCATTACGATCTGCACGTCAATTTGTCTAACGGTTGCACTGTCTTCGATTTCGTCCGCACAGAACACGCAGCCGCAATATCCGAACTACCCCAGCGAGACTCCGCAAGATTTTAAAGTGAATCAGTCCCACTGGGACTACACGCGCCGCGCAGTTGATATTCCTATGCGCGATGGCGTGAAACTTCACACGGTCATCCTGATTCCCAAAGGCGCAAATCACGAGCCAATTTTGTTCACCCGCACTCCCTATGACGCCGAGGCGCTCACAAGCCACAGCGCCAGCTCCCACCTCGGACCGATTTTATGGGGATACGACAATGCGACCGAGGTGATCGTCCAAGGTGGTTACATTCGCGTGGTGCAGGATATCCGGGGCAAATATCGCTCTGAGGGCGACTATGTAATGAATCGCCCGCTGCATGGCCCCTTGAATCCGACGCCCGTCGATGAATCCACGGATACGTACGACACAATCGACTGGCTGGTTAAGAACATTCCGGAGTCGAATGGCAAGGTTGGAATTCTAGGAATTTCCTACGACGGATTTTTGCCCTTGATGGCGATTGTTAATCCGCATCCTGCGCTCAAGGTTTCGGTTCCCATGAACCCCATGGTTGACGGATGGATGGGCGACGACTGGTTCCACAACGGCGCCTTCCGCCAGCAGAACATGCCTTACATCTACGAACAGGAAGCTACCCGCAAGAACGACGAGAAGTGGTGGACCGATCATTTTGACGACTACGACCTGTACATGGAAGGTTCGGCGGGTGAAATCGGCAAGAGTCACGGAATGGAGCAGCTAGGGTTCTGGAACCAGTTGCTCGCGCATCCGAGCTACGATTCGTGGTGGCAAGACCAGGCGATGGACAAGATTCTTGCTGAACAGCCGCTGAAGGTGCCGGTCATGCTGGTCGACAGCCTCTGGGACCAGGAGGACATTTATGGCGCACCTGCAGTTTACAAAGCAATAAAGCCGAAAGATGTAAACAACGACAAAGTTTTTCTGGTGCTTGGGCCCTGGCATCACGGGCAAGAAATTGAAGACGGAAGCTCGTTGGGTGCGCTCAAATTCAATAGCGATACCGGTCTTTATTTCCGAGAAAAGATTCTTGCGCCGTTTCTGGCGCATTTCCTGAAAGATGATGCGCCGGCGATGAATGTGGCTCCCGTGACCGCCTATGAGACCGGCGAAAACCAGTGGGAGCGATTGCAGTCGTGGCCGTCGGGATGCCAAGCGGGTTGCGCACCAAAAGCTACGCCGCTATATCTAAACGGAGACTTGAAACTGAGTTTCTCGGAGCCGAAGCGCAGCGACGCCGCCTATAGCGAGTACGTTTCCGATCCCGCCAAGCCGGTTCCTTACCGCGCCCGGCCGAGTCAGCCGGTGGGCTATACCGGCCGCTTCACCTGGCCGCAGTGGCTGGTGGATGACCAGCGCGAACCTTCAGGCAGGCCGGATGTGTTGGTGTTCACTTCCGATGTGCTCACCAACCCAGTGAAGATCAGCGGCCAGCCGGTCGCAAATTTGATTGCATCAACCAGCGGTACGGATTCGGACTGGGTTGTGAAGTTAATCGATGTCTATCCAGACGAAGTCGCCGGCGATGAAGAGATGGGCGGCTATCAGTTGATGGTCTCCGCGGATATATTCCGTGGGCGCTATCGCGAGAGCCTTTCGCATCCTCAGGCGATTGCGGCAGACAAGCCTTTGCTCTACCGGTTCGCCTTACCGACGGCAAACCATGTGTTCCTGCCCGGACACCGCATCATGGTGCAAGTGCAATCGAGCTGGTTCCCGCTCTACGATCGCAATCCACAGACTTTCGTGCCGAACATCTTCTGGGCCAAACCCGAGAATTACAGGAAGGCCACGCAGCGGGTCTACCACGCGCCGGGACAGGAAAGCTTTGTGGAGTTACCTCTCATTAAGGGGCAATGAGCTCTGTTCAGCACGGAGACACTGAGGTACTGAAGAGCCAATTCTGAAGGTTTTCTCCGCCTCACTGTCTCCGTGGTGAGAAGTCGGGGACGTGACTAAAGTGACCTGCTGCCCGGAGCGGAGCCTGCCTATAATCAAAGACGAACCCCCCGATGAATAAGCCACATGTCCGATAAGGTCGAAGAGATCGTCCGCGCGGCTGTTACTGAGGCGTTAGAGCGCCAGCTTCCGTCATTCCGGGAAACTATTGTCCAGGAAGTACTTCAAGCGGTTAGCCCCGCGTTGGGCGGCAAGCAGGAACATGCCGGCAATGGCGTTGCCTCTTTGCAGAAGGCCATTTCATCTGTGCAGGCTGGGACCACTCAAAAAGAGATTCTACGGGCCCTGCTTGACGGCACGACTTCCTATTGCGGCCGCGCAGCTTTGTTCGTAGTCAAGGGTGGGGCGGCAACTGGCTGGCAGGGAGCGGGTTTTGCCAGCAACGATGCGATCAAGGACTTTGCTCTTGACGTCCATTCTGGTGCAACCGCTCATGTGTTGCAATCGCGGGAGGCGGAAGACGCCGCGGCTTCAAATTTCGATCAGCACTTCGTTTCGAAGTTTGGTCCGCCTGCAAACCCAAATATCGCCCTACTGCCACTGCTTCTGAAAGACAAAGTTTCCGCGCTGATTTACGCTGATTCTGGTTCGCAAGGCGCTGAAGTCGATTCCACTGCGTTAGACGTGCTGGTAAAGGCTACAAGCGCGTGGCTTGAAGTGATTTCTCAGCGCAAGCAAGCCCATAAGGATGAGCCGGAGACGCATTCGGCGCCCGCTGTAAACGATCCATTCGCGGCCCATGCCCCGTTGCATTCGGCAAAGGCACAACACATTCCAGAGCCCGAGCCGGCGGTCGCTGTGGCCGCGGCTGCTGGCGCAGGGTCAAACGTTGCCGCGGCGCCGGCGCTTAGCCCCGAAGAAGCCGAAATTCACCGCAAGGCCCAGCGCTTTGCCCGTCTGCTGATGGACGAGATCAAGCTCTACAACCAGGCAAAGGTGGCCGAAGGGCGCAAGCACAAGAATCTTTACGATCGCCTCAAAGAGGACATCGAAAAAAGCCGCGCCACGTATCTAAAACGTTATGGCAATACTTCGGCCGCTAGCGCAGACTATTTCAATCAGGAACTGGTTCGCAGTCTGGCGGAAGATGACATTTCTCTCATGGGCAGTAACTTTCAACGATAATTGTTCTGTTGGACATTCCAGCAGCATCTTGCTAAGCGATAATTAGAACAGACGTGGGGCATTTTCGCAGAGTATCTTCTTTCTCGGCATTTGCGTTGATGATGGTGTGTGCGTATTTGCTAAACGCACAAACCAGCAACTCCCCACCTGGCAACGCGACCTCTGCGGCACCTGCGGTAATCGTCCAGAAAACGAAAGATCAAGAGAAGCCTGCATCACCCGGACAGGCGAGTTCCGCCACGTCATCTTCTGCTCCGAGCAAAAAAAAGTATGCACCGCGCAAGAGCAGTTCGAGGAGACTTGCCCGCTCGACCAGATCGCGCCGCAGCTCGCCACGGTTTCGTAGGATCCAGCAGGCCTTTGTGGCTTCTGCGACTCTCAAGCCCATGGCGTTGCAGCTATTGCAAAACCGCACTCCGGCCGCATACGCAGGGGTTGAAGCGTACGCACGCAAACACAGCGCCGAAGATGCCGGCTCGCTGGCCTGGCTTGCAGCCGGATATGCGTATTTCCTGGACCATCAATTTGCTAAATCGATCGACGCGCTCGAACGCGCGAAAGCTCATGCGGGAGAGTTTGGGGATTACGTCGCGTACTACCTGGCAAGTTCAGAAACCCAGAGCGGGCGCGCTTCCGATGCCATCAATCTGCTCAGCAAGTTTGACGAGAACTTTCCGGAATCGCTGCTGACCCGGGACGCGCGCGTTCTCTATGCCGACGCGCTGATCTCCGCCAATCGCGCAAGGGAAGCCGTTCCGATTCTTGAAAAAGATCGCGAGCCGATTCGCGCCGATCTGGAACTCACATTGGGACGCGCTTATGCAGCTTCCGGCGATCCGGCTAAAGCGGTTGCCGTGCTCAGGCACCTGTACTTTGAGTTGCCGTTGAGCTTTGAAGCAACCGTAGCACAGGGGGAATTGCAGAAGCTGGCTTCTACTCCTGGAATTTCGCCTCCGAATTTTGGCGATGAGAAGAGCCGCGCCGATGCCTTGGTCAAGGCGAAGAAGTTTCCGGAAGCCGTCGATGCCTACCGAGACCTGTTGAAACGAGCCACGCCCACGGACAAGCCGGAAATCCAACTCTCGCTTGCCGAATCTCTGCATCACGCTGGCCAGGACCGCGAAGCCAAGCGACAGCTGGATTCTGTTCAGATCACGACTCCTGAGATCGCGGCGCGCAAGCTCTACGACTTCGGCGAATTGCAGCGCGCGGTGAATGACGATGACGGTTTTCTCCGCACCGTAGATGACATCCGGCAGGCCGCTCCCACCAGTCCATGGCTGGAACAGGCCCTGCTTTACGTGGGCAACATCTATTTGCTCCGCCACGACTACGACCGGGCAATCGACGCTTACCGCGAGATCGGGCAGCGTTTCCCGAGCGGCGCTCGCGCTCCTTACGCGCATTGGAAAGCTGCGTGGCTGAGCTTGCGGCAAGGCCGCAATGCGGAGGCTAAGGAAGGTTTTGAGCAGCAGATCGCGCTCTATCCCGATTCTTCCGAGGTTCCGGCGGCGCTTTACTGGCGCGGGCGGCTGGCGGAAGAAGACGGCGACATGGCGATGGCCAGCGCTTATTATCAGAAAGTTTCGGATCGTTTTCGCAACTTTTACTATGGCCCACTGGCCCACGACCGGCAGAGCAAGCTGAAGGTGGACGATCCGCCGCACTATCCCATTCTTGATCGCGTTCCCCCGATTACGGGAATTGAAAAGATCAGTGACGACGCGCCACCTGAGGACAGCCTGCGTCTCGAAAAAGCGCGACTGCTTGAAAATGGCGGCCTGCTGGATTTTGCTGTGCGCGAGTTGAAAGCCGCTGCCGACGAAGACAAAGGAAACTGGCTACCGGCAGAAATTGCGCGCATGTACGAGGATGCGGACCGCTATGACGCGGCGGTTGAAACTCTGAAACATGCGGTACCGAACTATTTTGCGGTCGACCTTTCGACGTTGCCGAGGTCCTATTGGGAGGCATTGTTTCCCCGTCCCTATTGGAGCGACGTGAAGCGTTTCGCAAATGCGAATGGGCTCGATCCGTATCTGGTTGCATCCTTGATTCGTCAGGAGTCCGAGTTCAATCCCAGCGCGGTTTCAAATAAGAACGCGCTCGGCCTGATGCAGTTGCTGCCAAAGGTAGGAAAAGGAGTTGCCAAGCAGGAAAAGTTGAAACATTTTTCTACAGCGCAGCTTTTTACGCCAACCGTCAACGTGCAGCTGGGAACCAAATATTTTCGTTCGATGGTTGACGAATTTGGCGGGTTTGAATACGCACTTGCTGCATATAACGCAGGCGACGACCGGGTGAAAGACTGGCAGTCACAAGGCAAGTATCGCGACGTGCAGGAGTTTGTGGAGTCGATTCCATTCACTGAGACCCGCGAATACGTTCAGGCGATCATGCGGAACGCGAATGTGTACCGGCAGTTGTATGGGACGCCTTGAAACCATAAATTACGAAGGGCACCCTTCGACTGCGCTCAGGACAAGCTCCGGTACACGAAGGAAAACCCTTTCTTCCAAGCAAGCCTAAGTCTTTCTTCGCTGAAGAAATTCGGCCCGTTCTTCGTGTAACTTCGTGTCCTTCGTGGTTGATGTAACGATTCGGAGCTTGAGTCCTAGGTCTTCGCTATCATGATCAGGCATGTTTTCTCGCCGCACTGACTGGAATCTTGCGCCAAATCGCTTGACCCTTGCGCATCAGGAAGCGGTGCGCGCGGGAAAGAAGATTCTCGATCTCACGATTTCGAATCCCACACGCGCAGGAATTGAATATGACAAAACCGCGATTCTGGATGCACTGAGGAATTCAGCCGCTCTCGACTACGACCCTCAGCTGAAAGGATTGCGGGGCGCCAGGGAAGCAGTAGCTGACTACTATTCGTGGGAGCATGGCGTTTCCTTGGATCCGGAAAACCTGATTCTCACCACCAGCACAAGTGAGGGTTATTCGCACGTCTTTCGGCTTCTGTGTAACCCCGGAGATGAAATTTTGGTTCCCAAGCCGAGCTATCCGTTGTTTGATTTTCTTGCTGAACTTCAGGACGTTAAGCTGGCGCCATATTCGTTGATCTACGATCACGGATGGCAAACCGATTTTCATTCGCTCGAAGGTGCCTGTACGCAGAATTCGAGGGCCGTCATTGTGGTGCATCCGAATAATCCAACCGGGTCGTATGTCAGTGAGCAGGAACGCAATCAGTTAAACGAGCTGTGTCGTCGAAATAAACTGGCGTTGATTGTGGATGAAGTTTTTCTCGACTACGCACACGAGAGAAAATGTCCATCATTCACTGGCAACGAAGGAGCTTTGACTTTTACGCTGAGCGGACTGTCAAAAATTTCGGCTCTTCCGCAGATGAAGCTGGCGTGGATCGCTACGACCGGCCCGCAAGCAGAGGTGGCCGCGGCAATGCAACGCCTTGAAGTGATCGCGGATACGTATTTGTCGCTCAATGCTCCGATACAGCTTGCTGCTCCGGTTCTGCTTGAACAACGGAAAGCAGTCCAACCCCGATTAGTGAAACGGGTCCGCGCGAATCTCGCCGAATTGGATTGTCAGCTCGTGCAGCAGAAATCCTGCTCGCGGCTTGAAGTGCAGGGTGGATGGTATGCGGTGCTGCGCATTCCTGTCACCAGATCGGACGAAGACTTTGCAGTTGAGCTGTTGGAGCGCGAGTCCGTGCTGGTTCATCCCGGCCATTTTTACGATTTTTCGGCTGATGGTTATCTGGTTTTGAGTTTAATCGGTTCGGAGGCGGATTTCCGAAATGGAATCGCGGCACTGTTGAGCTTTGTGGACCAGTTAGCTTGATGCCTCGAGCGGTTGTTCATCGCAATCCACCCGTCACGGATCACAAACCACGAACTACAGCTACTGACCACTAGCGACTGATCACTGACCACCCGGTCATTTGTTCCCAACGTCACCTGCATGGCAGTAAAATGCAATGCGGCAAACGATTCTTACACCGAGGCTCGTTAATGGCAGAAAAGGCATCGATTCCAGCTCCCAACTCCAGCATTGATTCCGTCCTTCAGGAAGCGCGTAAGTTCGAACCATCGGACGAATTCCGGCGGTCGGCACACATCAAGAGCCTCGAGGACTACGAGCGCATTTATCAGGAGTCCATGGAGCATCCAGACAAATTTTGGGGACGCATTGCCGGCGAGCTGCACTGGTTCAAGCCATGGGAAAAAGTGCTGGAATGGAAGAATCCGTGGGCGAAGTGGTTTGTTGGCGGGCAGATCAATCTCTCGTACAACTGCCTTGATCGTCACGTTCAGACCCATCGCAAGAACAAAGCCGCCATCATCTGGGAGAGCGAACCGGGCGAAGTACGCACGCTGACGTATCAACAATTGCATCGTGAAGTTCAGAAATTTGCGAATGTGCTGAAGTCCCTGGGCGTAAAAAAAGGTGACCGGGTTGCCATTTACATGGGGATGACGCCGGAGTTGCCGGTTGCCATGCTTGCCTGCGCGCGGATTGGCGCGCCGCACACCGTGGTTTTTGGTGGATTTTCTTCACATGCACTTGTCGACCGCATTCATGATTCGCAGGCGAACACTGTAATCACACAAGATGGAACCTATCGTCGCGGAAGTGAAGTGAAGCTTTTTCCCGCGGTTGAAGAAGCGCTGAAATCCTGCCCTACGGTGAAGAACGTTGTCATCTACAAGCGAACCGGAACTGCGATCAACATGCAGTCCGGCCGCGACCACTGGTGGCATGAGCTGATGGCCAAAGCTTCGGACGAGTGTCCGGCCGAGCCGCTCGATGCGGAGCATCCGCTATACATCCTTTACACCTCAGGCACAACCGGAAAACCAAAAGGAGTTGTGCACACGACCGGCGGATATTCCGTTGGCACTTACATCACAACCAAGTGGGTCTTCGATCTACACGAAGAGGACACATATTGGTGCACCGCAGATATCGGCTGGGTTACCGGGCACAGCTACATCGTGTACGGGCCGCTGCAGAACGGCGCGACCAGTCTGATGTACGAGGGCGCGCCGAATTTCCCTGAGCCGGATCGTTTCTGGAGCATCGTGGACCGGCATCAGGTCAATATTCTCTACACTGCGCCGACCGCCATCCGCACCTTCATCCGCTGGGGAGATCAGTGGCCGAACAAGCACAAGCTCACGAGCCTGCGTTTGCTCGGGTCAGTTGGAGAGCCGATCAATCCTGAGGCGTGGATGTGGTATCGGGAAGTGATCGGTCACAATCGTTGCCCGATCGTCGACACCTGGTGGCAGACAGAGACGGGACACATGATGATCACGCCCATCCCCGGGGCAATCGCAACCAAACCGGGGTCTGGAACAAAGCCATTTCCAGGCGTGGTGGCGGAGATCGTGACCATGGATGGCAAGCCGGTGCCGGATGGCGCCGGAGGATTTTTGATTCTGAGGCAGCCCTGGCCGGGAATGTTGCGCACCATTTATGGCGATCCCGATCGCTACGTGAAGCAGTACTGGTCGCAGATTCCGGGCGTATATTTCACTGGCGACGGCGCCCGCAAGGACAAGGACGGCTACTTCTGGATCATGGGCCGGGTCGATGACGTAATCAACGTCTCCGGGCATCGCCTGAGCACAATGGAGGTGGAATCGGCGCTGGTTGCTCATGATTACGTGGCTGAAGCGGCCGTCGTCGGCAGGCCGGATGACGTGAAGGGGCAGGCAATTGCGGCATTCGTTACCCTCGAGGGCGGGCGTACGCCAAGTCCGGAATTGAAAGACGAGCTTCGGAAATGGGTCGCGAAAGAAATCGGGTCACTGGCGAAACCAGATGACATTCGTTTCACGGATGCGCTACCCAAGACGCGCAGCGGGAAGATTATGCGGCGACTACTCCGTGAACTGGCAACGCACGGCGAGGTCAAAGGTGACACCACAACACTGGAGGATTTCACCGTGCTCGCGAAGCTAAAGGAGCAAGAGGAGGGCTAGGTGAGAATCTCACCTTTTCTCGATGAACACGGGGGAGGATGGGGGAAGTTCGACATCTTCATGGAACTATGTTGTCGCTTCGCGCGCCTTTAGAAATGGCAAGGATCCCAGCCACAATGCGAAACCGGGCAGTACGACACCAACCATGACAGCAAGTGATATGTAGAACCATTGCGGCCTTGCGAACACTCGCACTCCCGTGATCAGCGTGATCAACAAGCCTGTGCATATGAATCCAAGACCCACGATCGCCGGAAACCACACGGCCCCAAGCAGCGTTTTTTCACCGCTACCCGCCCCTCGGGAGAGATAGGCTGCCGCAGCTCCCGCCGTCGGCAGGCAGAGCAGCCACGGTCCGTAGAGGGCGGCCGGGCCCATTCGCCAAAGATGGGGATGCGTGGCGATGACGAGGCTTAGTCCCAGTAGCACTCCTTCAGAAATCGTCAGACTTGCTAATGCCGGAATCCAGAATTGCCTTGTACGTTCGTTCATAAAAGCCTCCTTACATTTTGCTGCTTGAATTTTGCGAGAAAGCTGCCGCCATGGAATTCCTTCGAGAGAACGTTGCACCGCCTCCCGCTTGGACAATCCTTGTTGGCAGAAGTTCTCGTAAGTTTCCTCGAGGTGACCGGCAAGCTCGGCAATGATTTCCTCTCGTATTAGGGGATCCACTCGCATGTTCCTCATTTGCTGCTGCACTAAGGATTTCCAATCGAGCATATTTGAGTCAGGCATTGCTCACCCCCGCAAGCTGGTCGAGCGCAAGGAAGTAAGACCGCCATTCTCTCCGTAGCAGATCAAGTGCCTTCTTGCCGGCAGGGGTCAGCGAATAGTAACGGCGGTCACGGCCTTCCTGATTGTTCTCCCATTGCCCTTTGATCCGACCTCGTTTTTCCAGCTCATACAACATTGGATAGAGGGAAGCTAGCGTGAACCGCAAGGCGCCGGCCGTCCGTTGTTCGATGGACTTGGCGATTTCGAAACCATACAGCGGGCCCTGGGCAAGCAGGGACATAATCGCCAGTTCCGCGCTTCCACGGGAGATTCGCGAGCTTACGCGTTGAACGGCCATGAATATAGGAATCCTCTACTAGCAATATAGGAATCCTACAATGTGAGGGCAAGTTACTTTAGTCCCGTGTTGGCTTGCTGCCCACGAATGGTCGCTCTCGGTTCAGTTAGATTTAGGCGGAGACTGAAACTAGGAGTCACCCATACCGCAGACAACGCGGGAAGAATGTGGCAACTGATTAGCGGAAGAAAAATCAAAAGCCCCGCTCATCAGGCGGGGCTGAAACCAATGGGTACGCAAACAAACCCATTATATCAGCGCCAAATTTTCGGTCGAGAGCCGCGCGATGGACGACGGAGTTGAACAATGGCTGATGAGGCCACTCGACCACTTGAGAGATGGTGTCCAGTACCCACTGGCAACGTCCTCCAGACTCCATCCATCTCGCGCCATGTTAATCTTCGCGGAGAACGCGGCAAGTCCACGACAGTAGCTATTCCCGCGCCGGGAATTCAGGATGGTGTGTACTGTAGCAACCCTTGGCCACCGCAACAGTGCAATTCACCGCTCTTTTGAAATCCGAATGCGATATCTACGCTTGACCTAAGCTCTCCCGGCGCAGCGACATACGCCGTTTTTCTTTCCTTGCCTGGTAATCCTTCACCCGCCATTTCTCATCCAAAATTCGACGCTTAGCCGACTAAGACGAGCAAATGAAAGAGGAAACTAGATGAAGATCAAGTTGTTTGCGCTCCCCGTTGTCCTGCTGGTTGCATTCGCCTGGGGCCAAAACAATAACAATGCGGTGCCCGCTCAAGCTGAGCAGCGCATTCAGAAAGAAGTTCACCACGAACTCGTGACGCTGCCCTATCTCAACGTGTTCGACAATCTGGCGTACAAAGTCGAAGGATACAAAGTCACTCTAATGGGCCAGGTGACGAACCCGACGCTCAAATCAGATGCGGGCAATGTGGTGAAGAAAATTGAAGGTGTGGAGCAAGTCGATAATCAAATTGAAGTTCTGCCTACGTCTCCGATGGATGACCAACTGCGGCGAAAGCTGTATTTCGCGATTTACGGTTATCCCGCGTTGCAGAAATATGACATGCCGGTGATCAAGCCAATCCGCATTATCGTGAAGAATGGCCATGTCGATCTGCAGGGCGTGGTCGACAGCGAAGCCGACAAAAACATGGCCGTCCTTCGAGCGAAGGGCGTCCCTGGGACTTTCTCGGTTGATGACCATTTGCGGGTAGAAGCCGACGCGGTCAAGTAGCCGATGAGCGGTTTGGACGCTGAGCAGGCGAGAACGCGCTGCTCAGCGCTGCGGCTGACCGCCATCAGGCCTTCTGCTCCGGAGCCGGTGTGCCGACCCCGCAACGTCCACGCATGGCGGCGCGAAACTGCTCGCGCTGCTCCGGACTCATATGCTCCCAACGACCTCTCATGCGTCGGCGCGAATGCATGCCTGAGCCCATCCAGCCGCGCTGGCCGCCAAACAGCACCCAGCACAGGCAAAGGAGCCCCAGGGCTTGCCAGTAGGTGATTGTGTGCAACCCAAAAACTGGCGGCATCAGCCAATTCCAGAGGTAAAGGACTGCCGAACCGAAGCCCGCCGCGAAAATCGACAGCACTACGATTGCATAGACGAAGTACTTCATAAATTTGACAACGCGAGCTTCACTCATATCCCCTCCTGAAATGGTCATAGTTCGTCGTAAATTGATTGCAGCCTGCGTCTCAAGTGCAGGACTGCATAGCGCTTCCTCGACAGAAGTGTGTTGATACTCAACCCGGTCTGGTCCGCAAGCTCCGCGAAAGTTTTGCCTTCGATCTCGTGCGCGATAAAAACTGCGCGTTGTTCGCCGGGTAATTCGGCAAGAGCGTCCTCCAGTTCGTCGACGAGCACCGAGTGAGCGAAGGACGCTTCCGGACCAGCGTCGGGCGAAGGCAGTATGTCCTGAAGTAAGAGCATTTCGCCGTCTTCGGTTTCAATACGGATGTCGTCCACTGCCTGGGTCCTTTTCTTTCGGAAGCGATCGATGATGCGGTTCTTCGCCACCTGAAACAGCCACGCGGTCGCCTGCTGCACCGGTTTAGCTAGGCGGTACGCTTCCACCAGTTCTGAAAAAACGTCCTGCAGGATATCTTCGACATCGGCAGGATCCTCGACCCGAGCGCGAATGAAGTTGCGCAGCCGCTTGCCTTCCTGCTCGACCGCCGTCGAAATTTGCTGGTCTTGTTCGAAGGTCATCGCGTCAATCGCCAGCGTCTTCATCTACTCTGAAGACGGATGACGGGCGCGAATATTGTAGTGGGGAGGGGAAAAAAGTCGTGGCAAGTCAAAAGCCCGCCGCTTCGACCTCGCCTCAGGACAACCTGTGGCTGGCTACAGGCGGATCCCGAACTTGTCTGACCTGCGGGGAGGTAGAATTGGCGAGGAGTACAGTGCCGGTGTACCCGATTGTGTTACAGAGTCCTTCCTCCAGACAGGCCGTGTCAGGAGTGGTGCTATTCCTGCTGGCTGCAATCATGGCAACGTCTTCATGGGCCGATTGCGCTCCAGATTATCGCTCGGACAAAAATTCGGGAATCTATATCGAAGAATTTGTTATTACCGGGACTACGACGCTGAGCTCCGCCCAGCTACAGGGGTTTAGAAGCAAACTCACCGGCACCTGTACGAATGACAGCACAGATGACCTCACTTCTTTTGTGAAGGAGGCATTTCAAAATGAAGGCTACTACGCAGTCCAGGTGAAAAGCCTTGATATCGAGACCATCGATCCCCTTGCTCGCCCGAAGCGCGTTAGGTTGCAAGCCGATGTCATTGAGGGCGGGTTATACAGGTTGGGCGAGATAAACGTATCGGGGAACCAGGGCGTGTCAACGGCAGAACTTGGAAAGGTCTTATCGCTCCAAAACAAACAAGCGTTTAAGAGAAGCGCAATTGCCAGCGGATTCGACGGCGTGCGCAAGCTCTATTCGAGGAACGGGTTCGGTGATTTCTATTTTGTGGTCGAGGACACTCCTAACGAAAGCGATTCGACGGTAAATCTCAATTTGGCGATCGTGGAAGGTCTGCAGTACCGCACGGGTAAGTTGACGGTTGCGGCGAAGAAGGATATTGCGGATCAACTTCAAACAACGTGGAGAATTCCCGCGGGGGCAGTTTTTGATTTTACGTATCCCCAGGAGTACGTAAGAAGTGATGAAGGACTGCTCCCAGCCGACTTCACTGCAACTAACGTGCTCATCATTCGCAATTGCCCAGACGCGTTGGTAGACGTTTGGTTAGTTGTAGATCCGGCGCTCTTCGCCCTACAGACGCAGCCGACCGATAAAAAATGCGCAGAAACAACTAGCGAAACCCACTAGACGTGAGCTGCGCTCCGAACCGACCTACTGGCCGGCCATGGCGAGCTGCTTTTCCTGTGGCGACATTTGCCGCCACAGCACCTGCAAATCAGTCGAAATGCGGCTGTTCTGCGGCTCCTGGTGGAGTGCGCGGGCAAACCAGCGGTAGGCGGTCGGAAGATCGCGGCCTACGCAATGGCCGGTCGCGTACATTGTCCCAAGAACGGTCTGAGCTTTTGAATTCCCGTGCGTCGCAGCTGTGCGCAGGCTACTTTCCGCCCGGGTGCAATTTTGGGGAACGCCGTTGCCATAGAGATACCGTTCACCGGTGAGTTCCAGGTCAGCGTCGGGCGACGTGCTTGCCTCGCCTGGCATCCGCGAGGGCGTGGGTTTCACGCTGCGAGCGGGAGCTGGCTCCTTCGCCACCCGAGATGCTTTGTTGACTGCCGGCGGAGGGGTCGCTTTCGCTTCTTCCGTTGGTTGCTTTTCGGTTTGCGCATTTTCAGGAGCTGCGTTCTGTTTCTCAGTGGCGTTTTCTGTTCCGGGCGCGGCTTGTGAATTCGCAGGAGCGCTGTTTTGTGCCTGCCCGCCCTGCGGCGGAATGTCGGTCTCAGTGGGCTTGTTTGGCGTTTGGCCTTGTGCGTTCTGGTTTGCAGTGCTCTGAGTTGCGGCGTTCTGGTCTGGCTGTGTCGGCAGAACGTCGCCGGCTCCCGTCATCGGCTTATCAATGTGAGTCTGCTGATCCTGAGTCTGGGCCGGCGCCACTTCTGACGGCGAAGCCGAAGCCTGAGTTCCCGAGGTGCCTGCTCGATTGAACGGAAACCCACCGTTTCGCCATTGCCAGCCGAGATAACCTCCGGCCCCGAGCAGAATGATCACAAAGACAATCAGTCCCACGTGGCTGCGCGGCTGCTCGTCCTCGTACAAGTAGTGAAACTCGACTTTTGGATCCTGGCTTAGCCCCAGGAATGACGGGCCGTGGACCTCTTCCGGCTGAGCATTGCCCTGAGTTGTTGCGCGTGGAGCTTCCTTTATGGGCTCAGTTTTCGCAACTGGGGGATGTGCCAGTGAGGCCCCACACATCCCGCAGAAGCGGTATTCGGGGCTGTTATCGTACCCGCAATGGGTACACCTTACGTACATGGTTGGTCCAAGTGTTGTTCCAAGCATATCGTAACTCTTGGATGGCAGAAAAGCTGCTGCTGTTGGAAGCTGCTGGAGTGAGAAGGACGATCTCCTTAACTCCTTAAAGGGTCGAGGTTTGCTCTCCAAACGAGTGGCGGGGAATGCACACGGCCTACGTTGACTCGCCCTGTTCCTCCACGTAAGATTCCGGCCAGTGATTGGCGAGACCATTTCCCACTACAAGATTGTTGAAAAGCTAGGCGGCGGCGGAATGGGAGTGGTGTATAAGGCCGAAGACACGCGTCTGCACCGCTTTGTAGCTCTGAAATTCCTACCCAAAGAGGTTGCCCGCGACCCCCAGGCGCTTGCCCGCTTTCGTCGTGAGGCACAAGCTGCCTCGGCATTAAATCATCCGAATATTTGCACCATCTACGACATTGGAGATCAACAGGGCGAAGCCTACATCGTGATGGAGTTTCTCGACGGCGTCACGCTCAAGCACATGATCGCCGGTCGTCCTTTGGAACTTGAGACGGTGCTGGCGCTAGGAATTGAGATCGCCGATGCGCTCGACTCCGCGCATGCGGAAGGAATTGTTCATCGCGATATCAAGCCGGCCAATATTTTTGTGACCAAACGAGGTCATGCCAAGATTCTCGACTTCGGACTAGCGAAGGTGAAATACGGCGATACATCTGCCTCTGGCGTGTCTCTTGACGCGACCATCGATTCCGCCGAACCACATTTGACCAGCCCGGGCACGGCAGTTGGCACGGTTGCGTATATGTCGCCGGAGCAAGTTCGCGGCAAAGACTTGGACGCGCGCACGGATCTTTTTTCGTTCGGGGTGGTGCTCTACGAGATGGTAACGGGCGCCTTGCCTTATCGCGGCGAGACGTCGGGAGTAATTTTTGAAGCTATCCTGAACCGCGCACCAGTGCCGCCTGTTCGACTCAATCCGGAGTTACCTCCGAAGTTTGAAGACATCATCAATCGCGCTTTAGAGAAGGACCGTGAACTGCGGTATCAGCACGCGTCGGAGATGAAAGCCGAGCTGATGCGTCTGAAGCGTGATACAGACAGCGGTCGGGCGGCTGTTGCCAGTGATACGGATCATACGGCGACTGGCGTTGCTGCTCGTCCGGCAGGGCAGAGCTCGGGGAAAGTGATTTCTCCCCCAGAATCTTCGCGGACAAGAGTGTCCGCGCCACACGAGCCTGCCGGATCCCCGGGACGTGCAGGTCGGTTGAAACTCTGGGGTGGTGCGGCCGTGGCTGTACTGCTCCTAGCCGGAATAGGTTTTTATTTCTTGCATTCTCGGCGCGCCAACGCTCTAACCGAAAAAGATTCCATTCTGCTTGCCGATTTTGTAAACACCACCGGCGACTCCGTCTTCGACGGGACATTGAAACAGGCTTTAGCAGTTCAGCTTGAACAATCGCCGTATTTCAATCTCACGCCGGAATCACGCATTCAGGAAGCGTTGAAATACATGGGGCGGTCACCGGACGAACGGCTGACGAACGAGGTCGCGCACGAAATCTGCCTGCGTGAAGGCATCAAAGCGATGCTGACGGGATCGATTTCGAGTTTAGGAAGCCACTACGTCATCGACTTGAACGCCGTGAACGTGCAAAGCGGTGATTCGCTTGCGCGCGAGCAGGCGGAAGCCGAGAGCAAGGAAGGGGTGCTCAAGACTCTGGACAGCGCGGCATCAAACCTTCGGGGAAAATTGGGCGAATCGGTCGCATCGATTCAGAAATTTACGACACCGCTTGAGCAGGCAACGACTTCTTCTCTCGAAGCCCTGCAGGCCTTGAGTCTTGGGCAGGAGGAGCACCAAAGATTAGCCGACGACCGAGCAATTCCTCCGTTGAAGCACGCCATCGAGCTGGATCCGAATTTCGCCATGGCTTACGCCACCTTGGGGGTCGTGTATTCCAACCTCGCCCAAACTTCCCTCAGCGATCAGGCCCTGCAGAAAGCATTTGAGCTGAAAGACCGCGCCAGCGAACACGAGCGGCTCTACATCACCGCGCATTATTACAGCGAGCTTCAGCGGGACGTCGAGAAAACAATTTCGACTTATCAGAGCTGGATCAACACTTACCCTCGTGAAACGGTGCCGCTCGACAATCTGAGTTTGCAATACATAGCCATTGGCCAAGACGAGAAAGCTCTTGCAAGCTCGAGCGAGGCGATGCGTGTAGATCCGAAGGACCGCTTTGCATATCAGAATGTCGCCGAAGCGTACATGCACTTGAACCGCTTCGATGAAACAAAGGCAATTCTTGACAAGGCAGATGCCCAGGGAATGTATCTCTTCGTGGCTCCTTTCGCGCGGTACATCATCGGTTTCATGCAACACGACGATGCTTCCATGCAACAAGCCTCAGGAAGTAGCCGGGATGACTTTTCTAAAGCGCTGGTGATGCTTTTTCAATCTCAATCGGAGTACTACCAGGGAAAGATCAGAATCGGAAGACAGGCTACTGCCCAGCTAGTGGATTTCTCAAAAAAGGCAGGAATGACCGAATTTGCCGCTTCGATGTTCCTTCTTGGGCCAGCGTTTGAAGCGGAGATGGGAGAACTCTCGGGAGTGCGTCCGGCCATCAATGCTGCTCTGGGGATGGCGAACGACAGGGATACGCGCACCGAAGCTGCCATGCTGATGGCGCGTGCGGGGGATGCGCCCGCCGCGGAAAGAATTCTTGCCGATCTCGCTAAACGATATCCGAATGACACCATGCTCAACTCTGGATGGATTCCAATGGCGCGCGCGAGCGCAGAAATACGCCACAACAATCCCATGAAAGCTGTCGAGCTCATGGAAAGCGCGCGACCCTATGAACTTGGCAGTGGTCCGTTGTCGCTTGGCTACTGGGCAAACTATATTCGCGCAGAGGCGTATCTAAAGGCCCACGACCCAGCCAAAGCGGTCACGGAGTACAAGGCGATTCTCAACCATCGCGGAGTCGATCCAGTCAACCCGCTCTACAGCCTGTCGAACCTTGGGCTGGGTCGCGCCTACGCCTTGCAAGGTGATTCGGCCAAAGCGCGCACCGCGTACCAGGATTTTCTCGCCACCTGGAAGGATGCCGATGCGGATGTGCCGGTACTGAAACAAGCCAGGGCCGAGTACGCCAAGCTGCAGTAAGCCTCATGATTCCTAGCGCTTCCCGGAATTTCACGGCAGGACGATAATCGTACCTTTCATTCCCAGGTCATCGTGAAGCGCGCAGATGTATGGGTAAACTCCGGGGTTGGTGAAAGTGACTCGGAACCGCGTCGACCCCAACGGAGTCTGGGGAGAACCGATCTGGTCCTGCGATGCGGAAACGATGAAGCCGGAATGCACGCTATCCGAAGTTGAAGCGATCGTTGCATGCAGCGCACCGTCGGCGTCCGCGCTTACATTCCCGGATGGAGGTATGGGATTTGTCGGCTCTGTACCGAAGGTGATCGTGTGCGGCATGCTGGGGTCATCGTTAGTCCATTCCACCGTGGCACCGGCGTGAATCACCAGTTCGGGGCGAACGAAGCGCATCAGCGAGATGGTGTTGTGCCCTCCGCCAGTTGCCAGAGTTTTTCCAGCGCCGACAACTACGCCATTGGCCGAGACAGCGTGCTGATGCTCTCTGAGTTCTGCGAGGTCGGCCAGCAAATCATTCGCTTGACTGGCGGCCTGTTTGTCGTAGAAGTACTGGCTGTGCGGCAGCTTGGCTGATGTGTCCAGAACATGGACCACTCCCGTCATGTCAGGATGCACCAGGCATACCAGCTTGAAATTACCGACTGAGGGAAAAGTCACCGTGAACGTTTGGCCTGAAACCATCGGAGGAGTGCTGACGCAGGTCGAGCCGTCAAAGATCGCGGCGCCGAAAGAAAACCCCGGGCACCCGGCGTCAAACGGAGGACGGATTTGGCCGGCAGTTAGAAAAGTGATTGTGTGGATCTCATCCGCGTTCACCTTCCATTCAACGCTGTCCCCAGCGTGAATCCAAAGCTCGTTAGGAAGGAAGGCCACAACCTGACGGCCTTTGTTTTCGTCCTGAGCGCCCACCGTAGCACGCCAATCCGCGCCGAAGACTGGAAGGATTGCAAGCAGCGTGAAAATCGCTACTGTGATTCTAGAAATTGAGCGTTTCATGATGGCTTCTCCTATTCATCTCTTTGTCGATTGTGGTTGCCCCACCCTTCCCGCGTTTTATGCGGGAGCGTGGGATTCTGAATTTGACGGCACCCCATCAATCCCGCCCTTGTCGCAAAAACCGCGACAAGGGCGGGGGAATCCCTAGTTGCTGCCCGAGATCTTAAGCCGATGGCATTCCGAACACTCGCGCTCGCGTGAGGGTGAGGAACCTGCTTCTCGCCTTGGACCGCTCCCCCGCGGTCGGGAACAGCAGGTTCCTTCAGCTCCTTCACGCTCTGCCGATTCGGAATGACATCGCTTCGGCAACAAGGCAGTTGCAAACCTTTGCGCATCAATCTTGTCGCGCTGGTCTTGAATACCGTTTTGGAGCCGTGAAGTCTTAATAGAACCATCAAAATTTCTTGATACAATTCTGAAACTCTCCCCGGGGCCCGTTCTATGGCCATTTCCGCGAGGCAGGCATACGAATTCGATCAGTTCCGCCTCGATCCTTGCGAGCGAACTCTCCTACGACAGGGCCAAGCGGTCGCACTGACGCCTAAGGTCTTCGACACGCTTGTCTATTTGGTTGAGAACTCAGGCCGCCTCATCACCAAAGATGAATTCATGAAGCAGGTTTGGGCTGGCGCATTTGTAGAAGACGCGGCACTCGCCCAAAGCATTTCTCAATTGCGGAAGGCGCTGGGAGACTCAGAACTAATCGAGACCGTACCCAAGAAGGGCTATCGGTTTCTGGAGCAGGTGAAGATAGTTGACGCCGGGCCGCCCACGGCTCCAGTAAGCTCGTTTTCTTCGGCGACAACGGCCCAGTCGCCGTTGGGGAGCGACATCCCAGTCCCTTCTAGAAGTCGAGCACGGCAATGGGTTTGGGCTGTAGCAGTTCTTGTTCTGCTTGCCGGGGCGGCTTTTATTTACTTCTACGAACGCACCGCAGCTGCTCGTTCGAGCATTCGCTCGCTCGCGGTGTTGCCACTGCAAAATCTCTCCGGCGACCCGGCCCAGGAATACTTCGCGGATGGAATGACGGACGAGCTGATCACCGACTTGGCCCAGATTCATTCGCTTCGTGTCATTTCGCACACGTCAGTAGTTCAGTTCAAGCACACGCAAAAGAGTCTTCCGGAAATTGCTGCGGAGCTGAACGTGGATGCTGTCGTCGAGGGCTCGGTGGTGCGCACGGGCAACGACGTCCGCATCACCGCCCAGCTTTTAGACGCTCGAAGAGATCAGCATATGTGGGCCGCCAGCTACGAACGCGAAATCGCAAATGTGCTCGACCTGCAGAGACAAGTAGCAAGGACCATCGCCGACCAGGTAAACGCCAAATTGACTCCGGAGGAAGGCGCGGCGCTCGCAAAACAACATGCCACAAATCCGGCAGCCTACGACGCTTTGTTAACTGGCCGCTTTCTGTTCAACCGGAGAAATCCGGCCGATACGGAGAAGGCCATCGACTATTTCCAAAGGGCGGCGGAGCTTGATCCGAACAACGCAGAAGCATGGGCAGCATTGGCGTATGCCAATGCGTCACTGGGATCCGATCTGGGGGTCGCATCTCCAGCTAAGGTGCTGCCTCAGGCGCAGGCGGCAATTGCGAAAGCACTCGAAATTGACCCCAACCTTGCGGAAGCGCATACAATCCTTGCCTGGATCAAGCTCTGGTACGACTGGGACTGGAGTGGCGCAGAGCGGGAGTTCCGGCGGTCGCTTGAGCTGAACCCGAACGACTCAGTGGCCCATCGCGAATACTCGCACTATTTACAAGTGCGGAAACGGTTCGACGAGGCAATAGAAGAAAACAAGCGCGCCATCGATCTTGCCCCTCTAGATATCCTGCCATCCATTCATCTGGCATGGCTCTATGTAGATGCCCGTGATGGCGCCAAAGCGGTCCAGCAAAGTCAGCACGTCCTGGAAATGGACCCTTCGTTCAGTGGCGGATACTTGATGATGGCGTATGGGTACATTCTCCAAAAGAAATGGAATGAAGCGCTCGCAGTGCTTGGAAAAATAAACAACTATCCAGAAGATGTCGCAGCCGCCGTCGCATACATTCGTGCAGCCTCTGGAAACAAAATAGAAGCAGAAGCCGCACTCGCCAAACTGACGGAGTTTTCCCGGCACAATTACGTGTCTCCCGTGACATTTGCCACCTGTTACGCAGCCATGGGGGATCGGGACAAGGCATTCGAGTGGCTGGAAAAAGCGTACAAGGAACGCGCAACCGGTTTGATCAGCCTCGAAGTGAATAGCGGTCTGGACAACTTACGAGCGGATCCGCGATTTCACGACCTGGAGCGGCGTGTCGGATTCTGAGATGAGTTGGTGGAAGCGGCGGGAGTCGAACCCGCGCCGATATCGAAAACACCAACCTTATTCATCTAGGAAGCCCGAATCTCGCAGATCGCCATGACATGCTTGCCCACGATGGATTGCTCCAAGTCTGGATCCTTCGCTTCAAAAAGCTTCCGCCATTTTGCCATCACCTTGGTCTTCAAAACTACGCTTGAGGTATTCACTAGGGTTGGCCCCGACAACTCGCTTGAACGCCTTACTGAATGCAGCGTCAGACTCGTAACCGACCGATTGAGCGACGTCTATGAGCTTTTTGTCACGCTGTTGTAGTAACGGCATTGCCTTTTGCATCCGCCACTCGGTTACATATTCCAGGGGTGTTTGTCCGAGTAGTCCTTTGAAACGTGCTGCGAATGCGGAGCGAGACATGCCCGCCGCCTCGGCCAGGGATTCGACCGTCCAGGGTGTATTCACACTCTCGTGAATGGCAGTCAGGGCAGCGCCTACTTGAGGATCGAAAATCGCACGAAGCCATCCTTTGTTGCGTTCCAGTCCCGACGCGATATGCGCCCGGAGTGCCTGGATAAACAGAACCTCGGCTAGCCGTGTCGCGACTACTTCAGATCCCGGCGACTGCTCTGCCATTTCCGACGCCAGCGCTTGCATTGTGGTGTGAAGAGCAAGCGTGTGGGCCTGATCGGCCTTAATCAGAATGAAGCTTGGCAATAACTGGGTGATCGGCTTCACGCTGGCTCGATCGAAACTCAATGACCCACAGACGATTGTCGTCGGCGCGCCACCACCTCCATAATGGGCGACATTGCGGTTGGCGGCGGCCGCGATTTCGCGGAAAGTCTTCTTGGGACGTGTTCGCGGGCTGTCGCGCAAAATAATCGAAGTCCCCCGGGCCAGCAGAATGCAATCACCACCTGTCAGGGGAATCGGCTCTGCAACCGCTTCCACAGTCAGCCAGCAGTTGCCACGCGAAAGCATGGCGAAGTGCGCTAAATCTGTGGGTGAAACTTTTTTGCCCGAAGGCGTGAGTTTTTCTTCGATCTGACCCTCCCCTATCAAGCCCCACGGGGCGGTGGCTTCGAGCCTGTGCTGACCGAAAGCGGTCACGTGCATTGTTCTGAAGATGTCTGTTATCGGGTCCAACTTAGCCTGCCTCCTTTGGACGAATAAACAAAAGATCAGGACTCCCGAGCAGTTCGCGTCCACCACCCAGGAAATCTACTCCTCAGTAGGAGATGCTAGACACTTAACGAAAGGAGCAGTTATGGGAAAACTTCAGGGTAAGGTTGCAGTCATCACGGGTGGATCGAGCGGCATGGCCCTGGCCACCGCCAGGCGGTTCGTTGAAGAAGGCGCTTACGTTTTTATCACGGGTAGGAGGCAGGAGCAGCTCGATGAGGCCGTCAAGCTGATTGGCCGGAACGTGACCGGCGTGCGCGGGGACGCGTCCAATCTCGACGATCTCGACCGCCTGTTCGATACAGTCAAGCGGGAAAAGGGCAAGATTGACATCCTGTACGCGAGCGCTGGCTGGGGCGTAGCCGCCAAACTGGGCGAGATTACCGAGCAGCACTTTGATGCAGCCTTCGGCCTGAATACGCGCGGCACGCTGTTTACGGTTCAGAAGGCATTGCCGCTGTTCAACGATGGCGGATCGATCTTCATGACTGGGTCAGTTGCTTCGGTGAAAGGTTTTCCTGGTTACGGCGTGTATTCGGCGAGCAAGGCCGCGTTGCGCTCATTCGCACGCACTTGGCTCAACGAACTGAAGAGCAGGAATATCCGGGTGAACGTGCTGAGCCCGGGGCCGATCGCCACACCGATGCAGGACCAGGTTCTCGACGAGGAGGGGAAGCGGATGTTCGAATCCCTGATCCCGCGGGGAAAGATGGGTCGTCCTGAGGAAATTGCGACGGCCGCGCTGTTTCTCGCTTCCGATGATTCGAGCTTCGTGAATGGTGTGGAGTTGTCTGTAGACGGCGGCTTCTCGGCAATCTGAAAGCGTGGAACTCGGTGAGTGCCTTATCGACAAATCACTCACGGAGTTCCAATTTGTTCGAAAAGGTGGGGAAAGCCGATTTCCTCTGGACCCATCCCGAGCGAAGCCGAGGGACCTGAATTTAAGTTGGTGGAGGCGGCGGGAGTCGAACCCGCGTCCGAAAATGTTACTGGTCAGAAGACTACATGCTTATTCACGTTCATGCCCTTGGCATTACCCAAAGACGTTCGCGATCGGCGCTCAGAACGGACAAGAAACGCAAACCGCTAGCCTGAAATCTTAGCCTCTCAGCCCAGACGTAGCTGAGAAGAGCAGCCCGCTGTGCGACGTCCTTCGGAGGCCCACGAGCAAAGCCCCCGAGAACGGCTACTTACAATTAAGCAGCGTATGCCATCTGTTGATTGGCAATTATCATTTTGCCCACGATTACGGGTGTGTGCACCCCGGCATGCCTTCTGGCCGCAAGCATCTCCGTCGAAGCCGTGACGCCCCCATGGCACCCCATCGCGGGTTGCTTCGCAAGTCTAAGCTAAAGCTCACACCTACGGAGTCCGCGCTGGGGACCCCGCCTGGGATCATCAGGAATTGGCCATACTCAAAGAACTGCTTCCCATCTTAGTAGAAGAAGACGGGAAGTCAACGTACCCAAAGAATTAGATGCAGAATCATGAATTTAGAAGCAAGTTTGCTAGCGCGACCGTTCTCTGGGCGATAATTTGCATGAAAAAGAGGAACTTCGCGGACAAGCGATAAACGCCGATGCGAAACCTACTCTGAACGCAAAGCTTGTATCGGATTTACCGCTATCGCGCGCCGAACAGGAACGACGCATGCTACGATCGCGATAATCACGACGAGCAGCGAAACTCCGAGCACGATCAGCGGGTCGTGGGTACCATTTTCTATCCAGCGCGAGAACACGCGTCCCATTCCCACACTGAGTACAGCACCAGTTAACAACCCAGCGCCAACACTTGCGCCGGCGGAGAGGAGCACGATGCGCAATACGTCGTGACGGCGAGCCCCGAGAGCCACTCGAATGCCGAACTCCCCCATTCGTTGAACTACCCCGTAAGAGACCACGCTGTACAAGCCGACTCCTGCCAAAGCCAAGGCCAATGCTGAAAATGCCGAAAAGAGAATCGAAACCAGGCGGGCCCGCGCCCATTCCGGCTCCCGTCGGATGAATTGCTCCAGATCAGCCGAACGCGATTCCACTTGTTGATCCGGATTCACAGCGGCAATCTGCTGCTGAATGCTGTGCATCATGGCGAGTGGCGGACCTTGAGTGCGGACCAGGATTTGAGTGAACATCCACATGTTGACGGTGTACGGCAGATAAGCGGCTGGAAGGACCGGCTTCTCCAGGCCGTCATTAACGGCATCATTCACGACGCCTATTATTTGCAGCCACCCATCACTGCCGGGAGCATCCAGCACCTGAGGAGGCTCGCCTACCAGACGGGGTATTCGCAATGAATGCCCGAGTATGTCTTCTCCTGGAAAATAGCGCCGAACAAAAGATTGATTCACGATGGCCAGCGTGGCGCCGCGGTCGATCTCGGCGCCACTCCACAGGCGCCCTGCCGCCAGCGGAATATCGAGGACTGGAAAATATCCTGGACTTACGAAATTTATTCGCAGGTCCTGTTGTTCTCCAATGTTCTTTCCGAGAATTTCAAACGGTTGGTTCCAGCCGTTTCGCGGAGGCGTGGCGTTCGCCGAGATTGCGGTCATTTGCACCCCCGGCATTGCGGCTACGCGCTCGCGCAGCTGCGCGAAGTAAGCAGCGCGCTCCGCCCAGGTGTCGAACGTGTTTTCGTGGACGGGAATGCCAACAGAAATTACGTTATGTGGATCGTAGCCTAAAGGCCTCTTCATCATCCGGGTGAATCCCTGAATGGCTGCTCCGGCGGCCGTGAGCAGCAGTAGGGTGAGAGCGATTTGTCCCGCGATAAGGCTGCTGTGGACACGCTTCCCGCGGACGCTTCCGGCGATCTTGTGACTTCCTGCCTGAATGGTTTGATTAACTTCATTGCGTGCCAGGTCGAACGCCGGGAAAATTCCGAACAAAACTCCGGACAAAATCGCCAGAGCAACGCTGAACGCGAGCACTGGCAGGTTTACGTGAAAGCTGGCTTCGTGAGGGAAGGAAAACTCAGGCAATCGTGCCACGATAAAACCAACCGCCTGATAAGCCAGAACCGTGCCGAATCCGGCGCCTGTGAGCGCCAATAGTAAAGACTCGGTCAGCAGTTGGCGCACGATTCGCATCCGGCTGGCGCCCACGGCCGAGCGAATTGCGAATTCGTGCTGGCGGGCAGTTCCCCTGGCGAGCAGCAGAATGGAAACATTGCTACAGCCGATGGCCAGAAGTAAAAGCACCGCTCCCAACAGCAGATAGAGAGTGCTCCGAAGATCGTGCACATAATATTCCGCTACGCGACGCACCGTCAGACGGAACTGCGGCGGAAAGTAATTGGGGCGGTTTGTGTCGAACTGCTGGAATAGCGATTGGAACTCAGTCTCGGCAACCGCGGTACTGACCCCAGGCTTAAGTTTGACTTCCACTCCATGAGTAGTGGTTTGCGATTGGTCGAGTTTCAACGGCAGATATACGTCGGCGTCCTCCCAGGTGAACCGTGGCGCTGTGACACCAACAATGTTGTAAGGTTTGTGGTTCAGTTCAAGACGTTTTCCGACGATATTCGGATCGCTGTTGAAATGCCTTTGCCAGAATTTGTAACTCAACACCGCGACCGGCTGCGGGTCTTCGCCAGCCGGAGCCTCATAGGGCTGAATATATCGACCAAGCGCTGGCTGCATGCCGAAAAATCGAAAACCGTTTCCGCTGAAATAGGTTCCGCGCACATCTTCCGGGACATCGCTTCCCGTGATGATCAGGTTCGATGCATCCATGGCAAGAACATCTTCAACTGAACGCTCGTGGCGAAGTTGGGCAATCTCTGGGCCTGTGAGTCCGGGAGAGAATTCATCTCCGTTCCTGGTGATCGTGTCAATCTGACAGACGCGGTCGAAATCCGCATAGGGCCAGGCATTTACCACTGCGCCATAAATCACGCTGAAAACCGAAACCGTCGCGCCGATGCCAAGCGCTAAGGACAAAACGGCGGTTATCGAAAAACCGGGACTCTTCACAATCTGCCGTAAAGCGAAACGAAGATCCTGCAGCAATCCGCTCATGGGGGCCTCGCCGGACAAAGCTATGCCTGTTCGACGATGACCGAAGCAATTCGGAAGCCATCGTCAAGAGCGGTTAAGTAGTTGGATTTTTTCGTCGAAGGAAGAAATCGGTGCCAGGGAATGTCCGTTTACGTCCAGGGCTTGTTCAGAAATGGACGGTGAGAGCTTCGAGGAACCGGAGTAGTGGAGGCGCGGGTCGGAATCGAACCACTTAGCATGTAATGGAATCTGTAACTTACAGAGAACAAAGGGTGCTAGAAGTGCAGTTGGTGCAGTTGGTGCAGGTCGGTAGCACAAATTAGCACAAAAATCAGACTCCGTCAGCATCGTCATAAATCGGAGCATACGCCGATAAAGGAGTGCAGTAGTCGGGCGGTTGACCCTTATTATCTCCCGTGCGAAGCAAAATCTGTGTAACAACTCTCCGCTGTAATAACCATTGCTGAAGCTGTTCACACATCTTTCTAGTGCGCAATGAAATGCAGTAGTCCTCGTTGAGATAGACGGTCTTCGTAAATTCTTGGTTTGTGTTTGGGTTGCTAACAATCGCTGGCTCTTTGAATCGCGCTTCTCCACAGGTTTGCGTCCGCAGGACCGTGACTAGACCGCCTGAGCGCGTGGTGGAAGTATTTACCCACCAACCTTCCAGTTCTTCGGGTTTCAGAACGCGAAGAGCAAAATCTGTTAGCCAAGGATCTTCGGGTGGAGTGACAAAGGGGCGAAGCACATCGGCCTCCGCCCCGGTCGGCTCTGGAGCTAAGATAATCTCTTTTTCGGTGTGTGGGTGCGCCTCTTCACCGCCTGGCGCGATTATCTCACGGCCCAATGCAATTGCGAGTGGCACAGCTAGAATTTTGTTTCTTTTCATCAATGACTTCCGATTGCCAATGACTTAGACCAACGGAGAAAAGGGGCAGGATTAGCTGCCCCTAAACGCCATTCACTGTACCTTTATTTGTTTCATCGGTGCAAAGTTAGGGTCGTCTTTTGGGTTTCTTATCTTCAGCTTTGCAACCGGAGGAAGGTCGGCTCCAGCATATGTTTTCGTAATTCCCATGACTGCCACATTGATGTATTTCAGTTCATACTCACCCGTGGCAACATTCTGCGGAACATCCACGGAGGCACGATAATCAGTGTCGCTGTCCTTTTGCATTCCGTTGCAACTCATCTCTGCTTGCAACAATTTCTGTTGCGGTTTCGGAGGAGTTGACAACTGGAAAGAGCAATTGATGGCTTGAACGTCTGGCATGTGATCGTTAAATGTAATAAAAAGTGTGAGCCGGTCTCCGGGTCCGTGCTCTGCTGTGCTAATTGACATTTGATTATTTTGGGCAAGAGCACTCGCCGATACAAGCAAGACGAGGCACCCCAGTTTCAACGCGAGCTTAGACATTTTTTTCACCCCAATAGCGAATTTGCAGCGTGCGGTCTGCTGCATTTACTCACATTGTAGGCGAAAGTGCGGCGAATGGCGAACAAAAAGCGCAAATCCGAAAATATTTTTGTTTGTGTAAATTTGACGGAAGGCGGGCCAGATTAGCCTTTTGCTTTCAACATTTTACCCTGCCTACCCGTCGCTACGCTTCTTGGGCGTTTTCCGTTCTCCACTCATAGCGCTCCTTCGGAGCTTTCCCCGGTCCGTACTGAGCGATGTCAGTGAGCGCAGACTGTATAGCGTCCAGAGCGGCATCGCCTTTCGAGTCATACAAGCCGAACTCAAGAGAACGAGCAATGCTGGCTAGAGAAGATGCTATCCGTGCTAAGGATTCACGAGTCGTTGGCAGTTGCGGCTTGTGAGGCTTGGGTGCTTTAGGCATGTGTCCCTCCGGTCGGACGAAAAACTGGTGGTGGTGCCTATAGTAAATAGATAAACCACCACCACACGGTATAAAACAAAGTTTTTATACACGTGTGTGGGTTTGGTCCGAAAGTTAGTCCGTCTCAACCACCACGCCCGACCGCAACCTATGTCGTTGCTCTCGCACCCAATCTCTTGATCGTGTGATGCCGTGGCCTTTTAGCTCTCGCACCGCATCACGTTCTGACCATCGTGGATTAGCCTTCAACATTTCGATAGCAGCCGTGTCTAAACCGTCTTTGTTTGTTCGGTTCTTGCGTGCATTTAGAGTCGGTGGAATTGCCAGCGGGTCATCAGGCCGATGGACAATGTGCATTCTGCAATCTTCACCGCACGTGACTTCAAAATCCTCGCTGCTAAAGTCGCGTTGCTTGAGGTTCGATAGGAAGCTTCGTGACTTATACGGGTCTTGTGGATCTTGCAAACGCGTGCCCCAACAACTTGCCAAAAATGCACCCATATCACCGGAGCCGCGCATCGCGTTCTCAAGAGTCATTGTGTCACCGGCGTCCTTTGGTGAGTGATGCAGTATGACCACGGCCTCAGCGCCTAGCTTTAGCAACGAAAATATCGTGTCGGCAAATGCCCGAACGTCTTTGGAACTGTTCTCGTCTCCTTCAAGAAATCGGATTGCTGTGTCCAGGAAGACCACGGAATCGGGCACGGCCATCAGCAGACTTGGGTCTGTAAGACTCAAATGACCGTCCGCGCTCAGAGTGCGATATAGAAACTTCCAGCCCACATAATCTAGCAAGCCAATTTTCTTCACACGGTCTGTAAATGGGCCGAGACTGACTTCCGGGCAGAGATAGATCACCCGCTTCGGCTGCCTTACAACGTCGAAGTGGTCAAACAGCTTCTCGCCGGTTACGAGCGCGTGAGCCACATTGAGCGCGATGAGACTTTTTCTTTCACGTACCGGACCGGCGATTGCGGTGACGCCTTCGCTCTGCAAAAAGTTTTTAATCAAGAAAGAAACCGGAGGCGCATATTCGGCTTCATCTCTCGTGTGAAAAATTCCAGCGTAGGCAACTTCCGGCCAGCCGTAGTCCGAACGAAAGTCAGAATGGTTCGGGTCACCTGCTCTCATGCACTTGCCTTCGGTATCCAGCGGTGCATCACAGACAAGGCATGTATCGCGCAGTCCGTCCGCGCGGCAATCGTCTTGGTGAACCAGGTCCGCGCAACGGTTGAAGGGAGCATGAAACGGAATCGTAGGAAAGCGCATAACCGCCGGTTGACCGCATAACGTTCCGTTTTTCGCGTAATCGCAGGTCGGATTCTTTTGGCTTTCGCGCCACGCTTCCAAACGCCGCTGTTGTTTTAGTTCACTCATAAATTTTTCCTTCTAAACATGCTCACATTCGCGCCACGTTGCGTTTTAACGCATCGGCAAAAATCCACGCTGGTACCCCGTGCCGTTTTCTGACACAGAGTTCTGTTATGTCCTCACGATCTTCAAAAACTGCCACCAAATATTGCTCACGCCCAAATTGCCCGCGATTCCAACGTGCGTGAATCCAGCGGTAAGGTATGAATCGGTGTAGTCACCGCCGAAGTCCCCGCTCGGCACAAGCAACTCGGAATCGGTGTAGAGATTCAATCGGACCACGCTTCCCGCGAACGTGATTCCCCACACGGCCCGACGCGGCCACGGATTCACCCATGTGATAGGCGCGAGGTTAGAAACCCATCCGGTGCCATCGAGATAGTTAGAAACGAACAAGCTGCCCGCCGCGTAACGGTAGAACGTCCATTTGCCGCTTACGGAGTCATACACGCATGGTCCGGCTTGTGGCGGAAGGCCACTGGCGGCTTGATTGAACCCAAGCGCAACGGCAACTGTCCCCGATGAGGCCACGGGCTTGAGATAGCCTTCGACGTGGTCACCGGACGCGGTGCCGACGTTGAAATTGATACCGCCCTTCGACGTGTCACTCGTAGAGCCTGACGGCGTAGTAGTGCTCCGCTTCACAATCGAACTGTCAGTTGCCGGGTCAGTTCCCTGATAACCGAAAACCCGCGTTCGCCAATCGAACCCGTCAGAGAAATATTCATAATCCGCATCCGTGCATAGGTACACAGAACCCGACGCCGATGGCGTGCTCGGCAAAGACGCGCGTGTGCCCACGGTCACACTGCCTCCGCCAACTACCGCTGCATTTTTCCATTTGCGAGATGCGGAATCGTATGTGAGCACTTCACCGTTGCCAGGTCCGCCACTGAAAATAGACGGGTCTGTCCACGGCGAGATGTCGAGATTTTCTTCGCGGCTTGGAAGGACCGCCGGAGTTGTACCAATCGTCGGCTCAGACATAAATTACCTTTCTAAAACCCCGGCGTGATTGCGGACACGCCGGGGAATCGAGGAGCCGGAACACTTGCCGATGGGAACTGACTGGAGCAAGCCCGTTCCAGTTGCGCGGCCATCGGCAAGACCGTCCGGCGCGGCTGGACTCCTTCCGCGCTAAGCCTTGAGGTTTAGGTGTGCAACGTGATTGCCTGAATCGCCTCCGAACGGCGGACCCGTCCATCGGTGCGCCGATAAGCCAGCAAAATAAGTTGGCCTTCGGTCGCTTTCGGCTGGTCCAGAATCTTCACATTGATTCCAGAGCCGCCTCTATCGCCGATGATGTACCCGTCTTTGAACGAACCGTACAGAATCGGAGTGTTACCAGCAGCGATTGCAGGCATTGCTCCGTCATACGCGACTTCCACGCCGTGCAAGTAATCCTTGCCATTTTGAGACGTGAAGACCGGGGCAAACAGATTGCTCTGCATTTGCGCTTTGCGGATTGCAACGGCGGTTGCAGGCTGCATCAGCCAACGCGTATTGCTGTTGAAGTACGCGGGATTGAGCTTTCCGAGTACGTCAAACGTCGCATTCAGCAATTCGGAGGCGTAGCTATCGCTTCCGGCCAAGACGCCGGTGACGCCGGTGCCAGTGTTGCCAATCAAGCCAATCAAGCCTTGCGGCTCGCTGGACCCGGTGCCGTTGACGAACTTGTTTGACTCATACATCTCCAGAGCAAGAATCAAGTCACGCACTGCGAACTCTTGGAAAGTTGGAACGTCTTGAGCCAACTCCCAAGAAATCGTGTGACTGATTCCCGCCATAAAAGCGGATAGGGTGATCTGTGAGAGTGTCGGGTCTGATTCCGTGAAGAAGTTGTCAGAACCGCCGGACTCCGCTTTTCCCGCCGCTGTGCCGAAAGACGCCTGCTGTGGAATCTTGATGTCAGACGCTGTAGGAATCACGGTTGCAATGGCGCGGACGCCCATTGGCGTTGGTGCCAATGGAACGACTTGGCCATCCACGATGACCGGCACGGCATAACCGCCGCTTGACCCTGCTCCTTCGTACAGAGCAGCCGAAGTTCGCTGCCCACGGCTGGCAAGCCACTGGTAGAAGTCCCCGAAATATTCCTCGGAAAGCACGCGCGGTGCTACTCCTAACAGACCTTTCGGCAGATTTCCGGCTGCTGGAATGTACCGGCCATCTTGGAGGATGTCGGTGATTGTGTTTTTCGATTGAACAGACTTGATCTTCGTTTCGAGCGTTCTGGCAACCAACATTTGGTTGTCAATTTCGCGCGATTCATCTGCTGTGAGTTCACGCTTGGCACTCTCGGCGGCCTTCAAAATCCGGTCCGCTTTGTCCAACGCGTGTTGGCGGTCTTGCCTTACTTCCATGAGGTTCATACAACAATTCTCCAATTTGAATTTGTGGACTTCTCCCCAAGTCCATTTTTGGAGCGCCTACCCTTCCCGGAAGCACGGGGAGCTAACGCGCCAGACCAACGGCCTTCCCCGTTGGTAGCTCATTAAAATTTGTCGGGCGGCGTGAGAAAGCACGTCACCCGTAAGCCCGGCGGAACACCAGCCACGGCTTAAACTTGTGGGCGGTCATCAGGCAGCGAATATAGGCGGTTTAACCACGCCGTGCTATCGCCCGAATTGGCCGCATTCAATTGCAGAACAAATGCCGCTGCCGCGCGTGCCAGCGTTGCCGGTTCGATGGAACCCGGTTGAACGTCAAGCAATATCTGACCGTCTGCTTTCGAGATGCCGAGTAAGCCGCAATAAGCAAGACCGCGTTCTTTCGCGGATTGTCGGGCCGCGTCGGAAATGTTCTCCAGGTTGAATAGTTCAAAGTCACTCCCACACGCCATTACCGCAACGGCCACGCGGGATTTCAGAATCAACGTAGCTTCCAGTCCGTTCGTGATTTCCATTTCGCTCACTCCGAAATTGTGTTGGGCCGTGCTCTTGGGCGGCAAGTCACGGCCCGTGCCGAGCGGATGCTTTCGCCGGGCGAAAACTAGATCCCCGCCACGTCAAGAACGAGAAACAGGTCTTGAACGTCCGACCCGTAAGTCTCTTTCTCCAGGTGAATCATCTTCTGTGTGATTCGCACAACGTTTCGTGACCAACGGCCCTTTCGGAAGAAATCTACAAACCAAGTCCTTCCTCGTTTTTCAAGCCGAAGTAACCGGCTACCGCGTTCACGTGGCGCAATGTCCCGAATCCGCCAAACGTTCTTTTCCAAACCTTCAACGGTCTGTAACTTCATTTCGCTTCCTCCGCGATTGCCCACCTACAGCCCAAGAATCCTTTGCGATAAAATACAAATGCCGAATTTTGAATCCTCACAGGTTCTTAAATTGGCTCCGGTCACGCGGCGTTCCAGCGCAGCGTGGCCTTCTTTATCTGATTAGTGGATTTTTCTCTGTTCCATTTGCCTATTCCGCGCTTCAATCATCAGTTTTTTCGACTGCGGATCTGTTAAAAACGGGAAAACAAAAATTGTGCTTTTCTTCTCGTCCTTTTCTGCTTGATGGTCCCGTTGCAAAAATAAGACGCCCAAGAAACGTGGGTTTCGCACTGCCATAACCCTATCTGCAAACCCGGCAATGTCTTTCGGTTTCGGAAGTTTCACAACGTCAGTTTCGAGATTCTTGCCATCTCGCCACGAGTAAATTAGTGCGGCCTCCACGTCATCAGGACTCAGTTCCTCGCTTGCCATCTCGCCACGGAAGCGGTCGATAAGCAGCATAGTCCGCCCCATCGCCTCAAGTGCCGTTAGCTCGCGGTTTTCAGGCTTACGGGGCAGCGCGGATTTGAATTTTCGCCGTGCTACTTGGGCCTTAGTCATAACCGCGTCCAGGGGATTAGGTTTCTTGTCAGTGCCGGTTGGTTTGTTTAGCCGCATATTCGACATCAATACTATCGCATGTCCGGTAGATAATGTCAAGTGCCACTTATTAGGTAGTGGATAGGTGGATGAGAGAAAGGGACTCTAGAAAAGGACGTTTACTGTTTTGGCTCCGCCGCTGTTGTCCTTCTGAATTTCAGAGGTAGCATGATGCCCGAAATGGAGGTTTCGATATGAACGATTTGTACACGAAGCTAGTTCTTTCAATGATTGCGGCGTGCTTGGTTGTCCTATGTTTCGAGCAATCGCATTGGGCCAAGCTGGAGACAGTGCAGGCACAACAACCCTTCCAAATTGAGGGCTATAACTTTGACGGGAAATTCTACAGGCTCGGCAGTGGTCTCAACGATAGGCCGGGTATCCCAGTGGTAGTTGTAAAAATGCCGGGAAGTCGATAGTGGCCAACCAGTGCTACCGAAAAGGGATGGTTCGCCGGAAAGGGAGCGTGAGGCGAGGCAAATGGCAGAAGTGGCTCGCGTCCGCTAATGTCTCGCCAGACCCCAAGCTCCCAAGCCCACTATGAGGCAGAGTTATCGTCCGACGTTGCGTGTGACGCTCTGGATTTAACAGAGTGGCCAAGGCTAATCAGCCTGCTCGCGCTCACACTTGTGGCTATCGAACATTTCTCTCAAATTCGCCATCGCACCCGAAGTCTTGCCCATCATGGTCATTGGCAGCTTAAACTCTCGCCGACATCGCGTACATACGGCAGAAATCGGGATGCCGCTCACTCTCTTGGTTACGGCTAGTGTGCGCTCTGGCTTTTCAGACTCCATGACAAGGTATAGCGTACCAAACCTCGTGCTCTCGCTCCAGCGGGCCGTGCTCCCTGTTCTATACTTCTGTTATTGTGGCGAAACATGATGAGCGCGATGCGGATGTTCCCTCCCTGATTAGAAAGGCTCGACAAATCAGAAACGATACGGCGGAGATTGTAGCCAAATCAGAAGCCCTGCAAAGGAAGATCGAGGAACAGGCGAAGAGAAATGCAAAGAGGGTCGATGGCCGTCAGCTTGACTCGTCGCAAAGCGAATAAGCTTTTTCCATACATCGCACACGCAAAATTCGCAGGGGCCGGACTTAATTGCGCTTCCAAGTGGCCGTCACAAGATCCGTGAGTCGGTCTTGCCGTGCTTTAACCCATTTCGCATAGTGCCGTTCCGTGGTCTTAATACTCTCGTGGCCGAGCAGTTTTGAAACGTCTTCCAGCGGAACGCCTTTCTGTAGCAGGTCCACAGCAAACGTATCGCGCAGGCGGTGGCTCAGCATATTCCCGGCGGAATGGATCTTCGCATCTTTGAAAAGCTGCCTTAGGTCTGTTTGCCAATGCGTTGCGGCTTTTTCTTTTTTGCCGTTGCCAGTCCACAACAGATATTCTTCGTTGCCGTTGAGTACGGCAAGAATCTCACGCGCTACCTTCGGCGGCAGAGGCACCGAAACGTGCGTGCCGGTCTTTTGTCGCGCGGTCACGATGGAATGCAGCTTGCGCTTGGCGTCACGTTCAATAGCATCACGGCGGAGCATCACAGCGTCCGAAATAGCAAGGCCGGACCATCGCATGAGCAGAATCAGCACTCGCACTCGTGGGGCTTTCTTGGACTCTGGAAAGGTCTTGGGCACGGTTTTTAGTAGCCGGTCATACTCCGCATCCGTGAGCGGCATGGTGGGCGGCTCATCCGCTTTGATGGTATCCAGTTTGGGCACGCGGTCCAGCCACTTTGAGTCGTAGCAGAAGCGCAAAAAGCTCTTGAGGCGCGCTTGGACCATCTGCCGCGTATTGGATGATGGGTACATGTCTTCCCATGTGGCCTGATATTTAATCAGCAATTCGCGCGATAGCGCGGCGGCGGTGAAGAGGTGATTACGCTCCATGAACGTTCGCAGGCGGCCCAGTTCACGGTCATACTTGTCCAGCACGCCATCATTCACGCCCTGATTCTTCTTCGCCATCTTGAATAGCTCGATCGCGTCTTCTAGCGTCTTGCCCGTTTCGGGCTTGGCCACGGGGCGGCCTGCTAATTGATCTTCTAACAAGCGCTTTTGCCGCTCGGCTTCTGCCCACACGCGTGTACCGGCCTTGCGGCGGTATTGCTTGCCATTGTGAGTCCAGCGGAAGTGTTTCCGGCAGTCACAGCGCTTCCAAAACTCATCCCCGGAGTATTTGCAGTCCGTCGAATGGCGCACGAAGATAGTAATGACCGGCGCGGGTTCCGGCAGAATAGACGGTTCTGGATTTCCGAGCAGCTTTTCGAGGTTCATTGGCCTAAATTCCTGCGCCGTTCCTCTAGCCGCTTGGCCTCGGTTGCAAGACGCAAAGCCTCGTTCGTGAGCCGCATCTTTTCACGGTCGGTCTCGTTTGCCTCCGCCATATCTTGCTCGGTAAAACCCGTGAAAGCTCCCGATTTCCATAACGCTGTGAATTCTTCGCGGGTGAGGCTCGCAAGTTCCTCAAGGAATCTATTGCTCATTGTGTGCTCGTACCTCCCATTTCTGAGAAGACGTTAGCACAAAATTAGCACAAATTCCGAGATGCCTTTGGTAACCTATTGGATTTTATGGAAGTTAAGGCTGGAGGCGCGGGTCGGAATCGAACCGACGCATAAAGGTTTTGCAGACCTCTCCCTTACCACTTGGGTACCGCGCCTTATCAGGGTTCCCGCTCAGCGCGCATTTCGCTGAGTGGGATAGCTTGCCGGTTATTAAAGTAGCGTCCCGCGCTGAAAAAGTCCACTGGCAGAACGAAAGGATTTGGAGCGGGAGACGGGATTTGAACCCGCGACTTCGACCTTGGCAAGGTCGCACTCTACCGCTGAGTTACTCCCGCTCAGCATTGAAGTTCAATCGAGATCCCTCGGCTGCGCTCGGGATTTCGGCGGCGGGCTCAGACGCCCGCCAGGCGCCTCAAGTTACTCCCGCTCAGCACACAAGATTATAAACCACGCAGTCAGATGCACTCCCATTCAACGATTCAATTCGGTCAATGTCCCGTATGCCATTGGGGATCTTTTTCGGCGTCCACAATTTCGCCATCACGCATGTGGATGACCTTATCTCCGTACGCCGCCGCTGCTGGGTTGTGGGTGATCATGAGCACGGTTTGCCCCAGTTCCTGGTTCGAGTGTCGCAGCATGGCCAGCACGATGTCTGAATTCTTGGTGTCCAAATTTCCCGTCGGCTCGTCGGCAAGCACGATTGCGGGACGGTTGATCAGGGCCCGAGCTAATGCGACTCTCTGCTGCTCGCCACCGGAAAGTTCTGAGGGACGATGTTTCAGCCGTTTGCTGATTCCAAGCAGATCAACGATCTTATTGAAATAACCCGTGTCTCGGCTCCCGTTCTTTCCAGCGATGTCGATGGCCACATCGATGTTCGATTGAGCATCGAGCGTAGGAAGTAAGTTGAATTTCTGAAATACGAAGCCGATTTTCGACTTTCGCATCCGAGTGCGCGCAGAATCGGAGAGTTCAGTAAAATTCACGCCATCTATGACGACCCTGCCCGAATCAGCATGCGTCAGCCCACCGAGGCAATAAAAAAGCGTGGACTTTCCACTCCCCGATGGTCCCACAATACTGACGAACTCGCCGCGCTCGACGCCGAGAGAAATTCCTCTCAGCACCGGAACTTCGATTTTTCCCAGATGATAGGTTTTTTGCAGATTTACTGCTTCGATGATCGGGGCCATCAAGAGTTCGATCTTACAACAACCGCTCTAGTTTCACTGACAAGCCTCATTGCGACTTGGGTCCCCCAAAATCGAGTCCAAAGTGGGGTTCTGATTTTGTGCCTGCAATCCTTACCGGCAACTCCGTTCCTGCACCACGCTTACTGAAGAACGGATCGACTGGCTTGAGAAATACAGACTTCCAGCCGCCGACCATTTGCGAGAGTTTGGCATCGAAGCGGGCGTGTCCGCGGAAATCGAACTGATTTCCATCCAAACTGAAAGTTCCAGCCAGGTTCACTTTTGTTCCCGGCAATGTGAAAACGATGTCCGGCGAAGTGAGCACGGAGTTTTTCAGCACAAAGTTACCGCTCATTTGAGCTTTCACGTTGTCAGGAATGTTGTCGGTGGCCAGCTTGGGTTTACCCTGGCTGCGCATGCTCAGCGAGTCGATCTTGCTTTGGATTTTCTCGTTTGAAAAATGAGCTCCCATTACATGGAACATCCCCTTCAGTTGAAGGCGATCTGCGATGTCGTTCTGTCCGGGTACGATGTCGAGCTTTGTGCGCAGCCCAAGACTTCCACTCATGACGGGAGGCCGGGTACGGACGGCGAGTAGAAGCAGATCGTTGATCTTGCCATTGTCAATGGTGACGTCCAGCCGGATGTGATGCCCGGGTGGCATGGCCGAACGTACCACGAAGCCAGTTGCTTTAATCGCGGTGTTGAGGATCGTGGCTTCTACAGGCTCGAGATATGTATTACCGTTCGTTCCGTCGACAATGGCGTGAAATTCTGTTTTGAGCGGTACCGGGGCGCCGCTGATATTTAGACGAAAATCGGGAGTGTCGGTCTGCCCATCGACAACGATCCGTTCCAAGGTCCCGGCGTAGCGACCGGTTGAGGAAAGCGTGCCGCCGATCCCGGCGATCGTCCCCAAGTCGGCATGAGTGAACACGTAGTCACCCCGCACTGGAGTCTGTCGCGGATCCTCCGGATAGATGGGCCCAAACTCACCTTTGGAGTCGATGTCACCAACCGGTTTGGGATTGATGAGTGTCGCCGTGAACGAAAGCGGCTGGCCGGGACCGATGTCCTTCATCCAGAGGTTCTGGATCTCGAATTCAAGGGGATGTTTGTCGGGTCGATCGGTATTGATGACAAGCGTCGCGGTCTCGGCGTGAAACCTGTCGACCGCGATGCTGATTTTCTTTACGTCGGAGGTCAGTGCGCTGTGCTGTTCGCCCTTGCGTTTCGGGGGTATGTTCAGTTGCAATCCTTTTATAAAAACCGTACCGATGTGCATGGGCGATCTGAGAAGGTTGGGAACGCTGGTACGGAATCGAAACTCGTCGATTGAAATCAGCGGCTGGATCCCAGGTGCATGAATGTTTGGGTCCGATTGGCCGTAGATCATCAATTTTTTTCCTGACACAACCAGCCCCTGGTAAATCGATACCTGCAGATCGCCCAATTCGACAGGCGCACGAAAATGCCCGGATAGAGTCTGCACCACGCGCGCTCGCAGCAATGGACCAGCATGATGCGCCAGAACAATCAGGAACAGTGCGAAGGCGAGAGTTGCCAGGAAAATGCCGGTGAGGACCCTTCCGGCACGGCTGCGAAAAACGGTTTTGTTCGGCCGTTCCGAGGTCATAGGCATTGACCTCTTCAAGATGCAAGCGGAGCAACCAGAGTTGGACAACTGCACACAATTGGGTGCTCAGCGGCCAACTCTGGATTGCTTTTGCGCAACAATTCCCGTGGCGGTCTGATCAATCGAACAAACAAAGAAACGATTGATGAAATTCCCAGGTCTTTGGGGAAGTCACGCGGAAGCTATGTGGTTTGGAGGGGCTTGCGCCTGCATACCGGGCGGTTGAACGCGGGCGTGGGAGCGTTTTGGACCGCGCTTGCGGACCAGCAGCAGCCGTATGCGGTCGAGCAAGTCTGCCGGCGCATACATTCCTTTGGCCAGAAAAACGTCAGCGCCGCTCTCGCGCTCGTAGATTTTTACTTTGCCGGAAAGGAGAATGGCAGGTGTCTCGGGCGATAAGCCTTTGATGCCTTCTATCAGCTTCGATCCATCAATTCCCGGCATAATCAGGTCAGTCAGTACCAAATCAACGCCGCCTTCGGAAAAGCGCTGCAGAGCCTGTTGAGAATCGGAGTATGCCAAGACTCGGTAGCCGCGGGTTTCAAGCATTACTTTGCGAATGGAGAGGGACTGTTCGTTGTCGTCAACACAAAGAATCGTGCGTTTTGGTTTCATTGGCCTTCCACAATGCGCGTCAAAGCGTCCGCGCCGAAATTTAATATTTGTTGTTTGGAAAATTGACTAGAGCGGAATGAATCCTATCGCCGGGCTCGTTGTGTGTAAAGTGACGCCGAAGCCAATGCGAAATTTTAACGTTGAAAGAAACGCTTACGTGTGCCGCGCTGGATTTCTTGCGGGATTTCTCGCCTGTGGATTTAAAAAAAAAGTTCTCCGCGCAAAACTTCAACAACATTTCCACCGACCCGTACATTAACCACTCTGTCATTGTCGCGAGAAGCACGAACAAAAATCTTGCTCGGCCGTTTCATCTCGACACCCTGCTCGATCATCACGCGTTCATCCGGCATGGCGACGCCGTACTGCACCATCCAAGCCGTCGCACAACCGGACGCGGAGCCGGTCGCCGGGTCTTCGCCGTTGTAGAAAATCATGCGCGCATGCAGACGGGCAGTGGGATCTACGGTCTCTCGAGTGACGCAAAAGAGAAATTTTCCGCCTGAAGAGCTGAGATATTCCGAAGTGTTTCTGTGGTTGATAGTGAGTCGCTGCGCCGCGGCTAAATTGCGAATCGGCAGAATGGTAAAGGGAAGTCCCGTTGAAACGGTCTGGATTGGTAGCTCCGCATCGATATCGTCAAGCGGAATCCCGGTGACTTCTGCAATTGCGTTTCGATCGTGAATTTGCCCAAATACGGGATCATTCTGCTTCATCTCTCCGAATGCGGGCTGCTCGGCGCTATCCTCGAAGTGCACCGGTACCGTCCCTACATTCAATTCGAGCTTGATTTCACGCAAACCGGAGGTTCCGCGCAAAGCAAAAGCTGTTCCGAGCGTTGGATGGCCGGCAAACGGCAACTCCTCCTGGACGGTAAAAATGCGCACGCGAATGCCGCGCTTTTCTTCGTCGGCTTTGTCCCGCGGGAAGATGAAAGTCGTCTCAGAAAGGTTCATTTCCCTCGCAATGGCTTGCATGTCGCTATCGCTCAGGCCGCGCCCGTCGGAAAACACCGCGAGAGGATTTCCTTCAAGCGCACGCGAGGTAAAGACGTCGAACTGAGTGAATGGGAGGCGGCGGAGGCTTGTCATTTGCAATTGGATTCAAAACTGGATTGCAGGCTGCAATTTTTGTGACGCGGCGTGTGCGGCTTAGCCAAGAACTTTGTAGGGCCGCATCATCTCGTTGTCTTCATGTTCGAGAATGTGGCAGTGCCAGACGTAGCGGTACTCCTTTGCAGGATGCTTCTGATGGCCGGACGGCAAAGTGAACTTCGCAACAACTCGCGTTATGTATTCCGGATAGGCAATGACCGTGTCTTTACGCGCTCCGCGCTCCCACTCCGCCGGTGGTTCGACTCCGCCTTCGAACTCGATCCGGCCGGTTTTTCGATACAGCGCGGCGTTCAGTTGCTGCCGGTTTAACACTTCAAAATGCACCAGGTGAAGATGAATCGGGTGCGCTTCTTCGGTTGAATTCACGAATGACCAGACTTCGGTCGATCCCAGCTTCGGATCTTCGGTTATGGGATCACTCCAGTGCTTCCCGCCGAGCAACCCAATGATCGTGTACTGATCGGATTCGCGGACGCGTTCGCTGATAGACAGCAGTCGCTCGCGCATCGACTCGGGCGTCGCGATCGGAGAATAGGGAATGAGCTTCGAGGGAAGCAGGCTTGTATCTTTTCCCGCAAGCGTCTGGTTTACTCGGAAGAGCAAGACCTCGGAAGGAACACTCTCGCCGCCAAACGAGAACGGAGCGGCGGCGCCGTTGATAAACACAAAATTCTGATTCATGCATCCGGCGAAGTCGATCACGATGTCGGCCCTCTCACCCGGGGCAATGGTCAGCGGATTCACTGCGACAGGCGCTGCGAGCAGACCCGTGTCCGCGCCGATCATATTTACCGCCGGGCCGGGCGCATTCTGCGGTTTCCCGTTCGAATCGGATTTTTCAAGGAGCAGCTGATAAAACCGGGAGTTCGATGCATTCAGAATTCGAAGTCGATATTTTCTCGGTTCGACCTCCAGAAATGGCCATGCCTTCCCATTTACACAATTGATGTCACCAAAGAATTGCTGCACCCACACGGGATGCGTGCCATTCACCGCAGCGGGATAGCTCAGTGAGCCATCGACATTGACACTGCGATCCTGCATCATCAGGGGAATTTCGTATTTTCCGGAAGGCAGTTGTAATGCCTTTTCAGCTTCATCGCGGATTATGTAGAACCCTGCCAGCCCGGCATATATATTTAGGCGGGTAATTCCCAACGTGTGATCGTGGTACCAAAGCGTTCCGGCCTCTTGCTCATTTGGATAGAAAAACGGATTGGGGTTATAGCCATTTCCTGTTTTGCCATCCGGTGAAATCCATGCTTCAGGATATCCATCGTCTTCTGGCATGACGCGTGCACCATGCAAGTGAGTGACGGTCCTGACATCCGGCACGTCTTTTCCAGCACCGTGAATAGTGTGATCAATGGGCAATAGATGTTTAGGCGGAAGTTGGGTTTTCCACGCGATGGAGATCGGCTGCCCGGTGGCGGTTTCGATCGTCGGTCCCGGCCATGTTCCGTTGTATCCCCAGATTTGGGCGGGCGGCAGATCGTGATGAATCTTCGCGGAGCCGGTGCGCAGGTAAATTTCGAGAGTTTCGCCTGTCTTAGGCTTGAGCACTTCAGGAACGGGAAGCGGGTCGACATAGGGTTTTAGGCGCGGCGAAGCGGGCCTTGCGATTTGCGGCGCGGCCAGGATGTGCGCACTGTTCAGGCCTCGCATCCGAATCGCCCCTGTTCCTCCGACCAATGCCGCTGCTTGCAGAAAATCTCGCCGCTTCATAAGAACTGCACCCCGACTCAAATCAATCAATCTATTTTGTTCGTAACAGTGAGGATGCGGACATTCAATTAACGGTTCTCCCGTGGCAAAGATTTTCTATCGTGCGAGAAAAGACTTTGACAAACGAGACTGCCGAGCAGAATATTAAAAACCTACTTTTAAGACGATTCTCTGAGTCTATGTTCAAAAACAAAATTTGGCTGCACTCCCCAGTTCCATCGTGGTTGCTTATCGCTTTCCTGTGCGCAAGCGCCGTGACCTCCGTGCAAGCTGCCGCGGGAGAGAGTTCCTCTAACAAGGGTTTTCTTGGACGCTGGGACCTGACGCTGAAAGGTCCCGATCGCGAATACCCATCATGGTTAGAACTTTCCGAAGATAACGGGCAGCTCAAAGCCGAGATGGTCGGCCGTTGGGGAAATGCCCGCCCGCTTCCAAAAGTTGAAATCTCGAAGGGAACGCTGACCTTTGTGTCTCCGAAGGAAGAAGAGAGCAGTTCGCACGATCTGGTGTTTACGGGCAAACTGGCCGGCGGAATTTTATCCGGCACATTGACTGGTCCTGACGACAAAACCTGGCACTGGACGGGCCGTCGCGCTCCGGCACTGAATCGAACCAGCGTTGCTCACTGGGGGAAACCGGTTCAGTTGTTCAATGGGAAAGACCTGACCGGCTGGCATTTCAGCGATCCCAAAACCACCAAACCGTGGACAGTCGAGAACGGCACGCTGGTAAGTCCTGGTCATGGCCCTGAAATTATCAATGATCGCAAGTTTGAAGATTTCAAACTGCACATTGAATTTAACACTCCTGAAAATGCTAACAGCGGCGTCTATTTGCGGGGACGGTACGAAGTGCAGGTCGAAACCAATTCCGACAAAGAACCGCCTAGCCATCACACCGGTGGCATTTACGGTTTCATTGCCGCGTCGCCGGAACAGCCACACAAAGTCGGCGAGTGGCAAACTTACGACATCACGCTGATCGGTCGCACAGTCACAGTTGTCCAGAACGGCATCACCGTCATCGATCACAAGGAAATTCCCGGCATCACCGGCGGTGCGCTCGACAGCCATGAGGCTTTGCCGGGGCCGATTTACCTGCAGGGAAGTGAAGACGGCCGGATTGCGTTTCGGAATATCGTCGTCATACCCGCAGCGAAGTAAGTTGATTTTCCAGTTCACCAATTGGAGCAAATTCATGCGCGAATATTCTCGTCGTAAATTTCTTGGACTCAGTGCCGCAGCCGCTGGGGCGTCTGTGGCCGGCAAGGCGCTCTTACTTGAGCCAGAGCCGATGTGGGCATCGCCTGCCGCAGGCGAGCACGTGCGCTTTGGCATCATCGGCATCGGCATGCAGGGTTCAGGACTGCTCGGTAACGCGATTGAACTTCCAGGGATCGAGTGCGTCGCCGCCGCCGATCTTTATGACGGTCGTCACCTGCTCGCGCGCGAGATCACCAATAAGCCGGACTTGCCTGTGACGCGCCGCTACCAGGAATTATTGGCCAACAAAGATGTCGATTGCATTGTTGCCGCGGTTCCCGACCACTGGCACAAGCAAGTCGTGGTCGACGCGGTCAATGCCGGCAAAGATATTTACTGCGAGAAGCCGATGTCCCACAGCCCGGCCGATGGCGTCGCCATGGTGGAAGCGGCACAAAAGACCGGCAGGATCGTCCAGATCGGTTCGCAGCGCGTGAGTTCGCAGATCTGCAAGAAGGCGAAAGAACTCATCTCGCAAGGCGTCCTGGGTGATATCACTCTCATTGAGGGCTGGCTGGGCCGCAATGATCCTACCGGCGCTTGGGAATATCCGCCGCCTCCGGATTTGTCGCCGCAGAACCTCGATTGGGACACCTGGCAGGGAACCGTTCCGAAGAAGCCATTCGATGCTTACACTTTCGCGCGTTGGCGGTGCTGGAAGGAATATGGCACCGGGCTGGCCGGCGATCTGCTCGTGCATTTAGTGAGCGGGATGATGTACATGATGGGCATTAACGAAGCGCCGAAACAGGCGCTTTCGGTCGGCGACATCCTGCACTGGAAAGATGGACGCAACATGCCCGATGTGCATGCGACGGTGTACTACTACGGCGAACTTCCGGTTTACATGCGGCTCAATCAGGGCTGCGAAATGCCAGAAACATACCGGTTCCAGGGATCCAAAGGGCTGCTTGAGGTGGGCGAATTCGGCTTGAGCTTCACGCCACAGCTAGGCATAGACACCTCCCCTAGCTATTACACCTATAGTTATCCGCGGGCCATGCGCGCGGCCTATGACAAGAAGTGGCACGAGGAAAACGATCCCAAGCTGGCCCAAGAGCCGATGCTTGAGACAATCTCCTACAAAGGGCCGGACTATGACGATGTAAAGCCGCATCTCTGGAATTTCTTCCAGGCGGTAAAGACGCGCCAACCGGTGGTCGAAGACGCGGTTTTCGGCCATCATGCAGCGCTCGCTTGTCACATGGCCAATGAATCGTACTTCCGACAAAAAGCCGTGTGGTGGGACGAGAGCTCGAAAACGATCAAGAGCTAGTGCTTGAGCTCGGCGGGTGTGGTTGGGATCAGAACTAAACATGCGAAGCTCGCGGCGTGATTTTCTCAAAAGGACGGGCGCGGCCAGCCTTTCACTGGCCGCCCTGAACGCCGTGGGCAAAGAATCCTCGCCGTCCCTTCATTCGCCTTTTCGGATCTCAGTCATCAATGACGAAATTTCGCAGGACTTCGACCGCTCCTGCGAAGTTGCCCGCGAATTTGGAATGCAATGGATCGAGCTGCGCGGCATGTGGAACAAGAACATTGTTGATCTTGATTCCAAAGAAGTGGGCGAAGCGCAGCGCATTCTTAAGAAATACGAACTCAGGGTCACCGATATTGCCAGCCCTCTCTTCAAAACCGCTTGGAAGGACGATCCTCGCGCGAAAGAAAAGCAGTCTCGCGATTTCAATGCCAGCTTTACTTTCGAACAACAAGGCGAAGTGCTGGGCCGTGCAATTGCGATGGCGAAAGCCTTTAGGACCGATCGTGTGCGCTGCTTCGACTTTTTCCGCCTGGATGAACCGGCGCCCCATCGTGACGCAATCAACAAGACCCTGCTCGACGCTGCCAACAAGTGCGGGAACAACGGACTGATTTTGGTTCTCGAAAATGACGGCGGCCTCAACACCGCGACCGGCGCGGAAGCGGCGAAGGTCCTTGCTGCCGTGCAGTCGCCGCATTTTATGTTGAATTGGGACCCCGGCAACGCGACCGCGAATGGCGAGAGGGCATATCCAGACGGGTACAATCTGTTGCCCAAGAACCGCATCGGCCATTGCCACTGCAAAGACGTCAAGAGAACCGACAAAGAAGATTGGGCCGCGATGGGGAAGGGCATCATCGATTGGGCCGGACAATTTCGCGCACTGAAGAGCGACGGCTACCACTTTGCGGTAAGCCTCGAGACGCACTGGCGAGGCGGCGGCACGCCCGAAGCTTCCACGCGCGAGAGCTGGGCGGGAATGAAAAAGCTATTACAACAGGCAGGGGCGTTGCAGGTGAGCTGATCTATGGCTGATAACACCGAAGTGAATAGCACGCGGCGGCGGTTTTTGAAGCAAACTGCGATCGGAACAGCGGCTCTTCTGGCTTATCCACCGGCGCGCGTACTTGGCGCTAACGATCGCGTCCGGGTGGGAATGATTGGCGTCGGCAATCGCGGACAGGATTTGCTCAAGGAGATTCTTGCCGTCCCGAACGTCGACGTGGTTGCGATGGCTGACGTTTATCGTGGGCGCTTCGATGAAGTAAAGAGAAAAGTTCCCAACATCATCACCTACGACGACCATCGCCGGCTACTTGATACGAAAGACATCGATGCCGTGATTATCGCAAGCCCATTGCACACTCATGCGCGACACTTTCTCGATGGTCTCGATGCCGGCAAGGACCTGTACTCAGAAAAAACAATGACCTGGTCGATTCCCGAAGCCGAAAAGTGCCTCGCCGCGGCTCAAAAATCGAACCGCGTTGTGCAGATCGGCCTGCAATGGGAAAGCTCAGGCGCGTTGGCCGACGCGAGACAGTGGATCAAAGATGGAGTGGCAGGCAAAGTCACACAGGTTGAGTCGTGGATGAGCCGCAACACGCCCCACGGCAAAGGACAATGGGTCCGGCCTGTACCTGCTGATTGCACATCACAGAATGTCAACTGGGGCGCCTTCCTGAACGGCAGGCCCAGCCGGCCATTCGACGGATATCGCCTGATCAACTGGCGCTTGTTCTGGGAATTTTCTGGCGGCAATGTCACCGAGAACATGGTCCATCAAATTGCGTGGATCATCAGCGCGCTCGACCTCCCGTTCCCAACGGCGGCCTACATGTCAGGCGGGATTTTTTCAGAAAAAGACGGCCGCGAAGTTCCCGACACGATCGTGGTCACACTCGATTTCCCCAATGATCTGGTTTGGACCTGGCAATCGACGTTCAGCAATCGGCACTACAATCTGGGGGAGCGCATTCTGGGAAGCGATGGAACCATCGAGCACGGCTGGGACGCTTCCAACATGGTCGGCGGGGAAGTGGGCGAATTTACTCGCTACTATCCCGAAAAGGTCAATCGTCCGCAGGGATCTGAGATGGCAGGCCAGACCAAAGATCAGAATCACATGGCCAACTGGATTGATTGCGTGCGCAGCCGAAAGACTCCGAACGCGCCTGTCGAACTCGGCTATAAATCCGCCGTCGCTTGCCACATGGCAAATCTTGCGTATCAGCGGAAACAACGAGTCACGCTGGAAGAGGCCAAGGCCTACACGCCGCAGTTCTAAGCTGTCGGCGTTGGTTCGTTTGAGGCGACAACGTCACACATAGACATCACTTCAGTCCACTTGATCGACAGGGGAAGCCGAGGTTTGACTGCGATTGAGATTCAGAGTTGCTATAATTTTTGCGAGCCATCCTGATGGCATATTCTCCGAATCACATAAACATGTGCCGTCACCCGCACTGGCGCGTATTCATAATATTGTTGGCCAGCTTCGGTCTCGCGATCAGCGTATCCACGCGCACCGTCCGGGTCAAAGTAGTTCACGGGACTACCGCTGCTTCCAATTCCGGCCACGCGATGAGGCAGCACCTTGATCGCGACGCGGTGCGTTGGGTGCCTCCCATTTCAGTGTTTGCCGCTTTCGAAATCCCCGCGTTTTATCCCTTCGTTGCACCTGCCGGCCCACCGATGGCGGCGATCCTTTTTGACGAAAGCCTCTACAATCGTCCCCCTCCTTCCTGCTAGCAGTCACCGTTCTTGATTTTCATTCACGTACGCGAACTGCTGTGAACCAGTCATCTGTTCCGTGTGATCTCTCTTTGTTCGGAGTGACGGCGTCTTTCATCCGCCGGCGCTCCTAGACATTTGGAGTTTGAAATGGGTGGTGTAAAGACATGCGTAAGTGGCCGTGGTTAGTTTTTGGAGCCGTGCTTCTCGCGGCATTCTTCATCTTCTTCCGCTCTTGGGGGAAGAATGCAAAAGCGGCGAATGCCGACGTGCAAGAGCCTACCGTGGCTGTGGCGCTGGTAAAGCGCGGAACTATCGCCAACTCTCTCACTCTTTCGGGCGCGTTCCGCCCCTACCAGCAGGTCGATGTTCGCGCCAAGGTGGCCGGCTATATTCGCGAAATTTATGTTGATGTCGGCGACCACGTGAAAGCCGGACAAGGTCTCGCGATCCTCGAAGTCCCGGAACTGAATGCGCAAGTTGTCGGTGCGAAGGCTGACATCGAGCGCTACCGAGATGCGATTCGCCGTTCGCAAAGTGAAATTGATCAAGCTCAATCCACTCACATTGCTTATCACTCCGCATACGCGCGCCTGAAACAAGCGTCGGAGTCTCGTCCCGGCTTGATCGCCGAGCAGGAACTAGACGACGCGATGGCGAAAGACAAAGAGAGCGAAGCGCAGACGGAAAGCGCTCGTGCGGCCCTCGCGGAATCTCAAAGCCAGTTGGCGGTTGCGCAAGCGGACCTCGATCGACTGTCTGCGCTTGAGGCCTACTCGCACATTACTGCTCCGTTCGCGGGAGTTGTGACGAAGCGGTACGCGGACACGGGCGCGCTTATCCAGGCGGGGACCGCGTCAGAAACGCAGTCCATGCCAGTTGTGCAGTTGGCGGAGTGCTCGCGCTTGCGGCTGGTGGTCCCAGTTCCTGAATCCGCGGTTCCGCAGTTGAAACTCGGAAGCATTGTGCAGGTACACGTTGCCGCAATGAATCGCGATTTCGAAGGCAAGGTTGCGCGCTTTGCCGATTCCTTGAACGAAGAGACGCGAACAATGCATACGGAGATCGATGTCGAGAACCCCGACGGCGCACTAAAAGAGGGCATGTACGCCGAGGCCAGGATCATGCTTCAGCGGCACAACGACGCGCTTACGGTGCCGATTCAGGCTTTGGACCGAAACAGTTCGGGAGCCAGCGTGATGATCGTCGATCGTCAGGGGCGCATTGCACAGCGGCAAGTAACGCTTGGGGTTGAGAGTAGTACTCTCGCGGAAGTTCTCTCCGGTCTTTCAGAGAACGAGCGCGTAGTCATGGGAAACCGAGGTGAATTTCATCCCGGCGAAAAGGTGACTCCGAAAGTCGTGGAGTTGGGCGGCTTGGAAGCGGAGGGCAGCTGATGTCACGTTTTGCCATTCGCTATCCGTTTCTCATCATCGTTCTGTGCCTGATCATTGCGATTGTGGGCACGGTGACGCTGGTGAGGATGCCGGTCGATCTGTTCCCTCCGATCAATATTCCCGTGGTAGTTGTCGCGACTTTTTACTCCGGAATGCCGCCCGAGCAAATCGAGACCGATATCACCGGCCGCTTTGAGCGATTCTTCACACTCGGCAGCAATATCGATCACATTGAATCGCGCTCGCTTCCGGGAGTGAGCCTGATCAAGATTTATTTTCAGCCGGGCACAAATGCGGATGCAGACCTCAGTGAAATCTCCAACCTTGCCGTGGCGGACTTGCGAAAGTTGCCGCCGGGCACGCTGCCGCCCGTCGTGCTCAAGTTTGACGCATCGAGCCTGCCGGTTTGCCTGATCACGCTGAAAGGCGAAGGCCTGAACGAAACGCAGTTGCGGGATCTGGGGCAGTACAACGTCCGCAACCAAGTCGCGGGCGTGCCGGGAGCATCCGTACCTCAGCCCTTCGGTGGCAAGTACCGGCAGATCATGGTTTATGTTGATCCCCTCAAACTTGAAGCACACGACCTAAGCGTAATGGACGTGGTTCGCACCGTGAATGACAGCAACCTGATTCTCCCAGCGGGAGACGTGAAGATCGGGCCGGTGGACTACAACCTCTATACAAATAGCCAGATTCCGACCGCGGCCGAGATCAACCACCTGCCAGTGAAAACAGTTGGACAGGCCTCCGTTCTCGTGCAGGATGTCGGAAAAGCAATGGACGCGCACCAGATTCAAACCAACATTGTGCGCGTGGATGGTCAACCATCGGTTTACTTGCCGATTCTGAAGCAGGGTGGGGACACAAACACGATTTCGGTGGTGAATGGCGTCAAGAAAGCAGTCGCAGACCTCACCGATATTCCGCGGCAACTGGTCGCGAATGTCGTTTTCGATCAGTCAGTCTTCGTAAAGAAAGCAATCGAGAACCTGCTGCATGAGGGCGCGATTGGCCTCGTCCTGACTGGATTGATGATCCTGCTATTTCTCGGCAGCATGAGGGCCACAGCCGCTGTCTTTCTGTCCATTCCGCTGTCGGCCCTGGCTGCCTTTCTGGCGATAAGCGCGTTAGGCGGCACTGTCAACACCATGGTTCTGGGCGGACTGGCGCTAGCGTTTTCACGACTAATTGACAACTCGGTGGTCGTGCTCGAAAACATTTTCCGCCACATGGAGATGGGGGAACCGCCCGAAGTTGCGGCGGAAAAAGGCGGGCAGGAGGTCTCGCTGGCGGTGCTGGCTGCCACTTTGACGACTGTGGTGGTCTTTTTCCCAGTGATCTTTCTCTATGGCGTGAGCCGGTTCTTGTTCATTGCCTTGGCCAGCGCTGTTGTGCTTTCGATGTTGGCATCGTTTTTCGTGGCCATGACGGTCGTGCCGTTGTTTTGCGCCAAACTCATCAAGGGACCGCATCTGGTGCATGAGCACGAGGTCCCATCGGGAGGATTCGGACGCGTAATCTCGGGGTTCAACCGCTATTTCGAAAAACTTGTTCGCTATTACGACCACACCGTGAGCCGTGCGCTGCTTCGCCCCGTTGCTACGACAATTGGTCTTGTCGGCATTGCTCTGGTCAGTTTTTCTCTGTATCCGCTGCTTGGGCTTGCCTATTTCCCGCGGACGGATGCAGGCCAGTTCATGATCAACCTGAAGTCTCCTTCTGGAACGCGCCTGGAACTGACTCAGCAGGATGTCAAACAAGTTGAAGACGAAATTCGCAGGATTGTTCCAGCGAACGAGTTGGACATGATCGTCTCGAACATCGGCGTGACGCCTGGCTTTTCATCCATCTACACACCGAATTCCGCGCCACACACGGCATTTGTGCAGGTCAGTCTGAAACAAGGACACAAAGTCGGAAGCTACGAGTACATGAATCGCGTGCGACTCGCCGTGCGAAACGATTTTCCTGAACTCAGCGCCTATTTCCAGTCGGGGGGATTGGTGGATTCGGTCCTGAATCTTGGGTTGCCCGCCCCCATTGACGTGCAAGTCAGCGGCATGGACATGCACAAAACGTACGGGGTTGCCCAAGATCTAGCCATCCAGATTCGCGCCATGCAAAGTGTCAGCGATGTGCTGGTGCCGCAAGACCTCAACTATCCCTCGCTGCGGCTCAATATTGATCGCGAGCGCGCCAGCTTGGTTGGCCTGAGCCAAAAAGAGGTCGTCGACAATGTCATCACTGCGCTGACATCGAATGCGATGATTGCGCCCAGCTATTGGGTCGATCCCAGGAGCGGAAACGACTATCTGCTGACCGTGCAGTATCCAGAAAACGAGGTCACCAGCCTTAACGACTTGAAGCAAATTCCCGTCCGCGCAGCGAATGGCAAGCAAACCACTGACCTGGACGCGGTCGCAAATGTGGAACCTATCGAGGCTCCAACGGAGGTGGACCACTACCAACTGCGACGGGTCTTCGACGTGTATGTCGCGCCGAAATCCGAGGACTTGGGCAAACTGCGAAAAAACATCCAACAAATAATCGACAACGCTAAGCTGCCCGACGGTGTACGCATCACTTTGCGGGGATCAGTGCAGAGCATGCAGGCTTCGTTCACCAGTTTTGGTCTCGGCCTGTTTCTTTCAATCGCGCTCGTCTATTTGATTCTGGTTGCACAGTTCGAATCATTTCTTGATCCATTCATCATTTTGTTCGCCATTCCACCTGGAATTATGGGCGTGCTGCTGATCCTGCTGCTGAGCGGCACGACGCTGAACATCATGTCGCTGATGGGAATGGTGATGATGGTGGGAATCGTTGTCTCAAACAGCATCTTGATCGTGGACTTTTCGCGCAATCTGTGGCGTGCGGGAACGCCACTGAACGAGGCAGTTGCAGTGGCGAGCAGAATCCGATTGCGACCGGTGCTGATGACATCGCTTGCTACTGTCATCGGACTGATTCCGATGGCGCTGAAGCTGGGAACTGGAAGCGAAGCTTATGCTCCGCTCGCGCAGTCCATTATCGGCGGCTTGATCGTATCGGTTGTGGTTACCGTTTATCTCGTACCCGCCGCCTACTTGTGGTTCCATCGTGGCGAAGAGCCGATCAAGCAGAAGGAGCGAGCATGAGATCACGGGCAGTCATTTACCTTGCTCTGCTGTTGATGGTTGGGGCCGCGGAAGTTTGCGTCGGCCAGTCAAACGTATTCACACAAAGTGTCGCTAACACGGCCGCGAGCATTCCTCCTTCGTCGCATACCCCCGGAGCCGCAGGGCAGGGAAATGCCGGCACGGCTGCCTCCGTTACTAGGCTCTCAATTCAGGATGCCGAATCAATCGCGTTGAAGCGCAATCCCGCAATTTCAGAAGCGCGTCTCAATGCACTTGCTTCGCAACAGGTGACGCGGGAAGTGCGTTCTAATTTGTGGCCGCAAGCCACAGCGAATGTGACGGCAGTCGATGCGCGTGAGAATAGCAGAATTACCGCCGGAGGTTTAAACAACCCCATTATATTCACCCGCGCCGCTGCAGGCGCAACTTTGAGCCAATTGATCACCGATTTTGGACACACGACGAACCTTGTGGCCAGCGCGAGCCTGCAGGCGAAAGCCCAAAATCAGAATGCGCTCGCAACCAAAGAGGAAGTGCTTCTGGCGACCGATCAGGCGTTTTACAACGCTTTGCAGACGCATGCTGTACTTCAAGTGGCCGAGCAAACAGTGGCCTCGCGTCAGTTACTCTCGGATCAGGTTTCGGCATTGACCAAGAGCAAACTGAAATCAAGTCTCGATTTGAGCTTTGCGAATGTAAACCTCGCGCAGGCGAAGCTCTTATATCTCGATGCGCTTAACAATGACAAAGCGGCAATGGCTGGCCTTTCGGCGATTCTTGGCTATTCATCTCCGCAGCAGTTTGAGTTGGTGAATGACGCGACAACACTGACTCCCCCTCCCGCGGATGTCGATCAACTGATTGCCGATGCCATCGCTAAACGTCCGGAGATGTTGGCTTTGGAGTTTGAATCTGAATCGGTCGAAAAGCTTCACCAGGCTGATCGTGACCAGATGCTTCCGACGATTAGCGCCCTTGCGGCATACGGCGATTCGCCCGTGCGCGATGATCGGGTTTTCGGCCCGTACGGCGCGGTGGGCGTGAATGTGCAGATACCAATCTTTAACGGGTTCCTGTATTCCGCTAAATCGCGCGAAACTGATTTGCGCATGCAGGCGGTCAGGCAAAGATTGGCAGACCTTCGCAATCGAATTTCACGCGACGTGAGGACGAGTTGGCTTTCGGCCAGTACGGCATTTGATCGAGTCAATGTGAGCGAGCAGTTGTTGGACCAGGCGAACCAGGCGCTGGATTTGGCGCAGACTCGCTACAAACTTGGATTGAGCTCGATCGTGGAATTGAGCCAGGCGCAATTGCAGCAGACGCAAGCCGAAATCGGCAATGCGCAAGCGGGATCTGAATATCGCCTGGCTTTAGCAGTGCTGCGTTATCAAACTAGCGGATTGTGATACCCGCTGCCTCGGCGACCTACGGCATGGTTGATGCTGTCTCAAGTCGCGTGTTAGCCTCGTTAGTTTGCTGCCGGCGGCCCAGCTACCCTCCGGCTTACATGACGTGAGGCCATTTGTTTCCTGTCGAAACCATGCCTGCCGTTCGTAAAACTGCATTGAACGCGGTTCACCGCCAGCTTGGAGCGAAGATGGTCGAGTTCAACGGCTGGGACATGCCTGTCGAATACCCTCCGTCAATTGGCGGCGGGATTATTTCAGAGCACATGGCGGTGCGCACCGGTGTTGGCATTTTTGATGTGAGCCACATGGGAGATATCCGTCTCGCAGGGCCGGAAGCTCTTGCAGCCGTACAGCATATTTCGATGAACGACGCCTCGCGACTGGCGATCGGGCAGGCACAATATTCGGCGTTGCTCTATCCACAGGGGACATTTGTTGACGATGTGATCGTTCACCGGTTGACCGAGAACGAGTATCTGCTGGTGATCAACGCGGGCACGCGTGAAAAGGACTTCAACTGGGTGCGCGACAACACGCGCGAGTTCGACTGTGCGGTGGAGAATTTGTCGGATGATTTCACGCAGATTGCGATTCAGGGGCCGAAAGCAGTTGATCTGTTGCAGGAATTGACGGACGTCAATCTCGCGGCAGTGAAGTTCTACTGGCTGACGCATGGGACTGTGTGCGGCTTGAAGAACATTCTGATCGCGCGCACGGGTTACACCGGCGAAGACGGATTCGAGATTTACATTCCAAGTGATGAAGAGACCAGCGCTCGTGTGTGGAACCAGGTGCTCGCGGCGGGCAAGGACTTCGGCGTTGTCCCTTGTGGCTTAGGGGCGCGCAACACGCTTCGTCTCGAGGCCAAGCTGCCGCTCTATGGGCATGAGATTTCCGATACTATCAAGGTGTGGGAAGCCGGACTCGACCGCTTCTGCAAAATGGAAAAGGACGAGTTCACTGGGCGGGCGGCGCTCGCGAAAGCCAAAGCGCAGGGCCTGACGCGAACTCTGATCGGCCTGGAGATGGTCGATCGCGGGATTGCCCGCGACGGATACAAGATCCAGGACAGGGGAGGTCGCGAGATCGGATACGTGACCAGCGGCTCACCGGCGCCGTTCTTGAAGAAGAGCATTGCCTTGGCGTATGTGCCGCCTGAGAACTCTGAGTTGGGGACTGAATTGCTGGTCGAGATTCGTGGCCAAGGGGTGAAGGCGAAGGTTGTGCCGACACCGTTTTATAAGAGACCGAAGAAAAGCTAGGCTTCCTTCGTGTAACTGCGTGTCCTTCGTGGTTGATGGTTTAGGGTAAAGCTCAGGAGCTGATTGAATGCCTTATCCGGCAGATTTCAAGTACACCAAAGAGCACGAGTGGCTCAAATCCGACGGTAAGATCGCCACGATCGGCATCACTAATTACGCGCAGGATTCTCTTGGCGATATCGTTTTTGTCGATCTGCCTAAGGTCGGTTCGGAGCTCACCGCCGGCAAAACTTTTGGCAGTGTGGAATCGGTAAAAGCGGTTTCTGACTTATATGCGCCTGCCTCAGGCACAGTGACGGAAATAAATTCGGACCTTGCTACATCGCCGGAAAAGATCAACAAAGACGCCCACGCTTCGTGGATGGTTAGAATTAATCTTAAGAATCCAGCCGAGTTGAATTCATTGCTCTCTGCCGCTGACTACGAAAAGTTTGTGGCGGAGGAAGGTGGAAGCTGAAGAAATTGAAAATCATCGCGGGATTGAGTTATTGAAGCCAAGGCTGCAACCAAATGATTCAATCGCTGAATGATTCAATGATTCAATACCTTCATGCGTTATCTTCCCAAATCTCCTGCTGATCGCGCCGCCATGCTCAAGGCAATTGGCGCGGGGTCGATTGATGATTTGTTCCAATCGATTCCAGCCGAATATCGCCTGAATCGCGATCTCAAAATTCCGCGGCAGATGGCGGAATCAGAAATCGTGGATTGGTTTCGGGAGCGTTCACGCGAGAATGGCGATGGCCACGCAACCTTCCTTGGCGCGGGTGCTTATTACCATTATCGTCCGGTCATCATCGATGCGCTGATCTCTCGCGGCGAATTTCTCACGGCATATACGCCGTATCAAGCGGAAATTTCGCAAGGCACGTTGCAATCGATTTTCGAATTTCAAACGATGATCTGCGAGCTCACCGGCATGGAAGTGGCAAATGCCTCCATGTACGACGGCTCAACTGCCGCGGCCGAAGCTGTCATGATGGCGGTGCGCCTGACGGGACGAAAGTCAGTTGTCGTTGCGCGGAGCGTTCATCCCGAATATCGCGAAGTGCTCGCGACCTATGCGTTTCATCAGGGAATGCCGACAGCGACGGTGCCGTTCACCCAAAGTGGGCGCGTCGATCTGAAAGCGCTTGAAACAGCAGTAACCGACGATGTTGCCTGCGTGTTGATTCAATCGCCGAATTTCTTTGGCACGGTTGAAGATGCCGAAGCGATTGCCGAAATGGCTCACAAAAAAGGCGCGATGCTGGTAGTTTCGATTTCTGAAGCAATTTCTCTCGGCATTGTCGAGCCGCCGCGGTCCGCAGATGTCATTGCCATGGAAGCGCAATCCTTTGGAGTGCCGCTTGGCTTTGGTGGGCCCTACTGCGGAGTTATCGCCACCCGCGAAGCGTATGTTCGCCAGATGCCCGGACGCCTGGTCGGTCAAACCACCGACCGCAATGGCAAGCGAGGATTTGTCCTCACGCTCGCGACTCGCGAGCAACACATTCGCCGCGAAAAAGCGACCTCAAATATTTGCACCAATCAAGCCCTGGTTGCCCTCATGGCTAACATTTTTATGACTATTTACGGCAAGGTCGGCTTGAAAGAGCTTGCAAAGCAGAATCTTGCGAAAACCGCGTACGCCGCGCAACAGTTTGGGAAACATGCGAGCGTTCTGTTCGGGACGTCATCCCGCTTTAACGAATTTGTTGTACAAACCAGTGAAGATCCATATGCGATCAACGCCAGATTGCTCGGCCACAAGATTGTCGGCGGCCTGCCATTGAGAAAGTTTTATCCCGAGCTGGGTAATGCATCTTTGTGGTGCTGCACCGAATTGACGACGCGAAGCGTGATTGATACTGCTGCTGGGGTGATTGCCGAAAGTGAGCGGTCGCAGTCGAGCGCCGAAGAAGACGCGAATTCGAAGGTGGAAGAGGTGGCGCGTTAATGTCGAAGCACATGACCCGCAAAGCCACCCGCCATGTTAATCAGAACGAAGGACTGATCTTTGAAAAGTCTTCTACCGGCAAAGCTGCGTGGAAACTCCCACCTCTGGACGTGCCGGAAGTCGATTCGTCGAAGCTTCTTGGGTCATCCGAACGAAAGACTCTCGGCAATATGCCCGAAGTGAGCGAGATCGAAATCATTCGCCACTTCACACGCCTTTCAACCTGGAACTACGCAATTGACCTTGGGATGTATCCACTGGGCTCTTGCACCATGAAGTACAACCCGCGGGTGAACGAAGTTGTTTCCCGCCTCGATGGCATCGCGAATGGGCATCCTTATCAGCCGGAGAAAATTTCGCAAGGCGCTCTGCGAATCATCAAGACACTTAGCGATTGCCTCATCGAAATTACCGGCATGGACTCGATTACGCTGCAGCCGGCAGCCGGGGCTCATGGCGAACTCACCGGATTGCTCATGGTCCGCGCCTACCATGATTCGAAAGGGAAGTCGCGCAAGAAGGTTTTAATCCCCGACTCCGCCCACGGTACTAATCCGGCAACCGCTGCCATGGTTGGCTATGCGATCGAGAATCTGAAATCGAATTCCGCCGGGATCGTCGATATCGGAACTCTCGAATCGCAGATGACGGATGAAGTTGCCGCGCTGATGCTAACCAACCCCAACACTCTCGGCGTCTTCGAGCAGGAGATTCATAAGATCGCTGACATTCTGCATTCCAAAGGCGGCCTGCTTTACATGGATGGCGCCAACATGAACGCTCTTGTTGGCAAGGTCCGGCCCGGAGATTTTGGCGTGGACCTGATGCACCTGAATCTGCACAAGACCTTTTCTACTCCCCATGGTGGCGGCGGCCCAGGGTCCGGCCCTGTGGCCATCAAGAAATCTCTTGAGCCATTCCTTCCGAAGCCGGTGCTGAAATCGAAGTCAGACGGCACGCTTGGCTTTGACTATGATCGCCCGCAGTCGATCGGCCGGGTGCGTTCTTTCTATGGGAACTTTGGGATGTTCGTGCGCGCTTTGGCCTACATTCTCGCTAACGGCCCTGACGGGCTTCGCCAGACGACCGAAGATGCAGTGCTGAACGCCAACTACATTCGAAAAGCTTTGGAAGCAACGTACGATCTCCCCTATGCAAGCCCCAGCATGCACGAAGTGGTTTTCAGCGACAAGCTGCAAGCGAAAAAGGGCGCGCGCACAATGGATATCGCCAAACGGCTCATCGATTACGGCTTCCATCCTTACACCACCGCGTTCCCGCTGATTGTTCCGGGAGCGATGATGATTGAGCCGACCGAAAGCGAATCGAAGGAAGAACTCGACCTGTTTATCGAGGCAATGCAGTCGATCGCGCAGGAGGTGGAAGAAGACGCGGAGCTAGTCCGCAGCGCTCCGCACTCCACACGCGTGTCACGCCTCGATGAAACCGCGGCAGCGCGAAAGCCGGTGTTGCGCTGGAAACCAGAAACTCACCAGGCGAACTCCGAGTAGTCGGGGTCGCCGCGGATGGCGACGCGGACAAGAGTGTCCGCGTCACATGATCCATTTATTTCTTCTCAGAAAACTTCAGCGAGGCTTCCGTGTCTCCCCAGCTCAGTTTGATTGTGCAGCTATCGCCACCCTGGTCGAATGCAATGGTGAAATCCTCGACCGGGCTCGAGGTCTTCGACACTGACATCGGAATCCGAGCCAGTTCGTCCGACTCATACTTGTAAGGGATACCCCACTCCCCGGTCTTCTTATTGATGATGAGCGTCCACTTGCTCTCTTCAGGAAGCGTAAACAGCGTGTAATTACCTGCGGGAATGTCGCGCCCGTCAGCAGAGAGCGAAGCGGTAGTGACGAATGTCGTGGCCTCATTCGCGCCGGTGCGCCAGACCTCGCCATACGGAGCAACTTCGCCGCCGACCTTGCGCCCTTTCAGCCGCGGACTGGAGTAGTCAACCGTGATGGTCTTTCCATCAGACAATTTGCATTGCGCTTGCGCCGGTGGGCTTGGGCGCTTGCTCTTGTCCTGCTGCGCGGATGCGATAACACACAGGGTCAGAGCGAACAGAATAACTGCGGCGGTCTTCTTCATCGTGTTTCTCCTTAAAGCACTCAGCGGTCAGCGTTCAGCAAGCAGATGTAGATTTGCTGAGGCATAAACGTACGAGTGCAACTGATTAGACTATCTCCGAGTTGCAAGGGTTAGCAATTCGCTACGAACTCAATTTTGCCGCGAATGCCAGCACCAACGAGCCGACGATGATGCGATAGATGGCGAATGGAGTAAACCCGCGCCGGCGCACCCACGCCATAAACCATGCAACCGCAGCATAGGCGACGATGAAGGAAACAATAAACCCGATTGCCAATACGACCCAGCCATGCGCATTGATCTGCGAAACTCCAATCGGATTCGCACCTTTGCCACGCAGCGATTTCAGCAGATCATAGCCAGTCGCGGCCACCATCGTTGGGATCGAAAGGAAGAACGAAAATTCCAGAGCCGAAGCGCGCGACATTCCCGCGAGCTGCCCGGCTGCGATTGTCGACATCGATCGCGACGTGCCCGGAAACAAGGCGGATAAAATCTGGCATGCGCCAATCCAGATTGCCTGGCCCAAGCCCATTGCCTCCATTCGCCAGGTATGGATGCGGCCACCTGAAGCTTGTGGCCCAAGTGTCTCCGAGCGAGCATTCATTGCGTCCACTACCCACATGACAATTCCGCCGATCAACAGCGACGCTCCCATGATGTAAAGACTCTCAAGGTGTTTCCCGATGACCTTTGTCAGTAGAAACGCAGGCACGGCGGTGACCGCGAATGCAACCGCAGTCAGACCGAGGGGATGCGTGAGCGCATTGCGATCGCCGGTCTCGCCGTCCGGAAATGTGCTGAGAAACTTCGCGATCCGGGTTCGGAAGTAAATCGGCAGGCAAAGAATCGCACCCAATTGAATCACAATTGTGTACATCTTCCAGTAGCCGTCGGCCAGGCTGATGTGCAGCAACGATTCGGCAATCCGCAAATGGGCAGTGGAACTGACCGGTAGAAATTCAGTTAAGCCTTCAATGATGCCCAGGATGACTGAAAGCAGATAATGGTTCAATGGTCCTCTTTCTCAATGAGAGTCTATGCTGAAAAAATACTAAAGCAGGAAAACGCGAAGATTGATGACCGGAGTTATAAACGTGCTTGAGTGGTTACGGTGAGCCGGCGACTGCCTTGAAGGATGGGCCTTAAACAGTTTCTTTCTTCGGCTGTGTCTCGGTCTCGTGCGTTTGGGAATGATGGGAATGGAACCAGCTCATATTTGGCAGAGACCGTTCAACCCGGCGCCGTACGGAAATCAATTCCGCGGTGATTGCCACCGCGATTTCTTCCGGCGTGATTGCCCCTATGTCGAGCCCGACCGGCGAATGAACGCGCTCAAACCGCTGTTCCGGTATGCCTTCTTTTACCAGTTCGCGCGAAATCGTGATCGCCTTTCGCTTGGAACCGATCATCCCGACATACCTGGCGCGGGTCTGCACTGCCCATCGCAGCACCCGCATGTCGTCTTTGTGACCCCGAGTGGTGATCACGATGTAGGAAGTCTCATTAGGCTGCAGGCGCGCCATTGCTTGGTCGAAATCCTCGGCCACAACTTCTTTCGCGTCAGGGAACCGATCACGATTCGCATAAAGATCGCGATCATCGACCACCGTGACATCAAAGCCGGCATTTGTCGCTGCCTTGTAAAGATTGAGTGCAACGTGTCCTGCGCCAAATATATAAAGTAATGCTGGAGGGAGTACCGGCTCGACAAAAACGTCGAGAGTGCCGCCACAAACTAAACCTGTGTCAAAGCGTGGGTCTTCATTGAGATTAAAGGTCAGAGTACGGGGCTTTTCGCTCTCCATTACTTCGCGGGCGGCGCGCCAGACTTCAGCCTCAACGCAACCGCCGCCGACGGTACCGACGATTGAACCATCGTCACGAATCAGCATCTTCGCGGTCTCGAAGGACGGGATCGAGCCGCGCACATTTACGATGGTGGCGACGGCGCCGCGCCGGCCTTGTTGCCGAAGCTGGACAATTTCTTTGTAGATATCCACCGATCAGATTATTTGTCCGAAACAGGGAGAAGTCAAACCGAATTGGGTAGGGCATCATTGGCAAGAGCTTCGTGGGGACACAATAAACTTTGAATAAGCAATCCAGGCAATTCTTTGTTTTAACCGGCGGGCCAGGCTCGGGTAAGAGCACTCTGATCGGCGCATTGAGCCGAGCAGGCTATGCGACATTCCCCGAAGCCGGACGCGCAATCATTCAGAAACAGGTTGCAATTGGAGGCCAGGCGCTCCCATGGATTGATCCGCGACTCTTTGCCGAGACGATGTTGAGCTGGGACATGAAGTCGTATTATCTTGCCGAGCAGTTTAACGGCCCAGTGTTCTTCGATCGCGGCGTGGTGGATGTGATCGGGTATTTGCACCTGATGGACATACCTGTTCCGGGGCCCATACAAGAGGCCGCAGAGAATTTCAGATATAACCGAAGCGTCTTTGTTGCTCCGCCATGGGAAGAGATTTTCAAGCAGGATACTGAACGCAAGCAGGATTTTACGGAAGCAAAGAGGACCTACGAAGCCACAACCGCGGCATATTCGGAAAACGGGTACGAACTAATCGAAATTCCCCGCACTTCGCTAGAGGAAAGAATGCGTTTCCTTTTGGAGAAAGCGGGAATCTCGACTACTAGCGCTCACCGCGCCAAGGAGGAAGTTTGACATGAAAGCTGCCCGTATTCACGAATTCGGCGGTCCCGAGGTGTTGCGATATGAAGATGTCCCCGATCCGCAACTGCGCAAAGATCAGGTACTGGTCCGGGTTCGCGCCTGCGCCATGAATCACCTCGATCTCTGGGTGCGCAGGGGACTGCCCGGAGTAAAGCTGCCGCACATTCTAGGTAGCGATGTCGCCGGCGAAATTGTCGAGGTCGGCGAGTATGTGACTCAGGTCAAGACCGGCCAGCGCGCGCTCTTGGCCCCTATGCACTTCTGCGGTTATTGCGCGAAATGTGTTGCCGGACTTCAAAACCAGTGTTTGCAGTTCACCGTGCTTGGCAATGCGGTCGATGGTGGCAATTGCGAACTGATAGCGGTGCCGGCCATCAATGTTGTCCCGATTCCCGATTCAATGGACTTCAACCAGGCAGCCAGCGTGCCTCTGGTCTTCACCACCGCCTGGCACATGCTGGTTGGGCGAGCCGGGGTGCGTCCGGGACAGACCGTTCTTGTGCTCGGAGCAAATTCCGGGGTCGGCATCGCGGGCATTCAGGTTGCGAAGCTTTTTGGCTGCACCGTGATCGCTACCGCCGGTGATGATCACAAGGCTGCGAGAGCTCGGGAGCTCGGCGCGGACCACGTAATAAACCATTACCAGCAGAAGATTTCAGACGAAGTTCGCAAGATCACAAGCAAGCAGGGGGTCGATATTGTGCTCGAGCACGTTGGCCCTGCAACCTGGGACGAAAGCATGCGTTCGCTCAAGCCTGGTGGAACGCTGGTCACCTGCGGTGCGACCACGGGGCCTGAGGTCAGACTCGATTTGCGATTTGTTTTTTCACGTCAACTGTCGGTACTTGGCTCCTACATGGGCACGATGGGGGAGATGAACGAAGTTCTGCAGCATGTTTTTAGGGGGAGACTGAAGCCCGTTATCGACCGGACATTTCCTCTCAAAGAAGCGCGTGGCGCACACGAATACATGGAAAAGAGTCAGATGTTTGGAAAAATCGTGCTGAACCCGTAGGGTTTAGTTCGTGTACCTTCGTGGCCTTCGTGGTTTAAAATTAATAAATGGCAAACGCACTCGACTTCGGGCCCTACGTAGAGATCGAAAAAGGCAAGCGGGTCGTCAAAGAGCTCACTTACGGCAACCCCACGCCTGAAGGTGTGGTGCTCACCACCGTCGATAACGTCATCAACTGGATGCGGAAGAATTCCATATGGCCAATGACGTTTGGCCTTGCCTGCTGCGCAATCGAAATGATGTCGATGGGCGCATCGCGATTCGATATCGCCCGATTTGGCGCTGAAGTCTTTCGCCCATCGCCCCGTCAGTCTGACCTGATGATTATTGCCGGCCGCGTTTCCAATAAAATGGCGCCGGTAATCCGCCAGCTTTGGGAGCAAATGCCGGAGCCGAAGTGGGTGATCTCGATGGGAGCGTGTGCGACTTCAGGTGGCGTCTTCAACAACTACGCGCTTGTACAGAGCGTGAACCAGGTGATCCCGGTCGATATTTATGTGCCCGGCTGCCCACCGCGACCTGAGCAGTTGATTTATTCAATCACGCTTCTTCAGCAAAAGATCCAGGCTGAGCGAGGCACGATCAAGCGCGCGCTGAACGTGAATTCTTAGGCCTTCCAAATTTTTCGTCAGCAAGCACAGCTATTCCGCTTGCGGTTTTCTGCTCGGCGGCAGCCAGTGTTCGTGTTTCGTGGCTCGTGACTCATGGAACTCGAACGTTTTGGCCTACGGTCCGCGCAGCCTAACTCATTTTGGTCGCTACACCCCATTCCAGGCATGAACCACGGGCCACGCGATTCTAAGCTGTTCCTCCTAGGGCCCACTCGAAATCCGGTGCGCGTGTAAGCCTTCTCCCTTATAACGTTGCACAAACTATTTTTGAGAGGAGCGATTGTTATTGAACGTAAGTAGGCCTCTTCCTAGAATTCGGGGCAACTCAGCTGCTTTCGCGGCGATTTCAAACCTGCTGGAGAATAGGAATGACTGTTGGGAAACTCCAACTCGTGGTGTGCCTGTCCGTAATTACTGTGCCTGCATTTGCGGGCGTCACCGTAACCTCGCCAACCAGCGGTAGTTCCAGTTCGCCAGTACATTTTGTCGCCAGCGCGTCGTCGCCGGGATGTTCCAAAGGCGTTGCTGCCGTCGGAATCTACACCGCTCCTGGCGTGCTCGCGTACAAGGTGAACGGCTCAAAACTCGATACGATGCTCAACATGGGAAACGGTACCTACAACGTTGTCGTCCAGGAGTGGGACAATTGCAACGGATATGCCAAGGCCCCGTTCACTCTAAAGGTCTCGGGTTCGACCTCAGGCACCGGAAAAGTATTTTCTAATCTGCAGAAGAGCGGTGGCTGGACTGGCTACGCGTTGTTGCCGCCGGCGTTTGGCATCTGCACCACTTGCACTTCCGGAGGATCGAAGGCGAGTTGGTCATGGACGCAAAACGTGAAATCGCCTTCGCTCTCCGGCGCTTCCACGAAAGCGGCTTACAATGGCGGGTCAATCCAGTGGGGTGACATTCTCTGGAACAATCATCTGATCGGCGATTTCTCTTCGCAAGGTCTTCCGGACACAAACAAGACGCTGGTTCCCACGCTGCACAACTTTACTTACGATGTTTATTTCTGGGTGGGCAATGTGAATCAGTCACAGGCTCTCGAGTTCGACATCAATCAGTTCTTCGGGGGCAAGTCGTACATCTGGGGTCATGAGTGCCGTATTGATGGCGGTCACCAATGGGATACCTGGAACAATGGTGCGGCGAAATGGGTGCCGAGCGGAATCGCATGTAATCCGGTCAGCAATGCCTGGAACCATCTGACCATTAATGTGCAGCGCACGTCCGACAACCACCTGCTCTTTAAGACGATCGCTCTCAACGGCAAAACTGCAACTCTGAACCGCTACGACACGCCCACGAACCGGAACTGGTACGGAGTCACAATCAACTACCAGATGGACAGCGACTATTACAAAACGCCCTACCCGGTCTATCTGGATAAGCTCACGTTCACAGCTCAGTAGTTAGGAGTTCTCTTCAGGTCAAGGCACATCCTTTTGGATGTGCCTTTGCTTTTGGAGAGTGGTGAAAATTTTTGGCTAACGCAGGCGCCCCATTTTATCCATGGGCCAGTAACCAAACACCGCTTTGCCGTAGATGTAGGAAGAATCGACCGGGCCGAAGTCGCGGCTGTCATTGGAGAGGCTGCGATGATCGCCGAGCACGAAGTAAGAATCGGGCGGAACAATGACGTCGGGATAAGAGCGGTCGTCCTGGTACATGCGGGGAACGTAGTCTTCGATCAGCAGCTTGTCGTTGAGATAAACGCGACCGTCGACGATCCGAATGTGGTCCCCGGCGACACCAATCACCCGTTTAATAAAACTTTTCTGTGGATCGCGAGGGTAACGGAAGACGACGATATCGCCGCGCTGGATAGGCTCAATCCGATAGACAAATTTGTTGATGAAGATGCGTTCCTGGTCGTCGAGCGAAGGCATCATGCTGGTGCCTTCCACTTTGACGGGCTGATAGAGAAACACGATGATAAACGCCGAAATACCTAGCGAGATGATCAGGTCGCGCATCCAGGCCGAAAAGAGCGTGGCGGCCCGACGCTGTCGGCCCGTCTTTCCAGAAAGGTTTTCTGACGCGGGCTGGGGATTTTCAGGTACAACGTCCATTGCAGTCCAATTCTACTGGATTGGATCAGGTGAGTGTAGACGAAGCGGGGTCAAAGCTTTGTCTCTATGGAAGAGTTGACTGTGCGAACTCCGCGGTTAAAGTCCTGCAAAGTATTTAACCGCCGAGCCGCCGAGAATTCTGCCACGACGCGGAGAGTAGCGCGTTTGGCCCAACGACCGACGACGAACGACCGACGACGGGATTCGAATTTCTCCCCACTTTTCCACGCTTCCGCTCATCCTTCTCTCCTGCTAAAATCTATAAAATCCACTCCCCGGAGATCGAATGCAGGCTATCCTTGCGCTCGAAGACGGCCGCGTCTTCCGAGGCAAAGGCTACGGCGCCAAAGGCGAATGCTACGGCGAAGTTGTTTTCAATACCTCCATTACCGGCTACCAGGAAATTTTCACCGATCCCTCTTACGCCGGACAGATCGTCGTTTTAACCAATCCGCAAATCGGAAATTACGGGACGAATGCTGAAGACAACGAAGCCACGCGCCCCTACATTGAGGGCCTGATCGTGCGCGAGTTCTCGAAGGTCAGCTCAAACTGGCGCTCGCAGCAAGTGGCCGAAGAATATCTCGAGCAATTCAAGATTCCGGTGCTGGCGGATATCGACACCCGTGCGCTAGTTCGCCATCTGCGTGACAACGGCGTGATGCGCGGGGTGATTTCGACAATTGAGACCGATGTCGAGAAACTGGTCGGGAAGGCGCGCTCGATTCCGAAGATGGACGGGACGGATCTGGCGAAGGTGGTCACGACGAACCGTCCTTACGTCTGGGAAGTGGGTGAACGTTCGCACGAGCCGGTTGAAGTTGTCGGCGTAAAAGACCAACCCGAGCGCTTTCATGTAGTGGCTTACGATTTCGGTATTAAGCAGAACATTCTGCGGAAGTTACGCAGCGAAGGATGCAAGGTCACAGTTGTTCCGGCACAGACGCCAGCCGAAGATGTTCTTGCGCTCAAGCCCAACGGCGTCTTTCTCTCGAACGGCCCGGGCGATCCCGAGCCTTGCACTTACGCGGTCGATAACATTCGCCGCCTTATGGGACGCCAGCCGATCTTCGGCATCTGCCTCGGCCACCAGCTCACCGGGCTTGCGCTCGGCGGCAAGACGTTCAAGCTGAAATTCGGGCACCACGGCGGTAACCATCCGGTGAAGCAGTTGAACACCGGCAAGATCGAAATCACCGCGCACAACCACAACTTCGCGGTTGACCCCGACTCGCTGCCGCAATCCGAAGTCGAGCTCACGCACATGGACTTGAACGACTCAACGCTCGAAGGCCTGCGGCACCGGAACCTGCCGCTCTTCAGCGTGCAGTATCACCCGGAAGCTTCACCCGGCCCGCATGATTCGCATTATTTGTTCAAGGATTTCGTGAAGCTGATGGAGGAGTGGAAGGGCAGTGGTCAGTAGTTAGTTGTCAGTTGCCAGTCATGAAATTGGGGATAGCAATCATCGGTTTACTGAGTGCCCTGCCAGCACAGGTCGTTCAGCCGACGCCTATCGTCGGTAGCACCAGAACGGACGAAAGCATCACGTTCCCGCAATTCCAGACGGAAAATTGCTCCCATGGGCTTGCACGTTGAAAACATCTACAGGGAACCTTTGCTATCGGGGAGGGGCGAGAAAGGAAGATTGTCCATGAGGTCTGGATGAAGGTTGATTCTTGCCACCCTCAAGGTATCACTGCATTATGTCCGAACACAGAGAGCGCTGCGACGCTGTACGACACGTTCAAATCGGAAATTCACTCCGTGACCGCGACCAAGCTGGGCACTGAGGCAGATGGAATTACTCCAAAGTGCGGATACAGCCGCCGTATCAAATGGGAAGTACCTGAGTATTGAGAATGGAAAATAACTCTGTCATCCCGAGCGGAGCAAATCGTTCGCGAAGCGAAGGATGCGGAGTCGAGGGACCTGCTGTTTGCGTGCACCAGCAAAAAAGCAGGTCCCTCCACGCGCCAATTGATCGGCGAAGCCGATCAATCAGCTTGGTCGGGATGACAAGTTTAGGTAGATCAAGAAGGTTTTACTGACAACTGAACACTGACCAATGACAACTGAATTCAATGCCTAAACGAACTGACATCTCCAAGATTCTCATCCTCGGGTCGGGGCCGATCATCATCGGGCAGTCCGCCGAGTTCGACTACTCCGGTACGCAGGCCTGCAAGGCGCTCAAGGCCGAAGGATACGAAGTGGTGCTGGCCAATTCGAATCCGGCCACCATCATGACCGATCCCGAGTTCGCCGACCGCACTTATATCGAGCCGCTGACGCGCGAATACCTCGAGGAAATTATTCGCGTCGAGCGCGAGATGTCTCCGGGCGTCGGATTTGCCGTTCTTCCCACCGTCGGCGGACAAACCGCGCTGAATCTCGCCATCGAGCTTTCCGACAGCGGCGTGCTCGAAAAGTACAACGTGAAGCTGATCGGCGCGAACGTTCAGGCCATCAAGAAGGCGGAAGACCGGCTCTTCTTCAAAGACGCGATGCAGAAGATTGGCCTGGATGTTCCGCGTTCGGCGCTGGTCAACAATCTGAAAGACGGTCTCGAATTCGCCGGCAAGATCGGATTTCCCGTCATCGTTCGCCCGAGTTTCACGCTCGGAGGCTCAGGCGGCGGTATGGCTTACAACCGCGAGGAGCTGCTCGAAGTGCTGGCCCGCGGTCTCGACTTTTCTCCGGTTCACGAAGCGCTGATTGAAGAATCCGTGCTCGGCTGGAAGGAATTCGAGCTTGAGGTCATGCGTGACCTCAAGGACAACGTCATCATCATCTGCTCGATCGAGAATTTCGACCCCATGGGCGTGCACACGGGTGACTCGATCACCGTTGCCCCCGCGCAGACGCTTACCGACCGCGAATACCAGGCCATGCGCGACGCGGCGATTGCCGTGATCCGTGAGATCGGCGTTGAAACCGGCGGATCGAATATTCAATTCGGCGTGCATCCTCATACCGGGCGCATGGTCGTGATCGAGATGAACCCGCGCGTGTCCCGTTCTTCGGCGCTGGCGTCGAAAGCTACCGGATTTCCGATTGCAAAGATCGCAGCGAAACTCGCCGTCGGGTATACGCTCGACGAGATCCCCAACGACATCACGCGCAAAACGCCGGCCTGCTTTGAGCCAACGCTCGACTATGTAGTCGTAAAGATTCCCAAGTGGCAGTTCGAAAAGTTCCCCGGCGCAGATGAAAATCTTGGCCCGCAAATGAAGTCGGTTGGCGAAGTCATGGCCATCGGTCGCACATTCAAAGAGGCGCTGATGAAGGGCGTGCGCGCGCTAGACACCGGCAAGCGCATCGGCGGCCAGAAGATCGAGCCGAAAATTCTCACGCAAAGGCTGGTGACGCCTCATCCGGAGCGGTTGGCGTATGTGCAGTACGCTATTCGGCAGGGACATACGGTCAAGCAACTCGCGAAGATGACGGGCATGGACCCGTGGTTTCTCTACCAGCTGAAAGAAATCAATGACATGCAACTGGAGGTCGAGAAGCACCCGCTCGAGTCGGTCCCGACCGAGGTGCTGCGCGATGCCAAACGCATGGGCTTCTCTGATGGCCGCCTCGCTGGAACGTGGCGGCTGAGCGGCAAAGGCGATCAGGAAAAGATTCGCCACCTGCGCAAGAAACACAAAGTGCAGCCGGTGTATAAGCGCGTGGACACCTGCGCGGCCGAGTTCGAAAGCTTCACGCCGTATCTCTATTCGACCTACGAAGACGAAGACGAGGCCGCGCCTACGCCGAAGAAAAAAGTAATGATTCTCGGCAGCGGGCCGAACCGCATCGGGCAGGGAATTGAGTTCGACTACTGCTGCTGCCATGCCAGCTTCGCCCTGCGCGAGGACGGCTACGAGACCATCATGGTCAACTGCAATCCTGAGACGGTTTCGACCGACTACGACACCAGCGACCGCCTCTACTTCGAGCCGCTGACGTTCGAGGATGTGTGGGCGATTTACGAGCACGAAACCGCGGCTGGTGCGGATGTCGGCATCATCGTCCAGTTCGGCGGCCAAACTCCCCTGAACCTCGCGCTGCCGCTCAAGCAGTCGGGAGTGAAGATCATCGGGACATCGCCCGAGTCAATCGATCTCGCCGAGGACCGCAAGCGCTTCAACAAGCTTCTCGAAGAGCTCGAAATTCCCCAAGCGCCAGGCGCAATGGCGGCGTCGCTTGAAGAAGCTGTCGAGGGCGCGCGGAAGATCGGATATCCCGTGCTAGTGCGGCCGTCTTACGTGCTCGGCGGACGCGCGATGGTTATCGCCTACGACGAGGAGACTGTCGTTCGCTACATGAAGGAAGCAGTCGAGTATTCGCAGGACCGTCCGGTGCTCATTGATCACTTCCTCGAAGACGCGGTCGAAGTTGACGTTGATGCGCTCTCGGATGGCGAAGACGTCGTGATCGGCGGAATTATGCAGCACATCGAGGAAGCGGGAATCCACTCTGGCGATTCTTCGTGCGTGTTGCCGGCTGTCGATATTCCCGAGCACTTGCTGAACCGCATGCGCGAGTACACGTTCAAGCTGGCACGCGCGCTGAAAGTGATCGGCCTGATGAACGTGCAGTTTGCGATTCCGCGCAGCGAATACTTCAGTAATGGTCATGTGGCGACGGGCGTCCTCGCCCGTCCAGGCGGAGCGGAGCTCCGCGGCGAGATAGCCCACACCAGCAACGGTAGTGGCGGCAAGGTTTACGTGCTCGAAGTGAACCCACGTGCCTCGCGCACTGTTCCGTACGTCTCAAAAGCTACCGGCATTCCGATGGCGAAGATTGCTTCGCGCCTGATGACCGGGCGCAAGTTGCGCGAATTCCTTCCCGAGTTCATCGAGCAGCAAAAGGATCTCGACACCGGTTCGCACTACTACGTGAAATCTCCGGTCTTCCCGTGGAACAAATTCCCCGGAGTCGATACTGTTCTCGGCCCGGAAATGAAATCCACTGGCGAAGTCATGGGCGTTGCCGACAATTTCGGAGAGGCTTTCGCAAAGGCTCAGGTCGCCGCTGGTCAAAAGCTGCCGACGCAAGGGTGTGTGTTCATCAGCGTCACCGATCACGACAAGCCGCACGTCGCCGAAGTTGCGCGCAAATTTGTCGATATGGGATTCAAACTGGTGGCGACGGCAGGCACCGCCGATGTGATCGAAGAAGCCGGGATGGCCTGTGATCGAGTCTATAAAGTGAAAGAGGGCCGTCCGAACGTCGTCGATCTGATCAAAGGCGACCGCATTCAGCTCATTGTGAACACTCCTGAGGGTGCCGACCCGTTCTTCGATGAGAAGGCGATCCGTCGAGCGGCTGTGACTGCACGAATTCCTACTATTACTACTCTTTCAGCTGCACGGGCCGCTGCTGAAGGGATTGCTGCGCTGCAAAGGGGTGAGGTGAACGTGAAGGCATTGCAGCAGTTACATGCGGAGCGTACCTCATTTAAATTGCATACCTCGGAGGCCTGATGAGCTCATTTCCGTACGCTCCACCTGCTGCTGCGCCTCGGACCAGCTCCTTCTCGCTTATAAAATCGCTGCTCGCACTCGCCGTCCTGGTTATTGCCGTGCTGGTGATGACAGTCGGCCGAAACTTATATCGCAAATACAACATTTGTCGTTCAGCCGTCGTGCGTTTTCACCAGCATATGGATCACGTTGAATATGAGGCCATCTACAACGAAGCTACTCCTGATTTCCGCAATGCCGCAACCAAAGACGCCGAACTAGGAGTTTTGCGACTCGTACACGACAAGATGGGTACATTCGAAAAAATGACGCCGCTCGGATTCCACGTGAATGCGAATATCAAAGGCACGTTCGCGAACCAGGTTTATGAAACGCATTTCGCGATGGGAACCGGGCAGGAGCAATTCGTCTGGCGACTAGAAAATAACAATGCGCGTTTGGTTAGTTACCACGTAGACTCTCCTAAGTAAGACTTCGACCAGTCTGTGTTACAATATTGACGAATGAGTAACACACTCACAATTCGTCTTCCCGAAGAGATGGTTGCCTGGCTTAAGGAAACTTCTCGCGTGACGGGAATTCCTGTTGGTCGATTGATTCGAGACGAACTGGAAACCGCAAGAGAGCGTCAGGAGCAAGGAAAGCAGCGGTTCATGCGGCACGCAGGCGCGATCAAAGGCGGCCCTCCTGACCTGTCTTCCCGAAAGGGATTTTCGCGGAAGTAAATGAAGGGTATAGCGGACACAGGTTTTATTGTTGCCTTCTCGCACCAGCATGATAAGTACCATAGCTGGGCTACAGATTTAGCGGAAAGAGTCCGTGAACCCTTACTCACATGCGAACCGGTTCTGGCTGAAGCATCCTTTCATCTGCGGGATTGCGCGCTTGTACTCTCCTTAATTGATGACGGACTATTGCGGTTGGCCTTTGAGGTCTCCGGTCATCTGCCGCAATTGGCAGAATTTGCGCAACGCTATTCCGATCGCCATCCGGACTTCGCCGACTTATGCCTGATCCGGATGAGCGAGCTATATCCCCGGCATTCTGTGATTACCGTCGATGAAGCTGATTTCCGGGTGTACCGGCGAAACAAGCGCGATGTGATCCCACTCATCTGTCCTCCTCGCCGTTAGCGAGATACAATTCTTAGCAAGCATATGCTCCTTCACGGCATCCTCCCACCGGTCACCACGTCGTTCTATCCTGATGGGCGCGTCTACTACAAGAAGATCGAGCACAATGTCGAGCGGTTTTCGAAGACGCCGGTTGCGGGAATTGTCCTGCTGGGCTCGACCGGCGAAGCGATCATGCTCTCCGACGAAGAGCGGCGAGAAGTTTTGAAGACGGCGCGGGCTGCATGTGCGCCACATAAAGTCCTCATTGCTGGCACGGGGGCGGAGTCGGCCTTTGAAACGATTCGCCTCACAGAGTACGCGGCTGAGCTTGGCTACGACGCGGCTCTGGTTCGCACGCCTCACTTTTATCGTCCGCAGATGTTGCCGGCGAACTTGCTGGCTTTTTATCGCACGGTTGCGGACCGCTCGCCGATTCCGGTCCTCATCTACAGCGTGCCGGTTTTCACAAAATATGACATGCCGCCCGAGCTGGTGATTCAGCTTGCCGAACATCCGAATATCATTGGGATCAAAGAATCTGGTGGCGATGCCGCGAAGATTCGGCAGATGGTTGAAGGCACGCGCCACATCAAGCGGGGTGCGACGGTGACAGAAACGTTTGCCGCAGTAACGCCCAGGATGTTGAAAGGTGCCAAAGCTGATGCTAACGGGAATGGCAGCCTTGTTCCTGTAGGCGTTTTGGTCGGCGGAGAATCGGACGCGGGGCAGGCGACCCGGTCTTCTTCATCTGCGGTGACGACGATGGGCAATCTGAAAACGCGTCAGAAGGAAGTCGGCTTCCAGATTCTCGCCGGGGCGGCGCAACGCCTGCTGCCGTCGCTTCAGGCGGGCGCGGTGGGGGCGGTTCTGGCATTTGCCGTTCCGGCGCCCACAGCATGCTATGAGGTGTACGCGGCTTGGAAGGAAAAGGACGAGGAACTGGCCAAGCTCAAACAGGATCGAATTTCGGCGGCGGCAACACGCGTCGGCAGCGAGCTCGGCATCCCGGGGCTGAAGTACGCGATGGATTTGAACGGCTACTACGGCGGCCCGCCGCGGTTGCCACTACTGCCGCTAACAGCCGAAAGCAAGATTGAAGTCGAACGAATGATGCAGGATATCCGGCACTAACCCACGCATTCCCGCAGCTGAATCCCGTTCTCAAAAGGAATACAATTTTGAAGGAGGGGTGAGGAGCGAATTCATGGCAACCACCTTGCAACCCCAAGCAGAGCAGGCCGCAAAATCACTCATTAATTACCGTGTCGAGGACGGCGTCGCGGTCATCGAGATGAATGATCCGCCGGCGAATACTTATACCTACGAGATGAACCGGCAGCTCGATGACGCCATTCTGAAGGCCCGCATGGACAATGACGTTTATGTGATCCTGCTCACCGGTGCCGGCGACAAATTCTTCTCAGCCGGAGCGAATATCAAGATGCTGGCCAGCGTCGACCCGACGTTCAAGTATTACTTTTGCCTGCATGCGAATGAAACTCTGCTTCGTTTGGAACACACACCGAAGCTGGTGATCGCGGCTTTGAATGGGCACACGGTTGGTGGTGGACTGGAAATTGCCATGGCTGCCGACATTCGCATTGCACGCAAAGATGCCGGCAAGATTGGCTTGCCGGAAGTGAATTTGGGAGTTCTCCCCGGTACCGGCGGAACGCAGCGCCTATGTCGCTTGGTAGGGAAGAGCAAAGCCATCGAGCTGATGGTCACAGGGAACACGTATTCGTTTGAAGAAGCACTGGAGCTTGGCATTATCAACGATATTTACGAGCGCGAAGGCTTTATGGAAAACATAATGGAGTACGCGCGGCAGTTCTGCCCGCCGAATAAGGCGGCGAAGGCTGTGGGCCGCATCAAACGAGCAGTGCAGACCGGCTGGGAAATTCCTTTGGAATCGGCGCTCGCCGTCGAACGTGAAAATCAGCAATTGCTCTTCCAGAGTGAAGATGCAAAAGAAGGGCTGGCCGCGTACGTGGAGAAAAGGCCAGCGGAGTTTAAGGCAAAATAGAGGAACGTTTTGGGAGGCTTGAGTGGCCGGAACAGCGTTGTTGCCGTGGGAAGAGTGGTTGGCAAAGCTCGTTCACCCACTGTACGTCTCAATTAGAAGAAGAAGTTTTGAGAAACAGCGAAGGGAACACTTATTGAAAAGTACGTCATGGCCCCGGGTGGAAGGAACAATCCACCAAATTGAGTGGGATAGTTCGTTACCTCGTGAGGGATTGCGCTATGCGCACGAATGTGAAAAAGGATACTACTCGGGTTTGCACTGGAGGTGGTACGACTGCGACAACCCTCGGGTTGTCAAAGTTGGCGATCGGATTCTTCTACGTTACAACCCCGACCAACCGGAAGATTCGGTTTTCCTAGACTTTCAGGAAACTAATTCTCCTGTTTTCTCGGTGTTCTCCGTGCCGGAGTTATAACATGCCTGGCAAAGTTGCAAAAATCGGGACATTCAGCGATTGGGTCGGACTCTTCGACGAGTGGCGTAGGGAAATCGGCGTCAATCGAGACGAGATTGCCAGCTTCAAGTTCGATACGCTGTTCGGTGCGATCGAAACTGAAGAAATTCAATTTGGCCACTACAAAGGCCGCCGCAAGTGGGAGAACCTGCGGCAAATCCCCACCCAGCAGATGCGTGACGCGCTGATGAACATGATCGTTTATCAGGGCGATACGGAATTTGCGAGCTGCGAGCAGCAACGACATCTGTTTGAAACCGCTCCGACTGATTGGGACCGCCGTGCGATTACGCGCGTGATGATCGAAGAAATGCGCCATGGCTGGCAGATGTGCGCGCTCTTGATAGAGCATTTCGGATATTCCGGCAAAGTGGAAGCGCAGAAAATGCTCGAGCGCCGCGCGTTTGAAAATAAGCGTCTGCTCGGCGCATTCAATGTGGACGTCGACAACTGGATGGATTTTTTCACCTACACGGATTTCGTTGATCGCGACGGAAAATTTCAGTTGCAGATGCTGAAATATTCGGCCTTTGCGCCACTAGGGCGTTCCATGTCTTACATGCTGCGTGAAGAAGCATTCCACATGGGCACGGGTAATGACGGGCTGCGACGCATCGTGCAGGCTGGGCGAATCCCCGCGTGGCTCATTCAGAAATATCTGAACAAATGGATCTCCAGCTCCTATGATCTGTTTGGAACCGACCACTCTTCGTCCGCTCACTGGGCGTACGTTTGGGGAATCAAGGGACGATACGATGAGCCCAAGAACGAAAAACAGGCCGACCTCGATGATTTGAATGACTACAATCGGCATCTTTATCATGATGAAGTGGCCGGTTTGATCGAACGATTCAATGGCGTTTTGAAATCGGGTGAACCGAAGCTGTATGCCCCGAATATCAAATTCAATCGCATGATCGGCCGCTGGGCAGGGCAGAAGTTCCATCCGCAGGACGGGCGTCCGCTTGAAGATAAGGAATACGAACAGATGCTTCCCGACTTGTTGCCCAGCATGGAGGACAAGAAGCTATTACTCGAAATTATCGCCAACGAGAAGAAATGGATCGTTCCCAAGGAAGGTGCCCGCGATCCGTTTGAAACTATTGCCGAGCCGCGGAAGTCTGCGATCAATATTTGAGCCCGCTCAATCGCCTATCTCTGGATATCAAGCCGCCGGTCGCACGCATCGCTCTGTCCAATCCCCCATTGAACATCATCGATCTTGCGATGATGGATGAAATCTCCTCGGCGTTTGCAGGCATTGAAGCAAAGCCGGAAGTTTCCATCGTGATTCTTGAAGGAGAGGGAAAGTGTTTTTGTGCCGGGGTCGATGTCGTCGCGCACGCACCTGAAAGGGTAGCGGTGATGCTCGAGAAGTTTCATCGCGTGATTCGAGTGCTGGTCTCGACCAGGAAAGTCACCATCGCTAAAGTGCACGGCCATTGCCTGGGCGGCGGCGCAGAATTGGCGATGGTCTGCGATGTGGCTTACACGACCGTAGATGCCGAATGGGGCTTTCCAGAGATCCAACTGGGTTGCTTTCCGCCAGTCGCGGCGACTGCTTTGTCTGCCCTAATTGGCCAAAAATGCGCTTCAGAGTTGATTCTGAGTGGAAGAATCGTCAGTGGGGCGGAAGCAGCGGATATTGGCCTGGCTACACGCGCGCTAGCTACGGACCAACTGGATCATGAAGTCGGGCGGAGCGTCACGGCACTTTCCAAGCTCAGCCCGGCGGCACTCGCCATCTGCAAGAGAGCAATGTACACCTGGGATTCGTTACATTTTGACAAAGGTCTGGCGCGAGCAGAGAAGATCTACCTGGATGAGCTGGTGAAAACTGCGGATGCCGCAGAAGGCATACAGGCATTTACTGAGAAAAGAGCTCCCAAGTGGCGGGGAATGTAAGTTTCCAGCAAAGACTCATCAGATTTCGTGCTCTGCTGTCTAACCTGCACTCCCAAGTGTCACTGGACGGCAACCTGGGCGGAGCAACCCTCATCGAAGCTCGAATCGTGCAACGGGTCACAGTCAAGGTCAGGTGTACTCGTCAGCAAAGGAGAAAAAATGCGAATCTCACGTTATGAAGCATGGATCTCAGCTTTGTCGTTGGCGTTTTTCCTGACGATGAGCTTGGCGGCTTCCGCTCAGTCGACGACGACTTCCCCGTCACAATCTGCGCCTGCGCAATCTGCCCCTGCACAATCAGCGCCCGCACAGTCAACCGCGCCAAATGGGCAGAACAGCGCATCTCAGTCAAGCGCGCAATCCAATGAGGACAACCCACTGAACTTGACCGAGGACCAGAAGGCGAAACTGCGTCCGATCATCATGGATGAAAACCAGCAAATGGAAGCGCTGCGAAGTGACACCACGATGACGCAGGACCAGAAAATTGCGAAGGCGAACCAGATTCGTTCGGAAGCGTCCCCGAAGATCAAAGCTATTCTCACTCCGGAGCAGTTGCAGAAGCTTGCGGAATTACAGCGGCAGCGCGCGGGCCAACAACAGCAGCAGGGTGGCCAGCCGACGCCGCCGAGCAATGCGCCAGGTAGTTCGCCGAATAATTCCCAACCGCCGCAGAAGTAGAGCGAACCAGTGGAGAGGCGCTTTCATTGTTTGCTTTGATAGCGCTTCATCTCCTCATCTCCTCCTTCGTGCTGTCCATCGTTGGCTGAAGCAGCTGCGGATCGCGAACGCAGACCAGAAATATTTCAGGTTCTCCTTAAACCGTAGGCGAGTTTAAGAATCGCGAGCACGGCAAAGTTCATCGGATACTACAGGTCAGGATCCCTTCCGAGGTCAAGAATTCTGGCTGTGTTTAAACCAGGAATCCGAGAATAACTATGAATTTACCGTCGCTCGCTGAGATTGCCGAGGGTCAAAGGCTGATTTACGAACTGATGTCGCCTACACCGCAGATTTCCTGGCCGCTGCTCAACGAAAAACTTGGAACTAAGCTCTGGGTCAAACACGAAAACCATACGCCGATTGGTGCATTTAAAGCACGGACCGCGGTGGTTTACGCGGCGGAACTTTTTCGAAAGCAGAGTGGCATCAAAGGCCTGATTACGGCTACCCGCGGCAACCACGGGCAATCCGTCGCTTTAGCGGGGCAGCGTTTCAACGTCCCGGTCACGATCGTGGTGCCGGAAGGCAACAGCGTCGAAAAGAACGCGGCCATGCGCAGCCAGGGCGCTAAGGTCGTCGAGTTTGGCCACGATTTTCAGGCTGCATATGAACATGCTGCAGAGCTTGCGCGTGAGCAGGCGCTGCAGTTCGTGCCGACGTTTCATCGCGACTTCATCAAAGGTGTTGCCAGTTACTGGATGGAATTTTTTGGCGCTGTTCCAGATCTCGACGTCGTCTACGTGCCAATCGGGATGGGCTCTGGAATCTGTGCCGGATGTGCTGTCCGCAACGGCATGAATCTGAAGACGAAGATGGTGGGAGTGGTTTCGGATCTGGCGCCTGCTTATGCTTTGTCGTTCCAAGCGGGCCGGGCGATCGCAGCGCCTGCAACGACAAAGATCGCGGATGGAGTTGCGGTGCGAACCCCGGCTGAAGAGTCAATCGAACCGATACGGCAAAACGTGGAGCGCATTGTGCAGGTCAGCGACGAAGAGGTCCGCGAGGCGATGAGGATTTATTTCACCAGTACTCACAATGTGGTTGAAGGCGCCGGAGCCGCATCGCTGGCTGCCGCGCTGAAGGAGAAAGACTCTCTGGCAGGGAAAAAAGTTGGAGTGGTTGCAACCGGCGGCAACGTCGATCGCGACGTTTTTGTGAACGTGCTAACGGAGCAGTCGGCGGCCCGGAAAGTGGCCAAAACCGCTTAACTCAAGAGCGTCTTCGGTAAAAGCCTGTGTGAGCGGGGATTGGAATAGATCCGGCTATTTTCCCGCTTTTGCTGCCAACGCAGGCGAGCGGTGGTCCGCCCCAGGGTGTTCTTTAATCCACTTTGCAAGCTGCTTACGGGCGTGACTAGGCATATCTAGAAAGCGGACGCCGGCGCGTTCTTTATTGTCCTGCCAAACCAGCTCAGCCGTGGCATGAATGACCTCGGAGTCGTTGGGGAGCGAGAAATCCAGATTCACACCGCCTGAAGCGGGTAGATGATCCAGATCACAGCGAATGGCGGCACCCGTCTCGCTTAGATCGGTAATCAGGATCTGCTTTCCGGGGCCGCGAGCGTGGGCGGGACTCATTCGAGCTGAAAGGGTAGTGGTTACACGAGCATTCCCTCGTCGGCGCTCCCGTGTCATAAGATTGCGAACAGCGCGCAAGCCGTGGCGTGCTCGATCGGGCGAAAGTGGCTTATACAGGACCACTTGCGTGCTGGTGCGGAATGACGGGTGCAGTTCAGCGCCAGGGTCGGCGAGCACAATTCGCACAGAAGTGTTGCACGAGGGCAATTCCATTAATTTTTGAAGCGCTACATGCGGCTCTTCCATCGAGTCATCGATGAGAATTGCATCGTAATGATGCTCGATTGCCTGGGAAAGAGCGCTCACGGTTTCCGCGGAGTGGTCCATGTCTACTTCCAAGTCCTTGAAGACCTTAGCGACCACTCGCACTGTATCGCGGTTATTACTAAGCAGTAAACTCCGCAGCATAATTGCCTTAAATCTAGGACGGCTGCGGGGTTACGGCAAGTTACCGAAGTCAGGCAATTGTCACAAGATTACAACTTCTTCCATGATTTGGAGGCGGCAGAGGCTTCCACAATGTCGAGCAGAGACTGGACTTTGAGGGCCTCCTGAAAATCCGTATCAAACGGCTCATCCTTTGCAAGAGATCGCAGGAAATCACCCAGGGTTGCGATAAAAGTGTGCTCATAGCCAATCAAGTGGCCGGGTTTCCAGAAGTTGGTGGCATAAGGATGATTCGGCCCGGTAACCAGAATGTTACGATCTGCTTGAAGGGCCGCTGGGTCCGTAGCGTCAAAAAACCGCAAGCGATTCATGTCTTCGAGATCGAAGACAAGATTGCCCTTTGAGCCATAGATTTCGAAGCCATTGCCATTCCGGCGGCCTACTCCGAAGCGGCTGGCTTCAAAGCTGCCCAGGCTGCCGTTTCCAAAATGAGCCATTACCACAGCGGCATCGTCCACCTCGCGTCCGGGAATAAAGGTATGTTTCATGGCAAACAGCTTGGTGATATCTCCGTTGAGGTACAAGGCGGTGTCCAGTGAATGCGAGAGCAGATCGCCAATCGCACCTGAGCCGGCGTCTCCCTTGCGGTAGCGCCAGGTCTGGCCCTTGGCTGGATCCACCCCCGACTGATTGAAGTAATAGGCACGGTAATGGAAGATCTGCCCCAGCTTGCCCTCAGAAATCAGTTGCCTCGCAAAAGCGACCGCGGGCACACGACGATAGTTGAACCAGACCAGATTGGGCACATTGCGGGCAGCATCCGCCATTGTTTGTGCCTCGGCCAAGGACATCGCGAGTGGCTTCTCGCAAAAGATGATCTTGCGGGATTTTGCCGCCGCCAGAGCAATTGGAGCATGTAGAGCGTTGGGGACAGCAATGTCGATGATATCGACATCGTTCCGCGCGACAACCGCTTGCCAATCGGTCGAACTTTCCTCCCAGCCCCATTGCGATGCGAAAGCCTCCAACTTCGTTTGATTGCGGCCGCAGACCGCCTTCAAATTCAGCCGGAACGGAACATCAAAGAAATGTTCGACCTGGTGAAAGGCATTCGAATGTGCCCGCGCGATGAATCCATTGCCGATCATCGCGACGTTCAATTGTTTTTTGACAGGCATGGAGGGAAGGTTATCTTTGATCCGCAAAAAACCACGCGGTCAGATCTCAACTCCGAGCTTCTGCAAATCTGACTTTAACTGTTGGATGTCTCGCACAACAACCGTCCTCATTCCGACCGCAGCAGCACCCTTCACATTTTCCGCACGGTCGTCGATAAAACAGCACTCTTCGCCGCTTTTTTGCACCAGATCAAGCGCGAGACGGTAGATTCGTTCCTCCGGCTTGCGAAGACCCACATAGCAAGAGCTGACAAAAAGCCTGAACGTATTCGAGAGATGGAATGTCCGAATGCGATACTCATTCAGTTCCCGCGACTCGTTGTTGATTGTCCCCACAAAATATTTTTTTGCAAGCTGCCGGGCGAAGTTCAGAACATCAGCCTTCGGCTTTGACAATGAGAACATAAACTCTTTGAACTCATTCGGCGTGAAATGTCGGTTCTCCCAAAACACAGTTTGTCGCAGGTATTCGTCGAGGGTGAGCTTACCTTCCTCAAAGTCGGAGATCACATTTCTGTGCCGGGTTTCGAAGTCATCCTTGTCGAGATGAAAACGCTCAACCGCGCAGGCACGTTCGCTATGGTCCCAGGCATTCGTGAGCAGCACTCCGCCAACATCCCAAAATAGGACCTCAATTTGCTTCACGTATCTACCCCGAAGATCAGCCTACATTGATCCGTGCATTTACGCTTTCGCAGGTTGCTCGGCAGTTACAACTTCGCGGAAGTAATCAAGGGACATTGCAAGACCCCGATCCAGTTTTATTTTTGGCTCCCAACCGAGCAGGGTTCTGGCCTTCGTAATGTCCGGGCGGCGCTGCTTGGGATCGTCTTGGGGAAGCTTCTCATAACGAAGCCGGCTCCTGGATTTCGTAATGGCGAGAACCCGCTGGGCGCATTCGAGGATCGTGAACTCATCGGGATTGCCGATGTTGACGGGGAAGTGTTCGTCGGACTTCGCCAAGCGCAAGATGCCATCAAGTTCGTCGCTGATGTAGCAAAAACTGCGCGTCTGGCTGCCGTCTCCATAAATCGTCAGATCTTCGCCGCGCAAGGCCTGCTTCATGAAATTAGGAATCACACGGCCGTCGTTCAACTGCATTCTTGGGCCGTAGGTGTTAAAGATCCGCACCATTCGGGTGTCGACGTTGTGATAGCGATGATAAGCCATGGTCACGGCTTCACTGAATCGCTTGGCTTCATCGTAGACCGAACGGGGCCCGATGGTGTTCACATTTCCCCAGTATGTCTCTTTTTGGGGATGCTCGAGCGGATCGCCGTAGCATTCGGAGGTGGACGCGAACAGATACTTTGCGCCATATTTGTGCGCAATGTCGAGGGCGTGAATCGTTCCCAGTGAACCGACCTTGAGAGTGTCGATCCCATGCACCATGTAGTCGACCGGGCTCGCGGGTGAGGCAAAATGAAACACATAACTCACCTCGCCGCAGTCGAACGGGCGATTGATATCAATCTGCAGGAATTCGAAATTTCCCTCGTGCCGGAGGTGTTCGAGATTTGAAAGCCGCCCGGTAAGCAGGTTATCGACAGCGATGACCGAATTACCATCGCTCAGCAAAGCGTCGCAAAGGTGCGACCCGATGAAACCCGCACCGCCAGTCACAAGCACTCGTGTTTTCATCAATCAATACTCTTTGTTGTTCGCCTATTTAAAACATTGGATGGTGCCGGTTCGGGGCTCACTGCTGGCCGGCCGACGCTGTAGTAAGTGAATCCGTTTGCGGACATCACTTCAGGGTCATAAAGATTTCTGCCATCGATAATTATTGGGTACTTCAACTCAGTGCGCAAACGCTGCAGGTCGAGTAATGCGAATTCCTCCCACTCAGTAAGGATGAGCAAAGCGTCGGCATCGCGGGCTGCGGAGTAGGCATCATCGGCAAAGCTTACGGCGGAGCTGAGGACTTCACTCGCGCGTTGCCGGGCCGCGGGATCATAAGCAGCGATATGGCAGTCTTCCTGCAGCAGAGCCTGGATCAGAAGAATTGCCGGAGACTCGCGAATGTCGTCTGTGCCGCCCTTAAAGGCGAGTCCGAGGACCGCAAGTTTCTTGCCGCGCAACGTCCACAACGCGCTGCGCACTTTGCGGATGAACCGATGTCGCTGTTCTTCGTTTATGCGCATGACCTCATCGAGCAGTCGGAAGTCGTAACCGCAATCGCGCGCCACCGAGCGAAACGCCATCAGATCTTTGGGAAAACATGAGCCGCCGTATCCCACGCCGGGATTCAAAAATCTGGGACCAATGCGGCTGTCGGCTCCAATTCCCTGGCAGACTTGCTGGACATTAGCGCCCACGCTCTCGCAAATTGAGGCAACGGCATTGATGAACGAGATCTTCATTGCCAGAAATGCATTCGAAGCATGCTTGATGAGTTCAGCGCTTTTCGCGCTCGTCACAATCAAGGGAGGGGGCACCTGTGCGCGATCGGGCCGAGGGATGGCGTCTGGCCGAAGATAGTAGGTTCCGTCGGCGAGCGGGGCATAAATCTCGCGCAAGACAGCTGCGCAGCGGACACTATCCGCACCGACCACAATGCGATCGGGATAGAGGAAATCCGTGACCGCTGTCCCCTCGCGCAGAAACTCAGGATTCGAGGCGACATCAAATTTCTCACTCTCAGCTCCGTTGCGGAGGATGATCTTGCGTACCCAGTCGCTGGTGTAAACCGGGACTGTACTCTTTTCAACCACGACTTTATAGTCATTGACTGCGCCCGAGATGCTGCGCGCGACTGTTTCGACATAGGAGAGGTCGGCTTCCCCATGTTCAGTCGGCGGAGTGCCGACGGCTATGAAGATCGCAGTACTCGCCTTAACAGCGCCTTCCAGATCGTCAGAAAACCTCACACGGTTACCGCGGTGCCGGTGTAACAACTCTGGTAGGAAATTCTCGTGGATTGGTACTTCGCCGCGATTCAGCGAGGCAAGTTTTTGCTCATCGTTATCCACAACAATAACGTCGTGTCCCAAGTCACCGAAGCAGGCTCCCGCAACCAGTCCCACATATCCCGATCCCACCACAGCAATCTGCATCAATCTCCTCCACAATCCAGAAAACCGAAATAGATGCGACGAGAACGCGCAAAGCTTACTTTAGCAGCTAAAATTCCTTGCGGGAACAATGTTTGCTGGAGGTAACGGATTACTTTCCCGTTTTGCTCCTGAAAATGGCGCCATCTTCCGCGATAAAAATCAACCATCTCGGGCGAGCGGCTTGAGCAAACTCTGGCTTTTCAACGACGGGTACTGTGATGCCACACACTTGCTTATTGCGAAAAATTTGCTCCGGTTTCATTGTTGGCGCTAGCGCATGTTTGGGCCTGCTGGCGCAGCAATCCATACCTAACAGCGGTCAAAACATTACACCGCTCGTGCCGACTGGCACTGCATTTGTGCCGCTGAACCCGCATCTTGCGGATAATCCGCAATACCTGGCCGGGCAGGCGGTCACCAGCATTGTCAGCCCTGACGGTAAGACTTTGCTCGTCCTTACGAGTGGATACAACCTGATGAACTCATCGTCGGGATCGCGAATTCCGGCAGACTCGACGCAATTCGCCTTCATCTACGACATTTCACAAAATAGGCCGGTCCAGAAGCAGGTCATCCAAGTCCCGAACACGTACAGCGGAGTCGTCTTTGATCCTTCTGGGGACTCGTTCTATGTGAGCGGCGGCGTTGACGATGATGTGCATGCCTATTCGCTCAAACAGAATGGAATGTGGGCCGAACAAACCGGCAGCCCGATTTTATTGGGCCATAACGGCATGGGGGTTGGACTTGATGTCAAGCCGCAAGCCGCCGGCATTGCGATAACAAAGGATGGCTCGAAACTGGTCGTAGCGAACTACTACAACGATTCCATTAGCGTGCTTAAGAGAAATGAAAATGGTTGGACGGTAGCGAACGAACTCGATCTCCGTCCTGGAAAAGAAAACCCGAAGAAAACTGGCGTTCCGGGTGGCGAATACCCGTTGTGGGTGGCGATCAAGGGAAACGATACAGCCTACGTCTCCAGCCTTCGCGATCGCGAAATCGTGGTGGTAAATTTTAACGATAGGCCGACCGTTCTCACTCGAATTCGTGTACCGGGCCAGCCGAACCGTATGACGATGAACGCGGATCAATCTACCTTGTATGTCGCGCAGGATAACTCCGATTCCGTCGGGATTGTCGACACAAGCTCGAACAAGTTGCTGGCGAACATTCCGGTCACTGCGCCCGCTGGCCTTCTGCCGAGATCGAAGATGCAATTCAAGGGAAACGACACAAATAGCGTGACCGTTTCTCGTGACGAGAAACAGCTCTACCTGACCAACGGCTGGATGAACGACATTGCGGTCGTCGAGTTGTCCGCCAATCCGTTGCAGAGCCATGTTGTTGGCCTGATTCCAACCGGATGGTATCCAAATTCGGTCAGCTTCAGTTCTGATGGAAGGTTTACATATGTTGTGAACGGAAAGTCGCCCACTGGCCCGAATCCAAGCCATTGCCGCGGGCTTACCCCGCTGAAAGATCAGGAATGTAAAACTGCCAATCAATACAATCTGCAACTCATCAAAGCCGGGCTGCAAAGCTTTCCGACGCCAACAGCTGGCGAGTTGCAGGCGCTGACGCGACAGGTAGCTACGAACAATCACTTTCGCGCCGTCGTGAGCACACGTGATGCCGCAAAACTGGCTTTGCTTCGGCAGCGTATCAGGCACGTCGTTTACATCATTAAGGAAAATCGCACTTACGATCAGGTACTCGGTGATCTGCCTGTAGGAAACGGTGATCCGGAGCTGACCGAATTTCCGCAGGTAGTCACGCCGAATTTTCATAGGCTCGCAGAGGATTTTGTCACGCTCGACAATTTCTACGACACTGCCGAAGTGAGTTACGACGGCTGGTCATGGTCAACCTCGGCGCGCTCGCCGGATGTAATCGAAAAAGAGGCACCCATCAACTATGCAGACCGGGGTGCAAGCTACGACTCCGAAGGCACGAACCGCAACATCAACGTCGGTCTCACAACCCAAGCTGAGCGCAAGGCGGCGAATCCCGATACGCCAGATGATCCTGACGATCTGCCTGGCACCGCAGATGTCGATGCTCCTGACGCTCCGAATGGAGAGAATGGAACCGGGTATCTATGGAATGCCGCGCTGCGAGCCCATAAGAGCATTCGCAACTACGGCTTTTTCATTGATCTCTCTCGTTACAGCGAGCCAGCCGAGAAGAAGCAGTACCAGATTCCTCTGCTGCTCGACCCTGCCGCCACCAAAACGCAGGTGTCGTTTCCCGCGAGCGCCGCATTGGCTCCCTACACTGACGTCTATTTCCGCAGCTTCGATAATGCGTTCCCTGACTACTACCGCTATAAGGAATGGGAACGCGAATTTGACGCCAAATACGCGAAGGGCGGGCTACCGAATCTGTCCTTGGTGCGATTCATGCATGACCACACGGGAGATTTTGACAACGCGATTCTGGGCGTGAACACGCCGGAGTTGCAGGTTGCAGACGATGACTACGCGGTTGGCTTGCTGGTGCAGAAGATCGCGAACAGCCGCTACAAGGACGACACTCTGATCTTTGTGATCGAGGATGATTCGCAGGACGGCGGCGATCACGTCGATTCGCACCGCAGTGTGGCTTTCGTGATCGGGCCATATGTTAAGCATAAGGCGGTGGTTTCGACACCGTACACCACGATTTGCTTGCTGCGCACAATGGAAGAAATTCTGGGCATTGGAACGATGAACCTGAACGACTCTTCGGCGAGTCCCATGACTGATGTGTTCGATCTCCATCAGAAGAGCTGGAACTACGAAGCACTCCCCTCATCGATGCTGTACGACACGCAATTGCCGCTCCCACCGAAACAGGAGGGACAACAAATTCCGGTCTCGAGTCACGGCGCGGCATATTGGGCAGCAGCCACGAAAGGCATGGACTTTTCCGTCGAAGATCGGGTGGATCCCGTAGCCTTCAATCAAGTGCTGTGGAAGGGACTTATGGGGACGAAGCCATATCCAGCGACATCGAATGGAAAGGATCTGCGGAATGATCGTGGAGACCTATTGCGGCAATACCGTGCGGACGCCGAAGCTGAGGATCGTTAGTACGAGAATTGAGATGCCGGTTCGAAAAAAAAAGCCGAAGCCTTTCGGCTCCGGCTTTAGCGTTGGCTGGTTCGCCCGGATGAAAGTTGATTTTGTGGGCCGGACATTCCTGTCCGGCGCCTTTACTTCTTGTCGGACAAGAATGTCCGACCCACACAAACCTCTACGCGCTTCGGCGTGGCCTTAAAGTCAAATCGCGCACCTGGGTCAGGATGCTCGACATCTGCATTCCATTCAGCGACGAGACGAACGGCAGCATTTCAGCGATAAATGGATCCTTCATCAGTTCGCTGATCTCTTCCTGGCGGTTTCGTTCTCCTCCACTCAGCAAATCAGGCACAGTCACCTCCAGGGCTTTGGCCAGCCGCTCAAGCGACGAAAGCGTCGGCGTAGCTTTTTCGTTTTCGATTTTTGACACGTAGGTCCGCGGCACACACATTCGGCCAGCCAGTTGACGCTGGCTGAGGCCGTTACGCAGGCGCATGGCTCGGATTGAAGATGCGAGGTTAAGGTGGCCGCGGTGTGCCGGCGGAATCATTTGCGGCACGGGCATTTCTACAATTTCGGGCTCCTCTTCGTCGAGCGAGACGTGGCAGCGCCGGCAAAGATTATTGGATGTGCGAAATTGAACGAGAAGGCAGTGGTCGCACCGAACGACCTCCCGGGAATCGACCGGGGCAAGAGTAGTGGCCATTTACAGGTGGGAGTTGCCAGAGCGGGCAAGACCCAGGAACCCAACGCTGAGTTCCAAATACTTTGCGTACTGTGCGGGATGAGGCCTGTGGATGTCAAGGGAAAACACATGCCAGACACGAGGTGAACTGCCAGAATGTTTATTAACTAGGTTCCTGTAAAATTCGCAGTGCATGCCCGATCGCACAACAGCTTGGAATCTGCTCACTGAGTTCACTCAATCTGAAAGTCTGCGCAGACATGCCTTAGCAGTGGAGTCATGCATGCGAGCATATGCGCGAAAGTTTGGCGCGGATGAAGAGCTCTGGGGTGTAGTTGGACTGATTCACGACTTCGACTACGAGAAATATCCCAGCGCGCAGGAGCACCCGTTCAAGGGCAACGAAATTCTGAAGGAGCGCGGATATTCGGATGAAATTCGTCGCGCCATTATGTCGCACGCCGAGTATTCAGGCGTAAGTCGCGACACTCCGATGGAGAAGGCGCTATTTGCCTGTGACGAGCTCGCCGGATTTATTACCGCCGTCGCGTTGGTCAAGCCATCAAAATCGCTCGCGGAAGTGGATGGGAAATCCGTACGCAAGAAGATGAAAGACAAAGCGTTTGCTCGCAGCGTCAGCCGCGATGACATTGTGAACGGAGCACGCGATTTGGGCGTCGATCTGGACGAGCACATTGCGTTCTGTATCGAAGCGCTGAAGGGAGCGGCTCGTGAGCTCGGGCTAGCAGGCAATCCATCTCAAGCCAGATAGCTATAAAATAGTTATGTTGACTCATGATGATGAGTCATTTAGACTGTTGCTATGTCTAAACGGCTCCAAGTGATTCTGCAAGATCCTGACTATCGCGAGATACAGCGTGCCGCCCGGTCTCGCCGGATGTCTATCGCCGAGTGGGTGCGCCAAGCCCTGATTCAAGCACGACGTCAGGAGCCATCCGGCAGCTTGACGCATAAATTGGAGGCACTCAAGGCTGCAACACGACATTCATTTCCAACTGGCGACATCGACACCATCTTGGCTGAGATTGAGCGCGGATACGCTGGGAATCACCGTTGATCTTCATTGATTCCAATATACCTATGTATCTGGTCGGGGCGGCTCACCCAAACAGGGCCGTCGCGGAGCATGTTCTTGAGAAATTAATTCTGGATCGCCAACGGCTCGTGACTGATGCGGAGGTCTTGCAGGAAATTCTTCATCGGTATGTTGCCATTGATCGGCGTGAAGCCATTCAGCCCGCTTTCGACTCTATCTTGAACGTGGTTGACGAGATATTTGAAATTGATCGTCTGGTAGCGCTGCGGGCAAAAGAGATCGTACTTGGATATAAGCAACTCTCCGCCCGCGACGCTATTCACCTTGCGGTAATGGAAAAGCAGGGAATTGATCGTATTTTCAGTTTCGACGCTGGTTTCGATGCTTTTCCAAAAATTACCCGCCTGAGCTGAAAAGATATTCAGCAACAACGAATCTTGCGGTTTGCCGTGGGCGTAGAGTGTTCCAGGAATCTCGCATAAGAATCCGCGTCAATGGCTAGCTTTTCTGTTGCGCAGAAGCGTTCGTACGCCGCTTCATCGAAGATTTCGCGCAGAATCGCCCGTAGCAGCCGGAAGAACTTCATCCCTGCTCCTCCGCAAGACGCGTTATAACCACCGGCGATTCCTTCAAAAATGCTGTACGCCTTCCGCGTAAAATTCCGGTCCAATCGCGAATGGATTCGACGAGGATGAGCGCCACCATAACGATCAACGCTCCGGTCACGACAGCGTCGAGCCGGTTGTTGAATATCAAGCGCGCATTTCCGCCGGTCTCTGCGATCCGCTGCGCCTGAGCCAGAAATCCAATCCGTGGGTCCGAATCAAAAATCTTCTGCCATGACGCGGTGAACGTCACAACGACAAGCCATGCGAGGGGCAACAGCGTTACCAGCGCATATTTTGCCCGATGCATCTTGATGATGATGGTGGTTGCAACACAAAGCGCGACAGCTGCAAGCAGTTGATTGGCAATTCCGAAGAGCGGCCACAACGAATTGATTCCGCCCAGCGGATCGCGAACGCCCTGCCACAAAAAATATCCCCATGCGGCTACGATCAGAGCGCTCGTCGCGAGCACTGATGGATACCAGCTCGTCCGCCCGAGCGGTCGCCACACATGGCCGATGGCATCTTGCAGCATGAAGCGGCCAACGCGAGTTCCCGCGTCAATTACGGTAAGAATGAAGAGCGCCTCGAACATCAGCGCGAAGTGGTACCAGAGGGCCATGAGAAAGTGTCCCCCGAGACTGTTGGAAAAAATATTCGCCATGCCAAGCGCAAATGCCGGGGCACCGCCGGTCCGATTGAATAATGTCTGCTCGCCGACCGTACGCGCAAGGTCCTGCATGGAAGCGCCGGTGACTGGGAATCCCCAGCTCGAAATCACGGAGGCCGCCTTTTCGGGAAGCATTCCGACAATACCAGCCGGGCTATTGATCGCGAAATAAGTCCCTGGTTCGAGCACACAAGCCGCCACCGTTGCCATGATCGCAACCATCGATTCCGCGAGCATGGCGCCGTAGCCGATCGTGCGAGTTTCGGTTTCACGCCGGACCAGCTTGGGCGTTGTGCCGCTCGAAATCAGGGAATGAAATCCGCTGATTGCGCCGCAGGCAATGGTTATAAATGCGAATGGGAACAGCTTGCCGGCGAAAACCGGCCCTGTGCCATCTACAAAACGCGTGAACGCGGGCATGCGCAATGTGGGATGCATGAGCACGATTCCCACCGCCAGCAGCGCGATCGTGCCCAGCTTAACGAATGTGCTCAGGTAATCGCGGGGTGCGAGCAGAAGCCAGACCGGAAGTGCCGAAGCCGCAAATCCATAGATGACGATGGCTATGGCAAGGGCTGGTGCGGTCATGGTGAAATATTTCGCCGCTCCGGGAGTCAGCGAGATCCACTGGCCACCCCAGATTGCGGCCATCACGAGAACAAAGCCCAGCGCAGAAGTTTCGAGTACGCGTCCCGGCCGCAGCCGTCGCAGATACACGCCCATCAGCAGTGCGATAGGAATGGTCATGGCGATCGTGAACGTCCCCCATGGACTTTGCTTAAGAGCATTCACCACAACCAGAGCGCAAACGGCCAGCAGGATTACGAGAATTGAGATGACGGACGCATACGCGACAACACCCGCGACCGGTCCGATCTCCTGCTTCGCCATTTCAGTCAGCGATCTACCATCCCGACGCACGGAGAAGAGAAGAATTACGAAATCCTGAACGCAGCCGCCGAAAACTGCGCCTACCAGGATCCATAATGTCCCAGGTAAGTAGCCAAATTGCGCCGCCAGCACGGGTCCCACCAGGGGACCGGGGCCAGCAATGGCTGCAAAGTGATGTCCGAACACGACCCACTTGTTTGTGGGGACAAAGTCGCGCCCATTCTCGAGCCGTTCGGCCGGCGTGGCGCGCTGAGGGTTCAGTGCAAGTACCTTCGCGGCGATGAAAGCACTGTAGAAGCGATACCCGAGAGCGTAGGTGCATATCGCTGCCGTGACGAGCCAAAGCGCGTTGATCTGCTCGTGCCGATGGAGCGCGATCGTGGCCAGCGCAAGGGCCCCGAGCAGGGCGATAACTGCCCACAGGAGAAAGCGAAAGCTTGATTTCATTCGAGAGGGACGAACAGGAAGTATTTTGTCTGCTTTCGAGAGACGGCGCAAGCAGGATCACCGCAGCGCATCTGAGATCTTTTGACCGGCAATCACTAAAGCGACTTTTTCGAAATCCCGATACATTGCACGATCCCCGCTCATTGCCGGGCATACAGAACGAATCGCCTGGTAGGCCTTCTGTGCACTGGGACTGGTTTTAAGCGGGGCGACAAAGTCCAAGGCCTGCGCCGCTGCAATCGCCTCGATGGCGAGAACATTCCGCGTGTTCTCGACGATGCGCCGTAACTTCAAAGCGGCCGTCATTCCCATCGAAACGTAGTCTTCTTTGTTGCCCGACGTCGTGATCGAATCGACAGATGCTGGGTGAGCCAGCACTTTGTTCTCGCTGACCAGTGCCGCGGCGGTGACCTGCGGCATCATGAATCCGGAGTTGAGACCGGCGTCTGGCGCAAGAAAAGGCGGCAGGCCTTCATTCAGCGCTGGATTTACCAGCCGTTCGATCCTGCGCTCGGAGATTCCGGCGAGAGCGCTCAGAGCAATGGCAAGAAAGTCGAGAGCGAAGGCGACGGGCTCGCCGTGGAAGTTTCCGCCGGACAGGACATCGGCGTGATCGCCCGTCCCCACACGGTCCGTGGTCATGAACACGAGTGGATTATCCACAGCGGAATTTGCTTCAATTTCGAAAACTTTGCGGCAATGAGACAAGGTATCTCGCACCGCCCCATGTACCTGAGGAATGCAGCGCAGCGAATACGCATCCTGCACGCGCCCGCATTCGCGATGTGACTCGCGAATCTCGCTCCCCGCAAGCAGTTTGCGGAGGTTTGCGGCAGATTGAATTTGCCCGGCATGCGGACGCGCGTGGTGAATGCGTTCGTCGAACGCGACGTCTGTTCCTCTCAGTGCGTCGAGGGTTAGCGCGCCGATTACGTCGGCGGAATCAACCAGCGTTTCGGCCGCGAGCAGCCCAAGTGCGCCGAGCGCCAACATCGCCTGTGTTCCGTTAATAAGTGAAACTGCTTCTTTTGCCTCAAGTGCGAGCGGCTTGATTTCGGCATGCTTCAATGCGTCCGCTGACGAGATAGCAGCGCCACGCTCACCCAGGCACTCGCCCTCGCCGATGAGCGCGAGCGCCAAGTGAGCCAGTGGAGCAAGATCGCCGCTCGCGCCGACACTGCCCTGCGACGGAACAAGAGGTGTGACTCTCCGGTTCAGAAGTTCACAAAGGGTATCGATCACAAGGGAACGGACGCCGGAATGACCTTTTGCAAGGGAGTTGGCGCGCAGCAGTATCATGGCGCGCGTCTCAGCAACGCACAGGGGATCCCCCACTCCTGCCGCGTGGGAGCGCACGAGGTTTATCTGAAGCTCACGGATCTGATCGCCTGCAATTCGCACATCGCTTAGCTTGCCGACACCCGTGGTGATTGCGTAGGAGACGCGCTCGCCTGCGACAATCCCTTCGACCACGGTTCGCGCACGCTGTACGCGTTCTCTAGCGTCGGACGCGAGCAGCACCGGGCGGCCCTCGACCGCTACCTCGCGCACGGCTTCGAGTGTCAGATCGTGTCCGTTAATGTGAAGGGCTTGCATGAAAACAGCTTTTATCTCCTAGCCATTAGCTTCTAGCTTTTCCGATCGGCAGAAGCTAGTAGTTAGTAGCTAGACGCTCTGGTTCAGTGCCTCTCGAAATGCTTGCATGTACTTCTCCGGGATCGATCGCCTTTTCATCTCTGCATCAGTAACTACGTGCGTTGTCTCGCCTTCGGCCAAAACTGCTCCGTCATTCGCGCGCAGGAGTTCGTATCCGAAATGTATTAGCGACTCACGGATGTTCTTTAAATGTGTGCGCACAATGATCTCATCGTCGTAGCGCGCCGGAGCCTTATATCGGCAGCGCGCATCCACCACGGCGATGCAACAACCGTCCTGTTGCTCCATTTCGCGATAGGAAAATCCAAGTTGCCTCAAGAATTCAACACGGCCGACCTCGAACCAGATGAAATGGTTGGCGTGATAGACCACGCCCATCTGATCGGTTTCCGCGTAGCGTACTCGCAAGCGAACCTCTGATTCGTGCTCCCTCATTTGCCGCTCCATTGCGGCTTGCGTTTTTCGAGAAACGAGCTTACGCCTTCGCGGAAGTCTGCCGTTTGCCGGATCGCGGCGTTGTCCTGCGCCCCTTGCTCGATCTGTACATCAAGCTGCGAACTGATGAAACCGTTAATCAATTTCTTTGTCAGCCGCACTGAGCTGGGGCTGTTTTCCATGATCTGCGTCGCAAGTTCCCGCGCACGCTGCATCAGTTTCTCCGGACCGACGACTTCATTGACCAGGCCGTAACGATGCGCTTCCGTCGCGTCAAAGAGCCTTCCCGTGAGGAGCAGATCGCGGGCGATCTTATGTCCTACCTGCCATACCAAAATCGAGGACACGATGGCAGGCACGAAACCGATTCGTACTTCGGTATACCCGAACTTAGCTTCTGGAACTGCGAGGGTGAAGTCGCACATGGTTGCCAAGCCGGTTCCTCCGGCGATAGCCGCGCCATTCACGGCCGCAATGGTCGGCTTGGGAAAGTCATAAAGCCGGCGAAAGATTCTTGCCATCCTCTTCGAGTCTTCGACATTTTCGGCGTGCGATTTGCCGGTGAGACCTTTCAGTTCATCCAGATCCATACCTGCGCAAAAAGCTTTGCCTGCGCCAGTAAGGATCAGCACTTGCGCGTCGGAGTTTTCAATGTGATCAAACGCACCAATGAGTTCGTCAACCAATTGGAAACTGATGGCGTTTCGCTTATCGGGCCGGTTCAGAGTTAGGGTCGCGACGCGTGAATGTGACGCGAGTTGAAGAGTTCGGAATTCCATGAAGAGGACTGGTGATTATAAGGGAATTGAGTCGTTTAATCCGGTCACATCAACTTTCTGCGCACCATGTCCAACGCCTGCTGGGAGGCAAACCACCGGATGCGCGCGCGGTCGCCGGGAAAGTTTCGTTTCACGACCTCAGTGCCGCTCTCACCCGCCAAGGCATGAAAAACCAAACCCACCGGTTTCTCGGCAGTGCCCCCGGACGGTCCGGCAACCCCCGTGATTCCCAGGCCCAGAGTTGTTCCACATTTCTTGCGAATGCCCTCAGCCAGGGCTTTGGCCACGGGTTCGCTGACCGCGCCGTAAACATCGATGAGGTCTTTGGGAACGTCCGCCAGTTGGGTCTTTAATTCGTTCGAATACACGACTGCGCCCCCGATGAAATACCGCGAGCTACCGCTCACAGACGTCAATCGTTCAGCGAGCAATCCACCGGTGCATGATTCCGCGACTGACAATGTCGCATTCCGCATTTGCAGGAAATAGCTCACAATCTGCTCGAGCGAATCGCCGTTGTCGGAAAAAACGCAATCTCCCAGTTCCTCTTCGATTTGTTCAGTGAGTTCATCGAGGCGCATGTCGGCGGCATTTGTAGCTTGTCCGCGCGTCTTCAAATGCAACTGAATTTCTCCCGGCCCGGCCAGAATGGTCGTATCTACGTCAGAATATTTCTTGTAGATTGGCGCAATTCGCGCATCGCATGCCGACTCCCCCAGCCCCGTAATTTTCAGTACCCGTGTGGCTATAACCTGTTTTGGAACTTTCGTGCGCAATCTTTCGAGCACTCCGCCTTCGAACAGTGCTTTCAATTCGTGGGGAGGACCGGGTAGCAGTATGATCAGTTTGTCTTTCCCATCCGACATGCCGCTGATCCACTGTCCCGGAGCCGTGCCGTTCGAGTTGTGTAACACCGTCGCGCCTGCAATCACGTCCGCTTGTTTTACATTGTTCGGCGACATCTTCCAGCCGTGTTCCGCGAACCTTCGCTCTATGGCCTGCAAAAGTTCTGGATCGCGACGCAGCCTCAGGCCAAGTGTTTCCGCCACGGCTTCTCGCGTCAGGTCGTCTTCAGTGGGACCGAGTCCGCCGCTAAAAATAACAATGTCGGCGCGGGAGAGGGCCGTCGTGCTCACACGAACGATATCTTTTAAGTTATCGCCAACAATGCTCTTGAATGCGACCTCGACGCCAAGACTGTTCAACTTCTCAGTCAGATAAAGCGAGTTGGTGTCCTGCCGGAAGGGCGTAAGGAGTTCGGAGCCGACGGCGATGATCTCGGCAATCACGTTGGCAGTCTAAATGAAAGTTGCGCTAAGAAAGGTCAACCAGAGGTTGGCCCTGAATGTCCCATGCCAGGTGGTGGACCGCGTTGGTGGTGGCGAGTACGACAGAACGTCCCGGAGCAAACGCGAGTCCGACCAGGCCCGAACCGGCAATTGCGAGAGAAGCATTGCCTTCCGGGGTGATCTTCACGATTCCACGCTTGCCGCCGAGGGAAGCCGCAACAAAGAGATTTCCGTCGCGATCAAACGCCAGACCCTGCGGCCGGCCAAGTCCTCGATAAAAAACCGAAACCACGCCCTGGGGATCGATCTTGTATACCGCGTCGAAACTCGAGGTCGTTGGACCGGCAACAAAAAGATCCCCTTGGGGCCCGACGGCCAAGTGGTAGGCGGAAACGCTTGGTTCAAGCGTGGCGAACACAAAAATCTGGCGATCACGCCCAATTTTGAAGATTGTTCCGCTGCGGTCTCCGACAAATAGATTGTGGTCGCGATCGAAAGCGATGCCGGTTGCGACCCCCATACTCTCAGCGTAAGTTGACATGGTTCCGTTGGGCGCCACTCGGTACACCGTGCCTTCGAATCGTGAGGAAACATACATTTGCCCCTCTCGATCAAAGGCAATTGCCGTTGCATTCATCATTTCCGTGAGAAACGGCTTGAGGGTGTAATTGGTGTCGATTTTGAAAATCGACACCGGAACTTTTTGGCCGCGCGAACCGGAAAAGGTGACATAGATATTTCCTTCGAAATCGAGGGCCGGGTTTGTGACCGGGTGAAGATTTTCCGCAATGGTGGTTGCTACTTTAATCTGATGGGCATTGCTCGCGTGGCCATTGGTTGAGACTACGACCCCGCCTGAGGCGGCACCCTCCGGTACCCGCGCTACAACAAAATCATCAGAGCTCACGACGACAGGGCCTTCTTTTTCGCCGAACTTTACGCGGGGCCGTTGCAAATCGGTCAGGGCAAAACCGCTGCCCAGAATCCGCACTTCTCCGCCGGGCAAAGCAGCCGCCGGAGTAATTGCCTCAATGCGGGGCTGACCGTTGAGGCTCTTTTTTCCCAGTATGCGATCAGAGATGGACATCGATGACTCAGAATCTGTTTGAAAGAGGCCCGAAATGAAATAAGAGTTGCATCACTAACAGCGCATAAATCCCAGCCGCAATATCATCCAGAACAATCCCCGCCCCCTCAGGAACACGCTCGAGTTGCCGCGCCGGCGGGGGCTTTAAAATATCGAACCCTCGAAAAAGTATAAAGCCGGCGAGTACTGTTTTCCATGACACGGGAGCAAACAGAAGGGCGATCCATTGTCCGGCTACTTCGTCAATCACCACGAACTGTGGATCTTTGGTTTTGTGAGCTCTCGCCACTAGAGTCGCAGCGGGGATTCCGGCGGCAATTGCGAATAGGGCGAGCACCGCCAGAACAAGCGTGTGCACATTTGCTGGAACCGACCGGCTTAATCCGAACCAGATCAATGCCGCGGCTGCCGATCCCCAAGTACCAGGGCCGGGAGTCAAAAGCCCAATTCCGAAAAAGGTCGCCGCCAGTTTTGCCCACAGAGGTGCCCCGGGGCCGGCCATTTGGGAAACAGCAGATTCATTCTTCATCGCTAGAGTTGGGAAAATTGCGAATTTCGAGTTCGTCGGAAATGTCTTTTACGGGAGACGAAATCACATACTGACCGCTGGCCCATTTTCCCAGATCAATCAACCGGCAGCGTTCGCTGCAAAAGGGAAAGTCCTGGGTTCTGCTTGTAACTGGCTGTTTGCAGGTTGGGCACTTCAGGTTGAGCTTCCGCTTGCGGGGCACGGCTCAATTTTAGAACGTCGCGGCCAAATAGTGCTCACTGTTGTCCGCTGGCGTTTTTCGGCTGTTCGTAGGGTTTCTGCAAATAGCGTCGCGCTTCGTCCATCGCGCCCTGCGTATTGTCGTTTGTCTGTATCGCCTGACGATATTCGTTGGTAGCGCGCTCGCGCTGACCGGTGATATCGAAAATTTTGCCAAGTTGGATGTGACTCCAGACCTCAGTCCAGCGGGGGTCGCCGTCACCATTCAGCGAGTCGCGATACGCGTTGGCGGAAGCCTGATAGTTGTGCTGCAGGAAGAACACCTCGGCAATTCGATAGTGCGCAAGAGAACTGTTCTTGTTGATGTCCAGTGCTTTGTTGAATTCCGAGAGGGCACCCGCCAAGTCACCCTGTTGCACAAGCGCCTGTCCGCGTTGAATCGCAGCTCGGAGCTTAATGTCCGACGAATTCTTCAGCAGATTGTTGTCCGGATCGATCGTGATTCGCCGCGGTCGCCCGAAGGTGTCCACGGAAAATGGCGAGTCGGTGCCGACCACATCGATGCGCTTGTCTTCTGTCTTGCCGTCAGTATCGATTTTTAGCTCAACCGGCATGCGGAATAAATCGAGGTCCTGGGTGATCTGACCCACGCTGCGGAAGCCTTTGTTGTTACCCAGTCGATAAATTGTGTACTTGGTTTTAAACTCCGGTGCTCCGGTCGAGTCGAGCCACTGGGAGAAGAACCACGTCAGCTTGTCACCGTAATTCTTTTCAGCGAGATTCTTGAAGTCATCGGCAGTCACCGGTTTGCCCGCGTATTGCGAGGCAAAGTCGCGCATCGTCTGATCGAACTTCTGGTCGCCTACCACCCAGCGCAACATGTGCAGGATCATGGCGCCTTTGTCGGTTGCGACCGACTGAAATTCAGGCGAGAACAGATCCAGCTTGCCAATTTGCGACATTGGAACGGTGTCATACGAAAGCGCGCCCACCGACATGTCCTTCACCATTTCCTGCAATCCCGCAGCACCGGCGGCGCTTTCCACATAGCGGGCTTCGGAGTATCGAGCGAAACCGTCCTCAAGCCACCAATCGTCTCGCGTCTTCGGGCTTATCGAAACTCCCCACCACTGGTGAGCTATGGCGTTTGCCAAAAGCCGATAGTTTGTGCGTGGCGTAATCCCGCGCGCAGCAAGGGCGACAAATTCCGGAGCCCAGGCGGAGGGAACGGTATCGTCCGGCAGTTCAACCACACGCAGTACGTTCGACGCCGGCGGTCCGTACAGAGTGATGAAGTATGTGTACTCCTTCACTGCCGTCTGCGCGTAAGCGGACGCGAGGTCCTTGTGCGTGGGCTTGAAGTAGACGTGCAGATCAATTCCGGCTTCGTTGCTCGCGTAATCCTCAAACGAACCAGCGACAATTGATCCGGGAAAGCTCGCTTTGTCGTATTTCAAAGAGTACGTTTTGCTTTCGCTGCTCCCAGTTGAAGCTCCTTTTATTGCCGGGGCGGCACCAGGAGTCACCGTGCCACTGCCGATCACCATCATGTGAGCGGGCACGGTCACATTGATCGTTGCACTAAACCGATCGATGCCATATCCGCTCACCGGGAACCAGTCACCGGCATAGAGCAGATAGCAAGTGTCCTCGTTGATCGAAGTCAATTTCAATCCCGGTACGGGAGAATCGTCGCCCGAATCGAGCACGCCTTCGTAGTCGAAGGTGAGCGTGGTTGAGTCATCTTTCGGTACCACTTTGTCGAGGGTCACTCGCACGCTGGAGTCCTGGGGTACGCGGTCAACAACGAGGGTCTTGCCCGCGGCATCCGTCACTTTGCCCAGTCTGAGATCGTTATGCAAGTTGAAAGTTACGACGTTGAGTTCATCGAGAGCAGTGATCTTGACCTTGGCGCGAGCGAAAATCTTATGATCGTGCGGGTTCAGGACTGCGTCGATCTGATAATCATCAACGTGAAACCGGAGGTTTGTGGCTCCCCAAGCCGGCATGCAAAGCAGTAGAGAGGCTAGAACAACAAAGAATGTGAGTTCTCGACGCTGGGGCCGAGCAGCAACGTACATTTCAGGGAGTCTCCTAGGGGCAGCGCTGCGATTACGAATACATCCTTATTCTATGATGAAAACTGATCGGGAAAAGATGCTGTAACTCAGGCACTTGCGGGGTATTCTGCGCTTGTGCGCCTCAATTCGAGGCTCCATGGCTCTGAGAGCTGGTCTGCAACAGTGGAACAATTGCATCCGCGGCTCGTTCAGAGGCATTGCCAGGGATTTCTCCGCGCAACAGTTCTTTAACCGTATGTAGTCCCTTCTGCATTTTTTCTCGTGGGCTTCCGTCGCAAACGATTCGGCTGATTTCTGCGACGACGTTTTCTGCGGTGAAATCCTGCTGCACCAGCTCCGGCACCACTTTCTCTCCAGCGATCAGGTTCACCATCGCGAAATAGGGCACCTTTACTGTCCATCGACCCAGCAAATGCGTGAGCGGAGTTACGCGATAGACCATAACGAAGGGCGTCTCCATCATTGCGGCTTCCACTGTCGCTGTTCCGCTGGCAATGATGCCTACGCGCGAGTGGGCGAGGGCGGGAAGAGCATCGGGAACTAAATGAATGCGAGTCTCCATACCGGCATTGTTGGTGCCTGTAAGCAGAGCCTCGACGAAATTACGATCCAGGGTGGGCGCTACCGGAAGCAGGAACTCGTATTTGTTTCCGAGGAGAGATGCTGCTTGCAGGATAGCAGGCAAATTCATGCGAACTTCTTTTCTGCGGCTTCCCGGCATGAGAGTGATCCACGGCTTAGAAAGATCAAGCCCGTTCCTGGCTGCGTGTTCTTGGCGCGAAATGTCGGGGCGGGGAAGCTCTGCCAGGGGATGTCCGACGAACTCGGCATTGACGCCCCGATCACGATAGAACTTCTCTTCAAAAGGGAAGATTACCAGCGCCTTATCGACATACTTGCGCAAGAGCCGTACCCGTCCCTGTCGCCATGCCCAGAATTGCGGGCAGACGTAGTAAACGACCGGGACACCACGTTTCTTCATTTGGCGCGCAACTCGCCAGTTGAATGCAGGCGAGTCAATGACGATGGCGAGATCCGGCCGCCGCTTGTCTGCTTCAACGATCAGTTTGCGAAATAATCTCCAGATTCTCGGGAGGTGGCTGAGGATTTCGGTGATGCCGACAACTGAGAGATCTTTCGCGTCGACGACAATCTCGCACCCCGCCGCCCGCATTTTCTCGCTGCCGACGCCGAAAAATTCCAAGGGTAGTGTGGCGCGGGCGCCCGTGCCGGCGGAATCGGGTTTTTTGCAGAGCCTCTTGCGCAGAGCCTCCATTAATTGGGCCCCGTACATCTCGCCCGAAGCTTCGCCAGCGGAGATCAGAATTCGCACGCAAGCATTCTAAAAGGGAAGTAGCGCATTACTTTATTTCGAGCTCGTCGATTTCAAACTCAAACTTGCCTGGTTCTTGCGCATGCGCGAAGACCAGACCCGTAATATCGTGACCGTCGGTCTGAAAATCTGAGAGCGGAAACGTGTACTGCTTCCACTCCGGCCCGGAAACGAAAGGCTTGATTCCCGGCATTCCGTCGGCATTACTCTCCGTGGTCACCGCAAGCGCATAGTTGTTCCCGTCGCCCTTCGCCCAGAACGAAATGACTTTCTTGCTCGAAAGATTGGCAGGTTCCTCGGGTGAGCCTCCGGGATTGAACTTGGCTCCGGCCCAAGCGAACTGAGCGCCGGATACTACCTCGCCGGTAACCTGCAGGGCGCCCTTCGATCCATTTGCGCCGCCCTCGATCGCTTTCATCGATGCCGATGATTTTCCGCCAATTTCCTGGTCTGACGTGACCGCCCACGCGCCGTAGTTGGACGAAATTTTAAGATCATCGAAATTGCTAACCAAGCCCGACTCCGATCCTGCCGGGCCAGGTGCAACCGTCGTTTGTCCACCTTGCCCTGAGCCAACTCTAAGAGTCACTTTTTGAGTTTGCACCGAACTTGGGCCGACCAGAATGTCGAATATGCCGGGCTCAACGACCTTGTACATGTCGACGTTTAGCAGGGAAAGTGCATCTGGTGTGACGGTGAATTCGACTGTGCGCTTTTCTCCCGGCTTCAGTGTGATGCGCTGAAATCCTTTAAGCGCCATGACCGGGCGAGTAATCGACGCGACCTGCTGGTGGACGTACATTTGCGCGACTTCATCACCTTCGCGGTCACCGGTGTTGCTTACGTCAACCGTTACTTTGGCTATTCCGCCCGTCTGAATCCCAAGCGGTTCCACGTGCAGGTTGTCGAACTTGAAGGTCGTGTAGCTCAGGCCGTAGCCGAAGGGGAATAATGGCTGACGCGTGCTGAAAGCATAAGTGCGATTGTCCGACGGCTTGTGGTTGTAAAAATCCGGCAGGTCGCCGACCGAGTGCGGGAAAGTGATTGGTAATTTTCCGCCAGGATTCACGTCGCCAAATAACACCTGCGCGGCGGCCGTTCCGCCTTCCTGCCCCAGGTACCATCCTTCAAGAATTGCCGGGACATGTTGCGCGATGTAATTGATGGAGAGCGGCCTGCCATTGATAAGTAAAACTACCGTCGGCGTACCGGTTTCGACTATGGCCTTGACCAGATCATTTTGGGCGCCGAGTAGATCAAGCGAATCGCGATCCCCCAGGTGCTGCTCTGACCATGCTTCGCGGTTCGTACTTTCGTTCTCTCCAATAACGACGATTGCGACATCGGAATTCTTTGCCGTATCGGCAGCTTGTTTAATATTCTCCTGTTGAGTTCCCGGATCGATCAAGCCAACGTTGTCGTCGAACCATCCGTGCCAGTCCTGATGCTTGTTCGTGAATCGGCAACCTTCGGCGTAGACAACTTTGGCCTTTGAACCCACGCGGTTCTGAATACCTTGGAGGATCGTTACGCCGTGCAGCGGATTCCGGCTGTAGCCACCAAGATGAAGCTGATCGGCATTGGGGCCGATCACTGCAATGGTTTTCAGCTTATTGAGATCAAGCGGTAGCAGGTTCCTGTCGTTCTTCAGCAGAACAATTGTTTCCTGCGCGGCCTTGAGCGCAATCTTGCGATGCTCTGGGCTGTTGGTGAGCTTTTCTGCCGCATCAGGATCAACAAATGGGTCATCGAACAATCCCAGGCGGAATTTTGCGGCAAGAATTCTTGAGACCGCGCGATTGAGCTGCGCTTCGGGGACAACTCCTTCCCGCACCTGTTCGACAAGTGTGCGGTAGACAGAGCCGTCGGAGAGATCATAGTCAACACCTGCAGAAAGCGCCAGGCGCGCCGCGTCGGCTTTGGTTGCCGCCACATGATGCGTCTCGACCAGCATCTGCAACCCATTTCCGTCGGAAGTGACGAAACCGCCGAAGCTCCACTCCTGGCGCAAAACTTTGTCGAGTAACCAATGATTGATGTGCGATGGAATGCCGTCGATTTCGTTGTATGAAGCCATGGCGCTGCCGACATGGCCTTCTTTCACTGCGGCTTCAAAAGGCACAAGAAAAGTTTCGCGAATCACACGTTCCGAATAGTTTCCTGGCGCCGTATTCGTTCCACCTTCCGGTTGTCCGTGCACGGCGAAGTGCTTCATGGTCGCCATCACGTGATCGCGCCCGATGAAGAACTCATCTCCCTGCAAGCCGGTGACTGCCGCCACCGCCATTCGCGAAACGAGATAGGGATCTTCGCCATAGGTTTCTTCCGTGCGTCCCCAGCGCGGGTCGCGTGCCAGATCCAAAACCGGAGTGAAGACTTCGCCAATTCCGGTCGCACCCGCCTCCTGTCCGGCAGCATTGAAAACTTGCTTGACCAGAGTCGGGTCCCATGTGCTCGCCAACCCAATAGCCTGAGGAAAACTCGTGCTGCCGTATTCCATAAATCCGTGCAGGGCTTCGCCCATGAACAATTGCGGAATTCCCAGTCGAGTTTTTTCGCGCTCATAGCGCTGCAGGGCGTTGCGCAAAATAGCGGCGCGCTTTGGAGGAAACTCGATGTCAGGGTCCCACCAGCGGCTCAAGATCGCGGAGGCGCTTTCGTCCGTAAACGTGGCCGTCGGATCAATTACCTGGGCGGTTTGACCCCGGCTAGGAGCGATCTGCCCGACTTTTTCTTCAAGCGTCATGCGGGAGAGCAGGTCGGCAACGCGGTCCTCAACCGCCAGCTTCGGATTGCGATACGCCGGAATCTTATCCGCTGGCTGAGTTTTCTGCTGGGCGAGCGCGGCACAGGCGACCAGAATTGCAAGCGAACAAGAGAAGACGCTTCGGGGCGAAAGCTTCATTTGGGCATAGGCCTCATTGTGGAGTGCAAATAAACAGAGTACGAAAGTATAGATGGTGGGTTCCGGTTCTGGTAAAGAACCGTTTTTCTGCGACGAGACCGAAAATTGCCGTTGGTCGGAAGTGGTTGGCTATTGGCAAGAACTGCGACGATGCTAGCTTTTTAGCCCTGCATCTTCAGCCGCCAGCCGTGAAATCGCAGACCAGTCGAGTTGCTCTCCACCTTCAGCCAACAATCGGAGAAGGCGATCCCGGATCAGGCTGCCCAAAGGCAGCGGTACCCGCAATCCTTCGCCAGCAGCCAGGGCCAGGCGGACATCCTTCAGCCCAAGAGGAGCTACGAAGCCGGCAGGCGTGAATTTCCTGTCAGCGATCAGGCCACCGTAGGTCTTGTAAACCGGAGCCGCGAACAGAGTGGAAGTGAGAAATTCTAGATATTGATGTTGGTCAAGGCGGCCTTTGGCGATCAGCGCCATGGCTTCACTCAGAGCTTCGATGGTCGAGGCGATGAGGAAATTGCCGCTGAGTTTTACCAGGTTCGCGCTCGACGCCTTGTCGCCAAAATGAAACGTCTTCTGTCCGATGGTTTCAAACAACGGCATGCACGCCTGAACAGCGTCCGTGGGACCTGCAGCGACGACGAACAACTTTGCCGCCGCTGCCGCTTCCGGCCGTCCGAAGACCGGAGCAGAGACGAATCGCTGGCCGGCTTTCGCATGCTCGGCTGTGAGCTTCTCCGAGAGGGCAACGCTGATGGTGCTCGATGAAATATGAATCGCACCTTTACCGAGCGCGCCGAGAATGCCGGACTCGCCAAACACTACTTTTTCTAGAGCGCCGTCGTCGGCGAGCATCGTGAACACGACTTCGCCTGTGCAGGCATCAGCGGGCGTGTTCGCCAGGTGTGCACCTTGATCGGTGAGTGGCTTGGCTTTTTCCGCCGTGCGGTTATAAACCGTAACTTCGTGCCCAGCGTTGAGCAGATTGGATGCCATGGGCAAGCCCATATTCCCGAGACCAATGAATCCGACTTTCATGCCGTTTCCTCTTGCAACAGATTAGGTTTCTTTGGATGTTCAGAGGGAGAAGTTAGCCACACGGAATCTGAAACCCCCCCGAGAGACTGACATCTGAAAAAGCTCAACCAGTTGCCGTTCAGACCGCCAGCGATGGGAAACCCGGCTATAAACATTTGGCGAGCTGTTTACGCCAAAGCAGCGTGAATTCCCAACCCTTCGCCGACTGTTCGTAAGGGCTTGTCATAAGTCCAGAGGAGCGTGGCCGGACTGATAAGGACCGACGCGATCAGGTGGACGTCAATCAATCCGAGGCCCAGGGCGTACAAGCGCCGCATCTCGATCAAATGTCTCACCTCATTCATCTCTGCGATTCTCACCTGAGGTAAGTCGTCGAGCAGGGCAAGGGTGCTGTTGCGGTCACGCATCGAACCCAGGGCAAGCTCGGCAATCACGAACGGATGAATGACAACGTCGCCGCGATCCAAAAGACCCCGTAATTGCTTGTTCCCGGAACGCAGATGGTCAACCCAAACTGATGTATCAGCGAGAACCATTTCGACGTGACCTGCGTCGGGGAATATCTTGCAAGCGCGGCATGCTTCCGCCGAGAGCCCCGAGTCTTCTGGCGCTTTCCCGCTCGATGAGGGCTTTCAGTGCTTCCCGAATCAATGCGGCTTTCTCCTCTACGCCAGTAAACTGTTGCGCTTTCCGAACAAGCTCGTCATCCAATGCCAATGTTGTTCTCATAGGCACAATTATAGCATCAATTGATGCCTTATAAAATGCCTTAATGGTTAGATCGCATATGTTGTCAAGCTGCATCTCACAACTTCGTAAACATCTTCACAGCCGTTATGAACTAAGTTTCGAACCTGACCATCCGAAACCTGGGTTGCACCAGATTCGGATGAAATTACGGGCAGGGAAAAAACTGGAATATCGTATACAGGAGTTCTTATTGGGCGGAAGATTCAAAGTGACAGTCGGACAGCAATGTTCGACCTGCGCGAGCAGAGGTCGCGCTTGCCATGTGCTATAATCCGTATTCGCCTGCTTCGTTTTCGAGGCAATGACGTGATCCCCTCTGACGGAGGAGTCCTGATCACGAATCAACAAAATTCGCTGTACTGAACGCGAGGTCATTTCTATGTCTGGCCACTCAAAATGGGCCACAATCAAGCACAAGAAGGGTGCGCTCGACGCCAAGCGCGGCAAAATTTTTACGCGCCTCATCAAGGAAATTTCCATCGCGGCCAAGAATGGCGGCGATCCCGATACCAATCCTCGTTTGCGCACTGCCATTGCCGCAGCCAAAGCCGAAAACATGCCCGCGGACAACATCAAGCGTGCAATCCAGCGCGGCACAGGGGAATTGCCTGGGGTCAATTATGAAGAATTCACGCTCGAAGGTTACGGCCCGGGTGGCGTAGCGATTCTGCTCGACATCAACACCGATAATCGGAATCGCACGGTCAGCGAAATCCGTCACGCGTTCGGAAAAAATGGCGGCAATATGGCCTCAGCAGGCGCGGTAGCGTACATGTTCCACAAAAAGGGCGACATTTCCATCCCGAAATCCGCTGCCAAAGAAGACGATCTAATGAATATCGTGCTGGAATCGGGAGCGGACGATTTGAAGGACGATGGAGAAAACTGGGAAGTAATTACGGAGCCCTCGGCATTCGAAGCTGTGGTTGAGGCGTTGAAGAAAGCTGGAATTCAACCTGCATCGGCCGAAGTCACGATGATCCCAGAAACTTACATCAAGCTCGAAGGCCAGCAGGCCACTCAGATGATCCGCCTGGTGGAATCATTCGAAGAGCATGACGATGTGCAGAACGTGCACGCGAACTTTGATATCGACCAGAAGCTGCTCGAAGAAGTGGCTACGTAACGACCTCGGCTGTCATTCAATCCTGCCCCTATCAAAAGATAGGCCGCGTACGCTGTTGTTCCTGGGAACTAATTTCAAAAGCAACAAATCCAGCCGGTTATTGGCAATATTCTTTTTATCAAGAACTAACATCTGAATGTTAAAGCTGTCCTTGTATACACCCGCCACATCGTTGGGCCATCAGAAATGGCATGGGTAGCCACCTTGTCAGTTCGCGTCCTTACACCTATCCTCGGGCCGTTGGCGCCAAATCCACCTCATCCAAAATTGAGCATGAACCCTGGTTCAAACACCTGGTCAAGAAAGCAGCAAGAAGGTTCAAGAGCAATCCTTTATTGTTTACCGCCATGGTCCGTAGTTTTCGCGTTTTGCAGCGACTAGGGATCAATGTGACTCCGAATCATTTCTATTGGCCGGTGCCTGACATTCGGGAACTCGCGAACCGCGACTGGGCGATCTACCCAATGCCTCCGGGCTGCAATCTCCGTTTAAGTGAGCAGATTCGGTTAGCGCGGCTATTCGCGGAACGCTATGTTCCCGAGCTTGAGTGGAGTAACGAACCCGCAGCTCATTCCTACCACTATCAAAACGGCTACTTCGAATCCTGTGATGCCGAGGTCGCCTATGCGATGGTTCGACACTGGAAGCCGCAAAGAATTATCGAGATTGGATCAGGCTATAGCAGTCGGATCATTGGCCAGGCGCTGCACGCAAATCGTACTCGCGACGGTGTCTTGGGTGAGCTGACAACGATAGATCCCCATCCGGAGCGTCTGCCGCGGAACGACGGCTGGCCTTCTGTCACGGTTGTTCCGAGAAGAGTTCAGGATCTGGATCTTGGATTGTTCAGATCACTGGGAGCAAACGACATTCTCTTTATCGACTCCAGTCATGTGGTTTCTATCGGGAGCGATGTTGTTTGCGAATACCTGCAGATCTTGCCACAGCTCAATCCGGGAGTTGTGGTTCATGTGCACGACGTCTTTCTGCCTTCCGACTACCCGAGGCCTGCGGTGCTTGACAAGCTTTGTTTCTGGTCGGAACAGTATCTGTTGCAGGCTTTCCTCGCCTATAACCGCGAATTTGAGGTGCTTTGGTCAGCCAGTGCAATGGAATTTTCCCACTCCGACGTGCTCGAGCTTTGCTTTCCGAACTGGCGTAACAGCTACATCCATATGCCGCCGTCAACGCGGCAATTTATTCCTTCTCGTGATGGCAAACGCGTCTGGCCAGCGAGTTTCTGGATGCGGCGATCACCCCATTGAAGCCGCACTGCCAACGATCTCTGCGGAAATTGAGCAACTATCAATCGTGCGCCGGTGTCAAGATGTCATTGCGGTTAAATGACGAAACATTTCAACATTCGTGTGCATAATATTGTGGAAATCATCGCAAGAAGCTGCTTAAGGCCTTTGTTAATAAAAATTTATACAGGTTGCACACAAGAGGGTGCGCTTCAGAAACTTTCACCGGCATGAAAGCATCCACGCCCAAGTTGCGCCTCGACAAATTGCTGGTTGATAGGGGACTAGTTCCTTCGCGTGAGCGTGCCCAAGCACTGATTCTTGCTGGCAAGGTGCTCATTGACGGCCAAAAGATCGAGAAGGCTGGAGCTCCTGTGGAAGCGGGCAGCGAAATTCGCCTACTCAGCGAGGACCTGAAGTATGTGAGCCGGGGCGGACTCAAGCTGGAGCGTGCGCTCGCGTACTGGAACATCGACGTAAGCGGCAAAGTCTGCGTCGACGTGGGTACGTCAACGGGAGGCTTTACCGATTGCCTGCTTCAGCATGGCGCGGCCAAGGTGATCGCGATTGACACCGGTCACGGCCAGATCGCCTTTCGGCTTCGGGGTGATCCCCGAGTACGGCTGCTTGAGAAGACCAATGCTCGCTATCTGAGTCGCGAAAAGCTGGGTGAGACCGCGGCCTTTATCGCGGTGGACGTCTCATTCATCTCAGCAACCCTGGTGGTTCCTGCGATTGTCTCGGCAGCCTTTTCACAACAAGCAAGTGCTCAAGGAAAAGGAATGGTCGTACTCATCAAACCTCAATTCGAGGCTGGCAGAGGGCACGTAGGCAAAGGCGGCATTGTTCGCGATGCTGCAGCCCAGTTTGAAGCGGTAGAGAAAGTGAAGACGGCTGTGCAGCAGTTGAAGCCGGCATCGGTCGATGTGATCGATTCCCCGATTCTCGGCGCGGAGGGAAACCGCGAATTTCTGCTGCATGCAATTTTTTGAAGTTCAAAAGGCAATAGCCACGAAAGGCGCGGAGGTACACGAAGGAAACCTGGTCGACGAAGAAGCTTACCAACAAAGGAAAACTGGCTATTCCGATCAAGAGCCTTCGTGGTACTTCGTGCCCTTCGTGGTTGAATGGGTTTTCCGCCCATCTCCTTCGCACCATTTCTGTACAATTCTTTCTTCAACATGCCCAAATCCACTTCTGCAACCAAAGCAGTCGGAATCGTTTCCAAGCCGAACAAGCCCGAAGTTGCGCAAATTCTTCCCGAACTGACCCGCTGGCTCGGTGATCACGGGTACAACTTTGTCGTCGATCCAGAGACTGCAGTCCACGTAACGGGTGCGGAAACCGTGCCGCGCGCTGAGATGGCGACGCGAAACCTGGAATTCGTTATTGTCCTCGGTGGCGACGGTACGCTACTTTCTGCCGCGCGAGCGGTAGCACGGGCGGGCATTCCGGTTGTGGGCGTAAACCTGGGGGCGCTTGGTTTCCTGACTGAAGTCCCGCTCGAGGAGCTTTACCCCACACTCGACACGATCGCGAAGGGATCGTGTGAAATCGACTCGCGCTCCATGGTGCATTGTGAGGTAAGCCGAGGAGGCGCGCCTGTCGCCACTTTCGACGCACTGAATGACATCGTCGTTGGGAAGGGAACCATTGCCCGTCTGAACCACTGCGATGTTTATATCGACAAGGTGTTCGTTTCTCGCTACCAGGCAGACAGCCTGATCGTTTCAACGCCGACTGGATCGACAGCCTACTCGCTGGCAGCTGGTGGGCCGATACTGATGCCGGACGTGCAGAGTTTTGTGATCACTCCGGTTTCCGCCCATTCTCTTACGCACCGGCCACTGGTGATTCGCGATACATCCCGCGTCGAAATCGTGGTGATGACCGGCAGCGACGAAGCTTACCTCAGCATCGACGGCCAGGCAGGCATGCCGGTATTCGATGGCGATCGGATTTGTTGTCGAAAATCGGACTACAAGGTGAAGCTGCTGCACACCCGAGGAACGTTCTTCGAAGTGCTGAGCAGCAAAATGAAGTGGGGGCAGCGCTAACCGGAGCGCCGTTGTGTCACTTTCATCGTCTCCGCACGCAACAGGTCCGCAATTGTCTCTCGCCGTCGGATCAGGTTTGCGGACTTTCCATCGATCATCACCTCTGCCGCGCGCGGTCGAGTATTGTAATTAGAAGCCAGGGTCATGCCGTATGCACCGGCATCCAGAATCGCCAGCAGATCGCTTTCAATGGTTGAAGCTAAGCCGCGGTCGCGTGCGAAAAAATCTCCCGATTCGCAAACCGGACCAACAACATCGACGGGTTCCTGGGCTGCTTTGCGGTCATTCACGGGGACAATCTGATGTTCGGCCTGATAAAGCGATGGCCGGATCAGGTCGTTCATTGCGGCGTCGACGATGACAAATTTCTTTCCGCCGTTTTCCTTGCGATATAAAACGCGGGTGAGCAAGACCCCGGCCGGTCCCACGATGGAACGGCCTGGTTCAAGTAGCACTTTAACGTTTAATCCTTCCAAGGGCCTCGCTATGGCTCGCGCATATTCCGAGACCGTAGTTGCGAAATCCTGTTGGCCGTTGTAGTCGATGCCTAATCCGCCTCCAGCGTCGACGTACTCGATTTTGTGTCCGTCACGACGGAGCTGATTTACCAGGTTTGCAACGCGCTCCATTGCTGCCCCGAATGGCGCGAAATTAGTGATCTGCGAGCCGATGTGAACGCTTACACCAGCAACTCGCAGAAATTTCTTGCTAGCGGCCCGCGCATACAGATCGCGTACTTCGTCGATGGGCACGCCAAATTTATGTTTTCGCAATCCGGTTGAAATGTAGGGATGGGTCTCCGCCGGCACATCGGGGTTTACACGAAACGCGATCGCCGCGGTTCGCTTGAGCCTGGCCGCACAACCAGCCACAACTTCGAGTTCCGATTCGCTCTCGAGATTGAAAAGCAGAATGCCGGCTTTGATCGCCTTAGTAATCTCATCCGGCGTTTTCCCGACACCCGAAAATACGACTTTTTTCGCGGAACGCCGATCAACATGCAACACCCGTTCCAGTTCGCCGCCGGAGACCACATCGAAGCCGCATCCCGCCTTCCCAAGCAGTCGCAAAACGCTGAGATTTGAGTTGGCCTTTACCGAATAGCAGATCGCATGATCGACTTCGCGAAATGCTTTCTGGAACGCGCTTACGCGTTCCCGAATAGCCTTTGCGGAATAAACATAAAGTGGCGTTCCAAATTTTTCGGCCAGCGTTGGCAGAGTTACACTCTCGCAGCACAGAACGGAGTCTTGCGATTTCCGGGAACGATAGGTAAATCCAGGAGGGCGCTCAGAGGTGTGGTTCACGTGCGCTCAGTCGGACTCCCTTTCACTTTGATTGCAACCACAGTCTGATCATCGAAGGCGGCAACCCCGGCCGCGTGTTCCGACGCAGCCTTAAAGATTGACTTCACCATTGATTCGGCTGACTGGCTGGAGCATTCGGCGACAATTTTCTCCAGGCGCGTACGCCCAAACAGATCGCCCTTGCGGCTGGTCGCATCGAGAATGCCGTCACTGAAGAACACGAAAACATCATCTGGCTCGGCCTGAAAGGTGATCTCGTCATATTCAGCATCTTCGAACAGACCGAGCGGCAGGCCGGTAGCCTCAATCATCTGTACTATGCCATCGCGGCAGTAGACAGGGCGCGGCAGCCCCGAATTGGCGACTTGCAGAGTGCGGTTCGCATCATCCCACACGCAGTAGATCAGCGACACGAACTGAGCGTCGATGCGACGCTCTGCCAAAGAATAATTCACTGCAGCCAACATCTCCGCCGGCGCAGGCTCCATGGGCGCGTGCGAGCGCAGAATTCCATTGACCAAAGCTGCGTAGATCGCCGCTGGTGCGCCTTTACCACTGACATCACCGATAACCAGACCGAGGCGCGACTGAGAGTAGCTCAGGAAGTCATACAGATCGCCGCCGATCGTTCTGGCGGGAACAAACTTCGCCGCGATTTCAAGGTTGGGTAATTTGGGCCGCGACTGCGGCAATAATCGCATCTGCAGCTCGCGCGCCATCTTTAAGTCGCGTTCCAGGCGGTTTTCCTGCCGGGCGATCTGTTCGTAGAGGCGGGCGTTCTCGATGGCAATCGCGATTTGAGCCGCCAGAGTGGTAATGGTCCGCTGATGGTCTTCGGTGAAAAATCCGCGCTTCGTATGCTCAAGATCGAGCACGCCGATCACTTTATCGTTATAGATCAGCGGAACTGCCAACTCGGAACGCGTCTCGGGATTGGTTTCGATGTATCGCGGGTCCTTCTTTACGTCCCCAACCAGGACTGCTTTGCGTTCCTCCACTGCCGCGCCAACGACGCCCTTGCCGATAGGAATATCGTGCTTGAGTTGAATATTTTCTTTGAATCGCAGCGAAAACCGGTGTTGCAAAATCTCTCCGGCGGCATCAAGCAACAAAATGCTGAACATCTGGAAGTCGATCAGCCGGTTAAGCAACTCGCCGATTCTTTTCAAGAGCTCGTCAAGGTTCAGAATGGATGTCAGTTCGCGTGCTATCTCGTTCAGAAGAAGCAGAGTCTTTGCCTGCTTATTGGTACGCGTGTAGAGGCGGGCATTTTCGATTCCGACCGCCATGCGTGAGGCAATCAGCGTCAGCAGGCGTTTGTGTTCTTCTGTGAAGTGGCTGGGCTGCGGCGACTCGATATCTAAGACACCGATCACCCGGTTCTTGATGATGAGTGGAACCGCCAACTCGGAGCGCACACCGGGTACTGCCGAGATGTAACGCGGATCGAGCTCGACGTCATCGACCAGAACTGCTTCTGCCTTCTGCGCTGCGACTCCGGTTACGCCTTCTCCAACTTTCACGCGAATTCGTTCCGCCACTTCGCGGGAATGCCCGACGCTAAAGCGGAAGTAGAGTTCCTGGGTCTTTTCGTTCAGCAGAAGAATGCCGAAAATCTCGTAGTCAATGACTTTGCGGACCAGTTCCGCCACCCGGCGCAGGGTTGTGTCGAGATCGAGAGTGGTATTGACCACATCTGCCACTTCCAGCAGCAAAGGCTCGATTCCGGATTGTGTTTCAACTTGAACGGCGGCCATTTTCACTTATTCAATGATAGCAGCCAGAGCTGGCTATCTCGCTTGGCAGGAAGGCCGATGTTGTGGATTTTCAGTCAATTACCGTTGGCGGCGATGGTGCTGGGCAGCACGCAAACATCGGGTAAATTGCGGTAGCGTTCGGCGAAGTCGAGCCCGTAGCCGACCACGAACTCATCGGGAATTTCGAATCCGATGTAGTCGACATCAACGGGAGATTTCCTTCGCGAGGGCTTATCCAAAAGGACAGCTACGCGAAAACTCTTCGGTTGATGTCCGAGGAGAAGGCGCCTTAGGAAGGTGAGAGTTAGGCCGGTATCCAGGATGTCCTCAACGAGAATTACGTTTTTTCCGCGCAGAGATTGGTCGACGTCTTTGGTCAGGCGTACTTCGCCGGTTGAATCCCAGGCGCGGCGGAGTTCCTGTGTAGGGCTCGGCCGGTTACCGTAGCTTGAGACGGCGATGAATTCAAAGGTGGCATCTACCTGGACTTGCCGGACGAGGTCGCTTAGAAAAATTGCGGCGCCTTTGAGTACGCCGACAAAGATTACGGGCTCGCCCTTCGCGTCCTCCGTGATCTGCCGCCCAATTTGCGCAACCCTCTCCGCAATCTTCTGCCGCGAAAGCAGCACCTTGAGTTCACCCATGGGCAAACATCTTACGCTATGGAACGTGCGTTGAAGCCGGCGGTTTCTGGCGACTAGAATGTGGATTCATTCTTATTGAGAAAGAAGCTGGCATGAAATTGAACGGACTCAAGCTCACCTGGCTCGGACACGCAACCTTCCGTATTCAAACGCCTAAAGGAAAAATAATTTTGATCGATCCCTGGGTAATGGGAAACCCGGCGTGCCCGGCAAACGAAAAAAATGTGAGGTCCGTAGACGTGTTGTTATGCACTCACGGGCACGGTGATCACATCGGTGACGCGGTTGAGATTGCGAAGAAACACAATCCAAAAGTTGTAGGTATCCCTGAACTTTGCGGCTGGCTCGGCAAAAAGGGCGTCAAGAATCTTGCCGAAATGAACAAGGGTGGGACCCAGCAGGTGGAAGATGTGAAAATCACCATGGTGCATGCGGACCATTCGTGCGGAATTCAAGATGGCGATCAGCTTATTTATGGCGGGGAAGCTTGCGGTTACGTGCTTGAGTTCGACAACGGCGTCAAGATCTACCACGCCGGCGATACCAATGTTTTCGGAGACATGGCGATCATTCGCGATTTGTATGCACCCGATATTGCCATGTTGCCCATTGGCGATCATTACACAATGGGCCCGCGCGAAGCTGCTTATGCATGCAATCTGCTGAAGTCGAATACGGTTGTTCCGATGCATTTCGCTACATTCCCCGTCCTGACCGGCAGGCCAGCCGATTTGAGCAAGTTGGTGCACGGAGTCAAAGTCGTGGAGATGAAACCCGGGGAAACAGTATCCTGATCGCTAATTCAGACAAGTGAGGCAAGAAAGAAGATGGCCCAAGCTGGAGAAAAGCCCCGTTGGCGAATGGAGGGAATCACGGTTCCTCAGGTTGAAGACTACCTGTATTCGCTCCTGCCGGCGCGCGACGCTGTGCTTAGCGAAATGGAAGATAAAGCTGCGGAGCGCAATATCCCAATTGTCGGTCCGGCAGTCGGCCGCATTTTGCATCAGTTGGCAATCATCTCCGGTGCAAAGACTGTTTTCGAAATGGGCTCTGCAATCGGATATTCGACCATCTGGTGGGCTCGCGCGCTGGGGAGTGGCGGGAAGGTCTTCTATACCGACGGGGATAGCAAGAATGCGGAGGAAGCACGGGGTTACTTTGATCGTGCCAGCGTTGCGGATCGAATCACGATAAAAGTTGGCGACGCGCTGGAACTGCTGTCGGAGCAGACCCAATCTTTCGATATCATTTTTTGCGACATCGACAAGGAAGATTATCCCCGCGCGCTGCGTGTTGCGCTGCCAAGGCTACGTAAAGGCGGGCTATTTGTAGCCGACAACACCTTGTGGAGCGGCAGAGTTGCCGACGCGAAGAATAACGAAGCCTCCACAAAAGCAATCCTCGAGTTCAATCGCCTGCTATATGCCACGCCAGATTTATACACGACCATTCTCCCCGTGCGAGACGGAGTTGCGGTCGCGGCCAAACTCTAACGGTGGCAAGACGATGAATGTGTTTGCGGCGGTGGATCTTTGAGGCAATAAGATACCTACGTCGAAAATGTAGTCTTCAAGTACCACGATTTAGGCGTCGGCGAGTGGGGACCGGTCGGGCCGCCAGGTGAACATAAAAGAGTTCCACACCACGAAGGCTATGTATGACCAGAAGAAGCTGCTCATGCAGCACGGCGACATGGCCGGTACGTGGACGGCAGAACAGAAAAAGATGATTGAAGCTGGGGAATGAAGCCAGAGTAAGTTCAAAATCACGGGTGCCTTGAAATTAGGGCACCCGATGCACTCATTCAGAGTAGCTGCAGTTCTGGAAAATCTCTTGAATACCGCTCGCGGTCAAATGTGAGTAAGCGATCTGCTCGCACCATTGCATGAGACCCAATTAGAAAGTCGACCAGCAACCGCTTGGGGTGTCCTCCGCTGGAACGCCTTCGGCGATTCGCATATCGCGCGAAACGGATTCCTGCTTCTCGCCATACTTTTTCAGTAATCTCGAATTCGATCGCCACACCTGTCTCTTGGAGACATTCTTCGACAAAATCCGCCGACACCCTGGGATGGGCAAGCAGTTCAGCGTATACCGGAGCACAAATCAGAAGGGCATTCCCGTGACGCACAGCATCAAGTCGAGAAGACGCAAATGACGCTGCGGGCTCTGCTGACCAAAGCGCGGACATGACGTTGGAATCGAGGGCGATCCTCAACTGTCGTCCTCATCATCCCGCAGATCAGCGAGCCAGCGGTTCACGGATCGGATATCACTGCCCAGTCCCTTGAACATGCCCTTGTAGCGATCAAATGGATTCTCGATGTTCTGCGCGCGACGGATCACCACGTCCGTGCCGTGTTCAGAGAATTCCACCCGGTCCCCGGATCTTAGGCCGAGTTTTTTCCGGATTCCGAGGGGAATCGTGACTTGCCCTTTGCTGGTTATTTTTGGACTAAAGGTCATGGTATTACTTTGTCACGCAAGTAATACCCTATCACACCTGGGATGAGCATCTCAAACAGATTTGACAGGCAGTTCGGCGACGTCCTCCACCAGCCCGACTTCTTTTTGCAGAAAGGGCTCAGCGTAAGTGACGCCAGCGAGCATTCCGTAGTATCGGGCCATGGCTTCGATGCGGGAACGGATTTCGGCGCGGGCAGGAAAGATCTCCTTGCCGGCTTCCTGATCGCTGAATTGCGATTTGTATGCCATAAGCGATTCGAAGCGGGCTTCGAATTGGTCTGTGATGTCGACCACAAAGGTGGGACGAATGTCGTAATACAGCGTCGCGTAGATGATTTTGTAAGGACGATGTGGCGCGGGCCGCTCGCCCGCGTTTGCTCTTACCTGTTGTTTCTCTCCAGCCATTACGCTGGCTACCGCCGATGCAACCTGGCTGAATGCCGATTGGTGAGTGCTGAGTGCTCGTTCCACATCAAGTTTTGCCAGGCCGGCGAGAAAACACGCCTCGTAGCCGAGTTGTGATGCTGTGTAGTGGTCCGGATGCCGGCCTTTCCAGTAGGGAAGAATCACCACCCTCGGCCGCGTCTGGCGGATTACGCGCGCAACCTTCAGCCGATTTTCCCAGGTGTTCTCAACTCGTCCGTCGGGAATATCAAGAGCTTCGCGCCAGGAGACGCGCAGAATTCTTGCCGCGTCGGTGGCTTCGCGTTCGCGGTCTTCGGCGTTTCCTCGCGTTCCCATTTCGCCGCGCGTCAGGTCGAGAATGCCCGTGGTGCGGCCCTTCTGTGCCATTTTCAATAGCGTTCCGCCGCAGGTTTGTTCCACGTCGTCGCGGTGCGCCGCGATGGCGAGGATGTCTAAGCCATTTTTGATCAATTCCATAAGTGTTCAGTACCAGTTACGCGCGTGAAGACCCGACCAGGCGGTTTGCAAGCGCCAGGCCTTCAGAAACACTCCTGGCTGTACCATCCGCCGCCAGGCTCTTCCAAAGTTGTGAGTCAGAGTTGAGAGCGGCGCCGCCGGCAATAACAAAAGGTGTTTGCTCAAGTGGAAGTGACTTAATCTTTAGGCTTAGTTCTCTGGCTTTGGCGAGATTCAATGGAACCGCTATGGAAATTGCGACCAGGTCAGGCGCCGATTCCCGCACGTGTTTCAAAATATCAACCGTGGGGCATTTCGGTCCGATGTAGGCGACCTTCCAACCGTCCGATTCGAGAAGCTCGGAGAACATCTTTAGGCCGATACAGTGTTCCTCTCCACCCGCGCATACCGTGACGGCTTTTACGCTTCGTGGAACACCTTTGTACCGTTGTTGTAGCCGGGCGAGGAAGAGATCAGTTGCAGCCGTGCAATAGTGTTCTTGCAAAACACTGATCTTGTTCTCCTGCCACAGCCGCCCGACTTCCTGTTGCACGGGGTAGATAACTTGTTCCAGAAAAAGCGCAAGGCTAAGACCTTTCTCAAGGGCGCTCATGGCGACTGAAAACGCAGTCTCACGATCAAGGATCAGCAATGAATTCAGATAGGAATTTGCGATCGCTGCGCAGGGATTGTCGTCATGCATGAAGCTTGGCAAGGTAGTCGGCTGCGAAGGGAGAAGATCGCATGCGGCACTGATAAACCGCAAATAAATGCCACGAAACTTCGCGGGACATTTTGACCGAATCAGGTCACCGATGGTGTGTAAATTCCAGAGTAGGTCATCGGCGGCGACGCCGCGGGCACTAAGCATCACCTTCGCCCAGCCCGTGTAGTCAGTGAACATCTTTTCTGAATTGCTAGCCACCGCTTCCGCGAGATAGTGAAGGTGATACGCAGTGTCCAGCTTGCATTTTTCCTGACCTATCTTCCCATACTTCTTATTGAGTTCAGGATGACGCGAGAATATCTTGTGGGTGACCTGTTCTGAGAGGGAATCAATGTTGCGGTCGAGCCATTCACTAGCGGTTAAAGAAGGTATATGGCTGATCTTCTTACGAGGCGACATGTTCAAGAAAGCTTAAACGAACACTCTTGGGTACCAGTTTCAAACCCTTCGGGATGCCCGCATGGGAGTCCCGGTAAAGATGGCTTCGATGCCATTGCTCGAAGTGCTCGCGAGCAGTCCAGTAGGTTATGAGCCATATCTCCTTAGGATTCTCCTCCGGGCTTAGAACATCAAGGCGGACGAAACCAGGAAAAGAATCGACATGATGCGGTCGCTCACGGAACGCCGCCTTGACCGCCAAGTCCATATCGTTTGCTATAACGAACCTGCTTAAGGCAGCGAACATCGGCTGAATTATACGCCAGAATTTTGCGGGAACCTGCGTGAGACCGATGGGTGGGTCGCCCACTTTTTTGCCGGATGAAGTATGCCCAATGCTGGATGCTACTCCAGATTTCCTTGCTCGATCACCACATTTTCCCGGACTACAAGGCGGTGCGCAGCCATTTCTTTCAGCTTGGGAAGAACACGGCTGACGTGCTCGTCGGTATCAACGAAGATGATGATGACGGGCAGTTTGCCGCCGGCATCGACCAGGTGGCTGGTTTTTACGCGTTGCCGTCCTAGAAATCCTGCCACAGCATGCAGCACACAGGCGGCAAAAACATTTTCCCCGCGCAGGTAATTCAAAACGGCGAGATGCAACGGTTTGCCTTGCCACTTGTCCGATTCATTTAAATACATTGTGACCTGGACTGCCATGCGTTCAGGCATTTTACAGCACCCTTGCGAGCGCCATTCCGGCGAGAGCGGCGCCGAGGCAGAGCAAATTGTTTGACAGGAAGTTTGTGAAAAGCAAAGCCCACTGGCCCTGTTCGAAGTACGCCATGGTTTCGTATGCAAAACTGGAGAAAGTGGTGAAGGCGCCGCAGAAGCCGACCACGATCAGCAATCGCCAACGCGGGTCGAGGAGCACGCGCTCGGTGCTCCAGATCATGAAGAAGCCGACGATGAAGCTGCCCGCGACATTGATGAACAACGTACCGTATGGAAAAACCGGGCCAAGTATTTTCGCGGCGAAGCGGCTGATAATCCAGCGGGCATTCGCGCCGAAAACTGCGCCGATTGAGATTACAAGTAGATCGTTCAGGGTGCGCACGGGATGCTCCTTACCATGAGGTAGGAGTTATCAGCGCGCATAAGTCTGGTTGCGGGCGGTTATGGCGAACTCCATCGCCGTGTCTTTGTTGTATCACAAGCAGTCGTCGAGCTGAAAGTGTGGCTGTTACGAACGGATGTACTCGTCGCGGAGGATTGCATAGATCTCGACATCCATAAACTTGCCCGACTTCATCACCGATTGCCGCGCACAGCCTTCATACTTCATCCCCAGTTTTAGAATCACGGCGCGTGAGGCCTCGTTCCCGCGGAAGTATCCGGCAAAGATACGATTCAGTTTCAGGACTTCAAAACCGTGGCGCAGGACTTCGCGTGCAGCCTCGGTCGCATATCCGTTGCCCCAGTACGGCACGCCGATCCATAGCCGAGCTCGGCGCGCTGGTGCTCCATCTGCGGATGGAGTCCAATTCCGCCGATCAGGCGACCGTCGCTGCGAAGCCGAATTCCGAGACGCAATTCGTTCTCCTTCGGTGCCATGGCAAGGTATTCGCGCGCATGCTTTTCTTCATAAGGATGTGGAATGCGAAGAGTCGTTGCTGCAACTTCCGGCGCGCTTATGAGAGGCACGAGCTCAGGAATATCGGATTCCGCGAATTCGCGAAGAACCAAACGTGACGTTTCGAGATGGTGCGGCATGCCTCTGTGGAGCTCCTGTGTGCTCTATGTAGTCTGGTTAAAAACCTTCACCAGGAGAGAACACAGAGGAACAATATTGTGTAGGTTAACTAGACTTTTGCTTCCGGCACCGCAACTTCGTCCCTCATTTTGTAGGCGTTCGCTATGTACTGCAGCACCATGCGTTGGGTATTGAAGAAAGAACCGTTGAGTGCAATCGAGAACCGCATGATTTCCGTGTACCGATTTGGCCGTCCGTAAAACATGGGTACGATTTCGCGCTCGAGCTTGTCGTATAGATTTCCGAGTTCGAGGGCTTGGTCTTCGGCGATTTCATTGTTGCCGATGGACCAGCCGGTCACGCCTTCGATGTGTCCTTCAGCCCACCATCCATCGACGACGCTGAAGCTGGGCACGCCATTGAGCGCGGCCTTCATCCCGCTGGTCCCGGAGGCTTCCTGCGGCCGCATCGGGTTGTTGAGCCAAAGATCGACACCGGAAGTAATGAGCCTTCCCCACCGCATGTCGTAATTTTCCACGTAAACGGTGCGAATCACATCCGCAAGCGAGCTCGCTCCGCCCACGACACGGCGAATCAGATTCTTGCCGCCCTCATCGTGTGGATGGGCTTTGCCCCCATATACAAGCTGAATCGGTCCAACTTCGCGGGCAATTCGCCGCAGGCGCTCGGGATCCTGAAAGAGCAGATCGGCGCGCTTGTAGGTGCTGGCCCGGCGTGCAAAACCGATGGTCAGGCGCTTCGGGTCGAGCTGAACTCCAAAGGCGCGGTGGATCTCAGTAAACAACTCTGCCTTTGCTTCAGCATGCGCTTCACGAATTGCCGGAAGAGGAATGCTGATTGCATAGCGCAAATAGTTGTTGTCGGTTCGCCAGCTGGGAATGTATGAATCGAAAAGTTCAGCAAAGGCAGGCGATGTCCAGGTGATCGCGTGAACACCATTGGTGATGGCGCTGATCTCGTAGCTGGGAAACATTCCACGGGAAACTTCGCCGTGGCGCATGGCAACCCCATTGACGTAGCCGGAAAAGCGCAAAGCGAGGTATGTCATGTTGAGGGCGTCGCCCTCCCACGCCTCAGCCTCGTCGAGCAATCCGAGTTGTTCGCGCCCGAGTACCTGTGAAACCAGGCTGCGCGGAAACTGATCGTGTCCCGCAGGAACCGGAGTGTGCGTGGTAAAAATGCACATGTTGCGCACGCCGTCGATGTCGAGCTGCTTCAGGCGTCCGGCAAAACTCTGCTCCAGTCGCCGCTCCAATAGACCGAGAGACAGCAGCGCCGAGTGACCTTCATTCATGTGGTAGGTTTCGATCTGGCCGGCGTAGAGCCGCTGCAACAACTGAAAGCCACCCAAACCCAGAATAATTTCCTGCGCCAGGCGATAACGTTGGTCTCCGCCGTAGAGGCAGTCGGTCAGTTTGCGGTCGTATTCGGTGTTCTCCGGTAAATCGGTGTCGAGCAGGTAAACCGGGACCGTCTCGCCGGTGATCCCGGTGATCGTGTACCTCCACGCGCGAATTGAAACCGGCCGGCCCTCGATTTCGACAGTTGCCCGGGGACCGACGGCAGCGAGTTGATTCTCCGGGTCCCATTCCTGCGGTTGCTCGAACTGGTTCCCAGAGGGGTCGAGAATCTGACGAAAATACCCTTTGCGATAGGCGAGCGTGACCGCGACCACCGGGGTTCCCAGGTCGGCAGCCGACCGAAGCGTATCCCCCGCGAGAATGCCAAGGCCGCCGGAATACGTTGGGATGTCCGGCTCGAGCGCGATTTCCATCGAGAAGTACGCAATGCGCGGATAAACTGTTCTCTTCATCTACCCTTTAAGTGCGAGGTGCAAGATTAAGGTGTGGGAATGCTGACAGCCTCTGCATCGCAGTATAGCGTTAAGGTGCTGGTAAGTTCCAGATATCGGCAAGACTTGTTTTTTTCTTAAGTAATTCACCTGAAGAAAGTTAATTGCGACCTTCTCGAAAGTAACGCCACTGAGTTGGGAAGGTCAGCTTTCGCGCTCGACCAGAAACTGCGCCAGATTTTGCAGTGTTTCCGCGCTCGAACCCAATCCTTGAATCGCTGAACTCGCTTCATGCAGCAGACTTCGAGCTTTTTCACGGGATTGCTCGAGACCAAAAAGCGCCGGATAGGTGGCTTTTTCTGAAGCAGCATCTTTGCCGGCAGTTTTACCCAGCTGTTCCGATGTTTTGGTCACATCCAGCACATCGTCAACAATCTGGAACGCAAGGCCGATCGCTCGACCGAAACATCGCAAATCTTCAACCTGCGCCTGACTCGCATTTGCATAAACGCCGCCGCTGACCACGCAGGCCGTGATTAAAGCCGCGGTTTTTGAAAGGTGAATGTATTCAAGAGTTGCAGCATCGGGTTTTGTGTGTTCTGCTTCGAGATCGACCACCTGCCCACCAATCATTCCGTTCACGGTTCCGGTGTCGCGCGCAATTTCTCCAATAATTCTTACCCGCGATTCAGCCGGACATCGCAAATGCGAGAGGACTTCGTAAGCTTGTGTCTGTAAGGCATCTCCCGCCAGAATCGCGATAGCTTCGCCGAAAACTTTGTGGCAAGTGGGGCGTCCGCGTCGCAGGTCATCATTGTCGAGGGCGGGAAGATCGTCGTGAATCAGAGAATACGTGTGCAGCATTTCGAGAGCTGCGCCGAGTTCTTCAACTCCGCCGGGAAGGGATCCGCTCACGGCACGAGCCGCCTCCATACACAAGATCGGGCGAATACGCTTCCCGCCTGCAAACACACTGTGCCGCATCGCGTGGTGAATCGATTCTGGACGCTTGTTCGCTGGCGGGAGCAGGTGTTCGAGAGCTGCATCGGCCAGCTTGCGTCCTTCTTCGAGGGTCCTGCTTAGCATTCTGGTGAGTATAACAACCGGTCATTCTTGATGGACTAGTGAGATTGATGATGGAGTATCATCCACGCACAATGATCCGACAAACGAAAATCGCGTTTTTTCTGCTTGCAATCCTGCTCGCCAGTGATCGAAGCTTTGCCCAACGCCCGACTTACGACTTCATCATCTCCGGCGCACGCATTGTCGATGGCACAGGAGCTGCGTGGTTCTATGGCGACGTCGCTGTCCAGGGCGATCGTATTGCCGCGATCGGTGATCTGCAAAAGGCCGCGGCAAAAGAACGCATCGATGCAAAAGGACTTGTGGTTACGCCCGGATTCATCGACGTCCAAGGTCAATCGGAGTTCAACATTCTGGTCGATGGCCGAGCTGCCAGCAAGATAACCCAGGGCGTGACCACGGAAATTACAGGTGAAGGGACTTCGATTGCACCCGCGAACGATCGCGTGCTTCAGGAATTTCGCGCTAATGCCGAAAAGTTTCGCGTTGACCTCGATTGGCATTCACTCGACGACTATTTTCGCCACTTTGAGCGTGCCCGGCCTGCGATCAATCTAGGGACGTTCGTCGGCGCAGGTGGGCTTCGCGAATATGTCATTGGTAAAGAGAATCGCCCAGCCACTACGGCTGAGCTTCAGCAAATGCGCGGGCTGGTGGCACAAGCCATGCAGCAGGGCGCGTTTGGGCTCAGCACAGCGCTGCAATACGTTCCTGATGTGTTCGCCTCAACCGATGAGATTGTCGAGCTTGCGAAAGTGGCGCGCAGTTACGGCGGCGTTTTCTTCACGCACCAGCGCTCCGAATCGGACACCATATTCCGTTCCCTCGAAGAAGTTTTTGCCATCTCGCAGCGCGCGAGAATTTCGACAACCATCTGGCATCTGAAGACTGCATACCAGGAAAATTTCGGCAAAATGCCAGAGGTACTCCGCCGAATTGAAGCTGCTCGCCAGCAGGGAATTGACGTGGCAGCGAGCGTGTATCCCTACACTCGCGCTTCAAATGACCTGATCGCGTGTTTTCCCAGTTGGGTGGCTGAGGGCGGCACAGAAAAAATGCTGGAACGGCTCAAAGACCCCGCACAACGCGCACGGGCTCAGAAAGAAATGGAAACACCCAGCGCCGACTGGGAGAACCAGTGGCTGGGTTCGGGCGGCGCCGTCGGCATAATGATGGTCCACATTCTCGATCCTGCGCTGCACAAATATGAAGGGATGAATCTCGAAGAGATTGGCCGTGCAATGGGCAAAGACCCGAAAGATGCCGCGATGGATATCGCCATCGCCGACCGAGGCAAGAGCCAGGTAGTTATTTCCATTATGGATGAAAGCGATGTCAGGCTTGCGGTTTCGAATCCGCTGGTAACATTCGGCTCCGATTCGGAAGAGCAAGCCGAAGACGGGCCACTTAGCACTACGAAGGCGCATCCCCGGGCATTTGGCACTTTTTCCAGGGTCCTGGCCGAATATGTTCGCAAAGAGCACACAATGAGCCTCGAGGAAGCGGTTCGTAAGATGACCTCTCTTGCCGCCGATCGAGTTGGAATTCACGACCGCGGAATTCTGCGCGCGGGCATGTTTGCCGATGTCGCGGTCTTCGATCCGTCAACAATCCAGGATCTTGCCACCTATAACGACCCGCTTAAGTACTCAACCGGTATGAAATTTGTTTTCGTGAATGGCAAGCCCGTTTTGTTCGACGGCAAGATCACAGACGAGCGGCCCGGGCGGGCCCTCCGTGGTCCAGGCTATGTGGCGACCAAATAAGGATTGCTGCTAATGGCCGTAGCCGCCGCCTTGACTCAGAGACACCTTTCCGCGAAACATGCGATACACAATCACAAAGTACAACACGGCCAGGCACATGCCGAAGCCCCACCAGATCAAACCAACGTGTAACGTGTGCGAGCCGGAGAGCGCTTTGTCGATCGTGATGTCACGCGAAGCATTGGCACTCGACGGCAGCAGACGCGGATAGAGTGCTAGCGCCGCCCCGACCAGCATCATCGCGAGATAAACGCACGAGCAAGTGAACGCTTTGCGATCGTCAGGTGTGCGCGAGAAGTAGATGATTCCACCAAGCGCAAAGATGATAGCCAGAGGCACAAGGAAGGCGATCGGGTACGCGGTGTAGTTGTCGAGTCCGTCGGGTCGTGCGGCGACTGTAGCAGGCAAGCTGATACAAGTCAGGGCCACAACTATGATTGAAAGCCGCCGGCCGGCCGATCGCGACCTTATCTGCAAGTGCGATTCTGTTTTCACCGCAAGATAGAGCGCTCCATGAAGGGCCAGCGCGGCTAGTGCAAGGATTGCGCAAATGACCGTATACCAGTCGAGAATCCCGGGTTGTGGTCCCAGTCGCCAGTCCGTCCACAAGGGCAAGAAAAAGTAGCTATCCTCGCCGAGTGGAACGCCGCGAATCACGTTCGCCAGCGCAGCGCCATAAAAGATTGCGAGAAGCGCGCTCGCGATAAAAAACATGCCGTCAAAAAAGCTTCGCCACACTCTCGCGCCGATGTGCATGCGCAGTTCGATTCCCAGGCCGCGCAGGATCAGCAGCCATAACACGATCATTAACGCAAGATAAAAGCCACTGAACGCCGAAGCGTAGAGGAGCGGAAATGCGAAATAGAGCGTGCCGCCTCCGGCAATCAGCCACACTTCATTGCCGTCCCAAACCGGACCGATGGAGCGCAGCGCAAGTTGCTTTTCTTCATCCGTGCGAGCAACAAATGGATGAAGAATGCCGACACCGATGTCGAAGCCGTCAAAGACCACATAGGCGACCATCATGATTGCGACCAGCCAAAACCAGACAAATCCCATGCTATTTCCTATGCCACCGTCACTGGTTCTGCGACCGTTGCGGCCGGCCCAATCTCCGGTCCCCTCTCAACTATGCGATACACCAGCACGATGAAAAGAACGGAAAGCAAGCTGTACAAGCCCATGAAACCTAGTAGCGTAAAAAGCCCATTTCCGGACGAAACATATTTGGAATAGCCCTCGCTAGTACGAAGCAGGCCGTAGACAACCCAGGGCTGGCGGCCGATTTCAGCCGTCATCCACCCGGCAGTATTAGCAATATAGGGAAGCGGAAAACTGAGCATTAACGGCCATAGCACCCAGCGACTTTCGAACAGCTTGCCGCGCCACAGCAGAAACGCAGCCACCACCATGAGTGCGACAAAGTATGTCCCCAGTCCCGCCATGATGTGGTAGCTGTAGTAGAGGAGCGGCAGAGGTTCAGGCCACTGATCGCGGGGAATCTTGTCCAGCCCCGTGACCTCGGCCTTGGTGGTCCCATAGATTAGAAAGCTCAAAACATCGTTCACCACCAGAGGGTTGTCAATCTTCTGTTCTTCCTCATTCGGCTGCCCAATCAGTACAATGCCAGCCCCCCGCTGTGTTTGAAACAGACCCTCCATTGCCGCAACGGACGCAGGTTGGTGTTTCGCCATGTATCGCCCATGAATGTCTCCGGTAGGAAAGATTTGAGTGATGCAAGAGATCACACCGGCCACGACGCCAACGCGCAGGAATATCTTGCCGGCTTCGGAAAATCGTTGTTCAAGAACGTAAAATGCCCCTAAAGCGCACATTACAAATGAGCCAGTGATCACTGCGCCCGACATATTGTGCGCGTATTGAATGAGCGCCCAGGGATTGGTCAGAAGTGCCCAGAAACTCGTGACTTCGAATTGGCCATTAGGAAGAATTCTGTAGGCGACCGGATGTTGCATCCAGGCGTTGGTCACAATGATGAAAAATCCGGAAATCCAGGAACCGAGAAACACCATGAAAGCTGATGCCCAGTGGGCCAGCGGAGATAGGCGTTTTTCCCCGAAAATTAGCAGGCCTAGAAACGCTGACTCCAGAAAGAACGAGAACACGCCCTCCATCGCCAAGGGCTGACCGATGACGCCTCCAGTCACGCGCGCGAATTGGGACCAGTTGGTCCCGAATTGGAATTCCATGGGAATTCCGGTGACCACACCGAGCAGGAAGTTGACTGCAAAAATTCTTGTCCAGAATCGTGCTGCCTGGTTATACCGCTCGTCGTGTGTACGAAGCGCGATGCTCTTAAGCACGACGATGAGCAGCGCCAGCCCCATGGTTAGTTGAGGAAATAGATAATGAAAGGTGATAGTGAAGCCGAAGTGGATGCGGTGGAGTATGAGTGCAGTCAAGCGATCACTCTACGCGAGGCTTCCGCGAACTTCTGTGATCATAATCACACTAAAGAAGACTTTGAAATAGCAAAGAAAGATATAGGCGCAGGTTGGCGAGCTAAAGTATCAGCCTGGAACGCTGAACCGATCCGCTACCGACTTTATCGTCGCGCCCGCTCACCGCTGGACGTCCGCTGCAAGCGGCGAAACCGAATCCCTGACCGAACTGGTTGGACGTCTCGGCAGCGATGGCGGCGGAACCGGAGGCCGCTGTTCCAGCGTGCCAAGCACCGGCGCCTCATCGAAGCCCACGGACAATGGGACGAACTGGTTATTGGCGCACATTGACTCGATCATGTGCCGCTGGCGAGAGTTGAGGACCTTCACCGGAAGCGTCTGAAAATGGCGAAAGATCCAGATAAGATAGAGCCGTTGCGCGAAAGACGGATTTAGATATCGCGGGCCTAGTGGAGTCAGAACTCGAAGCACGCCTGAAGTAAGTTTTTCAAGCCACATGAAGCAGGTCCCAAGAATTTTTTAATTTTAGACGAAGAGGGCGCTGCAATTCAGAGCCCACGAATTATTGCACCGCGCACGATGCATTGAAAGAGAAAAAACAGAAAAATTTTGCGCTCGCCCACAAGTGCCGCTCCTGAATCCCCGAAGTGGGGAACTGGCAGTTCTTATGACGAACCGTTCAGGCAACCGACAGACAGGCTTGGCCCGTGCTCTCTCGAAGCTCGGATACTGCTCCCGGTCGCAGGCTTTCCTTCTTGTCCGTGCCGGCAGGGTGCTGGTAAACGGGCGGCAGGTTCGAGATGGCGAAACGCCGGTTCGACTCGGCAAAGATGCCGTCGAGGTTGACGGAAGCAAAGTAGGGATCGCAGACAAGATCTATTTAATGATGAACAAGCCGCGTGGGTTTGTGACCACCGCGAGCGACGAGAAAGGACGCAAGACAATCTACTCGCTGGTTCCTGATCACAAAAACTGGATCGCGCCGGTCGGTCGCCTGGACATGGCCAGCGAAGGACTGCTGCTACTGACAAATGACTCAGAGTGGGGCGCGCGAATCGCTGCTCCCCAGTCTCACATCGAGAAAACCTACCATGTTCAGATTGCAGCCGTGGCTGGACCGGAGCTTTTGGAAAGCCTCCGGCAAGGTACTCGCACCGAGGACGGAGTCCTTCTCAGAGTACGGCGCGCGGCTCTCCTCCGCTCCGGAGACAAGAATTCGTGGCTTGAAATTGTACTGGTCGAGGGCAAGAACCGGCACATCCGGAGGATGTTGGCTAAACTTGGGATCGAAGTGCTGCGGTTGGTGCGGGTGGCTGTCGGAGGACTGCAGTTGGGAGACTTGCCGAAAGGGAAGACAAGGGAATTGACGAAGAGCGAGATCCAAAAACTAGGCGGGAGCTCATAATTCGGCCATGGGGCGAGCACGACCGTCTCCCCAAGCATCAGAACTTCACCACAACTCCGGGCGGGGCAGACGCTAATCCTTCACCATCGGGTATTTCTTTTCACGCCATCCGCGCACGCCGCCGTCCATTGAAACCACATTGGTGTAGCCCATTTTTTGTAGATTGTCGGCCGCAAGCGCTGAACGAAAGCCCCCTCCGCAATAGAGAACCAAGGGAGCATTCAAGTCCGGAATACGGGTTTCGATGTCGCGCTCGATCACGCCCTTACCAAGATGGATCGCTTTGGGTAGGTGGTCCTTAGCAAATTCGCTCTCCTCGCGAACATCAACGAGGAGAAATTTGTCGCCGCGATCGAGCTTGTTTTTGATTTCATTGACAGTCGATTCCTTCACGCGAGATTTTGCATCGTTAACGATTTTTAAGAAACGCGGTGAGTGTTGCATCGAAACCTCCGTGGCTCGTGATCAGTGATTAGCGGTTGGTGGCCGGTGTTTGTGAGGCCGACGACACGGGTCACTTGTCACCAATCACTGCCCACTAGCCACTGACCACCTGTTCTCCAAACGTACACTCTTCCGGAGTCTTATCTTCGCGCATGCCAAGAAAAACCGGAGCGCGGAGCTTAAGTCCGCCTTCATCCGTTTCATGCGTCCATTCGCCGAATTTCACCTCAGCGACACGAACGGGGTCCACCCAATGCACGTTCTTTGCATCCACTGGCCCGGTAAACGGGCTCTTTTTGCTTTCGATTTCCTTTAAAAGCTCATAAATCTGCTTCAGAGTACCGTGGTTAAAGCCAGTCCCGGCGTGGCCAATATGGATCAATTGCTTTTTATCGTTGTACAGTCCGAGCACGAGGGAACCAAAGTATTGCCGGGCGCCTTCGGGGTCGGTGTACCCACCGATCACACAATCAACGGTTTGCGTGATCTTGATTTTCAGCCAGTCGCGGGTACGGCGCTCTTCGTAGCAGCTATTGCACTTTTTGGCGACGATGCCCTCAAGTCCTTTTTGCTTGGCAACCTGAAACAGAGCCGTGCCTTTTCCGGCATGGTGATCGGAATAGCGAACAATTCCCTCCTGAGGGAGAATCTTTTGCAGGATGCGTTTACGATTGTCGAGCGGAACTCGACGAAGATCGTAACCGTCGAGGTAGATAAGGTCGAACACGTAATAAAGGATGGGCAAATCCGGTCGCGCAGCCGCCTGGCGACCGTGGGCGCGAATTCCAGTTCGCTGTTGCATCAGGCTGAATGAGGGCCGGCCCTGTTCATCAAGCACCACCACTTCGCCGTCCAAAATTGCCGACTTGGCTTTTACCATCCCGGGCAAATTCCGCAGCTCCGGGTACCGAGGCCCTAAGTCGTTGTGATTGCGGGAGACCAGACGGACATTTCCATCCTCGATGAATGAAACAACGCGGTATCCGTCCCACTTGATTTCGAAAAGCCAATTGGGGTCGTCGAATGGGTGCTCGGCAATTGAGGCGAGCATGGGGCTGATTGCAGGAGGCATGGCACGCTTGCTTGCGCCCGCTAGCTCTCGCAGCGCTGAAATCTGCGGATTTTCGGATGATGTTTCTTTAGTAGCTCGTTTTTTCCTTCTTGTTCCGGAGCTTGCCCTGAGCGAAGTCGAAGGGTGTCCTTTGCGGTTTGAGCCTTGGCGTCCTTGTTTTTTAGTTTTTTTTTATCCAGCTTCGCCAGCGTGTCAGCCAGCCACGCGGCCTTCACCCCACCTCGCGAGGCCTTCTTGCTGCTTTTCCATTCAGCCGAGTCCTCAGCCCCGGCGATTTGCGACATGGTCTTTCCGCTGAGCACCGAAGTATCGTATTTGTCGATATTGAAACTTAAATCGACTTCATCATCCTGCTTTTTGATCAGCAGCCACTCTGTCCCCTTGCTTCCCGGACGCCGTGCCTTGATGTGAATCAGAGCATAGTCGCCGTTCAGGCGCTTGCCACTGAGGCGGAATTTGAAATCCCCTTTCTTCAGCATGGCATCTGCTTCGGCGTCGGTTCCCCGAAGATATTTCCCGTTCTTGGCTTCGGGCGACAGCGGCTCCCATACACCGACATCCCACACCATGACCGTGCCCGCCCCGTAGTTGCCTTCGGGGATAATGCCTTCGAAGTCGAAATAGGAGACCGGATGATCCTCAACCTGCATTGCAAGCCGCTTATCACCGGGATTGAGCGAAGGGCCTTTGGGAACGGCCCAGGATTTCAGTACACCATCCATTTCCAGACGAAAATCGTAATGGAGCCGGGTAGCGCGGTGACGCTGGACTACGAATCGATGGCCTTTGCTCTTGTCGAGCTTCGGCGGAGGTTCGGGGGTGTCGGAGAAGCGCCGCTTGCGCTTGTATTCTTCAAGGGCCACGGGAACATTCTAAATCGAATGATTCGGGTCCGAGCTGCTGGTCGGTGCACGGAGGATGCGAGCTTCAGGCGGCGATTACTGAGCTGTCGCGAGCCACGTCAAGTATGGATTTGGCGATCATGAGGGAAGCGGTCGCTGCCGGCGAAGGCACATTCAACACGTGCAGCATTTTCCGCGATGGGATGAATTGGAAATCATCCACCAGACTGCCATCACGTTTCAGAGCCTGCGCGCGTACGCCAGCATGTGAGGGAACGAGATCTGATCCTTCAACATCTGGAACTAAGCCTTGCAGCGCTCGCACAAACGCCTTCTTCGACAAGGACCGGTGATATTCGCCAAGCCCGTAACGCCAGTTCTTTGCGCTCATTCGCCAGAAGCCAGGAAACCCGAGAGAAGATGAGAGATCGCGCAAACTGAAATCAGTGCGCCGGTAGCCTTCGCGCCGCAGCGCCAGTACCGCGTTCGGACCGGCGTCGACCCTGCCGGTGATTCGGCGAGTGAAATGAACCCCCAGAAAAGGGAAGCGCGGATCGGGGACGGGATAAATCAGCGATCGAACCAATGAGGCCCGCTCTGGGATCAAATCATAGTACTCGCCGCGGAAGGGAACGATCATCACATCAGGGTCGTCGCCTGCCATTTTTGCGACGCGATCGCTGAACAAACCAGCACAGTTAATCACCGCGTGTGCAGAGAATGCACCGCGCACAGTCTCAACGACGGTTTCGTTTTCGGATCGCCTGATGGCCGACGCGCCAGCACCGGTAAGAACGCTCCCGCCATTCTGAGTGATTAGTTCGGCATATTTCCGGCACACCTGGGCAAAATTCGTGATGCCCGTTGATGGAACCTGCAGCGCAGCAATTCCGGTCGCGTTCGGCTCGATTTCATGGAGTTCTGCGTGACCTATCTGCCGCACGCCAACCAGGCCGTTGGCATCGGCGCGGCGGCGGAGTTCTTCCAGGCGCGGCAACTGTTCCGGACTGGTCGCCACGATGACTTTGCCACAAACCTCATGCGGTATTGCGTGCTCCCGGCAAAATTCCACCATAGCTTGAGCGCCACTCACGCAGAGGCGCGCCTTCAACGATCCAGGCTTGTAGTAAATGCCGGAATGAATGACGCCGCTGTTATGCCCGGTCTGGTGCCGCGCGACTTCGTCTTCCTTTTCAAGAATAAGAAGCCGCTGGCCAGGGAAGCGGCGTGAGTATTCGAGGCCGACCGCAAGCCCTACGATGCCAGCGCCGATGATTATGAGATTGTGACGGGAGTCGATCACAGTTGCGCGAGCTGTTTCTTTACATCCGCTGCCTCGGCGTAGTTGGGGTCGATTTTCAGAACGCGCTCCAGTTGCTGCCGCGCCAACCGGCGCTGGTCCGTCTTGGTGTAGGCGAGGCCAAGGTGATAGTGCACATCGGCATTGTCGGACAATTTCTTCTTATCGCGCAGCTTGACCGCCTCTTCAAGCAGTCCCACGGCTGAAGTGTACGCACCTTTTTGGTAGTAGATCCAGCCAAGCGTGTCAGCTACTGCGGCGGAATCTGGCAGCCCACGGCGCGCAGTTTGCGCCAGAGAAAGTGCCTGGTCGATATCGCCACCTTCCTCTACCAGCACATTCGCCAGGTTGTTTGCGGCCGAAGGGTCGTCGGGCTTTACCACCAGCGCTCTTTGGTAAGTCTGCTCTGCACTTTTCCAATCGCGCTTCGATTCATAAAGCTGCCCGAGGAAAAAATAAAGTGGAAGCTGACGAGGATGATTCTTCAATGACTTTTCAAAGAGAGAAATGGCCTGATCGGTTTGGCCTGCAGACGACTCCACTTGTCCCAGGTTAATCAAGGCGTCAAAATTGTTTGCGTCCAGCTCCAGTGCTTTAGCAAAGGCGGCCTCCGCGCCTTTAATGTCCTTGTTCCTGGAAGATGCCACGCCCAGCAAGTCATAAAATCCGCTGTTCTTGGCCGATCTCGCGATCTGTCCATTTACGGCTGAGACAGCCTGATCGAATTTCTTCTCCGCAAAATATGTATTCATTAATCCGCGCAGGGCATCAGCGGAGTCTGTATTTCGATCGAGCGCCTGCTGGAAATATTTGCGCGCCTCAGGAAAATTCTTTTGCGCAAATCTCAAATTGCCCATTTGCACATATCCGTACGCGCTTTGCGGAGATACTTCGATGGACTTGCCGGCATCTTTCTCAGCGTCTGCAAATTTGTTTTGAGTAGTTTCCGCCGCGGCGCGCAAGGCGTAGCCCTCGGCCGAAGTTGGTTGCAGAGCGATCATCTGAGTTGCGCTTTGGGCTAGCGTTTCCGTATCGCCCTTGCGCATCGCGAGCAGCGCCAATGAACGAACGGTTTGCAATTGGTCCGGCCGCAGCCGCATTGCCTGCAGCCATTCGCTTTCCGCGCCATCCAGATTACCGAGATCCTGATAGGCAGCTCCCAAGTAATAATGAGCGCCGGCGTTTCCAGGATCGTTCTTGACCACCGCCTGCAGAGTGCTTACCGCGCCGCTGGCCTCGCCGGCACGAAGTTGTAACTGACCGTGCAAGATCAGAGCTTGGTTGTCGTTGGGTTCGGACTTCAACACCTCGTCGTTCAGCTTACGAGCTTCCGCCAAATCATTCTTCAGAATGAGCAGCTCAACGTAGTTTTTCTTTACGTCTTGATCTTTGGGGTGCTCTTTGTAGAGGTTGGCGTATTCGCTGAGGGCGTTGTCCGTATCGCCCGTCACGAAGTAGAAGTCACCCAACATGCGATAGCCGGCAGAATTGGTCGAGAAATCCTGTTTCGCCTGTTGCAGAAACCGGACCGCCTCTGGCTTTTTGCCTTCCGTTAAATAGAGACGGGCCATTGCAGCACGCGGGTCGGGGTTTGCTGGATCAGCCGAAACCGCCCCCTGTAACTGCCGCTCGGCTTCGTCGTTGCGACCCCGGACCTGGTAGTAACTGGCAAGCAACAGCCGCGCTTCCGTTGCTTTCGGGTTCAACTCAATCGCTTTCTTGAGGCTGGCTTCAGCAGTGTCCGGATTGTTCGATTTCGTCTGCATGAGCGCCAAGTTGAGATAAAGATCCCAACTGCCAGGATCGAGATCGATCGCCTTCTGTGTTTGCAAAATCGCGTCGGCAAAATCGCTTTGCGCGGCAAGCAGGTTGGCCTTCATGAAATGTGATTGCGATTGGTTCGGCCACTTCTGCAGCAGCAAATCTGTTTGATCTTTGGCTTTGTCGCCCGCGCCGGAGACGATCAACAGTCGCGCCAGTTCAACCTGGGCGGGATACTCCTCCGGGTCCAACTCGACCGCACGCGTCAATTCTTCGTAGGCGTGCGCCCAGTCCTGCCCTTTCACGTAGCAGCGACCGAGCTGATAATGCGCGTCGGCGAAGTTGGGGTCGATTTTGAGCGCATTGTGGAACTCAATGGCAGCCTCGCGGAACTTGTTCTTTTCAAGGTACGCAACACCACTCTTGAAATACTTTTGCTTGCGCACGTTAGGATCGCGAGAACACGAAGTGCCGGTGATGCAGACAAGCACTAAGAGCAGGGCAATCCAGAGCGAAAGCGCCACCTTGGAGCGCCCGCGGCAGCAGAAGGAGAGCATGTTCTACTAAACCTACAGCAAACGGACTATCAAATAAAGTGACCATAGCATCCCCTGTCGTCTTACGGAAGTAGGCGGTGAGCAAAGATCGCATTTCCGGATCCATAAGTGTTTTGTCAATTTCTTGTCGTCTTTCTTGAACCTTCGCGTCGTATCTAATTGGCAGTAGGGCGGTTAATGGCAGGGTTGCAAGCAATTGCAACTCATCGCAGAAATTATCAATCTTGACAGTAATCAGGTTAGCGTTACATTAACGATGTTGTAACACAGAGCAATGTGGGCTCGGTGTCACACCCTCCCCCCCAAAGCGAGGAGATTAGAAAGACATGAAAAGCATTATCCACAGGTTCTGGCCAGCCATTCTGCTGGCACTACTCTGTATTGCTCCCAACGCCTTTGCGACGCAAACCACGGTTGACGTAACCGGCGCCGGAAATTACGCGCCGGATGGGATTTTTATCAGTCCCTACTACGCAACAGTTGGTGGCGCCTCAAACACAACCATCATCTGCGACGATTTTGCGGACGATACGCACTTAAACGTTACCTGGACAGCCAGCGTGCTGAGTTTCTCGAATCTTGCCTCAAACCTGGGAAGCACGTTGTGGGGCTCCTGGTTTGAAAGCGCAGCCGGGGGCAGCGTTAAGGCTCAGACGATCGTTCAGTGGTACGAGGAAGCGGCGTGGCTAAGTATTAAGCTCTTGCAGCAACCGACTGGAACCGCAAGCCAGGCGAACTATTCTTACGCAGAATGGGCGGTTTTTGATCCGCAAGGCGTGTTTAGCTTTCTGCGAGCCAAGAACATGGCGGCCTGCAACGCGGTCTTTGGAGCTGCCAATTGCCTGACGTCGACTGGCTACATGAATCCCGCGGTTAATAGCCTGTTATGGAGCGCGCAACAGAACTACATGAATGGCAATTATTCGAATTTCGCCATTCTGACCCCTCTCGTAAATGGGGTGGTTTGCTCGCCGGCTCTCAGCGGGCACGGCAACTGTCCCGCACAGGAATTCTTTGAAATGCTTCCCGTAGCTGAAGGTGGTGCGGCCGCGCTCTATCTGCTGCTCGCTGCTGCTACCTGCTTTGGCGCGATGTACTTCCGCTCTCCTCGCCCGAATCCGCACGGTCAAACGGCCTGATTTACAACCAATTTCGGTGGTCCGGACTCAGCGAAAACCAGCGCTGAGTCCGGACAGTCGGGCGCCCGTAGTTTTTCTAGCCGCGAAAGCGTCAAGTTCTATTTTGTCGGAAAAATTAGTCAGACGCAGCACTTAAGGCAGCCGCCGCGCGATGCTCGCTGACCTCGGCGATTGAAGTAGGAGCCATTTTCTGCGCCTTCCGTAGCCAGTCAGCCGCCATCTTTTCAGCGTAAAGCAATTGCTCCATGGTCATGCTTTTGCTGAAGCTTTTGCTTGTGCGGGACATCTGAGAGCTCGCGACCAGACACCATTTATACGCCAACAAAATGTCATTGGGATTGGAGCGACGAGTCCAATAGAGTTGGGAGAGGATCAACTGCGCGATCGGAGAGCCGTGTTCGGCAGCTTCCTGGCACTCGGCCAGCATGGTTTCGTCCACCAAACTGCCATCCGTGCAGGTCTTTAAGAAGTTGCTAAACACCGATTGCGAGCTGCTGTCCTGGCTGAGCGTCATAAAGAGCAGCTCAACCCGGCTGGAAACCCCAAGCTTGTCGAAGATCCGAAACAGATAATTTTTAACCGTGTGCTGGCTTAGGCCGAGCCGCTCAGCGATCTCGCGATTGGTCAAACCTTCCGCCAGACTTTGAACGATTTCTTTTTCCCGCTTGGAAAGCAAGCTTAAGCCATTGGCGTCGACCGGATTCACCGCGGGAGCAGAGGCCAAGGCTTCTAAGGCAAGCGACATCTCGCGGCTGTTGGCCCAGATTTGGCCGTTATGCACGCAACGGATGCACTTGCAAAGTTTGTCGATCGATTCGGAGCGGCTGAAAATGCCGCGAGCGCCGGAACGGAAGGCATCCAGTACGGCTTGCGGCTTGGAAGAATCAAGCAGAACTACTGCGCGAGTGTCGGGCCGTGAATTGCGGACCTCTTTGAGGAGCTCGAAGCCGCGGTGGCTCTGTTCATCAAAATGAGTGCCAATTACGAGCACGTCTACGGCGCGCTCTACGACGGTCTTGACTACAGGTTTCGAAGAATCGACGCTAAGCACTTCAAGTGCGCGATCGCGGCGTAAAGCGTCAGCCAAAAGCTGGGTATGAATAGCGGAACTGTCCAGGACGAGGACACGAATCTGCTTCCCCGTGGTTTCGCGTTCCATGGTCGCCTCCAAGCGAAGCCAGTGACAAAGTCACGGCAGCCCTAGCTTCCAGAGCCAAGGTCTAACATTCGTTCACCTACGCACTTGGGGGAGGCCTGTCTGACAGTCGAAGGAACCGGACTTGGTGGAACCTTAGACGGATATACTACCGATCACTGAACTGAAGTCTACAGTACCCTTTTTACCGACGCAAGGAGCAGAATCACAAAACCTTTCACAGCTCGTGCTCGATTGCAGCCCAGTGCAGAGACTTGCAACTTGCTGACGAAGAACGTACCCGAACAATGGTAACCACACAATGGCACGAAAGTGACACAAAGAAGGCACAACCATAAATATATTCCTAGCCTTTTAAGGTACTTACGTTCATAGGGAGATCTCGAACGCGGAGCGCGCGCCGTTACCGTCTGCTGGTTCCCTTCGGGTCGCCTGATATTCTCTGGCAATGGAGAAATGCTTCTCCGGTGGCAGTTTCCTTACAGTAGCGAAGGTTCACTCCCATCCGGATGAGAATACCTGCAAGGAGAGTGTGTACCTCTTGCAGGTCGCTGCACTCGGGCCTATTCTCGCACCATATCGGGCAACAACTCTGCGGAGTTCCCCCCATTGCTCGGTGAGAATTTAGTCGACAGCGTGAGTAACGTCTGTCTCCTGATTCGCGTTTTCCCCCACTAGGTAGCGATCCTCAGGGCAAATTTGCGTTTTTAAGGGTCAAGCAGGCACTGGGACTCAGAGGGCGAAGCTATGAGCACAGTAGTTCAAGCATTCGACATCACGACACCGATCGCAGTCAGTGCCTGTGAATCACAAAACTGGTACGCGCTGTTGACACGCGCGCGCCACGAGAAAATTGTCGCGCAGCGCTTGCGGGAGGTCGGTGTTACATCGTTTCTTCCCATGTTCAGCGAAGTGCGCAAATGGAGCGACCGAAAGAAACTTGTGGAGTTTCCGCTCTTCAGTTGCTACGTCTTCGCAAAATTGACTCCGACGAACGAGGGCCGGTTGAAGGCGCTGAGAATTGATGGAGTGTACAGCCTGGTGGGGGCGCGCTCGGAGGGAACTCCCATCCCTGACGAACAGATTGAAACCATTCGCAAGATTGCCGAACAGCGTCTCACCTGGCACTCCCACCCGTTTCTCAAGATTGGGCAGCGGGTTCGCATTCGCAGTGGCGCACTCGATGGAGTCGAAGGAATTCTGGTTGGCCGCAGCGGGGAGTCAACCCTGGTGGTTTCGATTGATGTGATTCAAAGATCGATGGCGGTTCGCATTGATGGGTATGCAGTCGAGCCTGTCTAACTCAAACACAAATTAATCGCACAGCAAATTTTAATTCCGTGTCAGAACACACAACTCAAACCATCCGCCTCTTAGTAGTAAGCAGGGAACCTTCTGTTCTCCGTCCGTTGTGGACCGTGGCGGAGTTGAATTCATGGCATCTTGAAACTGCGGGCAGCGGATGGGAAGCGCTGGAGCGGATTCAGTCGGGAGCTGTGCCGGACTTGCTATTGCTGGATATTCCTCGCGGCGATGCAGACAGTTTGCACGTATTGCGATGGTTGCGCAGAATTCGTCCCGAGCTGCCCGTCATTCTGCTCGCACACGCGGAAGACGCGTCGAGGGAGAAAGAAGCCGTGCGGCTGGGTGCGCAGGAATTTTTGGTCCGGCCATTTGATGAGCAGCAACTGGCGTCTGCCGTGCGCAACCATCTGGCCACGCACGTCGAAGAAATCCCAGATTTCACCAGCGAAGACATTGAACAGCTCGGTGACGACGCGTTTTTCGTCGGCGCAAGCCCTGTAATGCAGAAGTTGCGTGCTCAGGCGGAACTGCTGGCCCAGGCCGACGTCCCAGTTCTGATCGTCGGCGAGGCGGGGAGCGGAAGGGACACCACCGCGCGATTAATTCACAAGCTCTCGGTCCGGTCTGAATTCAGGTTCTTGAAAGTAAATTGTGCGGCGTTGCCCGGCGACCTGCTGGAGCGCGAACTGTTTGGATACGCCGGGAATGTCTGCAGGAAGAATGATCCGCCGAGTGCCGGCAAGCTCGAGCTTTGCGAACGCGGCACAATTTTCCTCGACGAAATCGTCGAGATGCCGCTCAGCTTGCAGGAAAAACTGCTGCACGTACTGCAGGAAAAGCAGATTTTGAAGCCCGGCACTACACAGTATGTCGATGTGGATGTCCGCATCCTTGCTGCATCCGGTATCAATATTGAACGCGCGCATGCAGAAGAGAAATTGCGCGAAGATTTGTACTACCGGCTGAGCGCATTCACCGTACACGTCCCCGCATTGCGGCAGCGCAGGGACGAAATCCCGTTGCTCTTGCAGCATTTCATGCACAAGCTGGGCCGTCACTATGGCTTGCCGCAGCGTGAATTCTCGCCGGCGGTCCTTGATGCCTGTCAGCGCCACCTATGGCCCGGCAACGTGCGTGAGCTGGAAAATTTCGTGAAGCGATACCTCATGATCGGCGATGACAAGCTGAGAGGATCTGCATCGACGGCGGAAGATTTTTTTGGGCGCCAGCAGACGTTGTCCATCGCGGGCAACGGCTTCAGCAAAGCCAACCATGATTTTGAGGAGTTTGGCGGAGGGAAATCGCTGAAGGCCTTGATTCGCGACGTCAAGACAGAAGCGGAGCGCAATGCGATTGCCGCCGCTCTTGAACGCACGGGCTGGAACCGCAAAGCTGCTGCGCGTCTGCTGAAAGTGAGCTATCGCACCATGTTGTACAAGATCGAGCAATACCGCATGAGCTCGCCTGACGCTTTGACGCTTCCCTTTGTCGGTGGAAATAGTTACAAGGTGAACGGAAATCCGCTGAAAGGAAATGGCAAAGCTAATTGATGCACCTGCAATTCAATTCCCCTCGTTCTGGAGTAAACATGAAGTTGAGTTTCACAAAAATTTCAAAGCATGTGCTGCTGGTTGCTGTACTCGCGGTTCCCGCACTTATCTATGCGCAGGACACCGCAGCGCCCGATTCCAAGACGCAGGCGGTGAACGTCGCTTCGCTCGATAAACCCGTGCCGGCGCCGGAAGGCAAGCCCCACGACAACAGCTTTGTCATTGGCATCAATGACATGCTCGCGATCAATGTCTGGAAGGAACCGGATGTTTCGCGTTCCGTGCCGGTCCGCTCGGATGGGAAGATTTCGTTGCCCTTGGCCGGCGAACTTCAGGCGGCTGGCTTGACTCCGTTGAAGCTGGAACAGGACATTGCCAGCAAGTTGCAGAACTTCATTTCCGAACCGGAAGTTACCGTGATCGTTCAGCAGATCAACAGCCAGAAATTCAATATTCTCGGCTTTGTAAATCGACCTGGCTCTTACGCGCTAGGCAACACCTCGACCGTCCTGGATGCAATAGCGGTCGCCGGCGGGTTCCGTGATTTCGCCAAACAGAAATCGATCTATGTTCTTCGTCAGAATCAGGACGGTACGCAGGCGAAGCTGCCATTCAATTACAAAGACGTGATCAAGGGCAAGAACGCTTCGGAAAACGTGAAGTTGCAGCCTAACGACACCATTGTGGTCCCGTAAGAGTTCCCGAATGATTTCACGCTTAACTCTCCTCACAATGATCTCGCTGATTGCAACCTCAGTCTGCGCACAGGAACCGGCGGATCTTGCTGCGACGACTCCGACGGAAGATTCGCAGATGGCGGTCCCGCCACCTGTCAACGCAAATCCTTACCCCACCGAAGTTGCGTCTGAGTCTCGATCAAGTTACTTGCGAGGTGGGCTGACGTTCACGTCCATGTACAGCGACAATGTATTCGGTGACGTTTCGGCAAACCCGACCAGCGACCTCAGTTATTCTGTTTGGCCCTTCATCGCCTTGGACGAAACGACCTCGCGGGCGCGGGCGGTTTTAAACTTCGATCCTGGATTTACCTTTTATCAACGGACCAACGGTCGCAATGAGGCCGATGCGAACCTGGGAGTAAATGTTTCGTATCGTTTGAGTCCACACGTTACGTTCAGCGTGCTAGACACTTTTCACAGATCCTCCAATCTTTTGAACCAGCCGACGGTGCCACAGGCTCCGGTTTTCGGCTCGGCGTCATCTTCAGCGGCAACCGTGGTTGCTCCTATCGCCGACCAACTGAACAACACTGGCACCGCGCAACTTACATATCAGTTCGGCTTGAACGCGATGGTCGGGGTGAGCGGAACCTTTACGAATCTTGATTACCCTAACAAATCCGAGGTACCTGGCCTTTTCGATTCCAGATCGCAGGGCGGCTCTGCCTTTTACAACTACCGGATTTCAAGGCGGCACTACATAGGCGCGACATATCAATACCAATCATTGTTCGCCTACCCAACAGGTTTCCGGGCGCAAACCCAAACCAGTGCAGCCATGTTGTTCTACACGTTCTACGTTCAGCCGACTTTTTCCATCTCGGTCTTTGGTGGCCCCCAGTATTCCGATACGGAAGAATCGATTCTTGTGCCGCTCAAATCATGGTCTCCCGCAGCAGGTGCAAGTATTGCGTGGCAGGGAAAGCAAATGAATCTCGCGTTGAGCTATTCCCGAATGATCTCGGCCGGCGGCGGACTGATCGGCGCCGTTCACCAGGATGCCGCCTCCGTAATTCTCCATCGGCAGCTTTCGCGCGTTTACAGCGCCGGAATCCAAGGCAGTTATTCAAATACGCGCCTGCTGCAATCGAATCCTGTGCCCGGGCTGGGCCAGTCGAGCAGCGGACACACGATTCAGGGCACCGCGTCGCTCAGCCGGCAGTTGGGTCCACACTTCGCGTTCAGCATGAATTACACGCGGCTACATCAGAGTTATTCCGAAATTGCTGCCATCTCGCGACAACCCGATACCAATCAGGGCACAGTTTCGATTTCATATCAATTCGCGAGACCGCTGGGCCGTTAAATAGAGGGTCACTAATGCAGGAAGTCGAAGAACAAAGTTCGACCGGGTTCAGTCCCGAACAAATTCTGGATATTGCTCGTCGTCGGCCGTTCCATTTTCTGGTTCCCTTGTTTGTGGGCTGGATCGCGGTTTGGAGCGCCAGTTGGTTTCTGCCACCGCGGTATAAATCCGGAACGCTGATCCTTGTCGAGCAGCAAACCATGCCTAAGGACTATGTAACCCCGAACGTAAATGATGACCTTCAGGAGCGTTTGCAGAGCATAACGCAGCAGATCCTTAGTCGGACCCGTCTTCTGCACATCATCGACAAACTGAATCTTTATGCGACGCCCGGCAACCCCAACCAGGATGACAAGATTGAGCGGATGCGGAAAGACATCGACATTTCTCTGGTACGCGACGGAAGCGACCACATAACCGCATTCAACGTCTACTACTCTTCACGCGATCCATATACCGCACAACAAGTCACCAGCGAGCTAACGAATCTTTTTATCAACGAGAACCAGGATATTCGCATTGCCCAGTCGGAAGGTACAACGAAATTTCTTGCCGACCAGCTCGAAGCCGCCCGGAAGAATCTGGCAGATCAGGAAGAGAAAGTGCGGGAATTTAAGGGTCAACACATCGGCGAGTTGCCGGGCCAATTAGGCAGCAATCTGCAGATTTTGGCCGGTTTTCAGAATCAGTTGCAGGCCGAAACGGAAGCGGTTACAGCTTCCAAGCAACAACACGCTTATCTGCAAACCTTACTTGACCAGTACCGAGCGCTGCAGGCGAGCCCAAAGGCGGCAGACGGTTCGTCGCTTGGGTTGCCCGCAATTGACGAAGAGCTCGACAAAGAAAAGGCAGCCCTCGCGGATCTTAGTTCGCGATATACCGATCGCCATCCCGACGTCCGCAAGCTCAAAGATCGCATAGCGAAGACCGAGAATATGCGTGCTCAGATCGTGGCTGACCTTAAATCAAGGAGGTCCGCGCCCTCCGAGAGTGTGACTGACACATCTGACGCGCTGATGCCCAATGGCAATCCGTCTCCAATGGCCCAAATAAAGAGTCAGTTGCAAGCAAATGACCTGGAAATTTCGAACCGTGAACGCACCATCGCATTGCTAAATATAAAAATCACCGAGTATCAGGCGCGCTTGAATCAGGAGCCGGCGCGAGAGCAGCAGCTCGCTGACCTCACTCGCGGTTACGACGAATCGAAATCCATTTACGACGACCTGCTGAAAAAGAAGAATGACTCAACCATGGCAACAAACATGGAGCTTCTCCAGCAAGGCGAACGTTTCCGTATTCTTGATCCACCCAGCCTGCCGCTTAAGCCCGACTTTCCGAACCGGCTCAAGTTCTGCGGCTTCGGTGTAGGTGCCGGCCTGGCTTTCGGAGTACTGGTGGTCGGTGCCTTCGAGATGCTGGACGATCGCGTTCACAGCGAAAAGGAAATCAAGGATTTGCTCCCAGTACCTGTGATTTCTGAAATTCCGGTGGTTATCAATGCCGCCGATGAACACCAGGCCAGGCGCCAAATGTGGGCGGCGTGGGCGACGGCCGCGATCGTGGTTGTCACCATTCTCATGGGATCAGCTTTTAGCTACCTGCACGGATAACAATGTACGAGTCTTTTTTCAATTTAAAGCGCAGCCCGTTCGATATTACTCCGGACCCCTCGTTTCTTTTCCCGACGAAAAGGCATAACGAAGCTCTAGCTGCGCTCTACTATGGTGTACGCTGGCGTAAAGGGTTCGTAGTTCTCACGGGCCAGGTAGGCACCGGCAAGACGCTGCTGCTGCGTTGCCTGTTGCAGTTGCTCAAGCAAAGCAAAGATGTTGCTTACGCTTATCTGTTCAGCAGCCGGCTTTCACCCACCGAGTTTCTACAGTACATCGTCAACGACTTCGGTTTACCAACCGCGGGGAAAAACAAGGGCGAGCTCCTGTTTGATCTTTGCAACTATGTCGTTAATCGCGGATTGAACAAGCTGACCACGGTACTCATCGTTGATGAGGCGCATCACCTTTCGGTCGAGGCGCTGGAAGAAATCCGTTTGCTGACGAATCTTGAGACAGCGGAGCACAAACTACTTCAGATCGTCCTGGTTGGCCAGCCTGAGTTGGACGACAAGCTCGATTCAGTAAAGCTTACTCAGTTGAAGCAGCGAATTGCCATTCGTTCGCACCTCGAACCGCTCGACTTTGATGAGACCAAGGGTTACATCGAGCGCAGGCTTCGCATCGTTCAAAAAGACCAGGAAGCCGAAGCCATTTTCCCGGCGAAGACGGTGGCGGCGGTGTTTCGCCACTCTCGGGGGATTCCCCGCCTGATCAATACCATATGTGAAAATGCGCTGATTGCCGGGTATGCGAAACAGTTGCAGTCGATTACTCCGGAGATGATCGACGAAATCGCAAAGGACTTCCGGCTCAATATGGTCCGCCCGGTTGAAATTGAGAAAGCTGGCGGCTTTGATGAGATCGATTTGCAGCGCGCGGCGCGAATCCTTCTGGATCTATATTCCTCCATACAAAAACCGCTGCCTCACGAAGCCCAGGTGCCCACACCGGTCACAGCAAGGTTTAAGCAAGCATGAGTCATATATTTGACGCACTTCAGCAATCGGTCGCTGAACAGACCGATATCGAAACTCCGTCACCACTGCTGGCGACCGAACTATTGGAAGCCACGGAACGCAAGACTGCGGCGGACCGCGCCAAGCTGGCGGTGATCGATCAGTTGGAACCTGTTTCCGAGCCGGACGTGATCTCGGCCTTGCGTTCGATGCTGGGACCTGCAGTTGCGGATGCGATTGAGGCGTCCGCGCCCGCGCCGGTAACGGCACCGGCACCAACACCGATACCAGTGAGCTTCCACGAACCCGTTGATCCGGTTACTGTTGACCAGTTCAGTCAATTTCAAAACCTTAAACTTCTGGTTCCCCCGCAAAGCCGCGTCGTGTGTCTGACAGAAAAAGAAAGTCTGGCTGCTGAAAAGTTCCGTTATTTGGCCGTGAAGCTCCGCCAATTACAGCAGAGTCGCTCGCTCAAGAGGCTGTTGATCACCAGCACGCTGCCCCAGGAAGGAAAAAGCACGGTCGCAGCAAACCTCGCCTGCGCGCTTGCCCGCCGTACGCAACAGAAGACTTTGCTTGTCGATGGCGACCTTCGCCGTCCTTCAGTTGCGCGGCTGCTTGGATTGGGAAAGATTCCCGGAATCAGCAATTGGCTGCAAGGTGAGCGCGGAGCGATGACGAGCATTTATCACCTTGAGGAAGCCGGCTTATGGGTGCTTCCTGCAGGCAATATCCCCCGCAATCCTCTTGAGATGATGCAATCGGGAAAACTTTCCATCCTGATGGAGCAACTATCGCAGTGGTTCGATTGGATCGTCATCGACTCGCCGCCCATATTGCCTCTTGCCGATACCAGCATATGGACCCGCTTTGCCGATGGCGTACTTCTGGTAGCGCGGCAGGGCAGGACTGAGCGCGACCAACTGAAGCGTGGCCTCGAAGCGATTGAGTCCTCAAAATTACTTGGAGCAGTGCTGAACGGTTCGACTACTACAAAAAAAACTGACTATTACTATCAACCTGTTGTGGAATCTTAAGTTACTCCTCCTCCAGCGAACTACGAAACAAGACAACAACTTCCAAATGGAGAACAGAAGCATGTCAACTTTGAAAATTGCTGTGGTAGGTGTCGGTTATTGGGGCCAGAACTTACTTCGGAACTTTTGCGAGCTGGAAGAGGCCGAAGTGGTGATGGTGTGCGACTTCGATGCGCGTTCTTTGACCCGGGCGAAGAAGCGTTATCCGTCGATTGAAGTGACGCAGAGCTTCGCCGAAGTGTTGGCCGATCCGCGCATTGACGCGGTTGTGCTCGCGACACCGGTCTCGAGCCACTATCCGTTTGCCAAACAAGCGCTGCAGGCAAGGAAGCACGTGCTGGTCGAGAAGCCCCTGGCGCAGACGTCGCAACAGGTGATGGACCTGATCGAGCTTGCCGAATCGGTCGGCAGGAACCTGATGGTCGATCACACCTTCCTCTATACGAGTGCAGTGCGCCGCATGAAGGCGTTGGTGGACTCAGGCGAGATTGGCCAGATCCTCTACTTCGATTCGGTACGCATCAGCCTGGGCCTGGTGCAGAGCGACACGAACGTGGTTTGGGACCTCGCTCCGCATGATTTCTCAATCATGGACTATCTGCTTGAGCGCGAGCCAGTGGCGATTTCCGCGACCGGGGTCAAGCATTTGAATACGCCCTACGAAAACATCGCTTACGTGACCGCGCAATTCGACGGCAACCTGATTGCTCACTTCCATGTGAACTGGCTGGCGCCGGTGAAAGTCCGCAAGACACTTGTAGGGGGCAGCAAGAAGATGGTGGTCTACGATGACACGGAAGCCAGCGAAAAAATCAAAGTGTATGACAAGGGTGTCGTGCAGACCCAAGACCCAGAACGGCGCGAGAAGATGCTGACCGGTTATCGCAACGGCGACGTGCTTACTCCGCAGCTCGAGAACAGCGAAGCTCTGCGCCTGATGGCGAAGGAGTTCGTCGCTTCAATCAACCAGAAGCGAGCTCCGCTCAGCGACGGCTATGCCGGGCTGCGTGTTGTTCGCATGCTCGAAGCTGCCCAACGGTCGATTGAGCAGAATGGCCGCATGGTGAGCTTGCGCGAAGAGCGCCCCTCCATCAGTCACATGCTTGCAACCTCGAACGTTGCGGCCGCCGACTAGTCGGAAACTACCACCCCGAGCCCAGACCCTCCCCCGCCAACCTACGGTTCTGTGGAGATTGCAAGAATGAAAGTCCTCAATCGTTTCACTTACTGCGCTGCCTTTTTAACGTTTGCACTTGCATTGTCAAGCTCTGCATTCGGCAGTTGCGGTGCGCCTGTCAATCAGATCGAAGCCGAGAACTGCCTTCCCGGAAATCCCTCAACCCAATGGGATGTAACCGGGGGCGGCGATCCCACCATACAGGGATTCGCGACGGACATCAGCGTCAATGTCGGTCAGGTCATTAATTTCAAGATCAACACCGACGCACGGGCGTATACGATTGAGATTTACCGCATGGGTTACTACGGCGGGATGGGAGCCCGGTTAATTACTACGCTCTCGCCATCAGCCAGATTGCCTCAGACTCAGCCGGCCTGTTTGACCGATGCTGCCACCGGGCTCGTCGATTGCGGCAATTGGGCGGTTTCTGGGTCCTGGGCAGTGCCGTCGAACGCCGTTTCCGGTATTTACTTTGCACACCTGGTCAGAAGCGATACCGGTGGCGACAGCCACATCGTTTTCGTGGTCCGCAATGACTCGGGCCATTCCGCGGTACTTTTCCAAACCGCAGACGAATCCTGGGAAGCGTACAACGGTTATGGTGGTCCCAGCGTTTACGGTCCCAGCGATCAGTTCGATTTGACGCAGCGCGCCTACAAAGTCAGTTACAACCGGCCGTTCACCACTCGTGGTTTCTCGAACGAAGCAGCCACCTGGGTATTTGGTGCTGAGTATCCGATGGTGCGCTGGCTTGAGGCCAACGGCTACGATGTAGCGTACTTTACCGGTGTTGATGCCGCTCGCAATGGTGCGTTGATAAAGAATCACAAGTTGTACCTCAGCGTAGGACACGACGAGTATTGGTCAGGTCCGCACCGGACGAATGTCGAGGCGGCACGTGATGCCGGTGTCAATCTGGCATTCTTCAGCGGCAACGAAGTTTTCTGGAAGACGCGATGGGAAAACAGCATCGACGGAACCAGCACCGCGTTCCGTACACTTGTTTGTTACAAGGAAACGCTCGGTCCCAACTCGAACCCGGTGGCAGTTGCCGCAGTCGACCCACTTGACCCTCCTACATGGACCGGGACGTGGCGCGATAACAGCAAGAGTCCGCCAGCAGATGGTGGCCGTCCGGAGAACGGCTTGACCGGCACCATTTTTATGGTGAACGGCGTCGATAGCGACAATCCGGGAACTCTTTCGATTCAGGTGCCTGCCGCGGACGGCAAAATGCGGTTCTGGCGTAATACTTCCATCGCCAACCTGGCTGCTGGACAAACAGCAACCCTCCCACAGTCCACGCTGGGTTATGAATGGGACGAAGATCTGGACAATGGCGCGCGTCCAGCGGGCACATTTGATCTCTCGACGACGACACGCACTTTGACTACTGACCTGTTGCTTGATCAGGGAGGGACTTACGGTGCTGGCACCGCTACGCACCACATGACCATGCATCGTGCGCCGAGTGGGGCACTGGTCTTCGGCGCGGGAACAGTGCAGTGGTCGTGGGGATTGGATTCAACCCATGACGATCCCTTTGGTTCGAACCAGCCGGCAGATGTAGACATGCAGCAGGCCACGGTCAATCTGTTCGCAGACATGGGCGTGCAGCCTGCGACCCTTCAGGCGGGCTTGGTATCGGCAACCGCTTCTACCGACACAACTGCTCCCCGGTCACTGATCACTTTTCCCAGCAATGGCGCGACTCTGACTGCCGGTTCAACCATCACGATCAGCGGCTCGGCAACTGACACTGGAGGCACAGTCGGAGGGATTGAAGTTTCGCTGGATGGAGGCAGCACCTGGCACCCAGCCGCGGGCCGTGGCACCTGGACTTATTCCTGGGTTCCCACGTCGACCGGTTCATTCAAGATCGAGAGCCGTGCTACCGATGACAGTGCAAATATCGAGGTCCCCTCGTCTGGCATTGCGAACGTAACCGTTATACCTCCAGATTGTCCGTGTTCGGATTGGAGCTCTTCTACAACGCCGCCCACACCCGACAGCGGCGATGCGACGTCGGGTGAATACGGTGTCCGATTCCGTGCTGACTACAACGGCTACATCACCGGACTTCGGTTCTACAAATCAACTAACAACAAGGGTACACACGTAGGCAATCTGTGGACTAACACAGGGGCGCTGCTGGCGACCGCCACATTTACCAACGAGACTGCGTCGGGGTGGCAACAAGTTACTTTCAGCAATCCTGTAGCGATCACTGCCAATACGACTTACGTGGCTTCGTATTTCGCGCCGAGCGGACACTATTCCGCGACTCTCGGCTACTTCTCAACATCAGGAGATGCTCCGCCGCTGCACTTCCTGAAGGATGGAGTCGACGGAGCAAATGGCGTGTATAGCTACAGCCCTTCGACAACCTTCCCAACCTCCACTTTCGATTCCAGTAACTATTGGGTGGATGTGGTGTACGTTCCGGCATCATCGATGCCCGGAGCGAACCCTGCTCTCCTGGTTTATCCCACCAAGCTGACCTTCGCGGGATTTGTTGGGGGCTCGAGCGTGGCCAGCCAGTCCATTACGGTCTACAACGAAGGTTCCGGAACGCTGAACTGGACGGCATCTTCCAATGCATCCTGGCTTAGCACCACGCCAACTTCAGGGAGCACACCCGGAACAGTTGCCGTTTCCGTGAATACCACTGGACTGGCGCCCGGAAGCTACAGCGGAACTTTGACCTTCAGCTCTTCTGGAGCGACCAATGCTCCGCAGACGGTCTCGGTCACATTGACTGTAACCAACCTTCTCATGTTCTCGAATTTCTCAGACGGAACGATGAACGGCTGGGCATTTTCACCGCTGGGCTTCAATTCAAACTGGTCGGTCGCGAATAGCGCGTTGCAATACAACGGCGGCGGACACACGCAGGTTTATGCCGGGAACTCCGCGTGGAGCAACTACAACTTCAATGCGGCAATCAAGCTGTCTTCCTTGCACGACTATCCGGGCGGCATTCGTGGCCGCCTCAATCCTTCGACGGGAGCCGGATACGCGGTCTGGTTGTACCCGGCCGAAGGTCTTGTCAAGCTGTTTAAGAACACGGCGTGGAATATCGACACCGGTCTTACATTGCTCGGGCAGGGCATAGCGGTGTTTGACACGACCAACTTCCACAACGTACAGCTGTCATTCCAGGGCACTCAAATCAGCGTTCTCTACGACGGCCAGACGATCATCACTGCGACAGATGCCACTTACTCGAGCGGCGTGGTTGCACTGGACGTGTCGAACCAGCCGATCAGCTTCACCAATGTCCTGGTGACCTCCGGAACAGCCAACACCGGCTCGATCTCACTGAGTTCCAGCTCATTGAATTTCTCGGCCGCTTATAACGGTCCAAACCCCTCTCCTCAGACCGTGCAACTTACAGGTGGCGGTGGCGGAGCCCTGGTCTGGACTGCGAGCAGCAGCGCTTCCTGGCTCACGGTTTCTCCTGGATTCGGCGCAACGCCTGCCAGCCTGCAGATCTCGGCTTCGGTGTCCGGACTTGCTCCTGGAACCTATAGCGGAACCGTGAAAGTTGTGTCACTCGGGGCAGTCAGCACGACATTGCAGATCGGCGTCAACTTGACGGTCGCTGCGCCGGCGCCGGTGCTCGCGCTGTCGCCGACGATTCTTACGTTTATCGATTCGGGAAATCCGACTCTGCCTGCCCAAACCGTTTCAGTAACAAACGGTTCTGGTTTCGGGACGTTCGGTTGGACGGCCAGTGGCAATCAGCCCTGGCTCTCGGTCTCACCTGGAAGCGGATCGGTGCCGCAGAATGCGAGTATCTCGGTCAACCCTTCGGGGCTGGCGAATGGCAGCTACAGCGGAACCGTGACGTTCACGGCCAACGGAGTGGGGAATTCGCCTCAGGCGGTGAGTGTTGGCCTGCAGGTGCTCTCCGCGGATATGACCGAGACCTTCGCCGATCTTGGCACCGGGTGGATCATTTCTCCCATGGGCCTTGGCAATGGCTGGACCGTTTCGAATGGCGTTTACTCCTACGCCGGACTGGGCCTCAGCCAGTCATGTGCAGGCAACAGTGCCTGGAGCGATTACGCTCTGGATGCGAATGTTAAGCTGTCAAACATTTCAGACTGGCCCGGGGGCTTGCGCGGCCGCGTGAATCCATCCACGGGTGCTGGGTATCTGGTGTGGTTATACCCTGCACTCAACGAAGCCATTCTGTACAGCGCCTCGCAATGGAGCGTTAACGGCCCGCTGACCCAGTTGGCAACAGCGCCACTGACATTTGATACCGGCACTCACGATCTCCGCATGGATTTCCGCGGTAACGTGATCACCATCTACTGGGATGGAAGCGCGCTAATGAGTGCGACCGACAGCACGTATACCAATGGGATCGTCTGTCTGGACGCCAACAACCAGCCCATTTCATATTCCAATGTGAAAGTGGCCGCCGTGCAGAATCAGTTGACACTGAATACGATCTCGCCATCCAGCTTGACCTTCAATGCTCAGCCCGGCGGGACCGCTGCTCCACAGACTCTGAACATCGCGGCGGGCAGCGCGAACACCACATGGGCGGCTTCAACCACAACTTCATGGATTGGATTGGCGGCGTCCAATTCGCTTACGCCCGGCACCCTAACAATCTCGGTTAATACGTCAGGGTTGGCGCAGGGTAGCTACAGCGGTTCAATCCTGTTATCCGCTCCGGGTGCAAGTAACTCGCCGATTACGATTCCGGTGACTCTCGCAATCAAGAGCGCGGTACTGTCGGTCACGCCGTCGTCGAGCATGACCTTCTTTGGCGCAGTTGGCCTTAACCCGAATCCGCAGACAATTCAAATTGCGAATACGGGAACTGGCACTCTCAACTGGACCGCCAGCAAGACGCAAAACTGGCTCGCGCTCAGTTCGACTGCTGGAGTGGCGCCCGCGTCGGTTACAGTCACGCCGAGCACCACGACAACTGGCAGCGGCACCTTCAACGACACCATCACAATTTCGTCAAATGATGTAGCCAATAGTCCCGCTAACGTTCCGGTTTCGATGCAGGTTGGTTCGCTGCTGTTCAGCGACAACTTCAGTACGACTCCGGATGGCAATTGGACGGTCGGCCCGCTCGGCTTCGCTGCTGGTTGGTCGATTGTGAATGGCGTCTACACCTACAATGGAGGCGGGCATACGCAGTCATGGGCCGGAAGTTCTGCCTGGACAGATTACACAGTTTCAACCGACTTCCAGCTCGCTTCGTTGAATGACTACCCGGGCGGACTGCGCGGGCGTGTCAACACAACTACGGGCGCAAGCTACGGAGTCTGGATTTACCCAGCCGAGAAGGTGTTGAAGCTCTTCCGAATCGGCCAGTGGGACATCGACAACGATCTCTCGCTGCTCGGGCAGTCAGGCACGATCAACATCGACACTAATGTTCACAATCTGCGCCTGGTCTTCCAGGGCACGACCATCCAGGTGTACTACGACAACGCTCTTGCAATAACAGCCACAGATTCGAACTACAGCCAGGGCGCGGTAGCTCTGGATGTTTCGAACCAGCCGATCTCGTTCGATAACGTAACTGTAATTTCGCTTCCCTGAAGCCCTCCCACAACCTAAACCACTTAACCAGGAGAAACCGTAATGCGTGAGTTTTGCAGGATCGCTCCAGACGTAAAACTGGGGCCAAACGTATCAATCCATGCTTTCGTCAATCTGTACGGATGCACCATCGAAGAGGGCAGCCGGGTAGGCGCGTTTGTTGAAATTCAGAAGAACGCTTTCATTGGCAAAAACGTGAAAGTTTCGAGCCACACATTCATCTGCGAGGGTGTCACGATCGAGGATGAAGTTTTCATTGGCCACAACGTGTCGTTCATCAACGACAAATATCCTCGCGCTACCAACCAGGACGGAACGCCACAGAGCGAAGCCGACTGGGGTGTAGTGAAGACGGTGGTCAAAAAGGGCGCGTCGATTGGAACCAGCTGCACGATTTTGTGCGGTGTGACCATCGGCGAAAACGCCATTATCGGCGCCGGCAGCGTCGTGACTCGTGATGTACCGGCCAACGCAGTCGTTGCCGGAAACCCAGCTCGCATGATGAGAAAGGTGGTTGCAGCATGAATAGCCCGAACAAAGTAGCTTTCGTCGATCTTTACGCGCAGCACCGCGATATTGAAGAAGAATTGGTCGAAGTATTTCGCCGGGTGCTGAAGAAATCATCGTTCATTTTGGGCCCCGAAGTCGTCGCGTTCGAGCAAGCATTCGCCCAATATGTTGGCGCGAAGGAATGCCTCGCCGTCAACAACGGGACCACCGCCCTGCAGTTGGTGCTCGAAGCGCTCGAAATTGGACCCGGCGATGAGGTGATCACGGTTGCGAACACCTTTATTGCGACCGCCGAAGCGATCAGCGCCGTGGGTGCACGGCCGGTGTTCGTGGATGCTGATCCCGTCTCCTACACCATGGATCCGCAGCAGGTCGAAGCGGCGATTACGCCGAAAACCAAGGCGTTGTTGCCAGTGCATCTTTACGGACAATCGGTTGACCTCGACGCGCTGATGGCGATCGCGAAGCGTCACAATCTATACCTGGTTGAAGATGCTTGTCAGGCGCACGGCGCCACTTACAAGGGCAAGCGCGTTGGCGCGTTCGGCATTGCTGGTTGCTTCAGCTTCTACCCCGGGAAAAATCTGGGCGCACTCGGCGAAGGCGGTGGCATCGTCACCAATGACGCCGCGCTCACGCAGAAGATGCGCATGTTGCGAGATCACGGCTCGACCAAGAAGTACGAGCACAGCATGCCGGGATACAACTTCCGTCTCGAAGGCCTGCAGGGCGGCTTCCTCAACGTGAAGTTGAAAAAGCTTGATGGCTGGAATGCCCGCCGGCGCGAGATTGCCAAGCGCTACCAGGAGCTGCTGGGCGACGCTCCGATCACACTGCCTTCCGAGATGGGCTGGGGCGAACACGTCTATCACCTCTACGTCATCCAGGCGGATGATCGCGAGGCGCTCAAGCAGTCTTTGAACGACGCAGGAATCGAAACCGGCCTGCACTATCCGGTGCCGTTGCACCTGCAAGTCGCCTATAAAGACCTGGGATACGAGAAGGGCGCGTTCCCGGTTTCCGAACACCTGTCAAGCCACATTCTGTCTCTGCCAATGCACCCGTTCATGACGGATGCGGAAGTGGAGCGGGTCGCAAACGTCGTACTGGAGTCTTTGGAATGCACTCAGCAAACGGTCACGAAGTAACGGCAATTCGCGAGGTCGCGGCCACCTTCGGCCTGCGGGAAACACGTCAGGATGCTTCCTGGGAGCGGGATTTCTCCGCCTGGCTGAAGGCGGCCCGAACGCGCGAAGAGTTGGTCGAAATGTTCGGGCAGTTTCGCACGGGAGAGAGCGCATTCGATGCCATGATGCGCAAGGTCATCATGCGCTCTCTTTGCAAGTCGGTCGGCAGCGACCTGCAGGTGGCATCGCAGGTCGTGCTCAAGCATCCGGAGACGATGGAGATCGGTGACTCGGTTTTCATCGGTGCGCAGTCGATGATTCAGGGCCGCTTCGACGGAACTTGCAAAATCGGCAACCACGTCTGGATCGGGCCGCAGGCTTATTTTGATGCTCGCGACCTGGTTCTTGAAGACTATGTCGGCTGGGGTCCTGGCGCGAAAGTGCTTGGCTCAGCCCATACCGGCGAGCCGACGAACGTGCCAATCATCGCGACCGGGCTGGTCATCAAGCCGGTGCGGGTCGGATTCGGCGCGGACATCGGCATGAACGCAAGCATTCTGCCGGGTGTCACGATCGGTGCGCATTCGATCGTGGGCACGGGATCGGTAGTTACGCGTGACGTTCCGGATTACGCAATCGTTGCCGGCGCGCCCGCGAAGATCCTGCGCTTCCGCACCGACGAGGAGAAACCGCGTGTTTGATTCCAAGGAGTCTATGAAGAACAGACTTGAGGGTTCGTGTTGTCTAGTAACTGGTGGCACGGGTTTCATCGGCAGCACCATCGTCGATCAATTGCTCGATGCCGGTGCTGCTGAAGTTCGCGTGCTCGACAATTTCGTTCGCGGAAGCTGGAGCAATGTTGAATCGGCGATCAAGCGAGGCGCGAAAGTTACGGACGGTGACATTCGGGACGCCGGCCTGATTGATCACCTTTGCGACGGAGCAGACTACGTATTTCATCAGGCCGCGTTGCGCATTACGCGCTGCGCCGAGGCGCCACGTGAGGCCGTCGAAGTCCTGATTGACGGGATGCAGAACCTGCTCGAGTCCTCAGTTCGGCACAAGGTAAAAAAGATTGTTGCCGCATCGTCAGCTTCGGTTTATGGCGAGCCTTCGTACCTGCCCATCGATGAAGAACATCCCTTCAACAATCGCACGATGTACGGAGCAGGGAAGATCGCGAATGAGCAGATGCTTCGTGCCTACTTCACGATGTTTGGCATGCCCTATGTTGCGTTCCGCTACTTCAATGCATATGGTCCGCGCATGGATACGGTGGGCGTCTACACCGAAGTGATGATTCGTTGGCTCGACGCCATCGAAGCCAATCAGCCGCCGCTGATCTTCGGCGATGGGAAGCAGGCGATGGACTTCATCTTCATCGACGATATCGCCCGCGCGAACCTGATGGCTGCCCAAAGCAATGTGACCGACGAAGCCTTCAACGTCGGCACCGGTGTTCAAACCAGCTTGAATGAACTTTGCCACATGATGCTCGCTGAAACCAATTCGCGCCTCAAGCCGGAGTACCGCGAAGCGCGGAAGGTCGGGAATGTGCAGGTTCGCCGCGCGGCAGTGGAAAAAGCAGAAAAACTGTTGGGCTTTAAAGCAGAAATTAAATTACAAGAGGGCCTGCGCCGCCTGATCGAATGGAAGCGGACGCTGGCGCCTGTCGCCATAGCCACGGAGGCACGATGAGTACGGCAACGATCACGAAAAACATTCCAGTAGCACGGCCATTTATCGGCAAGGAAGAAGAAGCGGCCGTCCTCGAAGTTCTTCGCAGCGGGTGGGTCAGCCAGGGCCCGAAGGTCGCCGAGTTTGAAAAGCGGTTTGCCGAATACGTTGGCGCAGAACATGCGATTGCGGTTTCTTCCTGCACCACCGCATTGCACATGGCCTTCGTTGCTGCTGAGATCAAGGCCGGCGACGAAGTACTCTGCCCAAGTCTTTCATTCATCGCGACTGCCAACTCGATCCACTACGTCGGCGCTACGCCGGTGTTCGTCGATGTGGATCCCGTGACTTACAACATGAATCCGGCAAAGATTGAAGCCGCGATCACGCCGAAGACTAAGGCGATCCTGCTCGTGCACCAGATCGGCTTGCCATCTGACATTTCGGCGATCTCTGCCATTGCAAAACGGCACGGGTTGGTCGTGATCGAAGACGCGGCGTGCGCGATCGGCTCTGAATACGACGGCAAACGCATCGGCGCGCCGCACACTTTGATGGCGTGCTTCAGTTTTCATCCACGAAAGATTTTGACGACCGGCGAAGGCGGGATGATCACAACCGCCGATCCAAAGATTGCCGACCGTCTCCGCAAGATGCGTCAGCACGCCATGAGCGTTTCTGACCTGGCTCGTCACAGCTCGTCGAAGATCGTTTCCGAGAGCTATCCGGAAGTTGGTTACAACTACCGCATGACCGATATGCAGGCGGCACTCGGTCTGGTCCAGTTGCAGCGCCTGGATGAAATGATTGCTCGGCGCCGTCACTTAGCCTTCCGCTATTCAGAAGCATTGAGCCAAATCAGCTGGATGCTTCCTCCGGTCGAGCCGGTCGGATATCGCCACAATTTTCAGTCATACATGGTGCGGTTAACCGCAAACGCACCGATCACCCGAGATCGCCTGATGCAGGAATTGCTCGATCGCGGCATTTCGAGCCGCCGCGGAATCATGGCGACCCATGCCGAACTGCCGTACGCAGCACCGCGCTGGGAAAATGAGCTTAAAGAAACGCAAGCCGTAACCGACAATTGCATTATTCTTCCGCTGTACCACACCATGACGGATGAAGATCAGGATTACGTGATCGAAAGTATTCGTGAAATTATCGCAGCATAGCAACAGGATCTGGCCCCCACAGTCCTCCCCGACTTGCAACTGTAAAGACACAATTAAATAGCGAACCCGGTAGACCAGGAGAGTGACTCGTGAGTTCTCGTCGTTCAAGTAATGGAAGCGTTGCCGCCGTTGCCGCGGCCCCCACACTGCCCGTGTGCGATCGCATAGTTCTCGGCGAAGAATCGTTTCAGCGTACGCTCGCGATCGAACGGAAACGCACCGAACGGTCGAAGAAGCCGTTCCTGCTAATGCTTCTCAACTTCGGGGATGCAAACCTTTCTGAGGGCAACCGCAAAGTGCTGGGCAGATTGATCTCCGCCCTTTCCGAATCAACCCGCGCGACCGACATTGTTGGCTGGCACAAAGACTACGCCGTGATCGGCGTGATTTATACCGAGATCATCATCGACGACAAGAACACTGTGGTCAGCACGATGATGAGTAGAGTCAGCGAGACTTTGAGTCGCGCGTTAACCCTCGACCAACTGAACCAGATCAGCATTTCGTTCCACGTGTTTCCCGAGCCATGGGATGGCGACACCTTCGACCGGCCAAGCAATCCCACGCTTTACCCCGATCATTCAGAACTGGACGATCGCAGAAAGTACCAGTTCGCAATCAAGAGAGCGATCGATGTAGCCGGCAGCGGTATCGGACTCGCGCTATTCGCTCCCCTGTTTCTTGCAATTGCCGCCCTGGTGAAGCTTTCGTCGAGAGGGCCGGTGTTCTTTCGCCAGCAGCGCATTGGGCAGCACGGCATGCCCTTCACATTCCTGAAGTTTAGAACGATGTACACGAACAACGATCACAGTGCGCACAAGGAATACGTGAAGAAGCTGATCGCGGGTGAAGCCCAGGCGCACTCGAACGGAGATGGAGATAGTGCAGAATCGGGCGTCTACAAGATCACCTCTGATCCACGAGTGACCCGCATCGGTTCGTTCCTGCGCCGCACCAGCATCGATGAACTGCCGCAACTGATCAATGTTCTTAAAGGCGAAATGTCGCTGGTCGGCCCGCGCCCTCCGATTCAATACGAAGTGGAATCTTACGACATATGGCATCGTGGCCGGCTCATGGAAGCGAAACCCGGAATCACCGGTCTGTGGCAAGTCAGCGGCCGATGCAGAATTAAATTTGACGAAATGGTCCGGCTGGACATCCGATATGCCAGGACCTGGTCGCTTTGGCTTGATCTGAAAATCCTCCTCCGCACTCCTCTAGCTGTTCTTATCGGCGAAGGCGCGTACTAACGTTGTCACGCGTCTTCCCGTCCCGTCCGTCTTTATAACGCAAGGCTTATTTCTTTATGGCAGCGACTTCCGAAGCTATAGCTGTGCCTCAACCCGCATCCGCCGGTGAGGCCACTTCCGCCAGGCCCGGCGAGAAGGGCAGCTACGGGCAAATTTTGAAATCGTCGGTGCTGGTCGGCGGTTCCTCGATGTTGAACATCGTGATCGGAATCGTTCGCACCAAGGCCATGGCGATTCTGTTGGGCCCTTCGGGTTTCGGCCTCTTCGGACTTTATAACTCGGTCGCGGACCTCACCCAGAGCGTTGCCGAACTCGGCGTCAACAGCAGCGGCGTTCGACAGATAGCCGAGTCGGTGGGTAGCGGCAACAGCAGCCGGATTGCCCGAACTGCCGCTGTTCTGCGGCGGACTTCGATTGTTCTGGGCGCCTTAGGAGCCTTGTTTCTGCTCCTTTTCTGTCGGCAGGTCTCCCAGCTTACATTCGGCAGTACCAAAGAAGCGGCTGGGGTCGCGCTGTTGTCATTGGTCGTGCTGTTCAAGATCATCTCCGCGGGCCAGGGAGCCCTGCTTCAGGGCACGCGACGAATTGCCGACCTTGCGAAAATGAGCGTGTTGGGTGCGGCCTTCGGCGTTTTCACCAGCATCCCGCTGGTTTATTTTTTCCGCGAGCGGGGGGTGGTGCCTTCGCTGGTGAGCGTGGCCGCCATGACCATTCTCACCTCATGGTGGTATAGCCGGAAGATCGCAGTCGAAAAAACCACCGTAACGCTTTCGCAGGTCCGGGATGAAGCGTGGGACCTCCTGAAGCTTGGCTCAGTATTTATGGCGAGCAGCTTCATGACCATGGGTGTCGCATATTTCATTCGCATTACGGTCCTTCATAAAGTCGGATTCGCGGCAACCGGTATGTATCAGTCAGCGTGGAACCTGGGTGGTTTTTACGTTGGGATTATTCTCCAGGCCATGGGAGCCGATTTTTATCCCCGTCTGACGGCAAGCATTAACGATCACGAAGAGGCGAACCGGCTAGTTAACGAGCAGACCCTGGTTGGTTTACTGGTAGCAGGACCCGGCGTTTTGGCCACGCTCACCTTCGCACCTCTCGTAATTACGCTCTTCTATTCCGCGAAATTCGCAGCCGCCGTGGGAGTATTGCGCTGGATCTGCCTGGGAGCAACTTTGCAGGTCGTCACTTGGCCCATGGGATTCATCGCCGTATCAAAAGGACGCCAGGGGTTCTTCTTCTTCAGTGAATTTGCCTGGACCGTCTTCGCTATAGCCGCAGCGTTATTTTGTGTGACACGATGGGGTCTGGAAGGTGCGGGCATCGCGTTCTTTTGTTCTTACGTCTTTCATGCTGTGATTACCTATCCCATCGCGCGTCATTTGAGTGGATTCCATTGGTCTGAAAGAAATTTCGCGACCGGGTCGGCATTCTTAGCTGTAATCGGACTGGCGTTCTCTGCCTGGTATGTGGTGCCGTTTCGCTGGGCGGCAGTCGTGGGAATAGTGTCAACTACTGTGGCTTCGATTTATTCCTGCCGTTCGATCATTCATTTGGTGGCAATAGATAGCCTCCCGGGCCCGCTCCGGAGGTTAATCAGTCGACGGCAATTGCGCACCATGCGCGAAAGTCTGTGATTTCGGTTCTGACCTTTACAGAGGAATAGTTAATGAGTTCTGTCGATATTATCGTGCCCTGTTATCGTTACGGACATTACCTGCGCGAGTGTGTCTCAAGCATTCTCGCCCAGTCATTGCGTGACCTGAGGGTATTGATCATCAATGACGCCTCGCCCGACGATACGGACAAAGTTGCGGCCGAATTGGTCCGGGAAGACTCTCGTGTCAGTTACATTCGGCACGACGTGAATCGAGGCCATATTGATTCCTATAACGAAGGCATAGCCTGGGCCGGTTCCGATTACCTCCTTTTGCTCTCGGCTGATGACTATCTGCTGCCCGGGGCCCTGGAACGAGCGGCGAATCTCATGGATTCGCATCCAGAGATAGCACTTGCGTTCGGAAACGCAATTGAGATGGACGAGCAGGGTAGAAAGAACACTACGGCTTGTATTGAATTTGACGGAGAGGAAATTGTTTTGGGCGGAGGAGAATTCTTCCGATTGAGCGGACCGCGAAACATTGTGCCAACTCCCACAGCCGTCGTGCGCACGCGCGTCCAGAAGAAAGTGGGGGGCTACCGTAAGGAATTGCCGCACGCTGGTGATATGGAATTGTGGTTCAGGCTCGCCGCCCACGCTCCGGTTGGATTCATCAAGGAGCCGCAGGCGGTATATAGGCGCCACGCCGCCAATATGTCCCTTGCGTATTCGACGCAACGATACCTTCCGGATGTCCAGCAACGACGGGCGGCATTGAACTGCTTCTTCGAGTCTTGCGCTTCACTGGTTCCGGAGACCGCCAGGCTGCGTCGGAATCTTTTCCGCGGACTCGCCGCTGATGCACTCGGACTAGCGAATGGCGCGTTTAACGACGGTGACGCCGATGTATCTGCCGAGTTGGCTGCATTTGCGGCCGAGACTTCCCCAGCAATCACGAGGTCGAGCGGATGGGCGAAATTAACCTGCAAAAAGATGTTGGGCACCAGGAATTGGAAAGCACTGCGTTCGCATATGAGGTCGGCGGTGGCCCTATTACACAGAGTAGCATCGAAATCGTTCTGGTCTGAGGTAAGTACCGGCGCTCGCGGCTGCTCTGATACGGCGTTGTAGCTCGTCTGAAAGCTAGAGGTGCCGCAACGGCATTTCACAATGATTTAGATTTAATAACCAAGGGGACATTTGAGAATGAGAAAAAAGGCTGTGGTCATTGGGTTAGGAGAAGTCGGCAAACCAATATTGGACCTCATTTCCGATAGCTGTGACGCGATCGGTGTAGATGTGGCTCCTCTCGCAAAACCGATCGAGCATGTTGATGTCATGCACGTGTGTTACCCATTTGAGATCCCGGACTTTGTTGGCGAAACCGCCAGCTATATCGAGAAGTTCAAACCGGCTTTGACCATTATTGAAAGCACTATAGGTGTCGGAACCACGCGAAAGATCGCCGAGCGCACTGGCGCCGATGTCGTACATAGTCCGGTGCGGGGAAAGCACGTGCGCATGCTCAAGGAACTTCGCGAATACACGAAATTCATTGGAGCGATGAACGATGACGCCGGAAAGCGCGCGGCGGAGCACTTTCAGGCGGCTGGGGTGAAGACCAAGATCGTTTCAACGCCGGAAGCTTCTGAACTGGCCAAGCTTACTGAAACCACCTATTTCGGTGCGTTGATCGCCTTCGCGCAGGACGTCGAGCGTTATTGCGATGCGTCGGGCGCCAACTATGACGAGATCGTCTCCTTCTACGAAGAGATCAACTACCTGCCGCGCGTGAAGTTCTTCTCCGGCATTATCGGCGGACATTGCGTCATGCCCAACATCGAAATTCTCGGCGCATTCCAGAAGTCGGTGGTTCTCGATGCCATCAAATCTTCCAATCGCATGAAGATTGCCAGAGAGCAGAAGAACAAGAAATCTGAGGCGCCGACCGCAGCCTCCCAAAAGTCCGAAAAAGCTGTCGTCTAGGCGAATGAGCGAAGGTCAGAGCCACTCCCCAATGTCACCCTTGGCCACATCGGTTGAGAGAACGAACAGGAGAGAGGTCGCTGGGCAGTTCACCAGCGTCCTCTCTGGACGGCGGGTCGGAATGGTCGTCTTTTCATCCTATCCTGCCGATCCCCGTCCGCGGCGCGCGGCCGAAGCTCTGGCTGGTGAAGGCATGCAGGTGGACCTCATTTGCCAGCGGGACAGGGACTTGCCAAAACGAGAGCGCGCGGGGGAAGTAAACGTCACGCGTATACCGGTCGTGCACTCTCGAGGCGGAAAGCTTTCCTACGCCTATCAATACGGCGCATTCATTCTGCTTGCGGGTTGCATTTTGGGTTGGCGCTGTCTTCGAAAGCGATATGACCTGGTCTACGTCCATAACATGCCGGACGTGCTTGTGTTTTCTGCGTTGATCCCTAAACTTTTCGGCGCCAAGGTAATTCTCGATCAGCACGATCCCATGCCGGAACTGATGAAGACGATATTCATGCTCGAGGACGATAGCCGCGCTGTTCGAATAATCCGCCGGCTGGAGAAATGGAGCATTTCATTCGCCGATCTGGTCATTACAGTCAACATTGCATGCAAACGCCTTTTCGCAGAGAGGAGCGGTGAAGCTGAAAAGATCGGGGTAGTGATGAATGCGCCCGACGGGCGAATCTTCTCCTACCGCGAGGTGAAAGTAAGCGACCCTGGTACTCTGGCAAGGCCGTTTGTAATCATGTATCACGGTTCCCTGGTCGAACGAAATGGCGTTGGGCTCGCCGTAGACGCACTTGCGCGCTTGGGTAAGTCCGTTCCCAATGCCGAGCTGAGAATCTTCGGTAGAACGACGGATTATCTCGAATCGGTCATGGATAAAGTGAAGCGTGAAGGCCTCGATTCCTGTGTGAAATACATGGGGCCGAGAACGTTGGAGCAGCTGGTTCAAGAGATCGCGGCCTGCGACATTGGAGTTATTCCGAACCAGCGCAACGCCTTTACCGATATCAATACTCCAACCAGAATTTTTGAATTTTTGTCCTTGGGGAAACCCGTAATCGCGCCGCGAACTCGAGGCATTGAGGACTATTTTGACCCGCGATCGATGATCTTCTTCGAAGCCGGCAATCCCGACGACCTGGCTGCGCAACTGGAGCGCAGCTACAGGAACCCGGCTGCGATAACCGAGATTGCGAGACGCGGCCAGCAGATATACCTGCAGCACAACTGGGAAAATGAGCGGCGAGAGCTCGTCAGGCTGGTTTCCGGTCTTTTCTCTCCTGCATCAACCCGCGTAGCTGCCGAGAAGTATCTAGCCTCCACCACACAGTGATCGACGGTTCTGTTTCATGATTGGTGTCATTGCCAAGCCGGCCGACCACAACGTCGTAAGCGAATTCTTCGAGCTCTTCAAAACCGGTTGGGAGCTATTTCAAAGAGATCGTCACTATGATGTCGTCATATCCGACGGCTCGGTCCCACTGGCGGAGATTGACGCTCGAACTGTTGTGCTTTACTCGGCACAGAGCGCGCCGGAAGATAAGCATGGAAAAGTAGCCAGCAAGGAACCAGGTTGTCACAAGCTGCAATATGGTGACTTGGAGCTTCCCATCTATGACGGTGTAGCGCTATTTCCCTCCAGGGAACAATCGTTTCTCACTGATGCCGAATGTGGGCAACCGGCGTCGTACTCGGAACAAGACGATGAACGCACTTTGCTGCGGGTAGGATATGACCTTTTTTCAGAGGTCCGTTTTTTGTTGACCAGAGGTCAATCCGTCGGACAGGCATCAATTCCCGCGTTAGAAATTCATATTGCTCTCCTGCGAGACCTGCTCATAACGCACGGTGCTCCCCTGGTCGAAATTCCGCCCGTACCCAAGGGTTATAAATTCATTGCCTGCCTCACGCATGACATGGATCATCCCTCAATCCTGTGTCATAAGTTTGATCACACAACAGCAGGCTTCCTTTACCGCGCAATCTTTGGATCACTGATAAATCTGGCCACGGGTAGGGGAACTTTTCGCCAAATGATGCGCAACTGGTGGGCGGCCGCCAAATTGCCACTCGTCTATTTGGGTCTTGCCAAGGACTTCTGGCTTGATTTCACGCGCTATGTCGAATTAGATCGCCATCCTGCGACTTTTTACTTCATCCCGTTTAAAGGAAAGCCTGGGCAATTGGGTGCAGGCTCGTCGCCTGGCCGCCGCGCAGCGGGATATGACGTCGGCAATCTGCGGCCGCAACTGGAACAATTGAAGTCTGCCAAATGCGAAATTGCTTTGCACGGAATCGATGCCTGGCACAATGCAGCCCGCGCTCGCCAGGAATCCCAGCGCATTCAGGACGTTGGTGGGCGACCAAACGGTGGTGTGAGAATGCACTGGCTGTACTTCGATGACCAGTCTCCAGTCACGCTCGAGAGTGCGGGCCTGAACTACGATTCCACCGTAGGGTTCAACGAAACCATCGGCTATCGGGCAGGAACGACGCAGGTTTACCGGCCGCTGAATTCGTCCGATCTGCTTGAACTGCCGCTGCACGTCATGGACACTGCCCTGTTCTATCCCACTTATCTGAATTTGCGGCACGGTGAAGCGATGGAGCGGGTCAAGGCGGTCATTGAGAATGCAAAGCGGTTCGGCGGTTGTATCACCATCAACTGGCATGATCGGAGCATCGCCCCCGAACGTTGCTGGGATGACTTTTATGAGCAGTTGGTCCAGGAGTTGGAAACAAACGGCGCATGGTTCTCGACCGCGCAAGATGTAGTTTTGTGGTTCCGCAAGCGCCGGGCAATAGAGTTTGGATCGGGTGCTGCGGCTCCGGGTATTGATGAGGTCGACTCTCAGGAGATTGAATCTGCGGCCCCCTTGCAATGGCGCACTTACAATGTGGCAAATGCGGAATATTCCGCCTCGTTGTCACTTGAGAATACAACTGCTAACTGATCAAGGCGACTGATGAGATCTGAAATATCAGTGATTATCGTGGCATGGAATTGCCGACAGGTGCTTTCCGACTGTCTGCGTTCAATTCTCGCCCAGGTAAAGCCTGATACCAGCGAAGTAATCGTAGTGGACAATGCGTCTTCAGATGGCACGGCGGAAATGGTGCGCCAGCATTTTCCCCCCGTGAAGCTGATTGAAAGCCACGGAAACCTTGGGTTCGCAAGGGGAAACAATCTTGGCCTGGAGGCCGCGACCGGCGAGTATGTGTTCCTTATTAATCCTGACGTTGTGGTCAAGGAAGGAACATTTGCCCGCATGATGGAATACATGAAGGAGAATCCCGGGGTGGGAATGCTGGGACCCAAGATTGTAGGTCGCGACGGGCTGGTGCAGAGGTCCTGCATGCGCACGCCTACTCTCTGGAACCAGCTATGCCGCGCCCTGGCGCTTGATAGTCTTACGAAAAAGTCCCGCGTGTTCGGCGGCTATCTTATGAACGACTTCCGGCATGACACTCTTCGTGAAGTCGACATTATTAATGGCTGTTTCTGGCTGGTACGCAGAACCGCCCTGGAGCAGGTAGGCAGTATGGATCCGCAGTTCTGGATGTACGCTGACGATCTCGACTGGTGCAGACGATACACCGAGGCTGGCTGGAAAGTGGTCTTCTTCCCGGAAGTTGAGGCCATTCACCTGGGAGGCGTCAGCAGTGACAATGCTCCTGTGTTTTGCTTCGTGCAAATGCAACAGGCAGACCTGCAGTACTGGCGAAAATATCACGGCCTCATTTCCTACGCTTGTTTCTTTCTGATCCTCTATCTGAGCCATGCGGTTCGCTCCACGGGTTCAGCCCTCCTCTACATGGTTCGCGCCTCCAGTCGCTCCCGCATGTCCCTGAAATTCAAAAAACATTTCGCCTGTATGCATTGGCTCACGCTTCGGATCGTCTCGCCGAAGAAGGATCTTGGTTTCGGTCTAGTCGGAACTACGCGATGAAGTACGCACTGATTACGCCGGCGAAAAACGAGGCAGCATACATCGAGAAGACCATTCTCTCGGTAATGTCGCAGAGCGTAAGGCCCTGTCGGTGGGTAATTGTCGATGATGCTTCGAGCGATGACACCGCTGCCGTGGTTGCACGGTACGCACAGCAGAACAGTTGGATCACTCTTGCCAGGGTAGGAAACAAGGCGGTTAGAAATTTCGGGCGGAAAGTAGATGCCTTTAACTGTGGGATCAACTGCCTAGAAGGCGCGGACTACGATTTAATAGGTAACCTTGACGCCGATATCACTCTCGGCCCAGATTACTATCAGAAAGTCCTTGCGGAGTTCGAGCGGGACCCGCAACTGGGTATCTCGGGAGGAGTGGTCTATATTCCCGTTGGGGACCGCCATGTCAATTACGACGCCACCTGGGACAGCGTGGCCGGCGCGGTGCAGTTATTCCGGAAAGAGTGTTTTCAGCAGATCGGTGGGTATTTAAGAATACCGACGGGCGGCATAGACGCGGCTGCAGAAATCATGGCGCGCAGCTACGGCTGGAAGGTGCGCAAAGTGGCGAACAATCCCGCCCATGAGCAACGGCCTACTGGATTCGCGCATGGCAGGCCGTGGAAAGCTGCATACAAAGAAGGTGTCCACTATCACACGCTGGGATACCACTCGTTATTTTATTTTTTCCGGTGTCTCAAGCGTTTGGGCAACTCGCCGTACGTGATTGGCAGCATTCTAGGAATCCTAGGATTCTGGTATGCCAAGCTCAGACGTGCCCCGGTTTGCCTTCCGCCTGACGTTGTGGGGTATTTGCACTCGGAACAACTGCAAAAGCTGAGAGACCAGTTATTGCGTAAAAATAAAGTGTCGCCCGCGTATTAATTTCGATGGAACTGGTGAGCTAACTTCAATGTGTGGAATTTGCGGACAATTTAACTTTTTGCGGGGCGAGAAGGTTCATGTGGAAGATCTGGCCGCGATGACGGCGGCCATTCTCCATCGGGGACCGGATGATCAAGGCTTCTATACCGACGGAAACCTGGGTCTCGGGTTCCGCAGGCTCTCGATCATCGATCTTTCGGGTGGGCACCAGCCCATGTCGAATCGACAGAAAACGGTATGGGTGGTGTTTAACGGAGAAATCTACAACTTCCAGGAGGTTCGCAAACAGCTGGAGGCGCGTGGCTATCAGTTCTCCACCAATTCCGACACCGAAGTCATTGTTCACGGTTACGAAGAATGGGGTGATGACGTTCTTGACCGGCTCAACGGAATGTTTGGTCTCGCAATCTGGGACGCGAAGCTTCGCAAGCTGGTTCTGGCGCGTGATCGCATGGGGATCAAGCCGGTGTACTACAGCATCCGCGATGGACGGCTGTGGTTTGGCTCCGAAATTCGTGCGCTCCTCGCGGCTCCCGGCGGACCCAGGGCTACGATCGATCCTCATGCGGTGGAATCGTTTCTGCGGTATCGCTACACTCCAGCGCCGGACACGATTCTCGAAGGAGTAAAGAAGCTCGCGGCCGGCACGCGTCTCATCATCGAAGAGGGGAAGCAGCCTAGGTTGGAGCGTTGGTGGAACTTCCGACCACGCGCATTGGATCCTATGCCTGGTGTGCGGGACGCCGAAGCACAGCTCCTGGAAATTTACAGCAGCGCCGTAAAGAGACACCTAATCAGCGACGTTCCCGTCGGGTTGCTGCTCAGCGGAGGAATGGATTCAGCCCTTCTTCTGGCCCTGATGAGTAAAGTCCAGGGTTCTTGGAAAACTTATTCCGTTGGCTACGGAACCACGTTCGTAGACGATGAACTACGGGATGCCGCGGAGACCGCCAAAATCCTTGGATCCAGCAACGTTCAGGTTCAGATCAGCTCCTCCGAGTTCGAGGCAAACCTCGAAAAGGTCGTGGCCGCCGTCGAAGAGCCGGTGGCGACATCGTCGGTCATCCCTATGTATTACGTATGCCAGCGCGCCCGCGAGGAAGTCACGGTGGCTTTGATCGGGCAGGGCCCGGATGAACTATTCGGTGGTTATAAGCGTCACTTGGGAGTGCGTTACGGAGAATACTGGCGTCGGCTGCCCAAGCCGGTTCGTTCGTTGCTCAAAGCCACAGCGACGATTGGGCGCAATGAAACGACCAGGCGCGCCGTCTATTCGCTCGATGTCGAGGATCGACTGCAGCGGTATCAGCAAGTGTTTTCGCTCTTGCCCGACAGTTCCATACAGAAACTGTTTCGGCCAGAGATAGCCGACAATATCGGCGATGGCATGCCGGGTTGCTGGCAGGAGCTGCTGCCGTTGATGGATGGCGTGGATGAACTGGGCGGGCTGCAGTTCCTTGAGATCAGATCATCGTTGCCGGACGAATTGCTTCTCTACGCCGACAAGCTATCAATGGCGCATAGTCTCGAACTCCGTGTTCCTTATCTCGATCAGGAAGTGGTTGAGTACGCGGAATGCCTTGACGCATCGTTCAAAGTCCACCGCGGGACCAGGAAACGCTTGCACAGATTAGTTGCCCGGCATTTTTTGCCAAAAGAAATTCTTCAAAGAAAAAAGCGCGGGTTCGCCACCAATGTCGTCGACGAGTGGCTGCGAAGCTCTGTCTCCCGAAATATGGATACGATCTTCGCCGACGACACCTCTCTGGTGTATGGATATCTCGATCCTGCTGCAATAAAAAAGATGCTTGGCGAACACCGGGCGGGCAGGGCCGATCACCACAAAGTACTATTTAGCGTCGTGGTGCTTGAACATGTGCTTCGTCACTACTCGACTCATTCCGCTTCCGCTCCCGCGAGGAACTCAGTCTCTGAATTTGCCGGTGCATGGGCGCGAAATTGATCGTACACGTAAGGTCATGCCCCAACGTCCAGGGGTCGGGCGCCAACTGGGCTAATAGCACAGGTTCGATGCCCGGTGACCGAAAGAGCCATGACCTCACGCAATAATGTCCTTTCGAGACGTGGTATCTGGAGTCTCCGGATGGTAACTTCACAGTGGTTAGGCTTGACCACCGGATCGCGATGCGGGTGCGTTGATCGGGGCTGCTTTTCAGCGTCGACAGGGTCACACACGCCAATCGCGACACAGAGGAGTAAATAATTTAGGTGGCAAGAGTCCGACCGGAGGCCCCCAACATGAAGCGGATTTTCTTGCTGTTGACGTTAGTCATTGTTCCCAGCCTTGCAAATGCTGCAAACCATTACGTGCTGTCGAGCGCACAGGGAAACGGCAGCGGAACCGATTGGAGCAACGCCTGCACAGATTTCACAGGTTCTTGCTCGGTAAATTCGTTGGTCCGCGGTGACACCTATTACGTCGGAACCGGCACATACGGAGGGCGCACCTTCAGCACACCCAGTTCCGGCACCGCGCTCATTACGATCAAAGGCGCGACGGTTGCAGATCACGGGACAGACACCGGGTGGGCGGCGGCGTTTTCGGTTAGGAATGCTGATGGCGGAACCCAAGCCAAGTGGACCAACGAAGTCGATTTCACCAGTTCGTACTGGACATTCGATGGTTCGGTCGGCCCACTTTGGGACACCAATCCCGCGGATTACGGGTTCAGATTTGCCGACGGTCTGTCGAGGGGCAGCACCATTGGAGTCTCGGGCACGGTTTCGAACAATGGGCCAGCCCTCACCAATATTACGATTTCCCACATCGCTGCAATAGCTACATCGAGCGACACCGAAAAGGAATTCATCGAAGGTGCCATCTCGGGTGGGGCCCACAGCAACTGCACCGTCAGCCACTCTTTGCTAAACGGATGGCAGGGTTTGATCATGACCAAGGGTCAAAGTGGCGCTGCTTATTCGAACTGGACGATCTCGTACAACGCGCTGCTTAACGGATCGAGCACTAGCGCGAACCACGGCGAATGGATCGACCCTAACGAGCGACCGATCGACAGTTGGACGATTTCATTCAACCTGTTCAAGGGCTACAGCGGATCCGCCGGGATGACGGGAACCATCGTCGCGAACAACAGTGATAACAACAACGCCCGAATTTACGGCAACGTATTCGATGGTCTGCGAGTCGGCAATGGCGTTATAACCGGTACCTCGCAGGGAAATTTGAACAACGCCGTGGTCTACAACAACACTTTCCTTAACATGACTTCAGATTCCGGCGATGCGATCGGCGGAAGCGGTCAAGGTTCTGGCAATGTCGCGTTAAATAATTTGTTTTACAACACAAACGCCAACATGGGCGGCGGTTTTTCCCACGATTACAATTCGTTTTACTCAACCAGCAACACGCCATCGGAGTCACACGGACAGACAGGTTCGGGAAACCCATTCGTAAATTCTGCCGCCAACAATTACCAGCTCACTGCAGATACCGCCATGTGGAACCTGTTGGCGGCCCCATTCAATATCGATGCGGATAACACCGTGCGGCTCTCCAGCCGGGGTGCATATCAATTCTCGACAACCTCTGGTGGTGGGGGCGGGGGTGGCGGGGGGACGGTCGCGCCGCCCACGAATCTCCAGGCGCTAGCTCAATAAAGCTCAATCTACAAAAAAGTAAGACGCCATGCCTGCCCTGAGAAGGGGTGGGCATGTTCGTGTTTAAGATTGGATATCCTCCCCAACGAAAACCCGGCGATGAAGCTTACCCTCGCAGCAGCTGCAAACAATAAGCAGGTCCTTCAGCAGAATCTCCTGGCTTCGCCCTGCGTTCAGCAAGGGCAAATGGACGAGCTGCTGATCCAGGAAGGATTCGCTTCGGCCGCGAAAGCCTACAATGAGGTGCTGGAAAAAAGCCGCAACGATGTCGTGATCTTTGCCCACCAGGACATGTATTTTCCCGAGTCCTGGCTGGCAGAGCTCGAAACGTCACTGAAGTACCTCGATGTGCATGATCCGAATTGGGGAGTGCTGGGCTGCTTCGGGGTTTCTGCTGACAGAAAGCGGTACGGAAGAGTTTATTCCGCTGGCCTCGGTGTGATCGGAACAGCCATTGAACATCCGACTGCAGTACGCACCCTCGACGAGATCGTCTTGATTGTGCGCAAGCCGTCTGGTCTCAAGTTCGATACCTCCTTGGAGGGATTCCATTTTTACGCGTCGGACATATGTCTGCGCGCGCTGGCGCGCGGAATGAACAATTACGCCATTCCGGCCTTCTGCGTCCATAACACGCAATTGAACCCGACGCTGCCGGCAGACTTCTACGAGTGTTACAAGCAGTTCAAAAAGATTTGGCGCGATTCTCTCCCGGTGCACACCAGTTGCATCACCGTATCAGCGCTGGACATTCCGGCACGTATTCTTCGGCTGAGGGAGGCTTATATAACTTACATTCGCCGGACTCCGGTCGAGACCACCCGATCAACGGACCCCCGGTCGTTGTTGCTCTAGGAGCTTAGAATCAGTTAGGTTCGGCAAGTAACGCTCCCTTTCATTCTTATAATGAACGAGGAATTGGCACAACAAAGCTACGTGCATCCAGCAATCGCGATTGCGATGCTGGTTGCGATAGGCCTGATGTTTGCGCTTCCAAAGCGCAAATTGATCGCGACCTTCATTTTTTCCGGGATATTGATCCCGATGGACCAGATTCTCGTCCTGGGCCCACTGCACTTTCCCATGATCCGGATCCTTGTGCTGTTCGCCTGGATCCGAATTTATATGGCGGCTAAAGCGTCTGGAACCCCGATTTTGCCGAACAAGTTCAATGTGCTCGACAAACTCGTTCTGCTTTATGCCGCATTCGACGCATTGGACTACATCATCCTTTGGGGATTTTCGGCGCAAGCAATTATCAACAGACTGGGCGCAGCGTACATGGTAATCGGAATCTACTTTGTGTTGCGCGCATGTATTCGCGATGAGCACGACATTCTTCTGGCAATAAGATCCTTAGCCTGGGTTTGTGCAATTATCGCGCTGATTATGACGGCCGAGCACATGACCGGCCAGAATCCATATGGGTATCTGGGAGGATCACGTGCCTGGACCAGAGACGCATTGATGGTCCGTGAATCTAAGTTGCGGGCTATGGGTCCCTTTCAACATCCAATTCTGGCGGGCTCTTTCGGCGGCGTTTGTTTGCCCCTCTTTTTGGCGTTGTGGATACGGCGACAAAAGTTCTACGCCCTCCTGGGCATACTTTCCTCGACCATCATCGTCTTTGCCTCGGCATCGAGCACACCGATTATGGCATATGTGTTTGGGGCCTTTGCATTCTCTCTGTGGCGCTATCGCCGCTATATGCGAATGGTCCGATGGGGAATTGTTGGCGTCCTGTTAACCCTGCAACTGGCCATGAAAGCTCCGGTTTGGGCATTGATTCAGCGGGTAGACCTCGTAGGTGGATCGTCTGGGTTCCATCGGTTCAACCTGGTGGATCAGACCATAAGGCATTTCTGGGATTGGTGGCTGTTTGGGGTGAAAAATACCTTTAACTGGGGCCCTGACCTTTGGGACCACGCGAATCAATACGTCGCGGTTGCCACTAACTCGGGCCTTGTGCCTTTGGCTTTGTTCATCGCGATCCTTGTGTACGGGTTCAAATATGCGGGCCGCGCCAGAAAAAGTCGCGAAGATGGCCGCCGTGGCAGCCGGTTCGTTTGGGCTTTGAGCGCCTCGCTTTTGGCCCATTTGGTAGCATTCTTCGGAATTTCTTATGTCGATCAGACCATAATCGCGCTCTGGGGAGTTCTCGCGATGATTCAGGTCGCGGGGGCGCAGTCTGCCGTTCCAAAAAGTCTCGGCCGCGGTCGCAGGGAGATTCAGCAGATTCCGAATTTCGGGGAGCTATCTCCCGCCGAAGGTAAGGTTCCGAAAATGTCATCCCAACGCCTTGCCGCGGCGGTATAGAGATCAACTGAGATCAGCCATGCGATGAATCGAAACAAACGCATTTTGGTAGTGAGCCATGCTGCAACCCGGAATGGTGCCACCATTCTGCTTCTTGACCTGTTGCGCTGGCTAAAGCGAGAGACCCGATACCAATTTGACATTGTGGTGAATGGAAGTGGGGAACTGATCGATGATTTTCGTGCTGTCGGCCGGACAACCGTATGGCGCAATCCAGATCGAGTGTTTGCCATGTTTCCGCGCAGCTCGGCCAGGCAAAAATGCGAGTCATACCTGTTGCAGAGTCTTTTGCTGGGACGCACGTACGACCTTGTATACCTGAATACATCTTCCGTAGCTTCACATGCGCCGGTCCTGTCGCGCAAAGCCCCGCGCATTCTCTGGCACATTCATGAGATGACCTATGCGCTGCGCAACACGCTGGGCGCAAACGCGGATCGTCTGTTGCCGCTCGCATCGCGGTTTGTCGCCGTGTCTTCGGCTGCACGCGACGCTTTGGTCGAGAATTTTGGAATCTCCGACCAAAAAATCGATATAGCGCATGGTTTTGTGTCGCTGCCGCCAGAGTCCCTGGAATTGGCGCAGTCGACTCGTAAAAGCAAGCACGCGGGGTTCGGTTGGCCGGAGGATGTGTTCGCCGTTGGCGGTTGCGGTGCGCTGGGCTGGAGAAAGGGCACAGACATTTTCCTGCAGATTGCACACGAAATGACGAGCTCAGTATCTTCGGACAACTTGCGGTTCCTTTGGGTCGGTGGCGGATCGCGTGATGAAATATTGCGATTTGAGCACGACGTTCGTTGTTTGGGATTGCAGGAGGTGTGCAAACACGTGCCTGCCACTGCAGAGGTGTTTGACTACTATCACGCCATGGATGTTTTCGCACTGACCTCGCGCGAAGACCCATTTCCGCTGGTCATGCTGGAAGCCGCTGGCTGTGGCTTGCCGGTGGTTTGTTTCGCGAACTCAGGCGGCGGTGAGGAGTTCGTGGGTACTGATTCCGGCTGTGTTGTTCCGTATCTGAATATTTCAGGTTTCGCGAAGTGCCTGTCACAACTGCGAGATGACCTGCAGACACGCCATAAATTGGGAAACGCGGGCAAGCAGAAAGTCCGAACTCAATTTACGGCAGAAGTGCAAGGGCCTAGAATTCTCGCGACCATTGAGCGCTGTCTTTCGATTGACTAGTTAGTCTCGCCCCTCCCCCCTAGTTCAAGTCTTTTGCAACAAGTTTGGAGTAGGTTTTCGTCCCGCGGCCCACGGTAGGAGCTTCGGGTCCTTATCTGTGGTTCTGTCCGTTTCGACACCCGTCTCCCAGGAGAATACATATGCGGCGGAGCATTATCACTCTGGCAGGTTTTGTGTTTCTGAGTTTAGGCATTTCTTTTGCTTCTTGCACTTCGCCCGCTAACCCGATCGAGGCTGAGAACTGCCTTCCGGGTACTTCCCAGAGCCAGTGGGACATCACTGGGGCAGGCGATTCAACCATTCAAGGCTTCGGCACGGATATCAGTGTCAACGCTGGCCAAACCATCAATTTCAAAATCAACACTAACGCCAGCGCCTACCGTCTCGATATCTACCGCTTGGGTTACTACGGCGGCATGGGTGCACGCCTGATCACCACAATTCAGCCCTCGGCAAAGTTGCCGCAGAGTCAACCTGCGTGCCTGAGCGACGCCAGCACCGGCCTTGTCGATTGCGGAAACTGGGCGGTGTCAGCTTCGTGGGCAGTTCCGTCTACGGCAGTATCGGGAATTTACTTCGCCCATCTGGTTAGAAGCGATACCAATGGTGATAGCCACATCGTGTTTATAGTTCGGAATGATGCCAGCACTTCAGCAATCTTGTTCCAAACTTCCGACGAGACCTGGCAAGCCTACAACGGCTACGGTGGTCCAAGTCTGTATGGCCCGACAGATCAATACAACCTAACCCAGCGCGCATATAAGGTCAGTTACAACCGTCCATTTATTACTCGAGGTTTCGGTGTTGAAGCCGTGACCTGGCTCTTTGGCGCGGAATACCCAATGGTCCGCTTCCTCGAAGCGAACGGCTACGACGTCTCATATTTCACAGGAGTGGATGCGGCCCGAAATGGCAGCCTTATCAAGAACCACAAAATCTATATGGATGTAGGCCATGACGAGTATTGGTCAGGCCCTCATCGCACCAGTGTGGAGGCGGCCCGCAGCGCCGGGGTCAACTTAGCATTTTTCAGTGGGAACGAAGTTTTCTGGAAGACGCGCTGGGAGAACAGCACTGACGGAAGCAATACACCGTTTCGCACTCTGGTCTGTTACAAGGAGACCTTGGGTCCGAGTTCTAATCCTACAGCAACCGCTGCGGTCGACCCGCTTGATCCCCCTACATGGACCGGCACATGGCGCGATACGAGCAAGAGTCCGCCGGATGATGGAGGCCGTCCAGAAAACGGTCTGACCGGCACTATTTTTATGGTGAACGGAACTGGAAGCGACAATCCCGGGACGCTATCAATTCAAGTGCCGGCTACAGATGCACAACTTCGCTTTTGGAGAAACACGACCATAGCAAATTTGCAAAGTGGACAGACTGCGACCCTTCCCGCAGGAACTCTCGGATATGAGTGGGACGAAGATCTGGATAACGGCGCACGTCCCGCTGGCACCATTGATCTTTCATCCGCGACTTACAAACTTACCGCGGACCTACTGCTTGATCAGGGCGGAGTTTACGGTGGAGGCACGGCAACCCATCAGATGACCTTGTATCGCTCTTACAAAAATCTTGGTCAGCCGACACAGACCCCATTAGGAATGGTTTTCGGCGCCGGCACAATTCAGTGGTCATGGGGTCTGGACAGCAATCATGACAACCCAATCACCTCGCCGAATCAGCCGGCGGATGCGGACATGCAACAGGCGACCGTCAATCTGTTTGCGGATATGGGAGTTCAGCCTGCAACGTTACAAGGCGGCCTGCATCCGGCAATTCAGTCTGCAGACACGGTTGCCCCAGCCTCGCAAATCTCCTCTCCCACAAACGGAACACAGGTTCGTGTTGGAACAAGCGTAAACATCACGGGTACTGCAGCTGATACTGGGGGCGGAGTGGTTGGCGGAGTGGAGGTATCTGTGGATGGAGGAAGCACCTGGCATCCTGCATCCGGCCACAGCAATTGGACTTTCGCATGGACGCCGACAACTCCAGGCAATTACTCGATTTTGAGCCGCGCAACCGATGATAGCGAAAACCTTGAGATCCCATCGGCAGGAATCGTCGTCGCTGCCAGCACCAGTGCGCAAACGCTGACCTCGCTTAGCCTGAACGCAAGCAGTGTGCCCGGCGGAGGCACGGTGCAAGGCACAGTTACGTTGGGTCAGCCAGCAGCGGCCGGTGGAGTTGCTGTATCCCTCTCCAGCTCGAACCCCGCAGCTGCGAGTGTGCCCGCAAGTGTCACGGTGCCTGCTGGACAGTTCACCGCAAATTTCACTGTCACTACATTTGGTGTTTCGCTACCTGTGACTGTCACCATCTCAGGCACCTTCGTGGCCACCAGCAACGCAAACCTGACGGTCACAAATGCACTGCCCCCGCCAGCCGGTAGTCTTGCGATCGATGCCCTGGTTGCGACCGATAAAACGAGTGCGGCGACGAGTGTGACGAGTGGGACCTTCTCTACCGCCGTTGGGAATGAACTAATTCTTGCGCTGATCTCAACAGATGGCAATACGGCGAACATGACGGTTTCAGGTGTCAGCGGAGGTGGTTTGACCTGGAATTTAGTGCAACGCACTAATACTCAGCTCGGGACCGCAGAGATTTGGAGGGCCTTTGCGGCAAATCCGATTTCGAATGCCACAGCGACTGCGACTCTTTCCCAAAGTGTTGCTTCGTCAATGCTAGTGATCAGTTTTGCCGGTGTAGATACGTCCGGAACTAACGGATCCGGCGCGATCGGAGCAACCGGAACAGGCAATGCGAATCCCGGCGCTCCTACGGCGTCATTGACAACGACCCGCAACAATTCGATTGTGATCGGAGTTGGGAACGACTGGGACAAAGCAATCGCCCGCACTGCCGGCGCGAACCAGACGATTCTCCACCAAATTGCGCCGCCAACCATCGGCGACACCTACTGGATGCAAATGCAGAGTGCTGCCACGCCGCTCAGTGGAACGAAGGTTACGATCAACGACACGTCGCCGTCGAGCGATCGCTACAACCTGAGCATTGCTGAGGTTCGTCCAGCTTCTGCTGGCACATTGAGCATTTCAGGAAGTATTACACCGTCTTCAATCTCGAACGGTGCGACGGTCACTTTGAGCGGCACGGCAACTGGCACGACCACCGTGAACGCGTCCGGCGCATACTCGTTCACGAACCTGGTAAATGGCTCCTATACGGTCACGCCCACCGAAGCAGGTGTCGTTTTCAATCCATCTTCTTCACCAGTCACCCTGAACGGCAGCAATGGAACCGCGAATTTCACCGCTATTACGCTGCAATCGATTGCGGTGACCCCGGCTAATCCCACGATTCAGGCTGGTAAGACACAGGCATTTGTCGCCACCGGTACATACAGCGACGGCAGCACGCAAACCATCACCTCTCAGGTGACCTGGTCCTCGAGTAACACGAATGTTGCGACCGTGAACACCTCTGGTATGGCTACCGGTGTTGCGGGTGGAACGTCTACGATTACGGCTTCGCAAACCGTGGGAACCAACCCCATCACTGGAAGCACAAACCTGACGGTGCAAGCGACGCCGCTCGCTATTACAACGACAAGTTTGCCGAGCGGTCTGCAGAACCAGCCTTACTCGGCATCTCTCGCCGCGACCGGAGGCACGTCTCCATACACGTGGTCGCTCGTCAGCGGTTCAACGCTGCCGGCAGGGCTCACTCTTTCGACGAGCGGCGTAATTTCCGGCATACCCGCTGTGGCTGGAACTGGATCGTTTACAGTTCAGGTCAGCGATGGCGGAACTCCGCCGCAGACCGCCACTCAACCTTTGAGCGTCGTGATCAGTTCTCCCCCGAGCTTCTTCACGATTTGGCCCCCCACGGCAGTGCCCACAACCTCCGATGCCGGCGCCGACTCACCAGTCGAACTAGGAGTTCTCTTCAAGGCGGATGTAAACGGCACTGTGAGCGGTGTTCGTTTTTACAAGAGTGCCACTAATACCGGCACGCATGTTGGCGACTTATGGAGCAACACGGGCACGCTACTGGCGACGGCGACATTTACAAATGAATCCGCTTCCGGCTGGCAGCAGGTCACGTTTTCGCCTCCGGTCACAATTACCGCGAATACGGTTTACGTCGCTTCTTATCACACAGCGGTGGGACACTACGCAGATGATGAGACGTTCTTCACGAGTGCTGGCGTAGATGCTCCGCCATTGCACGCGTTGCAGAACGGAGTGAGTGGGTCCAACGGCGTGTTCGCATACGGAACGAACACCGTATTTCCGAACACGGGATTCAATTCTTCCAACTACTGGGTGGACGTTGTCTTCACGCCTTCGGCGACACTGACTTCTATCGCAGTCACGCCGGCAAATCCAACCATCACCGCTGGAGCCACGCAAGCATTCACCGCGACGGGAACGTTCAGTGATAACAGCACGCAAAACATGACAGGCCAGGTTACCTGGTCTTCTTCGAAGACCTCGGTAGCAACCATCAGTGCCGCGGGTCTTGCCTCTGGTCTGGCCGGAGGAAGTACGACGATTTCTGCAACTTCGGGATCGATTAGCGGCAGCACGTTGCTGACAGTCCAACCAGCAACACTCGTGATAACGACGGCGAGCTTGCCGGGAGCCACTCAGGGTACGACCTACTCGGCGAGTTTGACCTCCAGTGGAGGCACCGTGCCGGTAAGTTGGCAATTAATTAACAACACAACCCTGCCTGCGGGACTGGCACTTTCTGCCAATGGGCAGATTACAGGCACTCCAACTGGAAGCGGCACGACCACCTTTACCGTACAAGTCACTGACTCCGGCACGCCAGTTCAGACGGCATCGCAAACCTTCAGCATCACCGTCACGGCTTCCGGTTGTCCGTGCAGTATCGCCGGAAACATCAGCGGTACAGGAGGAAATGGTGCAAGCGTGACATTGTCGGGTGGCACGACCGTGACCGCCGATGCGTCCGGCAACTACATCTTTAATGGAGTGGGGAGTGGCACGTACACGGTGACCCCTAGCAAAGCGGGCTTTGTTTTCACGCCGCTCAACCGGTCAGTTACCGTCAGCGGAGTGAGCGTAACCGGGGTGAACTTCAACGCCACGTCACAATTGGCGATCGATCAGACCGTCTTCACGGACCGCGGCACGAACGCAACAACCATCGTGTCGCCGACCTTCTCGACTACGAAGACGAACGAGTTGCTGCTGGCATTCGTCGCCACTGACTATTTGTCGGGAGCCAATACAACAGTGACCGGCGTCACCGGGGGCGGTTTGACCTGGACGCTGGTGAAAAGAACCAATACCCAGTCGGGCAGCTCGGAGATTTGGCGCGCATTTGCGCCCGCTGCCTTGACGAACGCTTCGGTGACGGCTACGTTGTCGCAGAGTGTTGCTGCTTCAATGTCTGTCGTGACTTTCACCGGGGTCGACACTTCAGGCACAGGAGGATCGGGGGCCATTGGTGCGACTGGGACCGGCAATGCTAAAACCGGCGCTCCGAGTGCGTCACTGACTACAACGCGAAACAACTCCTGGGTGTTTGGTGTCGGCAACGATTACGACAATGCCATCAATCGCACAGCAGGGGCCAGTCAAGCAGTGTTCCACACCTATCTTTCCACGGCAGGGGACACATATTGGTTCCAGCGCCAGAACGCCATCACCTCAGCCGCGGGAACTGTGGTTGCAATCAACGATACCGCCCCAACCACGGACCGCTATAACTTGACTACCTGTGAGGTTCTGCCTGCTCAGTAATGTCTAAAGATTCAAGAAGCTGGTGCCCGATGCTCCAGCTTCTTGTGCTTGGGAGCGAAGAGTGAAAGAATTCAGTCATCCTTCGCTCTGCACTTTTTGCTCAATTGCTTCTGGTGAAGTTCACAAGACGACAGCAATATATCCTGCCTAAGAGCTTCCGCGTTGTTCGCCACGCCTCTGTTCTTTTCCTCCTGTTGTTTTCTCTGATCGCTAGTGGGTTCCTTGTTGTGGTTGATGCTGCTCAGACCACGACTCGAGTGACTTCTGCCGATCACGAAGTCTGTCCTCGCTCTCCCGTTGGCAGTGAAGCTGCCGATCCGGTCGACCTCCGCAGCACCAATGGCCTGCTGACCGTTCACCTGACCATGCGGAGTTCACTCGACTCTAACGGCCACATCCGCTATTGCTATATCGACCAGCAGGGGAACCTTTCACCGACACTTCGGGTTCAACCGGGCGACACTCTTTCAATTGCGCTAAAGAACGAGATTTCACTGCCGAAAAACAAGAAGCCCAGTCGATCCAGCAGCAAGCATCAAATCGCGAGAAGGACACACGACCCGTGCCAGGGCGGTGAAATGAGTCCCGCTGCTACCAACCTCCATTTCCACGGCCTGGAGATTCCTCCGGTTTGCCACGAGGACGACACGTTGAAAACTCTGATCGAGCCGGGAGATCCGCCATTCCAATATCGCGTGCACATTCCGAAGAATCAGGCGCCTGGTCTTTATTGGTATCACCCGCATGTGCACGGATTCACCGAGGACCAGGTTTTGGGCGGCGCCTCCGGAGCGATCATCGTTGAAGGCATGGAAAAGGTTGTGCCTCGCGTTGCCGGGCTCCGCCAGCGTTTATTCGTCGTCCGCGATGAAAAAATGCCGGAGCCGAGTGCTTCCGAGAAGGTTGATCCGAATCGCCCAACCAAGCAACTGACGGTCAACAATGTCCCCGTGCCATATCCGCAATATCCGGCGCCCACAGTAAGAATGAAGCCGCTGGATCGGGAATTCTGGCGGGTGCTCAACGCTTCGGCTGACACTTATCTCGATATCGGCGTCGAATATGGTGGCAAAAGGCAAGGTCTTGAGCTTGTCGCGCTCGACGGAGTTCCTCTTCGATATGGAGAGCCTGGAGCTCCGGACTATGCTCCCCAGCAGACACACATTTTTCTGCCTCCCGCGTCACGTGCTGAATTTACGCTTACAGGACCACCGCCAGGAGCCACAGGACACCTTGCGACGAGTTTCGTGTTCCGCGGAGCATCAGACGACGACAAACCCGTGGCCACCAAAAGCCCAACCCAGCCAGCCTTGCGCGTAGGTCTGGATGATGTAGATTCGGCCCGACCGCTTGCAGTGATCGTTCCTTCCGATACTGTATCGGCGACCATCCCGCGTTTGCCCTCCATAACTCCTGATCCACCTCCGGCTCCTCTGTCCAGTGTGCGTCCGGTGCGCAAGCGGAAACTATATTTTTCGGAAAAGCTCGTCGATCCCAGTGATCCCAACAGCGCGACATTGTTCTTCATTACGGAAGAGGGACACGAACCGAAGGTGTTCGACCCCGGAAACTCAGATGCGACCATCACGGTGCAACAAGGAACGGTGGAAGACTGGACGATCGAGAACCGCTCACGAGAATCACACGTTTTCCATGTCCATCAGTTGCACTTCATCGTGGTTGGAGGCATTACCACTCGCTGGGAGGAGCCGACCGCCAGAGATACCATCGATGTTCCCGCATGGGATGGCTTTCGCAAATACCCGTATCTCGTCTTGCGAATGGATTTTCGCGATCCTGCGATTATCGGCACATTTCCGTTTCATTGCCACATCATGCAGCACGTCGATGGCGGGATGATGGGAATAATTCGCGTTGTTCCCGCGGATTCTGCGGCCACTGTCGCAGGCTCACATTAGGTTTTCAATTGTGTTTCTATTTCGACAAGAAACAAGATATGATTCCGCTCACAACTTCCCCAGGGGTCCGAAAGATGAAAGAAAGGATCTACAAGACCCATGCTCCAACAAGCCCCTCCCCCTTCGCGAGCATTCGACCGCCTTGTCTCAACTTTTCTCTGGACATCGATTCTTCTTCTCACTGCCAGATCTGCATTTGCCGGTCTTGCAGTTGATACCGTCGTTCCGGCAGACCGCTCCAGTAGCAGCACGAGCATAACCTCGCCCACATTCTCTACGAAATCTGGGAATGAACTATTGATGGCGTTTATTGCGACAGACGCCAAGAAATCCGGCATGACGGTCACTACTGTGACCGGCGCCGGAGTCAATTGGGGGTTGGTCCAAAGAACGAATGCCCAGCTCGGAACTTCGGAAATCTGGAGCGCATTTGCGCCGAGTGCGTTATCGGGAGTCACCGTGAAGGCCACCCTAGCGCAGAGTGTGGCAGCATCGATGACAATTGTGACTTTCACAGGAGTCGACACAACCGGTCTCAACGGTTCGGGGGCAATCGGGGCCAGGCTAGGGAACAGCGCCTCCGCCGGCGCACCGTCGGCGTCTTTAATCACGACGAGAAATGGATCGTGGGTATTCGGGGTAGGGAACGATTACGATAGCGCAATTCCGCGCACCCCCGCACAAGGTCAGTCCGTGATTCACTCGTACCTGGCGACTGTGGGCGATACCTACTGGGTGCAGGAGCAAAATACCCCGACAGCTTCGAGCGGTACGCAGGTTTTCATCAGCGACACTGCGCCAACGACTGATAGATGGAACTTGAGCCTTGTGGAAGTGTTGCCGGCTCTCGGGACGGGGACGACATACACCGCAACTGGCTCAATCACGCCACCTTCGGCGGGCAGCCAGACCACGGTTGCGTTGAGCGGAACATCGAGCGGTACCACCACCGCCGACAGCAATGGGAACTACAGCTTTCCAAACCTGGTGAACGGCACGTACTCTGTAACGCCTTCTAAAACAGGATTCGCGTTCACTCCAGTTGTGCAGCCCTTCAGCGTTAATGGCGCGAATGTAACCATCCCGACCATTACGGGAACTCAGGTGTGGAGTATTTCGGGTTCAATCACGCCTGCCTCTGCTGGGAGCGGGACGGTGATGATGCTGAGCGGCTCCTCGACCGGAACTGCCAATGTCGTATCCGGGAACTATATATTTCCGAATTTGCAAAACGGCTCGTACACGGTAACTCCAACGAACAGTTCGTTCACTTTTACGCCTCAGAGTCTTCCGGTGACGATCAATGGGAACAACGTCACCGGTGTGAATTTTTCGGCCCAGGTGGCACCGCCAACTGCTCTCTTTCCTGACCTCAGCGACGTGATTCCGACGAACGGAATCTCAATCGGCCAGGATGCCAATGGCATGGAATTCCAATACACGCATGACACGCTGAATGGCGGCCCGGGACCACTTGTGATTCAACCTGCTTACAATCCGGCATCCGGCACATACCAGGGGACGCAATACATTTATTCGGTAGACTCCTCGGGAACGTGGACAATCGTGCAGCAGATCCCGATCGCCGGGGCCTTCATCTTCGATTCAGATCACGGGCATTTCCATTTTCCTTTTACAACCTATGGTCTGTACACGGTGGCAGCGGATGGAGGCATCGGGACGCCAGTCGCTCTCAGTGGAAAAATATCCTTCTGCATCAATGACTCATTTATCTATGAGCCTTCGTTGCCCCACGCCGGAGCGATTGGAAACTTGGGATCGTGCAGCAGTCCGACGACTCTGCGTGGCCTGAATATTGGTGCAGTCGATGAATACGACCAAACCGACCCGGGTCAGTCCATCGTCATCAACGGCGTGCCGGACGGGACGTATTGGTTGCGGGCGATTGTCGATCCGGACAATTTCCTTGCGGAAGCGGACAAGACTAACAACGAAACCGATGTTGAGCTCACCATCACCGGAAACGCAGTTCAAATCTTGCAAACGGCTACGCCGAAGCTGAATAACCCGCCTACAATCACAATGAGCACTCCAGCGAACGGTGCCTCAGTGCTGGGCACGGTGCAGTTGAGCGCAGCGACAGCCACTTCGAGCGGCGTCCAGTATTTAATCGATGGCCAAACTTTTGGCAGTTTGGTTTCCACTGCTCCTTACAACCTTCCCTGGGATACGACCACTGTCCCGAATGGCACACACTGGCTGGCAGCTCAGACAAAAGATCCAACTGGAATTGTTGGTACCTCGCCGGTGGTTCAGGTTACGGTTGCGAATGGCGTAAGTACCGGCCCGACGGTCCAGTTGACAAGTCCCGCGACCGGATCGATTCTTTCGGCTACAGTGACGCTGTACGCAACTGTAGCGAGCGCGCAGCCGATTTCCAACGTTGTTTTTTACGTGGACAATTCGGCTGTTGGTTCCGTCGGCGGAGCGCCATACATGATTCCGTGGAATACAGTTACTGTACCCGACGGACAGCACACAATCAGCGTAACTGCGACTGACTCGCTTGGAAACGTAGGCAACTCGGTGCCGGTTACGGTCACGGTTGATAACAGCACTCCTCCGCTCGTAATCACCGAGGAAACAGTTGTTTCAGTTGATGGCGCCGGCGCACTGACCACAAAGGCGTTCTCTACCGTCACCAACTCGGATCTATTGGTTGCTTTCGTTTCATTTGATGGACCGAAGGGTAGTCCTCAGACCGCAAACGTGAGTGGCGCAGGTTTGACCTGGACGCTGCTGATGCGCAGCAACACGCAGTCTGGCGCCTCGGAGATATGGTCTACGCGGGCAGATGGAACGTTGTCCAATGTGACCGTAACGGCACTGCCAGGGAATGGTACCGGCTATCACGGGTCGATGACCGTAGTTGCTTTCACCAACTCGGCTGGTACCAGCGTGGTTGGGCGAGCAGGAGCACTGACCGGCACCCCGGATATTATTCTTCCGGGAGTGGTTGCGGGCGATTGGGTATTCGCGGTGGGGAACGATTGGGATAAAGCCGTGGCGCGAACCCCGGTAACGGGACAAGTTCTGGTGCACCAAAAAGTCGATACTCAGACCGGGGACACATTTTGGGTGCAATCGACCACGTCGCCGGTGACCGGCAATGGTCTGATTGACATTCACGACAGTTCTCCAACGAGTGACCAGTGGAACTATGCGGCAGTGGAAATTGTTGCAGCTCGCCCATAGAGTGGCATAGAAGGGAATTGGCGACGCTCGCATTAAAAAATGGGCGTATACGAGATTGATCCACTCCGTGACCCAAGTTGGCCGAATTTTCTGCAGCGGAATGCACACGCGTCGGTGTTTCACTCGCCCGCCTGGCTTAGGGCTCTAAAGGCTACATACGGGTACGAGCCGGTTGCATACACTACGACGGCGCCGGGTGGCGAGATCTCGAATGGCTGGGTGTTTTGTCGCGTCCGCAGTTGGCTGACAGGTGCTCGCCTGGTCTCTCTTCCATTTTCTGATCACTGCGACCCGCTGTGCGGGAGCGCCGCGGAACTCGACGAAATTGCGGATTTTGTTGCAAACCAGCGAACCGAGAACCGCTGGCGCTATCTTGAGTGCCGCTGTGCGTCATGGCACTGTGCTCCGAAGGGCTTTGCCACGAGCGAACAGTTCTGCCTGCATACCTTAGACCTGACCCCGGAGCTCGAGGAACTATTCAAAGCATTCGACCGAAGTTCGACACAACGAAAAATCAAACGAGCAGAGAGAGAGGGATTGACTTTCGCTGTCGGAAATTCGGAAGAACTCCTGGAGCATTTTTATCGATTGCTGTTCCTGACCCGCTTGCGGCACCAGGTACCGATTCAACCTCGAAAGTGGTTTTCCCATTTGAGAGCTGTTTTTGGCGGCCAGCTTAAAGTTTGGGTTGCCTTCCAGGGAAAGAAGCCGGTTGCAAGCATTCTGACCGTGCGGTTTAAAGACACTCTGGTGTATAAGTACGGCGGTTCAGACGAGAAGTTTTTCCCTCTAGGCGGAATGCAAATGTTGTTCTGGCGAGCGATACAGGAAGCAAAACGTGCAGGGCTGAAAAAGCTCGACCTCGGCCGTTCAGATCTCGATGCAACCGGACTGCTGCGGTTCAAAGACCGGCTTGGCGCGTCTCGCAGCCTGATAAGTTATTTCAGAAGCGAGCACGATGCTGCTTCCACGCAGGTTTCAAAAAACCCGCTCGCTGCGCGTCAAAGGCTCCTCTCGCACCTGCCGGCGCGCCTCGTAGCCATAAGTGGACGGTTGCTGTACAGGCATTTCGCCTGAAACGACGAATCCTTTACTTTTCATGGCCACACGCCGTGAGATGATAGGCAACAAACCAGTCGGAATGCTCGCACAGACAATTCTCGACGCTTACCGCTGCCCGCCAGAGCTTGTCGACTTGGCAACAACGGAGGACTTCCTTGGAGACGCCGGATTTTTCAAGTTTGGTCCGGAGGCGGTTTGTTACGGTGCCGCCCAAACCGGAAAGACAAAAAACAAATGTCGCGATCTGACCGATCTTATTGACAGCGTCGAGTTCTCCGGATCGAAAATCAAGCTTCCGTTCAACCCGAGCGAGATTGTCGAGAATCTTCGTTTAGAGCGCTATCCCGGCACCCGCCACTCACGACTGAATGCTTTGGCGAGGAAGAGCTACTACCGGCTTCGGCCGCTGCTACATGATTCCATTCGGCGGCAGATTCAGAAGTACCAATTGCGCGGATGGCGCGGGCAAGACTTTCCCGCATGGCCAGTTGATTTCAACGTTGAAAAAATCCACCAATGCCTTTTGTCGCTAGCAATGCAGGCAAAGGGAATTGATCGCATCCCGTTCATCTGGTTTTGGCCCGGCCGCCATGAAGCCTGTGTTGCGATGACGCACGACGTCGAACGTCGGGAAGGGCTGGAATTTTGTGACGATCTCATGGATCTCGATGATGGCCATGGAATCAAAGCCTCGTTCCAGTTCGTACCCCGGGGATCCTATAAGTTGTCGCCTGCCCTCCTGAGCCGCGTTCGCAATCGCGGATTTGAGGTCGGGCTTCAGGATTTCAGTCATGACGGCAGACTTTACGACGACTACAAGGAATTCCTGAGACGTGCCGAGATCATCAATCAGTGCGCCCGAGAATACGGCGCTCGCGGTTTCCGTTCTGCCGTCCTGTATCGGAGACCGGAATGGTTTGAGGCGTTTGAATTTTCCTTCGACATGTCCATTCCCAATACCGCTCGTCTCGATCCGCAGCGCGGGGGATGCTGTACTGTGTTCCCATATTTCATCGGGAACATTCTCGAGTTGCCGGTGACTACAGTCCAGGACTATATGCTTTTCACTCTTATTGGCGAAAAATCAATCGACTTATGGAAAACTCAGATTGACTCGATCGTGAATCAGAAAGGCCTGGTAAGTTTTATCGTTCATCCAGACTACCTCTTGGACGGAGAGGTAAAAGCCCTCTACCAACAATTGTTGTCTCATTTGGGCGAGATCCGCGCGTCGAAGAATCTCTGGTTTGCTATCCCCTCAGAGATCGACAATTGGTGGCGGCAGCGTAGCAAGTTGCACTTAGTTTCCGATGGCGAAAATTGGACCATCGAAGGGGAAGGAGCGGATCGTGCGGTTGTGGCTTACGCAAGACAGGTCTCCGGAAACCTGGTGTACGAGTTTGGGTCGCAGTTACGTCACGCGTCGGCCAACGAGTCTTAAGTCTCCATTTTACCCTTGTTACAAAAAAGCAGCCCTATGTAAGCAACTGATACCACAGGGGTAAATGCAACGCGTCTTTGAGGCTCGAATGGAGACATTCTTCTCTCAGTCATCTATCCGTCTCGCAAAACTTTCGCCTTCTTGTTGAGAGCGCAGGATTTTTTTAGTCTCAAGTGAGACGTTGGTTAACCTTCCCCCCGACGAGCGTGTGCTCGACCCTGAGCTGGGGATTCAGCCAATATCGGCAAATCGGCTGTAACCCCAAAACTCCAAACTGAATGACACAAGCCTTATCGGAGCGCAAATGAAAGTTGATCGTTTGGCACCTTCCATGTTTTCTGAGTTCAAAGACAAGATCGAAAACCGGCACGCGCGGGTAGGAATCATCGGTCTAGGTTATGTCGGCTTGCCTCTGGCCCTCCTGTACGCAGCGGAGAGATTTGCCATAACCGGTTTTGACATCGACACAAAAAAAGTCGACTCGCTGATGGAAGGGAAGTCCTACATCTATCGAATCCCGAACGAGGAAGTCCAGGAGGGACGAGCCAATGGTCTTGTGGCGACGAATGATTTTTCCAAATTGGCGGAAATGGATGCCATCATCATCTGCGTCCCGACGCCGCTTAATGAGTACCACGAGCCGGACCTGAGCTTTATTACCAACACCGCGCACGCGATCGCGCCGCACTTGCGCCAGGGACAGCTGGTTGTACTTGAGAGCACGACTTATCCCGGCACCACCGAAGAGGTCCTGGTGCCGATTCTGGAAAAGGAAAATCGCAACGCGTTGCGCGCCGCGCGCAGCGATGCTGGAGATCAAAGCAGTTCGGTATTTTTCGTCGCGTTTTCTCCAGAACGTGAGGACCCGGGTAACACCAGTATCGCCAGGCGCGATATTCCCAAAGTGATCGGGGGATTGGATCCGCAGGCCACTGAGCTGGCGGCAGCACTCTACGGGTCAATCTTCAATCGCACAGTGCCGGTGTCTTCGCCCGCCGCCGCGGAGATGACGAAGCTGCTCGAGAATATTTATCGCTGTGTCAACATTGCGCTGGTCAATGAACTGAAACTGCTGTGCCTGCGCATGGGACTCGACATCTGGGAGGTAATCGAAGCCGCATCGACGAAGCCTTTTGGCTTCCATCCTTTTTATCCTGGCCCAGGACTTGGTGGGCACTGCATCCCGGTGGACCCGTTCTATCTTTCCTGGAAGGCGAAAGAATGGGATTTCCGCACACGATTTATCGAACTGGCGGGCGAGATCAACGTCAACATGCCATATCACGTGGTCGCATCAGTCGCCTCAGCGCTCAATCAACGCAAGAAATCATTGAACGGAGCGCAGGTGCTGATTCTTGGCATGGCTTACAAGAAGGATATTGATGATGTACGTGAATCGCCAGCGTTGACCATTTTTGAATTGCTGCAGAAAGATGGAGCGCAGGTAAGCTTCAACGATCCCTACATTCCCTTTATTGGAAAGGGCCGAAAGTACGATCTGCAAATGACCAGCGTTCCGCTTGATAATCTTCCAAAATACGATTGTGTGCTGATCGTGACGGACCACTCATGCTACGACTACGAGAAGATTGTTTCGGAGTCACAACTGATCGTGGATACGCGAAAGGCCACACGAGGCATTAAGAATTCAAAAATTGTGCACTGCTAATTTACGATAAGGATGGAACATTTTTTCAGGGATGCAACTCCGGCTGCATCGCCAAGCATTGCCAAGAAGGATTGTCAGTTGAACGTTTTGAAGAAACAACAAGCCACAGTTCTGGTCACGGGTGGTGCGGGATTTATTGGATCGAATTTTATCCTGCAATGGCTTGCGACGGAGAGTCCAGCCATCGTCAACTTTGACAAACTGACCTACGCAGGGAACCCCACGAACCTCTCCGGGGTATCTTCGGACGAAAGATACACGTTCGTGCAGGGCGACATTTGTGACCGCGAACGCGTGGCCGAGGTCCTGGCTGCTCATCGGCCTTGCGCGGTGGTCCACTTCGCGGCCGAAAGCCACGTGGACCGCTCGATCCACGGACCGGACGACTTTATTCGGACCAACGTCAACGGAACCTTCAGCTTGCTGGAAGAGGTTCGCGCCTACTGGGCGGAGATGGATGCGGAAGCGAAGGCGCGTTTCCGTTTTCTACACGTATCGACTGACGAAGTTTATGGGAGTCTTGGCCCTAGCGATCCAGCCTTCAGCGAGACTACGCAGTATGCGCCGAACAGTCCGTACTCTGCCTCCAAGGCCGCTTCAGACCACCTTGTGCGCGCGTATCACCATACCTATGGTTTGCCGGTCTTGACGACAAATTGCTCTAACAATTACGGACCATTTCAGTTTCCGGAGAAGCTGATCCCGCTGGTGATTTCGCGTGCAATCGGAGGCGAGCCGATCCCGGTGTACGGTGACGGCCAGAACGTTCGCGACTGGCTGTACGTTGCTGATCATTGCGCGGCGATTCGCACCGTGCTCCGGAAGGGAAGATGCGGCGAAACCTACAATATTGGCGGACGAAACGAGGTGAAGAATCTCGACGTGGTGAATACGATTTGTTCCGCCCTGGACGAGCTTCGTCCCGGTGATGTTGTGGCGCCTCACAGCAGACTGATTACGTTTGTGAAAGATCGGCCCGGGCACGATCGCCGCTATGCCATGAATACGGCTAAGATCGAAACTGAACTGGGATGGAAGCCGAAAGAAACGTTTGAGACAGGCATTCGCAAAACCATTCAGTGGTATCTCGAAAACGATGCCTGGATACAGTCGGTCACCAGCGGCAACTACCGGCAATGGATGGCAAAGCAATACTCAGTTTGAACTTTCTCCGTGACTGCTAAAATCCAACCGCATGCCTAATCTCGCGACACTAAAGTCCAAATACAAGGGAATCATTCTTGCCGGCGGTTCTGGGACGCGGCTCTATCCGGTAACCAACGCTGTAGGCAAGAGCCTGCTCCCCATCTACGACAAGCCGATGGTCTATTACCCGCTGACCACGTTGATGTTGGCGGGAATCCGCGAAATCCTGTTGATTTCGACTCCCGATGATTTGCCCAAGTTCCAACATCTCTTGGGAGACGGTTCGAGATTCGGATTGTCTTTCACCTACGCCGCACAGCCAAAGCCGGAGGGAATTGCGCAGGCGTTTCTGATCGCAAAAGAGTTTCTCGCGGGCTCGTGTTGCGCGCTTGTGTTGGGCGACAACATTTTCTATGGGCACGACCTGGCAAAGAGCGTGAAGGATGCGGCGGAGTGTGAAATCGGAGCGCGCATCTTCGCCTATCCCGTGCACGACCCGGAACGGTATGGCGTGGTGGAGTTCGATGCGAAAGGCAAGGCGGTCAGCCTTGAGGAGAAGCCCAAGGCGCCGAAGTCTCGATACGCAGTGACCGGACTGTATTTCTATGATTCCCAGGTGGTTGAAATTGCCAGCAACTTAAAACCTTCGGCGCGAGGTGAACTCGAAATCACCGACGTAAATCGCGAGTACCTGAAACGCGGAACGCTTGAGGTAGCGGTCATGGGCCGGGGAATGGCCTGGCTTGATACCGGGACTCACGAAGCGATGCTTGAGGCATCCTTGTTTATCCAGACGATCGAGACCCGCCAGGGGCTCATGGTGGCATGTCCGGAAGAAATTGCCTACCGCTACGGTTACATTTCTGCTGAGCAGGTGGAGCGGGCTGCGGCTTCGATGAAGAACAATGGGTACGGCGCCTATTTGCTTCAAATGCTCAAAGAAAAGGTCTTCTGACTATTTCCTATGAGAGTCATAGAAACTCCGCTTGCGGACGCGCTCGTGCTCGAACCGAAAGTTTTCGCGGATGATCGCGGATTTTTTCTCGAGAGTTATAACGAGAAAATGTTTGCGCAGTTGGGGATTGGAGAGAAGTTTGTGCAAGACAATCACTCCCACTCGAAGCGTGGAGTGTTGCGCGGCTTGCATTATCAGGTCGACAAGCCGCAAGGCAAACTGGTGAGAGTGGTGAGCGGGGAAGTGCTGGACGTTTTCGTGGATCTGCGCCGCAGCTCTCCTTCGTTCGGTCGCTGGCATGGCGTCAGGCTCTCCGGCGAGAACCGGCTGCTGGCCTGGATCCCAAAGGGTTTTGCGCACGGCTTTTATGTGTTGTCGGAGGGCGCTCACGTTTTGTACAAATCGACTGACTTTTATTTTCCTCAAGGCGAGCGAACCATTCTATGGAATGATCCCGATCTGAAAATCAATTGGGAAATCTCGGGGGAGCCACTCCTGTCAGAAAAAGATAAGCAGGGAAAGTTTTTCCGAGAAGCTGAAATGTTTTTGTAAGTATGATTTTGTAGAGAAATCTTTTCTTTGCGCGATTTTGGAAACTTGCGATCTCAAGTCCTCTCCTTTTCCGTATTCCTCTCTTCTTGCTGCTCTGCATCGGCCTCCCGTTAACATGGAGCGCCCCTAGTCCCTTCCTTCCTCGAGCCCATCAGTTGTCTCGGTAAGGAAAACGCTCGCGAAACGCATCACCCCAAGCTCGCTGGTGATCTCTGGCTCGAACCATGCCCGAAAGGAGCGGCGGAGTGCAGGCAGGTACCCTCGCCTATAGCCACATTTCTCGTTGCCGTTGTATCCTACGTGCCTGCGGTTGTTCCGAGTCGGCTACATAGCGCGTTTGTAGTCAGAATGAGTTCGCCAATTAGAATTGGTTGAGTTATCGGATTTTGGGCCCTGCGGCAATGAGAATGAATCGGTTGCGTCTTCTGAAGGGCACATTGCTTGTGCTCCTCGCTTGTATATGCGCCTATTCGCAACAGCGCCCGAAGACTCCTGCAACTGCCAAAGAATCTCCACAGCAGATTGAAGCCGAGCTGCAACGCCAGCCAGGGAACGCCAATCTTTACATAAAGCTCGGCCACACTTATTGGGAAGAGAACAACTTCCCAAAGGCCTTCGATGCGTTTCAGGAAGCAACGCGAGTCGGCCCAAACTCTGCCGAGGCACACAACTGGTTCGGTGTTGCCTTGATGCAAAAGGGAGACTTTCCCACCGCCATCACCGAATTTCGCAAAGCGATCTCTCTCGATCCGAAGTATGGTCGCGCCTACACCAATCTGGGCTCAGCGCTCTCAAAGAGTGGCAACTTGACTGAGGGCGTCAAAGTGTTTGAGAAGGCCCTAAGCCTCGAACCCAACAGCATGGCCGCACATTTGAATCTTGGAATCGCTCTGCGCGAGAACGGAAACGCAGCCGGCGCGCTGATTCATTTGCGCCGTGTTGCGCGCGCTGAGCCCAACAATGCGCAGCTTCAATATGAGATCGGCCAGGCGCTGCAACAGAATGGTGATTTGCCTGGGGCGATTGCTGCGTATGAGCATTCTTTAAACATCAATCCCGCATTGTCGGAGACCTACTACGCTCTCGGCCTAGCCTTGAAGCAGCAGAGTGCGGCCCTACGCAAAACTGTTCCTGCTTCATTGGCCGATCAGGGAAACGATCTTTACAAGCGCGCGCAAGAGGCCGCTGCCAAGGGAGACTTGGAGACAGCCAGAGGACAAATGCTGCAGGTGCTCCAGGGCAATGACAACAATGCTGATGCTCACAGTTTGCTTGGATACATTCTGGGTCAGGAGGGCGACCTCGATTCCGCTGTCCGGCATTTGCAGCGTGCCGTCACGTTGAAGCCGGACTCCGCTGAGGCTCACTACAATCTCGGCGCAGCTTTCTGGTACAAAGGATCGAAACAGGAAGCGATTTCTGAACTTGAGACCAGCGTCAAGCTTGATCCCGCTGCGGGAAACAGTTATGCGCTGCTGTCGCTTGCCCAACGAGAAACCGGCGATCTGCAAGCAGCGAGGTTGAATCTGGAACGCGCAATTGCGCTTCTGCCTCCCTCGGCTGCAACTTATATTGATCTCGGCATCGTTTTTCTCCGCCTGGGTGAACTCGACAAAGCGATCGGTCAGCTCGAAGCCGGACTTAACCTCGGTCCGTCTTCTCCAACGCCGGACTGGGATGCGGCCATCTCCGGGCTGAACGAATTGGTCGAAAAAAATCCCGGCCGGGCCGACGCCCACAATATGCTCGGACTCTTGCTGGGACGCAAAGGCGCAGACAGCAATCAGGTGCTGGCTGAATTCCGCAAAGCTGTAAGCCTTCGTCCTGACTACGCCGAAGCTCACAACAATATCGGTCTGGTGCTCGCGCAAGCTGATAACGACCAGGGTGCGATTGCCGAATTTCGCGAAGCAGTACGCGCACAGCCGAATTATGCCGAAGCCCATGCAAACCTGGGTGCTGCGCTCATGTTCACGAGCGTAGAGCAGGCAATTCCGGAATTTGAGAAGGCGGTTTCTCTCGATCCTTCATCGGTCGAAGCGCGGTTCAACCTGGCCGAGGCATACGGCGACAGCCCCACTCACGGAAGCGCAGAACAGATTGAGCAATTGCGAAAAGTCGTTTCCATGGCTCCCACCTTTGCCCGGGCACATCTCGCCCTCGGAAAGGCGCTTCTGCACGATGGCAAGGTCGACGAAGCCGTGACTCAACTCCGCGAAGCAGCACGTCTGGATCCGGAGAGCGGCGAATCACATTACCAACTCGGGTTGGCGCTGGTTCGGGCTGGCAAGCAGTCCGAAGCTACATCGGAGATTCAGAAGGGGCGTGAACTCTCAGCCGCAGATGATAGAAATCAAAATGCCGACCTTGACATATCCGAAGGACGCTCTGAGCTCCAGAAAGGGGAACTGGAAGCGGCAGCCGCGAAATTCCAGCACGCGCTAAAACTTGCGCCGGAGTCTTCTCTCGCGGAACGCTATCTCGGCATGGTCCTCGAGAAGCAGGGTGATTCTGCTTCCGCTCTCGCTGCCTACCGTAAGGCGGTGCAGTTGAATCCTGGCGATCAAATCGCGCGGCAGAACCTGAATCGTCTTGGGCTGCCTGAGACTCCGGCCTCGAGCGCGAACTCTAAAGCTTCAGCCCAAGACGATCCTCAGAAAATTGCAGAGTTCGAAGGCTACATTCGCCAGAGTCGATTTCAGGACCTTCAACCGCTGCTTTCCGACTACCTGAAAGAGCATCCTGCGTCCTCCTGGGGATGGTATGCGCTCGGGTATTCTCAGTTCGCGCAAAAGAAAATTGGCGACTCAATCCAATCGCTCGCGAAATCTCTTTCGTTAAATGTCGAGAACGCCGAGGCGCATAAAATATTGGGCCGCGACCTGATGGTCATCGGCCGATTCGATGCCGCGCAGACCGAATTCGAGCAGGGAATTCACTACGCTCCGAATTCCGCCGAAACGCACTACGACTTGGGTCAACTCTTCTCCCTGCGCGACAACTGGCAGGAAGCCCGCAAGCAATATGAGGCCGCTATCCGCATCGACAGTGCGTATGTCGAAGCGATCGACGCGCTCGGGTTTGCGCAGGAAGCCCTCGGAGATGATGCCGCCGCAATTCAGAATTACCAAAAAGCAATTTCGCTGAATGACCAGCAGCACGGTTCTTTCGTTGCTCCGCAAGTGAATCTCAGCGCCTACTACAACCGCATGGGGGACACAGATAAAGCGCTCGACTATGCGGAGAAGGCCTTGAAATTGGATCCTAAAGCCGACACTGCCTGGTTTCAGAAGGCCAAGGCCTACGAACACCAGGGCCGCTTGAATGACGCCGTCGATTCGTTGAACCACGCAACGTCGATCAATCCTCGATCCTCCACTTACTATTACGTGCTCGCCGGCTTTTATCGCCGCCTTGGCAAGAACGACGACAGCCAGAAGGCGCTCGAAGCTTTTACGCGGCTTAATCGCGAAAATGACGAACTGGAGAAGATGCGCAGAAACGTCTACCGCCCGACGGAGAAATCACAAGCTGCTGGAGCGCAAAATCAGTAGTCAACCCGTGCGCGAGCTCATCAGTATCCGTGGATTTATCGCAATAAGTCTGGCGTTGTTCAGTCTCGGCGCTGGATCACCTCCGGATGTTGGATTTGTAGATGTCACTCAAAAACTGAAAATCGATTTCAAGCAGGAGAACTCCGCCACATCACAAAAATATCTGCTCGAAACCATGGGCGGCGGCGTGGCCCTTTTTGACTACGACAACGACGGCCGCCTCGACATCTTCTTTACCAATGGCGCTCTCATCACTGATCCCCTCCCGGATGGCAAAGCTCCCGACAAATCCGACAAGAGATACTGGAACCGTCTTTACCACCACAATGCCGACGGCACATTCACCGACGTCACTGAACACGCCGGTCTCAGCGGAATGCCGCAGGGCTACTACAGCATGGGAGTCGCTGTCGGTGACTACGACAACGATGGCTTTGAGGATCTGTACGTCACTGGATACGGCGGCAACATCCTGTACCACAACAATGGAGACGGCACCTTCACCGATGTCACCGAAAAAGCTGGAGTTCGCGGCAGCGGCTGGAGCGCCAGCGCTGGTTTTTTTGATTACGACAACGACGGTAAACTCGATCTTTTCGTGACTCGCTATCTCGATTGGACTTTCAAGACCAATCGATTTTGTGGTGAACATCCTCCCGGCTACCGGTCGTACTGTCATCCCGACAATTACGACGGCGCCAGCAACATCCTGTACCACAACAACGGAGACGGTACTTTCACCGACGTTTCACAAAAGGCTGGCGTCGCCAATCCCAAGGGAAAAAGTCTTGGAGTAGCGTTCGCCGACTATGACAATGACGGCTACACCGATATCTTCGTTGCTAACGACTCCGTGCAGTCATTCCTCTACCACAACAATCGTGACGGGACCTTCAGCGAGGTCGGATTGCTCGCCGGCATTGGCTTCAATGAGGATGGCAAGACCTTCGCCGGTATGGGTGCCGACTTCAGCGACTATGACAATGACGGCCTGCCCGACATCGTCGTTACCGATCTTTCCAACGAACGCTACATGCTCTTTCGCAACGATGGCGACGGCACGTTCCGGGACGTGACCAATGCGTCGGGAATCGGCAATGCCACGCGAAGTTTCTCCGGCTGGAGCACGCATTTGTTCGATTACGACAACGACGGGTGGAAGGATCTTTTTGTCGCCCAGTCGCACGTGATGGACACCATCGAGAAAACTTCTCCCAACTTGCGTTATCGCGAACCTCCACTTTTGTTGCGCAACCAGTCGGGTCACTTTTCGCGGGTGCTCGCGGGGGACGCGTTTCAGGAGGACTGGGCCGGCCGCGGGGCCGCCTTTGGAGACCTCGACGGCAAGGGTGCCACTGACATCGTGGTCAACAACGTTGGCGAACATGCGTACGTCTTGCGCAATGAGGGCGGAAATCGCAATAACTGGATCGGCCTCAAGCTCGTCGGCTCCAAGTCGAACCGCGACGGCATCGGCGCCCGCATCAAGGTCGTTACCGCCTCAGGCCTGACGCAATACTTCACCGTCAATACCGCGGTTGGATATCTTTCTGCTTCCGATAAGCGCGTGCTCGTCGGACTTGGAGGCGATGCCCTTGCAAAATCCATCGAAATTCGCTGGCCCTCCGGAACAGTGCAGACGCTGGAGAATGTCCAAGCGCGGCAATACGTTACGGTCAGCGAACCTGCTAAATAGCTGCTCGTCAGGGGGATTCGGGAAAAGCGCACCTCGACAGTTTTGAGTAAACGATTCCTGCAAACCTCTTGCTGTCTTCTGCCTGGGTCGGCATTTCCGGATTTCCGCCGTCGTTCGAATTCGCTTTTCTCGCGGGGATTCAGACTCGTCATTCGCTTCCCCGGCGGGGTCTTAGCGGGACCATTTGCGGTTTCGTTGCCGCAGCGTGGCGCGCCCAGAAGAAAATCGTTAATGTAGCCGCAATTATCTGTATATCAGAGGTTTACCATTCAGCTCGACCCGCCATTGCCGACTCGGCCACTTCTAACATTGGTAGCTTCGCGCCGTTGCCATCTCCGCGAAACCCTAAAATTTCGAAACGTCGCTCTAGTACAAAAGAATTACCTTGACAGCGTTCATTCCACAATGTTAAAAACTCGGCCCAGAGTCGAGTAAATGTTTTCTCAAAATTGTGCGCCGAGAAAACAGGGTCCGGTTCATGGTGAGATTTAGCAAATTCTCCTTACGCTTTCTTAAATTTTGCTGCGATCTTAAATAGTTTTCTCACGTCGGCCGAGTCAGTTAAACGCTTTACGCAAGGATAAATCGTGGGTATGAGCTTTACCCCCGGAGGCGCAAAAATGAAACGGTTGTCCCTCGCCGCAGTGTCTCTGTTAGTCTCCTTTTTTGCATTCAGCGGACAGAACCTCTACGCGCAGTTTGCCGACAGAGCTGTCATCACCGGTATCGTCACCGACGCAAGTGGTGCGGCAATTGCCGACGCCAAGGTCACCATCACCAATGAGGGGACCGGCGTGCAGACAGTGGTCGGCACCAACAGCGCCGGCAACTACAGCACCCCGCCTCTCACGCTCGGCAGTTATCGCGTGGATGTCGAGAAGCAAGGCTTCAAGCTGTTCTCCCGCCCCGGCATCGCGCTTACCGGCGGCGTGACCTATCGGCAAGATGCGAAGCTCGATGTCGGCTCGGTCACTGAGACCGTCGAAGTTCAGGGCGCCACTGAACTCATCAACACAGAGAACGCTACCGTTTCTCACACTGTAGGTCAGGCGTACTACAAAGATCTTCCCGCGGTGATGGGCGCCGATATTCGCCTCGCTGAATCGCTACTGCAATTGCAGCCTGGCTATGTACCCGTTCAGCCGAATGGCGATGCCATTTTCCGTGGCAGCCAATTTGAATCGCGCATCAACGGCGGACAGATGTTGGCGACGGAAAATTGGTTTGATGGCGCGGCGTTCGGTTACGCCGAAGGCCATCAGCAGACTCAGGAAAGCTCGATCCCCTATCCGTCAGTTCAGGAAATGACGGTCGTCGAGAATACTTTTTCCGCGCAATACGGTCACACCAGTGGCGGTTTCATTACCTACGCCACCAAGTCAGGCACCAGCCAGTATCACGGCAGCGTCTACGACTTTTACACCAACAACAAATTCGATGCCTCCAACTACTTCGTCGGGCCGCTGCTGATCAATAACGGTCGCAACAACACGCTTCCTCTTGGTCAGAACAACTGGGGATTTGCGGTCGGCGGCCCGGTTCCGAAGCTGAAGAAGACTTTCTGGTTCTTCAACCTTGACGCTCTCGACTATCACAGCACCGTGAATACCGGATTGGTGAACGTTTTGCCGGATGCCAAGACAAGGGCTGGTGACTTCAGCGAATACCTCGACCGAAACACCGTCGTTGGGACCGACGCCAAGGGCAGACCCATGTACAAGGGCGAGATTTTCAATCCGGCATCGACAACGCTCGTCGGGAACGTTCCCGTTCGCGACGGCATTGGTTTTGATCCCGTTACCGGTTTACCCGGTCCAAACGCCAACATCATTACAGCTGATCCGAATGCGAATGCCCTCTGGAGCTCGCTAGCAACTGCAGTGATTCCGAATATTCCTTCGCTTGATGCCAACACTGCCATCGGTACGCCAAACGAATTCGGTGGCACCTCCGATGATAACAACAAGATCAACGTCCGCACCTGGTTGCTCCGTTTTGATCACTCGTTTAACGACAAGTTCTCGATTTCAAATACCTACTACGAGAATGTCCGGCCGCGCATCGCACACTGCGGTGGGCCGGGCGGTTGCACGACCGACCACAATGGCGAAACCGATTCACAGCAAAATGACACCTATATCGGGCAGGGATTCTATCAGCGGATTACCAATCACTTTGAACACCTGCAGATGAACTGGGTCATTAAGAACAACCTCTTCAATCACACGACACTGGCTTATGACCGCTGGCAGATGCTCGGCCATCAGCTTTCTGGCGGTGTGGGCTGGAACCAGAAACTCGGTCTCGGATTGCCCAATGAGCCAATATTCAACAACGCAGGTTTTCCGCAGTTGAACTTTAATGGTCCGTACGGGTTCACTCACTATGGAACACCGTGGGCCAGTCAGGGAGCCGACATCAACAATCGATATCAATTCCTTGACGACATCACCTGGAACACCGGTAAGCACACCATCAAGGCAGGAATTGAATATCGCTACATGACCTTCCCGCAAACCGGGTGGGCCGTGAACACCGGCGGCAACTTCAACTTCAACGACAACGAGACCGCGGGTTACAACGCCGCCGGCACATTGCTAAACGGAGGCCCAACAGGCAACGAGTTTGCTTCCTTCATCCTCGGCCAGGTCGACAGTGCCAATTTCTCAATTCCATTAAAGTACATGCCCAAGATGCGGTACAGCTCGCCTTGGGTCAATGACGACATAAAGGTTACGAAGAATTTAAACCTGACTCTGGGATTGCGGTTCGATTGGACTTCAGGAGTTTCGGAGGAATTCAATCGCTTCTCGACCTTTGCTCCTGGCGCTCCCAATCCTGTAGGCGTTCCGGGCGCAACCGTCTTCAACTCAAGCCTCGCGACTGGGAAGAGCAGTTGGAGCGTCGGGCCCCGATTCGGTTTCGCCTATTCTCCTAATTCGAGGAACGTGATTCGCGGCGGATATGGAATCTACTATGCCGGTGTTCAAGCCGACTCCTGGGATCCGTACCCGGTTGACGGATATCAAACCAATCCCGTCGCCGCAAATACAACAAACGGATTGGTACCTGCCTTCTACTTCCAGGGAACCGGCGCTTGTCCAGCACAAAACCAACTTACCCAAACCGGTATCAACGTTCCTTGTACTTGGCCGAGCATCCTTCAACCCCCCCAGCTAAGAGCTGATGTGGCCAACGGCGGCAATCCAGTAGGTGTCTGGCCGAAGACCTACACTATGCCGCGATATCAGAACTGGTCGGTGTCATTCCAGCGTGAGTTGACGCACAACATGGCGATCGACATCGCATACGTCGGCAACCACGGCACGCGACTCATCGATGGTCGCACTTCGGCCGGCGTCTTTGACAACATGAATCCGGACTCGGTGCTGCAATATGGCACCGCACTCACGAATGGACAGTTCACATGCCTCGCTCCACCGTGCTCTGCGGCGAACCCGACCACAGCTAATGCTGCGGCAATCGCGGCAGGGTTTTCCACGCCGCCATATCCGACATTCACGGGTGACTTGGCCCAGGCTCTCAGGCCCTGGCCGCAGTACCAGCAGATCAACTGGCGCTCATTCCCGTTTGGCGAGAGCCATTACAACGCCCTACAGGTTGCATTCGAGCGTCGCATGGCTGCTGGCCTGCAACTCAAGGCGTCTTACACTCATTCCCGGCTCATGAACAACGGCGCGGAGAGCGGCTTAGGGGCTGGCGGCCCTCCAGTCCAGAATCCGAGCAACATGAGCGATATGTACACCGTCAGTGCTGACGATGTGCCCAATGTCGTCTCGGTGGGCTGGATTTACAAACTGCCATTCGGCAAGGGCAAATCGGTTCTTTCTGGCGCCTCGGGTGCGTTAGACAAAATCGTGGGCGGCTGGCAGATCTCGGGAATCCAGAGTTATTCATCTGGACGGCCGCTTAACATTACCACTCCCAACAGCCTTGGGGGCTATTTGTTCAACCCGGCGAGGTATCCGAACAAGGTCGGAAGCGGGAGAAACAGTAATTTCAGCTGCGATCCTGTCATCCTCGGTCAGTGTAGCCAGCTCTATTTGAACCCGTCGGGCTGGGCGGATCCTGGGTTAGCCAGCAATGGCATCCCGGCTTTTGGAAACGCCCCGCGCGAGGACGAGAACGTTCGTGGATTCCCGTCTTACAACGAGGACTTCTCGATCATGAAGGACACCTACATTACCGAACGCACCTATCTCCGCTTCCACGCGGATGCAGGCAACGTGTTCAACCGTGTCTACTTCTGCTACGGCCAGACAGCCGGTGGCAGCACGGTGTTTGGAACGGGTGGCTTCGGAGTGGTCAGCAGCCAATGCAACATCCCAAGGCGAATCCAGTTCGCTCTGGAGTTGTTCTTCTAACGGTTTGTTGAGTTAAAACGTGCGCTAAATGAAACGGATGGTTCGTTGCAACGAACCATCCGTTCTTCTTTATATGATGGCCTGTCATTCCGAACTCGTTCACCGGCCAGGCGAACGGGAGAGGAACCTGACGAGACTTCTGGATCACCAGGGACGTGTGAAGGGCAGCCTCAACTGCATACGCCATAGTGCCGTGCGAACGGGCACTGTAGGTCTAAATAGCGTTAGGTTCGGAAGAGGCGTATCACCGGGAAATAGGACCGATGTTCAACCTTTGCCCAACTTCTCTCGCCGAACAATGCCGCGCCCCTCTTGTAGCACAATGAGCTGATTGGCGTCGACATTTCTGAAGCTTTCAACCAGTCCCAACGGCCATCGCACTTCGAGTAGGTCGACCTGTTTGGTTTGCCCGAGCCCAAAGTGCAATCGAAAGTCATTTTGCGAAAGATAGCTCGATCCGCTCATCACCTCGTTGATTTGTGAATGCTTGCCGGTCACAACCCGCACCCGCGCGCCAATTGCGCTGCGGTTGGACTTGGTACCGATGCATCTCACCTTGATCCAATTGTTTCGGGTGCGGCAATCGTTGCGGAGCAGGGAAGGGGCCTCATTCATGTTGATGACTACCGCGTCCATGTCCCCATCATTATCAAAGTCACCGAATGCCGTCCCACGGCTGCTGTGCAGCTCGTTAATCGCCGATCCAGCCTGGGAAGTGACATCGGCAAATCGGCCATTGCCCAAATTCTTGTATACGAGCTTGCTTTGCCTGAATGTCACATGGAGTTTACGGGTGTCTACTTCTGGGAACACATGCCCATTGGACATGAAAATGTCCGCCCATCCGTCATTATCGAAGTCAAACAGGCCGACGCCCCACCCCAAATATCTTGTGTTGGCTCCCATTCCTGCCTGATAGACCGCGTCGTAGAAAGTTCCATCGCCATTGTTGTGATAGACGTTCGCCGTCTGGTCCGAGTAGTTCGTCTTAATGATGTCCAGCCAGCCGTCGCAGTCATAATCGCCCACGGCCACCCCCATCCCGCCCTGTGGGGTGCCGTTCTCGTTCAGAGCGCAACCGGCTTCGTGGCCAATTTCGGTGAACGTGCCGTCATGGTTATTGTGATAGAAGCGGCTGGGCACCGTGTCACACGCTACGTAAATATCCGGCCATCCGTCGTTGTCGAAATCAGCGGCAGAGACGCCGAGGCCGTAACTACCCGAGGGAATCCACTGATCGTTCACAAACGTGGCGGTCAGCGGCCCACGCGGAACTGACACACCCGACCGATCAGAGACGTCCTCAAAGGTCCCGTCCCCCCGATTGTGATAGAGGATGTTGGTTCCCCCGCTCATTCCCTGAGGCCCGCAGCCGACAGGCAGCCCGTAGTAGTTGCAATACTTATTTTTCCCCGGATCAGGAGCGACCTGCGGGTCAAAATTGACGTAGTTCGCGACAAACAAATCGAGGTGACCATCGCGGTCATAGTCGACGAAACAGCAGCCCGTGTTCCAGCGCTTCTTTGCGGATTGAGTCAGGCCCGCCTTCTCGCTCACGTCTGTGAAGGTGCCATCTCCGTTGTTGTGATAAAGGACTATCCCTCCGTAGTAGGTGACCACCAGGTCGTCATAGCCGTCGTTGTCGTAGTCACCGACGCAACACCCCTGTCCCCAGCCGGAACGCACCAGGCCTGCTTTTTCGGTCACGTCGGTGAAAGTTCCATCGCGGTTGTTGTGGAAAAGAAAATTCGTAGGCTGGCCTTCGGGAGAAATCTCGAATCGGGTGCCATTCACCATGAAAATATCGAGCCACCCATCGTTGTCATAGTCGAAAAGGGCGACACCGCAGCCGGTCTCTTCCAGGATGTATTGTTTGCGGGTTGTGCCGCCGTAGACATTTATTGCTTTCGCCAGCCCAGCCGAGGAAGCGATGTCGATGAAGGAAAATCCCGGCGAAACGAATACGTCGGATTTCCGCTTTGCGGCTGCCGTAGAAGCTTCTGGAATGCCCAGCAGAGTTCGTGGAAGCAGAAGTGATGCTGGTAACGCCGCCCCGATGCGAAGAATTCGCTCAAGAAAGTTTCGGCGCGAGTCATGCCCGGTTGCGGCAGGTTTTTTGAAATCCTCAGCTCTGGGCAATTGCTTAAACATTCTGTTCTAGTTGGGCGTCAGAAGTTGGAGGCGGAGCCGCGAACGCTGTTCTGCTTCGAATTTACGCGATAGCGCGAATTGCGCTTCTGACTCGGACTTCTTGCCCAGCCGCCCGAGCAACACGCCTAACTGGTAGTGTGCCTCCGCTGAATTTGGATCTAAAGAAACCGCTCGCTCCAAATCCTGCTGGGCTTCCTCGTACTGGTGCTCTCGTACGAGGATCCCACCCAGCTTTACGTTCGCCAGCGCGTGCTGAGGGTGGTTCTTGAGCAGATCGCGAAAAATCGGCACCGCCTTCTCATCTTCGCCGCTCGCATCGTACGTGAGAGCCAAGTAGTAAGCAGCGGCCACTTGATCAGGTTCTAGTTCAAGGCTGCGTTTGAGCGACGATTCCGCCTCCGGATATTTCGCCTGCAAATAGTAGACCGCACCCATCGCGTAGCTGAGAGCCGGATCCTTGGGATGTTTCTGCAACAGGCCACTTAGCAACGCAGCAGCCTTCGTAAGATCGCCGGAAGCGACATTTGCCGATGCAAGCACATAGACATACGAATCGCGATCTGGTCGCAATCTGACCGCTTCATCAAGGGCTGCCAAAGCGTCTTTCACCAAGTTCTGCTGCAGGCAAACCTTCCCGAACTCAAACAAAACGTCAGGATCTTTGGGAGCGCGCTTTTTCGCCTCGATCAAGTAAGCCAGCGCCTGCTCGTTCAACCCTTGCTGTTCTGTGATCTGCGCAAGATACACGTCGCACAGTGTGCACTCAGGATCGAGCGTCAGCGCAAGATTGAAGGCTTTCTCGGCATGGTCCATGATTCCGAGTGCGAAGTAGCCTTTGCCAAGTTTCAAAGCCTGAGCCGGAGTCTGCGAAGGGTCCGTTGTAATTGCTGTCTCCGCCTTATCGAAAATCTTCTTCGCCTCGGCCTTCATGCCATACGTCGTCAACAGCGTTCCAAAATCGACGGCAACATCCGCCGATGGTGCTGGGAGCTGCTGCCATTTCTCGTATAACGCCCCGAGTTCTTGTGTATTGCCAAGCGCTCCATAGTCAGTTGTTAAAAGAAGAATTCCGTCGTCCCCGGTCTGCATTTGCGAAAGAATCGGCTCCGCAATCTTCAGAGACTCCTGAAAATTTCCCAGCGATGACTCAGCCTTTGCCAGGTCGAAGCGCGCATTGAAATTCGAAGGGTCGCGCGCGAGCGCATCTTGGAATGATTTCTTTGCTGCGCCGAACTTGCCTTGAAGGGAATAGGCTTCTCCAAGAGTGATTCGCGCACCGACCAGATGCGGATTTAAAGCCAGCGCTTGCGTCAGGAACTCTTCGCCCTGCTGAAATTTTCCTTCCTGCAGTCGGATCGCTCCCAATATCGACAGCGACACCGGTCGGGTCACGGGATTCGACAACACCAGCCGCGCTTCAGATTCAGCCTGCTTTAACTCTCCCTGGCTCAGCAGTTGCTCGGCGCGTTGCAGATGGTCAACTTGGGCAAGTCCAATAGACGGAAGGAGCAGCAGGACGAGGCAGAGCTTCGGCCGAAAGAAGGGAAATTCGATCGAATAAACCCCGCGAAAAAAGGCTCTTCCCCACCCACAAAGACCAGGCATGTTGGCTTTTTATAGCATGCCTGCAATGTGCGAACAACAAGCGCAACTGCTGTTGTGAAGCGTATCTTGTGACCATCTCTCGCGGGGTGATACCCTCGATTTTCTGTGCTGTGGAACGAATTTCCGCGAGCATTACTGGAACCACTTTGGGGGCAAAGGGTGAGGACGGATAAACCAGCAGTTCACAACGCCTCACGCCGCAACTTCCTCCAAAGATTCTCCGCGGGAGTTCTGACCAGCGCGGTACCATCGTTGTGGCTCCCTCGAGCCATCGCCGAAAGCGGCCCAGACGAATATCCCTTCGAGCTCGTGCCGCCTTCCACGAGCGGTATCACCTGGGTTCACAGCAACGGCCGCTCGCCCGAAATGTATCCCGCCGAAACCGTTGGCGCCGGCTGTGCCTTCTTCGACTACGACAATGACGGCTGGATGGACATCTACCTTGTGAACAGTGGCAAGTGCGATTTCTTCGATCCTCAAACGCCATTGCGAAACGCGCTCTACAAGAACAACCACGACGGAAGCTTTACCGACGTGACCGCGAAGGCAGGCGTTCCGGGGGGTGGTTACGGAATGGGCGTCGCAGCCGCAGACTACGACGGCGACGGCTGGACTGACTTGCTGGTCACGCAATACAACGGCGTGATTCTTTATCACAATAACGGCGACGGCACCTTTACTGACGTTACAAAAAAAGCGGGACTGCCTTTAGTCGGCTGGGCTACAAGCGCCGTCTGGTTCGACTACGACAACGATGGCAAACTCGATCTTTTTATTTGCCGTTTTGTCGACTTCGACAAATCGAAAAACCAATTCTGCGGCAATCGCGATACCGGCCTCCGCTACTACTGCACTCCTCGCGTCTACGATCCCGCGCCCAGTTGGCTGTTCCACAACAACGGCGACGGCACCTTCACCGATATCAGCGAAGCGTCTGGGATCGCGCGCTCTCTCGGCAAGGCCTGGGGCGCAGTCGCCTGCGATGTGAATAATGATGGCCTAGTCGATCTATTCATCGCCAACGACACCGTGCCAAATTTTCTTTTCCTGAATCGCGGCAACGGGAAATTCCAGGAAGTTGGTCTGGAAGCCGACGTCGGCTTCAGTGCGGAGGGGAAGCCCCGCTCTGGCATGGGTGTCGACGCCAGCGACTACGACCAGGACGGCTGGATGGATCTTTTCGTAGCGAACATCGACCAGGAAATGTATTCGCTATACCACAACAACCACGACGGAACTTTCGATGATCTCGCCATTCCCAACGGAATTGCCAAGGTCACCAAGCTCATGAGCGGCTGGGGTCTCAAATTTTTCGACTACGATAACGACGGCAACGTTGACCTGTTCCTTGCCAATGGCCATCCCGACGACAAGATTGAAGAGCACTCGAGCGCCGTCCGGTATCTTGAGCCCTTGCTGCTGTTCCGGGGCACAGGCAAGGGATTCGAAAATGTTTCCGCCGGGAGCGGTCCGGTCTTCGCGAAACCATACGCTGCTCGCGGCATGGCAGTCGGAGATTTTGACAACGACGGCGCAGTCGACGTCCTTGTGGCGATTAACAACGGTGCTCCGCTGCTTCTTAAGAACCGGGCTGGGCGGCACAATCATTGGTTGGGAATTAAGCTGGTCGCAAAGCAAGCTAACCCTGCTGCGGTGGGAGCACTGGTTACCTGGCAAGCCGGGGACTTAAAGCGATCCATCTTCAAGACGGCCGGCGGAAGTTATCTCGCGTCGCACGACCCGCGGCTGGTTCTCGGGATTGGTCAACGAAAAAAGATCGACTGGATAGAAGTGAAGTGGCCTCTGCCGAGCCGACGCGTGGAGCGCTTTACCAGCCTGCCGATCGACCAATACACCACGTTGAATGAGGGACAGGGGACTCAACAATGACTGGTGCCCGAAGCTTGTATTGCAAACGTGGCTGCTAGCATGGACTGATGTAAGCTGAATCTGCCGTCCGGGATCTTCACAATTGCAGGGAAGAGGTGGACTTGAGGGTTAGCGTTTTTGGATTGGGATACGTTGGTACGGTTTCGGCGGGGTGCCTGTCGAACAGCGGTCATCAGGTGGTCGGAGTCGATCCGGTTCAAACGAAAGTTGACCTGATCAATCGCGGCCAGTCTCCCATTATCGAACCGGAGATCGGCGAAATTCTGGCAAAAGCGGTCACCGAGAAACGACTTACTGCGACGCAGGACGCGAAACAGGCCGTCCTCGATACCGAAACATCTTTTATTTGTGTGGGCACTCCCAGCCAAGCAAACGGAAATCTTGATCTTACTTATATACGCCGTATCTGCGAACAGATTGGAGACGCGCTCAGGCATAAGAATTCCCGCCACACAGTTGTGATCCGGAGCACGATTTTGCCAGGCACCATGCGGAAGATCGCCATACCAGTGCTTCAGGAATTTTCCGCCAAGAGGGCCGGCGTAGATTTCGGCCTCTGCCACAACCCGGAGTTCCTTCGCGAAGGCTCGGCGGTGAAGGACTTCAATTTTCCACCGCAAACGGTCATCGGCGAATTTGATAAAGCCAGTGGCGACGCCCTTGCCGAACTTTACAAGGAGATCGATGCGCCTTTGGTCCGCACTGATCTTGAAACTGCAGAGATGGTGAAATACATAAACAACAGTTGGCACGCGCTCAAAATCGGCTTTGCCAATGAAATCGGCAATTTATGCAAGGTCTTTTCGATCGACGCGCACCAGGTAATGAAGATTTTCTGCCAGGACACAAAACTGAATATTTCATCTGCTTATCTGAAGCCTGGGTTCGCGTTCGGTGGATCGTGCCTTCCAAAGGACCTGCGGGCCATTTCCTATCAGGCCAAAGTTCAGGACTTGGAGTTGCCCGTGCTGACTTCGATTCTTCACAGCAATCAAATGCAGATCGAGCGCGGCTTGCAGATGATCATGGAGAAGGGTCAAAAGGAAATTGGCATCCTGGGATTCAGCTTCAAGGCGGGGACTGACGATCTGCGCGAAAGCCCAATGATCGAAGTCATCGAGCGATTGCTCGGGAAGGGCCACGATCTGCGCATTTACGACAAGAACGTAAAAATGGCGAAGCTGGTCGGCGCCAATCGCGACTTTATTTTGAACCGTATCCCGCATATTTCACGGCTCATGGTGGATGACATAAATGACGTTCTGAGCCACGCCAAAACGATAGTGATTGGGAATGATGATCCTGATTTTCGTGAGGTGCCGAAGCTCATGCGTGAGGGCCAAAACCTGGTCGATTTCGTTCGCGTGCTTCCCGATCGAAGTAGGGACGGAAAATATGAGGGCTTTTGCTGGTGACGCGAGTCCGGCCGACACGTCTTTGGTGAGGGCCTAACCTGTTGCAATCATTAGAGTTATGTTGCAAATGTTCCGCTCGCGGCAAGCGCACGGTGATTGCGGGCGTCGGCGATCCTAACTGCAGGTCCCGTCTCATAGAGAAACATTACTTCTTGCAGCCTCGCGGAGCGGTGGCCTATTCTTCGTTTCATCCCCCTTTTGAAATGTCTGTCCCTTGCTCGAATGACCGTGGTCTGCTGTGACCCAGAGGGCAAAGCTGCGCCTTCCGTCTCCCAGAAGCCCGCAAAGTAGCAGCCATCTGCGCCCTATCGATGAAAAACCTTGAGCTTTCAACTCGTGTTTGGCTGTTCTGCGGATTTCTCTTCGCCTCGCTGCTGTTTGCATGGCATCCGCTGCTTGCGACCTTCCAACTGGCGATTAAAAACGATGAATATACCCATATCCTGCTGATAATTCCGGTTAGCCTCGCATTCATTTTGGTGGAATGGCGATTGGTGTCGTCGATGGCGCAAACTGAAATTTTTCGGGGACTGCTTTTGCTTTGCGCCGCAGCAACATTCGCCATATTGATTCGACTCGCTTGGCTAGAGATGCCAGCCGACCTTGGCCTTTCGGCCGCCATGTTGGCGTTGGTGACCTGGTGGATTGGCGGTTTCATACTCATCTTCGGAGCGAGAGTCACACGCTCCCTTGTGTTTCCGTTGGCATTCCTGTATTGCGTGGTGCCGCTTCCGACCCTTGCGCTCGACAAAATTGTGAATTGTTTGCAGCAGGGTTCTGCGTTCACGGCTTGGCTGTTTTTTGCGGCGGCCGGAGTGCCGGTTTCTCAGGATGGTTTGATGGTATCCATCCCCGGGCTCACAGTTGAGGTCGCAAAGGAGTGCAGCAGCATTCGCTCAAGCCTGATGTTGCTGGTCACGACGCTGGTTCTCGCGCAGCTTTTTCTGCGCTCCCCGCTTCGCAAAGCACTCATAGTGGCGATCGCGATGCCACTCTCGGTTGCCAAGAACGGCTTGCGGATTTTTACGATTGCGATGCTGGGCACGCGAGTGGATCCGGCATTCCTGACAGGACGGCTGCATCGTCAAGGCGGAATCGTATTCTTCGTGGTCGCCTTGTTGCTGGTGCTGCTTGTTCTTCGATTGCTGGAGCGGAGAGAGACGCAACCGGTAAGCGCTCCGCACCTCAAGGCTCTAGCATCTTGCTAAGGCAGTATGCCTTTCCCTCAGCGTTACGGAGTCGGAACAGTTGCGTTTGCCTCGTTTGAGAAAGCGCTTTCAACCGAGTTCGAGTCTACAGCGGTTGACACATAAAAATAGGTCGACCCGGCTTGTACCCCCGAATCGTTGAAGCTGGTAGATGCCAGCAGTGCCGAATTCAGTTTGGTATACGGACCACCCGACTGTGTTCCGCGGTAGATGTTATATCCGGAAACGGTTGAAGTGCTCGGGTCCCAAGTCAGCGCAACGCTGTGCTGAGGCGGAGCAGAAGTTCCGCTTCCCGTGAACGTTTGTTGCAAGGACGCATTCGTGGCATTGCTGGCGAATGAAATGTTTCCAGGCGCGGAGCCAGCCGACTGCGGTGTAAACGTCACGGTATAACGCGTCGTTTGACCGACAGTCACGGTCACGGGAAATGTAATTCCGCTGACCGTATATCCGGATCCCGTCCAATCCGCTGACGAAATAACAACGTTCGCATTAGTGGCCGACAATCTGGCCGTCAGCGAAGAACTGCTGCCAACAACCACATTGCCGAAATTCAACGACGCCGGGGTCACCGCAAGGGTTCCGGTGACGGGCCCCGTCTGAGCTCCGCTGCCGCTGAAGGCCTGTTGCACCGATGGATCAGACGCGTTGCTGGCGAATGTCACGGCACCTGGCGCGCTTCCCGTAGCTGCCGGTGTAAAGGTCACGGTGTAATTTGCGCTTTGGCCGGCAGGGATGGTCAGAGGGAAGCTGATCCCACTGATGGAATAGCCAGTTCCCGTCACCGACGCCGACGAAACACTTACATCAGCGATCGTGGCGGAAAGCGTTCCCGTCAGCGAAGCGCTGCTGCCCATGGTTACGTTACCGAACGCTAGGGTAGTAGGCGCCGCCGAGAGCGTGCCCGGGGTAGGGTTCGGGTTGCTCACAACCTGATTGTTGGAGCCGGCGGAGACTCCCGCGCAGCCAGTCAATATGGCTGTGGCGCCAACAGCTAACAGCAGAGCGCAACTTACACGCAACCGCAAGCCAGTTGTGATTTCCATGCAGCGATTATGGGCCGGGGACTTACGGGCGGTCGAGAGAACCAAGATTCATAGTCGCTCTCCCGACTTTTACTGCACCTTGGTAATGGACTACTGAGCGAAGTGGTTGACCGGATAGTAGATGCTTCTACAAACCAATTGCAAGGGTTGAAAGCCTTAAAAAAAACACTAAAGTTCCTCTTTCGGAATCTGCACCGAAGCTCCTAGCGGTCGATTTCGCCTTAATTGGGGAGGAAATTCCTCAGCATTCGCGTCTGACTACGAGCTGCAAAGATCTGCACATCGGTACCCAGCGCGTATCACCGATGTAATTCTAAGTACCTTGTTTTTTAATGAATTAACTCCACTCCTATAGCACAATCACTCGGAGGGTCAATTGCCGCTATGAAAATGGCCCTCCCAAGCGTAGTACCAAAGAGCGATCCAATATGACAAAAAATGGCACGTTCAAGCATTCCAGCAAACTGGTAAACGCAATCGCGGTGATTGCCTTGTGTGGAGCGGCCTTTGGTCAAGCTACCTTGTCGGAGCCAACGCTGATTGCTTTTAAACCGGCAGCAGTCGAACCTGCGCTCACTTCAAATTCGTTCTTGCCTCAAGCGCCCAGTAGCCAGCACAAATTCTGGGACGGCAAGAATAAAGCCCTGTTTTCGGCCGTGGCCGCATTCAGCGCCGCCGACTTCACCGTTACGCGCATGAATTTATCGAACGGCGGCAGGGAATTGAATCCGATCGTGCGCCCCTTTGCCGGGAGCAACGCAGCCCTGGCGGCGAATTTTGCTGGTCAGACGGCGGGCGTTGTCGCAGTTAGCTATCTCTTTCACAAGATGGGGCACCATAGGCTGGAGCGGATGGCTCCCGTTGCCAATGTTGCGGCGTCCGCATTTGCAGTGAGCTACGGTTTAGCGCACCGCTGAGCTCGCGACGCCCGACAGCATTGTTCTTGAGATTTATCGCTAGCACTGATCTCCGCCCTCACTCGACATCATCCATCGTCCATTAACTGAACTATGACGGAACCCACAGGGGCCGCTCTATCTCATCGGCACGAACGCAGGTATCGCCGTTTCAGACTTAGGTACCCGGTCCAGCTCCTGTATCAATGCGGCAGTTTGGCCGGAGAGGTGGCAGCGGTAAGCCGCAATATCAGCACAGGAGGGTTATTGCTGGAGTCTCCTGAGATGGTCCCGTTGACGAGCACGCTCAGCTTCGTGATCAGCCTGAGCGGACGCAAAGCTCGCCCGGTACGGCTCAGGGGCGAAGGCACCGTCGTTCGGGTCGAGCCGAGTGAAGGGAAATTGAAATTCATGATTGCTGTTGAGTGCAAGAACCCTATAGCTCAGATCGCACCGCATTTCCACTCACACGAGCGTTAAAAGAATCCGGATCTTCGCCCTCCTGCTTCGGGCACCCGTCATTCCCGTCTAATTCGCCGCGCCGCTCACTGTATCCAGCGCTTGTGCAGGCTGAAGAGCCCCTCGCGCGTAGCTTCCTTTCCGAATTTGCCTAATGTTCCAGTCGCATGCACACGACGAGAACCGCCGTGTGCCTTTTCGCCATTTGACCGGGTTAAGAAGGGCTATGGTATAGCCGCCTGCACCTGGTTCGAGTATGTGCTTTCCTGGCCGCTCGAACTTACCGCAGTGGTGACGTAGTAGTAGGTGTGCGAGGCGGACACATTCATGTCCAGATATGAGGTCGTGAGGTTGAGCCCGCTATTCATTTTGGAGTACGGCCCACCAGAAGTGCTGCTCCGGTATACGTTGTAGCCCGAAACATTGGACGCGCTGGGGGTCCAAGCAAGAGTGACACTGTGTTGCACCGGCGCCATTCCCGTACCGCTCACGGACTCGGCGGCAGTACTCGCGTTGCTGGCAAAAGAGAGTGTTCCTGACGCTGCACCGCTGCTCTGTGGCGTAAATGTGATCGTGTAAGGAACAGTCTGGCCTGCCGCTATCGTTTTCGGAAACGCTACCCCAGTGAGAACAAACTCCGAGCTGCTACTTGAAACGGATGTGACTGTAACACTAGCTCCTGTCGCGCTTAGACTTCCCGTTTTTGTAGCGCTCGAACCCACGGTTACATTTCCAAAAGCCACGCTGGAGGGAGCCAAACTCAGTTGTCCGCTGGCTGTTCCTGTTCCGCTAAGTGGTATTGAAAGGACAGTTCCATTGCGCGCGTTCAGCGCTTGAAACGATCCAACTACCGACCCTGAAGACTGCGGAGAAAAAGCAATTTGGAACGTGTAGCTCTCTCCTGGTGAGAGCGTGATGGGGAATGACAATCCCTGCACCGAGAACCCAGTGCCTCTGAGCAATTGACTCGAAAGCGTGACCGAGCCGCTTCGCGAATTCGTCATAGTTACAGACGAGCTTACCGTGCTGCCGCTCGCAACATTGCCGAATGCAATGCTCTGTGGATTCGAAATAAGCGATTTCGTTGACGTTCCCCAGCCATGAGCCGCCAGTGTCACCGACGTGCCCTTCAGCCCGATTAGAGCCGACTGTGTGCCGGAAGCCGTCGGTTGAAATGTGACATTCAAAGCGAGGCTCTGTCCTGGCATCAAGGTCATCGGCAAAGGTGACGATCTCACCGTATAAGTGGGCTGGTCCGAGCTGACAGAAGAGATGGTCACGCTCGTCGTACCGCCATTGATCAATGTTGCTGACAAAGTCTCGGACTGGCCAACCAGGACTCCGCCAAATCGCAAATCTGAAGGACTGAAACTGAGGCGAGTCCCGGCGCTGGCGGAGGTTGCAACCGCTACGGTCAACACTAAAAAGCCCAACAGCGGAAAGTACGCGAACTTCCAAATCGATTGGGGGAGGGTCATAGCGTTTTCAGTTTGCAGGTGTGCGGGCCAATCGAGAAGGTCTCAACAGTTCACTGGGACTAGTGAGTAGTACATGTGAGCGGGCGTGGAATTTGCTTAGGTAATGCGGGTATTGGTACGTGCCTGACACAACGGCAAGTGGACAACAGTTCAACGGCGCAAGGGTTGCCCTTTCGTGTACGGTGCGGGCCAAGTTCTTGAAAAGCCGCGCCTGTAGCGGAGTTCAGAGGATGCGTGGCCCACGGCGCATGGAGTTCCTGTCACGGAACGATTTTCGAAATGGAACAAAAGATCGAGTTGTTTTTGGAAAACCGGCTTCCTCAGCGGACAGTGTAGGAAGAAACAGGGGTGTTAATTAGTAGCACGTCTGCATTAGTCAACAAGACGCGCAAGGCAAACTCACTATTTCAAGCGAAGCAGCGGATCGCCAAATAGTATGAATGTTCGGCGTGTATCCAGATCGGAAGCATTGGCCTTCGCCGCCAGGACTGCGTCCCCAAGACGAGTGGTCGGTTGCGCAAACAAAGTTTGCAGCAAAGTCTGGTTCATCTGGAATTGCGGCTCAGGGGTGGTAAGTCCAGATGAAGCCCACACTGCCACTGCGCCGCCGTTTTGGGCCAGCATCAACGACTCAGCCAGGCTCTCGGTGTACACATCCTGGAAGAAGCCGTTCAAGCAATTCATCATTACGAATACGGGTAAATTGGAGCCGTTAGTCAATGACGACGCGGTAGTGTCGTCAAAAATGTCGTTGCCCGACCAAATCTCAACCGAACCATGGCCGGAGTAGTTCACCAGCAATTGTCCATTTTCGATGCCGGCGAGCACATCCTGCCGGGCGACGTCAGGTCCGACTACTCCCGCGAATACGTCAGTTACATTCATGCTCGTTGGGAAGGATTTTTGGATGACAAGGGATTGTTGGGCGAAGCTAGTCGAAGGATCGTCGGAATCGGCAACCATCATGACTTGGTTTGTCCAGCTGCCAACCGGAGAGCTGTTGTAGCCAACAGTTTTTGCGATCATCGTGGCGGCATCAGCGCTGGTGCGTGCGGGTAGGCGTCCAGTGGCGATCTGGGCAAGACCGGTGTTGTTGAAGTCAGAGAACCAGTCGTCGGAAGCGGTCTTTAATTCTGCGGTGACGACTATTTTGGTGGGCACGAAATCGAAGAATCCGAATCCAAGATAGTTGCGCGGGTCGAGCGAAGCGTCGCCGGCAAGCAGGAGATAGTGCGGCTTGTTCTTCCAGGCCTTGGTGGCCGTCAGGAGAAAAGCCTTGATCGAATCCGGACTGGGCTCGCCGAAGTTGAATTCGTCGTATATTTCGTCAACATTCAAGAGCGCGACTGATTTGCCTTGCTGTCGACGAAGCGCGGCGAGCGGGTTTATCTGCGGGTTGAACTGGGGGTAAGTAAGCATTACGACTTCAGCGCCCGGCTGTATTGCGTGCAAAGTAGAAGGATGATGCGGCGCCAGACTTGCTGCCTTCCCAAGTTGCGAGTCGGAAAGCGCCAGCAGCGTGTGTTTGCCGAGTGAAGTCCAGGAAACGCTGGTAGAGACTGCGTATTGTCCATTTACTTTCTTGGTTTGGAAGGCTACGAAGAGCGGCCGCAGCGGATTCGTGATGTCTATTAGACGAGTTGGAGGTTGTGCGAATCCTCCAACCGTGACGCTTTGACCTTGATTCACGGTGAATTTGAGAAGATTGGAATCCGCCGTGAGTGTGTGCGGAAAACTCAGATCAATGTGATCAACCAGGCTCAGATCCTTGGATCCGAGCTCGGCGGTCAGTGTGATCTCATTCGCCCCATTGGCGAGAACCCCGGCAGGAATGGCGAAGTTTGCTCTTGCGAGCTGCTGCCCCTGGAACCTCACTTCGCCCAGTGTCGCCCCATTCAACATCACGCTCACCTCGTGTTGCTGATTGCCGGTGACGCCCTGTAAAGAGATTTCAAACATACCCTGGCCGGGCACAACATTGGAGGTGGTGACGTTCAGCACCGCCGACGTGGGTGAGATTAACGGGCCAAAGAAGTTATCCGTGTTTTCCTGGAGCAAAGCCGCGAAATATGTTGTGCGCGGCTTGAGCTCGATTGTCTGAACAAAAGTTTGCTCCAGAGGACCAATCGTGCCGCTGGGTGAGACTTCGGCAATACGCAGGCCGGGAGTAGTTCCCACCGTCAACCAGTACACGCGATCTCCGGAGTAAGGGGTGTCGATGGCGGTGCCATAAAATTCGATTGCCGATTGCGACCCAAAACTGCTGCTGGTGCCCGTGATTCGAATCGGTTGCTCAACCCCTTCTGCGTACAGGTGCAAAAGACGTGCGTCAACACTACCGGCGAGTCCGCCCGCCACAAGCTGAGGCTGTGTGATTCGATACCAGCCCTCATGATCAATTGAAATCTTTACAGCCGGCTGTGCGGCCAATTGGAATCCGATGCTTTGATTGGCCGCAGTCAAAATAGGATGAACGAGGAATTCCCGTACCTGACTGTCAGTCCGGACTCTGCCCTCACCCTTTGAGCTAGCCTGCGAAAGATCGCTGATCGTCATTGCCTGAGCCATTGCCGGAGGCATGTTTGCGGCGATCTGACTCTCTACGGAAATCGGCCCGTGCAGTGTGCGCGTTCCGTTCAGATCTACGTCTTCCAACCAGTAGAGAGCGCCAGCCCCCGCGCCGTGATCAATCCATCCATAACTTTTCGCGGTGTGCTGTTCGAGCGTCTCCCGCATCATTAACGCGGAGCCGGCAATCAGCGAAGGATTCAATCTGACCTTTTCGCCGCCGAGTTCCTTGTAGACGTTGAAGCCGAGATTGTGGAGCTCGCCGCCACTCTTCCATGAGATGAGGACATCAGTGCCATTCTGGGTCGCAATAAATGTGTTCAGTCTGACACTTGTCGGCCCTTCAATCGGCGTGGAAACAGTAGCCGTATTGTTCAACGGATTCGGATCCGGAGTGGTGGCATTGACGATGGCTGTATTCACTGCCAACGAGTACTGCACCGCTGCGGTCGTCCGTATGGTTATGATTGCGCTCGAACTGGCGGCGAGGGACGTAAACGTGCAAGTGAGAACGCCACCACTTGGAGCGGGGCAGCTTCCTCCCGTGCCGCCCACAAATGAAACCGACACGAACGTTACTTGCGCAGGGATGGCATCGGTAACAGTGATTCCTGTCGCGGCGGTGGTGGCATTGTTATTTGTGACGGTAATCGTGTAAGTGAGTGTCGTATTTACGATGACCGGGCTTGGTGAGGCGCTCTTTGTAATCGAGAGATCAACGCATCCTGAAGCGGAATGTGGTCCGGGGCTTGAAGCCAAAGTGACTCCGGTCGTGGTGATTCCGTTTCCGCCCGCGCTTGCACCATAAGTGACGCCAGCCGTATTCAGCGTGATGCCGGCTGCGCCTCCGGTTACCGCGGTCGTCATGGTCGCGCCTGTGCCCGTATACAGAAGCACACCGCCGCCGCCACCGCCGCCAGGCCCGTGACGGTCGGCATTTAGACCGCCTTGCGCACCGCCGTTATCTGAGTCCCAGGCATCGCCGCCACGGCCGCCGTTTGCATTCAAAGTGACGGTCGGCGTACCAGTTACCGCTCCCCAAAGGAAAATAATGCTTCCACCAGCGCCGCCACCGCCGCCGCCGTCGTTCGGCGTGGCGTTGTAGGCAGCAAGTCCGTTCGCTGTGATGGTGGCATTCCCGCTGATGGTAGCGGCACGAATCATCACAATGCCGCCACCCGGCGCGCCGCTGCTCGACATGAAGTTTGAATTGTTGTTGCTGGTGCCCGCGCCGCCGCCACCGCCCATCACCACGCGACTAATATCTGCGGGAAATGCGGTCCCGCCATTTCCGCCGACGGCCAGGTTCGTATTCCAGCTGTTTCCGCCCGATCCGCCCGAACCGCCATTCGCCCCAGCTCCGCCGCCGCTGTTTTGATCGTTTGCGGCTGGATCCGCGTCATTGCCGCCACCTCCAGCATTGCCAGGTGCTCCGCGTGCCATGCTGCCCTGCGGATATCCCTCTGCGACACCCTGGTTCGTGCTGGCGACCGTTCCCGTCGTTACGACGCCTGCCGTCGTGCCCGTCACGTTTTCGATCCACTCCGGCGTACCGCCAATTCCTTCACCCTTGCTGGCATGCGCTCCGGCCGTTCTTGTTAGAGTTGCCGTGTTGTAGGCGGTTGGCGCAGGGAAGCGATAATCAGTATTCGCTGCGCCGGCAGCCCCATTCATAAACAGTCCCGCAGCGCCGCGAAAACCGAGTCCATTCACGCTCACAGTTGCGCCATTCAGAGTCAGTGTGCCGGAAACGTTGAGCGCCAGGACTCCGCCAGTCGAGCCATTCCAGGCAGAAGCTGTGAGGGTCGAAGTTAAAGTTGCCGTGGCATAGTTCGGAACGCGGATCACCTGGAAGGTGCGAGCGCCTTGCGCAGTGGTATCGGCAGCGGAGGTGTAGGTATAAAGCAAGCCGCCACCTGGTCCGGCGGCCGCTATGTTCACCGTTCCACCTGTGCCCACAGTCACTGCACTGGTAGCAGTTGCGTATTCGTACACGCCGGAATTGTTCAACGTGGTGGAACCGGACCCGCTAATGCCGTCCCCATATTGGGAAGTGTTGGTCGAATTGATGGCTGCGTCCTGCATCTGGATGACCAGCAGCAAATCACCAACGGCGATATTATTCGCCGCGCCCGTGCCAGGACCCACCGTGATGGACGTCGATCCAGCAGTTGCAGTTGCAGTTCCGGGATAGTACGTGTTGATTACGCCACCGAGATTTCCGCCTGCGGTCACCGTTGTGGTGGCGCAGTCGGTGAATTGCGAATAAGAAACCGAGGTGGTGTCGTCATTCGCGTTATTGAGGTCGGCGCTGGTTGCCGTGACGCTCGAGGTAAGAGGATACCCGCCGGGAAGCGAAGGCGTAGCAGTAATTGTCACGCTCACGCTGTTACCAGCGCCGGCAGCGACAGATGTCCAGTTACAATTTGCGACGGTACAGGTTCCGCCACCAGTTGCAACGGCGGACACAAACGTCAAACCCGCCGGTAGTGTATTGGTCAGACTTACGGAACTCGCGGTACTCGGGCCATTGTTAGTCACCGTGACTGTGTAGCTGATATTTGCCGGGAACAATGTTGAGGTGCCGGTTGCGGCCACCTGCAAGTCAGCTTGCGATGGCTGAATAGAAACGGCCGAATCCGACCAGCGCGCATTGCCGCTGAGAGTTTCGGACATGGAAGCGCTGGCAGATCCCACGCGAGTCGAGCCAAAGCCATAGACATCGCGGGTGCCTCCGGTCGAATTAAGAGACCACTGCTGGGTCTGTGCTGGAGAGGTGATGTTTGCCGTGGTCCCGGAAGTGGCCGCCAGGGTGTCGAGAACGTAGTCGTTCGGCCCACTAGCGACGTTCACGTAGGCGTTGGCATTCGTCCCTGCACTCTGATTCGAGGCGAATGCGCGGATGGGCGTGGTCTGGTCGGCCCCGGTAAATGTCGTTGCTCCTGCAACCGTCCCGATGGTGCTTAGAATCCCCCCAATATTTTCCGTTACTACGACGTTGTGGGTTCCGGTACCGGGATTGATGAGATACCAAATTTCCGTGCGGACGGCGTTCGAGCTGTCATTTTGAACTCCAGCCCTGGTTAGCGCCACGCCATTGTAAGTAATGCCGCTCACTGTGGTGGCGGTCCGCTGGCTGATGTTCATCGATACGCCCACCACGAGAACTAAGTTCGTGCCCGTAGCAGTTGTCGTGTGGGCAAATGTCAGCGTGTTGGCGGCGGTAGTGAGTTCATTTTGGGCGCTGGTGGTGGCGTCGACTGCCACCTGAGCATGGGCCTTTTGCGGAAACAAGAAACAGCAAAGGAACGCGAGAAAGAGAATGAATGTGCAACAACCTGGCAGATTACGCAAGATTATGTTTGCCGCAGCAGAAAAGAATCGGCGGTGGGAGTGCGTAAGGTTTGTGTTGAGAGAAATTGCCTGCCTCTGCACAGCGTTGCTGCGTACGCAACAGCGTTCTGCCATGCCATTCTTGCCTCGTGAACTGGAGTTAGCATCGGCCACCGCGCGTCTCCACTAAGATCCGATGGTCTGACAATTGCCAACCGCGTTGCATGTGCCTCCGGCAGGGCCGGCGGCAGTCGTGTTTTTACAATGCCCGAGAACAGCCTCTTCAGGTCGCAAGCTGATTCTTGTAATCGCCGGAGGCTCATATTTTTTTTTGGCTTGCAGCTTCCCATCCTCGTCCATCATGGATAACCCCCTCGTCAAGAACCAAGCTCTAAGAGATCAGCGTGTGTTGGGCGAAAATGCAGTCTGGTTGGACATTGCGCCGCGAAATGGTACGGCAAGACAATGGCAGGCACGAAATCGTATGCGGCACATTCCCCAAAAAAACATGCAACTGATTTCGAATGCTCAACCCCCTCGCACAAACAAACCCAGTCTCAAATTGAGCTATTGGCTTCCAATCTAGCAGGCTATGTCGCTGTAGGTGTTAGCTTTGCAGGTACGTAAGCCTGCGATGGATTCGCCGGTGACGCGCATAGGCCGGGTCAGTCAAACCTCAACGGCCGGCGCTCGCTTCCATCCAACCTTCCGCTTGAGCTTTTTCTGTGAGCCAGTGATGTAGTTCACGTTGAAAGGCAGGGTGGATTTCGACAAAGTTCAGACCGACCAGGCCTCCGGGACCACTCCAAGCCAGTTTTGCCTTACACGTAATCGGCGATTTCGATTCGTCAAGCTTAAATGAAACCCCGAGAAGCGCATCGTGAGCAAGATGAACAGGACAACGCATTGCAACCCCACCCGAGCTCACATTTACGGTTAGAGCGTGTATTTCCTTATCGCGGTATTGCAACGTGATGGGCAGTTCCTGCGAAACCCGATAGTAGCGTTGCTGGAAGGAACTCAATTTTCCGAGCGACGGCGATCCGTCATTCGCGATCTCTTGTTTGTATCGGCTCAGCTTGCGCCGCAATGTTCGAACAGAGATGCCGAGCTTTTGAGCTGCCATTAACTGGCTACCTTCGTTCTGGCTGGTAGCCTGCAGGATCATCTGTCTCTCAAGCTCCTCGAGGTTGCCACTGCCAGCGGCGAGGGGCGCTGGCGATCCGTAGATGCTTCCAGGAAGATGCCAGGCGCGAATTTCAGTCGCATCCGGCTCCATACCTACCGCGGTGCGCAGAATCACGTTCTTAAGCTCACGTACATTTCCTGGCCAGTGGTATGCCTCAAGCGCATCAAGTGCATCTTGAGCGAATTTGAGGCCCGGGCATTGTTGCTGCAAAAAATGTTCCGCAATTGGAACAATGTCCTGCGTCCGTTCCCGCAAGGAGGGAACGTGCAGTTCGAACTGTGCAAGGCGATGGTACAGGTCGCGGCGGAACTTGCCGAGCTGTACTTCCTCTTTTAAGTCGCGATTGGTAGCGGCCACTACGCGAACGTTGACCGAAACCTTATTGCTGCCACCGAGGCGATAGTAAGGAGCTCCGTCCAATACTCGCAGCAGTTTCGCCTGTACTCTGGCATCGAGCTCGCCAATTTCATCGAGAAATAGTGTGCCTTGGTTGGCTAGCTCGAACAATCCGGGCTTAGTCGCCTCTGCTCCACTGAATGCACCTTTCTCGTAACCAAACAGCTCGCTTTCGACCAGGTGCTCGGGGAAAGCGGCGCAGTTTACATCCACGAAAGGCTTTGCACATCTGAGGGACTGCTCGTGAATGGCCCGGCCGATCATCTCCTTGCCGGAACCGGTTTCACCCGCGATCAGGACAGTCGCCTCATGGCGGGCGACGCGTTCCACCATAGTAATCAGCTTGCGCATGGCTTCGCTGCGAAAGATCAGCGTCGTGCCGTCTACCAGGCGGGTTTCGGTGGTTGAATCGGTTGACATCGAGGCGCACTAGGGCCACTGCGGACGCGGCCATATCGCAGACGTTGCTACAAAGGTGTTTAGCACGAGCCCGGTGGTTGAGCATCAGGTCTTTAGGTACGGATGGTTACCTTTGTACCCAAGTGATATCGAGTTCTGGTCGATCTTCTACGACTCCGCTCGTAAGATTCTCCCTGAGTATTACGAAAGTGTTGGGGCAACTCCGCAAATTCTGGGATTAAGAAACGCTATTCGCAATACTTAATGATGTCCCGGTCACCTAAGGGACAGTGTGGAGCAAAATGCCTTCTCGACCGCAAACCTGGCGGGAGATGACCATTGCCACGCGCGTGTACGTTGCCTTCATCGTTGTCGCGGGCGCGGGTGTGCTTGCGTTCGGTGTGTCGCAGCCGATCACTCATGACGTGGTCAAATTCATCTGTTATCTCGCGGTGGCGCTTCTGGCATCGCGCCTGAAAGTAAATCTGCCGGGCGTGACCGGCACGATGTCGGTCAATTTTCTATTCATTTTGCTCGGCATCATCGAGCTGAGTTTCTCGCAAACACTAGCGCTGGGTTGTTCGGCAATTCTGGTGCAATGCCTTGGGCGTCAGCGGCCACGACCAGTGCAGGTCGCATTCAATCTTTGTGCTTCCGCGATGGCGATCGGGTGCGGCTACGTGTCCTATCACTGGGCCCAGCATTATCCTTCGATGAAGCACCCGTCATTGCTGTTGCTGCTCGGGGCCTCGGTGTACTTTGCAGCCAACACCATTCCGATCGCGGCCGTAATTTCCCTGACCGAAAATAAATCGGTAAAGAAGGTTTGGTCCGATTGCTACTTCTGGTCCTTTCCGTACTACCTGATGGGAGCCGGCATTGTGGGCTTGATGAGCTGGTTGAACCGTGTTTTCGATTGGCAGACTTCGATGCTCATGCTGCCCACGGTTTTTCTGATCTATCGCTCCTACAGACTGTATCTGGGAAAGCTTGAGTCGGAGAAGAACCATGTGGAGCAGATGTCGAACCTTCACCTCCGGACGATCGAAGCTCTTGCCTTGGCGATCGAAGCGAAAGACCATACCACCCACGACCATCTGCAACGCGTCCGGGTGTACGCCACCGAGGTCGGCAAGCTTCTTGAACTGAGCAACGATGAGTTGCAGGCCCTGCAGGCGGCTGCCCTGTTACATGACATCGGCAAGCTTGCTGTACCAGAGAACATCATCTCGAAGCCCGGAAAACTCACTCCGGAAGAGTTCGAGAAGATGAAGATCCACCCCATTGTCGGTGCGGAAATTCTCGAGCGCGTGCAATTTCCCTATCCGGTTGTCCCGATCGTTCGTGCTCACCACGAAAAATGGGATGGCACCGGGTATCCCTACGGCCTAAAAGGCGAAGAAATTCCGCTCGGCGCGAGAATCCTTTCGGCGGTCGATTTTTTGGATGCGCTGGCCTCAGATCGTCAATACCGTCATGCTCTGCCGATCGAAACGGTGATGACTCGTCTTCAAGAAGAATATGGGAGGTCTTTCGATCCCAGGGTCGTGCGAGTCCTGCAAGACCGATATCTTGATATCGAAAAGTTAGTGCAAAATGCTTCCGGGCAGATTCCGTGGACGAAGTTGTCCACCGAAGTCAAAGTGGAGCGGGGGGTTGCACCTGCCACGGGATTAATGGAAACCGGAAATGCGCGTCCTGGGGGAGCAAAATTTCTGGCTTCAATTGCCGCTGCCCGTCACGAAGTACAGGCGCTATTCGAGCTGACGCAGGACCTGGGATCGTCTCTGAGCCTGGAAGAAACGCTCTCGGTATTTTCAACGAAACTCAAGCGGCTCGTCCCCTACAGTGCCATCGCAATCTATGTCCGGCACGGTGATGCCCTTTTGCCCGAGCATGTGACTGGCGACAATTTCCGACTTCTCGCTGGATTAAGCATTCCTCTGGGACAGGGGCTTTCTGGCTGGGTGGCACAAAACAAGAAGCCGGTCCTGAATGGGAATCCCTCCCTTGAGCCTGGATATCCGCGCGATCCGGGAGAGTTCACTCCGTTGCGCTCGGCGCTCGCCGTTCCGCTCGAAAGCCCTGAAGCAGTAGTCGGGGTGCTGACGCTTTATCACGCAAGCAAAGACGCTTTCACAGCTGACCACCTGCGTATTTTGTTAGCGATCCGCGCACGGATTGCCCTCGCAATCGAAAATGCGCTGCGTTTCCGTCAGGCTGAAAGTTCGGCGACGACTGACTATCTGACCGGTTTACCCAATGCCCGTTCGCTCTTTTTGCAACTTGACCACGAACTGGCACGCTGCAAGCGTAGCAATACGTCCTTGACTGTCATGGTCTGCGATATGGACGGCTTCAAGCAGATTAACGACCGCTTCGGCCACCTCGAGGGTAATCGCGTGCTGGTCCGCTTTGCGCAGATGCTGCAAAAAAGCTGCCGCGAGTACGACTACGTTGCGCGTATGGGAGGCGACGAGTTTGTCGTCATTGCTCCTGGATTGACCGCAGAAGCCGCAGCCGGCAAAGCCGACAATCTGCGGCAACTGGTCGAAACCGCTGGGCGCGAGATCTGCGGAGAAAATTGTTTGTCGTTGAGCATTGGGCAGGCGGTTTATCCGGAGACTGGACTCGACGCCGAAGACTTGTTAGCCGAAGCAGATCGCCGCATGTACATGGAGAAACGGCGCCGGCCTGCACGCAAGAATCGCCGCCTGCACCCGCGACTGCGTTGCCTGATTGACATCGATTTTCATCCTGAGGGACACGAGGCTCCGACGCCGGCCAACGTCATCACGGTTTCACTCGGCGGTTGTTACGTTGAGGCCAGTACCGCGGTCAAGCTGGGTACGGCCGTGCGCCTCGCATTCCGCATGGCGCATGAAACATTCCACCTGAAGGGCAAAGTCGTATTGAGCGAACCCGGATTCGGTTTTGCCGTTCAGTTCGACGTTGACGAACCGGGGCAGCGTGACCGTGTGCAACGCATCGTGGAATACGCCGAGAAGCAGGTGGTTCAGATTGAAGCTCCCAACTTGCTAAAAAGCTAAGCTCGCCCGATTTCAAATTGAGTGAAATGTTCCTGAGCATTGCCAAACACGCTCTGAAGCTACTGCTCACGCTTGCTCTGGGTGGATTGCTGGCAGCGACACTAGTGCGCTTTGCGCCTGGCTTCGGACTTGACGAAGAACGGCTGGATATCCGGCTGAACAATCAGAGCATTGAAGCACTCACGCAACAGCCGCAGGAAAATCTAGGAAGCTTCTATCTACACTACTGCGAGCGGCTGCTGCATGGCGACCTTGGAATGTCGCACACTTTGCAGCGCCCGGTCTCTGAATTGATCAGAGAGCGCCTGCCGGAGACGCTGAAATCGGTCACTCTAGGGCTACTTCTGGCATGGGCCCTCGGGCTCTCGCTTGGGTGCGTGACCGTGATGTCACGCTCATTTGCTCTTGATACAGCAGCAGGAATGTTTTGTGGCGCGTTACTCTGCATTCCCGCAGCCGTGATGGCGCTGATCTTTGTCCTGGCGCGGGCCCCGGAACGGCTGGCGCTCGCTGTGGTTTTATTCCCGAAAATTTATAGCTACTGCCGCAATCTCTTGCTGCGAAGCATGAACCAGACTCACATTCTTACAGCCAGGGCCAAAGGATTGGGAAATTTTCGGTTACTTAGCCGTCACGTATTGTGGCCGGCTGTGCCTCAGCTTCTTGCAGTGGCCGGAGTGTCAGCCGGTCTAGCGTTTACGGCGGCGATTCCGATCGAAGCCCTTTGCGATCTGCCCGGCGTTGGTCAACTCGCATGGAAAGCCGCCATGGGACGCGATCTCTACCTGCTCATAACTTTGACCTTTCTGGTCACCGCCGTCACGCTGGTGGCGAATTCTATGTGCGAGTTGCTGGGCAACATGCTCAGCGCGAGGCAGTCATGAAGTGGATTCGCGCCGCCGCGATTATTTTTCTGTTGGCAATCGCTGGAGCCAGCCTGCTGGCTAATTTTGTTGCGCCTTCTTCCTATGCCTACCAATTCCGGGCAGACCCTGGTGCGTCGCCATCGCGGCAACATTTGCTCGGCACGGATGATCTTGGCCGGGACCGCTTGTCACGCTTGCTCTACGGAACTAGAGTTTCTTTGTTACTTGCGCCCGCGGCAGCGTTCCTCTCCTCTTTGTTGGGATTGTTGATTGGCGGCTTTGCCGGTTTCGTTGGTGGCTGGACGGAACGACTGGTGATGGCTGCGACCGACCTCTTTTTGTCTCTGCCCTGGCTTTTTTTGCTGCTTACAGTGAGGGCTGTACTGCCATTGAATGTTTCTCCTCTCCTCAGCGTCACCATCACTTTCGCGCTCTTGGGTTGTCTTGGCTGGGCAGGTGCGGCACGCATGATCTGTGCCGATGCACGCACCCTGCGAGAGTCAGAGTTCGTTCTTTTGGCGCGCGCTTCCGGCAGCAGCGGGTTGCGTCTGTTGTGGCGTCAGGTTGTTCCCAACCTGCGGCCGATTGCTCTTGCCCAATTCTGGATTTCGATTCCGGTTTTCATCATCACGGAAGCCAACCTTGGAATATTGGGTCTCGGCATCGCTGAACCGTTGCCATCATGGGGAAGCTTATTGCGGGAGCTGCAAGGCTATAACGCGATCACCGGACAGCCGTCGCAGTTCGTTCCATTGATTTTATTCGTCGCCGTCGTCGGTTCATTCCATTTGGTCCTGCAAAAAGAGGAGTTACCTGCATGAAAAAGACCTTATTCGCGCAATTTTTGTTGGCGCTTACATTCGCGCCCTGCGCATGGGCGCAATCTGGCGGCGAACTGAGATTCGTCTTGCACTCGGAGCCGAAGACATTCAATCCGCTGCTTACCGAAGATGACGCGTCCGAGAGTATTCGCTATATGACCGGCGGAGTGTTGGTGCGCCTTAACCGCCTCACTCAAGAAGTCACGCCCGAATTGGCGAAATCATGGAAAGTCTCGAATGGCGGGCGGACCATCAGCTTCGAACTACGTGACGGCCTTCATTTTTCCGACGGTACGCCGTTTTCCGCGGATGATGTCGCCTTCACCATGAAGCAGCTCATGGATCCGGCATTGCACTCGCCGACTGGCGATATGTTCCGCTCGAGCGAAGGGGATGTACAGGTAAATGTGGCGAATACAACTCATGTGACGATTACCTTTCCTGCCCCGATCGCCGGGATGGTGAAGTCGTTCGACCAGGTCGCGATCATCTCTTCGAAGTCACCGCAAAAGGAAATGGCGGTGCTTGGTCCTTTTTTTGTCTCTGAAAATAAGGCTGGCTCGTATCTGATTCTGAAACGGAATCCTTACTACTGGAAGCACGATTCTCAGGGCCGGCAGCTTCCTTATGTCGATTCCATACGGCTGGACATCCTTCAGAATCAGGACACGGAAATTCTTCGCCTGATGCGCGGGGAAATTGATTTCATCAACTCTCTGAACCCCGACTATTACGACAAGATTGCGGCACAAAATCCGGCGCTCGTGCACGATGCTGGCGTTTCATTGGATTCGGAGTTTATGTGGTTTAATCAGGTCCCGAGCGCTCCCATTCCCGACTACAAAAAAGCATGGTTTCGCTCCACCAGTTTCCGCCGGGCGATTTCAGAAGCGATCAACCGCCAGGACATGGCGCGGATTGTTTTCAAAGGCCACGCGCAACCTGCGGTTGGTTCGGTTTCTCCGGCAAATAAATTCTGGTTCAACGCGCGGCTTCATCCGCATCCATTTGATCAAAAATCGGCGCTCAAGAGACTCAACGATGACGGATTCACGTTTCAAAACGGAACCTTACGCGACCGTGAGGGCCATCTCGTGGAGTTTTCTATCATCACGAATACAAACAAAAACCGTGAGCGCATGGCGACGCTGATTCAGCAGGATCTTTCGGACATTGGAATTAAGTTGAACGTGGTCACGCTCGATTTTCCATCGTTGATCGATCGCATGACTCACACCTATGACTACGAAGCGTGCTTGCTGGGATTTGTGAACGATGAACTGGACCCCAATTCAGAGATGAATGTTTGGGTCAGCTCTTCAGAAAATCATCAGTGGAACCCGAAACAGAAAACACCGGCTACGCCGTGGGAAGCACAGATCGACAAGTTGATGCGCGAACAGGCATCAACACTCGACGACAATCAGCGTAAAAAATACTATGACCAGGTGCAGCAGATCGTGTGGGAGCAGGAACCATTCATTTACTTAGTGAATCACGACGCGCTGTCCGCAATTTCTCCAGCGCTGCAGAACGCTCACCCGACGATTTTGCGGCCGCAAGTTTATTGGAATATAGACGAACTTTCACTTAGCCAGCAGGTGGCACGGAACCGATAATGGATGAGCGGGCCCTAGTTTCGCTGCGCATTTGGGTGCATTATCCGCAGAAGCCGGACGTGCTGCGCGACCTATCTCTCGACATTCAGCCCGGCGAGATTCTAGGTTTGGTCGGTCAGAGCGGCTGCGGGAAGAGCACGCTCTCACTTGCCATTTTGAACCTGCTTCATCTAAAACGTGCTCGCGCCGAAGGCCATATTTATTTTAAGGGCCGCGACCTCACGCAATTTCCCGAGCGCGACATGCGCGCCTTGCGCGGAAAAGAAATTGGGTTGGTACTGCAAAGTCCGATGTCGGCGCTCAATCCAGCTCTGCGCATCGGCAAACAACTTGAAGAAGCCTGGAGAGTTCATCGCACCGGAACCAAGGATGAATGCCTGAGCTGCATGCTGGAAACGCTTGAGGAAGTCAGCTTGCCGGCTGAAAAGAGTTTTCTGCGTCGTTTTCCATCACAGCTCAGCGTCGGCCAGGCACAGCGAGTGTTGATCGCGATGGCCATCATTCATCGTCCGGCGCTGCTGATTGCAGATGAGCCCACCAGCGCGCTCGACGTCATCACTCAGTCGGAGATATTGCGCCTTTTCTCGGATCTCAACCAGAAGCTCGGCATGAGTATTTTGTACATCTCGCACGAGCTGCTGTCGGTTTCAACCATCTGCAACCGCATCGCGGTTATGGACCAGGGACAAATTCTCGAGTGTCGCCCAAGCGCAGAAATCCTTTCTGATCCGCACCACGCGTATACGCAAGCTCTGGTTCGGGCGCTGCCCGTTGCGCCTCTTGCCGCGAAAGCGGTATCAGCCCGCTGAATATGCGAGCCATTCTAAAAAGAAAAGTGCGGGTGAGTTTCCCCACCCGCGAAACTAACCACCGTTCTAGATTTACTATGCCGACGCTGCCATCGTCCTTACTGGAGACGCAGCTTCTGCGATCTGCCGGAAGTAGGCGCTGAACGAGCGATACATCAGCAGCGTAGCCGGTAGCACGAATAGCGGAATCTGCCATCCAACTGCGTGATCGGCAAGTTTTACCAGCGCCGCAAGCCCAGCCGCCACCAGGTAGTACGGGAACGTGAGTTCGACGATTTGCGCCCACGTAGCCCATACCTTTTTTTCTTCGCTCAACCCGATGATGGCAGCTACCGGAATCGTGTTTGCCGCCAGGATTGTCGCCGCACAGGCCACAATCTGAAGAGCAGCGTTGTGGAACACGAAGCGGGCTGTAAGCCAAGTCAAATGCGTGCTGACCACGAGCACGGCAACGTTAAACACCATCTTCACCGTGCTGCGTTGGTTCCTGTCCGTCCAGAGGCATTGCACGAAGGTCGATACAGCGGCGATCGTGAGCGCTTCCAGCAGACTTAGTTCGAGCACCGCGATCAGAATGAACGGCAGATTCACGGCCATCGAGCTGGTCATGCGGGGCAGTGAAACCCGGAACCGGGCTGCTACCGACGCAACGACCAGGTAGGCTGCGAACTGCCACCAGTCATGCACCGTGCTGCGGGTGAACACATCTCTCAGCACAACTGCAAGACCGATCGCGGCAACACCGTCAACCAGAATTGCGGCTTTGCCAGGAAGAGAGCGCATCGTTAGTTCTCCCCATCCTGGCCGTCACTGAAGGCCGAGGTCGCGTTGCCGCCACCCCAAACAACGCTGGTTCCCCAAATCACACTGTAGCCCGACTCTAACTGGTTTCCCCACACAACCGAGTCGCCCCAGATCACTGAATCGCCCCAGATCACCGAGTTTGCCGACAACACGTTGCCGCCCCAGACGACCGAGGTGCCCCAAATCGGGGAGTTACCCCAGATCACTGAGCTTGCCATGTTCGCGGAGCCCGGCGTGTTCTGAATTGTGATTGTGCGTTTCGTCGCGTTGTAGACCGCAGTCGGCGAGAGTGCCGAACCGTTTGCTACATCGCTGCTCGACAACGCCTGATCGACGTCCAAGTATCCGGCGCCATAGGTGAACAGGTCGTACTGGTTGTTGTACAGGTTGTTGAAGATGTCCCAAGAGCTGCAGTAAGTGCCGAATCCCTTCCATGCCGTCTTCATCAACCGCGCTTTGACGGTGTCCGGAGAAAGTCCCGGATTTTGCTGCAGCATGAGAGCAACCGCACCGCTCACGACCGGTGTGGCCATGCTGGTACCGCTCAAGCGGAAGTATTTGGTCTTGCAATTGGAGCCGAGCGTGCAGGCATCCGGTCCAACTTCAAGCGACTGATTGTGCGAATCCAATGTGCTTCCGCTCGCGAGCAACGAAACGATGCGGTTGCCAGGAGCGACGATGTCAGGTTTTACCACGTGATCGAGCAACGTAGGTCCCTTTGAGCTGTAGCTTGCAATGGCATCATCGATTCGGGTGTTGCTGTTGAAGGTGCGTGTCGCTCCAACGGTGATCACGGTCGGGTCATTGCCCGGAGCAGCAACTGTCGCGAAACCAGAAGTTCCATACGAGTTGTCACGGCCGCTGTTTCCGGCAGCAACTACGACTACAATACCCGCCTGCCATGCCTGTTCCACCGCCTGGCACAACGGATCCAGCGTGTAGCTTTCGTAAACTGGTCGTCCCAGCGACAGGTTGATGACGCGAATGTTGTACTGGTCCTTGAGTGCAATCGCCTGTTGAATTGCCGCGATCACCTGGCTATCAGTTCCAGCACCATTCTGGTCGAGAACACGGAGGTTGATGATGTTTGCGTTCGGCGCGATTCCGCTGAACTGTACGGAATACCCTGAGCCTGAACCCGAAGCGGCGCCGTTGCCGGCGACGATGCCGCTGACGTGAGTGCCGTGGCCGTACGCATCAACCGCAGAGGTGGTGCCAGGAACGAAGCTCTGGCTGTAGACCACGCGCGAAGCGCCGGTTGAGTTGTGAAGGTCAGGATGATCGCTCACGCCGCTATCGATCACGGCGATACCGATTCCAGTACCGTCGAGAGCATACTGCTGCGCGGCCACAGTTGCCATCACGGCAGAGTTGTAGGGTTCACTCGCGACGCTAGTCAGCTGCAGCGGCCGGTCCGGAGTTACATAAAGAACGTCTGGGTCCTGCTCGAGCAGCGGAATGGCAGACGCGGGAACTCGAAACGCAGCAGCATGAATGCCGTGCAATCTCGCTTTCACCAAAGCGCCGCGCGATGCCATGCGCGAGTAGTGCGCGTTGGTCGGCGTCTGGCGGTACTGAACAATAACATCGACCCAACCTTTGCGGTTCGCGTAATTCAGATCTCGTGCAAACCTGGCGTGCGCAATATTTGACTTCCCGCCATTATTGGCGGGGACGGTGGCGGCTGAACCCGCATAAGCGGAGCCCGCTACGAGCAGAATGGCCAGTGCTCGCAATAAGCTTCCCCCTACAGGTGTTTTCTTTTTGGTTTTCATAGATTTCATGGCGGTGCTCAATTCCCTTAGGAACCCCACACAGCTGAAGCAATTGGCGAAACAAACTTGTTCAAAGTCGAGTGATGGACCGCGATGCCGAGCCCATACATGGCTGCCAGCAACAACGCCGCGTTCAACATCCGCTTAAAAAACTGCATAGTCATGGGTCGTCTCCCGGCCTGAATAATTGCAGGAGGGTGGCCAAAGGAGCTAGGGTCTATCTCATTGAAAACAAAACGGAAGGCGAGATGGCCAGAAGACAGCGAGCGGCCAATTTGGCCGCTGAAAAGAGGTCAGATCACAGTAAGTAGTTGTGATTCAGGTGGATACCGGCAAACCAGGGAAGCGGACACTTTGGCCGCTGTGATTGCCCAGCGCCGTCAGCCCACAAGGCGGTTTAATGATCCAAACGCGCTCTGAGAGCCACATAATAAAGGTGGGGAGGCACGTACAAAGATTTTCGCAGACGGTCAGCTGGGAACCAGGAGTTGGCGCTTTAACCAAACCGTCCCGCTTTACCTCACGAATCTGGTTTGACCATCTCTTCTCAGGGAAGTTGCGATGTTTTCGGCGTTCTCTGCGGTTAAAGGCTTTTAGAAAGCCTAACCGCAGAGTTCGCCGCAAACATCCGAGATAGCCCCGAAATAGCTAAGCCCATTGCACCAGCGTGTACGACCGCGGCGGCACCTCGAATGTCGTCCGGTCTTTGCCAGAAGCAGGTTTGTCGAAGGCCTGCGGCTTTACTTTTTGCGGCGCATCGAAGCTGTTCTCCGCCTTCAAATCGTTCCCCGTCAGGACGAGCGAATTCACCACTTTCGTCGGCGGCGTATCTTCCCAAACCACCTCGATAGAGCGCGCCTTCGCGGTATCGCGATTCAGAATGAATAGAGTCGTCTGTCCATTCTGGTCGCGGGTCGCAGCCGCGTCGATGTAGGGAACTGGATCCATCCGCGGCACTTCGTACGTCGGCGCCTCCACCAGGACCTGCAGCACGTTTCCGTTCGCATACTGCAACGCCCAACTGTACGGATAGAAGATTGTTTGCAAGAACATTCCGTTCTGGTTGGTCATGATCGGCGCAATCACGTTGACCAGTTGTGCCAGGCATGCGATCTTGATGCGGTCTGCATGGCGGAGCAAAGTGATGATCAATCCGCCCACCAGCAACGCATCTTCCAGGTTGTAAGGTTCTTCGAGAAGATGCGGCGCCATCTTGCGATGTCCATCTACGGCGTCCCCGTTTCTCTGGCGATACCATACGTTCCACTCATCGAACGAGAGCCACAGTTGTTTCGGCGACCGCTTGTGGCCGCGCACCAGGTCGCACACCGCCAGTGTTTCCAGAATTTGCCGATCCATCGTCAAATTGAGAGCGAGGAAATTTTCACTGCTTCCACCGGTTTCTTCGGGCGTATTACCGACATAACGATGCAACGAGAGACCATCGACGTTGTCATAGCAGTGCTCAAGCACTTCCCGGTCCCATTCGAGATAGGTGGGCATGAAGGGACCGCTTGAACCGCAAGCAATCAGCTTGAGCGAAGGATCTTGATCGACGACATAGCGCATCTGCCTTGCCGTGTCCTGCGCCTTCATTCCGTATTCGGCCGCTGTCATATGCCCGATCTGCCACGGGCCATCCATTTCGTTCCCGAGGCACCAGTGCTTGACGTTATAAGGCTCGGCATATCCGTGCTTGCGGCGCAGTTCGCTCCACTCGGTCCCTTTGTCGACGTTGCAATACTCCAGCAGCGCGGCCGCTTGCTCCGGAGTACCGGTCCCAAGATTCAGGCCCATCAAGGGCTCAGTTCCGACCATCTTGCACCAGGTCATGAATTCATTAGTGCCAAACTGGTTCGAGTTGAGCGAATTCCACGCCTTGTCCAGAACCACCGGCCGATCTTTCTTCGGCCCAACTCCATCCAGCCAGTTGTAGCCGGAAACAAAATTTCCGCCAGGATAACGAATGATGGGAACATGAATTTTCTTGATCGTATCGGCCACGTCAGTGCGAAAGCCATTTGAATCCGACAGTTTATTTCCCGGATCGTAAATGCCTTCGTAGATCGCTCGCCCCAGATGTTCGAGAAACGATCCGAACAAATTGCGGTCCAGCGGAGAGATGGTGCGGCGCGAATCGATGTAAATACGCGATGGCGCGTTTGAACTCGATGGTGTTTGCGCGAAAAGAAGTCGCTCCAGCAGGGAAGGGGCGGAACAGGCAACTCCAGCTTTCGTCATCTGACCAAGAAAACGCCGTCTCGTATCTGAAAAACTCATCTGCGCCTCCAGTGATTTAGTTTCGTCAGGAATTTTTCGTACGGTGCGAGAAGGTATCACAACAGCCCTGGAAAGTAAACGTTTACGCAGCGGCATTCTTTGGTACTATGTGCTGTTTGCCGCCAGGAGGACCAATGAAACGCAGAGACTTTTTGCGCAGTAGCGCCGTTGCTGCCAGTGTGTTTGCCTTCAAGTCGCCGTTTGTCTTCGCCCAAAACGCCGATGCCCGGATCGAGGTCCTGCTCGATGAACCACTCGGCAAGATCGAATCCAATATCTACGGACACTTTGCGGAAAATCTCAGCGGTGTCATCTACGACGGCATTTGGGTCGGCGAAAATTCCAAGGTCCCCAACATCAACGGCATTCGCAAGGAATTGGTTGAAGAAATGCGCAAGATCAAGCCGCCCATCGTGCGCTTTCCGGGTGGCTGCTTTGCGGACAGCTATGACTGGCGCGACGGTGTCGGCCCAATTGAGAAGCGACCGCGCCGTACCAATTTCTGGAATGGAGGCGAAACTGCCGAGGCGCCCGACACACATCGCTATGATCCAAACCGCTTCGGCACAAATGAATTCGCGGAATTCTGCCGCCTGCTGGGAGCCCAGCCCTACCTTGCCGCCAATCTCCGGAGCCTTCCCGCCGAGCAGTTCTACCGGTGGGTTGAATACTGCAATTCACCTGCGGGCAGCACCACACTCGCAGACGAGCGCGCGGCTGCCGGATTCAAAGATCCCTTCAACGTGCGCTATTGGGGCGTCGGCAACGAGTCCTGGGGATGCGGCGGCAACTTCACAGCACAGGAATACGCAGTCGAATATCGCAGATACACCGCCTGGGTGCCCACCTACCAGCACCATGGCCGTCGAAACAATGATCTTGCCTTCATCGCCTCCGGTCCTAACGACGACAATTGGGATTGGACGCGTGGCTTTCTTCAGGAGATTCTCCGCAAGGGACCGTTCGCAGTTTTGGGAATCTACGGTCTGGCTCTCCACTATTACGCCTGGAACCTGAGCCGTGGAAAAACCAAAGATTGGTTTCAAGGCAAGGGTGACGCCGTCAATTTTGACGCAGTCGATTGGTACGAACTCATGCGCCAGGGCGATGTGATGGAATCATTGATCAACGGCCATTGGCAGGCGATGGGCGAGTTCGACCATGACCATCATGTGAAGCTGGTGGTCGATGAATGGGGGCCGTGGTACAAGCCCGGCAGCGAACTCACTCCCGGAGACCAGATCGAACAACTGCCAACCTTGCGCGATGCCGTCTTCAGCGGAATGACTCTCGACACCTTCAATCGGCATCCTGAAAAAGTTGCCATCGGCTGCTGCGCACAGTTGATCAACTGTCTCAACAGTCTTTATCTTGCGCATGAAGATAAGTTCTGCGTAACTCCTGTCGGCCACGTGTTTGCCATGTATGCCGACCACCAGGATGGTCAGAGTGTGCGCACGGAATTTTCCGCGCCGTTGGTTCACTACGATCGTGATGGCCAGCCGGCGACCTTCTGGGGGCTGCACGGCTCGGCGTCATTGCATGATAAGGAACTGGTGATCACTGCCGTCAATCCCAATATCAAAGATCCTCTCGACGCGCAGGTTGCAGTTCGCGGCGCGCACATAAAATCCGGCGGAGCAACCGTGCTCACGTCCACTGACATTCATGCTCACAACGATTTCCAGCATCGCGATGCGATTGCGCCCAAAGACGCACAAGTCGACGTAAAAGGTGAAATGGCAAGCTTCCGCTTTCCGCCAGCGTCGGTGGTCAAAATAAAACTCGAGCTCGCTTAAGCGCTGGATCGACTGTTCGTGGGGTGACGGGCGTCCCCGGCAGTCACAAAGACAGTTCTGACCGGGGCAGCATCACCAACAGCCATGGTCGGTCTTGGTAGTACGGCCCGTTTATACTGGCCTTCTCAATGCCTTGCCGACTCTGGGTTCTGTTCCTCTGTCTGTCTATTTGCGATGTGGCGCTTCCTCTAAAGGCCCAGCAGGGCATGCAGACCGAGGGCGCTGTTTCCACCGGCGCAGCGCACCCCGCCGTACTCGATGCTCAACACCGTCCCATTACTGCCGGCGGATTTGTTGATTCCGGCCCGGTCGTTTTTGAGGACATCGCCGAAAAAGCCGGCCTCTCCAAATGGCGTCATATAGTCGGGACTCCGGAGCGAAAGCTAATCATTGAAACCGTCGGCTCCGGCGTCGGCCTTATCGACTACGACAACGACGGCTGGCTCGATATTTATCTGGTCAACGGATCAACTTACGAGGCGGAAAACGGAAAAGCAGTTCCGCCGCACGCCGGGTTGTTTCACAACAACCACGATGGCACGTTCACTGACGTTGCCGCGAAAGCCGGCGTCACCAACGATCGCTGGGGCTTCGGCGTTGCCATCGGAGACTACGACAACGACGGTTGGCCCGACATCTACGTCACAAATTTTGGCAAAAACCGCCTGTACCACAACAATCACGATGGCACATTTACCGATGTGGCCGAAAAAGCTGGAGTCACATTAGGAAATTGGTCGACCGGCGCGACCTTCGGTGATTACGATGGCGATGGCCGGCTCGATCTGTTCGTTCCCGGCTACGTCCACTACGATTTTCAAAATCCCCCGGTTCCGGGAAGCTCGTCCGTAGCATTTCCCACCTGCGAATTTCGCGGATTGAATGTAATGTGCGGCCCGCGCGGCCTTCAGGGCGAACCCGATCATCTTTTTCACAACAACGGCGACGGAACCTTCACCGACGTGAGCGTAAAGGCTGGAGTTGCCGACAAAGACGCTTACTACGGCCTGACCGCGGTCTTTGCCGATTTAAACAATGACGGCAAGGTAGACCTGGTCGTCGCCAACGACTCGAAGCCGAACTATCTCTACATCAACAAAGGCAACGGCACGTTCGAAGACGTTAGTTACGCATCCGGATACGCTCTCAACGAAAACGGGAAAGAGACCGCATCGATGGGCATTGCAGTTGGCGACTATCTCAACAACGGATGGCTCGATCTCTACAACACGGTTTTTTCCGATGACTACAATCCGCTCTACAAGAACGAAGGCGACGCGAATTTCAGCGACGTGAGTTATCCCGCCGGCATTGCCGAAGTCACAATTCCTTTTCTTGGCTGGGGAGACGGTTTCCTCGACTACGACAACGATGGTTGGAAGGACCTGCTCGTCATCAACGGACACGTTTATCCAGGCGTCGACCAGAGCGACTGGGGCACAACCTTTGCTCAGCGTCCGCTGCTATTTCACAACCTGGGAGCAGGGAAATTTGAAACTATCCCGCCAATGAAGGGAACTGGTCTCGCCATGACTTTCGTAGGCCGGGGCGCTGCATTCGGTGACTTGTTCAATGACGGCAAAATCGACGTGGTCATCAATCCGCTGGATGGACCGCCAATATTGCTCCGCAATGTGAATCCCGATCATCATCACTGGATTGGTTTCAAACTTGTCGGCGGCCCGAAGTCACCCAAAGATGCAATCGGCGCTGCCGTCTATCTCACCAGCGGAGGTATTCGGCAGCGCGGTGATGTCCTTAGCGGCGGCAGCTTCGCTTCCTCCAACGAGCAGCGTGTTCATTTCGGGTTGCGCGATGCTACGTCTGTTGATCGTCTGGAGATCCACTGGCCGGATGGCACTGTGCAGGTCGTGAAACCTCCAGTTGGCGTCGATCGCTTTTACACGATCGAGGAGGGTGGGGAAGCGGTTCCGGTAGTCGAAAAAATGAAGACGCAAGCAAAGTAAATTTCAATCTTTGGCGCAATCCCCAAATCTCCGACTAGCTCCTGCAACCAATCAGTGTGCCCCGTTGCCGCCTTCGAGCGCGACGTGCGGCCAATCTCCACTCCAATCAATCGTAGAGATCTGCAGGTACGGATGTCCGGTTGTTGCCGCGTAAGCGTGGAAGGCAATAATGTCGTGATCATCACCTAGCCCATGGTCCGCTCCCATGCGAATCGACTCGCCCCCTGGGCCAAACCAGCGGGAATTGCCGAGCAATACCGATGTCCCTCCACCTTCGAGCATTGGCGTGCCGCTCTCGTCTACATAAGGCCCGGTGACTTTCGCTGATCGGCCGACCATGGTCTTGTAGCTGCTTTTTGTTCCGCGGCAGCAAAGGTCAAAGGACACAAAAAGATAAAAGTAATTCCCGTGATGCACGATAAAAGGGGCTTCGATCGCCTGCCAGTCTCCCGGCAATCCCGGAGGATTGGGCGGAGGATTTGCCGGCCGTTTTCGCCGTGCCAGAGAGTACAGCCTGATGTCAGAACTCGAAGGCAAGCCGGTCTTCGCATCGATACGCCGCATCTTGATTCCGTCCCAGAAACTGCCAAACGCAAGCCACGTTCCTCCGTCACTGTCCTGTACCAGGTTCGGATCAATGGCATTGAAGTCATCATCCGCAGTGGAACGTAATACCAATCCCTTGTCTTCCCAATGAAAATCATGACTGTGCGGATCAAGGGTCTTGTTTGTGACTAAAGCGATGCCGGATGTGTTCTTGCCAAAAACCGAGAACGCATAATAAAGGTGATATTCACCGTTGAAGTAAGAAATGTCCGGCGCCCACAATTCTTTCGTAGCTGGACTTTCTTTTTTAATCCACTCCGGTATGCCGGCGAAAACATTCCCGCATCTTTTCCATTCGTGCAAATCTTGGGAACAGCGAATCGGAAGCTCCCCATCGCGTACCGGTCCGGTTGCCGTGCCGAACAGATACCAGGTGGCGCCATCTTTGATAATCGAAGGATCGTGAACGAACTCGCTGTCGCCATTAACGGCGATTTCTTCCGGTTGGTGATGCGAGGATTGCGCCTTGCAGCAATAACCTACAACAACAGGAAACAGTAGTAAGAAGATGCAGCAACGAGATTTGCAGGCCACCAAGCCTCTCTTCTCGCAAGACAGAAAACTTGCGCAGGTGAGGTACAATGACGAGGAAACGTTTACCGGATTCTAGCAAACTTACGGTTCAGCAAACCTATGGATATCCGCGAAATCGCAAAGCGCGCCAAGGTTTCAACTGCTACGGTTTCGCGCACCATCAACCGCGTTCCTACCGTAGACCGCCAATTAGCCAAGCGTGTTTGGAAAGTTGTCGAAGAGCTCGGCTATTACCCTAATACGCAGGCGCGTGCTCTGGTTTCCGGGAAAACTCGCATTTTTGGGTTAGTCGTATCGGAGATTACAAACCCGTTTTTTCCTGAAATTGTTCAATCGTTCGAAGATATCGCCGTTCAACACAATTACGAAATCTTGCTCACTTCGACTGTCCACGACCCCAAGCGAATGGAAACTTCCGTTCGCCGGATGCTTGAGCGCCGAGTGGAAGGTGTTGCGATTCTCACCTTCGGCATGGAAGAAGCTCTACTCGAGGGCCTGCGCTTTCGCAAGGTGCCACTCGTGTTTGTTGACGTTGGTCCCCCAGTCGCGCACGTCAGCAACATCAAAATCAACTACGGAAGTGGTATTCGCCAGGCCGTCCAGCATCTTGCAGCCCTTCGACACGAGCAGATCGCTTTCATCACCGGCCCGCTGAAACTGAAATCGGCCAAAGCGCGCAAGGATGCCTTTGAAGAATCTTTGCGCGAAATCGGCATCCATCCCAATCCCGGACTCATGATTGAAGGCGACCACACCATGGAGGGTGGGATTCGAGCTTTGGCACATTTGGTGAAAAACAAAACGCTGCCTACAGCAATTATGTGCTCCAACGATCTCACCGCGATTGGGGTAATCCGCGAGGCTTACGAGGTAGGGATTTCTGTTCCTCAGGATTTATCGGTGGTGGGCTTCGACGATGTAAGGCTGGCGCAATTCATTACGCCCCCGCTGACCACCATTCGCATGTCGCAGAGCGAACTTGCGCGGCTCGCTTTCAAGGCCCTGCTCACCGAGGTCGAGCGCGAGGCAGTGGTTGAGCACGGTACCGAGTACACGCTCGATACCGACCTCGTGCTGCGAAAATCTACCGCCCGCGCACCCCACGCTAAGAACTGAATTGCCTCAGTTCAGCACACGCCTCTAGGGCTTCGAAGTCAGTTCCCTAATTAGCGCAGCTTCGCGTTCGCGGTACGGCTTGCCGTCCGGATAAAAAACGTCGTGAAACCAGATTGGTGGCGGCTGAATTACGTACGGCTTTTCCCACGAATCCCAGGGATAATACGTCTGCGATTTTCCGGCAACGAATCCCCAGTTGATCGCGCCGATGTGGTGCTGCTTGGCAATGGGCAGGATCGTATCAAATGTGCTGCCGACTGAGCGTGCCATATATTCAGTGCAGATGATCGGCCGATGGTAGGTTTCCAGCTCCTTCACGTGCTCCTCGAAGTCCTCCGGCCAACTGTAGTTGTGGAATGAGATTACATCTGACTGGTCAAGTTGTACCCGTCCGATCGGATCGAGTTTCTCCGGCGAAGACCAATCTCCCTGCCATAGGCCACTGGTGAGCGGCTGCGAAGGATGCACCGATCGCGCCCAGGAAAAAACCTTGGGTAACAGATCCAGCACTCGCTGCTGCTTATCATGCGGCTCGGATTTCCGGTACCCGCCTCCGTTCATATTGGAAGGCTCGTTCCAAACATCCCACGCCAGAATCCGAGAATCGTTCGCAAACGCACCGACCACTCCTTCAACATACGCGCGCAATCTCGGTTCCTGCCCAGGATCCTCCAACGCCTTCGCCCCAGGACTCTGCACCCAGCCCGAGTTGTGCACCCCGGGAATAGGCGGATGTTGCGGACCAAGTTTAGGGAAAGGATCCCAGCACGAGTCAAACAGAACCAGCACCGGCCGGATATGGTGCTTGGACGCGATGCTCAAGAAAGTCTGGAGTCGCTGCTGAAAGCCAGCTGAGTCCTGCTGCCAGAGAAGATCGTGAAGAAAAACACGCATGGTGTTCATCCCGATCCCTTCGGCCCAGCCGAATTCGCGATCGATCTCCTGCGGGTCGAATGTGTCCGCTTGCCACATTTCAAGTTCATTGATCGCGCTCGCAGGAAGAAAATTGCTGCCCACGAGCCACGGTTGTTTTGCGTACCAGGACTTAGCCTGCTCCTCAGTCCAGCGCGAGGAAGTGTCTTCCGCCATTGCGACGGTACTAACGAAAAGTACGACCAGGGTGGCGAGCATCCAGGAAATCCAGCGCATGTGGCCTCCAGATTGAATTTCAGATTCTACGTCGATCTCGAAAATAGCGGAACCTCGTTTTCCGGCGCGTTTCGAATAAACCTACGCAGAGTAAACGTTTACAAACAACTTCGAATCGGAGATAATGCCGGTTGCCGTTCGATCAACTTTCACCTATTTTCCCAACTAGCCGGTGTGGGCCGCCTAGTTTCGCGTTCCTAATAATACGCAGTTGCAAGGTCAGTAGAAAAGTTCGTTCAGTGAGACGAACGTCCCTTGGCCAGGGCCGTTAGTCAGGCGAGTGTACGCGTGGTTTGGTTTTAAAGCGCAGACATGGTGAATCGTTCACGGAAGTTATTATCCAAATCGCTTAGCCTCTTGCGAAGCGAAGTACTCGAAGCAAACCTTGAGTTAGTGCGCCGCGGACTGGTACTTTACACATTCGGTAATGCCAGTGGGATACTGCGTGATGAAGGCCTGGTAGTTATCAAGCCCAGTGGTGTGCCTTACGAGAAAATGAAGCCGCAACATCTGGTGGTATCAGACCTCGAAGGAAAAATTCTGGAAGGCAATCTGCGCCCTTCTTCGGATCTGCCCACGCACGTAGTTCTGTACAAGAATTTTCCGACGATCGGCGGCGTCGTTCACACCCACTCGGAATACGCGACTGCCTGGGCACAGGCGAGACGTGAAATCCCTTGCTTCGGCACTACCCACGCAGATTATTTTTATGGCCCGGTTCCGGTTACCGAATCAATGGCGGACAGCGAAATCGCGGGAGCATACGAAAAGAACACCGGTGATGCTATCGTGCAAGCGTTTCGTGGAAAAAATCCGGGCTCGCAGCCCGGGGTATTAGTAGCAAATCACGGTCCCTTTGCCTGGGGACCGACGGTAACTGACGCGGCCCACAACGCGGTCGTGCTCGAATCCCTTGCGCGCATGGCATACTTCACTATCAACATCAACCAACAAGCGGGCGCGATTGGAAGGGCATTGCATGACCGGCACTTCCTTCGCAAACACGGCAGCACGGCATATTACGGTCAGGCGGGACATAAGAAATGAATGCAAAGAAAATGACCATGGGTGTGATCGTCGGCAATCGGGGCTTTTTCCCCGATCACCTGGCCAAGAGTGGCCGCGAAGAGATTCTGCGGGTGCTCGACAAAGCCGGCATGGAAGCCGTTGCCTTAACGCCGGAGCAGAGCAAGTATGGCGCGGTCGAAACCCGGGAAGAATCCCGACGATGCGCAGAGCTCTTTAAGAAGAACGCGGACCGCATCGATGGAGTTATCGTTACTCTGCCTAACTTCGGCGAAGAACGCGCCATTGCCGACACCCTTCGCCTTGCCGATCTCCGCGTTCCCGTGCTGATTCAGGCCACGCCCGACGACCCCAAGAAAATGGACATCAAATTCCGCCGCGACAGTTTCTGCGGGAAGATGTCCGCCTGCAACAACCTTCGGCAATACGGCATCCCGTATTCGATTACAACTCTGCACACCGAAGCCCCCGACTCGCCCGAGTTCTCCAAGGATTTGCAGTGGTTCGCAGGCGTTTGCCGTGTAGTCAATGGCTTTCGGAATCTGCGCATCGGCGCTATTGGCGCACGACCAGCCGCATTCAACACCGTCCGCTACAGCGAGAAGCTGCTCGAAGCCAACGGAATTTCAATCGAAACACTGGACCTTTCCGAAGTTCTCGGCCGCATCGACCGCATGCCGGACAACGATGATGCCGCTCAGTCGAAACTGGCTTCAATCAAGAAATACGTCGAGTCGAAAGATGTCCCCGCGCCCGCTTTGATGAAAATGGCAAAGCTCGGGGCCGTGATCGATCAGTGGATGGCGGCCACTGAAGTCAAAATCAGCGCAGTGCAGTGCTGGACCTCGCTCGAGGAGAACTTTGGCGTGGTCCCTTGCACCATCATGAGCATGATGAGCAATGAACTGCTTTCGAGCGCCTGCGAAGTGGATATCGCAGGCGTGTTGGGCATGCATGCTTTGCAGCTCGCTTCCGGCACACCGTCCGCCCTGCTCGACTGGAACAACAATTACGGCGAAAATCCCGACAAGGCTGTCTGCTTCCACTGCGCTAACCTGCCGAAGCATTTCTTCCGCTCATTCAAAATGGACTTCCAGCAGATCATCGCCGGTACTGTGGGCAAAGACAACACTTACGGAACGGTTGTCGGTTTGATAAAGCCAGAGAAAATGAGCTTTGCTCGCTTCTCGACCGATGACACAGCTGGAAAGATGCGAGGCTACGTTGGCCAAGGCCGGTTCACGGATGATCCCCTGAACACCTTCGGCGGCGCAGGCGTAGTCGAGATTCCAAAGATGCAGAAACTGCTCCATTACATTTGCGAAAACGGTTTCGAGCACCATGTGGCCGCCAATCTTTCTACCGTTGCCGGTGCTGTGCATGAAGCCGCAACTCGCTACTTCGGTTGGGACACTTACTGGCACGAGGGACCAGGGCCGGCTCGCTAGCCCTCTCCCAGTCGCATAAGCAGAAATCAGCAGCAACCACAGGGGAATACGGATGGCGATTGTCGCCGGTGTAGATTTCGGAACCCTCAGCGTTCGCGTCTCCATCGTAGACAGCGAGCGTGGCATGATCGGGTCTGCAATCGCGGAATACCCTCTCCACCGCAAACGCGAAGACCCGGAGTACGCGACGCAATCCCACGAAGACCACATGCGTGCGCTCACGGAAGCCATGCACGCGGCGGTCAAACAAGCTGGCGTTCCGGGCGAAAGAATTGAAGCCATCGCGCTCGATACGACCGGGTCTTCGGTCATCCCCGTCGACAGAAAACTTCAGCCGCTTGGCGAGTATTATTTGTGGTGCGATCACCGCGCCAAGGGTGAAGCCGCGGAAATTACCGCCGCAGCCCATCGCGAGGGTCTGGAGGCCATCGATTGGTGCGGCGGCGTTTACTCATCCGAATGGGGATTCTCCAAGCTCCTCCACTGGCTGCGGCACAATGCAGACAAACGCAATGCATTCGCTTCAGCTTTTGAGCACTGCGACATGGTTGCCGCAACCCTGTCCGGCATCACCGATCCTCGGAAAGTTAAGCGCAGCATTTGCGCCATGGGTCACAAATGGTTGTGGAACGCCAAGCTCGGGGGGCTTCCACCGGAAGACTTCCTCACCCAAGTCGATCCGCTGCTCAGCGGAGTGCGCGAAAAACTGCAAGGTGAATACGCAACCTCCGAGCAAATTGCCGGACACCTCGCGCCATCGTGGGCTGCAAAACTTGGATTGAAAGCCGGCATTCCGATTCCCGTGGGCGCGTTTGACGCTCATTGGGACGCAATCGGCGCCGGCTGCCGCACTGATGACATGGTGAACGTCATCGGAACTTCCACCTGCATTATCGGCATCACCCCCTCGCCAAATCTTGTGCGCGGCGTCTGCGGCGTGGTGCAGGGAAGCGTTCATCCTCAACGCACCGGAATCGAAGCCGGGCTTTCCGCAGTCGGCGACATTTTCAACGCCATCGCTACCCGAGCTGGAACCGACGTCGCAACTCTAAGCAAAGGGCTCGAAAGGTATCGCGCCGGGCAGACAGGTCTCATGCGCATGACCTGGGACAACGGCGACCGCACCGTACTCGTAAATCCAAATTTGCGGGGTATTACGTTGGGATGGAATTTGCAGAGTACCGCACAAGACGAACTTTTTGCCGCCATCGAGGGCACCGCGCTTCACACGCGTGTGATTTTTGACCGTATGTCTGGTAACGGCGTTCGCGTCCAACGCGTAATCAATGCCGGCGGCATTCCGCAGAAGAATGACATTTTGAATCGGGTCTACGCAAATGTCCTTGGGCGTCCGGTACTGGTTCCCACCAAGAGCGTGACCAGTTTGGGTTCGGCGATTTTCGCCTTCCTCGCGGCTGGCACTTTCAAGACGGTTGAGGAAGCGCAGGACAAAATCTGCCCCTCACACCGCGTCTACGATCCGGAAGCTTCCGAGCAGCGAGTATACGACGAACTGTATCGCACCTTTAGCCGCTTATATTTCGCCTTCGGCGATAGCCGAATGGAAATGGGCGATGTGTTGCCGGCGCTGATCCGTAGCTCTCACATGGCAGCTTCACCAAACTGAACCACGGCGTGACTGCAACTTTTACAAGCTCTGCAAGAAATTGACCAGGTCCTGTTCCTGCTGCTGCGAAAGCCCAATCTGAAAACGTTTATCGTAAAAGTTTACGAGCTGATGCAGGTCCCCGGCAGCTCCGTTATGAAAGTATGGCGCGCGCGAGGCCAGGCTTCTTAGCACTGGGCCTTTGCCGCGTCCGATATCACTGCATTGACCGGTGATGAGCGCTTTGCCCGGGTCAGAAGTCCGATAGACGTTTCCGGCGAGAGATCCCTGGGTGCAGACCAGCTCATATACGGGTAATTTGGGCGCGTCTTGAAGAGCCTGGAGCGCCATGGAAATATTCGGATCGGTTTCGTAGTTAAGTGGGTGGCTTGTGCCAATATCGAGCGGTAGGGGCAAAGAGTGATTTCCAACGTTGAAAGTATCGTGACAGGTAGTACAGCTCCCAACAATGGTCTGAGCGCCCGTCACCAGTCCGGGAACGTTGCGGATGGTCAGCGGTTGGGTGTTAAAGATTTCCTCTCCGCGCGCAATTGAGGCCTGCTGCGCGTTTCGCGACTTCTGGAATGAAGAAAAAATTGAGAAAGCGACTGGGGTAAACGCGTGTCCCTGCGGATCGGCCCCTAGAGAATCGTTAGCTCCCGGATAATACTGTTGGCCCGCAAGGAACCTTGGACCGCCGTTCGCTCCCCGCGTAAGATCGCCGGCTCGAAAGTCCGCAATCTGGGCTGAATTCAGCGACATTTCAAAATTTACGATGTCGCGGAGTTGATCTGAGGAGGGCGGTTGGCTCGCTTGTGCGTGGCCAAGGGTCGCGTCCATTGCTTGCTGGGTCAAGTCGGCGTTCAAATTCGTCGCAAATGTTTGCGGGTCGTTCAAAGGATGCGTCATCGATTCCCGGCCGTCCCACATAACCGTGCTCAAAAAACCTAAATTCGTGCTCGGCAAGGGGCGCCGATAAATTGAGACTGTCTGCTGTCCCAATGAATCGGTCGTGATCGCGCACCCATACGGATCTTCGACGGCAGTGATGGTGAATTGCACTCCGCTTATGGGTAGAGTCAGGCCTACGCGGATCAATCCGCTCTTTAGAAGCAAGGCGTTATTGATCGGGCCCGTGGGGCAGGTAGAACCATCGATCTGCGCGAACAGAGGATCTTTCCCGCGGCTCAATAGAAATCGCAGTCGCACGTTAGTCGCGCTCAGTCCGAAACCATCGCTCGGCTGATGGCAGGTTCCACAGCTTCTACCGTTTGTACCCAGGCTCTGGAAGAAAGCGCCGCTAAGATCGAGGCGTCCGGCATGGCCGTACGTGGCAGAAAACCCCGTGGGATTGAGAAATGGAAAAAGATTCGGAAGATAAATGTCGGCAATTGCGGTTGCAGTCGCAAAGGTCAGAAATCCGACAAGGCAAAATGCGATTCGCCGCTGAAAACGTGTGTGCAGGCTCATCTTAAAACGGCCATTGAAAGTGCTCGCAATAGAATCGACACGGCTATCACCAAACATCCGTTCCTCCCCAAAGTTCGAATCGCACGGCTGGCTGCATCGTTCGCAGTCCGGGTCTATTGGTAAAAGCGGATTGCGGGAGCAAAGGAGCTCAAATTTCTACGAGAACTCCCATTGACCTCAATTCCGGTTGACTTGCCATCTGGCGGCGACTATCGTTTCCAGCGATCCTTGCCAATCGACAGGAGGCAGTGCCGGAGTTGCCGTCGGAACCGATTCATGAGTTGCTTGCCAAGTGGAACGCTGGAGACCAACAGGCGCTAAAGACCCTGGTTCCCTTGGTCTACAACGAGCTACACGACCTGGCACACCGGTATTTGCGGAGCGAACGGTCCGACCATACCCTCCAGACCACCGCACTGATTCACGAGGCGTATCTCCGTTTGGTTGAACAAGGGCCTTTTCAGACAGAAAACCGCAACCATTTTGTGGCTATAGCCGCGACGCTCATGCGGCAGATTCTGGTTGACTATGCCCGCCGCCATCGCGCCACAAAGCGCGGAACCGACTGCACTGTGCGGCTTGAAACTGATTTCGAGCCAATGCACCGGCAGGATTTTGATGTGATCGCTCTCGATGACGCCTTGAACCGTTTGACGGAACGAGATCCGCAGCAATGCCGGATCGTTGAGTTGCGGTTTTTCGCCGGGCTGACGGTGGAAGAAACAGCCGCATTGCTCAGTATTTCGCCTGCGACGGTAAAGCGGGACTGGAGCATGGCCCGCGCCTGGTTGTCGCGGCAAATCAAACGAGGAGACAGTGGAAACCAAGGCACAATGGACAAAGATTAAGGAGTTGTTCGGCGCGGCGCTGGAACGCGAGCCACAGGAACGTAAAGCCTTTCTGCGCGAAGCATGCGAAGGGGACGCTACGTTAAGGGAGGAAATAGAGTCCCTGCTCGAGGCGCATGATGCCATCAGCCCGCTGCCGGACAGTCCCTGGAACATTCCACCCGCAGAGCAACGACAAGTTCGTTCGATTGGGCCATATCGCTTGCGGAAAAAAATCGGCGAAGGGGGTATGGGCCAGGTCTGGCTCGCCGAGCAGGGAGTTCCACTTCAGCGGCAGGTCGCCGTCAAACTGATTCGGTGGGGAACGTACGACGATTCGCTTCTTCAACGCTTTCAGGCTGAGCGGCAGGCACTCGCGGTCATGGACCACCCTTCGATCGCCAAGGTTTTTGACGCAGGCGCCACACCTGAGGGGCAGCCTTATTTCGTGATGGAATACGTGCCCGGTATTCCAATCACTGACTATTGTGACCAGAAGCGGCTCGAAATCCGCGACCGACTTCGGCTTTTCATCACCGTTTGCGAAGCGGTGCAGCATGCGCACCAAAAGGCAATCATCCATCGTGACCTGAAGCCTGCAAATATCCTGGTTACAGAGGTGGACGGCAAGCCGGTCCCCAGGATCATCGACTTTGGACTGGCAAAGGCAATCGACTCGGGCATCGGCGGTGCCCCGCTTCAGACCCGGGTTGGGGCATTTATGGGAACCGCCGGTTACATGAGCCCGGAGCAATGTGACTCCATCACTCAGGATGTGGACACTCGCGCCGACGTCTACTCTCTGGGTGTGGTGCTTTACGTGTTGCTGACCGGAGGTACGCCGTTCGATTCGGGCAGGCTGAAAAACAAACCAGTCCATGAACTAGTGCGTGTTTTGCAGGAGGAAGAACCTGAGCGGCCGAGCACCAGGATCGGTGCGGGGCGAGTCGAATCGTCAATCGCAGCCGAAGCCCGCGGCACGGAACCAGCGCAACTTGCCGGACAGTTGAAGGGCGATCTTGACTGGATCACCATGAAAGCGATCGAAAAAGATCGCACTCACCGATACGGCACCCCCTCCGAACTAGCTGAAGATATCGAGCGGTATTTGTGTTACGAGCCGATCAATGCGCGTCCTGCGAGCATGTCGTATCGCGTCCAGAAATATGTCCGACGGCACAGAATCGGTGTTGCCATTACCGGAACGCTTGCCGTGCTTCTGCTGATGTTTGGCGTGGCACAAAGCATTCAGTTGCGAAAGACCACCCGCGAACGCGACCGCGCTGACCGGATCGCGGACTTCATGACAGGGATCTTCAAAATCGCAAATCCTGGCGAGCGGGTTGGCAATACTGTAACTGCGCGCCAGGTTCTTGATAGCGCGTCTGCAGAAATCGATACTGGCCTGTCAAAGGACCCCGACCTGCAGGCCCACATGATGTACACGATGGGTATGGCGTATTTGAATCTTGGCGTGTACTCTCGGGCGCAGTCTCTCTTCGAACAGAGCATTCGGGCCGCGAACGCTGCTGGTGCGGGGGAGACGCCAGAAACCTTGCGAGTGGCGCAGCGGCTAGCTTGGACGCTGTTTGAGGAGGGTCATCTTCCTGAAGCAGAGGCACAGCAACGGAGACTGGTCGACATTGAACGGCGCGTACTGGGACCGCGAGACCCAGAGACCATCGGCACGATGGGCGACCTGGCTACGACCCTCGACGAAGAAGGACATTCCGCGGAATCGGAGAAACTGCAACGAGAAGTACTTGGGATACAGAAACGTGTGCTTGGGCCCGAAGCAACCCCTACTCTTGCTTCCATGGACAATCTGGCAACCACATTGCTGCACCAAGGGAAGCTGAACGAAGCAGAGCAACTAGAACACCAGGCCCTCGAGACGAAGCTTCGGATATCCGGCCCTGAAAATTTGACCAGCATTCACTACATGATGAACGAGGGAAATCTGGAATCGGCGATGGGAGCAAACGCAGAAGCAGAGAAATTGCTTCGGCAGGTACTCGATCTTGAGAGTCATGTGCTCGGCCCCGACCAGCCCGAGACGGCGGTTACTGCGTACAATCTGGCCGTAGTGGTTGCCAGGCTCGGCCATACTGATGAAGCCTTTTCGCTGCTCGGCCATGCGATAGATCACGGGCTGCCACGCCGCGTCGCTCGAGAGATGGCCCAAGATACCGATCTGAATCTGCTCCACGGCGATCCTCGCTTTCGCCGCTTGATTGCGCACGCGCAAGAACATGCGAGCCAACAAAAAGCTGCTGCCCATCCTTGACCCGATGCGTATTTCGGATCGTGCAATGTGAAACTGAGGCGACTTGGGGAGACCGGCTACCCAGTCCTTGAACCTTTTTTCACCGGCAGTACTCCAAGATGTCAACCATTGAAAAAATTCGACGCTTGAGTGTGGCCGATATACCGGCGGGTCTGGAGCTATCTGCGCTCGCTGGGTGGAACCAGACCGCAGAAGATTGGCGCATGTTGCTGTGGCTCGCGCCCGAAGGATGCTTCGGGATGGAAGTCAATGGCCGGGTGGTAGGGACGGCTACGCTGATCTGCTACGGAAAGGAATTGGGATGGATCGGGATGGTGCTCACGCATCCAGAGTTTCGTGGCCGCGGATTCGCAAAGAGATTATTCGAGCATGTATTGCAGCGCGCGGATGTTGCAGGCATTTGCACGTTGAAACTGGACGCCACGGATCACGGTAAGCCGCTCTACGAGAAATATGGATTCAGGAGTGAGCAGACGGTAGAGAGATGGGGCGGGAAACTCTCCGAAGTCGGTGTAACTGGTTGCGAGCGTTTCACAAAACACGGTGAATTGGATATGGAAGCCTTTGGCGCTGACCGGAGTGAGTTGCTGCGCATGCTCGCCGTCCGCGGAAATTGCATTTCGAGCGATGCGGGATTCTTGATGACACGACCTGGAACAATAGCGTCCTATTTGGGGCCGTGTGCGGCGCGGGATCAGGAATCGGCAATGGATTTATTTCACGTTGTATTGCAGCGCGGAGTCGGCGATATCGTTGGCTCGGGCGGATTGACAGACACACAAACGCGCGAATGGTATTGGGACCTGCTGCCCAAGAATGAGAGTGCGGTAGAACTCGCGCTGAAACTGGGTTTTACGCCAAGGCGGAAGCTGACCAGGATGTTTCGTGGCCAGGAACTTCGCGCACGAGATGAGTTCGTATATGCGATCGCCGGTTTTGAGATGGGCTGAAGGTCGCGTCTTGCCAGGCTAGCGCAGCCATGCATGAACGTTTTCGCGAATGAAGTTTTCTTCGGCAGAGCAGATGTCGTGATAAGTCCGGCATATCCGGTCAAGTTCTTCGCTCTGTCCGCCAGAAAGATCTTCGTCCGGATCGAGACACCAGCGGCCCTCGAGCAGGCCTTGGCGGTTAAGGATTTCGTGAATGCCGGCGAGACAGCCGCGAAAATGGTTGCGTGTATCGAAGATGGCAGAATTCATGTCAGTAACCTGCGCAGCGGTTGTAAGCAAAGTCTTCACCGCGGAGGCGTTTTGTCGCGAGTCTGACATTGCTTGCTTGATGCAGTGCATCAATGCGGCCGCGTGCCGCGTCCATACCGCCCAGTGACCTAGCAGGCCTCCAACGATGCGGACGCGTGTGTTCCCGAACCGAAATTCTGTGAGCAGGTCGCCGACAATATTGTCATCGTTGCCGGTATAGAGGGCGATCTCATCGACTCGGCCGCTATCGACGACCGCTCGTACGACATCGAGTGTCTGGTAGCGATTGAACGGCGCAATTTTGATGGCGACCACGTTTGGGATTTCCGCGAACCTGCGCCAGAATTCGTAGGGAAGCACGCGCCCTCCTACCGCGGGCTGGAGGTAAAAACCGACCACCGGAATGATCGAAGCAATAGCGCGCGAGTGATCGAGGAGTGCGGGAATCGAAGCGTCCTTAAGTGCGGTCAGGCTGAGCAGGGCAGCGTCGTATCCCAGAGACCTCGCGAGCTCAGCTTCAGCAGTGGCCTGGTCCGATTTCCCACAGACTCCTGCGATTTTCGCGACCTCGCGTCCGCGGCATTCTTCGGCAGCGAGTTCGAGCACCGGGCGAAGCAGATTGAACTGCGGATCGCGAATAGCGAATTGAGTGGTGTGGACCCCTACAGCGATCCCTGTTGCACCCGCAGCCAGGTAGTAGCGCGTGAGTGCGCGCTGACGGCGCTCATCGAGCTTACGCTGAGACGTGAGCGCAAGCGGATGCGCCGGAATCACCAGGCCTTTTCGCAATTGAGCGCGGACATGCATCAGAACTTTCCGTCCTGGACTTCGAAGTGAGTTGGTTTGTTATGCACCGTGCCGCGCTGGGCGACCCAGTGAGCAATCCAATCGATCAGTTGATCCGGTGAGACGGTCGGCTTACCGAAGAGAGCGTGCGCGTGTGCGGCATTACTCAGCAGGGCAATGCCGGTTTCCTCTCCGCTGAAAATTGGCTCGACGGCAAATCGTTTACCAAACTCGTTGGCTATGGCTCGAACCGAGAGCGTTTCGGGCCCGGTGATATTGAGCACGAGCGGCGGAGACTGGCAATGTGCGAGTGAGCGCAACGCGACGGAATTGGCATCCCGTTGCCAGATCACGTTTACATCCCCTGTCCTCAGGTCCACGGCCCGACGGTTGAATACTTTCAATGCGATATCGACCAGAACGCCATAACGGAGTTCGACTGCGTAGTTCAGACGCAGGATTGCAACCGGCGTACCCCATTTGGCCGATGCGTACTCGAACATACGTTCACGTCCCAGCGCGGATTGCGCATACTCACCAATCGGAGCCACGGGAGTCGACTCTGTCGCGCCGCCACAATCGACCGTGACTAGCGGATAGACATTACCGGTGGAGAAGGCGACGATACGCGAGTTTCGAAACCTTTCGGCGGCAAGGCCGGGCAGGAATGTGTTCATCGCCCACGTAAGGTGCTCGGAGCCGCTGGTGCCGAATTTGCGAGCGGCCATGAAGATCACGTTTGGCGCGTCGGGTAATTGCCCGAGTGCACCTGGTTCCAGCAGATCGGACGCGATAGTTTCAATACCAGCTTCTTCGAGCTGGGAGCGAACGTGCGGGTCCGAGAATCGGGCGACGGCGATAACACGCTTCCTGGTTCCCGCTTCGGAAATGGCGCGCGCCGCCAGGCGACAGAGGCTGGGGCCCATCTTGCCGGCAGCCCCAAGAACGAGAATATCGCCGTTGAGCGAAGAGACCGCCGCGAGGTCATCCGCGGATGGAGCAGAAAGAACATTTTCGAGTTGCTCGAGTGTATTGATGAACGGCTCTGCAACAACTTTGGACATTGCTAAAAGGCCCGTTTCGTTTTGCCGGGAATGCGTGTTAGTCTATCGCACGCCGCTTTCGTTTACTTGCGAATTTTATCGTTTGTTTGGGAAGGACACCATCAGCAATGCATCTGACCGTATTTCCTGATAAGAAGTCGCTGGCGGAAGCCGCCGCAACCCAGGCCGCAATGGCTATCCGAGAGGCGATTTCTAATCGTGGCGAAGCCAGGATCATCGCTGCGACCGGAGCGTCGCAGTTTGAATTCCTGGATGTGCTCACAAAAACACCCGGCATCCAGTGGGAACGAGTCGAGATGTTTCATCTCGATGAGTACATCGGAATTCCCGCGACTCACCCGGCGAGCTTTCGCCGGTATCTGCGTGAGCGCCTCATTGAAAAGACCGGGATGAAGCGATTTCACCTGCTCGATGGTGAGCGTGATCCGAAACAAACAATCGCCGAAGTCACAGTCGAAATTCACAAGTCGCCAATCGATGTATGTTTTGCTGGAATCGGTGAAAACGGTCATCTTGCGTTTAACGATCCTCCGGCAGATTTCAAAACTGAAGAAGCATATGTCGTTGTGGAACTCGATGAGGCGTGTAGACGGCAGCAAATGGGAGAAGGATGGTTTGCGAGTTTAAGCGAAGTTCCGCGTCGCGCGATCTCCATGACGGTGCAGCAGATTTTGAAATCGAAGCAGATCGTCTGCGTTGTTCCGGATGCACGCAAGGCTGAGGCGGTCGCGAAGTGCTTTCAGGGGGAGATTAGCCCGATGGCACCGGCATCTATTCTTCGCACGCATGAGAACGCATTCATTTATTTGGACAAAGGCTCCGCCAAATTGTTGCCGCCCCAATTACCCAACTCGGCCGATGCTCGTGCGAGTTAGATCAGGCGTGTGAGTCAGATCGGGCGCACAAGCCCTTCCTTAGTAGCGTTCGTATTCCTCACCAGCAGCAAAACTAGCAGCATTCCCACAAATGGGATCAGGCCAGCGACGACGACGATCGGGTCGAAAATGTGCGTGGCCATCCCGTGACGGAGGTCGGAGTAGTGCCCGATCAGTTCGAAGGCGATGATTGTGCCAACTCCGGAACCGGTGCCGCCGAACCCGCTCACGCTCGCCACTGAGCCGCTTTCAAAAAGGTCCGACGGAAGTACGTTGGCGATGGTGCTGAAAGCTGCATAGGAAAACGTCGCGAGCGCGAACAGCAGTGTGATCAGAAAAAGCTTGGTTGTAAAGATGGTCGGAATCAACAGCATGACCCCGATTCCACCGAAAATGACAATAGCTTTTCGCGCTCGGCCCAAGGGCCAGCCACGTTTGATGAGCCAGCCGGACGCAATGCCGCCAGAGAAGTTGCCGAGATCAGCTGCGATGAACGGTACCCAGATGGCGAGAATTCCATTGCGCAAATCAATGCCTTTCGCGACCAGATAGATAGGGAACCAGTCGGTGATGAAGAACCACACGGGATCGGTAAACGTGCGCGCGACGATCGTTCCCCAGGTCTGGGGCAGCTTCAGAAGCTCGTGCCAGCGCGGGCGCGGCGAATTGGAAGGTTTCAGATCGCGTTTGTCTTCGGCCAGGAGAGCGCGTTCCGATTCGGTAATACGCGAATGCAGGTTGGGCGGCTGGTAGATTTTTCGCCATAGAATGATCCAAATGAAACCGAGCAGGCCGGGGACCATGACGGCCGGCCGCCATCCCCAACGGAAATAAATCGAAAGAACGATAAACGGCGCGATGGCGCCACCAACGGAGGAGCCGCTGTCGAAGAATGCCGTGGCTAGACCGCGCTCCTGCTTCGGAAACCACTCGGAAACGGCTTTGGCCGCAGCGGGCCAGTTCGCCGATTCACCTGCACCGAGCAGAAAACGAAACAGGCCGAAGCTGTAAAGGCCACGGGCTAACGGCGTAAAAAGCGAAACCAAAGAATAGCAGGCAACAGTTAGGGTGAGGCCCCGGCGAGTGCCCATGCGATCCATGATGCGGCCGAAAACTGTCTGCCCAATGGCGTATGCAATGCGAAACGCAATGACGATGTACGCATAGTCGGTATTCGTCCAGTGATACTGAACTTTGAGATATGGCGCAAGCAGTGACAGCGTTTGTCGATCGAGATAGTTGATGATGGTTGAGAGAAAAAGAACTGCAGCGATCCACCAGCGGAGATGCGGGATCGTCCGGCGCATGGTGGACGGAGCGTTAACGGTCATGGACGGAAGCGGCATTGGGTCCGCTGACACTTAGCCGTTGACAAGAATTGCGGTTGTGCCGCAAAGTGTGAAAGAAAAGATATCGAAAGTAAAAGAAAGAATCAATGCACAGAATTGCCGCTGTGGTTTGCTCTCTTGTCCTCCTACCCTTAAGTTTTGCAGCCAGCCGGCCCGGAAACTTCACGCCATTGGGCCCAGGAGGCGGCGGGGCGATGTTCAATCCCACCATCAGCCCGCATGACCCGAACACGGTGCTGATTTCCTGCGACATGACAGGATCCTACATCACCCACGACGGAGGGCAGAACTGGCGGATGTTTAGTTTGCGCGGGGTCGTGAAGTACTTCGCGTTCGATCCCGCGGACGCTAGAACCATGTATGCCGGCAATCAAGTCCTGTGGCGCAGCACGGATAACGGAGAAACGTGGAAACTGGTTTACCCAAAACCTTCGACGATAAAGGGCATCAAAATGAGCTCCGATCATTCGGATGAAATCGTCGTAGCCGATCCTGATCCGCTGGGAACTATTGTGGCGCTTGCCATTGATCCGAATGATCATCGCATCTTGTACGTGGCTGCCGGGAAGAATAGGAATTTTGCGCTATTTGTGTCGCGCGACTTTGGAGATAGCTGGCGGGAATTGAATCAATTATCGGAAGAGCCGCGGCGAATCTGGATCGATCCGAAGTCTCCCAAAGATACGAGAACAATTTATGTTGCGGGAGCTCATGCCATTGAAACCAGGAACTCCTCCGGGTTCCGCACTTTTCCAGTGCCGTTCGAAATGACAGATGTGTCGCTGGGCTTTGCAGAAGACCGAAAGCCGACGCTGTACGCTGTGTCGCAAAAGGGCTTGTACGTCTCCCATGATGGCGGTGAGAACTGGAACGAGAGCAGTCTGCCCGGAAACGGTGCCAAGGTACGTGCAGTAGCGACAAGTCTGCATCATCCCGATGTTGCATACGTCTCCTATTCCGAGTTGATGGAAGTCGGCACCAAGTGGTTCGGCGTGGCCAAAACGACCGACGAAGGCAAGAGCTGGAAACTCGCGTGGAAGGAATCGAGCCAGGGTGCGCCCAACATTCATGACGCCTGGATTTCCGACAGCCTTGGACCGTTCTGGGCGGAGAATCCACTCGAATTGGGTGTCGCAGAACAAGATCCCAATTTGGCGTATGGCACCGACTTCGGACGCACCATGAAAACCAGCGACGGTGGCGCCAACTGGACGGCGGCGTACTCCCGGAAAGTTTCCGGAGGAGAGTGGACATCAACAGGTCTCGACGTCACGACGAACTACGGAATCCACTTCGATCCGTTTGATTCGAATCGACGCTTTATCACATACACCGACATCGGATTGTCGCGCAGCGAAGACGGTGGGAAGTCATGGCAAAGATCAGTAACCGGAGTCCCCGAAGAGTGGCAGAACACGACGTACTGGGTGGTTTTCGATCCTAAGGTGCGTGGACGCATGTGGAGCGTGAACAGCGGTACACACGATCTGCCGCGTCCGAAAATGTGGCGGCACACGTCCGAACTGACCTACAAGGGTGGTGTCTGCCGTAGCGATGACGGTGGTAAGACCTGGACGAAGTCGAACGACGGAATGGAAGAGACCGCGCCGACTCACATACTTCTTGATCCAAATAGCCCGCCTGATGCCCGCGTGCTTTATGTCGCTGCGTTCGGCCGGGGAGTTTATAAGACCACCGACGGGGGGAAGAACTGGGCGCTGAAGAACAACGGAATCACGCAGTCGATGCCACAAGCATGGCGGTTGGCGATGGATTCGAAAGGTACGCTCTACGTGGTCCTGGCCCGACATTCGGAAGATGGCAGCATTGGAAACGACGGCGATGGCGCTATCTACAGATCGCGGGATGGAGCCGAGCACTGGGAACCAGTGGCGCTGCCTGCCGGCGTAAACGGACCAAACGGGCTGGCGATTGATCCAGGCAATTCACAAAAGGTCTATCTCGCGGCTTGGGCGCGGGCGTCCGGCATGCACGGCGACGGTGGCGGAATTTTTATTTCAGAGGATGGCGCCAAAACCTGGCGGCAGGTGCTCGCTCGCGACCGGCACGTTTATGATGTCACGATCGATGCTCGCAATCCCAAGCGCCTGTACGCTTCAGGATTTGAATCTTCTGCCTGGCGATCTACGGACCGGGGCGAGCATTGGGACCGGATACCCGGATTCAATTTCAAGTGGGGGCACCGCGTGATACCGGATCCGCAAGATGCGAACGCGATTTACGTCACTACGTTCGGCGGCAGCTTATGGCATGGCGAGCTGAACGGCGAAACCGGGCCGGTGGACATTGCGACTCCGGAACTCGAACCGGGCCAAGGAGATTAGACGGCTCGAAGGACTTTCAAAACAGGATGAATGAGCAATCCACGCAACAGCACATTTCGAATCTTTTACCTTGCGCCGAATACTTCCCCCTTCACTTCTCGAGATTTTTTCGATGCTTAGTTTGCTGTCACTTCATGGTATGCGTAGTTGCCTGTGCGGGGATCCGGGCGTCGGCGCAGGTTCGGGTGTGGCAGGGGACGTTTTCGCTGCCGACCTACGAAGAAGGTCCGCCGGATACGAATCCACCATTTGATCAACTGGCGACGAGCCGGTTCAATTATCCGTACACGCTGAGAACCAACCTCACAAATGACCGCGTCGATCACGAATGGCGCGCGGTGTTTCTCGAAAACGAATATCTGAAATGCACAGTGCTCCCCGACCTCGGCGGGCACCTTTATACCTGTATCGACAAGATCAATCGCAAGCCGATGTTTTACGCCAATCCTTCCATCAAGAAGGCGAACATCGGATATCGAGGGGCGTGGGCTGCATTCGGGGTGGAGTACAACTTTCCCGTTTCTCACAACTGGATGTCGCTTTCTCCCGTGGATTTCGCCTTTGCTAAACATGAAGACGGCAGCGCCTCAGTGACAGTCGGCAATGTGGACCGTGTGTACGGCATGCAGTGGAGCGTGGAGATGGTGCTGCGGCCGAAGTCAACGGTGCTTGAACAGCGAGTGGTGCTCAACAACCGGAGCGACACGCGGCATCGCTTTTATTGGTGGAATAATGCGGGCGTCCAAGTCTGGGACGATTCGAAAGTGCAATATCCCATGCGCTTTGCTGCGTCACACGGATTCACCGAAGTTCAGCCCTGGCCGGTAGATGAGCACGGGCACGATCTGAATGTGATTCGCAATCAGACGGATGGACCGGTGTCGTTGTTTGTGCACGGAAGCCGGGAACCGTTCATGGGTGTGTGGAATCCACATACGGATTCCGGAACTGTGCACTTCGCAAACTACGACGAACTGCCTGCGAAAAAAATCTGGTCATGGGGTGTCGATCCGGACGGCCTCGATTGGCGCAAGGCTCTATCTGACAACAACAGCGCATATGTCGAAGTGCAAGGCGGTCTGTTCCGAAACCAGGAAACGTATGCATTCCTGGAGCCACGGCAAACGATTAGATTTTCTGAGTACTGGATGCCGGCGCGGGGCATTGGCGGAATTACGCGCGCGAACCTGAATGGCGTGCTGCATCTGGAACGCGATGGCGGGTCTCTCTCGATTGGGCTGAACGCGAACCGCGCTATTCCGGGCGCCGTAGTTGCCGTGAGTGATGGCGCAAATACGTTCATGCGGCAAAGCGTGGATCTCACGCCTGAGCGGACGTGGTCGCAGAAAGTTACGCTGCCGGATTCCGGCCGCAAATATACAGTCGAGGTTCGCGATCGTGAAGGCTCAGTCGTTATCCGCCAAACGGAAGGGAAGTACGACTGGGCTCCGCTGGACCAGATCAAGGTCGGGCCGCAGGAGCGGCACCGCGTGCCGCCGCCGGAGAGCCGCAGCGAAGATGACTGGTTGCAGTTAGGGGCTGATCACGAGTTGAATGGAGCACTGCTGGTTGCCCTCGACACATACAAGCAGCTTCTTGAGAAGTTTCCCCAAAGTTATTCAGGATTGAAGGCCGCGGGAAGACTCTCAGGACAGTTGATGCGTTTTGAGGAGGCGGGTCGATATCTGCAGAAAGTTCACGAACAGAACACGACGGATGGCGAGGCCGCGTACTACCTAGCGATTGCGTATGAAGGAATGGCTGACGATACTAAAGCGCGGACCGCGTTTGAAGTCGCATACCGGCTGCCCTCATGGAAAGCGGCAGCGGCGCTGAAGCTGGGGGAAATTGCCGGACGAGCCAAAGACTTCGCTGCTGCCAGGAAGTATTTTCAAGAGGCTCTACAGGCAGCACCGGACGATCTGCGCGCGAAGGAAGAATTGGCAGCAATTGAGCGTGCTGCCGGAGATGCCGGCGCGCGACCCTTTGCCCAGGAACAATTGCAGAGTTTCCCGCTGAGCTCTCTGTTGCAGAACGAACTTGGCACCATTGATACCCAGCAACTGGCGAATGACGACAGTCGCATCATTCATTTGGCTGTTGAGTACATGCGCCTGGGCATGTATGACTCGGCGCTGACCGTGCTTTCGCGCAAATACCCCGCACCTTTAAAAGGGCAAAGCGAGCCTGGCGCTCCGAGTGCAAACAGCGATCCGATGGTGGCGTACTATCGGGGATACTGTCGCCAGAAATTGGGTCAGAGTCCGACAGCCGATTACGCCGAGGGAGCTAAGCTTCCTACGACTTACATTTTTCCGAGCAGCGATGATGACGTTCAAGTACTGCAAGCTGCGCTGCAGGCAAACGCGAATGACGCGACTGCACACTACCTCTTGGGTACTTTGTATTTCTCAAAAGGGTTGACCGACCAGGCAATTGATCAGTGGAAGCATGCTCAGGAATTGAAAGAAAACCTTCCTGTGCTCGATGCCAATGTCGGCATTGCGTTCTTGCACGAGAAAGATGATCCGCAGCGGGCACTAACGGCATTTGAACGGGGAGTCCATAACGATCCGCGGAACGAGGCCGTGTACGTCGGCGCTGACCAGGCACTGAGCCTTCTCAAACATCCAAGTTCGGACCGAGTGAGGGACCTTGAAGCTTACCCGGACCGGAAAGAAATGCCCGCGGAGCTTGTCTATGAGCTGGCGCTTAACCTGGCCGAGGCGGGCGACTTTGAGCGCGCCACGAATTTATTTCGCAATCGCTTCTTCGCGCGCGAGGAGGGGGGTACCAATGTGCGCCAGGTTTGGGTCGAAGTGCAGCTCGAACGCGCGTTGAAATTAGCCGAGGAAGGCAACTGCGAGCAGGCGGAGTCCATTGGCGGCTCGCTCGGCTCACCTGTAAGCGGAATGGAATTCACCAATGACGGTCTGGATGTGTTTACCCATTCAGCGCGAGTTGAATACCAATTGGGCAGAATCGAAGCGAAGTGTGGCAACAGCGATCAGGCGCAAAAGCGCTTCGAAGCTGTGGCCGCGAAAAGCGGTGCGCTCGAAATTGTATGGGCATGGCGCGCGGCGAAAGAGCTTCCTGGTTTTGACGCGAGCACCTGGGTGTCGCGACTTGATTCCGCGTTGCAGCAGGCCAACAGCGCCTCTGAGTCGAGTTCATTTGCGGGCTGGTGGGTTTACACCGCCGGCATGATCCAAAGAGCACTCGGGCATGAAAAGGAAGCGCAGGAAAGCTTCCGCAAAGCTCTGTTGCTGCCTGACCGGCTTCTCTCGTATCACCTAACGCGCGAGGCGCTCGCTACGCAATAAGGACCTCGACTCCCTTATTGCGCAGTGCGCTGGTGAATTCTGCGGGCGCGCGGTTGTCGGTTATGAGGCGATGCACTTTTTCGAGTGGTCCAATGCGTGAGACGCTGCGGCGGCCGAGCTTGCTCGAATCGGCGACAACATTGACTTCCTTCGCCAGTTGCATCATGAGGCCGTTCATCAGAGCTTCAAATACGTCGGGTGTTGATGCACCGACTTCCAAATCAAACCCATCAACCGCCAGGAACAATCGATCTGCGTGAAATTCCTTGAGCATGTTTTCAGCTTGCGGACCCACAAATGAACAGGAGACGGGCCGAAGCAGGCCGCCGATCACGATTACCGAAATCCCCGCGGCGTCAATCAGCTCAGAGGCGATGTTCAGCGCGTTAGTAATAATGGTGACTGGGTGAATTTTCCGCGCCTTGATCTGGCGGGCGACTTCAGCAGTCGTTGTGCCAGAGTCGAGAATCACTACTTCGTTCGGCTGCACCAGATCGGCTGCAGCACGGCCTATTTTCATCTTCTCGCCACGGTGCAAAGTTTCCTTCAGACGAAGAGGGTAATCCTGGCTGGCTTCGAGGCGGCGAACTGCGCCTCCATGAGAGCGGATCACAGATCCATTTACCGCCAGTGCGTCGAGATCACCACGGGCGGTAACCGCGCTAATGCCGAACTTGTCGACCAGGTCCGCAACTGTGACCTGACCCTTCTGGTCAAGCAAATCGATAACTTTCCGGCGGCGCTGCTCCGCCAGCAATTTGGGATGGGTGGAAGATTGCATTCTAGTTTCGAATTCTTCTGAGAACGCTACTTTGGCTACATTATATACTTACCTTTATTTTTCTCTTGACAAGCGTATTCTTTTTTTTATTTACTTTTGCTTTCGCTTAGGCTTGTTCTCTTCAAAAGAGGTTTCCTATGAAATTGAGATTTTCCGCAGTCGTTCTTCCCGCGTGTCTCCTCTTCCTGCTTACGTTCGCGATGGGGCAAGGTACAGACCTTGGGACCATTCGTGGGACCGTCACAGACTCGAGCGGGGCGCTGGTCGCCAGCGCCAGTGTGACTGTCAGTGACGTGCAGACAGGAGCTATTCGACAGACCAAAACGAACTCCAGTGGCGAATACCAGATGTTCGGGTTGCCTTCCGGACACTACAGCGTCAAGATCGCCGCGCCGGGGATGGCGACAGAAGATATTACGGGAATCGTGCTGAACGGCAGCGACGTGATGACGGCGAACGCAGTTCTCAAGGTCTCCACTACGACTGAGAATGTGGTGGTCACGGCCGAGGCGCCGATCATTGATGCTTCCGACCAGACCATAAGCAATACGATCACCAGCAGCGCAGTCATCAATCTGCCACGCGACAGCCGAGACGTTTATCAGTTCCTCTACTTGAATCCGAATATCACCCAGGGCGTTGATGCCGGTGAGTTTAAGTTTCTGGGTTTCCAAAGCTACGGGGCGACCTTCACAATTGACGGACAACGCTCAAACAATACGATTTTCGGATCTCCGACTACCAGCGAGCCTTCGCTCGAGGCCGTTAGCGAAGTCAACGTTCTTTCGAATGATTTCAGTGCCGAGTACTCGGGCATCGCGAATATCCGCATAACTACAAAGCGAGGCGAAAATCAGTACCACGGCTCGATTTTCTACAACAACAAGAACTCCGCCCTGGCGGCGTGGCAGACCCAGGACATTATTGCCAAGCAGGAATTTGAGCCGACCGTCTTCCAGCCGAAATTTCCTACTCCTTACTTCAACTTCAATGACCTTGGCGCGTCTTTCGGGGGACCCATTCCCAAGCTGAAGAAGACATGGTTCTTCATGGCGTACGAGCGGAACTACGACCGTGAGCCGGTCAGTTTCTCCAGCACTAAGCTCCCGCACCCATCGTTATGGACCGGTGACTTTTCGGGCATGATCGATCCCACGCAGGCGACGCAGCCACTTCCCGCTGTGCCTGCGAGTTTCCCCAACGGAGCGACTCTGACTGCTCAGGAAATTGCCACCGACACCTATTGCCCAGGATGGCCAAATTGCACTGGGTTGGGCCAGCAATTCGTAATTATTCCTTCGCGCTTGCTGAACCCCAATGTGCAACAGCTCATCGACAACTATTTCCCCAAAATCAGTACTGCCGTTCCGATTGATCCTGGTACAGGGCGGGTCGGGGAATTGTTCCAAACTCTGGTGCCCGGCGGCTCGACTCGTGACCTGGGGTCAATCCGCATCGACCACGATCTGACGGACAAGGACCACATTTATGGCGTCTATAACGCCCAGGCATCAGTGGGCGGCACTGCACCCGTGTTTCAGCCGATGACGGGACTCGGCCTTCAGCAGAGGGACATTCGCGACAACACTCTGTCTTTCTCCTACGTGCGCATGTTCAGCAATACCTTGATCAACGAGGCCCGCGGCGGATTCAACCGTGAAAACAGCTTTACGGAGAGCCCGACGACGCTGCAGAACTTCCTTTCGAGCATAGGATTTGATCAGAGCGCGATCGATGCTTACGGGTCCGTCGTAGGTACCGCGCAGCTTTCGACCCACGGATATCCCTTCATCAACCTTGGATCCAATTTTGTAACCTTTGGCCGCAATGCCGACCGCAACACCGATCGCCAGACAAGTCAGTATCTCGCGACCTTTGGTGACACCTTGACCTGGGTGGTTCACAACCATAACTTCAAAATGGGAGCGGACATCGTCCGCAACGTAGGTCAAGATGGGTTCGTAGCAGGAAGGGGCAACCCGCGCGGCTCGATGAAATACACGGGCAGTGGCGTTAATCCGTTCGCGAACTTCCTTTTGGGGGAACCTGCTACGACCGTCACCTTCATTCCCAGTGCGCGCCCAATCATGGATGCCCACGACTGGGAGCAGGGATATTTTTTCCAGGATGATTGGAAGTTCAGCTCCCGGCTGACGTTGAATCTTGGCCTGAGATATGAACTCGTGTCTCCCTGGGTGGACAAGCACGATATCATGCTGAACTTCGATCCCACCTTCAACAACAACACCGGGCGCTTCATCATCCCATCCAGTCAGACATTGCAGTATTTGGATCCGATTATCCCGGCTACCTTGCCGGTAGTAACCGCCGCGCAGTCGGGATTGGGAATCGGTCGCGGGCTTGTTCGAACCGATAAGAACAACTTTGCCCCGCGTGTGGGTGGGGCCTTCAGGCTCACAGATACTTCTGTGCTGCGCGGTGGGTATGGACTCTATTTCCCGACCAGCGCCGCACAGGGAATTCGCGATCCGCTCGCGACCAATTCCTTCAACATCGCGAGAACAAAGGATGATGAAGGGATCAATCCAACCCAGCTTCAGCCCTGGCCGACTCCGTTGACGGGGGGAGACGTTGAAGCGGAGAGCGGATTGTTCTCGAGCAATTCCGTGCCGGTGGGACTTCGTGCACCCACCGTGCAGCAGTACAACGCAACCTACGAAAGACAACTGGGGGCCGAGACTTCTGTTCGCGTGTCCTATATCGGCATCACAGCCCACGGTCTGATCGGCGGTGTTGATCTGAATGAGATCGCGCCCAGTAACAACCCGTGGGGAACTACTACTGACAATGGCACGGGGGTTGGTGATGGGGTAACTCCGTGTAGCCCGGACGATGGCGATTGTGCGCCGACTCTGGCTGATCTTGCCCGCCTTCGCTATCCGGGCCTCGGAGACTTCGCTCTGGCATACGGGAACTATGGCCACAGCCAGTCGAACTCTTATCAACTTCAGTTCGAACGCCGGTACACCCACGGTCTTATGTTCAACGCCACCTACACATATGCAGACCAGAAATCCACGGGCATTGACGGCGGAAATTCAAGCCTGGGTGGAGTTCCGTATGACCCGTTCAATCCCGAGAGTGATTACACCCAGGATGCCTGGATATCTCGGCACCGGTTCGTTTTGTATGGCATCTACGATTTGCCGGTTGGCCGCGGAAGGGCGTTCGGAACCGGACTTTCCAAGTGGGCTGACGCAGTCATAGGTGGTTGGCAAACAACATTCCAGATGTTTGCGAAAAGTGGAACAGCGTTCACTCCGTATTGGACCTGCGATAACTGCGGGAACGGGAATCGCTTCGTCGGCCCCGGCAATATCGCATCCGAGTCGATTGACGCGCTCGGCGATTTCGATGATTTCATCGGCTACCGGCCAATGGTAATCGGTAACTACAAGCAGCACGTTGGAGATCAACTCTTCGATCCGGCCGCATTCGCCCCGCCTCCAATGGGTGCGGATGTATTTTCCAATCCTGGAATTGCGAGAAAGGACATGCTCTGGGGACCCGGCGCGTGGGGAGTGAACTTTGGGCTTCACAAGGATTTCAAGGTCGGGGAGCGTGTAACAGCATCTCTGGGCGCGGACTTCGACAACATCTTCAACCATCCCATTCGAATGCCGAATCAGGATTTCGGGGACAGCAGCTTTTCGTACCTCGGTGGATTCGATGTCATGATCAATCCAGCCTTGCAGCCGGTGCTTGAGGACGTAAATCCTAATCCTGATTTCGGTCGTGCGTTCTCAACTTTCTCGCAGGAGGGAATCGACAGCCGCCGTACCACGCGTCTGCGGCTGCGCATTACCTTCTAGCTTCAATTCGCGTCCGCTTCGTCATTGCCACGGCCTGAGGACTTCTCCCATCAACGGAGGAGTCCTCAAACTTTCCACCATTAGCAGAGGGCAGGTTGCTCTGTTTACGAGGGGCTGTGCGGCTTGCGCTCAGAGGAGCCGTTATGCGAAAGCTGATGTTTGCGGTTGCAGTCGTGTTGTTTGCTTCGGCTGCTGCAATGGGTCAGTCGGGAACCTGCAGCGGGATGACAGTAGGACAATTAACCAGCCTCAATGGCTTCGTGCCATTTCCCTCGGACAATCTTTGGAACACGGATATCTCCTCTTTGCCCGTGGATCCGAATTCTGCCAACATCATTAACTTCATTGGGTCGACAGTCACGTTGCATCCAGATTTTGGTTCAGGCCAGATCAAAAACCAAACCATCGGAATTCCATATCAGGTGGTCGCGGGTATGCAGGCGAAGGTGAACGTCACGCTGAATGCGTTTGCCGATGAGAGCGATCCCGGGCCGGAGCCAATACCTTCTAACGCGCTGATCGAAGGCTACCCTAAGCCCGGCACAGGCGACAGGCACGTGCTAGTGCTCGAGAAAGATGGTTGCTGGCTTTACGAGCTTTACAATGCCAGCCTGAAGAACGGCAAATGGAGCGCGGATCAGGCAAGCATCTGGGACATGACCATTGACGAGCAGCGCCCGTATACATGGACTTCCGCGGATGCGGCAGGACTGCCGGTATTCGTCGGCCTTGCGCGTTATGACGAAGTCGCGGCGGGCGCAATCAACCATGCGCTGCGCTTCACAGTTCCGACGTCGCAGAAAGCATTTGTGCTGCCGGCCACGCACTGGGCATCGACCAATACCAGCACCAGCGCGCCACCGATGGGTACGCGCTTACGCCTGAAGGCAAGCTTTGATATTTCCGGATTTCCGGCGGATGATCAGGTGATCCTGACCGCGCTGAAGAAATACGGGATGATTCTGGCGGACAACGGAAGCGCGATTTTTATCAGCGGTGCGCCCGATTCGCGATGGAACAACACCGACCTGGGTCTGCTGAAATCGATCACAGCGTCGAACTTCGACGTCGTACAACAGGGAACGATCTACACGCCGGCAAACGTGCCGACGGGCCCGTCGCCCACCATATCGAGCTTTACGGCTAACCCAATGACGATCAGCGCCGGGCAGCCGGTGACACTTAGTTGGAGTACCTCGAACAGCATTTACAACATCATTACGCCGATCGGGCCGTTGCGGGGGACGAGTGTAGTGATGAACCCTTCGGCAACGACAACGTACACGCTGAATTCAACCAATCAGTACGGAAGAACCACCTCAAGCGTGACCGTGACCGTGCAATAGCTTGTGTGACACTTCCCACTTCCCGTGCAAAGCGGGAAGTGGGAATTTCTTTCCGGTTATTCCGTGCGGGGCTAAATCGCCGTTTCCGCTTTGACGCTAGCCCGCGGCGTTTCTGGCGCGCTCTTCCGGCCGTGAATCGAACTCAACAGCAGGCTTGCCAGCAGCGTAATTCCGGAAAACCAAAGAATTGTCAGGCGGTCGCGGCCCGCCGTTGCCAGCAGAAGCAATAAACTGAGTATTGCGATGCAGGCGATCGTCCGGCCCAGAAATCGGAAGACTTGCGAGGTGAAATCGGGAGAGTCTTTGAGTTCAGTCGCGACGTCGATTGGCGTGTTCAGTTCTTTGAAAAGGAGAGCGCGTGCTGGCCAGTCCCCGCGATCGAGCAACATGCTTAGAAAGAAGACGGAAAACGAAACAGGAATAATGATGACGACTTGCTCGATTAATCCCCAGTCAAAAACGAACGCTCCGAGAATGCCGAGAACCAGCCCAACCGAAAACGAGGCCAGGCCCGACCAGGGAGGTGTGCGGCGAATCACCAGACCGAGCAGCGCGGGTGGCCCGTAGGCAAGTGAAATTAGTGTGTTGAACGTCAGCATCACCGCAAACACGCTTTGGCCGGTTGAGGCCATCAAAGCCGCGATTGCGACGGTGAGTGCGCTGACCAGAAAGGTCATGGTCCCGCCGACGATGAGCAATTCTCTTTCGCCCGCACTCTTGCGAAACAGCCCTTGATAGATGTCTTTCGTGAGAATTGCCGATTTCACATTGAACGTAGCTCCGACGTTTGCCATGGTCGAGCTGAACATGGCCGCCAGCATGATGCCGATGAGGCCATGGGGCATCAGGGTGAGACTGGCGACGGCGTAAGATGCTTCACTGACGTCGTTGACGTGCGGCCAAATCGAGTGCAGGTCGGGATACACGACTCGCATCGCCAGCGGCGGAATGAACCAGATAAAAGCGCCGACGACAAATAGCGCCGAGCAGAGCAGCGCAACCTTGCGGGCCGAGCGCTCGTTGTCGACGCTGAAGTAGCGCTGTGCCATTGCATTAGTGTTGTACCCAAACGACACCATGACGGTCCAACTGAGGATATAGATCCAGCCGAATTCGCCAGTGAGGTGGATCGTCTTAAGCTCAGGCGGGAGAGAATGGACCAGCCCTGTGACTCCTCCAACACGCATGAGAGACGCAATCACGAGGACGAGGCAGAAGGGCAACAGGATTGAGGCTTGAAGGAAATCCGTTACCACAACAGCCCACAGCCCCCCTACGACACAATAGAACATGATGATCGTGCCCGCGCCCATCACCGTCCACAGAACCGGAATGCCGCAGGCCGATGAGACGAAGAGACTCAAGCCATAGAGCACGCTCGCGCTCATAAAGAGCTGGATGACGACGGCGCTCCAGGAAAAAGTCTGGCGCGTGGTTTCGTTAAAACGGCCGGTGAGATACTCCATGACCGTGCTAATCCGGCTGCGACGCCAACGCACGGCAAAAAGGAAATATCCCAGTAGAAAACTGAGCGCGTTGCCGAGATACAAGCCGATGACGGCGATGCCGGCGCGATAGGCGACACCGGCGGCGCCGGTGAAGGTCCATGCGCTGAAGCCTGCCATGAAGGAGCTGAGCCCGGCAACCAGCCAGGGTATGCGATTCCCGCCGCGAAAGTATTCCGCCGCGCCGCGATTGAACTTCATTACGTAAATGCCGGCGACGACCATCAGCACGGCGTAGCAGCCGATGACGACGTAATCAACTGCATTGGCGGTCTGCATTTCAGTTCTTATACTGCTTTAGCCAGCAAAATGGAAGGTAAAAACAAATAAACGATACAAAACGAAATTCATAGTAGAATTCGCTGTGGCCAAACCACACCTCCTGATTTCGGCTCCCAACGCGTTGTTCCGTTCTTTTTTTACTTCAGTACACCAGCGACGGCTCACCCGCACATTCCAATGGAGACGAATTTCAGGTTCGGTGGTTACGCCAGCGATCAGGCGCGGCCTGGCGAATGCGGAGGCGATGATCACGACCTGGGACAGCCCGCGGTTCGCCGATGAACTGTTATCAATTGCGCCGAAGCTGCGCGTCATTGCCCATTGCGGCGGAGAAGTGAAGAGCCGGTTTCAAGGTTCGCTGCTCGACGCACTTACGGTTACGACCGCGCCGGAGCCAATGGGCCGCGCGACAGCGGAATTGGCCGCTACGCTTCTTCTTTATTGCGCGCGAAACGTAGAGTTCTACCGGGGTGAGCTGCGCAGGCCGTCGAACAGAATTTATGACGAAGTCCACGCGAATGGAACACCTGAGTCCCTGATTGGCGGCGAAGTAGGAATGATTGGCTTCGGGAGAATCGGACGCACAGTTGTTGATTTACTGCGTGGCTTTGATGTGCGGTGGCGAGTTTACGATCCATATGCGGAAAGGCAGCTGGCAAAAACATACCCGGTCAGATTTGTCACTTTGCAATCTCTATTGAGCCAATCCCACTTGCTTGTTCTGACTGCTGCACTGACGTACGAAACTCGCGGCATTCTGAGCTATGCGAATCTCTCCCGGCTACCGGACGGAGCTTGCATAATCAATGTTGCGCGCGGCGGGTTGCTCGATTTGGAAGCGCTCACGCGCGAAGTCCGCGAGGGGCGATTACGATGCGCGATCGATGTTACGGATCCGACCGAGCCGCTGCGGCCAAATCATCCCTTGCGCCGACTGCCGGGCGCAATCGTGACCCCGCACATCGGCGGCGGAACTCTCAAGGCGCGCCACGAAATGGCCGATGATCTCATCGACGACCTGGAGAGATTTTTCCGAGGGCGCCCGGTGAAGCACCGAATTACAACAGCAATGCTGGCGCGGATGACGTGACCACCATGCCAGAGTACAAGATCAGCTTCTCGACCTTGGGATGCCCTGAATGGACGGTCCCGCAAGTCATCGATATGGCAGTTCATGCCGAGTACGACGGCGTAGAGCTGCGTTTCGTTGAAGGAGAACCGTCGCTGTGGAAGTTGTCAGCATTTCAGGGCAGGGCGTTGCAGGAAACTCACGCAAGGTTTGCCGACGCAGGGCTCGCAATCAGTTGTATAGATACGAGCTGCCGCTTCGATTCTCAAGATTCGAATGAGCGCGAGCGCTGGATCGAAGAGGGCGTGCGTATGGCAGAACTCGCTGCAAGACTTGGCGCGCCGGGCATTCGCGTTTTCGGGGACAGAATTCAGGAGGGCACCGATCGCGAGATGACGCGTGGGTGGATTCGCGACGCAATCAACCGCCTATCGGACAAAATCTCAGCTTCGGGGGTCGGGGTCTGGTTGGAGACACATGGAGATTTTTCACAGGCAGACGAAGTGCTCCGAACGCTCCCTCAGCGAGAGGGAGTGGGATTGGTGTGGGACGCTGCCTCGGCGCTCGTCGAATGCGGCGAACAGCCGTTGCAGAATGGCGAGCAGCTCGCGCGGCTGGTTCGGCACGTCCACCTTAAAGACTTGAAAAGGCAAGGAACCAAATGGATTCCGGCCCTGACGGGGGAAGGCGAGTTTCCTCTGGCGGAGGTCCGTGCCGTGGTGAACGCGATCGGCTACGCTGGTTTTCTTTCTTTCGAGTGGGAAAAGAAATGGCATCCGGAAATTGAGCCGCCGGAACTTGCCTTACCGCATTTCGCGAAGTGGTTCCGCGAACGGTGGCGAGTTCTGGAATGAGCGTTCTTCTCAGTGAATGTACGCGCCACCGGGCAAAAGCTCCTGCACAGGCCATGTTTCAACCTTCTGATCCACAAGTTCCGACCAGCTAACAATTTTTTCTGATTTCGTCAGAAGCTTCAGAGACGGTAGCGTCTCGGCCGCCGCGCTTGCCAGTGCGGACGCGTTGCCTTGGCCTACTATGAAGAACCGCGACGCGCCTAGCTTCAGCTGCGCAAATCGCCGGGCGATCTCCGCATCGTCGATCATCTGCAAAAAATAAGGCCGGCCGGTGAGAAGGGAATTGTAAACATAGTCGGCCAGCACGCTGGAGAGTGGATTCACGTAAGCCTCATCAAAACTTTTTTGTCCAAGGGAAGGATCATCCTCGGAAACGGCTTTGTAAGGCATCCGAGTCTCGCCGAGTCCGCGCGGGTCGAAGGAGATGATGTCATAGCCTTCGTCGAGATAGCTTTTTAGTTCTGGCCAGTCTTCTGGCGCAGCCTTTCCGTCCGAACCGAGCCATAGCAGGACATTTTCGTGATTTGCGCCGTGTTTATAGATATGCAACAGAGGCATTTGCAGGTAGCGGCTATGGTGAAGCAGATAGCGGTCGATGGCCACCCCGTTCCACTCTGCGCCACGCACCTTCTCCCAACGAATCTCCTCATATTCCGGCACCGCTCCCTTGTACTCATTTACCGACCACGAATTGATCTTCGGATGACGCGAAGAATAGTAAATCTCCTTCAGCCCAGCGTGCGGGTACTGCTTCTGCTCGATATAGTAGTCGCGAATTTCATTCATCAGTGACCGCGCGTTCTCGAATTCGAGCATTACCTGTCCGGAACGCGTGCAGAGTAGCTGGTTTGCCTCAAGGTGCTGCAAATCAGCAAGCTCATGCCGCGGGGGCAATTGGTTGAAGTGGTCGAGAAATTCGAAAGCTGCCTCCTGATTCTCAAGCGAGTACTGATGCCCGTTGTAGCTCTCGTGCATGGAAATACGGTCGGGGTGGCCGAACCGCGAGTAAAGCTCGGCGATCTCACGAACGGTTTTGTGGGTGCCCTCAATGGGGAAGAAATCGAGCACGGCCGCAGCTACGAACACTGGCCGCGGATACATGAGAAGAAGCAGGCCGGGGTGGTCGAGACCGCTCGAAATCATTCCGTCTAGATCCTGCTCGGGATCACTATCCGGATCTTTGAAGATGCGGTTGTACACGCGCATGGGCAGCGCAGTGATGTAGCAAGAGGGTGCCACAACTCTGATTCGCGGGTCGAGTGCGGCGATGAGCGCCGTCTGAAATCCTCCCCCGCTCGTGCCAGTGATGTTGATTCGTTCCGGATCAACTTCAGGTCGAGTTAGCAGATAGTCCACCGCCCGAATGCCGTCCCAAACTTCCCAACGCGCGAGGTTTGTGCCAGCGAGATAGGCGAGATTGCCGAGCACGGCATGTTCAGCACAGATCAGGTTGTAATGGCTCTTATGGTTCTTCGCATCCCAAAATTGGCTGCGCTCACCTTGCCCGACAGGATCCCAGGACAGAACAAAATATCCCCGCTGAACCAAGCGCTGGCACAGCGCCTGGTAATACAACTTTCCGTCAGGTGAATGTCCACTGGGCACGAGGATGGCGGGGTGCTTCCTCGCACTATCCTCGGGTACATAGAGCAAGGCCGTAACGTAAATGCCGGGCAGACTTTCGAAGATCAGCTTTTCGATGTGAAAGCCATTCATCTGAATGCGGCCGGTGATACGTGAATTGAGGAGTGTCTTTTTCTCCGGCAGGCCCCCGAGTGCTGCCCGCAAATGTGCTCGCAATTTCTCCTGAACATGAATTAAATCGGCCTCAGTGCGAATCTGTTCCCAAACCTTGCGACGCTCATCGTCCTCTCGCCAGGCCATTTCCGTTTGATATTTCAGATAAGGAGTAATCTCCGGATGCTCGCCCGAGTACGCGGGCAGGACGCCAAAAACGTCGGCCGGTGGAGCATCTTGCGCTTGGGCCGCGGCAAGGGTGCCGAGAAGAAGGGTAATCAGTAGTCTCATCGAGTTTCCGCCGGTACAAATGCACCAATGGATGGCGCCGTTCGCCTGGCGCCAGTGAGATCGTGCTTTGGCAAATTCCGGGAATCGCCACGGTGCGCGAACAACTTTGAATTCACGCGGGGCCGAAAATCAGGGCGATTCGGGTTGAGCCGCCACCATTTTCCTTCAATGATCACCCAGGGCTGATTGCTGTAACCGACGAATTCTTTTGCGGCTTGTTCGAGGGTGATTCCGGTGATCGCATCCGGTGCGTCGGGAAGATGAACAGCGAGTACTTTTAAGCTCTCCGGCATCGATTTCGTCTGATCTCCCCCCGCGGTGCTGACGTAAGCAACCGTATTGGCAACATTCCATGCTGCGTCGAGACGGTAGATGCTGGTGTTATAAACCTCGATCGAAGTCGGCTGATCGTTAATAAAAATATTGTTGCGCAGCTTTGTGCCCCAGCTTCCATTGCGTGCCTGCATCGCGGAGCGATCATGGTTGTTCATCAAGGCAGTATTGTTGCGAATGATATTGCCATGGCATCCCCAGAGCGGCAGATCATCGGGCCCCTTCACCTGGTCGGGAGAACTGGGGCCGGGATCAACGTATGCCTCGTCATAGGGATTCGCATCGTTCCACTGTGCGATGCCGTGGTTCAGGTTGCCATAGATAAGATTGTTCTGAATGAGCGAGTCTTGCAGGCCGGCGAGATTGAGCGAACCTCCGCCCACCCGGCCGTTCTCGTTCATCACGTTGTCTTCAATGATGAAGTTGGTGCCGCGCCCGTCGGGAAAATTGTTCTCGCCGAATTTTTCTGTCGCGAGCTTCATCAGACCCACTGCCCATTGGCGCGTCGGCTGTTCAGGAGGATACGACTTCAGCTCGTCATTCTTGATCAGGTCATGAAATGAGCTGACTGAATCGAGATTGCACTGCAGGCCGCCACTGGCACTGCCGAAGAACACGTTGCGTCGAATCACATAGTTGTCTGAACCGTCGCTAACGTACGCGGAATGCTCGACAGCCGAACGGGCGAAAAGATTATCCTGCATTAAGACGGTATGGGTGTCGCGCGTGTGCAGCCCCCACTTGCGGTGGTTGTGAGAAAAATTGGCTACGATCACGATGTGGTGCGTCTGCTTCCCAGTTTTACTGAAGTCTCCATCGAGCATGATGCCCGCGCGCGGACCGAATGGCTCGACGCCCGGATTGTTGCCTCCCGCGATGTTGAAACCCTGAATGATCACGTGATGAGTCGCGCGTAGCAGGATCATCCAGTCAGGAATACGTGAAGCCCGATTGATGATGACATCACCGGGATCGCCCATTGCTTTGAAGTGTATGTAGCGGTTGTCGCCGGCGCTGGATTTTTCTTCGATGACGAAGCCGGCGTATTCGCCCGGCATCACGGCAACCAGATCGCCACCTTCGGCTGCGTCAGCCGCGTCCTGCAGCGTCCTAAACGACGCCGAAACCTGATATTCGCGTTCCGGCCCATTAACATTACCACGCGAATTCAGATTCAGCTCTGGAACGCGAACGCGGCGCGGAGGAGTACCTGAGGCATCCACAATCAGAACACGAGCATAGCGCCGTTGAATGTGAAGCGACTGACTCACCCATTCGTCAGAATCCTGCGTGTGGACAAACACAGGCGAGGGAGTTGCAGCAACTGCTGGTACAGGCAACGAACAGAAGACGAGCAAGAAGCACACCAAAAGTCGGCGACCATTTGCGTTAGCAAGAAGCACGATTGAAGCGAATCTATCAAAAGTGGAGAATGATTGCTATTAGAAAGGAAACGATACTATTAGAAACTGGAAAGTTACGTCCTGCACACACCAGGCGCTGAACAACATTTCCAGCAGGCCCACATTGAATTGCATGCTTTGCAGAAACCCGGCTACTACTTTCAAAGGATTTGGACGGATCGCGCGCATGGATCCCAAGAACTTCACTTCTGCGGAACACTGGCGCATCTCGTTGGAGACACGACCAGAACCTGTAAAACTGCAGGAAAGCCGAAAAATCTACAGAAGGGAATTTAAGAGGATTTTGGTTGCGGGGGGTTGGATTTGAACCACCGACCTTTGGGTTATGAGCCCAGGGCGGATGGTAATTTCAATAGCTTACAAGACGTGTGTGGCTCCTAAGAAGCTTTAAGAAACGTTCGGGAAGCCTTATTGGACAGTTAATGGACAGGTGAGGTTTGGGCGAATCCTGCACTGGCCGCGAGTAAGTCTCTGCGATTCATGGATGTCCCTTAGTAGCTATCGGTGACTTTGAAGATTGCTTCGCGGACCGTCACTGCTCTTTTAGACCGTGAATTGTGACTGCCCTCTTCAGCGGACCACCCAACTCTCCCATGTCGCCGGTTTGGGTGAAGGAACGTGACGTGATAGAAGACCAGACTTCATGCCAAGTCATCTTTTTGGCGGCTTGCGGGAATTCCAAGTCGATCGTCAGCTTTTTGCCGTCCCAGTTCAGAGAACTATTGGAGTACGTGTTGAAATCGCAGGCTGCCGGACCGGAATTGTTGCAGAGCATGCCTCGCAAGCTGTTTGTCGTGCTGTCCCACCAATGGAATGCGATCAGAAACATCTCTTCGGAAGGAGTATGCACATGTTCCTCTTCGATTAAAACGTACCCACCCGGGCCGGCTTTCCAGTTCTCTTCACCCGTGCCGGTCCCACCACTGCGGGAAATTCCGCCGGGCGCAAACTCGTAGGTGGTGGACCAGTTCCCCTTCAGGGCCTTGGCAAGGCTCTGCATCTCCGGAGCCGGCTCGGAGATATTGGATTGTGACTGATCGTTCTTGATCTGGCTATTCCCAACTTTCGTCGCATGAATCGTGAACAACCGCTTCCGGGGCCCACCTGGGTCGCCGTATTCTCCGGTCTGTGTGAATGAATCGGGAGTGATATCTGACCAGACCTCGTGCCAAACGGACTTCTTGCCGCTTTTTGAAGTTTCGATCTCGTCGATCACAAACTCCTTGCCATTCCAAGCCATGGTGATGTCATTCTGGGCACCCTTGACGTCGCATGTGTACGGCAACAGGTTTTGGCATTCCATTCCATGGAAACTCTTGGTTGCGGTGTTCCACCAGAGGATCCCGAGAAGATACAGGTCTCCCTCGGGCGTGGGCATATGTTCTTCTTCGAGCAACGTAAATCCACCTGGACCAGGTCGCCAAGTTTCTTCTCCTGTATAGGCTAGACCACTTGTCGCGGAGGAATTTGGTTCGAACTTCACATTGATGACCCATCGGCCTTCGAGCGCCTCGGTGAGCGCGACGATTTCAGCCGACGGGTGTGGCGCCGAAGTTAGTGATTGTGCATCTGCTCCGGCGACAAGCATCGCAGAAACAATCGACATGGTGAGTAAAGCAAAAGAAAGTGTCTTCAATTTTTGTCTCCAGAGCATGAACAAACCACGTTTGTTTGCAATTAAACATTTCCGCTCGGTTCGCGAGCTTGATTGCCAACTCACGTACCTACCCGACCGTTTTCGCCGCAAAATGGTGCCAATGCCAGGTAAGGCTGCCGAAGTACGCGAAATATAGAAAAGCGATGGTAATCGCAGCGCCGAACCCGAATGCGGGATGCAACCTGCGATTTCTGATCGAATCGAGCAATACGACTGTCGTCACCAATGAAGCCCAAACACTCAAGATGATGATGTTGCTGCCAAATCCTGCCCATATGAATAGCCGGACGATGGGATTTGGAAGGATGCAGAAGGTTAAGGAGCATCAGGCGCTTGTGATAGCCGCCGCGATTTCTAAACAAAACGGCAAGTCCTACGTGCGATGCGAACAAAAACATCTGCGTGAGTTCAAGCGCAAGCACGCTCAGGAAACCGCTAACAAATTGCGAATGCGCCAGCACTTCACGCCGCGCGGCCAGCACGGTGGCTGTGCACCCCATGATTACAACAAGAACAGCATAACCCGCACCGAACATTCCGAGAGCGCGGTGAGTACGCACCCGGTGCGAAGAGATAAGAAGCGTTTGCACCGCGAATAGAGCAATCCAGCCGGTCATCACAGCCCCGTGCACGTGCAGAAATGTCGAAAGCTTGGGCGTCTTGAAAAATAGATGGAGATAGTAACTACGAGCGAACCCGACAAAAACCAAAACTACGATCGTTGCCGACAGCCAAACAAAAAAATGTCGCTCGCGCGCAACTGGGAGGCCGGAAAAAGAAATTGATTTTGTTTCGCTCAGGGTTCATCCCTCCAAAAATGACTGGGTTAATCGAGAGTCAACTCCACGCGCCGGTTCCGCGCTCGTCCTTCGAGCGTGTCATTGGTGTCAATAGGATCCGAATCTCCGTCTCCCGCCGTGGAAAGTCTCTTCGGATCCACGCGATATCGGTCGACCAATGCCTTTTTCACGGCTGCGGAGCGGCGTTGCGAGAGATCCAGGTTGTACTTGTGTCCGCCGATGTTGTCCGTGTGCCCGGTGACCGTAAGCTTCCAGTCCGGCTTGTCCGCCATAGTTTGAGCTATTTCTTTGAGCACCGGATCCGACACTGACCGGATCGTGTCGCTATTGAAATCGAAGTTAATTCCCCATGTGATCGCTTTATGGTTTTTCTCGAGTTGCTGCTCGATAGTCGGCTTGTCGCGGGGGTAAGTCACGCGAACCAATTGGACCTTGAACGAGTCGTACTCCTTGATACTCGCGCCCAGCATCCACGAGAGCATGACTGGTGCATTCGGGTCGTCCAGGATGTAGGCTTCGGCGGGCTGATCGCGTGGGCCGGCTCGTCCAGGCCCGCCTATTCCTGCATTCTCGATCACCTTCATCATGTTCGCGCGGACATGGATCGAGGGCACACTTACGCGTTCGTCATTAATAATCAGCGGAAACGGAACATCGTCCGGCTCAACGCGGGTGAGAGTTCCCCTCCACGCAACGAGTTCCCATTCGTTAAGGGCGTCCATGTAGTAGTAAAGAAGATGGACCCACTTCGTGGAGCCCGTAGACTTCAGATCATTGAACCTCGCGCCAGGCACGAGCAGGAAGGAGACCCCGGGATAGAGTCCGGGTGCGACGGGCTCTTTGACGGATTTGAAGCTCCAGCCCGTTGCGTAAGCTTCGCCCTCCACAACGTCTTTCGCGCAGACAGTCTGATTGAAGTCGGGATGGAATTTTATTCTCATAGCCGTGTCGCTGGCTCCGACGCCGTTGTATTCGAAAATCAAGGATGCGGGAGCCACGGACCGGATAATGTTGTCGCTCTCGGCATCCGCCAATGGCAGTGACCATGAGTCAGTCAGAACGGCGCCGGGCTTGAAAATGATTTTTCCACTGGCCAATTTGGCCGGATCAATTTGATCGATCGTCGCCGGACACGGTAGAGGGTTGGTCAACGCCGAATACGGGATGTTGCGAACCAAGTCCGAAGGTATCTCGGGATTCTTGACTCCTAGGTCCTCGATGATGTCCTTTGCCATGTTGCCGGTCGGGGTCGAGCCTCCGTCACCGGCTTGGAGTTTTCCGAGCACGCCTGCGAGTGGATTGTCGGAATCGCCACCCGATGAGCTGCCGCTGTCTCCAGGCTTGGCTTTACTCGGATCGCCTACGTCGGTCTCGCTCTCAGTCTTGTGCGTGCCTGATTTTCCCTCCAAATCGTCCAGCGCCGCGCTGGCCTTTTTTTGCTTCACGCGATACCCGACGTAGGCGACTCCGACGGCGGCGGCGATGGCGCCAACAAAAACAACTACGAGAATGGCAATCAGAATCTTCTTGCGAGAACTTTTTGTCGGAGGTGGTGCTTGTGTCTTTAGCGTCGCCAGCTTTGGCAATGTGGCTTCGCTGCTTTTCTGCGTAACGTCGCCCGCATTGGGGTTCACTTCTGCAAACGATCGCGCGCCAGGGTTCTCTGTACGTACCCGAGCGCCACAACCCGCGCAGAAGCTTTGCTCTGCTCCGATCTGCGTTCCGCAATTTCCGCAGTAGTTCATCAATAAGCGCCTTTGTTTGCGTCGCACAGACGTCACTACTGGCCTGCGCAATTGGCTGGTAACATGTCTCTCCTGTTAACCAAGTTCACCCTTTTTGGAAGAGCGACAATGCTCCCCCACGAGGGAATGGGTTTAGCGCCGAAAAGTCCGAGGATGGCGTTGATTACGGTGGCGACCACTTTCGGCATGCTGTAACCGATCCCGGCGCCGAGGGACATATCAAAAGTCGCCTGCCTGCAATCTGCCCACGTCGCAGAGGATTGCTTGAGCGTAGTAAGTGTGGTGAGCAGGTCCACGTAGGGGCCGGCTGCAAACCCTAGTGTCCCGACACCGACCATCAGGCGTTGATTGAAGGCGAAAATAAACGAGTTGATGCCCATCGAAATGCCGCTAACCACCGCGGCAAGGTTGTTCTTCACGGTTGCCGTGGGTTTGGGAATGTCCCACCCCCTGCCAGTCGAATAGGAGGCCGAGATCTCTCCATCTAGATCAAGCGCTCCCTCGCCGTGAAGAACCGATGTCCTCGCGCTGAATCCGCTGGTTATATCGAGCGCCTGGCTAAGCTTGGCAGTGAGTGGAACTAATAAGCCGCCAATCGGGACATTGATTTCGGCCGGAATTATTCCCAGTTCTTTGATATTGGCCTGAATATTTGCGAAGTCACTGCCCGTAGCCGCGTCGACGCTGACGGTTACGCCAGCTCCGCCGAACAACTGGACATTCGCGTTAACGCCGCCTCCACCGACCGACGCGCCAAAAACCAGATGCGGGTTGTTCAGGTGGAAAATGATGGAGATCGACACTTTCACTCCATCTTTTTCCTGGTAGACCTTTGCGCCGATGCCTCCGCAATCCAGGGCGCATGGAGTGGCCGTCAGGTTCTTGAAGTCGAGCTGCTTCAGTTGGGGTACGGGAACGGGAACAGGTGCACCCGTACCGGCTAGTCCAAGAACTGGACTCTGTCCCTGGAAAGCGATCGGCAACAGCGAAGGATCGCCTGGATGGTATGGCGCGTCTAATAGACGTGGACCACCGGCAATGACCGTACGCATGGGCGTCCACTTGCCCTCGTTCGACACGACGTAGTAGCTAACCGAGCGGTGGAAACTGCGCGGCCTTAAGTTACGCGATGTTTGGCTCGGCTTTTTGATTTCGTCCTGCAATGCTTTCGAGCCCACCGCAGCCGGATAATCCGGAGCAACCACTGCAATCGCGTTGCTGAGATCCAGTGGCTGGTCGTACTTGAAGTTGCCTTCTTTAACGAGTTCGTTCAGTTGCACCGGGCCTAGTACGACCGAGACGCTGCCCCCATTGCGCTGGACAGCGAGGACTTTGCCGGCGCAACGATCCGTGGCAAAGAGAATCTTGCCTTCCTGAATTTCACTGACCTGCGGAGCAGTTGCATCGAAAGTCCAAGACAGGCCGTCCGAAGCAAACGACTGAATGGCCTTGTCGCCATGCTCCATCAGGACGATGCCGTCCTGATAGGTCACTCCCGGTCCTCGTTTCGGCGCGATGCCGAAACGTATTTCGCTCTCGGATAGGTCGCTCAGTTTGAGGGAATGCCCGACTAGGACTGGCGCGCTGCTTAGCATGAAACCTGCTGGGAGGGAGCCTCGTTCCTCCGTCTCGCTTTTCCGGCACGCGCCATCGAAGACCATGACGAGGACGATCAGGGCGAGAAATCTTTTGGAATAGACACTCATTGTTCCTCCGCCATGCTTTCTTACAGCGCGTCTGCGATTTCCTTCGCCAGCGGTTTCACCTGCTCTACACCGCAGGGACAGGCGAGATACATGATCCGGACGAGCGTTTTTCCTTTGCGAACCAGGATCATGCCGTCCGCTGAGACAAACGCCTGGTCGCCAATGCCTGGAAGCCCTTGCTCATTCCCCAGATTGCCAAGCATCTTTGCATTGAGCCGCATCTGTTCTTCGGCCCCATGCTGATCAAGCGAGAAAACAAATACCGGCACTTCGGCTGAGGCGTTTAGCTCGGACGCGCGTTTTTCGGTCTGAAACGTGCTCATCATGCCACCAGCAAACTTTTCCGCGATCTCCTGCGTCTGTTTGTCCGCGCCTTTGTCGGCCACCATCGCCTTCAGGTGTTTCGCGGTCATGTCCTGTTGGGTGCCCTTCGCCATGTATGAACAGCCATCGTCTTTGGACTCGGTCCGGACAATTTCCACGCCAACGGCTTTGCTCACGTCCTGCTTGCTTAGGAACCGGCACACATCCCCCATTGAATTGTTCTTGCGGGTGGCGGCAGAGTCTTCGCCGGAAGGCGAATCAGCCGCAACGGATTTGTCGCCGCTAGTATCGGAATTTGATCCGAGAACTCGGTCTTCTGCCTGGTGGACTCGCTGGCTGACGCGGTGGGCAACGTAATAAACTCCCACTGCTGCCGCAGCCCCGCCGACGAAGACGATCGCCAGCGCGGCGATCCCGAGTTTAGCGAGCGGACTCATCTTCGCTTGAGCGGCAGTGTGTGGGGCGGCAGCCATGGGCTGTGCTGTAGGTTGAGTTGCTTGAGATTCCGACGTTGATTGATTTTGTGCAGCTGCATTGCGGGTGTCTGCACCACATTTGACACAGAAAGGGCCGCCGCTCAACGGTGCACCGCATTTGACGCAGAAATTAGCCATAGGAATCTCCCTGCCATTTATCCTTGAAAAGGTTCGGAGCTTGGATAGCTCACATCGGCGGCTTCACGTTGGTGTACTCGTAACGTGCGATCAGGTGCATCTTTCCCATCTTTCCGCCGTACTCCATATCAACTTCTTTGCGCAGCGCCAGTCCGCTCGCCTTGGAAATCCAGATTTGACCGTCTTCTTTTGCAGCGTCGGTTTCACGACGCATGGAATAGACTGCCGCGGCTTCTCCGTTGACCGATTCATTGCGTATGAATTGACAAGTCGATTTCCCTTGTTTTTCGTTCTCCAACTCTTGTTCCAAGACATCATTCGGAGCTACGGGGCTGAGCATCCATTTACCTCTTACGAGCATGTAGGTCTTTCCCTGGACGTAGATCGTCTCGCCTTTGCGTTGCTCCCCGTTTACAAGCGGAGCTGTTTGGGTGGAATAACTATGGCTGGGAGTGGTGAGGATTTTGGTTAAGGCGTTGTAAACGGGCTGGCAGGATTCAGCCGCGCTTGCTGGCACAGCCTGTCCGATCACGAGCAGTAAAAGAATAGAAAGCGCGACAACGTAATTGCGAAGCATTGAGGTTCTCCTTAATCGAAACTGCCACTGTCTATCGGGGCTGTTTTTCCGTCAGTGATATCTCGTGAGAGCGACGCGTGTTCCCGGTTTCTCATTACCCGAATCATCGTAGAAATTCCTTGAAATCTGGATTCGTACACCGCCGCTCTTTATCGACCAGGTATCTCCTCCTTCGCTTGATGACCATGCGCCCTTCACGCGCGCTTTGTACCACGCCACGACCGCCGGCGTGCTGTCGGTCGTTTCAATCCCATATAACGTCGGGGTCACAGGGCCGCTCGACGGCAGGGCGTGAGGATAGGCAGGCACGACGGCTGCGGCCCAGTCGGGATATGAAGGCGCAGCGCTATCCGCCGCGCGGCCAGATATGGTCCATCCCATCGCGAGCAATGAAAAAACGGAAAGCGTAAAAACGCGTTTGCGAAGCATGATCTTCTCCTTAGTCGAGTCTGGTTCGGTGAAGCATCACGGCCTCACTCCAGCGTGCTGCGCCGCGAATTTGCCAAGGATCGGCAGCTTGAAAAGTTTTTGCTGATAGGCCTGATACATAAGAAAGGCCCAGATTCCAAAACCCCCTACCGTGAAAATCAACATCATCGGCAGCGCAATCAAGCCGAATACGCCAGCAGTCAGTGACGACAGAACAGCGGACAAAATCGTCCAGAGAATCCAAAACGCGATCCACGCGACATTGAACAAAATCGATTGGAAGGCATGAAAGCGAACGAAGGAATTCGACTTGTAAGGATCGAGAACCAGGAAAATAATTCCCGTAATGAAGCCCGCCAGATAGGTGAGGGCCCCCACGAGGTTCGTGTCCATGTTTTTTTGTTCGATATTGCTCGGCGGAGCGATGGCAACGACTGCGGCGGCACCATCGGAGGCCGACACCGGGATGCCTGCCGCGGTTTTCGTCGCCGACCCACAGGACTGACAGAAGCGAGTGTCACCCGCCCAGACTGCACCGCATGATTGGCAGAAGCTCATTTTTCCTCCTCAAGACCTGGCCCACCAGACTTGCTGCTGAGGAATTTGCCCCGGATCTGCAGAATTAGCAAACCAACTCTGCGCAAATTGCACATTAACCGCTAATTCTTTATTTTGTTTGGGCTTACGAGCCGTGATTAACCCGATTTAGCTCCTTTTCGTGCTAAACTCGACCCTCAAAATCCCGCCTGGCGTATGAAAGCCTCTCCTACAGGCAATTTTTCGACCCCGGAAGTCAGCTACAGTTTCGGGCTCTACGTGCTGGACCCGGCGAATGGGACACTGACGCGCGATTCGCATCGCGTGCGCGTGCAAGAACAGCCTTTTCAGTTGCTGCTTCTACTTGTGGAACGCGCTGGACAGATTGTTTCGAAAGAAGAGATTCGAAATCGACTGTGGCCGCAAAACACCTTTGTCGAATTCGACAAAAGCCTGGGAGTTGCGGTACTGAAGGTTCGAGAAGCGCTTGGGGATGATGCCGGAAATCCCAGGTTTATCGAAACCATCCCTCGACGTGGTTACCGGTTCATCGCGCCCGTTAAGACGGATACTGCAAATGTTGCCAATTCCGCCACTCCAACTTCTCCGGCGCCCGCTGCCTCACTATCCCACTTCAATCTCAAGGCAAAGCACGGATTGATCATCGGCGCTCTCGTGGTCTCGCTGTTTGGCATGGCGCTTTATGCTCTCCACGCTCGCCATGAGGATTCGCGTTCCACAGCCCAAGCTGGGAGCTCAATCCCCCGAGTGCACGTACGCCGTTCGGTGGCAGTGCTCGGTTTCCGCAATTTACCTGGCCGGGCAGAGGATAGTTGGCTATCTTCCGCTGTCTGTGAAATGTTGAATACCGAACTGGCCGCTGGTGGAGAGCTCCGCATGGTGCCCGGCGAGGATGTGGCACGGGCCAAGGGTGAATTGCCACTCCGTGACGAGGATTCGCTTGGTAAGTCTACCTTGCAGCACTTGCGAACCAACCCTGGTGCAGATGTGGTCGTTGTGGGTTCATACACGACGATTCCGGCTGACGCCAAACGTAGGATTCGACTTGATGTTCGCCTTCAAGAAACCTCTGGCGGAGAAACGATTGCTGAAGTTTCGGTCTCGGGTGACGAGAACGACCTCTTCAACCTGGTTGCGGACTTGGGTGCGAAACTGCGGCAAAGTCTCGGTGTGGCTGCACCGTCGGAGGGAATCGAAATTGCCACACGGGCGGCTCTCCCATCCAACGAACAGGCGGCCCGTCTCTACTCCGAGGGACGAGCTAGATCGTGGGCCTTCGACTACTTTGCAGCGCGCGATTTACTCACCAAAGCAATCGCGGCGGACCCGAATTTTCCGTTAGCCCACGCGGCATTATCCGATGTGTGGTGGCACACAGGCTATGACGCCAAAGCTCGCGTGGAAGCTCGACGGGCACTAGAACTATCGAACCAGCTTTCGCAAGAACAGCGGCTTCTGGTCGAAGGACAATATCAAAGGACGGTCGAAGAATGGCCTAAGGCCGTTGAGACGTATCGCTCGCTTTTCCGCCTTTTCCCTGACAATCTGGACTATGGCTTGTTGTTCGCCACCGCGCAAATGCATCTCAGTCCCGCGGATTCACTGCAGACGTTAGCAGTTCTGCGGCAGCTCCCACCGCCTCTTGGCGACGACGCGCGAATTGATATGACAGAGGCTTCCGCGTGGATTAATCGAGACTTCACCAAAGCGCAAGCCGCGGCGAATTTAGCGATCCAGAAGGCTACTGCGCAAGGATCACCGGTAATTGTCAGTCGCTCATACGGCATTCTGTGTCAGCAAGAGCCATCTGTCGGAGCATCGGCAGAAGCGATCGACATCTGCCGAAATGCCCTTGAAGCTGGACGTGCCGCCAAAGATCCGAATGGCGAAGCTATGATGCGCACCGACCTCGCGGCTCTCTACTATTTACGAGGTGATCTCACACAATCTGCACAGATGTTCCAGCAAGCTGTAAAGAAGTTTCGCCAAGTTGGCAACCGGGACGGCGTCGCCACCGCACTGAGCAACTTCGCTGACACTCGCCTTTCTCAAGGCGATCTGATGGAAGCGAAGAAACTGTTGGAGGAATCCATTCTCGAATATCAAGCTGTCGATGACAAAGAAGGAGTAGTCCTTAATCTTGACAGCTTGGGAGACATCTGGCGGCAAAGTGGTGAACTCGACAAGGCCGACAAAACATACCAGCAGGCTGAAGTCCTTGCCCGGAAGATCGAAGATAAGAATGCTACTGGCTACGTGCTGAGCGGGATGGGGGATGTAGCGCTCGATCGAGGTGATCTCGCCCTGGCGCGGAAGCGATATGAAGAGGCCCTCGCGCTTAGAAATCAGACCGGAGAAAAACAGAGCGCGGGCGAAAGCCGCGTCTCTTTAGCGAAACTTGCCATTGAAGAAGGTCACGCAGGGGATGGGGAAATATCGGCGCGTTCGTGTAAAGAACAGTTTCAGCAGGAGCAACAAGATGATGATGCGTTTAGTGCAAGCCTCGTACTCATCGATTCACTCCTCGCCCAGGAAAAGCAGAGCGAGGCTCAAAAAGAAATGGAGGCAGCACAAAAATTAGCGAGCAAGAGTCAGAATCGGTTTCTTGTCTTACAGTTTGAGTTGGCCTCGGGTCGTGTCCTCCTCTTCAGTCATCCAGAAGCTTCTCTCATGCTTTTTGAGAAGGTGGGTTCCGAGGCCGAACGCCGTCGGTTTATTGGCCTCAAGCTTGAGAATGGGCTTGCGTTGACGGAATTTGCGAACAAAATACAGCACCATGCGCAGGCCCAAATGGAGTTGCATGCTTTGCAGAAGGCCGCCACTTCCAAAGGCTTCGGTTTGATTGCGCGCAAAGCACTCCGGCAAAACTCACGTCCGTGGAAGCAAACTGGCCCGGCATAGTTAGGAAAACGATGCCTTTTCTGCAATCGGCTCGAACCCCTCGAGCCTTATTTCTGGGTAACTTTCTGCGCCAGTTCGCCAAAGTCCCAGCGCAGCTTAAGCAGGGCATCTTTGATATATGCCTTACAAATCGGACTAAGAGGCACGCACGTGCTTTTGCTCTGTGTACGCCGGCAGAGGCCCCGGTTCAGTTCGCTCCATCTATCCATACTTGAAGTCAAGAACGGCGAGATTTAGAAATCTACCTGAGAGGGGGTTTGGGCGAACGCCACTGCTTTTGGCAGTGGCGTTCATGGTTGCGGGGGGTGGATTTGAACCACCGACCTTTGGGTTATGCGATCTGACTCACCTTTCGGTGAGAGTCGGACTGTACCTTCACCCACGTGGGGTGCTCGCCATCCAGTCTCTACGCCTTCCCCGGACTTGCCAGGGCTTGGTTCGGTATTGCCGTATCGCTCACGCGACGTAGGTTTCACCGACTTTGACGAGTAATCTTCCGATGCATTGCTGCGCCGGACGCCCATTCGCACAAGCTCCTAATCAAGAATTCCAGGGAACTGAAAGGAATCCTAAGGAGCGCAAGGTTATGAGCCCAACGAGCTACCAGACTGCTCCACCCCGCGACTTGATGATAGCAACCGTGGTGGGTAGCGTCAAACGACGAGAGCTGCGCGGCATGCTGCAAGCGAGCAACGCGTACGAGAGGGGGCACAGTTGAACCTTAGAGCACGGGCGGTGACCCGTGCTCTAAAACAATAAGCCTTCCAAGTGCTATTGCTTCAGCTTTGGTCGTGCACAGGCATCGACAATTTTCGTAGGATCGATGGCAGAGCTGTCCACCTGCTCCTCCAGAATCCTGCCGTCCTTTCCGATCAAAAAATTGACCCGGCGTGCGGCCTTATATTTGTCCATGTAGATGCCGTATTTTCGGGTGGTATCGCCGCCCCAGTCGCTGAGCAGTGGGAAGGTGACGCCGATCGAATCGGCAAAGGCTTTATTGGCGAACGGGCTATCCATGCTCACACCCAAGACCTGGGTGTCTGCAGCTTCCAGCTTTTTCAGATTTTGCTGGAAGTTTTTCATCTGCTGCGTTCAACCACCGGTAAACGCGAAGACGTAAAACGCAAGTACGACCTGCTGTTTGCCGCGATAGTCGCTCAGAGAGACGTTCTTTAGATCGTGACCGTCGAAGTACTGCATCTTGAAATCAGGGGCGAGGTCGCCAACCTTTGGCATGGCTCCCGTCTCCTTATTGCTATTGTCGGCAGCGGAGAGTGGCGAAGTGAAGGTCGCGCACGCCACCAGCAGCGCCAAAAATATTTGTTTCATGATGTCTTTCCTCGACAGCGAGTCTAGTTCGGACTTCGAACCCAGTCAAATAACAAACAATTTATTTACACTCGGAAAAATCGTAGACGGTACTTGAGTGGGGAATTGCAGCCCCGCCGCAGAAGCATTACAGTTCATCAGGCGGCGATCGGGCCGCACGGAATGGACCTCCGTACCCTCAACGACATTTTCTTTGTCATCGCTGATCGCAACCAACCGGAATTCATGTTGCGAAAGACACCGGCGGGCTGGAAGCCGATCTCAGCGAGCGAATTCACGACCAAAGTTTACGGAACGGTGCAGGCGCTGCGCTCCTGGGGAATCTCAACTGGCGATCGGGTCGCGATCCTAAGCGAAAATCGACACGAGTGGGTCGTAGCGGACTTTGCCTGCTTGCTGCTGGGAGCAGTAGTCGTGCCGGTCTATACCACGCTCATGGGGGAACAGACGGCGTACATTCTGCAGGATTCCGGGTCGCGAGCGATTTTCGTCTCCACCGAAGCTCAACTGGAAAAAGTCCTCTCAATCGCGGGCAACTCGTCACTAGAAAAACTGGTGGTAATGGATGAGGTTGACCGCGACCAGGCCACGAGGATGTCGACTTTCGTAACGCACGGCGGGCAATCAGGAGAGCAGAATTTGGGGCGTGATGCCACTCCCGAGCGACTCGCGACGATTATTTACACGTCGGGAACAACCGGTATACCCAAGGGGGTGATGCTGACTCATGGAAACATGGCGAGCAACATTGAATATTCATGTCGCGATTTTGGCTTCGGCACCGGGATGTGTTGCGTTTCATTTCTGCCGTTGTCGCATGTTACAGCACGTTCGGTTGATCTCGGGCTTCTTTATCGCGGCGTGACGCTCGCGCATCTTCCACAAATCGACCAGCTTCCGCGTGCACTGTCAGAAGTTCGGCCTCACATTTTGTTGAGTGTGCCCCGTGTTTACGAAAAAGTCCATACGCAGGTTGAATTAAATGCGACGAAATTTCCCAAGAAGCAGATTTACCGGTGGGCCCTAAAAACTGGCAGAGACCATCGTGTGGAAATTCTGGAAGGCAAGCTTCCTGCTTCCTTTGCCTGGAAGTTGGCAAACAAACTGGTTTTTTCGAAGGTACGCGCGGGAATTGGTGGACGTGCGGAAACCTTTATCTCCGGTGGCGCGCCTCTGGGAAGGGAACTGGCTGAGTGGTATGCAGATATCGGCATTCGCATTCATGAAGGCTATGGACTGACCGAAACTTCTCCTGTGATTGCGGTCAACACTCCTGCAGCGCACAGACTAGGAAGCGTGGGAAAACCACTGCGTAATGTCGAAGTGCGAATTGCAGAAGATGGCGAGATTTTGGTGCGCGGCCCCTCGGTTTTTCATGCATATTGGAACAAGCCGCAGGAAACTAAAGAGGTGTTTGTTGATGGGTGGTTCAAGACCGGCGACATCGGCCGTCTCGATGAAGATGGCTTCCTCTACGTCACCGACCGCAAAAAAGACCTGCTGAAAACATCCGGTGGAAAGTTTATTTGCCCCCAGCCGATCGAGAGCTCATTAAAACATCACCCATGGATCGGTGAGGCGATTGTGATCGGGGACAAACGGAAATTTCCCTCCGTGTTGATCGTGCCGAACTTTGCCGCCGTCGAGGCGCATGCGATTGCTCAAGGACTGCGGTTTTCTTCACGACAGGATTTGGTTGATCTTCCCGAGATTCATTCTCGATACGCCGAAATCGTGCAGGCACTTAATCAAGACCTGGCCCAATTCGAAAAATTGAAGAAATTTAAATTACTTCCTGAGGAGCTCTCGGCCGCCAACGGTACGCTGACCGCGAGCCTTAAACTGCGAAGAAGAGCTATCGAGGAGCGGTTCCACAAAGAGATAGAAGGGATGTACGCGGAAACCGAAGTGCCCTCGTTGACTTAAGTCAGAGACCACCTGCCTGGCTTCACCTGCACCTGAACCGATTTACAATAGGCACATGATTGATCCACTCATCATCGCCGGCCGCCAATTCCGCTCCCGGCTGATCGTTGGTACCGGAAAATACAAATCGTTTCAGGAAACAGCCCGTGCGCTCGAGGCAAGCGGCGCAGAAATTGTGACTGTTGCCGTTCGGCGGGTGAATCTCGATCGCTCAAAAGAATCGTTGCTCGACTACATCGATCCGGGCAAGTATTTTCTGCTTCCTAACACGGCGGGATGTTACACGGCTGACGATGCCATTCGCACGGCTCAGTTGGGACGAGAGGTCGGCATCTCTGATTGGGTCAAGCTCGAAGTGATTGGTGATCAGGCAACGCTTTATCCTGACGTCCAAGCAACGCTTGAAGCGACTCGTGTACTGGTGAAGGAAGGCTTTACTGTTTTGCCATATACATCTGACGATCCAGTGTTTGCGAAGCGGCTGCTCGATGCTGGTGCTGCGACAATTATGCCTCTGGGTGCGCCGATTGGCAGCGGACTCGGGATTCAGAACCGGGCAAATATTCAAATCTTGCGCGAAATGATCACGGAAGTGCCTTTGATCGTGGATGCGGGCGTCGGCACCGCCTCCGATGCTGCCATCGCAATGGAACTTGGCGCCGATGCCGTGCTCATGAATACTGGAATCGCGAATGCACAGGATCCGGTGCTGATGGCCGATGCGATGAAGCACGCAGTGGTCGCGGGCAGGGAAGCGTACCTTGCCGGAAGAATGGAAAAGAAGTTATACGCGACGGCAAGTTCGCCACTTGAGGGGGTCGTGCGGTGAGAGCGGTAGTGTTTTCAGCGGTCCTGATTGTTTGCCTTTCCCTGAGGCCATCGGTCGCTGAGACGGTCAGATTTACGATAGCAGCGCTCCCACAAAGCATTGCCAATAATATCCAAACGAAATACCCCGGATGGAGGCCCGTGCGAATTTCGGACCTGGGATCTGACGATCAACAACTTTGGACCAAGGTGCATGGCGACCTCTGTCCCGGCATTGCTAGCGGACACTTCGAATCGCATACTCGAACTACTTACGCGGTGCTTCTCATAAGTAGCATTCCATCGCGTTAGGGATACAAGTTCTTGTTGTTCAATAAAGCCCCAGGCGCTTCCAGGTCAATTTTATTGGCTTCCGCCGAAGGCGCAAATGCCGGTCAGCCAGTAATTTCTCGCGTTCCGCCTGGAAAATATTCGGATCCGGAAACGGGAGAGTCGGTCGATACAAAAATGGACTCCGTCCTTATCGAGTGGATCGAGGCAGCTGCGCAGTTGTTCTACTGGACTGGGTCGAGATATCAAAAGCTCCAAGTTCAAGATTGAACTGCTTTTTGCCGAAAAATCTTCCCTCGATTTCCCACCACTAGAGTCATCGATCTCCTGGCCACTGCCTAACCGTGACTGAAACGCGCCAGGGATCTACGCCTACCTACCTCGACCCATCAGAAGTAGGAGCGAAATCCTAAGATCTCTGTCTGCTGTTCTGATTTCGTAACAAAATCAAACTAGTAAACAGGTAATTACAAAATCGAGGCACATTTGTTCGGGGGAGGAATTCAGTATGGAGACAAAACCGTGCAGCCGGCAAGAAAAGCCGTGGAGACTGTAAGAACCTACGAACCGCCAGCTCTTCGAAAATTAACTTTACAGCAAGCGAAAGTTTTCCTGAGTTCTAAACTCAGGAACGTCATGAGAAAAATAACGCCCGGTCCACCACAATCTATAAAGGGGAACAAAGAGGTTCAAAATAAATACGAAAAGCCGTGGATGAAAAAACTTACACCGGAGCAAGCGAAGTTGCTCCTTATCGGTCGTGCTAGTGCAGGGGACGAAAACGCAAACGACCTTCTGTATTTGATGTTTCACGATCCCGACCACCCGCGGCAGGATCATTCGCAATAATCAAATTTAACTGCGCCGTCATGTTCCTAACCGGATCAATGGCGGCGCATAATTTTGACCTTTTTGACTGGCCTGATCACTGGCTCCAGCGGCAGCTCCTCGGAATCATCGTGCCTCGGCATCTTTCTCAGCTCTTTCACAAGTGCCAGGCGCTTGTAGGGGTCCTTCTCCGTCATTGCATCTACGTAAAGTTGCAGCCAGGTTTTTGCGTGGGTCTTCATATCAATTGCATCCGGAATCGAGTGACATGCCATGAGTCTAGAACGAACCGTCATATCAATTTTGCGCTCAAAGTTGTGCTAGCAGAGATCCTTTGCAAGTAATTCGGCTCTATCAAGTGACCGCAACATCTTAAAGTTCCTCTTCAATATTGATGCCAGCGGAGTCGAAAACGTCGCGAGCAGTCAGATTGAGAAGCAACAGGCAACGAATCCTGCTCTGGCTGGCATCCTTCTTATTTGGGCCGCACGACTTCCTGGTTTTGACAGACGCGAGCAGTTGTTCTTAACATAGGAACTTAAGCGCGCTCTCAGTGCGTCCAGTTTTCATGGCTGTGTACCTCGCCGACAACCACAATTTCTTATGATTAACGTCAAAGAGCTTACCAAGCGGTATGCGCGGACTACTGTCGTCGACCATATTTCCTTTGAAGTTGCCAAGGGTCAGATTGTCGGATTTCTAGGCCCCAACGGCGCCGGCAAGACGACAACCATGCGCATGCTTACCTGCTTCATGCCTCCTACCTCAGGCGGGGCAACCGTAGCCGGATTCGATGTCCTTGAGCAGCCGCTTGAAGTGAAGAAGCGCATCGGCTATCTGCCTGAATCCCCGCCGCTCTATCCGGAAATGGAGACTGGGGAATATTTAAAGTTCGTCGGCAAGCTGAAGGGCCTCTCGGGGTCTGATCTGAATCAGCGGGTGAATTACGTCTGCGAACGTTGTTCGGTCGCGGATGTGAAGGACAAGCAGCTAGGCAAGCTCTCGAAGGGATATCGGCAGCGTGTTGGCTTGGCGCAGGCGATTATCCACAATCCCGACGTGCTCATCCTCGACGAACCCACCGCTGGTCTCGATCCCAAGCAGATCAATGAAACTCGCGATCTGATCAAAAGTCTTGCGGGGAGCCACACCATCATTTTGAGCACTCACATCCTGCCAGAGGTCGAGCAAACCTGCGAACAGGTGATCATTATCAATAAAGGCAAACTGGTCGCGACCGATTCAGTCAAGAATTTGCAAGCTCGGGCGCGCGGCGCGGAATCAGTGCTCGTGGAAGTGGGCGGACGAAATGGAAATCTGGAATCGACACTCGTCCAACAAAAGTTGGAGCGTGTCGATGGAGTGAGCCGCGTTTTATGCAAGCAGCAGGTCGACAGTCGCGCGGTTTTTGAAATTGAGAGTCAAAAGGGCAAGCTGGTGCGCGGTGACCTCGCCCGTGCTGTTGTTGAATCCGGTTGGGATTTGAACGAACTGCGGTCTGCTGCAATGAGCCTGGAAGAAGTGTTCCTGCAACTCACGGGAAGTGAAAAGCCAGGGGCGCCGGTAGCTGCGAAGGGAGCAGAGTAATGAGAAACGCGTGGATCATCTGCCGGAAAGAACTCCACAGCTACTTCGTTTCGCCGATTGCTTACGTGTTGCTGGCGTTGTGGGCTTTCATCTTCGGATATTTCTTCTGGGTTGAGCTCGGCGGATTCATGAAGTACAGCATGCAAATGCAGATGCAGGGCGAGATGGTCCCGATGAATCTGAACGAGCAGATCATCCGTCCGCTGCTGCAAAACGTTGCCGTAATCGGATTGTTTTTTGTACCCATGATCACCATGCGGCTGTTCGCCGAAGAGAAGCGCTCCGGAACGATCGAACTTCTGGTAACCTCGCCGGTTCGTGACCTGGAAGTCATCCTCGGGAAGTGGACGGCCGCGATGACCCTCTACTGCTGCATGCTGCTGTTCACGGTCGTCCACTTCCTGTTCCTTTTCAGATACGGCAATCCCGATTGGAAGCCGATGGCCATTGCTTACGTCGGCCTCCTGCTCGAAGCAGGCGTCATGCTGGCGATCGGTGAATTCATATCGAGTATTACCAAGAACCAGATCATTGCCGGCGCCGCGACGTTTGCCACTCTGATTCTGTTGTGGGTTCTGGGTTGGGTGAGCAGCTATGAAAGCGCCACCTGGGCTACCGTGCTTTCGTACATGTCACTGACCACCCATTCGGAGTCGTTCATGCGGGGTGTGATCGATTCCAAAGACGCTATTTATTACGTAAGCGCTATTTTTCTTGGACTATTTTTTACAGCGCGGTCATTAGACTCACTGCGCTGGAGGGCATAGATGGCAAGTCAGTGGCTCAAAGCCCGGCAAACACAATACGCGGCTTTTGCGGCAGTTTACATTTTGATCGTGATCGCGGTCATCATCGTAGCCAATGTGTTGGCGAACCGTTACAACAAGTCTTTTGACGCTACCGCTAACAAGCGGTACTCGCTCTCGGAGCAGACAGCCAAGATCGTGAAGGGTTTGAAGCAGGACGCAACCATCACCTATTTCAACGGCAGCACCAGTTTCCGCGAAGGCAAAGACCTGCTGGACGAATACAAGAATCTTTCGCCGAAGGTAAAAGTGGAGTACGTCGATCCTGTTAAGGATCCGCAGCGGGCAAGGGAAGCGGGCATCCGGAACCTGGGAACGGCTGTGGTTCAGATTGGGGACAAGAAAGAAGAAGCGAAGAGCATGACGGAAGAAGGCATCACTGGCGCTTTCATCCGCGATCTGAAGAGCACTACCCGGACCGTCTGCTTTGTGACGGGCAGCGGCGAGCACCAGATAACTGACAGCGACCGTGAAGGCTTCTCCCGTTTGAAAGACGCGCTTTCGAGCGACAACTATCAGACGCAAAGCGTGGATCTTTTGCAGAAGGCGGAAGTGCCCAGCGCCTGCACAGTGCTCGTCGTGGGCGGACCTACACGCAATTATGAGCAGCCTGAGGTCGATGCGATTAAAAAATATGTTGAAGGTGGCGGCCGCGCTTTCTTTATGCTTTCCCCGCCCCTCAAAGTGGGAAGATTTCAGATCGCGGAAAATGACGCGCTTACCACGCTTTTGCAAAGTTGGGGTGTCACGCCCGAAAAGAGCCTGATTCTCGATCTGAACCCGATTGGGCAGATCATGGGACTGGGGCCGGAAGTTGCCCTGGTCAGCAGCTACGGCTCACAGCCGATCGTGAATGAAATCAAGAGCACCGCGACAGGGTTTCCGCTCTCGCGACCAATTGAAATCAAGAATACGGACAAGACGAGCATTGAGAAACTTTTTGATTCGTCTGGTACAAGCGTGGCAACGGCAAACTTGAGCTCAGCGCGAGTGGATGTGAATGATCCGAAAAACAAGAAAGGCCCACTAACACTCGGTGCAGCCGGCACCTACAACACTGGCAAAGAGGGCAGCCAGGGCCGCTTTGTGGTGGTGGGCAGTGGAGATTGGGCAGACAACCAGTACATTAATTTCAACGGCAACAGCGATCTCGCGCTGAACGCTGTGAACTGGCTGTCGTCCGATGAAGACTTGATTTCAATCCGGCCAAAACCGCCGGAGAACCGAAGCGTCACCATGACGCAACGTCAATTCAATGCCGTCCTCGCCACGGTGCAGTTTGTTCTGCCGCTGGTGGTGGTGGTTGCCGGCGTGGGCGTCTGGTGGAAACGGCGCTAGCAGCTAAATTATTCGTCCGATCATGAAATTCCCCACTCTTATAGTCGCTGCAATCGTACTTGCTGCTCTCACCGGATTTCTATACTGGTCAAACCATCATCCTCCTGGGGAAGAACCCTCGAAGACCTCGACCGAAACGGCTCCAGCAATTCTTAAGCTCGATGAGAACGCAATCACCAAACTTGAGCTGAAGAAAAAAGACTCGGAGCCTGTTGTTCTGGCGAAGTCGGGGTCGGATTGGCAAATTATCGCGCCAAAGACTTACCGTGCCGATCAAAATGCCGTTTCCGGGGTCGCTACGGCGCTCGCCTCGTTGAACTCCGAGCGCCTGGTGGAAGACAAGGCGGCAGACCTGAAGACATTTGGGCTTGACAATCCCAGCTTGGAAGTCGATCTCACTGAAAAGGACAGCAAATCGCAGAAGTTACTCCTCGGCGATGACGCGCCAGCGAGCGGCGGAGTTTACGCAATGCTGGGCGGCGATCCGAGGGTCTTCACGATTGCCAGTTATACGAAAACAAATATCGACAAGAGCCTGGACGATTTCCGCGACAAACGCCTGCTGCCGGTGAACGCCGACAAAGTCAGTCGGGTTGAATTGATCAGAAAGGGCAGTGACATCGAGTTCGGGCGCAACAAAGACGAATGGCAAATCTTAAAGCCGAGTCCGATGCGTGCCGATGGCACGCAAGTAGGGGACCTTGTTCGCCAACTAACAGAAGCAAAAATGGACCTCAGCGCCTCGGATAAAGACGCTGCCGCTCAATTTTCGAAAGGCGCACCACTCGCAACAGCCAAGGTCACGGATGAATCGGGCAGCCAGCAACTTCAGGTTCGAAAAAACAAGGACGACTACTACGCCAAATCGACAGCCGTCGAAGGTGCGTACAAGATAGATTCAGCGCTCGGAAAGCAGCTCGATAAAAATCTGGACGAGTTCCGCAACAAGAAGCTTTTTGATTTCAGCTACAACGATCCAAACAAAATTGAGATCAATGATGGAAGTAAATCATATTCCCTGACGCGCGGAACCGCTGGCACCGAGGACTGGTGGTCAAATGGCAAGAAAGTAGACGCTGCCAATGTCGAATCGGTTATCTCTGACCTGCGCGATCTCACCGCGAACAAATTCCCCGACTCCGGTTTTGCCAGCCCAGCCATTGGGGCCACGGTGGTCTCGGACGATGGCAAGCGCACCGAGAAAATTGAAATCGCGAAATACGGCGATCACTACATCGCCAAGCGCAATAACGAACCGGCGCTCTATCAGCTGGACGCGGGTCCGGTGGATGCGTTACTCAAGGCCGCTGCCGAGGTCAAGCCCGCGCCGACCCAAACTGCTCAGAAAAAATAGTTGGCGGCCGTCCCCAAGTAGATTGCCCCTAGTGCGACATGCGGCGGTTTCTTATTTCTTCCAGATGTTGTCGGAGGCGCTCGATCACATGCGTTCGTTGCGAATCCTTTAGTTCTCCTCGCAACTCTTCGAGGGCGAAATGCACCACATCGTGGTGATGAATTTCTTCTGGCGCGACATCTGCGCTTAACTGCAGCCAGATGCTGTGCAACAGATCGACTTCTTTCCTGGTGAGATGCGGCGCATGTGGTCCCAAATAAAAAATGTGCTCTTGCCCATTGGGTAGATAAATGATCAGCGTTAATTGCGGCTTGGGATCAGACAGGCGCTCCCATGCGAGACCTGCCACTCGAGCTTCTTCGGTAACTGGCCGGTTCGGAGAAGCTCCCAGCACAACCACTGAGGACTGCAGACTCTGTGCGGCGCGCAGAACAGCCTCCCACTTTTCCGTTGCCGCTGCCACGGCAAGATGAATACTCTTGCCCTTCTTCTCTGCGAGCGCCAGGGCCCGCGTGAAAAGAGTCTGTTCTTCGGAGCTGAAAAGCTGCTCCGGTTCGAGTTCATATTCACCCGCACTCCCGCCCCGACCTAGAAATCGCAAGTGCAAGGCCACCACGTCTTGCTTGCGCGGATCGACTTGGTCGAGGGTTTCGCTCAGGTTGTAAAGCGTGTTGTAGTTTCGGACCATTACCAGCACGCTGCCAGGACGGACTCCGAGGGACTTGGGGTCCAGGTCCTCGCCGGGTTCAACGTTGAATTGGTCGAGCTCGGCGTGTTCACTGGAGTGCTTGCGGGTGATCGCCTCAGAAATTTCAAACACCGCAAAAAAGACGATGGTAAATGCGACGCCCGAAATCGTCGCGACCTGCTTGGTAAACAAATTGACCACGCAAAGGGCGATCAGGGTAAGGGTGATCAGCGCTAGCCCGAGAGGAATTTCAAGATTGCCAATCTGAAAGTTCAACGGCACGCGATATTCGCGCTTACCTGGCTCGGTGTATCGCAGAACCAGCACTGCCAGCCCTTTCATGGAGAAGCTCCACATCACGCCGAATGCATAGGCTTCGCCCAGGACAAACACGTCACCCCGGCTCAAGATGATGGTGAGTAGCTGAAATGCCACCACCATGTTCAAAATGCGATATGAAGTTCCGAACCGCGGGTGCGGCTTACGAAACCATTGCGGAAGAATTCCATCTTCGGAAACGCGATTCAGGACGCCGTTCGAACCTACGATTGCAGTATTGACCGCACCTGCCAACATGAGCACGCCAACAACAACGACGAATGTGTGAAAGACAAGCAGCAGCGGAAATGGTCCAACCAGATTCATTGCCAGCCCGCCAATCAAGTTCTCCTGAAAGCTGCCGCGGACCGAGTCTGGAATGATCATGACCGCGAAAAACGAAACCCCGGCGGTGAAGATCAGGCTATAGAGAAAAATGACCCAGGCGGCCTTCTTCAGATTGGGCAGTTTGGGATGTTCAATCTCGCGGTACACCTGCGCCATTGTTTCTTCGCCGCTCATGGCCAGGACCGAGTGTCCCAAGCCGATCAGCACCCCTACAAAGCCGATGTAGGGTAACGAACTGTGCCGCAGCCAGCCGAGCGCTCCGCCGTGGGCCCCCTGAAAATAGTGAATTGCCGTGATGCGCGGCAAAGGAGGGAGATGAGCGCCCCGTACCCAGATCGTATAGCAACACCAAATGACCATTACGACCACGAGCGCGGTCGCAATATACATAATTCGCAACGCTTTTTCGCTCGACTCCGGAATGCCCTTAATGTTTTCCCACCAGAAATAAATCGTGCACAGGATGGCAAAGGCGGCCGCGGTCGAATTCTCCGGAAGTACGATAGTTGAATGAGCGTAGTGGAAAAGCTCATTCAGCAAACCCACCAGGTATTGTCCGGCTGACACGCCGCTAATCGGACCGGTCAAAATGTAATCAAACATGAGCGCGCTGACGGAAAACTTTGCCAGCGTTCCGCCCATCGCCTCTTTCACAACACGATAAACGCCGCCACGCACAAACATGCCGCAGCTCTCGATGTACAGGGAAGCTACAGTTCCGGCGAGCAGCATGATCGCGAGAATGAACCAGGGAGCTGTCTTCCCGACGAAGTGTTCGGAAATGCCCCCGGCATAGAAGGCGGACGACCCCATGTCATTGAGCACGATGGCGGCGACCCGCCAAAAGGAAATAAACGCCAGCATCGCGCTGGTTGCAACCAGTACGCGCTGGCCCATTGCAGGAGTACCCGGGACACTACGAGACGACGCGGGAGAATCCATATAAATTGCCTCAAAGAAAAACCTTGAGCGCAACTCCTTTCTACGTTTGCGAGGTTAGCTGTCGGGCTCGGACTGAAAGGTGTCCTACCGCGCGCCGGTTTGGTTCGGCCTTACGGATACGCCCCGTCGGAATCCTGTCCCAGAACCGCCAAATCAGGCGTTCCGGAATTCAGTCTATCCGTTGCGGGTCCCCCGCTCCTGCTCAGGCGCAGGATTCAACGTAGAAGAATTCTACTAACCCGTTTGAGCGAAGCGCAAGCACAGGCAGTTTGAAAGTTGGGACATAACGACGGTAATGCCCTTAGACACCGATTCCGGAATCGATTCCTGACCAATGTTATCTTGGGAACAGATTCATGGAAGCGCTCAAACATCTCTTCGAAAAGCATTTCCAGAAGCCAGTGCAGCGTGTACAACCGCTTCAAGGGGAACTCGGAGGATCCGGGAGAAGCATTCTCCGATTGTCGAGTGGCGAGCACACTGCGATCGGCATCTTGTACAACGTTCGTGAAGAGAATGTCGCATTTCTGGAATTCTCCCGGCATTTCCGCCGGCATAGGCTTCCGGTGCCTGAGATTTATGGCGAGGACTTACAGCACGGTGCCTATTTGGAAGAAGACCTTGGCGATCTCACTCTCTTTGATTTTCTTTCCAGGAATCGAACTGCTGAGGCCATCGCTCCAGTAGTAGTCCAGAGCTACCGATGGGTGTTGGAAATATTGCCACGCTTTCAGATCGAAGCCGGCCGCGACCTGAACTACAAAGTTTGTTATCCACGGGGCAGTTTTGACCGGCAATCCATCATCTGGGACCTGAACTACTTTAAATATTATTTTTTGCGCCTCGCGGGAATTCCTTTCAACGAACAAGAGTTGGAGGAAGATTTCACTCGGCTGACCAAGTTCCTGCTGACGGCTGATCACGACTATTTCCTTTACCGCGATTTCCAGTCGCGCAACATCATGCTGCGGAATGGCGATCCATTCTTTGTCGACTACCAGGGAGGACGCAGAGGCGCGCTGCAGTACGACGTCGCCTCGCTTCTATATGACGCCAAGGCTGACCTGCCTCCTGGACTGCGTCAGCAGTTGCTCGATCATTACCTCAACACTCTGCGCCACTACATTCCCCTTGAGCGCGCTGCCTTCATGCAGCACTACTATGCATTCGTTTATGTGCGTTTGATGCAGGCCTTTGGAGCCTACGGTTTTCGCGGATTTTACGAGCGAAAGGCACACTTCCTGCAAAGCGTGCCCTATGCGTTGAAAAATCTGCGGTGGCTGCTGCACAACACCAAGTTGCCGATCGAACTACCGACCTTGATGACCGCCTTCCGCGGGATGCTCGGCTCCGAGAAGCTGCAGAACCTGCATTTCGACCCTCAGGCGGTGGTGCTCTCCCGTGGACACTCTGCGAATGTGTTACAAGTGCGTATTTATAGTTTCTCTTTCCATCGTGGTGGACCCCCGAATGATGAAACTGGCAACGGCGGCGGGTTCGTTTTCGACGGCCGCGCTATTCCAAATCCAGGCCGCGAAGAATGGTTCAAAAAGCTGACCGGGAAAGATGGACCGGTCATTGAATTTCTCGATCAGCAGGAAAGTGCGCAACAGTTTTTCGGTCATGCGCGCGCTTTGGTCGATGCCAGCATAGCCGAATATCAACGCCGCGGCTTCAAAAATCTGATGGTCTCATTCGGATGCACTGGCGGACAGCACCGCTCGGTTTATTTGGCCGAACAGTTAGCTCAGCACTTGCGACAAAGAGACGGCGTTGAGGTCGTCGTTCACCATCGTGAACTGGAGAAAGCTGCTGGCGAAAGTGGCCTGATCAGCGCGGCAGCTCCCGCCAAGATGGAGAAGGCCGCTGAATGAAGGCGATGGTGCTCGCCGCCGGGCTCGGCACGCGCTTGCGTCCACTTACCGATACTCGTCCGAAAGCCCTGGTTGAAGTCGGTGGGCGCACTCTTCTCGAGATCACACTGACTCGGCTTCGCCAGTTTGGGATTCGCGACGTCATCATCAACGTCCATCACTTGGCGGAGATGGTTGTAAGTTATCTGCAATCGCACAACAACTTCGGAGTGCATATCGAAATTTCCCGGGAAGACGAACTGTTGCTCGATACCGGCGGCGGTCTCAAAAAAGCTGCCTGGTTTTTACAGGATGACTCCAGCAGGGAAGAGCCGTTTCTACTGCACAATGTGGACGTGATTAGTAACGTCGATTTCCGCAAGATGCTGGATTGCCACGAACAAAACCGAGCGCTAGCAACGCTCGCCGTACAGGATCGCGAGACGTCACGCTACTTGTTGTTTGATGAATCTCTGCGGCTCTCCGGCCGGAAATCCGGGCCTGCCGGAAAGATCGACCTGGTGCGCCAGGCGCGAAGCCCCCAGGCGCTGGCCTTTTGCGGAATTCACATCATTTCGCCGCGTTTGCTCTCAATGATTAGCGAGCAAGGCGCATTTTCGATCATCGACGCCTATCTGCGGCTTGCCGGGGCCGGAGAAAATATCACCGGCTTCCGCGTTGACGATTTCTATTGGCGCGATGTCGGCCGTCCCGAGCAAATCTCCCTGGCTGCGGCTGGCTTTGCTACAGGGCGCATTTCCTGAAGCGTTCATGACGACTTTACATAATACTTGTTATCGGACATTGGGTTTAGGTCACGCTGCGGCAAACGAGTTCGGGACGACACGCGGTTGCTATCGCAACTCCTCCCCGGACAGGTCCCGGCTACACGGGCGAGGCGCCCGCACGACACGACCTACTGATCAGCCTAGTTCCTGAATCCTCCCCGCCAGATCCTGATGATCGACCTGCAAAACGATCTGGAAAGAGTTGGCGGAGTTGAACAGCAGATAACTGGCAGAGGTCTGGATATCGGCGGGCGCTTTGTCCTTGCGTTCGATCAGCATCCTCCAAACTACTTTCGCCAATATGTAATGGGAGTCGAGCTCGGAGGTCTCGATCCGCTCGACTTTCGATGAGACCAGACCTATGGATTTGAAAAACTCCTTGCGGCGCGGAAGCACCTTGATGAAGTCGTCCTTCTTGATCGACTGCGCGCCTTTGGGGCCGCCGAACAGGAATACGTCGGCATAGAGGGATGCGATTTCGGCAACTTCGAATTCGGCGTTGGCTTGTTCGTACCGCGCGAAGAATTCCCTGACTTTGGTGTCCATGGCTGATCATGCTAAATCAACCGTGTGGCGCTGGGCGGCTCGCCCGCGTTGATCCTGTCGCGCGGACACTCCCTTCGGCAAGCTCAGGGCAGGCTTTGTCCGCAAAACCGTTTTTTCTCGAATTGGCGCTCTATGCCCCGCTCACACTATGGCAAGGCTGAAGCCGTGCCCTTCCCGTTTGTGCTGACTCCTTCAACAGTTCCAAAAGGTTCAATGGGCTTCGCCGACAAGAATGTCAGCGCCACACGGGCGCTGCTAGCTTTATCCGCCAGGCGGGAAAATCCGCGAGAAAACGAAAGAGGCGAATGGATTTCCATTCGCCTCTGCGCAACTACAACTTCAGAGAAGTTAGACCGCGCGTACGTTTTCGGCTTGCCAGCCCTTGGGCCCTTTGGTCACGTCAAACTGCACGGCTTGGCCTTCCTGCAAGCTTCTGAATCCGCCGCTCTGAATCGCGGAAAAATGCACGAAAACGTCTTCGCCGGTCTGGCGGCTGATAAAGCCGTAGCCCTTGGCGTCGTTGAACCACTTAACTGTTCCTTGTTCCATATTCTTGTACTGTTGTTCCTTCTTGAAAGTTACGTTCGAGGGAGTCGGGAAAACTTGCGCAGGTTACTTGCTGTTTAAAGGCGAGGACTGCTCACGACCGAATCGGTCTAACGCACCATTTGATACTACGTGAGAGGTGCGGGATTAGCAAATCGCATTCGACTGTCCCTGCAACTGCTTTGTTTGCATCAACTGGATATTCCAAATTAGGCGTTTCACAGCAGAGCGAGTAGTATCGAGTCAGGAACAATTTTCAGGCGGAATAGAACGCTCTTTTTCTGGAGCGACAATTTCAACTCTTAACCTCGAAGACCCGACTTTGCGCCTTCGCGATTGAGACAACTACCCGAAGCAGGCGCGAGATAAACAATTCATGAATTGGGCCATGTATGCGGCATCGTCCGCGATCTGGGGGCGCACACTCACGAACGTATGCCTTAGCTTTGGGACACACAAGAAAGAAGGAACTCATGTCTGCAATCAATGGTGATAAAGCGCGATTCAATCGCGGTCGAAAGAAAAAAATTGCTCGCCGCGCGCGCAATCACGCAAAATTAACAGTTACCGGCGGCGGGTCACGACCTGCACCTCGATCGGCTCAACGGAAAGAAGCATCGTTGTGATCGCGCCCATATTTCCGGTGCTTCACGCAGACCCGACTCTCGCTTCCAAGAAAAAAAGAGTGCTACTGGTAGACAGCTCGCGCATTACTCGTGACTTGCGGTCTGAAACCATGCGGCGCCTCGGGGCAGAGGTGGACTGCGCTGCAGATATCAGTGAGGCTCGCTGCTGGTGGCGGGCAGATATCTATGATTTGGTTCTGATGAACGTGCCGGCATCGAAGCCGCAGATGGAAAAATTCTGTGATGACGTTCGCAGGTTAATGCCCGAGCAAAGGATCATGTTCCTGGTTGGCAAACCCGACTATCTGGCGGCTGCTCGCGGCGACAGCCCAACGGCCCCGAATGATCAGGAAACTGAGGCTACAGCGGTCGAGCTTGAGAAATCGCCCCCCATTAGCAACGGTCCGTTTCAAACGTGGGGAATTCTAGAAGCCTGCCGCCGGATCGCCGCCGTGCGCTCGAAGATGGACGCGCGTACACGAGCTATCCGTGCCCTTCCCGGTCCCAAGCGGGATTCCGAGAGCTCACGAGGCCACCACAAGAACGATGTCGAGAACCCGTTTGCAGTTCCGGATGCCATGGAGAAAACCCAATGAAAAGCCTTTACGTTGGCAATTTGCCGCACAGCACTACCGACTCGGAACTGCGCAGTCTATTTGCGGTGCATGGCACGGTAGAAAACGTGAACATTATCAGTGATCGCGATACCGGCCGCGCACGCGGCTTTGCGTTTGTCGAAATGCCGAACTCAGGCGAAGCGGAGAAAGCCATCGCGGCCATCAATGGAGCGGAGCTCGGTGGCCGCACGTTGAACGTAAATGAAGCCAGGCCTAAAGCCGATCGGTCACGCGGGAATGGCGGGCGCGGATTTGGCCGCAGCGGCGGGCGCGATGATTACCGCGGCCACGCACGCGAGCCCCGCGGTCCTCGATGGTAAGTCTAAGGACGATCGCTAGCCAGCACCATAGCATTTATCTCTGAGACGTGTGAGGACTTTCCATGCCTAAAAATGGAACGACTTTTAACAAACGCCAAAAGGAACAAGCACGCCAACAGCGACAGCGAGATAAAGCGCTCCGCCGCAGCGAACGCAAGCAAAGCAAACCGGAAGTTCCGGTGGACGAAATGCACGAGCTTCAGAAACATGCGGAAGAGCAGGCGGCCTTATTTCGTATCAGCGACGAGGAACCGTAGCTTGCGAACAGGGCTCCCTGGTTCCCCAAGCAGAGCCGGTCTTTCGCGGACACCGCGCCACACGAGCCAGCCCACACCGCCTACTTCCCTGCCAGATGGTGGTCGTAGCTGATCACGCGCGTGATCTTTCAGGCGCCGTCTTTATATTGCCAGAGCTGGACGAAGCTGGCCTCGCCCAGGGTGTCCGGGATCTGACCAGGATGATGAAACCGGTGCACGCCCAGTTCGAGTGCACCATACCCTTTCATGGGATAGACCTGCAGTGTGCCCGCCACAAGTTCGCGCGTGACTTTACCGCAGATATTTTCCTTGATCGCCTGGACCAGCGCCGGCCGGCCGAAGGTGTTGCCAGCTTTGTCATGATAAAAACTCGATGTTTTCGTCAATGAATGAGCCGAACTTCTCCAGGTCGCAGCGGTTGTAAGCGTCGAACAGCGCGGCATCAAGAGCGGTAATGGTGCGGTCGAGTTCGGGCTGACTAGTGATTTTGTCGAGCGGCAGGATGTCTTTGTCTTGAGTTTGAGCGTGGGCCAACGAAACAGCAGTAGTAAGAAGGAATACAAGCAACAGCTTAGTTGCAGGACGTTTCTCGGTCATTTGAGCTCCGTACAAGATTGTTCGACACCAGTTATGTACGTAAGATCCTCCGAGATGTTCCGCCCGGGTGTTGCTCAATGACCGGTCGGCAATCCCAGGGCCTTGCTGAGTATTTGCGCAGATTTCCCTACTAGTGCCAGCTCGCTTTCGTTCAAGGATTCGAGGCGCTGGGCAAGTGCGCCAACCCGGCGATCGCGGCCGGCGAGCAGTAATTTACGCCCTTTCTGTGTGGCGGCAATGCGTAGCGCGCGGCGGTCAGATGCAACCGGGGTGCGATCTGCGAGCTGTTGCTGCACGAGTCCTTCGACAATTCGGCTCATGGTAGGAGGCTTCACCTGCTCGGCATCTGCCAGTTCGCTCAAAGTCATCGGGCCGGCAAACACCAAAACCGAGAGCGCCGAAAGTTGTGCGGGTCCGATCCCGCTTTTCGCATCTTCAACCCGCACGGTTCGCAACAGCCGGATCGACACGGCGTGAATGGCCTCTGCGGTTTTGAAACGGTTTTTACTTGACATTGACGTCGAATTCCTGTTTAGTTAGCTACGCTAATTATTAGCATGACTACAGAGCAGCCTACCATGAACTGGTCTGCAATCACAAAAGGAGGATGTCACGATGCCCGCTGAATTGATTGGGGTAATGCAACTGGCGATCCGGGTTACCAACATCGAGCGCGCAACCGCCTTTTACCGGGATACACTCGGTTTCCCCTTACTCATGAACGCGCCGAATATGGCGTTTCTCGACTGCGGCGGCATCCGGATATACCTCGATGCCAACCCCGGGGTAGTCGATGCCGGCAAGAGCTCTTTGATCTACTTTCGCGCGCAGAATATTGACCGTGCGCATTCGCAGTTTCAGGAGAGCGGCGTCACCATCTTTCAACCGCCGCAGATTATCGCCAGCCTGCCCGACCGAAACGTCTGGCTCATGTGGATTCGCGATTCGGAATCGAATCTGTTGGGAGTGATGGAAGAGCGCAAGAAATGAAGAGCGCAAGAAATGAACTCCCTAGCCCTTGTGCCAGGGAAGCAGAACTGTCGCTAAAAGCAAAAAGCATGTCCCGACCTCGGTCAACAATCCATACATGATCAGGCGTTTTGCTCGCTTGAAGCGCGCCAGCAGGCGGCTGCAGATGAGCCCGGCAACGACGATTGGCGAGGCGGAGACCCGGCCCAGGCAAAACCATCCCAACATGCCAAGAACTCCGGAACCGCTTTGACCGATCTCCGGCAGGGCCATTGCTCCTATCGAAATCGGCGCAGTGACAGAAATGATGAGAAGAGCTAACGAGTACCTGGTAAATGCCGCCTCAGAGTTCCGAATAAAAAGTGCGAGCAGAAGAGTCGGCACCAGAAACAGCCCGGCGATGAATACCTCCAGCATTAGGTCGCCAAACGCCCACATGCCGCCAGAGGCGTCAACGTCGTTTGCATGCATGACGTACTGCAAATGGCGCCAAAAAACGAGCGCCGCCGAGAGCAGGAGAACAGCAGCGTATCCGGCGGCGACAATGCCGAGTTGCACGCGACTTAAGCTCGCGGGCGCAGTTTCCGTCGGCAGCGAGGTGGCTCCCATGGCAAAGATTCTAGCCTTGGGCGATCCAGGCACCCAGCTGCAAGAAAGATGCTCCCGCTTCCAGTCGTGCTAATTAACTAAGCTGAAGGTTAATTGACCGTCAGCGTCAGTATGCTGCTGGTTCCTCCGCTCGAGCAGCCAACGTCGCCGCTGTTGCCGCTTGGAGTCATCACCTTCACGTTCACCGAACCCGGACCTGAAATAACGGCAGTGTTGAGGGTGACTTGCAGCTTTTGCGAGCTGAGGGCGGTCGCCGCCAGCGCTTTTCCATTTACCACGATTTCAGACGCGGGCACAAAATTGTTGCCTGTCACCGTGAGCGTGACACCCTGCTGCACGTCGGCAAAGCTCACCGAGCTGGGTGAAATTGAGCCGATCATGGGCGCCGGACGAACATTGCCGCAAAAAGGATTGAGAGCATTGCTGCAACCTGCAAAGGTAAAAAGCACGAAGGCGATCACTGACACAAGAGAGACACGGGACGGCATGGGAGTACTCCTTCCTGGGAATCAGCAGCAAACCACTTGTCAGGCAGAACCCTGGGCGGACAAATTAGTTTCGGCGCAGCATGAGCTTTTTTTGCCCAGGAATGTCAGCGCGGGACAAAGTGCGTGGACAGGAAAGCTGCTGGTGCCGATTCAGGCAAATACGATGCGTGGGCGAAATAGCGTCCCCGCAACGCGAGTCGAGATCGCGATTAGATCGCGTTGCCCATAAAAAACCTTGACCTCGCGCGCGCGGGAGAGCTCAGGTAAGTTTACCGGACGGCCATGACGGATGAGGGCCGCAACTTCTTCGGTTGCCGTCACCGCAGGGATCGCCGGCAGCAACGTGCGCGGATGAACGAGCAGATTGTTCAGCGCTTCCCCGCCCTGGACGGCATCTTCGAGTTGCTCCAGAGTGTGCGCGTCTTTAAGTTCAAACTCCGCAACTTTGGTGCGCCGCAATGATGCAAGGTGTGCGCCACAACCGGCAAGCTGCCCCATTTCGTGCGCCACTGAACGTATGTATGTGCCTGAGGCGACCAAGGCTTTGAAGTGCGCGCACTCGCCTTCCCAACCAAGAATTTCAAATTCTTTGATCTCGACCTTCGCGGGTTCGAGTTTCACTTCCTTCTTCTTCCGGGCAAGCTTGTAGGCTGGAACACCGTGGATTTTCTTGGCCGAAAAAGGCGGCGGCACCTGCTCAATTTCACCGACGAACTGTTTTGACAGCTCCCGGACTTGAGCGAGAGTAAGTCTCGCTTCAACTTTGGCTCCTGCGGGTTCGCCTTCGGCGTCGTACGTATCAGTCGCGAAGCCAAAGCGGATCACACCCTCGTAACCCTTTTCTGAGGACAGATAAAATTGCGCCAACCTCGTCATGTTTCCAAGGACCAGCGGCAAGACCCCAGTGGCGAGTGGATCAAGAGTGCCCAAGTGCCCAATTGAGCGCTCTTTCAGAATGCGGCGGACCCGCGCCACCACATCGTGAGAGGTGAACCCCGGCGGTTTGTCGATGACGATGACGCCATTCATGAAAATTGAGTCATTGAATCATTGAATCATTCAATCATTGTAAAATCACACAACCACCGCCCGAGTGAGCTCGCGCTTTATTGATTCATTGATTCAATGATTGAATGATTCAATCGTATGTTTCCCATTCGCGACGACCAACCTCGATACAGCGCTCCCGTAATTAATTACTTCATTATTGCGCTGAACGTGCTGGTGTATATCTTCTTTGAAGTCCCCGTGCAACTACAGGGGCAACGCGCTTTCGACGTTCTGGTGCTTCATTTCGGTCTGATTCCACAACATTTCACGCGAGCACTGACAGGCACGTCGCACTATACGATCCCTGGAACTCTGCTGACGATTTTCACTTCGATGTTTTTACATGGCGATCTGCTGCACATATTAGGGAATCTCTGGTTTTTGTGGATATTCGGCGACAACATCGAAGATTATTTGGGGCATTTTCCATATCTTATTTTTTATTTGTTGTGCGGGATCGCGGCCGCACTGACGGATATCGCCATTGATCCCTCGTCGCAACTTCCGACGATCGGGGCCAGTGGGGCGATTGCCGGCGTCATGGGAGCATACATCTTGCTGTATCCAAGGGCGAAGGTGTTGACGCTGGTCGTGCTGATCGTATTCTTCACATTCTGGTGGATTCCTGCGTGGATTTTTCTTGGTTACTGGTTCCTGATCCAGTTCTTTGCCACGAGCGTAATGGCATCCAGAACATATCATCAGACGGGGGGAATCGCCTTCGCGGCGCATGTGGGCGGATTTGTCGTCGGTCTGATTCTGATAAAGGTCTTCCCCCAGCGCACCACGAGTTACAGATACGGAAGCTGGTAAGCCGTGGCTCGTTGTTGGTGATTCGTGGCTTGTATTGCGCCGTGGTCTCGGCCTCCGCAGATAGTCGCCGACCTGCATCGAGTCAAGAGACGCGAATCACGAGCCACGGACTGCAGTTCTCCACGAATCACGAACCGTTGGCCACTCTATAATTAAAGAGTGAGCTCATTTGCGAAACAACTTGCTTCTGCCGATTTTCCTACTCGCTGGGGGCATTTTCGAATTTACGGTTTTCGGCGCAATACTCCGGACGGAAAACCGGAAGAAGCGGTCGCCTTGATCATGGGTGATGTGCATTCATCTCCGCCTCTGGTCCGGATCCACTCCCAATGTTTGACAGGAGACGTTTTCGGTTCCTTACGCTGCGATTGCAGACAGCAACTGGAGATGGCGCTTACGATGATCGCGGGCGAGGGCGCCGGCATCCTGATCTATGAACAGCAGGAAGGGCGCGGCATTGGGCTGATGCCGAAACTGCAGGCTTATGCACTTCAGGATTCAGGCCTTGACACGGTGGAAGCAAATGAAAAGCTGGGTTTCAAAGCGGACCACCGCGAGTTTGCTCTACCGGCGGAGATTTTGCTGGCCCTGGGAATCGACAAGGTCAGATTGCTTTCGAACAATCCGGAAAAGGTCGCTGCGCTCGAAGCAGCCGGAGTCGAAGTCACAGAACGAGTGCCCTGCGAAGTCGCCCCCAGCGCGCATGCGGCAGACTACCTGCGCACAAAGAAAGAAAAACTGGGGCACCTTCTCACGAAACAAAACTCTTAATTCGCTAAGCCACGCTGCCTGCTCGGGTGCTGCCCGGCACTCTACAATCAAGTTTGATTGATTTAACCTTTTTTCGTGGACAACAAATCCATCGCAGGAATTCTGTACGAAACCGCTGATCTGCTCGAAGTGGATGGGCAGGATTCATTTCGCATTCGTTCCTACCGCAACGCCGCGGAAGCCATTGAAGCTCTGCCGCAGCAAATTTCTGAACTGATCTCCGATCCAAAGCAGGTACTGGCAATTCCTGGGATCGGCAAAGGAATGTTGAACAACTTGAACGAGATGTTCAAGGAGGGCAGGCTGTCGCTTCACTCCGAGTTGCTAAAGAAATATCGCCCTTCGATGCTGGAATTGCTGCGAGTCCAGGGACTGGGGCCAAAGACCGTTGCATTGATCTGGAGCGCGTATCAGGTGTGCGATCTCGAAGGTGTCGAAAAACTGGCACAGGAAGGGAAATTGCGTGAACTGCCCCGCATGGGCGAAAAGCACGAGCAGAAGATACTGAAGGCAATTCAGGATTACAGGCGCATTGCAGGAAGATTTTTGCTGAATATCGCCGAAGAGCAGGCGCAGAAAATAGCAGAACATTTGAAAGATTATCCTGGGGTCGAAAAGGCAATCCCGGCAGGATCTCTTCGTCGCGGACGGGAGACAGTTGGCGATCTCGACGTGCTGGTCACCGGGCCTGCGTGCTGCAACGATGAAGAGCGTGAAAAGTTGATCGAGCACATCATCAAATTGCCAGGACTGATGGAGATCATTGCCCGCGGCGAGAACAAGGTCAGCTTTCGCCAGCGCGGTGGGATGCAGGTAGATGTACGCTTTTTGCCGCCGGAATCCTTCGGAGCTGCCATGCAGTATTTCACTGGATCCAAGGGCCACAACGTTGCTCTTCGGCAACGCGCGCTCAAGATGGGCTATACCCTCAGCGAATACAGCCTGGCACGACTCGAAAACAAGGAAATTGTTGCGGCAAAAACTGAAGATGAAATCTACTCCGCGTTGAAACTCGACTACATTCCTCCCGAGATGCGCGAGAACTGCGGCGAGATCGATCTTGCAGAGAAGCATTCCCTTTCCCAGCTCATCTCGGAAAGTGATCTTCAGGGAGATGTGCACATGCACACGATCGAGACCGACGGGCGGAACACGATCGAGGAAATGGCCCAAGCTGCTCGAGAACGCGGATATAAATACATGGCGATCACCGATCATTCGAAAAACCTCGCATTCGCGAATGGCCTCGACGATGCGCGCGCCGTAGAACACATAAAAAGAATTCGCGCTGCTTCCGAAAAGGTAGAAGGCACGCGGATTTTTGCCGGCATCGAAGTCGACATACTTGAGGACGGCAATCTTGATTTGTCAGATTCGGTTTTGGAGCAGATGGACCTGGTGATTGCGAGCGTTCATTCTCATTTTAATCAACCGGCAGAGGAGATGACATCGCGTCTGCTAAAGGCGATTGAAAATCCAAATGTCTCAATCATCGGCCATCCCACGGGCCGCATTCTTCTGCGCCGCGATGCTTATCCTTTCGACATGGACGCAGTTCTTGAGGCTGCGGCAAGGAACAAGGTGGCGATGGAACTCAACGCCTATCCCGACCGCTTGGACCTTTGCGATCGGCATTTGCGGATGGCCAGGCAGCGCGGGGTGAAGATTGTTATCAATACCGATTCGCACCACACCTCGCACTTGGAAAAAATCAGGTTTGGAGTGCTTCAGGCACGCCGTGCATGGCTGACTCCGGCAGACGTGCTGAACACTCTGCCGACGGAACAGTTTGCAAGGGCAATGAAACATTCCTGGCCGGTCTGACTTGCCACCGCGAGTACAATCTGTGCTGTAGGAGGGCATCATGTCGAGCCCGTCTTCACCCACTCCAGTTCCCCCGCCTCCTTCTTCACCGCCTGAACCGCCGATCACTTCGGGTCCGAAAAATGAATTCGACATTGGCGAGGAATACGGCACGGCAAAAAAGAACCTGCCACCCGCCGGAATTGTGGCTATCTGCATGGCAGCCGTGGTGGTAATCGTGGCGGCATACGCGCTGACACACCGGGCACACGCACTTTCCTCAGGATCGATTGCCGACGTGGTTGCGGTCCCCGTTGCAGATCAAAATATGGTGATGGTGGCGATCAATATTTCCCTGCAGAACAAGTCAGACAAGCCGTCGTGGATACACACCATTCAAGCGGCAGTTGACACAGGTGGCAATAAGCTGAGCGATGATGCTGCGCCCGCGGTCGATGTGATCCGGTATTTTCAGGCCTTTCCGGACCTGAAGCAGCACGCGCTCAATCTTCTGACTACGGAAACCAGATTGAATCCGGCAGAAAAACTTTCTGGAACGATTGTCGTCAGCTTTCCGGTCACCGCGGATGCTTTTGCAGCGCGAAAGTCTCTTACCGTGACAATCACGCCTTACGATGAAGTCCCCGTCGTCTTGACGAAGTAGCTAGTCCTTCTTGATGAATCGGCGGCGTACCAGATGACTCTGCGCGGTTGGATTGAGATCATCGTACTTAAGACAACTGATTGAGCCGTCCACTTCCAGTACAGCTAGCGCGAGGTCATGATACGTATTGATCCCGTGCTCACGCATTGCCCGTTGCAGTTGATCCATGCTGACATGCTCCTTCGCCATGTGTGGTTCGATTACCTTGCCATCATGGACCAGGAGGCTCGGCTGTCCCTCTACAAAGCGTCGGAAGCGCCGGTTTCCTCCGGCGACTTCGGCCACCAGATAGTTCATGAGGAGCAGAGTGGCGGCAGCGGCGACGCCGCCGAAGATTGATGTGTCGGGCCCCGTCATGGCATTCTGGACCGAATTCGAAATCAGGAGTAGCAGCACCAAGTCAAACGGTGTCATCTGCCCTACTTCTCGCTTGCCGCTGAGGCGCACGCCGATCAGAACAACCACATAAATAATGAACGTGCGCAGGATGATTTCAAGAATTACGTGTGTGCCAGGAAACATGATTGAACCTCAGGGAATGACATTGTTCTCAATGGCTGAAGATGTGTCAAACGACAGGGTGAAGGCGAGAGTGTCGCCTAAAGCTTCGCATTCCTCAGCCGCAGCGAGTTCGCAATTACGGAGACCGAGCTCAGGCTCATGGCCGCTGCTGCAAAGATGGGGCTCAACAGAAGTCCAAAAACAGGGTAAAGAATTCCAGCCGCAATTGGCACGCCGATCGAGTTGTAGATGAAAGCGAAAAACAAGTTTTGGCGAATGTTCCTCATTGTTGCGTGGCTCAGTTTTCGGGCGCGAACGATTCCGGCAAGGTCGCCTTTCAGCAGGGTAATTCCGGCGCTTTCAATGGCAACGTCTGTGCCAGTCCCCATCGCGATACCAACGTCAGCCTGTGCAAGGGCCGGGGCATCGTTGATACCGTCACCTGCCATGGCTACGACTCGCCCCTGATTTTGGAGATCTGCAACAATTGCCGATTTGTCTTGAGGCAAAATCTCTGCACGGAATTGTTCGATTCCGATTTGCTGCGCCACTTTCTCCGCAACTGCTTTGTTGTCACCGGTCAGCATTAACAGCCGCAGGCCTTGTTGTTTCAAATCGCGAACTGCTCCCTGGGCTGACGGTTTCACGGGATCGGCTATTGCGATCGAGCCAGCGTACCCGCCATCAATAGCGACGTATACGAGCGAGCCCGCCTCACCGCCAGCAACCGGGGAATCACTTTGGCGAATTCCCTGCCCTCGCAGCAGCGCCAACGTACCGACAACCACACGCCTGCCATCAGCACGTCCAGCGATTCCTTTCCCGGGACGAGATTCGAAGTCTTCGACCGGAGAAAGTTCGAGGCCACGCGCTTGCGCTGCAGACACAATTGCCTTGCCGAGCGGGTGTTCACTTCCCTGCTCCAGGCTGGCCGCGAGTTTGAGCACGTCCAATTCGTTGAATGAGCTAGCGAAGGTGATTGCTTTTATCTGCGGCTTCCCTTCCGTAATCGTCCCGGTCTTGTCAATGACAAGGGTATCGACTTCTTCCAGCGTCTCAAGCGCCTCAGCATTTTTGATCAGCACTCCCGCGTGTGCACCCCGCCCGGTTCCGACCATGATTGCCATGGGTGTTGCCAGCCCTAAAGCGCAGGGGCAGGCGATGATCAGGACTGCAACCGCATTCACGATGGCGTGTGCAAGTCGGGGTTCTGGACCAAGGAGGGCCCAACAGATAAATGTAATGATCGCGACTGCGATTACCGCAGGCACGAAATATCGGGAAACTCTGTCGGCAAGGCGCTGTATCGGTGCACGGCTACGTTGCGCCTGGCTGACCATGCGGACGATCTGCGCGAGCACAGTTTCGCTGCCTACACGCTCGGCCTGCATGATGAATGAGCCGGAGTCGTTTACCGTCGCCCCAATCACGGCATCGCCGGCCGTTTTCTCTACCGGAATCGACTCTCCGGTGATCATCGACTCGTCCACCGCGCTACGACCGTCGAGAATGATGCCATCCACGGGGATTTTCTCACCGGGGCGAATACGCAACTGATCGCCGCGGTGCACCAGATCGATTGGAATGTCTTCTTCGGTGCCGTTCCGCAAAACACGGGCCGTGCGCGGAGCGAGATTCAGCAATGACCGGATAGCTGCTCCGGTGTGGCTGCGAGCCCGCAATTCAAGGACCTGCCCGAGCAAGACCAACGTGACGATTGCCGCAGCAGCCTCAAAATACACCGCCGGTTGACCGCTCATTTCTTTAAAAGAGGCAGGAAAGATGTTGGGCGCGACGGTCGCGACCAGGCTGTACACATATGCGACCCCTGTCCCAATCGCGATCAACGTGAACATGTTGGTAGAGCGATTGACAATGGAAGCCCAGCCGCGTTGAAAAAACGGCCATCCACCCCAAAGGACCACGGGGGTTGCCAAAAGCAATTCGATCCAGGAAACCCGAGCGCTCATCAATACTCGTTCCAGCGGGCCGCTTGGCAACATGCCCACCACGGCAATGGTGAGAAGCGGCGCCGTAAGTATGAGGCTGCCCCAGAACCGGTACGCCATGTCGCGCAGTTCGTGATCGTCCGCCTGTGCGGTTGCGGCTCGAGGCTCAAGAGCCATGCCGCAGATGGGACACGAACCCGGCGCATCGCGAACGATTTCCGGATGCATCGGGCAGGTGTATTCCGTTTTCGTTAGCACCTCGGGAAATTCTGGTTCAAGGGCCATGCCGCAAGAGGGACACGGCCCCGGCTTGCTGGTACGCACCCCCGTGCACATTGGACAGACGTAAGCCGCGGAGCCCTTCGTTTCCGAGTGCGGCTCCTCAGATCTGATCGGCGCAGGGCCGAGGCTAACGAGAGTTGACACCTGCTTGGGCTTCAAATGCGCGTCCGGATTCGCCTGAAATTTCTGGGCGCATCCCGGACAGCAGAAGTAATAGGTGGTGCCGCCATGCTCGACTTGCGCACCGGTCTTCGCAGGATCAACACTCATTCCACATACGGGATCCTTAGCGAGCATGGGAGGCGTGGTCATAGCAAGTGAATGTTAAATCTCGAATCCTTAGATTCAGCAAAAGCTATTGATTCGCGAGGGGCCTGATTGGATTCGGGAGCGCCTGCAAGAGCCATGGCATGGTGTATCGTGGAAGCGGAGGAACTTAGGCGAATGACACAAATGGAAGTGGCCTACCGCTACTCTGTGACACCGAACGAAGCTGCCATGCGCGCAATCGACAACATGCGCGAAGTTTATGGAATTCGGCGCATAAGCTTCAACGAAAAGCAGCAGATCATGCGGGTGGAGTACGATGCCTCGCGATTTAAGGAGCCAGTGGTGGCGAATCTTCTGAGGCGAGCGGGAGTAGATATTCTTGAGCGGCTCACTCTGGCCTAGTGGGGGAGGGCCTTTGAGGGAAAATGCAAGGGGCGCCCAAGAAAACCTCTGGCCGAAGTTATTCTCTAGTGCGCCCCGTTGCGCGCCACTTCGTCTGCTAGGGAGAGTAGCATCCGTTGGGCCATTCGCAAGTGGTTGAAAATATTGTCGGCTGGCACGAAGGGTGCGGGTAGGAATTGCCTGTGGATCGGAAAGAATTACTGAGCTGAATGGACGTCAGCTTACAGCTAAGTAGCAGGAACTATTACTTTTGTGCCACACACGCTGCACGCCGCGCCCTGGGCGGTTCAAGCAGCAACATTCGTTCCTGCGGTGCCGATCCGGTTCCACTAGCCATCCTTGAACTTGATGAGAAATAGCTAATCTCGGCGGGATATTGGGAATTCGTTCAATTTTGGAAAGTGCACCAAAGCGGGTGCACAGAATGCTTCTCATGCAACGGATTGTTGCCGGTCAGACTCCAACTGCCCGAAGGGCGGGTTGACATGAAAATGACAAAAAAACTTTTTGCGGTTTTGGCCTTGTTGGGCGCATTTGCGTTGCCTGCGCTTGCGCAGTGGCGGCTCTCGCCTGACGATCAGCAACGCTTCGACAGCTACTACTCACGATGGCAGGAGTATCGGCAACGCAGCGATTTTGAACAAACTCAGAGTATGCAGAGGCGAATGCTTGACGTTTACGCGCACTACGGAATACCACCGCAAACCCCATTTTGGCGGGTGGCATCGAGGGCCCGCGGCGAGCATGACCGCTGGATGCGGCGTCTACCGCCGAACGACCAAGCGCGCTTCGACAGTTATTTTTCACGTTGGCAACAATATAGGCAGGCACGTGATCGCGACCAGGTTGCCAGCATGGAAAGGCGCATGCAGGATATTTACTCGCAATACCGTATCCCACCTAACACTCCATACTGGTGGGTAGCCTCCAATGCGGGTCCGAACGACCACTGATTTTTACCCGAAGGATATTTAGGCTCGGCCGGTGGACCTTTGCGAGTGGGCGCATATCGGTAATCGGAAGAACGTGCTATTTCGCACCGGGCATGTTGATGCCATCATGTTTGCGAAATGCGAACTCTGTGGGTGGTAACTCTGCTGTGTACGGCACTATCTTTCTTGTGGCTCTGCAACGTCCTGTATCAAGATCGTGCCGCGCATAAGTTTGACGGGCAGGGGTCAGCCTGCGTTGAATGCCTGGCAGCCCATCCTGAAAACATTGCCAGTTGCACCTCGTGCTATCTACCTGGACCAAACTACATAAAACCGGCGTCTTTCCTACTTTCGGGGATCTTCCTTTGCGGCATGTTTTTCTGGGTCGAGCGAACCAAGTTTCGCGCGTGACCGCGTTTGGCTGCTTCAACTTCCGCTGAACGTGAACCTCAAAACGAAGGACAAAAAAGGAACCGCTCTTGAGGATATTTCGTGGGGTCCGGTCAAGAGCGGCTTTGTGGTACGTGCGCTTAACGAAATACTACTGTCATAGGCACTTGGGAAATGTGAAGAATTGTTAAGTCTTGTTGTTTTTTCGTCTAGGCCAAAAAGCCAAAATTTCATGAATTTTGACGCCGAATATTCAACTCTGGTGTTACAATTCGGACACTCTTTACACATCCAGCCGCCGCGCTCGGCGACGGTCTCTTGTGCGAAGTAATTGTCGTACGCAGGAGGCCAAATCGATGGCAAGTCAACCCAAGCTGACCCCTCTCCCCGTCAACCAGCAACCCCATGACTCCCCATATTGCAGCGATCCCGAATGCAAGCACTGCGAGGAACTGCGAGCCGTGCAAGAGTCGATTCGTCTGCTTGAATCTGCCGCTACAGAAACAGACCATAGCGTTTTTTAAGTTGGGGGCAGAAAAGGGGAAGACAGGTTGTTTCTTTGGGGGAGGCCAACCTGTTTTCCCCTGCCCTCTCGACGCAAACCGAAAGGTCCCTTGCGTTGATCCCAAACATTGCCGTTTTCCGAAGAGTGTTTTCTGGGACGCCAAAGAGGGAGGGCACTCTGGTTTTTCCAAGCAGCGCGAGACCGCAACGAGAAACGCGAATCGCCAAAATGTTAGATCTCTCTTCGATGGAAGCCGCAACGGGGATGCTTGGGTCAGCACGGGTTGCGGCTTCCACTCGTGCTCGGAACAGTAACCGAAGTCTATACCCTGGCGTGCGACGTGATTAATCCGACTGCCAAAAGATAGGATCGCCCGACCAAAAGATAGCCCGCCCGAGAGCGCCCTAAATAAGGAAAATGAGTTTGAGGCGGTTCGTGGATACTAAGTTGATCTTCTATCGCAGCGTGGAATGGCTTTTCCTGATCTGCCTTCCGATTGCTGTGGCGTTTGTAATCCTTCCGGCCCAGAATCTGCTCAGGAAGCGAGTGCGGTGGGGCGCCATCGGATTTATCGGACTCGGGTGCCTGCTTGTTGGATGGGTTGCTTCTCTCTCCGATCGGAACACGCTGTTGATGCTGGTAATGTGCGGAGGACTGGTTGCCCTGGGCACGAGCTCATTCCGGCTGGCCCAATCTTTCTTCCATTTGCGCCATTGATGGACCTGCCGAAACTATATCCTCAGGGTTTCTCTCGGTCTGGAAGTTCAACCCCTGCTGACACCCTTTCGCTAAAAAAAGCCAAACGATGAGGTACCGCCGCGAAGCTGCGGTGAGAGCATTACCTTTGGCCGTCAGTGGGTCGCCTGACAATCTTTCATACTGAAGGTGAGAGAATGGCGCGCCCTGAGAGATTCGAACTCCCGACCTTCTGGTTCGTAGCCAGACGCTCTATCCAACTGAGCTAAGGGCGCGGGCAGGTTGGTGTCACAATTATAACCGAGCTCGTACACAGTGTCGGGAGGAGCATGCAATGAGCTTCCGAAGGCGTCAGCTACTTCAAATCCCGTTGTATGCTTTTGGGGCCAGAGTCATTCTGGGGCAGCAGAATGAATTCGCTATGACCGAACAGAACCGCGCTCAGTCCGGCGCGGAAGCAACGAGTCCTGCGAGATCTGAGAACGCGCACACAGAACATTCGAAAGGAACGGAAATGGAAAAAGTAGCCGGAATTGGAGGATTGTTCTTCCGGGCACACGATCCGAAAGCGCTGGGCAAATGGTACGAGCAACACCTGGGGATTGCCCTCACACTAACCAGCGAGGGCGGAACGGTCTGGCAGCAAGAGGCCGGACCGACCTCGTTCACTCCTTTTCCCGAGACGACCAAGTATTTCGGCGATCCGAATAAGGCTTGGATGGTGAACTTTCGCGTGCATGACATGGCGAAGATGGTCGCCCAGCTACGCGCGGCTGGAATTGAGGTCAAAGACCCGGAAACTTATCCGGGCGTTGGAAGCTTCACGCGGCTGCATGATCCGGAGGGAAATCCAATTGAATTGTGGCAGCCGGAGAAATGAAGAGCGGCTCTTGGCTCTTGGCTCTAGGCTCGCGGACCGGCAGCTTCTTGGCTAGACCTCTTTTTCTGTCATTCCGAACCGCTTCAGCGGGGAGAAATCTGCTGTTCCCAACCAAAGGCAAATCCTCGCGGCTAAAGCCACTTTGAACAACATCAAATGCTGGTTCGGCTATGCGCCAAGGTTCTGCAGCAACTCTTCCACTGAAAACCTACGCGCCGAATGGATTGCGACCCCAAACAGCCGACGCGGGTCGGTCTCATGGTCTAACGAGTACTCCGATCCATGCATGAGCTTACCGGCGAATTGGCGGAGTTCGGGATCGAGGGCCTTGCGCGTGTCTTCACCAGTAGGCGCCAGCAGCCGGTCATTGATAAAAATCTCAACCTCATGACCATTAAAGCAGAGCTTCCCATTTAGCCGCTTATCTTCTTGCAAATACTTGGTGGCAGCAAAGGCCGCTGTTGCGGCTTGGGCGAGTTTTTGTTGGTTGGTTCCTGGGATCTGAGCTTTGCGGTTATAACGTAGCCCGAGCCGACCATTCGTGTTGTCAATGGAATAGTCGGCTTCGTGCCCGATGAGGACGATGCCGGGCCCGTGGTGAACGTGGCGGTAATCGGCGACGTCGATAAGAAGCTCGGGCAGCTCTTGATTAGTAAAGATCCGATTTTGAATCCATCCGTGAAAGATGGGGATCACCGGGTCGAGGTCGGCTCCGCCTTCAAGTAGCACTTTAACGTTGATGTGCTGCAGGTCTGGCGTATGAGCTGTCGCGCGTTCTTCTTCGAGTATGGATCGCATGATGCTTTCTTCGCATTCGTGGCGCCTGCGAGCTAAAGCTCGCGTGTAATAAACACATTCGCCCTTACGCGGCTCTAAAGGGCCGCTCTTCCACTATCCGAATCGCCGCGTCACACCGTGGCCGCGACGGCCGTTCCCAGCTTGTTGTAGCAACTGTGGGCGGCGTCGATGAAGAGTTGGGCTTCGTCGATCAAGTAGCGGCTTGACTCTTCGCTCGAACCGAGGTGCGTGCGCTCGTAGGCCGAGAACAGGTAATTCGCAAACTTGCCCCCGGCGAACGGATCCCAGAACAGTTGCGTGTCGTAAAAGCGCTTGCGAAATTCGGAGACGACCTGCCCGGGATCGTTGCCGATGTCAGGGAACTCTTGCAGCACGAGCGCCCGCGCCGCGGTGAGCATGGCGCTGTAGGCTTTGCGTCCGGCCAGCTCGGCCTCGCCTTTTTCGAGGGCCAGCTGCGCTTCGAACAATTCCCTTTCGGCGGCGGCGAGTCCGAATTCGACTGGCGACACGACTTCGCCCGCGCACTCGCCGGTGCCCATGTCGTTGAGCGTGTACTCGCGCGGGTCTCCCCAGTCGCTGAAGTACGAACGGTCCCCTTGCGGGGGACGGGTAAGGTCGTCAAGCATTGTCTTCAGAGCGGCTTTCCCGGTGCGCTTAACAAAATCCTTGAAGGTTTCGCCGGGCTCGCGGTCGGCGACGTAACGGTCGGTCAGCCGCGTAACCACGTGCGGAATGTTCTTCGAAGGCACGGCGACGACCGGCAGGCCGTAGGCTCCGGCATTGTTCTCCCACTGGCCACCCAGGACGACCTGGAAGTGCGGCACGGCGTATCCAGCGATCTTGCGGCTGACGCCATAGAAGCCGAGGTCGGCCACGTGGTGCTGGCCGCAACTGTTGAAGCATCCGCTGATCTTGATGTGCAGGTTCTGCACGGCTTCGTCGGACTGAAAACTCTTTTCGCTGACGCGCTTGCGGAGCTCGGCGGCAAGACCACGTGACGAGGAGATGCCGAGCTTGCAGGTATCGGTGCCGGGGCAAGAAACGATATCGACCAATGCCCCCGCTCCGCGTTCGCCGAGACCGACGGCGTTGAGGGACTTGAAAAGCTCCGGCAGGTCGCGCTTGCTGACCCAGCGGATGACGAAATTCTGCTCGACCGTGGTGCGAATGGTTTCACGGGTGTAACGGCGGACGATGTCGCTTAGAGACCGGAGCTGGTTCGCGGTTATGTCACCCAGGGGGAGGGCCACCGTAACCGTGACGTATCCGGGCTGGCGCTGCGGCCGCGTGTTGTGCTTCAGGAACTTCTTGAACTTTTCGGATGAGCCGTTGAGGTCGGCGATCGAGACGAGGTCCGGTACTTCGGCGCCTTCCTTTAGCGGCGATTCGCGGAATTCGGCTTTGGCCTGGTCGATGTATTCGGTCCAGCGAGGATCGAATGGTAGAATCTTCCTCTCTTCTAAGACCAGGTTGCGGAACTTCTCGATGCCGAAATCCTGAATGAGAAATTTGAGCCGGGCGCGGCTGCGATTTTTCTTTTCTCCATAACGGGCGAATACACGAGCAATGGCCTGCGCAAGAGGCAGAAGCTCCTCGGGTGGAACGAAAGAATCGAACAGCTTTGCTTGATATGGAACGGCACCGAGGCCTCCGCCAACAACCATTTCGAAACCGATCTCTTCCCTTCCGTTCGCGTCAACGCGCTTTTTTGCGATGAGTCCGAGATCGTGCAGGCTGGTAAGGCCGCAGGCGTGCTGCGCGCATCCGCTGAAGGCGGGTTTGAATTTTCGGCCAAAATTTTGCGTATCAGGATGGCCAAGCAGAAATTTTGTCAGCGCGCGCGAATAGGGAGTGACGTCGAAGCTTTCATCGGCGCAAACTCCGGCGTACGGGCAAGCAGTGACGTTGCGTACAGAGTTGCCGCAGGCCTCACGCGTGGTAATGTTCGCGGCGGCGAGGCGGCGCATGACGCTGGGGGTGTTCTCGATGTGAACGTAGTGGAGCTGGAAATCCTGGCGGGTGGTGACGTGAGCAATTCCGTCGGAGTATTCTTCGGCGAGCTGGGCGATGGTTTCAAGCTGATCGGCGTTCAGGCCACCGGCGGGTATCTTGATGCGCTGCATGCCGGGCGCGTCCCACATGGTATTCGGGCCCTTGGTCAGGTCGCCGGAGGGAAATTCGAGCTTCTGGACCTTGGTTCCGTCGCTGCGCTGGCCGTTATCGTAACGCTGGCCGTAGGTTCCGCGGCGAAGGCGGGTTTCGGCGAAGAGCTTCTCGTCGAGCTTGCCATTTTTGCGCAGAATGATTTCGGTCTCAAAATTGTCGACCTCACGCGCAAGTTGCTCGGGCATCTTGCCGTCGAGGCGGTCTTTCCAAAGCGGGTTCGAAGCTTTCATAGTTCTCAGCCTTGAGCGGTGAGCAACGAGCTGTGAGCGAACTCTGCTTGCTCGTCGCTCGTAGCTCATTGCTCACGGCTGGTCTTAAAACACAAAACCCACCGGCCAGCATCTTCTGGCGGTGGGTGTGAGCTTATAAGTTATTAGTTCGTTAGCTCGGTTTCACCCCATCCCCAGAAAAGACACGACAAGCGCAACAACAACACATTGCCATCTGGGTGTGGGTATTAAGCATTCGGTAATAGTATCTGATGCCGCAGGGTGGGTCGGCAATTCAAAAAATCGATACGGCAGTTCGAGGAACCTGATGACCCATAAACCTAGACTCTCCTACATCTTATAGCGGCCGAGGTCTTCGTCGTTCAGCCCTTCCAGCCACTTGCGGAGCTCCTCGCTGCTGGTTTCGGAACTTGCGGCGGCCTTCTTTGAGGTTTTCAGGACTTCCTCTTCCACGAAGATCGGGCAATCGACGCGCAGTGCCAGAGCCAGTGCATCGGACGGGCGCGAATCGACGCTGATGATGTGGCCATCGCGCTCCATCCAGATTACGGCGTAAAAGGTATCCTCTTTTAATTCGGTGACGACGACCTTGTGAACATGCGCCTCGAGCCCGGTAAGGACGTTCTTAATAAGGTCGTGAGTCATGGGGCGCGGCGTGCTGACCTTTTCGATCTCGAGAGCGATGGCATTCGCTTCGTAGACTCCGACCCAGATGGGCAGAACGGTGTCACTTCCGGAGTCTTTGAGGATCACGATGGGGGTGTTTGTAACCGGATCCATCAACAGCCCTCGAATTTTCATTTCCACTTCCATCGTTTGACCTCAGGCTTGGAGTTATTCCACGCCCCGCTTTGTGGCGTTCCTCTGTGGAACTCGTTTTCTATATCATCATCTCGTTCTTTATCATCATCTCGCCGACCAGGCTGTTCGGGAAGGCCGTAGTCACCCGGACCGGCACGTAGGTACCCGACTCGAGACCGTCAGGTTCCACGGCGGTAAAGTTCAGAGTCTTATTTTGCGACGTTCTGCCGATCCACTGACCCCGCGCTTCGTTCTTCCCTTCAACCATTACTTCGAGTGTCTCGCCGACGTGCTTCCGATTCCGGCGCTGCTGTATTCCACGCTGCTTTTCGAGCAGTACAGCCAAGCGCCGCGACTTCTCCTGGTCCGGAATCGCATCATGCATTGTGACCGCTGGCGTGTTCGGACGCGGAGAATATTTGAAGGCAAAGATCCCGTCATATTCAACTTCGTCAAGAAGCGATAGCGTCTGCTCGAAATCTTCTTCAGTCTCGCCAGGAAAACCAACAATCACATCTGTTGTGATGCTGATTTCGCGCCGCGCGGATTTCATCCACGATATCCGTTCCAGGTATTGCTCGCGGGTATAGAGACGCTGCATGGCGTCGAGCACGCGGGTTGATCCGCTCTGTACCGGCAGATGAATATGGTCGCAAAGCGCTGGAACAGAATCGATCGCCTCCACAATGTCTTTACCGAAGTCGCGCGGATGTGACGTGGTGAAGCGCACGCGACGAATACCTGGAACCTCGGCAACTGCTGCCAGTAATTCGGCAAAAGTCCTCTTCCCTGCCGGGTCGCGATAGGAATTTACGTTCTGTCCAAGCAGTTGAATTTCCGTGTAGCCAAGGGCAGCCATCTGCTGGGCTTCGGCGAGCACGGAACCCGATGTCCGGCTGCGCTCCTTCCCCCGCGTGAATGGAACCACGCAGTAGGAGCAAAACTTGTCACAACCTTCAATGATGGTGATGTATCCGCGATGCGAATTGGTGCGCGCGGTGAATTCGGTTTCGAAGCATTCGTCGGTTTCTCTATCGTCGAGTCCCGTTACCCGGCGGCCACCTGCTTCGATCTGGACCAACATCTGCGGGAGATTCCGATACGATGCTGATCCACACACCATCGAAACATGCGGCGCACGCTCAAAGATCTTTTCGCCTTCCTGTTGAGCAACGCAGCCGAGTACTCCGAACTTCTTGCCTTGCGCTTCAAGCTTCTTATAGTCGGCGAGGCGGTGAAAGACTTTCTGCTCGGCTTTATCGCGAATGGAGCAAGTGTTGTAGAGGACTAAGCCAGCTTCTGCCACGGTTGGAACCTGGCGGTATCCTTGTGAAATGAGCGTACCGACGACTTTTTCCGAGTCGTGGGCGTTCATCTGGCAGCCGAAGGTTTCGAGATAAAACGTCTTTTCCTGCGCGGCCATTTGACTCAAGTATAGCGCAGGCGTCTCGGTTCACCGCCTGCCCGACAAAGCCGCTACTGAACTATGGTTCCAGCTTAAAAATGCGATCCATCTGCAACCACTTCTCTCCCGGTTTCGCTTCGGGCAGCGCCTGCTGAAACCTCCACATGAGCTGTTCCCATTCCTGGACTTTCGGATTCTGCTTATCCGCCTTCGCTTTCTTCTCAAATGAAAAGCTTTCGTTGACTTCCATGATCATGAACATCCGCGTGCCGAGCAGATAGATTTCCATATCCAGGATGCCGGCGCTCCGAATGCTTTCCGTGATCTCAGGCCAGATTTTCTTGTGATAATTCCGGTACTCGGCAATTAGGCTCGGGTCTTTCTTCAAATCGAGCGTCAAGCAAAAGCGACGGTTCATGATTCCTGCGTCATTCCGGCCAGCGAAGGAGTTTTTTCGATGCGAGCATTACCAGGTTTGTAGCCATCTACCGCGAAGTAAAAAATGTAAACGTAGCAAACCAGGGGAACGACAAAGGCGGTTCGTATGCTTGTGGCATCGGAGATACGGCCCATGATTGCGGGGAGAACTGCGCCTCCCAGAATGGCCATGACCTGAAGAGACGAGCCGCGCTTGGTGAGCGAGCCGAGATTCTTAATGCTGAGGGCAAAAATCGTCGGAAACATGATGGAGTGGAAAAATCCGATCAATACTACTGCCCATACCGAAGCGGGGCCACTAGCTGAGAGAGCGACAATGATGGAGACTAAAGAGCCAGCTCCAAAGATCGAGAGAAGACGCGGTGCGGGAACGGTCTTCATCAGCGCCGATCCACCGAAGCGTCCGAGCATGAAGCCAATCCAGTGTCCCAGCAGGTAATACCAGGCGCTGCGGGCGGACAATCCGGGCAGGCTGTGCTGCGCAAAACGGATGACGAAGCTGCCCACTCCGACCTGCGCACCCACATAAAGAAATTGGGCGAGCACGCCCTTCACCAGATGCCCCTGCCGTAGCACCTCGCCCCAGGAAGCTTTTTCGTCTGCGCCGCTTCGGGCACTTTTCTCACTCACCTCCGGAAGATGCCTGGTGACGATCAGCACGGCGACAACGATAAAAATGCATGCGATCAGCGCGTAAGGAATTCGCACACTGCTGGCTTGCGCGGTGCGGTAGGTCTGTTCCTGCACAACTGAAAACGCAGCGCGCTGCTCTGGCGTAATCTCCCGGCCACTCAAAATGAACAAGCCCAGCAACATCGCGCATACTGCCCCCACCGCGTTGAATGACTGCGCCAGGTTCAATCGCCGTTCCGAGCTCTCACTGGGACCGAGAATGGTCACGTAGGGATTGGCCGCGACCTCAAGAAAGCTCTGTCCGCAAGCCATCACAAACAGCGCGACCAAGAAGAATTCATAAGCTCCGATCGTTGACGCAGGCACAAACAACAATGCCCCTCCCGCGCACAAAGCCAGGCCAGTAAGGATGCCGCGCTTGTAGCCGATCTTTTCCATCAGGCGGCCGGCCGGCAATGCCGCCAGGCAATAGCCGCTGAAGAATGCGACCTGAATAAATGACGACTGGAAATCGGTCAGCGCGAACGCGTTCTTGAACCGCGGGATCAAGATGTCGTTAAGATTGACGCCAAATGCCCAGAGGAAAAATAAGCTGGTAATCAGGATGAATGGAGCAACATATCGTCGTTCGGTAAGAGCCTGTTCGGTGATCGGCGCAGAGCTAGCCATGTTCTATGTAAGCGCGCGATCCAGGTGCACATAGCCGCCGTCGACAAAAATGTGCTGGCCACTGATGTGCCCGGCGCGCGCGGAAAGCAGAAATACTACCATCGCGGCAATTTCATCGGGTGTCGTCATTCTTTTTTCCAGAGGAATTTTGCCGAGAATGGTTTGCAATTTTTCCTGGGGATTGGGAAAGCTATCGAGCCATTGCCGGTATAGAGGCGTCATAACCTCCGCCGGAACAATCGCATTCACGCGAATTCCATATTCAAGCAGCTCTGCCGCCCACTCGCGGGTCAGCGCAAGAATCGCGCCTTTGGAAGATGCGTAGCCCGACGTTCCACCCTGGCCCGTGATCGCGGTCTTCGAGCTAATATTCACAATGCCGCCGCGAGATTTCTTGATATGCGGCAACGCATAGTGCGTCATGTTGTAGTAGTGAAGTAGATTGCGGCCAAGCGACTCCAAATATTGCTCTGGACTCCCATGCTCAAGACCAACCTTGTCGTTGATCCCAGCATTGTTGACCAGGGCATCGATGCGGTGATGCTTTTCGATCGCCTTCTGCACCGCCGCGTAGCAGCCTTCGGCTTGGGCAAGTTCAGCGATGATCAGTTGACTTCCCGCAATCTCTGCGTGAAGCCGGTTTCCTGCTTCCACATCGCGATCCACAATGACGGGAACCGCGCCCTCGGCCGCAAGAGTTCGCACGATGGCGGCGCCAATGCCTTTCGCGCCGCCGGTGACGAGTACAACCTTATCTTGGAGCTGAAGGTCCACGTTTCAGATTCAGCCGTGCAAATTCATGAAGCCGCCATCAATCAGATACTCGGCGCCAGTAATGAATGACGCCGCATCGCAGCATAAATAGAGCGCCAGTCCGGCAATCTCTTCTGGCTCTCCCATTCGGCCAACAGGCTGGGTCTGTGCCAGCTTGTCATACATTTCTTGTTCTCTGCCTGGATACGTTTTCTGCAAATAACCATCCACGAACGGTGTATGCACCCGAGCCGGCGAAATACAGTTGCAGCGAATTTTGTAAGGGAGGCAATCTCGTGCGACCGAATAGGTCATCGCAATCACAGCGCCTTTGCTCGTCGAGTATGCAAACCGGTTGTCCAATCCGGTCGAGCCCGCAACTGACGCCATATTAAGAATGACACCACCGCCGGTTTTCATTTGCGGAACTGCCGCATGAATGCAGTTGTAGTAACCCTTCACATTCACTCGCAGAACTCGATCGAACTCCGCCTCGCTCGTGCTTTCGACACTCCCGATATGCGAGATTCCAGCGTTGTTTACCAGAATATTCAGCGCGCCTTGTCGCGTAATCTCGCGAAAAGTGGAGAGCACCTGCGCCTGATCTGTGACGTCGCACTTGTGCGCAGACGCGGTGCCGCCGGCGCTCACGATTTCGCCGGCAACGGTTTTCGCGTCATTCTCATTCAAATCCAGAATCCAGACCCTGGCTCCGTTTTGCGCAAACTTGAGCGCGATGGCGCGCCCAATGCCGCTGCCGCCGCCGGTGATTGCGGCCGTCTTTCCGTCCAGTCGAAAGTCGCCGGCATCTCCTTTCTTTGCGTTCAAAGAGATACCCCGCGTTTCCAGGGAATGAAATCCTGCTGATTTTTTTGCTCGGCCTTGGTCAGAACCTCGCCGCTGGCGACCCGCACAACGAGATCCAAAACTCTTTCGCCCATCTCTTCGATCGTCGCTTCGCCGGAGACAATCGATCCCGTGTCAATGTCGATAATGTCCGGCATGCGTCGAGCGAGCGTCGTGTTTGTCGAGAGTTTGATCACCGGCGCCACCGGATTTCCCGTCGGCGTACCTAAGCCGGTGGTAAATAAAACGACGTTTGCGCCCGCTCCGACCTGCGCTGTAACACACTCGACATCATTTCCCGGAGTGCATTGCAGGTGCAGACCGGGCATTGTGGAATATTCCGGATAGTCGAGCACCGCCGCAACCGGAGCTGTGCCTCCCTTCTTGGCGGCTCCCGTAGACTTCATGGCGTCAGTAAGCAGGCCGTCGCGCATATTCCCGGGGGAAGGATTCATGTCAAAACCCGAGCCGACGGCTTTGGCACGATCAGAATAGCCGCGCATCAATCGCATAAATCGATCCGCCACTTCCTTTGAGACCGCTCGATCGATGAGTTCCTGCTCCACACCGCACAATTCCGGAAATTCGGAGAGGATTGTTCTCCCTCCAAGCGCGACCAGCAGATCAGAGGTGTGCCCGATCGCAGGATTGGCTGAGAGTCCGGAGAAACCGTCCGACCCGCCGCACTTCAATCCAACGCACAAATGCGAGAGATCAGCAGGGGTGCGCTGCGCCTTATCAGCTTCCACCAGCCCTTCAAACGTTCGGCGGATCGCGTCGGAAATCATGGTGAATTCCGAGCCGCTCTTCTGCTGCTCGAGAATTACTACCGGCTTGTCCAATTTTGGATTGCGAAGCTTGAGCTGCTCGCGAAGGATGCTGATTTGCGCGTGCTGGCAACCGAGGCTCAGCACAGTGGCTCCTGCAACATTCGGGTGATTGATGTATCCCGCAATCAGACCGCACAAATTGGTCGAATCTTCGCGCGTGCCGCCGCAGCCGCCTTCGTGCAACAGGAAGCGAATGCCATCCAGGTTTTTGAATAAGCGGCTCGAAGCAGACCGTTGTCCATTTTCTGCGACGCGGTGTCCCTTGATCTGATCGCTCTTCCCTTCCCGATATAGCTTCGCCAGCTCCGCAACCTGCTGCCGGTAATTTTGCTGGGTCCCAAACCCCAGTTCGTCTTCAAACGCCTGCTTCAAATTCAGGATGTTCCGGTTTTCGCAAAACACGAGCGGTACTACGATCCAGTAGTTGCGCGTGCCAACTTGGCCGTCAGATCGCTGGTAGCCCAGAAATTGACTTTTCTTCCAACGCGAGACATCCGGCGCCTTCCAGCGAAACTCGCCAGATTTCTCGTGATAGTCAAGCGCCTCGTGATGAATGTTGGCGAGAGTCAACGCTTCCCCGCGCCGAACAGGTTGCGTCGTCTTCCCTACCAGAACTCCGTACATGAGAACGTTCGAGCCCGCGGGCAGGTCTTGCGTTGAAAACTTGTGCTTTGCGGATACGTTTGTGGTTAATGAATAGGTCGAGCCGTTAAATTCGACGGCTTCGCCCTGCTTGAGATCGGTCAGCGCGATGAGAACGTTGTCCCGTGAATCGAGTTGCAAGACCTTTTGCATCGTTTGGCCCGATTGATTGTAAAACAGAGGAGACGTCGCCGTTAGCTCTTAGGCAGACCCAAAGCGTGATCATGTCCGGCGGAAATGATTGCTCTCGAGTTACAGATTCCAGAATCTCTCCGCGTTGCCGCCAAGTACCGCCTGCTGCATTTTCTCTGGAAATTGCTCCACATATTTCGACGCAAGACTCATCACTTCTGTGTACGAGCCCGCAACGGTACACACCGGCCAATCAGAACCGATCATCAGCCTCTCGGGGCCGAACGCGTCGAATGCCACGTCTAAATATGGCTGGATGTGTTCCGGCGTCCATGCTTTCCAATCCGCCTCCGTCACCAATCCTGAAAGCTTGCAGTAAACATTTTCGAATCTGGCCAGTGCGCGAATTCCAGACTCCCATGGCTGCAGTTCCCTGCTTTTGATCGGAGGCTTGGCCATATGGTCCAGAACAAAGCGCTGCATCGGAAATCTCCGCACGAACTCAGCCGCAACCGGCAAATGACGGGTATATATAAGGATGTCATAGGTCAGACCGAATTCTTCGAGCCCGCCGACGCCCCGCAGAAATTCTGGCTGTAGCAAAAAGCGGTCGTCGGGCTCCCCCTGCACGATGTGTCGGATTCCCAGTAGCTTCGGGTTTTGCGAAAGCTCCGCAAGTTGCCGGCTCACATCCGGTGATCGCAAATCTACCCACCCAATTACGCCGAGGATCGTTGGTTCTGTTGAGGCGAGTTCGAGAAGCCAGCGAGTTTCATCGATGGAGTGCTGTGCCTGTACCGCAATCGCGCCATCGAAGTTCGCACTCCGAAGTTCTGGCTTGAGGTCTTTGGGCAAAAAATCGCGCCGTAATGTGCACATCGAATCTTCGATCCACGGGTATCCTTCCTGGGTGTAACGCCAGAAGTGCTGATGAGCGTCAACGCGCATAATGGCCGTAAAAGCTTAGCAGATGCTCACCGGTGCTCGTCTTCTGACACCATGCGCGTGAGATTTTATGCGCGCACATGCATGAAACGCAGCACCTAAAGACAGTAGGAATGCAGAGTTTTGATAGAATCAATTGGCAGTTCACCACACATCCGGATCTTGACCTTGCCCATCCGGAGACCGAGTTCACTATCGGGCGCGTAGCTCAATTGGCAGAGCAACTGACTCTTAATCAGTAGGTTGAAGGTTCGATTCCTTCCGCGCTCACCAAAACTCATACCCGCGAAGGCACTTTGCCCACGCTTCATCATTTTCAGCGACTAGATGCTTTCGGCGTCGCCTGGAAGTCGTACACCGAGCGATATTTGGACTCGACCGGCATGTTCAAGGACGCGGTCATCGCCATTCTCGCAGTGATCGCCAAGCAGGAGAACGTTCGCAGATCGGAGCGCATCGTCGCCGGTTTGCAGCGGGCGCGGCGCAACGGCTCCCGATTGGGACGCCAACAGGTCTCCGAACGCGAAGGCCTAGCGTTACAAAACTGTGGCGCAGGTCGAAGGTGAGCCGAATAGTAGAATGAAAATCAATGGTTGACGCGCCAAGAATTCAAGAATTTTGGGGTCGTTGGCAACAAGAGCCGAACCGGCACCAGGATTTTGAGAGATTCCGTACCCGTATGCTTCAAGTTGCTGAGTCCATCTGGCAAGATTTTTTCCAGCATCATACAGACGCTCGTAAGCGTTACGCCCTCGTTTCAGGAACAAAGTTCACGAATCGTGGCGAGTTCATGTTCAGCGGTATCAACGACTCACTCAAACGTGCCAGCAACCCATTTGAAATTATCGAGGCGCTACAGGGAATGTTGTGGACGATGGAAACAGAAATACCACGCGCCCTCACAACCGCCTGTAATCGTTTGCGGGATGGCTTTTCTCTGAGTCCGACCGTGATGGTTCAAGTCGTTGAGCATAACGGCAATGTGTCTCTATATCCCACAGGCGCACGAATGCTCGACGAAGCCCTGGTGGAGAGTAATCTTTCCTGGCTCGCAAAGTATCCCAAGGTCGCGAAAGCGTACGAAGATGCACTTCGAGCTTATGTGACGCAGAAAGCAGACCAGTATCGCAACATGCTCGACAGTCTGAGGTTTGCAGTCGAACAACTGTTGCAGGGAATCTTGGGTAACGGAAAGACGCTCGAAAATCAGAAGGAGGAGTTCCTACGCTGGCTAAAGGCGCACGACGCGCACAACCAGATCGGTGGAATGTATCACACTCTGTTGTTCGGTTATTTCGCGAAGTATCAGAACGACGCGGTGAAACATCAGGAAGATCAGTACACGCCCGCAGAGGTTGAGTTCGTGCTTTACCTGACTGGAACTTTTCTAAGGTTTGTCCAACGTCTCATCGAACAAGAAGCCCCGACGAAGGCTTTGCCGCGACCTCGCTAGATTTTTAGGTTCAACATTGGGTTCAGCTGCGACTAAAGCCGCTGATTTAGTGCTCAAGACTTCTCGGGTGAACTGCTATAAACTTAATGGTTTAGCTACTTACAAGTTGTTCGTGTCTGTCAGTAGTTTGAAGATTCGATTCCTTCCGCGCTCACCACATTTGCTCCAAACCCGAAACATGTTATCGCGGGTTTTTATAACTCTCTCCCACACCGCCTTGCATTTCACCGGCACTCCTTAGGTGAGCATGAAACAACGCGCTTCTCGCCTATAATTTCCGCATGCGGCCAACGGGCGGTCGGCGCGTTCGAGATCGAATCAGCGATAAAAGAGCCAACATCTGCTCATTGACGTGCTCAGTGGCGAAATCCGGAGTTGCGCCAGCACTGTTTTTAGGGCTAGTTCTCGCGCCAATCATACAATTGCGCGCAGAAGACGTTGCTCCCCAGGCGCTCTACGACCGTGCCGGGAAGGCGCTTGACGCCGGAAATGATGAGCAAGCAATCAAGCTCTACACCGAATTGCTGCAAAAAGTTCCGGACTTGATCCAGGCGCGAACTAACCTCGGCGTGGCTTTGGCGCATGAAGGACGTTATGCTGAGGCAACTACTCAGTATCGAGAAGCGCTGAGCCACGATCCCGACAACCAGGTCATACTGCTGAATCTCGCGCTAGCGTTTTATAAACAAGCTGATTTTGTGCAGGCCAGCCGAGAGCTCGAAAAGCTACGCCACCTGAGTCCCGACAATCAGCAGGCCCTCGATCTTCTAGCAGATTGTTATTTGCGGCTTGGTCGGTATCATGACGTAATTTTGCTTTTGGGGCCCGTGTACAAAGCTCGCCCCAACGATCAGGCTGTCGAGTACGAGCTGGGTACGGCATTCATTGAGAATGGAGAAGTGCAAAAGGGGGCCCAGCTTATTGACCAGATCATGAGGCATGGAGATCCTGCCGTCGCCACGTTATTGACCGGAGCCTCGCAATACAAGGCTGGCGATTATAAGGCCGCAGTCGAATCGATTCGTAAGGCGCTGGATCTTAACTCGACCCTTCCTGGCGCGTGGACAATCTACGGAAAGGCGCTTCTGAACAGTGGGAATAATGATGAAGCCAAAACGGCTTTTCGCCGAGCTCTCGTGGCAGACCCTAACGATTTCGACGCCTGCCTTCGTCTGGGCGCGATGCTCCGCCATGATGGGGATCTTTCCGCGGCAGCTACCTACCTGAATCGTGCGCTTGTCATCCGTCCCGGTTCGATTCCGGCGCGCTTTCAGGTAGGAGCGCTCGACCTGGCTACTGGGCAATTGGAGCAGGCGAAGCAGGAGCTCGAGTCAGTGGTAAACCAATCACCCGATTTTGTTGAAGCACATGTGCAACTAGCGTTGCTCTATGCGCGCCTGCATCGTATGCAGGATAGCCAACGCGAACGCCAAACCGTGCTAGCACTTGAGGCCAAGTCGCGCGAAAAAGGCCCACAGCCCGAAATTGAACCGTAGCTATTGCCGTGGTTCTTTCACTGGCAACACCTGATCGGCAGCGATATTTTTTAAGGTCTGCACGGCTCCCGATGGCCAGCGAATTTCAATCTCGTCTATGCGTGCCGCATCCCCAAGTCCGAAATGTACCGGCCCGGCACTGGACGAGGCATAACCACAAGCGGTAGTCATATGGTTGAACTGAGTTTTGCCGCCCGCAGTGATTTTGATTTTGGCTCCAATGCCGTCCCGATTGCTGCGCGTGCCTTGCGGCAGAATCTCGATCCAATGATGATGGTCGGGGCTGTCGTTCATCCAGAGTTCAGCTGGCGCGCTGAGCGCGGTTACCACCAGGTCGAGCTTGCCGTCCCCGTTGAAGTCGGCGATTGCGGCGCCGCGATGCCGGCGCGGAGGCTGAGCGGCAAAACCGGCTTCCTCGGTCAAAGCGATCCATTTTCCGTTCCCACCGTTTCGGAAGACTGTATTGTTCTGATCGATTTGAATCCGGCTCGCCATGTTCGGCGAGGCCACATCCCCTCGACTGACGAAGATGTCCTTCCAGCCGTCGTTGTCGAAATCGGCAATGTTGGCGCTGTATCCCGACATCGGATCGCTCAACACAGTCATCCCGCTTCGAGAGGTGATTTCGTTGAACTCACCATTTCCTTTGTTTTGATAAATCGGAAAAGTTTCGTTGTGTAACGCTGCAATCACAATGTCGGGGAAACCGTCATTGTTTAAGTCACGAAAATCGGTGCCCATTCCGGAAATCAGGTTCCCGTGTTCGGGCAAGGCCACTCCAGTTTCGAAGGCGACCTCATCAAAGCGCCCATTTCCTTTGTTGTGATACAAGGAATTAAAGAGCTTGTCGTTGGCGACGAAAATGTCAGGAAGACCGTCTCTGTCATAGTCCGCAACCGCGGCACCCATTCCTTTGCCCGGATGTGACCGAATGCCGGCCTGCTCCGAAACGTCAACGAACTTCCCATTACCTGAATTCAGGAACAACTGATTGGGGAGTTCCTTGTAAAACTTCGGATGGCAATACTCCGGCTTGCCTTCAAATTTGCAATCCGGTTCCTTGTTTACGTCCCAACTCAGGTAATTCACGACGAACAAGTCGAGGAGCCCATCGTTGTTTACGTCAACCCAGGCGGCTCCAACCGACCAGAGCGGCCCGTATTGTTTGTCAGGCTGCGTGAGACCGGCTTTTTCCGTGACATCGGTGAAAGTCCCGTCGCCATTATTGTGGTAAAGCGTATTTCGATAGACGCCACTCACAAAAATGTCTTCGTATCCATCATTGTCATAATCGCCAACTGCGACACCTACGTCGAAACCGCTCCCCTTCAGGCCAGCCCTTTCGGTAACGTCGGTGAAAGTTCCATCGCCATTGTTGTGGAAGAGTCGGTCCCAGTATTTCTCGGAGTCCTTCTTCAAAGTGACAATGTTCGCGCCGTTCGTGAAGAAGATGTCAGGCCTGCCGTCGCGGTCGTAGTCGAAAACGGCAACTCCTCCCGCCATGGTCTCGGGAGCGTGCCGCTGCGGCGTCTCGGAGCTATCTAATGAGAAAGCGATTGGGCGAAAGGAAAAATGAATCTCAGATCGGGCCTGATCGTTGGAATTTGACTGAGCCGCAAGCAGCGTCCAGCCGAGAACACATAAGAAGCTAACCAGGGCTATCGCTGAATTCTTATTGATCACTTGAGCCACTCCCCCCGGGCGCACCATTTGGGGAGTCGGAACCCGAGCGGCTAATGGTTTCAATTATGTCTTTTTCGCGCTTGGCGTCGTCTTTTCGACCGGCAGCCGTGTACGCCCGCAATAGGTCCCAATGCACTCTCGGGAGAGAAGGTTGGGCAGCCTGTGCCAATTCCAACTCCTTGATCCCTTCTGGAACACTTCCCTTCGCTACCTCGACCTCACCAAGCATCATGTGCCCCGCAGGATACGTAGGGTCGAGCTTTACCGCCTCGGTCGCGAGTGCCAATGCCTCGTCCTGTAGCTGATTTTGCAAACAATAAGCCGCCAATCGCAATCTCGCCGGGACATGAGTTGGAGAAATCTGCAGTTCGCGCCTTAGTTCGCGGGCGCCTTCCTCTGGCCTTATATCCAGCAGGTAAACTCCGTACAAGAAATGTACTCCAGGCTCGTCAGGATAAGTCGCGGTCATTTTCTTGAAAATTTCATCCGCCTCTTTGTACTGAGGTGTTTGCGAGGTAAAAGCACCTTCGCCTGCTAGCCGCACCAATTCACGTCTATCCTGAGGAATTTCGGCCGGAAGAAGGGGCATGCGCAATGCGGCGAGGCCGATGGCTTCAGTCAGCGGAAGCTGGTCGTGCCCTGAAGCGATCATTCTGAACATCAGATTTAGACTGTCATCGTAGCGCTCAAACCTTGTCAGCAGCACTGCAACAAAATAAGAAACGGAGTTGGCCATATCCTTGCGACCACCCAGGCCCAGAGCCAATCCTTGTTGCATGTGGCTCAATGCGCGATCGTACTCACGCGTCTGAAACTCGCTCATCCCGAGCAATGCCAATCCCGGCCCGGCGCTTGGTGCTTCTGCGACAAACCTCCGCAAGCTGTCACGGGCACCCGCGTACTGCTCGTTTTGATAAAGCAAAGTGCCGAGATACCACAGCCCCTCCCGCCAATCAGGCTTTATGGCCAGAGCTCGCTGGTACAGCTTGATTGCGTCCGCATCATGATTTTGCTGCCGCGCCTGCGCGGCGGCCTCGGAGAAATCCTGGAAACTGGCATTGTTGGCGGCAATGTGGTGATCGCCTTCAGTCGCATACCCAAACCGCGCGGCAAACGAGGAACAGAACACGAGGAGAGCTACAAAGGTAAGTTTCACTTCACCGCCTCAGGTTGATTGCCCTGCTGAACGGGAGCGAGCGAGACCATTTCTTTGTCTTTTAATGAATTGAAAACTGCCATCTCTCGATCGGCGTCCTTCGCGCGACGCAGTTTGCGATAAGCGGTCGCGAGTTGAAAGCGGATCGGGGCACTGTCGGGCGCAAGTTGTTTGGCAATTTCTAACTCGTGAGCCGCTCCTTCGAAGCTGCTGGACTTCACCAGTGCCTCGCCCAAAGTCCCGTGAGCTTCCGCATTTTGAGGTTCTATTTGGGATGCGTTCTTTGCAAGACTCAAAGCTTGGTCCAGACGGTCGTCTTCCAAGTCCAGTTTGGCAAGTTCAATCATCGCAGCCACATGTTGAGGAGAAATCTTCAGTTCCCGCTCATACTCTTTCTCTGCTTCGTCATCATTGCTCTCGAACCTGCGCAAGGTGCCGAGAAAATAATGAACATTGGCGCTTTGGTCGTAATGGGCAGAGAGGCGATTCGCATATTCGTCAGCCCTGCGAAAGTCAGCAGGATGGACAGCCGCATAGAACGCCGTCTCTCCCGCCAGCCATACTTCTTCACGTCGTTCTGGCGGGTAATCCTCAGGGACGTTCTTCATGCGTAAGGAAGCCAGCCCCATGGCTTCGACAAGCATTGGCCCGCTATGGGATTTTGAAACTTCCGCGGCCAGCAGATACAAAGCCTGCACGAATTTGCCGTCGCGCGTGAGCAGCAGCGCAAAGTGAAACAGGGAGACATCGATCAGTTGCGGAGTCCCCGACCACCCGCCACTCGCCCATAACCGGAAATGGCGCAGGGCATCATCATATTTGCTGGTTTCATATTCACAGAGTCCAAGGAAGGCGTATCCGGGCCCTGGTTTTACATTTAAGGAGACGAACTTCCGGAACGCGTCTTCTGCCTCCGGAAAGCGGTCTTGGTCATAGAGTATGCTGCCGAGCGACCACCAGCCATCACTCCAGGTTGGCTTCAAAGATAAAGCTTGGTGATATAGGTTTATCGATTCAACGAGGCGATCTGCGTTTTGAGCTTCTTGAGCGCTTTTAGCGAGGCGGTTGAATGCCGCGGGGTCCGAGGCAAGCGAAGGGTAGGCAGCTAGCAGAAGAATTAACGAAAGAAACGCCCGCACCACCATTTGGAAACTATACAAGGGGTGGGATCCGGAGAACCACCCCTTGAGTTGCGCCTAGAACGAGTACTTCACCCCGAATTCCATCACCCGATGACCGAACTGGTAATCGGCATAGCCGAATGCCTGACAACTAGGTCCAGGGCACGGATTATTGGGATCCGTGGCGTTCGATGTAACTGTCTGGGTTGTGGAACCGAAGTTCAAGTGAAGGTTGTTATCGTTCGTGTTGAATGACGAGAGTGAATGGTTCAATGGATCGAATGCAGCAATCCTGAACTCTAGGTTCTGGCGTTCACTGATTTTGACATTCTTGATGATGGTCAAATCCGTGCTCCAGAACATCGGCCCCGCCATATACGGCATAGCACCGGTGCCAAGCTGGCCGACTGGCGCCTGGGCAAAACAGTTCGGGTTCAGGTATTGGCCGTGCTTCAGACCCTGTGTCGGGTTGCAGGTAACCAGCGGGTAAAGAGTGATGTCCGGCGTACCAAGGGCTTGTTGCGGGCTCAAGGGATCGCCCAGAGAAAAGTTGAGGAAGCCATTGCCTTGGGCGTTCGCTATGGCAGTCATCTGAGCACCGCTCTCTACTTGCGTGATTCCCGAAATTTGCCAGCCGTTAGCCAAGCCCTTTACGAATTTGTTGTCCCAGTGGGTATTCGGAAGATTGAAAACATAAGCTGCGCTCAAAGTATGGGCGCGGTCGAACGGCAGGATCCCATATAGCCAATGAGCACCGTAGTCAGGAAGCGACCCAGTTAAACCGCCGTTTGCGATCTGCGTTCCATCACCGACCGCTTTCGAGAATGTGTAGTTCGTCTGTAATGTCAACCATCCAACATTTCGCCGCAAGGTGGCTTGCAGGGAGTCGTACTGCGCTTTGCCTGCCGTCACAGCTTCGTTCACCTGCGAATAGACCGGAAATGGTCTGAAAAGATTTTGGCAGGATGCGTTTGTGAAATTGCCTCCGCCGCACTGTGCGGGGAATTGGGCCTGAATCGCAGCCTGATTGCTCATTGCTCCAAAAGGCACCGAGTTTGTGTTCACCCACGATTGCATAAAGTCAGTGTGATTTCCGACGTAAGAAACCTCCAACCTGAACTTGGCGGGAAGTTGCTGGTCAATACTCAAGCTATAGCTGGTGACAAGCGGTTGCTCGTCATTGTTGGGGATTACCGCCCCGAAACTGTTTCCGTTCAGTACCGGGTGGCCTGAGATTGGCGTTACCTTATTGTTGTCAATGTCCTCGAGGGTGGCGCATTTGGGATCATTATTGCCGCACCCGAAAGTGACAGCGCCGAACGAAGTTCCCGCTGGATCGGTGTAATCGTGACTTTGGACACTGTTGTACGCCCGGTATTTGCCCCACCCGCCGCGCACTACCGTTTTACCTGTGCCGAAGACATCAATGGCCGCTCCTACCCTCGGCGAATAAAAGAAGAGGCGGTTAGAGCCTCCAGAAAGCGGGATGCTATGGTCCAGAGCATTCCAGAGCACTCCGGGGTTTGTTGCGGTCGGATTAGAGGCGAGTGTGCTCGCATATAAACTAGGATTGAAAATCGCCATACCGAAGCCACTGGCATCGTACGGTCTCGCGTAGTGATCAAACCGCATTCCGTACTGCACCGTAATCCGGCGATTCACTTTCCAGTCATCTTGGGCATAGAACGACGCAACATTCTGAGCAATTTCGGATGGAGGGGGCAAAGAAGTTTCAGCATAGGCGCCCCAGCCCATGCCCATCAGCCAATCGGCGTATTCGTTTCCGGTTGGAGAACCTGCCCACGAGGCGTACTGGAAAATTCCCATGTACTGTCCCCAATTGTCCTGCTTGTTATAAGTGTGCTCAAAGTAAAAGCCATACTTGGTTGTGTGGCTCTTAATGACCTTCGTCAAGTTCTCAGAAACGCTGGGACTACCCTTTACGGCAATCATGTTGGGGTGAAAATCGTTCCCGATAGCGCCAAAGTTTGGCATGCTGTCGCTCCAACTTGTCAAAGCCGGGATATCGGGGTTTCCATATACGCCGTTAAGGGGATAATTCAGATCCGCTTTCAATAGCTTCTTGGGGTCTTGAGGAGAATTCGGAAAATTAATGTAGGTATAGCCGAATTTTGTTTCGCTGGTTAACGTCGGGGTAAACACGCGCAGAAAAGTCGCAGTCATCGAATCCGAGCCGTTGGAGCCAATAATTGGAGTTGGCGTTGGTATTGCCCAGTCGCTTGCTCCACTCCACAAGCCAGTCGGCATGTTCGCTGTTTCACGCTGTCGGCTCCAAGTCACATATGCAGTGTTGTTGGTGGAAATCTTCCAGTCGCCGCGAACAACGTTCTGCCATGAATTCTGCGGGGCGATAAAAGATTGGACGTAATTAAACCCCTGGTGAGTGAGCGGATCGACAAGACCGGTGGTGGGCGTCGTATTCTTTAAATAAAGCTGAGCAATGGGATCAATGCAGGCCTGGTTCATTACTCCATTCGTAATGGCGCAGCCAGGGCGCTCGCTCATGCCCAGCCATTGAGTATCGGGATTACCACCCGGGGGCGGAGGTGGACAATTCGGGGGGCAAGGCGTCGTGGGTACTGTGTATAGTCTTGGTCGCCCAGCAGTTCCTGAATACCCCACCAGTGAACTGAAGTCTCCGTTTAACATCGCCGCCGTGGGAATAAAGGCACGATCCACTCCACCATCGAGAGTCTGGTGATAGTTTTCGTAACCATCAAAGAAAAATAATTTTTGCCGGCTTTTGTTCAGGCCGGTTCCCGGTATTAAAACTGGGCCGCCGATGTTAAACCCTGGATAATAGTAGGACTCATTCGGCCGAGGCACATTGATGCCCGGCTCCTTGTTGAACGCGTCATTCGCGTTCAAGGCAGCGTTTCTTGCGTAAAAATAGCCTTCCCCATGGAACTGGCTTCCGCCAGACTTCGTCACCGTGTTTATGACAATTGGGCCCTTGGCGTTTTCAGCCGTGAAGTTCGAAGTCAAGACTTTGACTTCAGAAATCATGTCCGGGTTCGGGTTAACTGGGGTCGCAGCACCCGGTGCCCCGGGATCCTGCGTGTCCTGACCATCTTGAGAAATTCCGACTCCAGAGACGCCTTGCTGAGTTCCGCCCTGGCCGTTAATAGTGACAGAGCTCATGCCGCCCGCATTGCATCCGTTTCCCGCACAAAAACCGTTGATGCCAACAACCTGACCGGAATAAGCCGGTTTGTTGAGCCCACCGTTGGCAGCAAGCGATGCTCCGGCCAGAATTTTCAAGAATTCCGTTGCATTGCGGCCTTGCAGAGAGAGCTGCTGCAGTTCTTTGGAGGAAATATCTGTCGACTTCTCACCGGATTCGGTGATGACCAACTCGCCTGCGCTCGCGTTGACCTCCACCACTTCGCTCGCGGTTCCAACCTTCATGCTGATCTGTATGCTCTTGTTGTCAGAGCCCTGCAGCACGATGCCGGTGGCGTGCCACTTTTCGAAACCCTTGGCCTCGGCAGTCACGTTGTAGGTTCCCGCTGCCACGTTGGTCGCAGAAAAATACCCGGAAGCGTTCGTCATGACTTGCCGGCTAACTTTAGAATCCGCATTTTGGATCGTAACTTTTGCGTCCGGTACGACTGCACCACTGGTATCAGTGACAGTGCCGGTCAGATTGGCCAAAACTGATTGAGCGAGGGACGCCGCACACATCACTAGCAGCAGGGCGCAAATCGCAAGGGCGTAAGAAACAGTCGCTCTTTTCGAAGTCATTGAAACGCCTCCAATTTAATTCAGCATGGCGGCAATACCGCCGGCACAGCATTTCGGCTTGTAGGGACTACTCTTCAACCCCAAGCTCTCTGTCTTCGGTGGACCAGACACTAATGGAAAAACACTAGTGCCTCTGGGACGGAACTTGTAACCTGTTACAACTCACAGTGTCAAGCAAAAAAACGATATTCTGCTGTCCTTTTTGTCAAATTTTGCGGGCGTGATATGGTGATCTCAAAGCGCGGGGATAGTAAATCGTTTTATGATTCGCTCCAATTGCGCCGGCTCCGCCGGGACCCGGAAATGAATCTCAAACTGGGGTGGTTTCGAAAGATGTGGCTGCTGAGGGCGACCGCAGCCCTTCTTTTTTTGACGGGCACTGGGACTTTTTCGTTTTCGCAGGACCAGGCGAAGTTCGAAGGTTTGGTAGAGCAGGCCTCTGCTGCTCGAAATCAGAACGACACCGCGCGGGCCATCGAATTGTATTCACAAGCAGTGGAACTCAATCCAAATTGGCCACAAGGCTGGTGGTTTCTCGGGTTCTTGCAATACACCCAAGGTTCTTATGCGGCGGCTCGTGACGCATTGAGCAAGTTCATCCTGCTAACCTCCGAGCCCGGTCCCGCCATCGCCTTGCGCGGAATTTGTGAATTTGAAACCGGCGAGTACGAAAAATCGCTGGCGGATATCCAACTGGGCATGTCGTCAGGCGCGGCAAACGATCCCCGAAGTGAACAATTTTTCCGTTCTCGCGAGGCGATGTTGCTTACCCGGCTTGGCCGATTTGACCAAGCCCTGAAGTCCTACTCATTCTTCGCGCAACGGAAAGTCACGGATCCAGAATTGCTCGTAGCAGTCGGACTCGCAGCCCTCCGACGACCCCTTCTCCCGAAAGAGGTGGGCACCGACCGGGAAATGCTCGAGCAGGTAGGGAGCGCAGTGTTTGCATTCCTGGCGGGAGATGAAAGTACTGCGAAACAGCAGTTTCAATCGTTGCTCCGACGTTTTCCCGGCACTCCGAACATGCACTATGTATACGGCTTTTTTCTTTTTGCTTCCGATCCGGAAGCCGCGCTATCGGAATTCCAGAGTGAACTACAGTTGAGTGCGTCGAACGAGAATGCGCAGGTAATGACAGCCTGGGTCCTGCTTTTAGAGAATCATGCTCCTGACGCATTGTCGTATGCTCGCGCCGCCCAAGAGAAGCATCCTGAGATGGCTGCCGCACAGCTTGTGCTCGGACGCGCGCTTTCGGAAACCGGGGACCCGAAAACCGGACTCACATATCTGCATAAAGCGGCGCAACTGGATCCCGATGATCTTGAGATTCACATCGCGCTGGCCAAATCGTATTCAAGAACTGGCGATCGTCTGGATGCCCAGCGCGAGCGCCGGATATGCCTGGAAATGACGAAGGACGGGACCAATCGCCTTGCGTTGCCATAGTGTCTCGAAGGTGCTCGCGATGTTGGGAACTTGTGTCGGGCTGGCGCTCGGGCAAAACGCAGTTACTCAGGCAACTGCTTGCGGCAGTTGCCACGCCGCACAATCGCTTCACCAGAGTGAAACCCCGATGGCCCATGCATTGTCGCTGTCCCCGGACAATCCAGTTTTTAAACTTCACCCGAAGATGACACTCCAAAAGGGCCCTTATACGTACATGATCCAGTCCCGGGAAGGAAACACGACATACACGGTCGCTGACGCTACAGGAATTATCACAGTGCCTGTTCGCTGGACTGCCGGACAGCGCATGCAAACTTGGATACTGGAACGCGAAGGCCACTTTTACGAGAGCCTCGTAAGCTACTACCCGACAATTGATGGCTTGGAGATCACTGTTGGGGATAACAGGTTCACGCCACATACTCTGGAAGAGGCGTTAGGTCGGGAGCTCACCCCGAGAGAAGTCAAGGATTGCTTCGGTTGTCACTCGACAAACGCGATTTCCAAGGGACAACTGAGTCTCAATTCGCTGGAAACTGGCGTGACTTGCGACCATTGCCACGTGGGCTCCGATGCTCACCTTGTCGACGCGCAGCAAGGTATGTTGGATTCGGCGCCTCCACCGTTACATAAGCTGTCTTCTGAGGACGTGAATGACTTTTGCGGTCAGTGTCATCGCTCTTGGCAAACGGGGATTAGAAACGGGATACGAGGCGAGGCAAACGTCCGGTTTCAGCCATATCGACTGGAAAACAGCAAATGCTTCGACGGCTCGGACCCCCGGATTAGCTGTCTTGCATGCCACAATCCTCACGAATCTTTGGTGCGTGACGACGTCGCCTATGATGCCCGGTGCCTTGCATGCCACGCCGCAAAGGCGCCGGCCAAAGCAGTATCGTCGATCACGCCCGAGGCAAAATCTTGTCCAGTGGCAACTTCCAAATGCGTAACTTGCCACATGCCAAAAACTGGGGTGAATACGCCGGCAGGTTTGATTACCTTTACCGACCACCAAATTCGTGTTGTCAGACCGAATCAGGCTTACCCAAACTGACGGAGAATCTACATGTTGGAGGCTAAGCGAATTTCTAACATTGGATGGCCGAGCATCAGCCCTATCAGAAGATTTTTTGTCAGGTCATTGAACCGTGCTGGTTAGGAAACCCCATGTAGCAGAGATCACGCGACGCAACATGCTTCGGCTGCTCGGCCTGGCGCCATTGTTTGCTGGGAGCACAAGCCGGACCTTGTGGCCCCAGCTTGCTGTCAAAGCGATCTCCGAAGAACAACCCTCGATATTTACAAGTGTGCCGCCTGAAAAAAGCGGCATCACCTGGGTGCACGACAACGCTGCCTCGCCTCAACATTATCTGCCGGAATCCATGGTCTCGGGATGTGCATTCCTGGACTACGACAACGACGGATGGATGGATATTTTTCTGGTTAACACGGGGCCTTGCGACTTTTTCCACCCCGACCCTGCACGCAGGCCGCGAAACGCTCTTTACCGCAATAACCGGGATGGCACATTTACAGATGTGACCGCCAAGGCCGGCCTCGAAGGAGTTGCCTTCGGAGAAGGAGTCGCGGTCGGAGATTACGATTCTGACGGCTTCCCCGATCTTTACGTCACCGCATATGGAAGAAACACCCTGTATCACAACAATGGGGACGGCACGTTCACGGATGTTACCGTTAAAGCCGGTGTCGATGACCCGAACTGGTCCACGTCGGCGGCGTGGTTTGACTACGATAATGACGGCCGCTTGGACCTGTTTGTTTGTAATTTTGTCGAATACGCTGCTGGCAATAATTATCTCTGCGGTAACAATCGGGCTGGCAAAAATTACTATTGCATTCCAAAACTCTTCAAGGGCCGAGCCAGCAAGCTCTACCACAACAATGGAGATGGAACGTTCACTGAAGTAGGTCATCTGTCTGACATTGGAAAGAAGCTGGGTAAGTCTCACGGAGTTGTCGTCACCGACATTAACAACGATGGGTTGATGGACCTATTCGTCTCAAACGACACCGAACCGAACTACTTGTTTCTTAATCGGGGAAACGGAAAATTCGAAGAAGTCGGCGTTGAGGCAGGAGTTGCCTACAGCGATACCGGCCGCGCCCGGTCCGGGATGGGTGTTGATTCTGCTGATTATGACAATGACGGAAAGCTCGATTTATTCGTCGCTAATATCGATCACGAGCGGTTCTCTATTTATCACAATGATGGCGACGGGAGTTTTTCGAACCAAGCGCCCGAGACGGGTATAGGTCAGGTAACCCGACTTTTAAGCGGCTGGGGGCTGAAGTTTTTTGACTACGACAACGATGGCGACCTGGACCTAATACTGGCGAATGGACATCCCGACGATATGGTTGAACTGGATTCGCCGGGAGTCAGCTATAGAGAACCATTGCTGCTCTTTCACAACGTTAATGGCAAGTTCGAAAACGTTAGCGGACGGGCAGGAAGCGCGTTTCAGAGCCTGTGGTCAGCCCGCGGTCTCGCCGTCGGTGACTTCGACAATGATGGTGGTCTGGATGTACTTATCAGCAACAATGGCGGTCCACCATTGTTGCTTCACAACGAGGTTGGGCACAGGAACAATTGGGTGGGGATTCGATTAATAGGCCGCAATTGCAATATTGACGCCGTGGGCGCCTGGGTACGTTGGGGCTTCGACGGCCGAAAGCGCTCGCGATTTCATACTGCTGGCGGCAGCTTCCTTTCTAGTCATGATCCACGTCTGGTGCTTGGGATCGAGCAAGCGAGCAAACTGGATTTTCTTGAGGTCCAGTGGCCAAAACCTTCTGGCAAAATTGAACGGTTCACGAGTGTGCCAATTAATCGATATATAACGATCGAAGAAGGAAGGGGTATTCGTGATTGACTTACTGGTTCCGTCGCCCCCAATTCGGCCTTTTTTGGGATAAATGGAGCTGGCGGTTTTGCAGGTCTTCCCTCCTGGGGCGAGACAAGCAGCGAGTGATCCGCGTCTTTCTGGCGTGAAACTCATCGCGTGACTCACGGGATAACCGGAGCCAAACCAAACTTGCTACGATGGTGCATGATTCCCCAATTCTGCCGTTCCTCTCGTCGTAGTTTTCTGAAAGGATCGGCGGCTGCGGGAGCATATTTGATCGGATCGCGTGCTTTGGCAGCTTCTCCTAACAAATCCATTATCGTGGTCGGCGCAGGCGCTTTCGGCGGCTGGACCGCGCTCCAGCTTCTGGAAAAAGGCGCTAAAGTCACTCTGCTTGACGCCTGGGGGCCGGGAAATTCGCGCGCCAGTTCCGGTGGCGAGACACGCATCATTCGCGGAACTTACGGCGCCGGCCGTATTTACACGCAAATGGCTGCGCGCGCATTACAGCTGTGGCACGAGTACGAGAAGCGATGGAACCTGCAGCTCTTTTTCCGCAGTGGTGTGCTCTGGATGACGGGCACAGACGATTCTTACGAACGACTTGCGTTGCCCTTCTTAACTGAGGCGGGCATTCGCTTCGAGAAACTTTCAGCAAATGACTGCACGAAATGCTGGCCGCAGATCAATTACGAGGGAATTTCGTGGGCCGTGTATGAGCCTGATTCAGGTTATCTTGCAGCCCGCCGTTCTTGTGAGGCAGTGCTGAATGCATTCGTCAAACAAGGCGGCGAATATCGCCAGGCCCAGGTAGCGCCCGGACAGATCGCGTCGAACCACATGCGTGAGCTAAAGCTCGATTCCGGCGCAGCGCTGAAGGCGGACGCTTACGTTTTTGCCTGCGGACCGTGGCTTGGCAAAGCTTTTCCGTTCCTTTCTGCAAGCATCACGCCGACTCGGCAGGAAGTGTTTTTCTTCGGCACCCCCGCCGGAGATTTGCGATTCACAGACGCGCAGTTGCCTGTCTGGAGTGACGACAGCAAGCGCGATCTCGATGGCTTTCCCGGGAGGCATTGGTTCTACGGCATTCCAGGAAATCAGTGGCGGGGATTCAAGGTCGCCGACGACATGCGCGGCACGACCGTCGATCCAACAACACTAGAGCGCAAGATTTCCGACCAAGGGCTTGCGGCCGCGCGAGCGTACCTCAAATTTCGATTTCCCGCATTGGCCGATGCACCGCTCGTCGAAAGCCGAGTCTGCCAATACGAGAACTCGACGGATCAGAATTTTATTCTGGACCGTCATCCTGAAGCCGAGAATGTCTGGATTGTCGGAGGTGGTTCCGGCCACGGATTCAAACACGGACCAGCTTTTGGGGAAATGGTCAGCGATGCAGTACTCGGCGCGAACACCCCACCAGTTGAATTCAAGCTGGATCGCTTACTGAAGAAGAGCTCTTAAAACGTTCCCGCTACTGCGGCAGGTAATTACGCGCCGCATCGACTCGCAGCGTGACCGTCCCAATGTTTTTACCATCGTTCAATGCGGTCCATCGCAATGTTTGCCAAGCTTCGTTATTGGCTGCGGAAGGCTTAACGGTGAGTTGAATGGGGTAGGAATCGTGTGCAGCGACGGGATACATGGTTGCGTTCGGCTCAACGCTCCAACCCGCAGGTAGTTCGGCGTGAACTTCAACCTGCCTCGCCGAATCCGTATCGTTGCGGATGATCAGCGGCACCCACAGCGAACCTTCGCCACCGAGTTGCGCTTCAGGCGAGTAGAGGCTTTCGAGGTGCTCAATATTGTGCGCGCGCCAGAATGCGCGATAGAACGCCCAAGGACCGCCGAGCTCGAACGAAAGCGTTCGCTCTGGTGACTCATAGCCGCGAGCCCGGGCATAAGGGATCGGGCCGGGCGCAATGCCGTCGAAAACGTCGCTGCTTGCATTTCCTCCGACCAATGACTTACCAAAGATCAGGCGAACCGGCGTCTCCGTAAACTCTTTGAGTTGTGCATCCGTGAAATCGTTTTGTGTTTTGTAGAATCCCCACGCGTCGGCGGCAATACGCGAGTAAGGAATCTTGCGCGAAAGAGAAATGTCGCTCGTCGGATACTCCGGCCCATTTCCTTTATAAAACTCAGAGTGAGTTGCGTCCGAGAAGTAGTAGATCTTCTTCGGCTGCCATGGACGCAATCCCTCGCCGTAATTGTTGATTCCTTCGCGATACCGCGGCGCTTCGACCTGCTCGGGGAAAGCGAGCGGGTTGGCGGCGAGATCGAATGCTTCTGTGGCCAGGACTCCTGCGGCCTGATGGTCCTCGTGATTTTCGCCCACGTCGTAATTCGGCATCCAGGTGAAAATGACTTCCGGTCTGGTCAGCCGAACCAGGCGAACGACTTCATCCAGCGACTTACCATGATCCCAGCGCTCAAGGGAATGCAAAACGTCCGCACCTGGGGTGTCCGATCCATGGAGAAACCAAGCCAGCGTAACTCCGTAAGAAGCCAGCGATTCACGGGCTTCCATTTCCCGAACATCGGCGAGCGCGTTTGCCTGCTCCATGCCGACCGCGTTTCCGCCAGAACTCCCGCGCGTGCAATAGACGACCGCCACGCGTTTGTGCTGCTGCTCGGTCTGTTTTGCAAGATAGGCTGCGACTTCGACGTCGTCATCGGGATGGCCGACCACAACGAGTATGTCGACTTTGTAGCGGGCGTCTGGCGCGGGGATCGCTGGTGCAGTCTGCGCCGAGAATTGAAGTGCCCCTGAGAGAACAAAGACAAGAACGCAGGCGCCTGACCCGCAAGGGCTAATAGTGTTACGCATTGGGTTTCGGGGGAATAACGTTGTAACCCGGCGCGACTTTCGTAAGGTTTTGGGTCAGCGAGGCGTTGATATCGCGAGTGGCCCAGCGAATTCCACCGGCAAGAAGGTTCAGAAACAGCTCGCTCGCCCAGTTCTCCGGCCGGTCTCCGATGGCCGTGTAGAAGACGCGGCCCTTCCCTTCCATGCGCGCCCATGTCATGGGATACGGCGGACGTTCGTATGGCTTTCCCTTCATTCCTTTTGTGTCGATCGTAAGAATGACGTGCATGTCAGTTCGAAAATCTTTCAACGAATACCACTCGTCATTGAAGCTGAAAGGCGACGCGACTCCTTGAAGGCCGGGGAATTTTGGGTCATTCACCACGATATTCGCGTCTTGAAGCCGTGGCGAACTGCCGTGAGTAATAAATTCTCCGCCGAGCATTCGCAAGTAAGGATCTGATTGTTCTCCATGCGCGATGTACCGGTTTGAACCGTCTTGTGGATCGGGTTGGGTATGAAATGTGTCGCTTGCAGCGTGCACGCCCACGAACCCCATCCCATTGTGAATCGCGTCGAGAAATGCCTGCTTTCCTTGATGCGACATGGGGGGATTTTTGTCGGTCCCTTCGGTGGTCAAATCGCCCGTAGTGAAAAAGAGCACGGCAGCATATTTGTGAAAATCTGGCGAGTCAAAAACGCGACCATCTTTGGAGGCGGTCACGTCGAAGCCATGCTTTTTGCCGAGAGCAGTAACGGCGTTCTCAACGATGCTGGGCTTACCGTCCACACGTTTGACCACGTCGTGTTCCCATCCCGCTGACTTGGTGAAGACAAGGACCGATTTATTCGTGGCCGCAAGCGTCTCAAGCGGGAAGGCAAGCGTTCCCGCTGCGACAACTCCAGTCCGCAGCAATTCCCGGCGGGTGAAATTCTTCTCCATGCTGGTTAAACCTCGTTTCGTTTGAAGCGCTCGATCAGGTGGTCGGAGGCGCGCACGCACAGCGCCATCATGGTAAGGGTTGGGTTCTGGCAGGCGGACGACACGAAGCACGAACCGTCTGCAACCACCAGGTTGCTGACATCGTGCGACTGGCAGAACGGATTGAGCACAGATTTCTTAGGATCATCGCCCATCCGCGCCGTGCCCACCTCGTGGATCGCCATGCCGGGCATCTCAGTTCCGGTGGTCATGCGAATGTTCTTCGCCCCAGCGGCCTCGAGCATTTCCGCAGCCGTAATCCCCGAATCACGCATAAGCGCAGCTTCGTTTTTGCCATGCGCCATGCTGATGCGCAAGGCCGGAATGCCCCATGCATCTTTCAGCTTAGGATCGATTTCACAGAAATTGTCGAAACGTGCGAGCGATTCGCCAAAGGCGCCGAGCGAAACGCCGTAGAAACCTGCTTTCACTGCTCGCTTGTAATCAGCGCCCAGCCCGGATGCGTTCATATCGAACTCCGGCGACGAGCCTCCTTGAAATCCGTAGCCGCGAATAAAGTGCGAATGTTTACCTTCAGCCGGCGTGTTGCGATATCGCACAAGGTAAATTCCATTTGGCCGATGCGGAGGATTTGCGCTCGGCGCGGTCTTCAAATCTTCGAATGTTCCACTCGCGCCTCCGCCAACCACGTGGTCCATTAAATAATGACCAAGCAACCCGCTCGAGTTCGCCAGCCCCTTGGGATATTCGCGAGTGGAGGAATTCAGCAGAATGCGCGTGGACTCCATCGACTGCGCGCAGAGGACTACAGCCTTCCCACGCACTTGCTTCGTTTCCTTTGTCGCACGATGAACGAACGTGACGCCGCTGGCCTTGTTCGCCCGCGAATCCATATCGACATGGCTGACAATCGCGTCGGTGATCAGCGCGCAGTTCCCGGTCTTCAGCGCGTCTTTCACCGTTGTAAATGGGCTGCTGAAATAGGAATAGGTGAAGCATCCGCGCTCGCAAGGGCCGCAATAGTGGCACGGCGCGCGGCCATTGTGAGGCTGCGTCAAAATCGCTGCCCGGCCAATGGTGACTGTGCGGCCGAATTTCTTCTGAACACTCTCGCGCAGGCGGATCTCGCCGCAGCTCATCTTCATTGGCGGAAGAAAATGCCCATCCGGCAACATCTGGTTGCCTTCCGTTGCCCCGGTGATACCCACGTATTCCTCGACGATGTCATAGTAAGGCGCGAGGTCGGCGTAAGAAATCGGCCAATCGACGTCATAGCCATCGCGGCTCGCAGCTTTGAAATCTACATCGCTCAACCGATAACTCTGACGTCCCCAGACTAGAGAACGGCCGCCGAGTATTCGCAGGCGTTGCCATGTGAATGGCCGGTCGGGAGGCGTGCTGTACGGATTTTCCAGATCGTTCACGAACCATTCGTAGTTGTATTCCATGCACGCATAACATTCCCGTTGAATGGGGCGTGTACGCACCAGTTCCGGCGAATGATTGCGATATTTCAATTGAAATGACGGCATGTGCTCGGTGAATTCTTTTGGACTCACCGAGCGTCCAGCCTCGAGCAATGCGACCTTCAGTCCTGCTTCAGAGAGTCGCTTCGCCGCCCAGCCGCCGGTCGCGCCTGAGCCGACCACAATCACGTCATATGTTTGTTGGAGAGGATCCTGTGCCATCGATTATGTGTGCTTCTCGTCGTTGTGCTCGCAGCCCTCAAATGGGCCGTGAGTGAATTCGCCGTCCCAACCAAGTTCTTTCTGGCCGATTTCCGAGCCGTAGTACGCCCCGGAAATCAAGGATTTCAGCAATTCGAAACTTTGCTCGGCGGGATCCGGGGCTTCGTTCCCGTCCTCGCCTCGTCTGGTCCAGTGACTCAGGCGCTGTGGATACGCCCAGGGAGTCAACAGCCAAATCTGATCGTCCGTCGAAAGGGAGCGGAAATCTTTGCCAAATTGCTTCTGGCTCTCGTTGTCGATTAAAGCAAGAGCGTCCGTGAAGCGCCGTTGAAAATCAGCAGGCTGAACAGAGATCAATAAATCAATAAAGCGATTCGCCAAAGCTTCTTTTGCGCCCGGAGTGTCCGTCGCAGGAATGATGACGTCGCTCAACGCGATCAAGGTCTCGTTCTGTTGCGGGTTGAGAAAAACCGGTTTCCAGTTCGGATCGGTCAGGACTTTCGAGCCGTCCTCACCGCGAGCGGCAGGCGTAAGTCCCGCCTCGAGAGATTGAGCAAACGACAGTGCCGGTGCGAACGCCGACGCGCCCCCAGCGTACAGCGCCGTGCGAATCAGCTCCCGTCGACTGAAAAGAGGAGATTCTGGTCGAGGTTGAACTTCGGAACGATCTGCTTCGGGCCCGGATGATTCCATTTCGCGAATGATAGTCGTTGCTGGCGTGCCGCTCAAGAACAATACTGACTGACAATCCTCATCTTTACTACTATACAAAAGTATAAATTCATCTCTTCTGTTGTGCTGTTGGACGGTCGAGCCGTACCGCAGTTACCTTGCCACCTTAGTCCACACCGAACCTTTCCGTGATGACTCGAGCACTGCGTTCATAAACCTCATTTCGTCCACGCCGGCCTGCACATCCGGCACCAGCAGCGAATTCGGATTTGGCGCACGCTTCTCGATTTTCGCGCTGATCTGCTCGGCTAAATCAGCATAAAGTTGCGCGAAAGCTTCGAGATATCCTTCCGGATGTCCGCTGGGGACTCGCGTGGCGTGTGCAGCAGCGCGCCCTGTGCCGGCACTACCGCGCATGAGGATGCGGCGAGTTTGTCCGAACGGAGTGAATATCAGCGCGTTTGGATCTTCCTGCCGCCAATCGACTCCGGCTTTTTCGCCGTAAACTCGGAGATGCAGATTGTTTTCATTTCCCGGCGCAACCTGCGTGGCCCAAAGTCCACCCTTCGCGCCTTTCTCGAAACGAAGCATCACGTGAACGTTGTCGTCGAGCCGCCGACCGGGAACGAACGTGCTGACATCGGCCGCAACTTGGTCGAGCGCCAGTCCAGTCACGAAGCAGGCAAGATTGAAAGCATGTGTTCCAATATCGCCGAGTGATCCCGCGGGCCCGCTGCGGGCTGGGTCCGTGCGCCACTCGGCCTGCTTGTGTCCGGTATTTTCCAGCGGATTGGTCAGCCAATCCTGTACATACTCAACCTGAACCAGCCGGATCGGACCTAATTCGCCACTCTGCACCATCTCACGTGCCTGGCGAATCATCGGATGACCGGTGTAGTTATGTGTGAGGCCGAAAACCAGACCGGTTTTCTTCACGATCTTTGCCAAATCTAGCGCATCCTCGACCGTAGTTGTGATCGGCTTATCGCAGATCACATGAATGCCGGCTTCAAGGAATGCCTTCGCAGGAGCGTAGTGCACATTGTTTGGCGTCACGATCGAGACAGCTTCAATCCCGTCCTCTCGCTTCGATTCCGCCGCAGCCATTTCCTGAAAGCTGCGATACGCGCGGGGAATGTTGAGCTCTTGCGCACCGGAAATACTTTTTTCAGGATCTGAACTCAGAGCCGCTGCAACGAGCTCATACCGATCATCGAGCCTAGCGGCAATGCGGTGGACTGCGCCGATGAATGCGCCAGGACCTCCGCCAACCATGCCGAGGCGAAGACGGCGATTCAGCTTCTCAGTTGAGCCTCCGATTGTCATCTAGGTACCTTTCCTTGTCAGTCCCAACATTCGGCGATTTGCTTCGTCATCCGCGCCGGATTTCGCGAAGTCGTCAAACGCCCGCTCCGCCGTCTGAATGATGTGTCGCGCGATAAATGGCGCGCCTTCCCTTGCGCCTTGCTCACTGTTTTTTATGCAGCACTCCCATTCGAGCACCGCCCAGCCAGGAAAATCGTATTGCGCGAGCTTGGAAAAAATTGCAGCAAAATCCACTTGTCCATCACCCAGAGAACGGAACCGGCCGGCACGTGAAATCCATGGCTGATAGCCGCCATAAACGCCCTGCCGACCACTCGGGCGAAACTCGGCGTCTTTCACATGAAACATTTTTATACGTTCATGGTAGATGTCGATGTATTCCAGGTAGTCGAGCTGCTGCAGAACAAAATGGCTCGGGTCATAAAGAATGTTGCAGCGCTTATGCCCGCCGAGTCGTTCGAGAAACATCTCGAACGTCACGCCATCGTGCAGATCCTCCCCAGGATGAATCTCGTAGCAAAGATCGACGCCCAGTGAGTCAAACAAGTCCAGTATCGGCCGCCAACGCTTCGCCAATTCATCGAACGCAGTCTCCACCAGTCCAGCCGGGCGCTGTGGCCACGGATAAATGTATGGCCAGGCGAACGCACCTGAAAAAGTGACATGGGATGGAAGCCCGAGATTTGCTGAGGCTTTCGCGGCGTACTGGAGTTGCTCGACCGCCCATTTCTGCCGTGCTGAGGGATTGCCGTGAACTGATTTCGGTGCGAACCCGTCAAACGCCTCGTCGTACGCGGGATGCACGGCGACGAGCTGGCCTTGCAAGTGCGTCGAAAGTTCGGTAATTTCAACGCCGTTCGCAGCGGCGATGCCTTTTACTTCATCGCAATAGGTTTTGCTCTCCGCCGCGCGCTTCAGATCAAACAGGCGCGCATCCCACGTCGGAATCTGCACGCCCTTGTAGCCCAGCGAGGCAGCCCATCGCGAGATATCTTTCAGGTTGTTAAATGGCGGGTTGTCGCCTGCAAACTGCGCCAGAAAAATTGCCGGACCTTTGATGGTTTTCACAGGATTAAGAACGTTTGATTATACGAGCAGCTTGGTGCAGTGTGTTGACCATTTCCTCAGGCAGCCTCCCACTACTATCGGGCGAAAGATTCAGCAAGAGATTCGAGTTGCGCTTCTTGCAGTCAGAGTAGTATGACGCAATCGTCTCCGGGCTCTGCGTAACAAATCCGGGTCGCCAGAACCAACTGTGCATCGGCGGCATCGGCTTGTAGGGCGGGCCTGTCGGAATCCATGCTTCCATGGGCATGTAGTAAGTCTTGCCTTGGAATTTCACGTGCGGATCGTGCCCTTCCGGCGGCGGCAGCTGGTCTTCGCCATTGATCACGTCCGTTGGCCAGCTTTTGGGCTCGCATATACGCCCGAGATTACGCTTGCTCTGATAGTAGGCCTGGTTCATCACTACAATTCCATGTGGACTGTACTTTTTGATCAGCTCATAAAGCTCCCAACGCTGATCATCGGAAAGCTTCCACGTGATATCGAGCAACTGATAAAACGTATTCGGATATTTGCTGTGCAGCTCGGTTAACTGTTGCTTGATGAGCTTGTAGTAGTCGTCCTTCACCGGGATATCCCAGTCAAACTTGCCCTCATTGTGCGGATCCAGAATGCAGTAATAGAAGCCGTGTTTCAGGCCGTATTCCTTGCACGCTTTTACGAACTCCGCGACAACATCGGTCTTGTTCGGACTCGCGGCCACGTCGTAGTCATAATTTGCTGAATCCCAGAGAGCAAAGCCCGACATATGCTTGGCCGTGAGCACCGCGTACTTAGCTCCGAGATCGCGCGCCACGCGAATCCACTGCCGCACATCGAGATTTGTCGGATTGTAGGTGCTGGCGGGAACGCCACCGGTCTCGTAGTCGTTTCCGGTGAACGTGTTCATGCTGAAGTGATAGGAGACGCCGAACTGTAGCTTCTCGAATTCACGCAGCCCCGGCGTGGGCTTGGTGGCAGGCTCAATGCGGCCGGAAGCCGGGTGTGCTACGCCGGGGATTGCGAGGGCAGCTGAAGCAGCAATCGTTTTTGAAAATTCCCGACGATTCATTTCCCGCCCTTCAAAGCAAACGCAACATAAACGCCACCGGAAGGTGACTTCACGTCTTTCCCTCCGCCGGCGGCGATCACCACGTATTGTTTCCCATCAACTTCATACGTAATCGGCGTGGCATTTCCGGAGAACGGAAGCTTCGTCTCCCACAGCAATTCGCCTGTCGATTTGTCGAATACGCGAAATTTCTTGTCGTAGTTGGTTGCTCCAATAAACAGCAGACCGCCCGCGGTGACGATCGGTCCGCCATAGTTCTCGCTACCTGTGTTCTTCATTCCCTGCGTGGCGAGCTCCGGATATTCGCCCAGGGGAACCTTCCACGCATACTCGCCGGTATTCAAGTTGATCGCGTTCAACGTTCCCCACGGCGGAGCAACCGCCGGATATCCATCAGGATCATGAAAGCGGGTATATCCGGAGAAGCGATAACGCATCAGCGGTGGCGCAGGCTGGCTGGACGAGAGCTCCTTATTCTCACCCGCAGTCAGATATTTCACCAGCGCGGTGACCTCATCCGCAGTTAGATTGGGAAATCCTGGCATGCGGCCGCCGCCCTTGCGAATGCGGTCTGTGATCTGTTCCAGTGTCATGCGGTCTTGTATTCCCAGAAGCGATGGGAAGAGTGGCGGTGAGCCTTTCCTGTCGTCACCGTGGCAAATCGTGCACTGGCTCTGATAAACACCCTTGCCGCTCGCCTGGTCGCCGGTATTCTCCGCGAGCTCGACAGCCCATGCCATCTCGTTCGAATTCACGTAGAGAATCCCCGTCGTCGGATCGTAGGCAGGACCACCCCACTCTGCACCACCGTCAAATCCCGGGAAAATGACCGTGTTCTTGCCTGCGCTTAACGGAACGAACTGGCCGTCGCTGCGGTAAGTGCGGAACTGTTGCAGCACCCAATCGTGAGCCGCGGGCGTGCGGTTGGTCAGCATGTCTTCGGTCAGATGCTGGCGCGCGTAAGGCGCAGGCTTGGCGGGAAGCGGCTGCTCTTTGGCGGCGACTTCTCCGTGCAGATCGCTCGGCGGATATTGGCGGTATTCAATCGGGAACAGTGACTTTCCCGTGGCACGATCGAAGACGTAAACGAAACCCTGCTTAGTGGTCTGCGCAACGGCGCCAATCTTCTTTCCGTCGTGAGTGACGGTCACAAGAGCAGGCGGCGAAGGAAAATCGCGGTCCCAGATGTCATGGTGCACGCCCTGGAAATGCCAGATGCGTTCGCCAGTTTCGGCGTTGAGCGCAAGCTCGCAATCGGCAAATAAATCATCACCCAGGCGATCACCGCCATAAAAATCGAACGCCGCTGATCCTGTTGGCACGTACACAATTCCAGTCTTCTGATCGACCGTCATTCCCGTCCAGTTGTTGGCCGCACCGCTCTTCTCCCATGCATCTTTGGGCCAGGTATCGTAACCGAATTCGCCAGGGTGGGGAATCGTATGAAAAATCCAGCGCTGTTTTCCGGTGTGAACATCGTAAGCGCGGATGTCGCCGGGAAGAGCGGGTAGAGTTTCAGGCAGGCGGCCGCCGACGATGAAAAGGTCTTTGTAGACGACTGCGGGACTCGTCATCGCGATGAAGCCCGTCGCAACATCGCGCCCGAGTCCTTCGCGCAGATCGATCCGGCCCTGATTACCGAAACTCTGGATTGGCTGGCCGGTTTCGGCGTCCAGCTCGTAGACGAAGTTCATTACGCCGACGATGATTCGGCGATCCTTGTTGTCAGGACTGGGCCAATACGCGAGGCCGCGGTCGGGCTGTGTGCCTACGGTGCCGGAATCGAATTTCCATTTCAGCTTGCCGGTCGCGGCATCAACGGCAAAGATTTTTTGCGAAGGCGAGATTCCATAAAGCGTTCCGCCGATTTCTAGCGGACTCGTCTGCAAGCCGCCGGTCTCGCCGGTGTCATACGACCAGGCGACTTCAAGCTGCTTAACGTTTGATTTGTTGATCTGATCAAGCGGCGAGTAGTGCGTGCTTTCCGAGTTGCCGCCGTAGACTCGCCAGTCGAAATTTTGCGAAGAATTTTGTGCTGGCGCCGCCCCCGCCAGCACAATGAGAAATAGAAGAATGCATGCGAACCACCCAACCCGTCCCTGAATCATCGGCCCATTAGAACATAAGCTTCAGGCTAAGTTGGATGTTGCGCGGGTCGTTACGCGTGCCGTAAACGGTTCCTAAGTCGCCGCAGTCGATGCACAGCGCGATGTTACTGCCCCAGCCACCGTAGTATGTGCCACCGTAGACAGGGTGATTAAAGACGTTCAGAAACTCAGCACGGAACTGGGCTTTGAACCGCTCGGTCAGATCTACGGCCTTCGCGACCGAAAGATCGACGTTCTTGGTCGCGCCTTCACGCAGCTCCGTCGTGCGCGACGGCATGTCGCCGAGAGAGAAGTCTCCCGGTTGTGCGAATGCGTCACCATTGATCCAATTGGCGGCCGTTTGGTGAGAGGGTTTCGGATCTCCCACCAGATTGGGGAATCTCAGACCTGGGAACCCGAAGTTATCTGCAAGTGGGTTGTCCGAATAGAACGGCGAAAGTAAAGGCAGGCCACTGGTCAAGCGCACCGTGCCGGATAGCTGCCAGTTGCCAAGAATCTGATTGACGACACCAGGGGTGGCACCACCCCAGTGTTTGCCATGACCGTAAGGCAGGTCATAGACGAATGCCGTAGCGAAGCTCTGCGGCACGTCGTGCATACTGATACCGTAATCAAGCTTGGGGTTATAGCTGTCCCGCCAGAGTCCTCCGATGGCCCAGCCAATCAAGTCTTCTGATCCATCATCGAGCGCCTTCGACCACACGTAGCTTGAGATCATGCTGAGTCCACCAGAAAACTGCTTGGTGTATTTCGCCGTGAGCGCGTCATATGCGGAAGTGGCCCCAGGCAACGACCGCGCGTAATTCAGGAACGTGAATTCAGGGTACGGACGGAGCAGTTGATTACGGAAAACCGTCTGTGCGCTGCCTAGTGGTGTATTTGGATCGGCGATCCCGAAGAAGGGATTAGGAACGTTGTCGAACAAAGCGCTTCCCATGGACAAATACTGGGTGGGAAGCTGGTCAGCGTTGAGATCGGGATTTCCGAACATCAAGTGACGTCCGCGAGTTCCCGAATAACCGATCTCGGCTACTGAGTGGCTGCCGAGCTGATACTGTAAATCCGCGCTCCACTGTTCCGAGTAGCCAATGGAATGGGGTCCCGCGGGCCAAATTTGTCCGGCACCATCGCCAACCTGGGTGAGCCCGCCCAGCGCACTGCCAACGGGTTGAACCAAACCATTCGGGAATGGATTGCTCACGAGATTGGTTGGAATAAATCCTTGGTTGTTCTGACTCCCGAGCCAGTTAGTCGTGGAACTGAATCCTAAGAACTCGCCCGGTGAGTCAAAGCTGACCATCGCAGAAGCTGGGGAATAAAACAGGCCTGCACCCACTCGCGCGACCAGCTTGTCAGTCACCTTGTAAGCGATCCCGAGCCGAGGAGCAAAGTTAAGATTGTCCGGTCCCCAAGCATACCGGTTGTTTTTGCTGGCGTATTCGAATTGTCCAAAGGTGGTATATCCAACTGCCGTACTGATGGGGTTGATCGCCTTGGGATCGAAGTAGGTCAACCGGTTATAGCGTTCGGTCGCAGGTCGCTGGTTCTCGTACCGCAGCCCAGCCGTGATAGTCAGCTTGTCCGTGGCGCGCCATTGATCTTGAAGGTAGACGCCAATGGTATGCAGGCTCATGGCAGGATCCATGGAGATGGTTGACGATCCACCGCCGGTACCAAGAAGCATGGATGCGATTGCATTGCCGGTCGTGAAGCTGTCCGAGCTAAGCACGGCTTCACATCCACTAGCGATCGGCTCGCATGAAGTGAAGCTTCTACCGAAGTCAAGCTCCAGAGGCCGATCTGAACGCAAATTCATGAAAGCAATGTCATAGTTGGCGCCGAATTTCAAACTGTGTCGGTTCAGTTGCTTGGTGACGTTTCCGATCCACGTGACGTTGCTGCGTATATAGCGGTCAAAGGTGGAGAAGTCGGTGCCTTGCTCCGAATAGAGATCGGCATGCACGAGCGGCAGCCCGTTTAGCTGAGGTGCGAAAGAAGGGGAAAGACCGATTGTGCTCAAATTCTGTTTACCTAAGCCGACCTGAGTTTGCCCTTCCCACCAGCGGCCATAAGCCGCATAAAAGTCAATTACCCAAGTGGGACTCGGCGTGTATGTGTCGTTCAGTACGAGCTGATACCCATAGTCTTTATTGTTGGAGCCGGTGTCCGCACCGTTGCAAAAGAAGCATGCCGGAATATTGTTTTGCCTGATCCGGTCCGACATGCGCACAAAAATTCGATTTTTTGCGCTTTGCTCCCAATCAATCCGCCAATCGAACTTGTCGTTGTCGGTTCTGCCTGGCGCTTGCGCGAAAAAGTTGTTGTTGTCGTTTGGACCGGGATCGCTCGGGCGGTTGGCCTGCGGATACAGATTGACCAGGTTTTGCCCCACGGAGTTGATCAGGTTGGAGGGGATGATGTTGCCAGGGAAAGGATCTCGAGTGAAGTAAGGGTTCCCGTTGCCATCACAGCAGACCTGGTGCGTGGAGAACGGATTGTAAACCACCTGGAGCGAGCCGTCGGGGTTAAAAGTGTGCGAGAAATCACCGCTCCGCTCGGCCGCGGTCGGAACAGTAATAAGGGTAGAGTCGGTTTCCGGTTGACGCAAGCCTTCGTAGGCCCCGTAGAAGAAAACGTGATGGCTGCGCGAAATCGGGCCGCCGAGATACGCTCCAAACTGATTGCGGTGGAAAAGTCCTTTGGCTGCACCCTGCCTGTCGTTCGCCCAACTATTGGCGTCCAACGCTGAGTTCCGCAGGTAGTCGTAGACGCCGCCATGGAAGGAATTGCTGCCGCTCTTGGTCACAAGCGTGATCACGCCCGCTCCGGAGCGCTCGTATTGGGCATCATAGACATTCTGCACTACCTGCTGTTCCTCGACCGAATCGTTTACCGGAGCCACCAGCAGCCCTCCCCAATCAACCGCAGTCGACGGAGCACCGTCGATTAACACCTGCTCATCACCCGTTCGCCCTCCGTTCAAACCAACCATGCTGCCGTATTGATCAAAGCTGCCTGAGCGCGAGGTCAGCCCCGCCTGTGCTTCCGTCGTCCCCGCGAGTGCGAAGACGAAATTCAGCGGATTGCGGTAACTGTTGGGCAGTGACTCAATCAGGTGTGAATCCATAGTGACCGTGTTGTTGGCCGATTCCGTGTCCAGCAACACCGCCTCACCGGTCACCTGTACGCTCTGCTCCGACCCGCCAACGGCTAGCGGCACATTGACGGTGGCGGCTGTGCTGGCGCGCAGAATCATGTTGCTCTGCACATAGCGCTTGAACCCGGACGCCTCTGCCGACACCTCGTAAGTTCCCGGCAAGAGATTGTCAAATTTGTACGAACCAGTTGTGGTCGTAGTCACATCGCGAACGTCGTTGGTCCCCATATTTCGGAGGTGGACTTTTGCCCCGGCGACAACGCTGCCACTAGGGTCAGTGACAGTACCCGCGATGGACGAAGAAAACGTCTGCCCAAAGGCAGAAATAGAAAGGGCGGCCAGAACGAACAACACCAGAGAAAAGGCAGGCAGACTTCTAGAAATGAATTTCATCGAGTACTCCTGAGGCAAGCCGGGCAGGTTGGGTCCCAAAATCCGAAAAAAAACCTTCACAAAAAGTTACAACTGCTCTGAAACGTTTGAGACTTTGACATCTCAGGAGACAATTTGTCAACCGCTTTCTGACAAATTCGTTGCAAACCCTTTCTGGTTAGGTGGGTTTGAAGAGCTTTTACGCTGGGCCAATGAGGGAGTGAAACTCATTTTTCGACAATGATCATCAGATCCCAGGGTTTTAGCTTCAAAGACTGAGATTGCTGCACCTCAGCTCCGGTCAGCAGATCTGAGCCGTTTTCGTAATGATACGCAGCAGCTTTCTCTTGGCCTGAATAGTTAAAGTAATAATGCAGCATTTTCCCTTGTCGATTACGTCCGTGGCGTACCCGTACGGCTTCGGGCAAGTCCTGATCGGGAGACATCACCCCAGCGCGCTTCAGCACATCCCGAACCACCTCTCGCTGCAACTGGTCAGTTAAATACGTTCCCTCGTAGGTCAATGTGCCCGTTCCGTATTTGTTGCGCGTGATTGCGGGAAAGTGCCAGTAGGGATCAACAAAGGAAGTGACCACCTCGGCGGTGTCCGGAACGAGAAACTCCTCCCAGACCGAACCCGTGTTTTGGTCGCCGACGCCATATGGATCTGGAGTAAGGCGTTCAGGTGAGGCAAGATTCGTGAACTCCTGGTAATGGAATCCGCAGGCTTCGCGCAGAGGACCAGGCGCCATAACAGCGCGGACAGTCGAATGTTCGTCCGTGAATCCGCTCTTAAATGACATTACGACCTGGCCGCCATTTTTTACGTAATCGGCAATCTGCACCAACACGGACTCAGGCGCGCTGTAAAGCGGCGGTACCAACAAGACTTTGTATCGGGATAAATTCGAATCGGCCGCCTGGACGAAATCCGGCTCGACGTTCAGGTCGTAAAGCGCGCCATACATCTGGCCGAGCACCGTCATGTAGTTCACATGATCGCTGACCGGCATATAGCTCAGCGCATTCGCGGAATCAGTGCTGAGCAGGATGCCGACTTTGTTTTCTTGCTTCAGGTCGACGAGTTGCGGCCCAATCTTCTTTAGTTCGCCGGCCACCCGCGAAACCTCCGCGTACGTGCGATTCGGCAGCAGATCGTGAGAGAGCACGCCTTTCCAGTACGTCTCCTGCCCGTAGTGGAGTGAATGCCAGTGCCAGTACTCCACCATGTTGGCCCCGGCAGCAAGATGGGTGTAAACCACTTGCCGCAGTTGGCCGGGGTACTGCGGATATTGCGTCCGCGAATCCCAACCAATGCTCTGGGCGTTGGTTTCAGTGACCAGGAAATTTGAGTTCTTCAGCGAACGGCCGAGATCGTCTGCCATCCATATGGTCTTGCCGTCAAGGTTCTGCTGAGTTTCGAAGTACGGGTTTTCCGCCACAACGTCAAGCGACCGTGCGATTGCCCACTGATCGAGATTGGTGTGGACGCCGCCGCTGAAATCCTGGGTGATGAACTGGTCGGGACGCTTGTATTCATTCACGATCTTTGCCTGCCAGGCGAGATAGTCGGTCACTACATCGTGCTGGAAGTTTTCCCACTCCAGCTTGTAGCCGGGATTCAGGATTCCATCACGCGGGGGGAGATCGTCCCAGGTGTCAACCAATTGGCCCCAGTAAACCAGGCCCCAGATTTTGTTGATGGTATCGGTCGTCTTGTATTTCTTCTTCAGACGATCGACAAACGCGGCGTTCATGTATGGCGTGGGGATTCCCGTGGGGAAAGTTTCGTTATCGATCTGGTAGCCGATGACTGCGGGATGATCCTTGAAGTGGCTGATGATCTCACGAATCACGCGCTCGGCGGCCTGGCGGAAATATGGGTTTAGGAAGTCGTAGTTCTGGCGGATACCGTAGTATCCCGGCGTAAGTTGCGTCGGATAAGTCGGCCGATAAGGATCACCGAGCGGCGGAGCGGTACCGGGATGGGCGACAAGAATTTCGGGATGCTCTTTCCAAAGCCAGGTCGGAATCGAATAGGTAGGCGTGCCCAGGATCACCCTGATCCCCGCCTGGTGCAATCGATCGAGAACGCGCTGCATCCAGGCGAACTGGAAGTCGCCGTCGCGCGGTTCCCATGTGCTCCACGTTGACTCGCCTACGCGAACCACGGTAATGCCTGCCTTCTGCATCAGGTCGACATCGGTGTCGAGCCGGTCATAAGGCATGTACTCCGGGTAGTAGGCGACGCCATACAAAATGTTCTCCATCTTATCCGGAGCAAAATTAGCTGGCGGTTGCGATTGTGCAACCGCAGCTGAAGTCATCATCAACAAGCATGATGCGAATACGCAGAGAACTTTCCCTACTTGATTCATCAATAGTCCTTAAGCACGTGGTTTGGCGGCGGAATGTCCCGCACCGAACAAATAGGCGACCAACAGCACCAGCAACGCCGCCGAGATCATGAATTTCAGCGCCACTGGGATACCCGTAGGCGAAACAAACGCCTCAATCGTGCCGGCGATGATTAGCAGTGGCACGGTGCCGAGGACCAGCGCAGTAGCTTCCCGGCCTGCCCTGGCCAAAGATTCTTTTCGCGGCAACATTCCGGGAAACAGCAATCCATGGGCGATTTTTAAACCCGCTCCTCCTGCCAGAAAAATCGATGGCAGTTCAAGCGAGCCGTGAGCGGCGACAAAGCTCCACAGGCTCAAGCTCATTCCAGCAAGCCCGCAGGCTGTCCCAACCACTCCCATCAGCAATCCATTGAAAAACATCATGTACATGGTGCCGAGCCCGGCCGTGATTCCGGTCGCATAGGCCATGAATCCTACGGTCATGTTGTTGGTCATAATGCGGCTAGACGCGAGTGGTTTGACCCCGATTATGGAATGTGTCCACATCTCTTTGCGCTGGATGGTCTGGACCATTTGCGGTCCGAGTATTTTCAACTGGAAGTCGGGATCCTGCAGGGTGAGAGCGACACCGATGAGTCCGCCGACAATAAAGATGGCGAAGGCAATAGCGCAGAACCTCCAATTTTTGCCGAAAACCGCCGGGTAATCGTGACTAAAGAAACGCAAAATCCCCCAGGGACTCGCACGATGTCCCACATAAATGATATTGTGAGCGCGCGCCATCAGTTGATTGAGATATCGCGCAAAGTGGACCGAGCTGGCATCCTGCCGGATTGCGGCCAAGTCGGCGGCAGTTTGTCGGTAAAGAAGGCTCAGCTCCTGCAGTTCTTCGTGACTAAGGCCCTTCAGTCCCGCCGAGCTGCTGGTAACCAGAGCCTCCAGCTTTTGCCAGTAAGGTTTGCGCTTCTCAATCCATTTTGTGGAGATCACCTGTGCAGTCCCTCGACCGCCTGGATATCGATACACCAGAACAGATTGCTCTTGAACTGCCGCTCGCCGGAATTGGTAGCCGCTTCCTGGCGATAGCGGTTGACAGTTTACTGCAAGGCGTCTGCTTTATCGCGCTCATTATTATTGGCGCGTTTGCCTCATTCAGCTATAGCGAACTGGCATCCGGGGCGGACCGCTTTTTCTCACAGACGGTCGGTGCAATCACGTTGATCGTAGTTCCCTTCTGCCTTTATTGGGGATATTACGCATTTTTCGAGATCTGGTGGCAAGGCAGGACGCCGGGCAAGCGGGTGGCTGGAATTCGCGTCATTCACCAGACCGGACGACCTATGTCGGCCATCGAGTGCATTGGACGCAACCTTATGCGGGGCGTGGATTTCCTTCCCGGTTTCTATGCCGTCGGCTTGATCACCATGATGTGCAACGCGCAAAACCGCCGGCTGGGCGATTTCGTGGCTGGAACCATAGTCGTCCACGATAAAGCCCTCGAAACTGTTGCTCCGAGCTGGGGCGAAAAGAGCGCATCTGAACCGGCGCAGCCTGAATTGAGGAAGCTCTCGCCAGACGATCTCGTCTTGGTCGAGACTTACCTGAGCCGCCGCTACGAAATTGACTCGGTGATGCGAATGACTACCGCGCAACGCATCGTGGGGCTCATCGCGGAAAAAAGTGGAGTCGTCAAGCCCGCCGAGCAGTCGGACGATGATTTCCTCGAAAGCGTAGCTCGCCAACTTCGCGATTCTGCCACCCTTCCGTTGAGTAGCCTCGATTTGACGGACAGCTACGCTGATTTCCCTTGAGCTTGCGGCTTCGCGATGGTAACATCCCCGCCAACTTGCTGACGGAGGGTGCCGATGGTCACTGTTCTAAGACCGCTTTCTACGAGTGAGTTGTTGGACCGGACCTTTCACCTGTACAGAAACAAGTTCGCACTCTTCCTCGGAATCATGGCAATTCCCCAATTGATTGTGCTCGCAATCCAGCTCGTTGGGTCAGGGCTGGAACTCGGGGGTTCCGTCATCAGTGGGACACTTCTCACCATTGTCGGTGGGCTGGCGAGCTTTGTGGCGATTGAGGTTTCCCAGGCAGCTACAGTAATGGCAGTCTCCGATATTCACCTAGACCGCCCTGTTTCTATCGGCTCGTCATTCTCTTCATCTCGGGGCAGCATCGGGCGAGTCGTCTGGATTAGTTTCGTCGTAGCCATAGCCATCGGTGCGGCAGCGATATTTTTGATTATTCCCGGAATCTATGTGGCCCTGATGTGGTCCTTGGCGATTCCAGTCACAATACTCGAAGGCGGGGGCTTGGGCGTCAGTACAGATCGCAGCAAAGCTCTCACAAAAGGCAGCCGCGGACGTATCTTCGTGATCTATTTACTCGTCGGCGTGTTGGCCATTGTGATTTCTCTAATTCTGCAGACAGTGCTCGTAACGATCGCAGGCGTGATCTCCCGAGGGAATCCTACATCCCTGCTTGCTCTTGTACACGCGATGCAGGCAATTGCCAGTTTCCTCGGCACCAGTCTGGTGGGATCGCTAGGCACGATCGCTCTTACACTGGTCTACTACGATCTTCGAGTGCGCAAGGAGGGCTTCGATCTCCAGCTCATGATGGCCAGGTTGCAACCGAATACTCAGGCTGCGGCCGCGACACCAAATTCGTAGAGCGACCAGCACTTTTCGAGCGGAGAGACTTGGGGGAGGTCTCGTGGTCACCATCCTGCGTCCGCTTTCAACCAGCGAACTGCTGGACCGAACGTTTCACTTATACAGAAATAATTTTTGGCTATTTGTTGGCATTGCGGCAATTCCGCAACTTTTTGTGTTCAGCCTGCACATGGTGGACGCGGCACTTTGGCTAAGACGAATAATTGCCAGTCAAGGCCTCCGAACTCTCCTCTTTGTGCTGGCAAGCCTCCTCGCGGTTGAAATTTCTCATGCGGCAACCGTGGTTGGGGTCTCTGATTTATATTTGTCCCGCGCTGCCTCGATCACTAAAGCATATTCGGTGGCCCGGGCCAGCATTCTTCGTGTAATTGGAATCGGCATCGTTGCATTCTGGATTCCGCTGGTTCTGGGTCTAACTCTTGGAGTGATGGCAGCTTCAGCCTCAGCTGCGATTTTGGCAGCTACCGGAATATTCGGCGGCGCCGGATCAACTGCTTGGATCCGCGCCATAACTTTCGTGGCGGCGTTTTTGGCGGGCCCTTTGCTCGCTCTGCGATGGTGGCTTGCCTGGTCATTGGTAATTCCCGTTACGGTGATCGAGGGCGGAGGTCTGAGGGCCAGCATGCGCAGGAGCAGTTCGTTGACTAAAAGCCGCCGCGGCCGCATTTTTTGTTGTTTATCTTCTAGTCGCAGCCTTGACGTGGATAATTGCAATTCTCTTTCAAACTCCGTTTTACGCCATGGTTCCGTGGACACACTTCCTTCGGCACGCAGCCGCCGGCTCATCGGCACTCGTGGTCAGCGCGGCAGGAAATCTGTTGAGCACCAGCCTGGTCGGGCCCTTATTGACCGTGGCATTTACCCTTATTTACTACGACGAGCGCGTGCGACGAGAAGGTTTTGATCTGCAGCTCATGATGTCTACACTCGAGAATCCAGCGCCGATGCCTTCTCCGGCGTTCGTTTCATAATGCGCGCATTCATCTTATTGGCCGTGCTCGCAATATGTGGCGCGGCAACGTCCGCAAACGCCGCGCTCTTCGGACGTGCATTCTCGATCGCAGAATACAAGGCGGAACTCTACCGCCTTTCCGATCTCGCTGACAAAGCCGCCGCCGATCCTTCCGCAGCAGATGTGGCGATCAGCGAATTGCGGGGCGACTGGCAGGTTCAGGGCAACGGACAGACATTTGAAATACGCACCGGCGGCATCATCGACAAGTTCGAGCACGTGAAAACTGATCGTGATCGCGTTGTGCTCGATGAACTGAAAACTGAACTTAACTCACTGCGGTCTAATGTCGAGGCTTACGAACAATCTCCCGTCGAATCTTCGGCCGAACGAGCGACCCTTACGAAAATCCTGGCACGCTCCGAATTCAATCAGGTGCACGGGCCTACCTGGCTTGACCGTCTCAAATACCGGATCCTGATGTGGATTTTCCGGATTCTTGGACGCCTTTTTGGCTCATCATCCGCGCCTACGGTTGGCCGGGTACTGGTCTGGACGCTGGTTACCATTGCAGTGGTAGTCATAGCGTTTTTCGTATATCGCGCCATTAAGCAGAGCGCGCGGATTGAGAACATCGTTCCACGGGACGTGACGGTTTCGTCAAAGCCCTGGCATGTGTGGTTGAAGGAAGCTCAAGCCGCGGCGGAAGGCGGCAAATGGCGGGACGCAGTACACCTGGCGTATTGGGCCGGAATATCTTTCCTCGAGCAAAGTGGCATGTGGAATCCAGATAAAGCCCGAACGCCTCGGGAATATTTGCGCTTGCTCTCCGCGACCAGTCCGCAAAGACCCGAGCTTGTCGCGCTTACGAAACGGCTCGAACTTACCTGGTATGGCAATCAGCCCGCGGGCCCCGATACGTTCGCAGAGACTCTAGGCCTGCTGGAGAATTTGGGATGCCGGCAGCTATGAGCGCAGGAGACCGCAAGATTTTAATCATTGCCGGAGTGGCGTTTGTAGTTCTAGTGGTGATCGGTTTTCTCCTCGCCCCGGCCAACCAGGACACCGAAATAGCCACAACCTACTCGACCGCCTCCGGCGGGGCGAAAGCCGCTTACCTGCTGCTAAAGGAAAGCGGATACGACGTTGAACGCTGGGAGAAGCCCACGAATCTGCTGAAACCAGACCGCCATACGGTCTTGGTCATCGCGGACGCGTTCGCCGCGCCAGACCAGAAGGATAAATCTGTGATTGAGCAGTTCATCTCTGCCGGCGGCACGGTAATCGCCACCGGAATTGCAGGCGCAGCTTTTCTGCCCGAAGACCATTCCGAAACCGATGCCGTGCCGGGTCATCCGCGGAGTGTCTTCACAGCTCTCACTCCTTCGGCAATCACTCGCGCCGCTCCCAGCATTACTCTGGCGCCGGTTGCACGCTGGTTGCGCTCCTCTGGCATACCGCTCTACGGCGAGCATGATAGGACTGTGGCCACGCAATTGCCGCTTGGGGAGGGCAAAGCCATTTGGCTGGCCTCGGCAACGCCGCTTACCAACTCCGGATTAAAAGAAAAAAACAACCTGGAGTTTCTGCTGGCCGCCATCGGCGATCCTCGGCAAACACGGGTTCTCTTCGACGAATATGTGCACGGATATGGAGACCAGGACAGCGAAGAGAGAAGCCATCCTTTACTAATTGCGCTCCTGCTGCAATCGGGATTACTCGCCGCCGTAGTGCTGTTCACCTTTTCACGAAGAAGCGGTCCTTTGCGGCCACTGGCGATCGAGTCGCGGCTTTCACCGCTGGAATTTGTCGAAACCCTCGGCGGACTTTATGAGCAGGCGAATGCCGCTTCGATAGCAGTCGACGTTTATTACCAGCGCTTTCATTTCTGGATCACCCGCCGTCTGGGACTTGGAAAGGACGCGTCTCCCGAAGAAATCAACCGCGCCATCCGTGAACGTTGGCGTTGGGATGATGACAAATTCCTTTCCACTCTGCAGAATGCTGCTTCATCCCGTTACTATCCGAATCTTCCCCAAAGCCAGGCCCTGGAGATTGTGAGGGCTCTATACTCGTATGCCGTAAAGCTGAAGCTCTATGTTGCGGGCAAGGAGAAAAGTTAATGGAAGCAGTGCGCCAGTTGATTGAACATTTGCGGCAGGAGTCCAGCAAGGTAATCATCGGGCAGGAGGAATTCCGCGATCAATGCCTGATTACGCTCCTTTGCCGCGGGCACGCGCTTCTCGAAGGTGTCCCAGGGGTCGCGAAGACGCTTACGGTCAAGACTCTGGCCCGCATACTGGGCCTCGATTTCCAGCGTGTTCAGTGCACATCCGATCTGATGCCCGCGGATATCATCGGCACCAACGTGCTCAACATGGCGACCAGCACGTTCTCGCTTCATAAAGGGCCGGTATTTACAGATCTTTTTCTGGTCGATGAAATCAATCGCATGCCACCTCGGACGCAAGCCGCCTTGCTTGAAAGCATGGAGGAATATCAGGTAACTATCGATGGCGTTCGGCACGAGTTGTCGGATGAATTCAGCGTATTCGCGACGCAAAATCCGGTGGAATTTGAAGGAACTTATCCGCTTCCTGAAGCGCAACTGGATCGCTTCCTACTAAAAATAAGAGTGCCTTATCCGAGCGCACAGCATGAGGTCAACATTCTCGAAAATGTTCAGAACGGGTTTGAGGCCCGCCAACTGGATCGGATAGGTCTTGCGCAAATTCCTCCCGGCTTGCTCTTGCAAGCTCAGCAGGAAACGAAAGCGGTGCGCGTTGAGCCTGCTCTGTTCAACTATATTGTGCAGATTTGCCGTCGTACCCGAGACTGGCCATCTCTGTCACTTGGAGCGAGTCCGCGCGCGGCCATCAGCCTGATGGTGGCGGCGCGAGCTACTGCTGCGCTCGATGCGCGCGACTACATTATCCCTGACGATGTCAAAACCGCGGCGCCCGCCGTGCTACGGCATCGCATTGTTTTGAAACCTGAAGCAGACCTTGAAGGCTTGACACCTGACTTGATCATCGCGGACGTGCTGCGAGCAGTCGAGGTCCCCAAGTGACGACCGTCGAAACTTTGGTGCCCGCCTCCTCCTCTGCAAAGGCAGAGAAGCGAAAGCGGCTGGCTCTCGCTTTTGGTCCGCGATTCTTTCTTCTCATCATTGTCGGATTGGTATGGCTCGGCGCGGCGTTTCATGACCCGCGGTTTTACTATGCGCTCGCAGCGTGGGATGTACTGGCGCTGATTGCCTGGGGAATCGATCTGCGTATCATTCCTCGCGCGGGAAAGCTCACAATTACCCGTAAATGGAATGATCCCGCTGGTCTCTCCGTCCCCTCAACCATTGAATTGATTCTAGACAATGGGAGCCGGCTGTCAGTACTCGCAACAATCATCGACGATGTTCCTCCTCAACTTCGAAATGAGGCCCCTACGTTGGAGTTGAAGTGCATGGCGAACGGCCAAGCCAGCGCCGAGTATCAAATCCGTCCTGTCCAGCGGGGCGACCTCATGCTTGGTGCGGCGTATGTCCGATATCAAAGCCCGATGCGCATCGCGGAGCGATGGGCAATCGCGCACGTTGAACAAAAGATCTGTGTCTACCCGAATCTCGACGAGGCACGCCAGCAGTCGATTTACCTGATTCGCAGCCGGCAGATCGAAATGGAGAAACGCCAAACTCGTAGTCGCGGAGCTGGCCGTGACTTCGAAAGTTTGCGCGAGTACCGCCTAGGCGATGAAATGCGCGATATCTGCTGGACTGCGGCGGCACGTCGCGGAAAACTTGTCACGCGTCTATATCAGATTGAACGCAGCCAGACCATCTGGCTGATTATCGACGCCGGACGCTTATTGCGGGCGCGCATCGGCTCACTGACCAAACTCGATCTTGCGACGAATGCCGCGCTTAGCCTTGCTGAGGTTGCTCTTGGCACCGGAGACCGCGTCGGGCTGCTTGCCTATGCCCGTAACATCCAGAAACGCGTACCTCCCTACCGAGGTAGCGCTCACCTTCGGATGCTGATCCAACATCTTGCCCACATTCATGGGGATGCGGCGGAGGGCGATCATCTTCACGCGGTCAGCACCCTGCTTTCAACCCAAAAACGAAGAAGCCTGGTTGTCTGGTTGACTGATTTCCCGGAAACTGCGATGACGCCCGAGGTCATCGAGGCGGCGTCGGAAGCAGCTTTGCGCCACCTGGTGTTGTTTGTGGTCATCGGCCAGCCGGATCTCGCGGAACTCGCCGCCGGGAGGCCTGACTCAGTACACGCGATGTATCGCACTACTGCCGCGCAAGAGACGCTTCATCGAAGAGAGGTTCTGCTCGGCAAACTTCGCCAGCGCGGCGCCCTCGCATTGGAAGTCGACTCCGCCCGTGCATCCGCGATGCTGGTGAATTCGTACTTGAACGTTAAGCAGCGAAACCTGCTCTAAAGGTTGAAACAGCAGTCAATTTCACCGGACTTCCTCCCTGCGCCGATTCGTAAATTGCAGAAATGATTTTCAAATCGCGTAACGCCTCTTCGCCCGGGGTAAGTGGCTCTTTGTTCTGCATTACGCACTCTGACATGTGGTCCATTTCCGCTGCAAAGTGATCGACGACGGGCAGGTCTTTCCAGTCAATGTCGTTCCCTCGCTCAATCCACATGCGCAGACCTGTGTACCAACTGAAGGGATCGCACTCCAGGCGTGCATCGGTGCCCATCACACGATAGTGGCTCTGATGGAAGTAGCCGTAACTTGATGAGCAATTAGCCAGGATGCCGCTTGGAAAACGCAACTGGAATGTCACGTTCTCTTCAACTTCCTTGAATCGGGGATCGTTGCGATTCGTAAAGATCATTGCGCTTACTTCCGTCGGTTCTTCGCCCGTGAGATATCGCGAAGCATTCAGCGCGTAGATGCCGATGTCCATCATCGATCCGCCGCCTGCAAGCTGCTTATTCAACCGCCACTGCTTCGGGTCGCCAATCGGAAAGCCAGCATCGGCAAGGATCATCTGCGTGGGTCCAAGCTCGCTGGAACGTGCAATGCGGATCGCTTCCTGGTTATATGGTTCATAGTGGCAGCGATATGCGACCATCAATTTGCGATTGGTTTTTCGGCCCGCGTCGATCATCTGCTCACAATCGGCAGGAGTGTTCGCCATCGGTTTCTCGCAGAGCACATGTTTCCCGGCTTCGAGGCCGCGAATTGTGTACTCGGCATGCATGCCGTTCGGCAGCACGATGTAGATGACATCGACCTCAGGATTGTCTTTAATCGAATCGTAGTTCTGATAGTTGTAAATGTTCTTCGAGTTCACGCCATAGCGCAGCGCGAGCTTGTTCGCTTTATCCGGATGGCCGCTTACAAATGCCACGACCTTCGACTTCTCGCACTTGGCGAAAGCAGGAAGAATTTGATTGATCGCAAGGCTGCCGAGGCCAACGATTGCCCAGCCGAGCTTCCTGCCCGGAGGCTCTGGCACAACGAGTTGAGCGGAGGCATCTTTTAGCCAGCCTGCCGCAACGTTTGCTGCAAACAGTCCTTGGCCGACTCTAGTCATGAATCCGCGCCGCGTGAAATCTTTCCCAATACGATCAGTCACCATTGCCTCCCTATTTTGAACTCCGCTGCTTCCGTAGTTCTTCGAGCCGCTTTTTCAAATATTCCCGGTATTCCTGCTGGAGCTTGGGGTCTTTTGGCGAGCCGTAAATCTCGCTGGATTTGTACTTCCCTTCCGCAAATTTCTTTTTTGTCCACTCGTCGTGGATGTGGGTGACATCGGCCTTGTCCAGTATTTCCTGAACAAACTGGGGCGGAACGAAATACACGCCCTCGCGGTCGCCAAAAACGAGGTCTCCGGGCATGACGGTTGTCTGTCCGATTTTGATGGGAACGTTGATTCCCGTCAGCATGACGTTCCCGATTGGAGTAGGGTCGGTCGAACGGTAGTACGCGGGCATGTCAATCTCGGCGATTCCATCCAGGTCGCGAATGCTTCCGTCTACAACCAGCCCGCCGCCGTGGGTGGCCTGCATTACATAGGAGAAAAGGTTATCGCCGACGATCGTTCCATCGACTTTCTTACCGAACATATCGACAACCAGCACGTCGCCCGGCTGCAGCATATCGATTGCGGTCTGGTTTTCAAGGCGGCCAATACCGTGTTCTTTCGCCTTTGCCTCAGCAACGCTGTCGACGTCGGAGCGTAGCGGCATGAACTGTACAGTAAAGGCGCGGCCCACCATTGTTTTGCCCGGATGCAAGACCTGAAAACCATCGGCAAATTGATTGTTGTAATTCTTTTCCTGCAAGACCGCCCAGACTTCCTCGGCGGACAGATCCTTTGCCCGCGCGATCAGATCGTCCGGAACTTTCGGCCGGCCGTCAGGCAGACGATCGAATGGATTCTGTGGTGTGTAGTCAATCAATTCCTGCTTGGAAAAAGAAACGAGCTGTGCGGATGCCGGCAAAGCCGCCAAACAAATGCAGATAAGAATGGTGACGCAAACATATACTCCACACCAGCGCCAATTAGTTTTCAATCGAATGCCTCCAAAATATTGCGTTCCCGAAACTCTCAAATCAGCTTCCATTTGTCAATCGCAAATCCACCGCAGGCAGCTTACAATGCATGTTTCATTTATGTGATGAAAGGAATTCTTTCATGAACAAGCATGTCCTGAACCGCCGTCAAATCATGAAGACCTCCGCCCTGGCACTCGGAAGCGGCCTGTTGATTGGTGATTCGCTGGAAGCTTATCCCAAGAACGTCAACACGAATTCCAGCCCGTCAGCCCTGCGCATCACCGACTTGCTGGTCGCGACGGTTGCTAAGCCGGGTCCGAGTCCCTGTCCAATCATCCGCATCGACACGAATCAAGGGGTGTACGGCCTCGGCGAAGTTCGTGATATGGCGAGTCCCACCTATGCTTTATTCCTGAAAAGCAGAGTTGTCGGAGAGAATCCACTGCAACTCGACAAATTATTTCGCAAGATCAAGCAATTCGGCGGCCCGGCGCGGCAGGGCGGAGGAGTTTGCGCGATCGAGATGGCGCTCTGGGACATCGCAGGAAAAGTTTACGACGCGCCTGTGTATGCCATGATCGGCGGCGGTAAGTTCCGCGACAAGATTCGAATTTATGCCGATACCACCGAATCGAAAGACCCCAAGGTCTACGCGCAACGCATGAAAGAGCGCAAGGAAGTGATGGGACTCACCTGGCTGAAGATGGACCTCGGAGTCGAGATGGTTGCGGATACGCCCGGCACGGTCACGGAGCCTTCAGATCTGACCCCGTGGGAACAGAGCCAGGCTGAGCATCCTTTCGTTGCGATGGAAGTCACCGATAAAGGAATCTCGTTGCTCGAGGAATACGTTGCCGCAGTTCGTGACGCGGTGGGCATGGAGATTCCGCTTTCGATGGACCATCTCGGACATCTCGGAGTGAAGTCGATCATCCGTCTTGGCAAGGCCTACGAAAAATACAATCTGGCCTGGATGGAAGACGTGATTCCGTGGACGTACACAGATTTATTGAAGGAAATCTCGGATCAAAGCCCGACACCGATCCTCACTGGAGAAGACATATATTTGAAAGAGCCGTTCCGCGTGCTCTGCGAGAAACATGCCGTAAGCAAGATTCATCCTGACCTCGCGACCGCCGGCGGAATTCTCGAGACCCACAAGATCGGCGACATGGCGGAGGAATTTGGCGTACCAATGGCAATGCACTTCGCCGGAACACCGGTCAGTTGCATGGCAAGCGTGCATTGCGCTGCGGCCACGCAGAACTTTCTCGCGCTTGAAAATCATTCGCTCGATGTGCCCTGGTGGTCATCGCTGGTGCAGGAATACGCGAACACGCCAATCGTCAATCACGGATGGATTGAGGTGCCCGACCGTCCAGGTCTCGGTATCACTCTGAACGAAGAGGTCGTTCAAAAACATTTGGTTCCAGGTAGCGGGTATTTTGAACCCACAACCGAGTGGGACCAGGAGCGATCGTGGGACCGCTTGTGGAGTTAGAGGTTTCGAGTCATCTCTGAGGCTGCAATTCGTCCTTGCCTTCTTTGATTAAATAGAACTTGCCGGCTGGAATATTGTGGAATGTCTGCGCCAGTCCGCTCGGCCACTTGATTTCGACTTTCTCTGCGCGGGTGTTTTGCCCCAGGCCAAAGTTCCCGCGGAGATCGCTTTGCGATAGATAGCTGCCTCCACCTGCGATCTCGCGGATCTGAGAAAGACCTCCGCTGAGGACGCGAATACGAGCACCCATGGCGTCGCGGTTACTCTTCGCGCCCACGAGTTTAAAGTTGATGAAGTGATTTTCATTCCCGCCGTTGTGCAGTAGAAGCGGGGGATCGCCATTGTTCGCAACTAATATGTCAACAAAGCCGTCGTTGTCGAAATCGGCAAAGGCCACGCCGCGGGCAGCGTGCGGGGCTTGATCAGCGATGCCAGCTTGCTTCCCTGCTTCCACAAACTTTCCGTTGCGCTCGTTGTGAAACAAAGAGTTCAGTTGTTTGTAACTTGTGCCCGGAGTTGCTTGCTCGATCTCGGGATAGACGTGGCCGTTAGCGATGAACAGATCGAGCCAGCCATCGTTATCGTAGTCAATGAACCCGCCCCCGAAACTCAGGACATTGTGCGTCGGGTTTGTGATTCCAGCTTCATCGCTGACTTCATCGAAGTCACCCTTGCCGTCGTTGTGCCACAGATGGTCGGATGACCCCTGGAAGTCAGATATATAGAGATCGAGGAAGCCATCGTTGTCATAGTCTCCTAGAGAAATGCACATGGCAGCCATCAATCTGCCGCCGTTGGAGTAAGCCATTCCGCTGGGGACTGCAATCTCTTTGAACGACTTTCCATGCTCGTTGTGGTAAAGGTAGGCCTCCAGGCCGTCGTTGGCCACGAAGAGGTCCGGCCATCCGTCATCATCGTAGTCAGCCGCGCCAACCGACAAATTCTTCCCCTGCGGCTGATAAATGTTCATGGCGCGCGTGACATTGGTGAAAGTGCCATCGCCGTTGTTGTGGTAGAGAGCGTTCAGGCTTCCTTTATATGCATTGGGAGGACAGCTACTGCGCACAGTTCCGATAGTGCAGTAACGAGGGCCATCAGGATCGAGGGCCACGTAACTTCCCACGTAGAGGTCAAGATAACCGTCGCGGTCATAGTCAAAAAAGGTTGCGCCGCTGTGGAACATGCCGGATTCTTCACCGGCAACTCCTGCTTTGTCGGTCACATCGGTGAACGTTCCATTACCGTTGTTGTGATAGAGAACGTTGCGCCCGTATTGCGTAACGAAGAGATCTGGAAACCCGTCGTTGTCGTAGTCACCCCAAACACATCCCAGGCCATAGCCACTGCCCGGAACGCCGGCCTTCTCGGTAACGTCGGTAAAGGTGCCATCGTGATTGTTGCGATAGAGTGCGTTGCGGACCGATATTCCGCGATTGTAGAGGTCGCGGCCGTTCACGAAATAAATGTCTTGCCAGCCGTCGCCGTCGAAATCGGCCACGCATACACCTGGACCGAATTCTTCGCGATTGATGGACATTCCATTGTTACCTTTGAAATGCACGAACTTGATACCGGCGGCGTCGGTAAGATTCGTGAACTGGATTGGCTTGATAACCCGCGGAGCCTGGGCGTGGACTCGCTTGATCTCAGAAAATTCGCTCCAAGAAAAAAAGAAGAGAGCGCCGAGCGATACAAACATAGTTACAAGTGTTCGGCGGCTCACTTCCATTTTCCTTGACCTTCAACAATCGTGATGTAGCGATCAATGGGCAGGTCGGTAAAGCGCTCTGTGCTGCCGCTCGGCAATGGCCACTTCACCTCCAGCCAATCGATCTTCGTGCGCTTTCCGATGCCGAGCACAATACGCGGATCATGATCGGAAAGATAGCTTCCTCCGCCGACTTTCATTCTGCTGCGTTTTAGGTCTTGCGCCTGATACGTAATGCGTGCACCGACCGCATCCGGGTTCGACTTCTTTCCTGCCAGCTTGATCCCGAGCCAATGATTCCCAGCTGCCGCTTTGTTTTGCAGCAAAACCGGCGCGGCATTGTTCACGGAAATCAATACATCCACAGCGCCATCATTATTGAAATCGCCAATTGCCATTCCTCGCGCTGAAAGCCGCTGGGAAAAAATCGGCCCACTTTGCGCGCTGATGTTGCGTAAGACCTTGCCATCGCCGTGAAACAACAAGGGAGGTTCCTGGTATGTGACCTGCGGCTGAAGCTGCTCAATCAGATCATCGGGGTTTCCATTGGCCAGGAATAAATCGAGGTTGCCGTCATTGTCAAAATCGAAAAATTTGAGTCCCCAGCCGCTCATCAGACGAGTTGCAGTTGCCACGCCAGTCTCGCCGGCCCGATCCTCGAAGCTCTCATCGTGATTATTGCGATAGAGCGAATACATTTCGTGATCGATGTTGGCAACGAACAAATCCATCCAGCCATCCTGATCGAAATCCGCCGAATCAACCCCCATGCCGGAGCGCGGACGGCCGTCCGCACTGTACGCCACCCCGGAGGGCTCGCCAATCTCTTCGAATTTCCCGCTGCCTCGATTGGCAAAGAGAAAATTCGCGACTGTGTCGTTGGCGACGAACAGATCTATCAGGCCGTCATTATTAATATCCGTGGCTACCACGCCCCACGCTTTTCCGAGATGCCCCGCAATTCCGCTCGACTTGCTCACGTCCGTGAACGTACCGTCACCGTTGTTGTGAAACAGCCAGCTCGCCGTAGGCCGGTAAACGTGGGGGATGCAGTAGCCGCGCTTTGCATCTTCACCCACGCGGCAGTCTTTGTTTTTCTCTTTTGAAAACTCAACGAACTGACAGACGAATAAATCGAGCTTGCCGTCATTGTCGTAGTCAAACCAGACCGCGCTTGAAGACCATCCAGGGGCAGCGACTCCAGCCTTTTCCGTCACGTCGGTGAACGTGCCGTCGCCGTTGTTGTGATAAAGAATGTTGCGGCCGTATTGCGTGACATAGATATCCGGAAAGCCGTCGCCGTCGTAATCTCCGACGGCAACGCCCTGCCCATACCCGCCCCCGCTGACCCCAGCCTTCGCGGTTACGTCCGTAAAAGTTCCGTCGCGATTGTTGTGGTAAAGCGCATTTCTCAGCGGCGGAGTAGGATCGAAGAAATCGCATTTCCCGCTGTTCACCAAGTAAATGTCCATCCAACCGTCGTTGTCGTAATCCAGGAACGCGCACCCGGCGCCCGTGGTCTCCGGTAAGTAATGCTCCGGAGACTTCCCGCTCGTATGAACCCAATGAATGCCGCTGGCCTCGGGAGGAACGATCTCGAAAGGATGCAAAGGAACTGGCAGCGTGCGCGCCAGCCGGGGAAAGCTTGCAATCGCTAAGCCCTCCGCCATTGTTTGCAAAAAATGACGGCGTGAAACAGGAAAGATTCGGGGCGAAGTGGGTTTTGTCACGGCTCGGAGAAAGGTAACTTCATTGCGGATTGGCGGCTGGCTGTCCTTGTGCATCGGCTCCTTCGGCGGGTTGCTTCTGCACCATGCCTCGATGGATTGCAAATTCGTGCTCGCCTTCTTCCTTACGGCCAGTGCGCGTGTAGGCGATCGCCAAATTGTAGTGCGCCGCCGGATTTTGCGGTTCAAGCTTCACCGCGAGTTCCAGCGGATGGACAGCATCCGAAAATTTCTTTGTCGAAACCAGCGCCACCCCCCAGCCGAGATAAGCGTCACCGAAGGACGAATCTAATTTTGCCGCGCGGGTAAAGTGCGCGATGGCCTCGTCCCATTGCTGCGCCTCTCGCGCGAGTTCACCCAGAACGTACTCCGCCCCGGCGTTGCTGGGATCGATCTGCAGTTCCTGCTGAAATTCTTTCTTCGCCTGTTCTGCAACATCGGCCGGTGGATTCGGCTCAGAGAGCAGCAGTCTTCCGATCCGGAAATGGATTCCCGGCAACTGTGGGTTCTGCTGCACGACTCTCTGGTATTCCTTGTCTGCCTGGTCCCACTTGCCTTGGGTTTCAAAAGCCTCGGCTTTCAATTCGTGCGCCTCTGCTGAATTCGGCGCGCGCGTGGCCAGCTCCATCGAGGACCGAGTGGCGAAATCCGAATACGTGTGCACCGCAGTGTATAAAACTTCCGGATCGTCAGGAAATTCGCGCTTCAACATGCGAAGGAAATCCTCCGCCGTGTCGAATTGATTTTTTACCATGGCGCAACGAATGCCGAGGAGCCCGGCATTACGGCGGAACTCTTTGTCGGTGCTCTGAGCCAGCGCCTTCTTTAATAGCGGAACTGCCTCGCTGCAGTTTCCCGACTTTGCGAGTTCAAGCGCGTGCTGACTGGACTGGCTGGAAGCGCCTTTGGCAGCAGGTTTCGCTGGAGAAGTCTGTCCAAGGGATAAAGACGACACAAGCAAAAGCGCGCCCAGGATGGAAAAGCCGTAATTGTGCATAAAAAGAAAAAAGGCAGGCGTCATTGACGCCTGCCTCATGATACCGCGATCAGAAGTAGAACTTCAGCGCGAACTGCAACTGTCGTGCATCCTGACTGGTGCTGATTAAGCCCATTCCACCACCGAAGCTGGTGTTAGGGGCCGCCAAGTTCGGATGATTAAAGATGTTAAGGAAGTCCGTCCTGAACTGGAACTTCATCCTCTCTCCAATCGGGAAGTTTTTCTGCATGCTGATATCGAAGTCCATAAATCCAGGCCCAATGACTGGCCCCTGAGCTGGGCAGTTACCGAACGTACCTGGCGCCGCATTGGCAAACGCGCTCGCGCCGAACCATTGCATTCCGGCATTGCTCACCGTCTTGGGATATTGCACTGGACCAATGCAGTCAGGTCGGCTTTCTGGCGTTCCGGTACCCGAAAAATCAGATCCGTACAGAGAGAGCGGAAAACCAGTGTGCATTGAAACAATCGGATTGATAGACCAATTGCCTGCAACGGCGTTTACGACTGCAGGTGCATCGCTTCCGAAGCGCTTTCCCTTGCCGAACGGTATCTCATAAACAGCATACGCGCTGATTACGTGTTTGGAGTCCCAGTAGCATTGCGCGTAATCGCCATTCGGATTGTAGAGGTTCTGCCAGTAGTTTCCGGAAGCAGTCGTGAGCTTGGCACCGCCCCAAGTTCCGTAGTAACCATCGTCATTGGTCATACACTTTTGGAAAGTGTAGGAAACCTGTGCTTCAAGACCATTGCTGTAGCGCTTATGCAACACGGCCTGCAAAGCGTTGTAATTCATGTTGCCCACTGAGGCCGTGTTTTTGACATTGCCAAGCTGGTTAGGCCCGAAACCAGTGAGGCCAGACGCGGCAGAGTTTTTGCCACCGATGAACGGATAGACAACCGTTCCGTTTACCAGATCTCCCTGCGCCAGCCATTCCGGAACCATCAGGTGCGTCGTGCGCTGGCCGACATAGCCGAGTTGAACTGTGGTGTTATTTGCGATTTGGCGTTGAACCGATAGGTTCCACTGATCTGAAACAGCTGGTTGAACCGTGCCACTCCACGCAAGCAAGGTAGCTCCGATGAAAGGATTGCCTGCGGGCGGCGCAGCCTTACTGAACGCACTTTCCGTGTTGTATGCGGTGCCGGTCGCTACGTTGGAAGCTTCCACCTGCGGCGGCGTAAAGGGTGGATTTTGGGTCAGCCGCAAGTTGGTCCCAGTGCCCTCAAGGTATGACGAAACGTCAAACGCTCCCCGAACTACCGTCTTCCCCGACTTTGGACTCCAAGCAAATCCTAAACGAGGCTGGAAGTCGAGCAACCCATAGTCCGATTTGTACAAGGCATTACTGAATCCATTGGACCCCACAACGCCTGCTGGAACAGGTGTATTTCCAGAAAATTCAATTTCTCCGGTGAAGATGTTGACGCTGTCCTGACGACCATTGGTTTCGGTCCAAGGGGTGCGAGCTTCATAACGAAGGCCAAGGTTCAGTGTTAGGCCGCTGCTTATGCGCCAGTCATCTTGGACAAAACCGGCATACAGCCAGTCGCGCTGGTGCCAGCCGCCGCCGCTCGTCCCGCGCGCCACGTCCTGCGGAAGTCCGAGCGCCCAGTCGGCAGCAGGATCGCCATTAGCTCCGTTGCCTGAATAGTTCCCACCCGGGCCGAGACCGAAGATTTCGAGTCCAAGTTCTCCGCCGTTGCCGCTATAAAAAACGTTCAGGTTATAGCGGTTCACTTGGAAACCGGTTCTGATGGTTTGTCGGCCGTGAGTCCAGAGAAGCACGTCGTCGAACTGGGTGACAGTAGTGTTGAACCGTTGCACCACGGTAGCATTGCCGATCGTGTTCAGGGCTCCGGCATTGGGATTCGTGCCCGAACCACCTCCAAATGACATGCTTGGCAGTCCAACTAGAGTTCCGGGGTTCCCATTGGCGATTCCGATAGTGTTCCCTAGCTGCCCGACGGCGCTATTGAAACTCGCCAGACCAGTAGCTAACCTGACGTTGTTCTTCCCGAAGCGGACCTCGTTCAGCAGGTTAGAACCGAACGAATGCGTCCAGTTCGCAGATCCGTTCAAAAGGTAGGCTTCGTTTACGGAGTTCCCGAGAAGTGCTACCGAATTGCTGGACGGATCATATTGATTACCTTTGGAGAAACGTACAAAGGCACTGTCCTTATCGTTCGGCTTGAAATCGACCTTGATATCCCCTTGATCTGAGTTGTACTGCTGTGCGGTCGTGTTGACGGCCTGACCGAACCCACTCGACAAGGTTTGCAATGACTTCGGGTAAAGTGAGCTTGTCACAAGGGCGGTAAACGCGGGGTCAAGCATATTGCTCGGAATCACGTTGCCGCTGAATGCGGGCCTTGAGGCAGGAGCCAGAATGTTGCAGGCGACCCCAGAGGTCCCACCCGTTCCTGCTGCACACGGATTGTAGATAGGGCTGGTTAAGCCGCTAAAATCGCCAGCCGTTTCAGCCGCGGTTAACACGGTGATCGGGCTCGAAGATGACGGATGATCGAGGCGTCCTCCCTGATAATCCGCGAAGAAGAATAGCTTATTCTTGATTATCGGTCCGCCCAGAGTCCCCCCGAACATGTTCCAACGCAGTTTCGGGGTTGGCAGTACGCCCGTTGGAGTTCCGGCCCCCAGCCCGTTTTCCCACTTGTTTGCGTTGAAAATGTCGTTGCGGAAGTACTCGAAAACGTCGCCGTGGAATGAATTCGTTCCCGATTTAATCGTGGCGTTAACGATTCCGCCGTTGTAGTTTCCGAATTCGGCCGAGGCGTTCTGGTTGATGACATTGAACTCCGCGATGGCATCGGGGGAAGGCGTGTAGCCGAGCAGGTTGTCCGACGCCTGGTTGTTGTCGATGCCGTCGAGCAGGAAGTTGTTTGACTGCTCGCGGTTGCCATTGATGTACGGGCGGCCACCTTCTTCGGCAGTATTCGATCCCTGGTTCATGCTCGAGGGATCGACGGAAATGGAACCGGGGGAGAGCAATGTGAGCTGAACGTAATTTCTTGTCTCAAGCGGCAGGTTGTCGGTCGTGGCCGAATCGATGACCGTTCCGACCTGCGCGTTTTCCGTCTGCAGCACCGGAGCTTCACTGGTCACTTCGACGCTCTCGCTGATCTGGCCAACCTTCATCTGCACATCGACGCGGGCCGTCTGGTTGAGCTGAAGCGTGAATGCCGGACGAATTGCGGTATCGAAACCGGTCGCTGAAACTTTGACGGTATAGCTTCCGATCGGAAGCCGCAAAAGGTTGTAGCCGCCAGTATCGTTGGTCCGCGCCGACCAAAGGGTGCCGCGATTGGTGTCGGTAGCGACGACGGTAGCGTCCTTAATAGGAGCGCCGCTCGGATCAGTGATGGTGCCCACGATCGATGCCGTGACTTCCTGGGCAAGCGCGACGTGGCTAGAAATTGAAAGGCCAGCAAAAACGCAAAGAGACAACGCCAGTGAGAGCAATCTTCTTGTGCTCATCTCAGAGACCTCCGGGAGAACTTGTTTATCTTTATCCTGCCCACAATAACGATGAAGAATGCTATATAGCAGATGAATGGCCGTGGTCAAGCAAAAAATTCATTCGGCCTTAATAAATTTACACAACGCGCGATTCAAGTGCTCTATAACAACCCTGGCTGCTGTTTCCCGACTCACGCACAGCCGACTTCGGACGCAAATCGCTCGTTCTTTGCATGTTTGTTGCTCGTCTTTGCAACTGCACGAAATCCGGTGCAGATTTGGCGCTTGCCGAATCGATATTGCGGTCCAAAGACCGCTATATAACTCTAGAGGCACCTCGAAAGGTCTCCAGTTTACGGAATCTCTTTACTTTTTCTCCGCTTTTCGCTATATAGCAGATGAAATCACACGATATATTCAGACTGCGCAGCAAGGACGACAATGCCCAACAACGGACACGGCGCGATCCCGGCGTACCAGAAAATCCAGGGTACGATCCGCGAACGAATCGATGCCGGAGACCTAAAGCCAGGTGATGCAGTGGCTTCCGAGCGTGAGCTGGCTCGCCTGCATCGCGTGAGTCTGATGACGGCGCGTCATGCCTTGGCCGGTTTGGAACGCGAGGGCGTGGTTGAGCGAAGACGCGGCGCCGGCACGTTTGTCGCGCCTCCCCGCATTCACTTCAACAAGCTGATGAGCTACACCGAGCAGATGGCCAGCCGCGGATTGACCGCGTTCTCAAAAGTAATAACCGCCAAGGTCATCGACCACGATGACGAAATCGCTGCCCGGCTCATGCTTCCCGCCAACAGCAAAATGATAAAAATTGAGCGCGTACGCCTCACGAGCGACGAACCCTTTGCACTTGAAATTTGCTATCTTCCTGCGGAAAGATTTCCCGGCCTTACGCGGGAACCCCTGGGGAGAAGTTCCCTTTTCGCGCGGCTTGAGCAGGACTACGGTATTCAACTCACGTACGCAGATGAAGAGGTCGATGCCACCGCAGCCGACCTCAGGGTAGCGCAATTTCTGCAGGCGCCACGCGGCACCCCGGTTATGCGGATCCGCCAGGTCATTTATTCTTCTAATGGCAAACCGGTGATTTACGTTGTCGGTTTTTATCGCGCTGAGCGCCACTCGCTATTCATACGCCGTTTCCGGTAAATTGAATTCACCATCGGTTCGATCCAAACTGTTCCCAGAATGTAGTCTCCTGAATGATGAGCCCTAAACGCAGCCGCGTCCGCTGGTTCTTGATTGGTTGGCTGTTCGTCTTGAGCGCGGTAGCTTTTCTTGATCGCGTAAATATCTCAATTGCCAAAGTGTCTTTGGCCACGGCCTATCATCTGGATGACATCCATGTCGGCTGGATTTTCAGCGCCTTTCTCATCGGCTACGCGGTTTTTCAAACTCCGGGTGGGAGACTGGCCGACAAACTCGGCCCTCGACGTGTGCTCGCGGCAGGCGTGATCTGGTGGGGGGTCTTCACCGCGCTGACCGCTCTAGTTCCATCGGGAATCGCAGGCAGCTTGATGCTGCTTGTTGCGGTCCGTTTTCTGCTGGGCGCAGGCGAAGCCGTAATGTATCCAGCTTCAAACCAATTCGTCGCTCGTTGGATTCCTGATAACGAGCGTGGGATCGCGAATGGCTGGATCTTCGCCGGAGTCGGCGCGGGCGCTGGACTTTCTCCCCCTCTGATCACGTATGTCATGGTGCACTATGGCTGGAGGACGTCGTTCTGGATATGTGCGGTGATCGGATTAATCGCCGGCACGGTGTGGTTCATCGTCGCACGGGACAATCCTGAACAACATGCAAGCGTTTCAGGCGCCGAATTGGAATTCATTCGCAATGGGATCTCGTCTGGCAAACCAGTGGAAAGTGCGGCGCTGATCTCGTGGTGGTCGATTCTGAAAAGCCGGGAGGTCTGGGCCATCACCGTCAGCTACTTCACATTTGGCTACGTCGCTTGGATATTCTTTAGCTGGTTTTTCACCTATCTGGTCCAGGTCAGGAATCTCAATCTGAAGTCCAGCGCATTCTACGGAATGCTGCCATTCCTGGCGATGGCGGTTGCCTGCCCGATCGGGGGTGTCATTAGCGACTGGCTCACGGAAAAAGTGAACGCTCGTGTAGGCCGCTGCTACCTCGCTGCTTTCGCAATTGCGGCGGCAGGAGTTTTTCTTGTGCTTGGAGCGGAAGCTCACGAAGCGCAACTCGCCAGCATCGTTCTCGCGGGCGGAGCTGGGGCTTTGTACTTGGCGCAGAGTTCCTTCTGGTCGGTGACGGCGGGACTGGCAGGCTCGTCATCGGGCTCAGTTTCCGGCTTTATGAATATGGGAGCGCAAGTCGGCGGCGCCGTTACTGCTTCCCTGACTCCGGCGATTGCCGCTCACTTCGGCTGGACTGCATCCTTTATTACTGCGGCTGTATTATGCGTAATTGGCGCATTCGCCTGGATGATTGTCGATCCCCAAAGAGCAATCGCCGTGGCACCCGGCGCTACAGCCGCCCAAACTTCTTGACCGCCTCTTCGATTGACTTCAGCTTCTCGATATACGCGTACATCGAGTGTTCCTTGAAGTCCATCTCCTGCGCCGTGGTGAGGACCTGCGCAGCTTTCGCGCGCGGCACGATCACAACGCCGTCAGAATCCGCAACCACGATATCTCCCGGGCTGACCGCAACTCCATCACAGGTCATCGGCATGTTTGCTCCAGCAAAGCGATAGTGACCAACGGAAGTCGAAGGAACCGTACCCACGGCGAAAACCGGGAAACCGATCTTGGTGAGATATGCCGTGTCGCGCACCCCACCATCAATCACAGCGCCGGAAAAATTTCTCGACTGCATCGCCGTTCCCATGAGTCCGCCCATACCGGCGATATCTGCTCCGTCTTCGACCGACATCACGTAAACCGAATTCGGTCCGCCCTGATCGATCGCCGCCAGCATCCCATCCAGTGCGTGGGGGTCCTGGTTCTCTTCTTTTTTCAATTTCACGGTAAGCGCAAAGCCGGCGAACTTCGAAGTGAAGATCGGCCGCATGTGATGGGTGAGATAAATCTTCTGGCCAGCGACTTTTTCCATTGCGTCAGAGACGGACGCTACTTCAACATGCCGATATCCCTCAAGCAGCGTCGCGTCGGATGCGTCTTCCGCGGGATGCGAAAAACCCGGAACTATGAAGAGCAACGTGAGTGACAGGAAAATGATTGCGGCGGCAAGTGTCAGAATTTGTCGCAGAGACATACCAAATAGACTTTTCATCGGGAAAGCTCCTGCTTAAAGAATCGCTTTAATAATGTCGTGAATCTCACGGCTGCGTTGTTGGATGCGACAATGCTTTTGACTTATCGATCACCCACTGAGGAAACACCGGTGTGTTCTGCGGAGGGTGACCACGAGTGATCGCCCAGTGATCGATCCAGTTCGTGCCCTCTTCGCCCACAAATTCATCCGGAAGGCTGTAGGCGGGATCGCTGAGCGCGTCCTGCAACGTCACGAATTGGTACCCGCGCTTCCGTAAAAGATCGAGCAACTCTCCAATGTGGTCCGCCTCAAGCCAGTTCCCGTGCAGAAGGATGATCTGTTTTGGCTCGTAACCGATCAGGCCTTTCGAGAATTTCTCGTAATAATCGAACACCTGGGTCGTATAAGAAAGATACGAACTGACCAACTGCTGCTGGAGTGCCGTGTCCCCTCGCCGCCGAGCATCCTCATAGACTCCGGCGTACATCCAGTCCCATGCATCCATGGTGACCGGAGCAATACGATATCCCCGACCGACAAGAAAGGCTTCGGCCTGCCGCCGGGTTTCAAGGTCCCGCCCGGTATCTAAATAAGGATGCCGAAAATAACGCAGCTTCATGTTGTGCTGCTCAAGCAGGAGGCGCGTAACCGTTTCTCCGCGCACAATTTCTTCTTCCCAGTCTTTAAGGCTGACGCGACTCAAGGACGCGTGAGTGAACGTATGATTCCCGAGCTCAAAACCTTGGTCCACCCACATACTCAAGGCCTTGATGCGATCATCGACTTCTCCAAATTTGTAGAGCTTACGTTCGTTGACGAAGCCAACTGCCGGAATCTTCTGCTCGCGAAGCGTGCTCAACAGCTTGGTCGTCATTTCAACAATTTCGCTGCCAGTCATCGCGTTCGCACCGGCGGCGGGGAGATCATCGATGGTAATCGCGATTCCACGCTGCGGCGGGGCTTGGCCGTAGAGCGGCCACGCAACCATGATTGCCCCCACCAAAATTGCAATCACACACTTCGTGGATACTGCACTCATTGGCGTCGTTTCCTGCAGTCTGGATTTTTTCATTCTGCCTCTCCCCCCACCTTGCCGCGCAGTACAACAATCGAAGCTTTGGGCAATGTGAAAACCGTCTGCGAATTCGCAGTCACCTCGTTTGCGACAATCGGCCCATCAGGATCAGCATGGCTGTTCGGGCCATCATTGATCCAAACATATTGCTCGCTGCCGAAAGTTGCGAATCGCACCGCGCCTTCAAACGAGGTGTCTTTCTGAACTTTTGGATCGCTAAAAACGACTCGCACCGTGTGCGGATTATTCTCGTCTCGATTTACCAGCATCAGCGACCAATTACCATCGGGACGTTTCACCGCATAGGAAGTCACCAGCAAATTGCCCTCACCGTCCTTCACGTCGCTCGACGCGGAAAACATGTGATGCAATCCTGAGCGATGCTGCACCCACTCCGTGTTGATCATGCGAGCTGCGAAGTATGGCGAAGTGTAACCCTTGATGTTGTAATTTTCATCCGCAACGAAATTCGACCACGATGCCCAACCTAGGCAAGTATTGTGAATATCCTGCGGCTGAATCGGCGAATGATAAAAGGCGGCGCCGCCACCCTCGAAGAATGAACCTACATTGTCCGCCAGCCACAGCGACGCGAAAATCGTAGTCATCGGGCCGGTCAGTTCCGCCGCAAGATGACTCTCCGTAACCATCAGCGGAACATTTTGTGGGACACCATCTTCTCTCCACACCTCAAGAATGTGCTTCATGAGCTGCGGCTCTGAGTACAGGCTCTTCCAGGTAATCGTGCAAGCTTCATATGGATAGTGCTCGAAAGAAACAAAAGCCAAATCAGCAAGTCGACCGTGCGCCCTCAAATAATCGATGAAGCGGCCCATCCACGATGTCCGTCCCTGCGCATCCGGCCAAAGCTTTATATCTTCGGTGACTCCCTCGAATATCGGACCACCGAGCTTCAACTTGGGGTCAACTTTGTGTAGCGCCGCCGCCCACTGGATATACAAAGCCGCGTAGTCCTCCGGCATCGCGTGCTTCCCGTCCGGTTCCTCACCCATCTCGACGTAGCCGAGGTTGTAACCGCGCTTTTCAATGTAGGCGATCTGCGCGGCAGCATCTTCGGGTGTGCCATAAAGCATCGTGACCGGAACCATCGCCGGCAGATTGTTTGTGATGCCACTGGTGAAAAGAAGATCAAACCCCGTGTGCTGATACCCACCGCTGTCATTTACATCAGCGGACGAGTGCCAGGGATCGATAGAGGAAACGCAATATGTCGTGCGCCTCTCCTCGGTGCTGATTGGGACCTCGACAAACGCGCCTTTCGCATCCATCGTCCCGGCCTGAATCTGCTGGATGGCATAGCCCACACAATTGCGAACGTCGTCTGTTCCATGCTCATCACAGGTATTGGAAGACTCGGTCATCAACACGCGCAGATAGCGCGTCGAAACCGGCTGCGCACTCAGTTTCAGAGTGACCGTTCCGCCTTTCGAATTTGTAATCGATCCCGAGGAAAAGAGTTTCCAACCGCCATTTGGTCCGGCGTCGAAGTCAAGCGCGCGGGTACCAGTGAAATATTCAACTCTATATTTTGTGGCGTAAGGGTTTTCCCACTGAATGCGCACTGCATTCACATTCTTCTCGCGCTGAAGGTCAACCACGACCCACTGGGGATGCAACGCATCGCTCTCGCCGGTGAATTTGCTGGTGAGGTAAGGATTGCTCTTCCAATAGGTGAGATTCGGTCCAGCAAGCGGACGATCGCCACTGGTTGCAAATCCGCGATGTGGCAAGGCATAAGCGAGGATGTAACGAATGGGCTTTTTCAGTTCCGTGCTACCGGTGAAGTATCCGCTCTGGTGCGCCGCATCGCTCCACGCACCATTGGCGTTCCAATGCCACGCAGCCATTCGCAGTTCGGTGTTGTTGCGGTAAGTAAGCGGTCCCCAGCCTGCCGACAAGGACTCCTGAAGAATGTGCGGAGTGAACACCTTGTTGATATCAATCCGCGAGAGCACATCGAGAGAGCTGCCAAGCGCCGCATCCGGATCGAACGAGTTGATTTCCTGCGTAGTGTCAACGCGCACTGTGCCTGCTTGAGCAGTTGCGATTCGGATTTCCGCTGAGAAGAAAATCAACAACACTAAAGAGAGTTTCAGAACTGAAGCAGAAAAAAGGAAGTATGGCCTTTTCAACATCCCTCCTGTTAGGTAATGGGGGCGCGCTTACCTAGCTCGCCCGACCGGCAGCTCGTGTTTGCCTAATCCTTGAAGACCTGGTTCTAGTAACGATGCAGAGTTCCTATCCAAATACACGGTCGCATTTGCATGTGTGCGCAAAATCGAGGCCGGAGCCATGGGGCTAACCTCTCCCTCGAAGCACGCCTTCACGGCCTTCGCTTTGCGGGTGTCTGGCACGACGGCGAGAAGCTCCTTGGCCTTCAGGATCTGTTGGACGGACATGGAAAGCGCCTGGTGGGGTACCTGTGCGAGACTGGCGAACCACGCTTCCCCGACCTGCTGCTGTCGGCAAGCTTCATCAAGGTTGACGACGATGTAAGGATCATCGACTCGAAAATCAGCAGGTGGATCGTTGAAAGCGATGTGCCCGTTTTCTCCAATGCCGAGAAAAGCAATATCAACCGGCGCTGCCGCCAGTTGTTCGCCGACGCGGCGCGCAACCTCAGCCGGATCGCCGGTGTCGCCGTCCAGCAAATGGTAATTGCTGATTCCAGTCTTGCGAATCAATTGCTCCAGTAGCATTTTTCGGAAGCTACCCGGATGCGTGACCGGCAGGCCGATATATTCGTCAAGATGGAAAACTTCCACCACCTTCCAATCAATGCCCTCGCTGCGTGTCAGCGCATCGAGAAATTCGATCTGCGACGCAGCCGTTGCAGCCACCACCCGGACACGGCCATTTGCCGCAATTGCGCTACGGATCGCTCGCGCCGCATGCTCGGCGGCTGCCCGGCTCAATTCATCGCGGTTGGCAAAAACCCTAAGTAGCACGATGCTCCCATTGCGTTCAGTGTGAACAATTTGAGACGGCAATTATACCCAAGCGTAACTCCGCCAGGAAAAAATAAGTGTGGCTTTTGCCGATATAAAACGATTTAATTGGCGAATGCCGAATCGGAGAATATTGACTGTCGCAATCGCCTTTTACTCTCTATCGTGCGCGGTTGTTCGCTGCCAGAACGTGGTCGTCGATGCGGTGCCGAGCCACGTAGTCAACAAATTTAGTCCCTTGCGCGCGTTGGGATCAACCGTCGATCGCATCCCCAGCAACGCTACCGACGTTTTCTTCCGGCCGGATCAAATCGCGCAAATTCAAGAGGCTGGTTGGGGCGTGATCAGCTATCGCCAGAACACGGATTTGTTTGTTCAAGCCTGGCATTGGAATCCAAAAGGAAACTGGAGCGATCCTGCTGGCCAGGGTTATTTTGTCGGCGACGCAAATCCCACCAAGCAGATGATTCGCCACTCCTTTGGCTATTCGCTTCCTCATCGGGGCTTTACGCGCAACGGTGGAAGCGAGTTCGACGGATTCTCGCAGCTGGATGATGGAGATCTCAACTCGTACTGGAAGAGCAATCCATATCTCACAAAACGGTTCACGGGTGAAGACGATTCGCTCCACCCGCAGTGGGTGGTGATCAGTCTTGACAAGAAGATGGACGTCAATGCGATCCGCATTGCGTGGGCCGATCCCTATGCAACTTCCTATCGCGTGCAGTACTGGGTAGGCGATGGCGATGCCATGGACGAACAAGACAAGGGAACCTGGAACGACTTTTCAGCTGGCCAAACGGCGAATGGCAAAGGTGGCGCGGAAACTCTTCGACTCAGTGATGCGCCCGTCAGCACAAAGTTCGTCCGCATCCTCATGACACACTCTTCGAATACTTGCGGCTCCCACGGTTCATCTGATCCGCGCAATTGCGTGGGTTACGCGATCCGCGAACTTTATCTCGGCACCCTCGCGAGCGACGGTAGTTTCAACGACGTGCTGCGCCACTCGCCAGACCAGAAGCAGACGCTGACGTTGTGCTCGTCAGTCGATCCCTGGCACAAGGCTTCCGATCTTTACGTCGCACCCGATCGGATGGAATCCGGTGACCAGCCCGGCTTCGATCTTTTCTTCACCAGCGGCATCACCCGTGGCCTTCCTGCCATCATTCCGGTTGCCATGCTTTACAGCACCCCGGAAGATGCCGCGGCGCAGATGACATATATAAAGAAGCGCGGCTACCCGGTTTCCTACATCGAGATGGGTGAGGAACCGGACGGCCAGTACATGCTGCCCGAAGATTACGCAGCTTTATATCTCCAATTCGCCACCGCTCTCCACCAGGTCGACCCAACGTTTAAGCTCGGTGGACCGGTTTTCCAAGGTGTAACTGAAGACATCAAAGCATGGCCTGATGCACAGGGTCGCACTTCCTGGTTCAGTCGATTTCTCGATTACTTGAAAGTTCGCGGCCGAATGCAGGACCTTGCCTTCATGTCCTTCGAGCACTATCCCTACGACGGCTGCGAAACGCCGTGGAAGAACTTGTATCAGGAACCGGAATTGATCACACACATCATGAAAGTCTGGCGGGATGACGGCTTGCCGGCTGGAATTCCGTTGCTCGACACTGAAACCAATGATCACGGGGGCGAAGCCGCGGTCGACATTTTCGGCGCGCTCTGGCTGGCAGATTCATTCGGTGGATTTCTCAGTGCAGGAGGCCAGTCCACTCACTATTATCATGACCTGCCTTACTCGCCGCCGCACCCGGCTTGCGCGAACAGTTGGGGCACCTATCACATGTTCATGGTGGATGATCACTATCAAATCCGGCAGCGCACGTCTCAGTTCTATGCGGCGCAGATGATCACACAGGAATGGGCTGAGCCTAAGGATACCGAGCACCAGCAGTTCCTTGCCAACAGCGACGTAAAAGATTCCGACGGCAATGTGTTGGTGACGGCATACGCGCTCAAACGACCTGACGGCCAATGGTCCTTAATGCTGATCAACAAAGATCACGATAATGCCCACGCGGTCCGCATTGTTTTTCGAGGTGACTCGGGCGAGGAATTCTTCGCCGGTCAAGTCACCAGGATTACCTTCGGCAAGGCACAATACCAGTGGCATGCAGATCGCAAGCACGGGTATGCGGATCCGGACAATCCACCAGTGCGATCTAAGATCAGCGGCGAGCAGAACACGAGCTACGAGTTGCCGGCTGCATCGCTGACCATACTGCGCGGCAAACTTGCTTCGGCACACTGACCTAAGCCGAATGCGCGCGCAGTGCTTTCGTCAACTGATCGGCAATGATCTGGTCTTCCCCGGGCTGAAGCATGAATGAATTCATCGCCAGTCCCTGCCGGCCCTCGCCTCCGCCAAGCACAATCGAAGGTTGACCGCTGCGCAGCATTTGCGAGATTTCTTTCGGCGTCGCCGTGACTCTCGCGTCCCACGTGATCTGCATGTGAGGAACGTGGTTCGCAATATCGGGAACAAAAAAAGACGTGCTCACGCCTGGAATCTTCGTGATCTGGCGTGAAATATTGTCCAGCCGCTGCTGCCATTCCTTTGCCAACGCGTCGTGATCTTCGGCAAGATAAATTTCGAGCGCCTTGACCATGCCAACAATTTCTTCCTTGCCAACTTTCTGTCCCCGGCCGAGTGTGTCTTCGTATGGGCTGTTATTGAGCAGAGCGTAGTGCACAAGATCTTCGCGACCCAACAAAAGGCCTGCGCACTGCGGTCCGCGAATTGCCTTACCACCGCTAAAGGTGATGAGGTCGTAGCCCATGTTCGCGTAGTCCCATAGGTGGGAAACGGGTGGTGTATCTGCCGCAGCGTCGATCATGCACGGGAGGTTGTACTGCTTGCCCAGCTTTATCCACTCATCGACCTTGATCTGCCCAGCGGCATTTGCAAAGTTGGTGAAGTGCATCATCGCCGTGCGGTCGTTCACCGCCCGATGCAGGTGGTCCCTGGTTTCAACCTCGATCAGCCTGACGCCGGTGCCCCTGAGCTGATGATCGAATGGGTTACGGTGACTTTTTTGAATGATGACTTCAGACTTCATTCCCGTCAGGTCAGGCAATTGCTTGATCAGGCTTTCATTATCGCCAGTGAGGATCCCCGCGAGCCCTGACTGAATCGCGCCTGCCGCTCCAGAGGTCACGAGAGCGCTGTAACCCTGGGGCAATTTGAGCATTTGCGCGATGCGCTTACCGGCCGCTATTTCAAGCTCCGGAATGCTCACAAAGTGCCGCGCTGCCTGGGCCATCACTTCTTCGACTTCCGGCCGAATCAGTGAGCCGCCGAGCATGGTCATTGTGCCTTCGGCGTTGATGACCGTGGTGATGCCAAGCTCCTGATAAGGATTTCCGGATTGACCAAACCCGTCGACCTTCGTTGTGGAATCTGCGACGGGTTTTGCGGCGAAAAGCCTGCGCGGCGCGGTCACCGCAGCGGCCGCAGCTGCTAATGAACCCAGGAATCCGCGACGATTTGAACTAAACTTCATGAATTGCCTCCCGTTATTTTTTAGTTACTGCGGCAACGCAATTTATTTCCACCAGCGAATTCCCCGGCAACGCAGCAATAGCAACAGTCGTACGCGCCGGTCCTCCGTGCGGGAAATAAGTCTTGAATACTTTGTTCATTCCATCGTAGTAGTCAATCTTGGCAAGAAAGACGGTCAGTTGAAGCACATCATCCATCGTCGAACCGGCGGTTTCGACCAGCTTCTTGATATTGTCCATCACCTTGGTCGTGTGCGCCCCGATCTCCCACGTGTCAGCTGGCGCAGAGTCGTGCGCGCCGACGCCGGCGATATATGCGGTGCCATTGTGAATCACGATGGGCGTGATGAACGATGAGGGATCTGCCGGCTCACCTTTATCATTCAGTTTACGAACTCCCATTTCTGGTTTGGCTTTTGCCACTGACGCTTTGGGCAGCAATGCGGCCAAACCGACCGCAGACAACACCGGGGCTAGACGATTTACGAGGTTCCTGCGTGTAACGGTTTCAGATAACATGATTTCTCCTTTACCAATTTCGTCCTTGATAGTAATTTCGCGATTCAGCCAGTATTAACACGATTTAATGCAGTGTTCCATCCTAGTACGACTCGCAGTTTTGTCAAACGGATTTCCGAACTGGTCGACTTCGACGAGATTGCGCGTACAAAACATTGGTTGCAAATAGTGATATCCCCCGCACCACCCGACCAGAGTATTATGCAGTTTGCGCGCACTTCATTTCTGAGACTTCTGGGTGAGAGTTGAGAACGAGTCGCGACAGTTTTGAAAATACACGTGGACACATGAAGAGCATGCCTCGGCTCTGGTTGGCGGGCTCACTTTTGCTTTGCGTTTGTACGAGCGCCTTGCAATCGCAGCAAGCAAAATCCAAACCTGCCGCGAAACATCCGACCCAGCAACAAAATGGTAAGCAAATATTCGCTTCCAGTTGCGCAGGCTGTCACGGCCTTGATGGGACTGGAAGCGAGCGAGCGCCGAACATCGTCACTAATCCGGTAATCCAAAGACTCTCTGAATCCCAGCTATCCCACATCATTTCGGCCGGAGTTCCGGGAACAGGAATGCCCGCGTTCGCTTATCTGGGGAAGCCCGGCATCGCTTCCGTTGTCGCCTATGTCAAAAGTTTGCAGGGCGAAAGCGACAATGCCGCCCTGCCAGGAGATCCCCGGCGTGGCGAAGCGATTTTTTTTGGCGAGGGCCAGTGCTCTACCTGCCACATGGCTTCCGGCAGGGGTGGATTCATTGGTCCCGACCTCACTACCTATGCGCAGTCGCATGGCGCCGAAAAAACCGCCGCCGCGATTGCAAATCCTGCGGAAAGAACTTCGCCCAAAGGAACCGTCACTGTTGTTACTGCGGCGGGCGAGGAGTTTCAAGGAGTCGTTCGCAACGAAGATAATTTTTCGCTGCAGTTGCAATCTACCGATGGCACGTTCCGCTTTTTTTCAAAGGCAGAACTGAAAGCGCTCACCCGAACACAAACCTCACTCATGCCATCCGACTATGCAACCCGCCTGAGTAATAGCCAAATGAATGATCTGGTCAGCTTCCTTCTCACTCTCGGCAAAGGCTCCCCGAAACCGACCCCTCACCGTGAAGAGGAAGAGTAATCGCTTGCGGCGACAACAAACATGACTATCCTGCCCGATGGACTGAAATCTCTGCAACGCTTGCAAGGACCGCCCCATCAGATACTCAACAGAACAAAATCCAGACGGCAGTTTGCGAGGCGAACATGAGTTCTCAAGCAGAAACCATTTCAGCGGCAGCGGCAGGTACGGTTGAACTCGGCGGGGAAAAAACGGTCAACCGTCTTGGCTATGGAGCAATGCGGATCACGGGCCCGGGAATCTGGGGTCCACCCAAAGATCGCAAAGCCGCTATTGCAGTCCTGCGTCGCGCTGTGGAACTCGGCGTTAATTTCATCGATACCGCAGACTCGTATGGCCCCGGCGTCAGCGAAGAACTGATCGCAGAAGCCCTCCACCCTTACCCAAAGGACCTGATTATCGCAACCAAGGGTGGATGGAATCGTCCCGCGCCAGGTCATTGGTCGCACGATTCCAGTCCCAAACATTTACGAGAAGCGCTCGAAGGAAGCCTCAAGCGCTTACGGCTCGAGCGTATCGAGCTTTACCAGTTGCACACTCCTGACCCGGCGATCTCATTCGAGGCCTCGATGGAAGCCCTCGCCACATTGCAACGCGAAGGCAAGATCAACATGATCGGCCTGTCGAACGTCACGCGCGAACACATCGAACGAGCCCGCAGGATCGCGAACATCGTCTCCGTGCAGAACCGCTACAGCGTCTTCGATCGCGAGTGGGAGCACGTTCTGGAGTATTGCGAGCAGAATCGAATCGTGTTTATTCCATGGTTTCCGCTGGGCGCCGGTGGAGTCGGACACGATATTCTGTCGCGAATCGCGCAAGCACATCACGCGAAACCAATCCAGATCGCTTGCGCGTGGCTTCTGCAGCGCTCACCCGCAATGTTGCCGATTCCTGGAACCTCTTCCCTTCAACACCTCGAAGAAAACATTGCGGCCGCGGCAATTCATCTCAGTAACGAAGAATTTCGCGAGTTGGACCAGGTTCAGGGCAAAACAACCGCGGGACGAGTACGCGGCTGACGTTATACGGACGCGCGTTACTGCGAAAGCGAAGGACGGGGCGTATTCAGGTGCAGAACGGCAGCAGCATCCGCTTTCTGATGTAGATCCTTCGTCTTGGCAAACTCCGCCTTGGCTTTTTCTGTGTCGCCCGCAACTTGGTAGATTCTCCCCAGCCGGTAGTAGGCGTCCGGCTGGTCGGGCTCCAATGCGATTGCTCGCTGATACGCCTTGATTGCAGCTGAAAATTGCTTCTGTTGTCCCCGCACTTCGCCCAAATCCAGAAAAGCTATTCTCGGAGCTTTCTCTTGCTGAGTCGATTTTTCGAGAAACGATGCAGCCCTCTCAAGATGGCTGCGCTTCAACTCAATATCACCAAGGTATGCCAGCGATTGCGCGTTTGTGGGGCTAAGGGCAAGCTCCTTCTCAAATTCCTGCCTGGCTTCTTCGTCCCGGTGTGATTTCCAGTAGAGGTAGCCAAGACCAAAATGTACCCCCGGTTCGCGCGGAGAGAGCTTTGCAGCTTGCTGAAACTCGGCAATCGCCTCCGGTGTGCGTTGCAGGCCATCGAGCGCCTCTCCCGTAAGAATGTGCGCCGCAGCCGAGTCCGGATTGCGACGAACAATGTCGCGAAATTGTTCTTCAGCGCAACTGTAGTTCTTGCTGTCCAGACAGCTTTGCGCAAGTATCTGGCGGAGCTCAACATTTTCCGGATCGGCTTGGACCAAGGGCTTTAAATGGTTCACAGCCTCCGCAAAATGTCTTGCGCCGTAAAAGCTCATGCCAAGGAGCGTTTGCGCTTGTTCGTTGGCAGGATCGCTGCGCAGAGCAGTTTTCAGGGGTGCAATTGCAGAGCTGAAATTGCCCTGCTTGAACTCTGCCAGCCCAAGGTTCAACTCAATGCCCGGCAAATCCTGATTCAGCTTCAGCGCACGTTTATAGGCTTCAACCGCTTCAGAATATTTTTGTTGCCGCGAAAGATCGACTCCGAGGCTCGCCCATGCGCCGGCATCATTGGGATCTTGCTTGACCACTTCTCGCCAGACCTGGGCTGCTTCCGCGAAGCTTCCCTGCTGCTCGAACTTCTGCGCATTCGATGGAGAGATCTCCTGCGCGGCAAGCACGCCAGCGCCCAACCAAATTGAGAACGCCACAGTCGCACAGACCAAACACGGTGGGGTTAGCTTGGAAACGCATTTCATACAGACAGGCGCAAAATCGATCATATCTTAGCGGCGAGATGCAACTCGGAATCTCTGTGTACAAAAAACAAACCCCGCTCGGGCAGGTTCGCCTGAGCGGGGTGGGAGGGTTACCGAAACTCGAACTAGAAGATCAGCTTCGCTCCCAGCTGGAATTCGCGAGGATCGAAGGCCGAAGTGTACTGGCCAAAGTTGCCCGCAGTAAGGTTATTGCTGAAGCCACCGTTCTGACCGCTGCCTCCGAATTGCGTGTGGTTCCACGCGTTGAAAGCGTCAGCCCGGAACTCGAAGCGTGAGCCCCGCGACTCGCTGATCAGGAAGCTCTTGAACAGCGAGAGATTCCAGTCGTCGCGACCAGCGCCTCTGAGGGCGTCAAAGCCCAGATTGCCCCATGTGCCTGGTGCCGGAGTCTGGAATGCAGCGGGGTTGACCCACTGAATGCCCGTGACCGCTCCGTTGCCGACGACCGGCGTCTTAGGATACGAGATCGATCCCACGAGGTTAGGACGGTTGGCCACATCGCCGCCCGGGAAGACGCTGGAAACCGTTCCGCTATTTACAGCCAAGTTTAGCGGTGTACCAGATTCCATTGTCACGATACCGGAGAGCTGCCATCCGCCAACTACCGATTTCATGAAGCGGCTGGAGCTGTTCCGCGCGAGTGGAATGTCATAAATAAAGTTCACGAACGCGACATTGGTACGATCGAAGACCGAGGGCCCGATGTCGTATTTCCATCCCACATACGGATTGGTAACGTAATTGAGGTCGAAACCGTTTCCTCCGTTACCGGTCGTGGGATCGATGGAGCGCGCCAGAGTGTACGCAACCTGCAGTTGAAGATCGCGCGTTACCCTGCCACGCAGTTCGGTTTGCAGCGAGTTGTAATGCGAGTTCCCGCCGTTAAAGGCCTGCTTGATTGAAGTGTAGCCCTGGTAGGGGACGAGTCCGTTGAAGGCGGTAACTCCATCCGTGCCAAAGCTTGTGTTCTGCAAGCTGACGAGCTGGCCCTGATCCGGCAAATTGATTTCCTGCCAGTAGCTCTGGTGCCTATCCACGCTGCCAACATAGGAGATGGACAAGACAGCATTTCCACCAATTTGCTGCTGCACTCCGGCGCTGTACTGCGAAACGCGCGGTGCCGGATAAGCCTTATTGATGCCGACCACGCCCGAGGGTACGATCGGAACTGTGATAGTTCCTCCCGACCAGGTATTGTGAGGATCAGACAAGAGCACGTTTGAGGCACCCAGTGAGTATCCAAACGGCGGGTTGGTAGCGCCGTTATACATATCGTTGCCTTGGATGCGCTCATACATCAGGCCATAGCCGCCACGTACGACGGTCTTGCCCGTGCCAAACAGATCATAGGCAAAGCCGAAGCGCGGCCCGAAGTTCAGCCACTGGCTGTTCGCCAGACCTTTCGGAACTCCGTTCTTTCCTGAGTAGCCCATTCCGTTCAGATAGAACGAATAACCTTGCAATGAAGCAATCGGGCTGGGACCCAAGCCAGGGCTAGCCGCGTCGATCTGCCCATTGTTGGTTCCCGGGACCCAAAGAGGTGCGTTCGCCGGGTTGTAAAGGTTGGGATAGAAGTTGGTTTGGTTTCCGTTCGCCTCGTAGGTGTGCGGAATACCATCCCATCGCAAACCCAGATTGAGCGTCAAGCGGTGGGTGGCGCGCCAGTTGTCCTGGAAATAAGCATCAGGAGAAATGGCGTTCCAGTAACCGACTCCTTTGTACGCATTCTCGGCGTAGTGCTGCGCATCGCCGAGAATAAAATCTGCGTAGTCAAAGCCGCAGTTCGTGGTTTGAGAATCACAACTCGCTCCGGGGCTGGTAGCAGACCCGTCAAACTTGAATCCACCTTGAGTTTCGGCAAAGTAGTCCTGGACTTTTTTGTAGATAGCCCAACCGCCGCCGAACTTGAACTGATGGGACCCTTTCGTCCACGACACATCATCACGGACCTGGTAGTCATCAGCAGTGTTGTTCCACGGCGTCCAGTTTACGGTGTAGTTGGACCCAGTCGCCTGCGCCAGGTTTACGTCCGGAATGCGATTCTGCACGTTGGTTCCCGTGAAAATTCGATTGAACGTAAATCCGGACGGCGCCTGGAAGATACCCAGGGGCAAAATGTGAATCCGGTTCCCGTCATAGTTGAATGAAATTTCGTTCAACAGATTCGGACGGATCACATGCGTCGCATGGATCACATAGCTATAGGAAGGATTGTTGAAGGTATCGCCGACACTCGGAACGTTGTCTCCGCTCCACTGTGTGGTTCCGTAGGTCTGGACTGCCTGATCGGCAATGAAATGCCCGAACACGGAAAACTTGTCCGTGAACTGGTGATCCACACGAACAATTTCTTCCTTACCCGTCGTGGGCTGATTTGCCCCGCCGATGAAAGCCCAGCCACTCGTCGGCTGAGGAAATATTCCTGCGCCTAATAAGGCAGAGGCATTGGCAGAAACCAGGCAATCGGGGATTGTATTTTGCGAAAACGGGCTTCCGGCCGCGGGCGTGGAACCCGGAGCGCAACCACCCGCCGCAGCAAGCGCAGCAATGTTGCTTGGAGCCACAACATCAATCGGCTTGCCATTGGCACCGGTCGCTGGCAGCACCACGCCGGTACCTGCTCCATTGGCATCCGGATAAATGCTCGCCAAAGGAGTGTTCACGTTGAACAGTCCGCCCTTAATGTAGCGGCGCCACTCCATGTTGTAAAAGAAGAAAGTCTTGGGATTGTCACTGTGCTTAAATTCGACGGGTCCGCCGACGTTGAATCCCCAATCGTTGAAGCGCAGTGCCGCTACTTTCTGCGGAGCGGGGTTGAAGTAGTTCCGGGCATCCAAGGCATCATTGCGGCCATAGTAGAACGCCTCAGCCTGGAGCTTTCTGGTCCCAGACTTGATGACCATGCTCATCGTGCCAGCTGAAGAGAGCCCGTATTCCGCGCTGTAGTTCGAGGTAAGAGTACGGAACTCAGCGATCGCATCCATCGATGGCAATACGTCGGCACCACCGCCACCCCCACGATCGGCAGCTTCGCCGCCATCAACCAGCCAGAGGTTGTGCACCACGCGTTGGCCGTTAAAGCTAACGTTGAAGTCGCCGCCGGCAGAGGTGGGAACCTGGAAGTCTCCCTGCGCACTGGAAGCGCCCGGCACCAAAGCTTCAAGCTCAGCAACGCTGCGGCCGTTGGCTGCGAGTTGCGTAACCTGCTGGCCGTTGATCATGTCACTGATTTCCCCGGTGTCAGATTGCACCTGGACGGCGCTGGCTTCGACCGTAATACTCTCTTGGGTATTGCCAAGCTGAAGTTGAAAATCGACGCGGTGCCGGTCACCTACGGTGAGCACCACATTTTTCTGTTCGGCGAGTTTGAAGTTCGCGCCTTTCGCCTGCACGTCGTAGTGACCTATGTGGAGGTCTGCCGCCACAAATTGGCCAACATCGTTGGTGGTCAGGCGAGTTGATTGACCAGTATCAGTGTTCGTCAGGATTACCGCCACATTGGGGACGGCGGCTCCCGAGGGATCGGTCACAGTTCCGACGATGGTTCCTTCTTGAGCAAGGGCTCGGAAAGAACCCGCCATTAGCAGCAGGCACAAGAGCATCAAGTGGAGACCGTAGCGTGCCACGCTTGCGCCAAGTCTCTTTTCCGGGAACGAAAGTTTCACGACCAACCTCCGAGATGAGTTTCTGTTGTTTTTCCTAGAAGGCACTACATGAGCTGTTACGCAGAACCCGAAGTCCGACCAAAGCCGCAACGTTATTCTGAAACGGTTTTCTAAAACGTTTCAGACTTTGTCACTACTGAATAACCTTTGTCAAGCTTTTTTTGAGTTCTTTGCTGCGCTGGCTGAGTGAGCCGTCCTAGGGGAAAACAGAACATCTTTCGCAGGCGGAAGGTAGTTCAAGTATTAGCTCCACTAACATTTCCGGGCCAGTCCGGTCGATTCTCGCACGACCAGTTCAGGCGACAATACTGTTTCCTCGGCAACATCTTCACCGTGAATTTGCCGAAGCAAGATCGAGGCCGCTGTGGCACCCATAAGCTTTAGTGGCTGGCTGATTGTCGTCAATCGCGGCGAGACGAAGGCGGAAAGCTGGAGATCGTCGACCCCGAGCACTGAAACATCGCCGGGGATGCTCAATCCATTGTCCTGGATCGCCCGGATCGCACCAATCGCAGATTTGTCGTTGAACGCAAACAAGGCAGTAAATTTGTGTCCGCTTTGCAGAAGCGAGATCGCTGCATCATAGCCCCGCTGCACCATCGAGACTTGATTTCGGGAAAAGTAAGTCCCAAGAGTGACGGTAAGTTCCGGCCTCACCTTCAAACCGAATTCATCGCAGGCCTGCAAAATCGCCGCCCACCTTGTTTCAGTGTCGCCATTGTGCTCTGGACCCTTAAAAAATGCGATCCGTTCATGACCAAGAGAACTAAGATGCTCCACGCCGGCCCGCATTGCCGCATAATTGTCGACTACGATGCGCTTCACACCCGGGGCATCCGTGATATCTGAAATTGCAACTACGGGAACCGGCATGGCCTTCTTCAGCGGAGTATTAATGAAAATCATGCCTTCCACTTGCCGCTCCATCAACGTGTCGGGAGAGTTTTCGATTTGCTCTGGCGCGAAACGGTGGCTTTCCACGAAGTAGTTGAATTTTGCTTCCGCGAGTTTCGACTCAATACCGCTGATCAACATGGAAGAAAACTCGTCTCCAATTTCGGGAACCAGTACGGCCACGCTGTAGGACCGCCTAGTCTGGAGATACCTGGCGAACAGGTTCGGTCGGTATTGGAATTTGTTTGCCGCATCCCAAATACGTACCTTGGTCTGACTGGCGATTGTGCTCGCCAGTGGGGAGTTCGTCAGAACAACGGACACAGTGGTTGGAGAAAGCCCGAGGTATTCCGCGATGAATTTAAGTGTTACCCGCTGTACCGGATTTTTCATCCGCGACCAACAAACGAATTAGCCATTAAAAAATCGGTTCTCTAAGAGCGCCGCCGTGTGTTCATTTTAATCACGGCTGTCAAGGTTGCGCTTCTGAGATGGTATCTATGCGACCCCGTCCTCGCCCAGAAGAAGTTCGCACAAGGCCTGCTTAAGGTCTTCCTTCAATGCCGGGTCTCCCACATAAGGCAATGCTTCAATCGCAGCGTAAAGCACTCGGCCAACGCGGCTCGAGCCGAGTATCTCACTCTTTATCTCGGGAGAGAACATGCGGGCATTGCGGATGGGAAACTGCAAAACCTTGCCGGGCTGCATAAAGTCACCACCTACCTCGCCGTAAAAACATTCCAAGCATAACATATTCGCATTTTATTCGCCCACAGACGGCAAAACGCGAACCGAGCACTGCCGTCATAGGCGGAGAGAAAGGACCGGGACGGGAAAACAAATTCCGCGCAGAACTTGAGGCCGGTTTTCGCAGCGGCCGAGCCGCGAGCCGAAGTACAGAGCGTAGTCGGGAGACCTCCGTGAATGGTGAGCGCGGCAGGACTCGAACCTGCGACCCATGCCTTAAAAGGCGTTCAAGCTCCAAAAACAAAGCACTTGCGTGATTTACGACGACTTACTAGAGAATTGCGATAAACAACTATGGTGTAGACACTTGCGCCTTATTCAATCGCAATAGATCGCAACAGATGGGGATTCCCGGTAGGCACAAAAATGGGCACACTCAGAATCAATCTTCCAGTGCTTCGCGCAGCTTTCGAGTGATCGCTTCCAGCGCATCTTCTTTGCGGGTTTCAAAGGCTTGGGTCATGAATGGCTTCTTGCTCATGCGGCTGGTGCCGAATTCCAGCCATTTGGCGACCAGCGCCGCAGTACGCGCGGGCCACTTGGGATTGCGCGGATAAAGCTGCTTGCCGTTAGGCCCGATGAAAGCGGAGCCTGCAAGCAAATCAGACTTCAATCGGGTTTTCACGTCTATATGCTCCTCAAGGAACCCGGAATCCTTGGGTGCATTTGAAACCATTTCACCGCGAATGATTTCAGCCCCGGCGCGCAAGGCTTGGCGGATTCCACGGCGCGCGATTTTGTTGGGCAACTCCTCAAGCTTGTCCTGTAGCTCCTTGAGCCCCTTTACTTCAACTGTGACGAATTCGCTCATGCGGCAACGTTGTCCACAAAGTTGATACTGAAGTCCAGGTGGGTCGAGTAGATGTTTCCATGCGGGATGGGTTCGGAATCATCCGCTTCAAGTTCCAGCCATGCACCCTGAATGCATACGTCGCCCGCCACAAGTGACCCGTACATGCCCAACAGCGCCAGGCGCAAAGCTTCGGCAACCTTCTTGGCTTGCAGATAGGTGGAACCGTACGCACTGAACCGCCAGCGCGCGGTTTGCAATCGGCCAGTTCCCTGAAAGCTGGTTTGCAACGGTTCGCCTGCGACCTGCTGGCAGACCACATAAGGGACAGGAACCGATTCCGGCGCAACTGTTGGGAAGATGCCGGTCGTGTGGTCGCGGCGAGTGGATGTGGTTCCTAGCTGCTCTGCCAGTCCTGCATCAGCCGCGAGATAAGCGAAAAGACCTTCAATCAACATGATGCCTCCTGAGGACTCGTAAAATCACGCCTCTGTCCCAACCCAATTCGCGGCCAATAGCGCGGCGCGACAAACCTTGTTTGCGAAGTCCAATCACTTGCTGCTCATCTATCGTTCCCTGCTTTCGCTTGGGTGCGAATTCAGCAAAGAGAAAACGTGCTTTGCGATTGATCCGACACAGATGCGTCCTCAGAATCTCTGCGGGCACCCCATACTGATCTTCAAGCTCGTAATAGGACATACGGAGCCGATAGCGTCGATAAATGAGAGTTGTCCAAAATGCCAATGGCCCGCCAGCGCGCTTCACTCGCTTCGCGTGTCTTGCAAAGTTGGTAGCTGGATTCTTCGAATATTGCATTAGGATTCGTCGATCCAAATCCCGGCAAGCCGATAAATCCTGGGGCTGGTTGGCAATATCGCGGAGCTGGGAACACAAGTGAAAGGTCACCACCCGCTTTATGTTTTCATCAGACCCCGTCCATTCTGGAACACGACTGACGCCGGGCGCATGAATGACGCTCATTCGTCCGAATTCGGCGTACCCAACCTTTTGTTCTACTTTTGCGCGCTGCTGGTACATGCTTACTTCCTTATCTCCTCAAGTTCCATCCGCTCTTCCTCTTTCCTCATCTCCTGAATTTGCGCCCGCTGAATAGCTATGCGAGGAGCAGGGAATTGCTTATGGCACTCTGCACAAATCCAGATGTTGCCGTGCGCGTAGTGCGCATTTGAATAGCACCTGGGACAAGACCCGTGTTCACGATGCCCGGCATTCAAAGCAGCGCCGGGCTTCGAAGGTAGTTCCACTAGACGCTCGCCTGGGACTACGCCAAATCTGTCACAGCACGAGCAATAAGGATTTTCATTTTTGCCCTTAACCCACATAGGGCGATAGACGGAGTGATTGCACCGGGGCAGCGTCCCTTGCGGAGGAACAATCTGCCGAGCAACGGCAGTAGCAGCAGCCATGAATACCTCAGGTACTTCGTTTGACTTCTCTTGCTTTACAGCAGGAACAACTAAAGTACCGGCGAACTGTTACGACTGAGCTTGCGGCTTTCGTTGATTGGCACGCTGCTCGGTGTATGTCGCCCATCGGCAGTTGGATGGTTGATAGTTTCCGTCCACATTGATGCGTTCGAGTGTCTGTCCTTCCGGGCGTTCGCCAAGATCGGCGAGGAAGTTTTCAAACCCGTGTTCGCCGCGCCATCGTTCGCATATCGTGATTCCGCGCCCGCCGTAATCTGGCCAGTTGATTTGCCTTGGATTGGTGCAACGGCTGTGCATCGCACACCATGACCTGTAGGTCGGAGACTGATTGCCGCTTTTCCCGTGGCCATGTTTGGCTTTGAGCTTTGCTATGCGTTCTCGCTTCAGACAGCCACAGCTTTTTGTTTCGCCGCGAATCAATTCGCCCGCGCCGACTATGTGTTCATTGCCGCAATCGCAGACGCATTTCCACATCGAAAAGCCATGTTTGTTGTTTGCGGCCCGTGCGATGACCAGCAGACGTGTGAATCTTTGCCCAATGAGATTATGAACATGGACGCGCCTTAAACGGAACACGCCCGCCTTCTCAAGGGCATAGCGTACACGATTGTGGCTGTATCCGAATTTGGTGGCAATGTCCTGAACACGCTTTCCAGCGAGGTACATTTCAATGGCACGCTTTGGATCGAAAAGCACGGTTTTTGGCATTCCTTTTTTTCATCTTGGATTGAGTGGAAATCCGGCAAAGCCGCTAGTTGCCGCCGTTGAACAAAGCGCAGAAAAGTTCGAGATACATGCCGCGCAGCAGTCGTGGATGGCCCGCAACGCTGCCGTTATACGCGACAGAGGTAAGAGCCGATGCTGGGTCACGAACGTAGCTGATTGTGTAGAGTCGGCTTTCGAAGCGAATGATTTGATTGGCGGCAATCAGGGGATTGTTGCGCACGGTGAATTTGACGTTCACATCGGATGCGAACTGTTGGGCTGTCCACGCTTCCTTACCTGTCAAGTCCTCAACGCCTGCCCATACTCCCGTCAGCAGTTCAACAGGCGGCAATAATCCGCCAGCAGAATCCTGCTCGGAGTTCGGGGTCAAGATATCTATTCGGCGCGTGAGCTTGTTAAACACTCGGGAAACTCCAGATGCGGTTTCCTGCAATCAAAAGGCTCACAGCGTTGAAAGCAGCGTCAGTGTCCTTGTCAGCAGGAATTGGATTTTCAAACCAGTACCCGACAAGAAATTTGATAGCGAGGGATATGCGTTCAGGAGTGGAAGTAGAGAAGGTCTGGCCTGCAGCGGTTTCAACATGGGCGATGGCTGCCGCAATCAATTCGTCCAGGCGCGAATCAAGCTCCGTATCCGCATCGGGCGGCAAGCGCAACCAAACTTTCATGTCATCTGATGTCGGATAAGCCATGATCTATTCCTTCTTTAAAACTTGCGAGGGGCATCTGGCAGGTTCGCCGAGTATGCCCCTCGGTTAGCGGTTATTGGTTTAGCTGGCATGCCGTAGTGCAGTTACAGCCTCGGACTTAACCACGTTGCCATCCACGCGCTGAGTTGCGCGGAAGCCAATCTGGTCGTTGCCAGCGTACAGTTCCACCAATCGCTGGAACGTGCGCGGCACACGGTCAGCAATCACATAGGCTGAAGCGAAGTCGCCGAAAACAATGGAAACGTTCGATGCGGCCACAATTGGCATCTGCGCGCTGTAGTACACGGGCTGACCCAAGAGACGATCAGGCGTGCCAGCTTGCAAGCCTTGCTGCCAGATGTATCCAATGGAATCGCTGCCAATCTGGAACTTCAGCTTACGCAGTTGCAATGCGGTGGAATCGTTCAGCACCCAACTCGCAGCGGCGCGATACGCCGGATTGAGCGAGTGATAAAGTTCGATCACTTCATCGGCTGTGATTGCCGAAGGGCTGGCGGCGGTCACTCCAATCGGGGCCACAGTCGTGACTCCGGTCGGTTTACCATTGCCATCGCCGTGGATGAATGCGGCTTCCTCCACTACTCCAAACGCACGGCCAAATTGACTTGCAAGTTCGCCTTCCAGGTTGAAAGCCGAGTCATAAAGCAACTCAGAATCAACCTTGGCAACAGCGGCGATCTTGTAAGCCCTCAAGGTCACGCGGTCAAAGGTTGGGGTGGTTTCGGGAATCTGATCCGCTTCGGTCGTCCAAGCCGCCACCGAAAGATCAGCTTCCAGCGCAAAGTTTCTGTCGCTGGTCGTCTGAATCACTCGGGATACCCGGCGCATCGCAGCTTGCAATGCGGCCTTCTGCTGAATCGCATTGTCCAGCGAGACAGGCACAAGGTACGATCCGGCAGGCCCGGAACCTTCGCCCAAAGCGGCTAAGATTTCAGGTCGCGCTCCATTGCCGCGCCGCGCAAACGCATAAAATGCGTCCTTATACTCGGCTGTGGCAGTGATGCCGGTTGGCTCAGACCCCTGAGTGTTTACAACCGGAGTTTTTACCGTCTGGTTTCCCCAACTGGCAACAACAGCCTGTTTCGCAAGCAGGTCTTCGCAGCGGGCAACCTCAGCGGCGCACGCATCGAAGTCCTTCTGCTCAACGTCGGTCATCTTGCGGGAAGCCGAAGCAACAGCATTCAAAATGCTTTCGGCTTTTGCTTTTGCATCGGTCTTGGCTTTCAACAGTTCACGTGCAGTCATACTTGATTCTCCTAATTGATTTCTGCCGCTGAAGCCATCGGGCCAAGGCGAAGCAGTTGTGCTCTTGTGATCGTCGGATCACGCAAGCGCCTTGAAGCTTTTGTTAGCCGAGTTGCAATCTCATACGGAGCAACTCCGCGTCCGTGTACTCCGCGCGAGCATCTTTCAATGTCGCTGGCGTGTTACGGAACCCTGAAAGGTCAAAACTTGCGGATACAGCGGCGGCGCGCGGGTCGGCAGGTACGATGGAATCAGCGAAGCCCTTTGCCACCGCTTCCTTTGCGTCCATCCATGTTTCGGCATTCATCAGCGCCGTTATCTCTGCAACGGGCAGACCGGTTCGGGCTGCATAGGTCTCTGCCATCGTGTTAGAAACTTTGTCCAGGGTGTCCGCCAGCTTGCGCAATTCCCCAGCATTCCCCAGCGCGATTGAAGAAGCGGCGTGAATCATAAACATGCTTCCCTCGCCCATCTCAATCGTGTCGCCAGCCATCGCTAGAATTGACGCAGCACTGGCAGCCAGCCCATCCACAGTCACGTTGATTGGTTTGCCGGTGCCTTTCAGCAAATTCAGAATGGCGGTCGCCTCAAACGGATCTCCGCCCGGCGAGTTGATATGGAGATGAATCGCCTTGAAGGTTTTGTCATCAAGCTTTGCTGCGACGGCGCTGGCCGTGATTCCCGAACCAAACATGGTTTCGCCAACGCTGTCGTAGCAATAGAGTGTGAGAGTGTCGGCTTGCCTCGCGGATATGAATTGATGCAACGGATTCTTCATGCAGCCTCCAGGGCTAGTTTGACCAGCGAGGTAATAGCGTCACCTTCGGTGATTGCGCCTGCCTCTCGTTTAGTGCAGTAAGCCTGTGCCGTTTCTATTGGCAGTGCCAAAGTCTCAGCCACAAATTCAGGCTCAAATTTCTTGCTCTTGGCTTCACGGCGCACAATCCGGCCAGCAGCAGCCGTTAGCACGGCCTGCACTTTCTGACTGGGCGCAGTAATGGTTCCATCAGCGGCCTGGGTGCCTGTGTTCAGCGGCACTAAAAATTCATCAAGCCCCGGTTGATCTGCCAACTCCTCAAGATCACGAACCTCATTCCTTGATAACCATCCATCGCGGATTGCTTGCCCGTATGCCTGGTAACGCTGCAAGGTATCGGCCCGCATCAGTGAATTAAAGTTGTGTCGCGCATAGAAACGACTCCTTTCATCGGGTCGCAGTAGATCGCGCGTGATGGACTGCTCAATTCGCGTTGTCCAGGGCAGCAGAGTGTTGCGGACGTAGCTGCTAAAGAAAGCTTCGGCGCTGGCGTATGTTTGTTCTTTGTCATTCGCGCCCAGCATCACAGCCGGAACGCGGAACAGTCGTGCAATTTCTTGAAGCTGAAACTTGCGGGCCTCGATGAACTGCGATTCCTGCGCTGTTAACGAGAGCTTTTGGTAGGTCAGTCCATTCTGGAGAATCGCGGTCTTGAAAGAGTTGGCGGAACCGCCGTACGCATCTTTCCAGCCCGTTGCGATAGCGGTTCGCTGATCCGCTGTCAGTTCCACGCCTGGAGGAGTTGAAAGAAAGCCTGTGACCTGTGTGCCGTTCGAGAATAGGCGCGCACCTTGTTCCTCAGCCGCTAATGCAAGTCCGATTGCCTCACGTGCCAGCAAGCAAACACTTTGCCCTGTGATGCCATAGCGCGAAAGCATTTGGCCACGCCAGACTTGTTCAGCCTGATAAACGGTTGGCGGCATCGCTGGGCCGTTGGGAGTGTTGGGCGGGTTGTAAAGGAATTCAAGTTTCTTTGTATCCAGGTTCCGGCGCGGGATGACGTTCGATGCAGCGAGGGGAGTGATTGCCCTGATGTCGCCACTGCCGTCAATTTCCAGCAGGTTATAGAAACCGCCGTACAAGAGTGAATCAATAACCATGTGCTCGCGCAATTCAACCGCAGTCATCTCGTCGTTCGGCGAACTGTAGAGCAGATCAAAAACGGGATGGCTGAAAGCGTACTGCGCGCCGGTTTTTGTGCGAACGAACAGCCGAAGCGGAAGCGTTGATACGTCTTCGGAGAGAATTCGGATACACGCCAATACCGCGCTGGCCCGCATCGCTGTTTCAGGAGAAACCAGGCGACCGCTGGCAGTCGGAAGGGCCAACAATGATTCCTGAAACCAAGGAGCTGGGCCGACTAGAGTAGTTGTATCCGCCGAGGCAATGAATGCCCGCAAAGCGGCTTTCAAACGATTGAGCATAATTCTGTCCTCACGGCCCGCTGTTACGGGCTAGATCACTGTCAGGTACTCAACGGCATTCGGGTCCCGGCCTAATTCGCCGGTTGCCTGCAAAGCAATCACGCGATTGATTGCCGTGAGCAGAGCAGTCGCCGGGTCAATTTTGTTTTCGGCGCGTTCCTTGTTTGGGAAGTAGTTCCCGTTCTTGTCCTCGTGACAAACAACATTGGAGAACGCCCAAGTGAGAATCGGGTCGCCATCGTAGTGAAAGCAGCCTGAGTAAATAGCGCCTTCAAGTTCCTTCATCGCGGGCGACAGATACTTGGGCATCTGTTGAACTTCCACGACCTTGATGCCTTCACGAATCAGTTCCGTGGAAATCAGAACCGCTTGGTAAGGGTCTAGAGCGACTTCGAGCACTCTTGCTGTGCGGGCCGTGTTACGGCAGGCATCTGAAACGACCGAGTAGTCGTTGACCTCACCTTCGCAAGTTTGAAGCTTGCCGCTGATGGCCCAACCACGGTACTGCGAGTTGGCGCTGTTCTGGATTCGCGCCTCCGGTGTCCAGTAAGTGCCGAAGACGTAGTAATGCATTCGTCCGTTTACCAGCTTTGGATAAACGCGCATGTGGGCCAGCAAATCCAGCTTGCTTGCGAGATCAATGCCGATTACGCACGGCTGCCCGGTGAATGTGGACTCAAGGAGAGTAGGTTCGGCACATCGAAGAACTTTGGCGATGTCGAGCCAGGCTGAATCAACAGCCGTCCAGACGCAGAGATGCTTTTGCTTGTACGCGGCCTGCGCGCTAGGTTGCTGCTGTGCTTTGCGGAGTTTCTGAGCAAGGTCATCAGCAAAAACAGATATGCCGAAGTTTGGATTGGCTTTCTGTTGCGCCTCAATCGTTGCCCAGTCATCCTCGTCATCAATCGTGTAGATAATTCCGAAGACCGTTGGTTCATCAAATACGCCTTCAAGAATCTTGGTGATGCGGTCGCGGACTTCAAAGCAGATACCGGCGCGATTGCTGCCTGCTGTTGTGATTGACCACAGAAGGGATTGCGGACGCTTGCCTAGCGACGTTTCCATCACGTCATAAACATCGCGGGTCTTGTGAGCGTGCAGTTCATCAAGTACAGATAAGTGGGTTGCGAGTCCGTCCAGCGCGCCGTTCTCCGATGCCAGCGCCTTGAATAATGAATTTGATTTCGGATGATGGATGCTGTGTTCAAGGGCGGTTAAGCCAAGGCGTTCACGCAGCGCCGCAGCGGTTTCATGGCGCAGCATCTTTTTCGCGTCGTTGAATACGATCCCAGCCTGCTCTTTGGTTACCGCTGCTGAATAAACTTCAGCGCCGCCTTCTTTGTCAGCGGCCGTCATGTAAAGGGCAACGCCACTGCTGAATGTGGACTTGCCGTTGCCGCGAGGAATTTCTGAGTAAACGCGTCGGAACCTGCGGAATCCCGTGATCTTCGACACCCAACCAAATACGGTGGTCAGGATGAATATCTGCCACGGCGAGAGAACAATTCGCTGCCCTGTGAGCGGGCCTTTAATATGAGGAAGTTTTTCGATGAATGAACAAACGCGGGCTGCTTTGTCCGGATCGAATCTGAATAACCATGTAGGGTCGGCTTGCCGCGCTAGATCATCCGCCTGTCGTTGACAGGCAAGCTTTACCCACTTACACGCAGGAATCGCGCCGGATAGTACATCATCGACGTATTGCTGCGGGATGGAGATGTAATCGCGTGTCATCGCCAGCCTGCCTTGTCATAAAGCGGGCGAAGCACGTGCATAATTCGCTGTGGATACCCGCGATTCTCTCGAAGGTTCGCGGCATTACGACCATCCACGACATTCTCAACGCATCCGAACCATAGCGATGAATCACAAGCCGACGCGAGTTTCTGATCGCGCAGCGTCCAACCAAGTCCTCCGTTGTAGCTTGCAAGCGAACCGGCCCATCGTTGCTCGCCTTCCTGGAACTTTGGCAAACGTGCATGAAGCCAGTAGTCGTAATAGACAAGTGCCCTGATACTCCAATCAGCATCAAGGCTGTTTGCCGTTGGGAAGTCTTTCGGAGCAACCTGCGTGAGCCAGACAGCAGTTGAGGGCATGAACTGTCCGAGTCCCGTCGCTCCGACATGACTACGGGCATTTGGATTGAACTGGCTCTCCTGATTCAACTGCGCCGCGAACATTGAAACCGGCGCAGTCAATCCGCCCCGTGCATGGGCCTCACGAGTAAGACGGGCACGATATTGTTCAGCAGCGGGAGGAATCCTGAGAGGAGTAGGGACTTTAGCGGCAGCAACAGCAACGGCGGCGAGAAGAATCAGCTTGGGAAGAATCAAGCGAACTCCGAAAACTCATCGGTTGCGGTTTTTGTCGCCAGGGCCAGGGATTCTTCTTCACGCAACAGAACCAAGGAACGCTTCAGGTCTTTGATTGCTGTCAGTGATTCGCGCTGAATCTTGAGAGCCGGATGTGGCTTCTTTTGAACGTGAGCAGCGCCGCTGGAATCTGTTACCGGATACTCGATAACGACGCCTTCCTCGCGGATGGCTTTACCGGCTTCCGCCAAGTTCCACTGAATATCTTTTAAAGCTTGTCTGGTTTCCCGGATCTCCCGGCGAACCTGTTTCAGCGGGCGCGGTTGAAGATCGCGGGAACGCTTATGAGTTCCACGAGCTTCCTTTTCAGCTTGAGTAAGCTTGTTGGCTGGCATTCATCGAACCTCCCCTATCGCACTTCGGTACTCGTCTTAATCGAGTGGCACTTATGGCATAGCCCTTGGCATCGCGCCGGGTCGAAGAAGCCATCCACTCCGTACTTCTGGACAATCAACCGAGCACGTTCCACGTGATCGCAATCAGTCGAACGACGAATCCCGCAGTTCTTACAAAGCAGATCGCGTATAAGCACGATTGCCCGCGTTGCCTGCCATCTGGCAGTGCCATAGAGCAGCGCAATCGCGTCACGCTTTCGTTCCCTGTCCCAATTGGCTGTTACGGCCTGATGCTGTTCGCATCGCCCATTCGCGGTTGCCAGCTTTGGACATCCGGGCTGATTGCAAGGGCGCTGAGCACGCTGGGGCATTTAAAAGAGCGCGGCTTCACGGAAAGCTTCCCGGCGAAGCCGCAAAGCCGCGTCTGCCAATCGGGGAGGATTCGCAATCTCACTGGAGTTGTGTTACGGGTCTGCCAGCTAACGCGTTAGTCGAGGCCGAAAGGATGGTCGAGGCGAAGCGATTTGAAGTCCGCCGTCAGCGGGCAATGCTGGCGGCTCTCGGGCATCGTCTAAGTTTGGTTGGCTGCTGGAAACGTGTGTAAAAAAGCAGCGCGCGCCGGGCGGCGGAGGAGGTCTTTAAGATTTTTACCATCCCCTGGTTTTTTTAGTTCGGAAAATGAACAGATTGTGTTGCGTGTAGCTATGTAGGATTGTAGGCGTTTTGTTACTTTGTTCCCTTAATCTACACACATACCCTTTGTGTGCAACGTCATGGAGAGAATATAGAAAACAGGGTTTATCCTACATTCCTACACTGATTCAGCATCGAAAACCAGCTTATCGTCATCGTTCGGCGGGTCGGCATCAAGGGGTTGCAAGCCAAACCAGTACATACCATCGCTTCGGCGAGCAACGGTTACCCCGTGGCGCTGACCCCACTTTTCAAGTTCCAGTGATACAACTTTGTGGCTTTTCCTATCGCGTTCGCCTACCCGTTCAACCCAATTCTTGTACGTGGTATAGAGGTCTGTGGACTTGATTCCGTTCGACAGGCTTTCGGCTCGTCCGTGGCTTAACGGCACGATTCGGTAGCACGCCTCGATGAACGCGGCAACTTGGCTTTGCCCATCGCGGTAGGTTTCCGTGTCCTCCATGATGCTTGTGGGAGTCGGCAGTCCGGGCCTACCGGCTTGGCGATCTTCCCAATATGCGGCCCAGCCTTCCAGGAACCACGCGAGCACGGCGCAGCTTTCACTGGCCATGATCTTGGCAACCAAGTCTTTGTCCTGCTCTGCCTCGGGTATCTGCACGTCGAACCAAATCTTTTTTATGCGGCTCCACATGCCATCCGAGTCATCGTCAATTTTCGGTTCGTTGTTCGTGGCCAGAATCAGCTTGCCTTTCGGCAGGAAGTTGCGCAGGGATTCCCAATTGCCACGGATGCGTAGCGAACCATCTCCGCCAGCAAAGGATTTCAGCAGTGCTGAGTTTAACGGCGGTGATTTTTTGGAGCTCTCGCTGGCCGCAACGAACCGCTTGCCAATCAGCGCCACAAGATCGTTGCGCGTCTCATCGGCTGACAGACTCTTGGCCTGCAAAAAGCTATTCATCGCAGCCATCGCTGCATATCCGCCTTCTTCGCCCAGCACGGAACAAAGGAGACGGATCAAAGTGCCTTTGCCATTCATGCCGCTACCAAGGAACAACAGGATTGCGCGTTCATCGGCCAGCCCACTCAAGCAGAGTCCAAAGAATCGTTGCAGATATTTCCGCTTTTCCTCGTCCGGCATGATGCGTCTGATGAATGCCTCAAACAGTGGGCGTTCTGACTCATCAGCAAACAGTTGGTATTCAACCGGCGCAATCATGGTGCAAAAATCTTCGCGCCTGTGCTCCCGCACAATCGTGGATTCGCGCAAGTCAAAAGTGCCGCTCTTGCAATTGAACAGATAGGGGTCAGCATCCCACTGCCAAGTGTTCACGGCCATTCCAGGCTCAGAGCGCAGCATCTCAATTGCTTTCTTAAGACGGTCGGCGTTCTCAGATGTTGTGTACCAATCCAGGAGCGACAGGGCACTCTGATAGAACCGCAGGTTCTTTTGTTCATCCTCAGTCAGCGATTCATCGGCGCGGCACTCAAGCTTTTTCGTCAGCTTGTGTCGGAACGTTTCAATGTTTGCCTCCTGCTCGCGCACGCGCGCATTTTGCTCGTTACGCAATTTTTGGAACGTAATCTTGGCACGTATCTGCATCAGCAAGTCCTGCGGGTCTTTTTTCCACACGCCATCCTTGGGACTCCAGACGTACCACACTTTTTCTTGCAGGCAATAGCGGCACTCGTTTCCATACTCATCTTTCAAACGCTGCGCGTTGCCTGTGTCGGTATCAAGCACATCGCGCTCAATATCGAAATCGCTGGCCAGAATTATTGGCCGTTCCATGTTCTCTACTTCCATTCCCCTACCTCCCTGAAAGTTGCCGTTCGATTGAATAGCGGATGTAATTCCGACCGCAGTGCGCTCCATGCTTTTGGTTCTGCGAGTTGTATCTGCCTGGATATTTTCGTTGAAACTCTGACTCGATCTTGGCTGCATCCTGCGTTCGCAGGCGACGGCGTATTTGTCCAATCAGCCGGTAATCTTCTTCGGATTCGCTGTTGCCGGTTGCTTGCTTGCGGGTCGGGCCAGATATAACGGGGCGCTGTTGCGGATGCCAATCTGGATCAAGCGTTCCTATTCGCGCCTGTAAGCTTGAAAGGTCAACGGTTCGGATCTCCTCGTCTCCAATGAAAGGCTGAGTGTTTCCTGTTAGGCGCATTACTTTCGCGCGATCATATATCTCAACCCGGCCTGCCTTGTTGCCGAATCCAGGCAAGCAGCCGCGAACAATGATGTGCCAGCCTGTACACGACTTCGAAAGTTCGGAGTAGCTGAACACTTCGTCAAGGATTGCCAGCGCCCACGGTTCGGTTTCACCAGTTTGCTGATCACGCACGTGGTCTAGATCAAGCACGGCATAAGGGTCATTAGCTGTGAATACGAATCCTATTCCCCAACCCATCTCGCCAAGCCTGCGGTTTGCTTTGACGCACTCTTCAAAAGAGGACCAAGTTGCAGGATTAGTGCTACTCGCGGGCGTCAAATTAAGCTGCATCGGTATCTTGCTAGGAGACGAGAGCACCCATTGTCGCAAGGTAAGCAATTCTGCTGGTATGTTTCGATAGTCGCTCAAGCGCGCCTCCGAGTGGCTTCCTGCATCCACTGCATGACATTGCCATCAATCCTGCTGCGGGGAATCAACCAATTATCGCCACCAACAAGCACGAGTTGTTCAGGAGTCCGGCAACGGCTGCAAGCTGTGTAAACCATCGCGGGCGATCCATAAAAACCTTCTGGTAAGTTCACCTGGACTGAATCAAGGGTCAAACCCTGTGACTTGTGTACTGTGATAGCCCATGCCGGAGTCAGCGGCAGATATGTAACTCCTCCCGTTGCCTGGGTACGGATGGCAGCGCGTTTTCCATCTTTCTGGCGCGTCTCATAACCTATAATTTCCGAGTCATCCACGTCGGCGCGCACCACATCAAGCATTACTCCATCGCGTTCCCGGTACACAGTTACGCTGCGCTCGCCTAAATCAACCACTTGTCCGCAATCGCCATTCGCGTAATAGAGTCCCTGATCGCCGTAGGCATTCTTAGTAATCATCACGCGGGTTCCAGTTTTCAACGAAACTGAGTCGGGGATGTCATACCACTCTTTACGTTGCTTACCCCAGCGCATCGTTCTGAATGTTAGTTCAGGCTCATATATTGCGTTGTAAAGGCGTTTGTTGAATTCTTCACGCACCTTATTAGTTGCCACGATGGTTGTGCCAGGAAATTTGTAGTCAATCTGAGATGTGAAATGAACTCCGCAAGCCTTGAATACTTGCTTCGCGGGACCGCCTTTTCCTTCGCGCAAAAAGTTGAGGCCAGCAAGGAACGCCGAATTATCTTGGCGATGATTCTTTGTCAGCCAAATCGTATTTTGCGCGAATGTTGGCCAACAATTCGCCTGAAATGCCCACCACGGTTTTGGCATATCACCTTGAATGACCGGCGGTAGCTGTAGAAAGTCTCCTACTAGCACCAGTGATAGTTGCGCCTGTTCAGCGGCTTCAAAAATGATGTCTAGGGATTCACGCAAAAGCATCGAACACTCATCAATCACAAGGCGCTCATAACGGTCTGCAATGCTCTGCATATTGTCCAGCAGGCATCTGCTCTCACTCAGCTTTCGTAAGCTGGGCAAGTCAAAAAATCCCAGTGCTGAATGAACAGTGGGAACACCATCCCCGAGATTACGAGCAGCAATTCCAGTGGTCGCGGTAAGCAATCCCCATTTCGGGTTCGCGCGAAGCCTCTCGCGTACCTGATAGGTCTTACCGCAACCGGCTGCTCCTGTTACGAACGCATGTTTCATAGCCCGATTAAGGAGTTGTGAGCTTCACTCCCGGCGCTAGATTGGGAAATTGCTTAGGGCGCTGTGATGGGGAAACCCAGTCCGGTTCCTCTGGCGACCAATAATCGGCACGCCTGAAACCTGCTGTTTCAAGAGCTGTATCGAGTTGATGAACTACTTGACGCGCGACCTGAATGAGACCCGCTAACGAATCTCCGTCGCCGCCAGTGCTCAGTCTTTCAAGTTGTCTTGCGAGCTGTTGCTGTGCATCGTAAACACTGCTTAAAGCTTCCATGCTTTCCTCCCCTTGATTGTGAATGCGCCGGATGTTCCCGGCGAATTACTAAGGTCACGCTTGTGGTTAGTTCGCTTTTGCGGGCACGACGCGGGCTGCCAGCAGGCTCTCGATGTCGGCCCGGCGAAACCGCACAAGCTTGCCGAAGACTTTGACGTAGGGAATCCGTTTGTGCAAAACCCATGCCCTAATCGTGGAGACCTGAACTTTGAACAGCGCCGCCGTTTCGGGCACGGTGAGTAGTTCGGTATCTTGCTGTACTTGCTTGGTTGTTTGCTTTAGGTTCATATTATTGGTTGACCTCAAGCGTTATTATGCTACAATCGTGCTTGAGGTCAAAGGGCAAAAGGAACCTAAAGCATGGTCAAGCACAACGATGCCGAGATAACCTCTAGCAACAAGATCACGGTCTATCTACAGGCAGGTAAGAATCCAGGCAATGAACAGCCACATGAAGCATTAGTGAACCTGCAAGATGATGACGTTTCAGTCCAGCAGTTCGTTCGGCACTGGGGAGCGCTCTCGACACTTCCGATGGTAGATGCCAACAGGCTTGGTTGGCGGGATACCCTACGGCGTGCGTGGCGCGGCGATGCTGCCGCGCTGAAGGAAATTCAAGTTCTAACCACACAATATATGGTCGGTGAGTTCAAGTTCGCCCACGGACGAATTGAGCTCGAATCAAACCTTTTGGGTGCCATCTTCACACTTTTTTTGCGCGATTACTCTGCGGGTAGGGCTGCCATCTGCGCTAATCCGAATTGCACCCAACCGTTCTTCCTCAAACATCGGGCCAGCCAGAAGTTTTGCGGGTCGGATGCCTGCAATACCTACGCGCAATCCCAATATGCGTTGGGATACTGGAACAGGGATGGAAAACGAAAGCGTGAAGAGAAACGCAAGAAAGTTCAAAAGGGGAGGAAACAGAAGTGAGCACTTACAAACGTGGCGGTGTGTATTGGTATAAGTTCCAATGGAAGGGCGAGCTGATTCGGGAGTCAACGAAGCAGGGCAACGACAAAGTTGCTCGCCAGATGGAAGCCGCTCATCGAACAAGTTTGGCCAAAGGCGAAGTCGGAATCCGCGATAAGAAGGCAGCGCCGACACTCTCCGAGTTCTGCTCGAATCGGATTGAACCTTATGCCAAGCCGCGAAGCTCTTGGATATGGTATCGGGCTGGAATTCGCGCTCTCCTCAAGTATGCTCCTTTAGCTAATGCGCCCACAGATTCGATTCGAGGAGAGAGGGCTGCGGGTTTCGCCGCATGGCGATTGGCGCAGGATATTCAACCATGCTCAATCAACGGTTCACTCCGAGTCCTGCGTAGGATTCTAAGGCTTGCCGCCGATTGGGGGATTATCGAATCAGCGCCGAAGATCGAATTGCTACCAGGCGAAACCAACCGCGAACGAGTTGTAACGCACGATGAGGAAGTTCTATATCTGGCGGCAGCATCGCCTCTACTCGCGGACGTTGCCACCGTGCTGTTTGATACAGGCGTCCGACCTGATGAACTCCATCGTATGCGTTGGGAGTTTGTTTCATGGGATAACGGGCGGCATGGCAGCATCCTCGTCATCAAAGGCAAATCGAAGGCGGCACGGAGGCAGATCCCGATGACGTTGCGCGTTCGCAAGGTTCTGGAGAGCAGATGGAAGGCTCAAGGTTCCCCGGCAACTGGCTGGGTCTGGCCTGCCAATACGAAAACGGGGTACGTGAATCATTCAACGTTCAGACGCCCGCATCGTGCGGCGCTGAAGCTTTCAAAGGTTCAGCCGTTCGTACTCTACAGTCTGCGCCACACGTTTCTCACTCGCCTTGGCGCATCCGGGTGCGATGTTTGGACTCTGATGCGAATCGCTGGGCACAGTTCAATCACCATTTCAAGCAAGTACGTTCATCCATCCGGCGATACCGTGATTGATGCTGTGGAGCGCCATGAAAACGGCGCGATAGCTAAGCACAGTGCAGCGAGTGGGCACAAAACTGGGCACAGTTCAGAAAACGCCGTTCCTAATCAATTGAAAGAAATTGCTGAAAGTGCAACAGCGCCAGAGGGTTATATGGTGAGCGCGGCAGGACTCGAACCTGCGACCCATGCCTTAAAAGGGCATTGCTCTACCAACTGAGCTACGCGCCCGCCTGATAAGAACATATCAGACTTTCTGACACGGCAGTAAGCGATAGCGGGTGTGTGTTGGGTTGGATCCTGATCTGCCCATCACCTCAGTTCCTGACCTCCCTGTGCCAGGCTATGGACTGCGGTACGGGTTCGCTTACGTGTAAACTGCGCTGGTCGGAGGAGTGATTGAATCGCTGGCTCTTAAGCGAAATGGTTCTCATCGTTTGCTGTATTGCCTGCGGAAATGGCTCGGCTAATGACACGCCAAACCAAAGTTCCGGCGGAGGTCAGCAGCATTCCGCGAGTGAATGCGGGAGCACGCTGACCTGGACGAACTCTATCTGTCAGCAGATCGGCTCTGGCCAACTCAACACCGCAATCGTAAATGGAAGCAGTGATCCCAATGCCTGGACAGTCATCTCTCGCCACGGCGAGTATGCGCAAGCCGAGACCGAGTGCAACGTGCCCGGTGCGGTCAGCGCGGGCAAGGGCGAACTGGCGATTACCACCTCGGCCACTCCCGTGAAATGCGGTGACTTTAACGCTGACGGGTCCACGCGCACCTCGGCCGCTAACTGGCCTTACAGCACCGGCGACCTGCAATGGAACACCTTCACCTTCACGTATGGCACGGTGCTTTACAACGCCAGTGTGCCATCGTCATCGACCAATCTTTGGCCGGGGCTGCTATGGATGCTGACGAGCTCCTGCCAGACCTCAAACAAATATTCGGGTGACACCGGGTTCAGCGGATGCCCGAATGTGGGTAGCTCCGCTTACACCGAGATCGATCCTTTGGAGTGCTACAACGGCAATGCTGGTTGGTGTCAATTTCACGTGGCCAATCCAGGATTCGGCATCGGAGGCGGTTGCGACGCCAGCATTCCCATCAAGGATTCAGCCTTCCACACGGTTATGCTGATCTGGACACCCACCAGCATTAAGCAGTACACCGACGGAGTTCTGCAGACGACCTGCAATCAATCGCTGTCCAGCCCGATGTTCTTGATTGTGCAGACGCAGACCGGCGGCGTCGCTGGGACTCCCAACAATTCCCTTCTCCCAGCGAAAGCGTCAATACAGTACGTCAAGGTGTGCAGCTCAACCGACGGCTCTTGCGCCACGGTTCACGACAACGACTCCTCGGTTGAGTTTGTCGACCGTTTCGGCGGCCCACTGCAGTAGTGCTCCCTGTAAACTGAATTCTGAAAAATCTCTTCAAGCCATAGATCACTGTGGGACCCAATTTGGATGCGCGCTCAAGAGTCCATTGACGGCGAGGATGTGATAAGCCACAAAGATTCCGAATCCCAGGCTCAGAAGTCCCGAGGCGACAGCCAGGTGCCGCAAGAAATTTTGCCTGCCACCGGCCAGACGAAAAGTTGACGCGATGCTCATGGTGATCACCATCATCCCGGCAATGGTCCCAATCCCGAACACCAGCAGGTAGGCGATTGCCCAGCGGGCATCGCGAATGGTTGCGAGCACAAGCAGAGCGACCGCGGCGGATCCGGCGAGGCCGTGGACCAGTCCGATCAGCAAGGGCCTAAGCGGGCGGTAAGCTTTGAACCGCAGGAACAAACGATCGAGCCACGCCACTGGCGTTTGATCGTGGGAGTGGCCGCCCGGCCCGTGCGTGTGCGCATGCGAGTGAAGGTAGTCCCCATGCCTGTGCGCGTGGGAATGTATGACTTCAGAATTTTCACAATTTGTCTGTGGGGAGAGAGGCGTTACGGCCCGCGTCATGTCCGAACTTTGCCGGAAAAACGCTGCCACATTCACAACACCCAGCAGGATGAGCATGAGCCCGACTGCCAGTTCCATGCTTAACCCCAACCGCGGCGGAATCACCAGATCAAAAAGTATGATCCCTGCGCCCACAATGAAAATCGTAATCGTGTGGCCGATTCCCCAAAACGCGCCGATCCACGCAGAACTGGAAATTTTTCGTTCACGCGTTACGATCGTGGTCACGGCAATCACGTGATCAGGATCGGTGGCATGACGCATACCGAGAAAAAAACCCAGGGCAATGATGGAGAGAAAGTTGATCACTGGAAATGTTCCGTGGAAGAGCGGCCCTTCAGGGCCGCGTTGACAGCCCAGTAGATAACGAGCTTTAGCCCTGGCGGCGATGTCATCCGTGGCTGTTCGAAAGCTCCTTCACAATATTGGTGACAAACGCCTTTGCGTCGCCGAATAGCATCAACGTGTTGTCCATGTAATAAAGAGGATTATCTATGCCGGCAAAGCCCGGATTCATACTTCGCTTAATCACCATCGTGGTATGCGCTTTTTCGACATCCAGAACGGGCATGCCATAAATCGGACTCGATTTGTCCGTCTTGGCCGCTGGATTGGTTACATCATTGGCTCCAATAATCAGCGCGACATCCGTTTGAGGAAAATCGCCGTTGATCTCATCCATTTCCTTTAAATGGTCGTAAGGAACGTCGGCTTCGGCGAGAAGCACGTTCATATGTCCGGGCATCCGTCCGGCTACGGGATGGATTGCAAACTGCACGTCGACTCCTCGCTTGGTGAGCGAATCGTAGAGTTCACGCACTTTATGTTGCGCCTGTGCAACAGCCATCCCGTATCCGGGAACGATGACAACTTTGCTTGCCGCCTCAAGAATTCCGGCAGCCTCTTCCGGCGAAGCGCTGCGCACCGTGCGCTCTTCTTGCGCAGCCGTAGCAGAAGCCGTGACTTGCCCGAATGCTCCAAACAGCACGTTGGTGAATGACCGGTTCATCGCCTTGCACATGATTACGGAAAGAATGAAGCCCGATGATCCATCCAGCGCGCCAGCAACGACGAGCACCTTGCTATTCAGCACGAATCCCAGCAGTGCGGCAGAAAAGCCAGCGTAAGAATTCAAGAGCGAGATTACGGTCGGCATGTCCGCGCCGCCAATCGGTGTGACCAGCAGGACCCCAAAGATGAGTGCCACCACGACCATGATCGGGAATAGGAACGTGTATGCGGGATTCACTACCAGCACCACAGCGAGTCCCAACGCCGACCCGAGCACCGCCAGACTCACAACGTTCTGCCCGCGATAGACAATCGGCCGCTGCGGCAAAATTTCCTGCAGCTTTCCAGCGGCGATCAAGCTTCCCGTGAAGGTAAGCGAGCCAATGATGACTTCAAGTCCGATTTCGCCCATCTGAAAACGGGTGACGGGCGCGGTTCCGACGTAGTATTCCGCGATTCCGATCATTGCGGCTGAGGCTGCGCCGAACGCGTGACTCAACGCCGTCCGTTGTGGAACTGCGGTCATCTTCACCATGCCGAGCGGAATGCCTACGCCGGCACCAATGATGAGCGAGATGACGATCCACTTGTACTGCACCAGCTCGGGGTTGAAGAGCGTCGCGGTGACCGCAATGGCCGCGCCGATTTCTCCCGCCAGAACGCCCCATCGCGCGCTCACCGGCGAACTCAGCCACTTGAGGGAAAGAATGAAGAGAACAACCGCAACGATGTAAGCGAAGTCGAGATACTGCTGGAGGGCCAGCGCGTTCATTGCTTCTTGCCCCGCCCTGCCTTGAACATGCGCAACATGCGGTCGGTGATGAAGAATCCGCCGACCATATTACTGAATGACGCCGCAACTGCGATTGCACCTAGCGTGGTCGTCAACGCCGTCTCATGCCGCCCGGCGATAATGATCGCTGCCACAACTACGATTGCATCCAGCGCATTCGTGAGCGACATCAGGGGCGTATGAAGCAGTGGCGAGACCCGCTTGATCAACTCAAATCCGACAAATCCCGCCAGTATGAAAACGTACAAATTCGAAATGAAATCCGCTGGCATGTGCCTCCTAGAAGTGCTAAGTGACTAGTGATCAGTGGTCCGTCATTCGTGAGCCGTGATTCGTAATTCGTGACTCGCAGTTGGTGATCTACGAAAAGACGTGCTCATGTTAAGCAAGAAAACTGTCCCAGCCTCAAAACCAAAAAATTGAGGACTAACGAAACACAATCCACGAACCACTAGCCACTGACCACGGGATTTGCCATTCCCAACATCTCTCTTACTCGTGCGTTCACCACTTCCCCGCCCTGCGTGAGCAACGTGTCGCGAATAATGTCGTCGCTCTCCGCCGTACGAACCTTCCCGTCCTTCACCAGATTGGTGAGAAACGAGGTCAGGTTCTTGGCATACATCTGGCTGGCGTGATACGGAACGCCGCTCGCCAGGTTAATTGGTCCTATGATCGTCACCCCGTGCTCTACCGTGATCTCTCCCGCGCGAGTCAGTTCGCAGTTCCCGCCACGCTCAGCCGCGAGATCAAGAATCACCGATCCAGGCAACATTCCCTTCACCATCTCGGCTGTTACCAGCACCGGGGCTTTCTTGCCGGGGACAACAGCAGTGGTAATCACAGCGTCATTTTCGGCGACAGTGCGGCCGAGCAATTCTCTCTGCTTGGCGTAGAACGCTTCGTCCTGCGCCTTGGCGTAGCCACGAGCATCTTGCGCGTCCTGGGTTTCGAGCGGAAGCTCTACGAACCGCGCGCCTAAACTCTGCACTTGTTCTTTTACCGCGGGGCGCACGTCATAGGCAGAGACCACGGCCCCCAGCCGTCTTGCGGTTGCGATTGCCTGCAATCCGGCAACCCCCACCCCGATCACCAGGACCCGCGAAGGAGTAATCGTTCCCGCCGCGGTGGTCATCATAGGAAAAATTCTAGGCAGCGCATCGGCGACTTCCAGCACCGCTTTATATCCGGCAATCGATGCCATTGATGAGAGCGCATCCATGCTCTGAGCGCGCGTCGTCCGCGGTATCAACTCCACTGAAAATGAAGTCACCCCAGTATTCGCAATCTGCTGCACCGCTTCTGCCGAGCCCAGCGGCCGCAAAAAAGCAATTAGTACCTGCCCGGGCCGCATTAACGCGACATCATTCGCGCCGGTTCTGTCGTTCGCGCCATGCCCAAGCACCTGAACGATGACGTCCGCCTGCGCGAAAACACGCGCGCGGTCAGATTCCAGCTTGGCACCCTTTTCCTGATATTGGGTATCCGGATAGCCTGCTGCGACACCTGCGCCAGACTCGATCATCACTTCCAATCCCGCCTTTGCCAGCAGCGGCACCACAGCAGGTGTTAGCGCGACCCGCCGCTCCCCAGGGTAGAGTTCCTTTGGCACTCCTACGATCACAATGGTCCTTTCAATCCCAGTCGGGGTTCGATTTGGTAAAAGCTACCGGAGATGTCTCAGAAACACGGTATTGTACCGTAAGCATCGGGGGCTCCGGCGGATGCGCTCGCCCGGCCTGTCTCTCGCGTTTTTATATGGTCGCCGGTATGCGTTTGGCCCGCCAAAAACAAGGTTTTTGACAATTTGGAGCTGCGGATTCCTCTTGCCCCGCGTAGCGGATTTGCATATACTTCCCGCGCACTTGCGGAGTCCGGTGGAAATACCTTCTATTCGCGTGGGTGTTCGGCCCGGTTCGCAATTACAGAAAAGAGAGTATCTTGAAAAACATCTTCGTTGGGAACCTCAGTTTCAACACCTCTGAGGACGAACTGCGGAAGCTGTTTGAGGCCTATGGTCACGTCGATCGGGTGAGCATTTTGACCGACCGCGAGACTGGGCGATCGCGCGGTTTCGGGTTCGTGGAAATGACGAATGCGGAAGAAGGGGAGAAAGCAATCGCAGGTTTGAACGGCAGCCAGTTCGGCGGACGTACGATCAATGTCAATGAAGCCCGTCCGAAAGCTGAGCGCGCCAGCGGTGGTCGCGGCAACGGCGGCGGACGTCGCTAATCGTCGCGTTTCGTTCCTGTACTGGTCTGCTTGCGGAATTCCCTACCTTGCGCCACCCATCAGCTCGAGCATGCAGCCGTGTTGCTCCGCAAAATTGCTGCTCGTTCCTCACCGTTGTAAACTCGTAACAACGCGCCCGTAGCTCAGCTGGATAGAGCGGCAGCCTCCGGAGCTGTAGGTCGGGAGTTCGAATCTCTCCGGGCGCGCCAGATTCATCACCCAATCTCCCCGCGCACTACGCGCAAAGGATCGATACCGCCACGCCCACCGTTCTGCTCGTCGTTCGAATCTGCCGGAAAGTTGTCGCCCTCTCCCGGAGCAAGGAATAAGTTGCTTTCGAGGCCATGCTGCTTCGTATAAAGCTCGTAATACCGCCCTTCAAGCGCATAAAGTTCCTCGTGGGTTCCACGCTCCACGATTCTTCCCTGCTCGATCACCAGAATCTGATCTGCCCTGCGAATCGTCGATAGACGATGCGCGATTACGAATGTGGTGCGTCCTTTCATCAAATACGACAGGCCTTCCTGGATCATCTGCTCCGACTCCGAGTCCAGGCTCGAAGTAGCTTCGTCCAAAATCAGGATCCGTGGCTCCGCCAGAATCGCGCGAGCAATCGAAATTCGCTGCCGCTGCCCGCCGGAAAGCTTCACCCCCCGCTCCCCCACAACCGTGTCGTATTTGTCCGCAAAGCTTTCAGCAAATTCATCCACTCGCGCAATCCGACACGCGCGCAGCACATCTTCTTCCGAAGCGTTCGGTCGCGAGAACGCGACGTTCTCGCGGATCGACCCGTCGAACAGAAATGACTCCTGCAGCACCACGCCCAATTGCGTTCGAAACGAATCCAACTGCACTTTACTCAGATCAAAGCCATCAACCCGAACCGTGCCCTTTGTCGGTACATAGAAAGCCGAGATCAATCCAATGGTCGTCGATTTCCCCGATCCCGAAGACCCGACCAATGCAGTGACTGTGCCTGGCGCGGCATGGAATGAAATATCATCCAGCACCGTGCGCACGCCGTCGTAACTGAAGCTGACATGTTCAAAATCAACATTGCCCTGAATTAGCGGCAGATCAATCGTCCGCGAAGGATCGCGGTCTTCTGCCGCTTGCGTCAGAATTTCGTGCGAGCGCTCAAGCCCAGCCAGCGCCTCGGTCAACTGCGTGCCAATTTGCACGATCTGCATTACCGGCGCGATCAGAAATGCCATAAACATGGTGTAGGTAAGAAAGCCGCCGATGGTCAGCGACCCCGCGAGGATCTGACGAGCGCCCACATACATGATGACCGCGCCAACCATCCCGAGCAGTACGCTCGCCGAAAGCCCCATGATTGAGGTCGCGGTCAGCGTTCGCAGCACGTTTTCAAGCAGCCGTTTTACGCCAACGCTGAAAACCTGGTCTTCGCGTTCCTCCGCGTGATATCCCTTCACCACGCGAATGCCTCCCAGTGACTCCGAAAGTCTTCCGGTAACTTCGGCATTGATTTTTCCGCGCTCGCGGAAAATTGGTCGAATTGTCTGAAATGCCTTCTTCAGCGCCACTGCAAATAAAGCAAGGAAGGCAAAGGCTACTACCGTCATCAGCGCGCTGATTCTGAACAAAACCACGAGAGCTATCGCGGCGGTCAACAGTCCGCCTACGAAGTCAATCAGTCCTGTGCCCACCAGATTGCGCACACCCTCGACATCGCTCATGATTCGTGACACCAGCACGCCGCTCTTGGTCGAATCATGGAACGCAACCGACAACCGCTCCACATGGGACTGCACTTTTTGCCTGAGCTCGGTAATAAGCCTTTGCGCGGCCTTTGACAAAAGTTGGGTAAGCGAGAATGACGTGATCCCCTGAATGAGCGTTGCCCCAAGAATCCCCAGCACCAGTGGCTTTAGCAACTCCGTGTGGTGCTTGATCACTACCGAATCGATTACGTACCGCGTCGAATAAGGAAGCACCAGGGACGCAAGCCGGTTGATGACCATTAAGACGAATCCGAAGACAAGCAGGCCGCGCCGAGGCCGCACCAATTCCCACACCAACGGCAGCACAGCCTTCAAGTTGGGCTTTTTCGATCCTTTGTCTGTCAGCTTCAGACCTTTAGCCGTTGGCGCACGACTAGCAGCACTGGCAGGAGGCGAAATGGAACTCGAAACCATGGTTCCTATTAGATAATCTCCCTTCTCATTGGGGTGCAATTTGAACCAACATATGCCGCGTCCTTTGCGACCCACGCGAAATCTCTGCGGCCCCTGCGGTTAAAAGCTTTTACAATCAGTCTGCCAATGAAACTTTCCGAGATCAGTCGCGCTCTGGGCGCCGAAATCGAAAACGGCTCACCTGACCTCGAGATCACTGGTGTCGCCGGCATCGATTTCGCCACACCCGGCCAGCTTACTTTCATCGCCAATCCGAAATATGCCGCTGCTGCACGAAGCACTCGAGCGTCCGCGGTGATCGTCTCTGAGAAGTTTCCTTCGCTTCCGGCCGCCATGCTCCGCAGCAAGAACCCATATCTCGATTTCGCTCGCGCGCTCGAGCTTTTTTATCAGCCGCCGAAATATGCGCCTGGTATTCATCAAACCGTGGTCGTCCATCCATCCGCGAAGGTTGGATCGGGAGCGCACCTTGGCCCTTACGTCGTCATTGGCGAAGATGTTGAGATCGGCAAGAACGCCGTTGTACTCGCTCACGCGGTCATTTATCGCGGCGCAAAGATCGGCGACAACTTCTTCGCACACTCGCACGCCATCGTCCGCGAGTACTGCCAGATCGGCAACAACGTCGTATTGCAAAACGGAGTCGTCGTAGGCAGCGATGGCTTTGGGTTTGCCAAAGACGCCAAAGGTCACTGGCAAAAAATCGTCCAGTCCGGTCCAACGGTCGTTGAAGACGATGTTGAAATTCAGGCCAATGCCTGCGTCGATCGCGCCAGCGTCGGACAAACTCGCATTGCTCGGGGTGCAAAGATCGACAACCTGGTCCAGGTCGGCCACGGCTCAAGCGTCGGCGAAGACACCCTGCTCTGCGCGCAAGCCGGACTCGCCGGATCAACCGACGTTGGCAAAAACGTAATTCTTGCCGGCCAGGTAGGCGTGGCGGGACATTGCAAGATTGGCGACGGCGTCATCGCCACTGCCCAAAGCGGCATTCCGAACGACGTCCCTGCTGGCGCCATTGTCAGCGGCTATCCGGCGATCGACAATAAGCTGTGGCTCCGCTGCGTGGCCGCGTTCAATCGCCTGCCAGAAATTGCCAAACGTTTGCGCCAAAAATAAAGGTATTCCTACGCGCTCGCCTTGTCCGATAGCGGCATCGTGCCGCCTGCGGCATCCAGCTCCAGTTGTTCCTGCCCGCTGAGCGCACTGACTCGGCCACGGTATGTCTTTAAATGCCTCGAGGCGGTATCGAACGCCTCCTGCGCCTTGCTCAAATTCTTGCCGACGTTTTCAAATTGGTTCTGGAAGTGATCGAACGACTTCTGCGCCTTGGCCAATTCCTGGCGGCTTTTCTCAAACCGGCTCGCAACTTCGTACCACTTGTGCACCAGCGCAATCGTCTGCAAAGTCATCAACAGCGTGTTCGGCGAAACCGGAAACACGTGCTGTTGGTTCAGCCAATCGGCCAACTCGCGGTTGCGCACCGCTTCCATATATAAGGTTTCGCTCGGCAGATACATCAGGGCGATTTCTGTTGTTCCGTGCTCTGGCTGAATGTAGGCCTTGATCCGCTTTGCCTCGGCCTTCATCACCCGAACAAATTCAACCCGTGCCTCTTCACGCTCGGCTTCCGTACTCTCTTCAAAAAACGCGAGTACCTGTTCACGGGGAAACTTCGCATCAATCGGCAGCCTGCGGTCTGGAAAATTGATCATTGCATCCACGCGACCACCGCCATTGGCCGAGCACTGCATCTCGAACATGTGCGCGGGAAGAAAATCAGAAAGCAGTCGCTCCAGGCTGGCTTCGCCGAATTGCCCGCGCAAGTGTGGAAGCTTCAACAGATTGTTCAGATCGTTGATCGAATGCCCAATGGCGCCCACTTCTCGTAGTTGTTCTTCTGCCGCGCGCAAGTGCTGCTGCACCTTTTCGAACTGCGCAAAACCCTCTTTCAGGTTCTGATCCAGCTTCGACTGAACTTGCTCGGTGATCGCCAAGAGCTTGGCATCAACTCGTTCTCGAATACGCTCAAGATTTTCCGCAGTTTGCTTATTTAACCGATCAAATTCTGATTTCAACGCCGAAGTCGTTGCCGCCAACGATCCCGCCAGCTCGGAGCGCGTCTCCGCCAATCGCTCAGCCTGTTCCTGCCGCCCGGCCTTCATCTGGTCATCAACGGCACATCGCAGCCCAGAGAATCCGTCGGCCAGACGGTCTGCCACCTGCTGCCTCAAATCGCCCTTAGTTTGCTCCAGGCGGGAGGCCATGTCTGCCGTCGCGGTTGAAAACTGATTTGTGAGTACCTGTTGGAGGTTCTCGGAATTTTGCACAAGCTTGCCGATTTCCGCAGCCTGCGACAACGTCGTCCGTTGCGTGAGAAGAAACCAGATCAGCAGACCGAGATTCGCAACTACTAACAAGCCAAGCACAAGAGAGAGAGTGCCCACTCAACCGTCCCCCAGAGAGATTTATTGGATTGTAGAGCCACTCCCTGTGGAAAGGCAAAGAAAAATCGAAACTCCATGTTTACCTTTAAAGATGCTCAACCTGCTCTTCCACGATTTGGCCATACCTGTTTAAATGAAACAAGATGCTCCCAGCCTCCGCAATCCGCATTGGTCCCGCCGGTTTTTCCTACAAGGACTGGGAAGGCATCTTCTATCCACCGGGAATGTCCCGCCGCAAACGCCATCCGCTTGAGTTCGTCGCGCGCTGCTTTGATGTCGTCGAAATCAATACTTCCTTCTATGGTCACATCAAGCCGGAGATCGCGAAGCTCTGGGCGAAGATCGCGTCGGATGTGAATCCCGGTTTTTGGTTCACTGCCAAACTGCATCGGTCGTTCACGCATTCTCCGCTTGCTGCGACCGAGCCGACTTCTGCTGTTTCTATCCGCCCAAATGATGAAGACGAGCGCCTGGCCCGGGAGGGGCTCGAGGCCCTCGCGGCGACCGGAAAGTTCGGCGCGCTGCTGATTCAGTTTCCCATCTCGTTCAAGAACACTTCGCTCAATCGCGAATATCTCGAAACCTTGCTGAGGCAGTTTATTGAATATCCGCGTGTCGTCGAAGTCCGCCATTCCACCTGGAACAATCCCGAGACGATCAACTATTTCGCGGAACGTAACGTTAGCTTCTGCAACATCGATCAGCCGCAACTGGGCCAGTCACTCGAGCCAACGACGCACGTGACTTCGTCGATCGGCTACGTTCGTCTGCATGGTCGTAACTACGACCAGTGGTTCGAGGCCGAAAAATGCGCCGACCGCTACAACTATCTCTATAAACCGAGCGAACTTGAGCACTGGAAAGATCGCGCGGAAGAAATCTCGCAACAGGCTAAGGTCACCTTCGTGATCACCAACAACCACTTCGAAGCCAAGGCCGGAGTCAACGCGCTGCAACTCAAGCACATGCTGACCGGACGCCGCGTCGTTGCGCCTGAGCCCCTGCTCGAACACTACCCGGGGCTGAGAGCGATTGCCGATCCGATCAGCGAAGGACAGCCCTCGGCGGGTTTGCCTTTGCTCACAAACGAGAGACCGGCTTAAATTGTAAAATTTTGGAGCGAACGACCAAGACCAGCGACGGACTTCTAGTTGGTGTAAATCCTCACGTAATCCACCAGCATCTCCGACGGAAACGGCGTGGAATTGTTTGGAGCTCCAGGCCAGCTCCCGCCGATCGCGAGATTAATGATGATGAAATTCGATTGTCCGCCATCAAATGGCCACACGGCGCCGCTCAGATTGCTTAAGCTCGCAGGAGTAAAGGTGGCGTAAGGGTGTGCGGGATCGTCAATGTAATACTTCACGCTACCACGCGACCAGATCATTCCATAGGTATGCCATTGAGCCGCGGTTTGGCCATTGGGAAAGTTGAATCGCGCGCCTAGGTTAGTGTCAATGAATCTTGTCCCGTGGATCGATCCTTCGTTCCAGTCAGGATTTCCAGCTGCGTCGATTCGCTCGAGCACATCCATTTCGCCGCACCCCGGCCAATTCACCGTGGCAATGTTGTTCCCCATGGACCACGCAGCAGGCCAGAATCCCTGTGCTTCGGGGACCATCGCCCGGAATTCCAGCCTTCCGTACTGAAAGCTGAACAGCCCCTTTGTCATAAGCCGCGCTGACGTGTACACATTGCTGGATGGATTCTGCGCCACGATGTGCAAATAACCGTCAGTTCCCACAAACTCGCTGGGACTACTTGTGCTGCACGGCGCCGTCGACGATCCCCATGCGCAATAGGTCTCCAGTTCCTGATTACCGAACCCGCCGTTGCCGGTGTCGTAAGTCCAAACCGTGGGATCAGGCTGGACCTTCGACGTGCCGGAATTTGAGAACTCGTCGCTCCACACGAGCGTGTTCGAAGGAATGTTAGGGAAAAACGCCTGGCTGGTGACCGTGCTCGATGTTCCTCGGCTGGCGGCAACAGCTTTCAGCGTCAGGTTTGAGGCCACTAGAAATGGGGCTTGGTATCGCGCCGAAGACGTGGTGGGAGTGCTGCCATCAACGGTGTAATAAATTTCTGCTCCCGAAGTGGAAGACTCCAACATGACAATCACCGCGCCATTCTGCGCGGCTTTCGTTGAAACCGTCGGAGACTCTAGAGCCCTGCCGCGTCCGGCACCACTTCCATCGCTGCCTGCCGCTGCGCATCCAAGCACCGCGCTCAACGTCAAGCCAATTGCGAACTCGGCAGGTATACGCATAATCCGTCGTCCCGGAAATTGAGCCCCAGCTGACGACATTATGCACGACTGACGAGTATGGCTTATTGCCTGATTCTCCGATTCGCAACCGAATACAACAGATCCGTCAGTAGATTCACAATCACATACGTCAGTCCAATGGCCAGAATGCATCCCTGCACAAGGAAATAGTCCCGGTTGCCGATGGCATCGATGGTCAGGCGACCTATCCCAGGCCAGGAGAAAATCTTTTCGGTCACGATAGCGCCGGCGAGTAGTGCGCCGAACTGCAGCCCCAGCACGGTCAACACCGGGAGCATGGCATTCCTGAGCGCGTGGCGATAGACGACTGTCGCTTCAGGCAATCCCTTTGCGCGTGCAGTGCGAATGTAATCGTGACCAAGTTCTTCCAGCATTGATGTTCGCACCATCCGCGTCAGAATTGCGGCCAGCGCGCCGCCCATGGTGATCGCCGGTAGAAGAAGATGCTCGAGTCCTCCCGAACCCGAAACTGGCAGAAAACCGAGCTTGATCGCAAAAAATAAAATCAAAATCGGGCCAAGGGCAAAATTCGGGAACGAAAGTCCAAACAGACTGACAACGCTCAGCAGCTTGTCATCCCATCTACCTCGCCGTTGCGCCGACCGCACTCCTGCCGGAATCGAGATCAGAATTGCGACCAGCAAAGAGGCGATCGTCAACTGCAAGGTGTACGGATATCGCTGCAGGATGAGATGACTCACATTCTGATTGAATCGCAGTGACGGACCGAGATCGCCATGAAACACGCCGTTCCAGTAGTGGAAATATTGTTGCCAGAGTGGAACGTCAAGGCCATAAGCGTGGCGCGTGGCGGCAATATCAGTAGCCGGCGCGCCTTCGCCGAGCATCTGCAAAACAGGATCGCCAGGGACGAGATGAATAAGAAGAAAGACGACCGAGACCACAAGCCATAAGACGGGCAACGTGTACAGCGCGCGCGTGATGATGGCCCGAAATATCTTCACAGTGTGATCGTGAACCACCGTCTGCCGTAGTAAAAGACTTTACCGCAAAGTTCGCCAAGGTCACGCGAAGAACACAAAGAAATCAATGGCTGCTCTTTTTGATCTCAGCATCGCTACGGCGGATGTAATTGGCGTCGAGATCACTGGCCGAAATCACCTCGCCAGCTCTTATCTTTTCATATCCGATTCTGGCGATGAAGTCTGCTCGTGGGTAGGGGACATAGCGCGCTTGCGAACCATGCTGGGCCAGAAATTCGGCGATCTTCGCGTCGGAGGTAACAATTTCACGATCACGAATTGAAGCGAGTTCTTCTTGCCTGAGCAAACGCTGCTCGCCTGCTGCGGCGTGTCTTCTCGTAATGCCGAAATCTCCCGCATAGACCTCTCCCCGCCCTGCATCAAGAACGGCGGTCAGCTGGCCGTCCTTGTCGGCTGCACGCGCAACACTTTCAAGCAATGACACAGCTGCGATCGGCTTCTGCAAAACTTCGGCCAGAGCTTTGATGGCCGCCAAGCCTACGCGAAGTCCGGTAAACGAACCAGGGCCTGAGACGACTGCGAATCCGTCGATGTTGTTTTTCGTGAGATTGTGCTGTTCCAGCACAGCAGAAATCTGGGGAATCAGTTGCGCAGAGAATGTTCCGCCTTCGAGCGGCACGACTTGGAGCGTGCGGGCACTCGCGTGGTCAAATTGGACGAGAGCGATGCTGCCGTTCTTACCGGAAGTGTCGATCCCGAGAATGAGCATAAGAGAGCAGGTTAATGGCTGGCCTCCACCAATTCAATCAGCACGCCGGATGCGCTCGAAGGGTGGATGAAGACGTAGCGATGCCCGCCGGCGCCGGTTTTGATTTCGTCCGTGACCAGCCGCACGCCGCTGCGCTTCAGGCTTTGCACGGCGGCCACGAGATCGGAAACCCGGATCGAAACATGGTGTAAACCTTCGCCGCGCGTGGCGATGAATTTTGCGATTACAGAATCGTCGGAAGTGGGCTCGAGCAGTTCAAGATGGGTATCTCCGACCGGGACCATGACCACGCGCACTTTCTCGCCTGCGATGACTTCCTCCGGCGAGAGTGCCAGCCCAATTTTTTCGTAGATATTCTTGGCGGCGGCGAGGGATTTTACGGCAATGCCGAGATGGTCGAGGGAAAAGGACATACTTCAAGCTGCGCCGGGCGGGTGAGGGCACCCGCCCCTACGCAATGATGGATGTTCACTTCACTTTCGCGAAAATGATGACCAGCGTGTACAGCGCCAGAGATTCGATCAGGGCGAGACCAAGAATCAGCGCGAACTGAATTCCCGCACGAGCTGAAGGGTTGCGGGCAAGAGCTTCAGTAGCTGACGCGGTCGCGCGGCCCTGCCCAATGCCGCATCCGGCAGAGGCGATAGCCATTCCGAACCCCGCGGAAATTGCGACCCAGTTGGCGCCGCCTGAGGTTCCAGCCTGTGCGAAGGCCGGCACCGCAAAGCAGAGGGCCGACAACGCTCCGAAGAGATACTTCAAAACAGCGAGTGTGTTACGCATTGTTTTCTCCTATGAATTGCCGCCAGTTGGTGGTTGACGTTACCGTGCAAACGCCCTCACGCTGAACGGCTAAAAAGCCAGTGATCAGTTGTCAGTAGCCAGCTCTAGTGCTCCGTGGCCACTGCTCCCGCAAGATAAACCGTCGTCAACAAAACAAAAATGTAAGCCTGCAACAGAGCGACGCCGATATGAAGCCCGAGAAAAGCTACGGGAATTACGACAGGGATCAATGAGAAGAAGACCATGGTGACCATGTCGCCCGCGAACATGTTGGCGTAAAGACGAATGCTGAGCGACATCACGCGCGCGAGGTGGCTGATGATCTCAAGCGGAAGCATGAGCGGTGCCAGCCACCACATCGGTCCGAGAAAATGTTTCAGGTAACCAATGCCGGATTGCCGAAAGCCTTGCGCCTGGTAGTAGAAAAACGCCACCACTGCACAGCCCAATGGCACCACAGCGGATGCCGTCGGTGACTCCAGGCCGGGCACAACTCCGAATAAATTTCCGATCAGGATAAATAGGCCGAGCGACACCAGAAAAGGAGTGAACCGCTCACTATGATGTCCGATCACATCACGGCTCTGGCCCTCGATGAAACCGTGGAGTCCTTCAACTAAATGTTGCAGCCCGCCCGGGCTTTCCACCGAAAGCCGCGAACGCACAATGAGAAATACTACTAGCAAGAACCCGACGACCAATACTTCCATCGCAACCGCATTAGAAATCGGCGCACCCGGATATTCCGGCTGGATGTGCAACGACCGCAGCAGGCCAGTGACTGGGCCGGCGAAGGCATCGTTCAGAAGCTTGGTGAAGAAAAGTTGTTCAGGCATGGAAAACTAGCCACGAGTCACGAGCCACGAAGCACACGAACTACTTCGTACCCCGCCTCACACAAGATCGCCGCCACGGGTAGAAATAACCCCGCAAACAATCCGTACAAGCTCTCGCGGGAAACGGTAAGTATAACAAAGGCAACAATTGCCATCAAAAAGTAACGCAACAGGAAACGATGCACGACGCCCCGGCTTGAGGGGGCATTCCCCGACGAGATGGTAAGCTCCGCCAATCCCGCAACAACTTTTTTCAACCAGTGAAAATTCAGGTGGGCAATGCTGGCGCCCAAAGTAAAACCGATCCCAATGCGCCAGCCGAAGTATGAGAATGCCATGACCAACCCCGCGAGACCAATCACCAGCATCAATTTCTGAATGCGTTCGGCAGCACGGGAATAGAAGTCTTCGCCGGTTTCATAGGCTGTCGCCACCAGCAGATTGTAATTCGGGACTAGGCTGAGCGCGCCAGGTCTCGCAATTGACGTACGGCTTCGATAAACCGGTCAGCCGCGTAGTCGATTTCTTCCTCGGTATTGAAGCGGCCAATTCCGAAGCGAATCGAGCTTTGCGCCCGTTCGTCAGAGATGCCAAGGGCCTTCAATACGTACGAAGGTTCGACGTGCGCCGAGGTGCAGGCTGCCCCGCTCGAAACAGCGATGTCATCGACGGCGGTCATCAACTCTTCTCCGTCAATCCCGCCGAAGCTCATGTTCAAATTTCCCGATAACCGCTGCTCGATCGAGCCATTAACTTCCACATTGTTCAAAGAACCGGCAAGCTTTTCCATTAACCGGTTCCGGAGCATTGCAGTCCGCTTCGATTCCTGCAACATTTCCTGCCGACAGATTTCAGCAGCTTTGCCCAGGCCAACGATACCGGGAACATTCAACGTTCCCGAGCGCATGCCGCGTTCGTGGCCGCCTCCGTCGATAGTGGGAGCCAACTGGATTCCATCCCTGACGTAAAGAGCGCCCACACCTTTTGGTCCATAAAACTTGTGCGCGGAAATCGAGAGCAGATCGATATTCTGCTTCTTCACGTCAATGGGGATCTTCCCCGCCGCCTGCGCCGCGTCAGTATGGAAAAGCACGTTTCGTTGACGGCAATGTTTCCCGATTTCCTCAATGGGCTGCAAAACTCCTGTCTCGTTATTCGCCGCCATTGTTGAAATCAGAATCGTATGCTCGTTTATGTCGCTAGCAAGCAAGTTCAAGTCGAGCAAGCCATCTTCTTGAACTGGCAAGTACGTCGCTCGGTAGCCGTACCGTTCCAGATGCTTGCAGGTATCAAGCACCGCTTTATGTTCTGTGGCTACCGCAATGATGTGATTGCCATAATGCCCATATGCCTCAGCGATCCCCTTAATGGCCAGGTTATCGCTCTCGGTAGCGCCTGAGGTGAACACAATTTCCTTCGGAGTTGCACCAATGAGCTCCGCAACCTGACCTCGTGCAGCCTCGACCGCCTTGTTCGCCTCCCAACCGAAAACATGGCTCCTGCTGGCTGCGTTTCCGAACTTCTCGCTCAGGAACGGGAGCATGGCTTCGAGCACCCGTGGATCGAGGCGCGTAGTGGCATGATTGTCGAGGTAGATGGGCAGTTTCAGCTTGCGCTCCGAGTGCCCTGTTTCGGACTTCGTCATCCTGTGTGCGGCCTCTCAAGCAGATTCTACATCTGTGGCGGCATCTCGAATCACTCACCAGTGCCCTGTCGCCAATCACCCGACGGGGGTTCGCACAGACGTGTACCAAAGGAACGTTACCGCACTTTGTGTACCTGCCAATTCTGCATTCTTTGCTTGACAACCACTACTTTCCGGCTAAAAATACCGCCAATTCCGGCGCAAATTCTGCTCGGGGCGACTCGGGCCTGAGCAACAAGACCGGAATCTATGACCCAATCCCGCCCTCCGCAATCTTCTGAAAAGAGACCTGACGTGAAACAGTGTAAGCACCCGCGTGTCCGCATCGTTGCTCGCGAAGAAGACGCAGAATTCGTCGAATGTCTGGAGTGCGGCGAAGTCTTCGAGTCCAGCGAATTCAGAGATATGGATATTGAAGAGACGAAATTGAAGGAAGGATAGCTTTCGGCTCTCAGTTTTTTGCGGGCATCCTCGCCCACTCGGATCCGTCCCATCGCTGATCTCGTGGCCTATCGCAGCGCCATCCCTGCCTCGGCTGAAAAGTCTATCGGCGCAAAATCTTTCGCTAAAAACTTCGGGTACGCCGCGGCGGCGATCATCGCGGCATTATCGGTCGAGAGCGGACGCGACGGGAAAAACACTGGCAGCCCCTCCTTCCCCGCCTCCTGCTCAAACGTGTGCCGCAATTCGTTGTTCGCAGCCACGCCTCCAGTAACGAACAACGTTGCGATGTTGTACTCGCGCGCCGCAGCTAGTGTCTTTCCTGTCAGGTCCTGCACCATTGCGCGCTGGAAAGATGCAATCAAATCGAGAGTCTGCTTGTCGCAATTCGCCAGATAATCTTCGAGGTTCGGTTTAACAATTCCTGCGAGTGCCTTCTGTCGCGCCTGGATTGAAGGCGTCATCTCGTGAGTCTCCACATGGCGCAGCACCGCAGTCTTGATCCCGCTATACGAAAAGTCAAATCTTGTGGGGGAGGTCCTCCAGGTCCCACCTGTTTGGGCGGGCACCTCATCCGTGGACCGATCTTTGCCAAGAAAGGAAATTTTCTTCCGATCCGGGTGTTTAATCTGTGCTGTCCCAAACTGCACCGCCCGCGGATCGCCGTGCTTTGACAAGCGGTCAATTACAGGCCCTCCGGGATAACCGAGGCCCAGCAGCTTGGCCACCTTGTCGAATGCCTCGCCAGCGGCGTCATCACGAGTGTGGCCGATGTTTTCGTATGACCAGCTCTCTCCGCGCTGCTCCGCGAGATACAGATGTGTATGGCCGCCAGAAACCACCAGCGCCAGCAGGGGAAACCGCAGCTCGCGGTTTCCCTTCTGTCGCTCCTCGAGCAGGACGGCATGAATGTGGCCTTCCAAATGATTGACTGCGATCAATGGCTTCTCGAGCGCAAAGGCCAATGCCTTGGCATAGCTGATTCCAACCAGCAGCGCGCCTGCCAGCCCGGGCCCCTGGGTCACCGCCAACGCATCGATCGATTCATAAGTCTTGCCTGCTTCGGCAAGTGCTTGCCGTACGACAGGCACGATAGCGCGCAAGTGCTCTCGCGAAGCCAGTTCGGGGACCACCCCGCCATAGGGCTGATGTGTCGCGATCTGCGAGGCGACTACGTTCGAGATCAGTTGTTCGCCAGAGCGCACAACCGCCGCCGCGGTTTCATCGCAAGAGCTCTCAATCCCGAGGACGAACACGTCTGCCATATTCCAAGAATAACGTGCTTAACATACGCGACTGCGGTAATTTGACTATTATTTTTGACCATGATCTAATGTGATGGACATGAAGGAAATTGCCATCTCCGAATTTAAGGCGAAGTGCCTCGCTCTACTCGACCAAGTGCAGAAAACCAAAAAGCCGCTCCGAATAACCCGGTTTGGAAAACCCGTCGCCCAAGTTGTCGCGATCGTGCCTGAAGATTCTTCACCCTGGATCGGCTCCATGAAGGGCACCTTGGAGATTGTGGGCGACATTGTTGCTCCTGCGAATGATGAACAAGAGTGGGAAGCTCTCCGCCATTGAAACTCCTTTTGGACACTCACATATGGCTCTGGAGCCTCGAGGACCCAAAGCGCCTGGCGAAGCGGGTATTGCAGGAATTGCGTAATTCAGAAAATGAGTTATGGCTCTCTCCCATCAGTACGTGGGAAGCTTTGACACTGAATGCGACAGGGCGTATCCGTCTTCACGCTGACTTGAGCGTCTGGGTTGCGCGCGCGACCGCTCCGTTTGTTGAAGCGCCGCTGACTCACGAAATTGCTCTAGCCGCCCGGAATTTGGCGATTCCGCAGCAGGATCCAGCCGACCGCTTCCTCGCCGCCACTGCTCAAGTCCTTCGGCTTACGCTTGTCACCGCGGACACTTCCCTCTTGGGCCTCGGCGATATTGCCACCTTGGCAAACCGATGACTTTCGCAATTCTGCGAACGTCTTCCAGCTTGATCCCGAGTTCCTTGTGTACTATTCTCTAACTACACCGGAAAGGAGGTGGTCTGATGACAAGTTCTGAAAGTGGCAGTAGATGTATCCATAGACCAGGTGAGGTGGCTGAGACTTAGAGCGGTCGCTCTGAGTACTTCGCAACTCGACCGGTGAGTTTGGATTTCCGCCCGGCGTCAGGTCACGTCGGGACCCGGAGTTCGCCGAAGTGGCGCTTCACGAGAGTCCCCAAATAGGACACTCAGAGACGACCACCTCTTGGTCAATCCCAAACAGTCCACCGGGCGGCCCGCAGGCTTAAGCTTGCGGGCCGTTCTATTTTGGTGCCAAGGCTCAATTCTTATGTGGAGCAGATGCGAGCTGAGGAGTCGTCGCTTGCTGCATCGATTTAAGCGCTTCCAAGTCCAATTTGCAATTCGAGTTTTTGCAGGACAAGGTTCCCAAACGGATTATCTTGATCGATGAAATATCCGGAAATTTAACTGGGTAGTCCAAATTTTGCAGCTTCTCTCCTGCGCTACGTAATGCTTCGTCGCCGTCGACGAATCGTACGCGCTCTGGACTGCTCGAGTTGTCAAACAGCATTTCAAATCGTGCGGAAGTGGTTCCCGACGCCAGTACTGGTAAGTTCAGGGTCCGCATTTTTTGCACCTCGGTCGCAGCTTGAGCAAGCTCCTTCGCGGGATTTGCTGAACTGAGTTTCGCAACCCGCTCTCGGGATGCAATCGCTTCTGGCCCGCCCGCAGCAAACGCCAACGCGTACATATGACGAGCGTGGTCGCGCGCTCCAGTTTTTTCGTAGAGACGTCCTAAGCGATTTGCCACGGTGCCGGAAAGACTCAGAGACCATGCAGCTTCAAGATATTGCGAGGCTTCGAGCGTTTGACCACGCAAGAAATACGACCATCCCAGCCGAGCCCACGAGAGTGCCACCAGATCCATGGCTGAAAAGTCGTTCGGATCCAACCGGTCGTATTCACCGGAGTCAAACTGATCTCCGATATCTCCGAGATTCTTCATGGCATCGTGTTCGGCCTGATTTGGATCAACGTCGTCCCGCAGGACGGGCGCAAAGAAATCGCTGGAGAAGACCGGTCCGCCCGTCAAGCTTGCCATGATCGTTTGCGCCTTAGATGAGTCTCCCATACGCGAGTAGACTTCTGAGAGAGCAATCTTGACTTCCGGATCTTCAGGCGGAATCGAAGCAGCCGTTTCCAGTTCGGTTCTGGCTTCGGCATCGCGCTTGAGTTGTATCAAAAGTAAGCCTAGCTGCTTGTGGGCAGACTTGTCGGATGAAGCGAGTTCGATCTGTTTGCGATATGAAGTAACAGCGTCGTCAAAGCGGCCGAGCTGTTCCAGTTCTCGCGCAAGCTCAGCGTTCGCTCGCGCGTGCCCAGGATCAACCTCCAATTGCTTTTTAAAAGCCTGTACAGCCTTCTCATGCTGGTTCATGCCCGCGTATGACTGTCCCAAATCCTCCCAGCCTTCTTTCGCAGTTGGGTCCTGGTCGGCAGCGCGCTGAAGCAGGGTAGCAGCGGCCACGAAGTCCTGCCGCTTCAATGCGGATTCGCCTGCGTCGCGAAGTTCTGCCGGTGTTCCCTTGAGTTCAGCAACAGCGGTTTCGGCGGAAGCGGATGGTTGAGAAATACTGCACCAGGGCGTCTCCTCAACTGCGCTGGTGGTCACGTTGTGAAAGGACTCATAGTCCGCGCGACGGAAAGCCGGTAGCTCATTAACTTTGAGCACCATTCGCCGTTCTGCTTCCCAGACATTCTTTGATAACTTATACGACGTCGAATATTCACCATAGTCACGCGTCAGGCTCACGTCCGAGGCCGTATGCAGCGTGAAGTTCCTGGGAAATTCCACCCGCACTTGGTAGACACTCTCTCCCGCTGGGCCAACATCAAGAGGCTCCGAAGCACGCTTCTTGCTTGGTTTGGGGACACGGCCGATGGAGATCGGCGGAAGCAGTTGGAAGTTGATCCCTGAATTTGGAACCTTGAAGTAATCCGACTTATGAAGATGGTAGGTAACGTGGAACGGCTTCGTAGTATCTTCTAGGGCCTCGGCTTTTACCTCTGAAACATCACCTTGCAGTCCCAAACTGCGCGAAACAAACTCGAAAGCGCGCGGCCAATCTGTCTGAGCAACACGGCGCAGAATCCCTCGCAGGGGCCATCCGGAATCGCCGGATGCAGTCAGGTCGACGGTCGCATCGAGCGCACCAAACTCGCTAAACTTGGCGTTCACATTCAGTTTCGTGGTGTTTTTGACCTGCGCGTCAGCCGGAGTGCGCTGCAGGCCGCCCGACGAGTCGGTTGAGGCCACAACAGCTTGTTTGTTGCGCAGTTGATACGCAATCAAGCCATACGGTGCAACCTCAGCAGTTGCATCGAGCCAGGTCATCTTTCCTCCCACTTTCGCAAGCGTAATGACATGATCAAATTGAGCCGGAGAAGGAACGTCCGGATCCAGTTTCCTTTGCGAGTGAATCATGACCGGATAGCTCTGAATGCCTTCCGCTGCCAACATTGCCTGCAGGAGCGTGTGCTTGTCTTTGCAATCACCATAACTATTGCTCAGCACATCCGCCGCGGCATGGGGTTGAAATCGTCCCACTCCGAAAGACAAACTTACATACCGAATATTCTGGGCGACGAAGTCATACAGCCGTCGGGCCTTTTCCTCCTGAGTGGCGGCACCGCGTGTAAGGTCGTCGGCCTTTTTTTTGATTGCATCGTCGGGAACGGCTCGCGCACTTTGTAATTTCGCATACCAAGTCGCGATCTGTTGCCAATCGGTAAAGGTTGAGAGTTGTACGTCGAGGGTATCGTCCGGCTCCTCGTCCTTTTTTTTCTTGCGATCTGGAACGAAATTCTTGACCGTCCAACTATAGACGCGGCGGTCGGCGGTCTCCTGGGTTTCGAACTTGTGATCAGGGCTCTTGAGCTTCACATCGCGCGATTTGGGAATACTTATTTGAAGGCTCCCATCGAGCAGGACGTAGTCGTCGGGAAAGTCATACTCGTACCAAAATTCGCCGGCCGCGAGCGGTTTGACGTTCGTGACAGTGTGATATTCCAGAACAACTCCCGGCCGAATTCCAACAACCGAGACATGCCGCTCGCGAAAATCGCTATACATCGGTGCCTCGTGTAACACTTCGGGAGCGAAGTCCTGGTTGCTTGATGCTGCCGTTTCCACCACTTGACCATCCGCCGCTCGCACCCGTACATAGTCAATTTTCAAGTCCTCGTTTGCAGTGGAATACCCAAACACAAGCTGACCAAAAGCCTGGACGCCTGCCTGACTCTGTATGCGGATTACCGCGGTCGTTTCACGAACACCGCTTCCATCGTTGTCGAAACGCACTGACTCTTTCAGGTGCTCGAAGACGAAGGCTTCCTGAGAAGTGTCCTTCCCGCTCGCGGAGGGTGGGGTCTGGGCACACAAGAAATTCGATATAAGGAACAAGGCAAAACCTGGAACTCTGGTACGCATGCGCGTCATTGTACGAGTTCAGGTGGTCGGCGCGATATGATTCTTGGGTGAGGCCTTCGGATTCTGAACAGGAATTGCGGCGCTTTGCCGCGCACTACTCGCAATTGAGCGACAGCGAGCTGATCAAACTTGCGCTGGAATCGGCGGAGCTGAGCGATGCCGCGTGGGATGCGCTCGAGGACGAACTCGACCGCCGGAATCTGGAGATCCCTGAACCTGAAGTCGCGTCGAAGAGTAGCGCTCCAGAATTCCGAGACTTGGTACTGCTGCACAGCTTTCGCGACATTCCGGATGCGCTCTTGGCGAAAGGAAGGCTCGAGGCCTCGGGAATCGAGTGCTTTCTTTCCGACGACAACATGGTGCGGATGGATTGGTTCATCTCGAACCTGCTGGGCGGCATCAAGCTCATGGTTCGTCCGGCGGATTTCATCGAAGCGAGCCGGATATTGAATGAACCTCATCCTGTGTCGTTGGAGGAGTTCGGGGATGCGCCGGATAACGACGTCGATTAGTGTTGATTGCCTTTTGAAAGCCCCAGACGAAGGACATTGCGGGTGTCCTCGGGGAGCTTAAGCGGATCCAGTTCCCCTTCCGCAAACCAGCGCGCATCTGCTGCATCGCCCGAAGCGCAGAGCGTGCCTGAAACTTGCTTACAAAGGAAGTCAATCAAAACGTAGTGGTAGATGGTGCGCTTCTCGTCATCGGGGACTACGCGTTCGAAGACGCCTAGAAGTTCGACGGCACTAACCGTTAGCCCAGTTTCCTCGAGCGCCTCGCGCTCGGCTCCCTGCCGGAGAGTCTCGCCGAGTTCCAGCATTCCGCCCGGAATCGACCACTCGCCAAGCAACGGAGGCTTGCCACGTTTGATGAGCAATACGCGGCCGTCTTTCACGATGACGGCACCCACCCCCACGAGTGGCTGCAAGGGGTATTCGCGCTGAACTTCCGGTTTCATTGGTTCAAGGTGAACACCGGAATTCTAAATCCAGCACGCAAGCTACTTGGCATCTCGCTTGACGGTTGCGTCGGTTGCCCAGTAACCGTTATCGGCCGCAATGTGCAGTTGCATCTGTTCGCCTGAGACCTTGCCCGTGACGAGCAGCTTGACCGGCATTCCCTGCCATTCAAAAGCTACCGAAAAAGAAATGTTGTCGCCATCGAGCTTGCCGTCGCTGATGGAATACTCCTTTCCGTCGCGCCCGATCATACTTCCGCCGACTGCCGTCTTGTCGTTAGTGAGATGAAATACCGATTGCCCGGCGCCATTGGCCATTTCGCCCCGCCAGGTTCCGGTCAGATCGGTGGCGGCAAAGAGCACTGCCGGGATCAATGACAGCGAGATTGCTGTGAACAAACGTAAGACTCTCATTCGTCTCCTCCGTGATTGGTTGGCAAATCTATTGTCATTCTGTCGTCGTTTAGCTGAGCGAACCAGTGCGGAACGTCAACAAGGTTCGCTGACAAATGTCATGGTTCGCGTGTCCGGATCGCTGGCTAGCTCCTTGCGTCGCGCTTCCACTCATAAAGTCCGCTGACGCGGCCCTGAAGGGCCGCTCTTCCACGTGTCGAACGAATACGCGATCCGTTATCAGGGAGAGGTACGCCGATCTGCTTCACCCACCCTGTCGCAAAGAACGCGACAAGGGTGGGGCAACCTCATTTGTTGTGATTCAAGTGCTGGTGGTTCAGGCGTAGGGTGACAACTTGACTTAGTGGGACGTTGATAGTAGGCTCCGCCTGCTCTGGAATTGGGGCCGGAGCATTCCCAGTAAAACTCACTTTGATCGCGTCCGTATGAGCAGCGGCGGAACGGTGAATCTCTGCTCGCTTGGCCAAAAGGAGGCCACATCTATGACCAGGATTACTCGATGTCTTGTTTCCGGGGTGACGATTTTGTGCGCAGGATTGGGTTTGGCTGTGGCGCAGGACAATTCTGAGACAACCCCACCGCCAAAGGTACTGCTGGTTCAACGCGAATTCCTGAAACCCGGCAAAAGCGGCAGTGTGCATGAAAAAAGCGAAAGCGCTTTCGTTCAGGCATTCACGCGTGCGAAATGGCCACAGCACTACTTTGCAGTAAGCGCCGTAACTGGCAAGCCGCGCGTCCTGTTTCTTTCGGGCTACGACTCTTTTGAAGCGTGGGAAAAAGACAGTGCTGCGATGGGGAATAACAAGGCTTTGTCTGCCGCATTGGACCATGCCATCGCCGGCGACGCCGATTTGCTGAGCGATGCAGACCAGACTCTGCTTACCTACGATGACGCACAGAGCTTGAACTCCGCGGTGGACATCGCACACATGCGCTACTTTGAAATCTCTGTGTATCGTCTCAAACCCGGCCATCGGCATGACTGGGAAGATCTGGTCAAGCTGGTCAAATCCGCATACGAGAAAGTTCCCGATACCCACTGGGCTGTATACGACGCGATGTACGGCCAGCAAGGCGCAACCTATTTGGTCTTTGTTCCGATGAAGTCGGCCAAGGAAATTGATGAGGGCTTCGCCAAGGACAAGCAGTTTGTAGATGCGATGGGTGAAGACGGAATGAAGAAGCTGGCCGAACTCGAGCAAGCGGCGGTTGAGCTCACTCAGTCAAACCTGTTCCAGTTCAACCCGAAGATGAGCTATCCACGGGACGAGTGGGTCAAAGCAGATCCCGACTTCTGGAAGCCAAAGCCGGCCGCAACCGCAATGGCGCCGATGAAAAAAGAAGAAAAACCGGCAGACAAAAAGTAAGCTTCACAAGTTGAGAATCCCCACCCTGTCGCAAACTACGCGACAAGGGTGGGGCAATTGCGCGGTGTTTTCTTATCAGAACCTAAGCGACCCGCGTATCCACGGTTTCGCCCTTTTCCACAAATCCACGCACCCAGCCGAGGACGCGCTTCCAGCCTTCGCCATGACTCCTAGCAGCCTGTTCGTTGCCGGCCAATCCGGAGTGGTGAATTTTCACTAACGTTCCCATACCGACGCGCGCCGGCCCTTGATGCTGTAAGCCGTGGACGTCGCGGGGCTCAAGTTCCCAGCGGACAACCGTCTTCAGCCCGCTCGTGTAACTCGGAATCCAGGTATGAACGAGCTTGCGGGGAGGATCAATCTCAATGTATTCGCCTTCTACACGGAACTGCTTGCCGTCCTGCCCTACACCTTCGCTGAACCATTTGCCGCCGAGGCGGACATCGGCGTGCGTGTTAGTGAGGCGATACATGCCTTTTTGTCCCCACCACTGGGCCGTCTGCTTGGGGTCGGTAATGGCTTCAAAGACGCGGGCCGGTGGGGCGGCAATAAAAATTTCCGCCATGACGACGTCATTGTCAGGAGTAACCTGTGCGGTTGCCATTCAGTTCCTCGTTTCGAAAGTTTCGCCTTTTTCGACGAAGTCTCTGAGCCAGCCAAGCGATGCGCACCAGCCAGCGTAGTGACTCTTCGCCTGATCGAGATGTCCGGCAAAGCCAGAGTGCCGCAGTCGCACCAGAGTGCCGGTTCCGACTTTGTGAGTCCCGCCGCCATGCATTTCGTGCACTTCACGGGGTTCGAGCTCCCAGCGGACTACCGTAGTGAACGGCCCGACAAAATCGGCGTTTCGCGTATGCACGAGAAGTCGAGGAGGATCGATCTCCAGGTATTCGCCTTCGAGATGAAAACGCTGGCCGTCGCCGCGAATCCCTTCGTTCGACCATTTACCACCGACACGCAAATCAGATTTGGTTTCCACCACGCGAAACGGCACGACCGAATGCGGACCAGGGTTGGAGGGTTCCTTCACGCCCCACCATTTCGCCCGCTGGTTGGGGTCTGCGATGGCCTCAAACACGCGAGTTGGCGGAGCGGCGATAAAAATCTCCGCCAATATAGCGTCATTATCGGGAGTGAGTTGAGCGGTTGCCATTTCACTTTCCAGTATCGCCGGTTTCGCCTTTTTCAACGTACGCCTGCAGCCAGGTGAAGACCAATGACCAGCCATGGCTGTGCGCCTTGGTCGCGTCCGCACTTCCGGCAAACCCAGTATGCGTGAGCTTTACGAGAGTGCCTTTGGCTTGCGTTTCGAGCTCCCAGAGTACTTTGGTGAACTTAGGAAGCCAGCTCGAAATCCAACTGTACATAAGCCGGCGCGGTGGATCGACCTCAAGAAATTCGCCGTGCACCTCGAGATCTCCGGACTTGACTGACTGGCCCGACGTTGACCATTTGCCACCCACGCGCACGTCCATATTGAACTGGCTCAGATAGTACTCGTCTTTCCTTCCCCACCAGCGCGGCGCCTGTTTGGGATCGGTCAAGGCTTCGAACACGCGCTCGCGCGGAGCGGCGATGAAAATTTCTAATGTGACCGCGTCGTTATCAGAACTGATATGACAAGTAGGAGCGATACTGAGTGTCGCCATATAAGGGTTCTCCTCATTCCTCTGCTAACTCCGTGCTCTCCGCGTGCTATGTGGTAAGGTCTTTGGAATCCTCTAGCACCGGGAACACGGAGCACACAGAGGATTCTCTATTTCTTCGGCTTCCAGAGCGCAAAATGCGCGCCGGTCGGATCAGCTAACACACTGAACCAGCCAAATCCCGGGATTTCCGTGACATCCTTCATAACATTTGCGCCGAGCGACTTCGCTTTTTTTGTTGAAGCATGAATATCGTCGACGAGCACGTAGGCAAGCCAGAATGAAGGCGCTCCGGGAATTGGGTTCTTCATCATACCTCCGCCGGTGCCTTCGCCGACCCGGACCATGGTGTATCCGCCGCCCGGCGATTCCATATCTTCCAGCTTCCAATCAAACAGCTTGCTATAAAAAGCCTTCGCTTTGGGAACATCATTGGTATTGAGTTCAACATGACAGAATGGATTAGGCATTGCTTCCTCCGTAAGAACTGCGATTATTTCCTGAAACGTCGCGTCACGATGTGTAGCTGGTATCACCGCTCATCCCTTCTTCTGCAAATCAAATCTCTCTACTACTTCTTTCCCAGGCAGGGCGAAGTGCCACTCCTCAGTGTGATGATTGGCGTCGGTGAAGGTGAAAACCACGCGCTGCATATGGCCAGGCGTGCCGGCCAGGTTTGTCGCATCCACGAAATCAAACGTCACGCTCTTGCCGTCAGGCGAGATTGTGGCTTGCATCCGGGGCTGGTTCCCAGCCGAGCAATAATGCGTGAGCAAGAGACGTGCTCCGTCCATGTGGATCATGGAAATCATGTCTTCATTATGGCCCGGCTTCGAGCTGCGAATTTCGCTCATCAACGCCGAGCCGCCGCCGGTCATGTGGTAGGATACGTCGACCTGAGCTCCCGTCTGGTCTTTCCCTTCCCATTCCCCGGTTAGCGATTTCATGGTGTTGAAGGATTTCTCTCCTGCGGACTGTGCAGCGGAAGATATTGCCGCAAACAGCAGCACCGTGACAACTGCAAGGTTTGTGCGTTTCATATGTCTTTTCTCCTCGAATGAATTTTGTCTACGGATGAGTCACTATTCTTCTGCTCAGTGGAAGTGCTTCCACTAAGCTCCTTTTGATACTCAGCCTCTACGAACGACTTCAGATTCTCCAGGCTCGCCGTCCAGAATTGCCGGTATTCCTCGAGCCAGGAATCAACCGCTTTCAAGGGCTCTGGGTTGAGTTGATATAAGCGATGCCGGCCTTCCTTACGCTCTTCAACCAGGTGCGCACGCCGCAGAATTCGCAGGTGCTTAGAGATTGCGGGGCGCGAAACCGGAAAGGCCCGAGCAATCTCACCGGCCGGGCGGGTCCCCGCCCGCAGCAGGTCGAGTACGGCCCGCCGCGTGGGATCAGCGAGAGCGTTGAAAGCCGCATCCCGCGCGGGGGCCGCTCCAGTATGCCCAGCGCCTGGGTGCGAATATGTAACCGATCGGTGACGCATAATATGTAACCTTACAGTTACGCGAATAGCTTGTCAAGGGGCTACAAAAAAATTTCTGAAGTACACTGCGAAGGCCCGAGGTTTGCAAATGCCCGAGAACGTAAGCCCTCCCAGCCGCAGAATTTTTCTCAAACATGCAGTTACGGCTGGAGCCATGGCGGTGACTCCGCAATTGCTGCAGCAGGTGTTCGCCTCTCCGCTATCTAGCCCTAGACCCAACGTTGTTTTCTTTCTCGGTGAAGGCGTTCGCTGGGATGAAGCATCCGTGGTGGGAAACAAACTTCTACGCACCCCCAACATTGACCGAATCGGGCGTGAAGGCGTCATCTTCAAGAACGCATTTGTGACCAATGCGCTTTGCCTGCCCTCGCGCGCCACTATCCTGAGCGGCATGTATTCGCACACGACCGGAGCAGTGGATAACGAGCACAGCAAGGTTCCCGAGTCGTTTCCCATCGTGACCGATCTGGTGCAAAAGGCCGGATACGAAATCGCGTTCGTCGGTAAGTCGCACGTCGAAGGCGCGCTCATGGACCGCTATTGGGACTACTACTTCGGCTTCCGCGGGCAGGCCGACTATTGGAATCCAGTAATCACTGAAGGCGTGAAAGGAAAATTTGGCGAGGCGATCACATACAACGAATACGTCGATGATCTTTTAACGGCAAAAGCCGTTGCCTGGCTCGATCAGCCGCGCGACAAACCGTTCTGTCTCTTTCTCTGGTTCTATGCACCGCACGCGCCGTTCGATCGCCCATTGCGCATGGTCAACGACTACAACGGCGTTCGCATTCCCAAACCCGCGAGCTTCGACGAATACAAGAAGGGATACCCCGGCAAGCCCAAAGGTGTGGTCGATGCGCTGAACAAAATCGGCGCGCAATTTTACAAGACGGATGAACCGCGTTCGCTTGAAGAGCTGGTAAAAGACCACTACTGCGGCGTGAAATCGAATGACGAGAACATCGGCAAAGTGTTTGCCGTGCTCGAAAAGAATGAGGTCATGAATCAAACCGCTGTTCTCTGGAGTTCAGACCACGGCTTCTTTCTCGGTGAGCACCGTTTTTATGACAAACGGTTGATGTATGAGCCTTCCATTCGAGTTCCGTTGATGATGCGATACCCGCGTCGAATCAAAGCGGGAACAACCTCTTCCAAGATGGTACTTGACCTCGATATTCCTCCGACGCTGCTCGACCTGGCGCAAGTACCCGTGCCCTCCGCATTTCAAGGCAAGAGCTTGATGCCGCTGGTTGAAAGCAAAGATACCGAGTGGCGCAAAGATTGGCTCTACGAATACTACGAATATCCTGGCTTTGAAAACATTCCGCCTTGCCGCGGGATCCGGACGGAACGCTACAAGTACATTCACTACTTCACGCAGAATGCCTACGAGCTTTACGACCTGAAAACCGATCCGGATGAGATGAACAATCTCTACGGTGACCCCAAGTACGCCGAATTGACCTCACAATTGCGCGATCGGCTGGAAGAGTTGCGGCGCGAGACCAACGATCACTACGAATACGTTCCGACCAAACTGAACTGCCCTCCGGACTGCGATGCAGAGATCCCGAAGTAAGGTGGAATTCTCGTGACCACCTCGCCAATGAATTCGTTCCAAATGATGGCCAAGCCAACGGGAGCCCTTTGCAATCTGGATTGCTCCTATTGTTTTTATCTGGAAAAGGAAAAGCTCTATCCCTCAACCAGCAATTGGGCTATGAGCGACGCGGTGCTTGAAAGCTACATTCGGCGGTACATCGAGTCTCAGACGTGCGAGGTTGTCACATTTGCGTGGCAAGGCGGAGAGCCGACCTTACTTGGTATTTCCTGGTTTGAGAATGTGCTCGCGCTGCAGCGCAAATACGCCAACGGCAAACGCATTGAGAACGCTTTGCAGACCAACGGCGTTACGCTCGATGAATCATGGGGAGAATTTCTTGCCGCGCACGACTTCCTAGTCGGGGTTTCTATCGATGGGCCACGCGAATTGCATGATATGTATCGCGTAGACAAAGGCCGACAGCCGACGTTTGATCGGGTAATGTGCGGAATTGAACATCTGAAAGCGGCAGGCGCGCGCTTCAATACGCTCACAGTCGTGAATCGCAAGAATTCCTATCATCCGCTCGAGGTTTACAGATTTCTCAAAGAAATTGGCAGCGGGTTTATGCAATTCATTCCGGTCATCGAGCGCCAAGCCAAGTCTGGAGGCCCCGACGGGTTGGTGTTGATTCATCCGAAATATAAAGGCACAGCAGAAGTCACAGACTGGTCAGTCGAACCAGAGGCTTATGGCAATTTTATCTGCGCAATTTTCGATGAGTGGGTGCGCAACGATGTCGGCAAATTCTCGGTCCAACTATTCGATGTGACGCTCGAGTTGTGGCTTGGCATGCCGCCCAGCCTTTGCGTGTTCGCAGAAACCTGCGGCGATGCACTCGCGCTCGAGCATCAGGGAGACCTGTATTCCTGCGACCATTACGTTTATCCAGAGAACAAACTTGGCAATATTCTTGAAAATCCTCTCGCTTCAATTGTTCAGTCAGAACAACAGCGCGACTTCGGACAAGCCAAGCGCGACTCCCTGCCCGTGTATTGCAAGAATTGTGATGTGCGTTTCGCCTGTAACGGAGAGTGCCCGAAGCATCGCTTTGCGATGACCCCGGACGGCGAGCCGGGACTGAACTATCTTTGCGCTGCCTACAAGAAATTCTTCCACCACGTCGCGCCCTACATGGAATTCATGGGCCGCGAACTTCTCAACCATCGCCCCCCTTCGACCGTCATGGAATATGCGCGCTGGGTTGACGACCAGATGCTACCCCATGCCACGAACCGCGCTGCTGAAAGCGAATAGCTCACCGAAACGCTTTCTTGTTCCGGATCCGAAATCGACAATCGAACTATGTCGTGGGCTGCTGCTTACTGGCGACGCTTACCTTCTTCACTGCACCGTTAGCGGCCTGGCTCTTTGGTTGCGCGTGCGGCTGGCTCTTGGCCGAACTCGTCTTCTGCGACACCGGCTTTATTTGCGCGGTTTTCGACGGCTTCGCTTTCACGGGAGCGGCAGTTGACTTCGCGCTTTTCACCGGTTTCGGCTGAGTAGATTTAGCAGCGGTTTTGGTGGCCTTCGCGTCCTTCGCCGGCTTGGAGTTCTTGTTGTCTTTGTTCTTGCGCCAGAAAGCTGCCTTGGACAACTTGCTGTGGTGTTGCTGACTATTTTGCGCTGCGCTCTTCGCATTTCCGGCCTTTGCAGGCGCGGCCTTCGACGGCTTGGCTTTCGTTTGTGCAGTTTTTGTCGGCTTAGCCTTAGTTTGCGCAGTCTTTGGTTGGGTAGCTTTTGATTTTACGGTCTTCGGTTGCACAGTCTTTGTCTGATTCGGCTTCTTCTGAGTGTGCGCGGTCTTTGGAGCAGCCTTGCTCGTGCTCTTGGTCTTGCTCGAAGCGTTCGTGTCTGCCATTGCCATTGCACCGAGCAAGGCCAGGCAAGTCGCCCACGCAAGGGCAGTTTTGATCGACTTGTTCATAGAACCTCCAGTCTGGGCCATTGTGTCGCGCTTTGCTCCAGACCAATAGGTAACTAAAGGGAATGCCGCCTGGTGGTTGAAGCTTAGACCAATGCGATGTACTCGGGGAGAATTACCTGCCCTGATTGCCGTTAGTCACCAAGTCGAGGAACGCCTGGTGTATGCGACGGTCTTCAGACAGCTCAGGATGGAAGGTTGCCGCCATGGTTTTGCCCTGGCGAACTACGACCGGGTCGTTTCCTTCTGTAGCTAGAACTTCGACCTTCGGGCCCACCCGCTCGATCTTTGGCGCCCGGATGAAAACCATTTCTATTGGAGTTTCGCCGAATAGCCCCTCACGAATCGAACTGTCGATCTGGCGGCCGTAGGCGTTGCGGCGGATTCCGATATCGATCGCCCCGAGCCCGCTTTGCTGCGGATTTTCGACCTCTTGAGCCAGCAGGATGGCGCCGGCGCAAGTCCCAAAGCTCGGCTTCACACGAACAAACTCCTTCAGCTTCTTAAACCCCTCCTCGCCGAGGAGCCGGAGAAACGTCCCTGATTCGCCGCCCGGGATGACCAGGCCATCAACTTCATCAAGCTGTTCAGGTTTTTTGACGAGCACGACTTCGGCCCCCAACTCTTCGAGCCGCTTGCGGTGGGCATCAAAATCGCCTTGAAGTGCGAGTACTCCGATTTTCATGAAGAAAATCTTCAGCCTTCAGCTCTCAGCCATCAGCTGCACAACTTCTATTGTAGCTTTGCTCTTGAGAATGGACCCCATTTGCTCCGCTACACACTTCTCAGCGGCTGCTTTTGATTTCCTCGTAGAGTTCGGGCAATTGGGAGGCATCTTCGGCGGAGTTGCCGAAACGAGCGCGCTCGTAACGTTCAGTGAAACCTGAGACGCGCTCCTTCACCTGAGGATCGGTGATGATGGCTGCGAACTCTTCCGGCGTCTGTTCCGGAACTTTCTTCCATCCTCGCTTTGCGGCCTGCCGGAGCATGCGCTCATACCAGATGCTGGCAGCGACTTGGGGCGCTCGGCGCGGCCGCCTGGCAAGCCGGAACTTTCGAATGAAAAGCAGCAAGCGGGGAATGCTTACGATCAACAACAAGATCGAAGCCGCAACTACGGTTCGTGTTCCCCATTTCACGGTTGAGGCCCCGATCTGGTCCTGCTTGCGTCGCGCCCATTTCAGCATTTTCCCGTACTCACGGCGTCCCCAGAACTGCGCGCGATTGACGAGTTCGCGACTGCCGTGGCTTGCATCCTGCGTCAGGCGCAACTGGTGAACCAGGTCATAGTTGACCACCCATTCTCGCCAAAAGGACGACATTGCATCCATGTACAGCATCACCCGCTCCCACTGCGAAGGCGTTGGCGAATCGCCCACTGGAGTTGGATCGAACGTCATCCAGCCCTCACCCGGGATGTAGACTTCTACCCACGAATGAGCATTGCTTGCGCGGATTACATACTGAGAAGTAATGTCGTTGAATTCGCCGCCGGAGAAGCCGTTCACGATGCGAGAAGGAATTCCAATCACGCGCAGCATGATTGCCATCGACGACGCAAAATACTCACAATGTCCCTGGCGGCGAGTAAATAAGAAATCAGCGATCGGATCAGCGGGCGTGGAACTCGAGAGCCGCAAGGTGTAAGCGTAATGGGAACGCAGATAATTCTCGATTGCGGCGGCGCGCGCGAACGGGTTCCCGGCATTGACAGTAATTTTTTCCGCCAGCGGCTTAATCCGCGGATCAAGTCTGGGCACTTGCAGATAAATTCCAAGATTTGGTGGAAAACTGTTCACAGGCAGTGGACGAGCGGTGGCGCGAGTGCGGACCTCAGAGTCGGCCTCATACCGTGTGATGGGGTGTTCAGGGTCAAGATCGAAGACGTCATCGTCGGGGTCTTCGGCTACGGCGCGGTAATTCCCTTCCAAGGACCGCGGCCTCTCGAGAAGAAAAAACACCTCGCTGAGAAACGGCTCCAAAGTGATCCGGTAGTGAATGACTCGCCCCGGCGGCTGAGCGCCCTGGGTTCGGTACCACTGGAGATTAAAGCGTCCGTCCGCAGCGTGCGACAGGGTTCGCTTGCCGCTGGCATTCAGCCAGGTGTGTCCGTCGAAAAAGGTGAGGGCAACTCCCCGCAGCTTGGGCGTAAATCCACCGACAGTATCGCCATCGATCTGCAGGTGCATGACTACGCTCTTCGATTGCTGGATCTGGCCAATGCGGCCGAGATCCACGCGGTCAGAGAATCCGGTGCTCAGTTCGTTCGATCCAGTCTGGCTACTGAGGAAGCCGGCCGATATTCGCGGCAAGAAAAAGAAAATTCCCGCAGCGCCCGCAAGAATAAAGAGAAGCAATACCGGGGCAATACTAGCAACGGCAAATGACAGCTTCCGGTGTGCCTGCTGCAGGCGCGAGTCGGGGGCCAGCACCGCGGTTTTTTGCAACGAGTGCATCATCTCCATCAGGATGAGGGCCGCGACAGCAAGCAGGATGAATCCGGCGAGCGCGAGGAGGAATGTGCTGTCGACGGTGAGGACGGCAGCCGCGAGTACCATCAGGAACGAAAGCACGGCTAGAAAATAGTGGTCGCGGTCGCGCTGCGCGGAAAACAAACGCACCAGCATCACGAAGAGAACCAGGTGCACCGTCGCTCCGAGGAAGGTGCGAGTAACCAAAAACTCATCTGCAATGAAATATGCGACACAAACGATGGTGAGCAAATTGGTCCAGCGCTCGGAAAAAATGATTTGTCGGCGGCGCGCCAGAATGTATCCCCGATAAAGTAGCGCTAAGGTGACAATCAGTACGGTCGGAAGGTCGAGACGTCCGGTCGATGCGAGGGTGCCAAAACCAGTAAAGATCAGCAGATATAGGACTACGTCGAAGTAGCGCCGAATGGCAACTGCGAGCGAAATCTCCCCGGCTTGTACTTTCCCGGACATGAACAGAGATATTCTTCGTGTTTTTGCCCAAAAGGTAAAGGGTACGGAAGATAGGCGAAGGTCGTCAGAACTCGGTAGTCAATGCTCGTCGCTATCGGGCTGGTTCATACGTCCGTGAATCGACATGCGAAGAACCCAATCCTCGCCAACACTGCACTAAGTCAAGGGCTGCGTCCCGCCACTCTGGAAATGCAAACTGAAAGCCGGTTTGCAGGAGCTTTTTAGGAACAACACGGCGGCTTTTAAGAACCAACTCAGATTCCGTACGGAGGAGAAATGTGCCAACCTCTAGCATCGACCGAGACGCTGACAGACCAAATTTCTTGCCCCATGCTTTTCGTAGGGCGCTCATGAAATCGCGGTTAGGCAGCGGCTTGGGCGAGGCAATATTGATAGCGCCATTGATCTCTGGGTGTGAAATCAAATGATGAACCGAGTTGACGAAGTCTAGTTCATGAATCCAGGAGACATATTGAGAGCCCGAAGCAATTCGCCCGCCAAATCCAAAGCGTACAAGGCGAAGTAGGATGTCGAAGACGCTACCGCGATCAGGGCTCATCACCATGGCATTGCGAATGGCGATCTTGCGAGTGTCCGGCACCGAGCAGGAAAAGAAGGCCTCTTCCCATCGCCTTGCCACTTCGATACTGAACCTCCAACTTTGCGGCGCCTGGTCTTCGGCGCCGCCGATTTCGCCGGCTTCGTCCATATCTTGATTGAGGCTGTGGCGATAGATTGTTGCAGTGCTGGCATTGATCCAGATCCGCGGCGGATTATCAAGTTGATTGAGAGCACGGCCCAAAAGAATTGTAGGCTGAACTCTCGACTCAATGATTTCTCGGCGGTTCGCTCGCGTATAGCGACAATTCACGCTTCTGCCTGCCAGATTGATCAGAACATCGGTGGTCTTGAGCTCCGAAATCCAGTTCCCAAGCGTAGTTCCGTCCCAATGGACCCAGTTCGGAGAAGCCAGACTTCTATTTCTCGACAGAATAGTCACCTGGTGACCAGCGACCCCAAAATGCCGGGCGAGCACGCGGCCAACCTGACCGCTACCCCCGGCGAGCACGATCTTGAGATTTGATTTCATGCGAATGCTGCGGTTGGACGCTCGTCCTGGTAGACGATCTCAAGCAACTCAACTGCGACTTTGCGAATTGGCCGCAACAGCGGCGAACCTGAGAACTTGATAAGAGCAATGACTATTGAAAGGCTTTTTTCGTACAGCAGTTTCGTCTTTCTTTGTTGCGGAGAGCGGTCGAAAATCCAAAAGAGGATCAGTCCTAATTGATAGAGCCAAAGCAGGCGTGGCATATACGGAACCAGGTCGCTGTGTATTTTGACCTTTGCTCCCTTGAGAGCGCTTTTCATGTAACCGATATCTGTGTCCCGAATGTGCTTTGTTTCTGCGCTGAACGGTGACAGGGGGTGAAGCGGGTCGATGTGCGTTGACAAAGCTCCGAGCAGCCTGCGATGAGGCGCAAAGCACTCAAGCTTGGCTTCAATTACACCCCCGAGCCTCTTTCTGAGATCGGCGGAGCCTGAAAGCGCTTTTTCGGCTGGTGGAACCCACTCCTGCTGCGCTCGTTCGTAGAACGCCATCACCAGAGCGTCTTTCGAATCGAAATAATAATAGGCGGCGCCAAGCGCGACACCAGCTTCCTTTGCAATGTCGCGCATGGTGGACTCCGCGAAGCCTCGCTTCTGAAACAGCCTGAGCGCGGCCTCAAGGATCTTCTGCCGAGTTTGTTCCGATCGTCTGGGAGTTTCGCTCATTTTGCGAGGCCTGGGATTTGGTTTACGCTTCCGGGAAATGTGTTCGCTGTCAGACGCGACCTCTTCCTCATGCGGGAAAAAACATACAAGTTAAAGAAGTGCATGGCTCCGAGTACGAGCAGCACGACGCCGATCTTGTCGCTGACCAATTCGATTGACTCGCGGACGCTGGTCAAACTCCCGGTTGTCCTGAGCGCGAGTGCGACATACCCGATGTTTACCAGGTAAAAGCCCACGACGAGCAGGTGATTGACCGAGTCGGCGAGTTCCGCGTTGCCATGAAAGGCGTCCACCAGGAAAACTCTGCCATTTTTATGCAGAGTATGTGCAACCCACACGGTCACGGTCAGGCTTAAAGCCAGGTAAGTGATATAGCACCAAACAATGTACATAGTGCCTCCATATTGAACACGTTCAACTTTATACTGCACCGGAGGAAACCGGCTGTCAAGGCAAATATTGAACGCGTTCAACTTGTGCCCCACCAAAGGTTTGGCGATTGGCGAATCGGAGGATTCAGCGGAAGATGGCTACATGGGGCGCCGGCGTGGTCAAGCAAGGATGCTAACATTGAACCGTCAGGCATCGGTCCCGCGCGACGTCTTCCCGCCAACCCCGCCAGGTCCGGAAGGAAGCAACGGTAACGGGCTCTTACGTGTGCAGTGGGTCGCCGGTGCCTGGCTAAGACAGGCTAGCCTCGAAACTTTTATTAACTGTGCAGGCCCGGCGCCGCAGCATGGGTCTTTTTGGCTGCGTGTTTTTCCAGCACTTCCAACTCTGGGAAGGATCGCGGAGCAATCAAAGTCATTTCGGGCTGAGCGACGCCCGATTGCAAAGCGTGCGCCAGCATTTCCACCGCAATACCCGCCAGGGGTGGAGCGATGACCGTGGCCGTCAACACGCCGTTTCGGACCCAGCTTTGGCCGGTTTTCGGAACACCATCTACACCAATGAACGGGACGGCTGTCCAGCGTTCGCGCCCTTTGTCTTCATCGGAAAACTGCTGAAAAGCCTTCTTCGCGCCTGCCGCCATGGCGTCGTTCTGTGCCGCAATAACATCGATTTGCGACCGCTGTGAAGTTGAAAGCCGCAGCCACGAATTAATGGCCTTGAAGGCGCTGGCTTCGGTCCAGTTCCCTTTCATGGTTTTGATCTGGATGGATTCAGGTTTGGTGTCATACAAACCCGCGGCACGCAATTTACAGGCGTCGGTCTCCGATGGTCCTTGAATACATAAAACCGAGCCGCCGTTCGGAAGCAGGGCCGCCAGTTGCCGGCCTTGGATCCGCCCAATTTCCAAATGATCGCAGGCCACTCCAAAGCACGGTACCTCATAGGCCTGTCGGAGTTGTTTGATGTATTCCAGGCTGCGATTCATCACCACCCAGGCGATCCCCGCCGCGGCTGCAGCGCGTGCCACTTGCGGCAGTCCCGGCCCGCCAACTGGCTCGAGCACTATGCCATCGGGCCGAGCCTGGGAATTCGTCTGTATGACGTTGAGTATCTGCTGACTTTGTTGAATGCTATCGCTGTCAGCAAACATGATCTGGATATCAAGTCCCAGTTTGCGGGCGACCTCTTCAGCCGCGACCGCCTGTTCCATCTGGTAATCGTTATCTTGGGTGATGAGTGAGACTACGATGCGGAGCCTCTCCATATAACGCAAATCATAGTCCCGATTCGGGAAACTCTAACGATCACCAAAGTCACGTGGATCTGAATCGTTGGCAGCGTACATGAGCTCGCATTGGAGAATCTGACCCCGATGCGTACAATAACGTTTCCACCTTATTACTGGAGGGCCTGACCGATTGAGTCAACCTGTGCGCGCCAAGATCACCGCTCTCGGGACCTATGTCCCGCCAAAAGTAATGACCAACAAGGATTTCGAGAAGATTGTTGAGACTTCGGATGAGTGGATTCTGACGCGGACTGGCATTCGCGAACGTCATATCGCCGGCAAAGGAGTCGCTACCAGTGATCTGGCGGTCGAGGCGGCCAAAAACGCGTTGGCGGAACGAGGTATTGAGGCGGGTGAAATAGAAGCGATTGTTGTTGCCACTGTCACGCCCGACATGTTGTTTCCTTCCACCGCATGCCTGGTTCAGCACAAATTAGGGGGCAAAGGAATTTGGGGATTCGATCTGTCTGCTGCGTGTTCAGCCTTCGTGTATGCCTTGCAGGCCGGTGCCCAGTTTGTTCAGACCGGAGCGCACAAAAAGGTATTGGTAATAGGCGCGGATGTCATGTCCTCCATCCTTGACTACACAGACCGCGCGACTTGCATTCTTTTCGGAGATGGCGCGGGTGCGGTGCTTCTGGAGCCCTCGGACGACGGCTCAGGCTTGATAGATTTCGAGCACGAGGTGGATGGCTCGGGCGCTTGCTCCTTATATATGCCGGGCGGCGGCAGTTTGCACCCGTCAACTCATGAAACCGTGGAAAAGAAGATGCACTACGTACATCAGGACGGCCAGGCAGTCTTCAAGTTTGCAGTAAAGAAGATGGCTGACGTCTGCGAGACCCTGCTGGCGCGAAACAATATAAAGGCCAGTGACATCGACTGCTTCATTCCGCATCAGGCCAACAAGCGGATTATCCAGGCGACGGCAGACCGCGTCGGCCTCAAACCCGAGAGCATCATCATCAATATCGATCGATATGGCAACACCACGGCCGGCACTATCCCTTTAGCGATGCAAACCGCTCGCGAAGAAGGAAAACTGAAGAAGGGTGACCTGGTGCTTCTGGCTTCGGTGGGCGCTGGCTTCACTGTCGGAGCTACCCTGCTGCGCTGGAGTATCTGACCGATTCTGCTGATTGATTCTGCCACTTTCTCATCCCAAATCGCGTCAAACATGTGATGGACATTGACGATCATGTGCGCCTGACAGGCAATGCGCTGAAGAGCTGGGCCATTGCTCAAGTTCAGGATTCATTGGCGGTCGGAGTTCTCTGGTTCTTGGGACTTTACTTTTTGCATGTTCCCCTATATCCGCTTTGGGCAATTCTGGCCGCGCTGCTGCAACTGATACCGCATCTGGGGCCGATTTTGGGTCTGATTGGTCCCGTACTGGCGGCCACCGTTGCGTGGCGAGACTGGGAGCATCCGCTGGGAGTTCTGGCTCTCTACGCCATCATCGTCGTCGTTGATGGACTTATCCTGCAGCCGTTCATCATGCGACGAACGGCAAAGGTCCCAATCTGGGCGTCGATTCTCGCTCCAATTGTGCTCGGTATTCTGTGGCCGTTCTGGGGAATATTTCTGGCGCCACCGCTTCTCGCTATCCTCTACGCCTACAAAGCACACAGCAGGAACAGTCGTTCACCGCAGATAGAATAGACAAGAATGGCGTCTCACCACGAAGAAGAGGTACTGGGTAAGGCTTACGACAGCCGGCTGATGAAGCGCCTGTTGCGCTACATGCGTCCGTATCGCGGGCCGGTCATCGTAGCGCTCGTCGCCATCGTGCTCAAGGCGATTGCGGACGTGTTGGGGCCATTTCTCACCATGGTGGCGATTGACCGCTATCTGGCTCCGGTGCAGGAGCAACCTGCCTGGCTCACGAAATGGCTGAGCGCTCAACCGATGACCGGCATCACCGAGATTGCGGGCATATACGTTGGACTGACTCTCTTCAGCTTCCTGCTCGAATATCTACAGACCTATTTCATGCAGTGGGCCGGGCAGATGGTGATGTTCGACCTGCGAAGCGAAATCTTCCGCCATCTGCAGCGCATGCACATCGGTTTTTACGACAAGAACCCGGTGGGACGGCTAGTGACTCGTGTCACCTCAGATGTCGATGCGCTCAATGACATGTTCACCTCCGGTGTCGTCTCGATTTTCGAAGACATCTTCGTGCTCACAGGAATTCTGGCGATCATGCTGTCGGTGAACTGGAAGCTGGCGCTGATCACGTTTTCCGTGCTCCCATTCATCGGGTATGCGACAAAGATTTTCCGCGACCGGGTGCGAGACTCCTATCGCAGAATTCGCGTGGCGATCGCGCGCATAAATGCGCATTTGCAGGAACACGTGAGCGGAATGGTTGTGCTGCAACTCTTCAATCGCGAGAAAAAGGCTTTTAAGACATTCTCCGAAGTAAACGCGCAGCACATGGACGCCTACAAAGACGCGATCATGGCGCATGCTGTTTATTACCCGGTGGTCGAAATTCTTTCGTCGATCGCCACGGCGCTGGTGATCTGGTTCGGTGGACGGGACATCATTCGGAACTGGACTGTCTCCCAACTGGTCGTCAGTTTCAGCCCGAAGGTGCTGATTGCCTTTCACCTCGTTCAGAAAGCCACCACTTTAGGAATCCTGGTTGCGTTCATGCAGTACGCTCAGCGCTTTTTCCGTCCCATCCAGGATTTGAGCGAAAAATACAACATATTGCAGGCGGCGATGGCGGCCTCTGAGCGTGTCTTCAAACTGCTCGATACGCCGGCTGAGATAACCGAAGCGGCCGTTACAAAGATTCCTGAAGGCCCGGGACGAATCGAGTTTGACCATGTCTGGTTTTCCTACCGGACGGTCCCGGATCTCGTGCCGAATACCGACCATGAGGCACCGGGCACTCCCTCCCGTTCGGAACGAAGCTCCATATCTTTGCATGGCGAACCCGATTGGGTGTTGAAAGATGTGAATTTCACGATCGAACCCGGTGAAACCGTCGCGATCGTCGGCCACACGGGCGCGGGGAAAACCACGATCATTTCTTTGCTGCTGCGTTTTTATGACGTGCAGCGCGGCGCGATCCGAATCGACGGCGTAGATATAAAAGAGATGCCCATTGCTGATTTGCGCCGACGCTTTGGCGTGGTGTTGCAGGACCCGTTCCTTTTCACTGGAACTGTGGAAGGCAATATCCGGCTGGGCACAGAATCGATCAGCGACAAACAGATTCGCCAGGCTGCCGAGGATGTGAATCTATCTGACTTCATTGAAATGTTGCCGAATACATATAAAGAAGAGGTACGCGAGCGCGGCGCAACGCTCTCCACAGGACAGAAGCAGCTCATCTCTTTTGCTCGCGCGCTGGCACATTCTCCGAAGATCCTGATTCTGGACGAAGCTACCTCCAGCGTGGATACCGAGACTGAATTCAAAGTGAGAGACGCGCTCGGCAAGATGGTGGAAGGCAGGACTTCGATCATTATTGCGCATCGACTTTCGACCATACAACGCGCAGATAAGATCATTGTGATGCACAAGGCACAACTGCGTGAGATGGGTACCCACCAGCAGTTATTGGCGAATCACGGAATCTACTACAAGCTCTACCAACTGCAATATAAAGACCAGGAGATTGCGGCCACGGTCACACCAGCAATCACGGCGAATGCCGACGATTAACTTAGGGGCATGTCAATTGTGCGGTGCCCTGCACCGAGCTGCAAGCGTCAGTAGAAGTGCCGGAACACTGCAATTGACTGCCGACTATGTTCACGGTTCCCGTGAATCCTGGGGCACACTGAGCTATACCACTTTGTCCTATTGAAACCGAATCGGGCGGATTGGGAGCAGGAGAAACGCTCCAATTTACTTGTGTTAGTGTTTGCGGAGAAGGAGACCGATTAAAGGCGCCAACCGCGGTGAACTGCACTTGCCCATTTGGAAAATTGTGCGCCGAGGCTGCGGCAGGACTCACGTTGACTGAGAGAAGACGGCGTGGCTCAGAAGTCCAATTGCAAGCCGTTGTAAATATCATTCCGAGCACGAACGATGCGTAACCAGCACGATTCAGGAAACTCAGCATATCGATACTCCAATGCTTCGAGGTGCCACTCGTCACCTACTTCAGCGCGGCTAATCTTAATCTACGTTTGTTCACTTGGAAAGTGCTAAGTGGCGGATGACAAAGTCTTGACGAGCGCGAGACTGATTATGACCAAAAGGGAGAGAGAAATGCTCGCCGTGGCTGTCGAGGAATCTCGCAAAGGCCTTGCCGAAGGTGGGCTGCCGATTGGGGCAGCAATTTTCGATTTCACCGGCAAATTGCTGGGTTCCGGCCACAACCGCCGAATCCAGAACGGGATCCTTCCCTACACGGCGAGACTGATGCGTTCCGCAACGCAGGCAGGCAGCGAACCTATCGCGACAAGATTATGGTCACCACGCTCGCACCGTGCTGGTATTGCAGCGGTCTCATCCGCCAGTTCGGTTTCCAAAGTGTGATTGTTGGAGAGAGTAGAACTTTTCGGGGTGGAATTGAATGGCTTCGCGAACTTGGCATTAAGGTGATCGATCTCGATTCCGAAGAGTGCGCTCGCATGATGTCCAAGTACATTCGCGAACATCCGCAAATTTGGAACGAGGACATTGGTCAGGAGTGAACTTCTATTCTTCCGGAGCCTATCCTGAGCGAAATTGAACTAGGTCCTTGTCGTTACAAATTTCTGCTTGATTGACTCTCCCGCTTTCCACGCCCTATATTGACTCACCTTAACTTGGGGAGATGGCACCTGCTCGAGCGAGTCTTTCACCTATCTGAAAATCAAACCACCGTTCGCCGCGAGCTGCTCGCCGGACTGACCACATTCATGACCTTGGCGTACATCGTGGTCGTGAATCCCCAGATTCTCTCGCAAGCGGGAATGCCAGTCGATGGCGTGCTGTTCGCAACGTGTATCTCGGCTGCCCTGGCTACGCTCGTAATGGGTTTGTGGGCTAACTATCCCATTGCCCTCGCCCCAGGCATGTCGTTGAACGCGTACTTCACATATTCGATTGTGATTGGACGTGGAATTCCCTGGCAAACGGTGCTCGGCGTCGTTTTTCTCTCGGGTGTGATTTTTCTCGCGCTTACACTCACCAGAGTTCGCGAGCAAATCGTTAACGGAATTCCCGATTGCCTGAAATACGGAACAGCTGCCGGCATTGGTCTATTCATCGCCTTTATTGGATTTCGCAACGCTGGAATGATAGTCGCAAATAAAGCCACTTTTGTGGGGTTGGGCAGGCTCTCTGATCCTCACGTGATTCTCGCAGCCATGGGCATTGTGTTGGTTGCAGTTCTGTTGGCTCGCAGAATCGATAGCGGAATACTCATCGGCATCGTTGTTATCACGCTTATGGGAATTCCATTCGGCGTCAGCCACTGGCCCGCTCACCTTTTTTCGTGGCCGCATCCATCAGGAACGCTTTTCAAGCTCGACATACGTTCGGCGGCGAAGTTGGGGCTCGGCGAATTGGTGTTTGTGTTTTTCTTCGTCGATCTGTTCGACAATGTGGGCACGCTGGTGGCTGTCTGCGAAGAAGGAAACTTCTTGCGCGATGGTAAGTTGCCGCGCGCCAGCCGGGCGTTGCTTTCCGATGCAGTCGGCACGATTATCGGAGCGTTAACCGGCACTTCGACGGTCACAAGCTACATTGAAAGCGCTGCGGGAGTTGCCGCAGGGGCACGCACCGGACTGGGAAATCTTGTCATCGCTGCTCTATTCCTGGCAGCAATGTTCTCCGCTCCCCTCGTGGCGGCCATTCCAGCTTACGCTACAGCACCCGCTCTCATCCTTGTTGGAGCTTTGATGTGCGGTGCCATAGCAAAGATCGCGTGGGCCGACTTCACTGAATCGGTTCCCGCGTTCCTGACCTTGATCGTGACTCCTCTTACTTTCAGCATTGCGACTGGTTTGAGCCTCGGCCTGCTTTCTTTTTCGTTTCTGAAATTGTTCACCGGGAAAAGACGAGAGATCAGCCCACTGATTTGGGCGTTGAGCATTCTGTTTTTGCTGCGCTATATTTTTCTGAGCGCGGAGTAGAGCCGTTCTAAAACGCTGGGCATTATCTTTTGCAAGCAGCGTACGATAGGGACAGTTATTGCGCTATGCCACTTTCACAACATCAAAAGGCCTCTCAATTCCGAGCTCTGCACGAGGCGCCAGGAGCGTTCATCATTCCTAATCCATGGGATGTGGGCTCGGCACGCATTCTCGCAGGTCTGGGATTCCAAGCCCTGGCCACATCGAGCGCTGCGATAGCGGCTTCCCTCGGCCGAAGAGATCACGGCTTGTCACGAGAGGAGGACCTTGCTCAGGCGCGCGCTATTGTTCAGTCTACGGACGTGCCTGTTTCCGCGGACCTGGGAAATGGCTTCGGAGATTCACCTGAGACTGTTGCGACGACTATCCAGCTCGCAGCTGATGCCGGCCTCGTCGGTTGCACAATCGAGGACGCCACCGACGATGCGGAGAATCCGCTCTACGACTTCGATCTGGCAGTTGAACGAATTGCCGCGGCAGCCCAAGCGGCACGCTCGCTGCCGTTTCCGTTTATGGTCACTGCGCGGGCGCATAATTTATTGTTTGATTCGAACAGTCTTCACGAGACCATTCGCCGTCTTCAGGCCTACGAGCGAGTGGGAGCTGACGTGCTCTTCGCGCCGGCCCTGCCTGACATTGACGCCGTCCGTGCGGTCTGCGCGGCCGTGTCGAAGCCGGTTAACTTTATGGCTGGCATCAAGGGAAAATCTTTTTCGGTGAGTGAACTCGCGGCGGCTGGGGTCAAGCGAATCAGCCTGGCTACATCACTTTATCGAGCGGCGATGGCCGGTTTTCTGGATGCGATTCGTGAAGTAAAAGACAAAGGAGAGTTTACTTTTCTTGATCGATGCGTGAACACGAGCGACTTAGTTCAACTGATGCGAATAGATTAATCGCGCTTGTGAAGCTTGTTGGTGTTGTTTCTTACTGTCGAAAAGCCGCCAAGCTTACTGGTTCACTGGGAATTGTCTTGAACGACGGACCGGAAAGGAGTTCCTGCTGGTCATCTACGGTTCGTTCCCATGCCGCAAAGGTGACGCTCAGCGAAGCCATCGCCGAGTGGATGGTCCGAGCGATCGAAATGGCGCTCATTGTCGCCTGAATTGAGCCGATTGGGTTCAAGTTAGTCGCAATGTTCAACGTGTCATTGGCGATATTGACGCCCATCTTGAATTTTTCGCCGCCGGTCATTCCTTCCGCGCCTAATTTCGAATCCTCGAGCCCTGGATAGCGAATGAATAGTCGCGTGTAGTTGTTGGCGAAACGGCGCGCTGGCGGTCCTTGAACCGGTGTGAAGGAGGGCAAGTAAATTGGCGATAACGCGAATTCCTGCTTGGCGAGCTTGATCCCCAGGAGTCCACCATGAGTTTCGACTTTCTTGATGCCCCTCAAGCTAAGGTCAAGCGAAGCGAACTCGCCGCGCTTGTCACCGGGCGCCAGAGTTATATCTCCCAGGCCGTCATCCCCCGCCGTCTTGTCGGGCGCTATGGGATTGCCTTTCTTATCGTACGAAGAAAGAAAAATGAAGCGCACTCGCTCCCTGCTCAGTTCGCATTTCACCGCGTGATCCAGTTTGTGTCCCCGCATTTCGGCGTAGAAGGCCACGGGCAATCCCTGGCTCGCAACCGCGTCGAAATTCTTCACGGCGGAGCGGCCATCATTCGCCTGCAGAAAGACCAGCCCCATGAGTTCGTTGGCTTCCGCTCCCAACGGAAATAATGCCAATGCAACCTGCAGGTGCTCTGCGGCGCGTGCCAGTTGCTGCTGGGCATAAGGATAAGGAACAGCAAACCCGCCGACCAAGCTGTACTTCTGTTGTTTTTTGTTCTTCACGCGGGCGCGACGCGCGCGAATGGCACTGCGATTAGAGTCAAGATTAAAGCTTAGATTCATTCCTCGATTGAAGAGGTCGGTGAGAATGTCTTCCGCGTCGCTGACCTCGTCGTCGTATCTGGACTTCTTGGCGTCCAGAGTCGTGAGGTGCAGGTTGGTTTCGTTCTTCGCGGCGTCATCCGCGACTAACTGTTGATAGTGCGTGAAGTTTTCGCGCGCATGGTCTATGTCGCCCATGGCCTCGTACATCAGTCCCAACTTCCAATATGTCAGCGGGAATTCAGGGGCCAGGTCCTTGGCCCTGCCAAACGCGGAGAGAGCGCGGTCGTATTTTCTCTCTGCCAAGTATCCGTAGGCCAAAGCGTAGAGTCGACGGACTTCAGTTCCGTTCTCTCCTGGCACAGACATCAACGATTGCAATTCCGCACTGTGTGCGCGGACTGCGTCCGCGTCGAGTGCTTGTGGCGCGATTTCCAGATATTTCTGAAAGAGGCTGATGGCTTCAGCCGGGCGGCTATTAATCTGGGCGCAATTTGCGCGATCGTACACCGCAGCTGGGCTCCCCGCGACGTTGGCTTGGATCTGCTCGAGCGCAATACACATGCTGGAGCGATGTGTAGCGACTGAATGACTGCCATGTGGCGGCGCTGCACTGGCTCTCACTTGCGGTTGAGAAACCAATTGTGCCGCCGGAGGATCTGCATCGGAGAACGACGTTTCCTCCTCCGCGCCTTCATCGTCCTCAACCGATGCCTCGAACCCAACGTTCTCGACCAGCCGGTTGAATTCGGAGATACGTTTTTTCTCGTCCTCTGTCGAAGAGGCGCCATTTTCGCCAGTTGCAAGGAATGTCAACAATTCTTTCAATTGCGATTTTTTCTTCGGATCAGGAGTATCCGTGATGGCCTTGTCCAAATTTTCGACGGCTTTGTTGCGATCGCCCATCTGGTAGTAGCAAAGCGACAAATTGGAGGAGAGCACGCCCTCGAAGCCCCCCAGCTTCGCGCTCTCCTCCAGGGTCGAGGCGGCTTCTTTGTACTTGCGCGCCTCGTACATTGTGCGCGCCCGATTCAGCGCATCTTTTATCCGCTTGTGAATCTCGTCATCCAGGCGCTTGATAGCTTCGGCAGCTTCTTTCATTTCAATCATTGCCTGCGATTCGGCATATTTGGCGCGGGCTTCGGCGAGCTGACCTGACTTCTCGAGTGACTTTGCTTCCGCGATGATGGCTTTGGCCTGGCCTTCGAGTTCCTTTTTCTGGGTCTTCTCAAGATTCTCGGCAGACATTCTGCTGCAGAGAAGTCCGAGAAACAAGATCAGCAGAATATGCTTGCGTTGCTTGTCGAACATGCTCCACCTGGGCACAGGCAACCGTGAATTCACTGCCGCTCCACCTGAAGAATCATCGCGTAACTCGCAGGCCCGTCCTGGAACAACGGAATATTCCCATTCACTTGCGCAGAGTCCGTAAAAACAATCACCATGATCCCTGGTTTCGGGACCACAATGATCTGCGGTATCTTCATCACATTGGGAATGAAGTAGTTGAAGACGGTAGGACTAGTTCCACTTAGCGCCGCCTCGATGATTTCGCGAGTGAGAACTACAGTCGTATTTGGCAATGCACTGGAAGTGGAATCATTTGGAGCTAACCCTATCGGGCGGTCTTTGCCGTTAGCGGGAAGATTGACTGCAGGAATCGCAAGAATCGCATCCGCCGCCAAGACCCCCATCGTTTCCCACGCATTCACAGACGCGTTCGTGGTGCCCCCTGAGACATTCCCAAGTGTGATTATCCCGAACGTCTTGTTGTTAATTTGGTTTTGGATTGGCTGGGCCGAGATGAGCGTTTGGTTGAGATCGGTTTGGTTCTGCACCCAACTGAGGAACAAACTGCCTTCGCCATCCCACTCCCAGATGCTCGGAGAGACTACGAGTGCGTCCACTCCGTCGGTCAGTGTCCCCTGGAATAGTCGCAGGGGAAACATATTGTCTTGCGGAGGGATGCTTCCCCGATCCACTGGCGCATTGCTCGGATAGTCCGGGATGATGTCACTGTCCTGGATACCCCCCAGACCGCTGCGTGTGCCCGATTGCACCCGATCGGGAGCCTGATACGAATCGCCATAAATGACGGAGGTCACCCTGGAAGAGTCTACGAGTTGGCTACTGCGCCGATCATAGTGGCGGACAAAAGCCGATGCATAGATCTCGTCCCCTTTTCCGTCACGTTGGAACGGGTCATCTAGCGTCTCCCTGCCGCAGCGCAAACTCGTGATTGTGACGAGATAGTTGCCTGATGCAGGCGTGGGAGATCCCGAACCAGACATTTTCTTCGGAACTCCGGCGCCCGGGTCAAGGTTGATGCCGGAGAGTGTCGGCATGGTCGTTACGGTGAAGCCGTTGTTGAGAGTAACGCTTTCCGGACCGGAGGATGTTGGCGTCGTCGCGGTGATGCTGTAGATCCCAGCCGCGGCAGAGAGGTCGATGTTCAAAGTCGCGGTGGCAGTAGTCTTTGAGGTCACCTTTACTGACACGACCTGGAGTGGCGGGGGCGCCGAGGTATTGCGCATAGCCACGGTAGCCGGCAGTTTCGCTACCAGGGAATTCGTCGAACTTGACTGAGGCACTCGCGCAAAGGCTACGGTGGTCGACCCGTCCGCAAAATTGGTTCCCTGGCCGGTCAATGTCACGGTCACATTCTGCTGGCCGTTATTGGTGGCTGGGGAGGCCCCAACTAGCATACCTGCCATGAGCAACTTGCCACTGGGGGGTAACGAGCCGCCTATTGTTTTCGTGAAACCATCGCTTCCTGATCCGCTTTGCTGGCCGGAAGAGGCCACGACCGTCAGTCCACTTTGCAAACCTACCATTTCGGTTCCGGTCATCAACATCACCGGCCTTGATCCCGGCGAGGCATTGGAGGCGACACTGATAGTGGCAACAGCAGAGGTGCCGCCTGGGTTTACGGTCAAAGATTGCAAAGTAACCTGCGGCCCAAAGCTCACGTTGGTCGCATTAGTCCAGTGCGTTCCCTGCCCCATGAGATTGACCTGGACGGTGCTGCCCTGGCTCACGCTGCTGGGCGTGATTGATAGGAGCTGCGGAGCAGGAGATTGCCCGCCCGATCCGGAGGATCCGTTGGGGTTGGAAGATCCCATCTGATTGTTTTGGGTGCTCCCGTAGTTCTGCCCGTTGTTGGAGGATTGACCGTTTCCGTTCTGGCCGTTTCCTGAATACTGATTGCCTCCCGAATACTGGCTATTGCCAGGATTCTGATTGTTGCCCCCATTCTGGTTGCTTCCGTAACTAGACCCTCCGTTAGCATTCGGATTGCCCGCCTGCACGCAACCCTGCGACGCAGCCGCCATGTCATGCTGTTCCTGATTGTTCAGGTTCGCCATCATTCGCTGTTCCTGGGATTGAAGCACGGCGACTTGCGATGGATCGCTGGCTCCCTGGATCAACTGGTTGTACTGCGCCTGGACATTTGCCTTCATGTTCTCGAAGGACTGCTGAACAGTGGCCGGCGTCTCGCAATTCTGGCCATTGCTCTGATAGTTGGTGTTTCCTGCCATCGTCCCCTGCGGATTCTGATTTGATTGGCTGTTATTCCCACCGTTCTGATTGGAATTTGTGGGCGCCATGCCTCCTTTCGTGAATTGCCATTGGCAGGTCGTAGCCGGAGGCATTCCGCCGAAGTGGTGACCTAGCTCGGCATCGCCGGAATCAGCCTGAGATTGAGTGGATCCGCTAACGTTAGTGGTAGTCGGCGAATCCTCGATGCGCGGGAATTGCCACTCCCAGACCGATTTGCTGAAGTTGGTTGGCTGTTGGGCGGATCCGTTTACTACGATCTGCCGCATTCCATTGATCGCGTAATCCATTCGTTGCTGTGAATGCCACGGTTTGATGATTAACCGGTTGTCAGAAGCGCGAATGAATATGGCAATACTGGCCTGCATGGGAGGGACATTAGTCGTCCACTGAATGTTAGTGATCTGTGCGCCCTGCACTCTTTGCAGTCCACCCTGGCCGGAAACGCTCCAGGTAGCGGGATAGATATACATGGCGCCCTGCACCGCCGGAGCAGAGCCAGTGAGCATCCAGGTCTGCAGTTCGTGACGCGAATAGCTTTGGTCCACGTCATCGAGACGGCACTGCACCTGACCGGACCAATTACCTTGAGCGAGCGCGATCTGTGGTGTAAATCGTGCGACGAATATGATCAGCAGTAGCCAGCACCAACTTCGAAACATGTGAGCTTCGTCCCTCCCCTGAGTCGCCTCAGCTCATCTCACGTCTTTGTGTCTATTTCTTTGTAACCTCAGTCAGGATGTTGGTTGCGGCCTGTTGTATAAGCGGCGTCAAAACATCTTCTCCATCGGCCTTTGCCTTGCCTTTAAGCGAATTCTGCAACTTCGGCTGTGGCTGTCCCGTGGGATAGAGTTGATAGTCAACTGTGACGTCATCTTTGGACTTGATCTGACCGTTGAATTGGGAAAGCTGACTCACGGCCTGTTGCTGCGCTGTCATTGCGGCAGCCTGCGCCGCGGCCTGGCTAGCAGCCATCGCGGTCATGCTATGGGCCATCATTCCCACCGGCGTCATGTTGGAGGCCATGCTGCCGGCCTTCATGAATTTTCCGAAGCCGCTGCTGCTGTGCTTGACCGTCACTCCCGACATCAATACGTAGTCGCACTGTTTTTGTTGCGCCTCCGCCTGAAGTTGAATGGGGATTCGGGAATCAAGCGCTGCGATTTCAACCGCCGGCCCAGCCATCATGAAGATCATCGCGTTGCGGATTGGGGTGGGGTAGTCCGCTTGCGCATTATTGCCTTGGCCAAGTTGAGCTTGCGCCGGGGCAATTCCGATACGAATTCTTCCCGGCGCTTTTGGCCCGAGCGCTTGCGGCAAAGGAACACCGGCTCCGCTCGCACTACCCGACATCCCCGCCATGCCCTGCTGCATGCCCAACGAGGAGCCCATCTGCGACATCATTGCGTTTTGACCGCCCATCTGCGCAGCCATATTCGGGAATTGTGAGCCTGCGGACATGCCCCCGTTCGCGGGCGCGAACTGTTGTCCGGATGGCATCGAGCCCGCAGGAGTTTGCGGAATGGCCGCGGCGTACAGTTCGGCATTTGATTTCACCTCACGGTATCCAGCTGGTACGTCGAAGAGGTCGGATTTCAGCGTGTCCTTCGAAATTTCTGTGGCGCTGATTTCAACCTTCGTCGATGAACCGTCATCGTTGTGAATGGTGATGGCTTGCAACAAGGGATAGCCGGGCCTGGCAGTTCCCTTGCGATGCAGAATCACGCGGTCCGAGCAATTCTCCGCTCCGTTGGTAGGCGGCAAAGCGATCGCGCATGTGGTTTGTTCTTTTATGACGTCCGTATACCAGCCATCAATATCGAATTTCTGTTTGGTTTGAGAGCAGGCATTTGCTGATGGCTCGATGCTCACCGTGGTTTTCAAATGCCGAGCCGCGTAGCCGGAAATCACTTTGTGTTCCCCCGTGTCTACGACAGACACAGTCTGTGTGATCGTGCCGCCGGAAGTCTGCGCCGGCTGCGGAGCGCCGCCAAACATTGCTGCCGCCTTCGCTGCCGAGTCATCCTGGGGATCGTTCATCACCAAATAAGTCTGCCCCTGGTCATTAATGGTGACCGTGCGCTTCAGGTCACATTGCCGCAGACTCACCATGCTTCCCGCGGAAGTACTGGTTGCGCTTCGCTCACGAGCCCCCTTAACCCAGACTTCAGAACTGGCGACGGCGTTCCCACCGACGGAAACATTCCGCTTGAAATGCAAGTCTTGAGCGCTCGCAGCCAAAGCCAGGATTAAACACACAAGAATGAGAGCGAGAGAGTTGGGGCGGAATGCAGGCATGTGGTCTCCTTCCAAGCGGTTGGCTTGTTCGTGTCGCGGGGGAGTGGTTCGACTGCCGTCTTATGGCTCGAATCGCTAAGGAAAGTCAATGGAACGCGGTCTTTATTGTTTCTAACCAGACAACACATTGCTTTTCATGATGTTAGAAGCCAATCTAATCTACTGACACATCGGCCTGATCCGCGTGCTAAACTCACTCGCCAGCAGGAGGGGGAGGCAGAATGACGGTCAAAGCGCCGACCGCCACAGTCCTGCGTTTTGGAATTTTTGAGTTGGATTTGGACGCAGGCGAATTGCGCCGGGCAGGTGTGCGCGTTCGGGTACAAAAACAGCCACTGCAAATCCTCGGCGCCCTTCTGGAACATCCCGGCGAAGTTGTAAGCCGGGAGCAACTTCGATCCGAGATTTGGTCGGAAGACACCTTTGTCGACTTCGATAACAGCTTAAATACTTCCATCAACAAGCTACGCGACGCGCTCGGAGACACCTCAAATAGCCCCCGGTTTATTGAGACCGTCCCTCGTCGTGGATATCGGTTCATTGCGGGCGTGATGAGAGTTGGCGCCGAGCCGCCAGTCGTTGTGGCGGCAATGACTTCCCGCAGCAAAGGCGGGCGGACGATCCTCGTTGCAGCCGTGGCGCTCGCGGCAGTGATCGGATACTCGCTGATCTTTCATAAGCGTTCAATTTCGGCACAAAAATTCCAATCGATTGCCGTGCTACCCCTGCGAAATCTATCCCCCGATCCGCAGCAGGATTATTTCAGCGATGGCATGACCGACGAGCTGATTACCAAGTTAGCGAAAATCCGGGGCCTGCGGGTGATATCGCATACCTCGGTGGAGCACTACAAGCAATCCAAACAGACTCTGCCGCAAATCGGCAATGAACTTGGAGCTGATGCAGTTGTTGAAGGAACGATATTGCGCTCTGGAAACAACATCCGCATAACCGCGCAATTGATCGATGCTCGTTCCGATGAACATTTGTGGGCGGAAAGCTACGAACGGGATGCCCGAGATGTCCTTTTGCTGCAGGGAGAGGTCGCCAGAGAAATCGCGGAACAGGTAGGCGTGAACCTGACCGCCAAAGAACGACTGCGCCTTCCGAGCGAAAAAGCGATCGATCCAGCCGCGCACGAAGCTTATCTAAAAGGATATTTCTATTGGAACACCCTTAACTGCGGCGGATTTGAAACTGCCCTGAAGTATTTTCAGGAAGCGGCCTCGCGAGCTCCCGACTTTGCTCCGGCACAGATCGGCATCGCAGATGCATATTTCAATCTGGGGGATTGGCGGTGCTGGCCCCTGGACACCCTAAACAAAGCGGAAATCGCGGCGCAGAGAGCTCTGGAGCTGGATCCTCAGTCAGGAGCCGCCCATGATGCGCTGGGCGAACTTGCGTTTTATCACAGCTGGGATTGGACAAAAGCAGAATCGGAGTACAGCAAAGCGATCGAACTTGCGCCGAACGAGGCAGGCATTCATTCAGACTATTCGATTTTTCTGACTGCAATGGGGCGGCAGGAGCAAGGGCTGACTGAATTAGCGAAGTCGCTGCAACTAGATCCCGTTGGTGAACCTACGAACATGTCGGCCGTCTACGTATATTACCTTGCCCGGAAATACGATAAAGGGATCGAACAGGCCAAAAAAACTTTGGAGCTATTCCCTAAATCAAATGCGACATGGCATTGGCTCGGCCAGTGTTACGAGAGGAAAGGGATGATAGATGAAGCGTTGTCGGCGTACTTGCAGGCTAACTCCGGTATTCCCGAAGACGTCACGGATTTAAGAGCGGCGTACGCAAGGGGCGGCCTGAAGAATTTTTATACGACGCAGATGAAACAACGAAAACGGGACAAGAAAGAAATTGATCCGGTCATTGAAGCCATGACTTACACGAGGCTCGGACAAGGCGATCGGGCTCTCGACTTGTTGCGCGAGGCCTACCGGCAACATTGTGATGGCCTGCAATTCCTCAAGACGGAGCCGGTTTACGATCCTCTGCGAAACGATTCCCGATTCCAGGACCTGGTCGCGCAGCTGCGGTTTTGACACTGCTCCCACCAGACATGTGGGCCGGGAGAGCAAGGAAAACGAATGCCAGCAAAGGTGCCGATCGCGACAGTCTTGCGCTTTGGTGTCTTTGAGCTCGACCTGGAAGCAGGTGAACTGCGCAAAGCGGGCGCCCGTCTAAAACTTCAAAAGCAGCCCCTGCAGATCCTTGCGGTCTTGTTACGGCACGCCGGCGAAGTCGTAACGCGCGACGAACTTCGTTCTGAAATTTGGCCTGCGGATACTTTTGTCGATTTCGACAACAGCTTAAATACTTCCATCAATAAGCTCCGCGATGCGCTTGGCGACACCTCGAGTAGCCCGCGGTTCATTGAAACCATCCCTCGTCGTGGATATCGGTTCATTGCGCCGGTTACAACCAACGGCCATCAGGAGTCTCTGCCCCAAATTCCAGCGCAACCCCACAAAACAAATCGGGCCGTTTGGGTCGTGGCCGTGTGCGTCGTGCTGGTTTTCGTAACGGCCCTTACCCGGTATCTGCGACAACCACAACTGCATTTAGAAGAGGGCATGGTTGTGCTTGGAGAATTTACCAATAAGACTGGTGATTCGATCTTCGATGGCACCCTCAGGCAGGGACTTTCGGTGCAGTTGGAGCAATCTCCTCAGCTTAGGGTGTTGCCAGCCGAGCAAGTTCGAAGCACGCTCCGCATGATGGGTCGCGCAGAAGACATCGAACTCTCGCCAGAGATCACTCGCGAGGTGTGCCAGCGGAATAACGCATCGGTAGCCTTGGATGGCTCGATTTCTTTGCTCGGCAGCAAGTACGAATTGTTGCTGCGCGCGATCGGCTGCGCCAATGGCGATCTATTGGCCAGCACGGAATCGCAATCTGACGACAAGAGCCATGTGCTCGACGCGATCACCAGATTGGCTTCGGACATGCGCGAAAAACTTGGAGAATCTTTAACCAGCGTACGCCAGTACAACATTCCACTTGCGAGCGCGACTACCCCGTCCCTGCCCGCCTTACGCTGCTATACACAAGGTATCGAAGTTGAGATGAAGAATTTTGACTACAAATCTGGCGTGGCGTGGTTTCGCAAAGCAATTGAACTCGATCCCCATTTCGCCATGGCATATTTCGTGCTTGGAGACGCCTACGGAGATACCGGAGAAAGCAACACTGCAAAGCTCTACACCCAAAGAGCGTTTGAATTGCGGCAAAATGTGAGTCAACGTGAGAAATGGCTTATTGAAGGCAGTTATTACCATTACGTTCTAGGCGATCTCACGAAAGCCCGTCGTAGTTTTGAATTGATGGCGCGGCTTTATCCGGACAGCCAATATGCCCACAATTCTGTGGCCGCGATTGCGGAGTCGCGCGGGGATTATGAAACGGGTCTCACGGAGTATCAGCAGGCGCTCAACGTGCCTCCTCGCACCAGTTATCTTTACCGGGACGTAGCAGATACTTATTTGGTTCTGGACCGCATCGATGCCGCCTTGGCTGAAGTGCGCGAGGCACATGCTGCCGGTTTGGATAGCAATCTGGCATCGGTGGCTTACAGCATCGCCTTTTATCGCGGCGACACGGCAGAAATGGCGCGGCAAGTCGCTGCTGCTGCCGACAAACCGGGTATTGAAGACCTGGTGTTGGCTCTGGACGCCGACACGGCAGCTTATTTCGGAAAGTTGGAAATCGCTCGCCTGCTTTCGAGTCGCGCAGCGGAGTCGGCTCAGCGGGCGGGGCAAAAGGAAAGCAGCGCACAATACCATGCAGCTTCGGCGATTCGAGAAGGTTTGTTCGGAAATCCAGGCCGGGCACGACAAGAAGCAATCATTGCGAGGAAATATTCGGGTGGTCGAGATCTGGACTACGGAATCGCGCTGGCTAGTACGTATTCAGGAGATTTGAAGCAGGCGGACGCATTTGCCAGGCAGATGGCGAGCAAATATGTGCAAGATACGATTGTGCAATGTAATTATCTTCCGACCCTTCGCGCCAGGCTCGCCCTTATGCGTTCAGAACCGCAGCAGGCGATTGATGCACTTGTGCCGGCCGCAGCCTGCGACCTGAACCTTCCAGCTTACAGTTACTATAACTGGCCAAATTTGTACCCGGTATACGTTCGAGGAGAAGCCTATTTAGCAGCACATCGCGGAGCTGAGGCAGCGGCCGAATTCCGAAAAATTCTTTCTCACCGGGGTCTGGTTCTGAACGAACCGATTGGTGCCCTGGCTCGCCTGCAACTCGGCCGCGCTGATTTGCTATCCGGAGACCCGGCCAAAGCAAGCGAGTCCTATCAGGATTTTCTTTCGCTTTGGAAAGACGCGGATCCGAATATTCCCATTCTGAAGCAGGCAAAGGCTGAATACGCAGCGCTCGAGGCCCAGTTGCGAGCAAGCAGCTTCACCAACTAGTTGCTCTATTTGGCCCCAGCGCGGACTCTCTAAGCAAACTTTCCAAGTTGTCTCGCCAACTCACTTCTTTGATCGTCCACCCATCGGAATGCCGTGAAATTGAGCAAACATGCGTTCGGCGTTCTTGTGATAAATCTTCTCAAGGACCGGATCTGGCAGACCCATGCCGTAGATTTTCCAGCGCCCCTGGCCCGGGTATCCCCAATAATCAAAGTACTCGTCGCTGGTTTCCAGCCAGCGAAAATGATTGCGATACATCGCCGCTTCCATGCTGTTATCAGTCCCGAACATGATCCGGTCCTGATACTTAATAAAGAATTCACGGGCACGCCGAGGCTGCCGGCCCAGTTCCGCTTCACGGGCGCCGAATTCGACCATCACATTCGGAAGTGTGTCGAGCAGATGCGAAACGTAGTCCAGGTTCTCCGGCCAGTTCGCCATATGCAAGGCGACAAATGTTGTGCGTGGATGTTTGGCAAACATACGATCGCGTGCGGCGAGAATTTCTTCCTTTTTCGGAAACTGGGGTCCATAGAAACTCCAATCAGGATGCCCGATGAGTTCTTCGTATCGCTCGTTGGTATTGTCGATGGGATGGAAGAAAGCTTCCGGATCGGTCACATGAATCGACACCGGAATACCCAGCCGTCCAGCCTCTTCCCAAATCGGATCGAGCCTGGGATCATCGACCGCAACCAGCTTTCCGGATTTGTCGCGGTCGGTTAGGCCTAGATCTTTCAGTTGTTTTAGCCCGCGAGCCCCGCGCGCCACTGCGTCATCAAGCTGGTCCACCATCTCCTGGCTGAAGTTCGGGTCATCAATTTTGCTGAAGTCGATTTGCGAGAACACGATGAACCGCCCGGGATACGGCTTCACCATCTCGTCGATTACGTGCTGCAATTTTTCCCGCCACATCCCGGTCAGGATCACCACCGTGCGCACGTTGGTGTCGTCCATGACCTTTACTACCTGTTCGGGCGGCATGTGCTCATCGATTCCCATGGCGTCGTTCGTGTGATTGTGCACATCGATGACGTAATACTTCGCGCGATCAACATTGTGCACCGGCGCATGCAGCATCGAGGTGGGATGAAAATCCTTTAGCAGCAGAGTTTTCTTCGCATCCGCGTCCGCCGCCTCGTGATAGCCAAGTTGACCGCTTGGCGGCGCCTGTTGACTGCGCGCGAAGCGGATCGCGGGCCACAAAGCAACTGCGCAGACCGGCATGAAAAGCAAGACTTTCAATTTCATCGACGCCGCTCCTTAGGACAATATTGACAAGCTTCTCAAACGAAAGTAAAAGTAATCTTTCGCAATATACCGCAACCGCTGCGTGCTTGCATCAGCTCTCGTTCGCATCCTCGCGGCCAAGGGAGAAAGATGAACAGGCAACGAATTGTTTCCGCCACGATTTTCGCGATTCTAACCGCAACCATTTGCGTTGGTCAGACTTCTGAGAAATTCTCCCATCAACTTGAGAGTTCCGATCTCCGAGTTCAGGTGAACGACACCACTGGCGCATTCTCGATTGAAGAACGAAACGGTCCGGCGCGACTGACCGCGGACGTTGCTGCGAAAATTAACGGGCGTTGGGTGCACTCTTCTGACTATCCAAAGCATGCAATCGTCGCGTCATCAGATAACAATGGCGATTCCGGCGAATTGACCATCACACATTCAGGACTGGCCGGTCAGCCGCAACTGGTTTGTACTTTGCGGCTAAACTCGACTCCGCCCTATGCTGAACTTGGGGCTGAAGTCCGAAATTCTACGGGAAAAGAAATTCAAGTCCAGGGAATTCGATCGGTTGAGATTCGCGATACAACCGATCTTGTTCTCGGCGGGCCCGATACTGCGAATCGCATTCTTTCCGATAGTTTCAGCGAAGACCGGCCTGCGATGGCGATCCACGACTTCGGCGACGAGACCAGCGGATTATATCGGGCAGTGGGTAGTCAGCTTATCTACAACGGCGAGAGCCGGCAGAGTATTTTTGTCGGAGCGTTAACTTCCGATCGCTGGCTCACCGTGCTTCGATTGCACGCCCAACCGCAATCGAAGATTTCTGGCTATGAAGTGGAGTCCACCGGCACAACTGAATTGGAACTGGAGAATTCGTTGCGGGCTTCGCCTCCCGAAGATCGCGTCGAGCTGAGCCTTCCGCTTGCGCCGTCGCAAACGATTTCGGCTGAAAAATTGATGTTTGCTCTCGGGCCTGACTATCACGCGCAGCTCGAGTCCTACGGCAGAATCATTCGCGATCTGCATCACGCCAGAGTCAGCGCTCCGACTCCGATTGGATGGTGGAGTTGGACGGCGTACTACTTCGGGCTCAACCAGGGTGCGGCCCTCACCAACGCCCACGTACTCTCAGAACAGTTGAAAGATCTGGGCTACAACTTCTTCCATATCGATGAAGGTTATCAATACGCTCGCGGCGAATACACGACCGAGAACGCGGAAAAGTTCCCCGCCGGAATGAGTGCGCTCGAATCGAAGGTCCAGCGCCTCGGCCTTACGCCAGGAATTTGGACAGCCCCATTTGAAGTCTCGGAGCGATCATCGGTTTACGAAAGACACAAAGACTGGCTGGTGCACAACGCTCACGGCCAGCCTATCCATGCCGGATATGTGATTAGCGGGAAGAAAAAGCTTGACCAGCTTTACATCCTCGACACCACCAATCCGGGTGCGCAGAATTACTTGCGCCAGACATATTCAACTCTCGCTCACGACTGGGGAATTCGTTACATCAAGCTCGACTTCATGGACGACTCGGCCATCGAGGGCTATTACTTCAAACCTCACACGACCGCAATGGAAGCTCAGCGAATCGGACTCAAAATCATTCGTGAGGCGGTTGGCGAGGATGTGCTTCTTGATAAAGACGGTAGCGTAATGCTGAATCCGGTGGGCATTGTGGATTGTGGACGCATCTCCCAGGACACAGGCCACACATTCGAATCCAGTCACGACGCCGCGACTGGCGTTGCCGCTCGCTATTACATGAATCGCAACTTCTTTGTTGGCGATCCCGACGCGTTCACGGTATCGCGTCAAACGGTCGACGAGCAGGAATGGCACGGCGGCAAGCGCCCGCTCACCATGGATGAAGCCCGGGTGTCAATTGCTTTGTCGGCCATCTCAGGCGGAATGTACGAAATCGGCGACGACCTTCCGATTCTTTTTTCTGATGCCGATCGCCTGGCGCTTGTAAAAAATCAAGATCTGATCAACATGGCGCGACTTGGGCGCGCTTCATTCCCGGTGGATCTGATGACCTACGCGCCCGAAGATGAGCTGCCCAGCATCTTCGTTCTGCACGAAAGCAAACGGCAATCCATCCTGACAGTCTTCAATTGGACTGAAAAAGAGCGCCAGCATCAACTCAAATTTTCCGATCTGGATCTTCCCACAACGTCGAGCCTGGAAATTTCCGATCTTCTTTCGAACGGAGCGCCAGAAAAGCAGGGCGCAGAATCCATCTCGATCACTATGCCACCTCGTTCAGTGCGGATGTTCAAATTAGTGGATAGTTCGATCCAGCCAGCTGCGCCAAACGTCGAAGTGGAAGCTCCGCAGCACGCGACGGTAGGACATTCCGAGCGCTTTTCTGCTAACGGGAAATCTGAGAATGCAGGCATTGTGCAGTATCGCTGGGAGTTCGGAGACGGGACCAGTTCCGATCATCGCGAAGTTCAACACACGTACACTCATCCCGGAACTCTCAAGGCTTCTTTAACCGCGGATGGAATTGATGGCACGCCATTCCGACAAACATTCGAGGTCTCGGTGAGCGGCAGCTTCGATACGAGGTTCGACCCAACCAGGATTCGGCGGAGGATAGAGGCCCAACACTAGGTCATCCACTGAAACTGGGATCGCCACCCTTCGCGGACGAAAAGCGGGGCAGTTATGGTTCACATAAATGAAGAGGGCGATTCGGCGCTCTCGAGCGCGATCCTGCCATCGACAGGTGGATGGATGCGTTGAAGCGCAGCAGATCGGCTCTCATATTGAGTCCTTTATAACTGACGTCTCGGTGACGTGGTTGTGCGGATCGCACGGCCGTCGGCTTTAGCCGCTGGGGTACTCTCACGGCTGCTCCTTGCGTCGCGCGGAGGCGTGAGTTCGAAGTTTTCGGCACGCAGCCGTGCCCTTCCCGGTCGTGGTACTGCGATAATCTTAATTTCACGGTCCCACCCTCGGACGCGGCTTGAATACACCACTATTTTCTTAGAGTCAACCACATCAGGCCGATGGTAGAGGAAGTTCGGAGGAATTGAGATGATGAAAACACCACTGGTTTTTACGTACTACATTGCTGCTCCCGTGGAGAAGGTCTGGGATGGCTTCGTTTCAAAAGAGACCAATAAGACGATCTTCATGGGCGCGGATTTTGAAGTCGATCTGAGACCTGGCGGTGCGATGACATGGTCTGGGCCGGGTAAAGACGGCAAGCCGATGCGGTACGTAACCGGCGAGGTGCTGCGGGCAGAAGCGCCGAAGCGGTTCGAATACAAATTCGGCATGGGTGATGGCAAAGTGATGTCGAGAGTCACAATAGAGCTGACTCAGGAAACCGAGGCAGTGAAGGTTGTGGTGACTAACGACGAGTTTCAAGACGACGATCCAGCCTACGCTCAGAACGCGGATGGCTGGCCACGAATCCTCTCGCGATTGAAAACGCTGCTGGAAACAGGAAAAACTTTCCGTCCGCACTAGGGTGTAGCTTAACCCGAGATCACAGATGGTTTGGCTTCGTCCGTCTCGGTAGAAGGCGCGTCTTCAACCAAATTAACAGGTATCCTCCGCTGAGCCCGCCGAAGATAAACAGAGCCCACGTTACGCGGCCAGCCAAATGGGGCAAACCAACCGCACCGACCGTCGTTCCAACCAAGCAAGTAATCATGTTTGCCGTGGTCACTTCATATCCCGGCACGCTTTTCAGAAATGCAAAAGCCAGAATCAGCACGGTGCCGGCATAGACGACGAGCCAAAAACCCACGAGATATAGCATGGAACAATCTCCATGTAGCAGCTGAGCGCCTGCGGCTACATTTGCCCAGCATCTGGCGCCTCTCGAAAGTTACCACAGCTCCACGAAATACACTCAACCCATTTGTCGCGGAGCAAGCCCGGGTCATGAGTTTCTTTTCTCAAACAAAATCCCCACCTTTCAAACAGCGGAAGGTGGGGCACTTGGATGAAAATTCGTTTTAGACTTACCGTCAGGCGGCTTCGAAGCGATCGGCGTTCATCACTTTGGTCCATGCGGCGGCGAAGTCTCTCGCAAATTTTTCTTTTGAATCGCCGCATGCGTAAACTTCTGCGAGCGCACGGAGTTGCGAGTTCGAACCGAAAATCAGATCGACGCGGGTGGCAGTCCACTTGAGCTGATTTGTTTTACGATCGCGGCCCTCATAGATCTCTCCGGCCCCATTCGAGCTGGTGGACCGCTGCCATTGCGTGCTCATGTCGAGCAGGTTGACAAAGAAGTCGTTCGTCAGCGTGCCCAGCTTGTTGGTGAAGACACCGTGCTTGGAGTTGCCGGTATTTGCACCGAGCACCCGCAGGCCGCCGACCAGGACTGTCATCTCCGGAGCTGTAAGTCTTAGCAACTGTGCCTTGTCAATTAATTGCTCTTCAGGTGACAGGCGCTGTGTACCGCGGCGGTAGTTGCGAAAACCATCTGCAGTCGGCTCGAGCGGCTCGAACGATTCAACCTCAGTCTGCGCCTGCGAGGCATCCATCCGTCCCGGCTTGAATGGGATTCTTACATCGATGCCCGAGTCCTTTGCAGCTTTTTCGATCGCGGCGTCACCGCCGAGAACGATCAGGTCCGCCAGTGAAACCTTCTTGCTCTTATTTCCGTTGGTTTGCGATTTGTTGAACTCCCTCTGGATCACTTCAAGTTTCAGCAACACTTTCGCGAGTTCAGCCGGTTGGTTGGCCTCCCAATTTTTTTGCGGCTCGAGCCGAATGCGGGCGCCGTTCGCGCCGCCACGCTTATCTGAACCGCGGAAGGTCGAAGCTGATGCCCACGCGGTCGAGACCAGTTGAGAGATCGACAAACCGGAGCCGAGAATCTTCGCTTTCAGCGCAGCAACATCTTTATCGTCGATCAGTTTGTGATCCACTGCCGGAATCGGATCCTGCCAGGGCAGAGTCTCTTTTGGAACTAGTGGGCCGAGATAACGGGCAATCGGACCCATATCGCGGTGAGTCAGCTTGAACCACGCGCGAGCGAATGCATCGGCGAACTGATCGGGGTGCTCATAGAAGCGCCGAGAAATTTTCTCGTAAGCTGGATCGAAGCGCAGCGCGAGGTCAGTCGTCAGCATGGCTGGCGCGTGACGCTTTGAAGGATCGTGCGCGTCGGGCACTGTACCGGCGCCTGCGCCGTTCTTTGCGGTCCACTGATTCGCTCCGGCCGGACTCTTCGTGAGTTCCCACTCGTACCGGAACAGGTTGTCGAAAAAGCTGTTGCTCCACTTTGTGGGCGTCTGGGTCCACGTGACTTCGAGGCCGCTGCCGATCGCATCACCGGCTTTGCCGGTCTTGTACTTGTTCTTCCATCCGAGACCCTGTTCTTCAATGCCGGCCGCTTCTGGCTCCGGACCAACGTTTACTGCTTCGGCAGCGCCGTGGGTTTTGCCGAAGGTGTGGCCGCCGGCTATCAGCGCCACTGTCTCTTCGTCATTCATGGCCATGCGGCGGAAGGTTTCACGAATGTCCTTCGCGGCTGCGACGGGATCTGGCTTGCCGTTTGGTCCCTCCGGATTCACATAAATAAGACCCATTTGCACGGCCCCGAGCGGACTCTGAAGATCACGCTCGCCACTGTAACGCTCGTCGGCCAGCCACTTCCCTTCCGGCCCCCAGTAGACGTCCTCTTCCGGTTCCCACACGTCAGCGCGTCCCCCACCGAAACCAAAGGTCTTGAAGCCCATGGACTCAAGCGCAACGTTGCCGGCGAGAATCATGAGGTCCGCCCAGGAAATCTTGCGGCCATATTTTTGCTTGATCGGCCACAGCAAGCGGCGCGCCTTGTCGAGGTTCACGTTGTCTGGCCAACTGTTGAGCGGAGCGAAACGCTGCTGGCCCGCTCCAGCACCGCCGCGTCCGTCGCCGATGCGATATGTGCCTGCGCTGTGCCATGCCATGCGGATAAAGAGCGGCCCATAATGTCCAAAATCAGCCGGCCACCACTCCTGCGAGTCGGTCATCAAGGAGTGAAGATCCTGGATTACGGCGTTTAGATCGAGACTCTTGAATTCTTTTGCATAGTCGAATTCTTCGCCCATCGGATTGGAAAGATTCGAGTGCTGATGAAGCACCTGAAGGTTCAACTGGTTCGGCCACCAGTCGCGATTCATGGGCGTGGAGGCGGCCCCGTGATTAAACGGGCACTTTGATTCGGTTTTGGGCGAGTCGGGCTTAGCGCCGGTTGAAGCGTGTTGTTGCTGCTCGGTGAGTTCTGCTTCCATAAAGTCATCTCCTGCGTATTAAATGCAAACTGTCTTGGTCCCGGCATCGAGGCTTAAGACACTCGATGGGATGGCCCGCGAGCGGCACATTTCGTGCAGAGCCCGCGGAAAATCACCTGACATTCGCGAACCACTCGCTTGCCGAGAGAACGCGATGCTGGCTTGGGCACGTCGTACCATTCCATGTCTTCAACGCTGCCGCAACGATCACAAATGAAATGATGGTGACGCATGTCTTTCGCATCGAAGCGCGCTGCGCGGCCCTCAACCGCAACTTCGCGCACCAGACCGGCCTTCACCAAGTCACGCAGATTGTTATAGGTTGTGGCGCGGGAAGACCGGGGATCCACGCGATTCACGGCTTTGAAAATCTCCGCGGCTGTCGGATGCCCTCTGTGCTTTGCCAAAAACAACATCACTGCGTAACGCTGCGAAGTAAATCGCAGGCCGCTGTCTTCCAGCGACCGCTTGATCGCGTCAACTTGCATGGGAATAATTAGACTATATCTAATTTAGTAGTTTGTCTAGACAGGTCTGTGGAAAATACAGCAATCCGAGAAGTCGGAAACGGGCGTCACTCTGCGGCTGATTTACGTGCCTTCGCGCACAAGCCACTCCATTGCTTCGTCCCGCGAACTGAACGTTGGTAGATCTCGCTGGGAAAACGACTTTATATTTTCGTAAAAGACGTGCGGCAGAGTTTCCACACCGACCCAGGCAGAGCGCTTCAGGTACGGCCGTACCATTACGGTGGCTTCTTTCAAGCTGGTTATTGCCTCCTTGTCGAATTTGGCGCCAGTAAAGTCTGCCAGCAACAGAACCGAGCCAGGCGGTTCCGAGCTGACCTGTGCGGGCACGAGCTTGCAAAGTTGAGATACCTGGCCGGGAGAGCAGTTAGAAAGATCGATCAGCAAGACACGGATGCCATTGTGCGTGATGAAACAGATTTGCTCTTCCAAGCCAGTCTCCGTTCGATGAAGCGAGTGGCAGCCCAGAAACGCGAGACTCCGTTTTATACGCCGATAGGTTGTTTCGTTGCAACTGGGCCGCGACCGCCAAGAGGTGAAGGTCAGATCTTCAGCCAGCCGCGGAACCCGCGCGCGGCGTAGTAAGACTCTGCGCCGTTGTGATACACAAAAACAGTGTTGTAGCGGCGATCACAAAAGAGCGCTCCGCCGAGCTTTCTGATTGCGGAAGGGGTTTTCACCCAGCTAGAGGTTTTGGTATCGAACTCGCCAAGTTCCTGAAGCTCGCGATATTGTTCTTCCGTCAAAAGCTCAACGCCCATGGCTGCGGCCATATTCATGGCGCTATCTTTTGGCTTGTTTTCTTTCCTTGACTCCAGCGCCTCACGGTCGTAGCAGAGACTTCTGCGATCCTTGGGACTTTCAGCTGAGCAATCATAGAAGATATACTCGCCCGTCTTCCTGTCTTGACCGACGACGTCTGGCTCTCCACCCGTATCTTCCATTTGATTAAGCGACCGCAGCTTCTCGGCATTCGCTTCCAACCTGGCCTGCACCAGAGCCCATTGCAGACCTTTATGGCGGTGCAGGTTTTTCTCGAAGCGGGATTTCAGAGTCTGGAGTAGTTGTTCACGCTGTTTTTCTGCAAGGCTCGCTTTTGACATAGTCTGATGCTCGGTTCTATTTATATTTTTGCGTCGGCTATGACGACAATGACCTGTTTACGCGGCAGGCGGTGAGATACTTTGCTGTCTGCGCCACTTCGTGGCATACGGTAACACAAATAAGTAGAGGCCCGTAAGGAAGAGAAATGCGAACGGGACCACAGCCAGCAAACCCACCGAGTTGGTGTATTTCCGCTCTGCTATTGCGACCACGTTAACAATCATCGCCGCCGTAAGAACCAGGGATAGCCAACGATGAAATTGTCGAATCCATTTGCTCCAGTTCATGTGGACCTCCTCCAAAAAATATTCGCCGAGAGATCGCAGAAGACGCCGAGAAAACGTTCCTCCCTCCTCTTTTCTCCGCGATGCTGGGTATCGATGAATGAGTACCTGAAGTCACTAACATTTTTGAGCCAACTGCTAGTTTGTGGCTGTCTCGGCACTGAATTGCTTGGCGTACTCTTCGACTAGTCGCTTCCAGCCGAACTTCGTCGCGTCCTTGCCGGCAATGCGACCGATGGGGTTTCCACTCAGCAATCGTTCCAGAACATCGAAGGCGATGTGCCAACCCGCGGCGCCCCACGAGATGAAGCGGCGATCGATGTCCGACCACAGCGTGAGGCGCGTGCCTTGCGAAGTCGGTTCGAGTTCCCAGCGGTGATCGCCGTACTCGAGTACTCTGGGAAATTCGGCCCGCGTCACTCTTGTTTCCACCGGCGTGGGATTTGCAACCCAGGTGAGATTTACCTTAGCTCCAGCTGTACCAAGGTTTCTGTCCACAACAAATGGAGCCCACTCGCGTAATTGCGCTGGATCGGTTAGCGCCTGCCACACCTGTTCTGGCGAGTGACGCAGTTCGCGAACCAGTATCAGTGTCCACTTGTCTCCCTCCTGTTTTCGCACCTGCGCCCCGTACGCCGTGCCCGGTGTGTAGTGCTCGCGATCGATCATCCCCTTCTCCTTCGGCCCAAGCTGTCGCTGGTCGCTGGTCCACGACCACCTTGCGAATTAGCGACCAACGACGAACGACTGCTTTCCTACCACTGCTTTAATTGCGTGAGCTGAACCAGATTCCCGCAGGTGTCCTTTAGCATGGCTATGGTCGAGGCGGTGACATCCGTGGGTGGCATGGTGAATTCGGCTCCGCGGCTCTTGATGCGCTCGTAGTCGCTTTTGAGGTCGTCAGTGAAGAACATGATCGCGGGCTGGTTCTGCTGGAAGATCGCCTGCTGATACGCTTTGGCGGCTGCATTGTTGTTCAGGGCCAGCTGTAGCTCAGTGCCATTCGGATCTTCGGGTGAGGCCACCGTCAGCCAACGGTATGGGCCCTGGCTGAAATCGGCCTTCTTCACGAACCCAAGTTTTTCTGTATAGAAGTGTAATGCCTTCTCCTGGTCATCCACATAAACGCTTGTCACTTTGATTTTCATTTTCGTTTCTCCTTTATGATTTTGGCGGCTTGGGCCGCATGGGTTGCTTTAGTTCTCTCTTCGTTCTCTTCGTTGGCGGAGGCTGCCCATGTTGCTGACCATGCAATCGATCCAAGTGACGCTCCAGAGCGTCCACGTGCGCTGACCAGAACCGGCGGAACTGGGCCAGCCAGGCATCGAACTCCCGAAATGGTTCAGGTTTCAACCGGTAGAGACGCCGCTGTGCGTCCACCGTAGACTCAACGAATCCAGCGTCGCGTAAGACTTTCAAATGTTTGGACACCGTTGGCTGCGGCATCTGAAGCCGACGTTCAATCTCTCCTACGGACTGCTCGGATGAAACCAACAGACTCAGTATCGCCCGCCGGTTCGGCTCTGCAATGATCTCGAAAACCGATTCCACGTCCCTATATATACTTCAGTCGGCATATACGTGTCAAGGCATATTATAAGAATTATGCAAGTGATGAAATGCCAGGGACGAAAAAGCCCTGGGTGTCACTCCAGGTGCTCATTTCGACATTCGATGGCTATTGGTTGGGCAAATGAAGGATTAGCAGAAAGGGGTTTCGCTCTGCAGAAAGAAATGAACGAAACCCCGCCGAACTACTGGTGATTCTATTTACTCGCTCTCAGTACTTCCGATCCTCTGACTATAATCACGCCATTCATTCCAGAGCCTTCGTGCAACGTGCAAACGTAATGATAGATACCCGGAACGTCGAAAGTGCGGCTGAAAGATTGACCGGGTTGCAGGTACTCCGACCCGAAGGGCCGCACTCCCGAAGGAAGTTTCACATCCACGCGATACAGAGCCTTGGCCGGATCGGCGATAACGTTGTGGGTGACTTCAGACGTGTTCTTCCAGATAACCTTGTCGCCCACACTCACAACCAGTGTTTTCGGCATAAAGCCCATATCGCTCATTGTGACGACGCCCTTGTTCCCTTCCGTGCGCTTCAGGATAGTTTTTTGAATCTGCGCGGCTGAAATTTTTACGTTACAGTTTGCAGCAACCGCATCCACCGTACTAACCACGAAGCTTGGGAGGCGCGGGTCTTCGATTGCCAGAACGCTGCCGAAATATCCACTGACATGAACCAGCCGATTCGCATTTTGAGAGAACAAGAACGGCTGTGCTTCCAACCGGTAGACCTTCGACGACTGGAGGACGTTCAGGATCGCTTTGCCATCAGAAGCGATACTGAGGCATCCGTTGAGTGAGGTTGTGGTTGAGGAGGTGTTTCTTGTCGAGTCTGCCTTTGGGGTCGCGGCAACATGGCGGATTGATGCCCCGCTCGCCGGGTTCATTAGCATATTCATCTCCATCATTCCGCCAATCTCAGAAGCGTTATGCGGATTCTTCACTGGTATCGACACAGCGGTTTCAGTTGAGGTGGTTATGCCAGCTACGATATTGCTCGCTTCATCAGCCGGAGTGATACCGCTAATCGAGGCGGTCGCGGATTGGCTCCCCTCCCCTAAAGCAGGGCCAGAGTGCATGAGCGCCACATCATCGGGGCCACTCACATCGAACACCGCCATGTTACCTTTCGCCATGCGCGAAATGGCATGATCCATCAACGCGAACTTGCCAGGTTTCTTGGCCGCAAACTCAAAAATAGCGGCCGCGCCGGAGGGGACGCCCGCGGTTTGCACATCCGTCAGTGGGGCGGAAGTCAATGATCCATCTTGATACACCTTCGTAAAAATTTCCCCGACGACGTGGCTTGACGATGTTTGGTTCGGGCCCGCATTCCCGAAGAGCACGCGCACCGTCTCGCCGACTTTGGCCGGCATGGGGTGTTCAGTCGTGAGCGAATCAACGGCTCCGTTAAAAACAAAGTATTCGGGCTTTTCGGCCATAAGCTTCACAGCGCTGAACTGTTGCAACCCTTCTTTCCCTTTGGGCTCAGCGGTGTAGATCTCGCCCTGCATGATGTAGTACTCGTGGTCAACCTGAGAGAGCCCTTTTTCCGGCTCGACCAGAATCAAACCGTACATGCCGTTGGCCATGTGCTCGGCAATCATAGGCGTGCCGCAGTGATACACGAATAGGCCAGGGGTGGTGGCTTTGAATGTGAACGTCTTTGACTGGCCAGGGCTAGTTTGGGAAAGTGCCGCCCCGCCGCCAGGTCCGAGGGCCGCATGGAAATCAACCGAGTGGGCCTGGCATCGTTCTGCAAAGTTACCTCGATCGTGTCGCCTTGCCGTACGCGGATCATCGGGCCCGGCACTTTGCCGTTGAATGTCCAATATCGGTAAGTCGTCCCTGCAGACGGATCGAGGCTCCCAAGCACTTCTTTCGCAGTAAGGGTTACATGCACTACTGCTGGCGCCCGAGACCCGGTCGGCGGAGGCACGTCAGTTGGATCGCGAACAATATCAACAGGCTTCATCGCAGCGACTGCGTGCCCCGAATGTGAACCCGCCTGCGCAATTGCGGTCTTCGTTCCACCGATCACTAACACAAAGGGCAATCGAAACTACTTGTACGAATAGGAACTGAGAATAATTTCTAACTTTCATATATGTGTCCTTCTGTCGCCAAGCCACTAGGTGCATGGCCTCCGAATACAACAATAGAAAGCCGGCGTGAATGCCGCGATGACTTATGTCACACATTTAAAGTCGAGCATTTTCAGGTACTTGGAATCGAGCCTTATTACGAAGTCGCTCTCGTCTTTGCCCCGTGGCGTTTCATGACGCTTGAGAATGGTGACGTCGCAGCTTCGCTCAGAGTAGAATCGTGGCATCCAGAATTGCTGTTCTGAGCGCCGTGTTTCCAGGGTCCCTATTCAAACCAAATCACGCTAAAGTCCTCGTCTGCGTTCTAGGTCTTCTCGTCTTCGCAGTCGATATGGTGGTGCCCGCCGACCTTGACGTCGCCATTTTTTATTGCTTTGTCGTAGTTCTTTGCGCATGGACCCGATCTCCGACATTTTTATGGATCGCGGCAGCAATCTTCCTTACGGCCTCAATTCCCGGCTTACTGCTCTCACCACGACCTACGAGTCCTCTATCGTGGGTGGATTGGGCCAATCGCCTATTTGGTATGGGCGCCATTCTGTTAGTAACAGCCTTCATACACCTTCGAATGGCGGATTTTAAATTTTTGGAATGCATCATCCAGGCAAAAGAAAAAGCAGAACGAGAACTGCGCGACAGCGAGGCCCAACTGAAGCTCGCTCAATCGGCCGGATGCATTGGCACTTGGGAATGGAGCCCCGCTCAGGGCACGTATCGCTGGTCGGAAGAGTGTTATGAGATCTTTGGTATCGATCCAATGGAGAAGTCATTCACCGCGAAATGGATGGGTGCTTTAAATCCTGCCGATTTGCCGCTGCTGCATTCGGCTATGGCCGAGAGCGCCGAACGCAAAGAAATGGAGCTCGACTATCGCTACGAACACCCAACGCTGGGCACGCGCTGGATTCACACCAAAGCGAAGGCCTTCGCTCAAGGCTCCTCTGCCGTGCGTTGGTTCGGCATCTGCCATGACGTGACGGACCGCAAGCAAATTGAAAATGTTCTTCGCCAATCACGGTCGCTGTTGGAATCCCTAGTTGAGGAACGCACGACGGAGTTGCGTAAGATTTCAGCTGAGTTGCTGCGCTCGCAGGATGAAGAGCGGCGGAGGATCGCACGCGAATTGCACGATAGCTTCGGCCAGTACCTGGCAAGCATGAAAATCAATCTTGACCTGCTCGCGCAAAAAATGCCTGCTGACGACCAGGAGCAAGGAAAAAACAGTAAGTTGGTGTCCGATTGTCTGGATGTATTGGGAAAATGCATCATAGAGTCACGTACACTTTCGCACCTACTGCATCCTCCCCTATTGGAGGAGGCGGGTTTCGCCTCGGCCGCCCGCTGGTATGTCGAAGGCTTTGCGAAGCGCAGCGGTATTGAAGTTCGTCTGGAGGTCTCTCCTCAATTCCCAAGACTTCCAGACGGAACGGAATTGGCGCTATTCCGGGCTTTGCAGGAAAGCCTCACCAATGTTCATCGCTATTCAGGGACGTCCCTGGTTGACGTTACATTGTCCGCGGATGCGGAAGAAGCTGTGCTTGTCGTCCGCGACTACGGGCGTGGCATTTCCCCTGATGTTGTTTCCAAGTTTCGCGAGCATGGGACGGGGGTCGGAGTCGGGTTGTCTGGCATGCGAGAGCGCATGAAGGAGTTGGCTGGGCAATTGGAGGTCTCGTGTGAGGGCGGCGGCACGCAGATTTCTGCGCGTGTGCCGCTCTGTCCGTCAAATCTGAAGCAAGCCCGTTCGATAAACGCCGCTTGAATCTATTGCACACGTCGTACTTTGTGGTCCTACGGTTTTGCGCATCTTTCAGGCAAAGGCTTTCATTCTGAGTCGCTTCCACAAAAGGTAAGTTCTTGGAATTTGCCGGCGGTTTACTCACCTGAATCCACTTCTGCTTCGAGTCGCTTCATATCGTGAATCGTTACTGTCCGGTCATCAATGTCAACGATGCCCTCGGACTGGAGGCGACTCAGATTGCGCGAGACCAATTCGCGTACAGTACCGATTTGAGACGCGATTTCCTGATTATTGTCAGGCAGCATGAATTCAATGCCACTTCCCGTCTTTTGTCCATCATGTTGAGCGTGCCGAAGCAATAAAGCTGCGAGGCGATGTCTGACAGTTGTAAAAGATAGCTCCTCGATGATTCCAACCAGACGCCGCAATCTTGTCCCGACAACGCGCAGAACCTTGAGCGCTACCTGAGGGTGGGTCAGGCACAGCTCACGAAAATCTTCTTTGCTTACGAATAAAAGTGTAGCGTCATCAACCGCGGCCACCGAAGCGGGATAATTTCCTCCATCAAAGACCGGCAGTTCGGCGACAGAACTACCTGGGCCATCAATATTCAGCACTTGTTCTCTGCCGCTGGCTGAAGTCTTGAAGATGCGAATATGTCCTGAAGCCACAATGTAGAGCCCGGAACACGCGTCTCCCTCGTTGAAGACAACCTGCCCGGAAGCGTATTTGCGCGGGACTACGCGACCCGCGATGAACCCCATTTCGTTTTCTGTAAGACCTGAGAAAAGCGCGACCTTCGAGAGGATTTGCTTCTGTGTATCCAGAATGGCCATCCCTAATATTTTAGCCGCTTGGGCCGGCGGAGTCCGTCCAGGCAAGGGGCTGTGACAAAAGTCATCGGCAATGAGGCCGGGATTTCTTAAAGTGGAATTCAGGTGGCGAGTCGAACGAGCCGCTTTGGAGCTGAAGATGAATATCGATACAACCAAGACTGTGCGTGAAATGGCTTTGAATATCCCCGGTGCAACACGAGTATTCGAGAAACTCGGGATCGACTATTGCTGCGGCGGCAACAAGCCCTTTGGAAAGGCATGTGGCGAGGCGAATCTCGAAATCCAGCAGGTAATCGACTCGTTAGAGTCGGCCGTGGTTGAGCACCGCCAAAGAGATTCCGCAGATTTGCAGAGAGAGGATTGGCAGAGTGCGCCGTTGGGAGATCTGATCGCGCATATTCAGAATACACATCACAAGTATGTTAAGACGGAAATTGCCCGGCTCAGACCTCTCCAAGACAAAGTCTGTAACGTCCACGGAGCTAAGCACGCTGAATTGGTACCTTTGCGCACGGATTTTCATGCTCTCTCCCAGGAGCTCACCACTCACATGATGAAGGAAGAGATGGTGCTGTTTCCATTTATCGAACGCATGGAGGAGTCGCTGCTGTCGGGCGAGCCGATCCTCCCGGCACCGTTTGGAACCGTCGAAAACCCGGTTGCGAAGATGGTGCACGAGCATGACTCCGCCGGAAACCTGCTGCGCCATATGCGCGAGTTAAGCAACGGGTATGCGCCCCCCGAAGGCGCATGCACGAGCTACAAGACGTTGTATTGGGCGCTGGCTGAATTCGAACGTGACCTGCACCTGCATGTACATCTCGAAAACAACATCCTGTTTCCACGCGCTATCGAAATGGAGCACGAGAATCATGCCACCGCTGATCAGTGTTGAAGAACTCAGGAGCTCGCGAGCACGGGAGAGTCTCGAAGTCACTGCCGCTCGCGAACTCCGGCTCTCGCAATTGTTGATCGCGTATGTCGCGACCGGCTTGTTCTTCATGCTCCTGCCCGGAACATTCCTTGGAGTGTGGAACCTGCTTGCCATCAGCAGTCGCCGGTCAGCTGATACTGTTTCTGCGGCGTGGATACAAGCGCATGGACACGCCCAGGTTTTTGGCTGGATTGGCAGCTTCATTCTTGGGATCGGCTATTACTCCATTCCCAAGCTGCGGCGGATGAAACCGTTTGCGCTGTGGGCGCCCTGGACATCGTTAGCGATGTGGTCTTCGGGCGTGACCCTCCGCTGGGTAGCTGGCGTTTACGAGTGGCACTGGCGACTACTGCTGCCGCTCTCCGCTGTGCTTGAGATTGCCGCATTCCTGATTTTCTTGCCGATTGTGTCCAGCCATCGTCCCGCGGCGGAATACGCAACAAAGAGCCGCGCCAGGCTGGATGAATGGGTATTGGTCGTAATTACTGGCTGTATCGGATGGTTAGCAGCATTGGTGATTAACCTTTTGAGCACAGTGTTTCTGGCCTGGCGTGGAGCGTCTCCCGTGCTGCCCCATGGTTTCGATCAGCGACTGCTCGTCCTCGAAACGTGGGGATTTCTTGTTCCTTTTATTTGGGGGTTCAGCGCCAAATGGCTGCCCATTTTTCTCGGCTTGCGCGATTTGCGCTCGCGACAGTTGCTGTGGGCGACCGGGCTGAATTCAGCGGGAGTGATCGCGGCGCTGTTTGGACGCATGCTGTTGTCTAGTCTTCTCTTGGGGACGGCCCTTGCGGTTGCGATTCACGGCTTACGACTATTCGAGGCGAGTCAGCGGCCACCGAAAATCAAAGGCGTGCATGCCAGCTTTCCGGCGTTTGTTCGCTTGGCATACGTTTGGGCGTTGATTTCGGCGGCCCTGGCGATCTGGGCTTCTCTCACAGTTGGTTCTGCTGGAATCTGGGGTGCATCACGGCATGCGCTCACCGTAGGTTTTGTTGCCATGATGGTGTTCTGTGTTGGACAACGCGTTCTACCCGCATTTTCCGGAATGCGGTTGCTGTTCAGCACGAAACTCATGTTTGCAGCTCTTGCGCTGCTTTCAATTGGCTGCCTCCTTCGGGTCGGCTCCGAGGTGCTCGCGTATCAGGGATTCGCTCGCTCCGCTTGGTCCTGGCTACCGGTTTCAGCCGTTATTGAAATGGCAGCGGTTACGATCTTCGCCGCTAATCTCGGGATTACGTTTACGCAGAAGAAGAATGGTGCTGAGTTACAGTATCGTGACGTGGCCTAGTGCATTGCGTGCTCGATCGGGTTATCCGTTGACGATCAATCCATCTTGCATTATTGTGCTGGGCTTTGCTGTTGTGATTGATTCGGAGGTGAGGAGATCTCAGCTTGAGATTCGCTCGGTCCGCTTTCCCATTCAGGCCAGTCATCACCAAACAGTTCACAGGGATGAGGCGTGCGAATGGTTCCATTTCCACAACGAAGGTCGTTGGCGGGACAGTACTTGTCGCAGCCCCAGCATATCTGCTCAGGTCGCTTCGGATGGAGCGGAATCTTTGCCATATCTTCGTTATGTCCTTGCTAAAAATATAGGTCTGCAATCAGAAGCTGTCTGTGACAAAGATCACAGACCAGGAAAGCTGAAATTTGTACATTTAGGGCGCTTTGGGGGTCAAAATCTTCTGTCCTCCTATAGCGCGCTTTCAATGAACTCAAGTTTCAAAACTGCCGACTAGAACTACAGGCGATCGAATTCGCTAACAACCGTTTTGGAGGCTGCATGCCCATAGAGAACAAACAGCCATTCTTGATATCTCGGGGATGGATTCAAGCGGTCATCATTGTTGTGTTGTTCGGTTTCTTTGTCCTGGGTTTCTTGGCCTACGAAACTTATTCCTTCGAGCCACCGATCCCCGAACGCGTCACTGACAACAGTGGGAACGGTCTTTTTACAGGTGACGACATCCTCGCGGGTCAAAATATCTTTCTGCGCAATGGGTTGATGGAATATGGCTCGATCTTCGGCCACGGCGCATATCTTGGCCCGGATTTCACTGCAGATTATCTTCACCGTGCCGCGCTTGATTCCATCGACTTCTACGGCGGCAGTGATTCCGATCGCGCGAAGGTCCTGACCATTACTGATTTCAAAAACAACCGCTATGACAGCGGGAGTGGCACTTTAACCTTCACCGCTGCGCAATCGCACGCCTTCAATAATCTCAGGAGCTATTACGCCGAATATTTCGGCGAGGCAAAGTCGAAGTATGGCTTGCGTCCAAACGCGATCAGCGATCCAGAACAGATTCGACAGCTAACGGCTTTCTTCGCTTGGAGCGCGTGGGCCTCATCAGCAAGACGGCCAGGACTCACCTATTCGTATACCAACAACTGGCCACCTGAACCGCTGGTCGATAACCATGCCACCGCTGATGCGCTTGTCTGGAGCGTGCTGTCGTTGATCGCCCTGCTCGGAGGGACCGGCTTGTTGCTTGCCGCTTTTGGAAGATGGAACTTCCTGGGCTGGCACGGACGTGAAAGACAGGCAATTGCATTTCGTCCGCCGGATCAGGTCTTCTTGACTCCGGCCCAGAGAGCGTGCGCATGGTTTTTCTTTGTCATGGCCGCTCTGTTTCTGATCCAAACGCTGGTCGGCGGCGCAACCCAGCATTATCGCGCCGACATTTCCAGTTTCTTCGGATTCGATTTGGCACGATTATTCCCATATAACGTCGCCCGCACGTGGCACGTGCAGTTGGCAATTTTCTGGGTGGCAACGTCGTATTTGGCAGCGGGAATCTTTCTGGCTCCGATGATTGCTGGCCGCGAACCGCGCCGGCAGCATATCCTTGCCTACCTACTCCTCGGAGCTTTGGCAATCGTGGTATTCGGAAGCCTCGCCGGAGAGTTTGCTGGGATACAAGGCTGGATTCGCGAGCGCTGGGCGTGGTTTGGCAATCAAGGATTCGAATATCTCGATCTCGGCCGCTTTTGGCAGATACTCTTAACCATTGGTTTGTTCTTCTGGGTGATTATTCTGTTTCGCGGACTACGCGGCAAACTCCGCACACAACACGTGGGCAACTTGCCGTGGCTATTCTTTTTCGCGGCGCTCTCTATCCCCGCATTCTATGGCGTTGGTCTACTGGCGCGGCCAACCTCTCATTTCACCACGACGGACTTTTGGCGCTTCTGGGTGGTCCATCTTTGGGTAGAGGATTTTCTCGAACTCTTCACCACGATCATGGTGGCATACATTTTCGTGTTGCTTGGAGTTGTCCACGAGCGCGTTGCGCTGACCATGGTCTATCTCGACATGATTTTGTACTCAGCCGGAGGAGTTATCGGCACCATGCACCACGTCTACTTCTCCGGAGAGCCCTCGATCCACATGGCGCTTGGCGCGTTCTTCTCCGCCGCAGAGGTGATTCCGCTAACGTTCCTAACGCTCGAAGCCTGGAGCTTTTTGCAACTCGGCGCTCATCAGGAAGGCAACGCGAGAACCTCGTTCCCGCACTACTGGGCGGTAATGTTTCTCGCGTCGGTTGGCTTCTGGAATTTCCTCGGCGCTGGAATCTTTGGGTTCTTAATCAATCTACCAATTGTCTCTTACTACGAAATCGGCACTGCACTCACCGCTAATCACGGTCACGCTGCAATGATGGGAGTGTATGGAATGCTGGCAGTCGGGCTGGCATTGTTTTGCCTGCGATATATCATTCCTGAAAGGTATTGGTCGGATCGCGCCGCTAAGGTTAGCTTCTGGTGCTTGAATCTGGGGCTTGCGTGGATGGTTTTCGCAACCCTATTTCCGTTAGGCATCCTGCAGCTGTATCACTCGGTTACAACCGGATATTTCGATGCCAGGAGCCTGAAATTTCTGAGCAATCCAACCAATGCGCTGATCGAGTGGCTGCGGCTCCCCGGTGATGTGGTGTTCATTCTTGGAGGAGCTCTTCCCGTGTTGTATTTGTGCTGGCTAGGAATTCGGCACGCATCGGCCAGGAAGACGGAAGAGGAGCCGAAAGATGTTTTGTTTACGGAAATCGTAGGTGCAGCGGAATAAGGGTAGTTGCCGATATGGATGCTGAAATTGTGCTGGCTTCTAGTTACGCGGGGTTTCTGACTGCTGTCTCCGCGATACTCGAATCAACCGCTCGTTATGTACACCGTCGAGCGCAAACCAGCAGCACCCAGGGATTCACCTTCATTCCCGAGCACGACCTGTGGCGGTGTCCAACAGGGCAGCACCTTCATCGCGAAAGTACAGACGAGACATTTCGAATCGTCCGGTATCGCGCGCAAGCACACCATTGCAATAATTGCCCCGGCAAGATCCGTTGCACGGATTCCGACGATGGGCGCATGTTAGAGCATCGACCGGGATCGTGGCTGGAATCGGGAATACGAAAATTTCATCGCGGAATGTCCCTGACGCTTCTTCTGCTCGCGGTGATGATCTTGATTATTGAACTCGCCCGGCATCATGAACACCCAGAGCAATTGTTTCTCACAACGTTCATTCTTTCTCTTGGCATTGTTTGTCTACGGTTGGCGAAGTCATTGCGCACGTCTCCCTGAGTTAGGGCCGTTAATGAAGCTCGACAGGTTCCAGTTCATGAATGCGCTGTTGCAGCCAGCAACGCACCGTCTGTTCAAGTTCTGCTGGAGTGCCGACGCGGCAGAGTGAGTCGATCGTTGCCCCGCTTGCCGTCAACTGAACGAATCGGCAAGGTATTTCTTCATCCCGGCGGTCCGGCGTAATGAATTGCATCAGCCAGCATTCTTTGCATTTATCGATTCCGGCCACATTTGGAAAGCTTTGGCAAGTCGGATATTCGTTGAAATTGTGAGGTGCACGCCACGGCGAACGTGGGCAGTGTCTGAGACCACCGCTTCTGAGAAATTGAAGCTCCCCTCTCAGTAGCTCCAACGCCGCTCCAAAATCGGTCGCCATGGCTGCACCTCGACCAGAGGGTTGCAGATAGAGCCAGCCAATCCATAGGAAGCACGTCACCGCTGCGTGTGATTCGAATCACTATCCGGGTTACGGGAGGGGCGTTGAATCGCTCAAGTTTTCTTCGTGGGTGACGAAGTTAGAGATGTGGATTCCAAACAGCCCGATTTCCAGTCGTCGCAAGGACACGATAAAGATAGCGGTCCGCCCGAAGTAGTACATGGAATACCCTTCACGCGGAACCAGCATCCGATGTGGATCTACGACTTGAGTACGCTGGCGTTTCTGACGGTAAACAATGCGGCGATTCGAACGTATGGGTACTCCGAGGACGAATTTCTGAAAATGACGGTGTTGGATATACGCCCGAAGGAGGAAGTATCACGATTTCTCGAATCGTGGAGGCATCGGCATGAAACCACCGCAGAGAGGTGGTTCCATATCGGCAAAGATGGCATTCCCTTCGCAGTCTCAATTACAAGTTGGGAATTAACATTTCAGGGTCACAGAGCCGAGCTGGTGTTGGCGAGGAAGGATGATTTATTCAGCCGGGACGTTCAATAGCCTCTTTAATGTCGCCGAAACCTTCTAAATACGTGCTTACTCTGCCGGGCTTGACACGACAGAATAAAGAAAGATCGCACACCCTGCCACTACAAGCGGCCCGCCAACGAACGCGAACACCAGGAATGCGCTGGCCTGGTTCCAGAAAAACGTAGCGGACTGTACAAGAAGCCCCACGCCGGTGAGAACTCCACCGATGCGGAGACGGCGTTGGATTGGAGGTAACGTCATCAGCGAGGTTCCTTCCAGAGCTTCTGGTTATCGAGATCCTTCACGTTATGAACGGTATCGTGACAGCCGCTGCTCAAGCATGACGTCTGGTTTGATATCAGGTCATCGCGCATGGCACTGTGAGTGGGCTCATCTTCAAAAGACCGCGCGCCTAGATGGCAGTGCAAACACTCGCGATTGTTATAGGGATTATACAAATGGATGTCCTCAGGCCGCGGAACATGACCAAGGTATTGAACGTACACGTGCCTTAGCCCGCGCAGCTTTGCCCGAACTCCACCATAGACCACATAATCGGTATGGCAGGTGTAACACGCCTCATCGACCGGAATACGATGGTTTTGAAAGTGCGCTGCTGCGACATAGTGCTTGTCATCGACATACAGGCTCTTACCGTAAGGCGCCATGACGTGACAGGACAGGCAAAATGTAGTCTGTTTCGATTCTTCAAAGTGCTCGGAGAGGCCCAAGCCACCTGAAATGATTGGCAGCAGAAAGAGCGCCACGAAGGCCGCCATCTTGCCGGCACGTGCGGCGGTAATTTCTGGGCGCAAAACAATTCCAGCAACAAGCAGAATGCTCACAACGAAAACTGCAATCGTCAGTGTTGCTGGAGTCAGCATTTTGGCGGAACTGCCAATCTATTTCCCAAATTTCCGGATGTAGCCGACCAGATCTTTGATTTCCTCCGGCTTCAGTTTGCCGTCGTATGCTGGCATCTTGTTTTTGCCTTTTTGGATAATTTGGGCCAGGTCGGCATCGGATTGTTTTTGCACTTCGGCGGACGCGAAATCGTGCGCGCCCAGCTTCTGTCCCACAGGGGTTTGCCCCTTTCCGTCGACCCCATGACACATCGCGCATTTAGATTTGTATAACTGCTCGGTCGCCGCCTGTTCCGCACGCGACGAACTGGCCATCAGGCAAACAAAAATAGCGAACGCCAATCCAATCCATAACTTTTGCATTCGTTCTCTCCTCCGTTGCCAACTTTCGAATCGTTCAGAACGCATACAAGACGGAAAGCGTAACCGTATTCGCGTGAAAATTTCTCGGCGCGAAGATGTCCTGCACCAGGGCTGTCAAATCCTCGCGATATCCGTAGTAGCCCCAGTATGCTTTCCCCGTCCAATTCTTTGCGACATGGTAGTCAATGCCGCCGTAAGGCCGCAACCATTTTGAATTCAGCGGACCGGGAACGGCATTGGGGTTGAGCAGAATCGCACTGCCGCTGGTGCCGGTCAGGTTGCCACCCCCGTGCGTAGTCAGGCGACTCGTTAGCATCCACATCAGGTCGATGTTTCCGTAATTCGATGTGTTGGTGTAAGTCGAGAGCTGTTGCACGAGTCCGGTTACGCCCGGGCACTGGGCGAGGCCGGTCGGAGCGCCGCTGCTGACGTAACAGATCAGTATCTGAGAATAGATGTCGTCGTGGTCGTAGCTCAGATCGAGCGCCCATTTCTGACCGGCTTGAAAAAGCGCGGAGACGCCGTATGAGCGATCATGCTGAAGATTGTTCACCTGGCTGATATTGTCGCGCCCTTCCCAGATGCGCACTGACCCTTCAAGACTCATCCAACTCGCGGCCTGGTACCGGGTTCGCACGCGGTATTCCTGACTCTGGCGCGGACTGATACGGGTGAAAGTATTGTCCGCGCTCATCAAGTCGGTGTCGAAGCTAATGCGCCAGTCCTTCACCGGTTGTGCCCATACGCCAAATACGCCGGCGTATTCGTTGATCAGAATTTGTCCGGTATCGAATGTGGGACTCGGAGTGATGAAAGTGAATGAGCCGTCGCCGTTCGCCGTGCAGCCCGGAGGCAACACTCCCCCGACAAGGGCGCAGTCGCCGCGATTGGCGTTCGCGGGAAAGAAAAGCTCCTGGGTCGAAGAGTATGAGCCATCGTCGATCTCGCGATGACGGTAGCGGAAACCAGCACGCGCCCCAAATTTCGAGGAGATCTGATACTCGATTTCGGCAAAATTTGTCTGCTGATCCTGCTTCAGAAAATTGGAGTTGAGTGCCATCGAAACATCCGGCCCAGAACTACCACCATGCCCCGGCGTTCCTGCAATCCCGTCCGCAGGCACGGCGCAATTGACCGGCAACGGTGATAGCGGAGTAAAGACGCTAGCCCCGGTCAGCAGATTCGGGCTGAAGAACGAGCAATCGGATGAGCTAAGAGCCATCGGGTAGTGGAAGTTCCCGAAGTGAAAGGAATCGAGAAAACTCAGACGATCGGTGATGTGCCAGGTTGCGCCGAAATCGGCAGTCGCAATTACCCTTCGTCCGAAGGCGGAGCCGAGAAAGGAGTCGTTGCGCAGCCCCGTTCTTGATTCGCGCCCTGCCCATCCCTGGTTGTAGCCGAACATATTTGCGTCACCGCCGGTATAACTGAAGCGTCCCGAAAGATCGAGGTTTTTAATTTCGTTTGATTGCGCGCTGAGCTGCTCGGTGGGCGAATTGGTGCGCACCTGCTCGCTTCGGAAGAAGTTAAAGTAGGCGCTGCACGTTGGGCTCACCGTTCCAGGCGGAGGCCCGAGGAAGGTGTTGCCGCACGGCTGGTTGGCGCCGGCATTGAATGAAACACCCAGATCGACCGGTTGTCCCTTCGAAAGCGAGAAAAGCTGGTTGCGGTCGGTTGCCTTGGGATCCCCTCGGAAATAGTTCCAAATCTGGTCATAGCTAATATTGGTCTTTTTCGTCGCCCGAAAATCTGCGCCCAGGTGATAGGTGTTGACCGTGGTTCGGAAATTCTGGAAAAGCAACTGCTCAGTACCCTGATGAATGGTAGTTAGCGTCGGCCCTTCGTTGGTGTTGTGGGCGTAACCCAAACGGAAGCGCACCTTGGACTGGGGCAGCAAAACCAGGTCGTAGTTGCCCAAATGACGTACTGTATCCATCGAATGCGGCGAGAAGCCGATGATCGGACTGAAACCGGCAGGCGCACTCGTGAGTGGCGTTGCGGGGTTGAGCGGATTGGCCAGTAACGAGTAGTCCCAGAAATTCTGATCGCGGCGGAAGAGCAAATTGAAATCGTACCAGCGGTTCTTGCTTACGCGCAGGCGCGAGACATCATTCGGGTCCCCGCCATAGCCGAAATTGCTGAAATACAAATTGTCGAAGGCCAATCCCGCATGATTCAGCGAGTGCATCTCGGTGGTGAAACCGAGAAGCCGCGGGCCCTCGTGCAAGTTGACAAAGGTGTCGTAGGTGTTCGCATCGCCTTTAATATCCGTTAGGCGTCCGCCAAACTCGATCGATTGCTTAATGTTGTAATTGCCTTCGGACGCCCCTTCGGTTTCCTGCTGCGCACCGGCAAGCGACTGCCACATGAAGATGCAAAGCGGAATCCCGAACCATGTAAGAAGCTTGCGGAAGCCTCGATCCCTGGTTGCGCTAATCATGCTTTATTCCTCTAAGGCGTGAAGAAAACACCGCTGGTGTTCGAGCCGTGAATCGCGGTGTGACACATAGTGCACGCCTGGTATTTCTGTGCCTGATTGTGGAAGGCGGGGATCGCCGACGGGCCGGCATCCACGGTGAAGGCGTGGCATTCCAGGCAGATCAGGTTCACCTGGCTGCGGCTGAGAAGGCGCGGGTTTGAAGATCCATGGGGCGTGTGGCAAGCCGTGCAGCCCTCGATCTTCACTGCCTCATGCTCATAGACGAATGGGCCAGCCTTTTCGGAATGGCACTTGAAGCAGACTGTGTCCTGCTCGGCGGTTGCGCGCAGTTGGCGGGCGAGGAAACCTCCGTGAGGATTATGGCAGTCAGTACAGTTCACCAAGGCTTCGTTCACGCGATGGTGGAAGGGCCGGTTGAACTGTTGTTTGGCTTCGAGGTGACAGCCGTAGCAAAGCTGCGGCGTCTTCTCTTTCATCAAGAATTGCGCTTCTTTGGGATGATGGGGCGAGTGGCAGTCGATGCAGCTCACATTGTTCTGCATGTGCGCCGAGCGCGCGAAATTGCTGTGCTCCTCGCCGAAGTCATGACATGTCAGGCAGCGCTCGCTGATTTCTTTGGCCGAGGCGTTCTTGAAAGTAAAGATCTTGCTTTTGTCCCCTCCGCCTTCGACGTGCGCTCTGCCGGGACCGTGGCAGGCCTCGCAGCCATGCCAGTCGGGCCCATGCTTCTTGTCGAGCATGGTCACGTAATGCGGCGAGTTCTCGTAAGTCTTGTAGAAGCCCTTGCTGGGCATATCTTCGTGGCAGGTCTTACAGGTTTCGGCACCCACGTAGTCAGAGGCATCCGTCTTTTCTGCAGTTGGTTGAGAAGAGGAGCCGGACGAGACAGTATTCGCTGGTTTCGGAGATTGAGCTTGCGCAACTAACAGAGAGGCAATAAGCGTGAGCGTCAGAAATACATAGACGAGCAAGCGAGAGTGCTTTGCGTATCTCATATACATCAAAGGGACTTCCCTTTTAGTGCTGCTCAGCACGGCCCGGATTAATCAGATGTTTGCTTTTTGCTCCGTCCAACTTTGCCGGAACTTCACCCCATACAGCTACTAGTTCAATTTGCGAACTTCGGTTCTGGGTTGTAATCACAGCACAGCGTTCCCGGCACAGGTAGAATCCAAGAGACATACCTTCCGAGTTGCGTCGATTTCCTGCTCGAGTTCACGAATCCGCCGATTCAACCAATCTCGTAACGCCTCTTCCGATTCTGCTGGAGTGCCACAGCGGTACAGTGAATCGACAGTGACTCCACCGGGGCCAAGTTGAACAAACCTGCACGGCACTTGCTCGCCGCGATGCTCGGGTGCGACAAACTCCATCAGCCAGCAGTCTTCACAGGCATGTGGCCTTGCGCGGTCTGAACAATTGGGGCAGGTAGGGGAATCCTCAAAGATGTAAGCCGGACGCCACTGCGACCCTCTCCCCGACCGATAGCCGCCATCATTTACAAACTCCAGTTCTTTCTTGAGCAGTTGCAAAATGCTTTTGCGATCCTTGTTCATGGTTTCTCTCTTGACCAAGTATCGCGAGTCAAATAAATCCGCAATATGTCATTCATCACGGGTGCTGGTGATTTCAATCACAATCGTTCCTCGTTAGACGTGCAGCTATTCTGGAGATACCCCGTGCGCGAATTATCCACAAACGGAATCTTGGCGTCTGTGATCTTTGTCACAAACCGAGCCTGTGGAGTTATCTTTCATTCCCTTTTCAGATAACCAATTCCCGAAGTCCTAGGGCGTTTTCAATCGTCAAATGTGAGTTTTGCGGCTTCACAAGCCCTTTACGCCTGAACTCCGAAAGCACGCGAGTTACAGTCTCTCGGGAGAGACCAATCACGGCAGCCATGTGCTGGTGAGTCATATGAATCTTTACGGGTTGATGGTTAGCGCCATGCGAGTTGTGATTTAACGTTTTGGCTAGCAGAAAACGCGCCAAGCGCGCCTCTGCCGAAGTTGATAGTCCCAGATAGCGCAACTCTGCGTAGGCCGCGTAGTAAATGTCGCTGAGTATCTCTGCTGTTCTTAGCCCGGCTTCACCGTTAACTTCAATCCACTGCACAAAGGATTTTCGCGAAACAAAACGGACCTGGGTTGTTTCCAGGGCTTCGGCTGTGACTTCATAAGATCTTCCGGAAACCGCGGCCGGAATGCCCACAATGTCCCCTGGAATAGCCATGTGGACAATCAATGATTTGCCATCAGGGGATTCGGCGCCAAGTTTCACCCGGCCTTCCTCGACCAGAAAAACGCCGCGAGCCGCCTCGCCTTCAGCAAAGAGTATCTGGCCTTTGCGGTAGCTCGCCGGCGATGAAATTTTGTATAGCTTTTGTTGAAGTGTAGGGGAAAAAGTTTGGAATAAATGGCTCGAGCGAAAGGCGTCATTCAGATGTTCATCAAGGTGTTCCAGGCCAGGAAAATGTTTGCTCTGAGTGGAGATTCGGATGCGACGTTTTTTCTTCGGTATTACCAGCATATGATCAGCACCTCCTTAGGCGAGGCCTGATGCTTTCTTCTTTCGTTTTTAGTATTCGAGCTTTCTCGGAGTTTGGCTGTGATCTCACTCACAGACTTCAGTGCCGAAGTACACGGCCGATCATTCCGATGAGCTGAGAAGATGGGGAAATTAGGTGCTGTGAGAAGTGAGATCGGAGTTCGCGGTGTTGGCTGCCTTACGCGTGAACCATGTTCTGAAGCGCAGACTTGTTGCGGAGCACGAGCGTAGATCCTTTCACTTGCAGTAATTGCTTCTTCTTAAATTCCGAGAACAAACGGCTGACCGTTTCTCGCGTAGTTCCTATCATTTCCGCAATCTCTTCGTGCGTAAGAGTGAGCTTGATTTGTGCCTGACCGTTGGCTTGCGCTTTCTCTGGATACCAGGAGAGGAGCAGCTTTGCGAATTTTTCCGCGGGAGAGGTGGTCAAACCCAATGTGCGAATCTCCTCATACGCGGTGTAGTAGTTTGAGCTCAGTTGTTCTGCCACCCTGACCGCAACTTCACCGTGTTCTTTCAAAAATTGCAGTAAGGCGTCCCGCGGAATGAAGTTCGCCTGGCCCGGCTCGATCATTTCCGCCGTTACTTCGTACGGGTGGTTCGAAATTGCCGCATTCAGCCCCAATACATCTCCAGCCTGGGAAATCTTCGTAATTAGCGTCTTTCCCTCAGTCGAGGATGTGGATAGCTTTGCTTTCCCGGTGCAGAGAACGAAAACCCCTCGCGGCTGCTGGCCCTCAATAAACAACATTGCCGATTTCGGATAAACGGCGGTTGACTTAATTTCATTCAGCTTTTGCAGGGCAGGAGGCGACAAGTTACAGAAAAGATGCTCTTCCCGCACTGGGCAGGTCAGGCAGTTGTCGAGGATATTCAAACCGTAGGGAGCCCGCATACAAGCGATTATCGGAGATTGTAGCACTGGGATTGTGATTTCAATCACGGCCACAAGTGATTGCCTTCATCGCACAAAGTCTCAACTGGAGCGAAACTCGGCTCATGAAGAAGGGACAGCATTTTATGGAAGATGAACACGCATATCGAGTTGTGGCGTGGTGGAATTCGGGAAAGACCGGCCTGGCAAAATCGGATTCGGCCCCAAGTGCAATTCATTTTGCAGCTCCACCGCAATTCGGCGGACTTGATGGCCGGTGGTCACCCGAGGACCTTCTGCTATCAGCGATCGCGGGGTGTTTCACAACTACCTTTCGCGTGTTGGCCGACTATTCGGCGTTCGATTACACAGATCTCGAAGTGGAAGTTGAAGGCGTTGTGCGCAAGGCCAACTCGGGTTACGAATTTTCCGAGATTTTCATCCGGCCGAAATTGACGATTCTTGATCCCGCTGAGTTGTCGGCCGCTACTCGGCTACTTCAAAAAACAAAGAGGCTCTGCCTGGTGTCCCGAGCCCTTGCGGTGGATCAAGTGTTCCAGCCCCAGGTGCGTGCACCCAAAGCCGCCGAGACCGTCGCGACTGCTTCCGCAGGCATTTAGGAGCAACTTCGTTGGCAACCACGAACCGAATTGTTGATTTTGAAGCATCGCATAGTACCTGTGCAGGACTGGCATCTGTCATTTCTCTCGTGCGAGGCGGCTGCCGGATCGAGATTCGTCCCATTCAACCTGCCGATGAAGATCGCATGGTCAGATTCCACAGAGGTCTGTCCGAACGTTCTGTCTACATGCGATATTTCGAATCGCTAAGCCTTCCGGTTCGAACAGCGCACCCACGTTTGTCACGGATCTGCTTTGTTGATCCAGCGCGCGAAACAGTGCTGGTCGCACTCTCAAGAGATGCAAAATCAGGTGAGCAGGAGATCGTGGGTGTGGGCCGGCTCAACAAGGTAGAAAACACCAATAAAGCTGAGCTTGCGGTGTTGGTCCTGGACAAATCCCAAGGTTGCGGGGTAGGCACAGCGTTGGTTCTTCAGTTAATTCAGGTCGCCCGAGCTCAAAATATTCTTCATATTGAAGCGGAAATGCTTCGCGACAATACGGCCATGCAGAGGGTCCTCAAGAAATGTGATTTCCATCTGCGACTGGTCGATCCACGAACGGTCCGAGCAGCTCGCAACCTCTGAACGTCAGGCCAAACTACCCAGCAGTGCTATCTGCTAATTGTGATTTCAATCACATCCGTCTGTAGTGCTAATCATCGACAGAATCCGCTTCCGAATCGAAACTGGACTCATGAATACAACAGAGGAGATCGCCATGATGACTCTTTATCGTCTTGTCCACTTGATCGAAATGCACTCAAATGAATTGGCTTCCTGCCTGCTGGATCGAGTCCACAACTCCGAAGCGACCCCGGATTACGAATTAGTCTCCGACGGAGACCTGAAAGATCGGGTTTATGAAATTTATCGTCATTTGGGCGAATGGCTGATGACGAAAGATGAATCCGAGCTTGAGCAACGGTACCTGCGGATCGGCGCCCGACGTGCGAAACAGGGCGTGCCCTTCAGCCAGGTGGCCTGGGCGATTACGCTGACGAAAGAAAACCTGTGGGCATTCCTAAAACGTCAGTCGGAGATGGATCGCCCGGTTGAAGCGTTGGGGGAATTGGAGCTCCTGCAACTGCTCGACAACTTCTTCGACCGTGCCGTTTACTTCGCCGCAATCGGACACGAAGAGGCACGCGCTGAAGTGGGTAAAGAACTGGCAAGAGCAACCGCTTAGGAGACAAAGTGACCTGGGAATCCGAGTACTTGCGAAAAATTCAAACAGCTGACGAGGCACTGCGGTTCGTCGAGTCCGGCATGCGGGTTTACATTCAGCCGGGCTGCGCCGAGCCGGAGAAGTTGGTTGAAGCGCTCATCCGCCGGGCTCCAGAAGTGCGCGACGTAGAAATCGTTCACATGATGACGATGGGCGCCGCGCCCTACGTCGCGCCGGAGATGGCCGGACATTTTCGCCACAATGCGGTCTTCATTGGCCCAAATGTGCGCGAGGCCATCAATGACGGCCGCGCCGACTACACGCCAATCTACCTCAGTGAGATCGAAGAGCTGTTTGAAAGCGGAGCGATGCCGATCGATGTTGCATTGGTCGAAGTCTCTCCGCCGGATTCCCACGGTTTTTGCAGCTTCGGCGTAGGCGTTGACACGACGCTTACAGCCGCCAAGTGTGCCCGCTACGTGGTCGCGCAGGTCAACAACTATATGCCGCGCACTTACGGCGATAGCTTCATCCATGTGAGTGACATAGATGCGGTGGTGGAATCGTCTCGGCCGCTATGCGAACTAAAGAAGCCAGTAGTCACTGACATGCATGTGGAGATCGCGCGCCATGTAGCGGGCCTGATTGATGATGGTGCGGTTTTGCAGACCGGGATTGGCGGAATTCCGGATGCCGTATTGCCCTTTTTGATGGACCGGAAGGATCTTGGAATTCATAGTGAACTCGTTTCTGAAGGCGTCATTCCGCTGATCGATTCTGGCGTAATTACCGGCGCTCGGAAGAACTTCAAGCCGCGAAAGATAATCACTGGATTTGCTCTAGGGACGAAAAAGCTATTTGAGTTCGTCGACAACAATCCAATATTCGAGTTTCACCCAACGGCGTATACAAACGATCCGGAACTGATCGCCCGCAACGACAACATGATCGCTATCAACTCGGCATTGCAGGTTGATCTGACCGGCCAGGTGTGCTCTGACTCGATCGGAAATCACTTTTACAGCGGAATTGGCGGGCAAGTGGACTTTCTTCGGGGGGCTTCGCGGTCGAAGGGCGGAAAGGCGATTATCGCGATCTCTTCGACCGCGAAGAACGGCGAGATTTCGCGAATCGTTCCCATGTTGAGCCCCGGCGCCGGCGTGGTCACCTCGCGAGGCCTGGTCCGTTATGTGGTAACGGAATACGGAGTGTCTTACCTGCACGGCAAATCCATTCGTGAACGGGCCCGTGCGCTCATCGAGATCGCTCACCCCAGGTTCCGCAACGAACTCTACGAATATTGCGAAAAGACGAAATGGCTAGAACCCCAACGCGACATAACAGACGGACAACAAACGCTCACAAACTGCGGCTTCTGAGCAAACATTCATATTTCTGTTGCTGCGCACAGCCCGGTGTGACCCTCATCACAGCAATGATGTGGAGAAACGCAGAACATAGAGATGGCTTAGGAGGTATTTATGAAACTGCTTGCAATTTTCTTCCTTTTGCTCGTAACACTTTCAGCGGCACAAAATTTTCAGAAACCCACTGTTCCGCGATACAACCCCGCTGCGGAAGCGCTTTACAAGGGCACAGTTGCCGATGTGCGTGACCGTGAATGCCCGGTCAGCGGCGGCATCGGTACGCACATCATCATGAACCTGGAAAACGGAACCAGCATCGAGGTGCATCTGGCGACCACCGAGTTCACAAAAATGGTCGAGTTGAACCTCAAGAAGGGAGATTCTGTTGAAGTGACCGGCTGGAAAACAGAATTTCAGGGAGTGCAGACGATTTTTGCGCGAGAAGTGAAGCATGGGAATGACACCTATGTTTTCCGCGCCAAAGATGGTTTGCCGGCTTGGGTCTACTAGGGCTTCGGCTCGCGACAGAATGGGTGCGGCTTAAAGGGATCGCGAATGGGATATATCTGGTTCTCGCTTGTAGAAGGATGATGGTGTCGCGTTCTATCCGAGAATGCTACCGTCAAGCAATCACACAGGCCGGGATATCACCATTGAAAGAGCGCTTTCAGGGCCGCACACCCTTCGCGTGGAATTGGCTTGGTGGGCATTTGCTATGTATCTCGCGGTGATGTACTTCGTTATCGTGTAGCGCAGGGAAAGGTACGTTCGAAGGCGGCGGATACGGCTATTAACAGGCGAGTGGAGGCGAATCGAGTCCATTGGAGATGATTCGTGAAGAAAGAACCTCGTGAGATTCGCTGTTACGACTACGTAAACCACCCATACGAGCGAGTCCGTGATGCTTTGCGCAAGGATGCGCTAAGGGTGTTTCAGGCAGCAACGAAGTCCGCGATTTCGCGGGCGGAGGCCGTTGCTACTGAGCTGCATGTTGACTTTGGCGGAATCGGGATTAAAGCTGATGTCAAAGTTTCTGTAAAGACAATAGAGGAGACCGTTAAGACCACGTCGTCTCCGTCCACACGCTTGCTGTTTGGATGGGAGGCTGCGACGTTGCCGGGGCTCTTCCCTGTTATGAATGCTAGTCTTTCCGTTTATCCGTTGACTGCGGCCGAAACGCAGTTGGATTTCATCGGCAATTACGAACCGCCATTCGGTGCGGTGGGGAAAGCCATGAACGCGGTTCTTGGTCACCGCATCGCGGAGGCATCGGTGCATAGTTTCCTCAGTGAGGTCGCCGCATACCTACGAAAGACAGTCGCTTAGGACGTCAGCGTTACAGGCTCGGAACGATGTAACTCGACTGGGTGCATGCAGTTGCGCAACTATGCCGCCCTCCTCAAGATTCATCCGAAAACCCTGCAGAAAATGGCACCTAGCGGTGAAATCACGGGCGTTCAGGTGGGCAGATTGTGGAGTTTCCTTGCATCCGTTCTGAACGAATGCTAGAGCACAAGATGGCCAATGGATCCCTTTGTTCCCCTCAGCGCGGACGTTTGCTCTCAGACCACGAGCCATGGTCGCGCCGATTCCCAAAAGCTGCCTAACTCTTTTGAAGGAATGGCGGGGACGACGGGACTCGAACCCGCGGCCTCTGCCGTGACAGGGCAGCGTTCTAACCAACTGAACTACGTCCCCACTTTTTTGGCCGGGTGAGCGGAAACCGGATTTGAAACCGGCGGCTTGCGGAACCAACGATTTGCCGGCGAACGAGTTCGATTGTAACAGAAGAACAGCGTTCATCTGAGGGCGACACCGCCACGGATCTTTATTGCGTGACGCCGCTGGCGAGAAACCCGCCATCAACCGCGAGAGCGTGTCCGGTTACGAAACTCGCGGCTTCGGAACTGAGAAACACTGCAGCCCCAACCAATTCTTCCAGTTTCCCGAATCGGCGCATGGGGGTGCGAACGATAAACTCCTCCCCGCGAGGAGTACCGTCGAGCAAGGCTTTATTGAGGTCGGTGCGGAAAACGCCGGGAGCTAGCGCGTTCACGCACACTCCATGTTTGGCCCATTCGACCGCCAGGGTCTTTGTCAGCGAGACCACCCCGGCTTTGCTCGCTGCGTAGGCTGCCACTTCAAAAAATCCACGACCTGAGGAAACCGACGCAATATTGATGATGCGGCCATATTTTCGCTTGATCATCTGGCGGCCAAAAATCTGGCAAGTACGAAGAATTCCAGTTAAGTTGGTCTCGAAAATCTCATTCCATTGCTTGTCGTCCACGTCGAGGGTTGGAGTACGGCGTGTCATTCCTGCCGCATTGATGAGAATATCGACCTCACCCAGCTGGCCGCTCACCGCGGAGTGGAAATCTTCGATAGTCGACCGTATGGTCACGTCGCAGGCTACCGCCAAAGACCTGCGCCCCAGCCCACGAATTTCATGAGCAACCGAGCGGACGTGATCTTCACGACGACCGGTTGCCACGACATCTGCGCCCGCCTGGGCGAGGCCGAGCGCCAGTGTCCGACCAATGCCCGAAGTTCCACCAATCACGACTGCAATCTTGGAAGTGAGATCAAGCCCGGAGTATGCCATGGAATTTTCTGGAGGAAACTTTCAGGACACGAAATAATAGCAGCTAACTATTTAACGGAAAACTGCGCGCATTACGTTGATTATGGCAAGCGTTCTCTGTTGATTAAAGAGTTTCTGTCGAGCGCGATTAAATTTGCGGGTCGAACTATATATGTTCCGCATTTTAACGTTGTCAAGCAGGATATTGCGCGAATAGCGACTACTGGTCATGCACAATCCTGACGCGTCAACGATCGCTGCCAGTGATCACTGCGGCAACCACCTTTGATCGCCCACCAAAAAAGAATCAATTGTCAGAAAGCTGGTCAGCATAAAATGCTGTACTTGTGAACTTCGTCCACGAAGATTTTTTGTTGCAGAGCAAAAACGCCAGCCGGCTTTTTCATGAATATGCGGCGAGCGAACCAATCATTGATTTTCATTCCCATCTTCCTGCGGCAGAAATTGCACAAGATCGCAGCTTCAGTAATCTCAGCGAAATCTGGCTCGAGGGTGATCACTACAAATGGCGGCTGATGCGCGCGAACGGGGTCGACGAGCGCTTTTGCACCGGCGACGCGTCTCCGTTTGAGAAGTTCTCAGCCTGGGCAAAGACCGTCCCTTTTGCCCTTCGCAGCCCGCTGTATCACTGGACACATCTCGAGCTGAAGCGATATTTCAAATTCGACCACCTATTGAACGAACAAACTGCCAAGGTAGCCTGGGAGCAGGGGAATCGAAATTTGGCTACCACAGAGCTGAGCGCGAGGGGCATACTGCGCAAGTTTTCGGTTCGCGTAGTTTGCACCACGGATGATCCCTGCGACAATTTGAACCCCCATCGCGCAGTCAATTCCCATGATCCAAACCTGCGGGTCTACCCGACCTTTCGTCCGGATAAGGCTCTAGCGGTTGATGTCCCGGAAGCGTTCAACGCCTGGGTGGAGCGGCTCGAAGCCGCCAGCAACATTGATATTTCCTCCTTGCCCGCATTCCTCGATGCACTCCGGCAGCGACACGACGCTTTTCATGCCGCGGGAGGAAGGCTTTCTGATCACGGCCTACCCTACTGTTATTCCAATCCGTGTTCCGAACACAAAGCGCTCGCGATTTTCAGCAGCGCGCGCGCCGGCCATGCAGCGACCCCGGAGGAACGCGAACAATTCGCAGCGTTCCTCATGATTTTTTTAGGGCGCTTGGATTCGGAAAAGGGTTGGACGAAACAATTGCATCTGGGCGCTCTACGTTCGGTGAACTCACGCGGACTACAAGAACTGGGGCCTGATACCGGTTTTGATTGCATTGGAGATTGGCCACAGGCAGAGTCCTTGTCCAGGTATCTTGATCTTCTCGACAGGGAAAACGCATTGCCGAAGATGATTCTCTATAACGTCAATCCAGCCGACAATTACACGTTTGCAACGGCAGCGGGATGTTTTCAGGATGGCTCTGCTGTTGGCAAGATCCAATTCGGCAGCTCCTGGTGGTTTCTTGATCAGAAGGAAGGAATCGAGGCGCAGATAAATACTCTCTCCAATGTCGGCCTGCTCTCACGCTTCGTCGGCATGGTGACGGATTCCCGCTCGTTCATGTCATTTCCGCGCCACGAGTATTTTCGCCGGGTGTTGTGCAATCTGCTGGGCGATGAAATGGAAAAAGGCGAATTGCCCAATGATGTGGAGCTGGTGGGAAGCATGGTGCGCAACATCTGCTACGAGAATGCGCGAAGATTCCTGAATTTGGAGCTGCCTCCAGCTTACTCCGGAAGTTGAGCTGCCTCAGCGAAGCCGGGTCCGCATCAAGTACAGGTAAATCCCCCAAAGAGCGAAACCTAGAAAAGAGACCACGGTAGTAGGTATCCAGCACAGGAAGATCCGCGTGACTCTTTCACGCGCATGGCCGGCAAAGTAAAACCCGGAGAAGAACAACAGGAATAGTACCCAAAACCAGGGCGAGAACAAGCTTTCAAGAAAACCGCCCGCCACAGCTGCGAGTCCGGTCGCTTTCTCCGCGCGAGCATAGCGGAACATCATGATGATCGTCGGAAGAAAGAACGCGATAAGCAAGCTGGCACTGGCGGAGAGCAGTGCCAGGGCGTAATCCCGACCTTTGCCGATATCACTGGTGTGATTCGCGTTCAGCATATGCAACTACCAACTGTGCACGGTGCCATCGAGCTTTCGGTTCACCGGAAGATAGGCGCGCTGATAAGGATACCTTGCCGCCAATTCTTCATCGATCTCGACTCCAATCCCTGGGGCCTCACCAGGATGCAGGAAACCTTCCGCGAAAGAATATGAGTGGGGGAAAACCCGGTCCGTTTCCGGAGTGTGCGGCATGTATTCCTGAATCCCGAAGTTGTGGACGCTGAGATCGAAGTGCAACGCTGCTCCCATGCAAACCGGGCTCAGATCGGTAGCGCCATGCGAACCCGTACGCACCTGATACATCTCCGCCAGGTTCGCTATCTTTTTCAAGTGCGTAATGCCGCCCGCATGGACGACGGTAGTGCGGATGAAGTCGATCAGTTGTTCCTGAATAAGCTGCTGGCAATCGAAGATGGTGTTGAAGACTTCACCAACGGCTAACGGCGTCGTCGTGTGTCGCCGGATCAGTCGGAAGCTCTCCTGCAACTCGGCGGGCGTCGGGTCCTCAAGCCAAAACAGATGAAATGGTTCCAGCTCTTTGCCCAATCGCGCGGCTTCGTTTGGCGTAAGGCGGTGATGCGCATCGTGAAGGATGTGAATCTCGGGGCCAAATTCCTTGCGTAGCCGGGCAAGCAACTCAGGCACGAACCGCAAATAGTGTTCGGTCGACCACTGATTGTCAGGAGGAGCATCTTTCTCGGCGGGCTCGTATGCCATTCCGCCTTTCCCAATTCCATAGGTGCTGTTCAAGCCCGGAATTCCAGATTGCGCACGGATTGCTTTGTATCCCGCAGAGAGGAATTTGGTGAACGATTCGACAGTTTTCTCCACGTCCGCGCCGCTGGCATGGCCATAAACCATCACCGCTTCGCGTGAGGCTCCTCCGAGCAGTTGATAGAGGGGAACATTCAAACTTTTCGCTTTGATATCCCAAAGTGCTGTATCAACCGCAGCGATAGCGCTCATGGTGACCGGACCGCGCCGCCAATAAGCGCCTTTATAGAAATACTGCCAGGTATCTTCGATCATTCGCGCATCGCGTCCTACCAAAAGCGGCACCACATGATCCGTCAAATAGCTGGCTACAGAGAGTTCCCTGCCGTTAAGCGTGGCATCTCCCAGCCCGGAAATTCCATCCTCGGTGGTCAATTTGAGCGTGACAAAGTTGCGACCCGGACAGCACACAATAACTTTGGCATCTACGATTCTCATCTGGCTCCAGTCGTGGGATCGTGAAAACTAAATCTACACCGCAGGGTCAAAAATCGACAGCCATCAAGGCACGTGGCCAATGCTAATCTCGTTCAAGGTCACAGAAATGTCACTGGTGATTCGGCGATCGAATATCCACGCTGCTGGCGTTTATACCACGGCGCGCATCCGGAGTCTTGCAACTGTCGTCGAATACACCGGGCCGCGGTTAACCAATTCCGAGGCAGATGATATTTACGAGCATTCACCGCGGACCTATCTTTTTGGGCTGACCGACGGCGAACATGTAATTGACGGCGATGGCATTGCTGCCTTCATCAATCACTCCTGCGCTCCAAACTGCGATACCGATGAGGTGCGCGGGAAGGTGATCATTCGCGCAATTCGCAATATTCAAGCTGGAGAGGAACTGTCTTACGACTACAACTTGTACGATGGCGATCCGGACGACTTGGCGCCATGCACTTGCGGGGCGAGAAACTGCCGAGGCAGCATGTACTCAAGAAAAGAAATTGCCAAGCGTAAACCCATTTCAAGGCGTTAGGAAATAATCCGGCCGCGATTTAGGCGATTCGTTGGTCTGGTGCCGCTGAGGCCGCGACCAGCGGGAAGTCTTTACCTTCGACCGCCCCTCCACCGCCCTGCCGAGCGATGCCGCGTCCGGCTGCGAGCGCAGCTTCGACGAAAGACTCCGCCCAACCCTGGACATTGTATTTGCGCACAATATCCCGCAGGAGCTGCATTCGTGAACGCTTCTCTTCCAGTGGCATGACGCAGGCACGGTGAATGGCTTCGGCGATCCCTGCAAGGTCGTTGGGGTTGACCACCAATGCCCCATGGCGCAACTCGGCGGCAGCGCCGGCAAACTCACTGATGACCACCACCCCCTGTTCATCGATCTGGGAGGCGCAAAACTCCTTAGCCACCAGGTTCATGCCGTCTTTCAACGATGTGATCAGCGCGATGTCGGCAGCGCGGTAATAGCTGAGCAGAAGTTTGCGCGAGAGATTTCGGTGCATGTAGTGGATGGGCACCCAGCCGGCCTCCGTGAATTCCCCATTGATTTGGCTGACCAGGAGTTCCACCTCCCGGCGCAGTTGTTTGTACTCCTTGATGTCCTCCCGGCTGGGAACCACGACTTGCAGAAGAGTGGCGCGGCGACGCAACTCCGGATAACGTCGCAAGAGAATACGAAACGCTTTCAGCCGCTCAGGGATGCCTTTGGTGTAGTCCATGCGATCGACGCCCAGAACGATGAAATTGTTTGTCAGTTCCCGGCGCAATTCCGCCGACGCAGACTCGATATCGCGGCTGGCAGCATAGTTGGAGAACTCTTCGAACGCAATGCTGATGGGAAACGTTGCCACAGTTGTGCGGCGGTTCTCAAAGCTGATCACGTGCTGGGCGTCGTCGTGTTCCGATGTCGCTTCCGGAACAATCCTTTCAACACAGCTCAAAAAATTGAAGCGATCTCGATCCGTCTGAAAACCCAGCAGGTGGTACTCAAGAAGTGCGCGTAGGATCGCGCGCCGCCAGGGCAATTTTTCAAAAACATCGGGCGCCGGGAACGGAATGTGCAGGAAAAACCCGGTTCGCGCAGTTGTCCCCGCTTCGCGTAGATATTTGCCCATTAACATCAAGTGGTAGTCGTGTGCCCAAATCAAGTCTTTTGCGTTAGCATTCTCTGCCGCCGTTTGGGCAAATTTTCGATTTACGCGCTGGTAGACCTCCCAATACTCTGGATCAAAATTGCATCGCGATGGCATGTCGTGAAAAAGAGGCCAAATGATTTCATTGGCAAACCCGGAATAGAACTTAGAGACCTCCTGGGCAGAAAGCGGCACCGCGCGAAATCCGTACGGCCGTCCGCGCGCAGCTCTTTGCAGAAGGGGGTCCGCTGTGTCATTGTCCACGCCTCCCGCCCAGCCAATCCATAATCCATGCTGGTGACGCCAGATGCTGTCAAGGGCAGACGCCAGTCCGCCCGCGCTGGAATTCAGACGCGGTCGTCCACCCCGGTTCTTAATCTCAACCGGCAGGCGGTTTGAAACATTTATGAGACGCCCCTCCAGCAGCTTCATTCTTCCGCTCCGCAGGCTACAAGCCAGTCGCGCAGAAAACGACCCAGTTCATCCGGAGGCCGCACCCAAATGTCAGCGTTTGTTGGCCGATATTCGGGACGCACCAATACAGCGATCCCCCGCCCTTTGATGGCGCGAAAGGCATTCTCGTCTGTCTGGTCGTCTCCCAAATAAGCAGCAGCTACTCCGGATGCGGATTCCGAGAGAAGGGCTGAAACTGCGTCGCCTTTATTTCTGCCATTCACGCGCAATTCAAGCCCGCCATCGAACGGCAGCAATTGCATTCCTTTGTTTTCCACTGCAGACGCGAACAGTTTCTTGACCTGGTGTTCGATTGGCTCTCGTTGTTCCGCACTCAAGCCACGCCAATGGACGGCGATCCCACCGGGTTTGATCTCGGTTTGGGACTCTAAACCAGAGCCTTCAAGGGCTCGAGCAATGGCTCGCATCGCAGCTTGCTGTTCCGGCGGGGCTGCCTCCACTTCGTACGAGCCGTCCGGCAGTAACCGCTCGGTTCCGTGACTGCCCCAAATCTCTGGGTGGGGATGGGTCCCTATCAGGAACAGCAATTCCGTCGCAGGCCGTCCACTTATGAGCACAACCCGGGTACCACTCTGTCCAATTTTGGAAATCAACCGCGGAATTTCCGGATATGGAAATGCCTGCTTGCGATCAGGAGTAAACGGCGCCAGGGTGCCGTCGTAATCGAGTAGCAGCAAACGACAACACGCATGGCGCAGGCGCTCGAAGAAAGCAGCACACACTTCGTGATGGGAAGCGACTGTCATCAATGCTCCGCGCCGGCCTTCTGGATGCAGTTCGTCCAGAAACCGTGAGCTGGAAATTAAACACCTCGCGCGAAGTGACGAGACCTACCTGCAAGGAGAAAGAATACGGTCACCAACGAACTACCAGACCCAAGCAAGTCGAAGTCTAGCACTAAGATGCGAATCCAGCGCAGCAGGAAGTACATTCCCGGAGTACCATTCGAATGAAATTCCCGTCCTCAATCCACAAGCCGAAGTTAGTCCGCAATTTCGGGCTTCAAAAACGAATTATTTTCCTCATGCTGCGATGTCAGGCCCTCAGGTAGGATTCCACGGTTGTACTCGATCATTCGGTTTTTCCATTTTAGAAAATCGGTGATCGACTGCGGCTCAATCCGGACCTCAACTCGCTTCAAACTGGCGAGCAACAGATTCATTTCATAGCGGAAGCCCTTCGCCGAACGAGAATTCTTTGTCGCAGGGCATGTCTTCGTTATGTCCCTCCTGTGCAATTCAAGCAGACCCCAGCCGGCTGGCAAATCGCTGGGCCGCAGCAGGCCCTTTGGCGTTAAGTAAAAACGTTCGCAGCCCATACCCCCTTCATTTTGCGTTCGAAATGGCTTATGCAGGTCGATAAGGAAGTCGCTTCGCGAAATCTTGCACTCCACAAGCACAGAATGGCATCCACGCTTCCAGCCGATGGCGTCCGGCGTTTCTCCGCTGGCACAGGATTGCTCCGAAAGAACCACTCCGCACCCGTAGCTCCGCAACCATGCCACGGCCTTTTCGACGAGCTTCTGATGAGTCATGCATTCAGGGTGACCCGACATTCGGCATCAGAGAAGTAACTGAAAAGGGTCTGCTGTCATTACGGCGCCCCGCGTATGGCAGACTAATTAGCTCGAATGAACGTCCTGGCATTCACCTTTCTGGTTTGGGCCGGATCTCTGGTGGCCGGATTCCTTGGCTCGCTCACCGGATTGGGCGGCGGCGTGGTACTAGTGCCGCTCTTGACCATTTTCTTCCATGTCGATCTGCGATACGCAATCGGAGCGTCCCTCGTCTCTGTGATCGCCACCTCCTCCGGGTCGGCAGCTGCCTATGTGAAGGAAGGTTTTTCCAACATTCGCATCGGCATGTTTCTTGAAATCGCGACCACCCTTGGCGCGCTGTTCGGCGCCTACATGACCGCGAAGGTGCCGGCGAAAGCAATCGCCATCATCTTTGGAGCGGTGTTGATTTATTCCGCTTACGTATCACGGCGCGTGCGTTCTCGAACGGCTGCCGACAAACCTCCCGATCCACTGGCAACCAAGCTCAAGATGAATGGAAGTTTCCCTGACACCAGCGGAATCCGCTTCTACAACGTCTATAACGTGCCCGTTGGTTTTGGGGTGATGTACCTTGCAGGAGCGCTTTCCGGTCTGCTTGGCATTGGGTCTGGCGCGCTCAAGGTTGTGGCCATGGACCAGGCGATGAGAATTCCCTTCAAAGTCTCGACCACTACCAGCAATTTCATGATCGGGGTGACGGCGGCCGCGAGCGCCGGCGTCTATCTAAGCCGTGGCTATATCGATCCTTCCTTAGCCATGCCGGTAATGATCGGCGTGCTGATTGGATCGCTGATGGGAACACGAATTCTGGTAAAGACCCAGACAAGCCTTCTGCGGCTTGTTTTCAGCGGCGTAATTGTATTGTTTGGTCTTGAAATGGTGTTCAAGGCCATCCGCGGAGGATTCCATTGAGCGAAAAACACCATCTGGATGATCAGCGCGTCGAAATCCTCATATCAAATCTGCTGCGCGGCGGCGTAGTTCTGGCTGCGTTGGTGGTGATTGGAGGTGCCGTGCCATACCTGGGCATGCATCCACGAGCGCACGCCGCCTACCGAATTTTTCATGGCGAACCGGAGTATCTAAGAACTGTACACGGCGTCGTTGCGGCGGCATTCTCGGGTGATGTGAGGGCAGTGATCCAGCTTGGCCTGCTGCTTCTGATCGCGACGCCGATCGCGCGCGTCATCCTCTCGGCCGTCGCATTCGCTATTGAAAAAGACACAATGTACGTAGCATTCACCCTGATCGTGCTGGCGGTGCTGCTGTACAGCCTTTTCGGATCTTTCCTGATTGCGTAGCAAGTCCTGAAGTTTTCTGTCGGAAACCATGCTTGCAAGTCTGAAACGTAGCGAGCTCGTCTCTACAATTCAGTGCGGCGCTCGCAGCGTGATCAGCGTAACTTCCGGAACGCAGTTGATCCGGATAGGTGCACGGATGGTTCCAATTCCCATGTTGGTGTAAAGCGTCAGATTTTGAATTTTGTACAGGCCTCGTGGATAATTCCGCGCGAGTGGCGGCAGCCATGGCGCACCAATCCCAGGAATCCAAATCTGGCCTCCATGCGAGTGTCCTGATAATTGCAAATCAACTGAGGTCAGCGCGGCTTCATCGGCGAAGTCAGGCTCGTGAGCAAGCAACACAATTGTCTCCCCAGCCGGAATTTGCTTGATCGCCGCTCCAAGGTCCGGCTGTGCTTCCATTACGTCATCCACCCCAGCCAGCCAAAATCGGTCTGACCCACGCTGAATTGGCAACGAAAGATTTTTTAGTACGGGAATGCCATGCGTGTGGAGTGCATCCGTGACCAGTTCCGGATTCGCATAGGCATCATGATTGCCGAGCACCGCGAACTTACCCATCGGGGCATGCAATCGGCTCAGAAGTTCCGCGCAAGGGCCGGCGCTCTTGATTGATTCGCGATAGGTGTGCAAGCCGTACTCAAACATCGGTACGGTAATGAAATCGCCAGTGAGCGCTATCAAATCCGGCTTAAGATTATTGATCAGGTCTACGGCTTTGCGAATGGGCACTGCCGAAAATTGCTCTTCGTAGTGAAAGTCGCTGATTTGCGCGATGGTAAAACCATCAAATACCGATGGCAGGCGGCGCAAAGGAATTTCTATTCTTCTAAGCTGGAGATTGTACGATTCCAGGTAGCCATCAACCCCGAAAGCGGCACCTCCCACAGCGGCAAGGCCACCATAAAGAAATCTTCTTCTTGTCAGCAAATTCGGAATCCAGTCCGGGAGAAACTATCAAACCAATTCTAATGGACGCGGTGTATGACCTTTTGCAGGCGCGGGAGATAGATTCGCAAGTAGAACATGTAAGCAACTACCGCCAAATTGATCAGCAGTATGCTGCCGTGAAGAAGATTGACTCGGTGCGCGAGTTTGTAAACCTCAAATGGAATGTAGATGGCGCCGGAGACGAGAGCGATCCATTCTGCCCATGCTCGCGCACACCACAGTCCGTAAGCTTCAGCAAAGCGCAGGCCGGAATAGGTGCAGGCGATCAGGATTACAAACCACATATGGGCGTTGCTCAGGACATCCGCAGATCGCAGAAGAAGTTGAGCCAGATGATGGTCGGGACTGATGTGCAGAAAATCGAGAAAATTCCCGACCACGTCGGTCGGGTCGACCCAGTAAAGGCTCACCGCAGCGGCCAGAACGGCAATCCCTTTTGCAAATTCCATTAAGGCAATAGTTCGAAGCGCCTGCAATCGGCGGCGGTGCTCGGCATAAACCACGGGTTCCGTTTGCAGGCCTAATGGCATCTGGGGACGAAGAGACTTAGACGTAATACCTAGTGTAAATGGCGAGGAAGTTATTTTCAGATTAGTGGTCAGCCTTGCGAACGAACGCTGGCGCGCAACTCTTCCACGATCTCGCGCGCAGCCGCAATCGCCTCTGTCTGCTGATTCACGTCAAATGAAATTGCACCCACACGCGCGTGCCCACCGCCCCCATAACGCTCGCAAACCTTCGCTAGATTCACGGTGGGGGGGCTAGGCGCCCACGGGTTCGACCCCACGGAGACCTTCACGCGAAAACTGCTCTTGCTGAGGCCGACGCTATAAATCGACTCGGGATGAAGATAGTACGGCACAAACTTGTTGTAGCCCTCAAGGTCTTTGTCGGTGATATCGAAGAAGAGCGTGGCGTCGCGAGACTCAATACGCTGCTGCAGCACGCTGATCGAGCTCTGGTGTCGCTGCAGCAAAGGCGGGAGCAAGGGAGCTACAAATGGCGCTTTGATTACTTCGGCCAGAGGCTTGGAGGCGAGCAGACGTATCAGTTTTGGAATCAATTCCCGATCCTGGGTCGACTCAATGACCATGGTGAGCTGCATCGCGGGTTCCTTCATCTCTACTGCAGTCTTTGCATCGGGATAAAGTGCACCATCGATAATGTCGGTCCAGTGAATCAGCTCTGCTACCGAATCAGGGTTGAAGCCAAAGCGGTTTTGGGCAACGGTGGCAATAAAACCTGTGCACGATTTGAAGTCCGGATCGTAAAACTTGCGGCTGCTCTGGTCCTGTTCAAAATGTGCCGCATCTTCGGGAGACAGAAATGCGCTCTGGTGATGATCAAACCACCAGGTGATTTTCGGCGAACTTGAATACTTGAAGTCTACGATCGCGTTTTCATCACCATCAAACGCGTTCTCATTGAACAGCGACCCCGCCCGGTGCAGCAATCCTGAGTAAACGAATTCAACATCATTGCGAATGCGTTCGGAATAGAAGCGTGAAAAAAGGGCCGCGGAGGAAGCCCCATCAAAACAACGATCGTGATAAAACACCTTTACTCTCAAGCTTTCCCTTTTGGTTCGCAAGCCACGCGAACTCCCCTTGAATTACAGCCTAAAAGGAAATAGGAATCTCATTTGTAAGAATTTCTGTCAAGGTACGTTTGTGTACGCCCCGCTAAGTCCCGCAAAATGAGCAGCAACGCCGCAAGGCTCAACCCGCCGTAGCCAATCGGGCGGAAAGAGGCCCGAGCAGCGGGAGTTCGAATCTGTGCCCTCTCGCAGCCTCAACGACCAGCACAACCCACAAAATGAAGATCCCCAAAGATCCGATCCCAACGAGAAGCCACCCTAACAGGAAGCCAACTACCGGCAGGACCGACAATCCAAGGAACAGTAGCCGAGAAATTCCGATCAATACCAGCACCGAAAGAGAGCAGAACAAAGACTGCCAGGCATGGAACCCCAGAAGTTGTTTCCTTCGGAGTGCCGGGATGAACAGGACGACGATGGCCGGAATGACACCGACGTATGCAATAGCACTCAGGGTTTTTTCCAGCGCATTCGTGGAACCGACCTCCGGTGCGCCTGTCGAACGACCACAAGCTGGGCAGAAGACACTGACGTCGGGCATCGGGGCGTCACAATGTGTGCAGATCATTCAGGTACCTTAGAGATCATACTGGCCAGCTCTGGTGAAGGCCAAATGCGGAGCGACAGCGGCCCCAAGCAAATTGTCAATTCCAGGAGAGGGGCCTAGAATCGGGATTCCTCTGATGCCGGCTGACACCTTCCCGATGGCTACCTCCTCCCGCTCCCGCGTAACCGCGTGGCGGTTTATCACGGTGTGCCTGCTAAGTTTGCTGGCCATTTGCTTGTTGCTCGTGTTGTGGTTTCTATCGGTAGCGCATTCAGCGCTTCCGAAGATCGACGGCACGGTTGCTGTATCCGGGCTTTCAGCGCCTGTAAGGGTGACGCGGGACGGTCACGGGATACCGACCATCGAAGCAACTACGACGGACGACCTCTTCTTTGCGCAAGGTTATGTCACCGCGCAGGACCGCCTGTTTCAAATGGACCTGATGCGTCGCGCGGCGGCTGGCGAGGTTTCAGAGATTGTGGGAGAAGTCGCATTAAAGCACGATCGGCAGCAAAGAATCCTTGGCATCAGAGCTGCAGCCGAAAAGGGCGTGCAGACCGCGACCGAGATGGACAGGCAGCAGTTCGAAGCTTATGTCCGCGGCGTCAATGCCTACATCGAAACTCATCGCAAGCACTTGCCCCTCGAATTTCGCGTCCTGCGATACAAGCCCCGGCCCTGGACACTTCAGGACTCGCTCGCAATCGCCTATCAGATGGTGCAAACTCTCAGCATCAGTCCTAAAGCCGCATTGGCGCGAGAAAAAATACTGGCCAAGGTAGGACCTGAGCTTGCTTCTGACTTGTTCGTGAACACCTCTTGGCGCGATCATCCGCCCACGGTTTCAACTTCCTCTCCGAACAGTGCTCCCTCCGATAGCCGACCGGCACAGGCGCCAGGCGCCGTCACGATGGCCCTTCCGGCTCGGGAATTATTAGAACCGTGGCTCCAGGATTTTCTGCGAAATGATCCCGCCCCGCTCGGCTCGAACAACTGGGTGGTTTCAGGCGATCACACCACAACAGGCAAACCGCTGCTCTCAAACGATATGCACCTGGGGCACCAGATGCCGAACCTCTGGTATGAGGCGCATCTCCGCTCCGGAGACTTCGACGTTGTGGGCGTCACTCTTCCCGGCTATCCATACGTGATCGTCGGCCACAACCGCCGCATCGCCTGGGGATGCACCAATGTCGGCCCGACGGTTGAAGACGCGTACGTGGAGACTTTCAACGACCGGGGACAATATTTGACGCCTGAGGGATGGAAATCTTCCGAAGTCCGGCATGAAACGATCCATGTAAAAGGCAAGCCGGACGAGAACCTGGAAGTCCAAATTACCCGCCACGGCCCAATTGTTAGCCAGCTCGTTCCGGGTGAAACACGCCAACTGGCCTTGCGCTGGAGTCTTTACGATGGCATTCGCAATCCTTTTTTCCGTATCGATTCGGCGCAGAGCTGGAAGCAATTCCGCGAAGCGCTTTCGGAGTTCGACGCTCCCAGCCAAAACGTGGTTTATGCAGATGTCGACGGAAACATCGGGTACCAAACAACGGGAAAGGTGCCGATCCGGGCGGCTGGAGATGGAAGTCTTCCTGTTGACGGCAGTAACGATGCTCACGAATGGATTGGATATATTCCCTTCGACAAGCTGCCCAGCGTCTTGAACCCACCCTCGGGGATCATCGCAACAGCCAATGGACGCATAACGCCCAATGGCTATCCGTACTCGATCAGCGTGGAGTGGGAGGCACCCTGGCGCACGGACCGCATTTACAGCGTGCTTGGCTCGGGGCGAAAGTTTTCCACGTCAGACATGCTCGCCCTGGAAATGGACGTCTACTCTGAGCTCGATCGCTTCCTCGCCGATAAACTGGTTTCCGCGGTGGATGGATCGAAGAACGCTTCCACCCGCGCTCGCAAAGCAGCTGAAATCCTACGCGATTGGAACGGCCAAATGGATGCGAATTCCGCTGCGCCCACAATCGTATCGAGGGCACGAACGGAACTGATGCGCCTCCTGCTCGAGCCGAAACTTGGCGCAGCATCTGCGAATGGAGCTGATTCCGCAGTAAGTTGGAAATCCTATCGCTGGATGTCTGAAACAACCTGGCTGGAAAACGTCTTGTCACAGCAGCCGCCGCGATGGCTCCCCCCGGGCTTGGCGAATTTCAACGATGTGCTGGTTTCGGCGCTCGAAGAGATTGCCAAACAAGCTCCTGTAGACATGAATTCATGGAAATGGGGGCCGGAGAATTCCACCACCATCCAGAATCTAATTTTGGGAAAAATTCCGGTGCTCCGGAAGTGGACTGGTCCCGGCGAGCAACCGCAATCCGGGAGTGTCTACACCGTTAAGGCGGCAGGACGAGACTATGGACCGTCCGAAAGATTCACCGCTGACCTTTCAAATCTAGACACATCGACCTTAAATCTCGTGACCGGCAACGCCGGGAATTTCCTCAGTCCTTATTACATGGATCAATGGAAAGCGTGGTACACCGGGTACACCTTCGTGCTTCCCTTCTCAACTTCTGCGGTCGAGAAATCGGCCGCGCATCGCCTGATGCTGCGACCCAAGTAAATTTGACTCAGTTGAAGTCTGCCAGCTTCACATCGACCGCCTGACCGGTAAGGGTGATCTGTGTGGTTTGCAACTGGAGCTGGTGATTGGAACCAAGATCGCTTGCCGTGTCATAAATCTGAATCCCGCCACCTTCGCAGACGTAGACTACCGCCCGGCCATCGATAGGCTCGATTCCGGTAACATCTCCGTTCTGCCCAGCCGTATAGACAGTGCCGGCCCCGGTATTGATAACCGATAGGCACCCGCGCCCCGGGGTTGAGCCGGCAGCGATCACGTCGGTGCACGTACGAGAACCAATGAACAACTGATTGTTCGGCGCCACGATCATGCGGTTGTGATAACCATCGGTGATCGCAAGTGTAAGGGGCGCCGCCGTTAAGTCAGCGGACGGAAACACCGTCAACACGCCGCACAAGTTCGCTACGCAATCCACGCCGCTCGAAACCGGAGTCCCGGCCACATACAAGTTTCCTCCGCTGATGACGCCGTAGGTTGCAGCGGCAACCGGCACGATGGAGGTAACCGCCGGCGCAGTTGCGGCCATATCAACAACAGCAATGCTGGCAGTCGTTCCGCCACATTGCGGGCCGCAGTTCATCACGTAGGCTGTGGCGCCATCGGAACTGAAGGCTGCCCAGACCGGCTTGTCAAACGTCAGTCCGGGAGAGGTGGAGACAGGCGTCAATGGATTCCCGGTGCTAATCAGAGACGGAGCGATCACCGTAACGGCATTCGCGGTGTCGGAGACCACAAGAATCTGATTTCCATTTGGACTTGGAATCACAAAACGGGCCCCCGCGACGGGAATCGTGGCCGTCACTGTACGTTTTGTGAGATCGATTTCGAGCACTGCTCCAGCGGGTTGGCCGGGAACAGCGGCCGTCGGCACCGCGGTAAATAACGTAGAGGAATCGCCGGTCACGAACATGCTTTCGGTGGCACCCGGCAACGTCACTGAGCCGGACGCGCTTTCTGTCGCATTGTTAACCACTGCCAGTTGATTATTTGGTGAGGTGTTTGTTGTAGGACTGAACACGATCGTACGGTCCCTCTTTGGGCTTTCAACCATCATGCCGGCATTCGAGACGGTGCCGATCAGCGAGACGTCGAAAAAGCTCAAAACATCCTTGGTTGCATCGATGATGTTCAGCGCGGGAAAAATTGCCCCCGTGAAGCTTGGGTTTAAGGGATTAGAAACGAACACTCGGAATTTTAGGCCACTGTTGGTTGTGCGGGAACTCGACCCACCGCAGGAAACTAGTCCCATGCCAAGCAGAATAGAGACAGAAAGAGCGCTTAAGGTTCTTTTCAACCCTGGAACTCCAAGAGCATTGCAGGATAGAGAGTTAGATGCGAATTGCGGATTATAACAGAGGGTGAGTTGAAGAAAATTCGCGCTGAGCAGCGAATCACATCAACCACGAAGGGCACGAAGTTACACGAGGTAACCAAGACAACGCGAGCGGACCCTGTCGATGGTAGTCGCCGGTTGATAAAGGTGTTCCCGGGTTCCTTCGTGTGCCTTCGTGCCCTTTGTGGTTGATGAATCGGTGATTCCAATTCCGGTCTATCTCCGGAAATGCAAATCCAGCTTTCCTCCTGTATTCTCAAGCGTATGCCCGTCGATTTTCTCTCCCGCCTCAAGACGTCGCCGATACTGTGTGATGGCGCCATGGGCACGCTGCTTTACTCCAAGGGAATCTTCATCAATCGCTGTTATGACGAACTCAACATTTCCCAACCGGACCTGATTCGCGGCATTCACCACGAATACTTGCAGGCCGGGGCGGAGATAATAGAAACCAATACTTTCGGTGCTAATGCTATTCGCCTGGACCGACATGGGTTGCGCGATAAAGTTCGCGACATAAATCTCTCCGGAGCGCGCGTTGCCAAGGAAGCGGCCAAGAGCTTCGATGGATGGGTCGCAGGCGCTGTAGGACCTCTTGGAATTCGCATTGAGCCTCTTGGAAAGACTTCATTTCAGGAAGCACGTGATGTTTTCCGTGAGCAAATTGCTGCTCTGGTTGAGGGTGGTGTCGACCTTCTGATTCTTGAGACCTTCGGTTACATCGACGAGCTTCATCAGGCAATTCACGCCGCTCGGGAAATTGATCCCAGAATTCCTGTGGTAGCCCAGGTCACGATCGACGAAGAATCAAACTGCCTTGATGGCTCCACGCCCGAGACCTTCGCGCCGCGCATCGAGGAGTGGGGAGCAGACGTAATCGGTTGCAACTGCAGTGTCGGGCCGGTCCCGATGCTTGAGTCAATCGAGCGCATCCGCGCCGCCACTACTCTGCCGCTCTCCGCACAACCGAACGCCGGAATTCCCCGTTCGGTGGAGGGTCGAAACATTTATCTCTGCTCGCCGGAGTACATGGCCAGCTACGCGCGCAAATTCGTGGCGGCAGGTGTGCGCCTCGTGGGTGGATGCTGCGGCACAACCCCAGAACACATCCGGGTAATGAAGTCGGGCTTGCGCATGACGCAAGCGCGTACGCGGACGACCGAAGCTCCGGCTAAGGCGCACGCTACTCCAGTTGTGGCGTCTGTCCCGCTTGAGGAACGTTCGAGACTGGGGGCGAAGGTCGCCGGCGGAGAATTCATCACCATGGTGGAGATCGTTCCCCCCAAAGGCACGAATATCCAGAAGGAACTCGAAGGCGCGAAGTTTCTGAAGTCGGTGGGTGTTGACGCGATCAACATTCCAGATAGTCCTCGCGCTTCGGCGCGCATGAGCAATCAGGCCTTGTCCCTCCTCTTGCAGCAGCAAGTGGGCATCGAAGCCATCCTGCACTACACCTGCCGCGATCGAAATGTGCTGTGCATTCAGTCCGATTTGCTCGGCGCCGCCGCGATTGGCATTCGCAACCTGATCTGTATCACCGGAGATCCCCCGAAGATGGGCGGCTATCCTGACGCAACGGCGGTGTTCGATGTCGACGCAATCGGTCTGGTGAACATTGTCCACAACTTGAATCGTGGACTCGACATCGGCGGAAACCCGATCGGAACGGGTACGGGATTCGTGATCGGCGTCGGCGCCAACCCAGGTGTTCCAAACATCGACGAAGAAATTCGGCGCTTTGAATACAAAGTGGAGGCGGGCGCGGAATTTGCGGTCACACAACCAGTCTTCGATCTTTCGCTATTGGAGAAGTTCTTGCGCCGGATTGAGCATTTCAAAATTCCAGTGGTTGCCGGAATCTGGCCGCTGGTGAGCGCCAGAAATGCCGAGTTCATGAAAAACGAACTGCGCGTCTCGGTTCCGGAGAGCATTATGGAGCGCATGTTACGCGCCCCGTCCCCCGAAGCAGCGCGTGAAGAAGGCGTCGCCATCGCTCGTGAAATGCTGAACTCCGTAAGGCACATGGTCCAGGGTGCGCAGATCAGCGCGCCGCAGGGGCGGTACACCTCCGCAGTCGATGTGCTCGAGGCTCTGGGTGGAGGTCGCTCCGGCGCTAACGCCGGATAACTGCAAAATTTCTCCAACATCCCTCCCAAACTGTCTATTGGCAATGTGGCAGAATGACTCTCCATGAGAACGATTTTGTTGCTCACTGTCTCCAACATCTTCATGACGTTTGCCTGGTATGGCCACCTGAAATATCGCAATACGCCGCTGTTCAAGGTGATCGTCGTCAGTTGGCTGATCGCATTTTTTGAATATTGCTTTCAGGTGCCGGCCAATCGGATCGGTTCTTACGAATTCACCGCGGTACAACTGAAAACCATTCAGGAGGTCATCACCCTTACGGTTTTTTCGTTCTTCTCGGTGTGGTATCTGGACGCGCAATTCAAATGGAACTATGCAGTTGGCTTCGCGATGATTGTGGGTGCGGTCTTTGTGATTTTCAGGAAATGGTGAGCGGCAAGAGTTCGCAGAATGGATTTTGTATCCAGCAGCTCGCCTTAGCTGCCCAATCGTTTTTGCTACAGTTTCTTCCCTATAGAAAATACAAAAAATCTGTGTACACTTGCGTAGGAGTCATTTCCCGCTTGCCAAAGTTTGAAGAATGCATTCAGCGCCTGGAGAAAATTGTTCAGGAACTGGAGCAGGCTGACGTTCCGCTGGAGAAGTCACTGACTTTGTTCGAAGAAGGAATGCAGCTTTCAGGTTCATGCCGCAAAGAACTTGAAGAAGCTGAGGGCAAAGTAGAGATTCTGCTCAAGCAAAATGGCAAGATTCAGGCCGAACCGTTCGAGCGCCAATAGCTCGTAAAAGAAAGAAAGAATGACCATCGCGGCAGGTTTTCAGGCTCGCGGGCTTGTGAAGCTTAACCACGCCGAAGCATAACCGCAGATCTTAAGTGCCGGTTAGGCGGCGCAAAAACCAGGAGTACCCCCAATGCAACACACCAATATCGTTCTGCTCCAGAGCGATCCAAAAATTGCACAGACTCTGGCCGCACTACTCAGCAACTCATTCCACCGAGTCCATGTTGCAGGCTCGGTCGATGAATTGCGCCATGCCGCAGCTAAGCACCATCCATCAGCAATTGTTCTGGATCTTGAGTCGGCTCCGATTACCGAAGTGGAAGCGCTGACAAGAGAATTCGAAGGAGTTCGCGTAATTTGCAATCATCGCGTTCCTGACGAAGAGATGTGGACCCGAACGCTCAGCCTCGGCGCCGAGGACTGCTGCCCATCGTCCGATACGCGCGCGATTTTGTCAGCCGCAACTCGTGCAGAGCAGTTGTCGCGCCACATGGCGGCTTGAACTGGACCCTTCCGCGATTAAAAGGCGCCATTTGGCGCCTTTTGGTCTTCTGGTGGTTTGTTCTTGAGATCGTTACACGCTCGACCCTCCCCGAATTCCTGCTACTCTCGCGTAAGTATCCGGAGTATCATGGTCTCGGTTTTCGCTTTACGCGAGGACTGGGCACGGAGAACGGACCGCAAGTCTGCTCCTGCAACTGACTGCCGCTCTCGGTGCGAGGAGGTCAGGCCATGTTTTCTCTTGCTGTTCGGGTTCGCGCGAAATTTCTTCTTTTTTCTCTTCTGCTCACCTGCAGTGCCCTCGTTCAGGCACAGTCCGCACCCAAATACGACCCCACTACTGAGGCCAAATTCAAAGGCACCGTCGAGGATCTGAAGCTCCCGCCAAAGGGCAGCGAGAAGGAAATCGCCTACATGACCATCAAAAGCGGCACTGATGATATCGAGATATATCTTTGCCCCAAGTCTTTCATGGACGACATGGGCGTGAGTTTTGTTAAGGGCGACGAAATCGCGTTCACCGGCTCGAAGGTGAAACAGGGCACAGGTGAGATGGTCCTGGCGAAAGAGGTGGTTAAGGGTACCGATACTCTGATACTGCGCGACGATAAGGGCAATCCAGTGTGGAACTGGAAGCGCTAAGAATCATTAGCCACGAAGGGCACGAACGTACACGAAGATCAAGTTCGATTTCCTTCGTGTTACTTCGTGCCCTTCGTAGTTATTAATCGCGGTGAGATTGATCAGTTTGCTCCCAGAATTTCTGGGGGATCAAGATAGCACTGTTTCCAGAATCCCTGATCGGAAAGAGCGCCGGTCTTCCACAGCTCGAGCGTGGCGCGCGTAGCCGCGATCAACCCGCCATCTTCAGTATCGAAAATCAACACCATCCCCTCAGATTTGTTGTCTTCTGATCCGTTCTTGAACATACTTTGCGCGAAACGCAGTTTGTCCTCCGGACTCGTGATTCTGCCGGTTCCGGGAGTTTGCTGAACAGAAATTATCTTTACGTTCTTGCCTTTCAACGGCGCCCAGTCGCCAGGGAAGTTCCCGACTTCCTCTCCGCTCACTACATAGACTTTGCTTGACGGCCGCGTAGGCGATTCGTTCGATGTGGAGGTTGACAATGCTGTCGTCGGCTGCGTACCGTCGAGGAGTTCAACGCTCGACCGGCGCAGCCATCCCCGCGAAAGTCCAGAGATTCGCACATGGACCCATTCCGGGTTACTGTCCAGAATTTCGAATTCGTCCTCAGAACTCGCAAGGAACAACACTTTCGCATCGGAACTTGGCTCCTGCAAAAGCGGCGTCTGGTCTTGTTTCACGGCGACAAGGTTTGTAGGGTGCGCCTGGTTTCGCAGCAATTCTTCCAGACCCCTGGCCTCTTGATCGAGTGCGCTGTCTTGCGACAAAGGCATAGTCGCTACATTCTTCCCCGCGGCGGAGGCAGCCGGGAATTGCGGCATAGGAGCAGAAATGTCAGGAGAGCGGTCTGGGTTAGAACTGATTGGGGATGACATGGGCGGACTTGCTTCGGTAGTTGATTTTTTTCCCGTCACAACGCCTAGAGCGGCCTGCAGCCGATCAAGCAGATCAGACTCAATCCGCCCATTCGATTTCAGCACTTCGTATCCCGGATGGGCTGGATCGCTGCTCCACGCTGTAATCTTCGCGGTAACCCGCACCAGAGAACCACCATCCGCAGCCTGCGTCACGTGGACTGTGCACTGATAAAACGGGCGCTTATATTCCTCAAGCTTATGGACACCAGGAAGCACAAATCCATCAAGCACCGGAAGTGAGCCCGACGTTCCGCCGGGAAGTTTTTTCAACGCCGCCTGAGCGCTCGCAACTGAAATCGGAAAATTACGCTGGACCGCATCCTGTGCGTGGCAACAAAGTCCGCCGAGAAATAGCAACAGCCAAAGCTTCCGCGCGTTCACGGTACCTGCTCCAACTGACTGCGATGGATCCAACCATGCTGGCCGTCTTCGGTTTCCACGCCATACCAGTACGGCGTGACGATAAGAATGGCAACGCGCGCTCCTGCGGGTACAGCTTGTAAACTTGACGCGCTTTTAAACGGCGCGGACTTTAACTGTGTCCCAGGAGCTTTGACCACGCGTTCGGCCTGTCGTCGTAAATTCGCAACATGCTGCTCGAGAGACTGATTTGGCGCTCGCGCAACCAAGGCGTCCAATTCCTCTTGTTTTTGTTTGCGTGCCAGTTCCCGGGCCGCGAGTTCGTGCTGATGCTGGCGCGCTTGGTCGGCAGCCTCCTGCTGCTTGAGCTGCGCGGAAGCCAGGTGATCTTGAATTTCTTTAAACTCGGCGCTTTCGACGGAGCCGTTTGAAAGATGAAGGCCAAGATGCGAGTCGTCGACGAAAACTGCGTCAATTTTCAAAATTGAATTTTTGTCATCTGCTTTCTGGACGATATAGCGCACCGCTAGCGTTCCCGAGTCGCCAGTGTCTTTGAAATTGCGCGGGTCCAGCGCATTCCTCTTGATTTTAAAAAACACCTGGCCGGGGCCATTCCATTTTGAAAATGCAGATGTCGTAGAAACCTCTTCGGCGCCGGTCACATATTCGTCTTTGTTGTATTCCTTGGTTCCCTGGATGATCCCGTCTGCAACCACGTCCCGGACCGCCTGCAGGACTTCTTCCTCGGGCGAAGATATTCGCGTGCTAAATCCCTGCCCGTAGTCCTGCTGCTTCGATTTGGCTGAAATCGTACAAACCACGCAAAGACTACTCATTACCAAGATGGAACTGAACCACGCTTTAATCTTGCGTGTTCCAGTTGTCGATAGGAAAGTAAATGCGGAGCCGGAAGTAAGTAAGTCGCGCGACACAGGTCGGAGAAGTAATTTTTCTTAACTCGGTACGAGTAGCAAAGTCAAATCTGGCGAAGATAGCTTCGGCTGCTCGAATACCGCACACAATATTATGACAATTTATTTACATTTTATTGACAACTTTTAAAATCCCATGCTACAAAGGCGGCTGCTTGCTAACCATCGTGGTTTGAGAACAGAAGTCGGTTTAAGGGTGAACGAAGATCCCCAGGAGGATCCGGATGACTTCTTCCCATAGGGCCATTGCGGTCTCGCTGTTGTCCGTAACATTTGCTCTAGCCTTCACCAGCAGTGCTCATGCGCTTCCTGCCTTCGCAAGGAAGTATGGATTGCGATGTTCGGCGTGTCACGAAGCCTGGCCGATGCTGAACTACTTTGGCCAGAAGTTCAAAGACAACGGCTATCAGCTGATGAACGATCGCGATTCCCCGGTCTGGCAGAACCCTTCCTATTGGCCTATTACCCTGCGCATCACGCCATACTGGCACCGCGAGAGCACAGACAAGATTGCCGTGGATGCTCCCGGAACCATCGTCCCCACAACTATTCGCGGCCTGACAAACAGCGGGTTTGATCTTAGCGGGCTCGATATTCTCACCGGCGGCACGCTCGAGAAGAACATTTCCTTCCTGTTGGTGCCGTCCTCGGATGAGACCGGAGCGTTTCATTTCGAATCAGTCAACGTGAGACTGGACAACTTATTTCACAGCCCATGGCTGAACCTGAAATTTGGCAAATTCGAACTGGATAACTTCGTCTCCGAAAAGCGTGTCATTACGTTGTCCAGCTATGGCGGCAGCTTCAATCTTTACCACTTCATTCCGGTCGGCGATAACAACATCTTCGGTCAAATTGGCGATAACCAGCTTGGCCTCGAGTGGATGGGCCACTCGTTGAACGACCGCACGCGCCTATCGGCGGCGATTATGAGTTCGACCGATGGCAACGTGGACCTGCCCTACGGTCGCAATGCATACAGCGCTTTCTTCGCTGGAAGCCAGGCATTCGATGTGGGGAAGCTGGGGACAGACCGCCTCGGGTTTTATGCGATGGTGGGCGAGGCGCCAACAACGTTTTTGACTAGCGGCGGCATTGCGCTGGCAAGTACAGGTACCGGCAATAAAGGTTTCAGCCGCGAAGGCTTCGTTGGTTTGTTCTATTTCGGCAAGCTTGACTTTCAGGTAGTAACTCAACACGGATCTGACAGTCCGTGGTTCGGCGCTGGCTATGGAGACATAATCGACAACGGCGGACCGAATAACACTCCCGGTACAACTCTTCCGCCCGGCACGCGAAGTCCTTCATGGAATGGCGCGTTCATAGAAACACACTGGGTGCAGAATCCGCAGCTCGTCTTTATCCAGCGTTCGGAGTGGGTGCGGATGTCGCAGCAGGCGATTCCCGGGACTCCCTCGAACCTCGGCAATATTGATAACTACGTCTTCGGCTTCCGTTATATGCCGTTCATGACCAGCCGCGCTGGTTTCGCATGGCACAACGAATACTCGTGGATTCGCCAACGCGGAGGGGCGCCCGATGGGACCGATGTAACCGCCAGCAGCCTGATGTCCGGTTTTGACTTCGATTTCTAAGGAGGGAGACATGCATAAACAGCAGCTAAAACTCACGGCATGCGCAGCGGCAGTGCTGGCGTTCTGCAGCCTTTCCTCCGCGCAAGTCACCGAATACCAGGAAAACCAGAACCTCGGCATGGAAGCTCACGCCGCAGGACTGACCGGGCACGCAAAGGACGCGGAGATGAACTACCGCCGCTATTGCGTCGGTTGTCATGGTGTACTCGGGGACGGCGACGGCGAGAATGCGGTTTGGCTCGATCCTAAGCCGCGAAATTTTACGCTAGCGACATTCAAGTGCCGCTCTACCCCAAGCGGAACCTTGCCGACCGATGAAGATTTGTACGACACAATCGGACGCGGCTTGCAGAGTTCGAACATGCCTCCGTGGAATCCGCTCTCAAGCCAACAGCGGATTGACCTGGTTGCGTATGTAAAGCACTTTTCCGAGCGGTGGAAAACGGAGAAACCTGGGACGGCCATCCAGATCCCTGCCGAACCTGCAGTTACGGCCGACCGAATTAAAGCCGGACAGGCGATCTTCCAGAAACTCGAATGCTGGAAATGCCACGGAGTCGAAGGTCGAGCTAACGGCCCTTCGGCGGACACGCTGACCGACGATCTGAACCGGCCGATCAAGCCCTTCGATTTCCATGATCAGACGAAATTCAAGTGCGGAACAACGAACAGCGACTTGTACCGCATTTTCATGACCGGCCTGGATGGCACACCCATGCCTTCGTTCATGGACAACGTTAAGCCGGACGAGGCCTGGGACCTGGTCTTCTACTTACGCACGCTGCAACCGCAAAAGTCGAAGGAGAAGGAAATCGCCAACCAACTCGGGCTGAAGCCGATCAATCCCAATGCGCCCGCGCCGGCAGCTCAGACTCCTGCTAACCAGTAATTGATCGCTGAGTCAGTGGGCGGATAGTTTTTGGAGGAGAAAGGTCATATGAGGAAGCAAAGCTTATATCGAGCACTCGCACTTTTCTGTGCAATAGTTGCGTTCACGATTGTCGTGCTGGTTTCGCAACACAAGGTCAAGGCTGCGCCACCGTCAGGAGGCAGCATCACCGGAATGGTGAAGTTGGAAGGAACTCCGCCACATCAAAAACCGATCGATATGTCGAAGGAGCCCACTTGCGCGGCGCAGCACAAGGCAAATCCGGTGACTACAGAAGGCGTTGTTGTCGGAGCGGACGGCGGACTTAAGAATGTAGTGGTCTACATATCCCAAGGGTGGAGCGGACCGGCAATAGCGAGTTCCGCCACGCCCGAGTTCGACCAGAAGGGCTGTCAATATACGCCGCACGTAATGGCTGTTGATGAAGGCCAGCATTTCAAGGTCGTCAACAGCGATCAGACGTCGCACAACATACACCCAATGCCGACTCCTGGTGGGCCAAACCACGAATGGAATAAGTCGCAGCCGCCGGGCGCTCCGCCGATCGATTCGAGCTGGGCGACGCAGGAAGTTGCAATTCACGTGAAGTGCAACATTCACCCCTGGATGAGCGGATATATGGCGGTGGTAAAGGGTCCGTACGGCGTGAGCGACGACAAGGGCTCGTTCACCATCGACAATATTCCGCCGGGTGACTACACTTTGACCGCCTGGCAGGAGACTTACGGAACGCAGACGCAAAAGGTGACCGTGGCAGCCGGAAAACCTGTAACCGCCAACTTCACGTTCAAAGCGAAATAGCGAACACGGCGGGCTGAGATTTACCTCCGTTTTCGGCTCGCATACGCCTCGGAGGCGAACGTTGTGGCCAAACTTGTAGCCGTCACTCTGATTCTCATAACCATCGGTTCAGCGCTCCCGATTGTGCTTCACACCTGGACGCCGCCCGCTGATATTTCCACGCACGGCCATCTCATTGACGAGCAAATGGCCGACACAATGGCTGAAGCAGGCATCTGCTTCGTGGCTGCGCAGATTATCCTCGCGTCGTTCATCTGGATGGGAGCGGGCCGCAAGCCGGGCTATAAGATCAAGAATTTTCCCGGCGGCGCAAAGGGCTTGGTTCTGGCGGCATTTTTCCTGGTGGGAACAGAAGTCTTAGCGCTGGGATTTTTTGGCAGCAAGGCCTGGGCGACCATATACTTCACCCCCTCAGCCGCCGATTCCCTTCCCGTGCAAGTGCAGGCCGGCCAGTTTGCGTTTTACTTCCGCTATCCCGGCCCTGATGGAAAATTTGGTCCAATCCATCCCGACATGATCAACGAAGCCAATCAGAACATTTTTGGCATCGATGTGAACCATGATCAGGACGCGAAAGACGACGTTGTCACCGCGGAGATGGCGATTCCAATAAACAAAGAAATTCATCTGCTCATGCACAGCAAGGACGTCGGGCACTCGTTTTACGTCCGTGAGTTGAGAATTCAGCAGGACTTTGTTCCAGGGCTTGATTTGTCATTGCACTTCACAGCGACCAAGATCGGAAGATACGAAATTGTTTGTACGCAGTTGTGTGGCCTGGGGCACTACAACATGAAGGCGTATCTGAACGTGATGTCGCAACCGGATTTTGACGCCTGGATGAAGCAACAGGCTGCGTTGCAATAGCGGTTGAAACAACCAGGGTGAACCTATGCATGACGTTTCCACACACGCTGCGCACCATGCGCCGCCGCAAGGTTTTCTTCGCAAGCATGTATTCAGTCTCGACCACAAGGTGATCGGCAAGCAGTATTACGGGCTGGGGTTACTTGCTGTGCTGATCGGCATGGGTCTTTCATGGCTGATGCGCATTCACCTGGTGTGGCCGAATGCGGCGATTCCGGGACTCAAATGGCTCTCGTCAACGGGTGCTCCCGGCGGCGTGATGACGCCGGAATATTACCTGCAACTAATGACCATGCACGGAACTCTCATGGTCTTTTTTGTTCTGACTAACGTTCCCTTCGCCGGCTTCGGAAATTACTTTTTGCCAATCCAAATCGGCGCGGAAGACATGGCCTTCCCGCGCTTCAACATGATGTCATTCTGGGTGACGTTCGTCGGGTTCTGCGTATTGATTACCGCATTCTTCGTCGGAGATGGGCCGCCACTCTCCGGCTGGACCGCTTACGCACCGTTGAGCGCACTTCCCAGCGCTGGGCCGGGTCAGGCGATGGGGCAAACCCTTTGGGCGATTTCGATTGCAATCTTCTGCGTTGGGCAACTGCTGGGCTCGCTGAATTTTATTACCACGACACTCGACCTTCGCACCAAGGGCATGACGCTGATGCGCATGCCGCTGTGCACATGGGCCTGGTTTATCACCTCGTGCATCGGACTGCTGGCATTTGCAGTGCTTCTGCCCGCGTGCATTCTGTTGATTCTTGATCGTGTCGCCGGCACAAGCTTCTTTGTTCCCTCGAATCTAGTTATCAGCGATCAACTGATCTCCAACCACTCCGGGGGATCTCCCCTGCTTTGGCAGCACTTGTTTTGGTTCTTCGGCCATCCCGAGGTCTACATTGCGATTCTGCCGGCGGCGGGAATCGTTTCGCACATTCTTGTCAACAGCTATCGCCGCCCGCTACTCAGCCACAAGGTCGTGATTTATTGCATGATGGCGATCGGCTTCCTCAGCTACATGGTCTGGGGACACCACATGTTCCTCAGCGGTATGAGCCCGTACTCCGCGCTTGTGTTTTCCTTCCCCACGCTCGTCATCACGATCCCTGCAACGATCCTTACATTGATTTGGATCGGCAGCCTCTACGGGGCTAGGCTTCAAGTCACCTCCGCTTCCCTGTTCGCTTTGGGATTCGTTTCCATGTTCGTGACCGGCGGAGTCAGCGGATTCTTTTTGGCGCAACCTTCGATCGACGTTTATCTGCATGGCACGTATTTTGTGGTCGGACACTTTCACATGGTGATGGGCGTTGCGGCAATCTTCGGGATGTTCGCCGGAACATACTTCTGGGCGCCGAAAATGTTTGGCCGCATGATGAGCGAACCGTTGGGCAAACTGCACTTCTGGCTGACCTTCGTCGGCACCTATTGCATTTTCATGCCCTTCCACTATCTGGGCCTGGTTGGCAATGTTCGCAGGTATTCGGCTTTCGTCGACGACTATCTTCAGCCGCTTCTGCCGGTGCATAAATTCATCACTTTTGCAGCCCTTTTCACCGGCGCGGCGCAGCTGATTTTTCTTTATAACCTGATTCGCAGCCGCTTTGCGGGCCCTCCCGCTCCTGACAATCCGTGGCAGGGCACTTCGCTCGAGTGGGCAACTTCATCCCCTCCACCGTGGGACAACTTTGGGGGCAAGGCGCCCGTGGTTTACCACGATCCTTATCAATACGGAATTGAGGGTTCCAGCGGCGATTATGTAATGCAGAATTCTCCTGAACAGATTCAAACCGTACGCGAGGACAAGTAGCTAACGGCAATATGGGCACCATAATTCAATCTCCGCCGACCCTTAAGATTCCGACGGGAGCGCGTCCAAGGACCGAACACGCCGAATTTGGGCCTCCCAGCACAGGAATCTGGGTTGGTCTTTCCGCGATCACCATGACTTTCGCGGCATTTACCAGCGCCATGATAGTCAGGCATGGATCTGCCCCGGACTGGCGGCACTTTTCTTTCCCGACAATTTTGTACTTCAACACTGGCGTATTGATCGCGAGCAGCTTGACTTTGCAGATGGCTCGCAAACGCTTCCGGGCTTTTGCTGATGGAGTTCTCGATCAGCGCCCAACTCTTCGCGCTTTGGACGCGACGCTGGCGCTTGGCCTTTTGTTTGTTCTCGGGCAGTACGCCGCATGGCTGCAACTTCGGTCAGAAGGAATTTACCTGGCGACAAATCCCAGCAGTTCTTTCTTCTATTTGTTTACCGTGTTGCATGCGCTGCACGTGATTGGGGGTCTGTTGGGACTGATGTATGTGATCCTCAAATTGCGGCGTGCTGTTCTTGCCAAAGCCACGCTGGATTCAGCTTCGCAGTACTGGCATTTCATGGATGTGCTCTGGTTGTATTTGCTTCTGTTGTTGTGGATGAGAATTTAGCGCGGGGGAAATCTTGAGCGAAGCAAATGTGAGACTGCAAATGGCACACGCACCTACGATCCACGAAAGCCGCGAAGCGCCGGCCTTTGCCATTCCGCACAAGAAGCTGGTGATGTGGCTGTTCATTATTTCTGATGCAGTCACCTTTGGCGCCATTCTTTTCGCGTACGGCTATTTGCGAAACGCCAGCACCAATTGGCCGCGTCCATTTGAATCAGCCAGCGTGATCAATGCATACGTAATGACGGTCATCCTTGTCTCTAGCAGCCTGACCATGTTGGTGGGGATCCGAGCCGCTAAAGCTGGAAACCGCTCCGCCGCAGTCACCTGGAGTTTCATTACGGTTTTGGGCGGATTGATTTTCGCGCTGCTGCACATCAAAGAATGGTTTGGCCTCATCCACCAGGGTCTGACGCTTTTCTCGAACCCGTGGGGATCGGGTCTTTTTGGTTCTGCTTTCTTCAGCATCACGGGATTGCATCTGACTCACGTGGTTGGCGGTTGTATCGCAATCACAGTGGTGACTCTCGGATACAAGAAAGGCCGCTACGACGACTACGATCTCGAAATCTGGGGATTGTATTGGCACTTCGTGGATATGGTCTGGATGTTCGTAGTCCCGTTTGTCTATCTTTTGAACATCAAGCATTAGTGGCGGAGCTTACTATGGACACAGCCGAAGGGCCTCGTGGCGGACTGACAACCTATCTGGTGGTTTACGTCATTATTCTGGCGATTGCGGCGCTACAGATTGTAATCGCCTATCAAAAAATTGATGGCTCGCAAATGTTGTTGCGCATGTTGTCACTGGCAATTGTTCAGTCCGGTTTGGCCGTCACCTTCTTTATGCACATGAAGTCCGAAAAAAGGACGCTGGCGCTTTTCCTCCTGCCCGCAACCGTGTTCGTTCTTGCTATGATGAATATGTTCTGGTCGGACAGTTTTAGACTCTTGAACGACCGCCTGCTTCAGCGATGAAAAACGTGAAGGTCTGGGTCACACTGGGAATCGCCGCAACTGTCGTGCTCGCTCCGGCGGCTTTTGCGCAAAGTTGCCCGCTATGCTATACGCAGGCCGCGGCGAGTGGCGCAAGATTCATCGCCGCCCTACGGAGCGGAATTCTGGTATTAATCGTTCCACCAATGTTTATGTCAGTCGGAATCACTTGGCTGGCCTATCGAAAACGAAACCAGTTCCGGAAGGGCATTGACCAACCCGACGTACATCACTTCCATCCGGAAAGCTTTGAAGAATAGGGAAATACGAACCTTCGTGCAGCGAATGCTCTCCAGACTCCGCGACTATTACATTCTGACCAAGCCAGAAGTGAATCTTCTGATCCTGATGACAACCTCTGCCGGCTACTACCTTGGCCTGCGGGGGACCTTCCATGTTGTTGGGTTACTGAATACGCTGATTGGAACATTGCTCGTCGCCAGTGGCACCGCCACCTTGAATCAATGGATGGAAAGGACCTGGGACGGGAAGATGCGGCGCACGGCCAACCGGCCCCTGCCCGCGGGCCGCGTGAGTTCGCGTGAAGCCTTTCTTTTCGGTATGGCGTTGAGCGTCGCCGGCGGGATTTATCTGGACCTGTTTTTAAATCGCCTCTCGGCCCTGCTTGCGATTTCGACCCTGGTGAGTTATCTGCTCATTTACACCCCCCTTAAGCGCCGGACGCCAGTTTGCACTCTTCTCGGCGCTTTCCCTGGTGCTATGCCGACCTTAATTGGTTGGGGAGCAGCGGCGGGATCAATCAATCTGCAGGCAATGTTCCTGTTTGCTTTGCTTTTCTTATGGCAATTCCCTCACTTCCTGGCGATTGCGCTCATGTATCGCGAAGACTACGAACGCGCCGGATACCGCATGTTGCCCCGTTTTGACAGGGATTCCCGCTTCACCCGCGGGGAAATCGTGGTTTTCACAATCGCACTGATCCTGCTGACCATCCTTCCGGCAGCTCGAGGGGCCGGCCTTGTTTATTGGGGGCCTTGTCTCCTGGCAGGTGCTTTTTTCCTTTATTACTCACTCAAGCTGGCGGGGTCAGCCTCTAGGGTTTCAGCCAGCCGATTAGTGCACGCCTCCGTGCTGTACCTTCCTGTTGTGCTCGCAATCCTCGCAATCCATAAATCCTGACCTGGGCGATCACGCTGTGTGGATCAGAGTGAAGACGCCATGCCGTACGTGGGATATTGCAGGCATCCGAGCAAAACTACCTGACGAGTCATGGCGTCATAGACGTCGAATAATGGAGACGGTGCTCGGTTAATTCCCGGAAACAGGATAGCGGCATAGAATCGCGGTACCGACTGTAGGGCATAAAGACGTAGCCTGATCGCATTTTCTAGTAATCGCTCCGCGGCAGCCACAATCTCGGAGTCAGGACTTGATCGGGCCGCTTCCGCCAGCTGGAGCAGTATGGCGGCGTTCTGCGCCGCGCAGCGTACATATTCAACCGCCGCCAGCATACGTTGGGCATGAACTTTCCTGAAGTCGCCAAACGATAAATTGTCGTGCAGAAACTGTGCTTCGGTTTCGGAGATCAGGTTGCGGAAGGCACGGGCATCAATCGGGCGCAAACGGGCGGCCAGAGCGTCCAGGTCTTCATCTTTCAGGCGGTGAGTCTTTACCAGATACAGTATTGCCAATAAAGCTAGGACGCCGACGGTTACAAAAATAATCGGAAACAACATACAATCAAACGAATGTTATCGTCCTCCGCATTGGGGTACAAATAAAAAGTTGATACCAGCTGTTAATATTCCCATTACGGGAACAAGACCCAGAACATTACTACCACGCTGGCACAGCCTCAGATTCCTGGCCTCCGTGACTCGACCTCACGCCTAAGAGACGCCTAAACAAGTAGATCTGAAAAAAGCTATCAGAGAGCCCGGCTGCTCATGGAACTTACCAGGTCAATTCCGTACCATCCTTTCCAGTTCCTGGTTCCACGACTCGATCTGCCGCTTCTCGAGACCCCCGCCTGACGAAGGCCGTTGCTCGGGTAGTAGCGCGTAAATCAGCCAAATTAAAACGCTGATGTGAAATGTTGTCATTTCTAGGACATCTATGGCAATTATGGAGCCGTGCCCGAAATGATCCCGTAATGCCGCGCCAGCGAGCAAAATGCACGACGAAACTCCAAACCCGAGGGCTACACCAGCCTCGAAATTTCGCCAGGAGATATTTAAGACTCGAGTCAATCCCAACAGTAGCAACAGCATCCCTGCCTGTATTAAGCCGGCGCAAAAGTCGATCACATGTAAGATATTTGACGCCATCGGCACAGTTATTTTTGACAAGTTTCCGGAGAGAAGTCCGGCGAACAGTATCAGCGCGGCAAGAGCCCCCGCAAAAATAACCCGCAATCGCGGAAAAGAAAAAAAGCGCGAAAAAATCAGGATGTCAGCCAATCTGTATATGACAGCGAGCACCAAGCTGGAGGTCAAGCCATTTCCGAGCAGAACGACCCACGAGTATGCAACTCGGGAAAAAGGGCGATGCAACGTAACTCCGAGTGCGCATAAGAAAAATATTTCTTCAGCGATGACGTAAACAGTAAAAGTGGGAATATGCCTGTGAAGTCTGCGAACGAACAAGATCAGCAAAAACACGCCTAGAAGAACGTGAGGCGCAATGAACAGGTAATAGCGCAGGAAAGTCATGGGCCATCGGAATAGTATCTCGCCTTACCGATGGCCCACAAATGGTTTTCACTTTGACGCCAGTTCTACGCACGTTTTATCCGTCGGAGAACAATTAGGCAACCCGGCGTTAGCCGGCGGGACGGTCGCGCACAGCGCCAGGAGTGCAGTGGCAAGCAATAGCAACATTTTTTTCATGGTGAAACTCCTCATTGAAGTGGGAATTGCACCGTGATAATGTGCGAAGTGAAGGCAGTTATTTCGGAAGGCGCTAATTATTCACATTTACGAAACGCGTAACAGAATGACTCTGAAATCTGCACTTGAAGACCTTTCCCAGACGACCTTGGAGGCGGTTTCCGGTTGTTTGAGAAAGTTGGAGTATCTGGCCGGTTTGCGCACGGCTGGCGGGGACTACTGGCACTGGGGATTTTCCAAAGTTCACGGCGTGGCGACGGCCAAAAAGGCCCTTTCTGAAGCCCACCGCACGGCGGTTTCGGAGGTTCTATCTACGCCGTTGCGTGCCTTGCTGGAGGATGTGCAATCGCATTGCCCCTCTGGAGTAGATAGCCAGAGTTACTTGGAAGAACTCGCAAAACGAGAGGACTTGCTTCCAGCCGAACCCGGGGCCGGCTCGGCGCGGCACCTCAATTCAGTGCTGTCCGCTCTTTTGGGGTTGCAGCGGCATCGGAGAGCGACCGCCACTCGCCAAGCTTCATAGCCACTCCTACCACTTGGCCAATTACTTCTGCATCCTGTGGATAGGACAGCACCCGGGGTGCAACTGGTGATAGCGGATGTGGTTGCAGGATAATCACTTCCCTTGCCAGCGTGCACCAGCAGCAGACGTGGTCCTCGCGCGTTTCAACGAAATAAATCGGCCGCTCGTACTCTGAGCGCCACCCACCCTCGATGACTCTGGTCTTAGATTCATCTACCTGGATAAAACTTCCTGGGGGAATGATGGGATACATTGTCAAGTCCTGGCTGCCGATATATCCGTAAGTGAAGCCAGTCTTTGCCAAGTGCTCCAGGTAAACCAGCGGAACTGTGCCCCATTGTTCAACCATCCGACCGAAATTCAATGTCTTGCGTGGATCGAAGCTAGGATCCATTCTTACCGGGATTTGGGCGGTCTGGGCGTGGCCCAAGGCGCGCGAAAGGTGGGACTTGGGAGGGGTACTGGTATCCAGATCAGAAACGCCGAAATCGAATTCCACTCCGTACAACTGCAGCATATCCTGAAAGCTGGTCCGATAGATTACACCTAAAGAGTAAAGCCGATAGATACTCGGAGTTACGCCCTTCGTCTCGACATCGGACAGGCGACTGATAGGCACGAAGTACTCCTCGTTCCCTCGCTTTCGAGCTATACGCTCAGAAGCGTTCTCCACGTCGCGCATGGTAAGCCCGAGGTTCTCGCGCAAAATTCTTAGAGCAGAGCCTGCTGACATCGTGTCCACGCGTCCCTCGCCTCACAAGCGCGATAAGTCACTGCAGCTCTCGTGTGACGCTGCGTAAAAGTGAACTCGGACTCAGGATGTTCTGGAAACCTATCAACAACTTAGTCCTGAAAACCAACTGCTGGAAAGTGGCGGCCCAGCATTTTGTTCCGAATTTGTAACAGATTTAAACAGAAAGCCTGTATGTATCGCAAGAGAAAAGGCTTCCGAGGCAATTAAGGTGTGGGGCGGTACAACGGAGAGAGAGGACCAAATCAGGAATGTGGAGTGCTAAGAAAGCTCAATGACGAACAAATATGCCTGTGAACGAGTAGCCCAGTCCAAGTGCAAGGACCGATGCAACCGCACATACGAGGCCCAAATGCCGACGAACCTGCTTTTTGACATCCAGATCGCTATGGACTCGGGAACGAAGCTCAGAGACGGTAGCGTGCAGGCGACGGCGTTCCTCCGCGGCTTTCAATTGAAGATCGTAACTAGGCAGCTCGCTCATAGGTCTCCTTCGCCTCTGATTCCAACCAGTTCTTGTCAGCAATCAGGACCTCAAAGGTCCGCCGCGGAAACGTCGTCTTTGCCCGGAGCTCGTTATAAGCGAAAAACCCGGCGATCCCGCCGAAAATCGCCCAAAGCACAGCCACGATAATGAGTCCGAAAAACCAGGCGTATGGGTTCCCGGCAAATGCCGAAGCGACCAGGGCAACTACCGCGGCGCTAAGCAACAAGAATGCCGTGAAAAAGAAGATCAGCGTTACCGCTGCCAGCGGCAACACGACCCGCAGCCCAGCTTTGGTTTCCTGAAGCTCGGACTTCAGCATCTTCAACCGGGTGTTGAGCAGTTCCATCAACTCGATGCGAATCTCAGAGACGATTTCGCCCAGACTTCGGCTGACGTGATCGGCATCATTCATCATGGGCGAACCTCCAAATCCTTAGGGCCACCCCGATTGCAAAGGCCGAGCCGGCGACAATCGCCGCGAAATGTATGGGGCGTTCGTCGGCGAAGGTTCCAATCTCATCAAGAGTCGCTCGTGCCCAGCGTGAAACATTTTGCTGAGCGCCTCGAAGGGAACTTCCGATTGCATCGAAACTCCGCGTCGGTGTTTCCGGGTCTCTGCCGGGAATAGAGTCTTCTACTCCCATGGTTGTCGGCATCGCATTGGGATCGGCGGCCCCGTCGCCCGACTGGACCTGGAGAGTGGCCCCGGGTTGCGACCCCAGACTCGACTCCGTCTTTGCTGGCGATAATGGCATTGTGGGACAAATCTTACGTCTTTATGATGGCGGGAGCCGACAAGGCGTATATATGCCCGAACCTCGGGTTCGAGCTCAGGTTCAGCTACTTCGCAGGCTCCTAATCGGCAGCCTGCGAAGTCTCGTTCCCAGCGTGGACCAGGGGAGCATTGACCAGGTGCTCACTCAAGAACCAGGCTTGGAGTTCATTGGTCCGAAGCACGTCACTTACAACCATATCGTTTGTACCGGCGTCGCCAAGTTTATCCGCTCGTTCTGCCAATTCGCGACAGCTCCGGATGATGATCTGGTGCGCTTCCATTAAGCGGGAAATCTGCACTGGCACTTCTTCTCTGCCCTTGGGTGGCCGTTCGATCCGGGTAGTCTCGGCTACATCGTGCGCCATTGCGATTGCAAGTCCGCCGAGCAACTGAATACGTTCCGCAATGGTGTCCACGATCTCAACCTGCTCGTCGAAATGTTTGTCGAATAGAAGATGAAGTTGGTAGAAGGTGGGCCCGGCAACCTGCCAATGGGACTTCTTGTAGAGGTCACGCAAGGTCATCGAATCCGCGAGAAGCTGGTTGAGCTGGTCGGTCATTTCCAGCCGGACTGGTTCTTCCAGTTCCAGATGAAAAGCGTGGGTCACAGTGCCATAGGATTGAATCTCAGGCGCCCGCTGGTGTACTCGGGGCTCCGCCGAGAATGCGCTGTGGTTTCCAGAAAGACTCTTCTTTGCCATACGAAAATCTCCTTTGTGTGCTCTTAGATGATGGCATCCAAGCGCCGGGCACAACAAAGTTTATGGTCAGTAGTGAATTGACCGCCGGAGGGCAGCAAAATTTTAGAGAATCTTCTATCATGGAGGGTTCCGAATTAAAACCTGGAGACATTCGAGTTGGCCCAGACCCCTGTATTGACGGATCCACAGCAAGCTTCGGCTGCGCCGCGGAATAACAACAACAACGACGGCCTGGAAGTACTCGAAACCCGCGAATGGCTCGATTCCCTCGATTATGTGCTGTCGTCTGGGGGGCCGGAGCGCGCCGGACGCCTTCTGCAGCAACTCCAGCTCCACGCCCGGAGAGCTGCCGGAGTCAATCTTCCGTTCACGGCCACAACTCCTTACCAGAACACGATTTCCGTCCGCCAACAGGCCCCATTTCCGGGAAGTCAGGAGATGGAACGGCGAATCAAGAGCCTGGTCCGCTGGAACGCGATGGCGATGGTGGTCCGTGCAAACAAAGTCGAGAGCGGCATTGGTGGCCATATTTCCACCTACGCATCTGCTGCCACGCTCTACGAGGTCGCGTTCAACCATTTCTTGCGGGCAAGCACAGAGTCGGGAGACCGAGACGTGGTCTATTTCCAGGGTCATGCCGCGCCCGGCATGTACTCGCGCGCTTTTCTCGAAGGAAGGCTGTCGAAAGAAAAGTTGGAGAATTTTCGCCGCGAGCTGAAACCCGGAGGCGGGTTGTCGTCTTACCCGCATCCCTGGCTGATGCCGGATTTCTGGGAATTTCCCACCGTCAGCATGGGCCTGGGGCCTATTCAATCCATCTATCACGCGCGATTCATCAAGTACCTCGAAAACCGCGGCCTGAAAACCTCGACCGGCGGCAAGGTTTGGGCATTCCTTGGCGATGGCGAAATGGACGAACCGGAGTCGCTGGGGTCAATCACGCTGGCTTCGCGAGAGAAGCTCGACAACCTCATCTGGGTCATTAACTGCAACCTGCAACGCCTGGATGGTCCGGTGCGCGGCAATGGAAAGATCATTCAGGAGCTCGAAGCAATTTTCCGTGGTGCCGGATGGAACGTCATTAAAGTCATTTGGGGCAGCGACTGGGACAGCCTGATCCAGAATGACCGTGACGGTCTGCTGGTACGTCGCCTGGGGGAGATCACCGACGGCCAATACCAAAAGTTCTTCGTTGAAAGCGGTGCCTACTTTCGGCAAAACCTTTTCGGGACCGATCCGCGCCTGCTGCGCATGGTTGAGCGCTTTTCAGACGAACAGCTTTCGCGCATGAGGCTGGGCGGTCACGATCCCATCAAAGTTCATGCCGCATACAAGTCCGCTGTTGAGCACACCGGATCGCCCACGGTCGTGCTTGCGAAGACGATCAAAGGATACGGACTCGGCGAGGCGGGCGAGGGCAAGAACATCACCCACCAGCAGAAAAAGCTGAACGAAGATGAGTTGCGGATGTTCCGCTCGCGCTTCGGAATTCCTATACCGGATGAAGAGCTTCACAATGCACCGTTCTATCGGCCCTCCGACGATAGCTCTGAGATTCAGTACATGCAGGCGCGCCGCAAGCAGCTTGGCGGCTACATGCCTGCGCGCAAAGTCCGCGCGAAACCCATTAAGTCGGTTTCCGAGTCGCACTTCGAAGAGTTCTATAAGGGAACGGAAGGCCGCGAGGTTTCGACCACAATGGTCTTCGTCCGGCTGTTGGCGAAGTTGCTGCGCGATCCGGAAATCGGAAAGCTGATCGTTCCGATTATTCCGGACGAAGCTCGCACCTTCGGCATGGAAGCCTTGTTCCGCCAGGTCGGAATTTATTCGAGCGTCGGCCAGCTTTACGAACCCGTCGATATGGACACGCTCCTTTACTACAAGGAAGCAAGAGACGGACAGATTCTTGAGGAAGGCATCACCGAGGCCGGTTCGATCAGCTCGTTCATCGCCGCCGGCTGCGCGTATTCGAACCACGGGATTAATACGATCCCGTTTTTTATTTACTACTCAATGTTCGGGTTCCAGCGCATCGGCGACCTGATCTGGGCCGCAGCCGACATGCGCACTCGCGGCTTCCTGCTCGGCGGCACAGCGGGAAGAACTACGCTGGCAGGCGAAGGCCTGCAGCATCAGGACGGCCACAGTCACGTTCTCGCATTGAGCGTTCCAAATCTGTTGGCGTACGATCCCGCTTTCGCCTTCGAGATCGCGGTCATTATTCAAGACGGCATCAAGCGCATGTACGTGGATGGGGAATCCATCTTCTACTACCTTACGGTCGGCAACGAACCGCTGCCGATGCCCGCGATGCCTGAAGGCAAAAACGTACGAGAAGGCATTCTGAAAGGGATGTACCTTTTCAAGCCCTCGCAAAAGAAAGATGCGAAGCTGCGGGCGCAACTGTTTGGCAGCGGCGCGATCATGTTTGAAGTGCTCAAAGCTCAAGAGCTACTCGAGAAGTATGGTGTCGCGGCAGACGTGTGGAGCGTAACCAGCTACAAAGAGCTGTATCGCAATGGCAATGATTGTGAGCGATGGAACATGCTGCATCCGGGCGAAACGCCCAAAGTGCCGTTTGTTACCACGCAACTCAAAAACACAGATGGCGTGCTGGTGGCCGCTTCGGACTACATGAAGGTCTTGCCGGAATCGATTTCGCAATGGATGCCACGACCACTGGTCTCACTCGGCACGGACGGATTTGGCCGAAGCGAGGGTCGTGCCTCATTGCGTGACTTTTTCGAGGTGGATGCCAAACACATCGTTGTAGCCGCCTTGCATGCATTGGCGCGCGAGCAAAAGATCGAACCCAAGACTGTCAATCAGGCAATCAAAGAGCTCGGAATCAACCCCGAAAAGGCAAACCCGGCAATCAGTTAAACATGGTTGCCAGTTCCCGGTTGCCAGTCAATCGCTGGCGAGGTTTATCGGTCACTGGCAACTGGAGACTGCGTCCTGTGACCGAATTCAAACTTCCCGAACTTGGCGAAAACGTACATCAAGGGGACCTGGTTCGTCTTATGGTCGCTCCAGGTGCAGCCATTGCTGAAGGCCAACCCGTGATGGAGCTGGAGACAGATAAGGCAGTCGTGGAAGTTCCTTCGTCCGTCAGCGGCACGGTCAAAGACGTACTGGTCAAGCAGGGAGAAAAGATCAAAGTCGGTCAGGTGATCTTCACTGTCGACAATGGCGCAAAAAGTGGGGCACGGGCATCTGCGCCCGCGAGATCCGAGCCCGCTGCAGTCGTTCCGCCTAAAGCGGTCTCCGCAAGTCCTGAACCAGCCAAGTTGGCTCCGGCGCCGGCCGCCGTAGTACCTTCGGAGACAGCAGAAGCGACGGAATTCAAACTGCCTGAACTCGGCGAGAACATCCATCAAGGTGATCTCGTGCGGTTGATGATCTCGCCCGGCGCGCAAATAGCTGAAGGTCAACCTGTGATGGAGCTTGAGACCGACAAGGCTGTAGTCGAAGTTCCCTCTTCAATCACGGGGATCGTGAAAAACGTTCTTGTGTCGCAAGGCGACAAAATCAAAGTTGGACAAACCATCTTTACGTTGGAGCCGGGGAGCACGTCGCAAGCACACCCGCAGCAGCCGTCGCGTCCGGAAGACACGCACGATCATGCGCGAGCGGCATTTCAGGCGGCGATCCAATCGGAGGGTAAGACCGAAGAACAGGCGCTGCCTCCTGATCAGCCGCGCAGCGGACCGGTTGCAACTTTCAGCATGCCGCTGAATCTCGACCGTGCAGCGGGCGAGGAGCACCGCGGTCCGGTCCCGGCAGCGCCTCATGTGCGTCGGCTGGCCCGAGAACTGGGAATCGACATCCACAACGTGCCAGGCAGTGGACCCGGTGGGCGCATCAGTGAAGCCGACGTGAAAGCATCCGCGAAAAGTACGATTGCTGCCGCTGCCACCGGTGCCGGAACGGTAACTGCTACTCACGTTAAACAGCCGGCACTGCCTGACTTCAGCAAATGGGGAAAGATCGAGCGCGTTTCAATGCGCGGGGTTCGCCGCAAAACAGCCGAGCACATGTGGGAGGCGTGGAGCTCGATCCCACATGTGACGCAACAGGACAAAGCCGACATCACCGAACTCGAACAGCTCCGCCAGCGCTTCGGGCCCAAAGCTGCAGAAGCCGGTGGGAAGATGACGGTGACCGCCATCGCCCTCAAGGTCTGCGCCTCCGCGCTCAAGATCTTTCCGCAGTTCAATGCCTCCATTGATATGGAGAAGGAAGAGATCGTTTACAAGCAGTTCATCAACATTGGAGTTGCGGTGGATACCGATCGCGGGTTGCTGGTACCCGTGATTCGGGATGTAGACAAGAAGAACATCGTTGAGCTGGCGGCGGAGCTGACGCAGCTTTCGAAGAAAGCGCGCGACAAGAAACTGGCGCCGAGCGACATGGAAGGCGGAACGTTCACCATCACCAACCTGGGTGGAATCGGCGGCACTGGATTCTCGCCGATTGTGAACTATCCCGAAGTCGCGATCCTGGGGCTTTCGCGCTCCAGCATGGAACCGGTCTGGATGAACAATAAGTTCGAGCCACGGCAGGTGCTTCCGCTCTCGCTTTCATACGACCATCGATTGATTGATGGCGCCGATGCCGCTCGCTTCTTGCGTTGGATCGCAGAAGCATTCGAGCAGCCGTTCTTGTTGTCGGTACAGGGATAACGCAGAAAGGCATTGACCACCAAGGGCGCGAAGGTACGCGAAGGAACAAGCAACTGATCGAATGATAGCTCCTTCGTGAATCTTAGTGTCCTTCGTAGTTAGTGACTCTTTTTTCATGGACAACAATTCAAATCTGAACATAGCGGTGATCGGCGGCGGTCCCGGCGGGTACGCGGCTGCATTTCTGGCTGCTGACCTTGGAATGAAGGTCACGCTGATCGACCGCGAGCAGAACCCCGGGGGCGTCTGCCTCTACCGCGGCTGTATCCCATCTAAAGCGCTATTGCATGTCGCCAAGCTGATCGACGAGTCCCGTCATGCGAAGGACTGGGGCGTGGAATTCGGCGATCCCAAAATAGATATAGCGCGTTTGCGTTCATTCAAAGAAGGCATTGTCAACAAGCTGACCGGAGGATTAGGGCAAATCTCCAAAGCTCGTAAAGTTCAGTACATCCGCGGCGATGCCAGCTTTGAGAGTTCTGGCAAGATCAAGGTTGTAAAGCAAGGCGGCGGCGAAGAAAATCTTAGCTTCGACAAGATCATCATTGCGACGGGATCGCGCCCCGCAGTTATTCCGAGTCTGAAAATCAACAGCTCGAGAATGCTGGATTCCACTTCCGCACTCGATTTGGGAGACGTTCCCGGTACCTTGCTCGTCATCGGCGGTGGTTACATCGGCCTGGAATTAGGGACGGTCTACGCCGCGCTCGGATCGAAAGTTTCTGTCGTCGAGATGACCGCAGGGTTGCTCCCTGGCGCCGACCGCGACCTGGTTCTTCCGCTGCACAAGCGTCTCGAAAAGACGTTGGATGCCATCATGCTGAACACGACCGTAACTGCCGTGAAAGAAGAAGCAAACGGCATTCGTGTCTGCTTCGACGGGAAGGATGTAAAAGAACGTGAGAAGGTTTTCGACAAAGTCCTCGTCTCCGTCGGACGCAAGCCCAATTCAGAAATTCCCGGCCTTGATCGCACGCAGGTCCGAGTCGGCCAGCGCGGGTTCATTCAGGTCAATAAACATCTGCAGACGGACGATCCGGCCGTCTACGCAATCGGCGACGTAGTTGGGGAGCCAATGCTGGCGCACAAAGCTTCGCACGAAGGCCGTACCGCTGTGGAACATATCGCTGGTCACAAAGTGGCTTTTGAGCCGAACGCAATTCCCGCCGTCGTCTTCACTGATCCCGAAATCGCCTGGGCAGGATTGACCGAAACTCAAGCCGAAAAGGAAAACCGTGAGATCAAAGTTGCGAAGTTTCCCTGGGCAGCCTCGGGCCGCGCCCTGACCCTCGACCGCACCGAGGGCATGACCAAGCTCATTCTTGATCCCGCAAGCGAGCGGGTGCTCGGAGTTGGCATCGTAGGGGCGGGCGCTGGTGAGTTGATTGCCGAAGGCACACTGGCGATCGAGATGGCAGCCCTGGCAAAAGATGTCGCGCTCACTATCCATCCGCACCCGACACTATCGGAAACGGTGATGCAATCGGCTGAGGTGTTTTTCGGAACCAGCACAGATTTGTATCGTCCCCGACGGTAGCCGTCATCTAACGTATTAATACGGCTGGTCGTTTCCCATGGCTGACAATCTATATCTGAATCTCTGGTTCGGCGACTCTGAGCTAGTGGAGACGCTTGCGCACTCGGTAAGCGTGATGCGCCAGTTTCCGTTCTCCACGCAGCTTCCAGGCATCGCCAATGTCGCGGTGCATCCCATTTCCTGGGGCGAAGCGACAATTCTCGAGCAACGATTCCGTCCCGGAATTTCGCCCGAGGACGCAGCCACAATTGCAGCCAGCTTGCCTCATGAAGACTACGCCTACGTATTCGAGGCAAATTGGGATTTGTGGACGCCCCAGACGCCGCAATCCGATTGGATTCTGCAACCCTCGACAATGCGCTTCATTGCCCGAGGACAAGATTTCGAGGACGGCGAAGCAGACACCCAAGGCCAAGTCCAGGTAGATTTCGGCCTTGATGCACCTTTTCTGCACGAAGAAATGCAACTTTCTGCAGAATTGGAGACCCGAGTCCGCAACAACGTTCAGAAATTGGTTGACTTCACCACCGCAGTAGAGAAGAATTCAGGCGCGAGTACCCGTTTGCTTTGGTCGGAGTCGGAAGAAAATCTGGCGCAAAAACTCGTCAGCCGGCTGCAGCGGACGCAATAGCACCTCATGCTCGCATGGGCGCCCTGCATGCTCTCTGACCATCTAAATAAACGAGCTGCCGAGACTACCTCTTCGCCTGAAGAACAGCATCCAAATGCAGACATGTTCGGAAGGCGTAAGCGCAAGCCAGAGGACGAACCGATTGTTCCTCATGGAATGATCTGGTACGCCACACCATCAGAGCCGGTCCCAGAAAACGAAGACGCATTTGATCCGGCCGCCCACTATGCGGAAGCTATTGAGCTGATGCGGCGCGCAAAAGAACCTGAGCCGGAAAAAACCGAAGCTGGGGAAAAGAAAACTCACCCGGTAGTCCCCTGGTGGCGGGTACAGCACCCGGAACCAGAACCAGCGAAAGATCTGCTGATCGCAAGAAGGCCGACGTTACCGCCGACGAATTTCTCCAGCAACATCGAGCAAAACGCGGTGCAGCAGAATTCCCCCTCCATGCCGCCGGAGACCGCTCCAGAAGTGATGAGGGAAGCGACGGTCGCGCCTCCTGCTGCCTCAACTAATCTCGGAAACACTGGCGCAGCGTTGCCAGGCTCTTCTGATATCACGGTCTGGCATGCACTCGTCGACAAATATGGCGACGTACAAAGACGTTGTATACGTGCTTTGGCAGCGGTGGAAGCCAGAAACAAACTTCTTCGCGGTAGAACCCAGGCTGCAGAATTGGGGCGACAAAGTTTTAAGGTCATCCGCAATGTTGCTCAGCGCGGGCAACTTTCAGCTGCGAAATTCAGCCGAGCGGCCTCTCTACAAGCTCAGCAATTCACCAAGAGCTTTGCCCGTAACGTCGTTGACGCTGAGAAAACTACCATAGACTACGCGAAAGCATCGAGGCTTCGCGCTCCTCGGGTGCGAATCGTTCTTTCCGGATTGCCACTGAAAATCAAAATCTTTCTTGCCCGCCGAACATCGGAATGGAAGATGAAGCAGGTCGATTCATCGCGAGATGTGCGGCTCTGGACTTCAATGACACTGGCGTCTGTCGCCGCCATAATCGCGCTGGTGATCGTCTCGATGATCCCGCATTACGCGGCAAAGTCGCTTCCCAGCAAACTTCTGAACACCGGTTCAACGGTGAATGCCGATTCGGCCGCAGCGCCCGCGCCCGTTGTGTCTTCCCCGGCCGTTGTCAATGCAAGCCAGCGAGAGGCTGTTAGTTCTATCCCCGTAAGCCAAACGAAACCGGAACCTGCTACGACGAAGCGGCCGGCTCAAAAGCCGGCAAACGCCAGCAACATAAAATCGAAACCACGGCGTCATGTCGACGATGATTACGTCGCGCCGGACACGTACAAGTATTACGGGAATTCGTCGCGGTAAGCGCGATCTGGACCCCTACTTCAGCGGCACGAGCCTCTCGACGAGTTCTGAATAGTCCTTCTTTTCCAGGCCGTGGACTTCGCGGTTATACGCGTCCACTTTCGACGAATAATTCATCGAGCAGAACTTCGGCCCGCACATCGAGCAGAAAGCTGCTTCTTTGTAGTAGTCATCAGGAAGAGTCTCGTCGTGCATGGCCCGCGCAGTTTCAGGATCGAGCGAAAGCGCAAACTGCTTCTCCCAATCGAATTTGTAGCGTGCATAGCTGAGAGCATCGTCGCGGTCCTGGGCGCCAGGGCGGCGACGGGCAACATCGGCAGCGTGAGCAGCGATCTTGTACGCAATGATTCCATCCTTTACGTCTTTTTCGTTGGGAAGACCGAGGTGCTCTTTCGGCGTGACGTAGCAGAGCATCGCGGCCCCATGCCACCCAATCATCGCAGCGCCAATCGCGGAGGTGATGTGGTCGTAGCCCGGTGCGATGTCCGTGACCAGCGGTCCAAGCGTATAGAACGGCGCTTCATAGCAAAGCTCGCGCTCTTTATCGACTTGCTCCTTGATCTTGTCGAGCGGAACGTGACCGGGCCCTTCGATCATGACCTGGACGTCGTGTTCCCAGGCTTTTTTCGTAAGCTCGCCGAGAGTTTTCAATTCGGCAAACTGGGCTGCGTCGCTGGCATCGGCGATGCAGCCGGGACGAAGGCCATCGCCGAGTGAAAACGAAACGTCATGCTTGGCAAAAATCTTACAGATTTCGTCGAAGCAGTCGTAGAGGAAATTTTGTCTATGATGGTGCGCCATCCACTGCGCCAGAATTGCGCCGCCGCGGCTCACGATCCCGGTAATGCGTTTTGAAATAAGAGGCAAATACTGGACCAGAACTCCGGCATGGATGGTCATATAATCCACGCCCTGCTCTGCTTGTTCTTCGATTACTTCAAGCATCACATTAGCATCTAGATCTTCAATCCGTTTGACGCGAGAAACAGCTTCGTAGATTGGGACGGTTCCGATCGGGACTGGGGAGTGCCGCAGAATGGCTTCGCGAATCTCGTGGATATCGCCGCCGGTTGAGAGGTCCATCACTGTGTCGGCGCCGTAGTGAACGGATGTGTGCAGCTTCTTCAGCTCCTCATCAATGTTTGAAGTGACCGCGCTATTGCCAATATTGGAGTTGATCTTGCATAGCGATGCCACGCCGATCGCCATCGGCTCGAGCTCAGGATGATTGATGTTGGCGGGAATGATCATGCGTCCGCGGGCAACTTCGTCGCGCACAAGCTCTGGCGTCAGCTTTTCCCTTTGCGCCACATACTGCATTTCTTCCGTAACGATGCCCTGCCGCGCGTAGTGCATCTGCGAAAAGTTGCCGTCGCTATTTTCTGATTTGCGGCTGGCGATCCACTCGGCGCGCAAATTGCGAGCGCCATTATTATGTGTGTTTCCATTGCCGTTTGAAGAAGGCATGACGTGCGTCCTTTAGAACTTTCTTGAAGCTCTCATTATACGTGTGAGAATTCCAGGCTGCTCTGGACGTTCGGATGCATTTACTACGAATGGCGCGAAACAAAGCCAATCTACTCACGTTGTGAGTTCTACTTCGCGGTGGACCCGCACCGGCCACGTGGCAGTGACAAACCCAATCGCGTACACAAATCCGATCACCGAAAATCCAGCGATCAGGTTTTTTTGGGCAACGGCCCCAACCAGATAGGACTGCAGAACCTGCAGCAGAGTTCCTGCGAAATAGAACGTGTTCTGCACACGTCCCATGAAGTGTTGCGGGATCTGTTCCATCAGGCTGGTGTTCATGGCGACGCCGGTAATGCCGCGCCCGGAGCCCATTACTGCGTACAGAAAAACAGCCAGCGCCAGCACCGGCATGGTCGGGGCCGCAGTCATCACCACGGCCAAAATTCCCAGCGATATGGCGATCGACCGCCGCGCCCCGAACTTCTTGATGAACATGGGCGCATAGAAGGCGCTGACGAACGCGCCCACCCCCCAGCCCCCGTTCAGCCATCCGTAGCCGACCGCGCCTTTGTGATAGATGTTGTCGCTCAGCGGCGCTGTGACAACGACACCGGTCATCATGGCAGAAAGGAACAATGCCCAACTGATACCGAGCATCACGATTTCACGATGGCCGCGCAAAAACTGAATGCCTTCACGCATCTCCCGGAAGAATTTTTCTACCGCATTTTCAGCGGCCACGATGTCGGTGTGCAATTCAGCCGGACGAGGCACAACGTGCTTGCCCTTGCGAACCGCGAAGTAACAAAGAAAGGAGAGCACGTAACTGCTTACATCAAGCAGCAGCACGCCACCAAGGCCGATCTTGTTGTAAACGAACCCGACGAATGCCCCCGCAATGAGCCATCCGCCCTGCACTCCGGCGAGCAGAAAAGTATTGGCGTGAACGAATTCGTCGCCCGGCGTCAACTCCTGGATCAAAGCTGTGATTGTTGGCCAGAACATCCAAAAGCCGGCCGCGACCAGCATGTTCATGGCGTAGAGTTCCCAGACGTTGGCCTTGTGGGCGAAGGCGAGCATGGCGACGGCTACGATGACGATCGCACGAGCGGCATCGAGCATCATCACCAGTCGCCGACGGTCCTCGCGGTCGATGATTACGCCGGTGAATGGGAGCAGAAGGATGGCGGGTAAAGTCTGAACGACCGCGAATGTGCCCAGCGCGATTTCAGAATGCGTGACCTGCAGGATGTACCAGGCCACAGCGGCGGAGTTCATTCCGCTGCCAATCATGGAAATGACATTGGCGGCAAAAATGAACCGCAGGCCCTTTTTCTGCAAAATCGAACGCATGATCTACTTTAAGTGAGAGCGAAAGCAGACGGAAAGCGGAAATATCGATTTTGCCAATCTCGGCGGTCGAATCCTGGATTTTGTTGATCAGTCGGCCATGGGAGAGGAAAAAACTACGCTCCAAAGAGTTTCCGAACCAAATCAAGCGATACTTCAAGAAAAAGCCGGAACTGTCTGAACGTCCTCATTCGTACGTTGCCGTCGTCAAAGAACCAAGGCTACCCGTGGAGGCACGGCAGACGCCGAGGTTCCGGACAACTAATTCAACCCGCGTCAGCCCTCCGCAACCTCCAATTCAGCTGGACGTTCCTGGATTCCCACAACACGTAAACGATCAACAGAAGCATGACTGTTTCGATGGGGTGCTTGTAGCGCTGAAACGGATTCACCAGATAGTAAGGAAGCGGGTAAACCAGCAAAAAGGGCGCGAGCAGCCAACGAAACTTGTTTCTTCGCAGAAAAGTCAACACGAGTCCCGCAAAAGCAAAAAGAGCAGCTAGCAGATACTCCACGTGACGCGCGATCCACAAATCGTAACCGCCCAGAATCACCGTTTGCGGCGGCGCCGCCCAGAAATACCATATGCGTTCGAGCGTAAATAGCAAGAATTCCCTTGGGTGCTCGCGGATGAATTCATGTACCTGCGCTTTCTTTTCATCCATGAACCCGATTTCACCCAACTGCTGAAAACGGCGCATCGAAACCGGATCATTGCCCGGATGTTCTCTGCGCGTCCACAGGCCGGCGGATTCCGCATTGTTGGCCTCGTGCAGTTCCATTGGCAGATTGTCGCGAATAAAAAATAAGCGGTGAAACGTTTCGTAATTGCGGATCGTCCACGGGATGACGCAAAAGATAGCAACAACGCCGGCGAGTGCCAGTCCGTACAGCTGCGAAGAGCGTGGCCTCTGGAAAACGAGCCAGGCAGCGAAAAACGGCAGCAAGATAAATAAAGTTGTGTTGGTCAGCAGAATCAGTCCCCAAAGCAGGCCGTAAACAAGCCAATCCCGTGCGCGGGCCTCATCCGCCAAACGGATCGTCAACCATAAGGCAAGGCTGAGCAAAAATGTCGAAAAGCTGACCTCCCAGATTATTCGCACCGGCCAATAAATGACGTAGGGAAAGACCGCCCACGTCCACGCTGCGCCCCGGCCGACAGATTCGTTGTAGACGCGTGTGCCGATGCGAAACAGCGTCCAACAGGTCAGTGAAGCAAATACGCTGTTGAAAGTCAGCATGAAGAATGCCGCCGCGCATGAATAAAGGCCAAACATCTTGAACGAAGCGGCGATGACGTAGGGATACACCGGCGCGGCCCACGCGCTCGAGCCGGAATTCAAGTCTGTAGGCGAGCTGAAGCCCTGGCCGTTGAAAATGGAGCGGGCTATTCGTCCCATCTCCCAGCCGAAATTGAAATGATCGCGCAGCGGATTGATACGGTAGGTGTGCCCAATCAGGATGACTAGCATCCGCAAGACAAATGCGACCAGAACGATGAACCAAACCGACCCGCGAAACGGTACTCTGGGCTCTCGCCGGGGAAAGCTCGCCAAGGCTTCGATTTTGTGGGAAGTCGCGGTTTGCACCGGATTCAGACTACCGCACCGGCAAGCTCATCTGCCACATTCGCCTTCAAATCTCTTGCCTGGGCGGCATTTCAGAGCTAGCATTCGGCACGCAGCTCAGGAGGTCACCCCATGACATACAAGCGGGTTTTAACTTTTTTCGCGTTGGTTTTGATGCAGGTCGCGCCGCTCACTTCCGTCTTAAGGAAAGCCGAGGCCCAGATCGACAATATTGTCATTCCTGCCGGCACTCCTGAGGACAATGACCTCAATGCGATCAGCAAAGAATCGGACGGGCAAAAGAAGGCGAGCATGTACGAGAGTTTTCTGCAGAAGTACGCTTCGAATCCCGCGGCTGTTGCATACGGCAACTGGCAGTTGTCTCAGTATTACCAGGGCACGGGCGATCTGCAGAAGGCAATGGATTACGGCGAGAAGGCGGCGGCTGGATCACCTCACAACCTTGACATCCTGAACTCGCAAGTACAGATCGCGCAGCAGCTCAAAGACAATCAGCGGGCTTTCAAGTACGCGGTGCAAGGTGGCCAGGCGTACGATTCCATCGAAAAACAGCCTAAGCCCGCGGACACAAACGATGAGCAGTTTGCCTCACTGATCGCTTCGCAAAAGGAGCAGTACAAGAGCTCGTACGAATTCTTTGAAGATGCGGCTTTCAATTCACTCGCCGCAGAGAACGACGCGAAAGCGCGGATGGACGATATCGATCAGTTCACGACCACATTTCCTAAATCAAAAATGGACGATCAGGTCACACAATATGCAATGTTGTCGCTCTCAGAGCTTCACGACAATCGCCGATTGAACGAGTATGCGGAGAAGGCGCTGGCCGCCAACCCAAACAATCTGCCGGCGCTGCTGTTGCTCTCGAAGGCCTACGTAGACAGCTCCGAGCCAGGCGCGCTGACTAAGGCCACTACCTACGCGCAGAAGGCCATTGTTGCGGCCAAAGCGGACGATCCGGCCGCTGACAAGACGGCAAAAGTTTCTGCCGGAGTCGCTCACTCGGTGATGGGACGCGCCTACGCCAAAGAAGGAAAGACGCTGCCTTCGATTGGCGAATTGAAATCGGCCATCGCTTTGCTGAAAGGACAGGACGAGCAGCAGTATGCAGTCGCCGCCTATTACCTGGGATGGGACTACGCAAAGCTGAACAAGCTGACCGATGCCCGCGCCATATTGAACGATGCCGCAAGCATTCCGGGGCCGGTCCAGCAGCCGGTAAAAGATTTGCTGACGAAAGTTAACAGCGCGAGGGCGGCAGGAAAATAATTCACTTTCGCGCGAGATCATCCGAAAGCTGCCGCGCCTTATAGGCAAGTGTCTGAGCGCGGTTGGTATCTCCCGATGCGGAGGCCGCCTTCGCCTGCCGCATGTAGGCGTGAATCTTGTCGACCGTGTTCTGCTCTGTTTGAGAGAGCTGGCGACCCGCGACTCGATTTAAATTTTCGCCAGTCGCCTCCAATAGCTGTTCCGTACTGACGCGTTCTTTCCGGGCTTGGTCTGGATTTACTGCAGGCGCCAACTGTGCCGACGGATCTTTCTCACCACCATTTTTCACCACTACTTTTTTGGCTCCGGCTGGCTGCGCTCCACAGGACTTCTTCGGCGTCTTTTTAGGAACTGACTTTCGCTTGGTGCGACGCAAGACGGGCGGTTTAGGCGTGGCATCGGCTTTCGATCCGGGAGCGGCTTCGGGAGCGTTTGTCGAAGGTGTGACGGTTGTCGTCGAATCCGGCGCCGATCCGCTCGCGGGCGGCTTAGTTGGCTTCGGGGACTGACTTTGTTGAGGCGGCTGCTCCTGGATCGCAGGCTGCGTCGGTTGCGAGTTCTGGTCCTGCGACTGCGACCAAACAAGGGTGCTGCACACAAACAGGGCCCAAACAAAAAGCAGGTGAGCGGCGCGCAATTTCATCTTGGACGTTTCAAAGGGCCTATGTACGAACCGCAGCTTCCTCCAGCGACGAGGAACGTACGTCCGCCAGAGGCAACCGCAACCGGAATGTGGTGCCCTTCCCTTCCTCCGTTTCAAAATCGACTGAACCATAGTGCCATTGCATGATCTGGTATGTCTGGGCCAGGCCAATGCCGCTACCGGACTTCTTGGTCGTGAAGTAAAGTTCGAAGATCTTATCTTGCAGACCGGCGGGGATACCTGTGCCCTGATCGCGCACCTCGGTAAGAACGCTATCTTCGACCTTCTTCGCTGAGATGGTCAAAGTCCCGCCCGCCGGCATTGATTGAACGCCGTTGAGCACGACGTTGAGAATGGCCTGCTTGATGAAATCGGCATCCACCTTTACCGGGACAGGTTCGCCAGGCAATTGGCTCGACAGCGTTACCCCGTGTTGCTCCGCGTCAGGTCCGGCAAGCACCGCAACCTCTTCCAGCAGCGAACGCAGATCGGTTTCCTCCAGGTGAAGGTCGCGCGGGCGGGTGAAATCGACCAGAATCTGGACCACACGATCCAAGCGATGAATTTCGCTGTCAATGATGTCGACGTGCCGGTTGGTGTCGGGATCAACCTCTTGCAGCTTGTTTCGCAACAACTGCAGGTGAAGGACAATCGCATTGATCGGATTCTTTACTTCATGCGCCACCCCACGGGTGACTCGGCCGCTTGCCGAAATTCTTCGGGAAAGCTCGATCTCATCCTCGATGCGGCGCACCGATTCCGCGTCGCGCATGGTGAGCAGCGCACCGATCTGCGTTCCTTTTTCTTGAATAAAGTCGAGCGATATCTGCACCCGGCGGCCGTTCGGAGTCTCGATCTCTCGCTGGGCCACGCTGCGATGCAAGCGGAATGCCTCAAGCATCGCGCTCCCAAGTGCGGAATCGCGGGAAAAAATTTCGTTTGCGCTTCGGCCAAGCAGATCACGGCGCGACCGGCCGAGAAAGGTCTCGATAGCGGCACTGACCAGAACCACGCGAGAGTCCCGGGTGAACAGCATCAAGCCATCCTGCAGGCTCGACATGATCTGGTCCACGTTGCTTTTCAGGGCCGAAAAAATTTCGCGGGTGTCGCGCATTTGCCGGCCCAGATTTGCAATTTTCATGCTCACCTGTCCGTATTCATCGCCGCCGGCCTCAGCGCTTTTTAAATCAGTTCCATCTGTGCCCGCCATGTTGTCGAGGCTGCGGTTAATGTGTTCCAGCGGTCCCAGAGCAATATGGGAAAGAAGAGCCGCCAGGATCAATGAGCAGAGCACCGCTACTGCGGAAAGCGTCAGTGCCCGCTGCAGCCGGGGAGTCAGCTCGTTGCGAAGAAAGACGGTCGAAACTCCAACGTGAATACTCCCAAAGTTCTGCCCGTTCAGCAGCAGAGGGATGTGAACGTCGTAAACCGTCGGGGCGTTGTAAACAAGCCGAAGCTTGCGTCGGAAGCCGGCGTTCTGCAGGACCAAAAAATCCGGACGGTCCTCGATGCGCTTGCCAACCAGGCTGGGATCCGTGTCGAGGATTGCCTTGCCGTCTGGATCGAGGATCGCGGCATCGTAAATCGTCGGCCAGCTTCCCACCACCGACTCGAGCATGGTATTTAAGTCGCGGTCGGTGCCGAGATAATAGGTCACCCCCCGCCGCAGCGCCTGGGGATTATTGGTGTCGATGCGCGTACTGCTGAGATCAGGAGCCGCGTTACTGGCCAGATAGGCGAGTTGCGCAGTCAGAAAGGCGGCCGTATCGTGGGCGTTGTTGATTCCTTGCCAGAGAATCTGCGAAATGTAGAAATATGAAGCGCCGGTGACGAGAGCAGCCACCATGAAGGTGATCGCGAGCACGATTTGGGTCCTGCGGCGCATGAATACTTAGCAATTCGCTATCAATCCACCAAAATTGCAGCCCAAGAAAATCATGGCTCTTTTACTTCCTCCGCCTCTTCTTTCTCTTCTTTTTCACGCCCGGCTCCGTCCGATGCGGAACTGCCATATTCCTTCAGCTTGTTATGAAGAGTCTTCAGGCTGATTCCGAGAATCTCCGCGGCGCGGGTCTTGTTGTTGTTTGTCGATTCCAGCGTCTTCAGAATCAGCAGGCGCTCAGCTTCGCCCACCGTTGTTCCAACCCCAACCCGGATGGAATCGGACTCCTCTTCTGAGAGTCTTACCGGGGCGTGACCGAATCCGGGCGGCAAATGCTTGGTCTCGATGACCGGCCCTTCGCAAACAATGACCGCGCGCTCCAGTGTATTGCGCAACTCGCGCACATTGCCCGGCCAGCTGTAATTCCGCAGCGCGTTGAGCACGGCTTCGCTGACGGTCGCTACACGCCGACTATGCTTTGAATTCATGTCTGAAAGCAGCGCATGGACCAGATCCGGAATGTCTTCCCGGTGCTCGCGCAGGACGGGCATATGGATGTTGAACACATTCAGACGATAGTAAAGATCGTTCCGCAATTCCCCTCGTGAAACCGCCTCCTCCGGCACTTTGTTGGTCGCGGCTAAAACACGCACATCGACCGTGGTTTCAGTCTTGCTTCCAAGCCGGCGGAGAGTGCGGTCCTCCAGAACGCGAAGAAGCTTCGCCTGAGTGGCAATTGGCATTTCTCCGATTTCATCGAGAAGCAGCGTCCCACCTTCTGCCAGCTCGAAGCATCCGGTCCGCCGTTCAAGCGCACCGGTGAATGCTCCTTTTTCGTGCCCGAAAATTTCACTCTCGATCAGTGTTTCAGGAATGGCGGCGCAGTTGATAGCAACGAAGGGCTTGCTGCGGCGGGGACTCAACTCGTGAATGGTGCGTGCGACCAGCTCTTTTCCGGTGCCGCTCGCCCCGGTAATCAAGACCGACGCAGTGCTGGGCGCGACCATCTCGATCAGCCGAAAAATCTCCTGCATTTTTTTCGAAGGCCCGATTAGCGCCCCGAAAGAACCAGAGTCGCGCAATTTTCGGCGCGTAGCCTCAAGTTCGACTCGTGCCCCGAGGAGGGCCGAAGCATTTTGCAGAATCGTGCGCAGGCGGCTTGTATCAATCGGCTTCGCAATGTAATCGTATGCGCCAATACGCATCGCCTGAACAGCGCTATCGATGCTGCCCTGCGCTGTCACGACGATCACGGCAACCGTCTGACTATCGCTGGCAATCTTTTCCAGCAATTCCATGCCGCCCATGCGCGGCATTTTCAGGTCGGTAATCACGATGTTTGGTGACCAGGAGGTCACCTTATCGAAACCTTCCTGTCCGTCGCGGGCGGTTTCGGCCGAATATCCCCAGGAGGAAATCAACTCGGCGAGGCCAGTCCGCTCATTTTCTTCGTCTTCGACAATCAGTACTCTTTCTTGGCTCATGCGTACACTCATTATTCAAGCTCTGGCGCGCGCCCGCAAGCGGTCTCGCGAGGGTCTTTCAATCAGCCGGGCAAGGTCTTCAGAATCATCGTTTACTATGGATGCAAAGGAAATGGCGGAAACTCCACTATGGGCGGCCGAAGCTCAATCGGAGCGGCTGGCTGAACTCACCGCAGCCACCGACGACCGCGCGAAGGAAGCCCCTCTGCGCCGTGATGTGCGTTCACTTGGTATTTTGCTGGGACGAGTCCTCGTGGAACAGGCCGGCGAGCCGTTGTTCAAAACTGTCGAGCAATTGCGGCGGCTGCTCATTCAATCGCGGGCGCAGTCTTCGCGTTCGCATCCCAGCATGGAACAGATAGAACAGGCACAACAAATTATCGCGGGACTCGATATTCAGCAGGCATATCGGGTAGCCAAGGCCTTTGCCATTTATTTTGAGCTGACGAACCTGGCTGAGACGAACCATCGCAAGCGTCGAAGAAGGGCCGGTAAGCTCAATCCCGATCAATCTCCCCAGCCAGGATCTTTCCGCGGCACTCTGCTACGAATGCGTCAGGCAGAAATGACCGCGGATCATGCGCTCGAAGCTCTCCGTCAAGTGGAAGTTGTGCCCGTTTTCACCGCGCACCCCACCGAAGTTGCGCGGCGAACCGTGCTGTTAAAGCGGCGGCGCATTGCAAAATTTCTCGAGCAGCTCGATGTTTTGCCTCTGCCGGCGCCAGAAGCCCGTGATTTGGAAAGCGCCATCGCGGCGGAAATCACTGCTCTCTGGCAGACCGACGAAGTTCGGGTGGTGAAACCCCAGGTAACAGATGAAATCCGCATGGGCATGGACCACTATCCATTCTCGATCTTTGAGAGCTTGCCTCGTCTTTACCGAGAGATCCGCGAGTCGTTTCAGGAAGTCTATGGGCTCGACCTATGCGCTTCAATGATTCCCAATGTTATTTCCTTTGGATCATGGATCGGTGGCGACCGCGATGGCAATCCTTTTGTCACAACCGAGAGCACGCACGAAGCTTTGGAACGGGCGCGCAACACCGCCCTCACGCACTACATCTCCGAAATCGAAAAGCTGATTGAACCCTTAAGCTCTTCCTGCCGGCAAGCTCCCGTTAGCCATGAACTCCAAAGCAAACTCACCGAATACGCGAAGCAGATGGGAGAAGAACCGCCGCGACTGGGCCGGATTTCGCCTACCGAGTTGTATCGCCGATTTCTCTCTTATGTAGTCGTTCGACTTAAGCAAACGCGGGAGATGAAAGAAGGCGGTTACGGTAGCCCCTCTGATCTTAAAAGTGACCTTTCTCTCATCTACCGCAGTCTCGCGGAAAACCACGGAGAAAATCTGGCGCAAATCTTCCTCGATCCTTTGCTTCGCAAAATCCGTAGCTTCGGTTTTCACCTGGCGACGCTTGATCTCAGGCAGCACGCAAATGCTCACAAGCGAGCGTTGGAAAATGACGGTAGTTCCGATGTTGTCGATGTTCTCCGGCGTGTGAATCAATGGAAGAGACAATTTCCGTCTTGTGCAATTCGCAATTACGTGATCAGCGGTGTCGAATCCGAAGAGGACGTTCGCGCAGTCCTCAAACTGGCTAAGCTGGCTGGGGTGAACTTGGCAGGCTCGACTGACGACCCAGGGTTGATGCCGGTGCCGCTTTTCGAGTCGATCCGATCGCTAAGAGAGTCGGCTGGAATTATGGACCATCTTTGGAGCGATCCAGAATATCGGCGTCTGGTTGACTCGTGGTCGTGTTGGCAGGAAGTGATGCTCGGTTACTCCGATTCGAACAAAGACGGCGGAATGTTGACGAGCATCTGGGAACTCTACAAAGCCCATCGCGCCTTACACCAATGCGCCCGCAAGCATGGAATAAAGCTGCGGCTCTTTCACGGTCGAGGAGGAACTGTCGGCCGGGGCGGCGGGCCGACTCATGCCGCGATTCTGGCACAGCCAAAGGGTGACTTTACCGGCGAGATTCGTATCACCGAACAAGGCGAAGTCTTGAACTGGAAATACTCTGATCCGGTTCTCTCGGAGTGGAACCTGGAGATCATGATCGCGGCCTCGCTGGAAGCATTGACGCGTCCAGACGACAAACGTGACGACCGCGACCATGACAAGATTCGGGAAGAAGCGATGGAGCAAATGTCCGCAGACGCATTCGACTTTTATCGCAAAAACATCGCGGAAAATCCGGACATTCTTCCTTACTTCGAGCAGGCAACGCCGGTGAATCAGCTTGAACACGCACGAATCGGGTCGCGACCGACCCGCCGCTCCGCCAGCAAGTGCCTGGAAGATCTGCGGGCAATTCCATGGGTCTTTGGCTGGATGCAAAGCCGACACGCACTTCCGGCGTGGTTTGGCGTGGGCTATGCGCTAGAGCGCTTTGTCAGTCGAAGCTTCGAAAACTTGTCAAAATTGCAGCGCATGGCCCAGCATTTTCCGCTTTTCAACGATCTGATTCGGAACGTGGAACTGGCCATGGCAAAAGCTGATCTCGCAATCGCCCAACTCTATGCCTCTCTCGTACGAGATGAAGCATTACGGGATCGCGTTTGGAATCTGGTGGTCGAAGAATTTGAGCGCACAAAGCGTATGCTGCTTCAGGTCAAACAGCAGGAAAAGCTTTTGGAGAAGAACCCGGTCCTTTCAAGATCCATCAGGCTTCGCAACCCCTACGTCGATCCCATGAGCCTGATTCAAGTGGATTTGCTTCGCAGAAAGCAAATCGGAGATGCCTCCGAGGAACTGAACTATGCTCTTGGAGCCACGATCAACGGAATAGCGGCCGGCCTGCACAATACCGGCTGAAGCCAGAGGACCGAATGATTTCCCGCCACTCTCGAATCTGATTGACTCAGAATAGAAGCCTGATTAACTTTCGTTGGAGAAAGGTACAAACCTCAGGCAAAAAGAAAGCGCCTTGCTGGAGTAAGGCGCTTTGCGAGCTGTTGGGAAGCTCAAATCTTGTTGTTGAGGTCAATCTAACATCTTGCCGGGGGACGAAAAATCAGGTCGGAACTGTATAGCTCACCTAGAAATCTGGTATCTTTTCAACATTGATCGAAAAGCTTTATGCCGATTTTCGAATATTCCTGCAAAGAGTGTGATCACCAGTTTGAAGCGCTGGTAATGGGAAAAGAAAAACCTTCCTGCCCTAAATGCCACAGCCGTAGCTTGGCTCCGCAGCTTTCAGTGTTTGCCGCCCCGGCCAGGAGTTCATCGGCATCGAGCGTCCCCTCCGGCGGGTGCGGTACCTGTGGAGATCCGCGTGGCCCGGGCGCATGTTCCATGCCTGACTTGGATTAGCCGTAAGCCATTGTGTTTACGAATTTTGTTCTGGCACTCCGGTACCCTGGTTACGGTAACCCGCGTAAGTTTTCCAATCGGGAATTCTAAAGCACAATGGCGACAGTTCAGCCGAGGAGGCTTATGGATCGCCGCCAGAGTCCAAGGGTTGAAGTTCAGCTTCCGGTCGAGGTCTGGGGGATGGATGCTTTTGGTCAACCATTCACGAACCCGGCTCTGGTCACCAACATGAGCGTGAATGGACTGGTACTGCAAGGCGTGGTACGACGGATCCGAATCGGTGAAGTTTTGGATGTGCGGATGGGGAGCGAACAAGCTCAATATCGCGTGGTGTGGATTGCCTCCGCGGGCGAGATGGGGATGCAAAGGGTCACAGAAACCGCATTCTTGCCGACTTCAGTTTTCGTGAATTGCGCACAGGCTGCTGCCGCCTGCTAGCCTCTTTATCATCTGCTTGCCAGTTGATTCCGCTGGCACACTCCACAAAAGCGGAATTGCCTCAGCTAAATCCTTTCAATATTCTGCAATTCTGAATCATTTTGCGTAAGCCAAGGAAAAAGATCATGCGCATTTGGGTCGTCGCTATTTTTCTGTCGCTCTTTGTCTCCATCATGTCCACAATTGCGATTCCGGAAGAAAGCCGATCGCTTCAGTTAATGCCTTGGCCCGCCAGCGTCAAGATCGGCCCAAACGGCGAGGAATTGCTCGTTCAAAACTCGTTTGCAGTTGCGCTGGGGGGATCCTCAGATTCTCACCTTCGCCGCACAGCCGAAATTTTTCTCAATGATCTGCGCCGTCATACCGGCTCCTTGCCGCTCGATTTCGGAATTGGCACCGACACGGCCAATGCACAACTTCGTATCAAATGCCAGCACGCCAGCAAGGAAGTACCCGAGCTTGGCGAAGATGAGTCTTATAAGTTGGAGGTGAATTCTTCGGGAGCCGATCTGAGCGCCGTCACCACCCTTGGGGCGATGCGTGGTCTACAAACCTTTCTTCAGTTGGTCGAGGTCACACCCCAGGGCTTCGCAGTTCCGGCGGTGGTAATTGACGACAAACCGCGGTTCCCCTGGCGAGGCCTGATGATCGACTCCGGACGTCACTTCATGCCCGTCGAAGTCATAAAACGAAATCTCGATGGCATGGCTGCGGTAAAGATGAACGTCTTTCACTGGCATTTGTCTGAGAACCAGGGCTTCCGGGTTGAGAGCAAAAAATTTCCCAAACTCCAGGAAATGGGTTCTGATGGCCTGTATTACACACAGGAACAGGTGCGCGACGTTATTGACTATGCACGTGATCGCGGAATTCGAGTCATTCCTGAATTCGATATGCCGGGTCACTCGACGTCCTGGTTCGTTGGTTATCCCGACCTGGCCAGCGGGCCGGGACCGTATTCGATTGAGCGCAAATGGGGTGTATTCGATCCGGCAATGGATCCCACCAGGGAGAGCACATATAAGTTCCTCGATGAGTTCATTGGGGAGATGGCGAAACTTTTTCCCGATCAGTTCTTCCACATCGGCGGAGACGAGGTGAATGGCAAGCAGTGGGACGCGAATCCGAAGATTCAGGATTTCATGCGCGCTCACAACCTGAAAAATAACGCGGATCTCCAGGCCTACTTCAACACGCGCATTCAGAAGATCGTCGCCAAGCATGGAAAGACGATGGAGGGGTGGGATGAGATTCTTCGTCCCGATTTGCCAAAAAGTATTGTGATTCAGTCATGGCGAGGCCAGCAGTCGCTCGCGGATGCGGCACGGCAGGGATACCGCGGTCTTCTCTCTTCCGGCTACTACCTGGACCTGATGCAGCCGGCCGCACAGCATTATGCCGTCGATCCGTTCGCGGATGGCGCTGCAAACTTATCCGACGACGAGAAACAGAAAATTCTTGGAGGCGAGGCCTGCATGTGGGCGGAATATGTCTCGCCAGAAAACATGGACTCACGAATTTGGCCCCGGGGAGCAGCCATTGCCGAGCGCTTGTGGTCGCCACAAAGTGTGACGGACGTGAATTCGATGTATGACCGCATGGATCACGTGAGCAAGTGGCTTGACGCTTACGGCCTCACTCACAATACAAATTATTCGCTGATGCTGGAACGGATGACGGACGGAAAAGACATCTCTGCGTTGCGAACGCTCGCCGACGCAGTTGAGCCAGTGAAGGGTTATGCTCGCGAAGGACTCGCCGCTTCTGAGCCGACCTCGCTGACTCCTCTGAACCGAGTCATCGATGCCGCTCGTCCGGAAAGCGAAACTGCACGCCGATTCGGAATTTTGGTGGACGAACTGACGAGCGGGCACATCAAGCCGGGGCTCGAACCGCAAATTCGTGCAATGTTGACCACCTGGCGCGACAATGAGGTGCAGTTGAGCGGTGTGGCAACCGAATCTTCCCTGGTGAACGAAGTCATGCCGCTCTCCCATGACTTGTCGCGATTGGGGGCAGCGGGGTTACAGGCCCTCGACTACCTCGATCGGGGAGAGAAAGCGCCGCAGGCCTGGAGTGCGCAGCAGCTTCAGATTGTGCAGCAGTCGATTCAGCCGCGAGCGCAGTTGCTGCTCATGGTAGCTGGTCCGGTGCAGAAGTTGATTCAGATAAGCGCGGGAGAACCGCCGACTGATCTCCCGCTTCCGAAAAATGCAAACGACTAACGGCTTTACGCGGCTACATCACGCAAAAATCGCACGACGCGATTACCTCTGCTGGGCTGAAGCACGGGAACGCTCGCCGGCCAAGGCTCTTCAACTCCCGCCAAGGCCAACGCTCCACCCGCCAAGGCGAGATTCTTTGTGAAGTTAATCATGTCGTTTTGGCGTTGCTGCGGTTCTTCTTGCTTCCAGAAGTTGTGCATGACCGGTGAGACGCCCGCGAGAAATCCAATGATGGCAGCAGCTCCCAATTTGGGCTTCACTCCCAGCAGAATACTTGTTCCGCCCGCAATCAGCGCCGCACCAGTGGCTCTGACCGCAGCCTTCGGCTGAGGAACGTTCTTAGATCCAGCGTATTGAGAAAGTTCGTGAGTCTGCTTGAAATGATTGATGCCGGCAAAAATGAAATAGCCGCCAAACATGAGCCGTCCGAGCAGAAATGGGGTCCGCATAGTTTCCTCCAGAAGCGTTTTCGATTCACCGGTCGGAAGTGACGTTGCCCGCTGCGCACATTAGCAACTGGCCAGCCCGGTTCTGAGCAGAGGAAAGTTTTTGACATAACTTTATCAAGTCGCTCCAAGATCAACGAGGGCCTCTCCGCTCCTGATAAACTTTCCTTTGACCCTCCCTGTTTCTATCCGTGCTCAAGCGCTTTGCCGCCATTATCAAATGGGCAGCACGACCATTCGCGCTGTGGACGGTGTCTCGCTTGAAATCCAGACCGGCGAGTTTGTTGGCCTGCTCGGCGCATCCGGCTCGGGAAAATCTTCGCTGCTGAACCTGCTTGCAGGCCTGGACTCGCCGAGTTCCGGAACGGTTTCGGTTGCCGGAAAAGATCTTGCGGGGTTGTCGCGAGATGAGCTTGCGCACTATCGACGACATACTGTCGGCATGGTATTCCAGTCTTTCAATCTGATTCCAAGCATGAGCGTGCTTGAGAATGTGGAGCTTCCATTGCGGTTCGCCGAGGTTGATCGTGCCAGGCGTGGATCATTGGCTGCGACTGCGCTCGAACGAGTTGGTCTGACCGCAAGAGTTCAACACAGGCCAATCGAACTATCCGGTGGCGAGCAGCAACGCGTTGCTCTCGCTCGAGCACTAATCAATTCGCCGACAATTCTGCTCGCGGACGAGCCGACGGGCAATCTCGACAGCCGCACCGGAACCGAAGTCATGGACTTGATCCGCCGGCTGAATGAATCGTTGCGGATGACGGTGGTATTGGTGACTCACGAGCGCAATCTCGCTGAAACATATGCCGACAGGTTGATCTCGATGGCAGATGGAAAAGTTATTGCTGACCATCCAAACTCCGCTCGGACCGCCGCCGGAGCGACCTCGTGAAACTCTACGATTCCATCGAGCTTGCCGGACGCAACCTGCGCGAATCTGTTTTGCGTAATTCTCTGACAACGCTTGGCATTTCCGTCGGCGTTGCGTCGCTCGTGGCCATGCTTTCACTCGGAATCGGGTTGCAACAACTGGCTTCGCGAAGACTGCAGCGCTCCGGGCTTTTTGACTCGATCGTTGTCACTTCTCGTCGCGACCTTCGCAACTTCAATCGCGATCAGGAAGAGAATGGGCCGGCCCCGGAGCAGAGTCCTGATTTGAATGAGAGCGCGCGTTTGAAAATCCAGAACGTGGCCGGCGTCGTTGAAGCTTATCCCGACCTGCGCTTCATCACCGAGCTTCGCTTCGAGGACAAGCCTCACCTGACCATGCTCGCCGGGATGCCAATGTCTTCTAAGGACAGCGACAGCTTCGAAGGCATGCAGGGCCGATTCTTTTCTGGTCCCAATGCGCATGAAGCGATCCTGCAGAAGAGTTTCGCCGCCGAATTGCTGGGGCGCTCAAGGAAAGGCCCAGATGAAATCAACGTGGCTGATGTCGGGCCGCCGCTTCTGGGCAAGCAACTGGTAATGCGCTACGCGGAGCGGCAATCCGGTGAAGACGCTGCTTCTTATTCAGTTATTTCACACGAGCTCGCTTTAACGATTGTCGGCGTGACCGATCTCGATCCCGACAGCATGCGCGGATCGGCGCGAGCCCGGGTTTTCATTCCGCAAAACCTGATCGAAGGCATGAAGCCGATGCAGGCTTATGACATGCGTGAGTCGAACAGCGCAACCTCACACGACCCGATTTACAGCACTGTGGTCGCGCGCGTCAGCGGCGCCGGCAAAGTAGATGCGGTCGAACAGGTTATCAGAAAACTCGGCTTCAACACTTTCTCGATTCTCGATGCGACGAAGAGCATGCGGCGATTTTTTGCCATTCTCGATCTATTTTTGGGAATCTTCGGCAGCCTGGCTCTGACGGTCGCCTCAATCGGTATCATCAACACTCTGGTGATGGCCATTCTTGAACGCCGGCGCGAAATTGGAATCATGAAAGCCGTGGGCGCCAGCGACTCCGATGTGAAAGGACTGTTCTTCGCTGAAGCTGGGGCTATGGGCCTGTTGGGTGGCATCTGTGGCACAGCCCTGGGCTGGATCATCGGTCGGATCATCAACTTTGGCATGAATATTTACCTGCGGCGGCAAGGCTTTCCTCCTGAGGACATTTGGGCGGTACCGGCCTGGCTGGTCGCAGCCGCTCTCGGCTTCGCGGTATTGGTGAGCCTGCTCTCCGGTTTGTACCCCGCATCACGCGCAGCAAAACTGGATCCAGTACAGGCATTGCGGTACGAATAGGCATTCTTTTTCTTATGCGCACAAAGCGCCTACTCATCAGCCTCGTTGCAGCCGCCTGTCTGGTGCCAACCCGAGCATTGGCGCAAGGTCGTGTCGATTGCAGCGTCATCGATAGCCACATTCTTCATCGATCAGTTCGATATTGCGTGATGCTGCCCCCGGACTACGATGCGAACAAAAACAAAAAATACCCAGCTCTATACTTTCTGCACGGCCTGGGTGAGAACGAGCAGACGCTGCTACGCAGTGGCGGTTGGGGATTGATTCAAGATCTGCAACATGAGAACAAAGTCGGCGATTTTCTCATGATTGCTCCCGAAGGCCGCGGCAGCTTCTTCATCAACTCGGCAGATGGACATGATCGATATAGCGATTTCTTTCTCACCGAATTCATGCCCTACGTAGAGAGCCGCTATCGCGTAATTCGACAGCGGAGGTCACGTGGCGTGACCGGTCTTTCGATGGGTGGCTACGGTGCTTTGAGGTTTGCCTTTGCGCAGCCTGAACTGTTCGGATCTGTGAGCGCACAAAGTCCAGCTTTGATCACCGATTCGCCTCGCAAGCTCAACCTTGACCTGCGCGATGCCGGACCGCTCGCCCGGCTCATGGGCTCGGTGTTTGGGAACCCCATCGATGTTGCGCATTGGAACCAGAACAATCCTTTTCAACTGGCGCGAAAAAATGAGGCGCAGATTCGGGCACAGAAAATTTACATTAACTGCGGCCAGCAAGATGAGTACGGCTTTGCGACCGGTGCTGAAGCCATGCATAAGCAACTAGTCGCGGAGAAGATTCCGCATGAGTTTCATCTCTACCCCGGAGGCCACGATGCGGAATACTTTCTTTCGCATCTCGGCGAGACGATTGAGTTCCACTGGCGAGCGTTTTCGAACGGCGGAGGGAATGTAAGATGAAGGTGTGAGCAACGAGCTGTGAGCGGTGAGCGGGGTTCATCAGGATGTTCGTTTTGACCCGTTGCTTGTGGCTCAGCGCCCCCAGCTCACATTTTTGATTATGCGCAAAGCGATCCTTCATCTGAAAAAATCCGACCCGGTTCTGCGGGCGATTATTGAACAGGTCGGGCCCTGCCGCATGGAATTCAGCGAGCCCACCTTCCATAGCCTTGCCGAAGCAATCATTTATCAGCAATTGAACGGGAAAGCCGCAGCCACCATTTTCAAGCGATTTGCGGCTTTGGTAGGCGATCCCCTCACCCCGGAAGGAATTTTGAAGATAACTCCCGAGCAGATGCGTTCCGCCGGACTCTCAAAACAGAAGTCCTCTTATTTGATCGATATGGCCGAACGTGCCCATAGCGGCGAACTCGATTTTTCGCGACTGGCCGACATGAGCGACGACGAAGTGATTGAACATCTGACCCAGGTGAAAGGCGTAGGAGTTTGGACCGCGCACATGTTCCTGATGTTCACTTTGCAGCGGCCAGACGTGCTGCCAACAGGCGATTTCGGCATTCGCATGGCGATGTTCAAACATTACCTTGACCATAAACGCGCAACACAGACCAGCTCCCGGAAAAATGGGAAGCCCATAACCAAGCCCCGGAAGAAGAAAATTGTCCTTCCCAAGCCGGAGCAGATGGAAAAAATCGCCCGACTCTGGACGCCGTACCGAAGCATCGCTTGCTGGTATCTTTGGCGCAGCCTGGACGTTAAAACTATGGGGTGATCTGGCCATCGGGTGATCGAGCGATGAGAGGAGCTCTTTTGCTGATGTTGTGAAGCTGAGGGACGGCTGTCGCTCCAGATCGCCCGATGACCCGATCGCCCGATCACCCGATCACCGGATCACTCGATATGTTTAAATATCTGCGATGGGCGAACAGAAAATCCGTGTGCTGGTTGCGAAACCCGGTCTTGACGGCCATGATCGCGGCGCAAAAGTGATTGCCCGCGCATTGCGTGACGCAGGAATGGAAGTCATCTACACCGGCCTGCGGCAGACGCCGGAGATGATCGTGAGCGCCGCGCTGCAGGAAGACGTTCACGTAATCGGGTTATCAATTCTCTCGGGCGCGCACAACGCCATCGTTCCCCGTGTGATGGATCTTCTTCGGCAAAACAAAATGGATGACGTTCTGCTTATTGTCGGCGGGATCATCCCGGACCAGGACATCGATTCATTGAAGAAAGTTGGAGTTGCGGCTATCTTCCAGCCCGGCACGGCGATGGATGAGATCATTCAATTCATTCGCGCACATGCTCGTGGTGTGAACGCGGGCAGCTAAGTGACAAAAGAGTGGAATGCGACTCCGGCGACGGGAAGTTCGGGGGAGACGTTCGTGCGTTGCCGAGCGCTTCTTGAGCGAGCGAAACTTACTTTCCTGCTGCTGCGGGCAAAGCCTTCGGCGCCTCAACCACCACCGCTGCCTTTTCTTTTTCCTGTTTCTGCTCGGCTGGGCTCAACTGCACGCTGCCGCGCAACAGGGCACCATCCTCTACGCTGATGCGACGGCTGACGATGTCGCCAGTGAGGGAGCCTTCGCTGCGAATATCAACGCGATCGCTACACTCGATGTTGCCAGTGACCTTGCCCATAATCACAACTTCACGCGCTGAGATGTTGGCGGAGACTACGCCGTTACGGCCCACGGTGACGCGGTTGTCCTTGAAAGTCAGAGTGCCTTCGATGCGTCCATCGATGTAGAGCGATTCGCTGCCGCTGACCTCTCCTTTGATCACCAGGGTGCGGCCAATCGTGGCCTGGTCAATCGAAGTCGCCGTAGCCTTGATTGGCGCAACAGGATTCGGAGTTGAAGGTGTATAAGCCGTTTTGGGAGCGTTGTTGGTGGATTGCAGCATTCGAGCCTTCCTTAGGTTGATGTCCGCGTTGCGGCAGAATTGACGGTAACAGTGACTATGGCACGGAGTTACCAAAGTGCGGCAGGTTACGGAAGGCGTGGTACGGGCGGGTTGGCTGGAAAAGCGGTCAACTCTTCTCGGAACTGAGTTCCAGCTCCTGCCCGATCCGCTCCCACTCCGAAATGCATTTCTGCAATTTAGAACGGCCCTGCGCAAGTTCGCGCGACAGGCGCTCGGTTTCCTCTGCACTGACGAAGGTTTGCAATGACCCCTCACATTGAGCGATAGCCGACTCGAGCTTCGAGATTTCCTCTTCCAACTCCTGCGAGCGCTGCTCCATTTGCTTACGTTTAATCGGATTCAGGCGTTTGGCTGGCTTGTCGCCGTTCGAAGGTGAAGCCTGGACACTCTCGGTTGAAGGTTCACTGAAAGCTTGATGAGATTGCGTTGCGGCTGACACCTGTTGCTGCAATTTTGCCGCCCCGCCTTGTTTGCGCCACACGAAATCTTCATAGTTGCCGGGATAAACTTGCACGTTCCCGCCGCCGATTTCGAATACCCGAGTCGCCAGCTTGTCGATGAAATACCGGTCATGCGAAACGAACACCACCGTGCCGGTGTATTTGCTGAGTGCCTCAAGCAGCACGTCCTTCGCCCGGATATCGAGGTGATTGGTGGGCTCATCCAGCAACAGAAAATTTGCCGGATGAAGCAACATGCGCAGGAGCGCGTAGCGGTTGCGCTCGCCCCCCGAGAGTACGCCGATACGCTTGAACACGTCATCACCCGAAAACAGAAAACAACCGAGCAAATTGCGCAGGTCGGTTTCGCGCGATGATGGCGCGACTCGTCCTAAGTCGTCCAGGATTCGGGCCTCCTGGTCTAACTCTTTGTACTGGTCCTGGGCAAAATAGTCGGATTGCACGTTATGTCCAAGCTTGTATTCTCCTGCGCTCAGCGGCTCTGTTCCCGCGAGTAGTTTGATCAGGGTGGACTTCCCTGCTCCGTTTACGCCGACGAGTGCAATGCGATCGCCGCGCTCGATCATGAAATCCACATTGCGGAACACTTCTTTTTGTCCGTAAGACTTTGCTACGCCTGCAAACTCCCCGACAATCCGCCCGCTTTGTTTGGGCTGCGGAAAGGAAAAATGAATCGTCCTCTCTTCCTCAGGTAGTTCGATCCGCTCCATGCGCTCGAGTTCTTTGATCCGGCTTTGTACCTGCTTGGCTTTGGTCGCCTGGTAGCGAAATCGATTGATGAAAACTTCCAATTGCTCGATGCGCTCCCGCTGGTTGCGATATGCGGCTTCGAGTTGTTCCTGACGCTGCGTTTTTTGAGAAAGATACTTGTCGTAGTTGCCGGCGTAGGTCCAGATTTTCTTGTTCCAGATTTCAATGATGCGATTTACGGTCACGTCGAGAAAGTAACGGTCATGCGAGATCAGGACAAAGGCGTAGGGGTAATCGGACAAATACTCTTCCAGCCAGTTTCGTGATTCGAGATCGAGATGATTGGTCGGCTCGTCTAGCAGCAAGAGATTTGGCTTCTGAAGAAGTAGCTTTGCGAGCGCAATCCGCATCTGCCAGCCGCCCGAGAATTCTTCAGTCTGACGATGCCAATCCTCGGTGCGAAAACCCAGACCTTCGAGAACCGCACCCACTTGCGCCTCAATCGCGTAACCGTCATGCACGCGAAATTCATGCTCGATCTGGTGGTAGCGTTCGGCGACCTTCTCATACTCCGCGGACGTATGGTCGATCTCGGACATTCGCGTGGTCAGCTGCTCAAGTTCCCGCTCCATATTTTGAAGTCTTGCGAACACCGACATGCACTCCGCGAAAACCGTTTTGCCGGAGAGCGTCAGGCCATCCTGCGGAAGATAGCCAGCGCTGATGCCCTTGGCGATGCTGACCGATCCGTAGTCAAGACTCTCCTCACCGGCAAGAATCTTTAGAAATGTCGATTTGCCAGTTCCATTGGCGCCCACCAGGCCAACGCGGTCCCGCTGGGTAATCAGGAGGTCCGCACCATCGAATAGGAGCTTGTGGCTGTATCGCTTTCCAGCTGCGTTGAGTTGGATCATGCGCTACTGCAATGTTCTCATGGAAGCCGAGGTGTGGCATGGGGAGCAGTGATGACGGAAATAAAACCCACTAACCACGAAGGTACACGAAGGATTCCCGGACGATTGTGAAGACAGTCGTTCTAAATCTGGCTAAAATCACCCGCGAGCGTACTCGTGCTCGGTGCTGTGCATGGCATGCAATATCGTGGAAAGCACATTTTCATCACCCATGGCGGTGTTGATCATTACGTGGTAGAGAGAGCGCGTAGGCCAGTCTGCGCCGAAGTAGTGCTTGACGAAGAGAATTCGTTCGCGATCGACTGTGTCAACCAAATCTTCTGCGTCCTTCAGCCCTCTTCCCTGGGTCTGGATGCGGCGTAGTTTTTCCTCGCGAGGCGCATACAAGAAAACGTGAAATGTATCATGGCGCTCGCGAAGGAAGTAAGGCGCGCCTCGGCCGACGATCACGCAATTGCCGCGCTCGGCGATGTCGCGCATGACTGATTCGCCGACTTCCACCATGCGATCTGGACCAAAGGGAGGGCGATCGAGGTCAGCTCGGCGCTCGTAACTTCCCCGCCAAAACACCTTGACCAGTCGCTGGAAGGTACTATCGACGCGCTCCTCGCAAAGGGAAACCGACTCCGCGTCCACGTTCGCTACCCGCGCAATCTCCGCCGTTAGTTCCTTATCCCAGAGCTTCCAGCCAAGCTTCGAAGCCAGCTTGCGGGCAATTTCTGCCGCCCCGCTGCCATACTCTCGCTCGATAGTGATGACCCGGTACACGCTGCTTGTGAGTTGCCGGTCTTGCCCAGCACCGGAACCCAAACTCCCGCAGCAAACTTTACCGCAACCACACCTTCGGTTCAACCGACATTCCCGGCCGCAGAACGTGTTGCCTGGTCTCGCCAGGATCGAAGGTGATCTTCACTGGGATGCGCTGGACCACTTTGACAAAATTCCCAGTCGCGTTCTCTGGAGGCAAAAGGCTGGTAATCGCGCCACTGGCTCCGGCGATGCTCTGTACGTGGCCTTTGTAGTCGTTGCCTGTTGTATCGACGTGAATTGTGACTGCCTGATTCACCTGCATATGGCGCAGTTGGGTCTCCTTGAAGTTGGCCGTAACCCAGATGTCGTCGAGGTTGATGATGCGCATCAACTCCTGGCCGGCCTGCACATTCTGGCCAACTTCAACCGTGCGATTGGTTACAAAGCCGTTCACCGGCGAAACAATCGTGGTGTACTGCAAATTCAGGTGTGCGGCATCCAATTCGGCTTTCTTCTGCTCGACCAATGCCTCGGCTGATTGCGCACGGGAGCGAATCGCGGCAACCTGCTGAGGAGCAGTTTGTGCGGAACGCAAATTCGCCTGGGACTGCGCCACCTTGCTCTCTGCCGCCTTCACCTGCTGTTGCGCGGACGCTACCCCTGCTCGGGCGGCATCCACCGAGGCCGCTCCCGCCTGTGCGGCCGCGTAAGCCTGATCGTACTGCTGTTGCGAAATTTCCTGTTTGGAGACCAGTTGTTTGTATCGCGCAAGATCGTTCTGCACCTTCACATTGTTGGCATCCGCTTGCACGAGCTGCGCGTTGGCCGCGTCGGTTTGCTGTCGAGCACTGACAAGATTTGCCTGCGAAGCCGCGACCTCAGCCTCTGCAGAAAGAAGTTGGCTGCTGGTGCTGGTTGAAGTGATCGGGATGTTCACACCTGCACTTTTCGCGGCGGCCACCGCGTTGTCATAATCGGCTTGGGCACGCGCCACCATCACCTGATAGTCACGGGGATCGATCTGCACCAGAGTCTGTCCCGCTTGGACGTATTGATTGTCATCGACGAGCAGCTTCTGCACGTGACCGCTGATCCGGGGGCTGACCGGGTTCAAATGTCCATCGATCTGGGCATCATCAGTCGATTCGTAGCTGCTGAAATAACGCCACAGGAAAAATCCCGCCACCAGGAGCACAACCATCCCGATGATCACGAACATGCGGAAGCGCGGATTACGCGACCGAAATTCCCTCCACTTGAGATCGCGCTCCGAGAGCGCCGGAGCGCGGCTTTGCGGCGATTCAGCTTGCGGAGGACGCTCCTGGGTTTCAGTTTGCTGTGCCATAGGTCATTTGCCTTTGTTTTCCAGATATTGTTTGACGCCCTCTTCGGCGAAACCAATCGCTCGTGCGAGCGAAATCTTGGCAACATTATGCGCGTAGAGGCTGGAAATGTAGTTCTCGTTCGCCGTAGCCAGTGCGTCTTGCGCCTCGACTACTTCGAGATTATCGGTCACGCCGGCGGTAAACCGGTCCCGAGCCTGGACAAGGGTCTGGTTGGCGAGGTCAAGCGCCGACTTGGCGACCTGAACCTGGTCGCTGGCGGATTGCAAATCAAGCAACGCGGTGCGGACGTCATAGTCGATTTGCGCCCGCAGGCTTTCGAGCTGCTGCTTGCTCTGGCGAAGCGTGGCCTCGGCTTGCAGGGCGTCGGCATGAGACCGGCCACCCGCAAAAATAGGAATGTCCAGTGTCGCGCCAGCAATAAATACTCCGTGGGAATCGCCAATGTTCACGCCGGCAGCCCCATAGTTGCCCATAAAGCCGAGCGTCGGGTAGTGCTCAGAAGTCGCCGCCCGTCGGAATTGTTGCGCCGCCAGCACCTGTTGCACTGCTGCTTGATAGTCATTACGCGAACCGTAAGCTCGCTGCAGCGCCTGTTCCAGGCTAAGCGGAGGGATTGGCTGATAAGGCTCCTGATCTGTCAAGTTGAATTCCTGTCCCGCCGGCAAACCAATGGTCCGCGCCAGGGCCAGCTTTTGCTTCGCATAATTATTGCGTGCGGCGATCAACTGCTGCTGCCGCGTTTGCAGTTCCACCTGCGCACGCAACGCATCAATCGCCGGGGTCACGCCTGCTGTCTGCTGATCGTGCGCCTTGTTGTAAAGCGCCTGAGCGGTTTCAAGTTGCGCTTGCGCCGAATCCACACGTGCGGCGGCAGCGATGGTCAGCAGATATTCATTGCCGGTCGCGAGCACCACCAGTTCCCGCGCACTCTTGTAGTTGTACTGTGCCGCAGACTCAGTGGCTCTTGCTCCACGCACTCTCTGAATTTCATGCCAATCGAAGATGGATGCAGTGGCATAAAACCGCGCGTCGAATACCCCGATCGGCCCAATCACGTTTGGCACGCCTGGAAAATTAAAGCGGAATCCTAACGCTGCAAGGTCGATCTGCTCCGCACTTTGCGTGGCAGACGCGCTAATGTTTGGCAGCAGATGGCTCAACTCCTCCCACCGCTTGCCACGAGCAGCCAAAGAGCTGTCGCTTGCGATCAACAGCCCAAGATTGTTTCGCATCGCCCGATCAAGAGCATCTTTGAAAGAAAGCGGCAGCACCGTACCCGTGGCTTTACCTTCAGGCACGCTGCTCAGAAATGGGCTTTGGTTGGTCCCGGAACTCTCAGAAGGTGATGTCGTTTGATTACTGTTGTATTCAGGCTGGCTCGATCCTTGCTGTTGCCCCGAGGGGCCACCGCCTCCAGGCTGCATTTGGCACCACGCCGCCGGCCAGACTGCGACCATCAATAACCCGCAACACAACGCCGATGCTCCTCGAAATCGCGCTCTCTTCTTCGCTGAAATCATCGTGCTCAGGATTTCCAGAATTTGGCAGGCTCTCGGCGGCAATCCTTATGGATTCATTTGCTCAAGCTATAGATGCAAATGATTGTACCTGTGGCGACTAAAGAGTCTTAGACTCTCGAGGGAAAAAGATGCTGAAGCAACTACCGTGCCGTGGCCCGGTCCGGCTCTTGATGTGAAGTGTGCCTCCATGTTTCAGCACAATACCGCGACTCACCCAAAGTCCCAGGCCCGTGCCTTTTTGCCCTTTAGTAGTGAAGAACGGATGAAAGAGATTCGCTTGCGTATCAGAACTCATGCCCGGCCCGTCATCCATCACCACAATCCGCACGCCACGCCGCGAGGGATTCCTCCAGTCAGCAGAATCGTACATCCGAAATCGAAGTGTAGTTCCCGAGATGGAAAGCGCATCGATTGCATTTGCAATCAGGTTCGCGAACACCTGACGTATTTCTCCTGAAACACCCACCACCTTGCCCACGGAATCGAACCGCTTCTCCACCTTGATGCCTAGAGATTGAATCTGCCGCTGATAGAAGGAAAGGATCGCCTCGATCATTTCTCTGAGGTCCACAGGTCCTGGCGTTGTGTCACGTTCGCGATAAAGACCGAGTGTGCTTCGCGTGATCTGGCCAATGCGCCGCAGCTCATCGTCCGCAATCTTCAGGTGCTCCCGAGCTTGGTCATCAAGCGTCTTGTTGCGCGAAAGCAAGTAGATCACGTTAGTGACCGTTTCGAGCGGATTGTTGATCTCGTGTGCGATGGTTGCGGCCATCCGCCCCGCGACCGCCAGGCGTTCGGAGGTCCTCAGCGCTTCCTCCGCCATCTTGGTCTGAGTTGTGTCTCGCGCGATTGTCGATGCCGCAATGATCGTCCCATTCCCGTCGTGCACTGGAGAAATCGTCAGTGACACGTTGAGTATGCGGCCCTGTTTCGTTTGCCGGGTAGTTTCGAAGTGGTCCAGTCTCTCGCCACGGCGCAAACGCTGCATGATCTGATCCACTTCCCCGGGACGATCGGGGGGCAGCAGCTTGCTAACTTTTTTTCCGATGATTTCTTCCGCCTTGTAGCCGTACATACGCTCCGCCGCCTTGTTCCAGGTCAATATGGTCCCATCAAGGCTCTTGCTCAGGATGGCGTCGTCACTGTCTTCCACAATGGCTGCCAGCAGTACTTGCAGCGGCAGCGATTCAGCTCCTCCGTGAATTTGGGTGGTCTCCGGCACGTTCCCAGTCAGCATCTCGCGCACTACAGATAACAGTTGTTCCGGCCCTTCCGTTTTGCTTAGAAATGCGTCGGCATGGTCTAGCGGCTCGGGCACAGTGCTGGTGCCGGAAAGCACGATGATGGGCACAGACGGTTTCATCCGCTTCATCTCTTTGGCCATTTCGGTGCCCGTTTGGCGGCCCAAAAGATGATCTGTCACCACCAGATCTACGGCCTGACTGCGAAAGAGATGAAGCGCTTCTTCTACCCCGGTTGTGCTAAGTACACTGTGGCCGGCGTGCTCAAGGATGAGCTTGCGGAAATAAAGGCCGGAGCTTTCGTCGTCTACAGCTAAAATCAGAGCCACTGATAAGCGCCTGCAGCGAGTTGTTCCAGCATGTTAGGGCTTTTCAACTGGGTTTAAAGACAAACATCGTCCGAGATGTTTGGATTCTATTCGCGGACAAGGTGTTGGTCGGGGCGAGAGGATTCGAACCTCCGACCCCCTGCGCCCAAGGCAGGTGCGCTACCAGGCTGCGCTACGCCCCGACTGTCAGTGCACTTCGATTTTAAACCACTTTCGCGGAGTTCTTTATCGCAAGCCGTTCACATCGGCATTGGCTCGGGTTGCGGCATGGGCGTAGGAAAAACGTCAGGCTCTGGTTGAGGCTCAGGATCCGGATCCGGACGTGGTTGTGGCTTGGGATTGGGAGCTATCGGTGGAATGGGGTTCCCGGGATCTTTGCTCCTCATGAAAATTTACCTGGCTGAATTTAGAAGTAACGGATTCACCTTCAACAGATTCCGTTTCCACTTCTGCTGTTGGATGGAATTTTCGAATAAACTCATTGCATGGTTGTTCGTTCGCTCATCGCGATGAAGAACTTGGTTCGTCTTTTTGCGCTGGTTCTTGCCTGTTCAACGTCGCTGCTAAGCCAGAACCCTCAGCTTCGCACCAGGAATGGTGGGCGGTTTCCGACGGTGGTGTTCACCTCGGTCTTGTGGAACGCCAATCCTCCCTACTACTCGATTGCAATCGATTCAACCGGAGCCAGCACCTATCAGTCAGCTCCCAATTCAACCGACAGCACCGGCGTTCCTTACACCATTGCGTTTCAAGCGAACGACTCTACGCGCCGAACAACTTTCAACGTTATTCAGGAGCTGGATTTCTTGCGAGGTGATTTTGCCGTTTCGCAAGGATCGCCGGAAACCATTTCGGTGCACACACTCGCGTATCACGATTTGACGTTCAACAATCAAATCACCTACAGCCAGACGACTGACTCAGACATTCAGGAGCTCACGTCGATCTTCGAAGAAGTTTCCACCACGCTCGAATTCGGGCGCAGGCTCAATTATTTCCACCAGCATGATAAGAACGCGCTCGATGGCGAACTCGCGGCCATGCAGAAGGACGCCGACCGCCACACCCTCCGCGAACTGCAAGCGGTCTCGCCGGTGCTGCACAGCATCGCTTCGGACTCAAACGTAGCCAGTCATGCACGGCAAGAAGCTGAAGCGTTACTTGAGTTGTTGCGCAGGAACCCCGCCGGAGGAGGTCCCACCCTGAGCCCGCGGGCGCATTGAGCGGCTGATTAGAAAAATTCGCCGCGACAAGAAAGAAGACTTCTGCGGACGATGTAGTTAGAGAGGAATACCGAGCAGTATTTTTACTGGGACAGGCTTGTTGTTTAGTTGCGCCGGACGGAACACCCACTTTGCCAGAGCGCGAGTGATAGGCGTGCTTACTTTTTCATCCGGAGTTTGCTTGACCGAAATGTGGCTGAGCTTTCCGTCGGTTCCGAGCACGGCATAAACCACCACCTGCTCCTGCGAGTAACTTTTTTCAAGCTCTGCTGGAATCTGCGGCCACTCCCGCATGACTGGCGTTGGAGCTATCAGTTGCTCGCCTGAATCTGAAGCACCCTCCAGCGCGTATTGCATCGTCCAGGTTGGATCCGCTTCCTGCGGCGTGCGCTGCATGGGAACGTAGACGGTGTAAACCCGCTCGTTCTCGAAAACTCCATAGTCGGCCAGTCCTCCGCCGCTGCTCGCAGTCGCGACAATAGTCATTTGATACGGCGTTTGCTGAGCCATGGTGAATGCATGAGAATCGTTCCCTTCGTTTCCTTCGCCGCCCTGAATCGTGATGCCTGGGAACGACCCGCTTCCTGCTCCACTGCCCGCGCCTGATCCCGTGCCCGCGCCACTACCTGACTTGCCGGCGCCTGTTCCGGCATTACCGCGTCCATTGCCGCTTCCATTGCCGCCTACGCCCGCGCCTGCCGTATTGCCAGAGCCGCTGCCGGTTCCTGCAGAGCCCCCGCCTGAAGCTTCATTCGCTTTGCCGCTCCCGCCGCCTGCGGCCGAATTGTGGCCCGAGCCGGTGCCGGCGTTGGAAGCCAGCTCCGTGGTCGCGTTCGCGGCCTGAGATTTTTCCTGCCCGGTCGCGGGAGATTCTGACGGAGTTCCGTTCGCCTTGCCCGGAGTCACTGAGTTCGGGTTCAACTTCCCGCCCGGAGCGATCGCAAATTTTCCGCGCGCCTCTCCCGCAGGAATCTTCGCATTGCTCCCCGCAGGCAGCGGGACCGGGCTCAACGAGAGCAGCGGTTCTTTCGCCTTGCCATGCATCTCGAGCCTCGCAACTTGAGCAGTCGAAGGTGGCGCGACTTCTTTTTCCGACTTCTCCGTTTTCTTTTCCGCATTCACCTTGATCGGTGTCGGCTCGGGCTTTTGTACCTCTTGAGCTTTTTCTTCTTCTTTCTTCGGCTCAGGTTTTGGTTGAACCTTGGGCGCGACGGGAAGTGGTTGCTCTGCAGCAGCAAGCTTCGGCATATCAGCCTTCGCGGTCAGTTGTGGAGCCTTCACCGGAACTTCCCACTTCGCATTGCGATGAAAATTGCTGTCCTGTTTCACCAGGAAAGCTTGGACCGGCGCCTGGTAGTGCGGCATGGCCAGCTTCGGCGCAACCAGGTCTTTGGGCAGCCGGGTCTCCGCCATTTGCACGATGTTTGGCAGCGGCACCAGTTTCTTGAGCGCCTCCGGATGGACCATCAACGGATGCAGCACAGTTTGAAACGCATTCGTCGGGTTCGGCGGATTCGAAAGAATTGCCTGCGCGCCCGGATAAGCGAATCCTTTGCTCGCGCGCGCCGGCGCCGCCGATGCCTGCAGCGGCTTGCTCTGTCCGCCGCCTGGACTCTTCTGCCCTTCTGTCCCGCCGCCGACCTCGGGCAAATAAATAATGTGGTCGTTGGCATTGATGGAACCAACAATTAATCTCTCCTCGCGAAACGAGGGAACGACGTAGGTAATCAGCAGGAATAACCCGAACATCAGCACTTCGTGGCCGATTACCGAGTACAGCAAGCCTTTCCCCGGCAGATAGCCGAATTTGAAAGTGGCGAAGGTCGGGGTGCCGTCCGCATCCGGATGAGCGACAACCGTCTTCGGTTGCGGCGGGACAGCGGGTTGTATAGGCGTGCCCATCCACGTCCGTTGGTTTGAGCTTGCCCGTTGGGGATAAGAGGTGTTTTGTGGGGGAACGGGCGTCCTCGCCCGTTCTTGCACAAGCTGATCCAGCTCAGGCAGCGTGGCCGCGTCCTTCGCCAGCTTCTGACGAATTTCATCCATTACCGGCGACAACACTTCCGGCGCAACCGTCGAAACCGGCGCCGACGGTTCAGCCGCTTGATCATCCTTCGCCTCCGCCGCCAGCTTCTCCTGAAGCTCTTCCATCAACGACGACAATTCCGGCGACGAATGCGCATCGGAACGAAACGCCGGACGCATTCCCTCGGAAATTTGCTTTCGCAGTTGCTCGATTTCCGGCGGCAGGCCGAGTGTTTCCGTCGCGCTTAGGTCTTCGGTGTCGTCTTCTGATTCTGAGGCTTTGACTTCTGCCGTGTTATCCAGCGGTGCAGGCGGCTTGCTCTGCGCGTTTCTCAAAACCGACTGGATGATCTGCATTCCAGTTTGGGACCAGTCGTCGTTTGCCTGTTCTTTATCGTCTCCTTTGTTGTGATCTGGAGACTTGCTCTCTGATGGCTGCGCTTTCGTCTCTTCTGCTGCCGTCTTCGCGCCGTTGCCATTACCATTCCCGTTCGCATGGTCTTTGACGGGATTTGTGGAGAGAGAACTGATGGGCGGCATCACTACAGTTTTTTTTGAGTCTTCATTCTTCTCCGGAGTGACTGCGACGCTTTGCTGTGAAGGGTTCGCGGGATAATTTTCCGAAGAATTCGCCTCGGGCTTTTCTACGACGTGCAGCTTCGCTTCAGCCACGTCCTGCGGTACTTCGCGATCGAGCCCAAGAGACAGAAAAGCCATGATTCACAGCACCCGGAAACCAGAGTCGGAGGCGCACGCGCAAGTCAAGCGCGGCGTGTCAGCTACCTCCAAATTAGAGAAAAAGTTCATTGCAGCAGAGATGCCTTTAGTACGTAATATTGCGGGTTCGGGTTAAGGACAACCGTAGTGGATCCTCCTGTCAGGGCCAATTGGTCAGTAACGATGCCGCCGACAATGTAGCCATTCGATCCCAGATTAAGAGTCTCCGTAAAGGCGTCCGGGTCGCAATTGGCTCCGCTGCCCCCAGCGGGACTTGAATGGCAACGATGAATGTACAGGTTTCCCACCAGACCGAAAAAACTAGAACTAGAGCCGTTCCAGAATGCTTGATTGAATTGCTGCTGATCCCGATCTTGAAAGAAAAGTAATCCCCGAACTTTGCCTGCTCCAGACGGGTCTCCGTAATTTCCGGTGCAAGGTGCGAACAGCACGTTTCCCGTAACCGAAACAGGTGTCGGCAAATTCAAGCTACCGCCGGGGCACGCGGTATCAGATAGAGAAACAGAAGAGACAGAAGTTGCGCAAGACGCTCCCGACCCAGCGGCGACGTTTAGAACTGCTGGCCCCGACAGATAAAACATACTTCCGCCGCCATCGCTGGCTCCAGTAGCGGACCTAAGACACGAGTTCGATCCGGCATAGAAGTCCTCGGCAAGGTAGTAGGTGCCGGGCTCGAAAATCGCCAGACCGGTTGAACCCGTAGGATAGCCCGGTCCCGTACCGACGCAGATGGCGGCATCACCTTTGATGGAACCTGCGCATGAAATTCCGATGCTACTGAGCGGTGGGTAGTATCCAGGCCTATAGTCATCGCAAGCAACTGCCGCTGAGAGTCCAGGACAACAAGCCTGGGTGGGAGGCCCCGTAAATCCAATGCAACCAGTTGTTCCGAATCTAACGGGTTCGAACCCTTGTGATTGTGCTTGTGCTTGCGAAGGTTTAGGAATAATTGCGAATGGATCAGAGCCGATACCCGCTGCGTTCACCCACTTCACCGAAGGATCAACTCCCGCATCGCTCTCCGACTCCCGGCCTGCAACGGCAAATTGCCCATCTTCGTCACCGGCTGTTGCGTTGCTGAGGTCAATCGTGCCCGAAAGGTTCACTGCATTGCCGTCCGTCGAATTGACCTGAATACTTTTCGGAGCTCCAAAAACTGTGAGATTGCCCGATCCGCCAAATGTACTTGTCACGGCTCCATTTGGCGCGTTCGGGTTTAGCACGAGAATCGGCACTGGCGAAAGGACGTTGGTCAAGCCACACGTTGATTTCGCAGGAACAATGGAGTTTGGACCGGCGCCTACGAGGCGCATGAAAGTGTTCGGGACGCTGTCCTGAATATCAATATGCAAGTACGGGGTTGCGGCAACGTCGTCCGCGTGACATGTCGCGGGCGAAAACGGTGGGATGTCAGGACAATTCGCCGCGACGGAGATTTTGGGGAAACTCACCTGGACGTCTTGCGAAGAACTTCCAGAGTAACCGTTCAGACTCGCATATGAGCACGGCGGAAAACTGCTGTTCTGTGTTGAACCTGTCTTGCCCGAACAGTGGAAGAGGGATCCATCGTCTGTCGCTGGGATCCAGCCAGTCGCGGGCGGCGTGACGCCTGCCGCATTCGAAAGCAAATCCATCGCACCGGATGTACAGGCCGCGTCTGCGGCCGTCTGGGCATTTTGCCGATGAAACCAAATGTTCGCGCCATCCACCACAAACCCGACTCCTCCGATAAGGAAGATTCCCAGCGCAAGTACGAGGAATGCAGTCGCTTGACCCCTCTCACCCGCTCGACGTGATCTGCTGCGAAATTTGTGAGACTTCGGGTTCGTATCTACCAGTTCCATAGTCGTTCTCAAAACTGAATCCTGCCGACCGACGTCGCTGAAATCGTTACTTTGGCCCAATCCACTAGGAACAACGGATTGTAGGTATAGCTCACATTGACCTGGACCCGATTCCCCGAAAAATCGCCGCTCTCACTGTCAAGATTCTTCACACTTACGCTTGCACCCGAAGTACTGTGCACCGAAATCTTCAGGGTGTCCGTGACGGCTTTGTTCGCGCCTTTAGAGCAATGCACAATAGCGCAGCGCACGCCTTCTTTCGCTGCGTCCGTAAGCACCGCATAGTTGTACAAGAACAGTGACATCTCCAAAATGCTTACTATCAACACCACGAGGAACACAAGCACGAGTGCGAATTCGACCAGACCTTGACCGCGTTCATTTGTCTGAAACCGAGATGGGAATCTCCTCCTCACGACCCCATCGCCCTCATTTCCGCGTGGCGACTAAATTGACAGCTAGTGGTGCCACCGCTTGAACTACACGCCGGCATGCTAAGTACAGCCAAGCTGAACGGAGTTGCTGGAATCAGCGGGCGGAACGTGTACCAAACGTCAATGCGGTTCAGGGCAAATCCCGGGTAGGTTGCGGCTTCTGGATCTGGATCTGGAGAAGGCAACGTACCGGGCGTTTTCCCGATTGACGTGCACTGGGTTTTAGGCTGCGTTCCTGTCGTCGTGCCGACATTCAGCGAACAAACCTGTACTCCAAGATTGCCATTGTTGAATGTGCCTAGCTCCAGCGCGATCAACGCGCTAACCGCTTTAGGGTCAGATTGTGATAGCGCGGTGCCCGCTTGCGGCAGTGGTCCATTCGTCGGTGTCGACGATCCCTGAATCGCGTACTCAATCCCGTTTCTCGTCGCCGAGGTCAGGTTCAACGTCACCAGCAGAAAATACCCAAAATTAACCGCGTTCAAAATCAGCATGAGCAGCAGCGGGATCATGAACGCGGTCTCGACCAGGCTCTGACCTCGGCTGTCTTTTGCTAGTGAAAGCTTGCGGAACATTGCCCTACCTTCTTGCGGCGAACTACGCGGACTTATTGTGCAAACCAGTTGTGCAAACCAGCTACCCGAACCTGTTATTCGAACCTAGGCGATGCGGACAGCCGAGCGAAACGCTTTCGCAGGCTCCATGGCGCGGGAGACATTCTCGCCGACGTTTTCGACTGACGACTCTTCCGTGTCCTTGTCTTTTTCCAGCAACTCGGCCCCTTGCAACTCGGCTTCGTCTTCCCGCCCGCCTGCGACTTCGAGCTGATTGAGCAGGCGATGCAGGTAGGCGCGGCTGATCCCCAGCTCCTTCGCCGCCTTCAGCTTGTTGCCGTTGTGCATTTCGAGCGCCACGCGCACCAGCTCGCGCTTGAAATTCCGAACCGCATCATGGAACGATCCCTTCGGCAGCTCGTCTGAAATACTCAGCCCCTGTAACTCGGGCGGCAGGTCGTCGATCCCCAGCCGCTCATGGCCGTTCCCCAGCACCACGCTGCGCTCAATCACGTTCTGCAACTCGCGGACATTGCCCGGCCAGGAATGCCGCGTCAGCGCGCCCATAAAGCCCGGGGTCATGTTCTTGCATTGCTTCTTGTGCAGTTTGGCGAAGGTGCGCAGAAAATATTCAGCCAGCAGCGGAATGTCTTCCGTACGCTCGCGCAATGACGGCATGGGGATCTTCACCACCGAAATGCGGAAATAGAGATCCTCGCGGAAGGTGCCCTCCCGGACCATCTGCTCCAGATTGCGATTGGTGGCGCAGATGACCCGCACATCAATGGGATGGGACATGTTTGAGCCAAGCCGCGAGACTGTCCGCTCCTGCAAAGCGCGCAACAGCTTCGCCTGTAAAGGCAACGCGAGGTCGCCGATTTCATCGATAAAGATCGTCCCGCCATTCGCCTCTTCAAAACGTCCGCGGCGACCCTGGCTTGCGCCCGTGAAGGCGCCCCGCTCGTGGCCGAAAAGTTCGTCGTCAATCAAAGACTCGGGGAACGAGCAGACCGAAAAAGCCACGAACGGCTTCCCTGCCCGGGCGCTGAGATTATGGATCGCCTTGGCAACCAGGCCCTTGCCGGTCCCGCTCTCGCCCGTGATTAAGACGGTGGTAAAAACGCCAGCCACTTTGTGGATCACGTCGTTAACGCGGTCCATTGCGGCACTGCTGCCGAGCAGGCCTTCGACGCGCCTTCCGCAGAGCATCTGCTGGGCAGCGGCGAGCTCGCGGGTCATTGCGGTGCGGCGGCAGGCGCGGTTGATGGCGAACCGCAGTTCCTGCACATCCAAAGGCTGTTCGAGAAAATCAACCGCTCCATCGCGGAAAAGCTGAAGGGCGGAGCCGACCTGGTCATTCCAGCCGAACGTGATGATCGGCGGTGCCAGCGGAAGCTCGGAAGCAAGTCGCAATAGATACCGCTGCGATTGTTCGTCGGAAGCGAGATTCAGCAGAATCGCGTCGGAATCGCCAGTCGAAATTTCGGCGATGGCGCGTTGTGGATTTGAAACCTGCCGGATGCAATACCCGGATTCGCCGAGGACCTCTTGCAGAACGTTGCCGAAGGCTTCATCCTGGTCGATCAGCAGGACGCGCTTAACGCGTTCACCAACAATTGGGCTGGCCAAACCTACCCCTTTTCCCGCACGCAATGCATCTGCAAATGTCGCCATGAGGAGTAAACAATCAGTTACAGCTCAAGACGGCTGGCGTGTGGCACGCGGGAGAACCTAATCTCAGATTCGGTGAACCTAAAACCGAGCCTGAGCTCGTTGGGGGAGAATAATACAGCGTACCATGTAAAGCAATACTAAGGCCAAAATAAATCGAGCAAACTAGAAGCGAAGCACTGTGTACGGATTTTTACGCGAACAGACGAGTGTAAACATTTGCATACACATAATTCCGATGTTTCTCTTTTGTCTCCACTCTGTTAAACAGAATACCTCAACCCTGAGATAAGGATTTAGTCTATGGAATCGGGATTGCACCACCCCGATTCTGGAATTTTTGTGACGGTACTGACTTCGGAGCAAGCCAGCTCGCAAGCGGTTGCCCTGCCTAAACCGGCGGGCGATTTCGCCTCATTCGGCTCGGGTCTCCAGGCCTGGAAGAAGGCCTCCACCTCGTTTCTTGCAGTGTTGACGCTCGGATTGATCTGTGTTCAGTTCGCAATCACCGTCTCGAATCCGAGTTTCGATGATCCGGACATCTGGTGGCACATTCGAGACGCTCAGTATTTGCTTAAAACCCACCATTTCCTGCGTCAGGACCTTTACTCCTTCACTGTCGCCGGACATCCGTGGATAAACACAGAGTGGGGCAGCGAAATTCCGTTTTATCTGGCATACCAGGCTTTCGGCCTGGCAGGCCTGAAGGCGATGAGCTTCATTCTGCCCTCTATCCTGATTCTCCTGCTGCTCTATCTCTGCTACCAGGAAAGCAGGAACTTCAAGGCGTCGATCGTGGTTTGCGTGCTGGCAAGCCTTCTGGCCCGGGTTTCGTTTGGCCCGCGAACCATCCTGATCGGTTACATCCTGCTGATTGTGATGTTGATCATTCTTCGGCGATTCCAGGAGCAGCGCGGATCGCTGTGGCTTCTGCCTGCGCTTTTTTGCCTGTGGGCAAACACGCACGGATCCTGGGCGCTGGGCCTGATTCTCTTTTTCCTCTTTGCCGTGGCCGGCCTGGTCGGCGGCTCCTGCGGACGAGTTGAATCCGCGCGTTGGTCGCCGGCACAGATTCGTCATCTGGCCTTCGTCGGCGCCGCTTCGGTCGCAGCTTTGTTCGTCAATCCCTACGGATGGCGGTTGGTTTACTACCCATTCGACCTGGCATTTAAGCAGAAGCTGAACGTTACGCACGTCGCCGAATGGGTGCCGGTGAATTTTCAGGACTTGCGCGGCAAGATTGTCTTTACCTTGATCGCGGGCCTCTTCGCAGCGGCCCTGGTACGAAACCGTCGCTGGAAATTGGCCGAGGTTCTGATGCTGGGCTTTGCGATGTATACGGCGCTGGCGCACGTACGATTTCTTGTTTTGCTGGCAATCGTTGTCGCGCCAGTTCTGGCTAAACTTCTCGACTTTTTTCCGCCCTATCACCCTGAACTCGACACTCCGAAGGTGAACGTCGCGGTAATGCTGGCCGGGATTGCGGCGCTCGTATATTTCTGGCCTCATAGCGCTGCGATAGAAAAATCGCTGGCCGAAGGATATCCGACCCAGGTCGTGCCCTATCTGAAGGCGAACCCGCCGCAAGGAAACGTGCTGAACTACTACTTGTGGGGCGGCTACCTGGGCTGGAGCGATCCCGATCTGAAGGTCTTCATCGACAGCAGGGTTGATATCTTCGAGTACGAAGGCGTCCTCAAAGACTATCTAGACCTGTTGGGATCGGATTCCCTGGTGCGGAATCTCGACCCCATCATTCAGAAGTACAAAATCCGCTACGTTTTGTTTCCGCCTGGCGACACCAAAAACGGATTGCTGGGAAATAGTGGTCTGATTTATTTGCTGCAGCACGATCCCAACTGGAAGGTTGCGTACGAGGACAAAGTCTGTGTGCTGATGGTGCAGACAGCCGATTCGCCCGAAGCGGCCACACAAACCAACCCCTAGTGCTTACCACCGTCTTCACACAAAGCAGTGTCAGTGCCGTGCCACAACTTCCACCAGAGTGTGCGCGGCATACGCCACTTGCTCTTCGGTCATCTCCGGAAATAGGGGCATGCTCAGCACCTGCTCGCAGGCGCGTTTGGTGAATGGCAAGCTGGTCGGGCTGATCCCCAGATACGAAAACGCCTCCTGCATGTGCACCGGCACCGGATAATGCACTGCCGTTTGCACGCCCAGGTCTTCCAGTTCCGCGCGGACCTGGTCCCGGTCCTCGACATACGCCACAAACAAGTGATAAACGCAATCGGTGTCTGGCGAATCTTCGAGAACCCGCACCTTCGCCCCAGCCAATAATCGGCGATAAGTTTCCGCGCAGGCCTGCCGTTTCGCCGTCCATTGATCGAGATATTTCATCTTCACGTTCAGCACTGCGGCCTGAACGCCCTCCATGCGGTAGTTGTAGCCGACATATTTGTGCAAATAGCGCTTAGATTCTCCGTGACTGCGCAGCGACCGCGCCATCGTCGCGACTTCGTCGTCGTTGGTGGTGAGCGCGCCGCCTTCGCCATACGCGCCCAGGTTTTTGCCGGGATAAAAGCTGAACGCCGCCCCATGTCCGAAACCGCCGACGCGTTTGCCGTCAAAGCGCGCGCCATGCGCCTGGCAGGCATCTTCGATCACCAGCAGCCCGTGTCGCTTGGCGATTTCGGCAACGGCTTCCATGTTTACCGGTCGCCCGTAGAGGTGAACGGGAATAATCGCGCGAGTATGTTTCGTAATCGCCGCTTCAATCAGTTCCGGGTCAATGTTCGCCGTTGCCGGATCGATGTCCACAAACACCGGCGTTGCGCCGGTGTAAGCGATGGCCTCAGCTGTCGCAATAAAAGTATTGGCCGAGGTGATGACCTCGTCGCCCGCGCCGATTCCCGCCGTCAGCAAAGCCAGATGCAGCGCGCCAGTGCCGGAGTTGAGCGCAACGCAGTGCTTGACCTGGCAATAGTCGGCAAACGCCTGCTCAAACCGCTCCACCTCGTCGCCGAGAATGAACGAGGCATTCAGGCAAACACGATCGAGCGCCGCCTGAATCTCATCCCGCAGGATGCCGTACTGCGCCTTGAGATCGAAGTACGGCACGGTTATGCTGGCTGTTTTCAAGGAACCTCCATGTACTTACGGTATCAGACCGGATGTGGCAGAGTGAATGCAACGCTTAACTTCGGATCACAGACACGTTAGTTGCGATCTGGATTCCGGCTCAAAACGAATGCAATCCAGATCAAATCAACTCCACTATCTCGCCAGAACTCTTCTGTTTGCGGTTCCTGCGATTTCGACCGGCATTCAGCTTTCAACCTGGATAAGTTTTGCTTTTGGTTCAGCCAAAAACCGTGCTGATTTTTTCGCCTACTACGAAGCGGGGCAAATGTTGCGTGCAGGTCGCATAGGAGATTTCTACCACCAGATACATCCGCCATGGTTCGGATTCATTCATCCGACTTATGAGGCCGTTCTATTCGTTCCGCTCAGTTTCTTTGCACCACTTAAAGCATACGTCGCTTGGATCCTGGTGGGAGTCGCCATCGTTGCGGCAATTCTTCGCCTTTTGTGGGGTGAGCTCGGTCACCTGACCTCGATTTCATCGATACTGCCATTTGCCTTAACCTTGGCCTTTTTCCCCATTTCCTACGCGATTGCCCAAGGACAGGATTCGGTCCTGCTCGCATTGCTTATGGTCCTTGCTTTCGTAGAAATGAAATCGGGACACGAATATCGGTCTGGGCTTCTTCTTGGTCTTGGCGCATTCCGGTTTCAAATTCTCCTTCCAATGGCAGCTATGTTTCTGGCCTGGAAGTCATGGAGAGTTTTGGCGGGGATTTGCACCAGCGCAGTTGGCGCATTCTTTTGCTCACTCGCTCTGACTGGAATTTATGGACAACTGGAATACTTGAAACTCCTGCGCATGCTGGCGAAACCGGCAAATCAATTCGTTCAACAAATGCCTAACATTCGAGGCGTATTCGCCGCCTTTGGGATCTTCTCTCAGCCAATCGTCTCGGTGACCTCGGCTCTGGTTTTCATCGTTCTCGCATTGCTCGGACGCAAGCTGACACCTCCCTGCGGATTTCTCTTTGCGATATCGGGTGCCTGCCTGCTGAGTTTTCACGGCTACCTGCACGACTTCAGCGTGCTGTTGCTTCCGTTCCTAATCCTCTGCGATTTTTTCGTTGAGCGGTTGGATTACCTGGGACTGACGCTTCTCGGGCTCATTGTCGCCTTGCCCATCGCAACGATCTTGATCGGCTCAATAATGGCCTTGTGGATATGCTCGGTTATCCCCATGTCACTTCTATTTCTTTTGCGATTCAGAGCCATGCCGTTACGGGTGGAACTAGGCGGATCGGTCCACTCGCGACATCAGGCTGATTGTATTCTCAACCAGTCGTAAGGCGTCATGCTTCCACGGGGCAAACCGGGAGTTCTTCCTGCTTGAGTGCCAAAGACACCTCCGGCTGCTCTTCTACAACTGGCTGTTCCTCTCTTGGATTGTTCAACCAGATCGCGATTCCCGCCAGGGCCGCTCCTCCGATTAGATCAACCAGGTAGTGCCATTCGAGCAAAAGAATCGCGGGAACCAACAGAATATCGTGGACAATTAAACAGTACTTGATGCGTTTCCATTTACGCATAAACCACAGCACGATAATCGGATCGGCCGCATGAAGCGAAGGGAATGCGATGAAATAATCCGTACCGATTCGATTGAGACTTCTCGCCTGGCCTGACAGGAGGCTCGCATTAGAAATGATGTTTCGCTGATAGTCGTAGGTTTTAAGCCAAAAAGGAAAATGATTGAAATGCTCGACGCATGTATAAAATGGGCCCATGCTTGGCCATAAGTAGAAGACCAGAAGAGCCAAATAGTAAGCTGTAAGTAACGTGCCTACCAGACGCATTCCGCGCCGCATGCCCTGACAAATGGAAACGATGATGAGGGCGGCGCCCACCTGTTCGAACATGGTGTAGTACACGCCTTCCGCAAATCCGAACGTGCGCGCTGAAAGCAGCCCGGAAGCGTTCCTTACCACCCCTGAAATAGTCCTGCCATGTAAGAGATAGGAATCCAGCCTTAGGAAGAGCCAATCATAGGCAGCCGGCTTCTCCGCCGCGACGATAATGTCGTTATAAGCAAATACCAGTATGAGGCCAATGAACAGGTAAAGGGCAGGTGCCATCAACTGCTTGATCGACTTGGATACTGCCTTGGGGTTCTCGTAACTTCGATCCAGAAGTTCCGTCGCAACCAGTGCGAGACATATCCAGACCAGCCCCAGAAAAAAACTCAATTGCCAAAAGGCCCAAAAGACGAAAGGAACAAAAATAAGAAGTCTAGTCTTTTGGCGAGCAAAATGGGCCCAAACCGGCAGGACCGTGGCGCTCGCAGGCAAACCGATGCACGCAAGTACCGCGGCAGCGAAGACTGAGCGCAACGCAAATCCAATCCAATACAGGCGTACCAAACGTCCCCAGTTCAGTGAAACCGGGAGATGAACCGACTTCAGCGCTGGAATAAGGGCCATCAGCACCAGCAGGGTGAGTGCCCAGTGGCTCTTTTTTCGAATTGTTCTTAATACTCTGTTTGGGCTCACTTCGGGTCTCAGACGCCTCACTTCCGTGTGGGAAGGTATGAGGTGCAATTCGAGTTCCCCTTCGTGATCACCGGTAATGGAACTACCAGATTGTGAACTGTAAACGGATGTATTCACTTGAAGTGCTCTGCCTTAGCAAAAAAGTTGCAGTTCGTGATCATTCAGAACGGGAGGCTTGAAATGTCGCATTCTTGTAAAAGCCGAGCGATTAGCGCTAAGAGTAGCTCTTCTGCCGCATTCGCCCCAAAGTGAGGGTTTGGCCGCCAAGATGCAGGGATTCACACGTCTACCTTCGGCCCTGAGTCTGAGGGCACAGAAAAAATCTAGGAGATGGCATCGATGAATCGCTTCCGGAATTGCATTTTACGGTTACATAGTGATGAATCAGGGCAGGGGCTGGTGGAATACGCTTTGATCATGGGTTTGGTCGTTTTCGCCGCGATCACGACTATGAAGGGGCTCGCGACCGAAGTGAATGCCGCTTTCAGCAGCATCACGAATCAGCTGACCAGCGCCTTAAGCACGACAACAGGCTCCTAACAGCGCTCTGCGGCTTCCTATCAATTCAGCGCCCCGGCGCTTGCACAATTGGAATCGCTGAGGAGTGGTTTGTCTTGGCTGGTTAGTAGCTATTTTCTGTTGTTTCTGCTTTGCCCTTTGCTTCTTTGGAGGTGAGTTACGGGCGTGAGAAGGCTATTTTCGGCGTTCGTCATGGCGGCGATATTGGCTGCTGCCATTACTTTTATTTTCTACCGCCGTCTGGGCGGTGCGCCCGCAGTGAAACCGCTCTCGCAGATCGTGGTCGCTGCGAATGACCTTTCCGTCGGCACCACGCTCACGACGAAGGACCTTACCATGCTCGACTGGTACAGCAACACCACGCCGGCCGGGGCATTCACCAAGCCGGATGACATTGTCGGGCGTCCGCTGCTTTTCCCTCTTGTCGCCAAGCAGCCGGTTCTTGAGCGTGATTTGGGTGTACAGGGCGCGGGAATCGGTCTCGCCGGAAAGATTCCTCCTGGGATGCGGGCCACAGCCGTCCGCTCAAATGAGATCACCGGCGTCGCCGGATTTCTTTATCCCGGCTCGCACGTGGATTGCATGGTCACGTTCACCCCTCCGGGCGGGAAGATGCCGCAGACCCAAACCGTGCTCCAGAATGTCGAGGTGCTGACGGCCGGGCCTGCGATCGAACCTGATCCCCAGGGCAAGCCGCACAGCGTCAATGTAGTCACTCTCCTTCTTACTCCCGAGGATTCCCAAAGACTCCAACTGGCAAGCGGGCAGGGCAACATTCAGTTCGTACTGCGCAGCGGCGCCGACCAGAACAAGGCGACACTGCAACCGACACGTCTCGACCAGATTTTTCCCAGCGACAAGCCGCCGGTTGTAGCCAAGGCGGTGAAGCGGACGCCCCATCAGGCGCCGCCGATGTACATGCTCGAAGTCATCCAGGGGACCAAGCGGTCAGAAGAAAAATTCCAGGAATAAGGATTGCGTACGACAGAACGATGAAAACATCTGCGTGGGGAAAAATGAGGGGCCTGCTCGTCGCCTGCTTCGTCGGCATATTCGCGAGTGCGGCAGTATTTCCGGCCGCTGGCCAATCTGAAGGCCAGGCCCTTCATGTCTTTGTTGGCAAGTCGGTCGTCATCAACATGCAGACGCCGATCTCGAGAATTCTCTCCAGCAATCCTTCAGTCATTGATACGCTGGCCACCTCGCCAACCCAGGTGGTTGTCGAAGGCAAATCGCCCGGCACCAGCAGCCTGATCCTGTGGGATTCAAACGGCCACTCCCAGATTCTCGATGTGACCGTCGATGTGAACATCTCGCATTTAAAAACTGCAATCGAGCAGACTTACCCGGGACAGCACATCAACATTCAATCCGACGGCGCGCACCTGATTCTGACCGGCACGGTTTCGGACGCCAAAGTATCTGACGACGTCGTGAAAATGGCTTCATCGTACTCGACGGGCGTGGTCAATTCGCTGACCGTTGCTCCCGTGCACGAGCAACAGATTCTGCTCGAGGTTAAATTCGCGGAAGTAGACCGCACCAAGCTGCAGAATTTTGGCATCAACATTCTGAGCACTGGCGCGGCGAACACTATCGGGACAGTCAGCACAGGCCAGTTCAATCCCCCTACGATCCCAACTCAGCTCACCGGGATCATTGGTGCGGGTAATACTGGCACCAGCACTTCATTTCAGCTCAACAGCCTCTTGAACATTTTTCTATTCCGCCCCGACCTGAACCTGGGCGCGACGATCTCCGACCTGCAAAACAAGAACGTACTTGAGATTTTGGCGTCGCCAAACCTACTCGCCTTGAATGGACAAAAGGCAGACTTTCTTGCGGGGGGCGAGTTTCCCTTCCCGGTTTTGCAAGGCGGACAAAACGTAGGCGCGGTGACCATTCAGTTCCGGCCATTCGGAGTAAAGCTGGATTTCACAGCGACTGTGGGCCCGGATCGCGTAATCCGCATGCACATTGCTCCAGAGGTCAGCACGCTCGACTTCACGCAAGCGGTAACGGTCTCCGGCGTCACGGTTCCGGCCATTTCTACCCGCCGGGCTGAAACAGAGATTGAACTGAGAGATGGGCAGTCGTTTGGGATCGCTGGATTGCTCGACAACCGGGCAACGGTGCAGCTCAGCAAAGTTCCCGGCATCGGTGACATCCCTGTTCTGGGCAATCTCTTCCGCTCGCGTTCAATTAACCGCAGCAACAGCGAACTAATGGTAATGGTGACTCCACGGATTGTCGATCCGGTGCAAACCAACGCAGCTGCAGCTCCCCTGCCGACGCCTCCGGTGAAATTTTTGGAAACACCGCAATTCGACAAAGGCCTGCCCGCGAGCGGCACAGAAAACAAGACTGGAAGCCAGCAGCCAGGTGTGAAATGAACCCGATGTCCATAAAAGACGCGCTCAACAACGAACCGCGCGAGAGTTTTTCGGCCGGCCAGCCACTCTCAGTCGTCGGCATCTGCCTCGATACTGAGACCTGGACGGTGCTGCAGTCGTTCTCCGAATCGGCGCCACTGATTAAGCTGCGTTCACAGGTTTCCGAATATCGCGTCAGGGAAACAGATACTACTTTCGACTGGCTGGGTGAGGCGCCGCCGGATATCTGCATCGTGGACTTCGACCGCGATCGCCGCAAGGCCGCGCTGGTCGCCGAAAACATTCACAGCACCTCGCCGGAAACTGCCATCTTTGCGGTTTCAGCCGATGCACAACCCGATCTGATTATTCAAGCGATGCGCAGTGGGTGCAGCGAATATCTGCTGAAGCCAATTGGCCGCGAACAACTGCTCAACGCGGTGGCGCGCGTCGGGGGACGACGAAAAGAGCGAGTCCAAACCTCGCGGGCCCAGGTACTCGCGTTCATGGGCGCCAAGGGCGGATGTGGCGTGACCAGCGTCGTAACCCAACTGGGCGCGCTGCTGGCCAGTTCTTTTTCAAAGCGCACGCTGATCGTTGATTTGCATCCCGACTTCGGAGATGCCGCGCTTTACCTCGGCGTTACCCGCCATCGCTATCACTTCTTTGAACTGGTCGAGAACACTGACCGTCTGGATGCGGAACTGTTGCAGAGTTTCCTTGCGCGCCATTCGAGCGGGCTCGATCTAATTCCTGCCCCTGAGGGCAATGACACTCCGCGGCGAATTCTTCCCGGCGCGGTGGCCCAAACGCTGGACTTTCTGCGTTCTCGCTATGACTACGTGCTGGTCGATCTGCCGCTCGGGTTGAGCGACGAAAACATGGAATTGATCCGCCACTGTGACCATCTTCACATGGTCACGGTCGCAGAAGTCTCAGCGCTGCGAAATGTGGCTCGTCAGTTTAGTTATTTGACGCGAAAAGAAATTCCTGCGCAACGTTTTCGCGTTGTATTGAACCGTCATCAGAAGCGGTCGCTGATCGCTGACAGCGAGATTGAAAAGACTCTCGGGCAGAAGATTTTCTGGAAAATTCCGAATCAGTATGCGCACATCGTGAAGGCCATCAACGGCGGCGATCCGGTTGCGCAGCTCGCAACTTCTGAGGTAACGAAAAGCTTGACCGAATTGGCAGGACAACTTGGCGCGAAACTGGCAACTACCGACAAAAAGAAGCGCGGATTTCTCGGGCTATAGCTTTAAGAGGGATGTATGGGTGAGTTCAATTCGATTTCGTCACAGTTCGGAGCGACCAATGGAGTGCCCAGCGGCGAAATGAAGCGTACCGGTTTAAGTTTCAAGGAATATCAGGAACTCAAATCCACGGTTCATCGCGATCTTATCAGCCGCGTCGATCTGGAGCGCGTTGCCAATCAGCGCGATGACCACACGCGCACCCAAGTGCTCTCCGTAATTCAAGATCTGGTCGCCAATCTCAAGACCCCGCTCAGCGGGCGTGAACGGGAACGTCTTGCCCTTGAAGTACTAGATGAAGTCTTCGGCCTTGGTCCGCTTGAACCCGTGCTTCAGGATCCATCGGTGAATGACATTCTGGTGAACGGTCCACGCCAGGTTTATGTCGAACGCGGCGGCATCCTTGAAGAAAGCAACATCATGTTCAAGGACAACGCCCACCTGATGAACGTGATTGACAAGATCGTCGCGGCAGTGGGAAGGCGCGTCGACGAATCCTCGCCCATGGTTGATGCTCGGCTTGCCGACGGATCGCGCGTCAACGTGATCATTCCACCGCTGGCGATTGATGGGCCGCATGTTTCCATCCGCCGTTTCGGACATATTCCGATCACGGAAGAAGACCTGCTCAGGAACGAAACCCTGACCAAACCGATGCTCGACCTTCTGCGTGCCGCTGTAATGGCGCGGATCAACATTGTGATTTCCGGAGGAACCGGCGCTGGAAAAACCACACTGCTGAATGTTCTCTCCGGATACATCTCCGAAAAAGAGCGCATCGTCACCATTGAAGATTCCGCCGAGTTGCAACTGAAGCAGCGTCATTGCGTGCGGCTGGAGACGCGCCCGGCCAATATCGAGGGCGAGGGCGCCATCATGCAGCGGCAACTGGTGATCAACAGCTTACGTATGCGTCCTGATCGCATAGTCGTCGGCGAGGTTCGTGGCGAAGAAGCGCTGGACATGTTGCAGGCGATGAATACGGGTCACGACGGCTCCATGACCACCGTCCACGCTAACAGCCCGCGCGATGCCATCGCACGTATAGAGACTATGGCTCTGATGGCCAATCTCAATTTGCCGGAGCAGGCAGTGCGCCGGCAGATTGCCTCTGCCGTTCAATTGATTGTCCAGATTGCGCGCTTCACCGACGGTTCGCGTCGCGTAACGCACGTGACGGAAATCAGCGGCATGGAAGACGACGTGGTAAGCATGCAGGACGTTTTTGTGTTCGAGAAGCAGGGTATTTCACCGGACGGCAGGGTGCTGGGCACATTTGCCGCAACCGGAGTCCGGCCCAATTTCTCAGATCGTTTGAATGCTTCGGGCGTGAACGTGCTCGCTTCATGGTTCGAGCATTCGCATAGCGTTAATTAGAGGGAAGACAGGGTAATGCCTCCGATCTTGTTTTTTATTTTGCTGCTGACGATCTGTTTCGCCGTCATCTTCTATCTTGCCAAGCCGACAAGAACCGAGCGTGCCGTCCAGCGGCATTTGGAGAGCATCCAGGCAACTGAGCCGACTGATGGCGAAGAGCCCGTAACCATTCTGAAAGAGGAAGGCTACAGCGCGAATCCCGGCATCAGCGACATGGTCCGCCAGATTCCCGGTGCAAGAGAGACTCTCGATCTCATCCGCCAGGCGGGGAAAGCGTGGCCTGTGAGCCAGGTGATGGGGATGGTCGTCCTCTCAATGCTGCTGACTGCGGCGATCACTTCCCTTTTTCTGCCCGATGTGCTGCCGGTTGTTGCCGCACTCGTGGTCGGGGCGGTACCGTACGTTTACCTTTTCATCCTGCGGGAAAAGCGATTCCGCGAATGCGACCGGCTGCTTCCGGACGCAATTGATCTGATGGCGCGTGGTCTCCGCGCGGGCCATGCCCTCCCTGCGGTATTGCAAATGGTGGGAGAGGAGATTGCTGAACCGCTGGGTGCTGAATTTCGCAGTCTGCACGAGGAACAACTTCTTGGTCTGCCATTGCGAGAAGCCGTAATGAACATGATCCGGCGTATTCCTCGCGACGATACCCGCTTCCTGGCAACGGCAGTCCTGCTGCAAAAGGAAACCGGCGGCAATCTGGCTGTGATTCTCGATAAGACCGCAGCAGTGGCGCGCGAACGCGAACGACTGCGGGGACAGGTACGCATCTTCACCGCGCAAGGGCGCGCCACGGCGTGGATTTTGTGCGCCATGCCCTTTCTTATGTTCGTGATACTCAGTGCGATCAGTTGGAATACAGAACGGCTTCTGTTCGTCGACCACATTGGGAAGATTGCCATCTACACCGGCATCATCCTCATGATCTGCGGAATTTTATTGATTCGAAGGATTGTCAACGTAAAGGTTTAGCGCATGACGTTCGTGATTGTCGGCATCTGTCTATTCTTCGGCTTCCTGTTCCTGGTGCTGCTGCTAATGCCGCGCCCATCGGCTGCGGGCGCGCTGCTGGCGCAGGTCACTCGCGCAAGCCGCCCTGCCGATGAGGTCCCCGTTTGGCGCGCTGCCCTGAACGTCGACTATCTTGCGCGTCCTTTCACGCTGATCCGTGGCCTCTTTTCGCCCGAGCCTGATCCCGAACTGGTGCATCGTCTCGCCCTGGCCGGTTACCGCAAGCCTGCCCACGCCGACGTTTTTCTCGGCCTCAGACTTGCGATTCCCGCATTCCTCGGGCTGATCGTGGCCATGTTTGTTTCGACCGGTACGATTTTCCTGTTCCTGATGGCGGTAGTCACGGGATTCTTTATTCCTGATTTCTGGTTATCCAGCGCAATTACGCGCCGGCGACAAAAAATCAAGCTCAGCTTGCCCGATGGTCTCGACTTCCTCTCTATATGTCTTGAGGCCGGGCTCGGTTTGGACCAGGGCATTGTGCGCCTGGGAAACGAGATGCGCGTGAGTCATCCGGAATTGAGCGAGGAGTTCCTGCAAATAAATTTCGAGCAGCGGGCCGGCGTCGGACGCGTTCAGGCATGGAAGTCTTTTTCAGATCGCGTGGATCTCGAAAGTGTTCGCTCGTTTGTCGCCATGCTGATCCAAACCGAGCGTTTTGGAACTCCAGTTTCAAAATCGCTGGGCATGTTTTCCGATGCCCTACGCACCGCGCGGCGGCAAAAGGCGGAAGAACTGGCGGCAAAGACCACCATCAAGATGGTGTTCCCGCTGGTGTTTTTCATCTTTCCGACAATGGCGATCGTGGTGATGTTGCCCGCGTTCATTTCCATTGTCCGCAACCTGGAGAATTTTTTGAAGTGAAGAGCAGGGGGAGGCAGTAGCGCTGTGGAGTTCACTCTAACGAGAGGTGGGGTAAATGTATAACGCAACACTGGTTCCCGTGGTATCGGCGGTTCCGGCAGTCATGCTGGATAACATCACACTGATTCGCGTGGTATCGGGTGTTTTAGCTGTGGTCGTACTCTTCACTCTGATTTACCGGATGAAGAAGAAAGCGCCTCGTTAACACCATTATTTAGACCCGAGAAAGGGCCGGTATGTTCAGTAAACAAAGGCACGTCTTCGTTTATAACAAGACGAGAGAGACCTTTTTGGCCTTTCGTGTGGCAGTCGCTGATTCAATCGTCGGCCGCCTGGTTGGGCTTTTGGGCCGCAGGTCTCTTCCGCAGGACAGTGGCGTGTGGATTGTTCCCTGCAATGCGGTGCACACCATTGGAATGCTGTTCTCATTCGACCTGGTATTGATCGATAAAAATTTCAAAGTTGTGGGCTTGCGCGAACTCGTCCGTCCGTTCACCGTGACCTGGCCGAACCACAGTGCCGAGAGCGTACTGGAACTGCCGGCACACTCTATTTTCCGTAGCCGTACCCAGATCGGAGACCAGCTTCTGATTGAGCGCTATGAAGCCAAGAAGCCTCCCAAGTCGGGGGCTCCGGAAGTTGCAGGCCCACCGGCCACGGAGCGCTCTGCAATCAATGTTGCTCTAGCTGGCTCCCGCTCCGCGCTTAGCATCTCACCGCCAAGTTCGCAGCCAGATGTTGCCCGTTCGAGCTTTGTGGATAGCTAGGGACCTCGCTCCGCATGGCGGAGTTAGATCTCTATCGCTTTCTCCGTGTGCTTTCTTTCGTACCAGCACGGGTTTGATCCCGCGTGCGGAAAGAGTGCGTTGACGCACGCCTCTGGCTGAGGCGGCTGGTAGTCGTATTCGATTTTCCCGTTCTTTTCGCCGATCGCGTAATAGTACTGCACAGTTAACGTCTGGTAGGCGTTCTTTCCTGTCGTGATCTTGTAACGCCAGAGCAAATAGTCAACAGCGTAGGCGGTAATTGCAAGCCCAAGCACGGACGCGGCCACGGTAAGGCTAAATTTCTTCATCGCTCATCTTCTTCGTTGGCGAATTCGGCGCGTCAATTTACAGTTAAATAACAATTTTAAGGATTGCGTCGCATCCGATCTTTTAGTACCCCGATCGAAGAACTGTGATGCTGATGTTTACAATTTGCAGGACCAAGGAGACTGAATGCTTCCGAGTCACGGCCGCGCTGCAAAGGTCAAATCTGTGCAACAGCTGCTGCGCAATATTGTACTTCCAACACTATTTTGTATTGCGGCGTCCGCCCAGCAACACGAGCTCCATCTCACATTTACGCCAGCAAATACTGCGGTCAATTTCACGCTTGGGGATGTCCTTCATACCGTTCATGGTTCCTTCCGACTGAAAGAAGGTAAGGTTGATTACAAGTTCGGGTCGTCTACTGTAGAAGGCAAGCTGATCATCGACGCGACCTCGGGCCAAAGTGGCAATCACAGCCGCGATCACAAAATGCATCAGGAGATTCTGGAAAGCGCGCGCTACCCGGAAATCGTCTTCCGTCCTGACCGGGCCGAGGGGACCGTCGCGCAGTCAGGAACGTCAACCGTTCAGGTGCACGGAATTTTTTCTATTCACGGCGGAGACCATGAAATCACGTTGCCGGTGCGGGTGGAAATTTTTCCTGATCATTGGATCGCAGATAGTCACTTCACTGTGCCTTATGTGAAGTGGGGCATGAAAAACCCCAGTACATTCTTGTTGCGCGTGAGCGAGTCGGTTGAGATCGACATCCACGCCACTGGACCAAACCCGTTTCCTGACCCACACTAGGGCACCGCGCCTCGCAAGGAAACGAATTCCGTCTGAACATCGCCGTGCAAATTAATATGGTGGACCGCAAAGCCCAGTTTGCCTCCCCAGGGCAGCCAGCTTGTGGCCGGCGCCACGTGCCAGGTAATACCCTCGCGCTCAAAAACGCGCCCGTTATGCCAATGGCCGACCAGCATGTGCTTAATGCCTAGTTTTCGCAGAACATTCATCTCTCGCGAGCGATAAGGTTCGCTAATTACCCAGTATGGCTTGGTGTCTGGCGGGTAATCTTCGTCGCGAAATGCAGGAATGTGCTGTACACCGATTACAACCTCACCTTTGCTGCCTGTTTCTTTTCGAAGTCCATCGAGCCATGCGAACATACGTTGCGATTCATCCTCGCTCTCAGGTGAGAGCGGCAGCGGAGTCTTGCTTTCGTACACATCGTAGTTGCCGAGAAGCTCAGAATCGATGACTACGAACGTCGCGAATTTAACGTCAAACTGGTAATAATCTTTGCCAAATGCGCCGCGATACCGCTCCAGATCTCGGCTGTGGACATCGTGATTGCCCGGAGCGTAATGAACATCGGCGTGCAACTTCCCCAAAATGCCTTTGGCTTCCTCCCAGTCCTTGGGGCTTTCACCAATATCACCTGAAACGATCACTGCGTCCGGGTGCAGGTCGTTCGCCATTTCGACGGCGCGTCGCAGGTTGTCGGCAGCATGCGGAGCATGCGTATCTCCGATGTGCGTATCACTCAGCTGTACAACTGTGATCTGCTGGTTACTGCTCCGGGGCGGCAATTGGCCCACAACGGACACACAGAGACCGAGAACCATCCACCAGCCTGATTTCATACAGAGCTAGAAGCAATTCGGCGGCGCGAGGTTGTGCGCATTTAGGTCTTACAGAACCAACTAACCTTTTAATATTATTGATGGATCGCGAACGGAACCGCTAGATTCTTGAGATTCCCATGAGCAGCGCACCTGTGGTGACTCAAAAATCGGCCACGAAGGGCCGCTGGAAGAAAATCACGGCCACGGTCCTGGCGTGCTTGTTTGTCCTTTGGCTCGCCTTCGTCGGGTTCATGTGGCGCATCATGCATCGGCAGCCAGAGGATTTTGCTCGTGTAATGAAACACATGCCGTGGGAAGTTTTTCTGGTTGTACCATTCGAAACGCTTTGGACCCGCGCCCGGGCCGGAACTCTAAACATCGGCGACTCCGCTCCAGATTTTTCATTGGCTAAGCTCGACAAGTCGGCCATCGTGCGATTGTCGGAACTGAATGCAAAACAGCCAGTCGTCATGATTTTCGGCAGCTATACCTGACCGCCGTTTCGGCGGGAGGTTCCCGCCCTCAACAAACTCTACGATCAGTACTCGTCACAGGCAGCATTTGTCGTTGTGTATATCACTGAGGCGCACCCCAGCGATATTTGGCAGATGCAGAGCAACATAAAAGACAAAGTCATTTTTGCTACTCCGAAGAACGAACAAGAGCGCGCTTTGATCGCTGGCGCCTGCGTGCGCAAGCTGGGAATCAGGATTCCCGCCGTGCTCGACGAGTTCGGCAATTCGACCGAAAAGGCGTACACCGGCTGGCCAGACCGCATTTATTTGATCGATGGTAACGGCCGCGTGGCTTACAAGAGCAAGCCTGGACCGTTTGGATTCAAGTCAACAGAATTGGAAGCCGCGCTGAAGATATTGCTGAAGGCTGCCAATGCACAGCTCACCGCTATCCACAAGTAGATGCGAGAAGAGATTCTCAAGAAGTTTTTTCTTGGCGAAGTGAGCGCAACTGAACTCGCTGCCGATCTTTCAGGTTCGACCAAACGCCTGACCAAAATCGTTTCCAACATTAGCATTGAGGATATGGAAGGGCAATTTGTTGTCACCCGCCCCATGCTGGTTTTGTTGTGTGACGCAGTGCTCTCAGGTTCTCTCCGCGCTGAGGAACTTCGAACTATTGGGTTCGCATTGGAGGCGTCGGATCACTTCGAATGGGACGGGGATACAGATGAGATAACCGCAAATGTTATCGCTGACTGGGCATGTCCCGAAGTCAACTATCCGCTGACACAAGAAAACATTAGACGATTTCGAACCTGGCTCACCAACGTTGAACCTTATCCGAGTCGGCCGAATCAAGTTGTGAACTACGGCGGCGGCGTCATTTCAGTCACCCAGAAAAAATCTATAGACCGGCATCAGCGACGAAAATAGTACCCCCACAATCTTAGTGCTATTAGTTTCGTAACGTCTTTCCCGTCTTCAGCGTGTATTGAATCCGCTCCTGCGTCTTGCGCTCACCACACAGCGATTTGAACGCCTCCCGCTCGAGATCTAAAACGTACTGTTCACCCATCGGAGTACCCGGCGTGACATTTCCCCCGCACAGCACTTCTGCGATTGTGTGTCCCAACTTCACTTCATATTCGGTGATGTACTCACCCTGGCGCATTAGGTGGACTCCCATCTTCAGCGTAGCCAGAATGCTTTCTCCCGGAGCAGGAATACTATTGCGTGGCACCGCGGGTTCATAGCCCGCGCGTACCAGTTCAAGCGCGCGCGACTTGGCATCGGCAAGAACCCGCTCACGGTTCATGGTGATCCCGTCGCCGTTCAAGAGAAACCCAAATTCCCGGGCCTCATGCGCCGAAGTCGCGACCTTAGCAGTCGCAATGGTCTCAAAAGCCTTTTTCATTGTTTCCAGGAGTTCGACCGAGTCCGCCAGATTCCCCGGAGAGCTCCTGGTTCCCTGCTTTAATGCAGTCGCACCGTCGATGGCTCGCAGCAGCATCTCCTTGCATCCGCCCCCGCCCGGCAGAAGACCGACTCCAACTTCAACCAGGCCGATGTAGAGTTCTGCATGGGGCTGCCGGGCAGGAGCGTGCAGTGTGATCTCAGCGCCGCCGCCGAGCGTCATACCGAATGGCGCAACTACAACCGGCTTCGGCGAAAACTTGATCGCCTGGGTCATTCCCTGAAATTGGCGAATCACGAGATCGACCTCATCCCACTCCTGTTCCTGCACTGACATGAGAAGAAGCATCAGGTTCGCGCCAACGGAAAAATTCGCCGCGTCGTTGGTCACAACAAAAGCATCGAAGTTGTCCCCAATCCCTCCCGGCTTCAGGGTTTGAGTTATCAGGGAAATAATGTCGGCACCAAGAGAATTCATCTTGGAGTGAAACTCGACGCAGCCAACGCCATCGCCTAAATCCACCAGCGATGCGCCTGAATTTTTTTTCACCACTCCTTTTGATTTCTTTGCAACCGTGACCGACCACACCCCCGATGGAACCTGAACTGGCACGTACTCCGCTTCATTCAATTTCCAATAGTCCCGACCTGAAGGCGTATTCGCTTGATCGACGTACCAGGATTTCTTCCCCGAACCCAGCAGTTTTTCGGCGTTTGCCGAAATGCGACGGCCTTCCTTGTGCATTCGAGCAACCGTCTCTTCAACGCCTGCAGCATCCCACAATTCAAATGGCCCCAGTTCCCAATTAAAGCCAAGCCGCATAGCACGATCGATCTCAACAATCGAGTCGGCAATTTCGGGTATGCGATCGGCGGAGTAGTTCCAAAGATCGCGCAGCGCGGCCCACAAAAACGCTCCCGCTTTGTCGACCTTCTGCGAACCGCCTCTCTCGAGTCCAAGCAGCATGCGAAGTCTGGGCCCAATTTCCTCAAGATTTTTTGCCATATCGAGCGCCGGAAACTTGGGCTTTTGACGGGGATGGTATTCGAGGGTTTTCCAGTTCAGAGCGAGCCGTTCCTCCTCGCCGTCGCCGCCTTTTGTTTTCTTGTAAAAGCCACCCTTGGTTTTATCGCCCAGCCATTTCCGGGAAAGCATCTCCTTGAAAAATTCCGGCAATCCAAGCGCAGCCTCTTCGCCGCCAAGCTTCGACATGTTGCCGACCACGTGCCCCAAAATATCGAGACCCACAAGGTCAATCGTGCGAAAGGTCGCCGATCTCGGCCAGCCAACGGCCTGACCGGTCAAAGCGTCAACTTCCTCGATCGTCAGGTCCATCTCCTGCATCAGCCGCATGACGTTCAAAACCGAAAATGTGCCGATCCGGTTGGCAATGAAATTTGGCGTCTCTTTGGCGCGCACAACGCCTTTTCCGAGTCGGACATCGGCGAACCATTCGACCGATTCGAGCAAAGCACGGTCAGTTTCGGGTGTAGGAATGAGTTCGAGCAGGCGCATGTAACGCGGCGGATTAAAAAAATGGGTGCCGAACCAGCAGCGACGGAAGTCGTCGGGGAACCCTTCGGAAATTTTCGCGACAGGCAGGCCGCTGGTGTTGGTGGTGATAATCGTTCCGGGGCGGCGAACCGCTTCAACCTTTTTCAGCAGATCTCGTTTTATCTCGAGATTTTCGACCACCGCTTCGATGATCCAGTCGACTTCCGCAACTTTTTTTAGGTCGTCTTCAAAATTTCCGACTGTCACCAGGTTCGCCAGTGACGGGTCGAAAAACGCCGCGGGCTTCGATTTCTTCGCGGCCTCGAGTCCGCCAGCGGCGATCTTGTTGCGCATCGGCTTGTCCGCGTCGGGCGGAACCATATCGAGCAAATAGCTGGGCACACCGGCATTGGCAAAGTGTGCGGCGATCCGCGCGCCCATTGTCCCTGCGCCGAGTACCGCGACCTTATGAATACGCTTCATCTGGTTTTTCTCCCGCCTGCGTAGTGTCACCTTACGTTAGTCGGATTGGCAAGCGACCACCAGTGGCGAATCTGCGCAAGAACTGCATTCATCAAATCATAGTAGTCTGATGTCAGAAGTTGAGGGAGGCAACATGCGCGAAGTCGTCCTGGTTTCATCCGTTCGTACTCCAGTCGGTCGAGCCTACAAAGGAACTCTGCGCGCCACTCGCCCCGATGAGCTTGCGGCGATTGCGATCAAGGGTGCGCTCGAGCGTGTGCCCCAGCTTGATCCCAATGAAATCGAGGACATGATTCTCGGCTGCGCAATGCCCGAAGCTGAGCAAGGCATGAATGTCGCGCGGATCGCGTCATTGCGAGCAGGTCTGCCCGTCGAGACATCTGCAATGACGATCAATCGCTTCTGTTCTTCGGGGCTGCAGTCCATCGCGATGGCCGCTGAGCGCATTGCTGCCGGTGGGGCAGAAGTGATCGTTGCGGGCGGGACCGAATCCATGTCCATGGTTCCGATGGGTGGACACAAAGTATCGCCCAACCCCTGGCTGGTCGAAAACCGTCCCGATGCATATCTTTCGATGGGATTGACCGCCGAGCGGCTGGCCCATCGTTTCGGGATCACGCGCGAAGCGGCTGACGAATTTTCGTTGCAAAGCCATCAAAAGGCGTTGGCGGCAATTCAAGCTGCGAAATTCGAAGACGAAACAGTGCCGGTGCCCGTAAGCTTCACAACCCCGAACGGATCGAAGCCGAAGAGACAGGAAATTCTTTTCAAAGTCGACGAAGGCCCGCGCGCCGATACTTCGCTCGAGGCCCTGGCCTCTCTTAAACCTGCCTTTCACGTGAAAGGAACGGTAACGGCCGGCAATTCGTCGCAGATGTCGGATGGCGCCGCGGCGGCCGTCATCATGTCAGCGGAGCGCGCGACCAAATTAGGCATTAAGCCGCTGGCTCGTTTTGTTTCTTTTGCGACCGCGGGATACAAGCCGGAAGAAATGGGACTCGGCCCGGTCTTTGCGATTCCCAAGGCATTGAAGCTCGGCGGATTGAAGCTGGCCGACGTCGATGTCATCGAATTGAACGAAGCATTTGCAGCGCAGTCACTCGCTGTTATCAAAGAAGCCGGCCTCGATCCCGCGCGGATAAATCCGAACGGCGGAGCCGTCGCGCTCGGACATCCTCTCGGCTGCACAGGCGCCAAGCTCACTGCGACCGTCATTCGCGAGCTCAAACGCCGCAATGCACGCTACGGCATGGTAACGATGTGCGTCGGTGGAGGCATGGGAGCAGCGGGAATCTTTGAGAACCTGAATTAGCCTATTTCGTGTTCTCACCGTCCTCTTTGGTTGGTTTGCTCTTCAATCGCGTAAAATCTCACGTCGTGGCCACTAACTTCCAAGTTGCGGGTCAAAAAGTAGTATCAAGAGATCCTGCCACCAACGAAGCTTTACGGGAGTTCGACTGTGCTTCCGAACAAGCAGTCCTGGAAGTTGTTGGGCGCGCCAAAAGAGCGCAACCCGGATGGGCGAAACTCGGAGTAAAAAAACGAGTTTCCGTATTGCGGAACTTTCAGCGCCTGCTGCAAGAGAACAAAGCAGAGGTCGCAGAACTTATCTCGCGGGAAACTGGAAAGCCGTACGTCGAGGCGCTAACGACAGAGATCATTGTTGTCCTCGATTCGGTGCGCTTTCTGGCCGAAAATGCATTCGCTCTGTTGGGCGACGAACGTCTGCCGCATGGGAACATCGCCATGAAGACGAAATCAGGGCGAATCCTGCGCGAGCCTCACGGTGTGATCGGAATCATTTCGCCTTGGAATTATCCGTTCTCGATTCCCGCAACAGAAAGCCTCTCGGCGTTGGCGGCGGGAAATGCCGTCGTCTTAAAACCATCAGAGTTCACTACGCTCGTGGCGCTGAAGCTGGCTGAGCTATTCCACAGTGCAGGAGTGCCCGAGGAAGCTTTCCACGTTGTGGCGGGCGATGGCAGCACGGGCGAGGCGTTGATGAAATCCGGGCTCGACAAACTGCTCTTCACCGGCAGCGTCGCAACCGGTAAGCGAATCGCCCAGGCTGCTGCGACGCGTCTGCTGCCTATAGTTCTCGAGCTCGGCGGAAAAGATCCCATGATCGTGCTCGAAGACGCAGATATCGATGTCACCTCAAGCGGCGCGCTGTGGGGCGCGTTCGTAAACGCCGGCCAGACTTGCCTGTCAGTTGAGCGGTGCTATGTTGATCGCAAAATCTACCAGCCCTTTCTGGAAGCATGCTCGCTAAAGACAAAGCAACTCCGCGTCGGTAAAGGAATGGATTCTGAAACTGATATCGGCCCCATGATCCATGAACGCCAGCTCCGCGTCGTCGAGCAACATGTTGAGAATGCCCGCCGCCTCGGAGCGCGGATACTTACTGGTGGCAAGCGCCTGCCCGAACTCGGCCCAAACTTTTACGCCCCCACCGTAATCGCGGATGTAACCCACGATATGCAGATCATGCGGGAAGAGACCTTCGGCCCGGTGTTGCCCATCATGGCTTTCGATTCAGAGGACGAAGCCGTCCGTTTGGCCAACGACTCCGAGTACGGACTGTCGGCCAGCATTTGGACGAAAGACCGCCGGCGCGGTGAAGCACTCGTACCGCGTATCAACGCCGGAATCGTTATGGTGAATGACGCGGTTTCCTGCTTCGGCATCAGTGAAGCTCCGCATGGTGGCGTCAAATCGAGCGGGATCGGTCGCGCTCACGGGCGGTTCGGACTGGAAGAAATGGTCCGAATCAAATATGTCGCTTCGGACCGCCTGCCCGACATGAAGAAGATCTGGTGGTATCGCTACGGGGAGGGCTTCACCCGCCAAATGGAAGACATGTTAGACCTGCAATTCGCGTCGCGAATCACGCAGCGAATTCAAGGGGTGTTTGGTTCCGCGAGAAATTTTTTCAGCAAACGGCTGTAGACGTGCGTCATTAGACTGGCGCTCGCCTCAATCCGCCGTGACCGCACTGGTCACGCCAACCACGTCCCTTACCAATTCCCGCCGAGATTCCTTCGCGCCTTCCACCACGCGAACTTTCCTGGCCGCGATGTTTACTGGATCAAGCCTGCGAATTTCGCCCCCGCTTACCTGAACTTGAAAACGGAACCAGTCGGTGCGAAACAGGCGCCCGGAAGCGTAGAAGGTTACGGCGGTCGCAATTTGTCCTTCGTAGTCGTCTCCTGTGCAAGCAAAAAAACGCTTCCCTAATTCCTCCGTCCAGATGCATCCGCCCACCAGGGGCTCATTCATAAATGAGCGTAGTGACGGGACTCCCATTGAAAGGCGGCGCATCTGCATGAGTTGCAAAAGCACAGACGTCTTAGCCAAATTTGTGACGACGATCTTGGCCTGGCGGGTACCGATCTTTTCCAACTTTACATGCAGCTCAGGCGACCATTGCCGTTCGAATTCTTCACGCGCCAACGCCAGGCTCTTGTCGGTGGCCTCGGTGTACCGCAGGGTGGCGCGGGCCAGAACAATGCTGAGAATCGTTGTGGTCACAGTCGCAATCAGCGGGATGTACTCCACAACCAGAGTGAACGAGGTGCTGCGGAAAATCAGCGGTATGTGCATCGCAGACAAGTCCTCCCTTCGCGTCGCTTGGCGGTCATCGACGGTCGGGGGAGATGGAGTAAGTTTAGCGATGCGTGAAAGAGCGCACCAGTAACCTAAAGGCCAGTTCAGAAGGCCATCCGCCCGTCTAAGCCTATGGTCACCTTGAGTTCCGGGCGCATGAAACGGGAAAGAAGTCTGGGAAGGCGTGTCGCTAGGAACCGTATAAAGACTGGCTTGAGCGACTATTTCGGGCTACTCTGGATGCCAAAGCGTCGGCAGGAGGTTCCATGCGTCGCACTGCCTCTTCATCCACAACCAGAGTTCACGATGCGGTGGTTGAGACCTATATGGTCAATGAGCGCATGAACCAGATCATCCTCAATCAGCTTGATCCTCGCGCCTGGCGCGCGAAAGCGCATGGACGCAATGCGCGCACAATCGCCGCGATCTTTGCGCATGTCCACAATATCCGTCTCAAGTGGATCAGACTTTCTGCCCCGCACATCAAATCGCCACGCAAGCTCGACCGAACTAGTTGCTCCATTCGCCAGGCCAGCACGGCACTCGCTGAAAGCGCGGAAAGTTGCGGGACAATGCTTGCACAAGCTTTTTCAGCTTCCGAACCTCGCGTTAAACAATTCCTGCGTGACGGTTGGTCCACGCCGTGGCCGGCCGGCGCAAGCATGTTCGCGTACATGATCTCGCATGAGGCACATCATCGCGGACAGGTGTGCATGCTCGCTCACCAGCTGGGCTTTCCTTTGGGCAACAAAGCGACGTCTGAGATGTGGTGTTGGGAAAGGCTGTGGAAGGAGTGCGGCTTTGGAACGATACGCTGAAGCATATGGTAGGCACGTGGGGACTCGAACCCCAGACCTCTACCGTGTCAAGGTAGCGCTCTAACCAACTGAGCTACGCGCCTACAAGCGAAGCTTAAAAGCATTTTAGCAGGAGATCGATTGGTTGAATCTCCTCACGCTTTGGTGACCGCCGCCAGCCGTTCGCGCGTGGATTTGACAATGGCAACGAATTTTCGAGCAGTCTCCACAATGACTTCCGTCTTTCCAGACTTCAAAGCTGCCGATTGCACCAGTTCGCTGCCAACCCCTAATGCTTCCGCGCCAGCTTCAAGGAATTCTGCGGCGGTATTCAAGTTAACGCCGCCTGTGGGCACGAGGGGAATCTGCGGCAGCGGGCCTTTCAGCGCCTTGATATATTTCGCCCCGCCGACCTGACCGCAGGGAAATACCTTCACGAAATCTGATCCGGCCTTCCAGGCCTTCACGATTTCCGTCGGCGTCAAGGCGCCCGCCATCATCAGCATGCCTTCTTTGACTGCGAACTCGATTGTCTCGACATTCAGGGCGGGGCTCACCAGAAATTGTGCCCCTGCATCTCTGCACCGGCGTGCAGACTCGGCATCGAGTACGGTTCCCGCTCCGATCAGCACCCCCGATGAATTCGACTTCGCGAGCTCACGAATAACTTCCACCGCTCGCGGCACCGTCATCGTGATTTCAACAACCGGAATTCCGCCTTCGGCAACGGCCTCCGCAGCCACCAAAGCCTCGCGTTGCGACGAGGCTCGCACCACTGGCACGACTCCAATTTCAATAATGCGGTCGCGAACCGATTTCTTGTCCATCCTGCTTCTGCCCTCAGCGCGCGATTCGCGCACCGCCCCCCTTCATGACATTGAGCACTTCCTTCAGCGTCGCCATGCTGGTGTCGCCTGGCGTCGTCATGGCCAGCGCTCCATGCGCTGCTCCGCATTCAACTGCCCATTGGGGATTTTCGCCAGCGAGAAATCCGTAGATCAAACCTGAGGCAAAAGAATCCCCGCCACCGACCCGGTCGAAGATTTCCAGATCTTCCCTTCTCTTCGCCTGATAAAACTGGCCATCGGCATAACAGATGGCGCCCCAATCATTTCTTGTCGCCGTCTTCGCCTGGCGCAAGGTGGTCGCCACCACATCAAACGGATAATCCTTTGTAACCTGCCGGATCATCTGCTTGAAATTTTCGACGTTCAGCGCGGAAAAGCTCTCATCCACTCCGGAAACTTCATATCCGAGCGCGGCGGAAAAGTCTTCCTCGTTCCCGATCATGACATTCACGTGCGGCGCTATCAGGCGATTCACTTCCTGCGTCTTTTTCTTTCCGCCGAGGCTCTTCCAGAGCGAAGGGCGGAAATTCAGATCGTAAGAGACGACTGTTCCGTGCGCTCGCGCAGATTTCATCGCTTCGAGCGCCACCTCAGGAGTAGACGACGAAAGCGCACAGAAAATTCCGCCAGTGTGGAACCAGCGCGCGCCGTGCTTTCCGAAGATTTCGTCCCAGTTGATGTCGCCCGGCTTCAACTGCGAAACCGCCGTGTGGCCGCGATCGTAGGAACCGAGCGCGGCCCGAACACCGTAGCCTCGTTCGGTGAAGTTGAGCCCGTTGCGAACGCTGCGTCCGACGCCATCGTGCTCCACCCAGCGCACCAGTGACTGGTCGACACCGCCCTGATACAAAAAATCCTGGAGCAGCTTCCCGACCGGATCATCGGCAAAGGCAGTCACGATTGCCGTATTCAAGCCGAAGCAGCGTTTCAGTCCACGCGCAACGTTGTACTCGCCCCCGCCCTCGTAGACATCAAAGTGACGGGTGGTCGAAATCCTTCCAGCGCCCGGATCGAAGCGCAGCATGACTTCGCCCAGACTGACCAGGTCCCAGCGGCACTGCTCTTTCGGCCGAATCTTCAGTGGCATCTCTCTAATCTCACCGACGCACCGCATCCGCGTCAAATCAGAGATTCTGCCATCGTTTTTAACCCGGCTTCACAAGTTTATGTGCTGCACCATGTCTTCGAGCTTCTGCTGTTCCTGCGCCTGCCTCACCTGCAAGTCGGAAATCTCTTTGTGCAGCGCATTCAGCCTGTCCTCCTGCAAATCGAGCTGATGCGTGTAGCGCGCCAGCAGAGCCTTTTCTTCTGTGCTTCCCTTTAAAGCTTTCATGTTTTCGCGGATACGCGCCTGGTCAGAGTTGATCGACTCGAGTTCCTTCTGTCGGGTTTCTCTTTCAGACTGCAGCCTGCTGATCTGGTTTTTCTGATCGAGTACGCGGCGAAATGCAGCCTGGATCTCAGGCGTCATGACATTTTCGACCGCAAGCACTTCGACTTGATGATCGGTAATGTCGGTGAGCATCGAGCGGCTGACGTCCTGGTGTGACTCTTCAACCGTCAGCTCCTGCGTCTTATCGGGCTCAACGGACACGCGGAAGCGATAGTGCGACGCCGAAGTCTCCTCTGGCTTGTTCGCGTCCGCAAGCTTCCATCCGGCACGAACCGGGTGCTCGATGACCACCTGACGCGTCGCCGTGTCGGAATTCCGAATCGTATATTTCACCTCGTCGCGATGTTCGCGCGAGAGGAACATCACGCCCTTGAGAATCTGGATCCGGCTTACGGGCAGGTCACGCGACTCGTATTGCGGGCTCACGCGCACGGCAGTGTCGGCTGCATAAGAAAGCAACCGCCGCTCATTCGGATGCAGAGTTTCGATCAGGCCCTCGCCGGCGAATGTTCCACTGTCGATGATGTTGAAGGTGCCGGAGTCGAGCGTCAGACCGCTGGCATTCTTGACCCAGAGTGCGCGCAACGCAGGCTGGTTCGCGTTTGCGGTCCAGAGCGTTACTTTTTCTGCGTCGATTCGCGACTGCAAAATCGGCACCAGCGCCGATTGGTTCTTGCCTATCGTGATTGCCTGCTTGATGTTGTACTCAAAGTAGTCGCCGAGTTCCTGGGCTTGGGCCACCTGGGCGTTTTGCAGTTGAGCGAATTGATCGAGTCTGTCCCTCTCGCTCGTCATCCCCATTTGCCCGTACATTGTCAGGCCCTTACGGGGAACCGCCATAAGTGCATCTTTCTGAACCATTCTGGGTTCTAACCCACCAACGGTCCCTCCACCGATGCCGCCGCCACGCCCTTCCCCGACGGGGGCCGGAGCCGCTACAGACTGAGGTGGTGGCGGGCCATTTTCGTCCTTCATCGTTGCCTCATGCGTCTGCGGAGTCAGCATGGCAGATTGTGGCAAGGCAATCTCCGGCCTGCGAGCATAGAGCGGCTGAGAAATATCCTGGATGAACGACTGCGGCGCGCCGGCAATCAGAGCAAGTTGCACGTCTTTCCAGTCTTCGCCGATGGTGTTATCTACGATTGCCCAGCCTTGCAGCAGCGGCTTATCGCCCGACTTCTCCGGAAGGATGATGCGATACGTGCTCTTCCACACCGGCACCTCGCTGATGTAACTGACGAAAACTTCACGATCGCCATTACCAGTGGCCGAGACAGTCATGCGCCGCAGATCACGCGCGCGCGATGATCCGACAAGATTCAGGTACCGGCCGACTTCATCGTTTAAGTCGCGCTCTGCAAGCCTGACGTTCACTCCAGATCCGAGTTCGAAGTTTCGCATCTCGCCGGAGTCGGTCACGATTGAGAAATCAGTCGCGTGGTAGGTTGTGCCGGAATCCGTGGTGCGCTCTTCCTGTTCTACGCTGAGCAGGCGGCCCGTTGCCGACTCGCCCTTCCCGGAGACCTCGACCCGCGACCCGCGCAATGCCGAGAGAAATTCGGCGCGTGTGATCTGCTCGCCAAAGGGCAGGCGCAGCGCCCGCAGCCGTTCATCGAGCGGCGCGATGGAATTGTAGCGAATCCCTGAAATTTGGCCGCCGCCGAGATCCACAACCGTCAGCGACTTCAGCACGTCGTTGAGTTGGCCTGTCGTGAAATCAATTCCCAGCTCCTGAGTTCCGCGGACACGGGCCGAGTGTTCAAAATATCCCACGCCGTTCTTGTAAAGTACAACTCGTTTTACCGGAAGCCGCGCGGCATCGGCGCCCTCGAGATTGGCGGGCATTTCCTGCCCCGAACACAGCACCGCGTAAACACACAACATCGCAATTGCCCAACGTTGCCTGTACATTTCGCACCTCCCGCGATGAAACAGCAACTGACAAGAGAACGATGAGTATGAATGATTCTTGCGACGTGAGTAGGTGACCAATTGGTTGCCTGGTGATCTAAGACATCACGCCTGACCAGCCGTTCCGCGCACACTTCGGCGCACTCTCTACTTTGACAACTGGCGACCATGGCGGGTTCCAGGCTACTTTCCCTTTGTCCTTCCGAACCGCTTCAGCGGTGAGGAATCTGCTTTTCGGCTGGAACCAGCAGCTTCCTCGTTGTCGCGCAAGCGCGACAACGAGGAACGACATTCTCTTGGGGGCGGGACAAAGCTCGCCGCGGAATGGGGCATGCAAGTCCCGATGGGTCACTATCCGACCGCCAAAAGGCAAGACCAACCGTCGTTCCGAAAAGCTGAGCTTGCGATGCGACGAGAGCCTGAGCGACTGACCGAAGGTGTAAGGAGTCGAATGGGAATCCGCCTTTCCCACGCGACCAGCAGACGCGTCACCATCCGCCTGCCAAGAGCAAAACCCAACTACTTGTCATTCCGAGGAGCTGAGCTTGCGATGCGACGAGGAATCTGCTTCTCCCACGCGACCGGCAGATTCCTCCCTGTCCGCGAGCGCGACGCCTCGGAATGACAATGGCTTAAGGTAACCGTCATAAACATAAAAAGGCCCGGCTTGCGCCGGGCCAGCTAAAAGCTAATAGCTAAAGGCTAAAAGCTTATTTAAATGTCGTAATACAACGCGAACTCATACGGATGCGGCCGCAGCCGAACCGCGTCCACTTCCTTCGAGCGCTTGTAGTCGATATAGGTGCTCAGCAGCTCCTCGGTGAACACGTCTCCCTTGAGCAGGAACGCATGGTCTTTTTCGAGAGCGTCGAGCGCGGCATCGAGTGAGCCTGGCATCGATGGAACCTTTGCCAGCTCCTCTGGACCGAGATCGTAAATGTCCTTGTCGAGCGGTTGGCCGGGATCGATCTTGTTCTCGACGCCGTCCAGACCTGCCATCAACATGGCCGCGAACGCCAGGTATGGGTTGCAGCTCGGATCCGGGGGACGGAACTCAACGCGCTTTGCTTTCGGCGATGCCGAGTACATAGGAATGCGGCATGCAGCCGAACGATTGCGGCGCGAGTACGCCAGGTTCACCGGCGCTTCGAATCCAGGCACCAGACGTTTGTACGAGTTAGTGGTCGGGGCGATGATCGCCGCCAGCGCTGGCCCGTGCTTGATCAATCCGCCGATATACCACAATGCCATCTGCGAAAGGCCGGCATAGCCATCCCCGGCAAAGAGCGGCTTGCCGCTCTTCCACAACGACTGGTGCGTATGCATGCCGCTGCCGTTGTCCTGGAAGATCGGCTTCGGCATGAACGTGACCGTCTTGCCATATTGATTAGCAACGTTCTTCACCACGTACTTGTAAAGCAGCATGTGGTCAGCAGAGTTCACCAGCGAATCGAACTTCAAATCGATTTCCGTCTGGCCGCCGGTTGCCACTTCATGGTGGTGACATTCCACGTTGAGTCCGCACTTTTCCATGGTCATGACCATTTCGCTGCGAAGGTCCTGGTAGTGGTCCATGGGTGGAACCGGGAAATAGCCCTCTTTGTAGCGCGGACGATAGCCGAGGTTGTTGTTCTCGCGGCCCGAGTTCCAGCGTCCCTCTTCTGCATCGATGAAGTAGAAACCGTGCTGTTCCCTTTGATCGAAGCGAATGTTGTCGAAGATGAAGAATTCCGCTTCTGCGCCGAAGTAAGCGGTGTCGGCAATTCCGGTCGAGCCAAGATAAAGCTCGGCTTTCTTCGCGATGTAACGCGGATCGCGATCGTAGCGCTGCTTGGTGAGAGGATCGACCGCGTCGCAGACCATCACCAACGTCGGCACCTCAGTAAACGGATCCATCAAATACGTGTTGGGATCGGGGATCAGCAGCATGTCGCTTTCGTTGATTGCCGCCCAGCCGCGAATAGACGAACCGTCCATGCCGAAGCCTTCTTCAAAAGAATCCTCGCTCAACTGACCGATCGGATAAGAAACGTGCTGCCACAAACCTGGGAGGTCCGTGAAGCGGAGATCAAGCAGCTTGGCTCCGTTTTTCTTCGCGAACTCCAGGACAGTTTTTGCATCTGCCATTGGGAAAGCTCCTTTAGGAAATCGGGCGACACCCGGGAATTAAGTTCAGACACACTAAGTCTGCCAACGCTCCGAACCGGTCTTTCTCAGGGAATCTGGAGAATTGTACACCTGCTACAATCGTCTGACGAGCAGGCGAAAACAGTCTAGTTCGCGCAAGGCGCACGCGGAAATTGATTGTTTTTATGGGAAGGATAAATTCGGCTTTAGGCGTCAGGCTCTGGGCTGTGGAGATCGAATGTTGGATCAGCCTGTGGATAACGCTGAAGCCGACAGCCTGAAGCCTAGAGCCGAATTCTATGGATTTCGACCAACTAGAAACTTTCATTGAAGTGTCCCGGCTCTCCAGTTTCTCTCGCGCTGCCGAGAAACGATTCCGCACTCAGCCCGCGATCTCGTCCCAAATCCGGTCTTTGGAGGAAGAGGTTGGAGCGAAGCTGCTCGACCGCTCTGGCGGCAAAGTCTCTATCACAGCTTCGGGAAAGCTTTTTTTGAAATTTGCCGAAGACACGCTGGATGCGCGCAAAGCTGTGGTGACAGCCATTGCCGAGACAGAACGCGTGCCGCGCGGCGAAATTGTGGTTGGAGCAAACGAGGGCACTTGCCTTCATGTGCTGCCGGAAGTTTTTGCCAACTTCAAGAAGCAATATCCCGATGTTTCCATCAGCATCAAGCGCGCCGACTACGGCAAAGTGCTCGAATCGGTCATTGAGAATTCCGTAGATTTCGGAGTTGTTTCGTTGCCGGTCAGCGACAACCGTCTAACGGCGGTGCCAATTCACAAAGACGAATTGGTACTCATCGCTCCGCCCAAACATCCGCTGTCGAAACTCAAGTCGGCTTCGGCTGCCGACATTGCCCAGTATCCACTAGTCATGCCGAAAATTGGCCATACGCGCGATGCTCTGGACAGCCTGTTTCATCTGCAAAAGTTAAAACCGCGCATCGCAATGGAGCTGGACTCGAGCGAACTGCTCAAACGATTTGTGGCCGCAGATGTCGGTGTAGGTTTTATCTCGCGCTCACATGTTCAGGAGGATGTAAAAGCCAATGTGCTGGCCGCGGTTCCTCTAGCCACTTCTCAGATTCGCCGCGATCTGGCGCTGGTTTTCCGGAAAGACAAAGCCCTCAGCAGGGCGGCCTTGGCGTTCATCGACATCGCGGTCAAAATCAAGAGCGCCGAAACCGCTGTTTTAGGCAAAAGATAATCTGTCACTTCTGGCTGGCATTCTCTTTCACATACGAAGCTGAGAGTGTCCCTTTACTTGTCGCCACGGGGAAAAGTGTGGGATAGAACTGCACAAAGGTTGTGTCAACCGCGCCATGTTGTGAATGGCAGCTGTAGCACGCGGCTTCCGTCGGGACCATCTTTGCTGTGTTGGCATCGTCGAACCCGAAAAAAGCCCAGCCCCCCTTGAATCGCTTCTCGTCCTTCACATGCACTTCGGCGCCCATGCGTTCGGTGCTTTGGTAATTCCCGCGTTGATTGATTGATCCTTTGTCCCGCGCGCCCCTGACTTCGAGCACGAGCATCGTCTTGTCGGGCCAGGTGCCTGTCTCGAGGAATGACTTGTAAGACTCGGGATCGACAAAAACATTGTCGAACATGTGATGGCCTGCTTGCGCGGCAGGACTGTAGCTCATGTCGAAGCCCGTGCTTAAGTAAACCCATTCTCGGTAATTCGCTGGAAACTTCATCTGACCGTCCGCCGTGTATTGCGGACCAGGAATCGGTTCAGGCTGACTCACAGCGGCCAATGAAAATAGAGTCGCAGTCACAACCAAAACAGTGCGGATGTAGGTGAACATGCGCACAGTATGAACAACCAGAGCTGGAATTGCCACACCGTTCCCTGCACCGCAACGGCGATTGGCTGCATTTTTAGCTTTTCGTCTAAAAATAGGAATACGATCCTGAACATGCAAGTCGCGCCTGTGCCCAATACTTCACCACGCTGGATTTGGATCCTGGCGATCTGGTTTAGTGTCGGCCTGTTTGATGCTACCCAGACCGTATTCTCCATGCTTGCTCAGGGCATGCACCATGCGTGGCTGAAGCTTTTTATAACTCTGCTGTTCGAGTGGGTCCCGATCGCGCTGGCCACTCCCCTCATTGTCAGTCTCGCTCGATCTTACCCGCCCACGCGCCTGCGATCTCTCAAAACCTGGATTGTGCATGTCCCGACTTGTTGCGTTGTTTGCCTGGCATCGAGTCTTTGGATCGCCGGCTTCGAGCAAGTCTTGAATCCCTGGGCCACTCCCACCGGGCCGGGACCGTTTCTGCCTCGAGTGTCATACCGGTTCTGGAGCGGGCTGGTTTCTTACTTCGTTCTCTACGTAGCTGTCCTCGGAATTAGCTACGCACTCGACTCGAAAGAACGGCTCGCCCGCGAGCAGACGGAAACGGCCCGCCTCAGCGCCGCCCTATCGAGCGCGCAATTGAATGCGCTGCGACTACAGATTGAACCCCATTTTTTATTCAATACCCTGAATGCAATCGCCGGACTCATACGAGAGGGTCAAGGCGAAGCTGCTACAAACATGCTTGCCGGTTTAAGTGATTTCCTCCGCAGGGTGGTTGAGGACACCAAATCCCAGGAAATACCGCTCTCCGAGGAGATGGAGTTTCTTCACAGATATCTGGAGATTCAAAAGACGCGGTTTGCCGAACGGCTACTAATCACCGTCCAGGTTCCTGACGAACTCCTCGAATCCCAGGTTCCGAGCTTCATTTTGCAGCCAATGGTCGAGAACGCGATCCGGCATGGCATCGCCAAACGGGTGCAAGGCGGCGAATTGCGGATCAGCGCGTCACGTTTGAACGGAATGATGACCTTGCGCATCTACAACGACGGCCCGCCTCTCGCGCCAGCGCAACAGAATGGGCAATCCGGGATCGGCATTGCCAATGTTCGTTCCCGGTTGGAGACCTTGTACGGGAGCTCCTTTCAATTCTCTCTGAAGAATCATGGCCCCCATGGCGTCGAAGCTGTAATTTCACTTCCCTTCCGGAAAAATAGTTGATCCAGGTGGAACCATCACTCTCAATCCGCGTGCTGGTCGTCGATGATGAGCCTCTGGCCCGCAGCAGCATCAAGCGTCTGCTCGAGCGCGACCCGGAAGTTCAAAACGTGATGGAGTGCGGCTCCGGGACTGAAGCGTTGCAGGTCATTCCTCAACGACATCCCGACCTGCTCTTCCTCGATGTACAAATGCCCGAGTGTGACGGGTTCGACGTGCTGGAAAAAATTCCTCAAACCGTATCGCCCACAATCATCTTCGTCACCGCATACGATCAGTATGCAATCCGGGCATTTGAGGCAGGAGCCCTGGACTATCTTCTCAAGCCATTTGATAACGCGCGTTTCTACCGTGCCCTCGATCGCGCAAAAGAAAAATTTCGCGGTGGCAAAACCGTTTTCAAGACACAGCGATTTGTGATCAAAGGAACGGGAGAGGTGTTGTTTATCAAACTCGCCGATGTTGACTGGATTGAAGCGGCAGATTACTACTCATGCCTGCATGTTGGGGCAAAGACACATCTCCTGCGCCGCAGCATGAATGAACTGGAGCAGGAACTGGATGCGACCGTCTTTTGCCGCGTTCATCGCTCAGTGATCGTAAACCTTGAACGAGTCGAGGCTATGAAGCTGAACCAGGACGGTGAATACGACGTATGCCTCGAGAATGGTGCGAGGCTTGGCGTCAGCCGTGGCTATCGCAAGCAGCTTCAAGAGAGGTTGGGAATACGAACACGAAATGGATGCTGACGGTGGCCCCACCTGCTTGGTGTTCGTAGGATAGGAACTTCAAACCTGCGTGCGAGCGTGTTATACAATTTCGCCCGTGAGCTGCTGGAGCAGTTGGTCTGTTTTTCCTATTTTGCTTCTCCTATGCGCCACGTCGCTGGCGCAAGCCCCCGAGCAAAGCAAGACATACAAATTGCTCTCGGTCCACGTGCGAGGTCTGCAACGTTTGCCTGAAAACGACGTGATCGCAGCCACCGGGCTGAAAATCGGTCAATTCGCCGGCGAATCTGAATTCAAACAGGCAGCGCAGAAACTCGGCGAGACCGGTCTGTTTTCGCAACTCACTTACAGTTACAACTACTCGACTGCAGGTTGCGATCTCGGTTTCCAAGTCACGGAAGACGAAAAACTGGTCCCCATCGTGTTTGAAAATTTCGTCTGGTTTTCCGACGAGCAGTTACTGGATCAGCTCCATAAGCGCGTGCCACTGTTCACCGGCAAAGTTCCCACCGGCGGGGATCTCACTGAGCAAATTGCTCATGCGCTCGCCGCAATAATCTCTGAACAGCATATTTCCGGTGAGGTCGAATACCTGCCGTTTGCGCCGGAAGACGGACCGGTGCAGGCATACGACTACAAGATAAATTTGCATCCGGTGGTAGTGAACAGCATTGACTTTCCTGGCGCGGCCCCGAGCGAACTTCCGCTCCTCCAAGCTGCAGCGAAACCGCTTTCCGGAGAAGAGTATCTTCGCACCAACCTGCGTGCACAGGAGCAACATGACTTTTTGCCTGTGTACCGCGCACGAGGCTACCTGAAAGCGCAATTTGCGGATTCTCAAGCCAAAATAGTCGGGGATGGCGCCCAGACTCAGGTCGATGTGAGCCTGCCGGTCACCCCGGGCATTCAATACAAGCTTGCTGGCTTGCAATTTGCCGGAAACACGGCTTTCCCGACGGAGAAATTAAGGGAATTGATCCACCTGAAAGCGGGAGAGCCGGCAAACGTCATGCAACTAGGCGATGACATCGACCAAATCCATAAGCTGTACGGCACCAGAGGATATTTGTTCGCCGAGATCAAACCTGTTCCCGAAATGGATGATGCACACGCAACCGTAAGCTACCAATTAAAGGTGATTGAGAATGACGTCTATCGAATGGCAGATTTGAACATCGACGGCCTACCGGATGAAAACGCCAACCGTATGCTTGCGCAGTGGCAATTGAAAAAGGGGGACCCTTACGACAATAGCTACCTGCAGAAGTTTTTCAACATCCTTTACCGCGACTTTGGCCTGCGCAGGTCTTATGACGTTGCACCGAAACTATCCATAAACCGCGAAGATAAGACTGTCTCCGTTAATTTACATTTTTCGCCTCGAAATTGAGGCAGAATTGAATTCGTGCCGGATCAAAGGGAAAATCAACGTAAACCAATAAAACACGATTGTTTGGAGGATCTGATGAGTTCTGGAAAGCTCTTCTTAGGTTTTGTCGTAATTCTTACCGCGATTTCTATGGCCGCGGCTGCAAAGGTCCAGACGTTCAACGGCGAGGTCTCTGATGCGATGTGCGGCGCCAAGCACATGATGGCCGATAAAGCCGAGTGTACCCGCGCCTGCGTAAACAAGGGCTCCAGCTACGCGCTGGTGGTGGGCGATAAAGTTTATAACTTGCACACTACGAACAAAGCCGCCCTTGACCAACTGAATTCGCTTGCAGGAGAAAACGCCACCGTGAGTGGTTCCGCGAACGGGGACACCATAGAGGTAACCAAAGTGGCGGCGGCGAAGTAAAGCCACGTGGTAAACGGCCGCTCACCTGACGGATCCGGGCCGGCAAAGGCCCGGGTTCAACAGACCCCCCACAGCCCCTGACTATCCCGTCCTGAGCAGCAGTTCCTGAGTAGTCCATTCGTCATGTTTTTTCTTGCAGTTTTTATGTTGTGCGGCTGATGCCTGTGTTATGTTTGTCGATTCATTCACTCAAAAACCCGGAGGGTTTCTGAATTGTCCAAAGACATGGTCCCCAAACGGATTTTCTTCACCAAGGGGGTCGGCAAACACAAAGAACGGTTAACGTCGTTTGAGCTGGCGCTGCGGGACGCCGGAGTTGCAGCCCAGAACCTGGTTCGAGTCTCTTCCATCTTCCCACCCCAATGTAAGCTCATTGCCCGCTCTCAGGGACTCACCTATTTGAATCCCGGTGAAGTTGTCTTTGCCGTTGTCGCCGAGAACTCTACTCATGAGCCACACCGTCTGCTTGCCGCCAGTATTGGCGTGGCAATCCCCGCCGACCGCAACACCTACGGCTATTTAAGCGAGCATCACTCTTTCGGCGAGACCGAAGACGCGGCCGGGGATTACGCGGAAGAACTTGCGGCAGAAATGCTCGCCACCACCCTGAACGTCGAATTCGATTCCGACCGGTCCTGGGACGAGAAGAAAGAGATCTACCGCATCTCAAACAAAATCGTGCGCACCGCTAACGTGACGCAATCAGCTGTGGGCGACAAGCGAGGACTTTGGACAACGGTGATAGCCGCCGCCATCTTTATCTTTGACTAGTGGCCGGCGCCCGCAGCAGCAGAATTTTGCTGGAGAGCTGCTTTCGCTTCTTTAATGCCGGCCACAATGCTCTGCTCCCAATCCAGATGCGGCACTGGAGACTTCTCTGCAGCTTCAAAAAATGCGAGCGCCCGGTCGGGCTGGTTGAGCCGCTTTAGGCAAAGACGGGCCGCGCCCAGGAGCGCGGGAATGACTTGTTTTTCGGAAGGAAAGGTCTTCACAAGTTCCTCATACTCCGCCAGTGCACGGTCATAGGACTGCAGTTTTTCTGCGGCTCGGCACAAATCAAGCCATGTCTTGGGTTCGAGGTTTTTGCCACCTGCGTTCCGGAATTCCTCGTAAGCGCTCCAGGCGAGCTCGTCCTCTCCCGATTTGAGATGGCTCGCGCAAAGGCTTGCCAGGAGTTTTATAGCCGCAGCCTCATCACCCTTTCTGTGGTGAACCGTAAGCAATAATCGGTGTGCATCCACGGAGTCGGGCTTCTTAGACAGATACGCATTGAGCAATGTCGTCGCTTGGTCCAGTTGTCCGTTGTCGATCAATTCACTCGCTTGCTGAATCTCAGCATCGCTATCCAGATTCAAGTCCCGTTCGATCCGCTGGTTCGCTTTCGTCTCCAGGCCCGAATAACGCAATCCCACTGCCGCCAGTGCGCCGAAGACGAAGCCGCCGACGTGTGCCCAATGCGCGACACCGCTGGTGTGGCCCAGCAACGTTCCATAGAACACTTCCATTGCCAGCCATAGAGGTAGCAGCGCCACGGCTGGAGCATTGAAGCGGTAAGTGCGGAAGAAGCCAAATAACCAAAGGATTTCGATCTTCATCTTGGGGAAGCGCACCATAAAGGCGCCCATCAGCGCAGCCACGGCGCCTGATGCTCCAAGCGTTGGAACCGTGCTTGCCGGATTCGTCCAAGCGTGAAATTGCAGAGCAGCCGCGCCAGCTATGAAGTAAAAGATCGTGTAGATCGGCCGGCCCCAAACGTCCTCGAGCACAAATCCCGCTAACCACAAAAACCACATGTTGCCGATGATGTGCAACCATCCACCATGCAGGAAGTTTGCGGTCAGATAACTGATCGGCCGGGGATGCGCCGGAATAAACGCGTACTGTTCGGCGATGGATGATGCTTTGAGCTGAATGTACTGCGAATCAAGCGAGTCCAGCTCTTCCTGCAGCCTTTCTGGATCGTCCTGCAAACGCATCTTCGCGTCCCACGCGTCTGCCACGTCTCGATTCTCCTGCTTGGCCTGGGCCCAGGTGAACGGATCATTCTTCTGAAAATCGTCAACTAGCTGCTGTGCTTCCGGGGAGAGCTTCAGTTCAGGGTGACTCGCGGCCATCAGCAGGATATGCGCTTTGACCACGCCTAACTTCTGCACGTCCTCCTGCATACTCGAATAGGTGGGGATGAAGCAGATAACGTTCAGAGCAATCAGGGCAAAGGTAATAATCGGCCAACGGCGGGTGGTCATTCCTTCGTGACGAATCGGGATGAGCATAGTGCTCCTACTCTGCGGCCGATTTTCGGGGAGGTCGCGTCAGTTTATCCCGCGGGAGCAGCGAATATTAGATGGGAAAAGACTTACGTCCAAGGTAATGCCCTTGGGCGATCCCCTAGACGGGTTCGAGTAAATCGACCGTTTGCGGCGCATCGAAGGCAAGAAAGATTATTTCCTGACCTTCTCCCGTTTACTTGATACTTTCTCTGCTGCCTTATCTTTCTTTTTCTCCAGCCTCTCCAGTACGGCCGCTACGATCAGCGGAAGGCCGACCGTCGCATCCACGAACACCTCGCCAAATCGCCCTCCTTCGGCGGGAGGAACAAATTTTCCCCACGAAATGGCTTCGCTATATGGGCTGCCCGACAAACCACCCCAGTAAACCGGCTCTGGGCAGATCCTGAGGCCGTAGTGGTAGCGCTTAAGAGGCACATTTTCGCCCATGCGGCGGTGGCGCAGCTCGATGAAAGGCCCGAACTGCTGCGACCAGTTGCGCGGGACACCCCCGCCAATGGTGAAGATTCCCAGGCGCGTTTGTCGCAGGAGTGTGGAGGCAAAGTGTTCCAGGTCCTCGAACGGATCGAACTTTATTTTGTGCCGGCCCGAACCCTCGCGCATTCGATTGTGTAGCGCCACGTCTAGTCCAAGCTCGGAATCAGTAAAGGCAGGCACAAAAACCGGGACGCCTTTTTCATAGGCCGACTTCAGGATTCCCCGCTGGCCCTTGGCATGTTGTGCGAGATGCGCGCCAATCGCATGGTTCAGCTTGTAGGAGCACATCACTTCCGAGTGGTCCCATTCGGCGAGAACAGCCGCCATAACGCGCTCTACATCATCCAGGTTCTGCTCGGGCTCGAGTGTGTCGTAAACCCGGTTGTATCCCTGCTCGTAAAGTTCGGTGTCGGGTACGTCCGGGTTATAGCGGAAATGCGAACGGCCGGTGGCCTCTACAAGCCCATGGGCCATCAGCGCGCCCGTAGAAACGATCGCATTCACGATGCCGCGGTCGATCAGCTCTGTGATCACTAGTCCCTGCTTAGCGACCGTCATGGCGCCGGCCAGGGTCATCACCACGAAGCAGTCTTTGTCTCGCGCCATTGCTTCCAAAACGTCGGCTGCTTCGCCAATCTGTCGTCCCGTAAACGCAGTATTCGACATGGCCCGTACCAGATCATCGATCGAATGTACGCGGGAGAGATCCAGCGGCTCGAGCGGCACCAGGCTGTCTTCAATGGGATTGTGGAGCTTGCGGTCAATGCCCGCGCCATCGTGGTTGTCGTGCTGCATCGTGTCCCCCTAAAAATATGAATGGAAGAATTTACTTTACTAGAGCCACATCGAATACCGCTAGCAGACGAGCGAAGGTTACGCTGCGACCCAGTTGTTACATTTCTGTCCAAGACCAAAGTTGGCCGCGATACAACTTCGCTGTCGGATCCAATAATCTATACTCTTAAGCGAGCAACCACGGCACGTCATGAATCGAATCCCAAAATCCTGGATCGCAATTGTGGCCATTGTGGCCGCTGTTGGGGTGCTTTTCGTTCTTATCACTCCCGCGCCAGACGAACTTCCAAGCACTGGACCTCACTCTCTTCACAAAGTTTTTACATTCGTATCTACATATTTCAGCCCGCTTCCCCCCGCAATCTTCAGCGGACCTCAATTCAAGTTTGTTGCCACTACTCCGCTGACTCGTGACAATCTGCTCGCGCTGACCTGCGCCCGTCTTTGCTAGACCCGTCTTCGCCCTTTCACCCATACAAACCTCGGGTGTGAATTCACAAATCGCGAAGAACTATTTCCCAACGGAAACGGAGGCTCGATGTTGAGAGCGCCAGGTTGCGGCAGTTCGGAAGTCCTGGTTTCAGCAGGTTTTTATGAGGTTTTCACCGCCGCGAATGCTATTCGGGCACTGAACCAGGTTGGATTCGAAGATGATGACATCGGCATGATCGGCGTCCTTGCTGGTCCATCAATCGACCTAAGCCAGTTCTGCCATGAGATTGGATTGCCAATCGAACATGCGCGGTATTACCAGACCAGCTTCGAAGATGGCGGAGTGCTGCTGCTGGTACGGGCGCGGGAGTCGTTCATGAAGAACACCGCTTTGGCTGTCCTGAATGCCAAAGGAGGAATTTTGCCGCCGGCTGCTCAACAGTAGTTCACCTTTCTGCTCTCACATTGCCTGTGGCGGGCAATCGGCACTGTTGCTATGCTATTTCCTCGCGAGGAGGAAATTTGGCTGGAAGTTTCCGCGTAGGCCTTGTCCAGATGTCTGCCGGGCCTGACCCCGATGAGAACTTGCGACGCGCGCTAGCCAAAGTGGCAGACGCTGCTAAACAGGGAGCGCAGCTCGTTTGCCTTCCTGAACTGTTTCAGACGCAGTATTTCTGCCAACGCGAGGATGCGGCTCTGTTCGATCTGGCAGAACCTATTCCAGGGCCGACAACGACCCGGCTCGCGGAGACGGCGAAGCAACTGAAAATCGTGCTGGTCGGCTCCTTATTCGAGAAGCGAGCGCCCGGCGTTTATCACAACACCGCGGTAATGATTGATGTAGACGGCTCGCTGCGCGGCATCTACCGAAAAATGCATATCCCCGACGACCCTCTTTACTACGAAAAGTATTACTTCACGCCGGGCGATCTCGGTTTCAAAGCTTTCGATACCGATGTGGGGAAAGTTGGGGCACTCGTGTGCTGGGATCAGTGGTATCCCGAAGGCGCTCGCCTGACCGCTTTGCAAGGCGCGCAGGTGCTGTTCTACCCAACAGCGATCGGTTGGCACCCCGATGAGAAAGAGCAATATGGTGACGCACAATACGATGCCTGGCAAACGATTCAGCGTGCGCACGCGATCGCAAACGGAGTTTACGTTGCGGTAGTGAATCGGGTTGGATTCGAGCAGGGAGACATTCGCGGCAAAAAAGCCGCCGGCAAAGGCCTCGAGTTCTGGGGGGGATCGTTCATTGCCGACCCGTTCGGGCGGCTGATCGCGAAAGCGTCACATGACAAAGAAGAGATTCTGCTGGGAGAAGTAGATGTGCGGGTGATTGAAGATACGCGCCGCAATTGGCCGTTCCTGCGCGACCGCAGAATCGACAGCTACGGCCCGATCACCAGCCGTTTCATTGATTGAATTAAGACCTGAGGGTGCCCAGTTCTCATCTCGCGGTTTTTGCGAGATAGGGCGGGGGTTTTGACTTTCTCTGATTGAAGCCCGACAGCAGTTATTTGTAGATCAAATATTTCTCTCTGACCTGTTCGAATTTGCGCAGCTCATCCTGCCAATCGAGTGCAATGCGATGCGGGTCTTCGCCGCGAACGATCTCATCGTAGACATTCCTGTTTGCAAGAATGTCGATCATCTTCTCCACATGAAATTGCTCGGGATACAGCTTGAGCAACGCCGAAGCAAATTCAATTCCAAGTTCCGGCGCATCGAGAAACTCGCGTTGCGTGAGCACCAGGTTCACGCCGTGACACGGCTGCCCGGAATAGTTGCTCGAGGTGGGAGTAAAGCTGATTGGAACAAAACGTACTCCCGGGATCTGGCGACCATTCAAGTAGCCCGCAAGCTCACGCGCATTGATCCACGGTGCCCCGACCAACTCGAAGGGGGTATCGGTTCCCCGCCCGACCGAAAGATTCGTCCCCTCGACCAAGCCAACGCCAGGATAGAGCGCAGCCTCAGTCAAGCTGCGCAAATTCGGCGATGGATTGATCCATTCAACTCCTGTCGAATCCAGCCAGTCGCCCCGCATCCAGCCCTGCAGGGGAATGACTGAAAGTTTCGCGTGAATGTTGTGTTCAGCATTGAACATCTGCGCCAGTTCGCCGAGCGTCATGCCATGGCGCACTGGCACGGGACCGTAGTTCGTAAAGTTCTCCATCCCTGGCTGCGAGAGCGGCCCCTGCACAACCGCGCCGCTGATCGGGTCCGGCCGGTCGAGAACAATGACCTGTGCGCCAGTTTTCGCGGCGGCTTCCAGAAAGTAGCCGAGGCTGGTTTCATATGTGTAGAAACGCACTCCGGCATCCTGCAGGTCGATGACCACAGCATCGAGTTGTTTCAACACGTCAACCGGTGGACGCCGAGCCTCATCCGTTCCGCCGTAGACGCTGTAGACCGGAACTCCCGTTGCTGCGTCACGAGTGTTCCCAATATGTGTCGTATCCAGATCACCTGTGACGCCGTGCTCAGGACTGAAAATAGCCGTCAGTTGTACGCCGGAAGCGCGGGCAAGCACATCGATTGTGCGATGGCCGGCGGAGTCGACTCCCGTCTGATTCGTCAGGACGCCGACGCGCTTGCCCTGGAGAGGAGCAAAGTCCTGCTGCTCGAGGACATCAATCCCGGTGAGCACAGCGCTATTGCGGTAAGCAATGTCCGGCTGACTGGGCAGGGCTTCGTTGTAGCCGGTAATTCTTTTCCAGCGCAGCGCCTCCTGTTCTGGCGTGGTAAGCGGAATCGCAGCAGCGACGGCAGTTGCAACTTTCGTTCGCAAGGAAACAACCGAACCGTGCCCGCCTCGCGGGTGGACTGCATTCGCAAGCAGGATGATGTAAGTGCGAGTTGTGGGATCGATCCACAGCGACGTTCCGGTAAACCCCGTGTGCCCAAATGAGCCTACCGGCAGAAGTTCTCCACGGTTGGAAGAATAAGGAGAATCGATGTCCCAGCCAAAGCCGCGAACGGCAGGTAAATTCGGCGGCTGCTGCGGACTCGTCATCTTCTCGATCGCAAGTCGCGATAGAACCGGGTCGCCATCGAGCAAGGCTTGCGCAAATTTCGCAAGATCGTCTGCCGTTGAAAACAGCCCAGCATGTCCTGCGACTCCGCCCATGCGCCGTGATCGCGGATCGTGGACGACTCCGCGTAGCATCCGGTTGTTCTCGTCATACTGAGTTGGCGCAATTTGCGGAATCCATGCAGCAGGCGGAAGAAAACGAGTGTGCGCCATGCCGAGCGGGACAAAAATGTTCTTTGCACAGTAAGCATCGAGCGTCATCCCGCTCAGTCGCTCGACCAGCACGCCGAGGGTAATGAAATTAGTGTCGCTGTAAATGAACTGCGTCTCTGGTGGTGCGACCGGCGTCTCCGCAAACGCCAGGCTGAGCGCGGCGTCGCGACCCGTCCAATCCGGTTTCAGGTCGATGTCCGGACGGAGGCCCGAGTAATGCGTCAGCAAATCGCGGATCGTGATGTCGCCTTTGCCATTCTGTGCGAATTCTGGAATGTACTTCGCGACTGGATCGTTAAGCTTGATCCTTCCCTGCTCTTCCAGTTGCATCACTGCGGTAGTAGTAGCGATCACTTTGGTCAGAGACGCAAGGTCGAAAATTGTGTCTGTCGTCATCGCCTCAACCTTCGGCTCAAGCGAGCGGTTGCCGAAAGCTTTTCGATACACGACTTTCCCATCGTGGCCGACTAAGAGAACTGCACCCGGCGCCTCGTGATTATCGATCGAGCTCTGAACAATGTTATCGAGAACGTTCAGGTTGTGCTCGGGTTCCTGTGCAAATAGCGAAACGCATCCCGCGAGCATCAGCATTATGGTCAGCATTATCGAAATGAGAACATGCCAGTGGAACAATCGAAGGCGGATAGGGATCACAGTACTCTGAATTTACCGCAACGATGTTGAACCCGATCAAGTTACCGGCGGCGGGGTGCCGTCGGTGCTACTCCAAGTCTTTACCAGCCCAATGTGGCTCTGCTATAACGGCTTTAGAAAATTGACTGCGAATAAGCTTCTGCAAGCCACTAGAAAATCTCAGGGGAGCGTTCCCGCTCCACGCTACCAAGGTCAAGAGGGAAGATTCAGCCGTGCATTTCAGATTCTGACGGACGCAATTTCACAGCACGCGTTTCCTGGCGCGTCGGTTGCCGTTACTCACGCCGGCGAATTGGCCGCCCTGAAGTCGCTGGGGCGTTTCACGTACGAAAACTCATCACCGCTTGTGACCACCGAAACGGTATTCGATCTGGCATCAGTTTCGAAAGTGGTGGCCACAACCAGCATGGCGATGATTCTCTTTGAGCGCGGCCTTGTCGATCTGGAGTCACCGATCGTCGGCGTCTTGCCGGAATTTCGCGGATTGGACCCGCGGCGGAATGAAGTTACATTTCGCCATCTGCTCGCGCACAGTTCCGGATTGCCGGCTTACGAGAAACTTTTTTTGCGGGCCAGCAATAGAAGTGAATTGCTGCGAGAGACCTTTGCTGTTCCCTTGAAGTACGTGCCCGGCACGCACGCCGAATACAGTGATGTTGGCTTTATTTTGCTCGGAGTTGCGATGGAACGAGTGGCAGGCGAGCAAATCGATGCTTTCTGCCAGCGTGAAGTTTTTGGTCCATTGGGAATGGCGCACACTACGTTTAGTCCTCCGACGACGTGGAAATCGCGAATTCCTCCCACAGCCGACGATAGGATTTTCCGGCACCGCATTGTGCAAGGCGAAGTATATGACGAGAATGCCAACGTGATGGGCGGAATCGCACCACATGCTGGCGTGTTTTCTACCGCTTCTGACGTTGCGATATTTGCGCATGCAATGTTGCAAGGTGGCGCGCCAATCGTACGTACTGCAACCGTGGACCTCTTTACTCGGTGCGAGACTTCTCCGGCAGGAACTTCGCGAGCGCTAGGGTGGGACACGCCTTCCTCGCCCTCGCAATCCGGAAGATATTTCTCGTCTAATTCATTTGGGCATCTTGGCTACACGGGCACGTCGCTCTGGATTGATGCTGAGCGCCAAATTTCAGTCACGCTGTTGACTAACCGCACTTGGCCGGATTCCACGAACAAGGCGATCACAGACGTACGGCCGCGTTTCCACGACGCAGTGATGCAAGCTCTTGGAGTCCGCGAATGAAGAAAAAGCAGCGACCCCAGCTTGAAAAACTCGCCACCGAGCAGATGAACCCGGCCTGGGCCGATCTCGACCAGCAACCTGCGCTTGAGATCGCCCGCATCATCAATGCCGAAGACACGAAGGTCGCCGTCGCCGTCCAGAAAGCGATACCGCAGATCGCCCTCGGAATCGACTGGGTCGCGGAATCACTCCGGAGTGGCGGGCGTTTGATCTATGTCGGTACCGGGACTAGTGGAAGAATTGCGGCCCTTGATGCCTCCGAATGTCCCCCAACCTTCGATGTTCCGGCGAGCATGGTGCAGTTCGTAATGGCTGGGGGCGAGCGTGCACTGGCGCGGGCGGTCGAAGCCGACGAGGACTCGCGAGAACTCGGCCAGCGAGAAATTCGCAAGCGAAAGCCTGGCAAAAAAGACGTTGTGGTCGGAATCGCCGCCAGCGGACGCACGCCGTTCACCGTTGCGGCGGTTGAATTCGCGAGAAGCAAAGGCGCTAAGACAATCGCATTGACCTGCAATCCCCAGTCGCCCCTCGAAGCCGCGGCGGAACTTGCAATTGTGGTCGAGACCGGGCCTGAAGTCGTCGCTGGATCAACGCGCATGAAAGCAGGTACTGCAGAAAAGCTTGTGCTGAACATGCTGACGACGGGAGCTATGGTCCGACTGGGCTACGTGTATGGCAACCTGATGGTCAATTTGCATCAGAAGAATTCGAAGCTCACGGAACGGGCGATACGTATTGTGCAAGCAGCCCTGGGAATGGAGCGGGACGCGGCCCGCCTCACGCTTCGCCGGGCGGGCGGGAATGTGCCACTGGCAATCGTGACGGGAAAGACAGGTGTTTCGCGCGAACAGGCGGAATCGTTGTTGCGCGAGTCGAATGGCCACGTAAGACAGGCGGTAGCCGCTGCGCGTTCCGCAGATACCTAGCTAGTTCAAATCCAGAACCAATAAGCGTTCTCATTCCCAGGCGGTTCAGCGCCGAGGAATCTGCATTTATGGGAAAACAGACTCCTGACTGCTGAAGCAGGTCGGAATGAAAGAGCGGCGTCCGGACTACACAGAGGTAACCAGCGATCAAAGACTCTTCCGGCTAGAATCGACTGAGCAATCATTCCATCTACTTAGGATTTTTGTTCATGGACAAGTTTGTAATTCGCGGCGGGAACCCCCTGCTGGGAACAATTCGCGTCAGCGGAGCAAAGAACGCTGCATTGCCCGCGATGGCGGCCGCGCTACTCACGGAAGAGCCGGTCGTGCTCGAAAACATTCCACAGGTCCGCGATATTGAGACCACGCGCAAACTACTGACTGCAATGGGTGCAGAAGTTGAGCTGGGCTATGGGCGGGCACAACATCGTACAACCATTTGCTGCCGGAATCTGAATTCGCCGGAAGCCTCCTACGAACTGGTTAAGACCATGCGCGCCTCAACGCTCGTGCTCGGACCCCTTGTCGCACGCTGCGGTCGGGCCCGCGTATCGCTGCCCGGCGGCTGCGCGATCGGCGCGCGGCCGATTGATCTGCATATCAAAGGACTCGAGCGGCTTGGCGCAAAAATCAATCAGGAACACGGTTACGTCGAAGCTAGCGCCGAGCGGCTCAAAGGCGCTGAGATTGTCTTCGACAAGATCACGGTCACCGGCACGGAAGATTTGTTAATGGCCGCATCCCTGGCCGAAGGTGAGACGGTCATGCAGAACTGCGCGCGGGAACCGGAAGTCGCCGATCTTGCGGACCTGCTGAATAAGATGGGCGCAAAGATAGAAGGCGCGGGCACGCCGACCATCCGCGTACGAGGGGTTGCAAAGCTGCGCGGCGCGAAACATCGCGTCATTCCGGATCGCATTGAAGCTGCAACATTCATCATTGCCGGCGCGCTGACGGATGGCGACCTGAATATTACCGACTGCAACCCTTCCCATCTGGGCGCGCTGCTTCAGAAATTGCAGGAGGGTGGAATCAAGACCCGCCACACAGAAGATTCCGTGCGCGTCGAAGGAAACGGAAATCTGAAAGCGGCCGACGTGATCACTGAAGAATATCCGGGGTTCCCGACCGACCTGCAGGCGCAGTACATGGCGCTCGCCACGCAGGCGGACGGCACCTCGGTCATCACCGAAAATATTTTCGAGAACCGGTTCATGCACGCGCTCGAAATGGTGCGCATGGGCGCGAACATCAAAATCGAGGGACGCCGCGCGGTGGTGCGAGGCAAGACTCCGTTAAGCGGCGCCGCCGTGCTGGCCTCGGATTTACGCGCATCCGCGTCGCTCGTCCTGGCAGCGTTGGTGGCGGATGGCGAGACGATCATCGATCGCGTCTATCACATCGACCGCGGCTACGAAAATATTGAGGAAAAGCTTAAGGGCGTGGGCGCGCAGATCAAGAGAATCGGGGAGATTCTGCCGAAGAGAAAGAGCTCGGGCGCGGCGTAATCACACTCAATTGGTGTCATCCCGAACTTTGCCCGAAGGGCAAAGAGAGGGACCTTACGACGTTATATGCCGCCACTGGCGTAGATAGGACAAGCTCAGGACCAAAACTCTCAGAGATCGCTCCTGATCCTTCCGCTGCTGATGCATCGTCAGTCCCTCTCCCGCCGGCGCTGCGGGCGCGTTCGGGATGACATCACTTGTGCTTGGCGTACTCCCCTGCACCCATGAAGTGCAGCGAAACGTACGGCTCATCTCCGACGACCCAACTGTCGTGGCCCGGCTCGATGTAGAAGAGATCGCCGGCCTTCATCTCAATCACGCGGCCGTCATCCATTGCGGCGGTAGCGCGGCCTGAAACCACGAGCCCAACATGTTCAACTGAGCAGCTCTTCAATCCCTGAGTAGCACCGACGTGGATCGACCATTTCCAACCTGGCTCATAGCTGGCACGGCCGATAGTCATGCCGCCGAGGTGCACAAGCTCAAACTTGCCCTTCTCGAACGTGCGAACTTCATCAGGATGCTCGAAGCGTTTGAGAATGACTTCGTACATATTCTTCGCCCTGTAATTCCGAAGTGCTTTAGCACTGAGGAACCTGCTTTTATTTGGAAGAAGCAGGTTCCTCGTCCTCGCGCTGTGCGCGACTCCTCGGAATGACAAGATATTAGGCGCGTGCTCGATCCTAAACTCTAGTGACGTCCGCCGCCGCCGTGGCCTCCACCGTGTCCGCCGTGACCACCACGTCCGCCACCACCGCGTCCATCGCGACGACGGCGATGACGTCCACCACCTCCGCCGCCAGGCCTTCCCCCGCCGCGCGGGCCACGATCTCCGCCACGATCGCCGCCGCGGTCGCCCGCGCTGGTTGGCGCGTCAATGCGGTTGAAGTTCGGCTCATCGCCTTCCTCAAATTCCGCGCCGCCTTCGAGCGTCAGCGCGCCGACAGCCACACTGTCCGCATCCATCTGCGCCGCAGCAGGCGCTTCACTGGAAGGGGCCGGAGCGCCTCCACCCATTTTTGCCCGCTGCTCTTTGAGGATGGCCTTGCGTGACAGCCGAATGCGATTGCCTTCGACGGCGAGCACCTTGACCAGAACCTGATCGTCTTCCTTCAGCTCATCGCGCACATCTTTGATTCTGTGCTCGGCGACTTCACTGATGTGCAGCAGCCCTTCGGTGCCGGGAATGATCTCGACGAACGCGCCGAAATCCGCCAGCCGCGTGACTTTGCCGAGATAGGTCTTCCCTACTTCGGCGGTCGCAGTGAGATCGCGAATGATCTGCAGCGCCTTGTTGGCCGAAGCTTCGTCGTTCGAGGCGACGTTCACCTTGCCCGTGTCCTCGACGTCGATTTTCACGCCGGTCTGCTCGATGATCGAGCGAATCATCTTGCCGCCGGGCCCAATCACGTCGCGAATCTTGTCCACCGGAATCTGCAGGGTGTAAATACGCGGCGCGTAGGCTGAAACCTTCTCGCGCGGACTGGTAATCGCTTCATTCATCTTGTCGAGGATGAACTGGCGTCCACGGTGTGCCTGGGCCAGAGCTTCACGCATGATTTGCGACGTGATGCCCGTGACCTTAATGTCCATCTGCAGCGCGGTAATGCCCCTCGTCGTACCGGCAACTTTAAAGTCCATATCGCCGTAGTGGTCCTCGGCGCCGGCAATATCAGTAAGGATCGCGTATTGCTCGCTTTCCTTCACCAAGCCCATGGCCACGCCTGCGACAGGCGAGTTCAGGGGAACACCGGCGTCCATCAGCGAGAGCGAAGCGCCGCAGACGCTGGCCATCGAAGATGACCCGTTTGACTCGAGAATGTCTGAGACAACACGCATTGCATACGGCCATTTTTCTTCACTGGGAAGAACGGCAGAAACGGCGCGCTCCGCCAAGGCTCCATGTCCGATCTCGCGCCTACCCGCTCCGCGAAGGAAAGAAACTTCGCCCACTGAAAACGGCGGGAAGTTGTAATGGAGCATGAAGCGCTTCTTGGCTTCGCCCTCGAAGACCTCAAGTCTCTGCATGTCGTCTGAGGTGCCGAGAGTTGTCGTGACCAAGGCCTGAGTTTCGCCTCGGGTGAAGATCGCCGAACCATGCGTACGCGGCAGGACTCCCACTTCGATCCAAATCGGACGAATCTCATCGAAAGCACGACCGTCGGGTCGCCGCTTCTGTTCGAGGACTTGTTCGCGGAAAATGCGCTCGCGGAGCGTCTCGTAGTACGACTTCAACTTTTTCTGAGCATCTTCGTCGTCTTCCGGGATGGCTGCCAGCAGTGATTTTTGCAGTTCCTTAACCAGCGAATAGCTTTCCGATTTCGGGTGTTTCTGCGTGTCGAGACGATCCATCAAATCGGTGCCGATCTTCTTCTTAAGGTCGTTGTAATACTTTTCATCAAATTCCGGCGGTGTGACCTGGCGCTTGGGCTTACCGGCCTTCTCGCGCAACTGATTGATTGCCGCGCAAATTTTCTTGATCTCGGCGTGCGCAAACTCGATGGCATCGACCACCGTGTCTTCGCTGACTTCTTTCGCTCCGGCTTCGATCATCACAATGGCTTCTGCCGAGCCGACAACCATGAGGTTGAGAAGCCCGTCGCGAATTTCGCTGTAGGTGGGGTTGGCGATGAACTGGCCATCGACCAGCCCGACACGAACCGCGCCAATCGGTCCCTGGAACGGAATGTCTGAAATAGTGAGAGCGGCCGAGGCGCCGTTAATCGCGGCGACATCGGGGTCATTGGAGGTGTCCGCTGAAAGTACGAACGCGATCACCTGCGTCTCGTTGCGGAAGCCTTCGGCAAACAGCGGCCGGATGGGACGGTCGATCATGCGGCTGGTGAGAATTTCGCGCTCGCTCGGACGGCCTTCGCGTTTGATGAAGCCGCCAGGGATGCGTCCGCCTGCGTAGGTGTATTCGCGATAATCGACGGTGAGCGGAAAAAAGTCGATTCCTTCGCGCGGTTCGGCGTTCGCCACCGCGGTTGCGAGAACGACGTTATCGCCGATGCGCACAACCGTCGAGCCATGCGCCTGCTTGGCCAGCTTTCCCGTTTCAAAAGAGATTTGTTTACCGCCGGAGAGTTCAACAGAAATTTCTTGTTTCATTAGTTTTCCTTGTGAGGAGGGCACGGGGAAAGCAGCTTTTAGCTGTTAGCTTTTAGCCTTTAGCTGAAAACGGGCGGCCTCTAGCGCAGAGTTTAAAATTCGGGGTTTGGCTAAAGGCTAAGAGCTAAAAGCTAAGAGCTGATATCAGAGAGATCCAACACACCTCAACCTCTTACGCACACCACGGCCTCGTCCTGGACATCCAGAAACGAACAGCCCAAAAGAAGCAGCCTCCTACTTGCGGAGGCCGAGTCTCTGAACGACCGTTTTGTAGCGCTCGGAATCGTATTGTTTGAGGTAGTCGAGCAAGCGACGCCGCTTGCTGACCAGCATGAGAAGGCCGCGGCGCGAGCCGTGGTCTTTCAGGTGCGTTTTGAAGTGCTCCGTCAGCTGACCAATCCGTTCGCTCAACAGAGCGATTTGGACTTCTGGACTGCCCGTATCCGTGGCATGCGTTCCGTACTGGTCAATGAGGGATTTCTTTTGCTCTCTGGCTAGCACTAACCTGGTGCACTCCTTCTATATTTTCAACTCGTTAAGTTGTATGCAGATAGGCTAACACGTTGGCTGGAGGGGCGGCAAGGTGATGCCAAGAAGCCTCAACGGAGATCATGGAACGCGCGCAGCGTTGCCGGTAGCCTGTGAGTTCGTTCCGTTTTGCTTGTTCGGCGCTGTTTCACTTGCGTCCGGTTGCTTCAGCAGGTGCCAGGCTTCGCGATAAACCTCGTAGAATGCGCCGGATCGCCTGGTTTTTCGTTCTGCGGAAAGTCCGGGGTGAACACGAATGGAGATGCTTCCTTGAAGTGCTTCTATAGGAATCAGGTACCAGGTGTCATATGGCGCGACGTATGCGGCTATGAAATCAACATCTTCCTGCGAATATGCGAGGCCGGCGCCCTTTTTCATCCGGTGACGAGCCAGGATCGAAAATCCAGTTTGGCGCCGCTCGCGTTTTGTGAAGCACGATTTCACTTGCACGCGCGCCAATTTGCGGCCGTGCTGGACGAGGAAATCGTAGGCGTGGCTGTCGCCGTAGGGCCTCGCGACCCCGATTCCTTCACTTGCTGCCCGATACATGAACGCGAGTTCGGCGAGTTCGCCCATGCGTTTGGTGCCGAGGTCTCCTGCCGGCATGTAGGATTTTTGTTTTTTCAAGGTTTTGCTCCCATGGAGATTAGTAGCTGGTGGTCAGTGGTCAGAAAATACAAACGGCGCGGAGGGAATCCGCGCCTACTTATTCGTCGAGGTTCTAGAAATCAAAAGCCCCGCTAGTCAGGCGGGGCTCGGCAAAGTTGCCAGTCGGTACGCTACCTTGCAAGAAGCAATCTTAGCGGTGACTGGGGCAGACCGGATAAGCAGCAAGCCCACAAAAGTAAACTGTCGTTCCCAAACGGGAATTGCCGCCGCATTGGTGATCGAGCTTTTTCGCGGACAAGAGTGTCCGCGCCACACAACCCTGCCACGCCACAAAAAGAAAAAGGCGCGGAGGGAATCCGCGCCTTTTGTTGTGTCCTTACTTTCAGAATAGCAAATTGGAAGGGAAATTGTGCCAAGTTTTCAGATTTATTTCATGAATTGATTCAGCGGCTTAGAAGGAAATTGGGTGGTTAGGGGGCTTGACAAGATTTTCAAGATTGCACAATAACCGGTGCAATCTTCCGGTGATGTGCGCGGGATGGCCTTCCCGCTAACCCCACTCAAGCCAAATCGGGCTTGAGTCGGCCTACCCGCCCGCACCTCGGAAGAATGTAGACTCTCAATCCGTATGAAAGAAACCAAGTCGAAAAAAAGGCGGCTAAACATCTGTCCATTGGAAATATATGACGGCACATTAACTGAGTCGCGAATTGGAATTAAGCTTTCTTATTCGGACACTCTTTTGAAAAATTCATTGGCTGCAGTCATCTCCGACCATCTTGGTTTGAAGTCGGTGGATTATGTCAAAAAGAGGTATCTGGATGATTGGACTCGCGACGAGGATATTGATCCGAAATCGTTCGACATAAACACAATTCACTTTTTGGATTCTTGCATTCACGAACTTCAGCATCATTTAATAGCGAATTCACACAATCTGATTTATTCGGAGATTCAAACAATAGCCGACATGACGCTCGCAAAAGGCCTCGGAACCATTAGAGTGGCCCTAGACCTCAGCTCAAGGGCCTCCTGCACGAGGTGTTGACTCTATGCAGATCATCATTGGAAATGATCATGTGGGCATTTGCCATATTCGACCTGCCAAATGGAAAAGACCCCTTTTGGATTGTTGCCTGAAAAAGCAGTTTCCGGATTCAAGACTTATTTTCCGTATGCTGGCAAGTACTACGGCTACCTGTCAGGATTTTTGCATTGGCGAAAGGAAACTCACATCCGAGCACTCAATTTCGACGAAGAATACGTGGCGGTCGTGTATGCGTCGGGCCAAAACAAATGGGAAGCGGTAGCAAACGTGATCCTTATGACCTCGCATGTACGCAGAGGGTTACATAAAAAAGTACACCGCACTGAAATGCAAGCCGGACGGAAAGAGCTGCCTACCCCATATCCAGGCACTCTCCGAAAGGCTCATTAAGAAGCAACACGAGTGGCTAAAATTTTTCGCAGAACTGGAGGGCCAACATTTGAGCGGATCCCTTGTCGACGTTTTAGCTCTTGTTTGTAAGACTTGAGCGCCAATTTGGGATTGGGCACGGTGACCCCTGAACCCGTTCTGGCCGGAACAGGAGTGTTCACGCCTTACGAACTGGTCCGCCCCTACCCAGCACCCTATTCATCTCTAACCAGCGTGTCATCCCGAGCGAAGAGGTTCATTCGCTCGCGAATGAACCTCACAGCCGAGGGATCTGCAGTTGAAAGAATGTGACCGTCGGTGCCCCGAACGCAACTGCAGATCCCTCGTCAAGTCAGAGGAGTTTAACAACTCCTCTGACTTGCTCGGGATGACAAAAGCGGGTAAGCGTCCGGCATCGGATGAAGAGCAAGCGTGCGATACTGCGATACACCCAAGCCGCATTTTCCTACGCAGCGAGATGTTCATCCGTCACAGACTCTCTCCAAGATTAGCCGCTACCCTTCCCCTCGTCATCCCGAGCGAAGAGGTTCATTCGCTTCGCGAATGAACATCGGAGAGGGGGATCTGCAGTTGAAAACCAAAACGTACTACGTCTACATCATGGCCAGCCGATCATTGAACCTTTACACAGGAATCACAAATAGCATTTATCGTCGGGCCTTGCAGCACAAACGCGGCGAAATGGAGGGCTTCACGAAGCGATACAAGATCAACCGGCTCGTCTATTACGAAACATTCCACCAAGTCGGTAATGCCCTTGCCCGCGAGAAGCAGATCAAATCGTGGACTCGGGCAAAGCGAATAGCTTTGATTCGAACAAGAAATCCTACGTGGCAGGATCTAGCCGAAGGATGGGGTGAGAAGTTCGAAATGCAGATCCCTCGGCAAGCAAAGGAGTTTACAACTCCTTTGCTTGCTCGGGATGACAAGAGTATTGGGGACGACACAAATTGCGATCCGCGGTAGTCCCCCGGTCTCAAGACAAAACAGGAACGGCGGGATCGCCACAAGGGGCAAGTTTTGACTGAGAGTGGACCTGCCGCTGTCGTCTTCGGCTTCCCAGGTCTAACTCCTTGAGACAAACACCGGCTCCACTCCAGCATCTTTGAATCATGCAGTGGTCGAGGGCCACATGTTTCCTCGTAGTGCTGCTTGCCGTTTCCGCGCTCGGCGGGTGCTCCAATCACAAAGTCCTCACTCCCGATGAGTTGCGTTCACAACTATTTTCGGCATACTCCTATGCTTCTGAGGTCGAGATGTTCGTCGACTATGTGCGCCAGGGGCGTGCCACCAAGATCTTCGCCGAAGGTCATGCTCGGCAACTGGCAAAGGAAATTGCACACTCCGAGCAGGAGCTCGCCGGCGCGACTCCACAGCCGCAGGAGGCGCAGGCTTTCCAATCTTGTAAAGGCGAGCTCGACTTCCTTCGCCGCGAATTACAGATCGTTCCCACTCTGATCGACAACGATGATGCGTTGCGGAGCGAGCGTGATAAGGTGGCGGCGAAGCATCACGAACTTGCCGTAGCCGCGTCCACCCTATGAAAAAACTTCTCGGCATCACGCTGGGGATCATGACAGCGCTTGGGGGCTTTGTCGACTTTGGCCAGATCGTCTTCACCATGCAGGCAGGAGCGCTGTTCGGATACGGCCTGCTCTGGGCGATTGTGCTAGGCACGGCCGCGATCATCGTCTATATGGAAATGTGCGGGCGCGTTGCCGTGGTCGCGAAGGAGCCTGTCTTCGCAGTCGTCCGCGATTGTCTCGGATTTCGGTTTGGCCTGGTCGTGCTTATCGCGTCGAATCTTCTCAACCTGATCACTTGCGCGGCAGAGCTAGGGGGTATCGCGATCATTCTGCAGTTGCTCACTGGATGGAAACAGAGACTGCTGGTGCTTCTCGCAGTGACGGTCTTGGGATTGATCGTATTCAGCTTCAGGTTTCAGTGGATCGAGCGGACCTTCGGGCTCGCCGGAGTAATGATGGGAGTCTTCGCCGTCTCGGCTGTGGCCTTGCACCCTGACTGGCATCGACTGGCGCACGGATTGATACCGGTGCTTACACCTCCAAAGCATCCTCTTCTCTATTTTTATTTTGCTGTTGGAATTTTCAGCGCGCTGCTTATGGAATATGAAGTCCACTTCTATTCTTCGGGAGCACTCGAAGAGGACTGGACGCCGAAAGACCTGGGCGAAAATTTCATGGTCTCAGCATTCGGATCGCTCCTGGGCGCGCTCATCACCGTGGGGCTTCTGGTTCTTGCCGCCATTGTGTTTCTTCCGCGCGGAATATTTCCGGAGACATTGAGTACCACGATGATTGCCGGGGCGTTTCCTTTCGCGCAGAAGGCACTTGTCTTGGCTCTGCTCGGCGCTCTGGCGTGCCTTTCGGGAGCGGCGCTCGAAACCGCGCTTTCCGGCGCTTACAACGTTTGCCAATTCTTCAATCTTGAATGGGGAAAAAACCTGCCGGTGAAAGCGGCCCCACTGTTCACGGCGGGATGGATCGCGATGCTGGCGTTGGCATTCGGCATTTCAGTTTTTGTGTCCCGTCCATTGACGCTGGTCAACATCTCGGTCATTTTTGGCATGGCGGTAATGCCATTCACCTACTACCCGATTCTGAAGGTCGCGTCTGATAAGAACATCATGGGAAAGCATGCGAACAGCAAAGCCGACAACATAACGGGACTGATTTTCCTCATTTTGATTACGATCGCCGCAGCCGCGGCAATCCCTCTCATGCTGCTCACGCATTCAGGCCAGCCATAGCGGCGCGAAGTTCTTCTGGTTCAGGAAAAGTGGAATAACCCGCAAAGGTGGGCAGTTGGCTTACCAATTGGGATATTTCGCGCGGAGTTGCTCGTATCGAGCCGAACTCGTGCCGTGTTTCTTGTGGTAGTTGAGAATTTGCAGCTCGCGGCCACGCGGCCAATTCTGCCCTGGCTCGATTTTACTTGGAAGATGGCCCTCAACTTCACTCAAGTTCTGAATCCGGTCGCGAGATAGCACAATCTTCTGCCCTGTCGGAGCTACGCGTGCGACGATGTGGTTGCGCTTGCGAACTAGAGAGTCGCGCTCAGCGGAAAAATCTCGGCTCTGCCCAGCGAAGTTCACGTAGCGAATTGAGACCGGGTGCTCTGGCTGGAAATCTCCGCGTGTAGGTAGAGTTGATCCTGCACGGCGCAGAGTCCCAGAACGACCGAGATTGGCGTCAAAATTTGAGCAATAGGGATTCTTGCAATGAACGTTGTCGTCATTGCCCTTCTGCGCGCCAGGAGTGCCGCAGTTCGGGCACTCGATCTTCTTTCCGCCTGAGAAGAGATCGATCAAAAAATCCAGCAATCCCATAAATCCCCACAAAGCGCTCAAGGGGACGGTTTTTGAAACGAACCTCCGCTTTAGCGGTTAGGTTATTCCATCACGCCCATGTACAGGTGGTCGCCCTCTCTCACGGGCTTTTCAGGGACCACTGCTTCTGGGTTCAGAGAGAAGCCGGCAATTGCGCTCTTAGCGCGTTGCCGGCTGGCAACCGTCCCCTTGAACGCTCTATCTGCTTTTTTCTTTTGCCAAATAAAGAACGGGCTCTCGATTTTTCCGTGAAGAATTAGTTGTTGCCGGTGCGCAAGCGACGGCAATCCGAATCGGCGAAGCTCCTCATAGCTGATCCTGGCGAAATGGCCTTTCTTGTGCCCACCAAACACCAGGCTCAAAATCTCTTCGGCCAACCATCTATCCAGCGACTTCAACTTCGAAACGTCCGTGACGTGCTTGAGGTAGTAGTCCAGAATTGCGACATTGTGGACGCCTTGCTCGGCAGTTTGTGCGGCGATCGCGGACAGTGTACGCGCACGCTCGCGAGGATCGGCGATCCTCCTCCAGCGACGCCGGCTCCGGCGAAAGGCGAAGAGGAACAGATTCTGAATTTTTCGCCGCTTGTCCCGAGACAATGACACTGAGCCCCCATAACCAAATTGCAGGCCGAGATGACGAAACCCGTCGGCTCGCTCGAAGCGGCCATCGATCATCTCGCGTAATGCGGTAACCACGAGGTCTGCATGGTGGCTCGCTTTAGTCGCAAGCCGAAGCTCTTGTAGCGAATCGCGCATTCGTGATTCGGCAAAAATCACTGGCTCGCGTTTTTTTGAAAGCAGAAGCAAGTCATCCGCGTAGCGGAAATAATGGACGTCAGGTACGCTGTCCATTTCACGATCAAGTCCGCTCAAATAAATATTTGCGAGAACACACGCGCTGGCGCATCCAAAGGGAATACCGACGTTAGCTCGATGGGCTCCACTTTCATCCTGATATTCAAACTGGATGCGTTCTGAAACGATCTCGAATAAGTAGTCATTCGGATCGATATGCCTTTCGAGCTGTTGCCGAAGAATCTCATGATTGACCGACGCAAAATAATTCGAGATATCCCGCTTGATCACGTACACCGCGTCGTTCGCGGCTCGCAGCACAGCTCGGATACGGGATTGGCAGCGATCCAGCCCATAAGTGTGATCCCGATATGCGTATGATGACGTGGAAAAGCCTCGATGGAAGCGCCGATTTAACAAGCGATAAATGAGCAGGTCAACAATTCTCTCTTCCCATGGAGGGATGTAGAGCGTCCGCCGCTTGCCGTTGAAGTTGTATTTAAGGCCGACCGAAGGGCGAAAATGAAAACGTCCGGCCCGAAGTTGCTCGTGAATTGCCGCCAAACCTTTTAAGCCGCTGGCGGCAAAGTCGTAAAGCGTCCTGCCGTCACTCGATACCCCGAGGGCTTTGCGCCATACAAACAGGGGTTTGGTGTAAACCCGCACTGCTGCTTTGTAAAGTTCAGCTTCGCGATAGAGATCACGCCAGCGGAGAAGACCTTCGGGATGATGGCCGGGACGACGCATCATGAGTGGAAAGCAATCTACTCCGAAACGAGGTCAGGAGCAAGCCGAAAGAACCAGCCAAAACCGACGGGCGCTCTCTTCCTGTGTTACTGTTCACGTTGATGTCGAAAAGTATTTTGGTTTGCGCCGCATTTAGTGTCGTCTCCCTTTGGACGTTGCACCCAGCTCAAGCCCAGACCATCACATGGTCTGGTCGTCCATGGAAAATAACCAGCGGACACATGGCTGGCGTTGCGTCGGGAAACCCCGACAACGTCACCATCGACGCAAACGGAAACTTGCGCCTGCGCATCGTCAAGCAAAACGACAAATGGACTGCTGCCGAATTATTCACCACCGAGAACCTGGGTTTCGGAACATATCAATGGATCGTCGAAGGCAACGTATACGCGATGGATCCGACAACTGTGCTTGGGCTATTTACTTACGGCCCCGTTCACCATATCGGCACGGACGCAGAGGACGAAATCGACATTGAATTTTCGCAGTGGAATAAAACCTGTGCGCCTTGCAATGCCGACTTCACTGTTTACCCGGCCACCGGGCATCGCAAGCCCAAGGGAGTTTCCGCTTGGGAAGACAACTTTCACGTCAGCGGTGGAACCCTGACCACCGCGCGAATGGAGTGGTTCCCGGACCACATCGTATTCACGTTGATGAATGGAGCTCAGCCGCTCGGAACAGTTGCCGATGTGATCAAGACCGAGACATACAAGTCAGACGCAACTAATATTCCCCAGGTCCCTGCTCCGGTCGGAATCAATTTATGGTGCTTTCATGAAACACCCGCGCAGGATCAGTCAGTCACAATTCGCAAGTTCGAGTTCATCCCCCACTGAACCTGCTCTCGAGCGACCAATCGACTCTTGCCGCCACCAGTACATCTGAATCGATTACAACTTCACGTTCTTTTCGATGCTGTACGGAGAGGGTTTTCTCGTACAATCTCCAGGCAGATACTTATGAAACGTTGCGCACTTCTATTTCTGATCTTGGTGTTCGCGCTTCATGTTCTCGCGCAAAGCGGCTCTGAAGCGTCTCCTCTCGCATTCAAAAAAATCCAGGCACTGGCAGGAGACTGGGAGGGCAAGGACGCGAGTGGCATGCCGGCGAAAACCAACTTCAAAGTGGTTGTGGCTGATACGACGGTGATGGAAACACTCCAAATGCACGGTGAGCCAGAAATGCTTACGCTCTACACTGTCGACGGAGATGGCATTGCCCTCGTGCACTTCTGCCCAACTAACAACCAGCCCCGCATGCGTGCCGTGCCGAAAAATGGCGAAATAAGCGAACTGGATTTCCAATTCACCGGTGGCGGCAATTTGCCGGACTCCTCCGTCGGACACCAGCATCGCCTCGTTCTTCGCTTCGAAGACGAGAACCACGTTACAGAAGAATGGACCTGGAGGAGCAAGGGAAAAGATTCAGAGATGGTGATCCATTTTTCGCGCAAAGGGAAATAGTAAGTCGCCGTCTTTCAGATTTTCTGACGCGGTTCGATTCCAGGCAAAATCCTTCGATCACGCAGCTCTCTTCCCTTTTGTCACAGATTCGGCCTCTCGCTCTTTCTTGCTGATGGATATGTGCTCCTGCTTCAGATTTAACCGCAAGCGGTTGTAAATGCTGATATAGAAATTGCAAACCCAAACCAATGCGAATAGCGAAATGATATAGCCGCGCCAATCCGGAAGCAGTAGCTTGAAACGAGTGATGGCCAGGAAAATCGCCGAGACGTAGTGGCTGAAACAATACTCGCATGTAAACAGATAAAAGAATTTGCGCTGTACGACAGTAGCCGCTGTCTGGCTCTGCGTCTTGCAGTAGTCCTGCATCTCGCGAAAGATGGCTTCGTGAGTGACTGTCCAGGCCACCGAGGCCACCGGCAGCGCCAAAGTGAACAGCGCGAGAACCTGCTGGTTAAGCGACACGCATTTCGATGCACATTGCCGGCACTCCGTCTCTCACTCTTTCTCCGTGTTAGAGTGGCATGTCACAATGAATCCAAGCACGCCATGAAAGCTCTGCTCCTCTCGCAATATCGCAAACTGGAGATCACCGACATCCCCACTCCTGCGCTCGGCCAGGATGAACTTCTGGTGCGCGTCGCAGCGTGCGGCATTTGCGGCAGTGACATTCACGGCTACGATGGGTCGACCGGCCGGCGAATTCCGCCGCTGGTAATGGGCCATGAAGCGGCCGGTGTTGTTGCCGAACTCGGAGCTGAGGTGAAGGGCTTTGCCAAAGGCGACCGCGTCACTTTTGATTCCACAATTTACTGCGGCGAATGCGCGAATTGTGTTCGTGGCCAGGTCAACTTATGCGACCGGCGGCAGGTGCTGGGCGTCTCCTGCGGCGACTATCGTCGAAATGGCGCGTTCGCCGAGTTCGTGGTCATTCCTGCGCGAATTGCTTATCACCTGCCGGAGAATCTCTCTTTTAAAGAGGCCGCACTGCTCGAAGCAGTCGCGGTCGCTTTGCACGCAGTCTCTCTGGTGCAAATCCAACCGGAAGACAGGGCGTTGGTCATCGGCGCCGGAACCATAGGTCTTCTGGTGCAGCAAGCTTTGGCGGCGGCTGGATGCGAACTCGTTTTCGTTGCCGATGTCGATCCCGTACGGCTCAAGCTCAGTAAAGATCTCGGCGCTAGCGCAACTCTGGATTCGAAAAGCGATCTGAAAACTGAAATTTTGCGGCTTACAAATGGGAACGGGGCCGATATCGCAATCGAGGCCGTTGGCATCACCGCAACGGTCGCCGCCGCGATTGACAACACACGAAAAGGCGGAAGCGTCGTTCTGGTGGGGAACGTTTCGCCAGAAGTGACATTGCCGCTGCAGGTCGTCGTATCGCGGCAGATCACACTCTATGGATCCTGCGCTTCTGCTGGTGAATATCCTCGGGCCATCGAACTGATGAGCAGCGGCAAAATCAACGTAAAGCCGCTGATCAGCGCTGTCGCTCCGCTCGATGAAGGGCCGCGCTGGTTTGAACGTCTGTACGCGCGGGAGCCGAATCTGCTCAAAGTGGTCCTCGAACCCGGAGCGCGCGCGTGAACGCCCCAGAGACGAATCGCGGGCTCTTCGATCTAACCGGACAGGTCGCTGTCGTGACCGGGACCAGCCGTGGCCTTGGACAGTACTTTGCGCGTGCGCTGGCAAAATCTGGCGCGGACATTGTGCTCACCAGCCGTCATCTGGACTCGCTCGCGCCATTCGAGGCAGAGATCAAGACTTTCGGTCGCAGGACTGTCTCTCTCGAACTTGACGTCCGCGATCAGAAGAGCATCGAGCGCATGGCTTCCCGGGCATACGAAGCATTCGGCCGCATCGATATTCTCGTCAACAACGCCGGATGCAATGTACGCAAGCCCGCTCTCGACGTCACCTGGGATGATTGGAACCTGATTATTGACACGAATCTTCGCGGAAGTTTTTTCGTGGCGCAAGCCGTAGCACGGCACATGGTTCCGCGTGGCTATGGCCGCATTATCAACATTGGATCCGTCACCAGTGTCGCGGGATATGCGGGGCTCGCTCCATACGGCGCGAGCCGAGGCGGAATTCGCCAACTCACCATGAGCCTCGCAGATGACTGGGGCAAACATGGAATCACTGTGAATTGCCTTGCTCCCGGGTGGTTTCGCACCGAGCAGAATAAAGTGATGTACGAAGACCAGGAGTGGGTGGAATACGTCTGCGAACGAATTCCGGTGAAACGGCCAGGACAGCCCACCGACCTCGACGGCGCCATCGTTTTTCTTGCATCCGAGTCTAGCCGCTACGTGACTGGTCAAACCTTGCTGGTGGATGGCGGAATTTCCACCGGAGCGATGCGCGCACTCCCCAAAACAAAAAGTAAGTGAAAAGGATCTGCCGTTGCGGGCAATTCTCATCCGCATAGTATTCGTGCACCCGCTTGTATATTGGTTCTATGCCCACGAAATCTGGCTCTCTGAAGAAAGCCCACATTTTGGAATCTCACGAGTCCTACCGCGGCCCTGTATTTTGGGTGACTACTGACGATGTGCTTGAGCCCAGCGGAGTACGTACCCGGCGCGACGTGGTGCGCCACTCAGGTTCGGTTGTGGTGCTCGCGGTCGACGAGAGTTCCGACGGACCAAAGGTTGTGCTCGAAAAACAATATCGGCATGCCGCTGGACGATTTTTGCTCGAATTGCCCGCAGGACGAATCGATGAAGGCGAAAACGAGCTGAAAGCCGCCAAACGCGAGTTGCTGGAAGAAACCGGCTACTCTGCTCGAAGCTGGAAGAGAATTCTGCACTTCTGGGCCAGTCCGGGATTTGTCGCCGAAGCAATGTCCATCTATCTGGCCAAAGGACTGAAACCAGGAGCAGCTCAGCCGGAAGACGATGAGGTGATCGAGCTACAGCTTGTTCCTATTAAAAAAGCGGTATCCATGGTCTTGAAAGGCACCATCCAAGACGCGAAGACCATTGCCGGCGTGCTCTGGTTGGACCAGCAGATCAGGAACCGTTCTCGCAACAATGACCCTGGGAAGAGAATTTCAAAGAAGAAATGAGTTCTTCTCGTCCGGCGTTGACACTGCTCTCCAAGCGGACGCACAATGGCAACAAAATAGGGCGGTGGAGCGCTCGGCCCACTGTCCCGAGGAGAGTACGTGGATCGCTTGAAAGGTACTGTTAAGTGGTTCAATAACGCAAAAGGTTACGGGTTTATCGGGCGTGAAGGTGGACCTGACGTTTTCGTTCACTACAGCGCGATCAGCAGTGAAGGTTACAAAAGCCTCCAGGAAGGCGACGCGGTCGAATTTGAGATTGTGCAAGGACAGAAAGGTCCACAAGCCGCAAACGTAACCAGAAGCTGACTAGTTGGCGAAATTTTTTGGCGGTATTTCCGGCATAGAACATGTCGAAGATCATTGTGTATTTCACGAACTCAAATGACGCCTGCCTGCTGCCCGCCCCCGTGTGCAACTTCTGAGTAAAATCTTTAGCTTCCTTCCAATTTCATCCCGCTGTGCTGGCTATAATCGTAGTCCTCAGGCTGAAATCTGATCGTGGGCCTGCTCCCAGGTTCGCCCCAGATTCAGCGCACACAGTGAGCCAGCCCATGAAGTCTCCTGCCAGTCTCGTTGCTCGTATTTTGGGCGCCGCGCTGATTGTTCTTGCAGGGATTCCTGCGGCCGATGGAGAACTCCATTGGCACAGCGTTCACAAGCATGAGATCGAAGTCCGATTAATTGCGCTGGCAGAAGCTTATCCACGTTCTTCGGTATTTGCCAACGACGAAGTTTTTGTTGCGGAACAGGAACTCAGCAAAGAAGAATCGCGCTTCATTAAGTTGATTTACGATTTTCTTCCCTACCAGCCTTCGCTTTCCGATTCCGGACTGGACTACTCCTATGTCCACAAGGTCATTGCAGTTCGTGATACCAGTTGCGATGAAAACCTCTGGCAGATGCGTTCACTCATGCAGCAGCGCAGTCAGGCGAAACAGCCGAATTCGAGTTGGAAGTACGCGGAGGAGAGCCCAATCTCCGACTTAGACCGGCGACAGGCGCGCTTGCGCTGTTATCGCACATCTTCCGACGACTATGAACAGGCCCTGCACGAACCCACGGCTGAAACTCCCTACTAGCCTGGGCTGGGGCTTCGCACATTTTGCAGAATGAAATCTCCACGGCTACGCGGATTTAGAGACGCTCCCCTGCGCCATCTCTGAACTACAATGTCGTTTTTTCGCGTCATGAGGAGTGGCAATGCGAAAACTCACGTCTACTCTCGCGGTTTTGCTTGCGGTGGTCTCATTCTCTTTTGCGCAGCCTCCATCGGCTTCGTCACCAGCACTAGAGCAGAAGGTCACTGCAATCCTCGGCAAGATGACGCTCGAACAAAAGATCGACATGATCGGGGGCATTAATAGCTTCGATGTTCGCGGCTATCCCGAACTTGGTCTGCCGCTTTTGCACACTGCGGATGGACCGATCGGGGTTCGGAATGATGGGCCCGCAACCGCGATGGCCGGCGGAATTTCCCTCGCATCAACCTGGGACCCGGCGCTGGCGCAGCAAGTGGGCGAACAAATCGGACGCGATGCACGCGCCAAGGGAAAACATTTCATGCTGGGCCCCGGCGTAAACATCTATCGCTCGCCCCTAAACGGCCGCAACTTCGAGTATTTTGGCGAGGACCCGTTCCTCGGCGGCAAAATTGCTGTCGCCTACATCGAGGGCATGCAGAGTCAAGGGGTCTCGGCGACAGTCAAGCACTACATGGGCAACAACTCGGAATTCGATCGCCACAACACGGACTCAATCATTGATGAACGCACCATGCGCGAAATCTATCTACCCGTCTTCGAGGCAGCAGTAAAAGATGCGCACGTCGGCGCGGTCATGGATTCTTACAACCTGACGAACGGTCAGCACATGACGCAAAACGGTCCGATCAACATCGGCATTCTAAAAAAAGACTGGGGATTTCAGGGAATTCTGATGTCCGACTGGGATGCAACGTATGACGCAGTGGCAGCGGCCAACGGCGGGTTGGATCTCGAAATGCCCTCGGGAAAATTCTTAAATCGCGAAAAGCTGCTGCCGGCGGTCAGATCGGGTCAAGTCACGGAAGAAACGATCAATGACAAAGTTCGGCGGATCATCCGCACCGAACTGGAATTCGGCTGGCCCGACCGCGACCAGCGCGATCTCACTATTCCACGTTTCAATCGTCAGGGTAGCGATGTTGCGCTCCAGGCTGCGCTTGAAGGGATGGTTTTGCTCAAGAATGAAGGCAATATGCTGCCACTCAACAAAAGCGCGATCAAGACGATTGCGGTCATTGGGCCCGATGGATATCCAGCGGTTCCAGTCGGGGGTGGCAGCGCTCAGGTGCAGCCATTCGCGGCCGTCAGCTTTCTGCAAGGCCTAAGTGACTATCTCAAAACGAGTGCGGTCGTCACCTCCTCGCCAGGAATTACCACGCTGGGCCAGGCGGTGATCAGGACAAGTTTCCAAACGGAGGCATCCGGCGGCGGATCGGGGTTGAAATTCGCAAAATTCAGCAACGAAGATCTCTCCGGAACGCCCGCAAGCACGGGACGGACCAATCACGTCAGCGAAGGCACGCCCTTCGACATTTCATCCATTAACTTCGATGAAATCGATTTTCCCAGCCTGCACAGTCGGCCGTCCTCCGAGCGCTGGACGGGATACTACGTGCCCGAAGCTCCTGGCAATTTCGACGTTTTCGTCCAGCAGGGTGGATTCTCACCCAGTGGATTCCGCATGTATGTCGACGACAAGCTTGTTCTCGATAACTGGAGCAGCGAGAAATTCATCGTCGCGCAAGGCCGTTTGACGCTCGATGCGGGGCCGCACAAGATCATTTTTGAGCACCATACCGGTTCCGGATTCGGCCCGCCATTCGTCCGTATGGGAATCGTGCCAGAGGCAGGATGGGTGCAACCTGGCGTAGAAGAACTCGCGGCCAAGGCGGATGCGGTTGTGCTCGCGGTGGGGTTCACTCCCCAAAGCGAAACCGAAGGCTGGGACCGCACCTTTGAATTGCCGCCCGGGCAGAATGAACTGATCAAGCGAGTCGCAGCGAAGAACAAAAACACGATCGTCGTTATAACATCGGGCGGCGGAGTCGATATGACCGCGTGGATCGACGATGTCGCTGGAGTGATCGAGGCATGGTATCCGGGACAGGAAGGCGGACGTGCTCTTCCAGAAATTCTTTTTGGAGACGTGAACCCGTCAGGCCGTCTGGCAGCAACTTTCGAGCGGCACTGGGAAGACAATCCGACGTTCAATAGCTACTACCCCGAAAAGGGCTCGAATCGGGTCGTCTACAAGGAAGGTATTTTTGTTGGATACCGCGGCTATGATCACAATGGGACCAAGCCGCTGTTCGCGTTTGGATATGGTCTTTCCTACACAACTTTCAAATACAGCAACCTGAAAGCGGACGAGCACGGTGCCTCGTTCGATGTGACCAACACCGGCTCGCGCGGTGGAGATGCCGTTGCCGAGCTCTATGTCGGAGCGCCGGATCACTCAGCTGTGCCCCGGCCACCGAAAGAATTGAAGGGATTCTCGCGGGTCTCACTTGCTCCGGGAGAAACGAAGACGCTCAAAATTCCACTCAACACGCGCTCATTTGCCTATTACGACGTAAACGGCAAACAGTGGCGCGCGGACAAGGGCACGTATGAAGTGATGGTCGGAAATTCATCAGCGGATATTGCGCTTCGGGAGAAAGTGACGTTGTCGCAAGAAGCGGCGGAAAAATGACTCCGCTATTTAATTCCCCACTCGCGGCACGCTTTCCACTCTGCCGTTTTCAATGCTCCGCAGAGCCGCGTCCAGGATTTCCTGGTTCTGCCAGCCTTCTTCCCCAGGCGCGGGAAATTGGGCTTTGCCTTCAATCCAGTCAGCGAATGAATCCACTTGCAACGCATATGCAAGGCGATTGGCTGCCGATTCGCGACTGACCAGATCTTTCCCCCGTCTCAGTTGAATTTCAACCGGTTGTTCCACATTCACGGCATTGTCTGCAAACAACACCCCAGTGTCGCCGACAATCTCGAGAGGCGTGCGATAGTCGGCGCGAAACGAAACCAGGACCGTGCCGATTGTTCCGCGGGAAAACTCCAGATTCAAAGCAGCCGCCGATTCCACGCTGCCCGAACGATCGTCTTTCACTGCCGTCGCATTCACGCGCACGACCTCGTCCTGCAAAACCACGCGCAACGTGTCAACACAATGCACGCCGATGTCGAATATCGGGCCCGCTCCGGCGACGCTGGCATCGTGGAGCCACTTTCGCGGATGAGAGGGATCGCCGGGGAATGAAAACTCTGAACGCGCAAAAATCGGCTTGCCAATCGCGCCGGAAGCGACCAGTTCGCGCAGTCTGTGCACGCTCTCATCGAAACGAAACACGTGCGCAACCCCGAAGCGCACTTTCTTGCGGCGGGCAGCTTCGACCATGTCCCGGGCCTCAGCAGCATTCATGGCGAGAGGCTTCTCGCAGAGCACGTGCTTTCCTGCATCGATTGCCGCAAGTACATCCCGCAAATGACAGGAATTCGGCGTGGTCACCAGAACCGCATCCACTTCGGGCGATTTTGATAATTCCGCTCCAGACTCAAAAGCGAGCGGGATATTGTGCGCGCGCGCCGATTCCTGTGCTTGCGCCAGGTTGCGCCGCGACAGGGCTGTCACCTTGCAATTCTTTGAGAGAGCAAAACCTGGCATCAGACGCTTGACTGCATGCAATCCGAAGCCAACGATGCCAAAGCGGACCATCCTGCTCCTGACTATTTTGTTATTGAGAACGAACGCGGAACTACGCTGAGTTGTACGGAATTGCCGGTGGTTGAAAGCGTGCCGTTGCTGCTGGCAGTGTATTCGGTTACGGAACGCGCCTCCTGATTGATGACGAAAATGTACTTCGCATCGGGGTCGACAACAATTCCAGTTGGCTGCGTGCCTGTGCCGGCGCTTGCCGTCGTCAATGCCACCAGTTGCCCAGTCGTAGTATCCAGTTGAAATTGCGAAATATTTGTTTGGCCAAAATTCGCGACATAAACGAATGCACCGGTTGCATTCGTGGCCGCTGCTACCGGCGTGGTTCCGGTTGCAAATGCACCCGAACCGAAGCCCAAACTTCCATCTGACTGAATACGCAGCACCGTGACAGTATTGGTAGTGGGGTTCGGCACATACAAAAATTGGCCATTAGGATCAACTCCAAGATTTCCCACTCCCCCGCTCACGACGAAAGGCGTTCCCACCTGCGTCAATGTGCCTGAACTCACACTGAAAGCGTAAACCGCTGAAAACTGCGCTACCGGCACGTAAAGGAAATCACCGGATGACGCCAGCGTAAGGCCCGAAGGCGGGCCGGCCAATTGCGCGCTCGAAACGAATGTCAAGGCTCCGGATGAGCCAATTGAAAAAACCCAGACGTCATTCGTAACCTGGTTGCCCACAAACAAGAATTTCCCTGCCGAATCCATGGCCAGGACTGCGGGGGACAATCCAACCGCTCCAGAGGAAGTGCTCAGAACGGTGCGTGGCGTAACTTCGGTCAGAGCGCCGGTGCTCGAATCAATTTTGAAGAGCGAGATCGTGTTGATGTCCTGGTCCGCCACGTATAGAAAACCATTCGACGGATGCACTACTACCGCTGCAGCGGATGCAGCCCGAGAGTTAGGGTTGGTCTTGGCAACAAAAGGAGAGCCAAAAACCTGCGAGGCTTGGCCATTGTTCGCGTTCATGCGAAACGCATAAACACCCTGTCCAGTGGCCACGTATCCAAACCTAGCCGGCGCACTGGAGCAACTGGTCAGTAGTCCCGCTAGCACAAACACAAAACCGGCTGCGGTATAGCGCAGTGTTCGATACCGGGTTATAGGGTTAAAGTGCATTTTTAAGAAGTCAGTGCTTACCGAACCTGACAATGATCCCCGTCGAAAGTCTCAGATTATCTTGCGTTCCGTCGAAGGCCGATGTCACGACATAATCGGCCTGCACCATCCGCCAAGTAAACCTGTCGTTGAGCGGCAAATCCACTTCGCCTCCGAAGAGCACCGCACGGCTGCGGTCCGATGGCTCAACGAAAGTGCTTCCCGCCTCACGCACACGAGTTTGGCCTTTGCCGAAAAGGCCATGGCCGGTTATCTGAAACCGGCTCACCTCCCACTTATATTGTGGGCCGACCGCGTAAATGTATTGTTCGAGAGCGGTGGAATAGTGGCCGCTTACGTCTCCCGTAATTCCGAATCCTCTATAAATATGTGGAATCGTCAGGGCAAATTCCCAGCCATTCATCTGGGTTTCATTGCCGAATCCGAGTCCGCTGCTTTGAAAGCTCAGATGAGAGTAACCGCCAAAGGCCTCGACACCTGGGATCCACTTCGACTGCGCCGTGGACACCCCGGAAAGGACAGATATCGCGATGGCCCAGGCCAAAAATCTTTTGAATGCTGGAAACAACGCTGGTCGGCTGGTCTGAATGTGCAATAGCTGGTGTGTTGACATCAGCTTCGGTTCAAGTCTCCTAGAATTTTGGAACAAGTAATATAGCAGTTCGGTTGGACTTCCTCGTTTCGCCCTAAGACGGAGAACTTTCAGGATAGATGCAAGCGACAAATCCAGAGATGCCGAGGCCCGGATGTCTTCAAATTAACGTCTGCGGCTGAACTGTGCCCACAAATAGTTGGCCTCATCCCGAAGCTTGCTGCTCTTACTGCCTGCGGGAAATCCGCTATCTCGCCGCCAGTACCGCCGCGCCGACCATCGACTCGAAGACCTTAATGCCGTCTTTGCAACCGAGTACAGCTTCACTCGCCCGTTCGGGATGCGGCATCATCCCGAGAACGTTGCGCCCTGGACTGCAGATCCCAGCGATATTGTCTAGCGAGCCGTTCGGGTTCGCTTCTGGCGTTATCTCGCCCGACGAGCTTGAATAGCGGAAAACGATGCGATCGTCACGCCGGAGCTGGGCCAAAGTTGCATCGTCGCAGAAATAGTTGCCATCCATGTGGCCGATCGGAATGCAAAGCACGTCGCCTTTCTTAGCCGCATTGGTGAAAGATGTGTCCGGATTTTCCACGCGGACGTATACATGTTTGCATACATATTTCAGTCCGGAGTTTCTCATCAGAGCGCCGGGAAGCAATCCCGATTCGCAAAGGATCTGAAAACCATTGCAAATGCCGATGACAAGGCCGCCGGCATCGGCAAATTTGCGCACAGACTCCATCACCGGCGAGAATTTCGCGATCACGCCGGTACGCAGATAGTCGCCGTAGGAGAATCCGCCCGGGGCGATGATCGCGTCACAATTCTGGAGATCGTGCGACTCGTGCCACAGAAACGTGACTGGCTGCTTCATCACCTGCTCGACGGTCCAAAATGCGTCGTGGTCGCAGTTCGAACCGGGAAAAATAATTACGCCAAACTTCATTTAGATTTCCTTGGAGAGGATGCTTTCAGTTTACAACAGCAGATAAACCAGTGTGGGACTCTGCATGGGAGGTGACCAGGCGGTTACGTGACGTTCCTCAGTGGCCGCCGTTGCTGGTTTGAGAGGTTTCAACGGGTGGGGAATGGTTCTCCGCAGTTGGCACAGCCAGACCGCTCGGGTGAAGAGCTGCCGGGGCGGATATTGCCGTGGGCCACGACTGTGATGCCAGACTTGCTGGCGCTGCCGGCGGAATTCCCCGTGCGGAAATGATTGTCCAATGCCAATCCTGGGTTGCTGAGAAATCTGCCAGCGGCGTACGAAAAACGCCAGTAGAATCCGGTGCGCTATTTCCCTTCAGATGGAAGATCAATGTTGGATCCGCAAGTTTCTGCGCCGAGGTCAAAGCGAGCGAACCCATTTCCATCGTTGCAAACCGGAACTCCGGTGGCTGGGCGACGGATTGCCTGATCGTGACTCCGACAACAATCTCTCTGAGTTCCCAAGGCGTGCCGTTGTGGACGGCAACTTCGAGTTGGCCGTCGTGAATCGCCGCCGGTCCGTCGAGTTTTGCCAGTTCATCCTGCGGCAGGTCAGTCGCGATGTAGCCGACGCTCGCGGGATTGATGCTGCGCGCGTCGAACGAAATGCTGCAGCTTCCATCAGGCGAGACGGTGGTAAAAATCCCTCGGTGGACAACAGAAACCGGCAGTCCTTCGAGCCGTTCGGTTTCAGCCTTGTCCATCATGGGAACGATGTTGTCGTTATCAATGACCTCCGTCTGTTCGAAGGGCTTCGACTTTCTCATCTGCCTGGCGAGGTCGCCTAGCGGAATATTTTCGTCCTGATCTTGCGCGTGCAGGAGTGCCGGGGCGCAGAGCACAGTTATGACGGCGGCAATGTAGAAATGCCGAAGCATGGGGAGCAAGACCACCCTCAGGCGAACTTAGACGAATCAAACCCAATTCATTCAGATATAAGAGTGGATCAATCAATTTTAGCGAGAGCGCAGCAGGAGTAACGCAAGGATGGAACACTAAAGTAATGCGACAAACGGTCGCAGCGACGGCGCGCCCAGACGAAGAGAGGCACGCCGCCGCGCTTTACAACAGGCCAGAGGTTCGAAGTCTTGAAACCGGATCTTGTACCGGCAGCGGCTCACGCTTGAACAGCCACCGCGCCACCGCGAAACCTACTGCCGCGTAGCAGACGTATACGATTTTCATATCACCACCCCCGAAACCACGTTGACTCGCCTGCCACAGCTGGAACTCTGCACTCAATTTATCGGCGTCCACCCGGAAGGTCAATGACCCAAAAGTGGTGTTACGTTGTACACAGGTAATAGCACTGAGTCACGAACGAAACCTCACGAGGCGTTACCCATTCCAAAAAACAGGGGCAACTATCGGTTCGATTGGTAAGAAGCTGGAATGTTCCTGCTCCGTTGTACAAGAACGGCAGAATCCGGCAAAACTACAGTGCTTTCTGGGCGGTTTGCTAGACTGGCGTGTCGTTGGGTACAGCAATGTCTGCAAACGCGATCTCACTGCCTCGCCTGGCAAGGCGCAACCCGTTGGCCGCGATCGGATGCGTTTTCGTGGCCTGCTTTATCGTCTTCGCGATTTTCGGGCCCTGGATTGCGCCACAGGACCCGGCTCAGATCAACCTGGCTACCCGCCTCGCCCCGCCTTCGCTGCGGGAAATATGCGGTTCGGATGAACTGGGCCGCGACATCCTTTCGCGGCTCATTTATGGCGCCAGAATTTCCATGCTGGTGGGCAGTTGCGTGGTGGCGGCATCTCTCGGTTTGGGTCTGGTCATCGGTTCGATCGCGGGATATTACGGAGGCCGCATCGACCGCTTCGTGAATGTGGTGCTGATGAACGCGTTTCTGTCGTTTCCGGGAATCCTGATTGCAATCGCGTTTGTGGCGTTTCGTGGGCCGGGAATTTTCAACCTTGTGTTGGCTTTGTCCCTGGGAGGATGGGTGGGGTACGCGCGCCTGGTCCGAGCACAAGTGCTGGCGGCGAGAGAGAAAGAGTACGTAGAAGCCGCCCGTGCCCTTGGGGCAACCGACTTACGGATTTTGGGCCGGCACATTTTGCCAAATATCATTCAGCCAGTGATTGTTCAGGCAGCGATCGGAATGGCAGGAGCGATTCTTGCCGAAGCGACCATGAGCTTTCTCGGCCTCGGCGTTCCCCCGCCGACAGCGTCATGGGGAAGCATGTTGAACGACGGCCGCGCACACCTGTTCGACGCACCACATCTCGTGATCTTCCCAGCCGTGGCCGTGATGCTGGCGGTGCTGTCGTTCAATTTCATCGGCGACGCGCTACGGGATTTGCTTGATCCCAGGTCGAGGATTGAGGCGGGATTGTAGAACGCATTCGAATTTGGATCTATTACGAAGCGCCTTCACGGCGGCGACAACACCGGAAAACAAAGCCTTGTTCGCGCTCACGAACGTAAGATAATCGTTGTCCGATATGTAAGACTCCGGGCGAATCCTCTCGAGTTGTGCCCAGAATAAATCGGCGAGGTGTGCCCTCTCGGGTGGAGATAATGCGAAGCCGTAGTTCACAAACACGCTCACGTGTCCGTGCTCTTGCGGGACTTCGAAGATGTTCGCGGCTATATGGCTTGTACCAAGATCGGAAGGCGTCTTAAAAACGTACCATTCGTCATAACCAGCACGCGGCAAGCCAGTGATATCTTGAACTTTGGGACTATACGCTATGTCGCCCCGGCTCTCCCATCCAGCTGCTCTCTCTTCGTCGTTTAGAGCTAAGGCTCCGCTGTCAAGGGAGGTGATCGCTATGAATTTCCCAAGCACAATCTCAGGACAGAGTTGAAGAACATCAAATTGCCGGTCCGTGGCCAACCATTGGTATTCGCGTCTCAATCCGACAGTAAGCATCCGCTCGATTGTATTTTGGACCGATTGTGAACTTCTAGTGACTTAGCCAAGAGTCTTACTCAAATCCTAAAAATCCAACTCCAGCTCTTGCTCGACCTCCTGTTCAGCGAATTTGCGTTGTCGATGGTGCTTTCGGAAGTGAAGAACGTGACCTTGAGCCAGGTTTACGCTGCAGTAGTTCCAAAACGGAATTTCATTCATAGTTTTCCTCGAAAAGCGATTGAGAATAGCACCCTCGCCGGTACAATCGGTTCGCGCAAGCACCGTTTGGAGGGTGTTACCAGTGGGTACTGGACGATGTTTGCCAAACATTCAAGTGGCGTTTCAGCCACTAGGGTTCGACTCCCTCGCCCTCCGAGGTCACTCGACAACGCGAACAAGCGCTTGAACAACATTAACTGACCGGGCTATGATTTAGGTGTTTGGCAAACGTCGTCCGAAAAAAGCCCTGGGCCAAGCTCAGGGCTTTACTTTTGGCCTGTTAATTACCCTCCCATTAGATATTCGAAATCCATCTTCATCTCTAGCATGATTTACTCAATCCGAGGTCGAGGATTGAGGCGGGGTTGTAAGACGCGATTGACTTCACGTGAAAGGTGTGACAGCCTTGCAGCCGCACGGGAAGTCTCCTGCGCCGGCACGCTAGATTTGACCACTTCCGTTTCCGCCAGCGCAGAATTCAAAAACTGGAGGGGCATACGTATGACAAAGAATGTGGCGATTTTCATTTGTGTAGTTTGCCTCGGCGTTGCAGGCCTTGCCGCACAGCAACATGCTGCAAGTAGCAGTTCGAAGGCGTCTTTCGACAAATTTGTAAAGGAAAGCATGAAAGCCCAGACCGACAACGATGCCAAGTGGATGGAAGCGAACCTGGTTGACGGTTATGTCGAAGGTACGAGCTTCGGCGAGTGGATTCCGAAGGCGCAACTGATCAAAGATGCAAATGATCCGGCCAACAATAAGTTCACCAAAAACGATGTCAGCGATGTGCAATCCGAAGTTATCGGCGATGTGGGTGTTGCGCGCTTCAAAGAGACCTACGATGCCACCATTGAGGGTCAGCATCGCGCCCGAAGCATCATCTGCAGCATGACCGCCGTGAAACATGGGACTGGCTGGAAGGGAGTGTCCACCCACTGCTCGAAAATCGAATAGACAAGACTGGACACACCGTAGTGAATTTACGGCCGAAGTCTCGGTTGGAAATGTGAGCAAAACAGAAGCCCGGAATTGTTCCGGGCATTTTTATTGATTCTCGCCGAATTTTACGACTTAGCCTGTCCCAGCGATTTTTCAAGCGCAGCATAAATCGCGGGGTTCGTGCAGACCTCGTATATGTAGTTCTCCGTCCAGCGAACCAGGGTGAATTCAGCTGGCTTGACCACGGGCGCCTGCGTTCCGCGAATTAACAAGCGGCGAAAAATATCTGCGCCAACCGGGACGATGGCGCTCCAGAAGCGAATCTGTTCATTTCCCCAGAGGCGCGGCGAATCCAGTTTGCATTCTTCAAACGAAATTTCCGTACGCAAGCGATTAAATGCCGCCTCGCTGATGCGAATTCCGCCCACGTTATATTTCATCGATTCGGCGTCGGCGCCATCACTCGCGCGAAATTCGTAAACGTTGAACGGGACCGACATGCCGTGCATCGCTTTTCGGATCCGTTTGTCGCAAGATGAAAGACGGTCGCTCTCGTTCAGCGCGTCGGAAATCATGATGCGGTGCTCGCCATCCAGCAGATACATGGGCGAAGAATCCTGAAACGAGATACCAACGCCCAGCTCCAGCGGCGGCAGCCCTGCACGCTGCAACAAATGGTTATAACCGCCGACGATCTCCACCATCTCGCGCGCCAGCACGCAGGCTCGCGCAACTGAAAGGGCCGGGTCACCCTCGCGCTCGAGAATCGCGAGAATGATCGCGTCCCCTTCGACGAATACCTTGGTTGCGCCATACTTCGCAAGCAGCTTGTTCACCGGATCGTAGAAGTTCAAGCTGAAATACGAAGCCGGATTCATTTCCCGCTCGAGCAGCGATCGCGTCAACCGCGACGAATCACGCACGTCGGCCTTCAGGATCACGTGCCTCACCACCGGCTTGTCGTTGGTGCTCTTGCTCTCCTCGGCAAGCAAAAATTCGTATAACGTGCCATTGAGACTGGAGAGGTCGCGCAACTTCTCACTGCCGATCAGGTTGACTTTGTCGAGAGTATGATTCAGCAGGTCAAGCCGGCGGCGATCGCGGTGGTAGAGCATGAAATCGCGAAGCAAGCGGGCGGCGATTTTGCCACGCTGGGCGCCGCTGCACTGAGCAACTCGCTCTGCTGCAGCATTCAGGTTCCGCCGGGAGAGCTTTCCGTGCTCCTCGATCAGCTTCTCTACCCGGTCGCGCTCCTTCCGCAAAACCAGGGCGTACTTGAGCTGTTGGGGATCGAGCAAAGGGGTAAATTCCGGAATCAACGGAACGACTTCATACGCGGCGATAGCAAAGTCGAGCAACTTTTCACGCTCAAGCAACTCGACCCATAGCTGAAGGCGTTCTTTGTAGATGCGCTCCGAGGCCTCACCGGTCCCCACCAGCTCACCGGCGTTTTCGGGGGCGTTTAACCATCCATCAAGTTGTGCTTCGTCGCCATTGCCACTTTCGGGAACCACGGTCTTCAGAAATTCGCAGGCCAGAGCGCGAAGGTTGCCAAATGAATCAGGATCGTTCTCGAATCCTCCGATCAAAACATAATGCTCGGCGGCCAGATACGAATCGCGGCTCTCTTCGAGAAAAATGAATTGGTGCAGAAAAAGCTGGTAGTCAGCATCGCGCTGCTCGCCGAACAAAGAACGCCTCATGCTCACCAGCGTTTCACGTTCGATGTCCCGCAGGAGACGGAACAGTTCTTGCCCAACACGGCGGAGGATGTGTTTTTTTGCGATCTGGAATGCCGCTACCGTCTCGCGATATTCCAGCGCCTTCTGCTGGCGCACGCCCTCGTAGCCCTTCAGCGTTTCGCGGCAGCGCTCCAAGGCTTTGGCATATTGCGCACCCAGCTCGGCGCGCAGAAATTTTATGATGGAAGCGCGAGCCAATTGATCTATTGCAGGATTGTTTTCCGCCTTTGCCCGATTGAGCGCAGATTTGTGCAATTCGAGCAAAACTGGCTTGATCTCCGGGCCCTTTTTCGCCGGCCCAGGAACAAATTTTGAAAACATGCTTTTTGAGGGCGGCTCAGCGGCGGCCAGGCTCTCAAGATTTCCATACTTCGAAATAAGTTTGGCGATGTGAACGCCGGCGGTCTTTGCAAATTCCGGGCTAAGCCAGACGTCATGCCGAATGTTGTCAATGCCAAGTTGCAGGCTTTCCAGCGAAAGCGCCGGCGTATAGCTGACAAGCTTCGGCGGCGGGACCTCTACCTGAGGGCCAAGCTTTAAGATCGGAATACGCGGCATATTCGGGTCTGGGCAGACAGGTACGTAGCCGATTGAGGCAACACGGACGCACAGCGGCCCAGATGCAGCGTACTACGTCCTGTACGGTTGGCCGATGTTACTCCGGTTATTGGACAGTAGGACGCTGTCCTTCAGGGCGTGTACCTTCGGTTGAGCCAGCAATAGAGAGTCATTCAACCTTTACTGCTTCGTGTCCAGCGGACGTTGTGCCTTCTCGTAGAACTCATTTTGCAATCGCAGGCTCTCCTGGTCGGCTTTCACCGCGCGGATTGCTTCCACAACCGCGTTGATCCACCAATTCATCTGGAAGTTGCCGAGTTCCGGCGTAGCCAGCGAGCCATCTCCTGAGTAGTGGTTTGGGAATCGCGCATACCACCAGATGCCCGTGTATAGAGTGTCGGGCAGGTTGAGGCGATGCTCATCTGCGCCAGACTCACTGGAGGCGCGGTCCTGGTGCACCAGATCCGGACGTGCAACCATCATCTTCGAGGTCTCGCTCTCGCCGGCGTGCATGTCGAGTTTGTCCTTCTTCACGGGACCGCCAGTTTCGGGGCTGCGCTGATCGAAGATGTAAACCACGTAGTCATGCGGCTTCGCTAACTGGCTTTGCGCGAAAAACGGCAGCAAGTGCTCGTTGCCTCCATGTCCATTCACGACGATGATTTTTTTGCAGCCATTGCGCGCCATCTCATCGGTGGTTTCCTGCAAAAGATCCATCTGAATCCGAGCGCTATAAGCAATGGTTCCAGGCTGATGACGCGCCTCGAAGATCTGGCCGAAGTAGTACTCCGGAAACACCACTGCGTATTCGCGCTCGGCGGCGTGCAGGGCGGCGTAGCGAGACGCAATAAGGTCGGACCCGATCGGCATATGCGGGCCGTGCTTCTCGAGAATGCCGAACGGCAGCAGGCATGTGCCCTGGGCACGCTCAATGGCCTTTACGAAATCCGGTCCGGTCAATTCTTCCCAATGAACCGAAAGTTTCTCCTGGCTAAAAGCAAGACCTGAAAGGCAAACAAGCAGAACGGAGAGCAAAACGCGCTTCAACATAGATTTCCTCGGCCCGCGAATTCTAGCACCACCCCGCCTTCAGATACTCACGACCATCATCACTTCCCTGAAGTTACTGTGGTCACCAATGGTTTCGGCAAAAGCGATTTAGGATTAAGGCTAACAGTTCATTCCGCATTGCCGGGCGCCCGGAGGAGATATGAAGAAGTTGAAGTTCGTCGTTTCGCTAACCACCAACGACAATGACTATCAAATGGAGCAGGCGGAGTCGGCTCAGGAAATGGCGAAACGCCTGGGTGTCGATCTGCAACTCTTGTACGCGGAAAACGACGCCATCCTGCAAAGCCAGCAATTGTTGAAAGTCATTCAGTCCACCAGCGAACCACATCCGGATGGAATCATCTTTGAACCGGTCGGGGGAACCGCTTTGCCCCAGGTAGCAAAGGCTGCAGCCGCAGCTGGGATCGGCTGGGTGGTATTAAATCGTGAAGTCGAATATATATCGGAACTTCGCAATGCCTACAAGTCCCCTGTTTTCTCGCTCAGCTCTGATCACGAACAGATCGGACGCATTCAGGGCGAGCAGATCGCGGCGCTCCTTCCCAAAGGTGGTTCGATGCTCCTGGTACAGGGGCCGGCGGAAAGTCTTGCAGCTCGGCAACGCACTTCCGGCATGCTCGAAACCAAACCCGCCAGCGTTCAAGTGAAGATGATGAAGGCGAATTGGACGGAAACCGGAGCGTACAAGACAGTTAGCTCCTGGTTGAAATTATCGACGTCCCAACAAGCGGAAATTGATCTGATCGCGGGGCAAGATGATTCGATGGCCATGGGAGCGCGGAAGGCATTCCAGGACATCAAAAATTCGGAGCTACGCGCGCATTGGGTTAAAACGCCGTTTCTCGGAATCGATGGAGTCCGCAAGACCGGGCAGGCCTGGGTGCAACAGGGTTTGCTTGCAGCAACTATTATCGTTCCTACCAACACCGGCAAAGCCATCGAGATGCTCGCTCAGGCACTGCAATCCGGAACTATGCCCGGGGCAAACACTCTGATCGCGGCCAAATCCTTCCCCGCGATTGACGAACTGGCAAAAAGGCCGATCCTGAAAGCGATGGCGAAGAAGAGCAGTGGTCAGTGAGTAGTGTGCAGTGGTCAGTGAACAGTGGCTAGTGGTCAGTTGCCATTCATTGGTAAGGAACGACGAGCGGTACGTGAATCATGATTCGTGACGGATAGTCTGCAGTTCTTACTCCTGCAAGCCCACTGCGAAACTGCTCACCACGAGCCACAAAGCACAAGTCACGAATCACGAACCACGAATCACGGAACGATTCGTCCCAGTCGCTACCAATCGCTGAGAACTGACCACTAGCCACTGACCACTGATCTTACGGCGCTTCGATCAGTTCCATCTTTCCATCGCGGGTGCGATGGAGGATCATCAGCTTGCCCTTGGGATCACGGAAGACAAAGACGTCGCGATCGCGGAAATGCGCTTCCTTTATCGCTTCTTCGAGAGTCATAGGCCGCAAGGCAACCGCTTCCTCGCTGCGAACCAAATGCACCTCGGTCGACTTCGCAACTGCCGGGAACTTGTGCACGACCATGGAGACGGTGGGAGAGGTCGCCGCCATAGCGGCCACTGCCGGAGACGCGGTTTCAACGGCAGCTTCACCGACCCATTTTTTGTGCGGATGTCTTTTTCTGGTGATGATGCGGGATTTGTTTTTTAGCGCCTGTTTTTCAAGATGTTCCAGGGCTTCGCCGATTGCCAGGGCCATGTCATTGGCTTGCGCGACGCCGACCAACGGGCCGACCCGCGAACTGACAGTGATTTCGGCTTTGTGACGGTGCTTTTCGACGGCAAGAATGACCTTTGTCTCCAGCTTGCCGCGCAAAATTTTTTCTATCTTGCTCAGTCCGGCTTCAATTTCTTTACGATTGGCGGAAGTGATTTCGTAGTGCCTGCCAGTGTATTCGACGGTCATCGGGAATCTCCGGGCCAGGTTTAGAAGCGGATTGCGGAAAAGCTAGGAGCTCATTTCTTCACTCTACGTTGGTGCGTACTGGGAATTTTCATATCTTCGCGATACTTGGCGACAGTACGGCGCGTGACCTGAATGCCTTGCGACTGCAGAATGCGAGTGATCTGTTCGTCGGTCAATGGCTTCGATGCGTCCTCCTCCTCGATCAGCTTCTTTACCCGACGCTTCAGGATCAGTAAAGAGGTATTTCCGCCTTCCGGCCCATTCACGCTTTCGCTAAAGAAATAGCGAAGCTCGAAAACTCCCTGCGGTGTGTGCGCATATTTGTTCGCCACCGCGCGGCTTACGGTGGAAGGATGCACCCCAATCTCTTCAGCTACTTCTTTGATCATCATCGGCTTGAGTTCGTCGATGCCTCTTTCGAGAAAGTCGCGCTGGCGGGTCACAATCGAATAACAAACCTTTAAGATAGTTTGCTTTCTTTGCTCAATATTTTTTATGAGTTGGATCGCACTCTTAAACCGTTCCTTTACATAGTTTCGCGTGTCGCGATCGTTGCCCTCTCGACTCAAAAGTTTCCGGTAGGCAGGATTCAGGCGAAGCGTGGGCACATCTTCGTCGTTCATCATCACCAACCACTCGTCGCCGTGCTTAACAAATGCGACATCGGGCTCGATCAGATGCGGCTGGATCTTGTTGTAGCGAAGGCCAGGGCGGGGATCGAGCGTGCGAATGTAATCAAGCGCCACTTGCACTGCTTCCGTAGGACGATTGATGGCGCGGGAAATTTCTTTGTGTTGCTTGTTCTGCAGCGCGCGTAGATGCTGGTCAACGATCGCCATCGCGTCGGCAACTACCTGGGCTGTGCCGTTTGCATTTTCGCCGAGTTGCGCCTGGTGATAGCGCAACTGATAGAGCAGACACTCGCGCAAATCGCAGCAGGCCACTCCCGAGGGATCTAGCTGGCGAACGGTTTCAATCGCTTCCCGAAGGTCTTCGCGAGTGAAGTTCACGCTCACCGATGGCTTTTTACCGTTTGTGGGAGGCTCAATCGAGTCGTGCTTGGCTGCAATCATCTCCGTAGCTGGCGCGGCATCGGCGCCGTTGGACACGCCCAGTGAGATCTCAGATCCGCTTGAACCGGAAACACTGTCAGCAGAAACGCTTGCTTCGCTTGGAAATTCGTCAGCGCCGGTTGAGTCCAGTCCCAAAGCGGCTGCTTCTTTGACCAGGTTCTCAGACTTTTGCGCGTCCGTTTCAGGAGAAGCCGCCGGAGTTATCCCCAGCAACTCATCTTCAGTCGCGATTAAGTACCCATCCTCGTTGAGATTTCCAATAACCAGTTCCGCGGCCTCGCGAACAGCGGGGCGAGTCGGGATCGAGCCTAGTTGCCACATCAAGTGATCAGTCAACGTGCTGGGCTTGGAAAGAAAATTCTCAAAGGATGGCCGTTCGATTTCTTCAAAATCACCGGGACTACGGAACCCTGGATCAAGATAATCCTTGAAGAACGAACCGAAGTCGATCTCCTCAAATGGATCTTTCTTGTCTTCAGTCTGAGTCGTCGGCGTTTCTTCCACCGTCGATGCGCGCTCGCGCTCTTCCTCTTTACGCCCCACATCATCGATCAGGGGAACGGCATCTTCGAGTTCTTCGAGCACCGGATTCTCCACCATCTCGGCATTGATCATGTCCTTGAGCTCGATCTTGTTGAGCGCAAGAACACTGACCATCTGCACGAGGCCAGGCGTGAGGATCTGCCTCTGCGAAACTTTCAGGTGCAGCTTTGGCTGGAGCAAGACCATAAAAAAACGTGACTGCTGATTCGTGACTCGTGGTTAGTACTAGTGGCAAGTACAGTTGAACTGGTCACGAGCCACTAGTCACTAGCCACTGCTTTCCTATACCAACGAAAAACTCTCTCCCAAATAAACTTTTCTTACCTCTGAATCGCTTCCCAACTGCTCCGGCGTGCCATGCCGGAAAATCTTGCCCTCGTTGATGATGTACGCCCGATCGGTAACCGAAAGCGTCTCGCGTACATTGTGGTCCGTAATCAGCACGCCAATACCGGCAGATTTCATATTGCTGATGATTTTTTGCAGGTCGAGCACCGCAATGGGATCAATTCCCGAAAAAGGCTCATCCAGAAGAATGAACTTCGGTTTAATCGAAAGCGCTCTTGCAATCTCAACCCTGCGTCGTTCCCCGCCCGAGAGCGCGTATCCGCGGTTCTGGCGGATGTGCTCCAACCCGAGCTGATCAATCAACTGCTCCATCGTCTCGCGTCGTTCGTGCCAGGAGACAGGCTGCGCCTCCAGCACGGCGAGAATGTTCTCCTCAACCGTAAGCTTTCGGAAAACCGATGCCTCTTGGGGGAGATAGCTGATGCCGAACTGCCGCGCCCGCCGGTACATGGGCACGTCAGTGATCTCTTCCTCGTTCACCAGGACCCTGCCTGTATCTGGCGGTATCAGGCCGACGATCATGTAGAAGCTGGTAGTCTTCCCAGCTCCGTTAGGTCCAAGTAAACCAACAACTTCACCCTGTCTCACGCTAAGGCTGACGCCATTTACTACTCTGCGGCCGCGATAGGATTTACAGATTTCGTCGGCGGCCAGCGTTTGCATTTAGCGTTCCACTCGGGTCTCTTTGACGGCACGCGAACTGCTCTCGCCATCAAAATTGACCCTATCATCCACCCTAACCAAAGTCAACGAAACGGCGGTAATCTTGCATTGTTCGGCACTAAAAGTGCTAGCCACTCCGTCTTTTGCAGCTTGCGGCTTTTTGCCGGCAAGCCTCGCGTGATTGTCATCAGCGACATCGGCAACGAACCCGATGACCAGATGTCGCTGATCCGATTTCTTCTCTACTCGAACCAGTTTGACGTTAAAGCCATGGTCGCAGCCACTTCGACGTGGCAAAAGGCAGTAGGTCATCCGATTGACTTCCTACCGTCGCATAATTCTGAGTGTTCACTCCAGGCAGAGTCACTGAATCGAAAACTTAACGGGTGCGATTCATCTCGGTCTGAGTAACCGCTGGGGAGTCGTTCTCGCCTTCCACGATCACGCGATCGTCATTTCTGTAGAGGGTCACAGACGCTCCGGTGGTCTTGCCGTGCTCGGAGTCGAAAATCGCAGGCGGGCCGCCGGTCAATACGAACTTGTCGTCCTCTGCGGTATAGACAAGCTGTTCGCCAGTTGCGCGGCGGTTAGGCTGAGTCACCAGAACCGAACCAGTGGCGACGATCTTTTCGAGTCTGGCGGCGGATCCCGGTTGTGCTTGTGGGGTCGCGGGTATCCCAACCGCGAGCACGGGCGAGGACGCCCCTGACCCCACAGACTGCTTCGATGGCGAACCAGGCGCAAAGAAGACATCCATCTGATTGGAGGTCAGAGTCACAGCTTCACTCTGCGCAGTCACCGATCCTTCATAGTGCGCCTTGCGCTCGGCATCCGAATAGGTCAGGTGGTCGGAAGTGACTCGCACCGGCGTGATTTTTCCCGCCTTGTCTACGGATGTTAGCGCCGTAGAAACCTTCTCTCGTGAACTGGAATCGGCAATTACGACCCGCTGCTCCTTTCGAAACTGGATCGCGGGAGCCTCGATCATATTGGCATCCTGCCAAAGTCGGACGTTTCCTTTGTAGGTGGCAATTGCCGGGCTGTTGTGGGCCGTCATGGTATCGGCGGTAACGTGGATGGGGCTTGAGGAGGCCAGCAGAGCCCCGTTCGATTGAGGTTTGAAATCGCTGTAGCTGGTCTTTACATCACCATTGACAAGCCCTTGACCAGTAACTCGGTTCAGGCGAATGGTTTGACCTGTAGTTTCCATACCGCTATCGACCAGTCGCGGCGCACCAGTCAGCAGTAACACTTGGTCCGCTGGAGTGTATCGCGCACGATCGGCGAACGCTTGCTGAGTTCCGGCACTGTAAGTGAAATGCCCCTGCTGAATCAGTGAGTCGATTCCGGTACCGGGACGAAAATGGGCGTCAATCTTGTCGCTGTTGGTCACGCGATCAGCCTGGGGGACACCATTCTGTTCAGGCGTGCTGGTCGTCGTTCGAGCGTGAGCTTCACCATGGAATTGCGAAAGCTGTCCGAGCGAGTCGAACTCCCCGGTGAACTTATCGGCCGTTACACGCGTCGCGCTTCCCTGCTTGCTCCCGGTAGGAATGAGTCGAATTTCTGGCGGGCCGCTCGTTTCCGCCCGGCTCAGCCGGTTTCCGGGCGTAAGAAATGCATCCAAAGCCGGAGCGGTAATCTCAAGGTCCTGCGAGGTGGGCCCGCGCTTGTCCTGATGGTTCAACAGCTCAACCTGCTGGTCCGCATGGATCTTGCGAAGCACATTTTTTCCCAAGAAAGTAAGCACAGCGCGCCCCGCTGAACCTTCCGATTTCTGCTGGCCCTCGGTCGTGAGGTGCACACCGCCAGACAGAACCGCAGTTTCGATTTGATTCCCGGGACGCATTCCCACTTCCAGCTTCTGTGCCGTGACTCTGCTCTTCGTCGGCACCGATTTCGCCGACGCCTTGACCCGCATTGAATTGATGACAACATTGCCGCTCCCGGTGACGTGGTCGAGGCTGTTGTCATCGCGCAGGAACAAGATGGCTTCATCGGCCTGACCTTCCTGGCGACCAGACAGAGCATGCGGAGTCTGGAGCAAAATCTGCCTCGGACTCCTGGTCAAAACTGCGCGGTCCGCATGAATCGTGACTGGCCTGGATCCACTGGTCACCATTTCAACCTTCGACTCCAGGGTCAATGTACTGTGATTTGCGTCGTATCTGGCGCCCACCGCCGATCCCTTCAGTTCAGGAACGTAAAAATCGACCATCGAGTCCGTTCTGGCGTCACCGGTCTTTTGGTTAAAGACAAGGTTCGTGGTCCTGACGTGAATCGGATTTTTCAATTCCCTGGGTGTGGCTTGATCGGCGCTGACGGTGCCTTGCGGATTGGCTTGCAGGTCGATCGAAACCTCGCCCGTGCTGGTAACATCTCCCGATTGCTGATCGTATTCGAATTTCTTTCCGTAGATCTGATCGAAGCGAGAGGAATCCTGTCCGTAGATCGTAACCATTACGTCCGTCAACTCGACGCGGCCATTCCCCTTGAATTGCACCGCCTTGTTGGCCTGCAATTTGAAGAGAGTTCGTCCCTGATCGGATTTCGAAATGGTAAAAGCTTGAGCGCTCTGCTGCACCTCAACGTTCAGTTTTTCTGGCACCTGCTTCAAAGCATTCTGGACCCGGTGCCGCGTATAAAAATACGTGCCCGCAATAGCGACGCACACCAATGCAATCGCGATCGCGAACCAACGCCGGAACCGGGCGGCGGAGAAAGCCATTTGCACCTAGTCTAGTTCATAGAGCCACAAACCAATCAGATTCCCGCATCGTGCACCGCGCAGATAAACTTCGTTTTTAGTATGCTGTCGTTTTCACAGCATGAAACAGTTTCAGGGGCAAACACTATCCTGGGCGAGCAAAGAAGGTGTCATCGAGCTTGCTTTACGCCGTGAGCCATGCAACGAGATCGGCTCTCGAACTCTTGAAGAATTGGAACAGTTCACGGCTGCGTTGCCCGAACTGGAAGAAACCGCTCACGCGCTCATCATTCACAGCGAACTGGCCTGCGGATTCTGTGCCGGGGCGGACCTGCGAGAGCTCTATCAACGCTCCCAGAAAATGGGGAAGGGTCAGGCACTTGCGGGGGTACGGAATTTTCTGGAGCGCATTCACCATGTGATGAACACCCTGGACGCATCCCCCTTAACTACAATTGCGGCGACACATGGGATTGTTTTTGGTGGAGGGCTCGAACTCGCCCTGGTCTGCGACCTGATCATTGCCGACAAAACCTCGCGACTTTGTTTTCCGGAGCTGAGATTGGGTCTGGTTCCAGGCTTCGGCGGAATTCCCCGCCTGAGGCGAGACCTGGGCAATGCGGTAGTTCGCGATCTGCTGCTCACAGGCCGCAGCTTCAATGCCAACAAGGCGCAACAGATCGGACTGCTGAGCCAGGTTGTCGGTGAAGGCGAGGCTTTGCGCGTGGCCCGCGGCACGGCAGCCCAAGTCGCAAAATTCGATCGCAGCACTGCCGCAGCCGCCAAGAAATTCCTGAAGCCGATACCTTATGATCAATTGCGTCAGGAAATCGACCTGTTTTGTGACTTATTTGCTCGGCCTGCGGTCGAAGCCGGTCTGAAGAAATTTGTTGAGAGCACGGATGCGCAACCCTATCTTCCATGAAGGACGGGTGCTCCTGCGGTTTCTTCATGTGACTTGGGGCGCTTCGTGGTTGATTCACAGGTGTCCGACACGAATGAAAAATAGGAAGGCGTATTTACCGGAACAGAATGCCAACACAAGAACAAACCCTCGATGAAGTCCTAAATTTGGCGTCGGCGCAGTTCAAAGTTCCGCGCGCGAGCCTTGCTGCGGATGACGATTTCTTCAAGAAGCTGGGAATCGACAGTCTCCAGGCGCTCAGTTTGCTCACGCGGCTTGAGCAACATTTCAATATCGAGTTGCCGGATTACGAGATGCAGGGAGTTTCAGATTTTCGAACTTTGGCGGAGCGGATCCAAGCAAGACTCTAAGTACTAATCACCACGGAGACACTGAGACACGGAGGAAATCCACGACCTCGAAATATGCTTTTTTCCTCCGAGTTGAGACAAGTGGTTCGCCGAAAATGGGGCTACCCGAATCCAGAGATTCAATAAGTTGTTCTCCGTGTCTCAGTGTCTCCGTGATGAAATAAGTCTTTCATGCTCAATCTCGATCAATTCACATCGCTGGGGGCAGCTCTCACCGCCGCATTGGACCGCTGGCCCAATGAGACCTGCCTGATCGAAGCTGACCGGGAGCGCGAGCGAACACGCCTCACCTACTCCGATTTCAAACAGATGGCGGCTCCACTCAGCCGCGCGCTGCAGGATGCCGAACTGCGCGCCGGAGATCGCGTCGCGATCGTTATGACGAATCAGTCGAAGTGGCTGATCAGCGCATATGCCATCTTTCATTGCGGCGGAGTGCTCGTTCCCCTCGATTACAAATTGACCGCCAGGGAGCATTTGCAACTTCTCGCGCATTCCCAAACCAAGTTTCTTGTGGTGGAGTATTACCTCTGGCGTGCCATCACCCAGGAAGCAGAATTCAAAGACCACCGACTGAAGATCGTTCTTGTGACGGAGGCGCCACCGAGCGCCGATCTTCGTGGCGGCTACCGCTGGGAGGAATTTCGCCGCAAGGGCGATCCGATTCCCGTTCCTCGAAAAAGGGAAGATACCGCTTGCATCGTGTACTCATCCGGCACAGGCGGCAGACCGAAAGGCTGTGTCTTAACCCACGAAAACTATCTGGAGCAATGCAAGTCCCTGGCGGCGTGGTACCCATTTTGGCCGGGGGTGCGTTACTTGAGCATTCTCCCTACGAACCATGCGATTGATTTCATGGTGGGCTTCATTGGCCCATTCGTCTGCGGTGCTTGTGTTGTCCACTTGCGCACGCTTCGTCCCGAGTTCGTCCGAGACGCGTTTGTCCGTTACAAGATCACCTATGTCAGTTTGGTCCCGATGGTGCTCAAGAATCTGGAACGCGGCATAAAAGGTAATTTCGATTCGTTGCCGGCAATCAAGCGTTTGGTTCTCCCGGTGCTCATCGGTCTAAACAAGGCATTCACAAGAAAGCGGCCGAACGTGCCGCTTAGCCGTAAATTGCTACCGCAGATCCACAAAGCATTTGGCGGTGAGTTGCTGGGCATGTTTACTGGCGGAGCCTTCATGGATCCCGCTACACTCCAATTCTTTTACGATCTGGGCATTCCGGTGGCAAACGGATATGGTCTGACCGAAGGCGGCACCAGCCTAACTCTGAATGATCTGAAACCATTTCGTGCGGACACCGTCGGCAAACCGTTGCCCGGTGTCGATCTGCGCATTTTGAATCCTGACAGCCAGGGGATCGGCGAAGTCGCTGCGCACACCAAAACCATCATGTCGCATTATCTCGACGACCCTGAGCTCACGGCTGAGACCATCGTTGACGGCTGGCTGCTCACCGGCGACCTTGGCAAGCTCGATAGTGATGGCCATTTACGTCTATTCGGCCGTAAGAAAAACATGATCGTAACTGAAGGCGGCAAAAATATTTATCCAGAGGATGTCGAATCAGCTTTCGATGGCATTCCTGTGAAGGAATATTGTGTCTTCGCGGCGAATTATCTCTGGCCGAAGAATGAACTTACCGGCGAAAAGTTGGTCTTTATCGTGCGATTGGAGGAGAAGCAGGATTTTTCCGATTCTCTAAAGGAAGAGATCATCGCGCGGAACCGTCGTTTACCTGACTTTAAACGAGTGCACGGTTTTCTTTTGTGGAACAAAGATTTCCCGCGCACAGCTTCGCTGAAAATCAAGCGCAATGATCTGGCAAGTGAAATCGGCAGCACTTTCGATCGCTCAGCGATCAAAGAACTTTGAATTTCTCGAACAAGTATCTGGCGATCGTAAATCCGGCGGCCGGCGGGGGACGCGCACGGCAGCTCTTGCCCTCAGCTCTCGAGCGATTGCGCGCGGCACAAATACAAGTAGAAGTACGCGAAACAGCCAGGTGTGGTCACGCTACGGAAATCGCGCGCCGGGCCTGGGGAGAAGGTTACAGACGTTTTGTATCGGTTGGGGGTGATGGGACTTCGTTTGAAATTCTCAATGGATTATTCCCCCTGACCGGAACGGATACACCTACTCTCGGCTTCCTTCCCCTCGGTACCGGAAATTCCTTTCTGCGAGACTTCAGCGACCAAGGCGTTGAATACGCAATGCAGTCGTTGATCGCGGGCCGCTCGCGAAAATGCGACGTGCTGCGCTTGCGGCATAAAGATGGCGCGCTGCACTACATCAATCTGCTCAGCATCGGCTTCACTGCCGACGTTGCCACCATGCGTGCCCGACGTTTTAGCGCCTGGGGCGAATTGGGTTACCAGACCTCAATTTTCATTTGCCTAGCGCGATTTCGCCGGCGTCCGTTTCCCCTCAGCGTAGATGGCGCTGAAGTTGATCGCAGGCCCTGCTTGTTTTTAACTTTCAACAACAGCCGATTCACGGGCGGGACCATGATGATTGCACCAGACGCAAAAACCGATGACGGCTTGATTGAGTATGTGCGCTGGGGACCGATCGGCCGCGTAGGGCTGATTCGGAATCTGCCTAAACTTTACGACGGTACGCATACACAACATCCATTAGCGGAAGTGCGCAAGGCCCGCCGGATTGATTTTCATCTCAACGAGCCGGTCGATGTGATGGTCGACGGCGAAGTAATCACATTGCTTTGCGAGAGCCTGGATGTGCTGCCGAGCGCGCTGAATGTCGTAGCATAGGACTGACTTTTCATGGCTGATACAGATCAGGAAAAAATTGCAGCCGCGCAAAAACGCCAGCCGCGATTTATGTGGCTCGGCCTGGCGCTCGTGTTCGCAGGCATTGCGTGGGGCATTTATTATTTCGCGGTTTACCGCAGGCCGGTCAGTACGCTGGATGGGTTCGCAAAATGTCTTACGTCCAAAGGCGTGAAGATGTACGGTGCGTGGTGGTGTCCACATTGCGCCGACCAGAAGGAATTGTTCGGCAACGCGTTTCAATACGTGAATTACGTCGAGTGTAGCCCGCTCGGGCAGAAAACCCAAAACGACGTTTGCAAACAAGCTGGGTTAAAGGGATATCCGACCTGGCAATTCGCTGACGGATCGCGCGCTGAGGGAACGTTGCACCTCGAGTCGTTGGCTGAGAAAACTGGATGCAAGCTCAAGTGAGTGAAACTGCTGAGTTATCGAGTTCCCCACAACCCAGGCTGCGTTCGCGCCTGATGAATGCTATTGCCGTAGCGGCGGCGGCGGGCGACGCTATTTCCGTTTTTTCTTTTTATCGCCACGTTGCTACGTCAAAAACTTCATTCTGCGACTTCGGAACCTCATTTAATTGCGACGTGGTGAATCGCAGCTCATATTCCACTTTTGGTGGCATTCCTGTCGCCCTCATCGGCGTGCTCGGTTATGTGCTGATTCTCGCGCTGTCGACGCTCTATCGCGACAAAGCTGAAACACCAGGCATGTTGTTAATTGCTTCAGTCGCCGGCCTGGCATTTTCGTTATATCTCACATACATCGAGAAGTTTGTGCTGGCAACGTGGTGCATCCTGTGCCTCGGCTCGCTGGCCGCAATTCTGATCGCCACGATCTTGTCAGCAATCCTGTTTCGCACAATGACCACCCGACAGAATTGAAGCGATCAACGGCTAGCTGCCCTGGCAGGCTGATCGAGGCTCTGAGTCGGCGCCTGAGCGGGCTGTTTGCCCTTCGCGGTCGTAATCGCGGCCACGCCGGCAAGGATCAACAATGCGCCAAGGATCGTCCGATAGCCAACGGCCTCTCCGCCAATCGCCGCACCAAGAATTACCGCGACCACGGGATTAACGTACGCGTAAGTTCCAACTTTCGTCGGCGAGGTGTGGTAGAGCAGCCAGACATAGGCAGTAAACGCGACGATGGATCCAGCTACGATCAGGTACACCAGCGAGAACCAAGCTCGCCCGGAAATTTGCGCGGCGTGAAATTGGCTGAACTCGCCGGCAATCGCGGAAAGTAAGAGCAACTGCACACCACCGGTCAGCATTTGTGCAGCAGCGCTCATTGCTTTTGAACTCGGCAAGGTGAGCCGCTTGGTCACAATGGTGCCCACCGACCACCCGCAACACGCGACCAGCAGTGCGACGGCGCCACGCCGATCGATGGGTGCCTCACCCATGGATGAGTGAGGGTTCATTAATATTGCCACGCCTAAAATTCCGACTGCCAGACCCGTAGCGAGCCGCAGAGTCAGGCGGATCGTCCGCAGAAAAATAATTTCCATCAGCGTTATGCAGACGGGGATCATGGCGAGAATCACCGCCGCAATTCCAGAAGGAATGCGCTGCTCAGCCCAGAAGAGACAGGCGTAGTCGATCAGGAACATCAGGAAACCCAGCAATGTGGCGCCTCGCCACTCCGTCCATGTGAGTGAAGGTGTGCCGCGGGCGCGCATCCACGCGAACATGAGCAGGCCGGCAGCAGTGAACCGCATTCCTGCCATTAGAAACGGCGGCATTTCGAGCACGCCGACGCGGATGGCGAGATACGTCGATCCCCAAACGATGTAAATAATCGCGAAGCCGCCAACAATTTTCCAGGAAGCTGGGCGCGCGGGAGAGCTCACGCAGTAATGATACGGGAACCAGGTGTAAGGATTCGGAAAGTTCGAAGCAAGTCTTGTCGGAGAGTGAAGTCAGTTTGAGCTTTGAATCTCCATGTTTTCATCAATCCAAAATTGCGAAGGCGAGCCTGGGCCGGAGCGGGTCGCGGTCACGCGGAAGCCGCTTGAGGTAGTTTGCAGATCGTAAGAAAATGGCGGACGATCGTGAACCGTGATGTAGTGCGCGGAGATCAGATCGTCAAGCGATCCGTACTTCCCTTCCGTCACGTTGTACTGGCGTTCGGCGTTGGCGATGCCGATCAGGTCGCCTTTCACGCCCGTGACATCCGCGGCGGCGCGGACATTGCCGCGTCCACCCATTTGAGAGACGGTCTGCGCCTGTTTGGTGGTCAGGTAAAAAATAATGCCGGCTACCATCAGCAAACCAATAAATCCGAAGATACGCCCCATAGAGGTCTCCAGCTTCATTGCAACGAAAAAATCAATGAGTAACAAGTAACCGGAGTGTTGGGCCAGAAGATTGCTGAGCCGGAACGATCAGGCAATGTTGCTGCGCTTGGCTGCATACATCGCTTCGATTTCTGAGCTGAAGAGTTGCGAGATCAAGTCACGCTTGAGCTTGCCGTTCGCGGTCAACAGGCCATTGTCGATGGTGAACGGCTCGCCGAGGATGCGAAACGCGCGCACCTGTTTGTAATGTGGCAGGGAGGGATTAACGGCGTCGATCGCAGATTGCATTTGCTCGGCGGTCAGATCCCCGGTTGCGAGCGCGGCAAGATAGCTACGGCCGTTGCCGACTAGAACCACATGCTGCGCGTTGGGAAGGTGGGCCAGGAGTTCGTCTTCGATCGGCTCGGGCGCGATATTGTGTCCCGAGTTGAGAATGATCAGGTTCTTGATTCGGCCAACGATCTTCCAATTCCCCGCTTCATTGACTTCACCCTGATCCCCGGTGTGGAACCAGCCGTCGCGCAGGACTTTCGCGGTTTCGACTGGGCGGTTCCAATAACCCGGAAAAACATTCGGACCGCAAACGAGGACTTCGTTGTTTTCACCGAGTTTCATTTCGATTCCGCTGATTGCCGGGCCAACACGGCCGGGATCGACGTGGCGGGGATCGTCGAGCGTGCAGATGGCGGTCGTCTCGGTGAGCCCGTAAACCTGGAGCACGGGAATGCCGAGCATCATGAAAAAGAGCTGCGTCTCGATGCTTAGAGGCGCCGAGCCACAGATCAGCGCTTTCAAGTTTGGCCCGATCATCTTTTTCCGGATGGTCGGAAACACACCTGCATTGGCTGCAGCCAGCCAGATTGAATCCGTAAGCGTTCCTTTGCCGTCATGCTTGCGGATGTACGCGGCCTTCGCCTTGAGGTAAATGGTGCGCACAATGCCGCCGGTCTTCCACAGTTGTTCGTCTACAGCACGACGTACACGCTCGAGCAGGGCGGGGACGTTGACGAAGTAATCAGGCGCAACCGCGCGCAGCTCGCCGGCAAGCTTGGTCAAATCCATGTTGAGTGAAACCGAACTGCCGCGCAAAAGGCTGGTCAGTGTCGTGATCCATGCAGCGGCAAAATTCAGCGGCGCCCACTGATAGACCCGGTCCTGCTTTGCTGCGCCCGGGCCCATTCGATTCATCAGAACGTCAAGCTGGCCGGAGGTACATTTCAAAATGTGCGCTACGTTTCCCGCCGTGAGCATCACACCTTTCGCTTCGCCGGATGTGCCCGAGGTGTAAATGATGGTTACGACATCGGAATCAGCAAGCCCGTGAGGCGCGGACACTCTTGTCTGCGCGTCTTCTGACCTGATCTTGCTGCCGAAGATTTCTCCAAACAAAACGTACGCCGGCACCTCCGGCCAATGCTGAACAATTCCATCCCGCAAGGCAGCATCGCCACAGCAGATAAGCGCCGGTGAGCAATCTTTCATCATCGCCACAAGCTCCGCCGGCGCCTGCCGTGAGTAGAGGGGCACAGCGATCAGTCCCTCGGCCATGATGGCGAGATTCAGCGCAATCCATTCGATCCCGTTAGCCGCAAGGAGCGCGCATCGGTCGCCTCTTTGCAGGCCTTGCGCGCTCAGAAAAGTACGCGCCTGAGAAATTCGGGCCAACAATTCCCCGCCCGTGGCGGGAACCGGAGGCTCCCGCAATTCGGTGAGCAGCACCTGATCACGGTAGGATTCCAGCCGGGAGAAAATTTGATCAAGGAAGGACATGGCACATTACGCCGTGGCTTTGACTTCGCTATAGGTCTCAATCAGACGGCGCAAACCTTGGTCGAGCGGCGGCAGGTAGTCTTCCCACCCCCATTCGCCCTTTCGCGTGGGAAATTCGGGATAGCGGCGGCGCACTTCTTCTTCGAAGTAAACGCCCATGCGCGCCATTGTTTTTAAGTTCTTGACCACGGTCCGGCCAATTCCATGGGCGATCTGCTCGCCATCTTTGGCAAGGACTTCAAGCGCGGCAAGCAGCTTCGGCTCAAGATCGGGATCATCCACATTCATGAGCAGATGTTCGTGGCCGCGATCGCGCATTAAATTGCGGATGCGCTCATCCATGGTGACACCACATGATGGGACCAAAGCCGGCATGGACGTCACGATGCCATGAAAGCGGGAGGAAGCCATCAGACTTCCGGCGCGAAGAATGCTGACCATCTGGAACATGTCGTAGTTCTCGGAGCTGAAAACTGCCGCCCCGCCGAGCTTTTCCGCGACACGGTGACAGGCACGGGCGTCGAGCTGCTCGGTTGCAACCAGAGCAATGAACACCCGATGCCGCTGACGGAATGCATCAACAGCTTTCGCGATAGCAGTCAGATATCGCTCAAATGCGGCATCAACATCCTGACCGCTTTTATGAAAATAGAGCGTGCGATAGTGGCTCTCCTTGTATGCACCGGCTACCGCGTGCGCTGCATACTTTGCAAGTGATGGTTTAACTGGCCACCAGAAGGGGTTGATGGGACACACGATCAGTACCGGCAGCTTTCCATCCCATCCGGCATCGCGAAGCACTTTGCGCCCGTATTCGGTCGGCAGCGGCTCGAAGGTCCAAGCGGTGTCCGTGCCAAGTTCCGTCGGAACACCAAGCTTGCGGAGGACAGTGCGCGACTCCTCGTTGCGGGTGATGATCAATGAATCTTTGCAGTAGCGCCCGCACATTTTGGCAATAAACGGATCCATATAGCCGGCTTCAGATCCATAACCAACTGCCAGCTTGTTCTGCGCGGTGGCGGTTCCGAGCGAGCCAATGATCATTGCTGCCAGCGCGTTTGCAAATTTACTTTTGAAAGCCGAGCCTTCAACCACAACCACGCCATGGTGCTTGGGAACCTCATTCGTGATAAACGGGGGGAATACGTCCGGCAAATGGACCTGTTGCGCGCCTTTAAAGTAGCCGTCGGTGAGCTGGAAATTCTGGCTCATCACCGCAAACTCGACATTATCTGGGCCTAGAACATGGCGGAGCTGGCGAAGGGTTTCTTCGGGGCGCACGTCAGAGCCGGTGTTGCGGGTACCGTTATATCCGGCAAAAAGGAGTTTGAGTTTCTTGCCGGGCTGCCATCGTTCTCCCTTGCCAAGAATGTATGCGGCTTTCGCGCGCCGGATGTTGTTTGCGACCCAGGCTGCGAGAATTTGGTCCATCATGCGGCGGATCCTCCAACCTTTGCCGGCCAGCTCTGGTAGGGATAAGCGAAGTTGGTTTCGCGGCTGAATTTTAAGAGAGGATAACTGTATTGCGAAAACGGCACCGGCTTGCGTCCGAGTTCAGAGGTTACGCGCGTATTGTCGAATACGGTGTTGAACGTAAGATACGGCATGAACACCTTCATGAGAGCAGCGACGCGGCCTATCTGACTCTTACGGTTGGATAGAACATTCACAGATGTCGTAAACGGCTTTTGCGCGAATGGCAGATAGAGCGGGCCGCGCCGTTGCTGGGCTGCGGCCAGAGACGCCGTGATCTGGCGAAAGGTTTGCGACTCCCTGCCCGATGACAAGTGGTACGTGTCAAATTGCGTTTGTTCTTTCACATGCAGCCGGGCCACAGCGTCGGCTACAAAATCCACGTTGACAATATCGACGCGGTCGCGCGGGCGCAATGGCAGAGCAGGTAGTCCTGCGAGAAAAACAAAAGCGCGCACCATATCGAACTGCGTGGTTTCAGCACGGCGACTGTCACCGAGAACGATGCTGGGACGGAAAATCGTCTTCGGAACTTCGGGCAAGAGCTGCCGGATCATGTGCTCACAAAATTTTTTCGTGCGCGCGTAGGGATCGTAGTCCGAGCGGTTCCAATCGATGGAATTGTCCTCGGTCACAATCTCATCCTGCCGCTTGCCTGCAACCGCGACCGTACTCACATGGCTGAAGCGCCTCAAGCCATGATAGTGATTGACCTGCAATCCCAGCTTAATGACTTCAAGCGTGCCCCGCAGGTTCACATTCAAACAGCTCTTTTCAGATTTTCGATTGAGCGAGGCTGCGCAGTGAATGATCGAATCCGTCGTGTGGACCAAGCGATCGTAGTCGTCGCGCACCAGCCCGAATGCATCGTCGGTCAAATCGCCGCGGAAAATGCGAATACGGGTCTGCAGGTATTCGTAGAAGGTCTTGAAATCAAAGTGAAGTTGCAGAGAGTGCCACAAGCGATCTTCAGCTTCATGCGCATCGCGAGCGCGCACCAGCAGGTTCAGCGACGCTCCGTGTTCGTGAAGAAGGTTGGCGGCAACATGCGCGCCGATGTATCCGGTCGACCCGGTCAGGAATATCGCCACGTTGCTCCGTTAGTCCCGGTTTTGACGGTTTCGGTTTCGGCACCGCTCGCAGGCTGCAAATGCCGCGCAGCACGCGCCTCCAGGGGCCGCCCCTCGATCAAAGGATAAGTCCACTTGCGCAATGCGGGTATGTGGATATTGATCCAATAGTCCCACCAGTCGAGCGAAGCCGTGTCGAATTCGAAAGTCTGCTTCTCCTCAGGCACCAGCGCGTAGGAAAGCTTCTCCACGTTTTCGGCGACGAAATCGTGTTCATTCAGCAGGATGAAAGGTTCAAACAGTTCAATCAGCTTTTCAACTTTTTCGAGGTTGCGGTCAGCCTTGGCGAGCGGACGTTTCTTGAACGGCAAAGGGGCGGCGATGCGCTGAATGGATTTGATGATGGCCCGTTGCGCCGGCGCCGACATTCGGTTATAGCGTTCTTTCGATACGGGAATGGCATCGAACCGAAGCCGCAGCCAATATTCCATACTCTCAAGAGCGCGGTAATGTTTGCGATGGGCAAGCGAAGTCAGCTCGATTGAACGCCGCATGTCGCAGGGATTGGTGACCGAAGTGGCGAGCTGATAAACCTGCTCGTGGCGACGCTCGATGATTGCGGCTGAAATCAGGGTCATGCCGCGGCAGACCGCATCTACAGGAATCACGTCGAGGCGCTTGCGTTCATTGGTTGGCAACTGGCGAAAGAAGGTTCCCAGAAGATAAGACAGTGACGCCGAGGTGTTAATCCCTTCATTCCAGCCGCGAAACGGCTGGGCTGTCGAACTTTCGACAATAGCAGGACGAACAATGGCGACCGGCAAGTCAGCGCCATACTTCAACAACAGCGATTCCGCCAGGCTTTTTGTAAATGTGTAGGTATTTGGCCAGCCGAGCTCCCCCGCCCGGCGCTTCCCTGCCTCGGTCAACTCATTCCGTAGCCATCGTACCCGGTTCTTTCGGATTTGGTTTTCCAGCGCAGCCCCATGCAGGTCTTTTGCCGCGTGCTCTTTGCCCACAGCCTGCCGGCGGAGCTTTTCGGTCACTTCCTGTCCTTCAGCCCGCAGTTGCGTTTCATCGATCAGCCGGTGCAAGGATTGCCATTCGCGCTCGGCATCAAAATCTTTGAGCCCGACGGGCGTGTAATCCGGCCGCGCGATTTCGTCAACACGACCGTCGCAGGTTCCAGCCGCGTAGCAGGTTGAGAGATGGAGCAATCCGGCGTGATCGGATTCGCGGACGAACTGCAGAACGTTCACCGCGGCATCCACATTGGAATCGAGCGCATCGCGCAGGTCGGGATTAAAGTCAGTGAGGCCTGAGCTGTTGATGATCAGGTCCAGTTTCCCACGTAGCTTCTCTGCAGCTTCGGGATCAAGGCCAAGCGCGGGACGTGAAACATCGCCTTCCAGAACCTGAACGCGCTCATTGATGAATTGCAAGAGCTTCGGACCATATCGCTCATAGAGCGGATCGAAAACTGGCGACTCCTCCACCATCTTTTCGAAACGGAGCTGCGCCGGGTTCGATTTCTGCCGCCTAATGAGTAGATAAATGCGGCCTACTTCCGGAACGTCCATGAGCGTGTTCGCCAGCCAGACCTTGCCAATAAAGCCGGTAACGCCGACGAGAAGAATGTTCCGGCCGCGAAACGCATCACGAACCGACAGCGGCGTTTCGTGCCGATATCGTTCAAAGTGGACGATGGAGCGTGGCCTTTGCTGTTGGAACCGCTGGGCGCTGATAACCGCCGCGGGCAGCACCGCAGGATCAATGCCCAGGTCTTGCCCAAGCTGTTCGTCCGATCGCACCCCATCGGGACCTGACGATGCCACGCGAGCAAATATTCCTCGAGGCCGAATGACCGGCTCTAACAGGCGACCCATGGAAATGCCATCACGAAAATCCAGCCGATTGGCAATGATCCATTTCACACCCAGATGTTGCGCCAACGGACGCATGACATGCTCGAGTCCCTGGCTGGCGAGCACAACCGGCGCCCCGGAACTCACAAGCTCTCTTAAGCGCGCGACTCCTTCCGCTTTCAATTGCGGCTTGAGCTTGTATTGAAAGTACTCATCTCCCAGCAAGTCCAACCGGTCACGACTGATCCCCCGCAGGATCGAATAAACCACCCGCGTGGCAAAGGTACGATTCAAAACGTAGAGAAAGGGCCGGAGAAGAGCCATCAAGAGGACGATTCCACGCCGCAGCCAGCGCTCAGAGAAGGTCTGAGCATTCCAGGTGAAGAACGCTATCGGGCGGACGGTCGTGAGCTCGAGCAGACTTCCCTCGACCCGCCAGTAAACAAACTCCCGCTTAGGATTGGATTCTGATGGAATCAATCTTATTAACCACGCCGTCTACCGAGCTACCTCGAGCCAGTCGAGGCTGTCACAGGTTTCGCGAAACCTTCATTGTAAAAGATTCAGCTACGACGGCGAAGAACGTTGGCTCGGCAGGCGAACTAGTAACGAAACCAGACCGGCGGTTGCCAGGAGAGCTGCTATGACCAGCATGCCTCCGCGAAATCCTCCACCTGCGCTTCTTTTCAAACCAATGATAAATGGGCCGTAGAAGCCGCCGAGATTTCCGAATGAGTTGATTATGGCAATCGCCGCTGCCGCGGCCGTGCCGCTGGTAAGCGACGTGGCCAAGGCCCAGAATGGTCCCTGCATCGATAAGGTGGCCATCAGGGCCAGACTCACGAATGCCAGTCCAGGAACAATGGAACGGGTGTACGCGGCGATCACTAATGTCACCGCAGCGCAAAATGCCGTTCCCGCCAAATGCATACGATGTTTTCCAGTGCGATCAGAGTGCATGCCCACGAACACCATGGCGGCTGCAGTCGCCACATACGGAATCACGGAAACTACTCCGATGCCAAAACCGCCTAAACTGGTGAGACTGTGGATGTAATTCGGAAGCCAGAGAATAATGCCGTAGGCCGAACTGGTTAGGCCGAAATACACGATAATCAACAGCGCGATCCGCCAGCTCAACCCGATGATACCTGCCTTTACGTCGGCGCGCGCCATTGTCCTGTGCTCGTCCTGCTCGCGATCCAAGGCTTCAATCAGCCATGACCGTTCCTCCGCTGAAAGCCAGGTAGCTTCGCGGGGGCTGTCTTGCAGGGTCCGAAGCACAACCAGCGCCAAAAATATCGCGGGAACACCTTCCAGAATGAACATCCACTGCCAGCCAGCAAGGCCCCAGCGAGACAAACCGAGCAAACCGCCTGAGATCGGCCCTCCGATCACGCCGGCCAGCGGGTTCGCGGTCAGAAACCAGGCAGCCGCGCGAGCGCGACCGGTCGCCGGAAACCAATGTTTTAGATAAAGAATTATTCCTGGGAAAAATCCGGCCTCTGCGGCCCCTAGGATGAACCGCATTACATAGAAGGTGCGTGGGCTACGCACAAATATCATCAAAACGGAGACCAGGCCCCACAGCACCATGATGGCGGCAATCCATCGTCGTGCCCCCACCCGCGCCAAAGCGAGATTGCTGGGCACCTGGAAAAAGAAGTAGCCGAAGAAAAAAATACCGAACGCAATCCCGAATACGCGGTCGCTGAATCCCAGTTGCTGCCGCATCTGCAAAGCAGCAAAGCCCACATTGATGCGATCCAGGTAATTCACCACATAGAGCAAAAACAGGAACGGCAACAACCGCCAGAGCAGCTTGCGTACCGTGTTCTTTTCCAGATCGAGGGCCAGCGTGGTGGTCATTGTTTGGTCGCCAGGTGCCGGATAAGGATACGACAGGCCTACAATTTCAGCGCCGTAATAATTTCATCCACCATGGCGTCCGGGGTTTGGCTGATTTCAATGGTAATTGCCTGCGAAGGCGGTTCCAGATCGGCAAATTGACTCCTAAGAATTGAGTCCGTAGCAAAATGCCCGCGCCGCGCTCCTAAACGCTGGGAAATGGTTTGATAGTTGCCTTCGAGGTAGATGAACTCAACACCAGGGATCCGAAGTTCATCTCGGTAATTGCGCTTCAAAGCTGAGCAGGCGAGAACGACATTTTTACCTTGGAGTTCCCAACCTTGGATCGATCGACGCAAAGCCGCCAGCCAAGGGGCGCGATCACAGTCGTCGAGAGGGATTCCCCGGCTCATCTTTTCAATGTTCGCGGCGGAGTGAAAATGATCGGCATCGGCGAATTCCCACCCTAGCTTTTCTGCGAGCAAGCGACCGACAGTGGTTTTGCCCGCTCCAACGACGCCCATGATGATGATGACCAATGAGGGATCTCTCCGCCTTCGATGAACGCCTACTTTAGCATTCGCGAGGCGGCGCTGGGTCGACTGCGTTGAATTGAGTTTTGATGGGCCGTGAGTCTGTCTAGCGCGCAGCGGCAGCGCGTGCTTTGATCAGCAACTTTCTCACGTTGGCGATGAGATCCCCGACTTCGAATGGCTTCACAAGGAATGGGACCTTGTTCTCTTCGAGGTAGGTGCGCACATCCGACTCGGTCAGGCTGGAAAAGGTGAGGAGGAAGTGTTGTGACAGTTGAGGCCACTTCTCGTTGATCAAGCGGCAAGTTTCAGGGACGCTGGTCAATCCAGGGATCTTGCCGTTCAAAATCAACGCATCGAACGGTCCCTGCTTGAGCGCTGCTGTCATTTTGTCGAGGGTTGCTGCTGTCACCACCTGCGCTCCGGTTCCGGCCAGCACGTCGCGCTCGAAATCAAGCACCGATTCTTCGTCCTCCACGACCAGAATCCTGCCGCCGAGTGTGGCTTCTCGCTTTTGGATCGGATGCCCGGCTGGCGTCTCCTCCACCGGCCTTCCAGCGGACGGCAACTTCACCTCGATGATTGCCCCTCCGCCTTCGGCGTTCCTGGCACAGATTTCGCCGCCATGCTCTTTTACGATGCCATAGCAGATGCTCAATCCCAAGCCAGTCCCTTTGCCAACGCTCTTGGTCGTGTAGAAGGGCTCGAAGATACGGTTTGGCTCTTTCAGCCCCGGACCGGAATCTTCGAAGTGAATCAGCACGTGATGGCTATTGCTGGAGACGCAGACTTTGAGTTTGCGCCCGCGTTCTTCGGAACCTTTGTCCTCCATCATCGCGTCGACGGCATTGTTGATGATGTTCAGGAACACCTGCTCCAGTTGGTGGGGGTCGCCAGATACTGCGGGAACACCGTTTTCAATCTCCCGCTCCAGTTTCACGGTTCCAACCTTCATGTCGTAGTCGCGCAGCAGCAGGGCCTCTTCCAATACCTTGACCACATCGAATTGTTGCCTCTCCGGTTTGCGCTGGCGGGCAAAGGAGAGCAGATTCTGCACTACGCGATGAGTTCTCTGCGCTTGCTTGAAGATCTTCCCCGCATATTCCATGGGACGCGCTTCAAGGGTCTCGGTTTCCAACAATTGGGCGTAGCCCAGAATGGCGGTCAAAGGATTGTTCAGTTCGTGCGCGACACCGGCAATGAGCTGGCCGATGGCTGACATCTTTTCGCTCTGCAGCAGTTGCTCCTGGGCGCGGCGGAGATCGTCGTAGGCTTTGCACGTCTCTTCGTAAAGTCGTACTTTTTCAATCGTCGTCGAAAGTTGACGGCCGATCGCCACCAGCAGGTTTTCATCGTCGGCAGTGTAGGCGTGACTTTCGCCGCGGCTGATTCCCATTAAACCCAATGGCGAATCCTTGCCCCACAACACCACCCAGAACGTAGAGCCGGAATCGGCGGCGCGGACAAATTCAGAAACCGCCTGAGGTAAATGAGGCAAATAGTCGCCGGTCAATACCTCGGCTCGCGAACCCATGACCAGATCGCCCAGACCTTCGGGGAAGTTTGCTTCGGCCAATTTTTTCCGATCGCTCAACTTCTGCCCCCAGTTGGCACGACGACGGAATTGGTTCGGCGACTCCGCCAAGTAGACGGAACCATACTCTGCCCCAAGGACCGAAATGACTTGTCGAAGCGTGAGGTTGAGGATTTCATCCAGGTCAAAGCTCTGCGTGGCAATGACTGCCATCGCATTCAGCGCATTCAGTTCGCGGTTGCGACGCCGAATTTCGTCTTCGGCATTCCTCTTTTCGGTCACGTCGAGCAGAAAGCCCTGGTACCCGTCGACCTTTCCTTCTTCGTCCCGGGTAGCAAAGCTGCTTTCCAGGGCCGTAAGCATCGACCCATCTTTGCGGCGCAGATTAACTTCAAAATTGCGCACAAAGTTATGGGCTTCCACTTCCTGGCGGAAAGTCTTGCGCTGTTCGGGAGAGGCATAGAATTCGGCATCGACGTTGCGGCCAAGCAGTTCGTCCCGGCTCGAATGTCCCAGCATGTGGACGAAAGCGTCATTGCAGTCGAGCAAGGTGCCGGTCAGGCTGGTGACAAAGGCTCCCTCTTGCAACTGCTCAAACAATGAGCGGTATTTTTGCTCGGCGGCGCGGCGCTCGGTGATGTCGCGGACTACGTGAATCGTACCCCTCTGTTTCGTTCCCTGGTCGGTATAGATCGAGGTCGAAGCAACCGAGAAGCCCCCAAACGGATCCGCGCCTTCAAAAAATCCGTCTTCCTCGCCATGGCAGTAGGGGCATTTCGTCCACTGAAGCTCTGTTTTTGGCAATATGGCTTCGCAAAGCTGGCCGACAACATCCGCTTGAGATTTTTGCAGTTTTCTGAGTAACGCTGGATTCGCCTTCAGAATGCGAAATTCTGCGTCATGCAGCAAAACCAGGTCCTGAATAGACTCGAATGTATTACTCCATTGCCGATGGGAACGCAGAATCTCTTCCACCAGATGAAGGTTCTCGAGGGCAAGTCCAAGCTGCTGGCCACAGGACATCAGGAAATCGAAATCGTCGGGAGCATAGGACCTGTGGGTGCGATTGCCTATAACGAGGTTTCCCACCATCGATTTCTTGCCCGGCACCGGTGCAATCACTAGCTGTTTCAGCCGTTCCCAATCAAGCACCGCGGCCGCCTCTGCGTCCAGCTTCGCCGTACTGTGGGCTTGAATCACGATTGGACGTCCATCCGGAGGTATGGCCTCGACCAGATCGCTAGCCGAAATCGAGCCCCGGTTGCGCAGGAATTCTTCCGAGAGCCCAGACTGCTGAAAAATATTCAGTCGCTGACCGTTGCGCAAACGAAACCAGATCGCGTCGCTGTCCATCAGTTTCTGCAGGTCCTTCAGCGCGTCGGGGGCGATAGGACCATGCTCGGCGGCACGAGCAATGTTGGTACTGAGGGCATTTAGAGTTGCAAGTCGACGGGTACGTACGCGAAATTCGTCGAAGACCACCAGCAGCATCCCTAGTCCGAGCAGTGCGTCGAAAAGCATTCCAGTGTCACTGGAGATTCGGGAGCTGACCGGCTGCCATTCCAGATGCACGAGAAGCAGTCCCGCAGCCAAAAACCACGCGCCAATCTCCTTGCGCGCACGCCGAAAACGCAGCACCTGGATGACCGCCGCAATCGCGATGAGCCGGTAGGACAGTTCCAGGGCAAATCTCAGGGTGACGGAGCCCGGCCAGTAGATCGCCTGAATACCGGCGAACAGAATCACAGCCGCGCTGATTGAAAGCAGAGGAACAAGAAATTGCCGGCCACCGGTATAGATGAAAGCCCCGGCGGCAAAAAGAGCTACGGTTAAAACGAAGCCCGCGCGCCCCAAGGGGACGGAATACATACTGGGATGGCCCGAAGCCGCCATCAGCGTGTGGTACGAAGCCAGATACGCAATCCATCCCGCGATCCAGGCGATCATGCAGCGCTCGCGGAAGGTCCGAAAGACCAACAGGCTGGCCGCCAGAATCAGCAGCACAGCGATTTCCCGGGCCTTGAATGTGGGTGAGGCGGGACCGGAAACAAACTCCCAGACGCGCCACGCAATGGTGCTCATCTAGTTTGACCGTAGTTAGCCATTTCCGTTTTAGCATGGACAAGTTAGTAACCATTCGGGTTTCGGATGACCATTGGTTACTTTCGGTACCACCCGCCTAAGGTACAATTCGCAATACACTAGGTCGGTCCAGCCCATGCCAGCCGAGCGCATTCTCATCGTTGATGATGAAGAGCCGATCCGGGATTTCGTCTCGGCGATGCTCAGCTCCGCGAACTACGCCTGCAGCCAGGCTGAATCCGGAAAAGAAGCATTAGAGATGTTGAGCTACGGAGAGCCATTCGAGCTCATGCTCTCCGACCTGATGATGCCCGAGATGGATGGCATTGCGCTGCTCGAAGCTTCGAAGGAACGTTTTCCGGACATGCCAGTCATCATGGTGACGGCTGTCACCGATGTTTCGGTTGCGCTCGGCGCGATTCGCAATGGCGCATACGATTATTTGCTCAAGCCTTTCGAGCGCGATCAGCTTCTGGCGACCGTCCGCCGGGCGCTTGAAAATCGCCGCTTAAAAGTTGAGAACCGCGAATATCAGACGAATCTTGAAGCGCTGGTCACAACCCGCACCGAGCAACTCAGGCAAGCATTTTCTTCGCTCGAAAAATCCTATGACATCACGTTAGAGGCGCTAGGTAATGCGCTCGATTTAAAAGACGCCGAGACCGAAGGCCACTCCAAGCGCGTGACCGCGTACACCATTGCCATCGCGCGAGCCATGGGGCTGAATTCGGACCAGATTCGCGTTATTGCGCGTGGCGCGTTCTTGCACGACATTGGAAAGATGGCGATTCCCGACGCCATTCTGCGGAAGCCCGGCGCATTAAACGAAGAAGAACTGGCGATCATGCGCGAGCACTGCTATCGCGGATACCAGATTCTGCGCCGTATTCCGTTCCTGCAGGAAGCATCGGATATCGTCTATTCTCACCAGGAGAAATACGATGGAACCGGCTACCCGCGGGGCCTAAAGGGCAATGAAATTCCTCTTGGAGCGCGAATCTTTGCCGTCGCCGATACTCTGGATGCGATCCGCTCGAACCGTCCCTATCGTCCTGCGCAGCCGTTCCCGGCAGCGCGGGCCGAGATCAGCCGTTGCTCCGGCACTCAGTTCGACCCTGAAGTGGTAAAAATCTTTCTCGAAATGCCAGAGCACATCTGGGACGATCTCCGCAAGGACATTGACTCGCAGATTTATCCCGTCGCCTACTCCGCAGCCGCCAAAGGCTGATTTGCACACTTCGCACATCGCCTGATAGCCTTCCTGCTGCCCGTTCCGTTTCTCGACTCTATTTCGGAGGCAGCTTCATGCCTAAGTACGTAATCGAGCGCGATCTTCCCGGCGCCGGAAAGCTGACTCCCGATCAGCTGCGCGCGATCTCACAAAAATCCTGTGGCGTTCTGAGCAAGCTGGGACCTGAAATTCAATGGATTCACAGCTACGTGACGGGAGATAAGATTTATTGCATCTATCGCGCGCCGAATGAGCAGATGATTCGCGAACACGCGATGCAGGGTGGCTTTCCTGCGAACAGGATTTCGGAAGTCACAAGCGTGATTGAGCCGACCACGGCCGAATGAATGGTTGACACGTTGGGTAAGTCCCTGACTAGTCCCTCACCGCAGCGACGTGGCTAATCCGGGTTGAATCCACCGCTACATCACGTTGCAGAACGACTTCCAGCGTAGTTCCCGGCCCCATCTTGACCTCATTCCCGTGGCTTAGCGCGGCGATCGCAGTGCCCACGGCGCCTCCGATTCCAGCCCCGATCAAAGCACCTTCACCCCCGTGGATGACGGCGCCGGTGAGCGTCCCCTCTGCTGCGGGCGCCGCGATGGTTGCGGCAGTCTTACCCTTGTTGCTGTCGCCCTGGATGGTTCCCTCTTTGTCTTTCACCTTACCGTTATCAACGCCAGGAGCGTTGTCGATTGAACCAGGCAGCAGCACCGTATATCCACTGGGATAGATCATGCTGGTGAAGTGAATCAGCACCTCTGCGCGCCCTTTGATATGTCCTGCGGGCTTGATGGAACTGATCTTCCCCTGTACGTACGTCCCCTCTGGGACGATGATTCTGTCATTTATGACCACGGGAAAGGTGGTCTGGGCATAGATCGGATCGCCCTCATGGTTCGCTTTGGTGGAAATTGTGTTTTTAAGCGCAATCGGAATCTTGGTTCCGGCAGGAATGGTAATCGTGTTGGCGTCGGCGTGCGGTCCCTGCGTCAGTGTGGGGGAAGAACCTGGTTTTGTATTTTCCTGTGCCAACACCAAGCCAGGCAGCAAAATGAGCATCACTAAGAAACGCATGGGACCTCCAGAATCGCCACTCACCAGAACTTTATGTAAATACGATGCAAGTTACATCAGGAAAGTTATGAGAACAAGCCGAATCTAACGATTTCCTTCCAACCGCCGGCTGCCGAATTTCTGCTATCATGCCGCGTCTTTTTGATTGCGAGTGTGGAGGCGACAATGGGAAAGCTTTTGTGCGGCGTGTTGATTTCAGGATGCTTTTGCCTGGGCCTTTGCGCCCAGACCGATATCGGTTTCGGTTCGCTGGCGGACCTGCCTCGGGCGCACGATTATGTTTTGAAACGCTCTTCGAGCTATGACCGCAGCGGAGGGAATGCTGATTTTCGGTCAGTTGGGGCGGGTGAATCGATCACCGTCCTTGACGAGAATGGCCCCGGGCAGATCTCGCATATCTGGTTCACCATCGCTGATAAGGAACAGTATCACCTCAAGCGAATTGTCCTCCGTATCTATTGGGACGGAGAGTCCTCGCCCAGCGTTGAAGCTCCGATTGGCGACTTCTTCGGCTTGGGCAACGGTGAATACTTTCTCTATCAATCGAGCCCTTTAGCAGTCGGCGCCGACAAAGCACTGAACTGCTTTTTCCCAATGCCGTTCCAGAAGCACGCTCGCATAACCGTCACGAACGAGGGGCATGAACGCATTGACGCCCTTTACTGGAACATTGACTGGCGGTCACTCAGTAGCCCTTTGCCAGAAGGCACCGCATATTTTCATGCCCAATACCGTCAAGCCACGCCCAATGCGGCAATTGCAAACGCAAAGACCAATTTGGACGCTAAGAACAACTACGTCTGGATGGAAGCGACTGGTCGTGGTCATTTTGTGGGGGTCGCCATGTCAGTCATTGAGAACGCCGACGGATGGTGGGGTGAAGGCGACGATATGTTCTTCGTCGATGGCGAGAAACTGCCCTCGATCAATGGCACCGGTACAGAAGATTATTTTCTAGGCGCCTGGGACTTCGGCGGAAAACCATTCTCCTACGGACTCTTCGGAGCCCCTGTGGTCGAGCCGGAGAAAAAGGGCTCGCATTGGTTGGTTTACAGATTTCATCTCGATTCGCCGATTCCATTCACCAAATCTCTACGCGCAACCATCGAACACGGTCACGCCAACGACCGGGGAGACAATTTCTCCTCGGTTGCCTATTGGTACCAGACGGAGCCTCATGCGAAATTTCCGGACTTACCGCAGGTAGATCAGCGACTCCCGGAGACGCAGTAAATAGGTTCCGCGCGAATCGGCAGTCATTCTCCGCATTGTTGTTCGCTTGCTATATTTCTAAAACGGAGCAGATGAATAGACTGCCGCACCAACCAAAGACAATCCGCATGCCCGCGGAATGGGAGCCTCACGCGGCCACATGGCTCGCGTGGCCGCATTACAAACTCGACTGGCCGGGAAAATTCGAGCCCATACCGTGGGTCTATGCGGAAATCATTCGCTATCTAAGCCGAAACGAACGTGTGGAGTTGATAGTGAATGATGCCGTGGCCGAGAGATCTGCGCGCTCGGTGCTCAAGAAGGCGCACGCTTTCAACCGAAACGTCCGTTTTCATCGCTGGCCGACAGATCGGGTTTGGACTCGGGATTCAGGTTGCGCATTCGTTCGTCCGTGTGGCGCGGACACTCTTGTCCGCAAAAGCTCAGAGCACAAACTCGCTGCAATCAAGTGGCGTTTTAATGCCTGGGCAAAATATCCCAACTGGAAGCGCGATGAAAAAGTTGGCAGCCTGATGGCAGATGCCGTAGGCGCAGAAGAGATCCAGCCAACGTTCAGGGGCAATCGCGTCGTTCTCGAAGGCGGATCCATTGACGTGAATGGCTGCGGGACGCTTATTACCACGGAAGAATGCCTGCTCAGCCGCGTTCAACAACGCAATCGAGGAATGAAGAAGCGTGACTACGAGGAAATTTTTCGGGAATACCTCGGCACTCCAAATGTGATTTGGCTTGACCGGGGCGTTGTCGGCGATGACACTCACGGCCACGTTGATGACATCTCTCGCTTTGTTTCACCGGATACGGTCGTCAGTTGCATTGATGCCGATCCGAAAAGTGAGAATTACGACGCGCTCCGGGAAAACATTCGCCGCCTACGCGATGCGGTCACGGAATCCGGCAAACCTCTCGCCACCATCGACCTACCCATGCCCGCGCCGGTTTACTTCGAAGGACGCCGGCTCCCGGCCAGCTATGCAAATTTCTATATCGCTAATGGAATTGTGCTGGTGCCTGTCTTCAACGATCCAAATGATCGTGTTGCGCTCGACATTCTGGCCGACATCTTTCCCGACCGCGAAGTGGTTGGAATTTACTGTGGAGATTTGATCTGGGGCTTCGGCGCGATCCACTGCATGACCCAGCAGCAACCGGCGGTCTAAGAGTTAGCGGGGTTCCGTATAGCTTACCGAAAGTCTTCTGCGCAGCTGCTTTCCTTCGTTACCGGAGCCTCCCTGAGCGCAGTGGAAGGGTGACCTTTGTGGTTGGTGCTTTGGATTCTTAGCCACGAAGGACACGGAGTTACGCGAAGAAAAATCAAATCTCCAAAATCTGATGATTCAGGCAGTCAGGCTGAACCTGTTCGAGTAATCCATTCATCAACTCCCTGCCATACTTTGCGAGAAAGTAAATGCCCGCGAATTCCCGCTCCTGCAGAGTCTTGTCTGGGTAGAGTGAATTGCTCAATATCTCGGCGTGGCGGCTGATCACTTCGCTCTGTCGCAATTCCGCTCGCGAGGCGCGTGCCTGCAGGTTCGTGATCTGGTAAATCATCTTTGACGCGGCGTTGTCCGCCGATTCCACCAAAGTTTTATCAAGCTGCGCAATCGCCTCGCGAACCGCTTTCATCGAGTGCTCAATCGCCTTCGTCGCCTGCTCGAATGAAGATTGCAAATTTGGCGGGAGCCGGCGCGCGCCGATGGTCTCACGCACTAGTTCTGGCCCCTGAAAAATCTGTAGTGCATCCAGATGATTCTTTTCAAGCAGCCCCAGCGCTTTTGGCTCGACAATGGTCGCGGAAAATCGCGGCACGATCGGCGTACGCCGGCCCAGCAATTTTTCGTAGACCACGCCCCCCTGCGCAAAATATGCAACCTCCGCCGCGCCGCCGACGTAGGCGAGCGTGGGTAGCAGATAATCCTGGACAACTGGTCGCAACAATACATTCGGGCTAAACACTTGCGGAGTGGATGAGGCTAAATCCGCGAGCTGTGAACTGGAAAATTTCTCATCGCCGGCGGCAAATTCTGACTTTGCCGCCTGAATCGGAGTTCTGACTCCATCTTTGACCAGAAACAGAAGTGTGGATGAGTCCGTGACCCGGACCTGTTGGTGAAATCCCGCCGCTTCGAGTTGCAAACCGCGTGTAGTTAAATCCTTGTTGATTTCAGAACAGCGATCAATTGCAACGCGATAGAGCGGCGCCGCAACGCCATCCAGTTCCGGGTCAGAGCCGTCAAGCAGAATCACCCCGTACTCGGCGAAGATTTGCGCGAACAGCTTCGCAAACGACGACCCAAAGTTTTCCCCGGGCGCGTAACACTGCTCAACCAGATGCGGTACTTCCGAATCGCCCAACGCCTTTTTTACGCTGCCAACCGCTTCCAGAATCTCTGGCCCGAAGGAAATAGTCCCGACTGGAACATCGGGCTTGCTCTGCACTGAGGAACCCAGTGTCTCAAGCTTTGCCTCCGCATTTGGAAGCCGAATCTGATTCACTTCCGCAAGATCGTGGTCCTCAGTCGCGAGCCAAAATACCGGGACACAACTGACTCCAAGCTTTTCGGCCTCTTGCGCCAGCTTCACCGCGGTTAGAGCCTTGTAGATGGAAAATACCGGACCACCAAACAATCCGACCTGCTGACCGGTCACCAGCGCGCAAGCGCCAGACCTAAGGCGCTCAATGTTCTCCAAAGTCTTCGGTGACGCGCCCCACTGCTTGTTCTGCCGCTCAAGAATGGCCGCCACCTTCGCGCGACGCTCTGCGGGATATTGAATGAGCCCACTTTCATCTTTGTCCCACTCCAGAAATCGCGGCGAGCGTGGATAAAAGGATTGTGCAGCAGGGGTGAAATCGAGATAGTCAAGAAAAAGCTTCGTCGTATGAGGAATCTGGCGAAATGAAATACAGTGCGATTTCATAGAATCAGCTGCGACACGACTTCAAATGGCCACAAACGGTGAGCGACGAGCTGCGAGCAACCGCAAAGTTCCACTGGCTGATCCTCGCGCCCGTAGCTCAAGGCTCAAAGCTACCAGCTTTTAGTCAGATGACGAAACCCCTCAGTGGATGCAAAGATAATCTCCAGAGGTATAGACGTACCAGCTCAGTGGGGGTTTCAGCTTGAGTACTCATCCCGCAATCGCACCCTTTACCCTCGAAGGAACCCATGTTCGCCTGGAGCCGCTTCGGCCTGAGCACGCGCCCATGCTCTGGGAGATAGCGAAAGACCACGTGGCGAACCTGTTTCAATGGATTCCTTACAAATTCGAGTCTCTTCAGGATTTTGTGAAGTTCAATGAGACAGTACTGAGCGAGCGGGAGCGTGGATTGTCGGTACCTTTCGCGACCTACGAAACCGGCGGCAATCAGATCGTCGGCACGACGCGATATATGAATATGGACTTGGCGAATCGGAAGGTTGAGATCGGCTCTACCTGGATCGCTCCACGCTGGCAGCGCACGGCGGTAAACACCGAAGCCAAGTATCTGATGCTGCGGCATGCCTTCGAAAATTGGAAGTGCCTGCGCGTGGAGTTGAAGACTGATTCGCTCAACCAGCGCTCGCGGAGTGCCATCGGTCGCCTAGGCGCGAAAGAAGAAGGTACGCTACGCAACCATATGATCTGCTGGGACGGCCGCCAGCGTGACTCGGTCTACTTCAGCATTCTGGATACGGAATGGCCCGAGGTAAAGAGGGGCCTTGAGCACAAGTTAGCTGAAAAGCACTAGTTTCGGATTGCACAAGGATTGCTACAATTCTTCTATGCCAGCTCTGCCTGCGTTCACTGACGTCCCCACCGCGCTCGATGAGCTTCGCGTCGGCCGCATGATCATAGTTGTTGACGATGAAGACCGCGAGAACGAAGGGGATCTGGTGCTCGCAGCGGAAAAAGTCACTCCTGAAGCCATAAATTTCATGGCCAAATTCGGGCGTGGACTCGTTTGTCTTACTCTCACCGAAGAACGGCTTGAGCATCTGCGCATCGGGCCCATGAGCGCGGAGAATACTTCGAACTACGGTACCGCTTTTTGCGAGGCCATTGATGCCCGCTTCGGCGTGACCACGGGAATCTCGGCCTATGACCGCGCACAAACAATCAAAGTAGCAATCGATCCGGCGACCCGCCCGTCTGACCTTGCACGTCCCGGCCACGTTTTTCCTCTCCGCGCACGCAAAGGCGGGGTGCTAGTGCGTGCGGGGCAAACCGAAGCTTCAGTCGATCTGGCGCGGATGGCTGGTCTAGTTCCCGCGGGAATTATCTGCGAGATCATGCGCGAAGACGGCACCATGGCGCGCGTTCCCGACCTGGTCGAATTTTGCCAGATACATGATTTGAAAATGCTCACGGTCGCGGAGCTGATCCGCTACCGCATGCAGCACGAGCGGTATGTCAATCGCGTCGGCGAGGCGCTGGTAAATACCAAATATGGCGAGTTCCGCGTCATTGCATACGAAAGCGAGATCGACGGCGGCGATTCGCATTTGGCGCTCGTTCGCGGGGACATTTCGAACAGCGTGGAACCGGTGCTCGTCAGAATGCACGCCCATTGCTTGATTGGCGATGTTTTCGGCTCAGCGGGATGCGATTGCCGCGACACGCTGGAAGCTTCACTTGGCGCCATTGCCGAAGAAGGGCGCGGAGCGCTGATCTACCTGCACCAATCCGCGAGGGGATTTTCAGTCGAGAAAGTTGGCGAGAAAAACGCCGTTTCCTTCCATCATGACCGAAGCTCGCCATCATTACCCGAAAGCGAGCGCAAACGCCAGCGCGAGATCGGCATTGGGGCGCAAATCCTGTCGGACTTGAATCTGCGAAGAATCAGGTTGCTGACGAACCACCCGCGAAGAGTCGTAGCGCTCGAAGGATTTGGGATCGAGATTGTGGATCAGGTGCCTGTGGAGTTGAAGAAAGTGGTTCGTGATTCGTGATTCGTGGCTAGTGGTTCGTGGTCAGTCACAAGCGATCAGTTCCGAGATCAGACCCCGATTGCAATCGCCAAATGCTTCTCCCAGGCTCCTCCCGAGCCACCAATCACGAGCCACGAATCACTAAAAAGGTTTTCTTATCACAATCTCGCTGTCGCGAATAAAAAACTGCGCCGAGCATTTCCCCGAACCGCAAATCACCGCCAGTAGTCCAGCGATCTGCTTGCGTGTAATCAGCCCCAAGGTGCCGCAGCCGGGACAGGCGAGAACGGCCCAGTAAGGATCTTCTTTCTCGCCAATGTGACCTGCATTCTCCAGCACAAAAATCGTGCCGGGCTGCATTTGCTCCGGGATCCATTCGTTCAGGATTTCGAGTTCAGCAACCATTCCACCCTCCTCAGGGCAAATTCACTGCCAGGAACCCAATTTCGCCTTGCGTATGGAACGAACTCTTTCGGGAGCACAACGGCCGGGACGCTTGCGTCCGCTCACGACTGCCTTTACTTCGCGCACCGTGTCGCTGAGGCATATGGCAAACATCGGCTGCCGCGAGTTTTTCAGCAGGTCAACGATCTGTTGCGGTGAAGTTTCGAGATATAGGGCACTGCCATCGGTGAGCAGGTGGTAGTTTGACGAACCCCCCACGGTTTCGGCCAGGCGTTTACTGAATTCTTTCTGCAGGAAGCGGACAACCTTGCGCATGCGCTGCAACGAAAATCCCTTGCGGCGCAGTTCGCAAATGACCGCAACTTCTGTCAGATCTTCGAAGGAATAGATTCGACGATGGCCCTGCCGGGAAGGAACCACAAGCCCCCGCTCATCCCACCACTGCAGTTGGCGAGCGGTGATTCCCGTCAGTCTGACCACATCCTGCGATGTAAACGAACCCTGCATTTTCGCCTGCTATTGTTTTAAACGTTCTACTTACAAAATGTTTGAAACATTGTAGGCATAAGTTGTCGGAGTTCAATTAGATAAACGGAAAGAAAGGGTAACTAGTTAGGGACGGCTGGAAATGAATAGCCGCGGCGATCCGCCTCCAACAAAATGGACAATCTCAAGCTTGTCGCCATCTGTGAGCGGAGTGGTAGCCCAGCAATCGCGCCGAACAAGTTCGCGGTTCAGCTCCACCGCAACACGATCTGCTTTCATGCCGAGTTGGGAGATGAGATCAGACAGTGTGGGGACACTCTCGAACTCACGTGGTTCACCGTTGATGGTCAGTTTCATTCGCTCGCCTGGTGCAGGGGAGTTCACCACAGATGGTAATACCCGTCTCGGCGGGCTACTTCCACGTCTAGCCCGAACACTTCAGAAAGTCGGTTGGATTCCAAAATCTGATCTTTACGTCCGTCGGCTACGATGCGCCCCTGTGACATAAGAACTACCCGTTCAATTTCCGGGATCACATCTGAAAGATCATGCGTCACCAGCACAATTCCAATTCCCGACCGCGCCAACCGACTCATGGTCTCCCGTAGGCCCCGTCGCGCGAACAGGTCCAGCGAATTGCTCGGCTCATCGAACAGCAAAGCCTTAGGCTGATGCACCAGAGCGCGGGCGATCAGCACACGCCGTGCTTCTCCCGAGGACATTTCCGCAACCGAGCGATTCGCAAGATGAGACACTTGCAACTGGGCCAGCGCGGCGTCCGCTTTTTTGACCAGTTCCGGCGTGACCAGGTGGTTTGGATAAACGTCATTGCTGCTGAAAAATCCGGAGAGGACGACATCGCGCCCTACGGCTTCACCGGTGCACCAGGCCATAAGGTCGTTCGACACGATCCCGAGGAGTGGCCGCAGTTGAAAAACGTTCCAGAACTCCTCTCCCAAAATCGTGATACTGGAGTCCGGCCTTGTGATCGGGTAACACTCGCGCGTGATGGTCTTGATCAGCGTCGACTTTCCGCATCCGTTGGGACCGAGAATCGCAACGTGCTCTCCAGCGTCGATCCGAAGATTGAAATCGTGAAGAACGGTTTTGGTCCCGCGAGCGACCTGAACGTTGCGTAACTCGATCAAAGCAGGGGCGGAAGAAGATGGCACGGATTCGAGTCTACTAGAAAGCAGCGAAAATTCTGGAGAGTGAAGAAGTGCTCTAGGCTTCGACTTTCTTCAACTGGAACTTGCGGGTTGCGGTGCGGCCAGCGGAATTGACCTGCACCAGAATGGAGGAATCGCCAAGCGAGTGCTCTTCGATGAGAAAGACGAGTTCGGCTTCACCGGAATCGTCCGTAGTCACCTGCGTGTAGAAAGGGGCGGCGTTAGTTCGGGCGAGCCTTACGGTCAACCGTGCCCCGCCAACTCCCTGCCCGGACTCGGTGGCCCGCAGTTTCATCGACAGCTTGTCTTCAGAGTGAATCGAATCTGAATTGACCCACTGAACGTCAAGCTCTTTGACCAATGCGAGCGATTCCGGGCTCTCACGGTTATCGAACACGCGTTCAACATCGCCGTCACGAATGGCATCGAGCACCAGCCGATGCTGGTCGCGCAGGCGCTGCTCTTTTTCCTGATCGGTAAAACCCGAAGACCTTTCCGCGTAGGATTGGGCACGCTTGCCGATGCAACGGCCGCGAACAAATACCTGGGTCTGCAAAAGCATTTCGCCTTCGCGCGCCTCGCTTTGCACGTGGTAGACAGTGTCGTCGTGCTTTATGTCAGTGTTGAATCCGAAGATCATGCAGAGTTGTGCAGTAACAGTGTCCCTGAAAATGTCATTGGGCGCAATAATTACGGAAGTACGGAGGTTACGTCTGGTAAGCCCACCCTGACCGCCAGTTTATTGAATTGGTGCCCCCAAGTGTCCGGGCTGAAACGCCGGTCGGGCGTTGTTACACTACGCGAGCCGCGAATATGGCAAAAAGATTAGTCCTGCTTCGACTCTGGCTGGTGTTTGGCGCTTTTTTCCTCGCCGAAGCACCGGCTCAACCCACACGGGCGGCAGCAGAATACCTGGAGTCCTTCCCTGCACACCACGTCATCGCCAATATTTATTTTGTTGGAAGCAAGAGCCTGGGCATTTATCTGGTGACCACGCCGAAGGGCCACATCCTGATCAATGCCGGACTGGAACAGTCGGTGCCAGCAATTCAAAAGAGTGTCGAAAGCCTGGGATTCCGGTTCAGCGATATCAAAATCCTGCTGATCAGCCATGCTCACTGGGACCACGACGCCGGAGCGACGGCAATCAAAAAACTTACACACGCTGAGTACATGGTGATGGATGCGGACGTGCCGGTGGTTGAGTCAGGAGGCCGCGCGGATTTTGCTTACGGCAACGATGCTGGGACGCTCTATCCGCCCACGAAAGTCGACCGCGTCTTGCACGATGGCGACACGGTCGAGTTGGGCGGAACAGTGCTGACGGCCCATCTCACACCCGGTCACACGAAAGGCTGTACCACCTGGACGATGAAAATTCAGGATGCCGGCAAAAGTTATGACGTGGTGATCGTGGGAAGTCCCAACGTGAATCCCGGGTACAAGCTGGTCGATAACGCCGCCTATCCCCAAATTGCCCCGGATTACGAGAAAGGATTCCAAGTCCTGCGCTCCCTGCATTGCGACGTGTTTCTAGGGGCCCACGGGAACTACTACGACATGGAAAGCAAATATGCACGCATGAAACAAGGCGCAGAAAATCCGTTCATCGACCCAGAGGGATATAAGAAGTATGTTGATGAACGGGAGCAGGCGTTTCGAGTGGAGTTGGCCAGGCAAATGTCTCGGCGTTAGAGCTCGATACTCTCAATAACCGGGCTTAAGGACAAGGGATTCTGCGAGCAATAAGATGGCCCGTTTCACGCTTCCACCCGCAACGGCTGTCGCAATATTCCTTTATGTTGCCCCTCAGGCTACCGTCTCTGGCCCTTCTGACGATCCCCTTGATTCCACCCAGACCGGTGCTGAAATCCAGCCGCAATCTCTTTCCGCGAATAGTTTCTTCAGCCAGAGACCAACTCCAAAGGCGCTCCTGCGGGATCGGGTCAGATTCCAAACTGTGCATGTCGAAAAAACTCTTCGTTCCGGGACCAGCGGATTTGTCAGTGAGCTGAAATTTTTTGGGGATCAGTTGGATCCTCGAGTCCGCCACCGGAGTCCATTTCAATGATGTCACCTCGTAACATCCCACCAAGTCTCTGTTTGCGCCATTCGCGGCTCGCAGATTCAGAACTGCGAGAAATACAAACAATATCTGAAGTATGCCTCTCATCATCGCTCGTTCGCTTGACACTCTTTCACACGAACTCTAATCTAGAACGTTTAGTTGTTGGTGGAAAATTTATTCAGCTCTCCTATGCCCGAAAATTATTTCGCCCGCTACCTGCCGCTTCTGATCCACTTCATTTTGGCAGGGCTTCTGGCCAGCGCTCTGGTGCTGCTGTCCTGGATTATCGGCTATCGGCGGCCGACTCGGGCGAAACTTTCTCCTTATGAATGCGGCATGACGCCGATTGGCGACGCCCGTGAACGTTTCTCGGTGAAGTTCTACATGGTCGCCATGCTGTTCATTCTCTTCGATGTGGAAGCGGTGTTTCTTTATCCCTGGGCCATCATCCTGAAGGATCTCAAGCGAATGGGCCAGGCGGTTTTCGGCCTAACCGAGATGTTCGTCTATATCGGCATCGTGCTCATCGGCTTCTGGTACATCTGGAAAAAAGGCGCGCTCGACTGGGGGTTGACCATTTCCGATGCGCGACGCGTCCCATCTTCACACAGCAAAACCTCCCTTCGCGAATCCGAACCAGAACTCGTTGGCTCTGGAAGGAGTGAGCGGTAATGGCCCTCGCTCCGGCGGTAACTGATATCGAACAACTGAAAGAACATCCTGCGGTAGCGCGGTTAACAGGATGGAATCGGCAGGCAGTTACGGGAGTAAAGTTCGATCGCGAGGAAATGACGATCTACGTCGCGCGAGAAGCCATCCGCGAAGCTTGCGCGTTGCTGAGGGACGACTCGAACTGTCCATTCAACTATCTGTCGGATATCACCTGCGTCGATTGGTACCCTTCCGAGCCGCGATTCGAAGTGATTTACCACCTGCTTTCGATCCAGAACAAAGAGCGCGTGCGGCTGAAGGTAGAACTCAGCGGCGAGACGCCGGCCCTGGATTCAGTGACTTCAGTCTGGCCTGGCGCAAATTATTTTGAACGTGAAGTTTTCGACCTGTTCGGAATACGTTTCAACGGCCATCCATATTTACGCCGCCTGTTGATGCCAGAAAACTGGGAAGGACACCCGTTGAGAAAAGATTATCCGGTGGAGGGATACCGATAGATTGGGAAATTGAGTAATTTGGTAATTATGTAATTGAATCAGCTTTGAGCAGTGAGCGTCGAGTTGTGAGCGAATCCTGCTGGCTCCCTGCTCGAAGCTCGTTGCTTCCAAATACCCGATTACCAAATTTCCCAATTACAAAAATTCTTTTATGGCTCATCTCTCTCCCACTCCCGCGCTAGAACCCGGTCAGGATAAGACCATGATCCTGAACATGGGGCCGCAGCACCCGTCTACCCACGGCGTGTTGCGTGTGCTGCTTGAGATCGACGGCGAGACCGTCGTCCGCATGATGCCGGACATCGGCTTCCTGCACACGGGTATTGAGAAGACCTGCGAGGCCAAGTTTTATCACCAGGTTGTGCCGCTTACAGACCGCATCGATTATCTGTGCCCCATGACCAACAATCTGTGCTATGTGCTGGCGGTCGAGAAGCTGCTGGGAATCGAGATTCCGCCGCGAGCGCAGTGGCTGCGCGTGATGATGAACGAACTGACGCGCATCAACTCGCATCTGGTTTGGCTCGGAACCCACGCCATGGACATCGGCGCCATGACGGTCTTCCTTTATTGTTTCCGCGAACGCGAAGAAGTTTTGCGGTTGTTCGAAGCGATCAGCGGGCAGCGCATGATGACCTCGTACTTCCGCATCGGCGGAGTGGCCCTCGAGCCGCCGCTCGACTTTTTTGATCGCGTAAAGAAGTTCGCAGATATTTTCCCCGGGCGAGTGGATGAATATGAAGGACTGCTCACCGGAAATCCGATCTGGATGATGCGCACCAAAGGCGTGGCCAAAATTTCTGCCGAAGATGCAATCGCTCTGGGCGCCAGTGGTCCGACATTGCGCGGCAGCGGGGTCGATATCGACCTGCGGCGCGATATGCCTTATTCCAGCTACGACCAATTTAAATTCAAGGTGCCGGTGGGCAAAGAAGGCGACGTTTTCGAGCGATATATGTGCCGGGTGGCGGAGTTACGCGAGTCGATCGGCATCGTGAAGCAGGCGCTCGAAGGGATGCCCTCGGGCCGCGTGAAAGCCGATGCTCCGAAAGTGGTGCTGCCGGACCGCGAAAAAATGAAGACGGAGATGGAAGCGCTCATCTACCACTTCAAAATCGTGACCGAAGGTTTTGCGGTACCCGAAGGCGAGGTGTATCAGGCGGTCGAGTCTCCTCGAGGCGAAATGGGATATTACGTGGTGAGCGATGGCTCGGCGAAGCCGTACCGCGTCCATATGCGTTCAGCTTGCCTGGCCAACATGCAGACTCTGCCAACGATGTGCGAAGGACGGCTGATCGCAGATGTCGTAGCGGCGATTGGCAGCATAGATATTGTGCTGGGAGAAATTGACAGGTAGTCGTTGGTCGTTCGTCGTTGGTCGTTGGCCAACCAAATTAACTTTGTAACAGGAACGAGAGGCCGAGAAGCTGCAAAACGCAGGCCCAGAGGGCCGGAATCATTTAGCCCAGGGCGTAAGCCCTGGGTAGGCAGGAAACGCCACACAAGTCCCGTAGGGACGATACAAAAGCGGATTCCTCACCGCTAAAGCGGTTGGGAATGACATCGAGCAATAGAGTTGAGATTTTCTGAAAAATTCGAATCGCGGTTCGCGCAAATGCTGACGCATTACCCGACAAAGCGCTCCGTTCTCGTCCCTACGCTCCTCTTCGCACAGGACGAAGTCGGCTTCCTCTCCGACGAGGTAATCGCTGAAATCGCGCAGCGGCTTGATCTGACGGTTCTCGACGTGCATAACGTGATCAGCTACTACTCCATGCTCACGACGAAGCCACGCGGGAAATTCAATGTGCAGGTTTGCACCAATATTTCATGCTTATTGCGTGGCGCCGACGACCTAATGGAACGTTGCGAAAAGAAGCTGGGCGTCGCGCACAAAGGCGTAACTCGCGACGGGCTCTTTTCGCTCGAAGAAGTCGAGTGCATTGGAGCGTGCAGTTGGGCGCCGGCGGTCCAGGTCAATTACGATTTTCACGAGAACCTGACGCCGGAGAAGATGGACAAGGTCTTAGACGAATATAGAAGGAAGACAACGCAGTAAATTGAATCATTGAGTGATCGGATCATTGAATCATTGGAACGTTTTCAATGATTCAATCGCTTAATGATTCAATGATTCAATTTCCATGGCTGATTTGGTTTCCCATCCCGACGAGGTAAAGGTGATCTCCAAGCGCTTTGGTCTTGGCGCGACGAATATCGACCGCTACGTCGAGCTAGACGGTTACAAGGCGGTGCGTAAGGCGCTCGGCATGACGCCGGAAGCCGTCATCAATGAGGTCAAAAACTCGGGATTGCGTGGGCGCGGCGGCGCGGGATTCAATACCGGACTTAAGTGGTCATTCGTACCCAAGACTTCCGCCAAGCCGAAATACATTTTGTGCAATGGGGACGAAAGCGAACCCGGGACCTGCAAGGACCGGTTGATCTTCGAACACGATCCGCACTCGGTGATCGAAGGTGTAATGATCGCCGGAATCGCCGTCGGAGCGCACAAAGGATATATCTACATCCGCGGCGAGTATCGCTATCTTTCCGAGATCATGCAGAAGGCTATTGCCGACGCTTACGCGAAGGGTTTTCTCGGCAAAAATATCTTCGGGAGTGGATACGAATTTGATGTTTATTGGCACGGCGGTGCAGGCGCATACGAAGTTGGCGAAGAATCCGCGCTGATGGAATCCTTGGAAGGCAAACGCGGCGTTCCGCGGATTCGCCCTCCTTTCCCTGCCGTTGTCGGACTCTGGGGCGGACCTACCGTCATCAATAACGCCGAGACCCTGGCCAGCGTTCCTCCAATCATTCTTGGCGGTGCAGAGGGGTACGCAAATCTCGGAACTCCCAAAAATGGCGGAACGCGCCTGTTCTGCCTAAGTGGGAACATCGCGAAGCCGGGTGTCTATGAACTCCCGATGGGCTACAACCTGAAGAAGATGATTTATGACGTCGGCGGCGGAATTCCAAATGGCCGCAAGCTCAAAGCCGTTGTGCCCGGAGGGTCAAGCTGCCCCCTGCTCACGGCTGACGAAATCGATCTCGCCATGGATTTCGATACGCTGATGAAGGCGGGCAGCATGTTGGGCTCGGGTGGGGTAGTAATCGTCGACGACTCGACCTGCATGGTGAAATTCGCCCTGCGCATCATGAAGTTCTATCAGCACGAAAGCTGCGGCTGGTGTATCCCGTGCCGCGAAGGCACTGACTGGCTAAAAAAGACACTCTCTCGTTTCCACAGCGGCGGCGGGATTAAGAAGGACATTGATAATATTCAATACTTGTCGGAAAACATGCTCGGTCGCACGTTCTGTCCGCTGGGTGATGCTGCCGCACTGCCGACAATTTCGATTGTGAAAAAATTCAGAAAGGAATTTGAAGATCACCTGGAAGGCCGACCGTGCCCGTTTGAAGCAAAAGGCGCGGTCGAGAGATTGCCAGTGTTTGCATGATTGAGTAATTGGGGAATTGAGTAATTGGGGAATTGAAAAGCCATGGGTTCGAGACCCGAGGAACTTAGGGAGCGCACTAAGAAGTTTGCGCTGCGGATCATTCGACTCTTCAGGTCCTTGCCATACAGAACCGATACTCAAGTTCTAGGTAAGCAGTTGCTTCGATGCGGGACGTCGGTTGCAGCAAATTATCGTGCGGTTTGCCGAGCAAGATCGAAGGCGGAGTTCATCGCGCGAATTGGAGTAGTTGCGGAGGAAGCCGACGAAGCGGTTCTTTGGCTCGAACTTTTGATCGAGTCAGGCGTGATAGCTGACGAGAAGGCAGGTGAGTTGTTGGCGGAGGCGAAGCAATTGGCCGCCATCTTCACAGCCTCACAACAAACATCGAAGAGAGGATCAAAGCTGTAGAGATCAATTTACTCAATTACACAATTTCCCAATTACTCAATGCCTGATTCTCCCAAACTCGTAAACATCACTGTCGACGGCAAAGCTGTGTCCGCTCCCGCCGGCACTCTGCTAATCGAAGCCTGCAAGTCCGTCGGCATCGAAGTGCCTTCATTCTGTTACTACCCGAATCTGTCGCTGCAGGGCGCGTGCCGCATGTGCCTGGTGCGGATCGAGAAAATGCCGAAGCTGCAGACCGCCTGCACGACGGGCATTACCGAGGGCATGGTGGTCACGACCGACAGCGATGAAATCCGTCAGGCGCGCAAAAGCATGGTCGAGCTGTTGCTCGGCAACCATCCACTTGACTGCCCGGTTTGCGATGCCGGTGGCGAGTGTGAATTGCAGGACATGACGTTCTCCTACGGCGCAGCCGAGTCGAAGTTCATCGAACTGAAGGCCCACCGCGAAGAGCAGCAGTGGTCTCCGGTGGTCTACTTCGACCGCCCACGCTGCATTCTGTGTTATCGCTGCGTGCGCATCTGCGGCGAGGGCATGGATGTGTGGGCGCTGGGCGTCGACAACCGCGGCGTGGTATCGACAATTGTCCCCAACAAAGAAGATCACCTGGAGTGCGAAGAGTGCGGCATGTGCATCGACATCTGCCCCGTCGGCGCACTCACCTCAGGCGCGTATCGCTACAAGACGCGCCCGTGGGAAATGAAGCACGTCGGCACGACCTGCACGCACTGCGCTGACGGATGCAAGACCACTCTTGGCGTTCGCCGATCCGACACCGGCATGGAGATCGTTCGTGGCGACAATCGCGATAAGAGCGGGATCAATGGTGATTTCCTCTGCATCAAGGGACGTTACGCATTCGACTTCGCAAATCACGAAGACCGGATCAAGCAGCCGTTGATCCGCCGCGGCGGACGGCTCACGCCCGCAACCTGGGAGCAAGCGTTCGAGCATATTGGTAAGCGATTCAAATGGATTCTCGAGCGCGAAGGCGGCAAAGCCATCGGCGTGATCGGGTCCACGCGAACCACGAATGAAGAAAATTACCTATTGCAGAAATTTGCGCGCGTGGCTCTGGGCACGAATAACATCGACCACCACCGCACGGCGGATTACCCGGCATTAGCGGCGGCGCTCCACAGACAAGATCAAAATACCCACCCTGTCTCCGCAAAGAACGCGGAGACAAGGATGGGGCACCCGAGTTTAACCGCCAGCATGCGCGATGTTTACAACGCGCCGGCAATTCTCTTGATCGGGAACAATCCTACGGACGAGCATCCTCTGCTCGCCTGGCAGATCCGCAACAACGTGCGGCTGAAAAATGCGCGCTTGTACGTGGTGAACGCCGAAGACATCAAGTTAAGGCGGCAGGCGGTCGAGTTCACGCAGATTCCCGGTGGATCCTACAACGACTTCGCAGCTTTCTTGTCTGCCGGGCCGGGACGGACCTCCCATCAGAATTGGGAGGGCTTGCGCGAGAAGCTGCGCGCTGAACAAGGGCTGGTCATAATTTTTGGGTCTGAAATTTCTGACGCCGGCGTTAGAGCGCTTGCAAAGTTTGCTGCGAGTGTCCCGGGAGCCAAACTCGTTTGCCTCGGTGACTACGCCAATTCGCGCGGCGCGGCAGATATGGGACTCTACCCGGATCTTTTGCCTGGATACGTTCCTGTTTCAGCTAGTAGCCTGTTCGGTCAGGAATGGGGTACGCTTCCGGCCAGACCCGGCCTGAACCTGGCGCAAATGTTCGATGCGGCCAAATCCGGACAGGTGAAGGCCCTTTATGTTGTCGGCGCGAATCCAGTCGGGCGGCTCAACATTGATCCGGCAACTTTGGCCAATAACTTCATGGTCGTGCAGGACATGTTCCTGACTGAGACTGCGGCACTCGCAGAGGTAGTCTTACCCGCCGCGAACGCTTATGAAAAAGCCGGCACATTCACCAATACCTGTGGCGATATCCAGATTCTGAAGAAAGCTGGCGAAGTCACGACCACTAAGCCGGATTTTGAGATGATCGTTCGTATCGCCGACGCAATCGGGTTCGATGTTCACAAACTGGTTCCATTCGGCCACGGAGTTCGCGCCGACATGGGGCAATCGCGCGGGGCACAATCCGGAGAAGCGGATCGCCACGCCGTTTGGCTTGAAGCGCATGGGCTTGAACCAAAGATGAATCCCTTCGATCCCTTCGCAACCCTCGATGAAATCCAGCGCCTCGTGCCGGGATACGATGTCTCGCGAATCGAGCTGCTGGCGGGGAATGATCAACATACTTCGATTGAGGCAATGGGTCCGGCCGCTGCGCAGGATGCGCAACTGATCGTACCGGCGCACAACAATCTTTTCAGTTCCGGAACGGTTGGACGGTATTCGAATACGCTGAATTCTGTTATTGAAAACAAGAACCCTGAACCGGCAGAAGTCCCGGCCGATTGAAAGCAGTGGTCAGTGGCTAGTGACCAGTGGCTAGTGTCGCTGGAAACTTTGATGTACAAGAACTGACTACTAGCCGATTGAAAGAACGGATTTGGTAATTGGGTAATTTAGTAATCGGGTAATTGGGAACCGGCTCATGCTGGTGGTTTTCAATTTCCCAATTACCCAATTTCCCAATTACTCAATTGAAAGATTCCAATTGAGCATAACTCTCTACATCATCGTCTCTGTCATCAAGATCGCACTGGTGTTGTTCATCCTGTTGACTGCTGTCGCCTACACGGTGTGGCTGGAACGCAAAGTCGTGGGCCGAATGCAGAACCGTTGGGGTCCAACGCGTGTCGGTCCGTTTGGCCTTTTGCAGCCGGCGGCCGACGGCGTGAAATTTCTATTTAAAGAAGACCTGACTCCACCGCATGTTTACAAGCCACTCTACATTGCGGCCCCGATGATTGCGGTGATTTTTGCCATCAGCTCCATTGCCGTAATCCCATTCGGAAACTGGATCCACATCGGAAACATCAGCACGCCATTGCAGATCACTGACGTAAACATCGGGCTGCTGGTGGTACTCGGAATCACGTCGCTCGGTGTTTATGGGGTCGCGCTTTCTGGCTGGTCGTCAAACAGCAAGTATTCCCTGCTCGGCGGACTGCGCGCCAGCGCCCAGATGGTCAGTTACGAAATCGCGCTTGGGCTTTCATTGGTTGGTGTTCTCATCCTGGCCGGCACATTCAGCCTGCGCGGCATTGTTGACGCTCAAGCCGGACATTTTTGGGGATTCATCCCCAACTGGTTCATCTTCCGCGGCGGACAGATCGTCGCCTTCTTTATCTATTTGACTGCCGCCTATGCGGAAACGAACCGAATTCCATTTGACCTGCCGGAAGCCGAGACGGAACTCGTCGCCGGATATCACACCGAGTACAGCGCGATGAAATTCGCCATGTTCTTCATGGCCGAATATTCGAACATGATCACCGTCGCCTGTCTGGCATCGTTGCTGTTTCTGGGCGGCTGGCGTGGGCCGGTGTTTGGACCGCCCATCGTGCAGGACCTGTTGCCGCTGTTCTGGTTCGTGCTGCGCGTATTCGTATTTCTCTTTATATATATATGGGTGCGGGGTACGCTGCCGCGTTTTCGGTACGACCAACTCATGGCGTTTGGCTGGAAATTTTTGTTGCCGGTTGCAATTGCGAACTTGATGGTCACGGCGATTGTGGTGGCGTTGAAATAGATTTGGTAATTGTGAAATTTGGTAATTGGGTAAATTGAAGCCGCGGCTTGGTTCTTGGTTTTAACTTGCGCAATTACGCAATTACTCAATTACCAAATTACTCAATTCAATGTTTCATCTGATTCTATTTTCGGTCTTCGGCGCGATCTGCGTGGCAGGCGCGGTAAATCTGCTCCTGCAGCGCCATCCCATTAACAGCGCCCTGTCGCTGGTGGTCGTGATGGGATCGCTTGCGGTCGAGTTCCTCTTGCTTGGCGCAGAATTTGTAGCGGCGATTCAGGTGATTGTTTATGCCGGCGCAGTCATGGTGCTGTTTGTCTTCGTCATCATGCTGCTGAACGCCGGTGAAGAAGAGCGCACGCGTGGCAGTCACGTCGCATATTTACTTGGTATTCCTGGAGTAGTCGCGGGAATGGTGATCGTCTGCTGGGCGCTGCTGCGGCGCTCGAATGCGGGGACGGCGTCCATCGGAGCGCTGCCTGGGCATCCGCGTGAGATTGCGCAGCTTCTGTTCCATCAATTCTTATTGCCATTTGAAGTGACGTCGATTCTTGTGCTGATTGCCATCATGGGCGCGGTGGTATTGGCCGCGCGCTCGGAATCGGCGCAACAACCGGGAAGGGAGGACTGAGTGGTCCCGCTTTCTTACTACCTTGTGCTGAGCGGCATTTTGTTTGCTTGTGGCGTCACCGGTTTTCTGATCAAGCGCAACATCATCACCATCTTCATGTCCATTGAGTTGATGCTGAACGGCGTGAATCTGTCCTTCGTGGCCTTTGCCGCGCGCTGGCAGCAGTTGAGCGGGCAGGTTTTCGTTTTCTTCGTGATGGTCGTAGCTGCGGCGGAAGCTGCTGTCGGTCTAGCGATTATCATCGCCGTATTCCGCACGCGTGAGACCTTGAACATCGACCAGGTGAACCTGCTCAAACTATGACGCCTGACCTTCATCTCTGGCTAATTCCTGTTTTGCCGCTTGTAGGGGCCGCGATCAACGGGTTCTTCGGCAAGCGCTTTTCGCGGCGTATGGTCGCGACCGTGGCGCTCGTCTTCAGCGGCGCGGCCTTCGGCATGGCGCTTTGGATTGCGGCGAAGTTCTCGTCGCTGGTGCTACCGCATGTCGAGCTGGTCACCAGTTGGCTGCGATCGGGAAATTTCAGCATCGACTATTCCTTTGCGCTTGACCAGCTTTCATTAGTGATGCTGCTCGTCGTTACCGGTGTCGGATTTCTGATTCACGTCTATTCAGTCGGATACATGTGGGAAGAGGGCGGCTATTACCGATTTTTCAGCTACCTGAATCTATTCATGTTTTTCATGCTGACCCTGGTGCTCGCCAGCAACTACCTGCTGATGTTCGTTGGCTGGGAAGGCGTGGGGCTGGCATCGTATCTGCTGATCGGATTTTTCTTCCTGCGCGATTCCGCGGCCGCCGCCGGCAAAAAGGCGTTCATCGTAAACCGGATCGGGGATTTCGGATTTCTGATCGCGCTGTTTCTCATCATCAAGCATTTCGGGAGCTTGGATTTCCAGACCGTGTTTGACGCGGTAAAGCCTTACGCAGCTGAAACCGGCGGCGCCGGATTTCTGACGGCCATCGCGCTTCTTTTGCTGCTCGGCGCGTGCGGCAAGTCCGCCCAGATTCCGCTTTATGTCTGGCTACCCGACGCAATGGAAGGCCCGACGCCAGTCTCCGCTCTCATTCACGCCGCCACTATGGTTACCGCCGGCGTCTACATGGTTTCGCGCTCGCATGAAATTTTTGAACGCGCACCAAGCGCTTTGATGGTGGTCGCGATTATCGGAACTCTGACTGCATTCTTCGCGGCCACAATCGGCATCGCACAAACCGATATCAAGAAAGTTCTGGCATACTCCACGATTTCGCAGCTCGGTTACATGTTCATGGCTTGTGGCGTTGCGGCATTTTCTGCCGGAATCTTCCACCTGATGACGCACGCGTTTTTCAAAGGGCTTCTCTTCCTCGCAGCAGGCTCCGTCATTCACGCCGTTGGCGGCGAGCAGGATATGCGCAAGATGGGCGGTCTGCGCAAGCACATCCCATGGACCTTCTGGACGATGACGATCGCCACCGTTGCAATCGCAGGCATTCCGCCGTTCGCCGGGTTCTTCAGTAAAGATGAAATTTTATGGCGTGCATACCAGGTGAGCTGGATCTACTGGCTAGTCGGCGTGGTGACGGCTTTCCTCACGTCTTTTTACATGTTCCGGCTTCTGTTCATGACATTCTTTGGTGAATATCGGGGAGCGGCGGGGGCTGAGCATGGGCATGAAGAACATGCGGGGCATGGCACACATCTCGGAAGGGATGATTCGCGGACAGGAGTGTCCGCGCCACACGGGCATGGCGGAATTCATGAATCGCCTGCCATTATGATCGGACCGCTCGTGGTGCTCGCTATTCTTTCCATCGTCGGCGGATGGATTGGAGTCCCCGGCTCGCTCGGTGGCAGCGATCGCTTCGACAAGTTTCTCGGCCCAGTATTTCGCTCCTCAACTCCTCTTGTAAGCAACCAGAGCGCTCAGTCTGGTGAAGCGGTCCCACCGGAGCAACAAACAGAAGGCGCAGAACCCGAAACCGGTCATAGCACTGAATTGATGTTCACCGGTATTTCTGTTGCTGCGGCCTTTTTAGGCTTGCTTCTCGCCTGGGTGCTTTACGGGCGAGCTACGGATTTGCCCGACCGAATTGCGACTTCCATACACGGCCTATACACCGCGGTCGCGCACAAGTACTGGATCGATGAACTGTATGCCTGGTTGTTCGTCAAGCCTCTAATAGCGATCTCAGGGGTTGTGTTCTGGCGCGGCATCGATCAAGGCGTGATTGATGCCACCCTCAACGGCAGCGCCGATGGTGCACGCGAACTCTCAGATGAAGTTCGTCATATGCAGTCGGGAAACGTGCGCTCCTATGCCGGATGGGTTGCGCTTGGAGCTGCCGCAGTCATTATTTATATGGTTTGGGTGGGCCTGCACGCATAATGAACTGGCTCGATAACAACATTCTGACCCTGGTCACCTTTGTGCCGGCAATCGGCGCTATATTGCTTCTGTTCTTCCCGCGCCGTGATCGCGACATCCGCCTGTTTGCACTGATCGTTTCTCTCCTTACGTTTGTGGTATCGCTGCATTTGCCAGCGCATTTCAATCGCAATCTGGCTGGCTTTCAGTTCGACAAGGATGTTGCCTGGATTCCCACTCCAAACATTCACTACCACATGGGAATGGACGGGATCTCGATGTGGCTGGTGGTTCTGACCACGTTTCTTACGCCGCTTTGCGTTCTGATTTCCTGGAGATCGATTCACGAGCGCGTCAAGGAATTTTTCATTCTGCTTTTAGTGCTTGAGACGGCAATGATCGGCGTCTTCGTCTCGCTCGATCTCTTCCTCTTTTACTTCTTTTGGGAAGCGACGCTGATTCCGATGGCCCTCCTGATCGGCATGTACGGACACGGGCGCCGGGTGTACGCAGCTGTGAAGTTCTTCCTTTACACGATGATCGCTTCGGTATTCATGCTGGCTGCGATCTTGTGGCTATACGCAAACACCACGCCACACAGCTTTGACTTTGTAGCCATTCAACATGCGATTCAAAGCGGCCAGATTGCCAACCTGGCGGGCGCAGCGCGCTGGCTTTTCCTGGGATTTTTCGTCGCCTTTGCCGTAAAGGTTCCGCTGTTCCCTTTCCACACCTGGCTGCCTGACGCTCACGTTGAGGCGCCGACGGCTGGTTCCGTGCTACTCGCTGGCGTTCTGCTGAAGATGGGCACGTATGGATTGCTGCGCTTCAATCTAGGCTTGTTCCCCGAGCAATCGCGAGCGAACGCGTACTGGATTGTGATATTGGCGTTGATCGGCATCGTTTATGGCGCGCTCGTCGCCATGGTGCAGCCGAACATGAAGAAGCTGATCGCGTATTCCTCGATCAGCCATCTGGGCTTCGTCGTGCTTGGAATTTTCAGCTTTACACAAGCAGGACTGAACGGCGCGATGTTTGTGATGCTGGCGCACGGTATTTCAACCGGCGGTCTTTTCATGCTGGCGGGAATCATCTATGAGCGGCGGCACACATATGAAATTTCCGAACTCGGCGGGCTCGCGACTCCAATGCCCGCGTACTCCACATTTTTCCTGTTCATCGTGCTCGCCTCTGTCGGTTTGCCATTGCTCAATGGATTCATTGGCGAGTTCCTGGTGCTGAGCGGCGCGTTCCAGGCGAAGATGTGGTGGGGCATCGTCGGTGCCACTGGGGTGATCTGGAGCGCCTGTTACCTGTTGTGGATGTATCAGCGGGTGTTCTTCGGCAAGGTGAAGCGCGAGGAAAATGCTTCGCTTCCGGATTTGAATTTGCGCGAGCGAGTCGCATTGTGGCCGACCGCAGTCATCGCGCTGGTTATGGGAGTTGCGCCTTTGCTCTGGTTGAATGCCATTGACCCAGCTGTGCACAATGCCCTCACGCCGTTGCAAACCATCACTCAGGTGGTCAGCCGATGATCGCATTCCAAACCACGCAAGCGCTGCCGGGCGGAGCCGATTACATCCGCATCCTGCCGGAGATCGTACTCTCGCTTTTCGGGATGCTGGTGATGTTCCTTGACCCGATTATGGACGAGCGCCGCAGCCAACGCACGCTCGGGGGCATTGCACTCGCGGGCGCAATCGCCGCATTGGCCGCCACGCTCTACCAGGCCCAGCCGCAATTCTGGGGTTTGGGATTCTGGGAAATGATCCGGGTTGATCCTTTCAGCATCTTCTTCCATTTCGTTGTGACCGCTGCGACCATCCTTGTCATCCTCAGCTCGTACGAGTACATGGAAGTCCAGCAGATCCGTGCCGGCGAATATTACGGCCTGATTCTGTTTGGCGCGGTGGGCATGGCCCTGATGTCGTCAGCAGTCGAGCTTGTCCTGATTTTTATCGCGCTCGAGATTTCTTCGATCTCCACGTACATTCTCGCGGGATTCAGGCGGCGCTCGGCAATCAGCAGCGAATCATCGGTCAAGTATTTTCTCCTGGGATCATTCGCTACCGCATTTTTTCTCTATGGTGTCGCGCTGATGTTCGGCGCGACTGGCTCGACCAGCATTGCAAGGATCAGTGCTGCGCTGGCTGAATACTCCGGCGGCCACGGTCCGCTGCTTGCGTATCTCGGGGTCGCGCTCATGTTCGTAGGCCTGGGATTCAAAGTTGCCGCAGCGCCGTTTCATGTTTGGACTCCGGATGTGTACGAAGGCGCGCCCTCGCCGGTCGTGGGCTTTATGTCGACGGCCCCCAAAGCAGCGGTCTTTGCCGTGCTCCTGCGCATCATGTTTGAAGCGCAAGCACCAGGTCGCACCTGGCTGATCTGGGTTGCCGCCGCACTTTCAATGAGCATCGGCAACATCGCGGCGCTAGTACAGCAAAACGTGAAGCGACTGCTCGCATATTCTTCCATCGCGCACGCCGGATATCTTCTGGTGGCGATCGCTTCCCTGCCCGCAAACGGCATTCCGGCCGCCATGTTCTACACAGCCTCCTACGCTGCCATGAACATCGGCGCCTTCGCCGTGGTTGGACATTTCGCCGGAGCGGGCGAGCGTTATGTCACTATCGAAGACTACTCCGGACTGGGTCGCCGTTCTCCAGGACTGGCCGCAATCCTTACCGTGTTCCTGCTTTCGCTGATTGGCATTCCGATCACCGGCGGTTTTTTTGCGAAATTTTATGTCTTCAGTGCGGCCTTGCAAGGTAGTCATCCGCTCGTTGGCCTGGTGATCATCGGTGTTCTGAATAGCGCGATTGCAGGTTACTACTATCTACGGATCATGGTTTACATGTACATGCGCGAACCGCGGGAAGACACTCCCGTCGCTCCAATGACGCCCGCTTTGGGACTCGCGCTGGGACTGAGTCTCGCAGTCACGATTTACCTGGGCGTCCTGCCCGGACGAGTTCTGGAATACGCCGGCCGCTCTGTGAATTTACTTCACTAACAATCCAGTGAGAACAAAAAAGGCAGTGGCGAAACGCCACTGCCTTGGATTTGCAACTCCGGCTTCTCTACAAGGTCGGTAGTGAACTCGGCCACGCATTCACCACGTTGGTCACGTTCGGAGTTCCTAATCCGGTGGCAAAGTCATAGCCAGTGCGTGTTGGATAGGCAACACTCAATGATTTGTCACCTACGGAGAGGACCCCGAAACCATTCGGATCCGGCAAGTAGCAGTTATTGGTGCCAAAGCACGGAACGTCAATGCTGCCGAGCGTAACGTCATGGAACAGACAGCCGTTCCCGACGTTGGCGCCCTTGTTGGAACTGCAGGCCGTCAGTTTCGCAGTATTGGGGTGTGCAATGGTGCCATACTCGCTGGCCGCGAGCATGTAGTAGTTCGGCGCCGCGTTGCCTTGCCGGCCGCCCGCTTTCTGATTGATCAGCGCCTGAATGCTTGCGAACTGGGGTGCGGTGAATGACGTCCCGCCAGCGCTGTTGAAGAAAGCATCGATCGGCGTGCTGTATTTGCATGGAGTCCCGCCTTCAGGCGCGTCCGACATGCAGAAAAGGATCGCATGATTGTAAAAGCCGTTGGAAGCAAACAGCGACACGTCTGGCAAATCGCGCTTCTTATCGGCCGGCATTCCCGGCACCGGCAACTGCCACGCAGGCTTTGCGTAAACAAAGCTCGGGCCGCCGCTTGCGCCCACGATGTCGAGGAAATTTCCGCCGATTGAGCTATTACAGAAATCGACCCCGTTGCTGAATCCGAACAAGTGGAACAGTACGCTGCTGGCGCAGGAATCATCCCACGTCATCTCTGGAATATATGACTTAGCCGATTCGCCACTGCCGCTGTTGCTAGCCTTCCAGAACTTGGCGTTGGTGCCATTTGCAGTATCGGCAAAATCGGTGCCGCCAGCTGCAAAATTATGAGGAGTGGAAGCGAGGCCATTGACGGCGATTCCGGCTATGGCAAACGCCGATGTGTTGAAATCATCACAACCAGCGGCTGCTCCGTCGCCGGTGGATACGAATACCGAGACGCCTTCCATGTCGGCCTGTTGCCAAAGCGCGTTGATGAATCCATTGCCCTCCGGGCCCGGGCCCTGAGCAGCTTCGCAACCACCGAAGCTCAGACTCATGATCGGAGGAGGAGTGGTTTGATCGAGCAGGTTTTGCGCGGCAATGAGTGCTCCAAAATTAGTTGCTGTGTTCGCGCAGGAAGCAAGTTTTACGTCCGCATCAGGAGCGATTGCACCCGCCCACTCTGCGTCAAGCGCTGCTTCGCCTTCCTCGCCGTTTCTTCCAGGATCGGTGCAGCCGGTTCCAGGATGGATTTGGCTGAATGTTCCCGAAAACGACGAAAGGCCAAACGAGGACCGGAACGTGGCAACATCTGCATTCAGAATATCGCTGATTTCGGCCACTACCACCGTCTGTCCCTTGCCCGTAACGCCGCTCGAGTAAAGCGGTGAAACATTGTAGATTTTGGCGAAGTCGGCTGGCGCTTCGTCATATTGCACTTGCCCGTTAAAGCCATCTGGGCAGCCATTGCAGGGGAAAGTGAAATTCGCCTTCGGTTTCCTGATGAGCGGCTTGGGGAAGAAGTTGTGCAGCGAGGTCACTCCAACGACTACAGGCGCGAGCGCCGCGGGAATTTGTACGTCACTGCTGTTGGCAATGTGGCGTTCACCGTGAACGTTGTAGTTGTGTATTTCAGTATGGAACGCGTCTCGCACTTGCGCGGCGTTGCCGGAGACGTCGATCACGAGGCCGCTTTTGTGCACCACGTTCACTCGAAGACCGTGCGATGTCAGCCAACTGACTACGGCGTTGATGTCATCCCGTGATGGACCGTAGAGTCTGCCCAGTTGGTCGGCAGAAAGCCACTTGCGATAGTTCGCCGACTGCGGGTCATGTTGCTGTGCGCTTAACCGTTCGACGGCTGATTCCTGCTCGGGGCTGCGGCGCAGCAGCACGAACATATGCTCCATCGCCAGGCTGTCGGCGACGGATCCTTGATCAAATTCCAGGCGCGCCATGGGATGCGTGCTGCCGTTGAGTTGTACCAGTTTCGATTCATTGACCTGCGCTGTAATTCTGTTCCCGGCCGCATATGCCGTTGGCGCAGACAAACTGGCGGCTATGCAGCACGCGACAATTAAAACCAAGCCAGATACTGGAAGGCGTTTGAACATTTTCGCTCCTTTTGCGAATCGATTGAGTGTTGATCCACGACGTGAAGCTGCGTACAGGCTCCCGGAGTGGTCTGTGTCAGCGGGAAAAACTGGTAGGCAAAAATCACGGGGTGCACCACAGGGTCGCACGTATTCTGCTAGCGAGCGTGCAGGGTTGTCAATGAAAACAGGGCCGTTCAAGAAATTTTTTAGTGGTGAAATGTTTTTCACACACTCGGTGAGAAGCCGCTAGGGGCTGGGCTTTTCAGGCACTCAGGATTTCTGACAACCAGAGAAGAATCAGCTTGCCTTGGCGATTGGAATCTCAGCGCTGACCAATTTCATTTTCGGCTCTCGCTCAAGCGCTGCCATCAGCTCTCGCATGATGTGGTCGTCGATCTCCGCGGCTTTCCCAATTTCGACCGGGTAGCGAACGACCGCTTCAATGCCCGAGGCCGTGTAGTGTAACCGTACCTTGGGTTGCAGTTCGGCAGAGACCGTGGTGAGATTTCGTTCTACCAGTTGTCGCTGGTTTGCGATCGCCTCCCGATAATTTGCCAGCGCCGACTCCACTGCCTGAATAATGCGTTCTTTGGCCTGGTGATAATCGGTCTCCGATGCCAGAGTCAGCTTCAATTCGTGCCAGATGAAATTCGTTCCTGGAATTTGTTTGAAAATCCCCGGGCCGGGCTGGAAGACAATGGAATTGGAGAACGCGACAATCCGACCGCTCGGTTGGGAATCTGCCGGCCCACCCAGTTCCATAAGATGAATTCGAACTAGTCCGATTTCAACCACCTCGCCCGTTACACCTGCAATTTGGACCCGATCGCCGACCCTTAGCCCATACCGTCCGATAAGGAAGAAATAGCCCACGATCGATGTAATCACGTTCTGCATTGCGACAGCGATTCCCGCGGTGATGAGACCGGCAAACGTCACCGCCGACCCGAGTTGGCTGGCGAAGGTCAGAACAATAATGATCGCGACCGTGGTCCAGATCACGATTCTGCGCAGCAGCAGAAACTGGTATCGACGCCGCGTATCGTGGACGTAGCGGAAACTTGCCCGTGTCCATATCTGACCGATTCCGAAGACGACCGCGATGGCGAGCGCCAACACTCCCAGGCGCAATAACAACTGACGCAATTCATCGTGCTCCTGGTCACGCACCGAATCGCGCCAGTTCTTCAACGAGGTCTCGTAAATCCCGAGCAATACGCCTGCTTTGCTCAAAGGCAGCAGCGTACTCGTGACCTGCTTGAACTGCGCAGTCAACGCGTCGAGTTGCTGCGACTCCTGGGCGAGTGCGGACGTGTCCGCAGTGTCCGCGGCCGCGAGAAGCTGATCTCCTTGACCAATCAAATTTCTCAGCGCATTGACCAACGGGGCGCGTAGCGCATCGCCATTTTTTTTAAGGGCTTCGGTGGAGTCGAGCGCTCCGTCTAGCGAACGGATTTTGCTGGAAAGGTGAAACAAGTCGCTGATCAGGCCCCACAGTCCGCTGGGAGGCGCCTTCGAAGGTATCGGCGCTGGTGCGGATGAAGAAGTTGTCGACCCGCCAGAATTTGCCGCGCCGCTCAAGTTCGGGGGCACCGAGTGCGCCAGTTCTTCGATCTGAGCGCGTAGTCCTACCTGATTGCCATTTCCGCTGGAAGAGACGAATTCCGCCATGGTTTGCAGCGCATCGCGACGCGCATTGAGCAAACCCAATTCGCTGTCCAGTTCATCGACCTGGATTTGGATCGCATGTCGCTTTGAGGCGGGGGCCTTCGTCAGCTTCTCCCGGTTTGCCTGTAGCTCCGATTGCGAATCCTGAATCTGCTGCTCAACTTTTTGCAGCGCCTGATTCAGCCGTTGCGCCTGGCTGTTGTCATTCGCAGGCTGGCCTTGTTGCGGAGAACGTTGGCGGCTCTGCAACTGCGCCACGCTGCGCGCATAGTCGAATGCCTGCTGCACCACCTGATCGGCGACTCGGGAATTCTCCTGCAGATAAGTCAGGTCGGCGGGCTCGCTGGCCAATTTTTGCTCGGCCGCGCGCTGGTGATACCACGAAATCGTCGTGCTCAGAAATTGAACGATCTTGGTTGCATCCTGAGGAGTTGGCGCGGGGGCGTTATTGTCTCCCACGGCGACTAACCCACACGCCAGGAATGCCCCAAGAATTTGTCGTCGGCACATTTTCATTGTTCTGTGAGGAGCCGGCTCGCTCCAGCTTCGGCAAGCAAGCAATGAAACAGTTTAAACGCTGCACGCCCTCTCAAACGGCGGGCTCGCTCGTATTTCACGTCAACTATTTATCTGCCATTAACCAAGCTGTAAACACGCGTCCTTCAATATAGGGCAGTCACGTCTCGTCATATCACTCATATGGCCTTATTTGGCGGTATTGCAATGTCGAACCACAGCGTAAACCCACTCCATGACGGAGCCGAGGGCCAGACCCTGTTAGCGCTGACCGGCCGCGCGTTCAGCCTGGCAATCTCGGCTGCCCACAATGCAGCCGATCTCGTCCTTGGCGCTCGGTCAGCATTGCAAACGGTCATCGACTGCGAGCGCGGGTTGGATGAACTCGACCACGAAATCGATGATCGAGTCGCTTTCGAGGTCGCTCATACATCACTGCAAGAAGCCCGCGAAAAGCTCGCCTGCTTGAAGTGCATGATCGATCTCGAGCGAATCGGGGATCTGCTGCTTTCGTTTTCCACTCGCGCGGATGCGATCCGCGGACGCCTCGAAATGCAGGACCTGAGAGACCTGGGCGACATGCTTTCCATGCTGGCTAAGATGCTTGCGGATACGCAAGCCGCTTTTTCCCGACGCGACCACGCCCGTGCAATCCACGTCTTGCGGTCAGACCAGCAGGTAGACCGGCTCCACAACTTGATTGTGATGCGCCACCTAGAACCCCAACTCCAATTCGGTGGGCCGGATAGCGTTCACGTCATCACCATGGCGCAAGCAATTGAGCGCGCTGCTGATCACGTAAAAAATACCGCCGAGGAAGTCTGCCACCTGGTCAGCGGGCACACCGTTCGTCACCTGCTCGGTATGCGCGAGAAGTCAGCGGAACAACTTTATCTGGAACACCTGAAACGTCAGCACCTTCCAGAAAGCGTCTCGAACGAATAGTTAATTTTGTGAACTGTTAACTTGCGGTTCATCTTCCTTTAACCATCCAGGCCCTTTAATCGAATTTATCTACAACGCTTCAGGAGAAACTACATTGAAAAAATCATTCCTGTTGTGTGCGTTGATCGTGCTCGCAGTGCCGTCGTTTGCCCAGACAAAACTAAACGGGGCAGGGGCCACTTTTCCGTATCCGATTTATTCGAAGTGGTTTAACGAGTACCACAACCAGCATCCGGATATTGAGATCAACTATCAGTCGATTGGCAGCGGTGGCGGCATTCGCCAAGTCACGGCCAAGACCGTGGACTTTGGCGCCAGCGACGGTCCCATGACTGACCAGCAGTTGGCCGACGCCAAGTTCAAGATCATTCACCTTCCGACCGTGCTCGGGGCCGACGTTCCCGCCTACAACGTTCCCGGTATCAAAACCGAGTTGAAATTCACTCCCGATGTGATCGCGGGCATCTTCTTAGGCAAAATTAGTTCCTGGAACGATCCCGCTATTGCCAAGGTCAACCCGGGCATTTCTCTTCCCAGCCAGTCGATCGTGGTCGTCCATAGATCAGATGGAAGCGGAACAACTTATGTGTGGACTGATTATCTTTCCAAGGTCAGCCCTGAATGGAACAGCCAAGTCGGAAAAGGGACATCCGTGAAGTGGCCCGTCGGTCTTGGCGCCAAAGGAAATGAAGGTGTTGCCGGCATGATTCGTCAAATGGATGGCGCCTTTGGCTATGTGGAGCTGGTGTATGCGGTGCAAAACAACATTCAATATGGCTCGGTGCAAAACGCCGCCGGAAGCTTTGTAAAGGCAAATCTAGATTCCATAACCGCTGCCGCCGCCTCGGTGAAATCAATGCCCTCAGATTTTCGCGTATCGATAACGAACGCGCCCAGTAAAGAGGCGTACCCGATTTCCAGTTTCACCTGGCTGCTCGTCCCCGCCGAATGGGGTGACAAGACTAAGCAAAAGGTGATGGTGGACTTTCTGAATTGGATGTTGGATCAGGGGCAGTCCATGACCGCACAGCTCTCGTATGCTCCGTTGCCTCAGTCGGTGAAAGAAAAGGAACGAGAGGCGATCAAGACGATTCGGTGAGTGCGCCTGGAACCGGGTGGTCTGACCGAACGGCAACACTACACATGCCATCATCTGGATCCAAAGTCTCTCTTGTGAACCCAACCCGGGAGGCATTCACCTCGAAGAAACCGATATTCAATCTCGATTCCGGCTTCAAAGGGTTGATGCTTCTGGCGGCATTGATCGTCCTGGCGGCCGTTGCTCTGATCGTCATCGAACTTTTACAACGGTCATCATTAGCTTGGCAAAAGTTCGGAATTCATTTCTTTTTTGGCAACGATTGGGACCCGGTTTCGGGCTCCTTCGGCGCCTTGCCATTCATCTACGGGACGCTCGTTTCGTCGCTTGTCGCGGTTGCCATTGCAGTTCCCCTCGCCGTCGCAGTCGCGCTTTTTGTTACTGAGATGTGCCCTCGTCCTCTGCGCAAACCGATCTCCTTCGCCACTGAACTACTGGCGGCTATTCCGAGCGTCATCTATGGGCTGTGGGCCATTTTTGTTCTAGTGCCGCTCCTGCGGGTGTACGTCGATCCGTTGCTGATGAAATATTTTTCCTGGACCGGCCTGTTTGCCGGTCCGCCTTACGGCATAGGAATGTTGGCTGCCGGCGTAGTCATGGCCATCATGATCATTCCGATCATTTCTTCGATCACGCGGGAAGTGCTTGCCGTTGTTCCTCAGCACCAGCGAGAGGCTGCCCTGGCCCTGGGGGCGACCCGATGGGAAATGATTCGAATGGGTGTGCTGCGAAATTCGCTGGCGGGGATCATTGGCGCGATCATCCTGGGCCTGGGCCGGGCATTGGGCGAAACCATGGCCGTCACCATGGTGATTGGAAATCGTCCCGAGATCGCCAGATCTTTACTCGCGCCCGGATACACAATGGCCAGCGTGATCGCCAACGAATTCACAGAAGCAACTGACGATCTCTACCTGAGTGCGCTTATGGAAATCGGCCTGGCGCTTTTCATCGTTACTGTGATTGTGAACATTCTTGCGGGTCTGATGGTGTGGAGCGTAACTCGTGGCACACCGGTGAAAGCAAATGTCTAACCAACGCCTGAGTCTCCGCCGAAAGCTCGTGGACTACTTCTTCACCGGCGTAGCTGCAGGTCTTTCCGTGGTGGTGGTGGGAACGCTGGTCGCGATTTTTGTCTATCTCGCCCTGAAGGGCGCGGGTTCGCTCAACTGGAGTTTCATAACCAAAACTCCAAAGCCTGTAGGCGAGGCAGGCGGAGGTATGGCCAACGCGATCGTCGGCTCTTTAATGATTCTTGGGATCGGCAGCCTCTTTGGGCTTCCCGTTGGAGTCGGCGCCGGAATCTATTTGGCGGAGTACGGTCGCAATCGTCTGGGAAACCTGGTCCGCTTCACTGCTGACGTGCTGAATGGTGTGCCTTCGATTGTGGTCGGGCTAGTCGCCTACTCGCTGGTGGTGTTGACTCAGCGGCACTTCTCCGCGTTGTCGGGCGGAGTCGCACTTGGCATCATGATGGTCCCGATCATAACCAGAACCACCGAACAGATGCTCTTGCTGGTGCCCCAGGCTGTCCGTGAGGCAGCGCTCGGCCTGGGCATTTCTCAGTGGAGGACGACGATATCGATTACCCTCGCAACGGCGAGAGCCGGAATTATCACCGGAATCATGCTCGCCTTCGCCCGAGTGGCGGGTGAGACTGCACCGCTCCTGTTCACTGCATTCGGGAATCAGTTCTGGAGTTTTAGTCCGAACCAGCCGATCGCCGCCCTTCCGTTGCAGATCTTTAACTACGCTATTTCCCCGTACGAGGATTGGCATCGTCAGGCCTGGGCAGGCGCGCTTACATTGGTGATCATAATTGTGGGAACCACTGCCTTCGTCCGGTTCGTATTCTTGCGACGCATGCTCGGAGGGGCGCGCTAAAGAACATGCCTACAGCTGTTGAAGTCCGTAACCTGAAAGCGTGGTTTGGAAAAGCCGAGGCGCTGCATGGCATCAACATGTCCGTTGAAGCCAGGCATGCCACCGCCGTCATCGGCCCATCAGGATGCGGCAAATCCACTTTCATCCGCTGCTTGAACCGCATGCACGAAACCAATCCCGAGGCGAAGGCCGAAGGTAGCGTGCAGGTCGCGGGGACCGACATCTACCAGATGCCGCCGGTCGAAGTCCGCCGCAAGGTTGGAATGGTGTTTCAAAAACCGAATCCGTTCCCAACCATGTCCATTTATGACAATGTGGCCGCAGGGCTGAAACTGAATGGCACGCACAATCGAAAAACTCTTGACGAGGTTGTCGAACGCTCGCTTCGGCAAGCCGCTCTGTGGGATGAAGTGAAGGATTTGCTGAAAAAGAAATCCGGCGCCAGTCTCTCCGGCGGACAACAACAACGCCTCTGCATCGCACGCGCGCTGGCCGTCAGCCCCGAAGTTCTTTTGATGGATGAACCAGCCTCCGCGCTCGATCCAATTTCGACCGCCAAGATCGAGGACTTGATCTTCGAGTTGAAGCAGAAGTTCACCATTGTTATTGTGACTCACAACATGCAGCAGGCCTCGCGTGTAGCCGAGTTCACCGGGTTTTTCTTAATGGGAAATCTCATTGAGTTCGATAAGACGGAAAAGATATTCACCAACCCGTCAGATAAGCGAACGGAAGAATATATTACCGGCAGGTTTGGATGACACGAATTCGTTTCCATCAGGAGCTCGACGAGCTCAAACATCGCGTTCTCGCTATGGCGGGAATGGCTGAACAGGCCATTGATCTGGCGGTGCAGGCCTACTCGCAACGTGATCCTGCTCTGTGCCAGCGTGTCATTGCCAACGAATCCGCCATCAATCGCGCCGAGTGCGAAGTGGACGAGTTTGCCGTCGACCTGCTCGCGATGCAACAGCCAATGGCCATTGATCTGCGTTTTATTCTTGCTGTTCTCAAAATCAATGCCGATCTCGAGCGTGTCGGCGATCAGGCCGTGAACATTGTGCAACGGGTTCAGAACATGATTGAGCTGCCGCCTTCCGAACTTCCGGTGGACATCCCCGCCATGGCGACGCGGGTGCGAACTATGGTGCGCGATGCCCTCCGCTCTTTCATTGACGGCGACCCTGATATTGCCCAGAAGGTGCTTGAAGCAGACGATGCGGTTGATGTAATGAATCGGGAAGCGTTCAAGACCCTTTCAGAGTCGATGCGCGCGAATCCTGAGTGCGCCGTTCAGGCCCTGGATGTTCTCTCGATTGCCAGAAATCTCGAACGAGTAGCGGACCACGCGACTAATATCGCTGAGCACGTGATTTTCTGGATTCGTGGCGCGGACGTTCGTCATGGAGCAGGGCACCAGACAGCCGGAAACTGAACTGATGGCACAACCGATCAACCCGACAATTTTTATTCTGGAAGACGATCCTGATATTGCCGGGTTGCTGAAACACCATCTCCAGCCAGCTGGTTTTGGCGTTTCCTGGTTTCCGACCTCCGCCGGCTTTCTCGACGAGATGCACACCCGCCGGCCTGCTTTAGTAATTCTCGACATTATGGTTCCGGGCAGTAGCGGATTGGATGTTGCGAAGGCCATCCGCAATAATTCGGCCCTCGCCGGCATTCCCGTGGTATTCGTAACCGCGCGCACGGCTGAATCCGATCGGCTGCGCGGCTTCGAGATCGGAGCAGACGACTACATCACCAAGCCTTTCAGTCCCAAGGAGGTCGTCGCTCGTGTAAAAGCTGTTCTCCGTCGTTTTGAGCAGCCATTGAAGAACGAAACCGTTCGCGCTGGCGATGTATTCATTGACACCGCGGCGATGCGGCTCACCGTTCGCAATGAGTCAGCCGTAACCACGGCCACCGAGTTCCGCCTGATCGAATTTCTCGCCTCACACCCCGGCCGTGTATTTACCCGCAAAAGCCTGCTCGATGCCGTTTGGCATGACACGGCTTTTGTCACTCCACGAATTGTCGATGTTTACATTCGCCGCTTACGAGAGAAAATAGAACGTGATCCGGAGAAGCCGAAGCACATTCATACTGTGCGCGGCGCCGGATACATGTTCGAGGTCCGTAAGTGACCAAGCGGGTTTTCCTAAAACTTCTTCTGCTTATCGTGGTGGTGGTCCTGGTCTCCACCGCAGCCCTGGATCTTTTCGTGCGGAGGAGTTGGGAAGATTCACTGCAGGGTGAGCTCGACCGAAACCTCGCTCAGAAGGTTCAGATGTTTGCTGCTCGCGTAGACCACGAGAGCAGCCAGGTTTCGTTTCAGCATTTGGCAAATGAGGAAGCTGCCGCATCGCGTGATCGGGCAACCATTATCGACCGTTCAGGAAAAGTCCTCGCCGATTCCGAAAGCAACGCCGAGGACATGGAAAACCATGCCACCCGGCCCGAGTTCGTTGCCGCGCTCGCCGGACGCTCGGGCGCCGACACCCGCCTGAGCCACACGCTGGGCGTGCGATTCCGCTACATGGCCGCGCCGACCTCAATCGGGGCCGTGCGGCTTTCTTATCCTCTTTCGTCCATTCAGCCTGCTGTGCGCCATGTGCGCTGGCAACTTCTTCAGGCATCGGGGATATCGCTCCTCGTCGGTTTTGCATTCGCGCTCGTCGGAGCCGAGAGTGTGGCCCGCCGACTCCGCAAGATGGTGAAATTTGCCGAGGAGATCGAGGCCGGCAATCTTGCGGCGCGTTTACCGGAATCCGGCAGTGACGAGATCGCTACGCTCGCCATCGCCTTGGACAAAACCGCACGCCAGCTTGAGACAAATTTTCGCAATCTCGAGAGTAGCCGGATGCAACTGGAAACCCTGCTGAACAGCATGGAGGATGCGGTCCTTGCGGTCTCGTCGAAGCGCGAAGTCGAGTGGTTCAACGGCGCCATGAAGCGGCTTGCCGCGAGTTCCATTTCTGTTGGAACACCCGTCATTCGAACCGTTCGCGATCCCGATTTCCTGCGCGCTGTGGGCGATGTTCTCGACCGGCAGCAGCCGCAAAGCGTTACCTTGTTCTCCGTTGTTCCTGGCCGGACATTCGGCATGACCTCTGCCCCGTTGCCTGGAGGCGGCGCTGTGTGCGTATTGCGCGACAACACTGAGGTGGCACGCGTGGAGCGCACCCGTCGCGATTTCATCGCCAACGTGTCCCACGAGCTACGCACGCCGTTGACTTCCCTGCTCGGGTACACCGAAACATTGATGGACGAATCTCCTGATAGCAAATCGCGCGAGTTTCTCGAGATCATCCGCCGCAACGCTCAGCGCATGAGTCGCCTCACCGAGGATTTGCTGACGCTGGCGCGGGTCGAGTCAGGCGAGGACAGGTTACAGGAAGCGCCCATTTCCGCTCACGAGCTTCTGCGGGATGCGCAGGCATCATTCAGCGACATGGCGCGCCAGCGCGGGCTCACGATCGACCTTGTCGAATCGCCGGATTCACATGTTCTCGCAGATAAGGACGCCATTCATCAGGTCTTCGCCAATCTCATCGACAATGCGCTGAAGTACGCTTCAGGCACAAAGAGACTTGAAATTGGCGCGGTCGAGCGCTCGGGTGAGCTTGAGTTTTATGTTCGCGACTTCGGTTCCGGAATTGCTTCAGAGCACTTGCCCAGGCTCTTCGAGCGCTTTTATCGGGTTGATAAGGCGCGTTCGCGCGAGGCGGGTGGAACCGGGCTGGGCCTCGCGATCGTGAAGCATATTGTGTTGAATCACGGTGGTCAGGCCGGCGTCGGCAGCGACCTGGGCCATGGATCGGTTTTCTGGTTCCGGCTTCCGATTGTCAAAGCGGAAGCGCCGGCATCCGCCGAACTTGAGCACAGCAATTAGTAGGGTTTTTCGCCGGGGTAGTCGAGTTCGAACAGCGACTCCAATTTTGTCCGCTCCAGCAACTCCTTCACCTCAGCCGGACTGAGCCGTTTGCCAGGGCGCTCGTCAGCATTGGCGAACGTATATCCCATGGTCGCCAGCACCGCTGTATGTAATGCCAGCATTTGTGGGTCAATGCGCTCGAACGTGTCGATCACCGTGTGATGGCGCAGGTGGTAGTCGCCGGGCTCAACCGCGATGGAATAAGTCGGCACACCCACTACCATGAATGACTCTTCGTCAGAATCGAAATCCGCGTCAGTGAACACTCCGTTCACATTCAGCGCAGCCAGCGGTGCCAGCAGTTTCTTTGTGTTGGCTTCAAGATCGTTGCGCCCGTAAAGCTTCAATCCGAGCGGCCGCTGGACTCCGGAATCTGAATTGATCATCGCCCAAATGCTGTCCAGTTCTTTCTTATGCTGCTGGACGTAGGCGCGTGAACCCAAATCGGATTGTTCCTCTCCCGAAAAGAACACGAAGCGGATCGTGTGTTTTGGCCGAATCTTCAGCATCTTCAGAACTCGCGCCGCTTCTAGAATCGTAGCGACCTCTGCGCCATTGTCGTTTGCCCCTTGTGCCGGGTCCCAGGAATCAAAGTGGGCGGTGAGCAAGACCATCTCGCCGGGGTCCGAACCCGGAAGGTCAGCAACTACGTTTCGTTCCGGTACAGGGCCGGTGCTGAATGAATTCTGTACATCCAACCGGATTTTGACCGGGCCATGCTCGTGCAAACGCCGAAGCAATGACGCGTCTTCATCGGGGATCGACAAGATTGGCAACGGCCCACGCGGATAGATCAGGAATGCGGAGGTATATAGCATGCGATCTGGCTTGTCTGAAACGATCATCATCGCCGCCGCGCCGGCGTTCGCCAGTTGCTGCGCAAGCAGCATTCTCGTTCCAACGTAAAGAGTCGATGTCATGCTGCTCGGCAAGGTCACCAGAACCGCAGCGCCCCGCACTCGTTCGGGCAACGGCGAGTGCCCATCACCGCTCGCGCCGATGTCTTCCACCGGAACTTCGATCTCTCCCTGAGTCCCCGGCGCCCAACCATACGAACCAATAATCAATGCGCGATGAACTGGACTCACTACTTCTGCCGTTGCCGGTCCGTGCGTCCAGCCAGGATTGAGCTCATAGTTCTCAAAGTGAGCATTGTCGAATCCCGCTTCCTGCAATGTTTTCAGGATGAGCTCGGCGGTTTGCTTCGATTCGGGAGTGCCTGTAATCCGGCCGCCGATCCGGTCCGTAAGCGTCTCCAGAAAATCTGAAGCGCCGCCGCGCAGCATGGAGTAGCCCATAATGCGAGTAAGTTCATCCTGGTTCCTGTCGACAGATGGATTCGATTGTCCAAATGCAATCTCAAAAAACAAAACTGGAAGTAGCAGCAAAGCACAAGCTCGCATGGTCCACCTCGCGGAACGCGCAATTCTAAATTGAATTAGTTTTTATTGACCGGAAAAGATCATTTCGACTACGGTGCAGTCATCGCTGAGCGGGGTGTCACCGCAAAATTGAGAAACCGCCGCGAAGATTGCATGCATATCCCCGCTCTTGGCAGCAGCTTCTAAGCGCTCGTTGTCGAAAAATTCCCCACCTGCGTTCTCCGCCTCAGTAACACCGTCAGTAACCAGCACAAGCCGGTCGCCGGCATGAAAGCTGAAGTGATCGCTCTCGTATTCCGCCCCGGCGAGAAGGCCAACCGGCAGATTTCCATGCGCCGGCCGAATCACTTCCTTGCCGCAGACGAATAATGGCGGAATGTGCCCACAGTTCACGAACTCAAGCTCACCGTCGCGGCGAAGCCGTGCGATGATAACCGTCGCATATTTTTCGCCGATATGTTTGCTGGTTAAGAACCGATTTGCCGAAGCCACAATTTCTGTGAGTGGGGTTCCGGCAACCAGTTGCGAATAGATCATTCCCTGAAGCGTCGATGCCAGCAAAGCCGCAGAGACTCCCTTCCCCGCAACATCCGCAAGCACGACAGCCAGTCCCTCATCGGTATTGATGGCATCAAAAAAATCGCCGCCGATTTCTTTACAGGAAACGTTCCGTCCCGCAAGACGCGCGAAAGGCACCTCCGGAATCGTCACCGCCATCAACCGTTGCTGGATCGACGCCGCAATCGCCAGCTCCTGCTGGTAGCGTCGCGATTCTTCTTCCGCCTGCACCAACCGCGCATTCTCGATCAGCGAAGCCGCTTCAGTAGCAACCACATGCAAGATATCCCCGCTTACCTTCGAGATATCGCGAGACGCAAAACGTGAGTCTACATACAAAGCGCCCATTGCTTCACCCGTCGGCAGCGGTTCACTTTCGGCGGTGCGGCCACGGGTCTGCACCTGCAACTTGCGCAATGGAATGCAGATCACGGTGCGCAAATCGTAAGCAACGATACTTTGCCGGTCAGCGAGATCCAGTGACCGGCTGGTATCGCTCAGCAGAAATTCGGAATTCGATCTCAGGGCGTCATCCAGAATTGAGTGCGAAATCGTCGTGTCGTCAAGCAACAACTCGCCCTTAGAATTTCGTCCCGCAGCCAACCTGAGTTCGCCGCTTTTGTTTTTCAGGAAAACATAGCCTCGCTCGGCGCCGGTCAGTTTCAAGGTGGTTTCGACCAGCGTGAGCAAGATCTCATCCAGCACGCTGGTGGTGTTCAGTTTGCGCGCGGCTTCGAGAAAAATTTTGGTTTTCTCCAGATCGCTGACATCACCCGAAATATGGATTTCCGAAATCTGGCTGAGGAAATCCCGAGCGGCGTTCGATTTGACGTTTTGCGGATGAAAAATCGCGTAAATCGTGTCGCGCGCGCCGAACTCTAGGCGGTCGTTTCTCTCGAGTTCTTTCCGTGCAACTCGCTCGCCATTCACGAATGTGCCGTGCTTGCTGCCCTGGTCCTCGACATAGAAGCTGCCGTTTTCGGAAATGACCAAGGCATGGTCGCGGGAGACACGAGGGTCGGCAATGACCAGGTCCTTATCCATCTTTCGTCCAATGCTGAATGGCGTGTGATCAAGCGCAAGCGTGCGCTGCTCGCCCCCATGGACGAAGATCAGGCTGGGGAAGACGCCCGAACTGACCGCCGGTACAGAACTGGTGGTTGGCACTGACATTCGTGGCCTGCCGACAACACAAGAATAATGCCAGTAATTCTGTAATGGGGAAAGAGTAGCCCGACGGGGTGCCCCGTCCTTGTCTCGCGGTTTATGCGAGACAGGGCGGGGATTTTGGAATATGGTTCGCCAACAATCGTCTACACGGCCTTTCGCTCGTCGGCCACATTTTCTGAGGCTCGATCAGATGCGGGACCAACTGTGCAACTCGTGCATGCGTGAGTTATATCGCGTCGCCGCTGCCGCAAACGACTTTCGAAGTTCGACCAGCGCGACCCAATTCCGGCGCCACTCGATTGAATGGTTACCTCATCCGCGCCCGCCGGAATAATTCGTGAGTTCACTTCGGCCCGCTCACTCGGTGTCAACTGGCTCCCGATCGACCCGGGTTCTTCAGGCATCTCTTCCGGCGTCGGAGTAATGTCTCGATCGGAACCCTCCCGATGTTGCACCGGGCCGGCATGCCAGGCGTCATCAAACTCCTTCTGGTATCGGTCCCATTTTTCTTCCGAATCGAGATCTGACTCCTTGTATTTTGGAAATCTTTCGATCTGCTCTTTGCTCAGGTTTACGGCAAAATCGCCGTCATGCTTTGCCGACTCGTGCAGCCGGTGCGGCGGGACCAGAAAATCTTTGTTCGAAAACCAGCCGCCGGTATCGACCACGAGGTACTTTATGTTTCCAGTGGAATGGTCGAAGATCACATCGTCAATCGTCCCGAGCTTCTCGTCATTGCGACCGTAGATGGTCGCACCGCGAATATCATCTTCCGTCTCGAGATCTTCAAAACGATAGTCGCGTAATAGGCCGTAATGGGGCATAAACCCTCCTGCAAGGAACTCATCTGAGTTCCTGGATTTGACATTCTTTACCGTGCTTATGATGCGTCCGGGAAGACCGGCGAGTGCCTTGCCCCTTTCAGATTGACCGATTGAATACGTCCGCGCGAATGGCCGGATTCCCTGCTTTATAATCGTGATCTGGCGCTTCCCTAAAAATCATGCATCTGTATCACTTTCCTGCTCTCTTTATCGGCGGCGACATCGTTGATCTCGTCCGCGAAACCGGGGCCGTGGCCCAGGCCGTGCTGGTAATCCTGCTGGCCTTCAGCCTGGTCTCATGGTCCATCATTCTTTCCAAGTGGAGCGTCATAAAGCGCGCCCGCGTCCAGAGTGGCAGGTTTTTGCGGACGTTCCGCCGTGCACAGCGCCTGCAGGACATGCACGCTGCTTCCGAGCAGTTCCGGCCCAGCCCTTTGGTTGGCGTATTTCAATCTGGCTTTCGGGAATTCGAACGCCAGGTGGGATCAACTGGCGGCTTGCGAAATCCACTCTCGGTTCAGCGCGCCATGCAGATCGCTTCATCTGAAGAAATGACGCGCTTCGAACGCAATGTTCCCTGGCTGGCGATCACAGGTGCAGTAACGCCTTTTGTCGGCCTGTTTGGAACCGTCTGGGGAATTATCGACGCATTTCATGGTCTAGGAGTCGCGCAGGGTGCAACTTTACGGGCCGTAGCTCCTGGAATTTCAGAAGCTCTGATTACAACAGCAGGCGGCCTCGTGGTGGCGATTCCCGCGGTCATCGCATACAACCTGATCGGCGGCTCCATTCGCGAGTTTGCTGCACGCTGCGATGACTTCTCACTCGAAATGTTGAACGCGGTCGAGCGCCAGCCCGTGGCTTCTCGAGTTCCCGAGGAGGTGCGGCGTTAATGGCTTTCACCGCACCTGACGGCCGCACCCAGATCGCTCTTGCCGATATCAACATCACGCCGCTCGTCGACGTGGTGCTCGTGCTTCTTATCATCTTTATGGTCACCGCTCCGGTCCTGCAATCGGGGATCGAAGTCGCTGTACCAAAGACTCGCACAGTAAAGGAAATCACCGAAGAACGGATGGTCATCAGCATCGACAAGCAGCAGAGGGTATTCCTTGGGAACGATCCCATCAATATCAATGAGATCGCCGCGAAGCTGAAGGCGAAAGTCCGCGACCCGCAACATCAATCTATTTTTCTTCGCGCCGATGAAGATGTTCCCTTCGGCGCCTTCGCTACCGTCATGGATGCTGTCAAGCAATCTGGCATCACCAACGTCAGCATCGTGACGCAACCGCTTGAAACCCATGCCAACCGGTGAAATCTTCTTTGAACACGAGCGCTGGGGACACAACCTTGCCTGGTCGGCAGCCCTGCACGTCGGCGTCACCCTGGCCATCATTGGTTATGCCTGGATCGCCTACAGCGGTCATGGCGCAAGCTGGGGGGCTGGAGGCGGCGGTAGCGCAATGGGAGTAACGCTGGTCAGCACGGTTCCGCTCCCGGCGAATCCAGTGCAGACGCAAAATGTGCTGGCAACTGAATCGAAGGGGGTCTCGAAATCGCAGCCTAAGCCCGCGGTCGAAGAGCCTGAAGCAATCGCAATCCCGGAAAAAAACGCAAAAAAGAAACCGGTGCATCAGCCAACGGAAACACAGCGCAAGCCGACACCGGCACCGCAGCAAGAGGCGAGCAACGTCGTTCCCTTCGGCGAGGGCGGTCCGGTCAGCGGTCCTTATTCGATATTCACCAGCGGCGCAGCAAAGGGCGGCTTTGGATTTACCGGTGGCGGCGGGGACTTCGGGTCCCGCTTCGCTTATTACGTGCGGGGCGTGAACCAGAAGGTTTCCGAGAACTGGCTGAAATACGAAGTCGATCCCCGGATTCAGAGCGCCAACCGCGTGTACGTGACCTTTGATATTGATCGAAGTGGACGACCATCGCGTGTAGAAGTTGAACAATCGAGTGGCGTACCGTCGCTCGATATTTCGGCGGTTCGGGCGATCCAGAGGATCGACACCTTCGGCCCATTGCCGGCTGAATATTCGGGGAGCAAGGTCAGTGTCGAATTCTGGTTTGATTATAAGAAATGATCTTTGCGAGCTTTGCGGGTGTTCTTTGCGAACTTGCGGTTAAAGCTTTTACCTCAAGGACGCAAAGTAATTCCTCGCGCACGAACCAAATCAGGTATAGGAGTTTTTCTTGAAACCGGAATCTTATCGTAATACGATATGTTTCATTCTACCGATGTGGCGCCTCTTTGCTATCGCTGCATTCTTGCTGGCGATTGTCGCTTTTCTAAGCCGGACTTCGGCGGCACAGGACTGGATCAAAACCGGAACCGGCCTCGGCGTAGAGCGAATTCGGATTGCCGTTCCCGATTTCAAAGCCACTGGGCAGGATCCCCGCAACGCCGAACTGCTTAAGACGTTCAACGATACGCTGTGGAACGATCTCGACAATGCCGGCATCTTCGAGATGGTTTCGAAGAGCTTCTATCCGCTCGGCCAAATTGGAGCGCCGCAGGACGTGAAGTTCGAAACCTGGAATGTCCCTCCGGCGAACGCGGCGATGCTCGTCTTCGGCAACCTCAACGCCTCTGCCAACAATATGACCATTCAGGGCTGGCTTTACGACCTCAAGAACCAGGCGTCGCCCCAGGTTCTCGGCAAGCAGTACACCGATGTGCCTACCACCCAGGCTGCCCGAGTCATCGCTCACAAATTTGCTGACGAAATCATTCTTCGCCTCGGCGGCGGAATCAACGGTATCGCGGAAACTCAGATTTACTTTGTGAGCTCGCGCAGCGGCCACAAGGAGATCTGGGCAATGGACTACGACGGGATGAACCAGCACCCGATTACCACCCTCGGTACAATTTCGCTTTCCCCGCATATTTCGCCGGATGGTTCGCGGCTCGCCTTCAGCTCTTTTACCGGGGCAGGTTGGGAAATCCGCATGTTCTCCTTCGATCTGAACCGCCTGGTGTCGTTCCCCCGATTCGCTGGGACGAATCTTTCTCCTGCCTGGTCTCCGACCGGCAGCCAGTTGGCGTTTTCGTCATCGCGCTCAGGCGACCCCGAAATTTACGTTGTCGATCAGTCCGGCGCGAACATCCATCGCATTACCAATTCCAAAGGTCCCGATGTCTCTCCGGTTTGGAACCGCAAAACGGGCTCGCAGATTGCCTGGGTCAGCGGCCGCTCGGGGTTGCCGCAGATTTACATCATGGGCTCTGACGGAACCAACGTTCAGCAGATGACCGACGAAGGCTATGCCGTTTCGCCGGCCTGGTCGCCCAATGGACAGTTTCTCGTCATCTCCTGGATGCGCCATTACGGCCCGGGCGCTCCAGGAGCCCAGGATATTTACATCATGGATGTCGTCAGCAAACAGTGGGTGCAGTTGACGCATGATGGCGGACGAAATGATTTTCCCGCTTGGTCGCCGGATGGCCGGCACATCGTTTTTCAGTCCACCCGATCTGGGTCACTGGAGATTTGGTCGATGTTGGCCGATGGCAGTAATCAGAAACAGTTGACCACTTCCGGAACCAATTCAGAACCAGACTGGAGCTGGAAGTAGATTTGATACTTGTGTTTACAACAGTGTTCCTGATATGTGTTCATTAAGCTGGCTTTCATAACGCTTTCATAAATTGAAGGGCGCGATCATAACAACGCGCAAACATTCGGGAGGAAAAATTGAAACAAGCTACGCTTAGACGTCTTGCCCTCGTCGTGGCATTGGGGGCACTCATGTTCCTCGGGGCGTGCCACAAGAAACAGGCCCCACCACCACCACCGCCGCCACCGCCGCCGCCCGCGCCGACTGCGTCTTTGACGGCGAGCCCGGACACTGTCGACAAGGGTACGTCAACTACGCTGACGTGGCAGACCTCGAACGCCACCGAGGTCAGTATCGACAACGGCGTAGGCACAGTGCAGCCAAACGGGTCACAGCAGGTGTCGCCGTCTGACTCCACGACCTACACTCTAACCGCAAAAGGCGATGGCGGGACCCAAACTGCCACCGCTCGCGTGACGGTGAATACGCCGCCTCCGCCGCCGCCTCCAGCACAGCCTTCGATGACTGACGAGCAGATGTTCGCGCAGAACATTAAGGACGTCTACTTTGATTACGACAAGTCTGATGTTCGCGGAGATCAGCAGTCGGCCATTCAAGCTGACGCCGCATTCCTGCAACAGCATCCGAACATCACGTTCACGGTTGAAGGACACTGCGACGAGCGCGGATCCACCGAATACAATCTCGCCCTGGGCGATAACCGCGCCAGTGCGGTCAAGAACGCGCTTGTGGCTGCAGGGATTTCTGCAGATCGCGTGAAGACCGTCAGCTACGGAAAAGAAAAACCGTTCTGCACCGAGCACAGCGAGCAATGCTGGCAGCAAAACCGCCGCGGTCATTTCGTGTATTCGAAATAACTCGGCTTGATCATTCTAAGGGCGGCTTTACGCCGCCCTTTTCTTTTGGCTTCTGTGCGGCCTTCTCCGTATTCTCGTGGCGAAGGTTTGATTTTTACCGCCAGAATTCCACAGCGATTCACACGATTAACACCCGGAATCGCGCATCAGATACCGCCTTTCGGCTTTCGCCGGCCGCCGCAGCAAAGTAGAATCTAAGTAACGCATGTCTCAGTTCGTTCACCTTCATCTCCATACTGACTATTCCATGCTCGACGGCGCCTGTGACGTCGAAAAGCTCTGTGAGCGCGCCAAAGAGCTCGGCATGCCCGCCGTGGCCATGACCGACCACGGAAATATTTTCGGCGCTGTGCACTTCGTCAATGCCGCTAAGGCCGCCGGTATCAAGCCGATCATCGGCTGTGAGCTTTACGTCTGCAAAAAAGAAGATCACCGCATTGAGCGCACCCCACCCGAGGGCGATACCTATAACCACCTTTTGGTGCTCGCGGAAACCGACGAAGGCTACCGCAACCTGGTAAAGATTACGTCTGAAGCTTCACTTCACGGTTTCTACTATAAGCCGCGGGTCAGTAAACAGTTCCTTGCGGAGCATGCTAAAGGGTTGATCGCGCTATCCGGTTGTCTGAAGGGGGAAGTTGCGGAATTTTTAACCGAGGACAAGTACGAAGCTGCCCGTAGCGCTGCCGCCGCCTACACCGACATTTTCGGCAAGCAGAATTTTTTCCTCGAAATTCAAGACCAGGGCCTGGAGATGGAGCACCGTATCCATCCCGGACTATTCCGACTTGAAAAGGACCTCGGGCTACCGCTCGTGGCCACCAATGACAGCCACTACCTTTGTGAGGATGACGCGCACGCTCAAGATGTGATGGTCTGCATTCAGACCGGCAAGAGCATTCAAGATCCAAATCGCATGAAGTTCGAGGGCACCGGTTTCTACGTCAAGAGCCATGACGAGATGTACCGCGTGTTCAAAGATGCGCCGAATGTCCTGAAGCGCACGCTTGACATTGCCGAGCGTTGTAACGTGCAGCTTGCGAAAGTAAGCAATCCATTTCCGCATTTCGATGTTCCCGCCGGATACACGCTCGACAGCTACTTCGAGCACGTGTCGCGCGAAGGCTTTGCGCGTCGCCTGGAAGGCATTCGGGCGCAGATGGAAGCCGGCAAGCTGAAGCACGGGATCGCAGAATACGAGCAGCGGTTGGCACGCGAAATCAGCATCATCCAGCAGATGAAGTTCTCCGGCTATTTTCTTATTGTCTGGGACTTTGTCCGCTACGCGAGGGAACACAATATCCCGGTGGGCCCGGGCCGCGGATCGGCGGCTGGGTCGCTGGTTTCTTACTCGCTCGGTATCACCGATCTGGATCCGCTTCAATATGAATTGTTCTTCGAGAGATTTCTGAACCCCGAGCGCGTCTCCATGCCTGATATCGACATGGACTTCTGCATGAACCGGCGCGGCGAGGTCATCGATTACGTCACGCGCAAGTACGGCCGCGAAAACGTCGCCCAGATCATCACCTTCGGGACCATGGCGGCAAAAGCGGCCATTAAAGACGTTGGCCGCGCAATGGACATTCCCTATGCCGACGTGGACCGCATCGCCAAGATGGTGCCGCCCACGCTCAACATCAAGCTGGAGGGCGCGCTCAAAGACTCTCCCGCTTTGCAGCAGGCGTATGAGAGTGATACGCAGATTCGGCAGTTAATCGATACCGCGAAGAAACTCGAGGGCCTGGTCAGGAATGCGGGGATGCACGCAGCCGGTGTCGTGATTTCCCCGCGGCCGCTCAACGAACTGGTTCCGCTCTATAAAACGAAAAACGACGAAATCGTCACCGCATTTGACATGGTGGCCATCGAGAAGATGGGCCTGCTGAAGATGGACTTCCTGGGCCTAACGACGCTGACGATTCTCGACGACGCTTTGAAGCTGATCAAGCAGACGCGCGGCGAACAGATTGAGCTCGAGAAAATCACGCTGCACGATCAAGTCACGTACGAGAAGGTCTTTCACAGCGGCCTGACGTCAGGCGTCTTCCAGTTTGAATCGCATGGCATGCGCGATGTGCTGCGGCGCTACAAACCGAATTCCATCGAAGATCTCACCGCTCTGAATGCGCTCTATCGTCCCGGGCCGATCCAGGGTGGAATGATCGATGACTTCATTGACCGCAAACACGGCCGCAAAAAGATCGAATATGAACTTCCCGAGCTGAAAGAGATTCTGGAAGAGACACTGGGCGTGATCGTCTATCAGGAACAGGTGATGCAAATCGCCAATGTTCTCGCCGGCTATTCACTCGGCGAGGCCGACCTGTTGCGCCGCGCCATGGGCAAAAAGAAGCCGGAGGAGATGGCGCAGCAACGTGAGCGCTTCATCGACGGTGCCGTAAAGCGTAATTTCCCTTCGAAGAAGATAGAAAAAATATTCGATCTCATGGCCCAGTTCGCCGGCTATGGATTCAACAAGTCGCACTCGGCTGCCTACGCGCTGCTCGCTTATCACACCGCATACCTGAAGACTCACTACCCGGTCGAGTTCATGGCCGCGCTGCTCACCTCGGTCACTGGCAATACCGATGACGTGGTCAAGTACATTAACGAATGCCGCGAGATGGGCATTGCCGTCGAACCTCCGGACATCAATGTCAGCGACGCGAATTTCACACCCCACGGAAGCGCGATCCGCTTCGGCCTGGCCGCAGTCAAAAATGTTGGGCATAACGCGATCGAATCGATTGTCGCGGCCAGAAACGAGTTAGGAAAATTCAAATCGCTATACGAATTCTGCGAAAAAGTTGATCTGCGCCTGCTCAATAAGCGAGTGCTGGAATCTCTTATCAAGAGCGGAGCCATGGATTCCCTGGGTCGCCGGGCTCAACTTATGGCGGTCTTGGATAAAGCGATCGAACAAGCGCAGAAAGCACAGCGCGACGCCGAATCCGGCCAGCATGGATTGTTCGGTGTCTTCCAATCGGAGGAAACGAATCCGCAGGAAGACCGCCTGCCGGAAATACCCGATTGGGATGAACACACAAGACTCACCAGCGAGAAAGAGATATTGGGATTTTTCATCACCGGCCATCCACTTGAGAAATATCGCGACAAGCTCGAGGACCTGCGCGCGCTATCAACCGCCGAGCTTGCCGCTATGAAATCCTCTACGGGTAAGGACGAAACTTTGACCACGGCTGGCATGATCGTCAACCTGCGCGTTCTAAAATCGAAACGTGGCGAATTCTATGCGCAAGGCTCGCTTGAAGATCTTTCCGGATCCATCGATCTGCTCATCTTTCCCGAGGCCTATAAGAAAGTTCAGGAGCGCCTGAAAGGGTTAACCGACACTCCTGTTCTGGTCCGCGGCGGCGTCCGCATCGAGGAAGGGGCAAATCCCAAACTCACGGTCAGCGATCTGTCCTCTCTCGAAGAAGCCAAAGTGCCACTCCCCAAGTCCTTGCGCATTCGCATCCCGCTCGAAAATACCTCAGAAAATACCATTGAGCAGCTGCATCTCCTTTTTTCTCAACGAAAAGGCGAGGCTCGCGTATTATTCGACGTGGAACGCTCAGGCGATTTCATGGTGGTAATGGAGGCGGAAGGCTATAATGTGCTCCCAGACCGTGCTTTCATCGGCCGTGTGGAAGAACTCTGCGGGCGCGGCGCGGTAAGAATCATTAACTGATCGGATCATTTGATCATCGGGTGATCAGGCGGTCTGAAAATCCATCAAGAAAACGATGACGACTGGCCTGCGGTGTAGAGGTCATGAAACCACAGATCATCAGATGATCGGATCACGGGATCATCAGATTGAGGGTTAAAATCGCTACGGCGAAAATAGATTTGATGAAGACCGCCGATATCACCGCTGTACTCACAGGTGCGCAACTTCTGGTTTCCATGGTGGAGACCAGGCGCGCCGCTCGCAACGGCGATGGGGTCGACGAGACCGCTCCCCAGGAACTTGAAAAGATTGAGCAGCAACTGGGGAAGCTCGAAGCCCTGGACGGCCAAAGCGCGGAAATTCGGAAAGAAATTGACGACCTGCGCGACCGCGTCGCGCTGCTTCGGAAGGAGATTTCCCACCGCGAAGCCTGGATCAAGACCGAACTCGCGCGGCATCCGCAGCGTCCATATTTCCTCGACTACGTAGAAAAAATCTTCACCGACTTCAGCGAAATTCATGGGGACCGTCGCTATGCCGATGATCCAGCCATGGTCTGCGGCATGGCACGGTTTCACGGTGAGGAAGTACTGCTCGTCGGCACGCAAAAAGGCCGCGACACCAAGCAAAAGGTCTTTCGCAATTTTGGCCTGCCGAATCCTGAAGGTTATCGTAAGGCGCTTCGCGGCATGCAGATTGCTGAGAAGTTTTCGCGGCCGATTTTCACGTTTGTCGATGTCACCGGCGCAAATCCCGGGCTGGGCGCGGAAGAACGCGGACAGGCAGAGGCCATTGCCCTGAACCTGCGCGAAATGGCGCGGATAAGAGTACCGATCGTCACCATCATCACCGGCGAAGGCGGCAGCGGCGGCGCACTCGCCATCGCAGTCTCAGATCGCGTGCTGATGTTGGAGAATGCAATCTACTCCGTAATTTCGCCTGAGGGCTGCGCCTCCATTATGTGGCGCGATGCAGCAAAAAAAGAACTGGCGGCCGAAGCGCTGAAAATTACCGCGTCCGATCTGAAGGAGCTGGGCTGTATTGACGCCATCGTTCCCGAACCGCCCGGCGGAGCGCATACCGACCAGGACGCAGCCGCCAAACTGGTAGATGACGCCTTGCAACAGCACTTCGGCGCACTGAAGCACACACCCGCCCACGAGCTAGTGACCTCGCGCTATGAGAAGTTCAGGAAAATGGCGCAATTCTTCGTTGAGCAGTAACCCATTTGCTGCATTTCGGATCCTTCTGGGCTGCCTCGACTGGCAAGGCTAATTCCCATTTCCGCGATGCGTCGTTTGTCTTGACTGTCCTCGGATTCAGCATATAATCCTCCCGGCATAGGCCACGTTCTCGATGCTCGTTTCGCGTCGTTAGGGCGGTTGTTTTCACGTGAGTCCTCAAGGGCACCGGTCCCAGGTAACACGTCTATAGGTCTACAGGTCCTCACTCGGTCGTGTTCGAGCACGAAGCCTAGTTCTCGGGGTGTCGCACAGTCCGTCTTATTCGACAAACAAGGAGGAAACATGTTGGGGAACATGTCACAAAGAGTCCGGGCTTACCGTCGGTTCATCGTGGCGGCCGGGCTCCTGTTGTCAGCATCGTTGCTATCTGCTCAAAATTTGCCGACGATACTGGTGAATTGCAATGCAGGCCAATCACTAAACGCTGTATTGTCCAAGCTGCCCAAGAACATACCAGTCACGGTCCTGGTGCAGGGCACCTGCACCGAGTACGTGAAAATCAATGGATTCGAAGGCCTCACTTTGAAAGCTGCCCCCGGTGCCGTGCTGCAACAACCGGGCACCACTCCACCGGGTGGCGTTGCGAGCCTGCTCTTGATCGGCGCTTCCCGCAGCGTCACCATTAACGGGTTCGCAATCCACACCACCAACACTGCCCTCGGAGGTGTTTCAATCGGACAGAACAGCAATGACATCCGGCTCCGAAATTTGATCATGGATGGTCCGGCAACATTTGGTGTTTTCGTTTTCGAAGCCAGCCAAGTATCCGTTGCCAATGTGACGGTGCGCGATTTCGGGTTCGCGGGAATTGCGGCGCTCGACGTTTGTGACGTACACATCGAGAGATCAACCATCAAAAGCACGACAGGTTCGCCTTTTCACGACGGAATATTCGCTTCCGGCGGAGGCCACGTCACTGTTCAGAGCACCACCATCCGTAACATGCAGGTAGGGATCTCTGCTGCTGACCATGGCATAGTCGATATTCAGAGTTTCACCACCTACTTTCCGAAAGCTGCGCCGGATGAAGTCGTGATCGACAGTCCAGCCGGGACGAGCGTCTGGGGTGTCGAAGCGCAAGGAGGCTCGGCGATTCAGGTAGGAGACACCAAGTTACAAATTACGAACCCCGGCCGACTTGGGGGAAGCGACACCGGGGCAGTTTTCGTCACGGACGGCAGCACTCTGACGGATCAAGGCGGCCACCTACTGATCTCCGGCAGCAAGGGCCAAGGACTACTTGTCAGCAACAACTCTCATGCCACTGTTTCCGGTTCAAGCGTTACGGGTGGCGCTCACGGCGGACTAGTTGTAGCAAACCTGTCCACAATCGAGGTGCAACCGGGCGGTGCTCTCACACTAGTGGGTGGTAACGTACTGGACTTGTTCTGTGATTCAAAATCGTTAATAAGCGGGACATCGAACCTTGCCGGAGTTCCGACAGCGAATTGCGGCAGCCTCCTGCCCGGCGACACCGAACCTTTGCCGTAGTACCGTGATTTCCGCGTGATTTGGTGGTTCGGACCAAGTCTCTGGTTCCGAACCGCCAAATTTTAAAGAAATGTAAGAACAACCTTTTATTCGATTGCTCCAACTCATTCCCTCGTCTAAACCCGCTCATCTCCGCACCTTATCAGCAGTTACTCACATCCAATCAGCTGCCGTATAATTTATCTAGTCCCGCCTGAACTGCAAATTCTCACCGCTAAGGCAGTTCGGAATGACAAAAACGTCAAGGATGGGATATTCGTTATTGCACAATCGATTGTGCAAAAATGGCAGGAAGGACTCCCTGGTTAATGGCTACAACTGACGTTGGGCTGCACGACGCCGCCGGACAGCGCAGGCGCGCCCCCGTTGTAAATGACATGAGCATTCAGGTGGCGACGGCGAACGGCAGCGGCTCGCAAAGCTCGAATACCGTACTACTTCGCAGCATTTTCCAAATGGGTGTGCCGGTCTCTGGCAAGAACCTGTTCCCTTCAAATATCGCCGGCCTTCCCACCTGGTACACCATTCGGGCTAACAAGGACGGCTACGTCGCGCGCAAGAAGGAAATTGATTTTCTGGTGGCGATGAATCCCGAGACGGCTCGAGACGACGTGATGTCCGTTCCGGCTGGGGCCGCAGTGCTCTATGATGAGCCTCTGAAACTGAGTTCGCTGCGCAATGATCTGATTTTCTATTCGGTCCCATTCGACAAACTGGTCGCCCCGGTCTGCCCTGAAGCCAAGCTGCGCAAGCTGGTCAAGAACATGATTTATGTCGGTGTCGTGGCCAAGCTGCTCGACCTTGACATGGCCGAAGTGGAAAAAGCATTGCGCAAGCAATTCGCAAAGAAAGTGAAAGCCGCCAATCTGAATTTTGCCGCTGCGCAAGCCGGATATGATTACGCCGCTTCCAGTCTGACTAAGCAAGATCCATTTCGCATCCAGCGCATGGACAAGAACCAGGGCAAGATCATTATCGACGGCAACACTGCATCTGCTCTCGGTTGCGTGTTTGCCGGATGCACGGTTTTGAGCTGGTATCCGATTACGCCGTCGTCATCGCTCGCCGAAAATCTGATCGAGTATTTCAAGCGCTTCCGGATTGGCGCGGATGGCAAAGCGACGTTTGCGGTCGTCCAGGCGGAAGATGAGTTGGCCGCGATCGGCATGGTAGTCGGCGCTGGGTGGGCTGGTGCGCGGGCCATGACAACGACTTCCGGGCCCGGTATTTCGTTAATGTCGGAATTCGCCGGATTGTCCTACTACGCAGAGATTCCTGGCGTAATCTGGGACATTCAGCGCGTGGGACCCTCGACCGGGCTGCCTACGCGCACGTCGCAGGGCGACATTCTCTCCACTGCCTTCCTTTCGCACGGCGACACCAAGCACATCATGCTCTTCCCTGCTTCCCCGCATGAGTGCTTTGAGATGGCGATGGACGCGTTCAACCTGGCGGAAAAATATCAGACTCTCGTATTCGTGATGTCCGACCTCGACCTCGGGATGAACAACTGGATGTCGGATCCGTTCCCGTATCCTGAGAAACCGATTGAGCGCGGCAAAGTCTTGACCGCCGATGACCTGAAAAAGCTTGGCAGCTTCAGTCGCTACAAGGATGTGGAAGGTGACGGAATCGGCTATCGAACATTGCCAGGCACAGATCATCCCGCCGCGGCATATTTCACGCGCGGCAGCGGCCACAATGAGCGCGCGCTCTACAGCGAGAAGCCGGAAGACTACGAAAACAACATGGAGCGGTTGCGGCGAAAGTTCGAACACGCGCGCTCGTTTGTTCCTGCTCCCATTCTCGAGAAAGCGCCGAATGCCGAGATCGGTGTAATCGCTTTCGGTACTTCGCACTGGGCGATGATCGAATGCCGTGACCAGCTCCGCAACGAACACAAGATTGCAATCGATTATCTGCGAATTCGTGCGTATCCATTTGCGAGCGAGGTTGCAGATTTTGTGCGGGCGCACAAGCGCGTCTACGTCGTCGAGCAGAATCGTGACGCGCAGTTGTTCAGCCTGCTCAAGCTCGACCTTGAAAGCGAACTGGTGCCGAGACTACGGAGCGTGGCTCGGCTGGACGGGCTTCCAATCGACGCCCGCTCCATAACTGACGAAATTTCGGCGATGGAGGAGAAGTAATGGCAACCACCCCAGCCCCGCCAAAAACCAATCGGCTCGGCCTTGCAGTGCTCGACTATCGCGGCAGCAAAACCACTTTGTGCGCCGGCTGCGGTCACAATGCAATTTCCGAGCGCATCATCGACGCGCTTTATGAAATGGGGGTGCAGCCGGAGCGGGTCGCCAAGCTGAGCGGCATCGGCTGTTCGTCAAAGAGTCCGGCTTATTTTCTCGGCCGCGCACACAGCTTCAACGCTGTTCACGGGCGTATGCCGTCGGTCGCGACCGGAGCGGTTCTAGCGAATCGTTCGCTGATGGCGCTCGGAGTTAGCGGCGATGGCGACACCGCCTCAATCGGAGTCGGCCAATTCATTCACCTCATGCGCCGCAATCTGCCGATTATTTACATCATTGAAGATAACGGCGTCTACGGACTGACCAAGGGCCAATTCTCCGCAACCGCCGATCGTGGCTCGAAGCTCAAGACCGGCGTCATTAATGAACTTCCGCCCATCGACACCTGCGAGTTGGCAATTTCGCTCGGCGCGACATTTGTTGGACGTTCGTTCTCCGGCGACAAACGCCAGCTTCACGCCATGTTGAAGGCGGCAATCGCGCATCGCGGTACCGTCCTGCTCGACGTGATCTCACCGTGCGTCACCTTCAACGATCATGAAGGCTCAACCAAGTCTTACAAATACATGCTGGATCACGACGAGCCGCTTCAGGAGCTCAATTTCATTCCGTTCTTCGAGGACATTTCCGTCGAATACGATCCCGGCACCACGGTCGAAGTCACCATGCACGACGGGTCACGGCTGCGCCTTCGCAAACTTGAGGAGGAATATGATCCAACGAACAAGCTCGGTGCGATTACGCGTCTCGGTAAGGCGAAGGAAGAGGGCACTATGCTTACCGGCGTTCTCTACGTGAACACGCAGGCGCCCACGTTCCTCGACATGCTGAACATTACCGATCAACCACTGGCGACACTTCCGCCATCAGTGGTCCGCCCTGGTCCCGCGGTGCTCGATCAGGTGATGGAAGAACTGCGATAAAGATTACTTCCGAGCCCGTGAACTTCCCTTTCGCTTAAACTGGACGGCGTGCGCAAGCTTCTTCTCATCATTCTCATCCTGCCGATCCTTGCGGGCCTCGGCTGGTGGTATTTCCACGAGCGCGAGCTTTCAAACTTAGATCCCGGGTACCGCGAGTACGCGTACATAACCAATGGCAAGAGCAACACCGTTTCGATAATCGATCTGCGGACTTTTCGCCTGGAGAGAACTCTTCATGTCGGGAACAGTCCCACTGGAATCGCGGCGAACGGCCGAAAAAATGAGATTTACGTGGTCAACAGCGGCTCGGCTAATGTCAGCGTCATTGACGCTGAGCGAAATAGTGTGGTCGCTACCATCGGTGTCCACGGCCTGCCTTATTTCATCGATGTCTCAAGCGACGGCAAACGCGGATACATCGCCAATTCAGGATCGAACAATGTTTCGGTGCTTGATCTCGACCAGCGAAAAGTCATTGCAGCCATCGGAGTGGGCGATAAGCCAGGTCTGGCGCGGGTTTCCCCGGACGGAAACATAGTAGTAGTCAGCAATCGTGGCGGCGATTCGGTGTCTTTGATCGATGCGCGTAGGCTGTCCTTGCTGGGTACGATTCATGCTTGCAGTCAGCCTACTGATGTTGCCATTCTCCCCGACAGCAGCAAGGTTTTCGTAGCCTGCTCCGGATCGGGGCAGGTCGCCTCGATTGATCTAAAAACTCTCAGGCTGATTGCCCTGCTCGATGTCGGAAAAACGCCAGCATCACTGGCCTTAAAGCCCGACGGAGGCGAGCTCATTGTCTGCAACTTTGATTCCGACAATATTTCGATTATCGAAACGACGACTGACGAGGTCAGCGGGAGTTATCTGATCGGAACGCACCCAACTCGCGGCGTCGTTTCCGCCGACAATTCGCGTCTATATGTAAGCAACTTTGGCTCCGATTCAGTTGCGGTTTACGACATTGACATGGGAAAGGTCATTGCTTCGCTGACGGTCGGGAGTCAGCCCGATGGGCTGGCGCTCTCGCAAAGCCAGAATTACTTGCTCGTTCTCGATTCACAAGCGGGAGATGTAACGGTTATCCAAAAGCGCAAGCCACGAAAATTAGAGCCCGGGGAATATGGCCTCCTGACCATGATTCCGGCGGGAATGCAGCCGAATAACATTGTGGTGAAGTCTTTCATGCTGCATTCCCCGAGATAGCGGTTCTGACCGTTGGGTCCGGCAAGGTCCTCGAAAACGCCATCCCATAGAGGAAGGCATTGGAGTCAGCGCTTCGCTCTCATTACAGAAGAAGATTCATTGGCACGTAGCCGTGTAGCCATACCAGTGACCAGACTTCGAGACTTCTCCGCTAATGATTCCATCGGCAGATATGCCGCGAACAGTCGTCGCCGACGGCGGCAGGTTGGGTACCGCAATGCGTTCAAATTTTCCGTTCTTATACAGAAACGCAACCGGCCCTGCCGCGTCCCCCACAATCACCCCAGCATTGCTGATGCCGTACAAATCGGTCTGAGAGGGCTTTTTGAGGTAGTCGAGCGTGGCGAAACTGCCATTGCGGTAAATGAAGCCGTGGTCCTCAGTATCACTGCCGTGGTAGGTGCCCACGATCGTGCCATTATCGTTGATGCTCCACGGCAGCGTCTCATTGGATCCGGGATAGTCAACATCCACGAAGCCGCCGCTGCTGTACCGCTTGAAGCCATTCTGCTTGCCCTTCAGGCCTGTGTACTGCCCAACTGTTGTGTTGAATTTGTTTACTCCGTGCACCATTGTGCTGCCTGGCTGGGCCTTGGGATCGTTGACCTCAGTCACCGTCGAGCCTTGCAAAATGACGGCGTGCCCCTGTTTGGACGCATCGACATAGCCGCCAACCGTCGTGCCATTATTGTTTCGATTATTGAACCAGCTCCACAGCGCGCCGGACGGCAGCCAATAACTGGTTGCACCTCCTGATTTGCGCACGAACGCTTTAAACCCTGGCGTAGCGTTTGGAAAATCTCCGTAGCCGACGACCGTCGTATTGTCGTTTACGCCCCAGGGATGAGTTGCCGGGTTGTTTGGATGAGACTGGTTTAACGAGAACACTTTGAAGTTACAGGAAGCCTGGGTTTGTGCCTTAGCGAGCGGGACTGAGAACGCTACAGCGATGGCCACTATTGATGCAACTGCGAACCGTGCTTTGCGGACTTGCATAAAAGCGAGTGCTCCTTGAATACGGCCTCAGATTTGGGCGGAGAGACCGAATTTCGCGAGTGAGATGTAGTCGAAACCTGCTTAGTTGCAGCCTTAGACGAGACTTACAGGATAGAAAGCAGCACGCTTAAGGTGAGCTGGAGCCAAGTTACTGCAGGGCTTTTCGCATGGTACATACGCTAACGGCAGGCTGCCGTGAATCCCCGCCAGCCGGTTGCAGTGTTGTCCAGGTTTGTCCTGCCGGTGATTAATCCATCGGGGCTGATTCCGTACGCGTACGTGGAAAACGAGTTGGGGACCGAAATTTCCTTGAAACTGCCGTTCTCGTAAAGGAGTGCCGCACCCTGCTTGGTTCTGTTCGAGCGCCCGATAATCACGCCCGCATTGCTAATGCCATACAGGGCCGTAGCGGTGCCCTGGGGATCATTGAGTGTTGCCCACTGTTTGTTCAGATAGAGAAAGCCACTGGAACGCGCGCCGGAAAAGTAATACCCGACGATTGCGCCGCCATCATTGATTCCGGTGGCAAAAGTCTGTTCTGCCCCTGGGTAGTTGAGGGTGATGAAACTGCCGTTCTTGAAACGCTTGAAGCTGTGGGCGTGACCATTGCCGATCGAGTCGATATAGTACCCAACCACGCTGTTCCATTTGTTAATTCCGTTCGCGTAGGTCGCCCTCACCGTTTTCGGAAATGCGATAGACGTGAAACTCGAGCCACTTAACATGAAGCCGTTTTGAACTGCCCCAGTCTTGTTTTCCGCGTAATTGCCGACCTTGACGCCACTCTCGTTCCGTCCAGTGAAATACGTGTAACTCCTATACGTAGGCTCGGCATTCGGCGCGCTGAAGTAGGTAACGGCTCCGGCCGGGGAACGTGTGAAACCCCGTTCTCCTCCTCCGAGATCGACTGCGAGGCCAACCAGCGTGCCGTCATCACTGATTCCATTCGGCTGCGAAGCAATGCTTTGGGGGAGCTTGAATAATTTGAACTGGCAGGAAGCTTGAGTTTGCGAGTATGCAGTAACTACGGTTATCGGTAAGAGAACTATTGAAAAAGTTAGGACGCGGCAGAAGGAGCGAATCGAAGAATTCATAGAACACTCCGGTGGACGACGACTGGAACCCTACATTCGAAGGAAAGTTTCGACGTTAATTGAGTTTTCCAAGTTGCCCCTGTGGAAAATTCGCTGATGCACCAGGTGGGAACTTCCAGGGCGGTGGTCACCCGTTCGCGCCGCAGCACTTCTTGTATTTCTTGCCGGAGCCGCACGGACACGGATCATTTCTGCCGACCTTCGCGCCGCTGCGGACGACTTGCTGCACAGGCTGGCGTTCTCCTGCTCCTGCCATGCGAGCCTGTTCCAGTTCTCGACGTTTGCGGCGCTGGGCAGCCTCTTCGAAGTCATCGACTGAGGTTGAAACCCCGCGTGGAGGACGGTTCCCATTGCCGTCACCGTTGGAAGGCAAAGCGTGTGGAGTAGACGGCTCTGTACTGTGTGCAGCAGCTTCGCGGGTGATGATCTGCATGAGGTATAAGTAGCGCGTCGTATCTTCCTGGAAGCGCTGCATCATGTCTTCAAACATGTCGAAAGATTCACGCTTGTACTCAACCAGCGGGTCCTTCTGCCCATAGCCACGTAGCCCGATTCCTTCTTTGAGGTGGTCCATGTTGAGCAGGTGGTCTTTCCACTGCTGGTCCAGCACGCTCAACATGATCATGCGCTCGTGGTACCGCATCGCATCAGGACCGATCAACTTCTCTTTGGCTTCGTAGCGCTCCTTCAGCTTGTCGAAGATCGCATCCCCAAGTTCCTGCCGGTTCAGAGTTTCAGGCTTAATCCCTTCGGCAAGAATGTCGACGCCAAAGCGCGTGAAGATCGCATCTTTCAGGCCTTTTATGTCCCAATCAGCAGGATGCACCTTCACAGCCGCATACTGATCAAGCAGCTCGCTTAAAATTCCCGCGACGTAGTCTTCAAGAATCAGGTCTTTCTGATCGACGCCTTCGAGCAATTGTCGCCGCAAGCCGTACACGGCCTCGCGCTGCTTGTTCATTACGTCGTCATACTCGAGCAAGTGTTTGCGGGATTCGAAGTGTTGGGCTTCAACCGCCTCCTGTGCTTTCTCAATCCGCCGGCTGATGAGCCTCGACTCGATCGGAACGCCTTCTTCCATGCCCAGGCGCTGAAGAAGAGTGGAAACCCACTCCTTGGCGAAGATGCGCATCAGGTCATCTTCGAGGGAGAGATAAAAACGCGAACCGCCCGGATCGCCCTGGCGGCCGGCTCGTCCACGCAACTGGTTGTCGATGCGCCGTGCCTCGTGGCGTTCGGTGCCAAGAATGAAGAGTCCGCCGGTATCGATTACCTCATCGTGCTCTTTGTCGGTCTGCTGTTTGAACCGATTAAACGTCTCATTCCACAGATCAGTCGCAACCACGTATTCGCTGCCCGCGTAGTACCAGACAGTGCTCTTGGAATCGTCGACATCGACTTGCTGAATTTTTCCCTGTGCCGCCCGTAACAACTGCGCCACGCCCTTCTTCACGCATTCCTGCTTGGCCATGAACTCGGCATTGCCGCCAAGCAGAATGTCTGTGCCGCGGCCCGCCATATTGGTCGCAATTGTGACCATGCCCTTGCGGCCCGCCTGGGCGACGATCTCAGCTTCTTTTTCGTGATATTTCGCGTTCAAAACGACGTGCTTGATACCCTTTTTCTTCAGCAGATCTGAAAGTCGTTCTGATTTCTCGATGGAAGTCGTGCCCACGAGCACAGGTTGCCCTGTCGCATTCAGCTTTTGGATCTCATCCGCCGACGCAAAATACTTTTCCTTTTCCGTGCGATAGACCAAGTCAGGGTTTTCGATGCGCAGCAACGGTTTGTTGGTCGGGATAACAACCACGTCAAGCTTGTAAATGTTGCCGAATTCTGCAGCTTCGGTTTCCGCAGTACCCGTCATGCCGGCGAGTTTCTTGTACATGCGGAAATAATTCTGGAAAGTGATGGTAGCAAGCGTCTGATTTTCGCGTTCGATCTTGACGCCTTCCTTCGCTTCCACCGCCTGGTGCAACCCGTCAGACCACCTACGTCCGGGCATCAACCGTCCCGTGAATTCATCGACGATGATGACTTCACCATCCTTCACCACGTACTCCACATCGCGGTGATAAAGCGCGTGCGCCTTGATCGCGGTTTCCACGTGATGCTTCAGGTCCCAGTTTTCCGGGTCGGCGATATTCCCGATGCCAAGCAGGCCTTCGATCTTTTCCCATCCCTCGTCCGTGACTGTAATGTTGCGGTGTTTCTCATCGACGGCGTAGTCCCCGGTCAATATTCTCCGTTGCGGATCGTCAGCGGCCTCCTCCAGTTCCTTGCGCAATGCTTCTTCTTGATCAGGACGGACCTTGCCTTCCTCGAATAACCGACGCGCTTCCGCTGGCGTCAGCTCTTCACCTTTGTCGAGCCGGGGAATAATTCGATCCACACGCGCGTATTTGTCGGTCGACTCTTCGCTCGCTCCAGAAATGATCAGCGGCGTGCGCGCTTCATCGATAAGGATGGAATCAACTTCGTCGACAATGGCGAAATTGTGCGGCCGCTGCACGCAATCCTTTAAGTCGAACTTCATGTTGTCGCGGAGATAGTCGAAGCCGAATTCGTTATTCGTGCCGTAGGTCACGTCTGCAGCATAGGCTTCGCGGCGCTGCTGGTCATCGAGATCATGGACGATCACACCCACACTCAGCCCTAGGAAGCGATAGAGTTGGCCCATCCATTCCGAGTCGCGCTTGGCAAGATAGTCATTCACCGTGACGACATGCACGCCGCGTCCGCCTAACGCGTTCAAATAAACCGGCAGGGTCGCGACCAGCGTTTTGCCTTCGCCGGTCTTCATTTCTGAAATCTTCCCCTGGTGCAGCACCATGCCGCCAATCAGTTGCACATCGAAATGGCGCATGTTGAGCACGCGGCGGCCTGCCTCGCGCACCACGGCGAAAGCCTCTTCCAGAATTTCGTCGAGTACCTCGTTGATCGCATCGAACCGCTGTTTTTCGAGTTCTTTTAACCGGTCAGAATCGGCCTCTGGCTCTTCAGGTAGACGGCTGAGGTGGTCTTGAATTCGCTTGCGGAATTCATCGGTTTTCGCGCGCAGTTGCTCATCCGAGAGCTTCTGCATCTCGGGTTCAAGAGCACCAATGGCCCGAACTCGAGGCAAAAGACGCTTGACCTCGCGCTCGTTCTTAGTCCCGAAAACCCTTCCTAAGAGCTTGTTGATCAAATCTGAAGTCCTTGATTGAGCACACGTCCAACCTTGGTAGAGCCTAACATATTAGATGCCATGCTCTGTCGTTCGTCGCAGGCCTGGAGACACTACGGATGAGCGGATCACTCCCCGAACATCGGCACTTGCTGCAGGTCGGCGGGCCCACGCCGCGGACGTTTGGTTGCGCCGATCACAGCCAGTACCGTCAGCGATTCGAGCGCTCCCCGAGGCACAAACATTCGCTGAACATTGGACCGCAAATCCGGCGGGTTGACGAGAAAGCCTTCCGCAGTCGTGAGGCTGAGATCATTGGGCATGAGCCCTTCGAGCAATTCCCCGTCTTTGAATTTGATCCGCACCCACAGACCTTCGGCTCGCGGACGCGTGGTAAACGTCTTGCGCGCGAGCGAGTCTGATTCCGCAAAATCGCGAACGAAGAAGACACACTTTATGTCTTTCACCTCAATCGCGACCACATTGCCTGTCGTATTCAGCAGCTCCACTTTCCCGTCATGCACAAAATGGACCGGCGCAACGTATCCGTTGACCGTATCCCGGTCAATTTTCCGAACTATGACCTTTTTATGGGTGGAAGGCATGGAGGAATTTTGTAATCGGGTAATTTGGGTAACCTCGCGGGGGAATCAAATTACCAAATTACTCAATTGCAAAATTACTCAATACTTTTTGATTTTCGCATTCGCTCGGCCGAAAAACTCGGGTATCTCGCTTCATAGTAGCCAAAACAATAACGTTGTGATATTTTTTGTAGTTCGCTCGACCTTCCGAGATGAAACTAACCTTTTCATTCATAAGCACTTACAACCGGTTTTACCGATTTCCACAGAGTGTGCTGTGGAAATCTGTGGAAAAATCGGCATCCCATACCAGCGTTAGTGCGAGCGAGTTGATGTAGCAGGGCAGTTCAGAACCGCAAAATGGCTGACTACATTTACACGATGGAGCTGCGGCTCACGCCGAACCAGCAAAAAGGCGTCACCCTGGTCCAGGATATTGCCCGCAACGCGGGAATGAACGTCTACTTGACCGGAGGGGCCGTTCGCGACATTATCAGCGGCTTCCCAATCCGGGACCTTGACTTTACGGTTCAAGGCAATCCTCTCAAGCTACAGAAGGAATTCGAGCGCGCCGGGGCCGTGACCGGCGGCAGCGACGAAGAGAGCAAAGTTCTCTATTTGACCCTGCCCGGGGCGGTTCGCGCCGAGGTCAGCAGTTCGCGTACCGAGAAATACGAAAAAACCGGCAAGCCGCCGATCATCGCTCCCGCCACTATCATCGAGGACCTTCGCCGTCGCGATTTCACGGCCAACGCCATGGCTTTGTCACTGAATCCGGGCTCGCGTGGTCTGCTGATGGATCCTTTTAACGGCGCGGCCGACATCGAAGCCAAGCTGGTTCGCATTTTGCACAATTATGCCTTTGTCGAGGATCCCTCGCGACTGATTCGCGCCTCTCGATTCTCTGCCCGCTTCCATTGGCCGCTCGAGGAGCGCACCCAGGCCCGTTACGACTCCGCCAAGGAAAACAACTACATTGAATACATCACCAATCGGGCCATCGGATACGAGATTGAGCAACTGGCGTACGAAGACGACCCCCTGAATGTGGTTCGAGTGCTCGAAAAAGAAGGCTGGCTGAAAGTGTTAAGCCCGCACTGGACTCTAGCCAAAGTCGATACCGAAGGCATTTCCGAGCTGGTGAAGACTCGGCAGCAGATGAACGAACTCGGTTACGCGCCCGATCCGCCGGCAGCGGTGTTGTACTTCCTTACCGATAAGCTTAGCGACAAAGAAATTGCCGACATGCGCAAGCTGATCCCGCGCAAGGACTTGGTTGATGCCTGGCGCGATATCAATGATCATGCAAAAGAACTGGCTAAACGGCTCACTGGCAAAGAAGCCTCTACGCCATCGCGCACCTGGAAGTTGCTCTCAAATGCGCGGCAGGAAATGGTGCTTTTCCTCGCAGTCACCTCGCGCCAGCAGGTAGTGCAACAAAAGATAAAGAGCTTTTTCACCAAGTGGCGCGAAGTTCAGCAGAAAATTCCGTTGCCCGAAATGACCGAGCTGCTGATCACTCCTCAACTTCCGGAGTATCCAAAGATTGCAGAAGAAGTTTTCATGCTCCTGCTCGATGGGAAATTGCGTTCGCGAACCGAGCGGCTGAATTTCCTGAAGCCTTTAGCGCCTCCTCCACCGCCGCCACCGCCTCCGCCCCGCCGCGGCCGCGCAGCCAAAGCAGCGGCACAGGCAGGAGCCCCGGCTCAACCGCCGGCCGCCACTGCCGCAAAGAAAGGAAAAGCGGAACCAGCGGCTGCGAAAAAAGGAAAAGCGCAGCCCACGCTCGCCGCCCCCGTAAAAGCGGAAAAGGCCAAAGCTCCAGCCCCTGCACCGAAGCTTCCCGAAAAAGGAAGAAGTGAGAAAGCACCGCCGAAATCCAAAACGAAGCTCACTAGCGCAAAAAAGCCGGCTGCGAAGAAGAAATCCGGCAAGCGCTGACTTACATCTTCGAAGTCAAATCAAGCCCGAAATTTGGATGGTGAAAGGTCCCGCTGATCTTCACGGGAATTATTTTCTCATCGTGGGTTTTTTTGAAGAATGGTTCAATGGCCTTTGCGAATGCGGCCTTAATGCCAGAGGTGGTTTTGGTGAGGCTGGCCCTGGTGGCCAGTTTCCCGTGCATGTCCACGCGCTCAGTGACCAAGCTATAAGTACCGCGCAGTTGAGCCGACGCGTTTTGGTCATGTGCCGTTAGCTCCGTAAACTGCGCCGTCCCATCCGAGGCTGTCACCCTTCCAGCCAGATCCACCGGTTCGCTCTCCTGACTGTTTCCTGGATCTTTCTGGCCTGGTTGCTCTGATATCTTTTGCAATCGCGTCTGAGTCTGCATATTCGTGAAACGCGCGTCACGAATCCGAAAATCGCTCTTCAATTGAAGTCGTTTTACAAACTGCTCTTTACCTCCCCGAATCGCCACATGCATGGTAAAAGCAACGCTCCCAGTAAGGGGCGAGACGCTTGCGTTGATGAAGGGATAAAAGGTGTCCTCAATCCTTCCTTGCTTACACTCCAAGTCAACCACGGCCAGCCTTTTGCCGTCGGCGCCACGGTTAAAGCTGCCATGCGCCTCAATCTGGTCCTTCCCAAATTTCGCTTGTATCGATTTGAGGATCGTGTCACCAGCGGTCGCATTTACGGTCGCGTTGAACTGAGTTTGCAATGGCAATCCGTGCTTAGTGTTGGTCAGTTGAAAATCGGGTGCGTTCGTCGTGCCCTTCACATCGATGTTCTTGAACGTGCCCTTGAAGTCTCCAACGGAGGATAGAATGCCCGCGATAGAACCAAATACGCTCAGGTCCGCGTGCTCCAGGGAATACTTGCCGGAAACTGGAGTTGCAGCGGGGTTGGACTTGTTCCATGGCCCGAACTCCCCTGAGGTGCTTATCAAGCCACGCGGCAATGGATTGTCAAATACTGCCGCGAAGTGCGTACTTCCGTTCTCGCCCAGATTTTCCAAACGAAATTGATGAAAATGAAATTGCAACGGCGCCTGGTTTCCTCGTTGCACCTCCAATTCGGCATCATCGCCGACGAGCTTGTCTACAGTCGTGTCCTGCTCGGGAGTTCGCGTGCTCTTAAACACGGTCTTTTTGAGCACCAGGCGCAAACCGTCGGCACGTATAAGGCTAACGTGATGACTAAAAAGTTTTATAGAGCCACTACGGATATCAAGCCGCTGAATTGTAAGCACCGGCGACTCATCTCCTTGCTGACGAAAAACCACGTTTTCCGCTACGCATCCGGGCGGAAAATATTTTTCGTGAAATGCTCCGAATTCCACGTGTGCGGAGGTAGCCTCAGCCAGTCGGTTTCGTACTCCCGATTCAGTGAAGGGCCAGAAGTGATGCACCACGGCAACTGCGATGATGCAGAGCGCAATCAGTATTGATAAGACCCAGAAAGCACGCCGCTTCGATGGGTACAGACGGCTTCGTATGTTCGCCAGAGCCATTGATTCGCGTCCGCGTAATCGCAGAAGGTCGCTCGATTTGGATTCTCTGCCACCGCCGGCGTTTGCCCACTACGTTCAGTCTGCAAGCGATCCGGCGCAACCCGGAAGCTTTTGGGAAATCGCGTGGCCTTCTAACACTGGATACCCAGGGTTAGTTGCTCCTGGGAACTGAGTCATTCGACGCCAATCGGCCCTATAATGCTGCGCATGAGCACTGTTCTGCATGCCCATCGTGCACATAAGTGCAGCTTCCAACCAGACCGTCAGGACCCTTATTTGCGTCTCGGCGCGGTCACGGTGTTCGTTCGTGACCAGGAACGCAGCTTGCGGTTTTATCGCGATCAGTTGGGCTTCGAGGTCGCATTTGATACTCTCCGCCCATCGGGCGAGCGCTGGCTGGTTGTGTCTCCTCCGGACGGGACCGCATTCTTAAACCTCTCACTTGCAACGGCAGGTTCCTCAGAATCCGGGCCGATCGGTCAGCCCCCCGACATTGTGTTCATGACAGACAATGTCTCTGCCAAATTCCAGGAGTGGTGCCGGCGCGGAGTCCGGTTTCGCGACAATCCGCGGACACATGATTGGGGGGCTATTTCTGCCGACTTTGAAGATCCCGACGGAAATGTATTTTCTCTTCTCAGCCTCGAACCGGTAACCAATGAAATAGAGGAAGAACGGCGCGCGCACGCCAGAAGACACGAATTGGAACGCCTGGCGGCTCAGGAACTCGAATTGGCAAAGCAGGTGCAAGCCCGGCTCTTTCCCCAGTTCCAGCCTGCGATCGGCACGCTCGAGTATGCCGGAACCTGCCTTCAGGCGCGACATGTCGGTGGAGACTATTACGATTTCCTTGACCTGGGAAATAACCGCCTGGGTTTGCTGATCGCGGACATTTCAGGTAAAGGCACTGCTGCCGCGCTCTTGATGGCCAATCTGCAGGCACACCTCCACAATCAGATTTCGACGTATTGGGCTCGTCCTTACGTCCCACTGGTCCTGAACCAGCCTGAACGATTCCTGCGTTCGGTAAATAAGCTGTTTCACGGAAATACTACAGACGAGACCTACGCCACACTCTTCTTCGCCGAGTACGATGACAAACAGGCGCGATTGCGTTACGCGAACTGCGGGCATCTTGCAGGCCTGCTATTGAGGCACGATGGCAGTGTTGAATCGCTCGATTCTACGTGCACAGCCGTTGGGCTGTTTGAAGATTTCAACTGCGTGGCAGCCGAGCGAAATCTTAATCCGGGTGACACGCTCGCTCTCTACACCGATGGCGTGACCGAGTCCTTCAACGAAGCCGGCGAGGAATTTGGCCAGGAGCGGCTGCTCGACGCTCTTAGCACCTACCGCAATCTTCCCTCTCACGCCTTGCTTGGAAGTCTCCTGGCAGAGATCCGCAAATTCGGCTCGCAGGAACAGCATGACGACATAACGTTGGTCGTTGCCCGGTGTAAACAAGCCTGACGGTTGAAGGCGCATTGGCCTGAGCCGCTATAATGAGCCAGACAGAAGCCGTCGTCCCGGTCGTAACCAATGGCAAACATTTGGCTGCGAGTGGCTTTGGCTCTATACGGCCTAGGGCTGCTCTACATTCTGGTTGCGCTCACACGCAGCAGGAAAATCCTCAACAGTCTCGCTCTCCATGCCGCTTATCTTGGCATGATCTTCCATTTCGTTGCCATTGCGGAAACTGTGCAGCAGTCTGGCGAGTTGAGCCTGGCGTCGCTCTCGCTGGCAGCTTCGATTCTCGGCTTTCTGATCATGGTCGTCTTTCTGCTGGTCTACATGGTTTACCAGACCACTTCTCCAGGTATCGTTGCCTTTCCTGTCGTCTTTTTATTGACGTTCGTTGGCCTCAGCGCACAGGAGCCAGTTGTACTCACTTCATCGGTGGCCCGTCAGGGTTGGCTGATCGCCCACATCTCTCTGATCTTTGCCGGATACGCCGCGCTTGTCCTCAGCTTCAGCGCCAGCCTGATCTACTTGATCCAGGAAAACATATTGAAGTCCAAGCGTCCGGGGGGATTACTTGCACGTCTGCCCTCACTTCAGGTCACCGACGAGATCGGCTTCCGTTCTCTGCTGATCGGGTTTCCATTCATGACGGCGGGCCTGATCGCGGGAATGGTCATTGCTCAGGCCAGCTTCGGTCACATCGATTTTCGCGATCCCAAGATTCTGCTATCGGTGCTTACCTGGGCCGTTTACCTGGTGCTTCTTTATACGCGTTGGAATGCGGGATGGCGCGGCCGGCGAGCAGCATACCTTGCCGCGGGCGTCTTCGTAACTGCAATCGTCGCCTGGGCGGCGAACTACTTCAGCGCTATCCACAGGCTGGCGCGGCCATGAACTTTCAGCTCATCGGCGTCAATCACAAGACCGCTCCGGTCGAAGTGCGCGAGCAACTCGCTATTCCTGATGGAAAACTCCGTGATGCCTTGCAGAATTTACTGGCAATCTCGGGCGTACATGAGGGGATGATCCTTTCTACTTGCAACCGCGTTGAGGTGCTGGCGCACACCGCGAATGGAAGCACCGACCTGAGAGACTTTCTTCGCGCACTATTCGGCTTGTCGCCTTCGACCTATGAACCTCACCTGTACGAATATCGCGAGCAGGATGCAGTTCGGCATGTATTCCGCGTGACCTCGAGCTTGGACTCGATGGTGGTCGGCGAGCCCCAAATTCTTGGCCAGGTAAAGGAAGCCTACGCGACCGCCCGTGCCCTCGGGGCTGTGCAGTCTTATCTAGACCTTCTGCTTACCCGCGCATTCGCGGTTGCCAAGCGCGTGCGAACTGAAACTGCGGTGGGATCGTCTCACGTATCAGTGGCATCGTGTGCGGTCGATCTCGCCGGAAAGATTTTCGGCTCATTGAACGGAAAACAGGTTTGCCTTGTGGGCGCGGGTAAAATGTCAGAGATTGCAGCCAGGCACCTTCTGGCGCGGGGTGCAGGGCCAATCTTCGTCGCCAACCGCACCTACGAGCGTGCTCAAGTATTGGCTGGACAGTTTGGCGGACGCGCTATTCGGTTCGACGCTCTGTACGACCATTGCGAGCAGGCCGATATCGTGATCACTTCAACTGGCGCTCCGGTCGCGATTTTCCGTCGCGAGCACGGCGAGCGTTTTCTCAACAGGAGAAAGAATCGCCCGATGTTTTTCATCGACATTGCCGTTCCTCGCGATGTCGATCCGGAGATGAATAAGCTCGACGGAATCTTCGTTTACGACATCGACGACTTGCAGGAGGCCGTCACCTCACATGCTGCTGGAAGGGTGAAAGAAGCCGAGCGCGCCGAGGGCATCATCGAAGATGAAGTCGAGCGCTTTCAGGCGCGTCTACGTTCCTTACACGTGGTCCCCACGATCGTAAGCCTTCAGGACTATGTCGAGACCATCCGGCAGGCTGAATTGGACCGCGTTCGCGGAAAGCTTGGCCGCCTGTCACCTGAGCAGGAACAGGCACTGGATGCCCTCACTCACGGCATAGTCAATAAAATCCTCCACACGCCCATCACTCGCTTGAAATCCGCTGTCGCGGGCGCCGAAGATGCCACGTTGCTCGACGCATTCAAGAAAATTTTCAATCTTCAGGACAAAACCGCTTCGAACGCTTCGGCCGAGAAATCTCTAAGCAATGACGCGACGTCTGGATCGAGGAGCCGATAGTTGCGTCTTCGAATCGGGTCTCGCGGGTCTCAGCTTGCGCTCTGGCAAGCGAATCATATCGCCGCACATTTGCGCGACCGAGGGCATGATATCGATATTGAAGTCATTCACACCACAGGTGACAAGATCACTGACGTCGCCCTATCGAAGGTCGGGGCCAAGGGCATGTTCACCAAGGAGATTGAAGAAGCACTCGATGCCCGGCAAATAGATCTCGCGGTCCATAGTCTGAAAGACCTTCCGACCGAGCTCTCAAAAAAATTCGAGATTGCCGCGATTCCTGCGCGCGAAGATCCCCGCGATGCTCTCTGCTCGGTGAAATATTCCTCTCTCAATGGATTGCCGCAGAATGCAAATGTGGGCACCAGCAGTCTGCGTCGTGAAGCCCAGCTCCGCGCCATACGGCCCGATCTGCGCATCCATTCCCTACGCGGCAATGTCGACACGCGCCTCCGCAAACTCGAAGGCGGAGAGTATGACGCCATTATTCTTGCAATCGCTGGCTTGCGACGGCTGGGCAAGACGGAGCTGGTGCGTGAAATCTTGCCGATTGAAATCATGTGTCCTGCTGCCGGCCAGGGCGCGTTGGCGATAGAGACTCGCGCAGGAGATGTCGAGGTGCGTCGCGCTCTCAGCCCTTTGGAAGATATTGCGGCACGAACTGAGACTGATTGCGAACGCGCCCTGCTCGCAAAAATGGGCGGAGGTTGCCAGGTTCCCATTGGGGCGAGTGCGAAGTATGCTGGCGCGTCGTTACATCTTGAAGCGGTGGTCGCCAGCCCTGACGGACGCGAGGTACTTCACGAGTCTGATTCGGACAGCGATCCACAGTGCCTCGGTGAAAGAGTAGCCAACGTACTTCTGAGCCGCGGCGGCGCGGCCATTCTCGAACAAATCTACGGGCGGCAATTCGCCGCTCCTCAACAACCATGAGTGCCCGGGGGAATCCACTCGCCGGCGTTCGCGTTCTCGTGGGCCGCGCTCGTCATCAGGCAAGTGCGTTATCAGCCAAGCTCGAAGCGCTCGGCGCGGACGTCATCGAAATTCCCTTCATTGACATTCGGCCTCCGCGCTCCTACCGGCCGTTTGACACAGCCCTGAAACAGATTTCCACGTACAACTGGATCATTCTAACCAGCGTGAACGGGGTCGAAGCACTTTCCGCTTGCATGGAGAAACTGCAAATTTCTCGGCAAAAGCTCGCCCATTTGAAAATCGCAGCGATTGGCCCCGCGACGCAACAGGCCATCCAGAAGCTAGGGTTGGAAGTTTCGGTTGTGCCATCCAAATACGTCGCCGAGGCCGTGGTAGACGCACTGCGAGGAAAGGTCGAGGGCCAGCGAGTCCTGCTCGCGCGCGCCAGGATTGCGCGCGATGTGATCCCGCGCGAACTGCGAAAGATCGGCGCGGTGGTAGATGTGGTCGAAGCTTATGAGACCGTCGTACCGGCGAAATCCAAGAAGCTGTTGGAATCGCTGATCGGCAATCCTCAACGCAGACCACACGTTGTCACCTTCACCAGTTCGTCGACAGTAAAGAATTTCGTTGAGCTTCTTGGCGGGCGAGGGCGCCCGCCCCACACGAAACTTGATGGAATTTACTTCGCATCGATCGGGCCGATCACATCAAGCACATTGCGAGAACTGGAATTGCCCGTGCACATTGAAGCCGAGGAGTACACCATCGATGGCCTTTCGCGTGCCGTTGCGGCTCTGTTCGCCGGCTGGCGATAGGAGGGAGCCGTTACTCGAGCTTGCAGCCGCAGTCGGCCGGGGGCACGTGCGCTTTGAGAAAATTCGTGACCCGCTGATAGGCATCGATCTGGTTCTCCACGCGCGCAAAGCCATGGCCCTCATTCTCGTAAATCTTGTAATCTGCGAATCCGCCATGCTTCTTCACCGCATCGACAACCTGTAGAGTCTCTTCTTTCGGGCAGCGCGGATCATGCCCTCCGGCCAACAGGAACAGCGGCGCTTTGATCTGATCGACAAAAAAGAATGGCGAGCGCTCACGGAAAAAATCCGGGTTCTTTTCGGGGTCGCCCATGGTCGCTCGATCGGACTGTTGCAGCACCGGATCTTCATTCGCGATCTCCGTGAACCAGTTCACGAATGGCACAATCGGCACACCCGCGGCCCAGACATCCGGAGCTTTCGTCACCGCCATCATCGTCAGATATCCGCCGTAGCTTCCGCCCATTGCGACAATTTTTTTCGGATCGACATAGCCGGTCTGCTTCAGAAAATCGGCCGCCGCCAGAACGTCCTGAAGATCGCCGCCTCCCATATCGAATAGGTTGGCGTCTTCGAAGCCCTTCCCATATCCCGTCCCGCCGCGATAGTTCGGTGCGATCACCATATATCCCTGATTCACGATGTGCTGTATGAACCGGTTGAAAGAATCGACACTCTGCGACTTTGGACCGCCATGAATGTAGACAATCGCCGCATTCTGCCCATTTCTTTGCATGTTCCGGGTGACGTAAACGAAAGCGGAAATTGTCCATTTGCCATCGCGGCTCGGATAATGCACCAGGAACGGCTCAACCATGTGATCGGCGGGAACTCCTGCCATCAGCGAATGGGTAACTTGAACGGACCTCCCTGACGCGAGATCGTAAACCCACACATCGGCTGGAGCATTCGCACCGTTGTGGTAGTAAAGCAGTTTCTTTCCGTCCCGCGAAAACGCCGATTCCGCCCCTCCGAATGAGTTCACGCCTTTTTCGACCGGCAGCGCGGTCGTTTTCTCAGCTACCAAATCGTGAAAGTACAGATCGACGTATCCATCCACATTGGCGCGAAAAGTGACAGTTTTTCCATCGGGAGAGAAATGGCCGCTGTGAATCTCCCACTTCTCTTCTGTGATCCATTTCATTTTTTTGGTTGCGAGATCTTTGGTTGCGAGATCAAGGATTCCGGCATTCTGATATCCATTCGCCGCATTTGAAGTCACCAGCAGCGATCTGCCATTCGGCCCAAAGTCATTTGCCACATACAATGCGTCGCCCACATGTGGCGTGACCAACTGGCTGGTCCCCGTTGCAACCTCGGCCACAAAAATATTGGAGTTCGTTCCCTTCGCCTCCTCCTGCGTGTATGCGATATACTTCCCGTCCTTCGACCAGATCGGGGTCACATTCATCTTGTCCGCGGGCGTGTTCGTCGTGACATGCTTCACGTCCCGCAAAACGGTGTCGAACACGTCGATTTCAAAAACCGACGAAGTCTTCGGCTTAACGATGTAGGCCAAATATCGTCCATCGGGCGACCAGGTCGGATATTCCTCAGAAATTTCCCGAGTTTTCGTGACATTCACTACTTGCCCGGTTTTGGGGGAGACTAAAAAAATGTCCCACTGCTCGTCACCGTCGTAATCCGACTGATATGCGATCCACTTTCCATCGGGAGACCATGCCGGATTGAACTGGCGCTGATCGCTTACCGTGAGTTGCGTCGGCCAGCCGCCCGCAACCGGCACGAGCCAAAGGTTGTTCCTTCCCGTGATATTCGAGACGAAGACAATCGTCTTGCCATCGGGAGACCACGCCGCATCTCCGATCTGGCGGGTCATGTACAGGCGGTCGAGCGAAAGTCCCTCTTCGCCCTGCTCGACGTTGGCATCTGGCTTGGCGGTAATCTGCTTGGGGTCGGTGATTGCTTTGGGTGGGGTGAGGACCTGCGCGACCGATACCGTGCTCATAGCTATGACGATAACAAATCGCACAGGGCTCATAGCGATCAGTTCAGAACAGATGCCCGGCTCACCGGAGCAGAATGGCGGAAGGTTGTCCCTGCACCGAATATTGGCCGGAGGTAAGTCCGGCTAATTTGCCGGTAATCGCAACGCGAAATACCGAAAGACTCGAGCCCCCGTTGTTGCTGACAACCACCCAGTTGAACGTGCTGGTGTTGTTCGACGTGTTCTGCGTGATCCCACCCGAAAAGACGGATGCACCACCGGAACTGGTGCCGAGTGTCGTAAGCACGCCTGTTGCCGGGCTGTATTGATACTGAGAGACTTGGCTTGAGCCTCGGTTCACCGCATAGACAAAGTCCGAAGTCGGATCGACGAGAATTGTCGCGGGACCGACACCCGCGCCGATTGGAGAACCGGTCGGGATCTCCGTCAGAGTCCCGTTCGGTGAGGCACACGTTCCCGAGACTTGAATGCACGCGTTGAAAATACTTATGTTGTTCGATCCTGCGTTGGCTACGAACAGGTTGTTGCTGTCCGCCGCGGGACAAGACGCAGTAGCTGTGCCGGAACTGACTCCGGCGCAACGCGAGAAAGCAAGGCCGCTAGGGTTCGTGCCCGCCGTGTACTTATTGATGAGAGTCAGATTTCCTGAGCCATCGTAGGAAAAAGCCTCAACCGTGTTACTGAACTGATTGGCGACATACAAGAAGTTACCCACCGGTGAAACAACCACGGCGCTGGGGCCGGTTCCGCTCACATCTCCGGCAGTCTCCGTGGGAAATGTTCCGACCGGCGAAAGACTTGTGCCCGAAACAGAGAAGACTGAAATGGTTCCCGAGGTCACGTCGGTTGAAAGCCCCTGATTGGCCACAAATAAGAATTTGCCAGCAGGATCAATGGCGATCGATATAGGCGTTTCTCCCGCTGCAACGCCCGATCCAGCGGCCGCCAGACTGCCATCCGCATTGAACGTGTACGCCGTGATCGAGCCCGCCGTCCCATTTGCGCCCGAATTCACGATAAACATGGTTTTTGCGTCGGGGGTAACGATCATTTGTGTAGGCTGGACACCCGTTGCCGCGGGGTTCCCGTTGCTGTTGCCAACCGGCTCGATTGAGCCATTTTCCTGGTTGAGAGTGAAAGTACGGACCTTCTGGTCTCCCTGCGTCGCAACCCACATAAGGCTGGTGTTGGCCGGTTGCTTTGAGGAATTTATGCAACTGTTCCAGGCCAGGATCGAAGTCACGGCCACACCCGCCAGCAACCATCGTAACTTCATGTGCATTCTTCTTCCCCAGGAGAAAATTTGTACAAATCTCAAATTTCGAGTGTTTCGGGTCCAGAATTTCAAGCTTTCAGAGTTTCGCCCTGGCATCGCAGGATGGGTAACCAGATCAGGTCGCTGTCGCCCCTTTACGCGAGATCGTCCACAAGTCCGGACGGAGGCTTCAAACGGCAGAACCAACAACCTACGGACACTTGAAATTTTGAAACCTGAGTATTCAATTGTTTATCAGGAATGGGCAGAAAAGAGCAAACCGGCAGCGACGGCCGCTACGATCTCTCCCCCGCTCCCACAGGGGTTTCTCGTGGAACTGCCTGCGACGCCTGCAAAGGAATACGGATCTCAACCAGTAGCCCACCCTCAGGCAAGTTGGATGCGCGCACCGAGCCCCCGTGCAGCCTGACCGCCTGTTCCGTAATCGCCAAACCCAGTCCAACTCCTCCCGTGGACCGTCCGCGGGCATCGTCAATCCGGTAAAAAGGCTGAAATATTTTTTCCAACTCTTCGTCGGGGACCCCGGGGCCGGAGTCGCTGACTCGAACAACCGCTTCTTCCGACGACCCACTATGCTGCCTTTCGGCACGAATGTTTACCGACGTGCCTTCGGCGGTGTAGCGTGTGGCGTTGCGCACTACATTCTCGATTGCGCTGCGCAGCAGGGCGGCATCACCGTTCACCGGAAGCTCGTCCAGTATTTCGCATTCCACCTGCGTATTGCGCGTTTGGGCTTCGAACGCGGCATCGCGGGCCACTTCCTGCACAAGCTCTTCGAGCTCGACCGCCTGCTTCCTTATGCTCCCGGCGCCACTTTCCAGCCGGGCAATGGTAGTCAGGCTTCCGATCAGCTCGTTCATCCGGCTGGATTCCAGACTGATGCGGTCGAGAATGCTCTGGCTTTCCGGCCCGGTACGCTGCCTTGCAAGTTCGAGCGCCACAGACAGCCTGGCTAGCGGCGAACGCAGCTCATGCGAAATGTCCTTCAACAGCCGCGACTGGGCGTTTACAAGTTTCTCGATCTGTTCCGCCATCAGGTTGAAGTCGTGAATGAGCTGAGCGATTTCGTCCCCGTTGGCCGAAAACTTACCCGGAACACGGGCCGACAAATCGCCCGCCGCAAGCTTTTGGGTCGCCTTGCGCAGGCGAATGATCGGCGCGGTGAGAAACTGGGCCAGGAAGTAGCACACGAGCCCGGAAACCACTACCGCAATGAGTATTCCCAATCCCGGTACGCCATTTGGCCCAAACAGCAAATCCTGCCCAGGCGGTAGTTCTGTGACGAGAGTGTAGGTATGACCATCCACACCCGTCGTCGATACCTTCAGCATATGCGGAAAGCGCGGGTTCAGCCGTCCCAGAAACGTGTCAATAGTCCGCCGACGGCCCTCCACTACTTCGGTAAACCACGGCGCGGTGTGTCCCAGCAAACTGTCATGATCTCTGAACAACACTGCGCGGATATGCTGGGAATCCCGCACGCTATGCAGGAAGTCTCGGAGTTGGTCGCTTCCGCCAGCCTGATACGCAGCGACTGCCTCGATCAAAATTTTGTTCTGTTGCGCCTCAATTGCCGACGTTTGCCGCGCGGGCCTCATCGCGACGGTCAGAAGAATTGCCAGCGCCAAAAGTAGCGCGACCACCAACCAGAACGACAAGAATATTCTGAGAAAAAGACTTTTCATCGAGTTGCGTTTTTCGCCTTGGGACGTGTCAGAGCAAAAATATAGCCCGCTCCCCGCACCGTCTTAATATGGTCACCTGTATCGGAGTCCCCTAACTTTTTGCGAACCTTGCTCACATGCATATCGATGCTGCGATCGAAGGGCGAGAATTTGCGGCCAAGAACTTCATCCACCAGGGCTTCACGCGTAACCACGCGTCCTGCCTCGCGCAGCAACACTTGCAACAATTCAAATTCGACTGAAGTCAGATCAACCGGCTTCCCCCGGTGCAACACCGTTCTTGTCGCCGGATCCAGCTCGACATCGCCGACACGAATTACATCAGGAACTTCGTGCTCGTTGCCCTTTCGCGAGCGCCGCAGGATGGCGCGGATTCGCGCCACCAGTTCACGCGGATTAAAAGGTTTCGGGAGATAGTCATCGGCTCCGATCTCCAAACCAACAATGCGGTCGACATCCTCACCACGCGCTGTGAGTAACAGGACTGGGGTCCGGGAACTGTCCCTGATCCGGCGCAGTACATCGAATCCATTGAGCCCGGGAAGCATGACGTCAAGAACAATTAGAAGATGGTCGTTGCTCAAAGCGCGCTGCAGGCCGGCTCTCCCGTCATGTACCGCTTCAACCTGAAAGCCCTCGGGACGCAGATACTCGCTGACCAGAGAGCAAAGCTCAGCGTCGTCATCGATAACTAGAATCCGCTCCACGGCACTCATTCTATTAGCTCGAACCCTTCCCGGCCGGTAAAGATTCGTCAAATCTCCCAAGCCGCTGGTTTACAAACATTTACTCCGATTGACTCACTCTTTACCGCTACCCAGCCCCCGTCCGTGTTTCTATCTTCGTACGGACTCAGTTTTACAGGAGGAAGGAATGAAATTCATGAATTCAAGATTTACGGCTCTTTTCGCGACACTGGCGCTGTGCACGGGAATGGCTATGGCACAGGATGAAACCGCGCCGCCGGCCGCCGGTCCAAAGGGCCACGCCATGCACGGACATTTCATGCGCGGAGGCGAGTTCGGATTACCTTTGCGTGAGCTTAATTTGACCGACGACCAGAAGACTCAGATCAAGCAGATTTTCCAAAACGAAAAAACCGCCATGAAGCCTCTCATGCAGCAGGCTTTCGCCTCGCGCAAGCAAATGATGGACTTGGTCACCAGCGACAAGTTTGACGAAGCTACGGCTGCCAAGATTGCTACGCAGGAGTCGCAGCTCCATGCACGGCTTGAAGTCGAGCACGCCAAAATTGCATCGCAAATCTACCAATTGCTGAGCTCCGATCAGAAATCGAAAGTGGCCGAGATCAAAGCCCAGCACGAGCAGCGAATGCAGCAGCACATGATGAATCATGAACAGGCTGCTCCGCAAAACGATCAACAGTAATTGCCTCTATGGTGAAGTCTGGAGTGACAGGCTGAGAGGCCTGTCACTTTCCACATCTGATTGGTTTTTTGGTGCAGAAAAATGAACAGCACAACAACACAAACCGATTTCGTGGGTTTAATTGCGGCAGAAATCGCTGGCGGCATTGATGAAGCCATCGGCTATTGGCTTGGACGCATCGAACGTGAGCTGATTGACCGCAGTTTGACACCGCACGAGCAATTGCGCGCGATCGCCAACATCTTGCGGGAATACAAAGAAGTAACTGGAAAGCTTCAGTTCCGCTCCGCCGAAGCGTGATCCTGGCTCATAATGCTTGCGGCGGCCGTTCCAAAATCGAGACTTCCACTCTCGGGAAACGCGCATGAGTGTTGATAGAGCAATTTCATTCCTAAGCCATTCCAACTGGGGTTTCCTTGCCCTATGGGTCGTGCTACTCACCGTCGCATGCATCGCCTGCTTTTCCGATAGTCCCGCCCCTTCGGCGCAGCGTCACCGCTCTAATCGTCCTGGCTCTAATTAGGTCGCGCGCAACCGCCGCTGTTCATGCTGATAAAATTGCATTCAGCCGCTCATGTTTCCCAAGACCCTTCTTCCCCTGGTTCCCTATCTAAAGAAGTACCGCAGCGGCTACGCCTGGGGTGCGATCTGCGTGCTGATCATGAACGGCACGTGGGCCCTTATTCCGCCGGTCATAGGTCGCGCGATCGACGATATGGGCAAAGCGGGCGTGTCATTACACAAAATCGGCTCGCTCGCGTTATTGCTGCTTCTAATCTCTGGCGTCAAAGCCATCTTTCAGTTCCTGATCCGCTGGATTGTGATCGGCGTTTCGCGGGAAATTGAGTTTGACCTTCGCAACGATCTTTTTCTCCATCTCGAAACTCTGTCACATCGCTTTTATCAACGAACACGCACCGGCGACATTATGGCCCGCGCCACGAATGATCTGAACGCGGTGCGCATGCTTCTGGGCCCCGGCTTCATGTACACGGCGAACACGGTTGTGTTTACGGCTTTTGCTTTGGTTTTCATGCTGCACATCAGCTCTCGCCTCACATTTTATGCATTTCTGCCGCTACCGATTGTGAGCATCGTCATTCAATATTTCGGCCGGCGGATTCATGAGCGGTTCGAACGTATCCAGGCAATGTTTTCGGAAATTTCGGCCCGCGCGCAGGAGAACTTCTCTGGAGTTCGCATCATTCGAGCCTACGTTCAGGAAGAGGCGGAAATCGCCGGCTTTGAAGTTGCTAACCGGGAATACATCAAGCGCAGCTTGACTCTGGTCCGGCTGATGGGAATGTTATGGCCGACGCTCGAGACCATGCTGACCTTAGCCATTGTGCTGGTTTTGTGGCTGGGAGGCCGTGAAGTCCTGCACGGCCACATTACGGTAGGGGCATTTACCGCCTTCAATACATTCATGGCGCAGCTCACGTGGCCGATTATTGCCCTGGGATGGGTGATCAATATTTTCCAGCGCGGCACCGCGTCTCTGCGGCGAATCGAGCAACTGATGCAGGAGAAGTCGGAAATTGCCGACGCTTCAGATGTTGTGCCCGAGCTGTTGGAGCAGGAGCTTCAGGGCGACATCGAAATTCGTAATCTTAATTTTTCATATAACGGCACGCCGGTGTTGCACGACATCAATCTCGATATTCCGGCAGGAACAAGTCTTGCAATCGTAGGTCCTACAGGCTCAGGCAAAACCACACTCGTGAGTCTGATTCCGCGAATCTATGACGCCGACCCCGGATCGGTGCTGATCGACGGCAGATCGGTCCGCGAATATCCCCTGGCCATGCTTCGCCGCAATATCGGATTTGTTCCTCAAGAGACTTTTCTCTTCAGTGAGACCATCCGCGAAAACATCGCCTTTGGCGTGCAGAATGCGCGTGATACGGATGTGACCTGGGCCGCGGAGGCAGCTAATATCGCAGCCGAGATTGAGGGCTTTCCCGAACAATACAAAACTATGGTCGGTGAACGCGGCATTACCCTTTCGGGCGGCCAGAAACAACGCACCGCCATCGCCAGAGCTCTCATTCGTAATCCCAGGATCCTGGTGCTTGACGATGCGTTATCCAGCGTAGATACGCAGACGGAGGACAAAATCCTGAACCACTTGCGTGACGTCATGAGAGGCCGCACCACCATTTTTATTTCTCACCGCGTCTCCACCGTCCGTAACGCCGATCGCATCGCGGTACTCCACGGCGGCCGCATTGTCGAGCTTGGAACACACGAGGAACTACTCAACCGGAATGGATATTACAGCGACCTCTACAACAAGCAACTGCTTGAGGAAGAGCTGGCAGAAGTTTGATTGCGCGGTTATCTTCCGTTTGACGTTCACCTGACAAACCTCCCTCGCCTCGTCCATTAGAATTCCTCAGGTGCAAAGGCGGCGGACAACTGAGTTGCTCGATAGCGATTCGGGTACACCCACTGAAGTGATGGGCTCTCTGCGCGACCTGCAGTCGTTCAACCAACGCCTGGGCGGAATCGCGACCACGCGTGACCTGGTGCTCACCGCAGCTGCCGTCTCGGGGAAAAAAGAACTGTCTCTGCTTGAGGTAGCGGCGGGAAACGGATTTGTACCCTTCCATGTAGCCCAGGAGATAGCGCAACGTGGCATTCAGCTAACTGTTACGCTTTCCGATCGCGTGGCATCGCATCTGCCACGAAACGGAACGTCGAGCAAGCTGGTTGCCGACGCGCTGGCATTACCGTTTGCCGATTCCTCCTTTGATCTGGTATCCAGTTCGCTTTTTCTCCATCACCTTTCTCCCGCCGATGTCGTGCAGTTCGCACGCGAAGCGCTGCGTGTTTCCCGCTTGGCTTTTCTGGTGAACGACCTGGTGCGTCATTGGCTGCATCTTGCACTGGCATATGCCGGTGTGCCGTTGTATCGCAGCCGGTTAACCCGGCACGATGCTCCGGCTTCGGTCAGGCAGGCCTATACCATCGACGAAATGCGAACGCTTCTTCTGAAGAGCGGCGCCGCAAACGTCGAGTCCCAGAGCCGCTTCCTTTATCGAATGGGATTGATCGCATGGAAGTAAGAGCAACCCCAGCATGACTTTTGACTTGGCAATTATTGGCGCAGGACCGGCCGGCTGCGCGGCTGCGATCACGGCCGCCCAAAGTGGCGCGCGAGTTCTCCTGTTCGAGCGTGGCCGTTTGCCTCGCCACAAAGTTTGCGGAGAATTTGTTTCCGCGGAGTCGTTGGACTTGGCGCGTAAGCTCCTTGTAGATCTTGGCCGTATCCTGACCGCCAACTGTCCCTCGATTTCTCAGGCCCGCATATTCATTGATGGAAAGGTGGTACAAGCCAGTATCAATCCGCCCGCGGCCAGCATCACGCGGTTCGAACTTGACGCCGCGCTATGGGCGTCTTGTCAGGTTCACGGGGTCCAAACATTGGCGGAGACCAACGTTCAGCGGGTGGACGCTAAGGGTCCCTTTGCGATCACGGCGGGCGATCAGATTTATGAAGCAAAGGCCGTCGTCAACGCCGGCGGCCGTTGGTCCAACTTTACCAGCGCGGCAACACGCGCCCGAATCTCAGAGAGTGTTGCAGGAAAAAAGTGGATCGGACTCAAGCGTCACTTCCAGGAGACTTCTTCGCCGACTTCAGTGGACTTGTATTTTTTTGACGGCGGCTATTGCGGCGTCCAGCCAATAGCCATTGCTGGGGACGGCCAGGCTGGCCGCATCAATGCTTGCGCCATGGTCAGCGCAGATATCGCCAATTCTCTGTCTGAAGTTTTCAGTCAGCATCCAGAACTCAGGATTCGAAGCGCCGCCTGGTTGCCTGCAAGCGACCAGGTTACGACCTCTCCCCTGGTTTTCCATCCGCCAGAGCCCCTGCAAAATTCTATGCTGCAAGTCGGCGATGCCGCCACTTTCGTCGACCCGTTCATTGGAGATGGAATTTCCCTGGCACTGCGCAGCGGCGCCTTGGCGGCGGAATCTCTAATTACTTTTTTTAAAAACCAATGTTCGCTGAAGGAAGCCTCAGACCAATATGCCAGAAACTACAGGGAGCGCTTTGCCCCGGTATTCACAGCTTCCTCGCGGTTGCGAGGCCTGCTCCGCTGCCCGCCCGCCGTCCGCAAGCCGGTGCTCTCGGTTCTGGCGAGGACCCCGTTCTTAACCAATCAGATTGTAAGAATGACCCGGTGAGGTCAGTCGAGTCGCACGCTAGCGGACAACCAGAACTTCGCGCACATTGTCCCGCGAGAGGAAGAATTTGATCGAGGCAAAATCGCGGAAAAGGTTTTCTATGTGCCGATTGTTGAATACTCTCTGCAGCGCAAAATTCCGGCTGGGCGAACCCCCTTTTTTGTGTGCCGTCCTCGAATTCAGAACTTGCATGTCCAAAGTATCCGTAGCCGTTATGTGATAGCGGTAGTACGGCGCATCGGGCCCAGCTTCGCGGGTATGAAAGAAAGCGAGCAGCAGCGAACCGGGCTTCATTACCGACCACAATCTTCCAATGACCGGCCTGACCAGGCTTTCGTCCAGGTAGTCAGCTAAATTCCAGCAGAACACAAGATCAAAGTGAGTATTGGGATATGCCAGGTTTTCGTCCAGAAATTTTTTGCTGTCGAGAACGGGAAGGCCCTGCTCGCCGGTACTGGCCAAAGCAGGATCAGTTGATGCTTCCAGCAGATCCTGACTGTATATTCGGTGTCCACGCTCGGTAAAGAATCGGATATTGCCGGCCGACGTCGCTCCAATATCGAGCACACAAAGCGAGTCTTCCGTTTTAAGCACACGAGAAACCTCCGCCATCGCGCTGGAACGCCTCGACAGGCGCTCTTGAGGTCTAGGTTCCGGCGCGGCTGCCGGAGTGTTTCGGAAGAATTTCATAGTTGAAGAACAGCTTTCACGGATGTCCCGAATCCACGAAAATTATGGGACAAACCTTGCCCCGTCTCTTGTGCTCACTATAACCTGACGGGTGTTCTCTGGGCCAGATTACTTACTAGGCTCACCCGCACCGGGGGCTGAACGGGTGGAAGCGGCAGAAGCCACGGCGGTTACGGTTCCCTGGCCAGGTTGGGCTTTGCTTTCAGGCAGAATTTCAAGCTTTCCCTTAAAGTAGGCGCCTTCCTCAATTGCGATTCGACGGGTCTGAACATCACCAGTGACCACTGCGGTCTTGCGCATGTCTGTCCGCTCGCTGACCTGAAGGTTCCCTTCCACGGACCCGCTCACCGTGATGTTCTTGGCACTGATATTGGCTTTGACCCGCCCATTGGGCCCGATAGTCAGGCTATTGGCGCTCAGCTGAATACTGCCTTCCACCTGGCCATCTACATAAACGTCCTCACCCCCGGTGATATCTCCGCGAATGGAGACTGACTTACCAATGTTTGCCAGATCGCCCGCTACAGGTGTGCCCATGTGTCCTCCCGTGAAGTTCGCGCCGAGCAGCAAAAGGATTGTAAATCATTCGCTTTGCCCAGCTTCACCGCAATCTGTTCACCCTCCTGCGCCTGAAACTACATCTCAGTACTTGTGCACGTGCAACATCGGAGCTATCGTTCCCTTCTAAGAGGCTAGAGGTCGTATGCTCGGCGCCGGCAGATTCGTTGAATACGGCTTTGGGGCGTTGTTAATAGCAGCCGTGTACACGGCAGCCGCTCCAGCGGCGGATGACTCTAAGCTGGCGCCCACCGACTTGGTTCGCCGTGCGGTTCATAATGAGATCGCCTCGAACCAGAGCGGCTCTGGCGCGCACTTCATGTTCAAAGACGAGAAGAAAACGCCTCAGTCTTCTCAAATTAAACTCCTGGTTGAGACTCGCGAGGCCACTGCCGGCCTTTTGATATCCCAGAACGGCCGTCCTTTGAATAATCAGGAACGCCAGGCTGAAGACGCGCGGCTCGCCAACTACGTTCAAAATTCCTCTGAACTGCGCAAGAAACGTAAGCAGGAAAAAGAAGATGCGGAACACACCGAGCGCATTCTGAGCGCACTGCCGGACGCATTTTTGTATGAGCGAGACGGAACCCAGCCAGGCCGGAAGGACCTTGGCAGCCCAGGCGATGAGCTTGTCCAGCTCAACTTTCGTCCCAATCCCAACTACAATCCGCCAACGCATGTCGAGCAGGTGCTTACGGGAATGCACGGTCATCTTTTGATCGACGTCAAGCAGGAGCGGATCGCGGAAATTGATGGAACACTACAAAAGGAAGTTGAATTTGGCTGGGGAATTTTAGGCCATCTGAATCCCGGTGGCCGCTTCCTTGTTCGCCAGGCCGATGTCGGCGATCATTCCTGGGAGGTCACTCGAATGGAACTGGCGTTCACGGGAAAAATTCTGCTGGTCAAAAAACTCAGCATACATTCAAGCGATACATTCTCCGACTTTGAGCCGGTGCCGGGTAATTTGACTTTTGCCCAAGGTGTCGATCTTCTTAAGAAACAAGCTGCAGAAAATCATTCCGTGGTCCAGCCCCTGGAAGCCGACAAAAACAGAAGCGCAAAGACCCAAAGCAGCAAAACCGACGCGAAAAATCAAGGCGATCAAACTGTGTGCTGTGAGCGGTAGCTTTTCGAACTGGAGCAGCGAACGATTTCTTTTCTGACCGAAAGCGTCTCGATCAGACCTAGTTTCGGCGCGTAACCCGTGCCAGGCGCATTAGTCACTGCGATAGTTCCCCTGCTTGACACAACGATCTCGGGATCGACAATGTCCTCCGACCAGTAGCGCTTTGACGCCGAAACATCTCCCGGCAGAGAAAAATTCGGCAATGTCGAAAGAGCGATGTTGTGCGCGCGTCCAATGCCGGTCTCGAGCATGCCTCCGCACCACACGGGTATGCTCGCGTGCTGGCAAGCATCGTGTACCGCGATGGCCTCACTGAAGCCGCCGACCCGACCGACCTTGATATTGACGATCCGGCACGCGCCAAGCTCGATTGCTGTTGCCGCATCGCGGGCGTTGCGGATGGATTCATCGAGGCAGATGGCCGTGTTCAACTCGCGCTGCAGCTTTGCGTGTTGGAAAATCTCGTCATGCCAGAGCGGCTGTTCGATCATGAGCAGGCCGAACTGGTCGAATCTCTTTAGATGGACGGCGTCGGCTGGAGTGTAGGCGGAATTTGCGTCGCAACTAAGCAGGATCTTCGGCCAGCGCTTCCGGATCTTCGCTAGAACATCTGCGTCCCACCCGGGCTTCACTTTTACCTTGATTCGCTGGTAGCCGGCTGCCAGTTCCGCTTCGATTTTCTCCAGCAACTGTTCGTGTGAATCCTGAATGCCAATCGATACTCCGCAATTGATTTCGCGTCGCGTGCCGCCCAGGAGCTTCCATAGCGGCTGTTGCTTCCCTTTTGCCTCGGCATCCCAGAGAGCATTTTCGAGTGCGGCCTTCGCCATGTTGTGGCCGCGCACCCGAGACATAAGCCGTGCGCCGTCGTTTTTTGCCTCCGTGATTTCCTGGCCCAGCAGCATCGGCGCAAGAAATTCCCGTACGGTTACCCATGCTGTCTCGATCCACTCAGAGCTGAAAAACGGCCCCTCGCCTGCGACACATTCCCCCCAACCTTCTACTCCTTCGCAATGAACCGTAACCAACAGCACACGGCGACTTTCCGTCCGCCCGAAGCTGGTTTCAAAGAAATGCTTCAGCGGCAGGCGCAATTCGCGAAGAGTAATAGCTTCGACTTTCATCGGGAATATTGCACAGCGTCCTTCTCCTGTTCTTTGGCCCGTTGCCAGAGCGATTCAAGTTCTTCCGTGCTCGTTTCTTGTAGAGCGCGGCCACAGGAACTCAACTGCCCTTCCATCCATTGAAAGCGACGTTTGAATTTGCGGTTCGCCCGCTTGAGCGCCGACTCGGAATCGAGAGCAAGAAACCGCGCGATGTTGACCAATACAAAAAATAGATCTCCTACTTCTTCTTCGAGCCTGCCGCGACTTTCTTCTGAGATATTTGGCTTGCCCGATCCTGCGATTCCGGTTTGTGAAGCCTGCACCGAAATTGGAAGATGGGCGAGTTCATTCTTGAGCTCTTCCATCTCTTCCTGCAGTTTGTGAAACAAGCCGCCAATCTGCGGCCAATCGAACCCCACCCGCGCGGCACGTGAACTCAGCTTGTGAGCTTCAAGCAGTGCCGGCATTGCCGCTGAAACACTCGCGAGAATGGATTCGCTCTTTAAATCCCGGTTTCCAGCCTTCCCAGCATGCTCCTTCTTTTTCTTTTCTTCTGCTTTTAGTGCCTCCCAATTGCGTAGCACCTCAGAGGAAGTCTCCGCCGTCACATTGCCAAAAACGTGCGGATGGCGATCGACCAACTTGGCCGAGAGCCGGTCAAGAACATCATCAATTGAAAAGTGATTGTCTTCGGCCGCCATCTGCGAATAGAACAGAACCTGCAGCAACAAGTCCCCCAATTCGCCTGGAAGCTCACCCCAGTCGCGATTGTCTATCGCTTCCAGCACCTCGTAAGTCTCTTCGAGTGTGTAGGGCTTGATGGAATCGAATGTCTGCTCGCGGTCCCAGGGACATCCTCCGGGAGCACGCAATCGTGCCATGATCGAAACGGCGCGCTCGAAACGGTCTCCGGTTGTAGGCATGGATTAAGAGTAGCAATCTTAGGCTAGCTTGAAAAACAGCACTCCCAGCGGCGGCAACGTCAGCGAGATCGAATATGGACGACCGTGGGTAGGAATGGTCTCAGCCCTCTTGCCTCCGGAATTACCCATGTTGCTGCCCGCGTAATCGGCGGCGTCGCTATTCAGAAGCTCCCGCCAATAGCCATCGAACGGCACGCCGATCCGATATTGCTCCCGCGGCACTGGGGTGAAGTTGCATACCACCAGAATTGTGTCCTCCGGCCGCTTCCCTTTTCGCAGCAATGAGACAATGCTGGCGCCAGTATCATTGCAATCCACCCATTCGAAGCCGGCTGGATCTGAATCAAGCTCATGCAACGCCGGTTCTTCGCGAAAAATGCGATTCAATTGCTCAACCCACTTCTGCACGCCTGAGTGCACAGGATATTGCAGCACGTGCCACTCCAGGCTCAGATCATGTCCCCACTCCCGCACTTGGCCAAACTCATCGCCCATGAACAGCAATTTTTTGCCCGGCTGCGCGAACATGTAGCCGTAGAGCAGGCGTAGGTTGGCAAATTTCTGCCACTCGTCGCCCGGCATTTTGCCGGCGATCGAGCCTTTGCCGTGCACCACTTCGTCATGCGAAAGCGGCAGCACGAAATTTTCACTGAAACCGTACAACATGCGAAAAGTCAGCAGATTGTGATGGAAGCGGCGGTGAATCGGATCATGGGAGAAGTAAGAGAGGGTATCGTGCATCCAGCCCATATCCCACTTGAAGCCGAATCCCAGTCCGCCAAGATATACCGGCCGCGAGACCATCGGCCACGCGGTCGATTCTTCCGCGAACGTCTGAATCCCCGGATATTCCTTGTACGCTTCCAGATTCATCTGCCGCAGGAACTCGATCGCGTCCAAATTCTCGCGTCCACCGTATTTATTCGGAATCCACTCACCCTCGCGGCGCGAATAGTCGAGATATAGCATCGACGCGACCGCATCAACGCGAAGCCCGTCGGCATGGTACTTGTCGAGCCAGAACATCGCGCTCGACATCAGAAAGCTGCGTACCTCGTTGCGCCCGTAGTTGTAAATGTAAGTGTTCCAGTCTGGATGAAATCCGCTGCGCCAGTCTGCATGCTCGAACAGATGCGTACCGTCAAAATACGCCAGGCCATGCGCATCCGACGGAAAGTGCGACGGTACCCAGTCGAGAATCACTCCAATACCTCGCTGGTGCAGATAATCCACAAAGAACATGAAGTCCTGCGGCGTTCCATAACGCGATGTGGGCGCGAAATATCCCGTGGTCTGATATCCCCAGGAGGCGTAGAAGGGATGCTCCATGATGGGCAGCAGTTCCACATGGGTGAAGTTCATGCGGTTCACATAGTCGGCCAGCTTCGGCGCAATCTCGCGGTAGGTCAATGGCCGGCCGCCCTCCTCCGGCACTCGCATCCACGAACCCAGGTGAACCTCATAGATTGAAATCGGCGAATGCAATGACTGCCGGCCAGCGCGCGATTTCATCCAGGCCTGGTCCGCCCAGGAATATTCCAAGTCCCACACGACGGATGCAGTCCGCGGCGGCACTTCGTGATAAATCCCGAACGGATCAGCCTTGTCCGTCATGTAACCATGATTGTGGGAAACGATATGAAATTTGTAGAGAGAGCCCTTCCCGATGCCTGGAATAAATCCTTCCCAGATTCCTGAAGATTCTCTCGGTTCAAGCTGGTGCGACTGGGTGTTCCAGTCGTTGAAGTTTCCTATGACCGAAACTTTTCGAGCGTTTGGCGCCCACGCACTGAATGACGTACCCGCTTCGCCGTTGAACTTGGCAAGGTGCGCCCCGAGCTGGTTATAGGCGCGGTAGTTTCTTCCTTCGTTGAACAAATAGAGATCGTCGGGAGAAAAGGCACTCACATCGTGCCGCACCGGCGTTGAAACGATGTTTTTTGTAGTCATCTTCTTAAATCAGTGCTTAACAAAACCATCTAGTCCAATGGTAATGCTTGGATGCAGGAGGACAAAGCACCTCGCGTGCTAGACTGCACATTACTCATTCCAATCGGGGAACTCCGCCGCCGATGCCCGTTCTTCGCGTGGTTGTGCTTTGGCACCAACACCAGCCTTACTATAAAGACCTCGTCACGGGGGCCTTCCGCCTCCCTTGGGTGCGCCTCCACGCACTCAAAGACTACTACGGGATGGTGAAACTGCTGGATGAGTTTCCTCAGGTCCATCAGACATTCAACCTGGTCCCGTCGCTCATTTCGCAAATCCAGGAATACGCCACCGGAACCGCGGAGGACCCGTTTCTGCGAATCGCGGCCCGGTCGGCACGCGATCTCACGCCTGACGAGCGCCGCTTTGCACTCGCATATTTGTTCCAGGCCAATCCGGAGCACCTGATCGGCCGCTATCCGCGCTACGCCGAACTTTGGGAACGCTTTCAGAGCTTGGGTTCATCGCCGGAGAAGGCTGAAAAATATTTCCAGCCGCAGGATTTTACGGACCTGCAGGTCCTGTCGCAAATTGCCTGGTTCGATGAATTCTTTCTCGCCGAGCCAAACATCGCGGAACTCATTCGTAAAGGACGTGGATTTTCACTGCAGGACCAGAAGTTTGTGATCGAGCAGCAGCGCGAGCTGATTCAAAGAGTTTTGCCCGCCCACGCGGAAGCCGCGCAACGCGGACGGATCGAGATCTCAACCTCGCCTTTCTACCACCCGATTCTTCCTCTGGTATGTGACACGAATGCCGGCGCAGCCTCCACGCTGGGCCTTCCTCTTCCTCAAAATCGATTTCGACATCCCGAAGACGCTCGCGAGCAACTGAAACGCGGGCTCGATCTGCACGAACAAGTTTTCGGATTGCGGCCGCGAGGGGTGTGGCCCTCTGAAGGAAGCGTTTCGGAAGAGGTACTCAGCATGGCGTCAGAGTTGGGCGTGAACTGGATGGCCACCGACGAGGGCGTGCTCTCGCGCACTACCGGCATGTCTTTCATACGCGATGGACAAGGCCGATTGCCCGATATTTCCGCAGAAAATCTCTACACGATCCATCGTTATGAGAATGTGCAGACGCAAATGCACCTTATCTTTCGCGATCATGCTATTTCTGACCTGATCGGATTCGTGTACTCAGCAATGCCGGCAAAGGATGCAGCCGACCACTTGATCCACAACATAAAAGATTCGGCGCGTCCGGTTCTGAGCAGCGGCCGCGACGCGATGGTTGCAATCATCCTCGATGGCGAGAATGCGTGGGAGTACTATCCCGAGTCTGGCCGCGAGTTTCTTAGGCGCTTTTACGATGCCATGCAGAATGACTCTTCGATCGAAGCACTTACCGTGTCTGAGGCTATCGATCGCCACCAGGACATTCGCCCACTGCACTCGTTAGTGCCGGGTTCCTGGATCCACGCCAATTTCAACGTCTGGATCGGCGCTCCGGAAGACAACAAGGCATGGGATTACCTCTATTACGCCCGCAACTTTTATGCGCAGGCCGCGCCACAGGTTTCCGAGCTGCAACGCAAATTGGCATTCGAAGAATTGCTTATCGCCGAAGGGAGCGACTGGAATTGGTGGTACGGACCCGAACATCACTCCGCGAACGACCGCGAGTTCGACGAACTGTATCGCAAGCACCTCTCAAACGTCTACCAGGCGCTGGGCGCAACTCCTCCCGACTATTTGGCCCAGCCCATCATTGGCGGCACAGTGACGCCATCCGTTACGCCCCAAACCTACTACATTCATCCGCGGATTACCGGCGATATGGTTCGCTACTTCGAATGGATGGGTGCGGCCCACTACACCGCCGACCGCCGCAGCGGAGCTATGCACGGCAAGATTTTTCTTTTCGATTCCATCTATGCCGGTATTGACCACGAAAATGTATATGCCCGGCTGGATTTCACCGAACAAGCCCCTGCCGGCAACTTCGAACTGCTGGTCAATCTTGAGTCTTGGCCTGAAAACGCAACCCGGGCGCGGCGGGCATTGCGCCTGAACGTAGATGTCCGCAATTCGAACATCGCAGACTGGCACATTGCAGATAACGGCGATCGGCTGCCAAGAGATGGCGCCGCTGTCGCGCTCGGCCGCAATTTCGAATTCAAAATTCCGCTCGTATTGCTCTACGCTACCCCGGTTGAATCCGCCTCTGCGGCGTCAAGTCCAGCAGCAACCAGGCTTCGTTTGCGATTCAGCATCTGGCAGAATCGCCTGCCTGTTGATGCCCTTCCGGTTGAAGGATGGATGGAGCTGCAACTCTTGCCTGAAGAAGAGATGATCGCAATTTCACAATAGCGGCGCAATTTGGCGCTACAGTTTCTCGATCGCGTTCAGCACCTGCTCGAAGGGCGCTCGGTCGACCTGGTCATCGCCGCGATAGATATAGCGCACCATTCCTCCTCGGTCCACGACCAAAGATGCCGGATGCGCGATGCGGAACGCATCTGTTCCCAGTGCGTGAAAAAGGCCATAGGCCTTGGTGACGGACCGGTCCTCGTCGAGCAAAAACGGATATGAAATGGGGTTGTTTGCAAGATACTCTGCCGGTTTCCAGATACCGTCCTTCTTTTCCGCTGCAATGTAAACCAGATCACCGACCCTCGTGATCTCACTTCTCTGTGGCTCCAACTGAGCCAGCCGCTTGCGGCAGTTCGGTCACCAGGTGCCACGCATAAATTCAATCATCAGTGGTCCGCGCCTGAGCATGTCAGCGAGCGAGAAGGTGCCGGTGCGGTTCGCCGCAGGAAGAGTGAATGCAGGAGCAATGGATCCGAGACCAAGAGTGTCGGTTTGATTCTTCATGCCACGAGCGCGAAACAAAGCTTTGAGCGAAGCATCATTTATAATCGCAGTTTTCCGCAATGGCAAAAACTTATACAGGTGTAGGGTACCTGACGGGGAGACGCCTGACCTTCTCCTCAGCCAACCCTACGGCAGTGGTCGTAGACGATGACCCAACTTCTTCTGAGAAAGGACGCCATAATTCCATGAGCAATATTGCAGAAATTCGTGGCCGCCAGGTGCTCGACTCGCGCGGCAATCCTACGGTGGAGGCCGAGGTTTGGCTTGACGATGGCTCGATTGGACGGGCGATAGTGCCGAGCGGAGCGTCGACCGGTGAGCGTGAAGCCATTGAACTTCGCGACGGCGACAAGAATGTGTACGTCGGGAAGGGCGTACTAAAGGCAGTCGAAAATGTGAACGGCGAAATTGCCGATGCCTTGGGCGGATTTGACGCCGCCGACCAGCGCACGCTCGATCAAAAGATGATTGAACTTGACGGAACCGAAAACAAGGGCCGCCTCGGCGCGAATGCGATTCTTTCTGTCTCGATGGCGGCTGCGCGCGCGGCGGCCAACTCTTTCGAGCTTCCTCTTTACCGTTATCTCGGTGGCGCAGGCGCGAACACTTTGCCTACGCCAATGATGAACATCCTGAATGGTGGCGCTCATGCCGACAACAACGTCGATTTTCAGGAATTCATGGTTATGCCGGTCGGCGCAGAATCGTTCTCAGAAGCGCTGCGCTGGGGCGTAGAGGTTTTTCACACGCTGAAGGGAGTGCTGAAGAAGCGCGGCTACAACACCGCCGTTGGAGATGAGGGCGGCTTTGCGCCTTCGGTGAAATCGAACGTCGAAGCCATCGAAGTCGTGCTCGAAGCGATTCAGCAAGCCGGATATAAACCGGGAGAAGAAATCGCAATCGCGCTCGATCCAGCGGCCAGCGAGTTTTATCAGGACGGGAAATACGTTTTCAAAAAATCAGACAAGTCAACGAAAAGCTCTGACGACATGGTTCGCTTTTGGGCCAAATGGGCGAATGACTATCCGATTGTCTCTCTCGAAGATGGCCTCGCAGAAAATGACTGGGAAGGCTGGGCGAACCTTACGAAAGAAATCGGCGGAAAGGTTCAGCTCGTCGGTGATGATCTTTTCGTGACCAACTCCAGCATTCTTCAGGAAGGAATTGAGAAAGGAATCGCGAATTCGATTCTGATCAAGCTGAACCAGATCGGCACGGTCAGCGAAACCCTCGACGCCATCGATCTCGCCCGCCGTAACGCATACACCTCGATCATCTCCCACCGTTCGGGAGAAAGCGAAGATACGTTCATCGCCGACCTCGCCGTCGCAACCGGAGCGGGACAAATCAAAACGGGTTCTGCATCACGCACTGATCGCGTGGCGAAGTACAACCAGTTGCTGAGGATTGAGGAAGAGTTGGGGAGCGGGTCGAGATTTCTGGGATTGAAGGCGCTGAACTATAGGAGCTTAGGGCGACAAGCAATCCGATGAACCAGCTAACACCACCCTGGCAGCATCCGGCTTTCGATCCGCCGAGCAACCCACAGATCCGAATATGGCGGTACATGGATTTTACTCAGCTGGTGAGCATGCTTGAGGAAAGGGGCTTGCTTTTCACCCGCGGCGATCTCCTGGAGGACAAGTTCGAAGGAACCATGTCACGCCCGACTTACAAGTTTCTCAAAGAGCACGCTCAAGACCCCGAACAGCACGCGGGTTTACTGCGATTAACCAAAGCTTGGAGCTACGTTAATTGCTGGCACATGAGTGAGCATGAATCGGCTGCGATGTGGAAGGTGTATTCGACCGCAAAAGAGTCGATAAGTATTCAGTCCACCTACCTGCGGCTGCGTGCTGCCTTGGACAACGACGTCCACATCGGAGAAATCAAGTACATTTATTACGATCTCGAAAAAATTCCTGCGAATAACACATTCTTCTCCCTGATGTACAAGCGGCGGTCATTTGATTATGAACGAGAGCTCAGAGCAGTTTGGAGTGCCCTGCATAAAGTAGCTGAAGCCGGGCCTGCGGTCGCGTCGGGTCTCGAATTCCGACCAGCTGAGGAACCCGCGATTTGGAAAAAGGTAAATCTTGAGGAACTGATTGAGAATGTTTACGTGTCCCCGACCGCTCAGCCGTGGTTCCCAGCTCTCGTAAAGAAGGTACTTAGCCGATATGAGCTAAGCGTACCGGTGTGCCAGTCGGATCTCGCAGCTCAGCCACTGTCGTAAACAGCCGTATAATTTAAAAATGCTCAAGAGCGAGGTTATCTTCTCGGTCTGGGAATCAACCGACGTCGGCTACGAAGCCCGTGCCGTCGGCCATTCCATCTTCGCGCAGGCCGACACGCTGGAAGAGCTTAGATCGAAAGTCGAGGATGCAGTTAAGTGCCATTTTGGCGAGGAAGCCGCGCCAAGAGCAATCCGCCTCATTGAAGCAAACAGGAAATTTGGTTTTGGTTCGGCCAAAGGTGAATTCACCGTCCCGGATGACTTCAACGAATCCGATCCAGGGATTGAGGCAATGTTCTATGATGGCGAGCTCTTCCCTCGCAAAGATGCTTCCGATAAATGAGAAATATTGCTCAATCCGGAACTTTTCAATCCGGAACTATTCAAGCCGGGTAATCTGGTAAATTCTTTATTCCGCATCCTCTATCCTTTAAGCTCACCGCTCGCTGCTCACCGCTTCGAGCTAACAGCTAAAAGCCAGGAGCTAAAAGCTTGTCCCGTCCCAAACCACTTGTTCTCATCATCCTCGACGGCTGGGGATACCGCGCCGAAACTAAAGCTAACGCCATCGCCCTCGCGCGCAAGCCGACCTACGACCGCCTGCTGCGTGAATATCCGAACACGCTGATTCAAACCAGCGGCCCCTACGTCGGACTGCCTGAAGGCCAGATGGGCAACAGCGAAGTCGGCCACCTGAACATCGGCGCCGGCCGCATCGTGCATATGGATTCAACCCGAATCGAATTGATGATCCAAAACGGCGAGTTCTTTCAGCATCCTGTCCTGCTCAACGCGATGAAGAATGCCCGCACGGGTGGCCGCCAGTTGCATCTTTTCGGCCTTGTCTCCGATGGCGGCGTGCACTCCTATCAAACTCATCTTCACGCGCTGTTGAAAATGGCAAAGCAGAACCAGGTCGAGCGTGTGTTCGTTCACGCTTTCATGGATGGCCGCGACACATTGCCCACAAACGGCGCGGGATACCTCGAGCAGCTTCAACAAGCCATGCGCGAGTACAACACCGGCAAGATCGCAAGCGTCAGCGGCCGCTACTACGCGATGGACCGCGATCGCCGTTGGGAGCGCATCGCCAAGGCTTACACCGCCATGGTTTTCGGGCAAGCCGAGGGCGGAGCGTACGCGGACGCGCTAAAAGGTGTGAAGGAGTCCTACAACAAAAACGTCACCGACGAATTTATCGTTCCTTTCGTCTGCACCGATGCAAAAGTCCAGCCACTCACCACCATTCGCGACGACGATTCCTGCATCTGCTTCAACTTCCGCGCCGATCGTGTTCGCCAGATCACTCGCGCGCTTACCCGTAACAGCGGATTGAATGACCAGCAAGGCCGGGATCTGCAGGGGGCTGAAGACCTCGACGCCACAATTCCCCGCGACCGCGTTCCCAAAGATCTGCATTACGTCTGCATGACGCAATACGACAAGAAGTTCAGTCTGCCCGTCGTGATTCCGCCGGAGTCGCTGAACAACATTCTTGCCAATGTGATGGGGCAAATGAATATGCGAAATCTGCGCGTAGCGGAAACCGAGAAATACGCGCATGTCACATACTTCTTCAACGGAGGCGTCGAGCAGCCATTCCCTGGCGAAGACCGGCAGCTCGTGCCCTCGCCAAAGGTCGCGACCTACGATCTGAAGCCTGAAATGAGCGCAGCGGGAATTGCCGACACTGTCGTTAAAGCGGTGGAAGACGCCACATTCGACGTAATCGTCGTGAATTTCGCGAATGCCGACATGGTCGGCCACTCCGGCAAACTCGAACCCACAATCAAAGCCGTGGAAACTGTTGACGCCTGTCTTGGGCGGATCGAATCCGCCGTTCGTGCGAAGGGCGGAGCGATGCTCATCACCGCCGATCATGGAAATGCCGAGATGATGGTTGATCCCGTCACAGGCGGCCCGCACACGTATCACACCACGAACCCAGTTCCCTTCATTGTGGTGGCAGAAAACTCGAGGCAGTTCACTCTTAAACCCGGCGGTTCCCTGCGCGACATTTCACCGACCATCTTAGGAATGCTCGGCCTCCCAGAACCAAAAGAAATGACCGGTTCCGATTTGCGAACAAAGCTCGGAAAGTAAAGCTCAATGCGAAAGCTTCTTGTCCTGACATCTCATCGCCTTGATTATTTCGTAGCGCCGACATGGTTTTCTGAAAAGCTGCGGAGCGAATTCCCCGCATTCGAAATCGTTCAGCAAAATACCTACGAGACTCTTGAGCGGGAAATCGTCGACGCAGAGGTCCTGTTTTGCACTTCACTTCGTCCGGAACAATTCCTGGCGGCCCGCAAGCTCAAGTGGATTCATTCTCAATCGGCAGCCGTGCACCAATTCATGTTTCCGAAGCTCGTGAACAGCAATGTGATCCTCACCAATTCCAGCGACGTTCACGGAGTAGTGGTCGCCGAACAAGTAATGGCAATGCTTTTCGCGCTCGCGCGGCTAATTCCGGCTGCCGTTCGCTTTCAGGAGCAACATGTTTGGGGACAGGAGGGAATGTGGCATTCTCGTCTGCGTCCTCGCGAACTTGAAGGAGCAACTCTGGGCCTTGTCGGCCTGGGCAGCATAGGACGAAATGTCGCACAACGAGCATCCGTTTTAGGGATGCGAGTGATTGCAGTTCGTGAGAATCCAGAAAAACCGAAGCCGCAGTTCGTAGAAGAAGTACTTCCCGCTTCGAAGCTGCTTGATCTGTTGGCCCGATCAGACTACGTAGTGCTTTCGACCCCTGTGACGCCGCAAACCACGGGGATGATCGGCCGAAGAGAATTGGCTGCCATGAAGCCGGATGCTTGCTTGCTCAACGTCGGTCGCGGTCCGCTGATCGTTGAATCGGACCTGATCGAAGCGCTGCGCGGCAGGACAATCGGCGCAGCCGCTCTGGATGTTTTCGACGAAGAACCGCTGCCATCCACTTCCCCGTTGTGGGCGCTGGAAAATCTGCTCATCACGCCGCACACCGGGGGCATGAGTACCAAAATGTGGGAACGGCACTATGCATACTTCTCGGACAACCTGCGTCGATATCTGGTAGGCCAGCTCCTGCTCGGGCTTGTCGACAAGCAGCGCGGCTACTGACCGCCGTAACTTCAACTCCGCCGAAAGCCCCCCTGACGCGTGCTAGACTCCGAGTAAAAGCAGATGCGCATTCTCACCCGCTACATTCTTCGTGAGGTCACGTCGCATGCGCTTATCGGCGCGGCAATCTTCACTTTCGTGATTTATACGAAGGAACTCGGGCAAATTCTTGAGCTTGTGGTTCGCAATAGCGCTCCACTCCCTAGCGCAATAGAGCTTTTTCTGCTCATCATTCCGGAAGCGCTCACGATTACGATTCCCGCCGGAGTACTGATTGGTATTTTGATCGGCCTGAGCCGGCTGGCCGCTGACAGCGAAATTACGGCGATGAAAGCCAGCGGTGTCGGAATCTGGACTTTCCTGCGTATCTTGTCGATTTTCTTTCTCGCAGCATGGCTGCTGGCCCTCGGCAATAGCCTGTATCTTGCGCCGCGAGCGCAACAGGCCCTCAATCGTCTTCAGGAAAAATTGAAAGGGTCACAGGTCTCATTCGAAATTCAGCCGCGAGTTTTTTATGAGGGTTTTCCGCAGCGTGTACTCTACGTGCACGACATAAAAAGCGCTCAGGGTGCGGCGATCTGGAAAGGCGTTTTTCTCGCCGACATCAGCAACCCCTCAGCGCCCCGGGTCACACTTGCGGAAAAAGGAATTCTGGTCAGCGAAGGGAAAAACACGCTTCATCTTCATCTCGTGAACGGATCGTCGCACGAGACCGATCCTTCGACGCCGGATAAATATCAGATCTCCACGTTTGCCGAAACTGACCTCCCCATCACTCTTCCTGACACAACCGCAGCCAAAGATCAGCCGCCTTCATCGATTTCAGAAGTTCCGACGTTCGCGCTGCCACAAATGGCCAGAGCCAAAGGGAAATCCCCGCTCTCGCGGTGGTACTGGATCGAATTCTATCGTCGCTTCGCGCTGCCGAGCGCCTGCATCGTGCTGGCGCTTGTCGGATTCCCGCTCGGTCTTTCGGCGAAAAAGGGCGGTAAGTCCGCCGGCTTCGTGCTTACGATTATTTTGGTTTTCGCGTACTACTTCCTTTCTCTGTTTGGCGTATCGCTGGCAAGGCAAGGCAAAGTGTCGCCCGCCCTCGGAGTCTGGATGGCAAACGTGGTATTCCTTGCTTGCGGCGCTTTGCTTCTGTGGCGCTCAGAACGGCGTCCGTTTGAAATTCCTTACTTAAAAGGCGGTTGGGCTTCGCTGAAAACCAGATTCCGCGGTGGAACCTTGCTTCTGCCAACCACTCCTTCTGAAAACGCCTTTGAACGCGCCGTCACCCGTAAGCGTGTATTCAGCGCCAGCTTTCCGATGTTGCTGGACGATTATCTTCTACGCGATTTCGTCATCAATTTCACCATGATCGTCGGGGCGCTTGTCGGCTTATCGCTCATTTTTACCGTGTTCGAGCTGCTGGGCGATATTCTTCGAAATCAGATTTCACCCTGGACGGTTGGAGAATACCTTCTCAACGTCACCCCTTATTTTCTCTACAACATTGCTCAGTACGGAGTGTTACTCACCATCTTGATCACGCTTGGCCTGATGCAACGCTACAACGAGGTCACGGCGCTAAAGGCGACTGGAGTGAGCATCTATCGCATCATCGTTCCCGTGCTCGTCGCCGGAGCATTGGTGGCGGGCGGGCTATTTCTCGCCGACGAATTCTACTTGCCGCATGCCAACAAACGGCAGGACGCGTTGCTCAACCGCATCAAGGGCCGGCCGCCCCAGACGTATTTGAATCCCTATCGCAAGTGGATTTTCGGCCAGCACTCCACGATTTATTACTATCAGGCTTTCGATTCTGATCGGAATGAGTTTGGAACCCTTTCCGTTTTCCAATTCAACCCCGCGACATTCCAGCTCACCAACCGAATCTATGCCGATCGCGCCCATTGGGCCGACAATCTGAACCGCTGGGTTTGTGAGCAGGGATGGGAGCGCTCCTTCCACGGCTCAGCGATTCAGGACTACCATCGCTATGACGTTTCGACGTTCGCGGCCATGTCCGAACCGCCGGCCTATTTCAAGAAAGAAGTGCGGCAATCGCTGGAGATGAATTACGAGCAGCTCAGCCGCTACATCCACGAGTTGCAGCAAAGTGGTTTCGAAGTAGTAAAGCTCAAAGTACAACTCCAGAAAAAAATCGCTTTCCCAGTGATCACATTTGTGATGGGTGTTCTTGCCATTCCGTTCGCGCTTTCCGCCGGGCGACGCGGAACCATGGCCGGCGTGGCAATCGCCATCGGAGTCGCTGTCGTCTACACGGTGATCTCGGGACTGTTTGAAGCCATGGGCAACATCAGCCAGCTTCCTCCCACTCTCGCCGCCTGGTCACCTGACATAATTTTTGCCCTGCTCGGCGGATACATGATTTTGAAAGTGCCTACCTGATGCGTGGGGCTGGCCTGCCCTGAGCGGAGTCGGGGCCCTCGCCAGCGATCTCGCCTGTTGCTCAGTGCATTTGAACCCTTCGCCTGTTCGCACTACCATTTCTTCATGCCAGTCGATATTGAAATTCCGACCTATGCGCCGATTCGCGCTCCGCGCGGCAATGCCATCTCCTGCAAAGGCTGGCAGCAGGAAGCCGCGATGCGCATGTTGATGAACAACCTCGATGAGGAGGTGGGCGAGCGCCCTCGTGACCTGGTTGTCTATGGCGGCACAGGTAAAGCTGCGCGCAATTGGGATTGTTATCACGCCATCGTACGTACCTTGAAGCAGCTTAACAACGATGAAACCTTGCTCGTTCAGTCGGGCAAGCCGGTCGGCGTATTTAAGACGCATGAATATTCGCCGCGGGTTCTCATCGCGAATTCCAATCTCGTTGGTCATTGGTCGAATTGGGAGAAGTTCAACGAACTGGAACGCGCCGGCCTCATGATGTACGGCCAAATGACGGCTGGCTCGTGGATCTACATTGGCTCTCAAGGCATCGTGCAGGGTACGTTCGAAACGTTCGCCGCTGCGGGCGAAAAACATTTTGGCGGCGATCTCTCAGGCAAACTGATCGTCAGCGGCGGTATGGGCGGCATGGGGGGTGCGCAGCCGCTGGCGGCGACCATGAACGGTGCGGCCTTCCTTGGAATCGATGTCGATCCCGAGCGTATCAAGAAACGACTCAAGACCGGCTACTGCGATTTCATGGTCAATACGCTGGACGAAGCTTTACGCATTCTCAAGAATGCGATTCGCAAAAAAGAAAACGTTTCTGTCGGTCTGATCGGAAATTGCGCGGACGTTATTCCTGAGCTGGCCGAACGAGGCGTCATTCCTGACATTCTGACGGACCAGACTTCAGCCCATGATCCGCTAAATGGCTATGTGCCGAACGGTATTCCGCTTGAAGAAGCGCTCCAGCTTCGCAAGCAGGACCCACGTGGATATGAAGAGCGATCTCTCGATGCTATTGCGCGCCACGTTGAAGGCATGTTGCGCCTGCAAAAAATGGGCTCGGTCACGTTTGATTACGGAAACAACATCCGCACATTCGCATTTCAGAATGGAGTAAAGAACGCTTACGACTTCCCCGGCTTCGTGCCTGCGTACATCCGTCCTCTTTTCTGTGAAGGTCGCGGTCCGTTCCGATGGGTTGCGCTTTCCGGCGAGCCATCCGATATTCACGTAACTGATGACCTGGTTCTCGAACTATTTCCCGAGAATCGCATTCTGCGCCGCTGGATCGATCTTGCGCGAAAGCGAATTAAGTTCCAGGGACTGCCCGCCCGAATCTGTTGGCTTGGATACGGCGAGCGTGCGCAATTCGGTCTGGCAATAAATGAGCTTGTAAAAAAAGGCAAGATCAAAGCGCCCATCGTGATGGGTCGTGATCATCTCGATTGCGGTTCAGTTGCTTCTCCATTCCGCGAAACGGAAAGTATGAAAGATGGCAGCGATGCGGTCGCTGACTGGCCCTTGCTTAATGCCCTGCTGAATACCGCGGCCGGCGCATCCTGGGTCTCAATTCATAACGGAGGCGGGGTCGGCATCGGCTATTCGCTCCACGCCGGTCAAGTGACCGTTGCCGATGGAACTGAAGCAATGGCCAAGAGAATCGAACGTGTGCTCACGACCGATCCGGGCATGGGAATCATTCGCCATGCGGATGCTGGATACGAAACCGCGAAACAGTTTGCAAACCAAAATGGCGTGACCGTACCGATGAATGCGGACCAGCATTGATTGTGGGGGAACGGGCGTCCACACCCGTTCATCGCCAAGACTCTGATGAAGACGCCAATAGGCAAAACTAAGTTTGCTCAACCAGTTCTGCTGACCAATATCCGTCAGTTGCTCACTCTGCGAACTGTGTCGGCAGATACTGGTCCCCGTCGCGGTCCAGCACTCAAGGAATTGGAGATCGTCGATGATGGTGCGGTGTTGTGCGTCGGTGGCAAGATCGTTTCCGTCGGAAAAACCAAAGAAGCCTTTCGCGATGGCTGGCTTAAAGCGAATCGCAAACGGGTTCTCGAGATCGACTGCTCAAACAGAGTTGTTCTTCCGGGGTTCGTCGATTCACACACTCATCCGGCATTCACTACTCCCAGGCTCGTTGACTTTGAAAAGCGAATCGCGGGCGCGACGTACGAAGAAATTGCCGAGGCTGGCGGCGGAATTTTAGCAAGCATCGAAAGTGTCCGCCGCGCCGCCCCTTTCGCGCTTGCTGAAAACATCCTGCTAGTGCTGCGAGAAATGCTGATTTATGGCACAACCACGGTCGAGGCAAAATCGGGTTACGGACTGTCCCTCGAGTCGGAACTGAAATCACTGCGCTCGATTCAGATCGCCGCGGCGAAGTGGCCCGGAACCGTCGTTTCCACTTTCCTCGGCGCACATGTCGTTCCATCCGAATTCAGGAATCGACCACAGGAATATGTTCGTCTGGTCTGCGAAGAAATGATTCCGCAGGCGGCCAAGCAAAACCTAGCCAAGTTTGTCGATGTATTCTGCGAGCCCGGCGCATTCAGCGAAAAAGATTCGCTGGAAATATTTTCGGCAGCTCGGAGTCATGGCCTGGGGATTCGCGCTCATGTGTCTCAGCTTAATCGCACACCGCTTGCTAAGCTGCTTTCAATGCAGCCAACATCGCTCGATCACGTTGACCACGTCGACGATGCAGACATTTCCCTGCTGGCGAAGAGCAACACCGTGGCAACCCTGGTTCCAGGAGCGAATCATTTTCTTGGCCTCTGCCATTATCCGCCCGCGCGAAAATTAATCGATGCGGGCGTTGCAGTCGCGTTGGCAACCGACTTCAATCCCGGGTCTTCGCCAACCACCAACATGCCGTTTGTGCTCTCACTTGCCTGTACGCAGATGAAAATGTCTCCTGCAGAAACCATCTCTGCGGCAACGATCAATGGCGCCTGGTCGCTGGGCTTGCAAGGAAATAAAGGATCGCTCGATCCTGGTAAAGACGCCGACATCGCAATTTTTGACGTGAGCGACTATCGCGAGATTCCGTACTGGGTCGCTGCCAACAAATGCGCAACTGTGCTAGTCAATGGAGAGGTCATTCAACCTCATCCTTGATGCATCGCCTAACGCGGGCAGTTTCATCGGACTCTTTCAAAAGAACGTAGAGCAGGAGAAAAGCGGTGTTCTCCAAATGCAGTGCCATTGGAGCAAAATTCGGCTCGTTGTTATAATCAGTGGGCAGTAACCACTCACCGCATCGCAATTCATATCCCGCAAAGCTTCCGGCGAACTTAGCTCAGCGAAGCCGGCGGAAAGTGGCCAGGTAGCTCAGGTGGTAGAGCGCAGCCCTGAAAAGGCTGGCGTCGGCGGTTCAACTCCGTCCCTGGCCACCACAATCTAAAGGCGTTATCGCTAAACCTCGATTGTGGTGTTGGGTGCAATGGGTGCAGTTTCACTGTACCGTCACCGTAATCAGCTCGCCCAAACGGTCAGCAACTTTCCTCTGACTTTCTGGCACGAACTGCGCGTACCAGTCCAGAGTTGTCGATGCTCGCGAATGTCGCATCTGCGCCTGGGCATCTTTGATGTCGGCCTTCACGTATTTAACTAGCCACGTGCCGAACGATCTGCGCAGCACCAGCCAATTAACCCAAGGAATGCCGAGCGTCTCGGCCGCCGGTTTTATGTGACGACTGAGAATGTTGTTATCCCGCATGGGAGATCCCGTCCTTACGGATTGAAATACGAAATCCGTAGGTTCGCAGGACTTCACGACGCGGTACTTGCGAACGGACCTACCGGCGCGAACGTGCACGATCATTGACTTAAGCGCCTCGATTCGCCTGATAACGGCTGCAGGAACCGGAACAGTGGTGCAGGAAGCTTCAGTTTTTGGCTTGTATAAGTCACCGCGACAATAGCGCTCGTCAACAGTGATTGCATCTTCGTGAATATCGTTCCACCTTAATCCGACCAATTCGCTGACGCGCAGCCCAGAACAAAGCGCCACGTAAACCATCGTAGCGTAGGGTTCGGCGATGAGCGCCAGTAGTTGCTCCACCTGCTCTGGCCGAAGGAATGGTTTGTGGTGGTTTTTTTGGGCAAGACCACACGGCAGTTCGATCTCGTCCATGGGGTTGCCGACAATCATTCGATACTTGATTGCCGAACGCATGATCGCTTTCATGACATCACGGAGCTTGGCAACTGACTCACGAGAGAGCGACCGGAGTTTTGGATCCTGCGGAATCCCAGTAAAGAAATCCTGCAGAACCAGTGGGCTAATATCCCGCAGACGGAATTTTCCGAAGCGCGGTATTAAATGGTTTTCGACGACACCCAGGTAGCGCGCCTTCGTAGGCGCGGCCTTGGTCGTCCGCAAAAGGTCGTACTTCAGGTACTTGTTGCGCACAAAATCCTCAAACATCGAAGAGGAACCGACGGGCTGAAGTCCCTGGTTGATCCGAGAGAGGTATAACTCCGCTTCCTGCTGTGCCTGGCGAAAAGTCTTTTTGTCAGACAAGAGCCGGACGCGCTTGTTACGGCGGACAAACTCTCCGTTTTCGATAACATCTTCACGGACCCGAATCGTCCACCAGCCACCATGCTTCTTGGGATTTGGTTTCTGAAATCTCCGACACGCCATTTTCTCCATCTCCTGTGGTGAAAAAGTGCCGTCGGTGTTCGCCGGAGGCTTTATACCACAAGAGAGGTTGTGCACGGTGGTGGACATGGAATCGCTGTCAGTAGATCAGTTTTCTCCGCATGGCCATGGCTACAGCATGAGGAGCGTTGTCCGCTCCAAGCCGGCGGAGAGCCCGGAAGGAAAGCATTCTTACAGTAGAAAAGCTTATGTGTAGATCCCGCGCTATATCTCTCGTGCCCATTCCATCAGCACGGCGTTGTAATATTTGAAGCTCGCGTCGAGATGGGCGTAGGTTGGTCACCTGCGCCTCCGCCCCGCCAGCGCTACACCGATGTCTGTTAGCGTCGAAAATGCCGCCCAGACTACCAGAAAGAACAAGATCGGATGATTAGCCGCCCAAATCCACATAGCTCATTTCTCCCTCTCAAATAGGATGCAGTGCTTCTCTCCGTCCTCGAATGTGTTAGTCAGTCCCGCACACATAGTGCGATTCGTGGGTTATCAGCGCATACTCGCCCTTTAGCTCGACTTCAGTTGAACCCTGAATGCACGATGATGTAGTGAATCCAGTGTTAGGCGGTTGGCCGTGAGCTCGCTTGATTTTCTTTTCAACGGCATCGAGTTTGGCCTGGGCCGCATCCACTTCTTCGCGGGCCGCCGTGATTTCCTTGAACTCGGCGTCCGACAATTTTTCCACCTTAAAGCTCGACGAGATTTGCGTGGCGAAGAACTACTCCAATGATTATTTTCAACATATTGACTCCTGTTACTTGCTCTTGGTTGGGCGATCCGTCACTTTTTTATGCGCCCGTCTCCGTGAACTATCACGGTATCCCTCCAATTAGCCTGTTGATAAGATGGGGCATTTGTCTCCAACATTTCTGCAACATCACCAGCTACGCCATATTTACTGATTCCGCAACTAATCCATTGATCGCGTAGTGCATCCTCATATGCATCTGCGCAGTAGCCCACGCTTGATCGTGAAATCTCCCAGTACATATGGCGTGATTCGGCGTCTCGCTTTAGCCGATCCACCTGCTCTGGCCCTGCGCACCCCGCTACGACCAAAACTGCTGCGATCAAAATTGTCAGTTTCATTTCGCCTCCTTGCGCTCCTCGGCTTCATAATGCACCGTATTGTGTTCTCCGGCTCTGATACGGTGCCTACAGGCCCGGACGATCAAAGCTATAGGTTGTGTGATGCGCCCGATTGAATTCACTGAGACACTGCTTAAGATTGCGTTCGTACTCTGGCTCATTGGTGAATGGCCGCTTAGAAGCGCAATCACTAGAATCGCGAGCAGCCGTGTCGAGCGTGACCGTTGGCTTTCCTTCGTCAATTTGGCCTCCTTTCTGCTCGATGTTCTGAGCGAATGAATTCAGTCCTTGCGCTCCTCGGGAACCGACGGAAGAGGACGCCAATGGGTTATCTCATTCTTCCTCCAACCTTCGGTCGCGCTAAATCCTACTTTCGGGTGAAAATATGACTTTATAACGTCACCA